>Ga0102588_1000011_pt1 | contig 750868 bp, 676 predicted proteins | sample AraplaMF_Col_mMS_FD_76854 | JGI IMG/M metagenome (GOLD analysis project Ga0102588, IMG submission 76854) | Arabidopsis root microbial communities from the University of North Carolina, USA - plate scrape MF_Col_mMS (SPADES assembly) (version 2) | ecosystem: Host-associated > Plants > Roots >...
CGAGCACCGTCAGCGACATGCTGCCAGAACTCCTGGACGACCTCGGCGACCAAACGATTCGAGAACTTCACCACGGCAATCGACACCCTTCAATGATCAGGTGTTGCAATCACCGCATGATCCCGGGGGCTCAAAACGCCCTTATCTGCGAGTCAGTTGGGCAGGATGATGTTCAAGGCGTGCGCCTTCCGCGCCGTGCCCTTCACGAGCTCCGCGCTCCACTTCTCCTGCGTCGCCTTGAGCAGCTGCTCAGGAGTTGCCGGATCCTTGCCCCGCCGTGTGAGCAGGTGGCGTGCCAGTTCCCCGCGTGTGTGCTTGGCGAAGTGGCTCACCACGGTGCGCTTGCCGTTTGCCTCCGTGAAGACGTTCACCGTGACGGTCTGCGCCGGCGGGGGAGCCCAGGCCGCGGCATAGGTGCTGGAACGGCAGTCCACCAGCAGCTGCCCTTCCGCCCTCCCGGCGAGTGCCTCCGTGAGCTGCGGCTTCCAGAAGGAAGCCAGCCGCCCGACGTCGGGCAGTGCGGTTCCCATCGACAGCCGGTAGGCGGGAACCCGGTCGGCGAAGCCGAGCGCACCCCACAGGGCGGAGATCACCAGGACCGATTCGGCGGCCTTGCGGCGCTGTGCCGGGGTGAGCGACTTGTAGCCAAGCGCGTCGTACAGGACGCCCGAATACAGTTCGTACGCCGGGGCCGCCGGTTCGGCATGCAGCCGGGTGTTCCGCTCGACGTCGTCCTTCAGCGATGCGCCGACGCCCAGAAGGGCGAGGGCATCCTCGTGCGCACTGACCAGTCCCAGGGCGTCGAGAACTTTGGCGCGGTAGCTGTTGAGGCCCGGGAAGCTCAGCGCCTCCCAGTCGACAGCGGGGCCATTGGCCGCGGGAGTCTTGCCTTCGGAAGGTGGGAGGAGAATCAGCACCCGTCGATATTACCGGGGACCGGAGCCCGTCCCGGCGCCGGTAGACTGTACTGCGGACGGGGCAGCCAGGCGGCCGCGCGCCACGCAAGTGGCTCGAGGAACGTCCGGGCTCCACAGGGCAGGGTGGTGGGTAACGCCCACTCGGGGTAACCCGCAGGCCAGTGCCACAGAAAACAGACCGCCGCTTCCGTGCGTTTGCACGGAACGCAGGTAAGGGTGAAACGGTGGTGTAAGAGACCACCAGCTTCCCGGGTGACCGGGAAGGCTAGGTAAACCCCACCCGGAGCAAGGCCAGACAGGACACGTTCGAGGGCTGCCCGCCCGAGTGTCCGGGTAGGCCGCTGGAGGGCGCCGGCAACGGCGTTCGTAGATGGATGGTCGCCTCTTCCCGGCCGGCAACGGCCCGGAATGACAGAACCCGGCGTATCGGCTGCCCCGTCCCACGCACCGTTTACCGCGGCCGGGCCCGCTAGTAGTAATAGCTCGTCTGAAGTGCGTTCGCGAACGATATGAACCAGAAGAAACCCCCGACGCCGATGCCGATCCAGCCCCATATCTGGGCCTTCTTGGAAGCGTCGACTGCACCCGCTTGGTTTCCTGTGTTCCAGCGTCCCGGGACCTGGGTCGAGAAGTAGAGTGCCACCGCTCCGAGCGGGATGCACAGCACCAAGGAAACGATGGACAGTGCCAATCGTTGTGGCGGCGCCAGCTGCTGCACGAACCGGATATCCTGCGGCTGCTGCCGGAAACCCTGTTGTTGTGGAAGCGGCGCTCCCGCGTAAGCAGGGGTCCCTTGCGCCTGCCCAAAACCGCTGCGATTCACGCTTTGCGGATTTCCCGCGAACGGCTCGGCCAGTCGGTTGGCATAGGGAACATTCTGTGCCGCCGCAGGTGCTGCGGCCGGCGCCACCTGCGGCACGGCGGAGTGGCTGCCGGCTGCGAGGATAGGCTCCGGCGCCTTCCGGACTTCGGGCGCCGTCCGGGGCGCCGCAGCCGGCCCGGAATCGGCGGCGGCCTCCGGCTGGCTGCTCTCCGTCCGGAGGGCATCGTCCTGACGAACCCGCTCAATATCCTTGGCCACCTGGTGGAGGAGGTCGCGGCGTCCCTCCAATACGCCCAGGAGTTCCGCTGCGGCATCGTGTTCGCGGGAGCGTTCAAGGGATGCCCTGAGCTTCGCGAGGATGGAGAACTGCTCGTCGGCACTGAGGACGTCCCGCCGCAGAACAGCGGCCAGGTCGCCCAAATAGGACACCGGAACCGCCGGCGGGTCCGGGAGCGGCTCGGGCAGCGCAGCGTCCGTCGGAACGGAGAAGAGGGCATTCGCGAGCTGGGCCCCGGTGAGGGGAGTCCGGTTGGTGTAGTCGATGAACTGCAGTGTCGCGATGTCCGGTGGCAGCAGGTCCGACCGGACGGGCTTGACGACAAGCGGAATCAACGGCTTGCGGAGCCGGCGTGCATAATCCCGTTCCCGGGTTGCCGCCTCGGAGTCGATCAAGCTGGGGGAGACCACCAGAATCATCGCGTCACACGAGCGGATCTGCTCAAGGATGACGTCCCACCACGCTTGACCGCCGTCCAGGTTGCTGTCCACCCACGCCTCGTGGTGCAGGGCCGAAATCCCTGCCCGGATGTCGTTGAGTGCGTCCTGGTCTTCCCGGGCGTAGGAGATGAAAACGCGCCTGCCGGAGCGGCCAGGCGATGGTGAAGCTGCTGTTCCGCTCATGGGATCCTGGTCTCGCCTGAACGAATAAATACAATGATTGGTGAAATCTAGGATACGCGTCCGGAGTGGGCGTTGCTAGCCCCCGCGGGAAGCAAGCCACATGGTGTGCTCGCGGCTGATTGCGTCCTCGGCGTCGGCGACCGCAGATCCCCAGGATGCCTCATCGGCGTCTTGCAGTAGAGACTCCTGCAAAGCGAGTTCCCGGCTGGTCAGGCTGTAGGCAGCCGCGAGCTGGGCGTGCTGCTTGAGGGCCAGCCAGGCTGCGCTGGCGCCGATGACGGAGCCCAGGACTCCGCCCAGGTCGATCTCCGAGACTCCGGCAAACTTCAGGGTGGCCAATGCCACGGCGACGATCTCGGCGGAAACCAGCACGGTACGCCATACCTCCGCCCGGCGCTTGTTCACGGCGGCCTTGGCTGCGTACCACTGACGCTGGGCGAGCGTACGCTGCCGGAGGTATGCCGACTTCCTCTCCTCGAAGCTGCTGTGCCGCAAGGCGGTCATGGAGTCGGTGACCAGCGGGCTGTCAGTCGCAATGGCCACCCGGTCGCCGCCCTTCTGGGTCAGTTGCTCCGCGCGTTCCCGCAGGATCCTGCGTGCCTCCGCATCGCTGAGTTCCGTCCCGAACGGTGCCCCGTGGACGGCGTAGCGCCAGGCCATCGTTTTCATGGACTCGGCGAGGGCCCGCCCCGAGTACCAGTCCCGCTCCGGCTGGACATAGGAGAGGATCAGTTCGCAGATGAGCGCCATCAGGAACGCCGCGAGCACCACAAGCGAGGAGAGGCCGAAGTTCCCGACGGCCAGGGGGACCGCGGCGCCCACCGCGCCGGCGATGGTGCTGCCCAGGCGCAGTCGGTTGAGGAACAGGTACTTCCGCTGGCCCTTCGTCGATGCAGAGTCGGCATCAATGAAGTAACCCGGCAACTCGAGGACTTCACTCACGACAGTACTTCCGTTCGCCCCGCGGGACCGGCGCACAGGCCACCGATGATTGGATTGTAGGACCCGCTGTAGACGGCGGCCAGAGCTCCGGCTGGGCTGTCTCCGGGCCCGTGTGAGTGAATTCACTGTTCCGGGCGCCCGGGGCGTGCTCCCCAGACCCTAGAATGGATGGTGAACGTTGAAGTTCCCCGCCGGTACTGCGTTCGCAGCCGGCGGTTTTTCTTTGCGATCGTTCGTGGCATCCGGGGCGGACCGAAGTCCCAGTGATGCCAGTGCCGCAGGATTACTCCGGGCGGCCGCCATCTGCGCACGAGGACGTGCGCGGTTGACCCTAGGAAGGTAGTTCTGTGACCCAGTCGTCTGATTCTTGTCTTGATTCGTGGATGGGCCGCGAGGCGCTCGCCGAAGCCATGATCCCGGTGATCGGCCGTTTGTACCGTGAAAACAATGTGGTGACCAGCATTCACGGACGCAGCCTCATCAACAAGTCCTCCATGAACATCCTGAAGGCGCACCGCTTCGCCCGCCGGATGAGCAACGCAGAGCTCCCGCTGGAAGAAACCGCTCCGCTGCTCGATGCCCTCGCTGGCCTCGAACTCGGCGCAGCCGCCATCGACATCGCCCTGCTCAACGAGAAGTTCAAGGCCCAGGCCCCCGGAACCTCCCTTGAGGGTTTCCTCCGCGAGGAACTGGCGGAGATCGTGGGCCGCCGCGGCGCGGATGACCGCACCAGCACCGACGTCGTCCTCTACGGCTTCGGCCGCATCGGCCGCCTCCTCGCCCGCCTCCTTATCGAAAAGGCCGGCGGCGGACACGGCCTGCGCCTGCGCGCCATCGTTGTCCGCAAGGGCGCCGAGAACGATCTCGCCAAGCGCGCCAGCCTCTTGCGCCGCGACTCGGTGCACGGCTCCTTCGAAGGCACCATCCGCGTGGACGAGGAAGCCAACACCATCACGGCCAACGGCGTGCAGATCCAGGTGATCTACTCGGACAACCCCTCCACGGTGGACTACACCGCCTACGGCATCAAGGACGCCCTCGTGGTGGACAACACCGGCCGCTGGCGCGACGCTGAAGGCCTGTCCCAGCACCTGCAGAGCAAGGGCGTGGCCCGCGTGCTCCTCACGGCGCCGGGCAAGGGCGAACTGAAGAACATCGTCCACGGCATCAACCACCGCGACATCCAGGACGGCGACACCATCGTCACCGCTGCGTCCTGCACCACCAACGCCATCACTCCGGTCCTGAAGGCTCTCAACGACAGGTTTGGTGTCATCCACGGCCACGTCGAGACGGTCCACTCCTTCACCAACGACCAGAACCTGATCGACAACTTCCACAAGGGCGACCGCCGTGGACGTTCGGCAGCCTTGAACATGGTCATCACCGAAACCGGTGCGGCGAAGGCAGTGGCCAAGGCCCTTCCGGAACTGCAGGGCAAGCTGACCGGCAACGCTATCCGCGTCCCTACCCCGGATGTCTCCATGGCCATCCTGAACCTCAACCTTGAGACGGGCACCACCAAGGATGAGGTCAACAACTACCTGCGTGAAATGTCCCTGCACTCTTCGCTGCGCAAGCAGATCGACTACATCGATTCGCCCGAGGTTGTCTCCACGGACTTCGTCGGCTCCCGCCGTGCAGGCATCGTTGACGGCCTGGCCACCATCGCCAACGACAAGAACCTCGTGGTTTACGTCTGGTACGACAACGAATTCGGCTACAGCTGCCAGGTGGTCCGCGTCATGGAGGAAATGGCCGGCGTGAATCCGCCGTTCTTCCCTGCACAGGAAGCGCCCGCCGCGGCTGAGCCTGCTTTGGAAGCGGTCACCGTCTGATCCTGTTTTCAGGAAGCTTTGGCTTTCCCGGCCGGTTCTCTGGAATCGGCCGGGAAAGCTGAGCAGAATGGTCCCCATGGAACGCGAAGAGATCCTGGACCACGACACCACCCTTGAGCACGCTCTCGACGTTGCCCGGGCAAACCAGAAGGAAGCCAAGAGGCTGCTTGACGGGGCCCGCGCTGCGCACGCTGCCGGGGACGTCACCGCGGAGCGCGTGGCGCAGCTTGAATCGCTGTTGGCCGTAGCCGACGAAGACCTCAAACGGGTCGCCCGGGAGCAATAGCTCCCTTTTTTGTTTTGGTGGCCTGAGCGACCTGTGTGTCCTCCTCCACACTGTGGATGGCGCCAATAATGTCTGCCGCCTGGCCTAGGCTCGAGGGATTGAAGCCACAGTGAAAGGACATTCCCTTGAGTACCACCTGGACCGCCTTCCGGCGTGCCCGACGCCGATCCCGCCAAGCCTGGGCCGTGTTGGCCCTCGTCGTGGCCGCCGCAGTGGGCGGCGTGGCATGGTTCTTCGGCAACGGCCAGTTCGCCGTAGCGGAAGGGCCGGGTGGCGGGCCCACCACGGCGGCTGTGGTGGACTACAGCTGGATGAAGCCGGTCGCCTCGGTGGCGCCGGTTCCGCGGGGTACGGCAGCTGACGCGCTTGAGACCCTTCCCGTTAAAGGCCGCGCCGGCAAGGACGACTACGACCGTTCACAATTCGGTCAGGCCTGGCTGGACGTCGATCACAACGGCTGCGATACCCGGAACGACATCCTCCGGCGGGACCTGGGCTCCGTGCGGTTCAGTGACGGTTCCAAATGCAAGGTGGCCGGCGGTAGCCTCGCCGAGCCGTACGTCGGCAAACCGATCGAATTCCGGCGAGGCCCCGAAAGCAGCAAGGCCGTCCAGATCGACCACGTAGTGGCGCTGGGCGACGCCTGGCAGAAGGGCGCCAAACAGCTCACCCCGAAGCAACGCAGCACCTTCGCCAACGATCCGCTGAACCTGATAGCCGTCGACGGCCCTGCCAACGTGAAGAAGGGAGCCGGCGACGCCGCCACGTGGCTTCCGGCGAACAAGAACTTCCGCTGCCACTATGTCGCCCGCCAGATCTCGGTCAAGGCGGCCTACAGGCTCTGGGTCACCGCCGCCGAAAAGGATGCCATGAAGCGCGTGCTCGCCACATGCCCCGGACAGCAGACTATCCGGCCCTGACGGGGAGGTCCGCAGCCACGCGGCCCGGTCCGGGCCGCGTGCCCGGCCGGTCACACCCGGCGCAAAGGCGGCAGGCCGGTCAGGGTACTGCGGGGAGCTCGAGGTGACCATGCCCGAGCTGCCAGATGCCGCCGTCGTCGATCCGTTCAAGCACCACACGCTGCAGGGAGGTGTCCCGGGGCAGCTGCGCCAGGTTCTCCATGTCCCTGGTGCGGAAGGTGAAGTAGACGGCATCGCTGGCGGCGTCCGAGCACCGGTCCACGGTGAAGCGGCGGGCAAAGGAGGCGATGTTGCTTTCCGGGAGCCGTTGGGCAAGGTACGGGTCCAGCATCCAGGAGTCGCAGGTGGCCAGCCGGACCGGCTTGTCCGGGAAGTGGCGGTCAAAGAAGGCGCGTGCCAGGGCCAGGCTCTCGTCGACGACGGCGGGGGAGAGGCCGCCGTCTTCGGGAATGTGGACGCCGAGCAGCCATTCGCCTTCAGGCGCCGGTGACAGGCCGCCACTGCTGCGGACCAGATGGTACTGAAGCCGGCCGAGCCGGAACATGTTTCCGGCCATATGCAGGGTAAGCCAGGCCCAGGTGTCCAGGCCGAAGCGCCCGTGGACGCGGCGGTTGATGCGCAGGTTCAAGCCGACGTCGGCCAGGATCGCTGCCGAAAGCCCGGCAGGGATGCCGAGCGAGCGGTGGTACGAGGCGGCGTCGGGCGCGAAGCGCAGGAGCGCCTCGATCCAGTCGCGCTCGGTGCAGCCGTCGGCGTGGGCCGCCCCGGAAGGGAACGTCCCGAGCCGCGCTTCCAGCGCCGACAGGGCCGAAAGGACTGCCGGGCCCGGCGGCGTGGAGAGGAGTTCGGCGCATTCGCGCGCGTCATCGTCCCGGACGTCCAGGAGGTCAAACAATGCTGCGGTGTCCATGGCCAAGGTCCGATCGCTCGACGACAGGGGTCAGTGCCCGAAGGGATCCGGGTCGACGCCGGGCATCCAAGTCAGGCCCGGGACGCCCCAGCCGTGCTTCTTGGCCTGCTTCATGGCCTTCTTTGAATAGCGGTCCACGAGGCGGTTCACGTAGAGCTTCCCGTCGAGATGGTCGAACTCGTGCTGCATGACCCGGGCGAACCAGCCGGTGGCCACGAAATCAACGGGGTTGCCGTCGCCGTCGGAACCCTGCACGCGCGCCCACTCGGCACGCTGCAACGGGTAGTGCTCGCCAGGGAAGGAGAGGCAGCCCTCGATGTCTTCGTCCGGGTCCGGCAGCGCGCCGGACACCTTGGACAGGGTCAGGACCGGGTTCACCACGACGCCTTCGTCCGGAGCGTCGTCGTCATTGGCGTACTTGAAGATGAAGATCCGCTTGCCGACGCCCACCTGGGGTGCGGCGAGTCCGACGCCGTTCGCCGCTTCGTTGGTTTCGATCATGTCTGCGATCAAGGTCCGCAACTCGTCGTCGAAGACCTCTACTTCGCTGGCCCGGCGGTGCAGTACGGGCTCGCCCCAGATGGTGATAGGCAGGACGGTCATGGCGGCTGGTTCCTTGCTGAGTGACGGTAGCGGGGTAAAACAAAGGCCGCACTGGAAAACCAGTGCGGCCTTTGGCTGACCGGTACCAACTACCAGCCTTATGCGGGTGAGCGACGGGGGTTGAACCCGCGACCTCCTGGACCACAACCAGGCGCTCTGCCAACTGAGCTACGCCCACCATGTGCCTTGTGAGCAGCGGCAATGTTCCGCCACCTGCGAAGGCAACGACAAAAACTATACCTCCTGTTTCGCGGCTGCGACGCCACTTTTTGCCGTTTCGGAGAAAATTCCGGGAAACGTAACGCAGATCACACTTGGGTGGTGTCTTGGACGTTTCCGGAAATGCGCTTGGAGACCTTCTGTGCCGTGGCCGTGTCCGGGCCGGGGGCGGGGACAAAGACGGCTTCGCGGTAATAGCGCAGCTCGTCGATCGAATCCTTGATGTCACCCAAGGCGCGGTGGCCGCCGTGCTTCGCCGGTGCCTGGAAGTACGCCCGCGGGAACCAGCGGCGCGAGAGTTCCTTGATGGTGCTGACATCGATTACCCGGTAGTGGAGGTGCTCGATGACGTTGGGCATGTCCCGGACGAGGAACGTGCGGTCCGTGCCCACCGAGTTCCCGCCCAGCGGTGCCTTCTTCGGGTCCGGAACCCAGGCCTCGATGTACTCCAGGATGAGCGCTTCGGCCTCCGCCATCGTCTTGCCGTGGGGCAGTTCGTCCAGAAGCTTGGAGCGGGTATGCATGTCCCGCACAAAGTCGTTCATCTGCTCAAGCGCGGCGTCGTCAGGCTTGATGACAACGTCCACGCCCTCGCCCAGGATGTTCAGTTCCGAGTCAGTGACCAGGGCGGCCACCTCGATCAGGGCATCCTTTTCGAGATCCAGGCCGGTCATTTCGCAGTCGATCCAGACGATGCGTTCATTAGTAATAGGCACCCGCCCAGCCTACAGTTCAGCTGCCCGATGCCGCTCCGATGATACGATTTCGAGCACGGCAGAGGCTTGTTTTCGCCTTGCTTTTCCCCCGCATGGACTGCCCGCCAGGCGCGTCCGGAACCTGCTCGGCAAACGATTGGATAATTCTGACAATGACGGCGCCTGTACCTGCCGCCAGCAAGGACGACGGGACGCCGTCGGCCGCCGGAACGCTGGCGGAAGTGGACAATCCCCGTTCACCCCTGATCGCCGGCTTCATCGGCTCGATGTTCCTGGTCATCGGGTCTCTCGGCGTGGGGTGGCTTGCCCCCGTATCCGAGCTGCGTCGCTTGCCCCTGTTCATCTGGATGCGCACGGAGGCTGTGGGCGTTGCGCTGTCCATTGTGCTGCTCTCGGTCGGCGGGATGCTCCTGGTGCGGGCGTGGCTTCGTCTGGGCCAGCGCGTCCGCGTCTGGGGCCAGGAAGCACGCAAGGCGACGCTTCAGGCGATCGTCGCCTGGGGACTGCCGATGATGTTCACCGTCCCGCTTTTCAGCCGCGACGTCTACGCCTACATCGGCCAGGGCAGGCTGATGGTCGAAGGCATCAATCCCTACGAGAACGGCATCTCCGCCCTGCCCAACTACTTCCAGCTGGGCGCGGACAAGATGTGGACCGAAGCCCCGGTGCCCTACGGCCAGCTGTTCCTCTGGATCGAGCAGTTCGTGGTGTGGGTGACCAATGTCCAGCCCGAGGCCAGCATCATGCTCTTCCGCTTGGCGGCTGCCGTCGGGATCGTGCTGTGCGTCATCTACGTCCCCAAACTCGCCGAACTCCACGGCGTCAATCCGCACCGGGCCCTCTGGCTTTCCGCCGCGAATCCACTCTTCCTCACCAACTTCATCGCCAGCGTCCACAACGATGCCCTCATGATCGGCCTGGCCCTCGCGGGGCTCTACTACTGCGCCACGCGCCGGGTGGTCCTGGGCATCGTCCTAGTGACCCTCTCCATTTCGGTCAAGCCGATCACGGTGGTGTTCCTGCCCTTCATCGGCCTCATGTGGGCGGGCAAGGGAGCCAGCTGGCCGCGCAAGTTCCTTTTCTGGGCGCTGACCGCCGGCCTGTCCCTGGCGCTCCTCTACGCCCTGGGCGCCGTCAACGGTTTCGGTTTCGGCTGGATCAAGGGGCTCTCGGCGCCGGGCAGTGTGTGGATCTGGTACGCCCCGGTGGGGCTGCTCGGCCTGATCGTCGCCTCGATCGTGAATGTGTTCGGCCTGGACGGCTGGGGCCTTGCGAAATGGGTGTACGACGCCGGCAAGATCCTTGCGGTGGGAATCGTCGCCTGGCAGGTCTTCCGCGGCAGCCATGACCGCGTCATGCGCCGGCTGACCCTCGCGTTCGCGGCGATCGTGCTGCTGGCACCGATGATCCAGTCCTGGTACGTCGTGTGGCTCATCCCGCTGTTCGCGGTGACCGGCATCCGGAACGACTGGCAGGTGAAGACGCTGTATTTCGTGGTCTCCTTCTTCATGGTCTACGCGATCTCCGACCAGCTGGAGGTCTTCCCGTACCTGCAGAGCGGGGACGTTGGCCTGGCCCTGGTACTCGCCCGGAATGCGGCCGCCATCATCGCCCTGCTGTTCGCCCTCTACCTGATCTTCCTCGACCCACGCACCAAGCATCTCTTCAGCCGCCGCGACCAGCCGCTCACCAACACCGTCATTTAACGCCGCTGCCTGGCGGCAGTCGGCGCACGGCTTCACGGTAGGACAGCGGGCTCAGCCGTTCCTTGTGTTCTGCAGCGAACCCCGCCACCCACTCGGGATCGCTCTTGCTGTACTCGCGCAACGCCCAGCCGATCGCCTTCCGGATAAAGAACTCGCTGTCCGCCAAGTTGGGCAGAATCACGGCTGCCAACAGCATCCGGTTGGTCCGGGCTTTGGCACCCACCTGGGAGGTGATCGCCGCGCGCCTGACCCACGTGTCGCCGTCGGCCGCCCAGTGCAACATCAGTTCGGCCATGGAGTCCGGATGCGCAAGCAGCAGGTCCCGGATCCGCGGCGAGACGCCGTCCACGAGGTCCCACCAGGCGCCGCTGCGGATGAACTCCTCGTACACCGGGACCATATCCAGGTCTGTAGCAACCAGCCGCGCCGCAGTGAGATCGATCGCCGCATAGCGCTCCTCGCGGGCGCCGGCCTCACGCCACAACCGGAGCACGGCGTCACGCAGCTCGCTTCCCGAGGCAAACGGAGACGCCTTGGCGGCGGCCTTCGCGATCCTGCGGACTTCGGGAACGGGCACGCCGAGTGATGGCATGTCCGACTTCATGTACGCCTGTGCCGAGCGGGCGCGTTCCGGATCGCCCGCGGCCTCGAGCGACGCCCGGATGCCGGCGATGAGTTCCTGCGTGTGCATGGCACCACTGTAGGCCGCGGCAGGAATTATGCGGACGCTGCTCCATCGGGGCGCAGCAGCCGCATGACGGCCCTGCCCGGAACCGAGGTGGGGACCTCCTCGAAGCCGGCGCGGGCGAAAACGGAAACGGTGCCGTGGTAGAGGTCCGAAGACCCGGCCTTTGGCCGCAGCGACGGATCCACCGGGTAGCCTTCGACGACGTCCGCGCCGTGGGCGAAGGCGTGTTCGACAGCGGCTGCCAGGAGGTCGCTTGCGATGCCGCCGCGCCGGTGCCCTGGAGCGACGACGAAACAGCTCACCGACCAGACGCCGTCGCCGTTGGCGGCAGCTGGGCCAGCAGAGCGCAGGATCTGCGACCGTTCGATCCGGGGGTAGCAGTGCCTGGGCTCGACGGCGCACCACCCCACCGGGACGTCGTCCTTGAGCGCGATGACGCCGGGCTCGGGGCCAGCATCGAACGCCGCCTTCAGTTGCTCGCGGAGGCCTTCGGCGGGAGTGTCGTTCCAGGCCTTGCCGGGGATCGAAAACCACCGGCACCAGCAGCGGCCCGGTTCGCCTTTGCCGCTGAAGAGTTCGTCGACGTCAGCCCATTGTGCGGGACGGGTCAGGATTTCCGCGGAGTTCTGCTCCATTGCACCGAGTCTAGCCCGGGGTCCCGGACGCCGGCAGCCCCTTGACCTGCCCGCGCCGGCAACGGATGCTTCGCAAGCCGATCACGAATGAGACAGCATTGGAGCCGATCACCATGACCACGAACGATCACGGCCCGCGATTCGTCTACGCCACGCATATCAAGGCGACGCCGGAGCAGCTGTGGCAGGCACTGATCGATCCGTCCTTCACTGAGCGCTACTGGGGCGCGGCCCTCAGATCGGAGTGGCAGGAGGGGTCCGTGATCACCTGGGAAGTGGCGGGCGTGACCATTGCAGACCCGGAGCAGCTTGTGTTGGCCGCTGACGAACCCCTCAGACTCGCATTTACCTGCATACGGTCACCCCCTGGTTCGGGTTCGGGTTCGGGTTCGGGGCTCCGAACCGCGAGCTCGCAGCGATGGCCGCCGAAGGATGTTCCAGGGCGGATTTCAAGATTGAACCCCTCGCGGACATGGCAAAACTTACCGTGACCCCATGCGGGATTCGAAGAGGGCAGCGCCGTCCTTGCGGGCGTCACAGATGGGTGGCCGGGAGTCCTTTCGAGCCTCAAGACGCTGCTGGAAACCGGTGAACCGCTGGTCTTTTCCTAGGACGCCGACGCCGTTGCCGCCGCCCTTCGCGGCTACGGGAAGCCGCGGTCCTAGGGCAGGGTAAACTCGTGATGTCGCCGCCGGGATGGACCGGCAGGCGCCCGCCTCGGTAGCTCAGAGGATAGAGCAGGAGCCTTCTAATCTCTTGGTCGGGGGTTCGATTCCCTCCCGGGGCGCGTTTGTGATGCGACGGGACATTCCCGGCACTCCCGGTCTTCGGACCGGGGGTGTTTTTCTTTGTCAGTTGGGTGGTCCAGCACTGGTACTGCTCCTCCACAGCCGGATTTTCGGCGAGGTTTCCACATATGGACAATGGGGCCTGCCGGCCGCGTTGGGCCGGCGTGATGCTGGGAGAGCCGGACAGGCAACCCAACCACGTTAGGACGAATCATGAACGACATCATCACTGTCCGCGGCTTCGTTGCCTCGGAGGTCAAGAGTTCCACCACGCCGGGCGGCATCGCCACAGCCTCCTTCAGGATCGGGTCCACCGAGCGGCGTTTCGACCGCGCCAGCAACGCATGGGTCGACGGAAACACCAACTGGTTCACCGTCCAGAGCTTCAGGCACTTGGCAGGGCACATCGGCTGCAGCATCAAGAAAGGCCAGCGCGTCATCGTCCTGGGCAAACTCAGGCTCCGCCAATGGGAGCGCGACGGCCGGATCTACCACGTGGCCGAAATCGACGCCGAGTCCGTGGGCCATGACCTCATGTGGGGTTCCGCGAATTTCACCCGGATGGCGAGCAACTCCACCCCGCAGCAGGCATCGGCACAGGCCGGTCAGGGCACAGGGGAGGAAGCTCCGTGGCCGGAAGGCGGCGGGGACGCCGAGGCGCCCCATCCGGACGGCGACGGCGACGGCGACGGTAGCGACCCCGGTTCCGGCCTGGAAATTCTTGAGCAGGACGACGACGGCGAACCCACCCTCGTGGACACCGCAACCGGGGAACTCCTGGACACCTCAGCGTGAGTCATTCCGGGGTCGCTGCCGCCGGCCCGCCCTCCCGGCGCCCGTCGATGCGTCCGCGAGGCGGACGGATCTGCGTGGCAGAATGGCCGGGTGAAACACCGGGGAACGTTCGCGAACGACAAGGCACGACGCCGTCGGGCTGGAGCAGCGCGACGTGCGGCCGCGGTGGTCCCCAGGATGTTGTTCGCCGGGGCACTGCTCTTTGCGGTGGTTTGCCTTGGACTGGCAGCGTGCTCGGGGCCCGGTCGACCGGTTCCGGCCGCCCTCGCCGGCGGTTCGACCGCGAGCAGCGCCCAGGCGAACGCCGGTCCCGTGACCGATGCCCAGGCGAACGTCGCGCCGGTCACCGGCACTACTGGGAAGGCCGTTCCGCCGTCGGGATCCTCCGCGCACGGGACGGACCGGCTGGTAGGGATCATGGAAGCCGCGCTGAGGGGAGCGGGTCCCACGCCAGGACAGGAAGCGCTGCGGTCCCGGTTGGTCGCTGCCGGCGTCCCGTCCAAGTCGGTGGAGGTGTCGGCGAGCAGGACGCCCACGGGCCTGGACGTGGACGCCGTTGAAGCCGCAGCCAGCTCCGGCACCGAATGCGTGGTGGGCGAAGTCCGCAACGGCCTTGTCGCCGTGACCGTGCTGCCTCTGCTCGCCGACGGCAGATGCTTTGCGGGAGACTCCCGCTAGGCTCCCTGTGCTTTGTTCCGAATGTGAGATCTGCCTTGCCACCCATTAGATTTAAGGGCATGGCGGAATTCATTTACACGATGACCAAGGCCCGCAAGGCTGTTGGCGACAAACTTATCCTGGACGATGTCAGCATGTCGTTCTTCCCTGGCGCGAAGATCGGCGTCGTCGGCCCGAACGGTGCCGGTAAGTCCACAATCCTGAAGATCATGGCCGGGCTCGACACCCCGTCCAACGGCGAGGCCCGTCTCAGCCCCGGCTACTCCGTGGGCATCCTCCTGCAGGAGCCGCCCCTGAACGAGGAAAAGACAGTCCTGGGCAACGTCCAGGAAGGTGTCGGCGAGATCTACGGCAAGATCCAGCGCTTCAATGAAATCTCCGAAGAGATGGCCAACCCGGACGCGGACTACGACACCCTGCTCGACGAGATGGGCAAGCTCCAGGAAGCCATCGACGCTGCCGACGCGTGGGACATCGACTCCCAGCTGGAGCAGGCCATGGACGCGCTGCGCTGCCCGCCCGGCGACTCCGATGTCACCGTGCTCTCCGGTGGTGAGCGCCGCCGCGTGGCCCTCTGCAAGCTGCTGCTGCAGAAGCCGGACCTGCTCCTGCTCGACGAACCGACCAACCACCTCGACGCCGAAAGCGTGCTCTGGCTCGAACAGCACCTTTCCAGCTACCCGGGTGCCGTCCTGGCCATCACCCACGACCGCTACTTCCTCGACCACGTCGCGGAATGGATCTGTGAAGTGGACCGTGGCCGGTTGTACCCGTACGAGGGCAACTACTCCACCTACCTCGAGAAGAAGCGCGCCCGCCTGGAAATCCAGGGCAAGAAGGACGCCAAGCAGGCCAAGCGCCTCAGCGAGGAACTCGAGTGGGTCCGCTCCAACGCCAAGGGCCGCCAGACCAAGTCCAAGGCGCGTCTGGCCCGCTACGAGGAAATGGCCGCCGAGGCGGAGCGCACCAGGAAGCTGGACTTCGAGGAAATCCAGATCCCACCGGGACCGCGCCTGGGAAGCCTCGTCATCGAAGCCACCGACCTCAAGAAGGGCTTCGAGGACCGCGTCCTGATCGAGGACCTGTCCTTCTCCCTGCCTCGCAACGGCATCGTCGGTGTCATCGGCCCCAACGGCGTCGGCAAGTCGACCCTCTTCAAGACGATCGTCGGCATCGAGCCGCTCGACGGCGGCAACTTGAAGATCGGCGATTCCGTCAAGATCTCCTACGTGGACCAGTCCCGCGGCGGCATCGACCCCAACAAGACCCTGTGGGAAGTCGTGTCCGATGGCCTGGACCACATCCAGGTCGGCCAGGTGGAAATGCCTTCGCGTGCTTACGTTTCGGCCTTCGGTTTCAAGGGCCCGGACCAGCAAAAGAAGGCCGGCGTGCTCTCCGGCGGTGAGCGCAACCGCCTGAACCTGGCGCTGACCCTCAAGCAGGGCGGCAACCTGCTGCTTCTTGACGAACCCACCAACGACCTCGACGTCGAAACCCTGAGCAGCCTGGAGAACGCGCTGCTCGACTTCCCGGGTTGCGCCGTGGTGGTCTCCCACGACCGCTGGTTCCTCGACCGAGTGGCGACCCACATCCTCGCCTACGAAGGCGACGACGAGAACCCCTCCAAGTGGTACTGGTTCGAAGGCAACTTCGAGTCCTACGAAGAGAACAAGGTCGAACGGCTCGGACCCGACGCCGCCAAGCCGCACCGGGTCACGCACCGCAAGCTGACCCGCGACTAACAACGCCAGAACACACGGAAGGCCGGCCCCGCACAGGGCCGGCCTTCCGTTGTTTCCTCGCGGCCTCGACCTACTCAGGGAGCCGGAGCATGCCCTCCTGCGCCACGGTAGCGACGTGCACGCCGTCGCGGCTGAAAATCTTCCCGGTCGACAGGCCGCGCGCACCTTGGGCGCTGGGGGACTCCTGGACGTAAAGCAGCCATTCGTCCACGCGGACGGGCCGGTGCCACCACATGGCGTGGTCCAGGCTCGCCACGCTCATCCCGGGCGTCATCCAGCTCAACCCGTTGCGCCGCAGGATGGGTTCAAGGATCGTGTAGTCGCTCGCGTAGGCGAGGGCGGCGCGGTGGAATTCCGGGTCGTCGGGCATGGGTCCGAGGGTTTTCATCCAGACGGCGTTCCTGGCCACCTGCTCCTTGGGCGCGTCGACATACAGGGCGGAGTCGACATGCCGCACATCGAAGGGCCGCTCGAAGGACATATGGCGGGCCAGGGGATGGTCGTACTTCCGCAGCAGGTCCGCCGTGCTCGGCAGGGTCTCGGGGTCCGGGACGCCTTCGGGCATGGCCGACTGGTGTTCAACACCGTCGGCTTCCGTCTGGAACGAGGCGATCATGGACAGGATCGGCTGCCCGTTCTGGTACGCATGCACGCGGCGTGCCGAGAAAGAGCGGCCGTCGCGCAGGCGCTGCACACCGAAGGTGATCGGCTGGTTGGCGTCGCCCGGGCGCAGGAAATACCCGTGCATCGAGTGGACCGCGCGGTCGTCGTCGACTGTCCGCATCCCCGCGATGAGCGATTGTGCCAGGACCTGGCCGCCGAACACCCGGTGCCGGGGCTGCTTCTGCGACGGACCCAGGAAGATATCTTCGTCCGTCCGGGCGCCGTCGAAATCGGCCAGCGAAAGCAGTTCGATGAGGGTGGCGGTGGGGTCCTCGGGAACGGCCTGATCAACCAGGCCGGCGTGCGCGTCAGTCATGGTTCGACTTTACCCGCCGCCCAACAACGGACATGCCGGTAGAGTCGATGCTGTGGCTGATGTATTGACCCGTTCCCTCCGCTTCGCCGATCCCCGGGATCTGGCGGACCTTCGCACCTACGTCACTCGTGCCAAGAGCATCGACGACGGGGCCGTCCGCCTCCAGGCCGCAGGCACCGTCCTCGCAGCCTACGTGTGCGTCCTGCGCCCGCGGGCGCTTGGCGACGCGACCCCCACCATCCTCGGCCTGCGCACCAGCGCCCTCGCCGAGGAAGCACAGGCGGACGTGACCGTGACGCTCGCCTCGGTACTGGACCGGCTGGCGCGTTCGGGGACGGACGACGTCGAACTTCCCCTTCCGCCGACGACCGTTTCCGAATCCTGGGCGGGAGTCGGGGCGCCTCGGGGCGGCTGGGAACCTTTGGGTGAAGTGTCCGACGCCGAACTGAAGTCGGTCGCCGAGGCCGGTATTGCGGAGGTGGCCGGGGTGGTTCCCGACCAGGCCGGAGCGCACATGGTGGCCGCCGCCCGGGCGTCCGTGTGGGGCCGCGAAATGCCAGGGCGCGAGGGCGTGCCCGCCGGCGCGGCCTTCGGGGCGTTCGCCCTCGGCTTCCTGGGGGAGGGCGTGCACCGGCTGTTCCGCAACGGGCGCTGGTACCGTCTCAGCGGAAGCCGCGGCCACATCCTGGTCCGTGCCGGGGCAGGCCTCGGACTCAACGTCGGTTAGGCGAAGGAAGCAAAGCCTACGGCTGCGCCGGGGAGGGGCTGTTCACCATGGTGAGCGCGGCCCGCTCCATGTAGTCCCACAACGTTCCCTCGTACAGGGCCGGAAGCTGCAACGCATCCACGGCCGCCCGCATGTGGAACAGCCAGCGGTCCTTCGCCTCCGGCGTCACCCGGAACGGCATGTGCCGCATCCGCAGGCGCGGATGCCCGCGTTCCTGGCTGTACGTCGTCGGGCCGCCCCAGTACTGTTCCAGGAACATCAGGAACCGGCGCTTCGCGGGGCCGAGATCCTCCTCCGGGTACATCGGACGCAGCAGCGGATCCCCGGCCACACCGTCGTAGAACACGTCGATCAGCTTCACGAACGTCTCATGGCCACCCACGGCGTCATAGAAGCTGTCCGTGTAGGCGGGCTGGCTGAAGGGGTCGTTGCGCATCAACTGCGGCCGGTCGCCGGCGGCAGGGGCCGCGTTGACCGGGATGCCGGGGGATGGCTGTCCGTTTGCCGTGTCACTCACTGGACCTCTCCTCTGCGGAACCGCCGCTGCCGGTGTCTTTGTCGTGGGCCGGGACGTAGTCGCCCTGGGACCGGTTGCCCACGCGCAGGATCTCACCGTTGCGCAGGTACCAGATGGCGCCGTCTTCGGCGCGGAGCCGGGTGATCCGCAGCCCCACGGATTCCACCGTACCAACCACTTCGGCGCTGACGATCACGTCGCCGATCCCGTACTGGTCTTCGATGGTAATGAAGATCCCTGCAAGGAAGTCCCGGATGAGCTGCTGGGCGCCGAAACCGATCACCACACCTAGGATTCCCACGCTGGTCAGCAGGGGAGCGATGTCCACGTTGAGGAACTTGAGCACGTAGATGATCACGATCACCGCGACCACCACGCTCAGGACGCTGGTCAGCAGCGAACCGATGGTGTGTGCCCGCTGCGAACGCCGCTCGTGGTCCAAAGCCCGGAACGCCGGTTGCACCCATTTGAAGGGGGCGTTCCGGAAGAAACTGCTTCCCTCCGCGACCCTCCTGGTGATGCGCAGGATGATGAACCGCAGCACGATCCAGATCACCACGCCGATTCCAACGGTCAGGAGTATCGACGCGAGATCGATCTTGGCGGCTTCCTCGGCTGCGTCCTGGATCGTGGGTGTGCTTGCGTTCATTGGCAGGGCTGCTCCTCAAAGAATCTGTTGGGGACGCCCGGAGCTGTTCGCCGGGCGCTGAACACTCTGTCCGTCACCAACCCTATCGCCGTAGCGTGGCGGCATGCGCATCCTGATCCTCGGCGGCACGGCGTTCCTTTCGGCCGAAATCGCCCGCCAAGCCCTCGACGCCGGACACGACGTCACGTGCCTTGCGCGCGGCACTGCCGCCGAACCGCCGCACGGCGTGCGCTGGGTCCGGGCGGACCGGTCCGCCGGGGTCTCGGCCTATGACGGGCTCGACGGCGGATGGGACGCCGTCGTCGACGTCACACGGGATCCTGCACACGCCCGGGCAGCCCTTGAAGCCCTGTCCGCCAGGACCGGGCACTGGACCTTCGTGTCCAGTTGCTCCGCGTATGCCCGTCACGACGAGCCGGGCGCCGCCGAAGACGCGGAACTGTTGCCGCCGTTGCCGGAGGATGCTGCGGCGGCGCCGGAGACCTATGGAGAGTCGAAGTCGGCCATCGAGAAGCTCCTCGTCGACATCGCCGGCGAAAAGGCGCACATCGTGCGGGCAGGGCTCATCGGCGGGCCGGGGGACAGCAGCGACCGCTACGGGTACTGGCCGGCCCGTTTCGCCTCAGGCAGCGGGCCGGTGCTCGTTCCGGACATCCTCGCGGACCCGGTCCAGGTCATCGACGTCCGCGACCTTGCAGGCTGGATCCTCGCGGCGGCCGGACGCGGGCTGGCCGGGACGTTCAACGCGGTCGGCGGCGTGGTGCCTTTCGGCGAATACCTTGAAGCCTGCCGGGACCTGGCCGGCGCAGCCAAGGAGTCAGTCCTGGCCGATCCCTCGTGGTTGGAGGCACATAGGGTGCAGCCGTGGTCGGGCGAGGATTCGCTGCCCCTGTGGCTTCCGCCGGGGCACGAGGGTTTCATGGCGCGGTCGAACGCTGCTGGGCTTGCCCAGGGCATGCGGCTGCGGCCCTGGCGGGAGACGTTGCGCGATACCTTGGCCAACGAAACGGCCAGAGGCTTCCAGCGGCCACGGAAGGCGGGCCTGCGGCTGGAACGGGAGACGGAGCTGTTGGCTAGCCTTCGGCCTGTGTGACCGGTTGGTGAAGCACGGGGAAGTTCACGCTCCGGGCGATGAAGCAGAGCTGGTTCGCCTTGTGGTGGAGCTCGGCCATCAGGGGAAGGTGTTCCGCGCTGGCCACCGTCACCTGCGGTTTGAGCGTGACGGTCTCGAACTGGCCGCTGCCGTCCCGGTTGGTCCGCATCAATCCTTCGGCGTTGTCCACGTACCCTGTCACCACCACGCCGTTCATCACGGCCACGTGCAGGAAGGACAGCATGTGGCACTGCGACAGCGCCGCGAGCAGCAGCTGTTCCGGGTTGTAGCGGGCCGGGTCGCCGCGGAAGGTGGGATCCGATGAGCCCTTGAGCACCGGCAGGCCCGGGATTTCGACGTCGTGGTCGCGGGAGTAGTCCCGGTAGCCGGTTGTGCCTTCGCCGAGGTTTCCGGTCCAGCGGACGGATAGGGCGTATCGGTGTTCGTCCAGGCTCATGGGCCCCAGTCTAGACGCCTGCGCCTCCCGTCCGGCCGGGCGGGCCGGGGCGGGAGGCGCCAACGAAAACACGGATCTAGACGTCGGCCGCCCGGGCGCGCAGGGCACGGGCCACGCCGTCGCGGTTCTCCAGCATCATGCGGCGCAAGGCCGCGCTTTCCTCGGGCAGGGAGGCGAGGAACGCGTCGGTCCGGTCCACAGTGCCCTGCGTTGTCAGCTGGGCCGGGTACAGGCCCACGATGATCTGCTGGGCCAGGGCGTGGGTCCGCTTGGCGAAGACGTCCGGGACCGCCTCGAAGTACTTCTCCGCGAACGGTTCCAGCAGCGCGGTATCCAGCACCCGTGTGAAGCCGGCGACGGCGGAACCCTGGAGCGCGTTGGACAGTTCACCGGTGACCACGATCTTCTCCCAGGCGGCCGCCTTCGCCTCGGGCGTCGGAAGTGCCGCCGTCGCCTGGGCTGCCGCGTTCTGGCCGCTGGACGTGTGGTCGCGTTCGAGTTCGGCGTCGATGCGTCCCCGGTCCGCCCGCCCTCCGACCACCAGGGAGGTCAGCAGTTCCCAGCGCAGGTCCTGGTCCAGGGTGAGCCCGGCCAGGGAAAGGGAGCCGTCGAGCAGGGCCTGGATGATGTCCAGCTGGCTCCCGCTCCGTGCCAGCAAGGCGAAGGACTTCACGAACTGCAACTGCGCATCGGAGCCGGCATCCACCGAGGAGGCCAGCTCCCAGAGCCGGTCCGCGGCGGCTTCGGCCGTGGCGTCCTTGTGTTCGGCGGCCACGTAGAAGTTCAGCGTCGTGGCGAGCTGGCGCAGCTGGACCAGGATCACCGAGGAATCGGTCTCGGAGGCGATGTTGGCCAGGATCAGCTCAACGTAGCCACGCGCCGGGGTTTCGCCGTCGCGGGCGGCGTCCCAGGCCGAACCCCACACCAGGGTCCGCGGCAGGCTGGCGGCGAAGTCCTTCAGGTGAGCCTTCGCGCTGGCCAGGGACACCGGATCGAGGCGGACCTTGGCGTAGGCGAGGTCGTCGTCGTTCAGCAGGATCAGGGCGGGACGCTGCTTCCCAACGAGCGCGGGGACCTCGGTGGCGGGGCCGTCGACGTCGAGCTCCTCACGGTGCACGCGCTCGAGCTTCCCGGCGTCGGACAGCTCGTAGAATCCGACGGCGAGGCGGTGCGGGCGCAGCACAGGCTGCTCGGTGATCGCGGTCTGGCGGATCGTGAACCCGGTGATGGCGCCGTCCTCGTCCACGTCGATCTCGGAGGAGAGGGTGTTTACACCCGCCGTTTCCAGCCAGAGCTTGCCCCACTGGTCCAGCTCGCGGCCGCTGGCAGCCTCGAGTTCCACCATCAGGTCGGACAGTTCGGTGTTCTTCCACGCGTGCTTCTTGAAGTATTCGCGGACGCCTGCCATGAACTGCTCCGGGCCCACCCAGGCCACCAGCTGGCGGAGCACGGAGGCGCCCTTGGCGTAGGTGATGCCATCGAAGTTGACCTCGACGTCCTGCAGGTCGTTGATTTCGGCGAAGATCGGGTGGGTGGTGGGCAGCTGGTCCTGCCGGTACGCCCAGGACTTCTCCACCGAGGCGAAGGTGGTCCAGGCATGGTCGAAGGCCGTGTTCTCGACGGCGGCCAGGTGGGACATGTACTCCGCGAAGGATTCGTTGAGCCACAGGTCGTTCCACCAGCGCATCGTCACAAGGTCGCCGAACCACATATGGGCCAGCTCGTGCAGCACCGTGATGGCGCGCCGCTCCACTTGGGCTTCTGCCACCTTCCCGCGGAACACGTAGCCCTCCAGGATGGTCACGGCGCCCGCGTTCTCCATGGCGCCGGCGTTGAATTCGGGGACGAACAGCTGGTCGTACTTCTCGAACGGGTACGGGAAGCCGAACTGCGCCTCGAAGAACTCGAAGCCCTGGCGGGTCAGTTCGAAGATATTCTCCGCGTCGAGGTACTGCATGAGGGACTTGCGGGCGAAGACGCCCAGCGGGACCACCCGGCCGTCGGCGCTGGTGACCTCGCTGCGCACCGACTGGTACGGGCCGGCGATCAGCGCGGTGACGTAGGACGACAACCGCGGCGTGGCTGCGAAGGTCCACACCGAGCGGGCCTCGCCGTTGTCTCCCGGGGCGGCTTCCGCGGGCTCAGGCGTGGGGGAGTTGGAGATGACGTCCCAGTGCGAGGGGGCAGTGACGGTAAACGTGAAGGTGGCCTTCAGGTCCGGCTGTTCGAAGACGGCGAACATCCGGCGCGAGTCCGGGACCTCGAACTGGGTGTAGAGGTACACCTCGCCGTCCACCGGGTCCACGAAGCGGTGCAGGCCTTCGCCCGTGTTCATGTAGGGAGCGTCCGCCACCACCGTGAGTTCGTTTTCCGCGGCGAGGTCCGGCAGTTGGATCCGGACGCCGTCCGATACATCGGCCGGGTCGAGTTCCCTGCCGTTCAAGGTGACGCTGTGCACCTTATCGGTGATGGCGTCGATGAACGTTGACGATCCGGCCGCGGCGGTGAACCTGACCACGGTCGTGGACCCGAAGACCGTCCCGCCCCTCGTGAGGTCGAGGGCAACGTCGTAGGACTCGACGGCGAGCAGTTCCGCGCGTTCCGCGGCTTCGGCGCGGGTGAGGTTCAGGCCTGGCAAGGGGTGCCTCCAAGAAGTGGTGTGCAGAGAAGCCGGACGGGCTTACCCGGCTCCGGCGCTGTGAAGTCATTCTTTCAGTTCCTCCCGGCTTGGCAAGGCACATCACAAAGTGTCGTCGCCCGGGAGTAGCGTTAAGCCATGGGCAAGCTGCGCGACTCTCTCGATTTCCGGGCACTGCGCTTTGCAGTGGCGTTCCCTCTCCTTCTCGCCGCAGCGTTTGTGGTGTGCGCCCTCATGCTCCGGCCTGAGCTTCCGGATCCCCTTGCGGTGACCTGGAATGCCGACGGCGGCAGCAGCTTTGCGCCGTTCGGCGCCTACGTGGCGGGCGGGGCTTCCCTCATGGTCCTTGCCGGGTGGCTGGTGTTCGTCCAGGCCGTGCCCATCTCCCGTCCGGCCATCATGCGGCGGCTCATGATGGGACTCGGCCTGATGGTGAGCCTGTTCATCACCGCTGTGCTCGCGGCAGGATTGGTGGGCCAGGCCGGACTGGGGGATGCGCGCAGTTCCCATGTCGATGCCACGGTCCTGGCGCTCGGTGCCGGCGCGGCGCTGTCGCTTGGCGTGGTGATGGTCTTTGCTTTCAAGTCCGATCCGCGGTGGACGCCCGAGGACGATGCCGCGCTCGAAGCCGAACGCATCCGCCGGGAGGACCCCGGCCTGGCCGATGACACTCTGAAGCTGTGGGTCCACGCCCGCAGTTCGGTGTTCGTGATGATCTGCGTGGCCGCGGTGTTTCCGGCGATGCTGATTTCTGTTGCCGTCCCGTGGCTCGGTGCCTTGGTGTTCGGAGTGGCCATCCTCGGGGCGTGCTTCCTCTTCGTCCGGGTCAAGGCCGACCGCGGTGGCCTCGAAGTCTTCGTTGCCGGGGTGCTCCGTGTGCTGAAGGTGCCGGCCGGGGACATCGCCGCGGCAACGCCAGCGGACCTCAAGGCAGCCGACTTCGGCGGCTGGGGCCTGCGGCACCACGGCGGAGCGACGGCCATGCTCGTCAGCAGCGGGCCCGCCGTCGTCGTGCGCCGGCTCAACGGACGGCGCGTGGCACTGAGCGCCGGCAGCTTGGCCAGCGCGGACCGGCTAGCCGGGCTGCTGAACAGGGCCGCTGACCGGGCACACGGCCAATAGGCGGCGGATTAGCGCGGCCACTTAACAGGCCCTGCGACTTAAAGCGCATCGCCGCCGGGTCCCTAGTACCCTAGTACCGCATCCCCTCACGGCCGCGGCCCGGCCCCTGCCGGCCCGCGCCCCAGACCGAACGGACTTCCAGTGACCACACCCCGCGTCCACATTGCCACGGATCACGCCGGCATGGAGCTCAGCGCCCACCTTGTCAGCCACCTGACGGCCAAGGGCTACGAGGTTGTTGACCACGGCCCCAAGGTGTACGACGCCCTGGACGACTACCCCTCTTTCTGCATCAACGCCGCCCGCGCCGTCGTGGCGGACCAGGAAGCCGGCGTCCACGCCCTCGGCATCGTCCTGGGCGGTTCCGGGAACGGCGAGCAGATCGCCGCTAACAAGGTCAAGGGGGTACGCGCGGCCCTTGCGTGGAACGAATCCACCGCGCGGCTGGCCCGTGAGCACAACGACGCCAACGTCATCGCCGTCGGCGGCCGCCAGCACAGCGTTGAGGAAGCCACCGAGCTGATCGAATTCTTCCTCGAGGAGCCCTTCAGCAACGACGAACGCCACGTGCGCCGCATCGGCAAGATCGCCACGTACGAAACCACCGGCGAAATCGTCGAATAGTGCCTGAAGGGCACTCCGTTCACCGGCTGGCGCGCCAGTTCCAGGACGTCTTCGGCGGCAGCGCTCTGCGGGTTTCCAGCCCGCAGGGCCGCTTCGCCGCGGGCGCGGCGCTGCTCGACGGCCAGCGCATGGTCGACGCCACCGCGCACGGGAAGCAGCTCTTCCTGCGCTTCGACAACGGGATGTACCTGCATGTGCACCTCGGCCTCTACGGAGCGTGGGACTTCGGCGGCGATGAAACCTTCCGCGGCGCCTCCAGCATCGGGGCCCCTCGCCGGATCGGCGAACGCGAGTCCGGATCCGAGGACGACGGCGGAAGCTACGCCGGGCCGCCGGAACCCGTGGGCGCGGTACGGGTGCGCCTCGTATCAGCCCACGGCTGGGCAGACCTGCGGGGCGCCAGCACCTGCGCGGCCATCACCGGAGAGGAAGCCCGGGCCGCCCGGGCCAAGCTGGGTCCGGATCCGTTGCACCTGGTCCCGGGGGACCGCGCGGAATTCATCGCGCGGCTGCTCCGCCGCAAGACCGCCGTCGGGCTGCTGCTCATGGACCAGTCCGTGCTGGCTGGCGTCGGCAACATCTACCGGGCCGAAGTCCTGTTCCGGCAGGGCATCGACCCGTGGACACCGGGAAACGCGCTCAGCGCAGCATCGGCCGGCCTCCTGTGGGACGACACTGTCGCCGCGATGTCCGACGGCGTCCGGGACGGCCGGATCATCACGACGCCCGCGCCGCTGTGGAGCGGGGGAGAAGGACCGCTCGACGGCGAAGCCCACTATGTCTACCAGCGCGCCGGGCAGGACTGCCGCCGCTGCGGCACTCCGGTCGCGCTGACCGAGATTGGCGCCCGCAAGCTCTACTGGTGCCCCGGCTGCCAGAACTAGGCAAAACTCCTACCGAGTTCCGGCAGCCCTGCCGAGTCACCGCCCCCTACCGGTTATCCACAGGACCGAAGGTCCGGGTGGTGGCGCCGTGCCCGCGATCCTAGTCTGGGCAGATGATCATTATCTGGCGAGGTTGGGGAATCCTGGTGCTGCTCTTTGGGGCGGTGGGCGCAGGGGCGTCGGCCGCACTTTCCCACGGAAACACGATTGCGATAGGCGCAGGGCTGGGGGCGGCCGGGGCCGGCGTCTGGTACCTGGGCCGGTGGCTTAATGAGTTGGCTCCGAAGACTGCCTATGCGGCCGCGATGGAACTGCGCACCCAGGAACTGCAACGCATTGTCGACGTTGGGGCGTACCGCTTCCCGGGACTGCCGGCGCCGCAGTCGTTTGACGAAGCCCGCGCGCAGTCCGAAGAGCAACTTGCGTGGGAAGGAGCGCAGGCCCGCCCGGCCTACTTCAACAGGCACACGTTCTTCTTCGTCCCGATGCAGTACCTGGGCCTGCTCCTTGGAGCCGCGGCGCTGATGCTGGTGATTTCCGGGCTTATCACCCGCTGACCCTTTGTGTCCGACACCCGGTTCATACGGGAGAAGCAACGCAAGAAGGGCCCCTCGGGAGGGGCCCTTCTTGCTGTTTCGGAGGGGACGACGGGAATCGAACCCGCGTAATCAGTTTGGAAGACTGAGGCTCTACCATTGAGCTACGTCCCCGGAGTAGTGCAGGATTGATGCATCCGCACAATTTCCGGCGGCTGTTCAAGCCGGATATAACTAAACCCAATTCAGGTGCCAAGTGTCAAATGTGCAAACTGGAGATTCTTGGCCGTAGACTGTCCTGTGCACTCACGGGGTGTAGCTCAGCTTGGCTAGAGCGCCTGCTTTGGGAGCAGGAAGTCGCAGGTTCAAATCCTGTCACCCCGACTCTGTGAGTCTGTTCCGATCCGGGAACGCAGCAGAAACCCATCCCACAAAACCAGGAGTACTTAGACTGTGAAGAGCGCTGTCGAGAACCTCACCGCAACGCGGGTCAAGCTCAATGTTGAGGTTCCCTTTGAAGAACTGAAGCCGAGCATCGATGCCGCTTACAAGACCGTTGCTTCGCAGATCCAGGTTCCCGGATTCCGCAAGGGCAAGGTCCCGTCCAAGCTCATCGACCAGCGCGTCGGCCGCGGATACGTCCTCGAGACCGCCATCAACGACGGCCTCAACGGCTGGTACCAGGCTGCCGTGCAGGAAACCGGCGTCCGCCCGCTGAGCCGTCCCGAGGTTGAGATCACCGAGGTCCCGGACCCTTCCTCCACCGATGGTGAACTGAAGTTCCAGGTCGAGATCGACGTCCGCCCCGACGTTGAGCTCCCGGACTACTCCGGCATCAAGGTCGAGGTTGCCGCTGCTGAGTCCTCCGACGCCGACGTCGACAAGGCCCTCGACGAGCTGCGCGGCCGTTTCGGCACCCTGAAGTCCGTTGACCGCCCGGCGAAGAACGACGACTTCCTCACCATCGACATCACCGCCCTGATCGACGAGGCCGAGGTCGACTCCGCTACCGGCCTGTCCTACCAGGTAGGCGCCGGCACCATGCTGGAAGGCCTCGACGAGGCCGTTTCCGGTCTGTCCGTCGACGAAGAGGCAATCTTCGACACCACGCTGGTCGGCGGCGAGCACGCCGGCGAGGCCGCCCAGGTGAAGGTCGTCGTCAAGGCCGTCAAGGAGCGCGAGCTTCCGGAAGCCAACGATGACTTCGCCCAGCTGGCTTCCGAGTTCGACACCCTTGCCGAACTGCGCGAAGACCTCGCCAAGCAGGCAGCCGAGTCCAAGGTTGTCGGCCAGGGCGTCGAAGCCCGCGACAAGGTCCTGGACAAGCTCGTTGAGCTGATCGAGGTCCCCGTTCCGGACTCCGTCATCGAAGAGCAGCTGGAACAGCACTTCAGCCCGGAGAACTCGCACGGTGAAGGCGAGCACGACACCGAAGAGCACCGCGAAGAGGTCAAGGCCAACACCGCCCGCGCCTTCCAGAACGAGATCATCCTCGACGCCATCGCCGACAAGGAAGAGGTCGGTGTCAGCCAGAACGAGCTGATCGACTACATCGTCACCACCGCCAGCCAGTACGGCATGGACCCGAACCAGTTCGCCCAGATCATCGACCAGAGCGGCCAGGTTCCCATGATGGTTTCCGAGGTCCGCCGCCGCAAGGCACTGGCTGTTGTCCTGGGCCAGGCCGAGGTTGTCGACACCGAAGGCAACAAGGTCGACCTGAGCGACTTCGTCCGCCCCGCCGGCGAGGTGGCCGAGGCTCCCGAAGCCGAAGAGGCTGAGGAAGCCGCAGCGGCCGTCCCCAGCGACGACCCCGCAGCAGTGAAGTTCTAATCAGGCTTCAGCACACCCCCGGATCTTACGATCCGGGGGTGTGCTTTTTAAGCGTGCTTTGCCGCCGAATCCCGCCCCCAGGCAATCGTGCGCCGTCAGCGAACAGTGCGATTCCGGAGAACAAAACGGCTTCGAAACCGGTTAGTGTCCAAGTAGTGAAGATCAGGGATGGCAACTTCAGCAACGGCCCTGTCACCAGCGAGAGGTAAGTACATATGTCACAGCACGCAGAGGCGCCCCGGATGGCAACTGTCGATCCGGCAGCCCAGGACAACTACATCTACAACCGCCTGCTGAAAGAGCGCATCATCTGGCTCGGCTCCGAGGTCCGTGACGAGAATGCCAACGCGATCTGCTCCCAGCTCCTCCTGCTCTCCGCCGAGGACCCGGAGAAGGACATCTACCTCTACATCAACTCCCCGGGCGGTTCGGTGACCGCAGGCATGGCCATCTACGACACCATGCAGTTCATCCCGAACGACGTCGTCACCGTGGCCACCGGCCTGGCGGCCTCCATGGGCCAGTTCCTGCTTTCCTCGGGTACCAAGGGCAAGCGCTACGCCACCCCCAACGCCCGCATCCTGATGCACCAGCCCTCGGGCGGCATCGGCGGCACCGCCTCGGACATCAAGATCCAGGCCGAGCTCATCCTCCACATGAAGAAGGTCATGGCGGAGCTGACCGCGGACCAGACCGGCCAGACCGTGGAAACCATCCTCAAGGACAACGACCGCGACAAGTGGTTCACCGCCACCGAAGCACTCGAGTACGGCTTCTTCGACAAGATTTCCGCCCACGCAGGCTCCGTGGCCGGCGGCGGTGGAACCCAGAACGCCTCCAACTCCGAGAAGTAACCGGCAGCACGACCCACTGAACACCAGGAGCAATGAAATGAACTACAACTTCGGATGGTCTGCCGGTAATCTCCCGTCCAGCCGCTACGTCCTCCCGCAGTTCGAGGAGCGCACCCCCTACGGTTTCAAGCGCCAGGACCCCTACACCAAGCTCTTCGAGGACCGCATCATCTTCCTCGGCGTGCAGGTGGACGACGCCTCGGCCGATGACATCATGGCCCAGCTGCTGGTCCTTGAGTCCACTGACCCGGACCGCGACATCACGCTGTACATCAACTCCCCGGGCGGGTCGTTCACGGCCATGACCGCGATCTACGACACCATGCAGTACATCCGTCCCGAGATCCAGACGGTGTGCCTCGGCCAGGCAGCAAGCGCGGCAGCAGTCCTGCTCGCGGCCGGCACGCCCGGCAAGCGCCTCGCCTTGCCGAACGCCCGCGTCCTGATCCACCAGCCGGCGCTGTCCGGCGGCCAGGGCGGCCAGGCTTCGGACCTTGAGATCCAGGCCGCCGAGGTCATGCGCATGCGGACCTGGTTGGAAGACACGCTGGCCCACCACTCGGGCCGGACGTCCGAGCAGGTCAACAACGACATCGAACGCGACAAGATCCTCACCGCCGCCGAGGCCCAGGACTACGGCCTGATCGACCAGGTCCTCGACTCGCGGAAGATCAAGCCGCAGGCCATCGCCCGCTAAACAGGCAACGTCAGCACGCCGGTGCAGTCCAAGGAAATATGGACCGCACCGGCGTCCTGTTTCAACCCAAGCAGCCCATTGTGTCCTACAGTGGAAGTTGTCATGGTGGCGCCCGCTGTGGCTCCTCACGCAGGAGCAGCGCAGGGAGGTTCCGCCCGCAAGAAACGAAGGGATTCCCACATGGCCCGGATTGGCGAGAGCACGGATCTGCTGAAGTGTTCTTTCTGTGGAAAGAGCCAGAAGCAGGTGCGGAAGCTGATCGCCGGGCCCGGCGTCTACATTTGCGACGAGTGCATCGAGCTCTGCAACGAGATCATCGAAGAGGAACTCGCCGAAGTGTCGGATCTGGGCAGTTTTGAGCTGCCCAAGCCCCGGGAGATTTTCGACTTCCTGCAGGAATACGTCATCGGCCAGGAACCTGCCAAGCGTTCACTCGCCGTCGCGGTCTACAACCACTACAAGCGCATCCAGGCCGGGCATGCCCCCAAAGGCGGGCTCGGCGAAGGCGGCCACCACGACGACGTCGAGATTGCCAAGTCGAACATCCTGCTGATCGGCCCCACGGGCTGCGGTAAGACCTATCTCGCGCAGACCCTCGCCCGCCGGCTGAACGTCCCGTTCGCCGTCGCCGACGCCACCGCCCTGACCGAGGCCGGGTACGTCGGCGAGGACGTGGAAAACATCCTCCTCAAGCTCATCCAGGCCGCGGACTACGACGTCAAGAAGGCCGAACAGGGCATCATCTACATCGATGAGATCGACAAGATCTCGCGCAAGAGCGAGAACCCCTCCATCACGCGGGACGTGTCCGGTGAAGGCGTCCAACAGGCCCTGCTGAAGATCCTCGAAGGAACCGTGGCGTCCGTACCGCCGCAGGGCGGACGGAAGCACCCGCACCAGGAATTCATCCAGATCGACACCACGAACGTCCTCTTCATCGTGGCCGGCGCCTTTGCTGGCCTGGAAGACATCATCGGCTCCCGCTCCGGCCGCAAGGGCATCGGTTTTGGCGCCCCGCTGAACGAGGTCAAGGAAAACGTCGACAGCTACGGCGATGTCATGCCCGAGGACCTGCTGAAGTTCGGCCTGATCCCCGAATTCATCGGCCGCCTGCCCGTGATCACCACGGTGTCCAACCTTGACCGGCCGGCACTGATCCAGATCCTTTCCAAGCCCAAGAACGCCCTGATCAAGCAGTACCAGAAGATGTTCCAGCTCGACGGCGTGGAACTGCTGTTCGACGACGAAGCCCTGGACGCGATCGCGGACCAAGCCCTCGAGCGGGGCACCGGCGCCCGCGGCCTGCGCGCCATCATGGAGGAAGTGCTCCTCCCGGTCATGTTCGACCTGCCCAGCCGGGACGACATCGCCAGCGTGGTCATCACCGCCGACGCGGTCGCCAAGAAGGCCGCGCCCACCATGATCGCCCACGAAGTGGTGGCCAAGCGGCGGAATAAGTCGGCCTAAGGCGCCGTTCGCATCAACAGGAAGCCCGGCCCGTCCAGCGGCCGTCGCTTGCTACGCGTCCCCGTTTCCCATCCAAGGAGTACCCCTGTGCCCGAGCAGACCAAGCCTGAGCAGACCATGCCTGAGCAGAACGTCAACAAGGTAGATTTCTGGTTCGATCCGATCTGCCCCTTCGCCTGGGTGACCTCCCGCTGGATCGGCGAAGTCGAGACCGTGCGCGACATCGAAACGACCTGGAATGTCATGAGCCTCTCGGTCCTCAACGACGGCCGCGAACTGCCCGCTGACTACCGCGCCATGATGGATGACTCCTGGGGCCCGGTGCGGGTGATCATCGCGGCGAAGGAACTGCACGGCAGCGAGTTCATCAAGCCCCTCTACGATGCCATGGGCGAAGAATTCCACCACGAGGGCAACAAGGACCGGGCATCGGTCATCGAAAAGGCCTTGGCACAGACCGGCCTGCCCGCCGACCTCGCCCGCTTCGCAGACAGCGACGAATACGACGAGAAACTCCGTAGCAGCCATGAAGCGGGTATCTCCCTCGTGGGCCAGGACGTCGGCACTCCGGTGGTATCCGTGAACGGCACCGCGTTCTTCGGCCCCGTGCTGACCCGCATCCCGCGTGGCGAGGAGGCGGGCCGGATCTGGGACGCGTCGGTCACCTTGGCCGGCTACCCGCACTTCTTCGAGCTCAAGCGGAGCCGGACCGAGAGCCCCGAGTTCAACTAGCACCCTGCCGCGCCGGCAGCTACTTCAGGAAGCGTGAGGTCCGGCGGTCAGCGAGGACCTTCCCGTTCGTCTGGCAGTTCGGGCAGTACTGCAGGGCAGTGTCCGCGAAAGAGACTTCCTGGACGGTGTCCCCGCACACAGGGCATTGCTGGCCGGTGCGTCCATGCACCCGCATCGCGCTCCGCTTGCCGTCCTTGAGCTCGCCCGGTACCTTGCCGACAGCCGAATCCACGGCCTCGCCGAGCACGCTGCCGATGGCGGCGAACAAGCGGTCCCTGCTGTCGCCGTCGAGCGTTTTAGCAATTGCGAACGGTGAGATCCTGGCCGCGTGGAGGATTTCGTCGCTGTAGGCGTTCCCGATTCCGGCCACCACACTCTGGCTGCGGAGCAGTCCCTTGATTTGCTGGGACGCAGCGAGGATGCCGTCGAAGACTTCGCGCGTGAATTCCGGGGTGAGCGGGTCCGGGCCCAGGGACGCGATGCCCGGGACCTCCTGCGGGTCGCGGACTACATGGACCGCAAGGCTTTTCTTGCTGCCGGCTTCGGTGAGATCGAAGGCCATCTTCGCCGGTCCTCCGTCGGAGGCTGTTGACGGCGGGGCAGTGAAAGCCAGGCGCGCCGCGATCGGGCTGGAACCCAGGCGCAAAGGAGCCGGCGACGGGTTCTCTGTGTACCGCAGCCAGCCGGCCTTGGCCAGGTGGAAGACGAAATGGATGCCGCCGGTGTCGAGGTCGAGGAACTTGCCGAAGCGTTGGACGCCGACGACGGTCCGACCTTCCAGGGCCGAGTACGGCGGGTCTGCGGTCTTCAACACCGCGAAGGAGGTGATCTGGAGTTTTTCCAGGACGGCTCCGCGCAGCTTCATGTCGAGGAAGGCGCGCAACCCGGCGACCTCTGGAAGTTCCGGCATGGCTTTACTGTGCCACACCCTGCCGCGAGCGAGGAGTCCCGGTGGCTGTCCAAACAGGGTCCGAACGGGCCGAAAACAGGTCAGCGGAATTACAGTCTAGTAGTTCCCGCCGAGGCCTTGCGCTGCCCGGAAGGCGGGTCAACAATAGTACTTACCCACTTCGAAAGAAGCGGGACGCGGGAACCAAAGATTCAGTGATATGCATCTGACGCAGCCTTCGGCAAAGTCAGAAGCGAGCTAGCTGTGACGAGCTAGGAAGACCTGAAATTCCAAGGATTCCGCCAGACTGTCAAGTCGTCACCGGACAGCCGAAAAGTCGAAGCCCCACCAACGGCAAAACGCTGATGGGGCTTCCCCTTTGCCCGGAAACAGGTGGCCCGGGAACCACTTGCCGGAGACTTTCGGTCGGCGATGAAGCCGCCCTGAATTTCCCGGCCAGCCCCGGGAGCCCCATCAAGGGAAGCTCCCGGAACTGATTCCGGATTTTTCTTAGCCCTGTGCTTCCTCCGCAGGTGCCAGGACAACGTCGCTGACCGTGAGTTCGCCCTCGGCTGCCACGAGCGAGATCTCCCGCGCGTTCGCCGCAGCTTTCAGGTCACCCAGTCCGGCCTTGAGCTGTGCCACGAAGGATTCGTTGGCCGAGATCGCCGCGGAGAGGACTTCGGTGCGCTGCTTGACCTTCGCCTCGGACTTGGCCTTGCGGATGCCGCTCAGGGCCAGGCCCACGGTGCCGAGCATCGTGGTGTCGCCGTCGGTGATCTCCAGCGGTGCCGGCCACGCGGCGCGGTGCACCGAACCGGCACGCCACCAACTCCAGACCTCTTCAGTGGCGAAGGGCAGGAACGGGGCAAACAGGCGGAGCAGCGAGTCCAGGGTCGTGGCCAGAGCCGCTAGCACCGAAGCCTGCTCGGCTTCGCCGGCGGCACCGTAGGCACGGTCCTTGATCAGCTCGACGTAGTCGTCGGTGAACTGCCAGAAGAACGTTTCGGCGATCTGCAGGGCCCGGGCGTGGTCGTAGCCCTCGAACGACTTGGTGGCCTGGGCAACGACGTCGGCCAACTGGGCGAGCAGGGCACGGTCCAGAGGGTTGGTGAGCACGGACAGGTCGCCGGAGAGAACGGAGTTCTCGGTAGCGCCGAGGTTCAGTACGAACTTCGAAGCGTTGAGCAGCTTGATGGCCAGGCGGCGGCCGATCTTCATCTGCGCGATCTCATAGGCGGTGTCCGCGCCGAGCTTCGCCGAGGCAGCCCAGTATCGGACGGCGTCGGAGCCGAACTCGTTGAGCACATCGGTGGGGACCACCACGTTGCCCTTGGACTTGGACATCTTCTTGCGGTCCGGGTCCAGGATCCAGCCCGAAATCGCGGCGTGCTTCCACGGCGCAGTGTCCTGCAGCGCGTCGGCTCGCACGGCCGAGGAAAACAGCCAGGTCCGGATGATGTCGTGGCCCTGCGGACGCAGGTCGAAGGGGAACACCTTGCCGAAGAGCTCTTCGTCGCGGCTCCAGCCGCCCACGATCTGCGGGGTCAGCGAGGACGTGGCCCAGGTGTCGAGGACGTCGGCGTCGCCCGTGAAGCCGCCCGGCTGCTCGCGCTGCGACTCGTCGTAGCCGGGGGCGGCGTCGGCGGCCGGGTCCACGGGCAGCATGTCGTCGGAAGGCAGGACCGGGTTTTCGTAGTCCGGGTTGCCCTCGGCGTCCAGCGGGTACCAGACCGGGATGGGCACACCGAAGAAACGCTGGCGGGAAACCAGCCAGTCGCCGTTCAGGCCGGAGATCCAGTTCTCGTAGCGCGAACGCATGAAGGAGGGGTGGAAATCGATGTCGCGGCCGCGGCCGATCAGCCGTTCGCGGCGGTCCTCGTCACGGCCGCCGTTGCGGATGTACCACTGGCGGGAAGTGACCACCTCAAGGGGCTTGTCGCCCTTCTCGAAGAAGTTCACCGGGTGCATGATCTTCTTCGGTTCGCCGTCAAGCAGACCAGCCTCGCCGAGCAGCTCCACCACGGCTTCCTTGGCACTGAACACCGTCTTGCCGGCGATCGCGGCGTAGGCTTCACGGCCGGCGTCGGTGGTGATCCAGTCCGGGGTGTCGGCCACGATGCGGCCGTCACGGCCCACAATGGCGCGGGTGGGCAGCTGTAGTTCGCGCCACCAGGTGACGTCGGTGAGGTCGCCGAAGGTGCAGACCATGGCGATTCCGGAACCCTTGTCCGCCTTCGCGAGCGGGTGGGCCTTGACCTCAAGCTCGACGCCGAACAGGGGAGACGTCACCGTCTTGCCGAACAGCGGCTGGTAGCGCTCGTCGTCGGGGTTTGCGACCAGTGCGGCACAGGCCGCGAGCAGTTCCGGGCGGGTGGTCTCGATGAAGATCTTCTCGCCTTCGGCGGTGAAGAACGGGTAGCGGTAGTAGGCGCCGGGCATTTCCCGGTCCTCCAGTTCGGCCTGCGCGACGGCGGTGCGGAACGTCACGTCCCACAGCGTCGGGGCCTCGGCCATGTACGCGTCACCGGAAGCCAGGTTCGCCAGGAAGGCGCGCTGGGAAACCGCACGGGAGGTGTCATCGATGGTGCGGTAGGTCAGGTTCCAGTCCACGGAGAGGCCCAGGGTCTGGAACAGGTTCTCGAAGACTTTCTCGTCCTCGACCGCGAGCTCTTCGCAGAGTTCGATGAAGTTCCGGCGGGAGATCACGTCGAAGTCGCGCTGGTTCTTGGCCGGTGTGGCCGGCGGGCGGTAGTCGGCGTTGTAGGGGATGGCCGGATCACAGCGGACGCCGTAGTAGTTCTGGACACGGCGCTCGGTGGGGAGGCCGTTGTCGTCCCAGCCCATGGGGTAGAAGACGTTCTTGCCACGCATGCGCTGGTAGCGGGCGACGACGTCGGTGTGGGTAAAGGAGAACATGTGGCCCACGTGGAGGGATCCCGACGCGGTGGGCGGGGGAGTGTCGATCGAATAGACCGCTTCACGGGTGGTGTCCGGGTTGAACTTGTAGGTGCCGTCCTGGAGCCAGCGCTGGGTGAGGGCCGTTTCGAGGCCTTCCAGGGCGGGCTTGTCCGGAACGTTGATGGGAGTGGGGGCGGGCGTGTCTGTACCCTGCGTTGATTCAGCCATGGGGCCAATTCTTTCATGGTCTTTCAGTGCCTTTCGGCAGTAGCATCCGGCTATGGCCGAACACCACGCGCGATGGGTAACCAAACGCATCTATGACGAAGCCTCCGACGACGACGGCTGCCGGGTTTTGGTGGACCGCCTCTGGCCGCGCGGGGTGAGTAAGGAGCGGGCCGGCTTGGACCTGTGGCTGAAGGAGATAGCCCCTTCGCATCCACTCCGGACGGAGTTCGCGCACATGCAGGAACGGTTCGCTGACTTCCGGCGGGCGTACCTGGCCGAACTGGAACAGAACCCAGCTGTGGACACCCTCGTCGAACTGGCCAGGAAGCACCCTAGGGTGACTTTGCTGTATGCCGCCCGGGATCCCGAGGTCAACCATGCCCGCGTGCTGCTCGAATACCTTGAGGACTCCGGACGCGGACACGTGGACCGAAAGGAGGGCCGGTGACGCCGCAGCATCCCCGGTTTGCCCGGGCCTACGCACGCGCAGTGCAGCACATGGACCAACGCGGCGCCGGCGAGCATCGTCGTGAACTCCTGGCAGATCTGCACGGATCCGTCATCGAGGTCGGTGCAGGAGAAGGCTCATCGTTCGCCTACTACCCCGACGCCGTCCACAGCGTCCTGGCCGTGGAACCCGACGACTATCTCAGGGGGATCGCCTCCACCAAGGCGCGCACGGCCCCTGTCCCTGTCGAGGTTCTCGCCGGGACCGCCGAGCGGATCCCCGCAGCCGACCACAGTGCCGATTCCGTCGTCGTCAGCCTCGTCCTGTGCAGCGTTCCGCGGCAGGCCGCCGCGCTCGCGGAAATCCGCAGGGTGCTGCGGCCTGGCGGGACGCTGGCGTTCTACGAACATGTGCGCTCCGAGCGCCGGTTCGCGGCCGCCGTGGAGGACTTCGTGAGTCCGGCCTGGCAGCTGATGGCGGGAGGATGCCATCCCAACAGGGACACCCTGGAAGCCATTGTGGAAGCCGGGTTCACGGTGGTGGACAACCGCCGTTTCAGCTTCGCCGCAGCCCGCCTGGCACCGCCGTTCGACCACATCCTGGGCCACGCGATCGGGCCAGGCAAAACAAGTGAGGGGCCAAGCAAAGCAAGTTAGTGTGGTGCCATGACTGAGGAACAACAGACGAAGACCGCGGTAGTCACCGGGGCCAGCACCGGCATCGGGGAAGCGACCGTGCGTGCGCTGGCCGCCGACGGCTGGAAGGTCTATGCCGTGGCGCGCCGTGCGGACCGGCTCTCCGCGCTGGCCCATGAAACCGGCGCGGTGGCTGTCCCGGCGGACGTCAGCAAGGACGAAGACATCGACATCCTGCTCCGGCTGGTGGAGCGGCACGGCGGAGCGGACACCCTCATCAACATCGCCGGCGGCGCCCGCGGTGCGGATACGGTGGCCAACGCACAGACCGAAGACTGGGAATGGATGTACCAGGTCAACGTGCTGGGCACCATGAAGATGATCCGCGCGTTCCTGCCCATGCTCCGCAGCAACGGCCAAGGCACCATCCTGAACCTCACCTCCACCGCAGCCCTGGCTGCCTACGAGGGCGGCGGCGGGTACAACGCGGCCAAGTACGCCCAGCACGCACTTACCGGGGCGCTCCGCCTGGAGGAAGCCGAGAACAACGTCCGCGTGATCGAGGTTGCCCCGGGCCTGGTGTACACCGAGGAATTCGCCCTGAACCGCCTCGGCAGCGCCGAAGCCGCGGCGAAGGTCTACGCCGGCGTCGAGAAGCCCCTGCTCGCCGAAGACGTTGCCGAGGTGGTCCGCTACGCCGTGTCAGTGCCGCACCACATCAACATGGACCACATCACCGTGCGGCCCGTGGCGCAGGCCGCGAACCACAAGCTCATCCGGAAGGGCTGAGTACCCGCGCGGCTGCTAGCTGTCGGCGGGCACCACGAGGCTCGCGATGACGGCGGCGTGGTCACTGCCCTGGATCCGGTGGACGGAATAGCCCGTGGCCGTGATTTCCGGGGTGGTGACGATGTGGTCCAGGACGACGCCGGGCAGTTTCATCCCCTCCATGGGCCAAGTGGGGATCAACCTGCTGTTGTTCGCGATGCCGGCATCCACCAGCTTGCGTCCGTCCGCGCCGCCAGCGCCCGCTCCGTCCAGGAGCTGCCGGAACTCGAGGTGGTCGTACCCGGCGTTGAAGTCGCCCACCATCACCCGGTGGCCTGGCCTGGCTCCGACCCGCCCCACGGCCGCGAGATCGTGCCACCACTGGGCGATCCGGGAGTCTACGGGTGGCAGGGTGTGCACGTTCGTCACCTCGAAAACGGCTGAAATGCCCCCGGACCTCGCCGCAACCCGGATGGTCGGCATGTGGAACGGCGTGTCGGGAAGCAGGCCCACCGCCTCCAGTGGATACGCGGAGTACACCGCGCTGCCGGCTGCGTCGTCGGTTGGGCTGCTGATCCGGTGCGGCAGCAGCCTCGCAAGACCTGCCCGTTCAAGCGCCGCTTCAAGGGAGGCGGAGTGTTCCTGGACTGCCAGCAGTTTTACACCGTGCTCCCGGACCAGACGGACAACTTCCTCCGCGTCGGCCTGCCCGTACTCGGAGTTGATGCTCATCACCCGCAGTTCCACGGCGTCTACGGCGCGGGGCAGGGCCCGGCCGAAATCCAACGGAAACAGCCAGAAAAGCTGCGCCAGCAGCAGGAGGGTGGCCACGATGCCCAGCCACCGGCGTCGGCTGAACAGTCCCAGCCCTGCCGCCAGGGCTGCCGGAAGAACCGCCCACGGCGTGAAGGCCAGCAACTGGACCACCGGCGTCGGCCATTCCACCGGCAACCCCCGGAATAAGGAGAGCATTGTCACCGGGACGACGGCCAGAAGGGCGAAGACGAACACGGTGCGGCGTCGGGAGCGCGGTTTACCGGGTGCAGCAAGGGTCATGAGCCCGAGTCTAGGCAACCACCTCCGAGCGACACCTCATGCCCCGGGTGGAGGCCGGTGTCCGGCTGCCGCTAGACTTGTGCCACAAGCACTGACCCGGCCATCACCGGTGAGCTTCCGGAAGAACGCCCGGCCCCAGAACGCTCTGGCGGCCAGGCCAGTAGAACCGGACGGGTAAGCCCGTCACAGCAGCAATGAGCGGCCGACGCCGGTCCCTCCACTGGAGGGCAGGTGCCGGTAAGTGAGGTGGTACCGCGGTACCGGTGCAGCGCAAGCGGCACGGGCGCCGTCCTCGCATCCTGACAGACAAACAGTCCCACCAGCTCAGACCAGGATTCGAGATGACCTTTTATCCCAAGGCCACAACGGCCGCTTCCGGCGACGGCACAGCCACGCCCTCTGGTACGAACAGCGTTTCCGCCTCCGTGAAGTTCCCGGACATCGAAGAGCGCATCCTCAAGTACTGGGATGAGGACGGGACCTTCCAGGCCAGCATCGATGCGCGCGACCGCGACCTTCCCGGTGGGACCCCCGGCAGCAATGAATTCGTCTTCTACGACGGCCCGCCCTTCGCCAACGGCCTGCCGCACTATGGCCACCTCCTCACGGGTTACGCCAAGGACCTGGTGGGCCGCTACCAGACCCAGCGCGGCAAGCGTGTCGAACGCCGCTTCGGCTGGGACACCCATGGCCTGCCCGCCGAGCTGGAAGCCATGAAGCAGCTGGGCATGACGGACAAGACCCAGATCGAAGCCATGGGCATCGACAAGTTCAACGACGCCTGCCGCGCCTCCGTGATGAAGTACGCCAACGAGTGGAAGGCCTACGTCACGCGCCAGGCCCGCTGGGTGGACTTCGAGAACGACTACAAGACGCTCAACGTCGAGTACATGGAGTCCGTGCTCTGGGCCTTCAAGCAGCTGCACGAGAAGGGCCTCACCTACAACGGTTACCGCGTGCTTCCGTACTGCTGGAAGGACGAGACGCCGCTGTCCAACCATGAGCTGCGCATGGACGACGACGTCTACAAGAACCGCCAGGACCAGACCGTCACCGTGACTTTCCCGGTCAAGGCGGGGGAGTCGGAGCTCTCGAAGGCGCTCGCGGGCGTCCAGGCGCTCGCCTGGACCACCACGCCTTGGACCCTGCCCACCAACCTGGCGCTCGCCGTCGGGCCGGAGATCTCCTACGCCGTGGTGCCGGCCGGCCCGAACGGCGTGAAGGCCGCTTCGGAGGAGGCTCCGGTCACCGGCCGCTTCCTGCTGGCCGCCGATCTGCTTGGTTCCTACGCCAAGGACCTCGGATACGACGATGGTGCCGCGGGCGTAGCTGCTGCCGCCGCCGCGGTCGAGGCAACTTACACGGGCGCCGAGCTCGCCGGGCTGGAGTACGAGCCGCTCTGGAACGACTTCGCCGACGCCGAGAAGTACGGCACGCAGAACGCCTGGCGCTTCCTCGTGGCCGACTACGTCACCACCAGCGACGGCACCGGCATCGTCCACCAAGCCCCGGCCTACGGTGAAGACGACCAGAAGGTCTGTGAAGACGCCGGCATCCCCGTGGTGCTTTCCGTGGACGAGGGCGCCAAGTTCCTGCCATTGTTCTCGCACGGCAGCCTTGCCGGGATCGTTGGCCTGCAGGTCTTCGACGCCAACAAGCCCATCACCCAGGTGCTGCGCGCCGACGGCCGCCTGGTCCGCCAGGCCAGCTACGAGCACAGCTACCCGCACTGCTGGCGCTGCCGCAACCCGCTGATCTACCGCGCGGTCTCCTCCTGGTACGTGGAGGTCACCAAGTTCAAGGACCGGATGTCCGAGCTGAACCAGGAGATCAACTGGATCCCGGGCAACGTCAAGGACGGCCAGTTCGGCAAGTGGCTGGAAAACGCCCGCGACTGGTCGATCAGCCGCAACCGCTACTGGGGTTCTCCGATCCCCGTCTGGCAGTCGGACGATCCCGAGTACCCGCGCACCGACGTCTACGGTTCGCTTGCCGAAATGGAAGCGGACTTCGGCCGCCTGCCGGTGAACAACGACGGCCAGGTGGACCTGCACCGCCCGTTCATCGATGAGCTGACGCGCCCGAACCCGGACGACCCGACCGGCAAGTCCACCATGCGCCGCGTGGAAGACGTGCTGGACGTCTGGTTCGATTCCGGCTCCATGCCCTACGGCCAGGTGCACTACCCCTTCGAGAACGGTGAGTGGTTCGACACCCACAACCCGGCCGATTTCATCGTCGAATACATCGGGCAGACGCGCGGCTGGTTCTACATGCTGCACATCCTCTCCACCGCGCTGTTCGACCGCCCGGCGTTCCGCAACGTCATCAGCCACGGCATCGTGCTCGGCTCGGACGGACAGAAGATGTCCAAGTCCCTGCGCAACTACCCGGACGTCTCCGAGGTCCTGGACCGCGACGGCTCCGACGCCATGCGCTGGTTCCTGATGTCCAGCCCCATCCTGCGCGGCGGCAACCTGATCGTCACCGAACAGGGCATCCGCGACGGCGTGCGCCAGGTGATCCTGCCGCTGTGGAACGTGTACAGCTTCTTCACTCTGTACACCAACGCTTCGAACGGCGGATCCGGCTACGACGCCAAGCTGCGGTACGACGGCTACGCCGACGAACTGGACCAGTACTTGCTCGCCAACACCGGCGACCTGGTGCGCTCGGTGACAGCCAGCCTGGACAATTACGACATCTCCGGCGCGTGCGACGAACTGCGCAGCTACCTGGACATGCTCACCAACTGGTACGTCCGCCGCAGCCGACAGCGCTTCTTCGACGAGAACACCGACGCCTTCGACGCCCTCTACACCGCACTCGAAGCGGTGTGCCGCGTTGCCGCCTCCCTGCTGCCACTGGTCACCGAGGAAATCTGGCGCGGCCTCACCGGCGGTCGCTCCGTGCACCTCGCCGACTGGCCTGACGCATCGCTGTTCCCGGCCAAGCCGGAGCTCGTGGCCGCGATGGACCGGGTACAGCAAATCTGCTCCACCGGCTCCTCGCTGCGCAAGGCCGCCAAGCTGCGCGTCCGCCTGCCGCTGCAGGAACTGACCGTTGTGGCACCTGGCGCCGATGCACTGGAAGGCTTTGCCGCCGTCGTCGCCGATGAACTGAACCTGCGTTCGGTCCGTCTGCTCGACGCCGCTGCCGCCTCGCCGGAGGAGTTCGGCATCGAGCAGAAGCTCGTGGTCAACGCCCGGGCCGCCGGCCCGCGCCTGGGCAAGAACGTCCAGCAGGCCATCAAGGGCTCCAAGTCCGGCGACTGGTCCGTCAGCGACGCCGGCGTAGTCACCGCCGGCGGGCTCGAGCTTGAGCCACAGGAATACACCCTGGAAACCGTGGTGGCGGAATCGGCCGACGGCGGCTCCGCTTCAGTCGCGATGTTGCCGGGTGGCGGCTTCGTGGTGCTGAACACCGAGGTCACTCCCGAACTGGAGGCCGAAGGCCTGGCCCGCGACTTGGTCCGAGCCATCCAGCAGGCCCGCAAGGACGCCGGACTGAACGTCAGCGACCGGATCCGCACCACCGTGCAGGCCGGCCAGGACGTGCTCGACGCCCTCGCGGCCAACGCCGAACTGGTCAAGGGCGAAACCCTCTCCCTCGAATTGGAAACCGTGCTCGCCGCTGGCGCTGAGGAGCCGGCCGTGACTGTAGCGAAAGTGGATGCATGAGCGACGAATTCTCCGTAGAGAGCGTCTACGCCGAACTGCTGGGCCGTGCCCCGGAAAACAAGATGGAACCGCGCCTTGCGCCGCTGTTCCGGGCAATGGACGTCCTGGGAGAGCCCAACAAGGCGTTCCCGATCATCCACATCACCGGGACCAACGGCAAGACCTCCACGGCGCGCATGATCGAGCGCGGCCTCATCGCCCACGGCCTCAGCACCGGCCGTTACACCAGCCCGCACCTGTCCAAGGTGACCGAGCGGATCAGCATCAACGGCGAACCGGTGGATGACGCCACCTTCGTGCGCATTTGGGACGAGATCCGGCCTTACCTGGAGATCGTGGACAAGGAACTCGAAGCGGAGGGCCAGCCCCGCCTGACCTACTTCGAATGCCTCACCATCCTGGGCTTCGCGGTCTTCGCCGACCAGCCCGTGGACGTGGCCGTGATCGAGGTGGGCCTGGGCGGCATCACCGACGCTACCAACGTGGGCGACGGACAGGTTTCGGTGGTCACCCCGATCTCGCTGGACCACACCGACCTGCTAGGTGACACGACGGCGGACATCGCCCAGGAGAAGTCAGGCATCATCAAGCCCGGCGGCTTCCTTGTCAGCGCCGCCCAGCCGGTGGATGCCGCCCAGGTGCTCCTGGACAGGGCCCGCGAACTGGAGGTGCCGTTCCGCTTCGAAGGCGTCGAATTCGGCGTCGAGTCGCGCAGCGTCGCCGTCGGCGGCCAGGTCCTCACCATCCAGGGCCTCGCCGGCCGCTACGAGGACATCCTGCTGCCGCTGCACGGCGCGCACCAGGCCGAGAACGCCGCGGTAGCGGTTGCCGCGCTGGAGGCGTTCTTCGGCGGCGGTGAGAAGGAGCTCGACGGCGAGGTGTTGCGTGAGGCTTTCGGCAACGTCACGTCGCCGGGCCGTCTGGAGGTTGTCCGTTCCGCGCCGACCATCATCGTCGACGCCGGACACAACCCGGACGGCATCCGGGTTTCGGCCGAGGCCATCCACGAGGCGTTCAACTTCAGCAAGCTGGTGGTGGTGATCGGCGTGCTGCAGGAAAAGGACGCCGAGGAAATCCTGCGCCAGCTCAAGGAGTCGCTGGGCGACCTCGCCGACGAATTCTGCTTCACGCAGTCCAACTCGCCCCGTGCCATCCCGGCCGCGGAACTTGCGGAACTCGCCGTTGACCTTGGTTTCGGCGAAGAGAACGTGCACATCGCGGAGAGCCTCGACGACGCCATCGAATGGGCCGTTGAACGATCCGAGGCCAATGACGACCTGGCCGGCGGCGTCCTCATCACGGGATCCATCACTGTGGTGGCCGAAGCCCGGATCCTCCTCGGAAAGACCGGTGCCTGACATGGCGAAACTCACCAAGGCCCAGCGCGAGTGGCGCCCGGGCATGCCGAAGAAGCGGCGTTCCACGAAGGTCATGTTCGCCTCCACGGTGCTGCTGCTTGAGGCTTTCGTGGCGTTTTTCGCCACGCTGGCCGTGTTCGGGCTCAAGCGCGGCGAAGTGCCGCCGGCCCTGATCCTGGGCTTCGGCATCGCCCTCAGCGTGGTGCTGGTCCTCGCCTGCGCCGTCCTCAGCAAGCCGTGGGGGATCGGGCTCGGCTGGGCACTGCAGATCCTGCTCATCCTCACCGGTTTCGCGGAGCCGATGATGTTCATCGTCGGCGTGCTCTTCGCCGCCTGCTGGTGGTACGGGGTACGCGCCGGGATCCGGATCGACCGCGAGAACGTCCAGCGGGAGAAGGAACAGGCCGCCTGGGAGGCTGAGCACGGCACGGACGGCCAGCAGGCCTGAAGCCCTGCCCCGTGTGACCCGGCGCGCCGGAGCCGCCCGCAAAACCCGTAAACTGGCAGGGAAACCCACCACCACCGCATTGGAGCAACTGTGAGCATCGAGCGCACCCTCGTCCTGATCAAGCCCGACGGCGTCGCCCGCAACCTCAGCGGCAGCATCCTGGCCCGCGTTGAAGCCAAGGGTTACTCCCTGGCCGAACTCAAGAAGGTCAACGCCAGCCGCGAACTGCTTGAGCAGCACTACGAAGAGCACGTCGGCAAGCCCTTCTACGAGCCCCTGGTCGAGTTCATGCTCTCCGGCCCCGTGGTCGCCGCGATCTTCGAAGGCCACCGCGTGATCGAAGGCTTCCGTTCACTGGCCGGCACCACGGACCCGACGACCGCGGCTCCCGGCACCATCCGCGGCGACTTCGGTCGCGACTGGGGCCTGGCAGTCCAGCAGAACCTTGTCCACGGCTCGGACTCCGTGGAATCCGCCGAGCGCGAGATCAAGATCTGGTTCCAGGACTAATCTCCAACCCGCGCCAGCGTACAGTTGAGGCCCCGAAATCGGCGATTTCGGGGCCTCAACTGTACGCTCGCGGAAGGCTCTCGGTCCCGGCTCAGTAACCGGAGGTGCCGATGAAGACGTTGATGAAGGCGAAGAAGATGCTCGCGATCACGGCCACGTAGAGCAGCACCACGATGATCCAGCCGTAGTCGCCCACCACCTTCACCAGCCCGGCCGGTGCGGGAATCACGCCGTGGACCATGTTGCGGATGGTCACGAAAACGAACAACGGGATCATGCAGGCCCACACCACCATGCAGAACGGGCACAGGATGTGGATGACGTAAAGCGCCTGAGACCACAGCCAGACAATGAAGACGAAGCCCAGGGTCACCCCGACTTGCAGCCCGATCCAGTACCACCGCGCCAGCTTGGCACCCGCGAACAGGGCCATCGCCGTGGTGATGATGACCGCGAACGCCACGATGCCGATGAACATGTTGGGGAAACCGAACACCGAACTTTGCGGCGTCTTCATCACGTCACCGCAGGAAATCCACGGATTGATGTCGCACACGGTGGCGTGGTTGGGATTGGCCAGCACCTGGAGCTTCTCCAGGGCCAGGGCGCCGGACGCCAGCCAGGCGATGGCGCCCGTCAGCAGCATCAGCCACGCGAACGGGACGTCGCGCGCCATCCGCGGCAGCTGTGCCTCCGCCCGGGAAAGTCCGCCGGAGGAGGCGCTTGCGGGGGCCAGGTTGTCGCTGGCGTGGCTTGGCATGGGTGATGGTCCCTTTCTGCTTGGCGCTGGCTGCCGGTGCTCCCGGCTCCGGAGCCGCTCTCTGGGAGGATTGTAGCGCCGCCGGCTTGGCGCAACGTCCAACCGGAAGCACTCAGTGCCGTCCTTCCACGCAGGTATGTGAGAGAATGAACGTGGTCGGAGCCCGTTCCACATGCGGAATCCGGTCCGGCATCTTGCTCCCAAGACCGCCAGCCCTGAGCAGGGCATGCCCGGAAAACAGATTCCCGGCACGCCCGCCATGGCATGGGACGGCACCTGGTTGTGGTACTAGAACAACGGGTTCGCAGCAGAGCCGGCTTTCCGTGTTTGCCGCACCCCCACGATGGTGCGAACCGGAAGGACAACTGACGACTTCTGTCAACGCCTGCGGGTTTTGACAATATGTGCCCCACTGGGCGCCGGATGTGGCGGTCGCACAAGGGCAGGAGTGTTGCCACTTATGGATAACGATCAAGCAGTACCCGCCGTGGAAGATGCGGCACCGGCAGCCGAAGAGGCGCCGAAGAAGACCACCAGGACCCGGCGCAAGGCCGCTCCGAAGACGGAAGCGCCCGCCGAAGCCGCAGCGCCCGCCGAAGCCGTAGCGGCCCCGGACGCCGGGACTGAGGAAGCCCCCAAGGCCCCGGTCCGTCGGAGCCGGGCACGCAAGAAGGTCGAGACCGCCGAACCGCTTCCGGCCTTCGCGGACAACGCCGCCGGCGAGGCTGGTGACGCGGCCGCTCCGACGGATGCTGTGGACGCGTCCGCCCCGGCCGAAGCTGGGCCGGCCCCCGCCGAAGCGGAAGCTGCCCCGGAAAAGCCGGTCCGCCGTCGTCGGACAACCAAGGCCAAGGCAGTAACTGAGGAAGCCGTCCCGGCTGAAGAAACGCCGGCCCCCGCCGCGGAAGCGGCGGAAGAACCCCAGGCTGTGGAAGCCCCGTCCGCTGAGGTCGCCGCAGAAGCAGAGGCCGCCCCTGCTGAAGAAACTGACGAGGCTGCCCCCGAGGAAGCCGCGAGCCCCATCGCCTCGCTCTTCCTGGAACCGGCATCCGTCACGTCCATGCTCTTCCAGGCACCCGACCTGAGCACCGTGGTCCGCCCGGCTCCGGCCGCCGCAGATGAGGACGAGGCCGAGGACAACGGCGAGGACGACGAACTCGAAGAAGGCGGCAGCCGCCGTCGCCGTCGTAGCCGGGGACGTCGTGGACGCCGCGGCACCGAGCGCGAGGACGGCAGCGAAGAAGAAGGCGAAACGTCCGACGACGACAATGAGGCCGCCGAGGCCCTCGACGAAGGGGTGACCTCGCGCCGCCGTCGTCGCCGCCGCCGCGGCGACCAGGACCTTGAGCTCAGCGGCGGCGGGGAAGACGACCCGCCCAACACCGTGACCCGTGTCCGTGCCCCGCGCACCCACACCGAGAGCGCCGGCCCGGACCGCGTCACCAGCGTCAAGGGCTCCACCCGCCTGGAAGCCAAGAAGCAGCGGCGCCGCGAATCCCGCGAAACCGGACGCCGCCGCCAGGTCATCACCGAGGCCGAGTTCCTGGCCCGTCGGGAATCGGTGGACCGCCAGATGATCGTGCGCCAGCGCGATGACAGGATCCAGATCGGCGTCCTCGAGGACGGCGTCCTGGCCGAGCACTTCGTGTCCAAGACCCAGCAGGATTCCCTGATCGGCAACGTCTACCTGGGCAAGGTCCAGAACGTGCTCCCGTCCATGGAAGCCGCATTCGTCGACATCGGGCGCGGCCGCAACGCCGTTCTGTACGCGGGCGAGGTCAACTGGGACGCCGTCACGCTCGAAGGCAAGCCGCGCCGCATCGAAAACGCGCTGAAGTCCGGCGATTCTGTGCTGGTCCAGGTCACCAAGGACCCGGTGGGCCACAAGGGTGCCCGGCTGACCAGCCAGATCTCCCTCCCGGGCCGGTACCTCGTGTACGTGCCCGGCGGTTCCATGACGGGCATCTCCCGCAAGCTTCCCGATGTCGAACGCAACCGCCTGAAGCGCATCCTCAAGGACCGTCTCCCGGAGAACGCCGGCGTGATCGTCCGCACCGCGGCCGAAGGCGCGTCCGAGGAAGAGCTGACGCATGACATCAACCGCCTGCGCGCCCAGTGGGAAGGCATCGAGGGGCAGTCGTCCTCCAGCAAGGTCCTGGCCCCGGAACTGCTGTACGGCGAACCGGACCTCACCATCAAGGTTGTCCGCGACGTCTTCAACGAGGACTTCTCCAAGCTGATCGTCTCCGGCGAAGAGGCGTGGGACACCATCGAGGCCTATGTAACGTATGTGGCGCCGGACCTCGTGGGCCGCCTGGAAAAGTGGACCTCCGAACAGGACATCTTCGCTGCCTGGCGCGTGGACGAGCAGATCCACAAGGCCCTCGAACGCAAGGTGTTCCTGCCTTCGGGCGGGTCCCTGGTGATCGACCGGACCGAGGCCATGACCGTGGTGGACGTGAACACCGGCAAGTTCACCGGCAGCGGCGGCAACCTCGAGGAGACCGTCACCAAGAACAATCTGGAAGCGGCCGAAGAGGTGGTCCGCCAGCTGCGCCTGCGCGACATCGGCGGCATCATCGTGATCGACTTCATCGACATGGTGCTCGAATCCAACCGCGACCTTGTGCTGCGCCGCCTGGTGGAATGCCTGGGACGCGACCGCACCAAGCACCAGGTGGCCGAGGTGACGTCCCTGGGCCTGGTCCAGATGACCCGCAAGCGCATGGGCACCGGCCTGCTCGAGGTCTTCGGCGAACAGTGTGAAGCCTGCGCTGGCCGGGGCGTGGTCACCCACGACGAGCCGGTGGAGCACCGCCGCGCCAACGTAGTGGCTGCCGAACACCACCGTCCGCACAGCGAAGCGCAGCAGCCTGTCCGCACCGAGCGCAAGCGCCGCCGCGGCAAGGGCGGGGGACAGGCCGCGGTCGAGGCCCCGCCCGCTGCACCGGTAGCGGTACCGGAAGCCGCAGACGCCCAGCGCCAGGCAAAGGCTGATGCCACGCGCGCCGCGTTCGCAAACATCGCCGCGGCCGCGCACGCCGCGCACCTGCACGACGACGAACTCCACGCCGCTGAGGCCCTGGCTGCAGCGGCCGCTGCGGAATCCCACGACGGCGGTCCTGCCGCTGGAGCTGCGGACGCCGGAACCTCCGCGACTGCTGCCCCCGCGGCTTCCGTTGCTCCGGCGGTTTCCGCCGCTCCGGTTCTGCCGGTCCTGCGCTTCGGCGGGGAAGAAGTGGCCCTGCCGCTGGCGGTTCACCACGAGGAACCCGTGCGGAACGAACCCGCGATGAGCCTTGACCTGCTTGCCCAGGCGTTCGCCGGCCTCGGCCGGGAGGCGGCAGCGGGCGACGCCCCGGAGACCGGTTCCACGGTCGACGCCGAGGACCGTCCCCGCGGCCGGCGAAGCCGCCGCAGCCGGAGCGCGAGCCGAGCCCAAGGCGCAGCCAACGCCACCACGGTGGAACAGCATGCGACCACCGGCGCCAGCGGCGGCAGCGCACACGAGGCCAAGGCCCCCGCTGTCCAGCCGGACAACGCAGACGCTCAGCCGGCAAAGAAGGCCGCCGATGAACCGATCATCCTTGGCGTCGGCGTTCCCAAGTCCGAGCTTTAGGAACCGTTGAAGGCCCCGTTGCTTCCGCTTGACCGCGGAGGCAACGGGGCTTTTGCGTTCCCGGGGTCGCATTTCCTGCCGGGCCCGGGAAGCGGACTACTATGGGTTCCCTGACACGGGGTGCCGCGCACCGATGCCGGCTGAGACCAGACCCGTTGAACCTGCCCGGTTAGTACCGGCGAAGGGATGTCCGTTTCATGGCACTCGCACCACTCGCTCCCGTCTACCCGCTTGACGCCGCCGCTGTACGCCCGCCCCGCGTGCTGAGCATCGCGGGGTCCGACCCCTCGGGCGGCGCCGGCATCCAGGCGGATCTCAAGAGCATCGCGGCCAACGGCGGCTACGGCATGGCCGCCATCACCGCGCTGACCGCGCAGAACACCAAGGGCGTGCGCTCGGTCCACGTCCCGCCGGTCGGCTTCCTGCGCGAGCAGTTGGACGCGATCAGCGACGACATCACGGTCGACGCCGTCAAAATCGGCATGCTGGGCGACGCGGAGGTGATCAGAGAAGTCCGGCGCTGGCTCGGTGAGGTGCGTCCCGCCGTCGTCGTCCTCGACCCCGTGATGATCGCCACCAGCGGCGACCGGCTGCTGGAAAGCTCCGCCGAGGAAGCCCTCCGGGGCCTGCTCCCGCTGGCCGACCTGATCACCCCGAACCTGCCCGAACTTGCCATGCTGCTGGGCGAGGACGAGGCCCGCGACTGGGCCTCGGCGGTGGCACAGGGCAAGCGCCTCGCAGCGTCCACCGGGAGCACCGTGCTGGTCAAGGGAGGCCACCTGGCCGGCGAGGAGTGCCCCGACGCCCTGGTGAACACCACCGGCCTGCTCTGCCAGGACGTGGTGGAGGTCCCCGGGCCGCGGGTTCCCACCAGCAACAGCCACGGGACCGGATGTTCGCTGTCCTCCGCCATGGCCACCGCCAAGGCACGGCTGGGCAGCTGGGAAGAGGCCCTGCGCGAGGTGAAGCCCTGGCTGCAGGAAGCACTCGCCCGCTCCGAGGACCTTGAAGTGGGCCAGGGCAACGGGCCCGTCCACCACTTCCACGCACAGGAGCAGCTGCGGCCGGGAGGCTTCGCCGCGCAACTCTGGGACGCGGCCGAACTGGAACTTGCCGAAATCCATGCTTTGGAGTTCATCGGTGGGCTGCAGTCCGGGGCGCTGTCAAAGGAACACTTCGGCTACTACCTGGCCCAGGACGCCCTCTACCTGAACGGCTACTCCAGGGTCCTGGCCCGGGCCGGCGCGCTGGCGCCGAGCGAAGACGAACAGCTCTTCTGGGCGAAGGGTTCCCAGCAGTGCCTGGAGGTTGAATCCGAGCTGCACCGGAATTGGCTCGGCGGGCGCATGGCAACGGAGACCGGACCGGTCACTAAGGCCTACGTGGACCACCTGATCGCGGCTTCGGCGTCGGGGAGCTACGGTGTGCTGGTCGCAGCCATCCTGCCGTGCTACTGGCTCTACGCCGAAGTCGGCCAGCGCCTGCACCACGAGTTCGTTGCGGCGGGGGAGCCCGCAGACCACCCGTACGCTGACTGGCTGCGGACCTACGCGGACGAAGCGTTCGCCGAGGCCACCCGCAAGGCGATCGACGTCGTCGACGGCGCCGCCCGTGCGGCGTCCGCGGCCGAACGTGCCGCCATGCACGAGGCTTTCGTCCAGTCGTGCCGCTATGAGACGGCGTTCTTCGACGCACCGAGGCTGCACGCCTGAGTACGGTCCCTCAGCGTGTCCAAACGTGCCTGCACGGCCGGGGCGCCGGGAAGCGGTAAGCTAGTCGGGCACGGTACCGGATGGCGGCATGGCCGCTGTGGCAGCCATCACACGGCATGCTCCGGGCCCGGCCTCATTTGCAGCCGAAGGCGAAACTAGCGTAATCTAGATCTTCGGTGCTTACGCCAACACTTGGGTTATGCCCCCTGGATCTGTTCAGGGATGACTCATGGGCTTCTTTCCTGGAGTTCACGGCGTTGAGGCACAGCGCGAATCAGGACCAGTTGGCTCCGGGGTTCCGCACGCAAATTTTGTAAGAAACGTCGAGAGAAGTGAGTGCCCAAGTGGTGTACGCGATTGTCCGCGCAGGCGGCCGCCAAGAAAAGGTTTCCGTTGGAGACTACGTAACCCTCAACCGCGTCCCCGGTGAAGTCGGAAGCACCCTCGAGCTGCCCGCGCTGCTCCTGGTAGACGGCGACAAGGTCACCTCCGCCGCTGCGGACCTGGCCAAGGTCAAGGTTACGGCTGAGATCCTCGAAGACCTCCGTGGTCCGAAGATCGTCATCCAGAAGTTCAAGAACAAGACCGGCTACAAGAAGCGCCAGGGTCACCGTCAGGAACTGACCAAGATCAAGATCACCGGCATCAAGTAACCACTGGTTGCTTTCCGGGTTTCACCAGATTTCCCAAGAACCTTAGAGGCAGGCATTTCAAATGGCACATAAAAAGGGCGCGAGCTCCACTCGCAACGGTCGTGACTCCAACGCACAGCGCCTCGGCGTGAAGCGCTTCGGCGGCCAGGTTGTTTCCGCCGGCGAGATCATCGTCCGCCAGCGCGGCACCCACTTCCACCCGGGCGCAGGCGTCGGTCGCGGTGGCGACGACACCCTGTTCGCTCTGCAGGCCGGTGCTGTCGAATTCGGCACCCGTCGCGGCCGCCGTGTCGTGAACATCGTTGCTGCTGCAGCTGCAGAGTAACAACACATTCTGAGCGGGTGGAGCGGGCCGGACGGCCCGCTCCACTTGTCTTTTAACAGCATTAGAATCTTTTAGAGTTTTTGCATACACAGAGGAGAAAATCGTGGCCACCTTCGTAGACCGGGTAGTACTTCACGTATCCGGCGGAACAGGCGGCCACGGCTGTGTATCGGTCAAGCGGGAGAAGTTCAAGCCGCTCGGCGGTCCAGACGGCGGCAACGGCGGCAATGGCGGAGACGTGATCCTGCGCGTCGACGGCCAGACCACCACCTTGCTCGACTACCACCACGCTCCGCACCGGCACGCCACCAACGGCGGTCCCGGCATGGGCGACTGGCGCGGCGGCAAGAACGGCGAGACGCTGGTGCTCCCGGTGCCGGACGGCACCGTGGTCAAGAGCAAGGACGGCACCGTGCTGGCCGACCTCGTCGGCATCGGGGCCGAGTACCTGGCCGCTGCCGGCGGCATCGGCGGGCTCGGCAACGCCTCGTTGTCTTCCCAGAAGCGCAAGGCTCCCGGGTTCGCGCTGCTCGGCATCGAAGGCGAAGCCAGCGACATCGTCCTGGAACTGAAATCGATCGCCGACATTGCCCTGGTCGGCTTCCCCTCGGCGGGCAAGTCCAGCCTGATCGCTGCCATGTCCGCCGCCCGGCCGAAGATCGCCGACTATCCCTTCACCACCCTCGTCCCGAACCTGGGCGTGGTCCAGGCCGGCGATGTCCGCTTCACCATCGCCGACGTCCCTGGCCTCATCGAAGGCGCGAGCGAAGGCAGGGGACTGGGCCATAACTTCCTGCGCCACGTCGAGCGCTGTGCCGCCCTCGTCCATGTCCTGGACTGCGGCACGCTCGAATCGGACCGGGACCCCCTGTCCGACCTCGCGATCATCGAGGCCGAGCTCGAGAAGTACGCCGTGGACATGAGCTACGCCGGTGTGGACGGCGAGGTGGTTCCGCTCAACGAACGGCCCAAGCTCGTGGTGCTGAACAAGGTGGATCTGCCCGACGGCAAGGACATGGCCGAATTCGTGCGCCCGGACCTTGAGGCCCGCGGCTACCGCGTTTTCGAGGTTTCCGCCACCAGCCACGAGGGCCTCCGTTCCCTGAGCTTTGCCATGGCCGGGATCGTCCAGGCCGCGCGCGACGCCGTGCAGGCCGCGCCGCCGAAGGTCGCCGCCCCGGTACTGCGCCCGCGCGCAGTCAACGAGACCGGGTTCACTATCCGCCGCGAGGAAAAGAACCTCGAACCGCTCTTCCGCGTGCTCGGCGAGAAGCCCGTGCGCTGGGTCAAGCAGACCGACTTCACCAACGAGGAAGCCATCGGCTACCTGGCCGACCGCCTGGCCAAGCTCGGCATCGAGACCGAACTCTTCAAGATGGGTGCCAAGCCCGGCGACACCGTGGTGATCGGCGGCGAGGACGGCGTGGTGTTCGACTGGGAGCCCACCATGATGGCCGGCGCCGAGCTCCTTGCCACCCCGCGCGGCACGGACATCCGTATCGCGGATATCGGCGACCGCCCCACCCGTTCCCAGAAGCGCGAGGAGCAGATCGAACGCCGCGAGGCGAAGGCCGCTGCGCGCGCCGAACTCGAGGCCGAGCGCAAGGCGGGCATCTGGACGGAGTCCGTCAGCCGCCGTCGTGCCGCCCGCCCGGCGAGCGAAAGCGGCCCGGAAGAGCGCAATGACGACTAGCGCACAGGCCCGGCCCGTCGCTGCGGAACCTGCCGGCCGCGAGGCGCTGGCTGCGGCCCGGCGGATCGTGGTCAAGGTCGGTTCCTCCTCGCTCACCAGCATCAAGGGCGGCATCTCGGAACGCTCCCTGACGGCGCTCGTCGACGCCCTCGCGCGCAAGCGGAACGCCGGCAACGAGATCATCCTGGTCTCCTCGGGCGCCATCGCCGCCGGGCTCGCGCCCCTGGGCCTGGCCAAGCGGCCCAAGGACCTGGCCACCCAGCAGGCAGCAGCCAGCGTGGGGCAGGGCCTGCTGATGGCCCGCTACACCCAGGCGTTCTCGGCCCACGGGGTGACCGTCAGCCAGGTGCTGCTCACGGCCGACGACCTCATGCGCCGCACCCAGCACAGCAACGCCTACCGTGCCCTGGACCGGCTGCTCAACCTCGGCGTCGTGCCGGTCGTGAACGAGAACGACACCGTGGCTACGCACGAGATCCGCTTCGGCGACAACGACCGCCTGGCCGCCCTCGTGGCGCACCTGGTGCGCGCGGACGCGCTCGTGCTGCTGTCCGACGTCGACGCCCTCTACGACGGCCCGCCCGCCAAGGGTGCCAAACGCATTCCGTTGGTCACCGGCCCCGCGGACCTCGAAGGGGTCACGATCGGCAAGACCGGCAAGGCCGGCGTCGGGACCGGCGGCATGATGACCAAGGTCGAGGCGGCCAGCATTGCCGCCGGCTCGGGGATCCATGCCCTTGTCACCTCCACCGCCAACGCCGCCGCGGCGCTGGCGGGTGAGGACGTCGGCACCTGGTTCGCCGTGAACGGCGGCCGGAAGCCCGTCCGCCTGTTGTGGCTGGCGCACCTCGCCTCGGTACGCGGCCGGCTGGTGCTCGACGACGGCGCGGTGCGGGCTGTGCGCGACCGCCACACTTCGTTGCTGCCCGCCGGAATTTCTTCCGTGGCCGGCGATTTCGAGGCCGGCGACCCCGTGGAAATGGTGGCGGGCGACGGAACGGTGATCGCGCGGGGCCTCGTCAACTACTCCGCTGAGGAGCTTCCGCGCATGCTCGGCCGCTCCACGAAGGAACTGGCCAAGGAACTGGGCAGCGGATATGACCGCGTTGTTGTCCATGTTGACGACCTCGTTCTGGTCCCGTAGCGGGCTCCACTAAACTTGGAGCATGACTGAAGCACTGACTCCCCAGGCCGTTTCCGACGCAGCAACCACCGGAGCCCTTTCCGGTGCCGTTCCGCCGGCGGAAACCCCGGAGTCGCTGGCGCCCCAGGAGCTTGGGGGCCAGGAGCTTGAAGCAGCGGTCCACGCCATCGCCGACCGCTCCCGCAAAGCCGCCCGCCGCATGGCGCAGGCGAACCGGGCATGGAAGGACCGCGCGCTCCGTGCGATCGCCGACGCTCTGGTGGAACGCCAGGCCGCCGTCCTCGCCGCCAACGCCAAGGACGTCGAGGCCGGCCGCAGCAACGGCACCACCAAGGCCCTGCTGGACCGGCTCACCCTGACCCCTGCCCGCATCGAAGGCCTCGTGGCCGCGCTGGAAAACCTCGCGGGCCTGCCCGATCCCGTGGGCAACGTGGTCCGCGGCCAGACGCTGCCCAACGGCCTCCGCCTGCGCCAGGTCAACGTGCCCATGGGCGTCGTCGCGGCGATCTACGAGGCCCGCCCCAACGTCACCGTGGACATTGCCGGCCTGGCCCTGAAGAGCGGCAACGCGGTGATCCTGCGCGGCGGCTCGGCCGCTGCGCACACCAACGCCGCCCTCGTAGTGATCCTGCGCGAAGCCCTGGAATCCGTGGGACTGCCTGCCGACGCCGTCCAGAGCGTTGACCAGTTCGGCCGTGAGGGCGCCAACGTGCTGATGCGCGCCCGGGGCCGCGTCGATGTCCTCATCCCGCGCGGTGGCCGGGACCTCATCCATGCGGTGGTGAACAACTCTTCCGTACCGGTCATCGAAACCGGCGAGGGAAACGTGCACATCTTTATTGACGAATCGGCCAGTGAGGACATGGCCGTGGAGATCCTGCTCAACGCCAAGACCCAGCGGCCCAGCGTCTGCAATACGGTGGAGACCCTCCTGGTCCACTCCGGATCCACAGTCCTGCCCGCCGTCGCCTCCGCACTGAAGGCTGCCGGGGTCACGCTGCACGTCGATGACCGTGTGGCCCAGGCCCTCGCGGGCAAGGTGGAGACTGTGCCGGCCGACGACGACGACTGGGCCACTGAGTATATGGACCTGGACCTCGCCGTGGCCATGGTGGACAGCCTGGACGCCGCGGTGGGCCATATCCGCAAGTGGACCACCGGCCACACCGAAGCGATCCTGACGAACAACCTGGCCAATGCCGAGAGGTTCATCGCCGAGATCGACTCCGCGGCCGTGATCGTCAACGCCTCCACCCGCTTCACCGACGGCGGGGAACTCGGCCTGGGCGCCGAGGTCGGCATCTCGACGCAGAAGCTGCACGCCCGCGGCCCCATGGGCCTGACGGAACTGACCACCACCAAATGGATCGTCCAGGGCGAGGGCCAGGTCCGCGCCTAGGCCACACTGTTACGGCGGGCATAGCCGTAACGTCAACGCTGTAACATAGAACAGAAGTCCGGGACGGCGGGAGGATCCGCCGTCGAAATCCTTTGAACCACTAGGGGAGAACATGCAGTTTCAACAGATCGCCATTTCCATTGCCGCGCAGGGCGGCGAAGGTGGCCATGAGGAACTGGCACCGCTGTGGGCTGAACCGTGGGTGTTCGGTGTTTCGATGTTCGCCATCCTGTGCGTGCTGATGTTCGTAACCCTGTCCTACACCAACCTGGGCAACCGCCACGAGCCGGTCGACGAGCACTCGGACCCGCACCGCCAGCACCCGGCCAAGCACTCAGGGTTTGGCCACTAAGATTTCCGCTGCAAAACCCTTCGAAGTCACGGGGCGCAGGATCCGCCTGGGCGTGATGGGTGGGACGTTCGATCCCATCCATCACGGCCACCTGGTTGCCGCGAGCGAAGTCGCCGCGAAGTTCCACTTGGACGAAGTTGTCTTCGTGCCCACAGGGCAGCCTTGGCAGAAGTCCAGCAAGCAGGTCAGTGAACCCGAGCACCGCTACCTCATGACGGTGATCGCCACGGCATCGAACCCGAACTTCACGGTCAGCCGCGTGGATGTGGACCGTCCAGGTCCCACCTTCACGATCGACACCTTGCGGGACCTGCGGGCGCTCCGCCCGGACGCCGACCTCTTCTTCATCACCGGCGCCGATGCCCTGGCTCAGATCCTGTCGTGGAAAGACGTGGATGAGCTCTGGAACCTGGCGCACTTCGTGGGCGTCACCAGGCCCGGGCACGTGCTCGATGACATGGGCAGGGAGGACGTCAGCCTGCTCGAAGTGCCGGCCATGGCCATCTCCTCGACTGATTGCCGTGCCCGCGTGGCCGACGGCAACCCGGTGTGGTACCTCGTTCCCGACGGCGTGGTGCAATACATCGCCAAATACGGGCTTTACGCGGCAAAGCAGCCCGCAGCGTCCGTGCCGTCATTGACCGGACCAGACCGCAGAGCACTTACTGAGTGAGTTTTGAATGAGCCAGGAACAGCCCCCCATCCGCAGCCGGCGTGAACTTCGTCGAGCCCGGGAACAGCACCTGGAACAGACGTCCCCTGAACACGTGGGAGGCGCCGGCACGGCCGCCGCTGCCGCCCCGGCAGGCCCGGCCGACCACCCGGTCCGTCCATCCGCAGAGGGGCCGGCTACCGACGCCCCGAAGAAGTCCGGCCCTGAAACCGGCCGTGTCCGGCGCGTAGCCGACGTCCCGGTAGACGCGACGTCCAGCGCGGAGCGCTCCTCCCAGATCAGGGCGCGGGACCGCGCAGCGCTTCGGGCCATCAAGGAACTCGCGGACAAGGAAGGGCAGCTGTCCAAAGGCGGCCCACCGACGCGCAGGCAGCTCCGCCTCCAGCAGCTCCAGGAGGAACTCGCTCCGGGAACGTCCATGCTTCCCGTGGTCGCGCCGCCGGCAGGGGCAGCTCCCGCGGCTGCGGCCCCGTCCGCCGACGCCCCGGCGTCCGCGATCCCGGTGGTTCCGCAGGCCGGCCCGGGCAACAAGCCAGCACAGTCAGGTCCGTACCGCACTGCTCCCGACGGCGCCATCCGGGTCACTGCCGGGCCTCCCGTTTCCGCCGCGGAACCCTCTGCGGAGGAGCCGTCCGCAGGGCGGCCGGAGATGTCCGTCGAACAGGCACTGGCGGCCCGGGAGCTGCTGACGGCGCAGGCCCAGAACCAGGCCAACAAGCTCGATCACATTGCTTCCTTGGAGAACGCTTCCGGAAACCCGGCTGAGGCGCAGGCGGGTCCCGAGGATCAGCAGGCCATTGCCCGGCAGATTGCCGAGGCTGAACGCGAAGCCATCCTGAGCAAGCGCGCCGAGGCCAAGCAGAAGCTCGCCGAACAGACGGCCCGTCCGGCCACCGCCAAGAGCGGACCGGCGACGGCGAACAACCTGGCCATGGTGACGCCGCTGGAGTTCGTCAAGGTTCCGGGTGTCGACCGGCCCATGATGAAGCCGCCGGCCACCAGCTTCGTTCCTTTGGTGACCTCGGCCGGACCGAAACTGAGCAAGGACCAGGCAACAGCTGCGAAGCAGCGCAGCAAGCGCGGCCGCGCGGCAGTCCTGGCCCGGGCCGAGGCTGCCGCGAAGTCGGCCCGCAAGCGGACGGCGGAGGACGCCGTCGTCGGCTCCGAGGGAGCCTCACCGGCGGCACCTGTCGCTGCCCGGGCCGCCTACGGGCTCGAGCCCCTCGACGTCGCAACGGCCGGGCTGGCGCGTGCGCGCCGGCAGCAGCTGCTCATTTTGTGCTTGGCGGTGGTCGCGGCAGCCGCCGTCATTGCCGGCATCGTGTTCATTGCCAGCGGCATTTCCCGCTGAAGCCCCTAAACGTTGGCAGGCATTGGCCTGCACCGCATTAACCACCACAGAAGGAGTCCCGTGACTGCACATGAATCGTCCATCGTCCTAGCCCGCCACGCCGCCCGCGCGGCAGCAGACAAGCTCGCCGAGGACATCGTCGCCTTGGACGTCAGTGAGCGCCTCGCCCTCACCGACGTCTTCCTGATCGCCTCTGCGCCCACCGAACGCCAGGTCAACGCCATCGTCGACGGCATCGAGGAGGAACTGCTCAAGCAGGACCTCCGCCCCGTCCGCCGCGAAGGCCGCTCCGAAGGCCGCTGGGTCCTGCTGGACTACGCGGACATCGTGGTGCACGTCCAGCACAGCGAGGACCGGGTGTTCTACGCCCTGGAGCGCCTCTGGAAAGACTGCCCGGTAGTGGACCTCGAGCTCAACGGCAAGGACCACGGCACAGCCGCAATCCAGGAAGGCGCCTGAGCAAGAACCCCGGATTGGCGGGGCAGGACGGCCAAAGTATGCCCGATTTGGAATTTTCGGAAAGGCTGTTCTAAGATATTGGAGTTGCTTCGCCGCAAGGCAGGGCTGGAAAGACTTTCCCAAGTCGTTCCTTGTTCGTGAAGCAGCGAAAATACGGGGGTATGGCGCAGTTGGTAGCGCGTCTGCATGGCATGCAGAAGGTCAGGGGTTCGAATCCCCTTACCTCCACCAAAGGGAAAATTCCGCGGATCTGATCCGCGGGATTTTTGGTTTTCCGGGACTCGAATGCCGCCGGCCACTGGCTGCGCGGAGGCTCCTGATCAGAAAGTCCGTCCGGAATAGCTGCAGGGCATCGATGGGTTCCGGGGGCAAGCTGGCCAAGGCCGGAAGGATGCTCACTCCCCGGTTGTACTCGACTACTGGTCCGTCGGGGTAGACGCGTCGATTCGATGACTTCCGGATTCCCTGGTCCCAGTCCCTGGCCGTGCGAATGTTCACGCCCACAGACCTGGGCTGCTTCACTTCGGGCCAGGCCTGCCTTACGCAGCCGGAAGAACTCTTCCTTTCCGGGATGCGGGCCGGCACCTGGCTTCCCATGGCTCCTCAAGCCGGCCTTCCTCACCCAGCCAGCGCATGTGTTGGAGTTAAGCCCGAGTTCCCTGGCTGCCGCCGTCGTACTCCTGAGGCGATCAAAAACCGCGAAGAACGCCTTCTTCTTGTCGTGGTCGTATCGATCTGGACCTGATGAATCACTGCTTAAACGAGGCACGGTCGTTGCAACTCCCAAAAATTCCGGGTGTTGCAACGACCGCTACAACCCAAGGCGGGCGGGGCCCTTACCCGTTTCCTCGCGCCGCGTGGTTGCGGCGCCTGCGTGTGCGCACGCTGGCGCGGCCGCCACTAGCCGATCGGCGTAGGCGGTTGCTCGCCGCGGAGCACGGCGAGCGTGTTGTCGGCGGCGAGGACCGCCATGGCGGTGCGGGTCTCGACGGTGGCCGAGCCCAGATGCGGGACGAGGGCCACGTTCTCCAGCTCCAGCAGTTCCGGGTAGACCTGCGGTTCCTTCTCGAAGACGTCCAGGCCGGCGCCGGCAATTACGCCGGTGCGCAGTGCGGTGGCGAGGGCGGCTTCGTCGACGATCGGACCGCGGGCGGTGTTGACCAGGTACGCGGTGTCCTTCATCGCTGAGAGTTCTTCGGGGCCGATCAGGTGGTGGGTGTTCGGTCCGTAGGGGCAGTGCAGGGACACGACGTCGGACACGGCCAGCAGTTCGTCCAGCTCGACCCGGCGGGCGCCCAGTTCGGCGGCGATCGCGGGGTCGATTTCGCTGCGGGACTGGTACACGATCTCCATGCCGAAGGCCTTGGCCCGGCGGGCAGTCGCCTGTCCGATGCCGCCCATGCCCACGACGCCGAGGGTCTTGCCCTGCAAGCTGGAGCCGAGCAGGAAGAACATGCCCCACTTCCAGGCCTGGCCGGCGCGGATGAGCCGTTCGCCCTCGCCGAGGCGGCGGGTGGCCATGAGGATGAGCCCGAAGGCGATGTCGGCGGTGGCCTCGGTCAGCACGCCCGGGGTGTTGGTGGCGGTGATGCCCCGTGCGATGCAGGCCGGCACGTTGATGTTGTCGTAGCCGACGGCGACGTTCGACACGACTTTGAGCTGCGGGCCGGCGGCGTCGAGCAGTTCGTCGTCGATGCGTTCGGTGAGCAGGCTGACGATGGCATCGGCCCCGGCCACGCGGCGGAGGAGTTCCTCACGGCCGATGGATTCCGGGCCTGCCCAGGCGTCGACCTCGTGTTCGGCGCGGAGCTTTTCGAGTGCGGCTTCGGGCACCCGTCCTGTAACGACGACGCGGCTCATGCGGACACGATCCATTCGCGCAGGCGGCCGAGGCCCTCTTCGATTGCCGGTGTTTCGATGCCGGAGTAGGCGAGCCGGATGTACTGGCGCTCCTCGCCGGGCAGGCGCCGGCCGAAATGCTCGCGGGTGCAGAAGGACACCCCGGTCTTGTACAGGGCGTCGGAGGCGAAGTCGCCCACCGCCGTGTAGCCCAGCTTCTGCATGGCTTCGGTGACGTCGGGGAACAGGTAGAACGTGGACTGCGGCACGGCGACGTTCATGCCCGGGATGGAATTCACGAGCTCACAGGCGGCGTCCCGGCGCTTCTGCAGCACGTCCAGCATCTGCTGCACGGAGTCCTGGGGGCCGCGGAGGGCCTCGATGCCGGCCCACTGCACGTAGTGCGTGGTGCAGGATTCGTCGTTGGTGTTCAGCGTGCTGAGCACCTGGGCGATCTCACGCGGGGCCACGGCGCAACCCAGGCGAGAGCCGGTCATCGCGAACTTCTTGCTGAACGTATAGAGGATGACAGTGCGCTCGGCCATGCCCGGCAGGGACACGATCGAGTTCGAGACGCCTTCGTAGCGGGTCTCGAAGTAGGCCTCGTCGGAGAGCACCCACAGGTCGTGTTCGATCGCGATCTGCGCGATGGCTTCCCGTTCGGCTGCGGTGGACTCGGCCGAGATGGGGTTCTGCAGGTCGTTGTAGATGATCGCGGTGGTGTTCGGGGTGATCGAGGCGCGGACCTGGTCCAAGTCGATCGCGAACCCGGTGCTGGTGGGCACGTAGCGGTAGGGCACGGCAGTGCCGCCGAGGTACTCGATCTGCGATTCGTAGATCGGGAAGCCGGGGTTGGGGTAGAGCACTTCCTGGCCGGGGTTCATGACCGCCTGCAGGAACTTCGTGATGACGGGCTTGCCGCCGGTCATCACCACCACGTTCTCGGGGGAGAACTCGATGCCGCGGCGGGAACCGATGTCCTCGGCAAGGGCTTCGCGCAGCTGCGGGATGCCGGGGCCGGGGCAGTAGCCCGTGTAGCCGTCGGCGATCGCCCGGTTCATCGCTTCCACGATGTTCGCAGCGGTGGGGATGTTGATATCGCCCAGGTGGAAGGGGTACACGAGGTTCCCCTTGGCCTTCCAGGCGGCGGCGGCTTGGGCGACGCTGAAGGCGGTTTCGGTGCCCAGGCGTTCGAGCCGGTTCGCGAGTTTCTGCATGGTGTTTCACTCCTCGTCGAGTTGGAGAGCGATCCTGCGACGGATCCGATCTAGTATATGATTGATATATCAGAGGGCAAAGTGTTTTTCGTCACATTTCGTGACTTGCTCTTCTCGATCCGCCGACGGCTACCTGAAGTCCCGCGACTTCGGCGCGGCCGGAAGTCCAAGGGCTTCCAGCCTGTCCGCCACCAGGTTGGTGACGCCGTCGGGAGACCGTTCCAGGAAGCCGCGCACCACCAGTGCCACCGCTTCCCGGGCCACCCGGCGGTGCCTTTTCCAGAGGCCCACGCTGCAGATCACGTTGAGGATGCCACTTTCGTCTTCGAGGTTGACGAAGGTGATGCCCTGCGCGGTCTGGGGCCGCTGCCGGTGCGTGACCAGCCCTGCGGCTTCGATCCGGGTACCCGAGGCAACCCCGGAAAGGCTGTCGATCCGCCGCACCCCGCGTTGCTCCAAGCTGCCGCGCACATGCCGCATGGGATGGTCATCCGTGCTGACCCCGGTGGACCAGAGATCCTGGATGACGCTCTCCTGCGGGGAGAGTTCGGGCAGCAGCGGCAACTGCACGGGCAGTTGCGTTCCCGGCAACTGTCCCTGCCGTTCCAAAGCCGCGCTGCCCGCCTGCCACAGCGCTTCCCGGCGGCTCAGTCCCAGGGAATCGAGGGCGCCGGAGGAGGCGAGCGCCTCCAACTGTTCGGAGCTGAGATCCGCCCGGCGGGAGAGATCCGCCATGTCCAGGTAAGGTCCGTTCTCCTCCCGCTCGGCAACGATCCGCTTCGCCACCTCGGCTCCGATGTTCGTCACCCCGTCCAAGCCGAGACGCACCGCATGGGAGCCGTCCCTGCGGTGCAGGTGGTCCTCCGCCGGCAGCGCCGGGTCGAACAGCCCGGGCTCGGGCTGTTCGGCAAGCAGGCAGGAATCCATCCCGCCGTGGAAGGCGAGCGGCGCGCCCGCCTCCTGACCGCCGTCGTACTCTTCCAAAGGCTCGTTCTCTTCCAAAAGCTCAAGCGTCGCTTCGGCCCGGGAACGGAGGATGTCCGGCCGGAGTACCTTCACCCCGTGCCGGCGGGCATCGGCCACCAGGCTCTGCGGGGAGTAGAAGCCCATGGGCTGGGCGCGGAGCAGCGCCGCCAGGAACGCCCCGGGGTAGTGCAGTTTCAGCCACGAACTCGCGTAGACCAGCACTGCGAAACTGAGCGAGTGGGATTCAGCGAAACCGAAGTTCGCGAAGGCTTCGATCTTGGCGTAGATCTGGTCGGCGTCCTCCTTGCTGATCCCGTTGTCGGCCATTCCGGCGTACAGCTTGGCTTTGAGGGATTCGATCCTTTCCACCCCGCGCTTGGAACCCATCGCCCGGCGGAGCAGATCGGCGTCCTCCGCGGTGCAGCCGCCCACGGCGACGGCCATCTGCATCAGTTGTTCCTGGAACAAGGGGACGCCGAGGGTCCGTTCCAGCACGGGCTCCAGCAGGGGGTGGAGGTAGGTGACGTCCTCTTCCTTGGAGCGGCGGCGGATGTAGGGATGCACCGCGCCGCCCTGGACCGGGCCGGGTCGGATCAGGGCGATCTCCACCACAAGGTCGTAGTACCTCCGGGGCTTCAGGCGGGGCAGGGTGCTGATCTGGGCCCGGGATTCCACTTGGAACACCCCGATCGAATCGGCGCGGCAGAGCATGTCGTACACCGCGGGTTCCTCCCTGGGGATCGTCTCGATTTTCCAGTGTTCTCCGAAGTTGCCTTCGACCAGGTCGAAGCAGTACTGCAGGGCCGCGAGCATCCCCAGGCCCAGGAGGTCGAACTTGACCAGGCCCATCCATTCGCAGTCGTCCTTGTCCCATTGCAGCACTGTGCGGTCCTCCATCCGGGCGTGCTCGATCGGCACCACTTCGCCCACCGGCCGTTCCGTGAGGACCATGCCGCCCGAGTGGATGCCCAGGTGCCGGGGGAAGCCCATGATCCGGTCTGCCAGTTCAAGGACGGGCCCGGGGATGCCGTCTTCCTTGCCTTCCTCGACGCCGTTCCAACGGTCGATCCGCTTGGACCAGGCATCCTGCTGGCCTTGGCTGTAGCCCAGCGCCTTGGCCATGTCCCGGACGGCGTTCTTCGGCCGGTAGCTGATGACGTTGGCCACTTGCGCCGCATTGAACCGCCCGTACTTGCCGTAGACGTACTGGATGACCTCTTCCCGGCGGTCCGAATCGAAGTCGACGTCGATGTCCGGCTCCTCCTCCCGGAGGCTTGAGAGGAACCGTTCGAAGGGCAGCTTGTAGAAGATGCTGTCGACGGCGGTGATCCCCAGGGCGAAGCAGACGGCGGAATTCGCCGCCGAACCGCGGCCCTGGCAGAGGATGCCGCGGGACCGGGCAAACTGCACGATGTCATGGACGATCAGGAAGTAGCCAGGGAAGTCCTTCGCCTCGATCACGGCCAGTTCCTGTTCGATCCGGGAATGGACGTCCTCGCCGGCGCCCGGATACTTCGCCGCGACCCCTTGCCGGACGAGTTCGCGCAGCCAGGAGATGGGGGTGTGCCCTTCGGGGACATCGAGCTTGGGAAGCTTCGGACGGGCGGCCCGCAGCTGGAAGGCAAGGTCGTCGGCCAGTTCAACGGTGTGGTCCACTGCGCCGGGGTAGCGGGCGAACCGTGCGGCCATCTCCGCCCCGCTGCGCAGGTGCGCGCCGGAGCTGGACGGGAGCCAGGCATCCAGTTCGTCCAGGCTCCGCCGTGCCCTGACCGCGGCGAGCGCCGTGGCCACGGGATACTGCCCGGGTGCGGCGTAGTGCACGGCGTTGCTGGCCACCGTTGGGACGCGGGCCCGCGCCGCTATCCGGGCGAGGGCATCGTTGTGGTTTGTGTCCAGCGGGTTCCCGTGGTCGAAAAGCTCCACCACCACGTTCCCGCGCCCGAAGCGGTCCAGCAGGGCATCGAGTTCCCGTGCCGCGGCCCGTTCGCCGCCTGACAGCAGCGCGCGGCGCACTGACCCTTTGCGGCAGCCGGTCAGGACCAGGCAATGGCCGTGGAGTGTTTCGGCCAGGGCATCGAGGCTGTAGACCGGTTTGCCCTTTTCCGCGCCGTCCGCCAGATGTGCTGCAGTCAGGGCGGAGGCCAGCCGGTGGTAGCCCTCCTCCCTGCGGGCAAGGACCAGCAAGTGCTCGCCTTCGGGATCGGCTTCGCCGTGCTGGGGTTTGCCCAGGCCCAGGGAGAGCTCGCTGCCGAACACCGTCTTCAGCTTGTAGGCCTCCGCGGCCTCTGCCATCCGGACGATTCCGTAGAAGCCGTCGTGGTCGCTGAGCGCGAGGGCATGCAGGCCCAAGCGGACCGCTTCCTCCACGAGTTCCTCGGGGGAGGAGGCGCCGTCGAGGAAGCTGTAATGCGAGTGGGCATGCAGTTCCGCGTAGGGGACCGATCCCTGCACCGGGTGAAGCGCCTGCTCGGGCAACGGATGGTAGGGGCCGCGTTTCCGGGACCATGCGGGGCTGTCCCCGCCGTCGCCCTTCTGCCCGCGTTCCCGTGCGGGAAGCCTGCCGGAGAGAGTGCCTTCGAACTGCGCCCAGGTGAGCGGTGAATTGTGCCAGCCCATGTCTTCTTTCTTGCTTGGTGTTGCTGGGGCCAGGTGGGTGGATCCGCTTAGTCGTAGCGGGCTTCGGCCCACCAGCGGTCCCCGGTCAGGAGCAGGAGCCAGGCGTCGCCGTCGCCGTCGATGATCTGGAAGCGTTCGGCATGACGACGGCGGCTCTCATCCCACCAGCGCTGCCGCAGCGGCCAGGGGCCGGTCCATTCGGCCACCGCACGACGCGGCGCGGCGCTTCCCCCGGCGGCGTCCGGACAGAACCAGCGGGGCGGGGAAAGCAGGGTGCCGCGCTCGTCGATGCGGACTGCCTCCCCGGCCGCGTCCAGCAGCTGGACCGGAACAGGGAAGGTGAAGACCGTGGCAGGCTGCGGATCCGGAATGCTTCCGGGCCATGGCCTGGCCGCCTGGACGGCAGCTTCCCGCGGAACGGGGTCGCCCCACGGCGTAAGCAGCCGCCGTTCGCTGAGGACCCGGCCGCCGGAGACAGCGGGAACCAGCACGGCTTCCTGCCCCAGCATGCTCTGGAGCCGGCTCAGGCCGTGGTGGATCTTCTCCTCCGCGCCTTCACCGAACAGGGCCTGCCCGTGGCCGGTGATGGAGTCCACCCGTCCGGGAATCAGCTCCACCCGGACGATCGCCGAAGTGATGCCGCCCGCGCTGTGGCCGCCGGAGGGGCCCGCCGAGCGGGGCTGGAGCTGCCAGCGCACCCGGTCGACGACGTCGTTGGCCGTGAAATGGCGGGGGTGTCCCCACAGGCGCTCCGAACGGATGCCGGAGTCGTCCAGGAGGGCGACTTTGAGTTCCGTGCACACCAGTCCTGCTTCCTGCAGCGCGGCAACGAACTCTCCGGCGGGTGCCCGCAGCTGGAAGGCAATCTGGTCGATGCGGTCCAGGCCGGGCTCGAAATCCACCTGCCGGTCCAGCTTCCGTGGCGGCACCCGGGGAACCACCACTTTGGGATCGTCTCCGCCGGCCATGGCGTGGGCCAGGACGCCGGCCGCGCCGAAACGGGACCGGACATCGGACAGGGGAAGCTGCGTGAAATCCCCGAGGGTATGGATGCCGAGCCGATTCAACAAGGAGGCCAGCTTCGGCTGGTCCAGGGCTTCCACCGGGAACGGGGCCAGGAATTCCCGTGACGTGTGCGGCGGCAGCACCAGGAGCGCAACGCTTTCGGTGGTGCTCCGAGCGGCCTGTACGGCGGCAAAGACGGAATCGGCAACCCCCACCCGGGCTTCGACGCCCAGGGAATCAGCGGCGTCGAGCACGGCCCCGCCTGCTGACTCCTCGCTGCCGTAATACCGGGCAGCACCACGGACCCGGACGGCGCACAATCCCGGACGCAGCACTTCCACCCCCGGGCTCCGCTCTTCCAGGGACGCCAGGATGGGCTCGAACTCCCGGGCATCCCGCAGCGGGTCCGCCGGGCACACCGCCAGCGAGGTGCACCGGGTCTGGGCTTCCCGGAGCCTCAAGCCCCGGACCACGCCGTCAGCCCGGGCCTCTGCCGAACAGGCCGCCACCCTGCCCTGGGAGATGACTGCGGAGGGGACATCGGCCGGCAGCTCATCCGCCAGGCGGGCCGCAACCAGCGGCCAGTCCGGGAACCAGGCCACCATCACCCTGGAAACCGTTCCGCCAGGCATGGCTCAGGCCCCGATCCGGTACGCCGAGGGGTCGTCCCGAACCCTGCCGGCAAGGTCCACGACGGCGCTCCGGGAGGCACCCCGCAGGGCCACTTCGAGCCGGATTTCCTGGCGGGCAAGGTGACCGTGCCCCTGGCCAAGGCCCTCCCATTCGTGGCCGCTGACCCGCAGGACCGCCTCGCTTTGCGGCCAGTGCCCTGCCACGAGGAGGACGGAACCGCGCTCGCGGAGCCTGGCCCCCAGGCGGGCGGCCTCTGCCGGGGCTGCCCGGCCCGGGGCGCAGGCAAGGACCATGGGGAGGACATCGGCCATGGCGGCGAGCACCTGCATCCAGCGCTCGCCGGGATCGGGGACCAGAACCAGCCGTTCCAGAGCGACGCCGAACCCCGCCGCCGCTTCGATCCCGAAATCGGGAAGCCCCATGACTCCGCACCAGGCGCCTTGCAGCGACGGTCCGGCCAGCAGGGCCATGGCCAGGGACATGGAACCCTGCAGGGAGTACACGGCTCCGGGCCGAAGCCCGCCCGGCAGGACTGCCTTGAGTGCCGGAAGCACGGGCAGGGAATGTTCCCGTGCGCGCCTGCCCTGCAGGAGGTGGATCCTGGCCTGCAGGTCCCCGCCCGGCGACGTGCGCAAGGGGCCGGGAGGGAGATTGGGAAGCGCTTCTGACATACTTCAATATTCGAATATATGTTCGAATACGTCAATTGCCGCGAGACTGCCGGGGTAGTGGGGGTTCCGTTCCTGCCTGCGCCTTGGCATGGTGATGGGGCGGGTGTTGTTCATGTGTTTGAAAAAGCGGGTGAACCGATAAAATTGGGCAAATCAGCGTCGAGGAACATTGGGGCACACCGAGTTGGATGAACGGAATGCGGGCAGCGGCCCGGGGCATGTCGAAACGCTGTTCGAATCCTCGGTAGGGCGTGGCCTGGTCCATAAGCTGTCCCTCTCGGAAGTCTTCCTTACGGACTTTGTCCAGACGGGGCCGGGGCGTTTCGCGGCAGGGGCCCAATGGCCGCGCTGGCACGTCTTCTACGGATCCCGCGACGGACTGCCCGACTCGGCGCTCATGGCCGAAACGCTGCGGCAATCGGTGATCCTGCTGGCGCACCGCAGCGGCGTTCCCATGGACTACAAGTTCCTGATGCCCCGGCTCGGCGTGTCCATGGAAGAGGTGAAGCTGGACCCCTCGACCCCGACGCAGCTCTCCATGGAACTCGAACTCCGGGACATGAAGCTCAGCGCCGGAACGCCTGCTGCGCTCACGGTGGATGCGGTGTTCATGGTGGGCGGCGAAACCATCGGCAGGGGCAGTGCCGGGGCCAGGATCGTGACCCCTGCAGGTTATGAGCGCTTCCGACGTTCCGCCGTGGTCGAACAGCCGCGCTCCGAAGGAGCCCTGCTTGAGGCCTCGGTGGTCGGCCACTCCACTGCGCGGAACGTGATGCTGGGGGAGGAGGTCCGGCCTTCCGTCTGGCCGCTTCGGGTGGACACGAGCCACCCGATCTTCTTCGACCACCCGCTGGACCATGTGCCGGGGATGCTCCTGATCGAGGCGGCCAGGCAGGCCGTGCGTGCCGCCATCGGCCGTCCGGAAGCCGATTTTTCCCGTTTCGAAGCGGAGTTCGTGAAAATCGCCGAACTCGCAGACCCCGTGGAGCTTGCGGTGACCCTGCCGGACGCCGGGGTACCGGAGCCGACGGCGGAACCCGGGGTGCGGGATCCGCTGCAGGTCCGCGTTCTCAACGGCGACGAGGTGCTGATGATCCTGCAGGCGGCCGTCTGGAACTAGGCCGGTTCAGCGGGGTGGGTTCAGCGCCGCTGCTCGCCGTGTTGGGAAGCTGCGTGCTGTGGGACGATCGCGGGCATCATGAAGTCCCACATGTCATCGATCCGCTTCAGCACATCCTGCCGGCCCGTCATCACGTTGGAGACCATCTGGCTTCCGGTGAACGAGGCCACCAGGTAGTGGGCGAAATCGCCGGCGTCCAGGTCTTCCCGGATGTCCCCTTCCCGCTGGGCCTGCTGGGTGAGGAACTCCATGGTGGCCATCCAGTCCTGGTAGGGGCCCTTGACGTCTCCGTTGAAGGCCGAGGCCTCGAAGGTCAGGCGGATTCCGGCGCGCACTACGGGTTCGTCGAGCAGTTGCTGTCCGAAGGTCTTGCACATGGTGATCATGGTTTCCAGCGCAGGAAGCCCGGCAGACGCGATCTTCTCGCCGGCAATCCGCACGATGTTGTGCTGCTCGGCGATGACCGCCAGGGCGAGGTCTTCCTTGGACTTGAAATGGAAGTAGAGCGCGCCCTTGGTGACGTTGGCGCGCTTGGTGACGTCGCTCAGGCTCGCATTTCCGTAGCCGACTTCCTCGAAGATGGAAGCGGCTCCCTCGATCACGGCCGTTCGGGTGGCTTTGGCTCGTTGTTGCATAGTCAGCGTCAGGACCTCTCCGGTTCCCCATCCGGGATACTTGGGTTCATGATTCCATCGATAGCCGGGGTTCGGGGAGCATGACGGCCGGCGCCGACGCACTCCCCGGGGTGGTGGTGCTGGGCTCGTCGGGCTTCATCGGCCGCCGCATCGCCGCGTCGTTGGCCGGGAAGGCCCGGGTGACCGCGCCCTCCCGGAACCCCGGCAAGCGGAATCCCGATGGCCCCGTCGGGCCGCAGGAACACCACGCTACCAGCACGGCGGCGGACGTCACCGTGCCGGGCACCCTCCTGCCCGTCCTGCGGGAGCCGGAGGTTCCCGGCGTCGTGGTCCATGCCGTCTCGTACGTCGGCTCCGATCCCGCCCTGGCCCGCGACGTCAACGAGGCCGGCACCCGGAATGTCATCGAACAATGCCGCCAGTCCGGCAACCCACGCCTGATCTACCTCAGCACTGCCAGCGTCCACGGCATGGGCCCGCACCGGGGCGGCGGCCCGCATCCCTATGCGCCGGCGTCGCCCGCCAGCGCTGCCCGTGCGGCGGCCGAGCGCATGGTCCTGGACTACGGCGGCGAAGTCGTGCGTCCCAACCTCGTGTTCGGCGGCGGCGACCGCTGGCTGGCGCCCGGCCTGCTGCGCATCATCGATGCAGCCGGCGGGTGGCCCGGGGACGGTGCCGCCCGCTTGTCGGTGATCGACGCCGGCAGTCTCGGGGAGCTGGTGGCCGGCCTGGCGCTCGCCGAGCCGCAGCCCGGGCAGGCTTTCTATGCCGCCCATCCGGAGCCGGTGACCGTATCGACCCTGGTGGAAGAGCTGTGCATGGCCTCCGGGCGTGCTGTGCCTCTGCTTCTGGGCGAGGCCCCGGAGGTGTGGCAGTCGTTGTTGGATGCGGGGTTCAGCAGGCATCAGATCGACCTTGTCACGGTGGATCATTTCTACCCCTCCGAACACCTGTGGCGGATCAGTGGCGTGGTTCCCGCCGCCGAGCCAGCCGTCGCCGGAATGTTCCGGTCATGATCCGCACGGAGGGGCGGCCTGCGCCGAAACCGGATGAATGGTTTGTTTAACACTGATTATGAACCTACACTGGAGAGCAGGCCCGTCTCGTATTGCGAACCGGGCCTGAAAGCAGAAATGGGGGGAGGTGCGGCCGATTCGTCGACCGCACCTTATCTGCTTAACCGGTTCGCAGGGACGCCGGGCGGCTTTCCAGGCGCCGATTTCCATCTCACACCGATGTGGTTTAGTATTGACGAGTTGCTTCGGCGGGGACGGAAAAGTTCCTGCCGGGTGATCTCCGGGGCTGTGGCGCAGCTGGTAGCGCACCTGCATGGCATGCAGGGGGTCAGGGGTTCGAGTCCCCTCAGCTCCACCGAAGAAGAAACACCCCGCCCGGTTGGGCGGGGTGTTTTTCTGTTTCTGAGGGAAGGCGGGTCGGGCCGATGCAGGACGTGGAACTGGACAAGATACTGGACCAGGTTCTCGCCGGGCTCAGGCGGTACCCGGATGTCGAAGCCCCGAACCTCTTCGCCCATGACGCGAGCGACAGGCTGCTCCTGGAAACCGCGGAGGAGCACCTGCGCCCGGGAACGCGGATCGCCGTCGTCGGAGACCGTTACGGCGCCCTGACGCTGGGCGCCCTGGCCGCCCTCGATACCGGCGGGATCCGCGTGGCCCAGGACCTCCATTCCGGCCGCAGCGCCCTGCAACGCAACGCCGCCGCCGCCGGCTACGAGGGGCGCTTCGAATCCTGTCCGCCCGGACCCGGGCTTTTCGCCCCGGAACTGTTCGACGGCGCCGGGCTGGTGATGCTCCAACTGCCGCGTTCGCTGGCGGAACTGGAGGAGATTGCCGACGCCGTTGCGCGGCATGCGCCCGAGGACGCGGTCCTGCTGGCCGGCGGCAGGGTCAAGCACATGTCCCTGGGGATGAACAGTGTCCTGGAACGCTATTTCGACAGTGTCCAGCCACAGCTCGCCGCGCGGAAGTCCCGTGTGCTGGTGGCCCGCGGCCCCAAGCGGCCGGCCGGCTCGCCGCGCTTCCCGGTCCTGGAACAGGTGCCCGAACTCGGCATCACCGTTGCCTCCCACGGCGCCGCCTTTTCCGGCGGGAAGCTGGACATCGGCACCCGCTTCCTCCTGACTTTCCTGGACAGCATGCCGGACGCCCGCCACGCCGTCGACCTGGGCTGCGGCACCGGCATCCTCGCCGCGATGTACGCGCGCAGCCGTCCTGGCGCCCGGGTCACCGCCACCGACCAGTCGGCGGCCGCCGTCGCCTCCGCCGCAGCCACGGCCGCGGCCAACGGACTGGGTGAGCGCATCGCCGTCGTCCATGACGACGCCATGTCAGGATTCGAAGCTGCCAGCGCGGACCTCATCCTGCTGAACCCGCCTTTCCACCTCGGGGCGAGCGTCCACGCCGGAGCGGCGCTGAAGATGTTCGAAGCCGCGGCACGGGTGCTGGCGCCAGGGGGCGAGCTGTGGACCGTCTACAACAGCCACCTCCAGTACCGCCCGGCCCTCGAACGGCTGGTCGGGGCCACCGGGGAAATCGGCCGGAACCCGAAGTTCACCGTCACCCGCAGCGTCAAGGCATGAGGGGAACGCCAAGGAGCTGACGCAGCGCAAAACGCCCGGTCCCGAGCATCTCGGGGTTGTCGTCGGAGTTGCTGAGCATTGCCGTCGCAAGGACCAAGGCCCAGCCCTTGGCCCGCTCCCACTCCGCCGCGCCGGCACCGCAGGCGGCCATGAAGCGCTGCCGGCCGCCGTCGTCAAACATCAACCAGGCGACTGCCAGGTCGACGGCAGGATCCCCGGCGCCGAGGTCGCCGAAGTCGATCACGGCGGCCAGTCCAGCCGGTCCGTCCCCGGCGTTCCGGAACAGGACGTTGGCCGGGTGCAGGTCGCCGTGGAACCACTGCGGGGGCCCGGCGAACGGCGGTGCGGCCAGGGCCCGCTCCCACAGCGTCCGTAACCGTGCGGCCTCCGGGTACCGCGCCGTGTCCGCCAGCCGTTCCAACACCGCGGCCGAACGAGTTGCCAGGGGGACGCCGCGCACGGGATTGACCGGCGCGCCGGCGGGTGCCGGCACATGGAGGGCAGTGAGGAACGCCGCAAGTTCCTCCGCTGCCTGGCCCCGTTCCGCCGGGGACACGCGGGTGGCCGGCACGCCGTCGAACCAGGGAACGACGCTCCAGGGCCAGGGGAACCCGGCGCCGGGCCGCCCGGCGAACACGGGTGCCGGCACCGGCACGGGGGAGCGGCGGGCATAGCCGGGAAGCCAGTGCTGCTCATGGACCACCAGGTGCGCCGCGGCCTCGCGGCGGGGCAGTCTCACCGCCCTCGTGCCGCCCAGCCGGTACACGGCGTTGTCCCAGCCGTTTGCCACGAGCTCCAGGGATTCGCCGGCGAAGGCGGGCGCCTGGGCGCTGAGCAGGCGGCGGACAAGGCCTGCCGTGATTTCGACGTCGGCCCCCGGCATCAGCGCCATGGAGCCCTTTCCGCTTCCCTTCGGACGGCTTCGCGGGGACCCGCGTGTGAGCATACCGGCGGGAGCGTGGGTGACGTACGATGCAGATGCAAGTACCGCATCCGAATGATTTTAGGGGAATCCTTGACTGAGATCCGCCAGCCCACCCCGAGGCGCGGAACGAATCTGCCTCGCATGGGTGACTTCAACCTCACGGTCATTCTGGATGCGATCAGGCGTTCCACGGGCGGACTGAGCCGGGTGGAGCTGGCGCAGATCGTCGGCCTGTCACCGCAGACCATCTCGAACATCTCCCGCCGCCTGCTGGATCAGAACCTGATCGTCGAGGCCGGCAAGGAAGGCAGCGGACCGGGAAAGCCGCGGACCATCCTGCGGCTGAACCCCAAGGGCATGTACGCGGTGGGCGTGCACCTGGATCCGGCAGTCATCACCTTCGTGGTCCTTGACCTGGTGGGCGACGTCGTCAAGCATTCACGGATCGCCACCCCCGCCGGCGCGCCGCCGGTGGTCATCGCCGCCATCGCCGACGAGATCAAGTCCCTGATCAGGGAATCCGGTGTGGACCCGGGCAAGATCGCCGGGCTAGGCGTCGCGGCTCCCGGCCCGATCGACCTCGACGAAGGTGCCGTCGTCGACCCGCCGCTGCTCAACGGCTGGCACCGGGTGCACCTGCGCGACGCGCTCGCCGAGGCCACTGGCCTGGAGACACTGGTAGACAAGGACGTCACCAGTGCCGCCGTCGCCGAGACCTGGGCCGGCGGCGCCAGCGGTACCGGCAGCTTCGTCTTCATGTACATGGGCACCGGCATCGGCTGCGGAATCGTGATGAACGACGAGGTGGTCCGGGGAACCTCAGGCAACGCCGGCGAGATCGGCCACATCATCGTGGACCCGGGCGGCCCCCCCTGCGACTGCGGACTCAACGGCTGCGTGAAATCCTCCGCCATCCCGCAGGTCCTGGTGACCGCGGCCGAGGAGCAGGGCGTGATCGACGGCGGCCGGCAGGGCAGCGACGGGCCGGAGGTGCAGGAGAGCTTTGCCCGCCTGTGCGATGCCGCCGACGCCGGGGACGAGCGCGCGCTGGCGATCATCGACAGGTCCGCGGTGCTGGTCTCCCGGGCGGTCGCCGTCGTGACGAACACGCTCGACGTCGAGCGGGTGGTGTTCGGCGGGCCGTTCTGGGGCCGCCTGGCGTCGCGCTACCTCGACCTTGTGCCGCCGCTGCTCGCCTCGAACAGCGCGGCCAACAGCATCCACGGGATCGAGGTCGTGGGCACGGGCGTGGGCGAAGACGTCGGCGCCATCGGTGCCGCATGCCTTGTCCTCGAACACACCCTGGCTCCCCGCGCGCAGCGCCTGCTGCTGGAGGGCTGAAACCGGCACCCGCCGGGCGGCTCGCGGGCCACAAGATCTTGAACCGTATGTGAATACCGGACCTGGCTGGGCCGACTGGAGTGTGGGGGCTGCAGCCGCGTAACGATCGGAGTGCCATGACTACCCCAGCCCAGCCCCGCAAGACCCAGCCCCGCAAAACCCGGATCAGCCGGGCCAAGCTCGGTCCGGCCCCGGCGCTGCTGGCGGCGGTCGCCCTGCTGGGCCTGTCCGCCTGTTCTCCGGCGGCACCGCAGGGAACGGAAACGAAGACCCTGAAGGTGGTCTACCAGAAGACCGATTCCTACACAGCCCTGGATGACGTCCTCAAGGCGGCCAAGGCGGAGTTCGAAGCCGCCAACAAGGGTGTCACCGTCGAGCTGCAGCCCATCCAGGCCAACGACGACGACTACGGCACCAAGCTTGCCCTCTCCCAGCGCTCGGCCGAAACCGCGCCCGACGTGTTCTACGAGGACACCTTCAAGGTCCGTTCCGACGTCGACGCCGGCTACCTGCTGAAGCTGGACAGCTACCTCGCGCAATGGCCCGAATGGGGCAGCTTCTCCGATGCAGCCAAGGCGGCAGGGCGGGCCGACGACGGCGGCATCTACGCCGTCCCGCTGGGCACCGACACCCGGGCCATCTGGTACAACAAGACCGTCCTGCAGAAGGCCGGCGTCTCCTTGCCGTGGCAGCCGAAGACCTGGGACGACATCCTCGCCGCGGCCAGGAAGATGAAGGCCGCCGACTTCACGCTGGTGCCCTTCAACATGTACGCGGGCAAGGCCACCGGCGAAGGCACCGTGATGCAGGGCTTCTACGAGCTCCTGTACGGCACCGGCAGCACGCTCTACGACGAGCAGGAGAAGAAGTGGGTGGTCGGCTCCCAGGGCTTCACCGATTCGCTGCAGTTCCTCAAGACCCTCTACGACGAGAAGCTTGCCGTCACGCCGGCCGAGGCGCTGGACGCGAACGTGTGGAAACGGGTGTTCGGCGAATGGCTGCCCAAGGGCAGGATGGGCGCCACCGTGGAAGGCTCCTACACCCCGTCGTTCTGGCAGAAGGGCGGCGCCTACGAATGGCCCGGCTACACCAAGGACATGGGCGTGGCGATGTTCCCCACGCAGCACGGGCAGGCGCCCGGCGGGGTGAGCATGTCCGGCGGCTGGACCCTGGCCGTCGGGGCGAAGTCGAAGAATCCGGACCTCGCCTTCGCGTTCCTCTCCACCGCGTTGAACCGCAAGAACGCCCTGTCCTTCGACGTCGCCAACTCCCAGATCGCCGTCCGCAGCGACGTCGCCGCGGACCCCGGCTACCAAGGCGCCAACCCTTTCGTGAAGGATGTTTCCGCGCTGGTCAGTGTCACGCACTTCCGTCCGGCGACCGCGGACTACCCGCGCATATCGAGCGCAGTGCAGGAGGCCACCGAAGCGGTGATCACGGGCAAGCAGAGCCCGGCCGAGGCGGCGGCAGCCTATGACGCGGCCGTGAAGAAGATCGTCGGCGGGGACAAGGTCATCGAGAAGTGATCCATGCGTTCCCTTGAGGGCCGGCCTCCACGCAGCGGCCGGCGCGCCGGAGGGATCCGGCGCCTGCTGCGGCTGTTGCCCGTCCTTCCCTCGGTGCTCCTGCTCGCCCTGTTCCTGCTGGCACCGGTCGCATGGTCCTTCTACGCCTCCTTCACCGACGTCGCCCTGAGCGGCAAAGCGGCACGTGAGCCCTCCTGGCTCGGACTGGACAACTACGCCCGGATGGTCAGCGAGCCCGGGTTCCCGCTCGCGCTCTGGCTCACCGTTGTTTTCGTGGGGGCCTCCGCCATCGCGGGCCAAAACATCCTCGGCCTGGGCCTGGCCCTGCTGATGTCCCGAGGGAACCGGACCCTCGCCCGGTCGGTGGGGATCGCCGTCGTCGCGGCCTGGGTGCTGCCGGAGATCGTCGCCGCCTTCGCCGCTTACGCCTATTTCAGCCGGGACGGCACGCTCAACCAGCTGCTCGGCCTGGCCGGGGTGCACGGAGCCGACTGGTTGTACGCGTTCCCGATGGCCGCCGTCGTGCTGGCGAACATCTGGCGGGGGACCGCGTTCTCGATGCTCGTCTACCGCGCGGCGCTCGCCGACGTGCCCGCGGACATCACGGAGGCGGCGCTTATGGACGGCGCAGGCGGGCGGCAGCGGCTGTTCTTCATCACCCTGCCGATGATCCGCAACAGCATCGCTGGCAACCTCATGCTCATCACCCTCCAGACGCTCGCCGTGTTCACCCTCATCTGGGTCATGACCAGCGGCGGCCCGGCCGGGGCCAGCACCACCCTGCCGGTGCTCGCCTACCAGGAGGCGTTCAAGTTCGGCGACATCGGCTACGGCACCGCCGTCGCATCCGTGCTGATCGTGGTCGGCATGGTCTTCGGCGTCGTCTACGTCCGCCTGCTCCGGGAGACGAAACAGTGAGCGCCCCGCTGCGCGCCGGAAGACCCGCAAGGACGGGGACGTCGACGGCGGCCCCCGCCCTGCGCGGACGGCGCCGGGTCCGCTGGACCGTCAACGCCGCGCTCGCCGTGGTCGGGGCGGCTTTCGTACTGCCGTTGCTGTGGCTGGTCTTCGCCTCGCTTGACGCCGAGGCGGGGCACGCCACCCGGATTCCCCGGCAGCTGTCGCTGGCGAACTTCGCGGCAGTCCTGACCCCGGACCTGCTGTTGGTGCCGTTGGCCAACAGCGTGCTGCTCGCCTCCGGGACTGCCACCGTGAACCTGCTGGCGGCCGTCCTTGCGGCATATCCCCTGTCCCGGCACCGTTCGCGCTTCACCAAACCGTTCATGTACTCGGTACTGTTCGGCACCTCGCTGCCGGTCACCGCCATCATGGTTCCCGTGTACGGGCTGTTCGTGCAGCTGAACTTCCTGGACTCCCTTCCGGCGACGATCTTCTTCATGGCCACCACCACGCTGCCCATGGCGATCTGGATGACGAAGAACTTCATGGATTCCGTGCCGCTGGAGGTGGAGGAAGCGGCCTGGGTGGACGGTGCCTCGGCCATGATGGCACTGCGCACGGTGGTGCTTCCGCTGATGCGCCAGGGCCTGGGGGTGGTGTTCATTTTCGTGTTCATCCAGGCCTGGGGGAACTTCTTCGTCCCGTTCATCCTGCTGCTGTCGCCGTCCAAGCAGCCGGCTGCCGTGTCCATCTTCGGCTTCTTCGGCCAGCACGGCGCCATCGCCTATGGTGAGCTGGCCGCCTTCTCGATCCTTTACTCACTGCCGGTCCTGCTGCTGTATGCGATCGTGTCCCGCGGCTCGGGCCGGGCCTTCGCGATGTCCGGCGCCATGAAAGGCTGAGAAGGCTTACGGAATGGTGGCCTGGAGGTTGTCCAGCAGCACGGTCACCGGGGCATTGGTGGCGGAACCGGAAAGGTAACTCGTGAAGCCGACGGCGCCCGGTCCCTGGAGCGCCGCCGACGTATCCGTGACAGAGCGCTGCCACGTTGCAGGTTCGGGCGTGCCGGTTTCCCAGACCCGGGCCCGGACCGTAGTGGTCCCCGTCCCGGTGACCTGGAGCCGGATGGAGAGTTTGTCCCCCACGGCGTAGTTCACGCCGGCTACGACAACCGCCGCCTGGATGGTGGTTTCCGTTCCGGTGGCGTTGGTGCGCACCAGCGAGAGGTTCACTGCGCCGGATGCGGCAACGGTCAGTTTGCAGCGGTATTCACCGGCCCCGGCGATCCTGCGGCCGATCGCCGAGAGGTACAGCCCGGAACCGCTGGCCGGTTTGTCCGTGGCGGCCTCCAGGTACAGCTCCGTCGTGGCGGAGGACACCGCGGGCAGGTAGGCGTAGTTGCCGCTCGCGGCCGCGGGAAGGCGCAGTCGCCCCGTGCCGGAGGAGACGGAGTAGTTGGCGGTGCTTCCCGTCGTCGCCCAGGCCCCGCCGGTGTCGGCGGTGCCGAGGCTGTTCGTGGCAGTCCGGCCGAAGGCGTCGGACGCCAGCACCCCGGGTGCGGTGACCGTGACGAGCTGGCTGGCGACCGCCGTCGCGCCCTCATTGTCGGTGACGGTGAGGCTCACCGTCCGGCTGCCCGCCGCGGCGTATGTCTTGGAAACGGGCTGGGAGGTGGAGGAGGTGCCATCGCCGAAATCCCACAGGTAGCCCGTGACGGTTCCGTCCGGGTCTTGGGAGGCGGCGGCGTCGAAGCTACAGCTGAGCCCCGTGCAGTTGTAGCTGAACGCGGCCTGCGGCGGCGTGTTGCCGGCGCCCGGGGCGATGCTGAAGGAATCCGTGAAGCTGCCGTCAGTGGCGAGGAAACCGGCGGTAAGCGTGGTGGCGGTGAACTGCAGGTCCAACAGGCCATGGCTCGGGCTGGCGTTCAGACCGGACCAGGCCGCGAAATACGGGGCCTCGGGGTCGGCCGGATTGACGTCGCGGAGCGCCACGCCGCCCGTGCCCACTGTGGCGAAGACCGTTCCGGCGCCCTTGGCCAGCGAATTGTCGGCATCGCGGATGCACGCCGGGTTGGAGACGTCGGTGGTGATCCCGGTGCAGCCTGCCGCCGTCGCGAGCTGCTTGCTGCGCTGGTACAGGTGCTCATGACCGTTCAGGACCAGGTCCACTTTCTTGCTGAGCAGGAGGTTGGCGATTCCCTCGCCGGAGGCGCAGGGATACTGGCCTACGGACAGGCACGGCGTGTGCATGCCGACTACGACCCAGGGGATCCCGGCCGCCCGGGCGGAATCGATGGCATTGGAAGTCCACGTGTAGTTGCTGCTCCCCGGGTCGTAATTGAGGTTGCCTGCTTCGAAGGGGATGCCGGGCGAGATGACGATGAACCGTGCCAGCGGGTTCTCCTGGGGGACATCCACGTAATACTGGCGGCCGTACGTGCCCACAGCGCCGGGAAGCTGGTTGGGCAGACAGGCGGAGAAGTTATTGATGTAACCGTTCTGCCCGTTGCTTTCGTGGTTGCCGGCCACCAGCTCGAAGGGGAAACCGGCGCCGGTGCGCGTGGTGACGAAATCGCACCAGTCCTGTTCCGGGACGCCCGTGGTGTAGGAAAGGTCACCGAGCGCGAAATGCAGGTCGGGCCGGACCGTGGCGATCCGGGCGAGGACGCCTGCGGCGGCAGCGGAGGTCGAGTAGTCTCCCGCGGCGGTCACGTGCAGCTGGCCTGGCACCGCGGGAAGTACCGCTTGCAGGGCGCTCGCCTGGACGCTTCCTGCCTGGCTCGGCAGCGCGTGTTGCGCAGGCAGGGGCGCACTTCCGAACATCAGTACGACGGCGGCCGCAGCCGCTGTAAGGATCCGTCCAGCTCTCATGGCGCACTCCTTGGGCCCGCTGTTCCGGACGTCGTCGTCCGGCGCCAAGGCCCGGGGAGGGCGCTGCCGTCATGGAAGTCCGGGGCATCGGACCCCCGTGGCGTGAGACCGCACGAGGCAGGTGTGGCGGCTATGCCACAGAGTCAGTCGATGTCCTCCACGATGGTCCCGTAAGGGAGGCTCTCGTCGAGGTGGGCCTGGTGCCCGGTGGGTCCGCGGTTGTAGGAGATCCGGACGCCGTGGAGCTTGTCCGCGGCTGATTGCATCAGGACCGGTCGGATGGTCTGGACGACCCGCTCGCTCTGGCCGTCGAGGTACGTCTTGTAACTGTCTGGGAGCTCAATCATGGCTAAAGGATAGTCCTGCGGCTCCCGCATGGGGAGGGCTCCCCATTGCCGCGTCCGCTGCGAACGGATTGGCTGTTAGAGCCGGTTTCCTGACCGTCCGGGCCGGGAGGTCCGGGATGCAGGACGTCATGCCGGGCGGGCAATCCAGCGGAGGGGACCACAGGTGCTTCAGAACACCGCCACAGTCAGCATCGAGGCGAACGAGATGGCCCGGGCCCAGCAGCTGGTTGCCGCCATTTCACGGCGTTTCGAGGCCAAGGTGGTAGGGCAGGCCAGGCTGCGCGAAACCCTCCTCATCGCCCTCCTGACCGGCGGACACGTTCTCCTCGAAAGCGTGCCCGGGCTGGCCAAGACCACCGCGGCGCAGGCCGTCGCGGAATCCGTGAGCGCCGACTTCCGCCGCATCCAGTGCACCCCGGACCTGCTCCCCAGCGACATCGCCGGCACCCAGATCTACGACGCCGCGAAGGGCACCTTCGTCACGCAGCTTGGACCGGTGCACGCCAACGTCGTGCTCCTGGACGAGATCAACCGCTCCAGCGCCAAGACCCAGAGCGCCATGCTCGAAGCGATGCAGGAACGCCAGACCTCCATCGGCGGGCAAAGCCACCCCCTGCCGTCCCCGTTCCTGGTGCTGGCCACCCAGAACCCGATCGAGCAGGAAGGCACCTACCGGCTCCCGGAAGCCCAAATGGACCGCTTCATGCTCAAGGACGTGCTCGACTACCCGGACCCGGCCGAGGAGGCCGAAATCATCCGCAGGATCGACGCCGGCGTGTACAGCCCGGCGCAGAAGCTGCCGGCCGCCGTGTCCCTCGGTGCCGTGATCGAGGCGCAGGGATTGGTGCGGAGGATCTACATCGACCCGGCGATCGTGCGATACATCGTCGGGATCGCCTACGTGACCCGCAACGCCGCCCAGTACCTGGACCCGCGCCTGGCCTCCCTCGTGGACTTCGGCGCCAGCCCGCGCGCCAGCATAGCCTTCAGCCAGGCGGCCCGGGCCCTGGCGCTACTCAACGGGCGGGACCACGTGATTCCGGAGGACGTGAAGGCCCTGGCCCACCGCATCCTGCGCCACCGCGTGGTGCTGGGCTTCGACGCCGTCGTCGAAAACGTCCGGGTGGAGACGGTCATCGACGCCGTGCTCGCCTCGGTGCAGGCTCCCTGAGGGCACCCCATGGCAAGCCTCCTCCAGCGGGTGAAGTCGAAGATGTTCATCGTCGCCCACCGCAAGGCCCTTGGCCTGCTCGACGGCGAATACGGCTCCGTCTTCACGGGTCGGAGCCTGGACTTCGATGACCTGCGCGCCTACACGCCTGGGGACGACGTCCGGGACATCGACTGGAAGGCGACAGCACGCCACGGATCGCCCCTCGTGAAGCGTTACGTCGCCGTGCGGCGGCAGACGGTGCTGCTCGTGGCCGACACGGGACGGAACATGGCCGCGCTCGCCGCCTCCGGGGAATGCAAGCGTGACATCGCCATCCAGGCCCTCGGTGTCCTGGGCTACCTGGCACACCGGCACGGCGACGTCGTCGGCCTGGTGCACGGCAACGCCGAAGGATCCCGGACCATTCCGCCTCGCAGCGGCGAAGACCACCTCGAACTGCTCCTGCAGGAGGCGCACCGCAGCGCCGTACTCGACGGCGGCCGCAGCGGCATCGCGCGCCAGCTTGAGCATGTGCTGCGCACTGTTTCGCGCCGCACGCTGCTGGTGGTGGTTGCCGATGAGCTCCTGCCCGATACCGCCATGGAGAATATGCTCCGCCGCCTCCAGGCCCGGCACGAAGTCCTCTGGTTCACTGTCCGGGACGCCGAACTGGCCGGCCCCTCGAACGCCGATGCCTTCGACGTGGCGGACGGCTCGGGCATCCCTGCCGCCATCGCCGCCGATCCCGCAGTGCGCACCGCCTACCTGCAGGCCAGGACCGAGCGGGAACAGCGCCGGCAGGAGCTTTTCCGGCGCCTCGGGATCGCCGAAGGCAGGGCCGGCAGCAGCGCAGGCGTCCTGCCGGAACTCTTCGCCCTGCTCGAACGCCACAGGTCCCGCACAGCGCACAGCTCCGGACGCACCACAGGGTCCGCACGCGCCACATCCTCCGGACCCGCCACCTCTTCCGAGGGGCGGCAGCATGCAGGATGACACAGGCTTCTACGCACCCTTGCAGTACGGTACGCATTGGATGTGGCTGGGCATCTTTCTGCTGGTGCTCCTCGCCGCAGGACTCGCCTGGCTCTGGCGTCCCGTCCGCACGGCACGCGCGGCCCGTGCCGCAGCGCCAAGGCGGGACCTACCAGGACTGCGCGCACGCTACCTTGCGGACATCGACGCCGTCGTGGCCGACGCAGGCGCCGGCCGGCTCGCGCGGCGGGAGGCCCACCAACGGCTCAGCCTGCTGCTCAGGGCCTTCGCAGGGGAAGCACACGGAATCCGGGCCACGCACATGACCCTGCAGGAACTCCACGCCCACGGGCTCGGCCCGATAGCCGAGGGTGTCGCCGGGATGTACCCGTCCGAGTTCGCCGCGGCCAGCCCCGCCGCCGTCGAGCAGTCCGCCGAGCTTGCCCGCCGGGCGGTGCGTACATGGAGCTGAGCTTCTGGTGGGTCCTGCCCCTTGCAGCGGCCGCCCTGGCGCTCGCCCTGTTCCGGGCCGCACGGCGCGCCCGTGGCCGGGACGTGCGGCCGGTTGCCCACAGCGAACGGCTCACCGCGCTTCCCGAATACCGGCGCGCCCTGCGCCGGCACCGCCGCTGGCTCGCCACCGCCGTCGTCGCCGGTTTCCTGCTGCTCGCTGCCACGGCGCTCGCCGCCGCCCGCCCGGCCGAACCGAGCACCACCCGGCCCGAACAGCGCAACCGCGACATCATCCTCTGCCTGGACGTCTCCGGCTCCATGTCCGGCACCGACGCCGCTATCACCGGCGTATTCGAAAGACTCGCCAAGGAGTTCGACGGAGAACGCATCGGCATGGTCATGTTCGACAGCCGAGCCGTGCAGCTCTTCCCGTTGAGCGACGACTACGAGTACATCGCGGGGGAACTCGCTGCCGCACGCAAAGCCTTCGACGACGGCGGGGATTCCTTCTTCAGCGGCACCTGGGGAGGCAACGGCTCCTCCCTGGTCGGCGACGGACTCGCCAGCTGCCTCCGCAGCTTTCCGGTCGAAGACACCGGCGACGGCAACACGCACGACGCACGCCGTTCCCGCAGCGTCATCCTGGCAACAGACAACTACGTCTCCGGGGCTCCGGTCTTCACCCTGGAACAGGCAGCACAGCTCGCCACGCCCCGGGGAATCAAGATCCACGCCCTCAACCCCGGCGACCTCGACTACGGGGGCGACAGGAACCAGCCCGGAACCCGGCTCAGGGCGGTGGCCGAGGCGAGCGGCGGCAGCTACTTCGCGCCGGACAGCCCGGACGCCGTCCCCGGAATCGTGCAGAAGGTCCAGGAAAGCGAAGCCACGGCGCACCAAGGCGCACCGCAGCTTATTGTCTCGGACCGGCCGGAAGTGCCGATGCTCGTTGCCTTGCTTGCCGGTGCCGTGCTCCTGTTCGCCGGATGGAGGTTGGAGCGGTGAATCCCTGGCCCCTCACGTTCGCTCCCGTGCTGCCATGGTGGATCATTGCCGCCGCGGCGCTCGCCGTCGTCGTATCCGCAGGCATCCTGCCTGCGCGGGGAACGCGACCGGCCCGGACGAAGCTCCCGGTCCTGTTGCGCTCGGCGGCGCTGCTGCTCCTCTTGGCGGCCGCGCTCCGGCCGGGCTGGACCGCCGGTGAAGCCCGCGCCGCCACCGCCGAGCTCGACGTCTTCTTCGTGGTGGACAGCAGCACCAGCATGGCCGCGGAGGACTACGGAAGCGCCGCGCCCCGGATGGACGGCGTCCGCGCCGACATCGCGGCCATCGCACGTGAGCTTGCCGGTGCGAAGTTCGCCCTCATCACGTTCGACGGCGCCGCCGGCGTGCGCATGCCCCTCACCCGGGACGCCGATGCCCTGGCCGCCGCCACCGACATCCTGCAACCCCAGGCGGCGGTGTACGCCCGCGGGAGCAGCGTCACCGCCGCTGGACCCGTGCTCAAGGAGCGGCTCGCCGCTGCCAGCGAGCAGCATCCCGGCCGGCCCGCCGTCGTGTTCTATCTCGGCGACGGCGAGAACACCAGCACGAAGCCGGGGGCCGCGGACCTGGGGATCGAGCCAGGGCTCGTGGCCGGGGGAGCGGTGCTGGGGTACGGCAGCAGCCAGGGCGGACGGATGAAGGACGTCGCCGGAGACGGCGCCTACGTGCAGGAGAACGCCGACGGCGGAAGGCGGGACGCGCTGTCGCGCATCGACGAGGGGCAGCTCCGGCGGATCGCGGACGGCCTGGGCGTCCCGTACGTGCACCGCGACTCCAGGGACGCCATCGGCACCGCACTGGCCAGGGCCCGGCCGGGCAGCCTCAGCGCCGCGGACGAAACCGGCGAAGCCCGCACCGAGCTGTACTGGGCCTTCGCGGTCCTGGCCTTCGCAGCCGTCCTGCCGGGACTGGTGGGGCAGGCCGTCGAACTGAGGCGGCTCAGCGGCGGCGCATCCCGGACCGGCCGTGGGGGAGGCGCCGCGTGAATTTTGTCGGGAAGACCCGCGCGAGGTCCGACGCCGGGCGGTCCCGCCGGCGCAGGCTGCTTACCGCGGCGCTGCCCGCCGTCGTCGTGATTGCCGCTGCCGCCAAGATGCTCTCCCTGGTGCCTTTGGGGACGGCTGCCGAAGGCGCCTTCACCGGCAAGGACGCGTCCGCCCTCGCGGCAGCCGCGGACTGGCTCGGAACGGTCAACGTCATCGAACCCTACAAGGCGGACTTTGCCAGGGGAGACGCGCACGTGCTCCGCGGCGACTTCGCAGCGGCCAGGACCTCCTTCGAAACTGCCCTCAGTGGCGCACCGGAACGCGACGGCTGCAGGATCCGCGTCAACCTGGTCCTCAGCATCGAGAAACTCGGCGACGGCCGGGGCAATGCCGGAGACCAGGCCGGCGCACGGACCCTGTATCAGGAAGGGCTCGGCGTCATCCGGCAGGCACCTCAGGGCTGCTTTGCACCGGGCGGTGAAGGCAACACCCAAGGCGAGGGCGGCCGCTTGTCCGACGCCCGGGAGCGCCTCGGCACAAAAGCCGGCCAGACCGGGGACCACGGCACGGCGGGCGATGAGGCCTCGGCGGAAAGTCCACCTGCCCGGCAGCAAATCAAGCAGTTGGAGGAATCGGAACGCCACGCCCGGCAGGACCGGCAGGAAAGCGAACAGCGCAACGACTACCTGCGGAACCCGGACGACGGTGTTCCCGTCGAGCGGCCCTGGTGAAGTCGGCATCGAACAATATTCTGGAAACCGGGGCAAGGCGGCCGTAAGAATGCGTCTTAATTCGGCCAAAGGTTTGTGGCGCCGGGGCTACGGTCATAGAGTCGTACACAAGTTACCGTGGTAACGTGTCAGCGATCCTCCTCAGGAGGGTGTGGGTGCCCCCATGTGGGCCTGACATTTGCACACGGTCGGCTTCATTGCAGGCGTAACAGTCGCGGCTGCGTCCTGCTGGAGCCCGTCCCGTGTATCCCCAAACTAAATTCACGGACCTCCGGCCGAATCCAAGGCGGTCCGCTGACTCACAGCCAAGGACGCAAATGTCACCACGAAGCCTTATTGACGTACATCCCAACCCTGCCACCTCGGCACCTCTCGCCCTGTCGTACGAGCTCTTCCCGCCCCGTTCCCCGGCGGCCGCGGAATCGCTCTGGACCACCATCGGCGAACTCGAAGCCACTGACCCGGATTACGTCTCGGTCACCTATGGCGCCAGCGGCTCGAACCACGACACCGCCATCGAGCTCATCAATCGGCTCCTGCTGGAAACCACGCTCCGTCCGCTGGCCCACCTGACCTGTGTGGGCAACACTCCGGAAGAACTGGCCGAAATCATCGGTGACCTGCTCGACCAGGGCGTGCGCGGCATCCTGGCCCTGCGCGGCGACCTGCCCAAGGACAGCGGCAAGCCCGTGGACGGTTCCCTGCGCTACGCCCAGGACCTCATCGAGCTGATCCGCCGCGTCGAACAGCGCCGCTCGGCACTGCTCTGCGCAGGCAAGATCGCCGTGGGCGTGGCCGCCTACCCCACGCGGCACCCGGAATCGCCGAGCGAGGCCCACGACGTCGAGGTGCTGCTGGCAAAGCAGCGGTCCGGCGCCGACTTCGCGATCACCCAGGTGTTCTTCCACCCCGAGCAGTACACCGACCTGCTGTCCCGTGCCCGCCGGGCCGGTGTCACCATCCCGATCATTCCGGGGGTCATGCCCCTGACCAGCCTGCGCCGCCTCAAGCGGCTCGGCGAGCTGGCCGGCGTCGAACCCGCGGCGGCACTGATCGACAAGCTCGCCGCAGCGGACTCCGAGGCGGAACAACGCCGCATCGGCGTCAGCGCCACGGTGGACTTGGCCAATGCAGCGCTGGACGCCGGAGCCCCCGGAATCCACCTGTACACCTTCAACGAGCACACTTTCGCGCTGGACATGCTGGACAAACTTGCCCTGCCCCGTCCCGCCCGGCCCGCCAGCCGGCTCAACGCGATCGCCCGCCGCCAGGAACTGGTCAGCTGACCCCTGCCCGGCGTCCGCCGCAGACCTTTGGCCCATCACGGGTTCCTGCCGGTCTACGTGCAGCTGCTCGAAAAGCTCGCCGCCGCCGGCGCCAGCTGGGTCCAGCTCGACGAGCCCGTCCTGGTTGTCGACCAGGAGACCCCGGCCGCCCAGATCGAGGCTGCGGTTGCCCGTGCCTACGAAGTCCTGGCCGGGGCCGCGGCCCGCCCGCAGCTGTTCGTCTCCACCCCGTACGGTTCCCTCGACGGCCAGCTCGGCGCCATTGCCGGCACCGCCATCGACGCGCTGCACGTGGACGTCTTCAAGGGCGCCGTTCCGTCCGCAGCCGCCCTCGCCGGCCTCGGCAACAAGACCCTGGTTGCCGGCGTCGTTGACGGCCACAACATCTGGCGCAACGACCTCGCCGCGTCCGCCGCGAAGCTGGACGAACTGAAGGCCGCCGCCGGCAAGCTCGCCGTCAGCACCTCCACTTCCACCCAGCACGTCCCGCACGACGTCGACGAAGAGACCAAGCTGTCCGCCGAGCTGCGCAGCTGGCTGGCCTTCGCCGACCAGAAGGCCGTCGAGGTCAAGACCCTCGCCGGCTACCTGGCCGACCCGGCATCCACCAAGGCAGCCATCGATGAAGCCTCCGCCGTCATCGCTTCCCGCGCCGTCGCCGAAGGTGTCCGCCGCGAGGACGTCCGGGCCCGCACCGCAGCCTGACGGCCGCCGACTTCAACCGCTCCGAATATGCGGTCCGCGAAGCCGCGCAGGAGAAGGCCCTCCAGCTCCCGCCGCTGCCGACCACCACCATCGGTTCCTTCCCGCAGACGTCCGAGATCCGCTCGGCACGTGCCCGCAACATCAAGGGCGAGCTCAACGACGGACAGTACGAGCAGCTCATGAAGGATGAGATCAAGCGCGTCGTCGAGCTGCAGGAAGAGCTCGGCTACGACGTCCTGGTCCACGGCGAACCCGAGCGCAACGACATGGTCCAGTACTTCGCCGAGAACCTCGAAGGCTTCGACGTCACGGTGCACGGCTGGGTCCAGTCCTACGGCTCCCGCTGCACCCGTCCGTCCATCCTCTGGGGTGACGTGACCCGCTCGGCTCCCATCACGGTGGCTTGGGCCGAGTACGCCCAGTCCCTCACCGAGAAGCCGATGAAGGGCATGCTGACCGGCCCGGTCACCATCCTGGCCTGGTCCTTCGTCCGCGACGACCGGCCGCTCGGTGAAACCGCCAACCAGGTGGGCCTGGCCCTGCGCGACGAGATCGCAGACCTCGAAGCCGCCGGCATCAAGGTAATCCAGGTGGACGAGCCGGCCCTCCGCGAGCTGCTGCCGCTGCGCAAGACCACGCCGACTACCTGAAGTGGTCCGTGGACTCCTTCCGCCTGGCCACCGCCGGTGCAGAGGACGCCACCCAGATCCACACCCACCTCTGCTACTCCGAGTTCGGTGTGATCATCGACGCGATCGACGGCCTCGACGCCGACGTGACGTCCATCGAAGCCGCCCGCTCCCGCATGGAGGTTGTCCACGACCTCGAGTCCCACGGCTTCGGCCGCGGCGTCGGTCCGGGCGTCTACGACATCCACTCCCCGCGTGTTCCCGGCGAGGCAGAAGTCACCGAGCTGCTCTCCACCGCCGTCAAGCACGTGCCGTCCCGCCAGCTGTGGGTCAACCCGGACTGCGGCCTGCGCAACTTGGTCAAGGCTACGAAGGCTGTCCGCGCGGAACTGCTGGAAGCCGCCAAGTAGGCCTCACAAACACAACCGCGGCCGTCCACCGGAAGGTGGGCGGCCGCCGTCGTTGGTTCAAGCGGGAGTCTCAGGATTCCCAGAGAATCTCGTCGTCCACCACTCCGTCTTCATCGGCGGCCGCCACCAGGACTTCGTCCGTGAAGTGGGAGCCGAGGGTGAAGTCGAGGACGAAGTAGCGCTCCGGCTGCCCGGGGTAGATGGCTACGTGCCCGAGCTTGAGCGCCTTGAGGAAAACGTCGTGGGTCAGATCGTCCTTGTCGCGGACGCCGAACACGGCTTCCAGCTGCTCTTCCTTGAGCTGCGTGGAATGGAAGTGCAGGAACTGCTGCGAGTTGGTGCCTTCCTGTTCGAGTTCGCCCGCGATCATGTCGCGGACCTGCTCGACCAGTTCGGAAAGATAGCCCAGACGGTAGTCCACCTTGTGCATGGCGCGTTCGTCGAAGTGGTCGTGCGCACCTACATTCAGGTCAAGTTCCAGGGGAGTTCCACCGAGCTCGTGCGAGGCCACGTAGCAATGTTCACGCCCGTGGTTGAGCTCAATCTCCCCGAAATGTTTGCTCGCTACCTTGCTCATGCCAACAATCTAGACCCAAGAACCAGCCGGTTCCAGCATCCCGGGGGAATTCAGGGACGGCGGCCTGACTGTGACTTCGCGGGTGCGCGCCGCGCTCCCGGCTGCGCCTTCGCGGCGGGAGCCAGGGAGGTGCCGCGCAGCGTGTCAGCCAGCAGTTCCGTGAAGAGCTGCACCTGCGCGGTCCGCTTTTCGTTGATGAGCAGCGCGAAGACATTGCGGGCCAGCCGGATGTCCGGCACGTCCAGGACGACGACGCCGGCCGGCCGGTGCCGCAGCGCCAGTTCCGGTACCAGTGCGGCGCCCAGGCCCGCTGCCGCCATTTCGAGGCTGGCGTGGAAGTCGTCGCTGTAGGCCACCACCCGCGGGTGCAGGTTGCAGCTGGCGAATAGCCGCTCGATCACCACGGCGTCGCTCGTCCCCGGGTGGTGGATGATCCACGGCATGTCCGAAAGCTGGGCAGCCTGCATTTCGGCGTCCTCGCGGATTCCCCAGGACGCGGGCAGGACCACCCGGAAGTCGTCGTCGCCGATCCATTGCCGGTCCAGGGTGTGCGGCCACGCCAGTCCCGACTGGCCCACCTGGTAGACGAGGGCGACGTCGAGGTCCCCGCCGGTGCGCAGGCCCTGGATGGTCTGGGCCGGTTCCGCGACAGAGACCCGCAGTTCGATGCCGAGATCGTTCCAGCGTGGGTTCCGCAGGATGTCCGGCAGCACGTACGTGGCCAGGCTGGGGAAGATGCCGAGCCTGAGTTCCTGGGCGGGGGAGTCCTGGCTGCGGGAAGCCGCGGCGAGCAGCGCCTCGACGTCGGTGAGCACCTTCGAGGCGTGCCGCACCATGGTGAACGCAGCCTCGGTGGGCACCACGCTGCGGGCGGAGCGGTGGAAGAGTTCGACGCCGGTGTCCCGTTCCAGCGCAGCCATCTGCTGGGAGACCGCCGACGCCGTGTACCCCAGCCGCGTGGCCGCGGCGGCAAAGGATCCAAGCCGCGTCACTTCGAGGAGCGTGCGCAGGTGGAGGAGGTTGACCATCAGTGATCCTTCGGTGGGGCATGCGGATTCCGTGCCCAGTCAGTGTAGCCGGGCCGTGGTTACAAGACCGGCCCTTGGGTTCCAGACCGGCCCTTGGGTTCCAGGCAAGGGCGCGGCGCCGGTGACCGTGGTGCGGGACACTTCCCGCGCCGACCAGCGACACGCCGGAGGCGCTGCGACACGCGGGTAATTAAATGTGGTTAACCAATCCACAGGGTGTGGATTGAACTACCACTTTTGGCGGATTTCCGGCCATTTTCCGTGCCCCTGCCTGTGGACTACCGGTGCGTTAAATGACATACTTGTAATACATCATCTTGGGGTCCGCGCCAGCTGCTTGCACTACATGTAGTATCGATTTACGGATTGGGCGGGAAACCAGCACAAGACAGACAAGAGCTATAGCTGCCATAGCAGCAAGCGGGCCGGCATCGGATTCAGGAGCTTCCGGCATAGGCCTGCTGAATACGAAGAAGACTCCAACTGAGGGGACAGGGATCATGACCGTCACGGTTTACACGAAGCCGGCCTGTGTTCAGTGCAACGCGACCTACCGGGCGCTGGACAAGAAGGGCATCGCCTACCAGAGCGTTGACATCTCCCAGGATGCCGAAGCCCTTGAGCGGCTGAAGGCCCTCGGCTACATGCAGGCCCCCGTTGTGGTGACCGAGAAGGACCACTGGTCGGGATTCCGCCCGGACAAGATCGAAGAACTGGCCGTCGCGGCAGCTTCGGTGGCCTAGCTTTTCCGGTGATCTAGTACCCGGTACCGGCCACCACCAAGGATTTACACAAGGTGAGGTGACCCCCATGGCAGCGCTGGCAACAGCACCTGCACGTGCCGACGGTGAAACCGTCAGCACGAGGAGTCACCTCATCTATTTTTCCTCCACCTCGGAGAACACCCGGCGCTTTGTCGGGAAGCTGGGCCTGGACGCGGCCCGGATCCCCCTTTACGCCAAGGACGCTCCGCTGCTCGCATTGGAACCCTACGTGCTTGTGGTGCCGACTTACGGCGGCACCAACGGCGAAGGTTCGGTGCCCAAGCAGGTCATCAGGTTCCTGAACAACCCGCAGAACAGGGCGCTGATCCGCGGCGTCATCGGAGCCGGGAACACGAACTTCGCGGACAACTACTGTGCCGCCGGCGACATCATCGCGGCGAAGTGCAAGGTTCCGCACCTCTATAAATTCGAACTTATGGGAACCCCGGAAGACGTCGACCGGGTGAACCAAGGATTGGACAAGTTTTGGACACTACTGTCGCAGAAACAGAAGTAACGCCGTCCGTGGAAACCGGCCAGGACAAGAAGCCGCTTCCCGAGGCCTACAAGGGCCTGGGCTATCACGAGCTCAACGCGATGCTGAACCTCTACGGCGCGGACGGCAGGATCCAGTTCGAAGCCGACCGCGAGGCTGCACACCAGTACTTCCTGCAGCACGTCAACAACAACACCGTGTTCTTCCATGACCTGGAAGAGAAGCTCGACTACTTGGTGAAGAACCAGTACTACGAGCGCGAAACCCTCGACCAGTACACGATGAACTTCATCCGTGAGCTGTTCAACCGTGCCTACAAGAAGAAGTTCCGCTTCGAGACCTTCCTGGGCGCCTTCAAGTTCTACACCTCCTACACGCTGAAAACCTTCGACGGCAAGCGGTTCCTTGAGCGCTATGAAGACCGCGTCTGCATGGTCGCCCTGCACCTGGGCCGTGGCAACGAGGAACTCGCCACCCGCCTGGTGGACGAGATCATCGACGGCCGCTTCCAGCCGGCCACCCCTACGTTCCTCAACGCCGGCAAGGCCCAGCGCGGCGAGCTGGTCTCCTGCTTCCTGCTGCGCATCGAAGACAACATGGAGTCGATCGCCCGCGGCATCAACTCGGCCCTGCAGCTGTCCAAGCGCGGCGGTGGCGTGGCATTGTCCCTGACGAACATCCGCGAGCACGGCGCACCGATCAAGCAGATCGAGAACCAGTCCTCCGGCGTCATCCCCGTGATGAAGCTCCTCGAAGACAGCTTCTCCTACGCCAACCAGCTCGGCGCCCGCCAGGGCGCGGGTGCCGTGTACCTGCACGCCCACCACCCGGATATCTACCGCTTCCTGGACACCAAGCGCGAAAACGCGGACGAGAAGATCCGCATCAAGACCCTCTCGCTGGGCGTCGTGATCCCGGACATCACCTTCGAGCTGGCCAAGAAGAACGAGGACATGTACCTGTTCTCCCCGTACGACGTCGAACGCGTTTACGGCGTGCCGTTCTCCGACATCTCGGTCACCGAGAAGTACTACGAGATGGTGGACGACTCCCGGATCAAGAAGACCAAGATCAACGCCCGCGAGTTCTTCCAGACCCTCGCGGAGATCCAGTTCGAATCCGGCTACCCGTACATCATGTTCGAGGACACCGTGAACCGGGCCAACCCGATCGCCGGCAAGATCACCATGAGCAACCTGTGCTCGGAGATCCTGCAGGTGTCCACGCCGTCCATCTACGGCGAGGACCTCAGCTACGAGACTGTCGGCAAGGACATCTCCTGCAACCTGGGCTCGATGAACATCGCCAAGACCATGGACTCCCCGGACTTCGGCGCCTCCATCGAGACGTCCATCCGCGCGCTGTCCGCCGTCTCGGACATGTCCTTCATCAACTCGGTGCCGTCCATCGCGCAGGGCAACGCCCAGAGTCACGCGATCGGCCTCGGCCAGATGAACCTGCACGGCTACCTGGCCCGCGAGCGTGTCCACTACGGTTCCGAAGAGGGCCTGGACTTCACCAACATCTACTTCTACACGGTGCTGTTCCACGCACTGCGCGCCTCCAACAAGCTCGCCATCGAGACGGGGGAGACGTTCGGCGGTTTCGAGAACTCCAAGTACGCCAGCGGCGAGTTCTTCGACAAGTACACCGAGCAGGAATGGGCTCCGGAAACCGAGCGCGTCCGTGAGCTGTTCGCCGGCCACCATATCCCCACCCAGGATGACTGGCGCGAGCTGAAGGCCTCGGTCATGGAGCACGGCATCTACAACCAGAACCTGCAAGCGGTGCCGCCCACCGGTTCCATCAGCTACATCAACAACTCCACCTCGTCGATCCACCCGGTGGCTGCGAAGATCGAAATCCGCAAGGAAGGCAAGATCGGCCGCGTCTACTACCCGGCGCCGTACCTCACCAACGACAACCTGGACTACTACCAGGACGCGTACGAGATCGGCTACGAGAAGATCATCGACACCTACGCCGCCGCCACGCAGCACGTGGACCAGGGCCTGTCCCTGACGCTGTTCTTCAAGGACACCGCCACCACGCGTGACATCAACAAGGCCCAGATCTACGCCTGGCGCAAGGGCATCAAGACGCTCTACTACATCCGCCTCCGCCAGCTCGCGCTGGAAGGGACTGAGGTTGAGGGTTGCGTCAGCTGTGCGCTATGACAACTGAAATCGGTTGATTTTCGTGATCGGATGAATGATGGAAACGACGATGGCGACAGGCGGTTTGGTCTACGGGATCCGGCTTCGGCGGGATGTCGAGTACCGCTATGTCGGTATTACGACCAAGACCGCTAGTCGTCGGTTCCATCAGCACCTTCGTGTTGCTGCTGAGGGGCGCAAGACGCCGTTCTGTGACTGGCTGCGGAAGCAAGATCCCACGCAGATCATCGCAGACGAACTGGTTTGGATTGAGGGATTGCCGGAGCTCGGCCAGGCCGAGATCGACTGGATTGCTTACTTGCGAGGCGAGGGTGACCGCTTGCTGAATCTCTCAGACGGTGGCCTGGGGCCGACCGGCGTTGTGTGGACGGCCGAAATGCGGGAAGCGGCGCGCCAGCGGTCCATAGGACGAAAGATCACGAGGGCGTTCGGTCCTGGTGCGCCGTTCTATGGGAAGAGCCATAGTCCGCAACAGCGGGAAAAGTGGTCGCGGGAACGAAAAGGAACCAACGCGGGTCCTGAGAACCCCAACTTCGGAAAGTTCGGTCCAGATCACCCGAGCTATGGGCGGTCGATGAGCGAGGAAGCTCGCAATGCGCTGTCTGAAGCCAGGAAGGGATCCGGCAATCCGAACTTTGGCAAAAAGGCCAGCGAAGAAACCCGGGCTAAGATGTCAGCGGTCCGCAAGGGGCGGCCGATGCCGTCGAGTCGTCGAAGTGCCCACACCAGGCACCACACCAACAAGGGTATTGAGAAAGCCGACTGCATGTACTGCGTCGAAGACTCAGCCAAACCAAGTCTCTCTTCAGAAAGTGAGTCGGAGTCATGACCGAAAAAGTGAAGCTTCTCAGCCACGTCGAAGCGATCAACTGGAACCGCATCCAGGATGACAAGGACGTGGAGGTGTGGAACCGCCTGGTCAACAACTTCTGGCTGCCGGAGAAGGTGCCGCTGTCCAACGACGTCCAGTCCTGGCACACGCTCACCCCGGAGGAGCAGCAGCTCACCATGCGCGTGTTCACCGGCCTGACGCTGCTGGACACCATCCAGGGAACTGTTGGCGCGGTGTCGCTCATTCCGGATGCGCTCACCCCGCACGAAGAAGCCGTGTACACGAACATCGCCTTCATGGAGTCCGTGCACGCCAAGAGCTATTCCTCGATCTTCTCCACCCTGTGCTCCACCAAGGAGATCGACGACGCCTTCCGCTGGTCCCTCGAAAACGAGAACCTGCAGAAGAAGGCACAGATCGTCATGGACTACTACCAGGGCGACGATCCCCTGAAGCGAAAGGTGGCCTCCACCCTGCTGGAGAGCTTCCTGTTCTACTCGGGCTTCTACCTGCCCATGTACTGGTCCTCGCGCGCCAAGCTCACGAACACGGCCGACCTCATCCGCCTCATCATCCGCGACGAGGCAGTGCACGGCTACTACATCGGCTACAAGTTCCAGAAGGGCCTCGAGAAGGTCTCCGAGGAGAAGCGCCAGGAAATCAAGGACTACACCTTCGAGCTGCTCTTCGAGCTGTACGAAAACGAAGTCCAGTACACACACGACCTCTACGACGGCGTCGGCCTGGCCGAGGACGTCAAGAAGTTCCTGCACTACAACGCCAACAAGGCGCTTATGAACCTCGGCTACGAGGCCATGTTCCCGGCTTCTGTCACCGACGTGAACCCGGCGATCCTCTCGGCGCTGTCCCCGAACGCGGACGAGAACCACGACTTCTTTAGTGGGTCGGGCTCCTCCTACGTGATCGGCAAGGCCGTGAACACCGAGGATGAGGACTGGGAGTTCTAATCCATTTTTGAACCGCCACGATGGTGGCGCTTGTTTGATCCGTGTGGCCAGTTGCTTCCCGCAGCTGGCCACACTGCTATTTCCGGGCGCTCCTGCTGCGCTGCCGGGCTGCGCGGATGCTGCCGCTAAAGACGCCCGGTGGTCTTAAAGAAACCGGCCGGTGACATTCTCCGGACATTTCTTGACCGCGGTGTGTGCTGCATGACAATGTCGAGGCATGGACAACCTGTTGGACAGCTGGACAGTTGGTCAGGGGCCGCTTGTGCGAGTGGGCGCGGCAGAGGGCGTCATGGCCGCCCTGCGTTCGGGGATCGAAGGCGGGAAGATCCCCCTTGGGACCAAGTTGGAATCCGAGGCGATGCTGGCGCAACGGTTCGGCGTATCCCGGACGATGGTCCGTGAGGCATTGCGGTCGCTGGGGTCCCTTGGCTTGACGGCAACCCAGACCGGCAAGGGGACCTTCGTCATCGCCGACCAGGCGGTGCAGGATCTACGGCTGGGCAAATACTCCGCGCACCAGTTGATGGAGGCACGGCCCCACATTGAGATTCCCGCGGCCGGCCTGGCCGCACAGCGCAGGAGCCCCGAAGACCTTGAAGGGCTACGGGAAATCCTTGACGCCATGGACGCGGAGGAAGAACTCTCGCAGTGGGTGCTGCTCAACTCCGAGTTCCACGCCAGGATCGCCCGGGCCAGCGGAAACGGTGTGTTCGCGAGCATGCAGGCCGACATTGAAGATGCGATGTCCAAACAGTCCAACACCCTGAACCAGGTTCTTGACCGCAGGAAGGAATCGGGGGCCGAGCACCACGCCATTTTCGCCGCGATCGAGCGCGGTTCTGCGGATGAGGCAACCCTGGCCATGATGCTGCACCTGCAGGGAGTCGAGTTCGCCCTCGAAACAGTCACGGCCACGTCCCCCCAGGAGCTCTAGCCAGCAAAAGAACACCCCGTTTGACCTTCCCGGGCCCGCTGTACCACGGCAGTTCCGGGGCGATCCCTCATGCCCGAAACCGCGCAGGCACAATGACGTGCCGTACGCAGGAGAAACCAAGGAGCGCGAAACCCATGACCCAGACCGCCATTCAGGAGCCGGCCCCAGCGACCTTGCCGGAACCGCCTTCCGGGACCGCCGCCACCAGAAAGACCAGGCACACCCGGCTCCACGCCCAGATCATCAGCTATCTTGCCCGGCGCGGTGCCAGCAGGATCTCGGACATCCTCACCGAGGTGGATGTCTGCAGGGCCACCCTTTTCGTGCACTTGGCGCTCCTCGAGGACGAGGAAATCATCCAATGCGACCGGCCCAAGGGAGCCCGACGCCGGTCGACCCCGTTCTATTCGCTCCGCCGGGCGGGATCCGCCCAAGACCTTCGGGACGACCGGCAGGCGAGCCTCACCGCGCGCATCAGGGAGGCCGCCGACGGGAAGATCGCCGTGACCGTCGACGAAATTCCTGGCATGTTGGTTTACTCCCGCACCTTCGAGGACATCCCGGCCGCTGTCGCCGCTGCCGCAGGGAATCGGCGCGGCGCAGCAGCAGGGTTTGCCGTTCAGGTCGTCATTTAGCCGTCGCAGGGCCGTTGCGCGAGACCTGCGCTGTGGCGCGGGGGTCCGCGACGCCGGGGGAGTACCCTCGAGAATCCACCGCGTGCGGACCCGGATTGCGGCGCACGACTGCGTCCGGATTGTCAGACTCGCCGGGGCCCCATGGATTTTCACGACCCACGAACCTGGCACAGTGCTGGCCTGCTTGGCGGGGCTGGGCTACCCGGTTGCCGGGGAACCGGTTGATGGGCGCCAGCGGGGGTGTCCCTGAAGCGAGATACTAAGTAGACTTATTAGTGTCCTTTTTCATGCATTGGTGAACATCGATGAACCAGGAGGCGGACGCCATGGCAGGATACTTCGAACTGGTTGACGCGCCCGACGGCGGTTACAGGGTCGCGCTGGTGGGCGGCGACGGCGAGCTGCTGGCGATGTCCATCACGTTCCCCAGCAAGCAAGCGGCGGTCAAAGGGATCTGGCGGACCAGGGAACTCGCCGGCACAGGACTGATCCGCGACCGCAGCCACGGGCATGATGACGTGTCCGCCATCCGGCACTCACACGGCATCCGTTTGGTCCCGGACCATGGCCGGGCCGCACACGGCGTGTGGAGCAATGACGGCCACTAGCCGGCCACGAACGGGAACCACCCCGTATCCATTCCAGGGAGGCGAAATCATGCCAGGAAAAAAGAATCCGAGCCTGAAGGATCCTGAACTCTACGAGGAACTTCGCGACGAAGGCGCGTCAAAAGAGAAGGCTGCCCGTATTTCCAATGCCGCGGCCAAGGAAGGTCGCAAGAAGGTCGGGAGCCGGGGTGCCAACGCCAAGGACTACGACGAGCGCACCGTCCCGGAACTCAAAGCACGCGCGAAGGAACTGGGACTGAAGGGTTATTCCTCCAAGACCAAATCGCAGCTGATCGACGCCCTCCGCAACCACTGACGCAAAGAAGCTCCGAACAACTGGACCAGCCCGCGATACCCGCGGTCGCCGTCGGACGGTAACCGGCCGCCCGGCAAACCCTAAAGGAAGCGAGAACATCATGGGATTCTTCGGATTCCTCCTGCTTGGCCTGATCGCCGGCGCCATCGCCAAACTCCTTATTCCCGGGAGGCAAGGCGGCGGGTGGTTCGTCACCTTGATTCTTGGCGTGCTTGGCGCCCTGCTGGGCGGCTGGATCGGCGCGCTCATCTTCGGGGGCGGCTTGCAGGAGTTCTTCTCCTGGCGAACCTGGCTGCTGGCGATCGGCGGGTCCGTGATTGTGCTGTTGATCTACGGGCTGATCGCCGGGCGGCGAAGCCATGTCTGAGGAACAGGCTGTACCCCGGCGGGACGTGCCACCGGAAGATGAAGAGCGGGGCCGCTACACCGAAGGTGGCTACGGTGAGCGCGGTGCTGCCGCCGAAGTAGTGGAGCTCCTGCCCGGGGAAGGCGACTACTCCGCAGGGGAGTACCCGGATGAGCGGGAAAACGCCCGGGAGAACGAGCCTGAGGGCAACGACCCCGATATCGCGGTCCGGCCACCGGACGAGTAAGCCCATTGCGGCAGGAGGAGCCGGTGCGGCTATGCCGGGCCGGCTCCTTCCAGTCCGGGATCGTAGGCCTTGAATCCTTCACGCAGGCTCACTGTCTCGGGTCCCATCACCTCGATGTCCTCCCACAGGACAAGGAACGAACCCCTGTGCCACCATTCCAGGAGCTGGGCCCAGGGCCAGGGCCGGTTGACGTTGTTGCGCTCGTAGCCCATGAAAGACCCGGCTGAGTGCGGGCTGACAATGAGGCCCAGAAGGCGGGCCCCGGCCAACAACTGCCCCGGGGGCGGCTGGTCAAGGACGAACCGTGCGTCGGCCACGCGCCCCAGGTAGCGGCCGTCGGAGTTGTTCACGCGCGAGCCGAGGACGTCAGTGAGGATCATGCTTTCCTCCCGGTATCCGCATGATGATCTTGTCCCGGATCCACCGTTCCACCCAGCTCGCGTCAAGGCCTTCGCCGCGCACGCCCAGCCTGATGGTGACGTCGACGGCGGATACATCCTTCCACGGCAGCCGGATCAATCGGCTCGACGGCGGCCGTCCACCGAAGATCCGGGTGCCAAGCACCGGTCCGGTCAGCAGGGCAGAAATGACCGGGGCGGGACTGCCCGGAACGATGGGGACGTCCGCTTCAACTCCGTCAATCTCAAGGTCATCGACGGTCGTAACCGGCAGGCCCTCTACGTCGATGGCTTGCCGGTCCAGCAAATGGAGTTGGGCATCCAAAACGCGGCCCGCGGTTGGCGGTGCGGGTTCGAGGCGCTCTGGTGTTTGCGCTCTAGTCATGCGCCTGCTCCTGTGATGATCATGAGGGGGATCGCGGCCAACGAAGCCGCCAGGATGACCACCAGATAGATGTTTGCGGCGACGTTGATAGCGCGGTTGTTGACATGACTGCCCATATATTGAGGGTCATTGGCGACGATCAGGATCGGCAGGTAAGTCAGCGGAAGTGCGATTGCAGAGAAGACCACCGAGTATTCGGTGATCAGGATCGGATCGGCACCCGTGGCCAGCACCGCCAGTCCAACGAGGAGGCAGACGATCATCGACAGATGAAAGCGGGCCGCGCGTCCCGGGCTGCGGAACTTTCCCCACGACCAGCCGAAGAACTGCGCGAGGGTATAGCCGCTGGACAGGGTGGTTTCCAGGGCCGCCCCAAAGGTGGCGGCTGTGATTCCGACCAGCGCGAACGCCAGCGCAAGCTTTCCCCCGGCCTCGGCCACCGGAAGAACGATCTGCGACAGGGACGTTACCTCAATGCCGGCCGGCAACAGCACAACGGCGGCGCACCCGGCGATCGCCACGGAGAGCAATCCGCCAAGCGGGAAGCCGGCCAGCACGTTGAGCCGCGACTGGACCAAGTCTTTGGTTTTCCATCCTTCCTCGACGGCGCCGGAGGAAAAGAAGAACACCTCATAGGGCGTCATTGCCGCACCGAACAGGGCGACTGCATAGAACCAATAGACCGCCGCGTTCTCCGTCCCGGGCACCGCAGGTGCAATGGCCTGGCCGGCCAGCTGTCCCCAGTCCGGGTGCAAAAGGAACAGAGCAACCGCAAATACCACGAGGCAAAGTCCGAGCATCCCGGCCACGTTCTCCATGATCTCGAACCGGACCCGCCAGATCACGAGCCATACAGCGAAAGCCGCTAGCGGAATCCACAGCAGGTAGTTGATGCTCGTGACCAGTTGCAGCGCCAGGGCGATGCCGCCGATCTCGGCGGTCACGGTCATGAGGTTGATGAAGAAAGAGGCCCCCAGGTTGGCGAGGCCCGCGCGCGGGCCAAGCCGCTCGCGGATGACTTCGAAGGTTGCCCTTCCCGACACGGCGGCCACCCGGCCGGACATGTCGGCGAACAAACAAATGCCGACTACGCCGATGCCCACCACCCAGATCAGGGACCATCCGAAGCGGGAGCCGACGACGGCGTTCGTCACCAGATCGCCGATGTCGACGAATCCGCCGATGGCCGTCAGGATCCCGAGGGCGATTCCGAGCAGGCGCTTCACCGTCCGGTCCCCAGACGCTGGCGGAGCTTGTCGAGCTCCTGTGCCGAAGCTGATAGGGCCGCCCGAGCGGCGTGGAATTCGGGGGTGTCCACGGGATCGCCCGGGGCGTCCTTTGAGGCCAGCGCTTGCCGGGCCAGTCCCAAGGCAGCATCCGCGTGTTCAAGCGCATCGTCAACCTCCGCATGCAGCTTGCGCTCGTCAGCTGTGGCAGGCAGGTTTTCCTTCAGATCTTTCCGCGCCTTTTCGATCTCGTCCGCCATGTTCTCAAGGCTGGTTTCGGCCGCCGGCTGCGTAACGCGGCCCCGTTCCAGCAGGTCGAACGAAAGGGCCCCGGCGCCAATGGCGGACGAGGCTTGGTTGACGGCCGCGGCTGCTGTCTGATCCATCGATGCTGAGCAGGCGCTGGCACTTTGGCTCAGGGCGAAGAGCAGGACGGCGGCGGACACAATCCGTCCGCCGCGCCGTCCTGGCCTTGATTTGGATTGAGCCGGGCACGGCTCGGAGGGGCACTTCACTGGCATTCCTCAGCTCCCGCGACGGATAGCCGTTCAGTGTGAGGGTTGCGGCAATTCGCACCCCACCTTTGGATTTGCGCCGAGATAGTTCAACGGGCCAGCCACGATGACCACTGCGATAGTTGCTGCCTGGGAGCAGCGTTCCGGCGGTTCCCTGAAGTAACCTCTCTGGGCTGCAGCGACAATCCCCGAGACCAGCCACAGAATGACCACGATCCCGAGGATGCCGCGGAACAGACGCATGGGTGCCTCGCTACGGAACCCGGCTACCCCTGGACCGGCCGAGGATCCAGCCAAGCACGGCGAGGACCAACAGAATCAGCCCGACCCAAAGGAGGAAACTCAGCGCTTGGTTGATTCCTCCAACGAGCAGCAGAACGATGGCAATGACGCCCGCAATTATCAACAGTGTGTTCATGGGGGGTTTCCTTTCGGATGCAAATGCGATGCTATGTTCCCGAAACCGGGACGCGGTCTTCGGTCCGACGAGAACCTCAGTCCCGCTTGAACGAGTCCGCAGCGTCCTTCGCCGCGTCCTTGACCTTTTCCCCGGCCTGCTTCACGTTTGCCTTCACCTGGTCGGCCTTGCCTTCAGCTTCGAGTTCCTCGTTGTCCGTGGCCTGGCCGGTCGTTTCCTTGACTTTGCCGGCTGCCTCTTCGGCGCTGTTCCTGATCTTGTCATCCAGTCCCATGGGGGTCTCTCCTATGGTCTCTTTCAGCAATCGGTGCTTCCTGCACCCAAGAACGATTATAAGCATGCTTAGTAATTGAGCGGAAGGCTATCGCTGTTTTGGGCGAGACCGTGGCGGAGGGCCGTCAGGAATCTTGCCGGGGCCGCGGCTCCGGCATCCTCAGGCTGCGCCACGCCATGACTACGAGCAGGATGACCGAGCCTGTGACCGCGGCGGTCAGCCAGGTTCGCGTGTTCTTTCGGGCTTTGTGCGATGGACGTGAAGGCATATGTTCTCTCCGAACCGCAGGATAGGTTCAGGGTACGCCGGGATGCCGCACGGTGAAACGCCCGACGGCGGCAGCCGGCTTGAGTGCAGCAGCAGCTCAGCCGCGCGCTGCAGGTTCCGGTAGCTGCTTCCCGCCGTCGTCCGCGTGGTCTTCCGGCAGGCGCCGGCGCCTGCGTCGAGAGGGAAGCGTGAGGACGAGGAGGCTGCCGGTAATGAGTGCGGCGCCGCTCCACGCCGGAGCGGAAAGCTGTTCGCCCACCACCATCACGGCCAGCAGGGCGGCCACGACGATTTCGGACAGGGTCAGGGTTGTGGCTGCGCCGGCGCCGACGCGGGCGAGTCCCCAACCGAAGAGGACATAACCGGCGAACATCGGGACCACCGCCATGTAGGCGCCGACCGCCAGGTTCTGCCAGGAAGCCAGGAAAGGTGCGCCGGTTGCGGCAAGCACGGGCATCAGCAGCAGGCCTCCCGCACCGAAGACCGAGCCCATGGCCGCTGTCGACGGAATCCCCGTTTCGATCAACCGGTGGGCGGCCCACGAGTAGGCGGCATAGCTGAGTCCGGCGAGCAGGCCGAGTCCGATGCCAAGACTGGTAGCCCCGCCGGGGATGTCATGGCCGGACCCTGCATGGACCTGACCGGCCAGGCATAGGAGTAAGGCGCCGCACACTCCGGATGCCGCGCCGAGTGCCCAGCGGATGGTGAAAGGGCGCTTGTCCATGACGCGTTCGATGACGGCGGACGCGAGTGGGGCCGAACCCAGCGAAACGACGGTTCCGATGGCCACTCCCGCCAGTCGCATGGAGGTGTAGAAGGCGAGCGGGTACGCCGCGACGGCAAGGGCGCCGGTGGTGACAACGGGCCATTGCCGGGTTAATGAGGAGCGGAAGGCGGCCACGGGCCGGGCGGCGATCGCCGCTTGGAGCAGGCCGCCGATGCCCATCGCCGCTGCTCCGATCGCGATCGAGCCGATTCCGGGGGCGAAACTGGCTGCGGTTCCCGTGGTGCCCCACAGGACGGACGCGAGCAGGATCGCCAGGGCGCCCCAACCCCGCCCCGTGGACGGGGCTGCCTTTATCATGTGCCGACCATGTCCGCGGCCAGCCGGCGCGCTTCTTTGATGCACTTGTCGTTGCCCTCGAGGCCAGCGCGGGCCATCGCTCCTTCAAGCAGGAATGCCAGGTGGCGGGCCATCGGGGCGGCTTGTCCGGCCTCGGGAAGGAGTTCGGCGAGGTGCTCCGAAAGGAGCGCTTCGACCTCTTCCTTGTGGCGGCGGACGGCGTCCCGGCCGGGATCGCCGGCGGGCAGTTCGGCGGCGGCGTTGAGGAGTCCGCAGCCGCGGAAGCCGTGCGCATAGGCCATGTCTGCATGGTCGGCGTAGGCATCGAAGACTGCCAGGAGCCGTTCCTTGGCATTGGCCGCGGCTTCGAGCCGTATGCAATAGAGCTCCAGCCATTCCGCCTGCCGGGCCTCGAGGTATGCGCCGACCAGCTCGGCCTTGGAGGTGAAGTTGTTGTAGAGGCTCTTCTTGGCTACGCCGGCCTCCGCCGTGATGGCGTCGATACCGGTTCCGGCCAGGCCGTCGGCGTAGAAGAGCCGTGCGGCAGCCTGCAGGAGCGCCTCGCGCGCCGGCCTGCGAGGTTGCGTTCCCCGTGCAGGAGCCTGCTTCGCTGTCGGCATGGCCCACCCCTGTCCACTAGTAGGTAGACCAGTATACCTACATCGTTGGCGCCAGCGCTTAGTCCTCGCCCCGCTGACGGAGCTCGGACTCCAGCAGGGTGATGCTGGGCAGGGTCGTGGCGAACTCCTCCGGCAGGGAGGCGACGATTTCCGCCTCCCATTCCGCGACGCCGATGGGTTTGCTGAATCCCCGGAGCGCGTATTCGGCCACCACGTTGTTCTTGGTCCGGCACAGCAGCAAGCCGATGGTGGGCTGGTCGTCCGGATGGCCCAGCAGCTCGTCGACGGCGGACATGTACAGGTTGATCTGGCCGAGATACTCGGGCTTGAAAGCGGTCGCTTTGAGTTCGACGACCACAAAGCAGCGCAGCTTGAAGTTGTAGAAGAGCAGGTCGGCATAGAACTCCTCGCCGTCAACCGTGAGCCGCACTTGGCGGCCAACGAAGGCGAAGCCGCGGCCCAGTTCGAGCAGGAATTTCTCGACATGCACCACCAGTTGCTGTTCCAGGTCCCGTTCGTCACGTTTTCCGGTCATTGCCACGAAATCGAAGACATACGGGTCCTTGAACGACTGCACGGCCAGGTCCGAACCGGGCGGGGGCAGGGTGTTCTTGAAGTTGGTGACGGCTTTGCCGGAGCGGCGGTGGGCTTTGCTGTCGATCTGCAGGGACAAGATGCTGCGGGACCAGCCTTCGGCCAGGGCCCGTTCGGCGTACCAGAGGCGGTTCTCCTCGTGGTCCAGCTTGTCGAGCAGGACCACGTTATGCCCCCACGGCAATGTTGCAACGGGCTGTTGCAACATCGGGAAATCGGGCCAGGCCTGGGCGAAGGACTTCATGTAGCGCAGGTTCCGGGGCGAGAAACCCTTGGCCTCCGGGAACGCGGCACGCACATCGGCCGAGAGCCGGGTGACGACCTTGCTTCCCCAGCCCTCCGCGGATTCCCGGGCCGACAACTCCTTGCCGATATTCCAATAGGCCAGCAGCATTTCCCGGTTGGCGGCGGAGATGGCCCGCGAGCGGCCGCTGTGGACCTGGCGCGAAACCGAGGCGAGGAGCTCCGGGTACCAGGCTGGCATGCCGGACACGGCTGGGGTGGCTTCGAACTGCGCTGTTTCGCTCATACGGGTGGTTCCTTCCGGGAATCTGGTTCATCCCGGAAACTAACCTGTACCCCTGACATTCAATGCCGGCCGACGTGGCCGGCAGGTTTCCGTAGGCCGGATCCCATTCCCTCCGCGCCCGGAGGCTCCTACGCTGATGTACGGAGGTGGTTGCCGTGGAGGCTTCGCAGGGAGACCGGATCATCATTCGGGGCAGGACCGTAGGATCGACAGATCGTCACGGGGAGATCCTGGAAGTGAAGGGCGAGAACGGGGCTCCGCCCTACTTCGTGCGCTTCGACGACGGGCACGAAACGATTCTCTACCCCGGCGGCGATTTCGCCGTCGAACGCAAAACGGCCAGCTAGTCCCCCATCGGCTCCCGGATCGAGCGAAGCGCGATGGGGACCCTCGCCATATGGCCCCGGCGCGGGGACCCCGAGCGGGCGCGGCGAAGCCGGGGGAGCGGCGACGCGCTAGCCGGCAAGGACCGCTGGTTCCCGCCCGTACTCTGCGGTGACCATGATCGGCAGGTGGTCGGACCTGCCCTGCGGGAGCGTTTCCACCTTGCTGATGTCCAGTCCAAGGGACGTGGCGAAATCGAAGTGGCCGCGGAAGACCTTGTACCTCAGGTAGGTCTTGCGGTCACTCAGGGTCACTGAGTAGCCGGAGTTCTTGACGTGCGCGTGCAGCTTGTCCGTGAAGAACGGGTAGTTGAAATCTCCGACCATCAGCGTCATGAGGTCGTCGCCCATGGCCATCAGCTCGGAATGCGCCGCATGGATTTGCTTGCGACGCAGCGAATTCGACGCCGTCAGCGGGGCCGCGTGGAAGGAGCCGATCACCAGTTCATGCCCGGTGCTGTGGTCGGTCATCCTGGTTCCGAGCAGCCTTTCATGCGCGGGTGCGAGAACACGGTCGTGAATGGACTTCTGCAGTGCGAAGGACCTGCTCTCCAGCGGGCTGAACCGTTCGTCGCGGTAGTAGATGGCCAGGCCGAGCCGGTTTCCTTTGGTGGCGTCGGCTAGGCGCAGCGGACCAAGCACCGTTGGAAGCTCGGCGGCGTCGCATTCCTGCAGGCACAGCGCATCGAGTTCGAACTCGCGGGCAAGCTGGTTCAACTCGTTGCTTGCCCTGTGCTTGCGGAGGTTGTAGCTGATTACCCGGATCAGAAGAAGACCTCCTTTGGACTGGCAACAGCGAATTGTCCCTCCGCCCAAGTTAGCAGCTTTCCGCGGCTTAACCCGGGAATCCGGAGCACGCAACAGCAGGGAACCGCCTGGAACCGGGCGGCTTTCAAAAGCTGGGAGACTGGAGGAGAGAAACCGCTGCGCGGACCGGCGCGCTTGAGTGGCTGGGAGGCCGGAGCATGGACGAGATTCTGAAACTGCCTTTCGGCGTGGCCCTGGCCATCCTGTTCGGCATCGTGATGATCCGCGTCAACGTCACCTACTGGGTGGGCAGGGGAGCCGCGGCCGGCGTCGAACGGAGCCGGTTCGCCGCCCGATTCCACACTTCCAAGGCCGCCAAAGCCCAGGCCGTTATCCGGCGCTGGGGACCGTTCGCCGTCGTCCTGTCTTTCCTCACAGTAGGCGTCCAGACAGCCATCAACTTTGCCGCAGGCGCCGCGGTGATGCCCTTACGCCGCTACCTTCCGGCCGCCGTCGTCGGCTCCGCGGCGTGGGCACTGCTCTACGCGTCGATCGGCTTCGCTGCGATCGACGCCTGGCTGGCCCTCGCGGCCTTCTCGCCCCTCACCGGGCTGCTTTTCCTGGCTCTCGCCGCCGGCGTTGCAGTGGTCGTAATTGTGCGACGGCGGCGCCGCGCTGCCTTGGCGGTAAATGCCCCCGGAGCAGAGGATACAGTGGTCTGAGTTCCAGCAACGACGAGGATCCGGCAACCGGACGCTGAAAGGGCATGCGTGAGTACTGAGCTTCCTGAACTCGCGGAAGGCAACTTCTACTACGAGACTCTCGGCGGCGGACGCTACCGTTCAACGATCCACGTCCAAGGGGCCTGGAACCCCCATGAACAGCACATGGCGCCGGCCTCCGGAATCCTCGCCGAGGCCCTCTTGCGCCACGAACCCCGGGACGACATGCGGATCGCCCGGATCAGCTACGAGATCCTGGGCCTGATTCCCGGCGGCGAATTCTCCATCACCAGCACCACCCTCCGCCCCGGCCGGACCATCGAACTGATCCAGGCGGAACTCACCGCGGCAGGACGGACCGCCATCCGCGCCACCGCCTGGCGGATGGCCACCAGCGACACCAGCGCCGTGGCCGCCATCGAAGACGAAACCATGCCTCCGCCCGACGAATGCAAGCCTTGGGACGGTGCCGGCGTGTGGCCGGGCGGCTACATCCGTTCCCTGGAAATGCGCATCGCCGAAGGCCACCGCGCCGGCTCTGGCAAGGTCTGGATCCACACCGACGTGCCCCTCACCGACGCCGCGGACAGCCGCGACTTCGCCCGCCTCATCGGCCTCGTGGACACCGCGAACGGGATCGCCGCGCGCGTCTCACCCGGCAAGAACAGCTACCTTTTCCCGAACCTCGATCTGCAGATTCATATGTATCGGGAACCCGCAGGCGAATGGCTCGGGCTGGACAACAAGGTGTCCTTCGGCGCGGACGGGATCGGCCTGACCTCCACAGTGCTCCACGACCTCGACGGCCCCTTCGGCAGGGCCGAACAGATCCTGACCCTGAGGCGCAGCTGATGGCCGCCCCGGTAACCGGCCAGGCCGCAACCCTGACCGTGATGCGGCAGGGGGAATCCCTGGGCGCTGCAGAGGACCTCGATTTCGGCATCGAGCTGCTGAACCGCGCCCGCCACGGCGACTTGGAGCCGACCCTCCGGCTGTACCGCCCCGAGCCGACCGTCGCCTTCGGGCAGCGGGACGCCAAGCTGCCCGGTTTCGATGCCGCCGCGCAGGCCTGCCGGGAACTCGGCTTCGAGCCGCTGGTGCGCAAGGCCGGCGGCCGGGCCGCGGCCTACCACCGGGGCACCCTCGTGGTGGACCATGTCGAGCCGCACCATGACGCGATCGCCGGTGCGAAAGCCCGTTTCGGATACTTCGGGGAGATGCTCGCGGCCGCGCTGCGCAGCGTAGGGGTCCATGCCGCCGTCGGCGAAATCCCGGGGGAGTATTGCCCCGGCGAGTTCAGCGTGCACGGCGTGGACCCGGAGTTTCCGGCCCACCGGGTCAAGCTGATCGGCACCGCCCAGCGCGTGGTCTCCGGAGCCTGGCTGTTCAGTTCGGTCGTGGTGGTCCAGGACTCCGCGCCGATCCGTGAGGTCCTGACGGCGAGCTACGACGCACTCGGCCTCGAGTGGGACCCTGCCACAGCGGGCGCCGCGGACGATCTCCTGCCCGGGGTGGACGTCCCTGCCGTCGAGGACGCCATCATCAAGGTGTACGCGGAACACGCGGAACTGCGCGACGGCGACTTCCGGGCACTATTGGGCTGACGCGGCCCCCCGCCCCGGACCTCGCCCGCGTGTCCGGGACCCGTGGCCCGGGCCGTTGTCGGCGGCCGGTGCCGGGTCTAGGCTTGGTGCGGAACGAGCGGTTCCCCTGGTCTTCCCGGCGAGGGAGGTGGTGCACCGGTGGAACGGAAAGCACCGGAAGTCCAAGACTCTGACGCGCAGCTCGCGGTGGGCGCCCCCGGACGTTCGGCGGCGGGACTGCCCAGCATAGCCGAAACGGTCCAGCGTGCGGCAGGCGAAATGGGAGTCGGCCGTGCCTGGAAGGCGCTGCGGGCCGTCAACCAGAAGGACGGTTACGACTGCATGGGCTGCGCGTGGCCGGACCCGGCCCACCGGAAGGCGGCCGAGTTCTGCGAAAACGGCGCCAAGGCCGTCGGCTGGGAGGCCGGCATGCTCACCGTCCCGACTGCGTTCTGGGAAATGAACGACGTCGGCTCCCTCGCCTCCCGTACCGAGTACTGGCTCGGGCAGCAGGGCCGGCTGACAGAGCCGGTCTACAAACCGGAAGGCTCGGACCACTACCGTCCGGTCAGCTGGGATGAGGCGTTCCGGATCATCGCCAGCGAACTGAATGCCCTGGATTACCCCAGCGAAGCAGCCTTCTACACGAGCGGCCGCACCAGCAATGAAGCGGCCTTCGTCTACCAGCTCTTCGCACGCGCATTCGGCACCAACAACCTGCCGGACTGCTCGAACATGTGCCATGAATCGTCCGGCCTGGCGATGACGGAGACCATCGGCGTAGGCAAATCAGCGGTCAGTTACTCCGACTTCGCGAAATCCGAACTGATCATCGTCATGGGCCAGAACCCGGGGACCTGCCACCCACGGATGCTCACGGCCCTGGAGGAAGCCAAACAGGCCGGCGCCTCGATTGTGGCCGTCAATCCGCTCCCGGAGGCCGGACTGATCAACTTCCGGAATCCGCAGACCGTACGGGGGTTGGTGGGCCGCGGGACCGACCTCGCCGACCAGTTCCTGCAGATCCGGCTGGCGGGCGACATGGCCCTGTTGCAGGCGCTCTCCAAGCGGGTCTTCGACGCCGAAAAAGCCGCTCCCGGAACGGTCCTGGACCACGATTTCATCGGGAGGCATTGCCAAGGGCTGGAAGCGTTCCGGGCGCACTTGGAAAACCTCGATGAACGGGAAGTGCTGGCAGCGACCGGCCTCGACCGCGCCGAGATCGACGAACTTGCCCAGCGGTACCTGAACGCCCGGCGCGTCATCGTCACTTGGGCCATGGGGCTGACCCAGCACCGCAAGGCCGTCGCCACGATCAAGGAGATCATCAACCTGCTCCTCCTGCGCGGGAACATCGGCAAAGCGGGCGCGGGGCCGTCGCCCATCCGCGGCCACAGCAACGTCCAGGGTGACCGGACGATGGGCATATGGGAGAAGATGCCGCCCCCGTTCCTGGATGCGCTGCAGCGCGAGTTCGGTTTCGAACCGCCCCGGGCGGACGGGGTCGACGCCGTGGACAGTATCAGGGGCATGCGGGACGGCGGGATCAAAGTGCTCGTTGCGCTTGGCGGGAACCTGGTGCACGCCATCTCGGACACCGAATCCGCCGAGGCCGCAGTCCGCAGGACCCGGCTCTCGGTGCAGATTTCCACCAAGCTCAACCGCTCACATGCCGTGACCGGCGCACAGGCACTGATCCTGCCCACCCTGGGCCGTACCGAGATTGATCTGCAGGCCTCAGGGGCGCAATTCGTCACTGTGGAGGACACGGTCTGTGCGGTGCACCGTTCGGAAGGCAATCTGAGGCCGGTCCCGGCCGACGCCAGGTCCGAGGTGGCGATCGTGTGTGGGCTGGCGCGGGCCGTCCTCGGCGGCAAGGTCCCCGTGGACTGGGAGGGCCTCTCCGCGAACTACGACCGGATCCGGGAGCATATTTCGCATGTGGTGCCGGGTTTCGAAAACTTCAACGCCCGGACGCGGGCCGAAGACGGCTTCGTCCTGCCGCATGGGCCGCGGGACTCCCGGACTTTCCCGACGGCCGCGGGCAAGGCCATGTTCACCGTGAACGAGCTCGAGACCATCCATATTCCTGCCGGGCGCCTGCTCCTGCAGACCGTCCGCTCGCATGACCAGTTCAATACCACGACGTACAGCATGAACGACAGGTACCGGGGCGTGAAAAAGGGCCGGATGGTGCTTTTCGTCCATCCGCAGGATCTCGCGGAACTTGGACTCGCCGACGGCGGCTATGTGGACGTCCACAGCGAAGCGGCCGACGGCGTCGACCGGGTTTTGCGCCAACTGCGCCTGATTGCTTATCCGAGCGCGCGCGGATGCGCGACTGCGTACTATCCGGAGGCGAATGTCCTGGTACCGCTGGACTCGACGGCCGAGGGAAGCAACACTCCGGCGTCGAAATCCGTGATCATACGGCTCGAGCCGGCCGCCGCGCCGGCTAATACCGCCCCGGCAGGTGCCGGGACGGCCGGAGCCGGGCCTTCCGGAGGAGCCGCCTAGGCTGCGAGGCGCTCGGCGATCTCGGCAGCGGACGGGTTGGTTGCGGCCGAGCCGTCCGGGAACAGGACCGTGGGAACGGTGCGGTTGCCGCCGTTGATCTGCTCCACGATTTCGGCGGTGCCGTCGACCTCTTCGATGTTGATCTCGGTGTAGCCGATGCCCTGGACATCCAGCTGCTTCTTCAGCCGCTTGCAGTAGCCGCACCAAGTGGTCGAAAACATGGTGATCGTGCCGGAATCGGGGGTGAAGTCCACAGAGTGCTCCTGTCGCCGTTTTGTTATGAACCAGTCGGAACAACGGTACCCCGCGACAGGCTATTCCCCCGCGCAACGGAAGGCGCCGGACGTCACATGACGTCCGGCGCAGCAGTTCCGGCGGTTCAGAGGCTCTCGGAGACGGGAACGCCGGACTGGAACTCCCGTCCTTCAGCCTCGCTGAAGGCGGTGATCACGTGGCCTTCGCCCAAGCCGTTGATGGCCGAGATCGGGAAATTGGCCGTGATTGTGTCGCTGGTGTGCGCAACGTCCTTGAGGTCGTAGTTTTCCTCGGTGCCCTGGTCGTGGTTGAAGGCGAAAAACGCGATCGCTTCGCCGTTCATGAATTCCACGCCGAGCCTGCGTTGCGAGGAGTAGTCCGGGCTGGCGGCCATGAGGCCCACTACATAGGCGCCCGAGCCGGGAATACTGCCGTCTATTTCAAAACGGGCCACCAGCGTAGCCTCGGTTGCCGTGATGCTTGCCTGCTTCAGGAATGCGTCGTGGGTACTCATGGCTCAATCCTGCTCCCCGGCCTCCCCGCCGTCCACCCCTAAAAGTGTTCCGGATCCCGTTTCCGGCAGCACGTCCGGACCTTCGGTACGGGCCTGCGCGGCAGCTTTGGAGGCCCTCGGCCAAACCGATACGATGGACGGTGGCTGGCTGTGGTCCCCGTACGCCACAAGCTATGAAGCCTTAACAATGAATAGGAGACCCCCGTGTCAGATGCCCAGCAGATCACCCTCATCGTCGATGGCGAAGAGACCAAGGTGACGGAGGGGACTACCGGGGCGGAACTCTTCTTCGAGCGGCGCGAGGTCGTCGCCGCCCGGGTCAACGGTGAACTCAAGGACCTGGACCAGGTGCTGCCCGAAGGCGCAGGCATCGAAGGCGTCACCATCGATTCCCCGGACGGGCTCAACGTCCTCCGGCACTCCACTGCCCACGTCATGGCACAAGCCGTGCAGCAGCTGCGCCCCGACGCCAAGCTCGGCATCGGCCCGTACATCACCGACGGCTTCTATTTCGACTTCGACGTTGCTGAACCCTTCACCCCGGAGGACCTGCGCACCCTCGAAAAGATGATGCAGAAGATCATCAACCAGAACCAGAAGTTCGTGCGCCGCGTGGTCGACGAGGACGAAGCCCGCGAAGCGATGAAGAACGAGCCCTACAAGCTCGAACTGCTCGGCAAGAAGAATGACGCCTCCGACGCCGGCGAAGGCGTCAACGTCGAGGTCGGCGCCGGTGACATCACCATCTACGACAACGTGGACCGCAAGAGCGGGGACACCGTGTGGTGCGACCTCTGCCGCGGACCGCACCTGCCCAACACCAAGCTGATTTCCAACGCCTTTGCGCTCACCCGCTCCTCGGCGGCGTATTGGCTGGGCAACCAGAACAACCAGCAGCTGCAGCGCATCTACGGCACCGCGTGGCCCACCAAGGACGACCTCAAGGCCTACCAGGAGCGCATCGCCGAAGCCGAGCGCCGCGACCACCGCAAGCTTGGCGCCGAACTGGACCTCTTCTCCTTCCCGGATGAACTGGGCTCCGGCCTGCCCGTGTTCCACCCCAAGGGCGGCATCATCCGCAAGGCCATGGAGGACTACTCCCGCCAGCGCCACGTGGACGCCGGCTACGAGTTCGTCTACACCCCGCACATCACCAAGGGCCACCTCTACGAGGTCTCCGGACACCTTGATTGGTATCGCGACGGCATGTTCCCGGCGATGCACGTCGACGCCGAGCTCAACGAGGACGGCACCGTGCGCAAGCCCGGCCAGGACTACTACCTGAAGCCGATGAACTGCCCCATGCACAACCTGATCTTCCGCTCGCGCGGACGCTCCTACCGTGAATTGCCGCTCCGGCTCTTCGAATTCGGCTCCGTCTACCGTTACGAGAAGTCCGGCGTGGTGCACGGCCTGACCCGCGTCCGTGGCATGACACAGGACGACGCCCACATCTACTGCACCAAAGAGCAGATGAAGGACGAGCTCACTTCCACCCTGAACTTCGTCCTGGGCCTCCTCAAGGACTACGGGCTGGACGACTTCTACCTGGAACTGTCCACCAAGAACGAGGACAAGTTCGTCGGTGACGACGCCATCTGGGAAGAAGCGACCCGCACCCTTGCCGAGGTGGCCGAGGCCTCCGGGCTGGAGCTGGTTCCGGATCCGGGCGGAGCGGCGTTCTACGGCCCGAAGATCTCCGTGCAGGCGAAGGACGCGCTGGGCCGGACCTGGCAGATGTCCACCATCCAGCTGGACTTCAACCTGCCCGAGCGCTTCGAGCTCGAATTCCAGGCCGCCGACGGCACCCGCCAGCGCCCCGTCATGATCCACCGTGCGCTCTTCGGTTCGGTGGAGCGCTTCATGGGCGTGCTCACCGAGCACTACGCCGGCGCGTTCCCGGCATGGCTCGCTCCGGTCCAGGTGGTCGGCATTCCGGTCGCCGAGGCGTTCAACGACTACATGTTCGACGTCGTGGACCAGCTCAAGGCCGCGGGCATCCGTGCCGAGGTGGACATTTCCTCGGACCGCTTCCCGAAGAAGATCCGCACCGCCAGCAAGGACAAGATCCCGTTCGTCCTGATCGCCGGCGGCGAGGACGCCGAAGCCGGGGCCGTGTCGTTCCGCTTCCGCGACGGCAGCCAGGACAACGGCGTGCCGGTCTCCGAAGCCGTCCGCCGGATCGTCGACGCCGTCAAGAACCGCGAGAGCTGACGGGCACCTGCGTCCACGTCAGGAGAACAGTGCAGGAGGACACAGGCGTGAGCCCTGAATACCCCGGCGATGCCGAAGTTACCGATGACTTCGGCCTGGCAGGCGTTCCCGACGCCTTCCAGCGCCTGTGGACTCCGCACCGCATGGCCTACATCAAGGGTGGCCAGCAGCAGTTCAAGAACAAGGACGACTGCCCCTTCTGCGTGGCGCCGGCCCGCAGCGACGAAGAGTCGCTGATCGTGTACCGCGGCAGGACCTGCTTCGTGGTGCTCAACCTGTTCCCGTACAACCCCGGCCACCTGCTGGTCTGCCCCTACCGCCATGTGCCCGACTACACGGACATCACGGTCGAGGAAACCGCGGAAATGGCCGAACTGACGCAGACCGCCATGCGGGTCCTGCGGAAGGTGGCCAACCCCAGCGGCTTCAACCTGGGCATGAACCAAGGGGTCACGGGTGGTGCCGGAATCGCGGCCCACCTGCACCAGCACGTGGTTCCGCGCTGGGGCGGGGACGGCAACTTCTTCCCGATCATTGCCCAGACCAAGGCCATCACCCAGACGCTCGACGAAGTCAGGCAGCAGGTTGCCGACGCCTGGCCGGGGGTGACGGATGCTCAATAGGCACGCCCGCGGTTTCTTCACCGCGCTCTTCGCGCCCATAGCCCGCTTCCTCCTCAGCCGCGGCGTCTCCCCGGACACCGTCACGATCGTCGGTACCGCCGGCGTCGTACTGGGCGCCCTGGCGCTCTACCCGATCGGTGAGCTCTGGTGGGGCTCCCTGCTGATCGCGGTCTTCGCGCTGTCCGACGTCGTGGACGGCATCATGGCCCGCCAGTTGCGCCGCAGCGGCACGTGGGGCAGCTTCCTCGACTCCACGCTGGACCGCATTGCCGACGGCGCGATCTTCGCCGGCGTCTCGATCTGGTTCTTCACCGGCGGCGCCGACCGGCCGATCGCGCTGGCGTCCCTCGCCTGCCTCGTGCTCGGCATGGTGGTCTCCTACGCCCGGGCGAAGGCGGAATCCCTGGGCTTCCATGCCAACGTGGGTATCGCCGAGCGCGCCGAACGGCTGATCTCGGTGCTCCTCGTCACCGGCCTCACCGGGCTTGGGCTGCCGCCGGTGGTGCTGTTCGTGACCCTCGCGGCCCTCGCCGTCGCCACCGCTGTCACTGTGGTGCAGCGCATGGCGGCCGTCCGCCGCCAGTCACTGGCAGCGGTCGACGGCGGCGCCTCCGCCTGACGCCGACCCTTGCCGGCCGCCCCGGAACAGCGGGCTGCAGGGGGCTTGCCCGGCGACGGGTCACGAAGTGCAAGCGCCACGCCGCAGGGGACTAGTATGGAAGTACTTGGTCAAATACGACCTGGAAATCCGGTGCGCGTGAGTGGTTCCCGTCCGTATGCGCCCGGGCAGAAGGTCTTCTATCTACCCATAGGGGTTTTTGTGTCTACACCAGATGTAAGCAACGAAGCCGGCTCGTCCGCAGCGTCCGTGACGGGCAGCAGCCGCGTTAAGCGGGGCATGGCTGAGATGCTCAAGGGCGGCGTCATCATGGACGTTGTCAACGTCGAGCAGGCCCGCATCGCCGAAGATGCCGGTGCCGTGGCGGTCATGGCCCTCGAGCGTGTTCCCGCTGACATCCGCGCCCAGGGCGGCGTGTCCCGCATGTCCGATCCGGACATGATCGATCAGATCATCGAAGCCGTGTCCATCCCGGTGATGGCCAAGGCCCGCATCGGCCACTTCGTCGAAGCCCAGGTGCTGCAGTCCCTGGGTGTCGACTACATCGACGAGTCCGAGGTGCTGACCCCGGCCGACTACATCAACCACATCGACAAGTGGAACTTCACCGTTCCCTTCGTCTGTGGTGCCACCAACCTCGGTGAGGCCCTGCGCCGCATCAACGAGGGTGCTGCGATGATCCGTTCCAAGGGCGAAGCCGGCACCGGCGACGTCTCCAACGCCACGGGCCACATGCGCCAGATCCGCGCCGAAATCGCGAAGCTCTCGGCCCTGCCCGAGGACGAGCTGTACGTTGCCGCCAAGGAACTGCAGGCCCCGTACGAGCTGGTCAAGGAAGTTGCCGCGACCGGCAAGCTCCCGGTGGTGCTGTTCACCGCCGGCGGCATCGCCACCCCGGCTGACGCTGCGATGATGATGCAGCTGGGCGCTGACGGCGTGTTCGTCGGCTCGGGCATCTTCAAGTCCGGCAACCCGGCCCAGCGCGCCGCCGCCGTCGTGAAGGCCACCACCTTCTACGACGACCCGGACGTCATCGCCAAGGTCTCCCGCGGACTGGGCGAAGCCATGGTCGGCATCAACGTCGACGAGATCCCCCAGCCGCACCGCCTCGCCGAGCGCGGCTGGTAAGTCTGATAAATCAGGGTTTTCGGGCCAGCGCTGCCATTGCTTTGGCGACGCTGGCCGGACTCCTGTTGGCACCATTTCCGTGGTCCAAGATTGATTCCCGGGTCTGCGATAGCTCGTCGAAAGCAGTGGAGTAGCCCCCAGTGCGTGGTTTCGGCGGATCAGCAGTTCTTGAGCTGATCGGCTCGGTGCCAGAGGATCTGGTCGCCTATTCGCCGTTACCGGCGGTCATACCGGACGCTCGCGTAAATGCCCCGTCAGGCTTCGGCCTGGCGGGGCATTTGCTGTTTCAATCTGATCGAGTAGTGGCCGGTACGTGTCTCGTCGGCGCTGATCCGCCAATACCCTGAACTGCCTGGGGCGGGCTCGCCGTCACACGAGGGCTAGAAGTTGGTTGACTCGTGCGGAAAGGGAAGGTCTGATGGCGTCGCAGGAAGCCTGCGCGATTGTGAAGGGTTTGTGCTCTTCTCGTCCTTGCCTCTGTGGATGGCGGAGTCTGAGCAGAAGTTCTCGAAGTCTTCAAAGACCGAGCCTGGGCTCATCGGGTAGGTGCAGAACGGGTGGGTCGCCTTGCCTGCAAGACGGCGCGCCAGTCCGAGGAAGTGTCAATGATCATCGGTGCTCGGTTAGTCCAGATCGGGCTGCTCAGCAGCGCGGTGCTGTACCGCGGCTGATCCTGATATTCGGCTCAATATGGAACCTATCGGGGATGCACGGCGAGTAATACGATGTTCACTCGGGGATCTGCGATGGCAATCGACGTCCTTTTGGATGGAAGGGCTGTCCAGATGAACCTAGCGAAATACTGATCTCGGTTTGGCCGGCCAGTTGACGCACCCCTCTGAAGACGGCTAGGCCTCCCGGCCCGATTAAGACCCTCTGAGGCAATTCAGCGAAACGACCGTCCGAGCCTCGATTCAGCGCTTCGAAACTACCTCACGACCAATCCCCACGGTGCATCGCCCTCAGCCCCGATGGTCGGAGGCGCAACCAAGGACACTGTGAACGGTCCAAGCGCGCAGTCGTGGGATATTACAAGTGCTCACTGGGACGACGGATATCTCATCGTGCGGGATGTCGAGGGCGTCGAAAGATCCATCAGAGTCGAAGCCGGCGGGATCGCCATCGAATAGCTCGAATCTGTTGAAAAGGGCCGTCGTCGATCGGGTTCAGGAGACTGCTGGGACGTCCGCACTGTTTAGAGGCTGCTGTGCCGGTGCAGAAGCCATCGGCAGTGTCCCGTGTACGAATGCCTGTATGGCGATGACCGCTGCCCCTCGGCACCATTGCACGTTGTCTTTTGACGCCAGGACAATCGGAGGCGTTGTGGCGCGCGGGTCACGGTCCAAAGCGATACCGGCGTCCAACGCGGACCTCGCGACGGCCGCGAGGCGGACGCCTTCTCCGGCGATAACGATGCGTTGCGGCAGAGTCAGGTTGCAGATGGCTGCGATGAGTCTTCCGAGGCCTCGTCCGGCGTCGTCAATGACCCGTCTCGCAGCGGGGTCATTTTGGGCAGCCAAGTCCAAGGCCTCTTCGTAGTCGATCTCGTGGCCCAAGGCGTCTGATACGTGCCGCGCTATGGAATCAGAGTTCAATACGCTTGTTGCGCAGCCCCGGTGACCCGCGAAACAGAGCGGCCCGGTAGGGTCCAGTGGCCAGTGTCCGACGAGGCCTATGCCGTAGTCCTCTCCTGCGACAATGGCACCGTTGGCGACTAGCCCAAAGCCCGTCCCCACACCCAGGGTTACTACAGCGAACCGGTCATCTTCCCGCCCCTCGCCGAACCAGTGCTCGTATTCGGTGAAGGCGACAAGATCGTTGTCGATCAGGGTGGGTATTCCTGTCGCTTCTGTCACCTTGCCTGCCAAATCCAGATCGCTCCATCCAAGGAACCGGGCGTCAATGACGTGCTTCCGGTCTCGGATGAGCCCTCCGATGCCAATGCCGATGCCGCTGATTGCATGGTCTTGGCTGAGTTGCCGGGTTAGTCCGGCAATCTGCCGAATGACCGCAGCGGGCTCCTGATTGTTAATCTCTTCGCTCAAGTGAGTACTGATTTCACCGCGCAGGTTCGTGCGGGCAGCAACGATCTCGTTTTCACGAAGCTTCATGCCGATGAAGTGTCTGGAGTCGGCGTCAACGTCCAGGAGCCGGGTCGGCCTGCCTACCCGGCCGTCGTTATGTTCTCCTACTTCCCGGAGCAGACCTTCTTCAATGAGCGGGGTGCTTAAACGCGTCAGGGAACCCGCTGAGAGTTGAAGCCGACGTGCTATGTCCGCCCGAGAGATGGGCCCCCTACGCAGTACCTCGATGGCAACGGGAAGTGAGGCGTCCGCGCGTTGGGCGGTCCACGTTCTACGAGCGTTCACCGGACCATTTTGTCACGAAGATTTAGTTTTGTCACTGAACCAAACTGCGGCGGTTGCGGGCTTTCCAGTCGGTATTGACAGGGTATTTGTTTTGTCACAAAATAATTCCCAACCCGAAGACGGGTTTCGCATCAACCCGACCAGCGGAGGTCACCGATGTTCGGCACCAGCTCCGCACCAAAGACACTGAAGGTCTGGTGGGGAAACGATGACAGCGCTCTTTCCGCCGGGCGGAACGGGGTCCTGGAGCTTTTCAAGAAGAAGCACCCGGACGTCAGTGTCGAGTTCGAACTCAAGACGTATGAGCAGATGCTGCAGTCGGGCCAGCTCCTGCTTCACTCCAATGATGCCCAGAACATTCTTGTTTAGCGCTCAACATGATGCGCCTCACATCCGATAGGGAACCAGTGAATACCTACGAGAATTACCTCCACTTCGTCCGCGTCGATGACGTACGCGCGACACCTTCAGGCCTGACGGCTGAGTTGCATGGCGAGCAGTTGCGCATCGATGTCATCCGCGACGACGTCATGAGGATCAAGATCAGCCGGGGCGGGGTGTTCGATGAGGAGCCCACCTTGGCGGTCTGCGCCGACACGGCCGGGGCCGGCGCGCCGTTCGAGTTCACGGCCGATGGTGAGAGGGCCCGCCTTTCGACCGCTGCCCTGGTGGTCTCAGTGTGGCTGGACCCGTTCCGGATCGATATTCACCGGCCCGACGGCACGACCGTCTTCCGGACCCTGCGTGACCATGACGGGGCGTACCAGTCGTTTGCGACACTGAATGACGCTTTTACTTTCGCCCGGGCACACGGTGAAGCCGATGCGGTGTTCGGCCTCGGAGAAAAGACCGGCCGGGGGAACCGCCGCGGACGCGGTTTCACGATGTGGAACACCGACGTACTCGACCCTTCGGCCACGGGGAAGTTCACCGCCGGGCTCGAGACCGGTGACCCGCGGTCCGTCCCGACGAGCACCGAGTTCGACCCCTACTACGTTTCGATTCCGTTCCATTACCTGCAGGACGCGGCCACGGGGAAGATGGCGGCCTCGTTCGTGGACAACGGCTACCGCGGGGCCTATGACTTCTCGGGCGACAGGGACTACCGCGTCCATTTCTCCGGCGGCCAGTACACCGAGTACGTCTTCGCCGGCCCGGACATGCCCGGCATCCTGGAAGCCTATACCTGGCTCACCGGGCGGACGCAGTTGCCCCCGCTGTGGTCCCTTGGCTACCAGCAGTGCCGCTGGCACAAGTACTCCCAGGAGGACGTCGAAAGCCTCGCCGCCCGCCTGCGCGCCGAAGGCATCCCGTGCGACGGGCTGTGGCTGGACATCGAATACATGGACGGGTACCGGGTCTTCACCTGGGACACCGAGCTCTTCCCCGACGCCGAAGGGATGCTCGCCCGGCTTGGCAAAGACGGGTATCGCTTTGTCACCATCGTCGACCCCGGAGTCAAGGCAGAGCCCGGATACCCAGTGTTTGACGACGCACTGTCCAAGGACGTGCTGTGCAAAACCGAGGGCGGGGACGTGTACCTCGGTCAGGTCTGGCCCGGGAAGACGGCTTTCCCGGATTTCGCCACGGAAGAGGGCCGCGAGTGGTGGGGCGAGCTGAACGCCCGCCACGTGGAGTCCGGTGTGGCCGGGATCTGGAACGACATGAACGAGCCCGCCACGGGCGCTGTCGATCCCTCCGGGATGAGGTTCGGCAAGGGCCAGTACTCTCACGAGCGCTTCCACAACCAGTACGCGATGCTCATGGCGATGGGCACCACCCAAGGCCTGCTGGCGGCCATGCCGGACAAGCGCACCTTCGTCCTCTCGCGCGCCGGCTCGGCCGGGATCCAGCGCTATGCCGCGAACTGGATGGGCGACAACCTTGCCAACTGGGACCACCTGCGGATGGGCATCGCCATGGCGACCGGTTTCGGGGTTTCCGGGCAGGCGTTCGTGGGGGCCGACATCGGCGGGTTCTACGGGAACTCCGATCCCGAACTGTTCGCGCGCTGGGTCCAGTACGGAGCCCTGACCCCGTTCTGCCGCAACCACTCCATCATCGGCACCCGGGACCAGTACCCGTGGTCTTTCGGTCCGGCGGTCCTTGACGTTGCCCGGAAGGCGCTCGATCTGCGGTACCGGCTCCTGCCGTACATTTACTCCGCGTTCGTGCAAGCGGCGGAGACGGGCGCTCCGGTCCAGCGTCCGCTCGTGTTCGACCACCAATACGACCCGCTCGTGGCCGAGATCGACGACGAATATCTGTTCGGCCCCGATTTGCTGGTCGCGCCGGTCACCGAGGCCGGTACCACCCACCGGCAGGTTTACCTTCCGGCCGGGAATTGGTACGGCTGGCATGACGGGGAACTGCACGCCGGCCAGCAGCACATCATCGCTGAAGCCCCGATGGACCGGATCCCCCTGTATGCCCGCGCCGGTGCGGTGATTCCCATGTGGGACGAGGCTCCGGCATCAACCGCAGGTTACGAGCCCGGAACGCTTGAGCTGCACGCGTTCGTCCCCGCCGCAGACGGGACCAGTGCGTCCTTCCTCCAGGAGGACGACGGCGTCACCTTCGCCGCGAACGACGGCGGCCGCGTCCGGACCGGCTTCACCCTCACCCGCAGCGGCACGCGCCTGACCCTCCTCGCGGAGGCAAGCGGTGACGGTTTCGACGGTTTCGCCCGCAAGCAGTTCGACGTCGTCGTCCATGGTGCCGAGCCGGCGGCAGCCACCCTCGACGGTGCCCCGGTTTCGGTCAACGGGTCCCGGATCACTATCCCCAACACCGGCCAGGGCTTCACCGTCGAATTCGACGGATAAATCCGGGTCGGCATCCTGATCGCTCAGTTCCCCCCAACAACGAAGTATGAGAGGAAACCCGCCATGCCAAGAGCACGGCTTCAACGCCTAGCCAGAACCCTTGCCGCCGGGGCCATAGCACTGCTGCTCGGTGCCGGTACCGCCCTGCCGGCCCACGCCGTGAGCCTGGACACCGCCGCCGGGGAGGCTGCCGCCCCGAAACCCGAATCGGTGTCCACGAAGATCACCACCGCAGACACGGACGATCTGCACACCTGGTGGCACGACAACGGCGTGTTCAACGCCACCGGCCCGACGTCGAATGCTGAAGTCCGCCGGTCCTCGTTCTACGACGTGAAGGTCGCCGAAGCCGCCAAACCGGAGAAGAGCTACGACTCGTTTGCCTACATGAGCATTCCCCGCAGCGGCAAGGGCAAGGTCGGCTACACCGAGGAGGACGGAGCCGAGTTCGCCTCCCAGGCCGGGCTCTCCATGAGCTGGTCCAGCTTCGAGTACGCCAAGGATGTCTGGGTGGACGTGACCCTGCGAACGGGCCAGAAGATCACCTCGGCCGACCAGGTCCAGATCAAACCCAGCAGCTACCACTTCCAGAAGCAGCTGGTGGACGGCGACACGGTCCGGATCAAGGTGCCGTACTCCGACGCCGGATACCGTTTCTCCGTCGAATTCGCACCACAGCTCTACACGGCCTACAACGATATGTCCGGAGTAAGCGGCAAGCTGACCACCAGCGCCGCGGGCAACCGGGCCATCCACACCGAGCCGCGGAACTCGATGATGATTTTCGCTGAACCGAAACTCAGCGGCGCGGAGAAAGACCGCCTGGTCCCGAAGCCGACGTCGGGCAGCACCTACTACCCCAAACCCGGGGCCGTGACCAACCTGGACAGCATCACGGAGGAGATCGTCTACTTCCGGCCAGGGACCTATTACATGGGCTCGGACTACCGCGCGATGCTGCCGGCCAACGTCAAGTGGGTCTACCTGGCACCGGGCGCGTACGTGAAGGGAGCGTTCCGCTTCCCGCATGACAACCAGCCCTTGTACAAGGTCACCGGCTACGGTGTCCTCTCCGGTGAGCAGTACGTGTACGAGGCCGACACGAACAACAACTACAACCACCTCAGTGGTGCCTCCGATTGCTACGGGTCCTGCGTGAAGATGCTGCAGTTCGCTTCCTCGGACGCCGAGCAGCACCTGGACCTGCAGGGCGTCACCATCAACGAGCCGCCGTACCACTCCTTCGTGGTCTACGGGAACGAGCAGACCTTCCACATGCAGGTCCAGAACTACAAACAGGTCGGCAGCTGGTACTGGCAGACCGACGGCATCGAGCTATACAGCGGCAGCACCATGAAGAACACCTTCTTCAACTCCAATGACGACGTGCTCAAGCTCTACCACAGCGACGTGAGCATCGATAACACCGTGATCTGGAAGAACGAGAACGGGCCTGTCATCCAATGGGGTTGGACGCCGCGGAACATCGACAACGTCAAGGTCAACGACACCACGGTGATCCACAACCGGATGTATTGGAAGGACGTCAAGTACAACACCTGCATCCTGAACTCCTCGTCCCATTGGAGGGACATGGGGGCAACCAACACCGCTGACCCGGCCACCACCGTGAAGAACATCAGCTTCGACAACATCACGGTCGAGGGCATGACCAACTGCGCCATCCGGGACTACGCGCTCTCCAACACCGAAAACATCGACATCAAGAACCTCAAGATCGATGCCTGGAACGGCCTCGACTGGACCTCACAGGTCAGCCACTTGAAGCGCTACACCGACGCCGCGGGCGAGAAGGTCAGCATCGGCAACGAAACCACCGACGGTAACGGGCTGAACTTCGAGAACTACTCCGTCGGCGGCCAAACCATCGAAAAGACCGCGAGCAACTGGGCTGACAACCAACTCGGACGCCTCGGGTTCGACGGCGAGAACTGGGACAGCTGGAATGCCTGGAAGTCCAGCCCCTGACCGGAACATTCCGGAGCCTTCCGGCCGGAGACAGCGAGGTCGGCAGGCCGAGGGACCTGACAGCCTCACCCCCAACAACCAACCATCACATCACTCCACCGGAGCAGCCATGTCCATCTCCCTAACAGACCAGCCATTGACGGTCCTGGCGACAACACGATCCGAACTCGACGCCCAACTCGACGGAGCCGTCGAACAACTGAAGCCCCTCGCGGTCAGTCAGCGATGCGGGATCCTCGTGACCCGCCACTCCGACAACAAGTTCAGCATCGAGGTCAGCCGCGATGTCCCCGCCGGAATGGTGCAGGAGGCCCAAACCCTTTAGAGCCAGCTCCAAAAACAAACCACGCAGTGGGACTCCTGCCGATAAACGGCCGGAGAACCAATCAAGACTCAAAGAAGAGAGAAATCCAGTCATGAACAACTCACGTTCTCATTGGAAGGCGAAAGCGGCGGTAGCCGCCGGTATCGTCGGCGCTCTGGCGCTGGCCGGGTGCACCGCCGGAGGCGGCGATAAGGATGCCTCGGGCAAGCCCGTCGTCACGGTTCAGGTCGTCAAAGACGCACGGGCCAAGGCGATGACCGGAATGCCATGGACCAAGGATCTCGAGGCCGCCTGTGGCTGCACGATCAAATGGCAGGAGACGGCGGCGTCGTCGTGGACGCAGCAGAGACAGGCATCGCTTGCCGCCGGCGAAGTGGCCGACGTGACCATCGGCGGCTACGGCAGCGGCGACTGGGGTGACTACAGCAGCCTTTTCATGGATCTTTCGCCCGAGCTGCAGAACATGCCGAACCTGAGCAAGACATTTGAGGCTTCCCCGTACTCCCGCGTCGCTTCGACATGGGAGGGCAAACTGTTCGGAGCGCCCGGCGTCAACACGGGCCTGATGGCGAACTCCAGCAGCCACATGTTCATCAACAAGAAATGGCTGGACAAGCTGGGTCTGCCGGTTCCCACGACCTGGGGTGAGCTGAAGAAGACGCTCGAAGCCTTCAAGAACGGCGACCCGAACGGCGATGGAAAGCCCGTGACCCCGCTCACCTTCAACGCACCGAACGCCGATGGATGGGGCTGGTTCCAGCCCAATGTCCTTCTCGGCAGCTATGGCATCCCGATCACCGGTGGTGGCCAAGGAATGTACGCCGAGAACGGCGCGATCAAGAACTACCTCACGGATCCTGCTTACAAGGACCTCGCCAACTACCTGCACGGGCTGTGGAGCGAGGGGCTGATTTCCAACGAGGCATTCACGCAGGACTGGTCCAAATACACCGCCACGACGAAGGGGGAGGGGACTACCGCCAAGGTCGGTGTGACGTGGATGTGGACTCCTTCTGACATCTTCGGTTCCCAGTTGGCGGACCAGTACGTCACCATTCCTCAGCTCAAGGCTGACAATGCACCGAACGCCAGGCCGGTGTGGTTCTTCAACGGTGACCAGATCAATTACAGCGCGAACAAGGTCTCGGTCGCGGCGAACGTCAAGAGCAAGGAGGCAGCCCTCAAGCTCGTCGACGCCATGTACACCCCGGACATCGGCATCCAGATGCGTTTCGGCTCGTTCGGTGTGGGCGTGAAGAAGAACGGTGACAAGGACTACACGGTCCTGCCGCCGGCCGACAAGACGAAGAACGCCTCCGACTGGCAGTTCCAGAACTCGCTCGCCGACGGCGCGCCAGGCTGGTTCCTGCAGCCGGGTGTGAAGCTGACCCTGCCCAAAGAACAGTTCGAGGTTCGTGGTGTGGACGAGGTCTACAAGCAGGATCTGGCGAATATGGACCTGAACAAGGACGTGATCTATGGCGGCGTTTCCTTCACGGCGGACGAGAACAAGCAGTACTCGCTGAACAACACCGGAATCACCCAGACCACGATGAGCAAGTTCGCCCAATGGGTCACCAAGGGCGGTGCAGACCAGGACTGGGATGCCTACGTCGCAGCGCTGAAGAAGAACGGGCTCGATGACCAGATCAAGCTGCAGCAGGCCGCGTACGACCGTTACGTCAAGGTGATGCAGGACAACAAGGTTGACCTCAACACCGAGCTGAACGACCCGGACCTGAAGTTCACCACGAATTCAGACAACACGGCCACCATCACCAATTCCAAGTAGCACGGACCGTTGCGGTGCCGTTCCCCCTGGACAAGGGGCCGGCACCGCAACGGCTTCACCCGGCCCGAGGAGGGCCCTGACATGACACATGTGCAGACTGAAGAAGCAGTCGTCGTCGCCGCAGTAAAGAGGCTGCGCGCTGAACCCGGGCGTTCGCGGCGCAAGCGGCTGCAACGTCATTTCACCCGGTACTGGCAGCTGTGGATCATGGTGTTGCCGGCGATCGCCTTCATCGTGGTCTTCTCGTACATTCCGATGTACGGTATCCAGCTGGCCTTCCGGGAATTCGACGTGACCAAGGGCCTGACCGGCGGGCAATGGGTTGGGTTCAAGTACTTCGAACAGTTCTTCAACAACCCGCAGTTCGGCCAGATCATCATCAACACCGTCACGATCAGCCTATGGACCCTGGTCATGGGCTTCATCATGCCCATCATCCTGGCGATCCTGATCAACCAGATCGGCAGCAAGCGGATCAAGGGCTTCACCCAGACGATCACCTACATGCCGCATTTCATTTCGACGGTGGTCATGGTCGCCATCCTGCAGATTTTCCTCACCCCGGGCAGCGGCATCCTGGGACGGCTCTTTGGAAACACGAGCCTGCTTGGAGACCCGGCCGCGTTCGCGCACCTGTACTGGATTTCGGAGATCTGGCAGCACACCGGATGGAATTGCATCATCTACCTTGCCGCGCTGTCATCGGTGGACGTGGCCCTCTACGAGGCCGCAAAGATCGACGGCGCTGGCCGGCTCCAGCTGATCCGTCACGTGGACATGCCCGCACTGCTCCCCACCGCGGGCATCCTGCTGATCCTCAACATGGGCAGCGTGCTCGGCGTCGGCTTCGAGAAGGTGTACCTGATGCAAAACACGCTCAACATCACAGCATCCGAAGTCATCTCCACCTACACCTACCGCGTTGGCATCCTCGGGAACCAGTTCTCCTACTCGACTGCAATCGGCCTGTTCAACGCGCTGGTCAACTTCGGGTTCCTGATCTTGGCGAATTACATCGCCAAGAAGTCCAGCAACACGAGCATCTTCTAGGAACGAAGCGATCATGAGCAACAAACAACTCCTGTCCTCCGGAGACCCGGCACCGAAGCTGAAGGCGACCCCAGGCCCCAGGGCCCGATCGAGAAAAGCCCGGGCGTACAAGCGCACGCCGGGGGACCGGGCGGTGGACATCATCATCGGAATCCTAATTGTCCTGATACTGCTCGCCGTGATGTACCCGCTCTGGTTCATCATCATCGCCTCATTCTCCGACCCTCGTTCGGTCGCCACCGGACAGGTAACGCTACTGCCCCAAGGTCTCGGCTGGGGAGGATACGAATTGATCCTGGCCGATGAGCGCATCTGGACCGGCTACCGCAACACACTGATCTACTCGGTGGTCGGTACCGCGGTCAACCTGCTGGTGACGCTTCCCGCGGCGTTCGCGATGTCGCGCCCCGAATTCAAGCCGCGACGAATCATCATGTTCCTCTTCGCCTTCACCATGTTCTTCGGTGGCGGCCTGATCCCGATGTTCCTGCTCATCAAGCAGGTGGGGCTGCTGAACAACATGTGGGTGTTCATCCTCCCGGGAGCATTCTCCGTGTTCAACATGATCATCGCGAGGTCGTACTTTGAGAGTTCCCTTCCGGAGGAACTTCACGACGCGGCGCAGATCGACGGACTCACGTACTTCGGCTACTTCGCGAAAATCGTCCTTCCCCTCTCCACCGCAATCATTGCGGTCATCGGCCTGTACTACTTCGTCGGCCACTGGAACGACTTCTTCACAGGCCTGATCTACATCCGAAATCAGGATCTTCAGCCGTTGCAGAACGTCCTTCAACAGATCCTCGTCGCGAATCAGTCACAGCAGGGCGCAGGCGGCTCTGTGGGCCAATCCTCGGGCCAGGCACAAGAATTCGCCGACCAGATCAAATTCGGTGTCATCATCGTGTCCAGCCTCCCGCTGCTGGTGCTCTACCCGCTCCTGCAGAAGTACTTCAACAAGGGCGTCATGGTCGGCGCGGTAAAGGGCTGATCGAGGCTGCAATGAAGAACCTTGCGGCGGGGTACGAATTGATCGCACGCATCATCATGATGGTGTTCGTGCTGAACGTGGCACTGATCGTGCACACGCTAATCGGCTTCGGCGTCACAGGCTTCTTTCCAGCGATCGCCGCCTGTTACGCGAGTTGCCGGACTTGGGCCCTCTCCGAGGACCGCCGCTGGACCATGAAGCAAACCTGGATGACCTTTCACCGGGCCTGGAAGAAGGAATGGCGGCCGGCCAACTTGTTTGGCTGGCCCCAGTTCCTCGTATGGGCCTTGCTCATTTGGGACTACTACCTTGTCAACTGGAACAACATGGGACCGGCAGGAGTAGCGGCTTCCGGTGTGGTGCTGCTCGTGAACGTTTTCTATGGGTTGTTCGTCCTTGTGTCCTGGGCGGTGGCCTCTAATTACGATGAGAGGCCCTGGTGGATTGTCAGGGTTTCGCTCCACATGGTGATTGCCCGGCCTTTGTGCAGCGTGGTGCTGATCCTCGTTCTGTGCCTTACGGGCTGGGTGTGGATGACCTGGCTGGGCGTCCTGGTCGCGTTCGGGCTGGCATTGCCGATCTTCCTGGTGGTCATGACTGTCTATTCGTTCGGGCGGCTTCACGGAATGGACGCCAAAGAGCGCCTCACGCCGGGCCAGCGCGAGGAGAACATCCAGCAGCAACGGTGAGAATCAGGAGGGCTGAATTCTGGGACCGTTGACAGCGCCATCAACACAGTTGATGCGTCGGGTGAATGTGAACGCAATACTAAGTGTTCTGCGGAATGCCGGGGCCATGACCGGAAGCAATCTGATGGCCGCCACGGGTCTTTCCAGAGCCACGGTCATTTCGGTCTGTGATGAGCTCGTTGGGCGGGGTTGGCTGCGGGAGTTGGACAGCCAACGTGCATCGGGCGGGTACTCGAAGGGCCGGCCTGCCAGGCGCTTCGCTTTTGACGAGCGAGCAACATATCTCCTGGGCATTGATGCTGGCTCTACCAAGATCACGGTGATTGTGGCTAATGCCTTGGGGGAGAGCGTGGCCAGCGCCACCGTGGAGGTCCGCGAGTCGGTAACTTCAGCGGAACAGCGGGCCGGCGTTCTCCGGCCTGCAATCGTTGACACCGTAGCTTGCGCAGATATCGCACTAGCTGACGTTCTCGTGGCCTCGGTCGGGGTCGCAGCCCCCGTAACCCGTGACGGCAATGTCCTCAGGACCCAGGACTTTTGGGAGTCCTTCGACGTCCGGCAATCACTCGCGGAAATGTTCGGCTGGAATGTCTTGGTCGAAAACGACGCCAATCTGGCGGCCCTCGCCGAATGCTGGCGCGGAGTTGCTGCGGGAGTCTCTGACCTGGTTCTCCTGCTCGCAGGGGAGCGTCTTGGCGCGGGCGTGATGGAGTCGGCACGACTGCTGCACGGTCACTGCGGTGGATTCGGAGAGCTGGGATACCTTTCGCATCTGGAGGGGGTAAACAGCACCATCGGTATAGGAAAGGAGGTGACATCATTGGCCCGTGAGGCCGTTACGGGGAGCATCCCCACGCTTTTGAGAGACCTCTGCGGCGGCCGGCCCGAAGCGCTCACTTCGGAAAATGTAATCTCGGCCGCGGAGGCCGGCGACCCGACCTCTTTGAGAATCCTGGACCAGGTGGCCAGACGCATGGCACGGGTCATCGGCTCGCTCAGTACCATGGTCAACCCGGAGCTTGTGGTAATCGCGGGCGGAGTCGCACGGGAAGCAAATGCGTTGCTGGCAACGATTGGAGACGAGCTGTCCGCCTACACCTCGACGCTTCCTCCGAGACTGGCAGTCTCATCCCTGGGGGATGAAATCGTAGCGATCGGGGCTGTCAAGCGTGGCCTGGACTTCCTTGAGGACCACGCTATCGACCTCATCCTGCGTCCTGAAGCCCTTTAGCGCTGCATCGGCCGTGATCCGGGCTCCTGCAGGTTCGCCCGCCCCGAGGGACATCCCCCGCAATACCGCGGAAAACGGGGCCTGCAAGCCCGCAGTTCCAATTACGAACTCTACGGTTCCATGACAGCATCTGACCATGACTCCACGATCTGCCGATGAGCTTCTTGGCGTCGACACTCCCGCATGGCCGCGCCTGAGGACGCTTCTGTCCGACGCGGCCGTCGGTGCATCAAGCCTTCGAGTTCCAGATGGGGGGAGAGTAGACGGCACGCCGCCTCGCTTGAGATGGACCAATCTTGGACCACGGCATCAACGTCGACGAGATCCCGCAGCCGCACCGCCTCGCTGAGCGCGGCTGGTAGGTCCGGGCGCGGGATACCGCGGTCCTCTGCGTGCTATCCCCGCGCCCTGTTGGCAGCTAACGCGCTGCCCGGGGCGCGGGGCCCCTTTACGCACGCTGCCGGATCACGGCACGCCTCCAATGTCTAATACGCGCGACGGCGGCGGGTCCCGTTGGAGGTGCCCCGCCGCCGCCGTCGTTTGTACGATGAGCAAGTCTTATCCCACAACCACGGAGCATTTATGCATCTCTCGGATTTCTGCCCGCCCGACACTGCCGCCGCGCGGGGCGCACGAGAGCTGTGCGAGGCCTTCCACAGCCCCGCGTTGGTTAACCACGTGACGCGGTCGTGGCTTTGGGCCGAGGCATTCGCCCTTGTCGAGGGACGCACCGGTGTCGATCATGAACTGCTGTACACGGCGTCGCTGCTGCATGACATCGGCATTGTCCCCGCCTTCGACAACCACAAGCTCGGCTATGAGGAGGCCGGCGGCTTCGTCGGCGAGGCCCTGACCGCCGGCGCCGGATGGCCTTCGGACCGCCGTACTCGCGTGAACGAGGTCATCGTCCGGCACAACTGGCCAGGAGTGGACCCCGCGTTCGACCTGGAGGGGTACCTGCTGGAAACCTCGACCGGACTGGACATATCGGGCCTTCGAGATCAGGACATTCCCCTGGAGTTCCGCCGCGAGGTGCTGAACGCTTATCCGCGCCTCAGCCTCGCCGAGGAGTTCGGCACCTGCGTACGGGACCAGGCCGCGCGAAAGCCGCAAAGCCAGGCACGTCGCCTTGTGGACGGCGGCCTTGACCGCAAGCTTGCCTCGAACCCGCTCGAACGTTTCCCCTCCTGACCGAGCCCCAGAGCGGGGCTGCTACTCCAGGCCGCGTCGCTTCAGGAGCGGGGTGATGTCGGCGTCCCGGCCTCGGAAGGCCCGGAAGGAGTCCAAGGGGTCGCGGCTGTTTCCTCGCGAGAGCAGTTCGGCGCGGAAGGTGTCGCCGTTGCCGCGGGTGAGGCCGCCGTTCTCCTTGAACCATTCGACCGTGTCCGCGTCCAGGACCTCGCTCCAGATGTAGGAGTAGTAGCCGGCCGAGTAGCCGTCGCCGGCGAAGATGTGCTGGAAATAGCCCGTGCGGTAACGCGGCGGGATCAGCGCGTGCGCCACGCCGGCGGCGGCGAGCGACTTCGCCTCGAAGGCGAGCACATCCTCCGGGATCCCGGACCCGTCCAGCACATGCCACGCCAGGTCGAGCAGCGCGGCTCCGAGGTATTCGGTGGTGGCGAACCCTTCGCCCCAGAGCCGGGACTCCTCCAAGCGGGCGACCGTATCGTTGGGGAGGGGTTCGCCGGTGCGGTAATGGCGGGCATAGTTGGCCAGCACCTCCGGCCACATGATCCACATTTCGTTGACCTGTGAAGGATACTCGACGAAGTCCCGGGGTACTTCCGGTCCGGAAAAGCGCGGGTAGGTGACTGCGGAGAGCAGCCCGTGCAGGGCGTGGCCGAACTCGTGGAACACGGTGCGGACTTCGTCGAGGGTAAGCAGCGTTGCCTCCCCGGCGGGCGGCTTGGAGATGTTCAAGGTGTTGATCACCACCGGCTTGGCGTCCAGCAACACCGACTGTTCTACTAGGGAATTCATCCAGGCCCCGCCGCGCTTGGTGTCCCGGGTGTAGTAGTCGCCGAGGAACAGTCCCAGACCGGTGCCGTCGGCGTCGAAGACTTCCCAGACCCGTACGTCGGGGTGGTAGCCCTTAAGGTCGCCGCGTTCCCTGAAATCAAGGCCATAGAGCTTGCCCGCCGCGAAGAAGACACCGTCCGTGAGCACCCGGTCCAGTTCGAAGTACGGGCGCAAGGCCTGTTCGTCCACCTCGTACCGTTCGCGGCGCACCTTGGCGGAGTAGAAGGCCCAGTCCCATGCCTCCAGCGGATGCCCCGCGCTTTCCGCGAGGGCGGCAGCCTCGGCGTCGGCGTTGCGGACAGCCGGCGGTGCCAGGCGGTTCAGCATGGACTCGACGGCGGTGAAGTCCGGAGCGGTCTGGCGCTCGACCACCAGCTCAGCGTAGTTCGCGAAGCCCAGCAGCGCTGCCTTTTCGGCGCGCAGCCGGGCCAGGGCCAGGACGAGATCGCGGACATCGAGCGGCCCGCCGTCAGTACCGCGGGCGATGGATGCCTCGTACAGCCGGCGCCGCAGCTCCCGGTTTTCGAGCGAGCTCATCGCCGCCTGGTTGCTGGGCTGGATCAGGGTCAGCAGGTATTTCCCGTCCTGGCCGGCGGCACGGGCGGCCTCGGCGGCGCTGGCGACGTCGTCGTCCGGGAGTCCGGCCAGGTCCGCGGCGTCGTCCACCAGGACTGCGGCAGCTTTCATCGCTTCCTTGGTGCGCTGGCCGAACTCCGTGCCGAGGCGCGAAAGCTCCGCGTTCAGCTCCCGGAGGCGGTCCTGGCCTGCCGCGTCCAACTGGATTCCTGACTGCCGGAACTCGCGCAAATACTCTTCCACAAGTCGCCGTGACTCGGCGTCCAGGCCGGACGTGTCGATCGTGGCGAAGCGTTCGTACAGCGCCTTGTTGAGGCAGATCGCGTCCCGGTGCGCCGCCAGTTTGGGCATCAGGGCCGTCTCCAGCTCCCGGATGGCCTCGCTGGCATCAGCGGACACCAGGGTGAAGAAGGAATTGACGGCACGGCCCAGCAACTGGCCGGAGCGTTCCATGGCGGCGGCGGTGTTCGCGAAGTCCGCTGGTTCCGGGATCGCAAGGATCGCGTCGATTTCGGCAAGCTGACTGGACAGCCCGGCCTCGATGGCTTCCGCATAATGGGCGTCATCGATCGCTTCGAATGGCGGCAACTGGTACGGAAGGCCGCTGGGCGCGAACAGGGGATTGCTGCTGGAAATCGTCATGAAGGAACACTTTCATGAGTGCGGCCCGGCTCACAAGGCACGGTCTGCAGGGTGCAACAATGGGCCCTATGGTGGGCAACTCCACGGAACGCGGGACACTGAGGATCGCCGTGATCGGCGGCGGAATCGCGGGACTCGCGGCAGCGGCCGGCCTGGCCAAGGCGGGAGCCGCCGTCGAGGTCTTCGAACGGTCCTCGCGGGACGCCGTTCCGGGTGCCGGGATTTCGCTGTTCCCGAACTCGAGCGCAGCCATGCGCACCTTGGGCCTGTTGGACGGCTACGAGCGGTTGGCCCACGGTCCCGGCCCCGGCGTCCGGACCGTCATGCGCCGGCCCAACGGAAAGGTGGCGCTGTCCTTCCCCGCGTGGGCCCGCCCCGCGGTGCGCATGTTCCACCGCAGCGCGCTGCGGGAGTTCCTGCTCGAGTCCTGCCGCGGAGTCCCCATCCACTGGGACACTGCCGTGACCGTGGACGACGACGGCGGCGCGCACCGCCGCGCCATGCTCACCGCCGCCGACGGGCAGCAGAGTTCCTGGGACCTCGTGGTGGCGGCCGACGGCCTGCGCAGCCAGACCCGGCGCTTCCTGTCCTTGGACCCGGGCCTGCGGTATGCCGGTTACACGGCCTGGCGCGGCGTGACCCGCGGCCCGGCGGACACCGGCGGAATGGCAGGCGAAGACTGGGGCAGCCGCCAGCGCTTCGGCACCGTGCCGCTGGCGGACGGCCGGGTGTACTGGTTTGCCGTCGCAACCAAAGCCGAAGGCCGGAGGGCGGCTGCCGAGGGACTGGCCTCGGAAAAGGACGCCGTGGCCCTAGAGTTCGCGGCCTGGTATCCGGCCGCGAGGGAATTGATCGCCGGCACGGATGACGCTGACGTCCTCCGGCATGACCTCTACGACCTCGCCCGGCCGTTGTCCGCGTTCCACCGCGGACGCGTGGCCCTGGCAGGAGACGCGGCGCATGCCATGACGCCCGACCTCGGGCAGGGCGCCGGCGCCGGACTGGAAGATGCAGCCGCGTTGACGGCCCTGGTGCGGACCGCCTTGGCGGGAAGCTCCGCAGAACCGGGAGCCGACGTCGTCGGGCTGCTGGAGCGGTACTCCCGCCTCCGTGCGCCTAAGGCTGCACGGCTGCTCCGCGCCTCCAGGCTCATGGGCCGTTTGGCCCAGCGTGAGCGCAAGGCCTGGAGGCCCGAAGCCTAACCCTGCTTGAACTCGCCTTGCTGCAAGCCGTTAGCCCTGCTTGAACACCAAGGACATCGGGGTCGCCTGGGCGCCCTGGCCCTGCGGGTTGTCCTTGAAGATCGCCTGGATGGTGTCCTTCGGCAGGTCGGTGTCGTGGCCCATGGCCACCACGCCGAGGTCGTTGGCGTCCATGATTGAGGTTCCGGCGAAGTTCGCGGCGTACTCGGCGGGGACACGTTCCCGGACCAGTGCGCTGATCCGGCGCGCAACGGCTTCGGGATCCTTCGGCGCCAGCTTCACGGAGTTGGCGGACGAGCCGAGGCTGTACGGCGTCGCACCGTCGATGGCGTTGATGTTGTGGCCCACCACGTCGTAGAACACGCCGCTCTTGCCCTGCAACTTGCCCACCACGCTCGCCGCGGCGGCCTTCACGATCAGGGGCAGGCCCACCTCGTTGATGGCGATCTGCATCGACCACGGGCTGCCGAGCCCGATGCCCGCGGGGGTCCGCTTGACGAACTTGCTCAGCACGCGGGCGGCCGGGGTCACCTTGATTTCCCACACGGGGAAGGAACGGCCCTGGGTGATGGCCACGATCTTTTCGCTCACCAGGAGGTACCACGGGGTCGAGGCGACGGCCTTGCGGGTGGTCTCGTCGGCGGCGTCCAGGCCGTCGAAGAAGCGGTTCACGTAGGACAGGACCTCCGGATCAAGGTCGGTTTCCCGCTTGAACACGCCGGTCTGCAGCGGGTAGCGGCGGAAGGTTTCGCCGCCCACCTCTTCCGGAACCGTGATGTCCAGGTCCTTGCCCGGGTTGGCCTCGTAGTCGCTCTTGTTCTCCTTCACGTCCGCCGGGGCCTCGTTCGTGTCGATGAACTCACGGAACCACAGCTCGACGTTCAGCAGGCGCCAGAAAATCATGGTGTCGGCGTCGTTCTTGTCGTTGAGGTATTCCTCGAACGCTGTCAGGACCGCCTCGCGGTTCCAGTATGGGCGCTCGGCGAAGGAGTTGGACATGAAGATCTTGTAGAGCCGCTCCTTCATGAGCTTGAACCACTCGGCTTCGGGGGTGGTGAAGCCGATCTTGTTCCGGCGGTTGCTGATCTTCTCCGGCAGCAGGCCGCGGGTGGCATCGCGCAGGATCCGCTTGTTCCAGCCGCCCTTGATGATGGCCTCGTCAGACAGGCTGAAGAGGAACTTGACCACTTCCTTGTCCAGGAACGGCACGCGGCCTTCCAGGGAGAAGCGCATGGTGTTCTTGTCCTCGTAGCGCAGCAGCGACGGCAGCGACTTGTGGAAGAGGTCGTCGATCAGGCGCAGCTTCATGTTGTCCGGGATGTTGCTGAAGCTTTCGCCCTTGTACTTGCCGGTGAAGCTCTTGTTCAGCAGGGATGACATGGCCACGGTCTTCTTCGCAGTCAGTTTGCCCTGGAGGCGGAAGCGGCCCAGGCGGTAGAAGATGTCCAGGGAGGACGTGGCCTCCTTCAGGAGGGTCTTGTAGTCGCCCTTGGCCTTGAGCTGGCGCAGGTAGGCGAAGTAGTAGGGGATGTATCCGGCCATCATCTCGTCCGCGCCCTGGCCGTCCAGGAGGACCGTGACGTGCTTGGCCGCTTCCTTCATCACGCAGTACTGGGCGTACGGGCCCGAGGAGATGATGGGCTCCTCCATGGTGCGGACGAAGTCATCGAGGTCCGCGGCGAAGCCGTCCGGCGTCGGCAGGATCTTGTGGGCCTGGATGTTGCCGCTGCACTTGGCGATTGCGGCGTCGGCGTAGTGCTCTTCGTCGTTGATGGAGTTGGGGAAGACGGCGCTGAAGGTGTTCTGCTTGGCGCCCAGGGAGTCCGTGGCTTCGGCCTTCTCCTGCATGAGCTTGTTGATCGTCACCACGACGGCGGAGGAATCCAGTCCGCCGGAAAGGGCCGAACCCAGCGGAACCTCGGACTTCAGGCGCATGCGGATGGCCTCGGTGAAGCGGGTGCGGTACTCCTCGGTGACCTCGGGAGTGTAGGGCCTGTTGACCTTGGACAGCTCTTCGAGTTCTTCGCGCAGCCGGGTGAAAGCGCTGATGCTGTACGTGCCCGTGGCGTTGTCGATGGTCATCATCTCGCCGGGCTGCAGCTTGGAAACACCGGCGAAGAAGGTTTCGGCCGAGTCGTCGTGGATGCGGTACTGCAAATAGCGGTACAGGATACGCTCGTTGGGCTTACGCTCGATCTTGCCGCTCTGCAGCAGTGGCTTGATCTCGGAGGCGAAGATGATCTTCGGAGCTTCCTCTGTTCCGGCGTTGGCCCAGTACACGGGCTTGATGCCGAAGTGGTCGCGGGCCAGGACCGTGACGTTCTTCTTCTTGTCGAGGATGGCCAGGCCGAACATGCCGTTGAAGCGGTCGAACGCCTCGCTGCCCCACTGTTCGTAGGACTGCAGCACCACTTCGGTGTCCGACTGGGTGCGGAAAGCGCGGCCCAGGCCTTCGAGCTCGGCACGGAGCTCCAGGTAGTTGTAGACCTCGCCGTTGTAGACCAGCACGGTGTCGCCGTCGGCGCTGATCATCGGCTCCTGGCCGTGCGCGACGTCGATGATGGACAGCCGCCGGTGGGCGAGTCCCACGTTCCCTTCGGTGAAGTAGCCCTCGCCGTCGGGGCCGCGATGCTCGATGCAGTCATTCATGACCTTCAGCAGAGTCTCGTCTTCCCCAAAACCGTGGTAACCGGCGATTCCGCACATAGTGCCTACCTCTTCAATCGTCCTCTGAATCCTTGTCAATGCTACTTGCTGACCGTCGGCGGGCTTCGCGGTCACCGGTCCGCGCGCCCTCCACCCCTAGAATGTTCTGGTGAACAATCCGCAGATTTCCTCCCCGCTGGTCGGTGTGCTCGCGCTGCAGGGCGACGTGCGCGAACACCTGCACGCCCTTGAAGCCGTAGGCGCACGCGCCGTCGGCATCCGCCGCCCATCGGAACTGGCCGCCGTCGACGGTTTGGTGATTCCCGGCGGCGAGTCGACCACCATCGACAAGCTGTCCCGCATCTTCGAACTCGCCGAACCCATTAAGGAGCGGATCGCCGCCGGAATGCCGGTGTACGGCTCCTGCGCAGGCATGATCCTGTTGGCCAACGAGATCGCGGACCCGGCCAAGGACCTCGAAGGCCGGCCGCAGCAGAGCTTCGGCGGACTGGACATCACCGTGCGCCGCAACGCCTTCGGCCGCCAGCGCGAGTCGTTCGAAACCGACCTCGATTTCAAGGGCCTGGACTTCAGTGCGGGCGAGGCTGGCGTGGACCCGGTGCACGCCGTATTCATCCGCGGCCCGTGGGTGGAACGGGTGGGCCCGGAGGTCGAAATCTTGGCCCAGGTGGACCCGGACAACGCACGCCACACCGACACTTTGCATGGGTTGGCTAGAATTGTTGCCGTGCGCTCCGGCAAGTTGCTGGCCACCTCCTTCCATCCGGAAGTGACGGGCGAGAAGCGCATCCACGAACTTTTCATTCGAATGATCAGAGGAGAAGCGTAAGAGCATGTCAGGCCACTCCAAATGGGCGACCACCAAGCACAAGAAAGCCGTCATTGACGCAAAGCGTGCAAAGTCGTTCGCCAAGCTGATCAAGAACATCGAAGTCGCTGCCCGCATGGGCGGCCCGGACCTGGCCGGAAACCCGGGCCTGGAACTGGCCGTCACCAAGGCCAAGAAGACCTCGGTGCCCAACGACAACATCGACCGCGCCATCAAGCGCGGCGCCGGCCTCACCGGCGAGGTCATCGACTACACCGAGATCATGTACGAAGCCCGCGGCCCGCAGGGCTCGGCGCTGCTCATCGAATGTCTGACGGACAACAAGAACCGGGCGGCTTCGGAGGTGCGCCTGGCGATCTCCCGCAACGGCGGCACCATCGCCGACCCCGGCTCCGTGAGCTACCTCTTCACCCGCAAGGGCGTCGTCAGCCTGCCGAAGAACGGCCTGAGCGAAGACGACATCCTCATGGCCGTGCTGGAGGCCGGCGCCGAAGAAGTCAAGGACAGCGGCGAGAACTGGGAAGTGCACTCCGAACCCGGCGACCTGCAGGCCATCCGCGACGCGCTCGGCGAGGCCGGCATCGAGTACGAAAGCGACGAAGCCGAATTCGTGCCGTCCATGGAGGTCCAGCTCGACCTCGACGGCGCCAAGAAGTTCCTGAAGCTCGTCGACGCTCTCGAAGACCTCGACGACGTCCAGAACGTCTACACGAACGCCGACATGAGCGATGAGGTCCAGGCGGCCCTCGACGCCGAATAAGCTGGGAGCTCCAGCAAGCAGCGACAGGAAGGCCCGGAATTGACTCTTCGCGTATTGGGAGTCGATCCGGGCCTTACCCGTTGCGGCATCGGAGTGGTCGACGTCGAACGGAACCGGCGGGCGACCATGGTCGCCGTCGGCGTCGTGGGGACATCGCCCGATGAGACGCTGGACCGGCGCCTCCTGGTGATCGCCGAGGCGATCGACGAATGGCTCGACCGGTACAAACCGGACGTGATGGCGGTGGAGCGCGTCTTCTCGCAGCTCAACGTCAGCACGGTGATGGGCGTGGCCCAGGCGTCCGGCGTCGTCATCGCTGCCGCCGCCCGGCGCGGCATCCCGGTGGCGCTGCACACGCCGTCGGAAGTCAAGGCCGCCGTGACCGGCAGCGGCGGTGCCAACAAGGATGCCGTCACCAAGCTCATCACCAAGATCCTGCGCCTCGACGCGCCGCCGCGCCCGGCCGATGCGGCGGACGCCCTGGCGCTGGCGGTGACGCACGCCTGGCGGGCGGGGAGCGGAGCCGCTGTCGCCACCACCGGGCCTGGCAGCAGCGCCCTGACCCCGGCGCAGCGCGCCTGGGCCGAGGCCGAGGCCAGAGCGCGCCGCGGCCGCTGAATGTCGCCTGCCCTTGCTAGGGTATTCGTAGATATGTTCGGATAATCAGTTCGACGTCAGTCGACGCAGTTCAGTTCAGGAGCCGGCTTTGATCAGTTTTGTTCGCGGAACGGTGGCGCACGTGGGTCTGTCCACGGCGGTCATCGACCTCAACGGCGCCGGCATGGCCGTGTTCGCCACGCCGCAGACGCTCAGCCGCCTGCACGTCGGCGAGGAAGCGAAGCTGTTCACGTCCCTGATCGTCCGGGAAGACTCCATGACGCTGTTCGCCTTCGCCGACGACGACGAACGCGAGGTGTTCGAGGTCCTGCTCAGTGTCAGCGGGGTCGGGCCACGGCTTGCCCTGGCGGTCCTGGCCGTCCACGATCCCGAGACGATCCGGGTGGCAGCACACGGCGGGGACGGCAAGGCGTTCACGAAGGTTCCCGGCATCGGCCCGAAGGTCGCCGGGCGGATCGTGCTGGAACTGTCCGGCAAGCTCGTGCCGCACGGCACTGGTCCGGCACCTGTCCAGGCTGCAGTGGCGCAGGCCGACTGGAAGCCGCAGGTGGTGGCCGCGATGACCAGCCTCGGCTGGTCCGAAAAGGACGCAGGCGGCAGCATCGACAAGGCCATGGCCGATTCCCCGGACCTCGCCCAGGCCGGCGACGTCGCCCAGATCCTTCGCGCCACGCTGCGCTGGCTCGGCCAGGACGGCGCGCGTGCCGGCAACAGGGTAGGCAGCCGTGGCTGAACCTTCCCTCGTCTCCGGCGGCGAGGAACCGGAAGAGCGCATCATCGAGGCGGCCCTCCGCCCGAAGAACCTGCACGACTTTGTCGGGCAGCACCGCGTGCGCAAGCAGCTCGCCCTGGTCCTGGAAGCCTCACGCATCCGCGGCCGCAGCGCCGACCACGTGCTGCTCTCCGGCCCGCCGGGCCTCGGCAAAACCACCCTTTCGATGATCATCGCCGCCGAGATGAATGTTCCGCTCCGCATCAGCAGCGGCCCGGCCATCCAGCATGCCGGTGACCTCGCCGCAATCCTGTCCTCCCTGTCCGAGGGCGAGGTGCTCTTCCTCGACGAAATCCACCGCATGTCCCGGCCGGCGGAGGAGATGCTCTACATGGCCATGGAGGACTTCCGGGTGGACATCGTGGTGGGCAAGGGCGCCGGTGCGACGGCCATCCCTCTGGAACTGCCTCCCTTCACCTTGGTGGGTGCCACCACCCGCGCCGGCCTGCTCCCGGGGCCGCTGCGTGACCGCTTCGGCTTCACCGGGCACCTGGAGTTCTACTCCGTGGAGGAACTCGAGCTCGTCCTCCGGCGCTCGGCGGGCCTCCTCGACCTCAAGGTGAATTCGGCGGGCTTCCGCGAAATCGCCGGCCGTTCACGCGGAACGCCCCGTATCGCCAACCGGCTGCTCCGCCGCGTCCGCGACTGGGCGCTGGTTCACGGCGTCGAACAGATCGACGCCCGCTCCGCGTCGGCCGCGCTCGACATGTACGAGGTGGACCAGCGCGGGCTGGACCGCCTGGACCGCTCGGTCCTCGACGCCCTCATCACCAAGTTCAACGGCGGCCCGGTGGGACTCTCCACCCTGGCGATCGCCGTCGGCGAAGAGCCCGAAACCGTCGAAACCGTTGCCGAACCTTTCCTGGTACGGGAGGGTCTGCTGGGGCGCACGCCACGGGGGAGGATCGCCCTGGCGCCGGCCTGGACGCATCTCGGCTACGCCGTGCCGGCCGGTGTGTTCGGGCAGGACCCGCTGGAACTTTTCGCTGAGGGCGACAACACGGAACAGCCCATCGAATCCGGTTTGTAACCCTGCTCCCAGCTTTTCCCCCTAGACTGGTATGACGCTCGGCACGTTCGAGCCCATGGAGCCATGCCCGCCGTACGGCGGCGCACTGTCCGGCCAGTCGGGGGATTTCCCCGCCTCCGGATCCACCAGGGGAGCGATGCCGTGAACCTCAACGTATGCAAAGAAATGGAACTTCCCCGTGGATGTAATGAACATTCTGCTGTTTGTCCTTCTTGGCGTCTTCATCTTCATGATGTTCCGCCGCAACAAGAAGGCCCGGGAGCAGCAGACCAAGCTGCAGTCCCAGTTCGCCCCGGGCGTGGACGTGATGACCAGCTTCGGGCTGTTCGGCCGCATCGTGTCGATGGATGACGCCGAGAACAAGGTGGTCCTCGAGCTGTCCCCCGGAAACCTCGCCACCGTGCACCGCCAGGCCGTGACCAAGGTCGTCGAAGCCCCTGAGGCCGCCGCCATCGAGGTCCCGGACGACGCTTCTTCCCTTGGCGAGCAGGCCCACGCCGGTCCCGTAGTGGATCCCGCGGAGACCCCGGAAGAGTCCATCAAGCGCCTCAACGGTGAGGACAAGAAGGACAACTAGTCCTGCGCCTGTTTCAGGGCAGACACGTTCCCACGGCAATGACCTGCCGCCGGCCGGCGCTTACAAGTGACGGCCGGCGGTAGATCCGTCACAACAGGAAGATCGAACATGGCACGAACCGGCCGCAAGAACCCAGCCCGCAGGGTACTGATCTGGCTTGTCGCAATTTTCGCTGCACTGACCGCCGTCCTTGGCGGCGGTGTCATCGCCGGCCACGCAAGCTGGGCTCCGAAGCTCGCGCTGGACCTCGAGGGCGGTACCCAGATGATCCTGGCGCCCAAGGTCGAGGGCTCCTCGGAAATCAACGAGGACCAACTGAACCAGGCCGTGGCGATCATCCGCCAGCGCGTGGACGGCTCCGGCGTCGCCGAAGCCGAAATCAGCACCCAGTCCGGGCGCAACGTGGTGGTCAGCCTTCCGGGCACCCCCTCGAAGGAAACCCGTGCCCTGATCCAGGCCTCCGCCGACATGAACTTCCGCCCGGTCATCGCGGCCGGGGACGGTGCCGCCGTGCCGGTGGCCTCCCGCACCAAGGACAAGGACCTGCCCAAGCCGACGGCGAAGCCCACCAACGCCAGCGACAACAACTGGGTCACGGCCGACGTCTACAAGGCCTTCGAAGCCCTGGACTGCGTCAACCCGTCCCAGGACAAGCAGGAACGCTCCGACCCGGCCAAACCGCTGGTCACTTGTGAACCGGCCACCGCCCAGTCCCCGGCCGTCAAGTACATCCTCGGCCCGGTGGAGGTGAAGGGCCAGGACATCACGTCCTCGACCTTCAGCCCGGTCCAGGGCGCCCAGGGTTCCGTGACGAATGACTGGGGCGTGAACATCACCTTCAACGACTCCGCCACCAAGACCTTCAAAGCGGTCACCGAGCGCCTCAACCAGTACTACGTCGCGTCCCAGGCCCAGGGCGGCAACGACCCCAAATCGCAGTTCGCCATCGTCCTGGACGACCAGGTCATTTCCGCGCCCCGTTCGCTCGCCGTCATCACCGACGGCCGCCCGCAGATCACCGGCAACTTCACCGAGCAGACCGCCAAGGCCCTGTCCGACCAGCTTCGCTACGGTGCCCTGCCCATCAGCTTCGACATCCAGTCCGAAGAGCAGATTTCGGCAACCCTCGGTGGCGAGCAGCTTCGCCTGGGCCTGCTGGCCGGCATCATCGGCCTGCTGCTCGTGGTGGTGTACTCCCTGTTCCAGTACCGGGCGCTCGGCTTCGTCACCATCGCCTCCCTCGTCGTGGCAGGCGGCCTGACCTACCTCGCCATCGCCATCCTGGGCTGGACCGAGAACTACCGGCTTTCCCTCGCCGGTGTCGCCGGCCTCATCGTGGCCATCGGCCAGACGGCCGACTCGTTCATCGTCTACTTCGAACGCATCCGCGACGAACTGCGCGAAGGCAAGGGACTGGTCTCTGCCGTCGAGAACGGCTGGAAGCGCGCCAAGCGCACCGTCCTGGCCTCCAAGGCCGTCAACCTCCTCGCCGCCCTCGTGCTGTACTTCGTGGCTGTGGGCAACGTCCGCGGCTTCGCATTCACTCTCGGCCTGACCGCCCTGGCCGACTTGCTCGTGGTCTTCATGTTCACGCACCCCACCCTGCAGGTGCTGGCCCGCACGAAGTTCTTCGGCGAAGGACACCGCTTCTCCGGGCTGGACCCCGCACGGCTCGGTGCTGTCCCGCTGTACCGCGGCGCAGGCCGGCTCCGCACGCCCACCGAGAAGCCCGCCGTCGTGCGTCCGCGCAACACCGGGGCGGCCGCCGAAGCCGAACGCCGCATGACCATTGCCGAACGCCGCCTCGCCGAGAAGCAGGGCGAACTGTCCGGATCCTCTAAGGGCAGCCGCTCGAGCAGCGGAACCAAGGAAGGCAAGTAATGACCAGCAGCTTTGCACGCTTCGGCAACGAGCTCTACACCGGAAAGCGCTCCTACGACTTCGTCGGTGCCAAGAAGATCTGGTTCCTGATCGCCGCCGTCGCGATTGCCGTGTCCATCCTCCTGCCCGCGGTCAAGGGCGGCTTCAACCTGGGCATCGAATTCCGCGGCGGCTCCGAATTCACCGTCTCGAACGTCAAGACCACGGACTCGACGCTGGGCGAAAAGGCCGTGCACGACGTCGTAGCCGGCGCAGTGCCGCGTGTGGCCAACGTTGCGGGCAACACGATGCGGATCCAGACCGACAAGCTCAGCGACGACGAGACCCTGCGGATCAAGGAGGGCCTCACCTCCGCTTACGGCGTCACCGATAACGAGGTCACCTCGACCTTCATCGGCCCCACCTGGGGCCAGGACGTCACCAAGCAGGCGCTGATCGGCCTCGCCGTGTTCGTCGGCCTCGCCGCCGTACTGATGGCCCTGTACTTCCGCACCTGGAAGATGTCCGTATCGGCCCTCGCGGGCATGGTGGTGACCATGGTCATCACCGCCGGCGTGTACTCTGCCAGCGACTTCGAAGTGACGCCCTCGGCGATCATCGGCTTCCTGACAGTGCTGAGCTACTCGCTGTACGACACCGTGGTGGTCTTTGACAAGATCCGCGAGAACACCTCGGACATCGCCAGTTCCACCCGCCGGACCTTCGCCGGTGAGGTGAACCTCGCCGTGAACCAGACCCTGGTCCGGTCCATCAACACCATGATGGTCGCCGTCCTCCCGGTTGCTGCGATCCTCTTCATCGGTGCCGGCCTGCTCGGGGCGGGCACCCTGCGTGACCTGTCGCTGGCCTTGTTCGTCGGCATCCTGATCGGCACCGCGGCCACGATCTTCATCGCCGCGCCGCTGTACGCCTGGCTGCGTCAAGGCGAGCCGGAACTGGTCAAGCAAGCCAAGAAGGTCGCGTCCCGCCGCGCGGACGCAGCAGCGTCCGAAAGCGAACCCGCCACCACCTGAGCCTCCGCTTCGATGAGGGCCGGCCACCGCATGCCGCGGTGGCCGGCCCTCGGCGTTTCCGTCATGTTGCCGGCTGTTCCCGACGAATGCCCACGCAGGAATAGACTGGGATAATTAATCCGGTTCGTGAGGGGATTTCTGTGGAGGAACGTACGACGTCGGCGCCACCGGCAGGCGGAGAGAGCGGCTTGGGCCCTGCCTCCGGAACTGCCCCTGCGCTGTCGGCAGGCACCGCAGGCAGCGTTCCTGTGGACAGCTTCGGCATCCGCCCGACCTTCCCCGGCCGGCGCGAACGGACGCGCTCCAGGCTTGCGCGGCTGACCGGCCGCGGCGTCGCCAGCTACTCGCCGATCCTCGAACCTCTCCTGCGCACCGTCCGCGCGAACAACCCCAAAGAGGACTTCGACCTCATCCAGCGGGCCTTCGCCGTCGCCGAGCGCAGCCACCAGGGCCAGAAACGCAAGAGCGGCGACCCCTACATCACCCATCCCGTCGCCGTCGCCACCATCCTGGCCGAGCTCGGCATGACCGGGACCACCCTCGCTGCGGCCCTGCTCCATGACACGGTCGAAGACACCCCCTACACCCTGGGCGACCTCACCCGGGATTTCGGACCCGAAGTAGCCATGCTGGTGGACGGCGTGACCAAGCTGGACAAGGTCCAGTTCGGTGACGCCGCCCAGTCCGAGACCGTCCGCAAGATGGTTGTCGCGATGGCCAAGGACATCCGCGTCCTGATGATCAAACTCGCCGACCGCCTGCATAACGCGCGCACCTGGCGCTTCGTCTCCGCCGAATCCTCCTCCCGCAAGGCCCGCGAGACCCTGGAAATCTTCGCGCCGCTGGCCCACCGCCTCGGCATGAACACCATCAAGTGGGAACTCGAGGACCTTTCCTTCGCCGCCCTGTACCCCAAGGTGTACGAGGAAATCGTCCGCATGGTGGGGGACCGGACCCCGGAACGCGAGAAGAGCCTCAGCGTCATCCGAAACCAGATTGCCGACGACCTGCGCCTGGCGAAGATCAAGGCCACCATCACCGGCCGGCCCAAGCACTACTACTCCATCTACCAGAAGATGGTGGTCCGCGATAAAGACTTCGACGACATCAACGACCTGATGGGCGTCCGCGTCCTGGTCGACACCGTCCGGGACTGTTACGCCGCACTCGGCACCCTGCATGCGCGCTGGAACCCGCTGCCCGGCCGGTTCAAGGACTACATCGCGATGCCGAAGTTCAACATGTACCAGTCGTTGCACACCACGGTGATCGGGCCCGGCGGCAAGCCCGTGGAAATCCAGATCCGCACGCACGAGATGCACCGCCGCGCCGAATACGGTGTGGCCGCACACTGGAAGTACAAAGACCAGCCCAACCGGACCGCCGTCGGACCCGGCAGCCCCCGCGACGGCGACATGGGATGGCTGCGTTCCCTGGTGGACTGGCAGCAGGAAACCTCCGACCCGGGCGAGTTCCTCGACTCCCTGCGTTTCGAAATCAACGCCCGCGAAGTCTTCGTGTTCACCCCCAAGGGCGAGGTCATGGCCCTGCCGGCCGGCTCCACTCCGGTGGACTTCGCCTACGCAGTCCACACTGAAGTGGGCCACCGGACCATCGGCGCCCGGGTGAACGGCAAGCTCGTTCCGCTCAACAGCGAACTCAACCACGGCGACTGGGTGGAGATCTTCACCTCCAAGGCCGAAGGCGCCGGCCCCAGCCAGGACTGGCAGCACTTCGTCAAGAGCGCCCGGGCCCGCAACAAGATCCGGCAGTGGTTCAGCAAGGAACGCCGCGAGGAAGCGATCGAGCGCGGCAAGGACCTCCTGACCCGGGCGATGCGCAAGCAGAACCTGCCGCTGCAGCGACTCATGACCCACGACGCCCTGTCCACCGTAGCGGAGGACTTCCATTACGTGGACATCTCCGGCCTCTATGCCGGGGTGGGCGACGGTCACACCTCGGCCCAGTCAGTCATGGAAAAGCTCATGGAGCACCTTGGCGGGCAGGAATCCCCGGACGAGGAACTGGACGAGGTCAGCGTCCCCACCCAGGTGGCCAAGACCCGCTACTCCGATTCCGGCGTCATCGTCCGCGGCGTGGGCGACGTCTGGGTGAAACTGGCGCGCTGCTGCACCCCGGTGCCGCCTGATCCCATCCTGGGCTTCGTCACACGCGGCTCGGGTGTCTCCGTGCACCGCACCGACTGCACCAACGTGGCCGGACTCCGGGACGAGCCGGACCGGATTGTGGAAGTGGAGTGGGCGCCGACCCAGTCCAGCGTGTTCCTCGTGGAAATCCAGGTGGAAGCCCTCGACCGGAAGTCGCTGCTGTCCGACGTGACGCGCGTGCTCTCTGACAACCACGTCAACATCCTGGCCGCCTCCGTGCACACCTCCAGCGACCGGGTGGCGATCTCCCGGTTCGCCTTCGAAATGGGCGACCCGAAGTACCTGCACCACGTGCTCAGCGCGGTCCGCAGGATCGACGGCGTCTTCGATGTGTACCGTACCACCGGGAACCGGCGCCGGAGCTAGCAACCCCACGGGGCTCATGCCGCGGCGGGCGCCGACAGCAGGGCCAGCTTGGCCAGGGCGGCCTTCTTGTGCGGCACCCTCGGGGTCGCCTCCACGGCGAGGACGAGCAGGCGGAGTCGGACTCCCAACTCGGCTTTGTCCAGGAGTTCCTGGAGCGCAGGGACGGCACGTTCGGCTTCCACGTGGAGGGCGACGTCGACGGCGGTACGCAGCGGGCTGGTGACCAGGAGCCCGCCTATGCTCACCACGTCCATGGGCCCGAGCCGGACCTCGTGCAGGATGCAGCCCCGCGTCGACCGCAGGCTCGAAACGCGGTGCTTGGCGTCCACCAGCAACGAGAGTCGCTCGGGGACGGTCCCGCAACCGAAGATCCAGGCCGCCGTCATGCGCCCGGCCACCACCTTTTGCCGGATGTTCTCCGGCACCACCAATCCGGCCGCCCGCGCCCGCAGCCGCGGCGTCGCGCTCACGCCCGGCGCCGTGAAGCTTTCGCCGTACAGCGGCTGCAGCACGCCGTCGAACGCCATGGACTGCAGTTCGGCGTGGCTGAACACATCGTTGGGGGAGTAAAGCTCCTGGAACGGAGGCCCCGGCTCCGTCGGCGTTGGCGCGCTCATTGAGCCATCATTGCCCGCACGCCTTAACGCGTACAGGCCCGGTACCGGTTATGTGGATAACCGGTACCGGGCCTGTACAGGCAGTCTGGAATTCTTAGCCGAGGTCGTTGGCGGAACGCTGGATCTGGTCGAGCCAGGCCTGCCGTGCCTCGAGGGCTTCGCGGGCTTCCTTGATGCCGCGGGCGTCGCCGGACTGCTCAGCCTTGGCGAGGTCGTCCTTCAGCCCCGCGATGGCGGATTCGAGCTGGGCAAGCGCGCTGTTGGTGCGGGCCTTGGTTTCCGGGTTGCTGCGGCGCCACTTGTCGTCTTCAGCCTCGCGGACTGCGTCTTCCACCTTGCGCAGGCCCGCTTCGATCCGGCCCATGTCGGCGCGCGGAACCTTGCCCGCTTCGTCCCAGCGGTCGCGGATGGACTGCAGGGCCTTCTTGGCGGCGGCGAGGTCGGAGATCGGCAGCAGGGCCTGTGCCTCGGCGATCAGCTCTTCCTTGACCACGAGGTTCGCAGCGTACTGCTGGTCGATTTCCTCGTTGGCGGCCTGGCGCTTGCTGAAGAAGACGTCCTGGGCGGCACGGAAGCGGAGCCACAGTGCGTCGTCGTCCTTGCGGCTGGCGCGCGGGGTGGCCTTCCACTGGTCCATCAGACGGCGGTATTCGCCGGCGGTGTAGCCCCAGTCGGTCGAGTCGGACAGGGCCTCGGCCTCGGCGATCAGCTTCTCCTTGGCCGACTTGGCAGCCGAGTTCGTGCTGTCCAGCTGGGAGAAGTAGGCGCGGCGGTGACGGTCGAACACGGTGCGGGCAGCACGGAAGCGCTTCCACAGGGCGTCTTCGTTGCTGCGACCGAGGCGGATGCCGTTCTTCTGGGCGGTCTTCCAGCTTTCGAAGAGCTCGTTCATGCGGGCGCTGGAGGTCTTCCACTGCACCTGGGACGGGTCCTGGCCGGAGATGGCTTCGGCCTCGGCGACGATGGCTTCGCGGGCGGCGAGTTCAGCGGTGCGCGCGGCTTCGTGCGCGGCCTTCTCGGACTGCTCGAGCTCGGCGATCTGCGCGGTCAGGGTGTCGAGCCGTGCCTCGGCGGAGCGGATGTCGCCCACCATGTTGCGCTCGGCGAGCTGCTCGCGCAGGTGGTTCACGGTCTTCTGCATGTCCGTGGCCGGGGCCTTGGATTCGACGCGGTGTTCCAGCAGTACCACCTGGGCCAGGATGTCCTCGAACTTGCGTGCGAAGTAGCCCAGGGCCTCCTCGCGGCTCACGCCGGGGTACTGGCCAACCGGCTGCTCGGCGCCGTCGATGGTCAGGAAGACATGGCCGTCCTCCTCGGCGCGGCCCCACTTGGAAGCCTCCGCCAGCGAAACTGCGGACGGAGCGGCCGCAGGAGCTGCGGGGATGACGCTCGGTGCGGCCTTCGGCCGGGCTGCGAACGCGGCCGGCGACGGGGCGGCCGGACGCGGAGCCTGGGAGGCCTCAGGCGCCGGCGTTTCCGCTGCGGGGAGCTGCTCTTCTTCGTTGGCCGTTACTGCAGTTTCGTCGGATTGCTGACTGTGTGTCACCGCTAAAAGTCTTTCGCTTGGAGGGATTACTAAGGTAAGGCGCCGCGCGGTTGGCCCGGCTGTTTACTTCAGGGAAAACGAGTCTATCGTGACTGTTGCCACAGGGGCGCCGTCGGTTGCAGATCCGCCGTCTTTGATCCCTGCCTTGGCGATTTTCGCCACGGCGTCCAAGCCGCTGGTCACTTTGCCGACGATCGTGTACCCGCCCGCGCTGTCCGCCGGGATCACGGTGTCCTTGTAGACGATGAAGAACTGGTGCCCGTTCCCGTAGGCGTTGTCGCCGCTGCGGGCCACCGCAATGGAGCCCGCCGGGTACTTGTTGTCCGCCGGGGTGTTTTCCAAGGGACCCCACCGGTAGCCGCTGTCGTCACTGGTGTCGGCAGGCTGCTTGCCGCCGCACTGCAGGACGCCGAAGGTGCTGCCCGTGGTGACGCGGGGGCAGAACAGGCCCTTGTAGTAGCCGGAGTCGGCCAGGGACTTGAAGACGGCGGCGGCCTGCGGGGCCTTCTTGCCATCCAGCGAAACACCCAAGGTGGCGCCGTTGAGTTTGAGCTGACCGGTGAAGGTCTTGCCGGCTGCCGTTTCAGGTTTGGGGATGTCCGGTCCGTTCGACGGCGATGGACTGGCCGTCGGCGAGCTCAGGCCGGCCTGCGCGGCGGCATATTCCGCTTCCGTCGGATTGGAATTGAAGACCGTGAGTTGGAGGACGACGGCGGCAGCCAGAACGGCGGCACCGCCGGCGGCCGCGACAATGTTGTCAAAGCGGCGGCGTTTGCCTTGCTCCTGCCGGAGTTCGCGCTTGGCCTCCATCTGTCGGATGCGCCGTTTGGCTTCACGGGTCTCCCGCGGCCTTGTTGCCAAGAGTCCTCCTGCTGGTCTGGACAGCTACCATTCACGCCGGCCGGCCCGGGCCCGCCGCATTGGATGTGCGGGCACCGGGAAGCATAAACTGGCTGCCGCACATAGTTTATGCATGACTGACTGGACGCAGGCAGGACACGGCTGCTGATTCGGCGCCCGTTCCCGGTCCGTCCCGCTGCGCGCAACCTTTGAGGAGAAAATTCCACCATGGCACGTACCGCCTCCTTGTCCGGATTCCCCGAGTGGCTTCCCCAGGAGCGGTTGGTGGAGCTGCATGTGCTGGACACCCTGCGCCGCGTCTTTGAACTCCACGGTTTTTCCTCGATCGAGACCCGCGCGGTGGAAACAGTCGGCCAGCTGCTGCGGAAGGGCGAAATCGACAAAGAGGTCTACGGCCTCAGCCGCCTCCAGGAAGAGGACGAAACGGCCGGCAACGGCAAAGGCGACCCCAACGCACTGGCCCTGCACTTCGACCTGACGGTCCCGTTTGCCCGTTACGTCGTCGAGAACGCCGGGTACCTGACCTTCCCCTTCCGCCGCTACCAGATCCAGAAGGTCTGGCGCGGCGAACGCCCCCAGGAGGGCCGCGCCCGCGAGTTCACCCAGGCGGACATCGACGTGGTCGGCGACGGCGAACTGCCGTTCCGCTACGACGTCGAAATCGCGCTGGTGATCGCCGAAGCCCTGAGCGCCCTGCCGATCCCGGACTTCCGCCTGCGGGTCAACAACCGCAAGCTCGCCGAAGGCTTCTACCGCGGCATCGGCCTCGATGACACGGCCGGGGTATTGCGCAGCATCGACAAGCTCGAGAAAATCGGCGAGGAGAAAGTCGCCGAACTCCTCAAGAGCGAGCTCGGCGCCAGCGACGAGCAGGCCCGGCTCGCCCTCAGCCTGGCGAAGATCCGCACCGAAGACACCTCTTTCGTGGAACAGGTCCGTGCCCTCGGCGTCAGCCACGCCCTGCTCGAGGAAGGCCTCAGCGAACTCGAACAGGTCATCGAAGCGGCCGTGCAGCGCGCCCCGGGCAAGGTGCTCGCGGACCTCAGCATCGCCCGCGGCCTGGACTACTACACCGGCACCGTCGTCGAGACCGTGCTGGTGGGCCACGAGCAGCTCGGTTCCATCTGTTCCGGCGGCCGCTACGACGCCCTCGCCCGCAAGGGCAACCGGACCTTCCCGGGCGTCGGCCTGTCCATCGGCGTGACCCGCCTGGTCTCCCGGATCCTCAGCCAGGAATTCGCCACGGCCTCCCGCTCGGTCCCGACCGCCGTCCTCGTCGCCCTGAACAACGACGACAGCTGGGCAGGCGCCCAGGACGTGGCCGCGCAACTGCGGGCCCGCGGCATCTCCACCGAGGTGGCCGCCAAGGCCGAGAAGTTCGGCAAGCAGATCAAGTTCGCCGACCGCCGCGGCATCCCCTTCGTCTGGTTCACCGACGACGACGGCAAGCACCAGGTCAAGGACATCCGCAGCGGCGAGCAGACGGACGCGGACCCGGCCAGCTGGTCGCCGCCGGCTGAGGACCTCAACGTCCGCATCACCACGGCCTGACGACGGGCAGCGGCGATGGCAAGCAACGCGGGCGGAACCCTCGCCCGGCGACTCGGCACCGCTGACGCCGTGACCATCGGCCTGGGCTCGATGATCGGCGCCGGCGTGTTCGCCGCCTTCACTCCGGCGGCCCAGTCTGCCGGCGCCGGGCTGCTGCTCGGCCTGGTGATCGCCGCATTCGTCGCCTACTGCAACGCCACCTCCTCGGCCCAGCTCGCCGCCGCGTATCCGTCCTCGGGTGGTACGTATCTGTATGGACGGAAGCAACTGGGGGAGTGGCCCGGGTTCCTGGCCGGCTGGGGCTTCGTGATCGGCAAGACCGCGAGCAGCGCGGCGATGGCCCTCACGTTCGCCACGTACCTCGCGCCCGGCGCTTGGGAACGGCCCCTCGCCATCGCTGCGGTGCTGGGCCTTGCCGCAGTCAACTACCGCGGGGTCACCCGCACCGCACGGCTGGCGCGGATCATCGTGGCCGCCGTGCTCCTGGTGCTGGTCCTGCTTGTAGCGGCGTGTTTTGCCGGCGCCGCTGCGCCCGCCGCGGCGGGTTTCGGCAGGATGCTCGACGGCGGACTGCTCGCCGGTGGCGGGTACGGGATCCTGCAGTCGGCAGGCCTGCTGTTCTTCGCCTTCGCCGGCTACGCCCGGATCGCGACCATGGGCGAGGAAGTCATCCGTCCCGAGCGCACCATTCCCCGGGCGATCACCGCCTCGCTGGGCATCGCCGTGCTGGTCTACGCCGCCGTCGCGACGGGCATCCTCGCGGTCCTCGGCCCCGCAGGAGTGGCCGGGACCGCCACGCCGCTGGCCGCCGCCGTCGCCGCCGGTCCCTGGACCTGGCTTGTTCCCCTCGTCTCGGTCGCCGCCGCGCTTGCGGCGCTCGGCGCCCTGCTGGCGCTGATCGCCGGCATCGGCCGGACCACGCTGGCCATGGCCCGGGACGCTGAACTGCCCGTCTGGTTGGCCGCGGTGCACCCCCGCTTCAAGGTTCCGCACCGCGCAGAGGTGGCCCTCGCCGTCGTCGTCTGCGTGGTGATCGCCGTGGCGGACCTGCGCGGCGCGATCGGCTTCTCCTCCTTTGGCGTGCTGCTCTATTACCTGGTGGCGAACCTCGCCGCCTTCACGCAGAAGGGTAAGCAGCGGCGCTACCCGAAGGTCCTCCAGGTGCTCGGCGCATTGGCATGCGTGCTGCTCGTGGCGACCCTTCCGCCGTCGTCGTTGCTCGCCGGGCTGGCGGTGTTCGCCGCCGGGATCGTGTACCGGGTGGTGCGGCTGCGCCTCGCCGCCGCCGCATCCTGACCCAATGGCGGCTGGCCTGCATCCGGGCGGGTAAACTCAGACGGGATCGTTTCGCCACGATCGGCCAAAAATCATGCTGAAAGGAATGCTGTGCTGCGCACACATGACCTCGGATCGCTGCGTTCCGAGCACATTGGACAGACCGTTACCCTGGCAGGCTGGGTGGGCCGCCGCCGTGACCACGGTGGTGTGGCCTTCGTCGACCTGAGGGACGCTTCCGGTGTCGCCCAGGTGGTCGTCCGCGAGGAAGAGGTCTTCCACGGGCTCCGCAACGAGTACGTGCTGCAGGTCATCGGCACCGTGAACAAGCGCCCCGAAGGCAACGAGAACCCGGCCCTGGCCACCGGTGAGATCGAGGTCATCGCCGAAAAGGTCGTGATCCTCAACACCTCGGACCCGCTGCCCTTCCAGATCGACGAGCACGTCGAGGTCGGCGAGGAAGCCCGCCTGAAGCACCGCTACCTGGACCTGCGCCGGCCCGGCCCGGCCCGCAACCTGCGCCTGCGTTCGGAAGCGAACCGGGTTGCCCGCGAGCTGCTGCACCAGCAGGGTTACGTCGAGATCGAAACCCCCACCCTGACGCGTTCGACGCCGGAAGGCGCCCGCGACTTCGTGGTCCCCGCCCGCCTGGCGCCGGGTTCCTGGTACGCCCTACCGCAGTCCCCGCAGCTCTTCAAGCAGCTGCTGCAGGTGGGCGGCTTCGAGAAGTACTACCAGATTGCCCGGTGCTACCGCGACGAGGACTTCCGCGCCGACCGCCAGCCCGAGTTCACGCAGCTGGACATCGAGGCGAGCTTCGTTGAGCAGGACGACATCATCGCGCTGGGCGAAGCCCTGATCAAGGTGCTTTGGCAGCTGATCGACGTCGAGATCCCCACCCCGATCCGCCGCATGACCTACTGGGACGCGATGGCCAAGTACGGTTCCGACAAGCCGGACCTGCGCTTCGGCCTCGAGCTGACGGAACTGACCGAATTCTTCAAGGACACGAACTTCGGCGTCTTCAAGGCACCCTACGTCGGTGCCGTCGTCATGCCCGGCGGAGCCTCGCAGCCCCGCCGCACCCTCGATGCCTGGCAGGAATGGGCCAAGCAGCGGGGCGCGAAGGGCCTGGCCTACGTGCTGTACAAGGAGGACGGCGAACTTGCCGGCCCCGTGGCGAAGAACCTCACCGACACCGAGCGTGCCGGCCTGGCCGACGCCGTGGGCGCCAAGCCCGGCGACTGCATCTTCTTCGCCGCCGGTGAGGCGTCCCCGTCGCGTGCGCTGCTCGGCGCGGCCCGTGTTGAGATCGGCCACCGCACCGGCCTCATCGACCCCAAGGACTGGGCTTTCGTCTGGATTGTCGACGCCCCGATGTTCGAACCCGCGGCCCAGGCCACGGCATCCGGTGACGTCGCGCTGGGCTACTCGGCCTGGACGGCCGTGCACCACGCGTTCACCTCGCCGAAGCCGGAGTTCCTGGACAACTTCGACGAGAACCCTGAAGCCGCGCTGGCCTATGCGTACGACATCGTGTGCAACGGCAACGAAATCGGCGGCGGATCCATCCGTATCCACCAGGGCGACATCCAGGAACGCGTCTTCAAGGTCATGGGCATCAGCCACGAGGAAGCGCAGGAGAAATTCGGCTTCCTGCTCGAAGGCTTCAAGTTCGGTGCACCCCCGCACGGCGGCATTGCCCTCGGCTGGGACCGTGTGGTCTCGCTGCTGGCAGGCGTCGACTCGATCCGCGACGTCATCGCGTTCCCGAAGTCGGGCGGCGGATACGACCCGCTGACCGCCGCGCCTGCGCCCATCACGGCACAGCAGCGCAAGGAAGCCGGCGTGGACTTCAAGCCCGAAGCCAAGCCGGCAGCCAAGTCGGAATAATGAACATCCCAAAGCTCCCCGCTCCGCACTGCGGAGCGGGGAGCTTTGGCTTTCAGTGAACCCTTAGCGGAGGAGTGCCGATGGTGCACGACGCGATCATGGCGGACGCCGGACTGCTCGAAGAACTCATGGACCTGGCCTGGCCCGCACCGGACCGGGAAGAGCTGGCCGGCTGGGTGCTGCGCGCAGCGGGCGGCGTCACCCAACGCGCCAACTCCGTGTGGCCTCGCGTCCGCGCCGCCGATCCCGCCGCCCTTTCCGCCGCGACACTCTGGTACCGTAGCCGGCGGCTGCCGCTGATCTTCCAGGTGTCCGACGATCCGCGCAGCGCCGAGCTCAATGCCCTTCTCGACGCCGGTCGCTTCACCCGGCAATCCGAGACCCTCATCCTGGCCCGCGGGCCGGAAGGCATCCGGCCCGGGGCCGTGCCCGGCGTCGAACTCGCCGCCGCGCCGTCGGAGGAATGGCTGCGGCTCTGGTGGTCGGTCGACGGCCGCGGCGGAGACGCGGAACTGGAGACAGCCCGCGGCATCCTGGCCGGCTGCCCCTCGCTGTACGCGCTCGTGAGGGACGACGACGGCCTGCCCGCTGCCGTCGGCCGCCTCGCCTTGCCGGAGGGTGCTTTGCCGGAGGGTGCTTTGCCGGAGGGGGCTCATCCGACGGCGGTGCCGGCTGGCTGGGGCGGGCTGTACTGCATGGCGACTGCCCGGAAGTACCGCCGCCAGGGGTACGCCGGGCGCATCCTGGATGCCTTGCTGTCGGCCGGCGTCGACCGTGGGGCTACGAACTTCTGGCTCATGGTGACGGCGGGCAACGCCGCGGCGCAGGCCCTGTATGCCGGAGCCGGTTTCGTCGAGCGGGGGCGGTACCTGTACCGCCAGGCACCCTTGCAGCGGGCGCTGACCGGCTGCTGACCAAAGTTCCGAGCACGGGGCGGTCCCCGATCAGTGCGGCACGTCGACGGTGAGGGCGAACTGCTTGCGGTTACCCTGCTCTCCGGCGAAGCCGCTGAGGAGGAGCTTGCCGTTGTGGATGATGGCCGCGTTGACGTCGAGGTTTGCGCCGGTGAGCGCGTCGTGCTTCAGGTCCTTCGTAACGAAGTCCTTGCCATCCGTGCTCGTGTAGAGGAACGGCTTGCGCTCCTGAGCGGTGCCCATCGTTCCGAGGACCGCGAAGCCGTCGCCGTCCCGAAGAAGGTGGATGGGGCCGTAGCCGGATCCGCCGAGGGCCTCTGGCAGTTCGGTGCTGCTTGACCAGGTTTTGCCCTGGTCCTTGCTGCTGTACAGGACGTAGCGGCTTCCCTTGCCTTCCTGGTGCGCCCTCACCAATGCCACGGTGGACTTTGGGCCGGCCTCAAGGGCGACGACCTCGGAATCCGTGTAGCCCTTCGTCTTGGCCAGCGCCACGGGTGTCCAGGACTTGGCGTCCGTGGAACGCCAAACCACCGGGGCGTCCTGGATGGACTTCTCTATGTACCCACCGGCCAGCAGCGTCTTGCCGGGAGTTTCAGCCAGGGTGTAAATGGCACGGTCGTTGTCCTTTTTCCCGGCAAAGGAGGGCGCGTCGATGCGCTTCCAACTCCGGCCGTCCGTGGAAATCGCGAGCCCCGCACTCGTCACGGAACGGTCCTCGTCGGGCCGGGGACCCGCCGCCAGGAAGCCGCGGGACGTTGCGGCTGCCGCAAGTACAGGGGTCTCACCGCGCAGGCTTCGTGCACCGAACACGTCGCCGCTGTAGCTTTGCCAGGACCCGCCGGGCTTGCGTGTCCAGAGAAGGCCCTTCGCACTGTTCCAGGCATCTTCGGCGCCGAACGCCACGTCACCGAAGGCGTTGCTGTCCATGCCCGAGAGGGATTGTTTGGCAGCCAAGGTGAGCCGGGTGCGGTCCTTGAAGGTCCTTCCGTCCTCCGCTGTCCAGAGGCTGGTTTCCCTTCCGTTTGAGCCGAGGGCGAGGACTTTTCCGTCGGCCGCGACGAACTGCGACACAACGGGTGCGTCGGACACAGCCGCCGGGATTTCCGGAGTGCGGTCTTCGGCGTTTCCCTTGCTGTCAAGCAGGACCACTTTGGGCCTTGTATTGCCGTTTTCGGTGACGTTGCTGACTACAAGGATTCCGTCAGGAAGCGACGCGGCATCACTGGGGTAGTTGTATTGGTTCTTGGCTGCCGCGGGCAGATGCACTGCTTTCCAGGCCGGCGCAGAGCTGCGTTCGTAGAGCCGGTAATCGGCCAATATGCCAGCTCCGGTTTCGGTGAGCAGCAGCTGCCTGGCCGGGGTGCCGGTCAATTCGTGGATCGAAGGGAAATCCTCCTTGCCGTCCGCCCAGGAGGCGTCAATCGCGAGGCTCCATGTGCCGCCGGGAGCCCAGCTGGCGTTGAGACCGGTTGCTGTCGTCTGGCTGTCACTGGACGGGTAACCGTAGTAGAAGCCGGGCGAGTAACCGAAGCCGACAAAGCGGAAGGTCTTTCCGTCCCAATGCACGTCGCGGAAACCGCTGTTGCCGGGCGCCACCTTGGAAGAATCAGGACTGACGTTCGTCCAGTTCAGTCCGCCGTCGTTCGACGAGTAGGCCGCAGCCCGGACGACGTTGGAGCCTGATTTCTCCTGCTGGCCGGCCAGGATGGTGGTGGTGCCGTTGCTGGCCAGGGTGAAGAGGTGAAGGTTCGGGTCGGCAGGTATGCCTTTTGCTGCAACTGCCTTCCACTCTCCACCGTCGTGGCTGCGGTGGATGAGGAAACTCTTATCCCGTTTGGTGATAACCGTCCAGGTGTTCTTGGACCAATAGGCCATCGCGCCGTCGTGCCGGGTATCGAAAGAGATTCCCGGACCTGTGCCCGAGAAATTCCGGCCATCCCGGCTCTGGTAGGGCATGAGGCGGTTGTTCTCCGTGGCCAGCGCGAGCCACTGGCCGCCACCACGCACAATTCCGTACGGTGCGAAATCCGCTTGCCGGCCGTTGAAGCGCACGTCTTCCCAGCTCTTTCCCCCGTCCGGCGAATAGCCAACGAATGTCCGGTGGCCGGTGGCATCAGTGCCGGAGGCACTGAGCAGCACCTCAGGCCCGTCATTGATGAGCTCCGTGACCTCCATGCGCACATACGGCGTCTTCGCCTCCGCCGAGTCCATCCCCGAAGTGTTGAACTCCAAACGGTCCTGCTGGAAGATCCCGCCGCCGGTGCAGCCCGCCAGGGCAAGAACTAATACAGCCGCCGCCGCGGCAAATGGGCGTTGCGTGGTCTTCATGTGTTCCCCCGAAAATCCATGGGGACCCGCGGCCCCCGGCTCTTCTGGAGTCTAGGCAGCCGGGCGCATGGTTCGCGCGGGGGAGCGGTCCGCTTGTGGATAACTCCGCAGGAAACCCTGCCTATTCGGGGTCGGTCACCAGGATCCGCAGGGAACAGGCATCGTGTGCTGCCTGTTTGAGCACCGTGGCATTGGGGTCCGGCACGGCCATGAACGCCAGCCTGCTCCGTTGCGCAAGGGAGCGCAGCACGGGATCGGCAAGCACGGCTGCGGCCAGGGCGGCATCCCCACCGGGCAGCACGTATTCCACTGAGTGGTCCGCGAAGACAGCAGCGGCGTGTGCGGCAGCGGCGGATATAAGGGCGTCGGCCTGGTTGGCGCGACGGCGTGCAAAGCGCTGCTGCGAACTGCCCCCGGCCGATGAGCGGGACTGTACGTAACGGCTGCCGGTCTTGGACGCGAGCAGCTTCCCTCCGCTGGCGACGCCCACCGCGAATCCGCCGCGCCGCACCAGGACGAGGCCGATCTTCCGCTCCTGGGAAGCAAGGGAGATCAGCCGTTGCACGCCGTCGGGACCGCGGCCTGGCCGCCCGTCGTCGGGCCAGGGCGCCTGCAACAGTGCAGTGGCGCCGTCGGACGCCCGTAGCAGCAAGCCGCCGTCGCCAGGTTCCTCCCGGACGCTGCCGTGGCTGGCGGCGAACCGCTCCACCCAGCCGGCGAGCCTGGCCGCGGGAACTATCGCGGTACGGGACGGTGCCGCCTTGGATTGGGCGCTGTCCATCGCGATGCCTCCTTCGCCGGAATCCATGAGTAGCCTAGTCTGTGTGGAAGATCTCTTTGGTTCAGGCGCCGACAGCATGGACGACACCGGCAGCCGCTTCACGGACCAGGACACGGGAGACAACGGCAGGCAGGCCCCGCCGCTTGCCGTCCGCATGCGGCCGAAGAACCTCGACGAAGTAGTCGGCCAGCAGCACCTGCTGGGACAGGGCTCACCGCTGCGCCAGCTCGCCGCCGGTGCCGAAGCCGCCGGCCCGGCCGGCCCCAGTTCCGTGCTGCTCTGGGGCCCTCCCGGAACCGGCAAGACCACGCTGGCACATGTGATCGCCCGCGGCCCGGGCCGGAAGTTCGTGGAGCTTTCCGCGATCACGGCCGGTGTCCGGGACGTCCGCCGGGTCATGGACGAGGCCCTGACAGCGCGTGACCTCTACAAGACCACCACCGTGCTCTTCCTCGACGAGATCCACCGCTTCAACAAGGCCCAGCAGGACGCGCTGCTGCCCGGCGTCGAGAACCGCTGGGTGGTGCTCGTGGCGGCTACCACCGAAAACCCGTCCTTCTCCGTAGTGTCCCCGCTGCTGTCGCGGTCGCTGCTGCTGACCCTGAAGCCGCTCACGGACCAGGACATCGAAGGGCTGCTGCTGCGCGCCGTCAGCGATCCGCGCGGCCTCGGCGGCACCGTGGAGTTGAGCCCGGAAGCGCTCGAACACCTGGTCCGGCTCTCGGTCGGGGACGCCCGCCGGGCGCTGACCGCGCTGGAGGCGGCCGCCGGCGTCGCCTTCGGTGAGCGCCACGACCACCTGGGACAGGACAATGCCGAAAAGGACGACGACGGCGGCACCCCGGCGGGTGCCGGAGCGGACACCACGCTCGTCGTCGAACTCCGCCACACCGAACGCGCGCTGGATTCCGCAGCCGTTCGGTACGACCGCGCCGGGGACCAGCATTACGACGTGGCCAGCGCCTTCATCAAATCCATCAGGGGTTCGGACGTCGACGCCGCCCTGCACTACCTCGCGCGGATGCTTGAGGCCGGAGAGGACCCGCGCTTCATCGCCCGCCGCATCGTGATCTCCGCGTCCGAAGACATCGGCATGGCGGACCCGACGGCCCTGCAGACGGCTGTTGCCGCCGCCCAGGCCGTCCAGCTGATCGGTATGCCTGAGGGCCGGATCATCCTCGCCGAGGCAGTGGTCCACCTCGCCACCGCACCAAAATCCAACGCCGCCTACATGGGTATCAACGCGGCAATCGCCGACGTCCGGGCAGGCCTGGGCAGCGGAATCCCGATGCACCTGCGCGATGCGCACTACCAAGGCGCCAAGGGACTAGGCCACGGACAGGGCTACGAATACGCCCACGACGCCCCGCATGGGGTGGCCACCCAGCAGTATCCGCCGGACGACCTGGTGGGCAAGGACTACTACAAACCCACCGCGAACGGTGCCGAGCGGGAGATCGCGCCCCGCCTTGAGCGGCTGCGCAAGATCGTCCGGGGGAAGTAGCGGCCGCTGCCGGGCATGGCCTGGAGGCCCGGGCACGCCAGGCGGCCGCCCTAGCCGCGGGATGCTAGTATTGACGTTTGTCTGGCATGGTCCGGGCACAACCTCCTTCGAAGATTCCTTTGACGGTGCTGTGCCGCGGAGCAGTAGCAAAAGGCAGCGGTTGGCCGATGCTCTCCCACATGGAGGCCAGTTACATCAACACACCGCAGTAATTTGGAAGGACACAAGTGGCTAACAACACTCGTGCTCGCCGTACCGCACGCCTTTCGCGTTCGCTCGGCATCGCTCTGACTCCCAAGGCCGCCAAGTACATGGAGCGCCGTCCGTACGGCCCCGGTGAACACGGTCGCGCCCGCAAGAAGCAGGACTCCGACTACGCCGTTCGTCTGCGCGAAAAGCAGCGTCTGCGCGCCCAGTACGGCATCCGCGAAGCCCAGATGACCCGTGCCTTCGAAGAAGCACGCCGCACCAAGGGCCTCACCGGTGAAAACCTGATCGAACTGCTCGAAATGCGTCTCGACGCCCTCGTGCTGCGCGCCGGTTTCGCCCGTACGATCGCCCAGGCCCGCCAGCTGGTTGTGCACCGCCACATCCTGGTTGACGGCATCCGCGTGGACCGCCCGTCGTTCCGCGTTTCCGAAGGCCAGCTCGTCCACGTCCACAGCCGCAGCGAAACCATGGCCCCGTTCCAGGTTGCTGCAGCAGGTGCGCACCGCGACGTTCTGCCCCAGGTTCCGGCCTACCTGGACGTCAAGCTTGACGCCCTGCAGGCACGCCTGGTTCGCCGCCCGAAGCGCTCCGAGGTCCCCGTGACCTGCGAAGAGCAGCTCGTCGTCGAATTCTACGCACGCTAAATTCCAGCGAACGTATACAAAGAAGCCCGTGGCACGCGCCGCGGGCTTCTTTGTATGTAAGGTACTTGGGGGAGAACAGCAGGACGCCGGCGGGAAACTTCCGCCACCGGCCTGCCAAACACGCAACGCAAGGAGATGAGAGAACATGACTGGTGGCGATATCGCAGGACTGATCGCGGCCGGGGTTTTCGCCCTCCTTGTGTTCCTGCTGGCGGTGCCGATCCTCAAGCTCGGGCGGGTCTTCGACGAAATCCGCACCTCCATCCGCAGCATCAGTGATGGTGCCACGCCGCTGATGGACGAAGTGACGGCCACCGTTTCCACCACCAACCAGCAGCTGAAGAAGGTCGACGGCATCGCCTCGAACGTCTCGGACGCCTCGGCCAACATTTCGGCCCTTTCTTCGCTGGTAGCGGCAACCCTTGGCTCTCCACTGATCAAGGTCGCTGCCTTCAGCTACGGCGTCCGCTCAGCGTTTACAGCCCGCCGCAGGCCCTCCTCCGGCCGCCGCAGCCGCTGAATCCCATCAACCAGGACCCGTAAGTCAGGAAAATCGTGAAAAGAATCGTCTGGATGGGAATCGGGGTCGCGATCGGTGTGATCGCGTTCCGCAAGATCAGCGAAGCCAAGGAAGGCCTTGGCGCCGAAGGGCTTAACCGCGCGGTAGGCAGGCTGGCCGACGGCATCTACGACTTCGCGGATGCCGTGCGGGCAGGAATGGGCGAACGGGAGAACGAACTCCGGGCCGCGCTCGGCTTGGAAGACGACGCCGCCGCCCGCCGCTAGCCGCCGCGGTTCGCCCTACCGCCAACAACAGGGCAGAATTGGAAGCTGCGGGAACGGCGTCTGCCGCCCGCGCATTGAGTCAGGTTTCAGAAGGGTAAGTAATCAGCTAATGAAGTCGCAGGAGATCACCAAGCGCTGGGTGGACTTTTTTGTCAGCAAGGGCCACACCGCTGTTCCTTCGGCGTCGCTCGTGTCCAGCGACCCCTCGCTGCTTTTCACCGTGGCCGGCATGGTTCCCTTCATCCCGTACCTGACTGCGCGCGAAGAGCCCGCCTTCACCCGCGCCACCAGCGTGCAGAAGTGCATCCGCACCGGCGACATCGAAGAGGTGGGCAAGACCGCACGCCACGGCACCTTCTTCCAGATGTGCGGCAACTTCTCCTTCGGCGACTACTTCAAGGAAGACGCCATCAAGTTCGCCTTCGAGCTCCTCACCAAGAGCGTCGACGACGGCGGCTACGGCCTGCCCGCCGAGCGCCTCTGGGTGACGGTCTACGAAGAGGACGACGAAGCCAAGGAACTCTGGCTGAAGAACACCGGCATCCCCGCCGAGCGCATCCAGCGCATGGGCAAGGCCGACAACTACTGGTCCACCGGCCAGCCCGGCCCCGCCGGCCCGTGCTCCGAGATCTACTACGACCGCGGACCCGCCTACGGCATCGAGGGCGGCCCGGTGGCAGACGAAACCCGCTACATCGAAATCTGGAACCTCGTGTTCATGCAGTACCAGATCGAGAACGTGCGCTCCAAGGTGGACTTCGACATCGTGGGCGAACTGCCCAAGAAGAACATCGACACCGGCCTCGGCATGGAACGCCTCGCGATGATCCTGCAGGGCGTCGAGAATATGTATGAGACCGATCAGGTCCGCCCGGTGATCGACAGGGCCGCCGAACTGTCCGGCAAGGAATACACCTCCGCCGAGTCCGACGACGACCCGCACCACGCCGACGACGTCCGCATGCGCGTCGTGGCCGACCACATCCGTTCGGCCCTCATGCTGATCTCCGACGGCGTGGTCCCCTCCAACGAGGGCCGTGGCTACGTGCTGCGCCGCCTGATCCGCCGTGCCGTCCGCGCCATGCGCCTGCTCGGCGTCGAAAAGGCCTGCCTGCCCGATTTGCTGCCTGCCTCCCGGGACGCCATGAAGGGTGTCTACCCGGTGGTGGAGACCGACTTCGAGCGCATCAGCCGCATCGCCTACGCCGAGGAAAAGGCCTTCCTGCGCACCATCGCGTCGGGTACCGCCCGCCTCGAGGAAGCCGTCGTGGCCTCGAAGGCCGCCGGCACCCCGCTCTCCGGCGAGGACGCCTTCACCCTGCACGACACCTACGGCTTCCCGATCGACCTCACCCTCGAAATGGCCGAAGAAGCCGGGCTCAAGGTCGACGAAGCCGGCTTCCGCGGCCTCATGCTGGAACAGCGCCAGCGCGCCCAGGCCGATGCCAAAGCCAAGAAGGGCGGCCACGCCGACGTCGCCGTGTTCCAGGAACTCCTGGCCGAGGGCGCGACCGTCTTCACCGGCTACGGCGAACTGGAAGGCGAATCCCGCGTCCGCGGCATCGTCAGCGGCGGCAAGCGCCTCGCCCACGCCTCCACGGGCGACGAAATCGAGCTCGTCCTCGCCGAAACCCCTTTCTATGCCGAGGCCGGCGGCCAGTCCGCTGACCAGGGCCTCATCACCGGCGACGGCTTCGTCGTCGAGGTCCTCGACGTCCAGCGCCCCGTCAAGGGCCTGAGCGTGCACAAGGCGATCGTCCGCGAAGGCGAGATTGCCGAAGCCTCGTTGGTGCGCGCCGCCGTCGACCGCGAACGCCGCCACGCTGCCGAGCAGGCGCACACCGGCACGCACATCGTGCACGCCGCCCTGCACCAGATCCTCGGCCCGGAGGCCACCCAGCGCGGCTCCTTCAACAAGGCCGGCTACCTGCGCTTCGACTTCGCCTGGGGCGAGGGCCTCAGCCCCGCCACAAAGTCCGAGATCGAAGAAGTCTCGAACATCGCCATCCGCAACAACTTCCGCGTAGACACCAAGGTGATGGGCCTGGCGGAAGCCAAGGCACTCGGCGCCATGGCCCTCTTCGGTGAGAACTACGGCAGCGAAGTGCGTGTCGTCGAGATCGACGGCGCCTGGTCCCGCGAACTCTGCGGTGGCACCCACGTGGCCAACACCTCGCTGATCGGCAGCCTCTCGCTGCTGGGCGAGCAGTCCGTGGGCTCCGGAAACCGACGCGTGGAGGCATTCGTTGGCCTCGACGCCTTCCGCCACCTGGCCGCCGAGCGCGCCCTCGTCACCGAGCTGACCGAAATGCTCAAAGTCCCGTCCGGGCAGCTCGCCGACCGCATCTCCGCGACCCTGAACAAGCTCAAGGCCACCGAGAAGGAACTCGACCGCCTCCGCAAGGAGCAGCTCGCCGCGCAGGCGGCGAACCTGCTCGCTGGCGCCAAGGACGCGGCGGGCGTGCGTGTCATTGCGCACGACGCCGGCCAGGTCGGGGGAGCGGACGACCTCCGCGGCCTCGCCATGGACCTGCGCAACCGCCTGGGTTCCGACGCCTCCACGGTCGCGGTGGCCGGCGTCAGCAACGACCGTCCGGTGATCATTGTGGCCACCAACGAAGCCGCCCGCGGCGCCGGTGTGAAGGCCGGTGCCCTCGTGCGCGTGGCCGCCGGCATCCTCGGCGGCGGCGGTGGCGGCAAGGACGACGTCGCCCAGGGCGGCGGCACCGACGCAGCCAAGGTCGGGCCCGCCCTCGCCGCCGTCGTGGACGCGATTACCGCGCGGTGATCCCGGACTCCATGCCGGACGAAAGCACTTACCCCCGGGGCGTCAAACTGGGGGTCGACGTCGGAACCGTCCGGGTCGGGCTCGCGGCCTGCGACCCGGACGGCATCCTCGCCAGTCCGATCAGGACCCTGAGCCGGGATGCGAAGAAGAATTCCGACGTCGGCGTCATCGTCAAGCAGGCAAGCGAACGCGGTGCCGTGCAGGTTTTTGTCGGACTTCCCAGGACCCTGAAGGGTCAGGAAGGGCCGTCCGCCCGCATGGCCACCGAGTATGCACAGCTGCTCGCGGAGGCCTTCAGGCAGGCGGGAATGGATGTTCCCGTCCACTTGATCGACGAACGCCTCAGCACGGTTTCGGCCCATCGGAACCTGCACGAAGCTGGATTGAGCAGCAAGGATCACCGTAAAGTGGTGGATCAGCTTGCTGCGGCTGGAATCCTGCAGCACGCCATCGAGATGCAGAAATCCAGGGGCCAGGATGTCGGCAGGCGCGTGTCTGCGCCCGCACCGGCCGAGGAGTCCGCGCAGACCGGGGGAGCCGGCGCGGACGGGTCCGGTCCAGCAACTGAGACAGATTCCCAACGAGCGGAAGGCAATCGTGAGCCCGGTCAATCATGACCCCTCCGGTGAAACACCCGAGCCCGGCGGACGCCCCCTGACGCGCCGCGAAATTCGTGCCAGGGAGCGCTATCTGGAAACCCAGCAGCAGATGCTGGTCCCCATCCCCGGCACTGAGGTCCCCGAGACACCGGACTTCGGCGAGCCGTTCGCATTCCCGGATGCCGCCGGACAACCGGAGCCCGACGGTCACCCGGAGCCTGCCGATCACCCGGAACACGGTGCACGCGCGGTGCACGGCGTGCATGCCGGGCCGGTGCATCGCGACGGGCGCGCGGAACGTGAAGCGTACAGCGCATCCGCCGGTCACCCGGAGGCAGCTGCCAACGTGGTTCCTGCTACGAGCGCGGTGCCCTCAGTGCCCGCCAACCCGCCCGTTGTGCCCCCTCAGCCGGTGACAGAACCGTTCGTCGATGACGACCCCGCGGTGGCGGACGCTGCCGAACCTGCGGACTCCGCGGTGGATCCGGAACCGCGCACGTACCATGAACCCGCCGAAGAACCCGCCGGCCAGGACCACTCCAGCCATGACCACGCCGGCCATGAGGCCCACGAACTTCATCGCGCACCGGAGTACGCCTACGCAGATCCGCACCACGGCACTGCGTACGGTCACGGCGCTGTCCACCACGATGCCGGATACGCGGATCTGCACGCGGAAGACTTCCACGCGGACGATCACCACGACGGCCACGAGCGGCACCCGGTGCTGGCCGCCGTCGACCCTGAACCCAAGCCTTCGAAGAAGGTGCGCCGCCGCCGTCGCGGGCTGGCCCTGTTCCTGACTTTCGCGGTGTTTGTCGCCGCCGTGGCGCTGGGCGCCCAATTCCTCAAGCCACTCCTCGGCATGGACAAAGTGTCCGACTATCCCGGGCCCGGAACCGGCTCGGTGTCCGTCACGGTGATGCCCGGCGCAGGGCCGAAGCAGGTGGCCGACCAGCTGCAGAGCGAAGGCATTGTGGCGGACTCGAGCACTTTCCTCCAGGCCTTCTCCGCGTCCGGCGGCGAACTGTCGCCAGGCGAATTCACCTTCCGCAAGGAAATGAAGAACTCGGACGCCGTGGCGGTCCTGGTCAAGAGCGACGCCGGCAAGGTCATCTACTTCGCCCTGAGCGCCGGCCTGCGTATCAACGAGTCCCTTGACGCCATCTCGCAGGGATCGGGGATCCCCCTGGACCAGCTCAAGGCGCTCAGTGACAGCCCGGGCCAGTTCGGAGTGCCCGCGAAGGCGAAGAACCTCGAAGGCTTCCTGGCCCCGGGTGAGTACCGCTTCCCGCTGGGCACCAGCGCCAAGGACATCCTGCAGAAGCTCGTCACGGGTACCATGGATGAGCTCAAGGGCCAAGGGATCACGGACCCCACCAAGCAGTACCAGACCATCATCGTGGCAAGCATCGTGCAGGCCGAGGGCGGCCAGGCCGACTACCGGAATGTCGCCGGTGCCATCTACAACAGGCTCAAGCCGAGCAACAAGGAAACCAACGGCCTCATCCAGTCCGACGCCACGGTCACCTACGGCCTGGGCACCAAGACCTTCCACCTGACGGATGAGCAGAAGGCGGACAAGAGTAACCTGTACAACACCTATGCGATCGCCGGCTTGCCGGTCGGTCCTATCGGTTCGCCCGGCAAGACCGCCATCGACGCCGCCGCCAAGCCTGCCTCGAACAACTACCTCTACTGGGTGACCATCAACCTGGATACGAAGGAAACGAAGTTCTCCAGCACGCTGGCCGAGCACAACAAGTACGTCGCCCAGTACACGGCATGGTGCACCGCCAACCCGGGACGTTGCGTATGAGCCGCCGTGCCGCCGTCCTGGGGCACCCCATCGGGCACTCCAAGTCGCCGGCCCTGCACCGTGCTGCCTACGCCCGGCTCGGCGCGGACATCAGCTACACGGCGATCGACGTGACCGCCGAGCAGTTGCCGGAGTTCATGGCCGGCGTCGCCTCTGAGCCGGAATGGTGCGGCCTGTCCGTGACCATGCCGCTGAAGACGGCGATGGTCGCCGAAGTGCACGAGGTCCGGGGTGCCGGTGCGAACCTCGGCGTGATCAACACGGTGGCATTCGAGGACGACGGCGGGGTGCCCCGCCGCGTCGGCTACAACACCGACGTCGCCGGCATCGTCCACGCGGTCCGGTATGCCGGCGTCGCCGATCGGCCTGACGCCGCCGTCCTGGGCGGCGGGGGCACGTCCGCCGCGGCGATCGCAGCGCTCCGCGAGCTCGGCTGCGACAGCGCCCGGGTATACGTGCGCGACGCCGGACGGGCGGGTGAAGCGGTCAAGGCCGCCGACGCCGTCGGGCTGGCGATCGAACTGCATCCGATGGAAGACGCCGCGGCGGGCATCGCCGGTGCGGGACTGGTGATTTCCACCTTGCCGCCCCGGGCGGCCGACGGCATCGCGGACGAACTGGCGCACATGGGTGCCGGCGGAGGCGGGGTGCTGCTGGATGTCGCCTATGACCCGTGGCCCAGCCGGATCGCCGAAGAATGGCAAAGGCGCGGCGGGGCCGTGGTCCCTGGCCTGGAGATGCTCCTGTATCAGGCAGTCGAGCAGATCAGGTTGTTCAGCGGCCGAAACGTCGGCGCCGATGTCATAGATGTGATGTGCGACTCAGTCGGGCTTCCCCGACGGGTCTACTAACCCCCTTACATGGCAGGATTGGATATATGTTGCGTTGGTTGACTGCCGGAGAATCCCATGGGCCGGCACTGCTCGGAATTGTTGAAGGCGTCCCCGCCGGTGTGGAACTTGCCAGTGATGACCTGCGCGAGGCGCTGGCCCGCCGCCGCCTCGGCTACGGCCGCGGCGCCCGCATGAAGTTCGAGCAGGACGAAGTCAGCATCCTTGGCGGTGTCCGCCACGGCATCACGCAGGGCGGCCCGGTGGCGATCCAGATCGGCAACACCGAATGGCCCAAGTGGGAGCAGATCATGTCTGCCGATCCCGTTGACCCGGAGCTGCTCGCCGACCAGGCGCGCAATGCCCCGCTGACCCGGCCGCGCCCGGGCCACGCCGACTTCACCGGCATGCAGAAATACGGCTTCGACGAGGCCCGCCCCGTGCTGGAGCGCGCCAGCGCCCGCGAAACCGCCACCCGTGTTGCCCTGGGCACCGTCGCCGCGCGTTTCCTCAAGCAGCTCGGCATCGAACTCGTCAGCCACACGGTGTCCATCGCGAGCGTCTCGGTTCCGGAAGGCCGGCCCCTGCCGCTGCCCGGCGACGTCCTGGCCCTGGACTCGGACCCCCTGCGCTGCTTCGACCGTGAAACCTCGGACGCCATGGTGGCCGAGGTGGACGCCGCGCACAAGGAAGGCGAAACCCTTGGCGGCGTCGTCGAGGTCCTTGCTTACGGCCTGCCGCCGGGGCTGGGCAGCTACGTCCACTGGGACCGCCGCCTCGACGCCCGGCTCGCCGCCGCGCTCATGGGCATCCAGGCCATCAAGGGCGTCGAAGTCGGCGACGGCTTCCGCACTGCGGCCCGCCGCGGATCGGCCGCCCACGACGAAATCGTCCGCGACGAAAACGGCCGCATCATCCGCAAGACCAACCGCGCCGGCGGCGTCGAAGGCGGCATGAGCATCGGCGAGGTGCTCCGCGTCCGCGCCGCCATGAAGCCGATCGCCACCGTGCCGCGCGCCCTGAAGACCATCGACGTGCGCACCGGCGAGGCCGCCAAGGCCCACCACCAGCGCTCGGACGTCTGTGCCGTCCCGGCGGCCGGCGTGGTCGCCGAAGCGATGGTGGCCCTGGTGCTGGCGGAAGCCGTCTGCGAGAAGTTCGGCGGCGACTCCGTGGCCGAAACCTCCCGCAACCTGAAGGCATACCTGGAGAACATCCCGGCAACCCTGGACACGGTCGGCAACTAGTGGTCCGTGGTATCTCCGGTGCCGGTAGCCGGTCCGTGATTGTGCTGATGGGTCCGATGGCTGTCGGCAAGTCCGTCATCGGCCAGCAGCTCGCACAGCACCTGGGACTGCCGTTCATCGACACCGACGCCGTCATTGTCGAGCAGCACGGCGCGATCGCGGACATCTTCGCCGGCCGCGGCGAGCACGCGTTCCGCGAAATCGAGGCGCGTACTGTGGCACGCGCCGTCGAGGATTCCCGTCAGGGGGGTGCCGTCATCTCCCTCGGTGGCGGCGCGGTCCTCGACTCGGGGACCCAGCAGCTGCTGGTCGGCTGCACTGCCGTCTACCTGGAATGCGACGCCGACACCGTGGCCGAACGCATCGCCCGGAACAGCGGCCGCCCGCTGCTCGCCGGCGACGCCATGGCCCGCTGGCAGACGCTGTTCGACGCCCGCAGGCCCGTCTACACCCGCCTGGCGGACATCACTATCGACGTCCGCAGCGGTACGGTCGCGGAGATCGCCCTGCGGGTCGAAGAAGGATTGCAAAGCTTCATGGCCTTGAAAGAGGAAGTTCAACAATGAGCAATGAATCAACCATCATCAAGGTCACCGGACAGGCCCCCACTGACAATTACAACGTCGTGATCGGGCGGGGCCTGCTGTCTTCCCTTCCCGCAACGCTGGGGGAGCGGGTCAAGCGTGTCCTGGTGATCCACCCCCGGGCGCTGCGCCTCACCGGCGACGCCGTGCGTGCCGAACTGGAGGCCGCCGGTTTCACCGCCCTCACGGCCGAAATCCCGGACGCCGAGGAAGGCAAGCACATCCAGGTGGCTGCGTTCTGCTGGCAGGTGCTTGGCCAGAACGACTTCACCCGCTCCGACGCCGTGGTCTCCGTGGGCGGCGGCGCCGTGACCGACCTCGCCGGCTTCGTCGCGGCGACCTGGCTGCGCGGCGTTAAGGTGGTGCACATGCCCACCAGCCTGCTCGGCATGGTGGACGCCTCCGTGGGTGGCAAGACCGGCATCAACACGGCCGAAGGCAAGAACCTGGTGGGTTCCTTCCACCCGCCGGCTGCAGTCCTGGCCGACCTCGACACCCTGCGCACCCTGCCGAAGAACGAATTCATCTCGGGCATGGCTGAGGTCATCAAGTGCGGGTTCATCGCCGACCCGGCCATCCTCGACCTCATCGAGAACAAGGGCACCGAAGCCGTGGACCCCGAGTCCGACGTCGTGCGTGAACTCATCGAACGCGCCATCGCGGTCAAGGCGAAGGTTGTTTCCGAGGACCTGAAGGAATCGGGCCTGCGGGAGATCCTGAACTACGGCCACACCCTGGGCCACGCCATCGAGCTCGTGGAACGCTACTCCTGGCGCCACGGCGCCGCCGTGTCGGTGGGCATGATGTTTGCCGCCGAGCTGTCCCGCAGCGTCGGGCGGCTTTCCGACGCCGACGCCGACCGGCACCGAAGCATCCTCGAGGGCTTCGGACTTCCGGTCACCTACCGGAAGGACCGCTGGCAGGGACTGCTCGACGGGATGCGCCGGGACAAGAAGTCCCGCGGCGACCTCCTGCGCTTCGTCGTCCTCGACGGTATCGCCAAACCCGGCATCCTCGACGTGCCGGACACCTCCCTGTTGTTTGCCGCCTACCAGGAAATCGCATCATGACACTGATCACCCCGGAAGGCATGACGGACTGGCCCACCGGCGGGTTCCCCGGCGTCCGCGTCAACCCGGACACCCTGCTGCCGCACGTCGTCAACGAAGATGCGTTGGAAGCCGCCCTTGCCGAATCCACGGACCCGGCGGACCGGATCATGGCCCTGTTGCTGGAAGGCCACTTCGGCGACGCCGCCGAGGAACTGGCCGAGGCGCGCTGCAACGACCCGGAGTCGTTCAAGCTGCGGATCTACGAAGCCGAGCTGCACCGCGCCACCAACCGCTTCGACCGTGCCGTGGAACTGTTCCGGCAGCTCCTGGCCGAGGTGCACGGCACCAGCCGGGAGCCGCTCGTCCACCAGTTCCTGGGCCGGGCCCACTTCGTGGCCGGCAATACCGCCGCTGCCGCGGAATCCTTCTCCAAGGCACTCGACCTGCGGGTGGCCCAGGCGGCGGACGCTTCCCTCATCTACTCCTCGGCTGTCGCCCTGCAGCGCGCCCGGAACGTGCTCGAACTGGCCTCCTGAGCGTTGCCCACAGCATCCGCGACGGCGGCCGCTGGACATTGCCGCTAGAATGGTTGAGGACTTTTCACGAAGTACGGGATTTTTGACAAATAAGCGCCGGCGGCCTGTATGGCATCCCTGGCGGGCATAGCGGTCTGGCGCAACGAACCAAGAGGATACGAGTGGCTACCACAAACGACATCAAGAACGGAACCGTCCTGAAGCTGGAGGGCAACCTCTGGAACATCATCGAGTTCCAGCACGTCAAGCCCGGCAAGGGTGGTGCCTTCGTCCGCACCAAGATGCGCAACATTCTCTCCGGCAAGGTGGTCGACAAGACCTTCAACGCCGGCGCCAAGATCGAGACCGCAACGGTTGACCGCCGCGACTATACCTACCTGTACCAGGACGGCGCCGACTACGTCTTCATGGACGTCCAGGACTACGATCAGCTGACCGTGTCCGGCGAGGTCGTCGGCGACGCCAAGAATTTCATGCTGGAAAACCAGCAGGTCCTGATCGCCATGCACGAAGGTGCCCCGCTGTACCTCGAACTGCCGCCGAGCGTTGTCCTCGAAATCACCTACACCGAGCCGGGCCTCCAGGGCGACCGCTCCTCCGCCGGCACCAAGCCCGCCACCGTGGAAACCGGCTATGAGATCCAGGTTCCGCTGTTCCTCGAGCAGGGCACCAAGGTCAAGGTCGACACCCGCGACGGCAGCTACCTGGGCCGGGTCAACGACTAGTGAGCGCCCGTGGCAAGGCCCGCACCAGGGCCCTCGAAGTGCTCTTTGAGGCGGAACAGCGCTCCGCCCCTGCGCTTGAGGTTCTCAGGGCCCGGCGCGAAAGGACCGACCTGATCGTCAACCCCTACACGATGGACATCGTGGAGGGCGTACTGGCCAAGCAGGCCACCATCGACGAGTTCCTCCAGACCTACGCCCAGGGCTGGACCCTTGAGCGCATGCCGTCGGTGGACCGCATCATCCTGCGGATCGGCGCCTGGGAACTGCTTTACAACGAGGACGTCCCCGACGGCGTCGCCGTCAGCGAAGCCGTGGCCCTCGCCAAGATCATGTCCACCGATGAGTCCCCGGCATTCATCAACGGGCTCCTTGGCCGGCTCCAGAAACTGAAGCCTTCGCTGCTGGCTTAGCAGCCGCGGCACGCAAAAGGAGGCGGGCTTCCCGGAAGGGATGCCCGCCTCCTTTGTCGTTCCGGGGTTGCCGGCGGGGTCAGCCGGCAACCTTCAGCCCAACAACTTTCAACCCAGGACCGCGGCCCGGAGGATGGGCACTTCGGCCAGTTGGCGGAACTCATCCGCTTGGTGCTGCCCGACGTCGCGCCCGCTGAGGATCCGCTGCCGGGTGCAGGCAAGCGCCGTCGCCGCCCTGACGAACTGCCGCATCTGCGGCTCCCTGCCGCGTCCGCGTGCCCAGCGGACGGCCTGCCGCCGGCCGCGCCCGGTAGCGAGCATGTCCACCTCCACCGGCGAGAACCAGCCGGCCCGCGCGTACTCGAGCAACCGCTGCCGGGTCAGTTTGCTCTCCGCGACCCGCAGCAGGATGATCCCGACGGCGGCGGCCAGGAAGATCGGAACCTGCACCAGGATGTACTGGACCAGGAAGTCCCCGCCCATGCTGTTCCAGCGGTTGTGCAGGAACACGGCCGGAACCAGGCCCACGACGAACGCGAGTACCGAGTAGCCGGCGTGCCACTTCCGGGCCGCGAATCCCATGATGAGGCCCGTGGTGCCGGTGAAGATGGCGTGCGCGAACGGCGACATGATGCCGCGCAGGATGAAGATCCGCACGAGGTCCGTCCCCGGGCTTGTGGACTCCGCAATCTCCCGGCCGAAGTAGAGGATGTTCTCCGTGAACGCGAAGCCGCCGGCGATCGTGAAGGCGAACACCACGCCGTCCACGGGGCCGTCGAAGTACTTCCGCGCAGCCAGCAGCAGAAGCAGGAGGCCCAGCGACTTCGTGAACTCCTCCACGATCGGGGCCTCCACTGTGGCCATGAAGAAGCGGAAGTCCGCTTCGCTCGTCCGCGGCGCCACCACCGCGAACAGCGGCTGGATGAGCAACGTCCCGGCGATGGACACGGCCGCGCCCCAGGTGAATGCGAAGGCCAGCAGCCGCTTGGGTTCCGGTTCCCAGCGGTCGATGAAGGACACTGTCAGCAGCACGGCCGAAAGCGGCAGCAAGGACGCCACGAAACCGATCCCGAATCCAGCGACGCCGGTGTTGCCGAGCAGGAACGGCACCACCAGCATGAGGCTCGCGAACGCGAGGATTGCTCCGGCGATGAGCAGGGGGAGCGTGCCCGGCGTCCGGCGTCGCTGCGTTGGCAGGGGCGGCAGCCAGGGCTGGCCCGGCACGCCGCCCGGGGTGCCGGGGGCCGGCTGGTAGTTCCGGGGGTCGACGCGGCCGAACCACGTCGGATTCGCCCCCGCCTCCATGAGCACGCGCGGATCCGGCTGCGGGCCACCGTAGTGCCCGGGGTGGTTCGTCGTCATGCGAACGAGCCTATTTGCCCTTGCGCTCCCGCCAAAGCGTGCCCTGCCCGGCGGCCCGGCTGCTGTGAGCGAAAACTCATGACGGCGGCCTTCACACCAGCGGCCGCAGGGCGCCGCTGTGATACTTTTGGAAGGCAAATGTTCCTTTTTTAATTCCGTCCTGTGAGGCGGGGAAAGGGGAGACGAGCGATGACTGACGTCGCAGCACCGGTACCGTCCAGGGTTGTACTGAACCAGGCCGATATTGACCGTGCACTCACTCGTATCGCCCACGAGATCCTCGAGGCCAACAAGGGGTCCCAGGACTTGGTCCTGCTCGGCATCCCACGCCGCGGTTACCCGCTGGCAGTGCGCCTCGCCAACAAGATCGCCGCCGCGGACCCTGCCGTCGACGCCGCCGCGATCGTCGGCCAGCTCGACGTCACGATGTTCCGTGACGACCTCTCCCATCAGCCGGCCCGCCCCCCGTACCCCACGCGGCTCCCGAAATCGGGCATCGACAACAAGGTCGTCGTGTTGATCGACGATGTCCTGTACTCCGGACGCACCATCCGCGCCGCCCTCGACGCCATTGTGGACCTCGGCCGTCCGCGCATCGTCCGCCTCGCCGTCCTGGTGGACCGCGGCCACCGCGAACTTCCCATCCGGGCCGACCACGTGGGCAAGAACCTGCCCACCGCATCCTCCGAAAAGGTGCGCGTGCACCTTGAGGAACTGGACACCGTCGACGGAGCTCCGGTCAACGAAGTAGTGATCGAGGCAGGCGTATGAAGCACCTGCTCTCCACCCAGGACCTTAGCGCCACCGACGCGATCCGCATCCTCGACACCGCTGAGGAGATGGCCGCCGTCGGCGAACGCGAAGTCAAGAAGCTCCCGGCCCTGCGCGGCCGCACTGTGGTGAACCTCTTCTTCGAAGACTCCACCCGCACCCGCATCTCCTTCGAGGCCGCCGCCAAGCGGCTCTCCGCGGACGTGATCAACTTCGCCGCCAAGGGCTCCTCGGTGTCCAAGGGCGAATCCCTCAAGGACACGGCCCAGACCCTCGCCGCGATCGGCGCGGACGCCGTCGTCATCCGGCACTGGGCCTCCGGTGCCCCGCACCGCCTGGCCGCCACGGACTGGATCGACGCCGCCGTCATCAATGCCGGCGACGGCACCCACGAACACCCCACCCAGGCGCTGCTGGATGCCTTCACCATGCGCCGCCACTGGGCGCGGCTGCACGGCACCGAATCCGAGGGCACCGACCTGAGCGGCATGCGCGTGGCCATCGCCGGCGACGTGCTGCACTCCCGGGTGGCCCGCTCCAATGTGTGGCTGCTGCAGACCCTGGGCGCGGACGTCACCCTCGTGGCACCGCCCACCCTGCTGCCGATCGGCGTCGAGGAATGGCCCTGCAAGGTCAGTTACAACCTCGACGACACGCTCCATGCCGGCGTGGACTCCATGATGATGCTCCGGGTGCAGGGCGAACGCATGAACGCCTCGTTCTTCCCGTCCACCCGTGAATACTCGCGGCGCTGGGGCTTCGACGACGCCCGTCTGCGCGCCCTCGACGAACTCGGCCTTAAGGACACCATCATCATGCACCCGGGCCCGATGAACCGCGGCCTGGAAATCTCCTCGGCCGCGGCCGATTCGCCGCGCTCCACCGTCCTGGACCAGGTGCGCAACGGCGTCTCGGTCCGCATGGCCGCCCTGTACCTGCTGCTCTCCGGGGACACCCGCGAAGCAGTTCCCGCATCCGCCCAGTCCACCAAGGAGAGCCACTGATGGCAGAGAACACTTACCTGATCCGGGGCGCCGCCATCCTCGGCGGGGATGCCGAGGACCTGCTCATCCGCGACAGCGTCATCGCCGCCCGCGGCAGCGGCGCGGCCAGCCATGAAGCCGCCGGGGACGCCACCGTCATCGAGGCCGCCGGCCTCGTCGCCCTGCCCGGCATGGTCGACATCCACACCCACCTGCGCGAGCCCGGCCGCGAAGACGCCGAAACCGTCGAGACCGGAACCCGCGCCGCTGCACTCGGCGGCTACACCGCCGTCCATGCCATGGCCAACAGCAACCCGGTGGCCGACACCGCCGGCGTCGTCGAGCAGGTGCACAGCCTGGGCCGCGCCTCGGGCTGGGTGGACGTCCGCCCGGTGGGCGCCGTGACGGTGGGCCTCGCCGGCGAGCAGCTCGCGGAACTCGGCGCCATGGCCGATTCCCGTGCCCAGGTGCGGGTCTTCTCCGACGACGGCATCTGCGTCCACGACCCCGTCCTCATGCGCCGCGCGCTGGAGTACGTGAAGGCGTTCGACGGCGTCGTGGCCCAGCACGCGCAGGAACCGCGCCTCACCGCCGGCGCCCAGATGAACGAAGGCGCCGTCTCGGCGGTGCTCGGCCTGGGCGGCTGGCCGGCCGTGGCCGAGGAGAGCATCATCGCCCGCGACGTGCTGCTCGCCCAGCACGTCGGCTCCCGCCTGCACGTCTGCCACGTCTCCACCGCCGGATCCGTCGAAATCATCCGCTGGGCCAAGTCCCGCGGCATCGACGTCACCGCCGAGGTCACCCCGCACCACCTGCTCCTCACGGACGAACTGGTCCGCAGCTACGACCCCGTGTACAAGGTCAACCCGCCGCTGCGTACCGAAGCGGACGTGATGGCCCTGCGCGCCGCCCTCGCCGACGGCACCATCGACGTCATCGGCACCGACCACGCCCCGCACCCCAGCGAGCACAAGGAATGCGAATGGGCGCAGGCGGCCATGGGCATGACCGGGCTGGAAACCGCCCTGTCCGTGGTGCAGGAAACCATGATCGAAACCGGCCTGATGAGCTGGGCCGACTTCGCCCGCGTCACCTCCACCGTGCCGGCCCGCATCGGCCGGCTGGAAGACCAGGGCCGCCCCCTCGACGCCGGCGAACCTGCCAACGTCATCCTCGTGGACCCCGCCGCCCGCTGGACGGTGGACCCCTACAAGATGGCCACCATGGGCCGGAACTCGCCGTTCAAGGGCCGGGAACTTCCCGGCGCCGTGATCGCCACCTTCTTCAAGGGCCACCCCACGGTGCTCGAGGGCAAGCTGAACGAACCGTACCGCCACCCGGAGACCGCCGGCGCGGTCAGCGGGAACTGATGAACGAGCTCGCCTCCCTGCTACTCGTCCTGGGCCTGTGCGTCGTCGCCTTCGCGCTCATCGCGCTCGGCTGGCGCTCCCGCCTCCGGCGGCAGGCCGACGTCGAACGGCCCTCGGCGGTTCCGGCGGAACTGGGCGCGGCCGCCGTCGTCGTCGAGGGCCAGTATGTGGCCACCACGACGGCGGGGGACTGGCTCGACCGGATCGCGGTCCACGGCCTGGGCTTCCGCGGCAACGCCGAAGCAAGCGTGCACCCGGAAGGCGTGCTGTTCGACCGCGAAGGCTCCCAGCCGCTGTTCGTGCCGCGCCAGGCGCTCCTGGCCCAGCGCCAGGACAGCGGGATGGCCGGCAAGTTCGTCGAGAAGGACGGACTCGTGGTCATCAGCTGGACGCTGGGAAGCCGCACCCTGGATACGGGATTCCGCACCAGGCACGCCGCCGACAAACAACCGCTCATCAACGCACTTCAAGAATTGATCTCCGCAAACCCCCAGGCGCAAGCCGATAGTGGAAAGTAAGACAGTGACGGACAACAACGCAGCGACACATCCGAACGACGTTGACGCCAGCGCAGCGGCAAGCGCCGCTCCCGCAGTGCTGGTCCTCGAAGACGGCCGCGTGTTCCGCGGCCGCAGCTACGGTGCCCAGGGCACCGCCCTGGGTGAAGCGGTTTTCGCCACCGGAATGACCGGCTACCAGGAAACGATCACCGACCCCTCCTACGCCCGCCAGCTCGTGGTGCAGACCGCGCCGCACATCGGCAACACCGGCGTGAACAGCGAGGACGCCGAATCCCGCAAGATCTGGGTCGCCGGCTACGTGGTCCGCGACGCCGCCCGCCGCCCCTCCAACTGGCGCTCCGAGCGCAGCCTGGACGCCGAACTCGTGGAGCAGGGCATCGTGGGCATCCAGGGCGTGGACACCCGCGCCATCACCCGCCACCTGCGCGAGAACAAGACCATGCGCGCCGGCATCTTCTCCGGCGAGGCCGCCAAGGCCGCAGAAAGCGAACTGCTCGCCGCCGTCAAGGCCAGCGCCCCGATGGAAGGCGCCCGCCTGGCCGAGGAAGTCAGCATCGACGAAGCCTACGTGGTGGAACCGAAGGACCACGGCTGGGACGGCGACGCCCGCTTCTCGATCGCGGCCATCGACCTCGGCATCAAGGCCATGACCCCCGTGCGCTTCGCCGAACGCGGCGTCCGCGTCCACGTGCTCCCCGCCACCGCCACCCTCGAGGACGTCAAGGCCGTCAACCCGGACGGTTTCTTCATGTCCAACGGCCCCGGCGACCCCGCCACCGCCGACGCCCAGGTGAAGCTGCTGCGCTCCGTGCTGGACGAGAAGCTGCCCTACTTCGGCATCTGCTTCGGCAACCAGATCCTCGGCCGAGCCCTCGGCTTCGGCACCTACAAGCTCAAGTACGGCCACCGGGGCATCAACCAGCCCGTCATGGACCGCCGCACCGGCAAGGTGGAAATCACCTCGCAGAACCACGGCTTCGCCGTCGACGCGCCCATGGACGGCGCCAGCACGGCACCTGAAGAGCGCTACGGCCGCGTCGAGGTCAGCCACGTGAGCCTCAACGACAACGTGGTTGAAGGCCTGTCCTGCCTGGACATCCCGGCCTTCTCGGTCCAGTACCACCCCGAGGCTGCCGCGGGTCCGCACGACGCGGCGTACCTCTTCGACCGCTTCATCGACCTGATGGACAGCACCCAGAACTCCGCCCAGACCACACCGGCCCAGACCACATCGGCTCAGACCAGCGAGGACACCAAGTAATGCCGAAGCGTACAGATCTCAAGAGCGTCCTTGTCATCGGTTCCGGCCCGATCGTCATCGGCCAGGCAGCCGAGTTCGACTACTCCGGAACCCAGGCCCTCCGCGTGCTCAAGGAGGAAGGCCTGCGTGTCATCCTCGTGAACTCCAACCCGGCCACGATCATGACCGACCCGGAATTCGCCGACGCCACCTACGTCGAGCCGATCACCCCGGAGGTGGTCGAAAAGATCATCGCCAAGGAGCGCCCCGACGCCGTGCTGCCCACCCTGGGCGGCCAGACGGCCCTGAACACAGCCATCGCCCTGGACAAGAACGGCGTGCTGGCCAAGTACAACGTCGAGCTGATCGGCGCGAACATCGCCGCGATCGAACTCGGCGAAGACCGCGAGAAGTTCAAGGGCGTCGTGGAACGCTGCGGCGCCGAATCCGCCCGCAGCCACATCATCCACACCATGGACGAGGCCTTCACCGCTGCCGAGGACCTCGGGTACCCGATGGTGGTCCGGCCGTCCTTCACCATGGGCGGCCTCGGCTCCGGCCTGGCCTACAACGAGGACGACCTGCGCCGCATCGTGGGCCAGGGCCTGCAGTACAGCCCCACCACCGAGGTGCTGCTCGAAGAGAGCATCCTCGGCTGGAAGGAATACGAGCTCGAGATGATGCGCGACAAGAACGACAACGTCGTTGTTGTCTGCTCCATCGAGAACTTCGACCCCGTGGGCGTGCACACCGGCGACTCCATCACGGTGGCCCCGGCGCTCACCCTCACCGACCGCGAGTACCAGAAGCTGCGCGACGTGGCCATCGCCGTCATCCGCGAAGTCGGCGTGGACACCGGCGGCTGCAACATCCAGTTCGCCATCCACCCGGACACGGGCCGCGTCGTCGTCATTGAAATGAACCCGCGCGTCTCCCGCTCGTCCGCCCTCGCGTCCAAGGCCACCGGCTTCGCGATCGCCAAGATCGCCACCAAGCTGTCCCTGGGCTACACCCTGGACGAGATCCCGAACGACATCACGCAGAAGACCCCGGCGTCCTTCGAGCCGACCCTGGACTACGTGGTCGTGAAGGTGCCGCGTTTCGCCTTCGAGAAGTTCCCGGCGGCGGACCCGACCCTGACCACCACCATGAAGTCGGTGGGCGAGGCCATGGCCATGGGCCGCAACTTCACCGAGGCCCTGCAGAAGGCGCTGCGCTCCCTGGAGCAGAAGGGCTCGCAGCTGGACTTCAGCCACGTGCCCGAGTACGAGGTCGCCGAGCTCGTCGAAAAGGCCAAGCGTCCGACGACGGACCGCCTCTACCAGGTCCAGCGCGCCCTGCTGGGCGGCGCCACCGTCGAGGAACTGTACGCTGCCACGAAGATCGACCCCTGGTTCCTTGACCAGCTGCAGCTGCTCAACGAAACCGCCCAGGAGATCCGCAAGGCAGGTGCCCTCACCGAGGACATGCTGCGCAACGCCAAGCGCCACGGCTTCTCCGACGAGCAGATCGGTGCCCTGACGCACAACAGCGAAGCCGTGGTCCGCGGCGTCCGCCAGGCTCTCGGCATCCGCCCCGTCTACAAGACCGTGGACACCTGCGCCGCGGAGTTCGCCGCGTACACCCCCTACCACTACTCGGCCTACGACGAGGAGGACGAGGTCGGCCTGCACGCCAAGCCGTCCGTCATCATCCTCGGCTCCGGTCCGAACCGTATTGGCCAGGGCATCGAGTTCGACTACTCCTGCGTCCACGCCTCGATGGCGCTGCGCAAGGCCGGCTACGAGACGGTCATGGTCAACTGCAACCCGGAAACCGTGTCCACGGACTACGACGTGTCCACCCGTCTCTACTTCGAACCGCTGACCCTCGAGGACGTCCTCGAAGTCATCGCGGCCGAAGAGCGCACCGGCGGCGTGATGGGCGTGTTCGTCCAGCTCGGCGGCCAGACCCCGCTGAAGCTGGCCCAGCAGCTGGCCGACGCCGGCGTGCCGATTCTGGGCACCTCGCCCGAGGCCATCGACCTGGCCGAACACCGCGGCGAGTTCTCCCGGGTGCTGGACAACGCCGGCCTGATCGCCCCGAAGAACGGCACCGCCGTCTCCTTCGAGGACGCCAAGAAGATCGCCGACGAAATCGGCTACCCGGTGCTGGTCCGCCCGTCCTACGTGCTGGGCGGCCGCGGCATGGAGATCGTCTACGACGAGGCCAACCTCTCGCGCTACATCGCCAACGCCACGGAGATCACCCCGGACCACCCGGTGCTGATCGACCGCTTCCTCGAGGACGCCGTCGAAATCGACGTCGACGCGCTCTTCGACGGCACGGACATGTACCTCGGCGGCATCATGGAACACATCGAAGAAGCCGGCATCCACTCCGGCGACTCCGCGTGCGTGCTGCCCCCGATCACCCTCGGCAAGAACGTGATCGACCGGGTCCGCACCGCCACCCGTGCCATCGCCGAGGGCGTGGGCGTGCGCGGCCTGATCAACATCCAGTTCGCCCTCGCCTCGGACGTGCTGTATGTCCTGGAAGCCAACCCGCGTGCCTCCCGCACCGTGCCGTTCGTTTCGAAGGCCACCGGTGTGCAGATGGCCAAGGCCGCCGCGCTGATCGGCACCGGCGTCACCATCAACCAGCTCCGCAGCGCCTACAAGATGCTGCCGGAGACCGGCGATGGATCCACGCTGCCGTTCGACGCCCCCATCGCCGTGAAAGAAGCCGTGCTGCCGTTCAGCCGTTTCCGCACCCCGGAAGGCAAGGTGGTGGACTCCCTGCTCGGCCCGGAAATGCGCTCCACCGGTGAGGTTATGGGCATCGACAAGCACTTCGATACCGCTTTCGCCAAGAGCCAGTCTGCCGGCGGCAACGCGCTGCCTACCGAAGGCAAGGTGTTCGTCTCCGTGGCCAACCGGGACAAGCGCTCGGTGATCATGGGCGTCAAGCGCCTCTCCGACCTCGGCTTCGAGATCGTCTCCACCGGAGGCACCGCGGACGTACTGCGCCGCAACGGCATCCAGGCCACCCCGGTCCGCAAGGTCGCCGAGGGCTCCAGCGCCGAAGGCGAAGGTACCATCGCCGACCTCATCGTCGCCGGCGAGATCGACATGGTCTTCAACACGCCTTCCGGCGGCGAAGCCCGCAGCGACGGCTACGAACTCCGTGCCGCCGCCACCTCGATCGGCATCCCCTGCATCACCACGGTCGCCGAATTCAACGCCGCCGTGCAGGCGATCGAGGCGCAGCGCACCTACGAATGGTCCGTGACCAGCCTGCAGGAGCACGCCGCGAACCTGACCGCAGCCAAGGAATCGGTCAATGCCTGAGGCGGTTGACCAGCGGCTCGGCCGGGAGCCCTTCGGCTCCCGGCTGGCCGCCGCCATGGCCGCCCGAGGCCCGCTCTGCGTCGGCATCGACCCGCATCCCGGCCTGCTGGCCGACTGGGGCCTGAACGACGACGTCGCCGGACTCGAGCGCTTCTCGCTCACCGTCGTGGAGGCCGTCGCTTCCCTCGCTGCCGCGGTCAAGCCGCAGGTGGCCCTGTACGAACGCCACGGCTCGGCCGGCATGGCCGTGCTGGAGCGCACGCTGGCCGCCGCATCGGACGCCGGGGTGCTGAGCATCGCCGACGCCAAGCGCGGGGACATCGGCTCCACCATGGCTGCTTATGCGGACGCTTGGCTGCGTGACGGTTCGGCCCTGGCCGCCGATTCGGTGACCCTGAGCCCCTACCTGGGCTTCGAGTCGCTGCGCCCGGCCCTCGAGTTGGCCGCCGAGTACGGACGCGGTGTGTTCGTGCTGGCGCTCACCTCGAACCCCGAGGGGAAGTCCGTGCAGCACGTGGGCGGCAGCGAATCCGTGGCCAAGCGCATCGTGGAAGCGGCTGCCGCCGAGAACGGACGCTATGACGGCGCCCTGGGCTCGGTGGGCCTCGTGGTCGGCGCGACCATCGGCAGCGCCTTGGCGGACCTGGGCCTGGACCTGAACGCGGTCAACGGGCCGCTCCTGGCGCCCGGGCTGGGCGCCCAGGGCGCTACCGCCGCGGACCTGCGCAGCACCTTCGGCGCCGCGTACCCGGCCGTCCTCGCAACCTCCAGCCGCGGCATCCTGGCCGCCGGGCCCGGCGTCGCCGGTCTGCGTGCAGCCACCGAGGAAACCCGGGACGGACTGCTCGCCAGCTGAGCCACCCAGGTGCGGGCCGCCGTCGGGCGCTCCCTGCACAGGCTCCTTGCATACGGAGCCGGTACCCGCCGCATGGCGGGCACCGGCTCCGCGTTGCTTTCACGGCGCGGATGCCGGTAGCTTCGGGGTAGTCCACTGCGCTGCGGGCACAGTGGTGCACAGAATGGGGAGAACCAGTGGCTCTGAAGGCTTTGTCTGCACAGGAACGTAGCGATGCCCTTGCGAAGGCGGCCAAAGCCAGGGCGCACCGGGCCCAGGCCAAGGAACGGCTCCGGAAAGGCGAGCTTGGCATCGCCGGGCTGATTACCCTCGCGGGCGACGACGAGGCCCTGGCCCGGATGCGGGTGGCGGAACTCTTGGAGGCCTTTCCCGGGATCGGCCCCGTCCGGGCGGCCGCGATCATGGAGCAGATCGGCATCGCGGCCTCGCGCAGGCTCCGCGGCCTTGGCGTCCACCAATCCCGGGCGCTGATAGATTTTATGGAAGACAAACATGGCGTCTAGCGCCTCACCCCGAAGGATCACGTGAGCAAGAAACCGGGACTGACCGTCCTCGCAGGCCCTACCGCCGTCGGCAAGGGAACCGTATCCACCTACATCCGCGACAACTACCCGGAAGTCTGGCTGTCGGTATCCGCCACCACCAGGGCGCCGCGCCCGGGGGAGACGGAAGGGGTCCACTATTTCTTCAAGAGCGCCGACGAGTTCGATTCCCTGGTCGCGGACGGCCAGCTCCTCGAATGGGCTGTGGTGCACGGTCACAACCGCTACGGCACGCTTCGCAGCACGGTCGAGGCGGCCATCGCCGAAGGCAAGTCGGTGCTGCTCGAGATCGACCTCCAGGGTGCGCGCCAGGTCAAGGAGGCCGTGCCGGACGCGAACTTCGTTTTCCTGGCACCGCCGTCGTGGGAGGAAATGGTGCGCCGGCTGGTGGGACGCGGCACGGAAACCCCGGAAGAACAGCAGCGCCGCCTGGAAACCGCTAAACTGGAACTTGCCGCTGAACCGGAGTTCAACCACACCGTCATCAACGATGACGTCCGACGGGCAGCGGACGAGCTTGTTTCACTCATGGGGCTTACCCCGCACCAGCGCTAAGCGCCGGGAACTGTCAGCCCGCTAGAATTTGGAGAATTCGTGTCCACGAACCTTGAAGGCATCATCAACCCGCCGATCGACTCGCTGCTTAAGGCCGCCGATTCCAAGTACGGCCTGGTGATCTTCGGCGCCAAGCGTGCACGCCAGATCAACGCGTACTACGCCCAGCTGCACGAGGGCCTCTTCGAATACGTCGGCCCGCTCGTTGACACCAAGCTGAACGAGAAGTCCCTCTCCATCGCCCTGCGCGAGATCAACGAGGGCCTGCTGGTTTCCACGCCGATCGAATCGGCCGAGTAGCAGTCTGCCTGTAGACGGGGGCCACGTGCGCATCATCCTCGGAGTCGGGGGAGGGATCGCAGCCTACAAGGTTGCATCGCTCCTCCGGCTTTTTACTGAAGCCGGACACGACGTCACGGTCATTCCCACCGACGCAGCCACCCGCTTCGTGGGGACGGCCACGTGGGAGGCGCTCTCGGGCAAGCCCGTGAGCAACAGCGTGTTCGACGACGTCGAGAAGGTCAACCACGTCCGGCTCGGCCACGAGGCAGACCTGATCGTGGTGGCTCCCGCGACGGCGGACCTGCTCGCCAAGGCGGCCACCGGCCAGGCCGGCGACCTGCTCACCAACACCCTCCTCATGGCGCACGGCCCGGTGCTCTTCGCCCCGGCCATGCACTCTGAAATGTGGCAGCATCCCGCCACCCGGGCCAACGTGGAAACCCTGCGCAGCCGCGGCGCCACCGTGCTGGAACCCGCCGTCGGGCGCTTGACCGGCGCCGACTCCGGCCCCGGCCGGCTGCCGGAACCCGAGGCGATTTTCGACGCCGCGCTGGCCCTGGCCGGCGCTGCTGCGGCCGTCGTTTCCCCGGAAACGCCCGGGCCCCTCGCCGGACGCACCGTCACCATCACCGCCGGAGGCACCCGCGAGGCCCTCGACCCCGTGCGCTTCCTGGGCAACCGCTCCTCGGGCAAACAGGGCGCCGCCCTGGCCCAGGCCGCCCTCGACGCCGGAGCCCGGGTACGCTTCCTGGCCGCGCACATGGACGTCGAACCGCCGTCGGGCGTGGACCTGGTCCGCGTCGAATCGGCGCTCGAACTACGCGAGGCGGCGCTGGCCGCCGCGCCGGAGTCCGACGTCGTGATCATGGCCGCGGCGGTCGCGGACTTCCGGCCCGCTGAAGTGTCCGACACCAAGATCAAAAAGAAGGACGGCGAGGACGCGCCGCTGGTCCGCCTGGTACGGAACCCCGACATCCTGCGGGAACTCGTCGAACAGCGCGGCAGCGCCCATGCCGGCGGCACCCACGGCAGCCAGCTCATCGTCGGTTTCGCCGCGGAGACAGGCGACGCGGACGGCGACGTCCTGGAACATGCCCAGGCCAAACTCGCCCGCAAGGGCTGCGACCTGCTGGTAGTGAACCACGTCGGCATCGGCCGGGTCTTCGGCCAGGACGAGACGTCCGTGGTGATCCTGTCCGGACATGGCGCCGGACCGCAGTCGGCCGCCGGGTCCAAGGCCGACGTCGCCCGCGCCGTCATCGACCGGATCGCCACCGAGCTCGACCGCGTCTCGCCCGCCGGCTGACGCCGGACCGGCAGCATCCTTAGCACGGGGACACACGGCACCGGCCGTTTTCCCTCAACCAAGTAAGGTAGTCACGTGACTTTACCCCTGCACCACGCCCACGGAAATCCGTCCAAGCTCCGGCTCTTCACCTCAGAGTCAGTCACTGAAGGACACCCGGACAAGATCTGCGATCAGATCAGCGACGCGATCCTCGACGCCCTCCTGGCCGCCGATCCGGAATCGCGCGTCGCGGTGGAAACCATGGCCACTACGGGCCTGGTGCATGTTGCCGGCGAAGTCACTACCGACGCCTACGTCGAAATCCCGCAGATCGTCCGCGAGACCATCCTGGGCATCGGCTATGACTCTTCCGCCAATGGTTTCGACGGCGCCCGCTGCGGCGTGTCGGTATCCATCGGCCAGCAGTCCAATGACATCGCCGGCGGCGTCTTCAACTCGCTGGAAGCCCGCGAGGGCCGCCAGGAGGACGACTACGACCTCCAGGGCGCCGGTGACCAGGGCCTCATGTTCGGCTACGCCAGCGACGAGACCCCCTCTTACATGCCCACGCCGATCTGGATCGCGCACCGCCTGTCGGAGCGGCTCACCGAGGTCCGAAAGAACGGCGAACTCTCCTACCTCCGCCCGGACGGGAAGACCCAGGCCACCATCGGGTACGACGGCGACCGGGCCGTTTCGGTGGAAACCATCGTTATCTCCAGCCAGCACGCCGACGGCTTCAGCCTCGACCAGCTGCGCGCTGACCTCGCGTCGCACGTCATCGACCCCGTCCTCGCTCTCGCTGACCTGGACATTTCGCGCACCACCAACATCCTGAACCCGGCCGGTGCGTTCGTGATCGGCGGCCCGGTGGGCGACGCCGGGCTCACCGGCCGCAAGATCATCGTAGACACCTACGGCGGCATGGCCCGCCACGGTGGCGGCGCCTTCTCCGGCAAGGACCCGTCCAAGGTGGACCGCTCCGCGGCATACGCCATGCGGTGGGTTGCCAAGAACGTGGTGGCTGCAGGACTGGCCAAGCGCGCCGAGATCCAGATCGCCTACGCGATCGGCCAGGCCCGCCCGGTGGGAACCTACGTGGAGACCTTCGGGACCGAGACCGTGGACCCGGCAAAGATCAGTGCCGCGATCGCGGAGATCTTCGATCTGCGCCCCCGAGCCATCATCGACGCCCTGGACCTCAAGCGTCCCATCTACGCCAAGACGGCCGCCCACGGCCACTTCGGCCGCGACGATCCCGACTTCACCTGGGAGCGCCTGGACCGCGTGGACGACCTGAAGGCCTACTTCAACGCCTGAGCCGGCGGTCACGGGTGCTGCGCTGAAAAATGTCAGTGCCCCTTGCTTTGCTGGTGCCAGCAAGGCAAGGGCCGGAGCCGGAGGAGGGTGGCCACGATGGGCGAGGACAGTTTGTTCCCCTTAGCTGCGGATCCTGTCACGGTTTCGGCGCGCCAGCCTTCCCTGCTGCAGGGTTTCCCGGCACAAGCTCCGGCAGGCGGCCCCGAGTCCGCCGCGGTGGACCCGGTCGCCGCGGTGCTGATCGAATCGCCTCTGCCCCATCTGGACAGGCCCTTCGACTACAGCGTCCCCGCCAAACTGGCAGATACCGCGCTGCCCGGCGTCCGCGTCAAGGTGCGTTTCAACGGCCAGGAACTCAGCGGATACATCCTCGAGCGCAAGGGATACGCCCCGGGCGGCCCGGCGCTCGTGCCCCTGCTCAAAGTCGTTTCGGCGGTCCCGGTGCTTGGCCCGTCCCTGCTGGCCCTCGCGTCCGCCGTCGCCGGACGATACGCCGGAACGCTCAGCGATGTGCTGCGCACGGCCATCCCGCCCCGCGTTGCCGGCCTTGAGAAGAGCTACCTCGCCGGGGACGACCTCCTTGACGCGCCGAAGCCGGCCACGGACGGGGAAGCAGTCACAGCCATCCGGCGCGACACCGCGGGAAGCTGGGCTTCCTACGGCAACGGCACCGCCTACCTTCAACACCTCGCGGCCGGCGGTTCCCCACGCGCCGTCCTCACGGCTGTCCAGGGCTATGGCCCGGACGGCTGGCCCCGGCTGGTCGCGGCTGCCGTCGCCGCCGTGCGCTCCTCGGGCCGCGGCGCCGTCGTCGTCGTTCCGGACCACCGGGACCTCGACCGCATGGAGCAGGCCCTCCTGGAGGTGCTCCCCGCAGCGGACATCGCGCGGCTCACCGCCGAGGACGGCCAGACGCCCCGCTACCGGAGCTACTTGAGGCTGCTCCGCGGCGATGCGGGAGTGGCAGTCGGCACCCGATCCGCCGCGTACGCTCCCGTACAGTACCTCGGCCTGGTGGCGTGCTGGGACGACGGCGACGACCTCCATATCGACCAGCGCGCACCGTACGCCCACAGCCGCGAAGTCCTGCTCCTGCGCAGCGAGCAGGAATCGGCTGCCTGCCTCATGGCCGCGCACAGCCGCAGCACCGAACTGCAGCGCCTGGTCGGCAGCGGTTGGGCCGTGCCGGTCGAAGCGCCGCGGCCGGTGGTGCGCAGCAGGACCCCGCGCGTCCTGAACACCGCCGACAGCTTCGAGCAGGAGCGCGACCCCCTCGCCCGGATCGCCAGGCTGCCAGGAGCGGCATGGCGTGCCGCAAGGGAAGGGCTGGAACACGGACCGGTGTTGGTGCAGGTGGCCCGGGCCGGCTACGCGCCGTCGCTCGTGTGCGAGGACTGCCGGGAACCAGCGCGCTGCACCAACTGCCAGGGTCCCCTCGCCGTCACGGGACCGTCCTCGCCGCCGCAATGCCGCTGGTGCTCCACTCCCGCGCCCGAATGGCACTGCCGGCACTGCGGTGGCAGGCGGCTACGGCGCGGTGCTGCCGGTGTGTTGCGCACCGCCGAGGAACTCGGCCGGGCCTTTCCGGGGAAGACCGTCATCACGTCGTCGGGCGACCAGGTGAAGGCCAGGGTGGGCACTGCGCCGGCGCTGGTGGTTGCCACGATCGGCGCAGAACCCGTGGCCGACGCCGGCTACGCGGCCGCACTGCTCCTGGACGGCGACTCATTGCTCCGGCGCGAGAACCTGCGCGCCGGCGAGGACACCGTGCGGCGCTGGTTCAATGCGGCGGCCCTGGTCCGCCCGGCCTCGGACGGCGGGCTCGTGGTAGTCACCGCGGACGACAGCACGGCCACCGGCGCCCTGCTGCGCTGGGACCCGGCCGGCTTTGCCGCCCGCGAGCTGGCCCTGCGCCAGGAACTGAACCTGCCTCCCGCGGTGCGCGTCGCGTCCGTGACCGGGCCACGCGCCGACGTCCTCCACTTCACCGGTGCCCTCGGACGCTCCCTTGAGCTGCGCGCCGTCGGGCCGTCCCCGCTCTCCGTCTCGGCCGCCCGCCAAGGCGCCCAGGCCGAGGAGGCCGACGTCCGCACGCTGCTGTTCATTCCCTACGGACAGGCGGCCCAGGCCACCAAGGAGATGCGCGCCGTCAAGGCCGCGAGTGCGGCGAAGCGCACCGCAGGGCCTGTCCAGCTCAGGCTCGACGGCGTGGACGTGCTTTAACCGGACCTCCGTCCGGGTGAAGCCGTCAGCGCCGCTTCCGGCCCCGCATTGCCACGACTTCTTCGGCCACGGCGAGCAGCTGCCGGGCCGAATCCTCCCAGCTGAAGTCCGCAGCCCGCTCCACCGAACGGCGGGAACGCTTCTGCCAGAACCGCGTGTCCCGCAGTTCCTGCACCGCGGCAGTGAACGCGGCAGGCGAATCCGGATCCACGTAGCTCACTGCATCCGATCCCACCTCCCGGAAGATCGGGATGTCGCTGGCAATCACGGGGGTACCCAGGGCCATGGCCTCGACCAGCGGAAGCCCGTAACCCTCGGCACGGGACAGGCTCACCAGGGCGGTCGCCTTGGCCAGCAGCCCGCTGTATTCCTCGTCCGTGACGCCGTTGTGGAAGTGGACGTCCGCACCGGCAGGCACCAGTGCCTCCAGCTCGGCGCGCCGCTGCGGGGTGATCCGGCTGAGCAGGTGCAGGGTGAATTCGGGAAGGCCTGCCATGCCCCGGATCATGGTTTCCACGTTCTTGTAGGGCATGAACGAGCCCATATAGAGCAGGGACTTGTCGGCGCCGCCTTCCGGATCCCGCGGCTGCTGTCCCGGCTGGGGCGCGTTCCCGACGATCCGCACCGGCCGCCGGGTCAGCCGGTATTTGGCCATGAGGGCTTCGGTGGTGTGGCTGATCGTGGCCACGACGTCGGCCCGGTTCAGCAAGACCCGTTGCGGCCAGAAGGCCTTGTGGTAGAGCCGCCACAGCAGCCGCACTGGCCCGGGCAGGAAGCCCGGGGGAGCGGGGTGCTCGTAGTAGATAAGGTCGTGCAGGGTCAGGACGAGACCGTACTTGCGGCCCACGGTGCCCATGGTCTGCATGGGGCAGACCACCACGTCGGCGCCGAGCTTGTTGACCTCACGGGCCACGAAAAGCTCCATCGGCGAGAGCGGACTGTTGATCAGCACATGGGGCACGTCCGGGAGGAGGGCGAGCTGCCGCGTGTCGCTGATGAGCATCGTGACGTCGGCGATCTTGGCGGTGGCTGCAATGAGGCTCGAGCCGTAGCGGCTGATCCCGTCGTGGTGGTCGGTCCGGGTAAATCGGGCGTCGATGACGATTTTCACGCGGGATGTTCCTCCAGGAAGGTGCGGATGGCGGCGGCTGCGGGTTCGGGCGTCTCGTAGTGGATCAGGTGCCCGACGCCGGGAATCACCTCGAGCCGGCCGTCCGGCAGCGTTTCCAGCAGCTTGTGCTGTGCGGGCAGGGTGGCGATCTCGTCCTTTTCGCCGGCGATGAGCAGGACAGGAAGTCGCAGCCGGGGAGCCGCCTCCGCGACGTGGCTGGATACCGAGGCCTTGAACGATTCGAGGAGGCTGTTGCGGTCCGCGAAGGCGGAGAAGTACGCATCGTGCTGGGCGTGCACGAATCCGCGCAGCGGCTTGTCGCGCGTCTTGGCCATGGTCTCGCTCATGGCGCGCACGATCAGCCGGTTCCGCAGCAGCGCCAGGCCCAGCCGCCGCGGCAGCCGCGCGGACAGCTGGTAGTAGAACACGGCGAGCTTGGTCATGAGGCCCTTGGGGCCTTCCAACGCGGGGGAAGCGATGGGGTTGATCAGCACCAGGGGGGTGACCGCGCCGGGGTGTGATGCGACGAAATGGCTCGCGATGATGGAACCGAAGGAATGCCCCAGCAGCACCGTGTCGCGTCCGAGGCCAAGGGCAGCCATGAAGTCGGTGATGAACTGTCCGTAGCGTTCCACCGTGTGCTGGTCCCGCACGAAGGCATCCGAACTGCCGAAACCGGGAAGGTCCGGAACAATCACCCGCATTTCGGGCAGCATGTCGACCACCCGGAGCAGCCCGTGGTGGTCGCCGCGGAACCCGTGGATCACCAGGATGGTGCGTGTGGCCGGGGTGGCGTTGACCGGTTCGTAGGACCAATAGGCGACCGTGCCGCCGTCGAGCTCCAGGTCCGAGGCGCGGGTCCGCCCGGCGAGGGACGGGCTGAAGAACGCCGCCTGCGGGTCCGGTGCGGGGCCGGAGCGGCCAGTGTCCAGTTGTTCCATGCGTAGGGTCCTAAATCGGCTGGGGGTCTAGTTGGCAGCGCTCTTCATGGGCGGCGGTCTTAGTTGACGTTGTCCGGGTGCGAGCCCGTGCGGTGGTGGCGTTCGAGGGAGGCCAGGCCGTCCATGTCCCCGGCCGGCAGCTCGAAGTCGAACACCCTGAAGTTTTCCTCGATGCGGGCACCGGAACTCGCCTTGGGGATGACGACGTTGCCCAGCTGGAGGTGCCAGCGGATCACGATCTGGGCCGGCGTCCGTCCGTGCTTCTCCGCGAGCGCCAGGATGGCCGGGTCCGCCAGCACGTGGCCGCGGCCGAGCGGGCTCCAGGCCTCGGTGCGGATGCCCAGCTGTTCGTGCAGGGCCCGGAGTTTGCCCTGCTGCAGCCATGGGTGCAGTTCGATCTGGTTGACCGCCGGAACCACTTCGGCTGACGACATGAGGGTCTCCAGGTGCGCTGCCTGGAAGTTGGAGACGCCGATGGCCCGCACGCGGCCCTCACGGTAGAGGGTCTCCATGGCCTTGTAGCTTTCCTGGAACAGCCCGCGGCCGGCGCAGGGCCAGTGGATCAGATAGAGGTCCACGTGGTCCAGGCCCAGCCGTGTCATCGACTCGTCGAAGGCGCGCAGGGTGGAGTCGTAGCCCTGGTCGTCGTTCCACAGCTTCGTGGTCACGAAGATGTCGTTGCGGGTGAGCGAGTGGTACCCCTCCCCGGACCCGCCCGTGTCTTCAAAGCCGTCCGTGGGGGCGAGCGCACGGCCGATTCCCTTGCCCACACCGGTCTCGTTGCCGTACATGGCGGCCGTGTCGAAATGACGGTATCCGGCCGCGACGGCGGTGGACACCAGCCCCGCGGCGTCGGCCGGAGGGACCTTGTACAGACCGAAGCCCAACTGGTCGATCAGGACGCCGTTGTTGAGGCTCAGGCGGGGTGAGGGTTTCATAGCAAAGACTCTACCTATCTACCCGGCTGACGCGGAGCCACTGGCGCCCACCAGGCGCCGCGCCGTGGCCTCGTCCACGATCAGTTCCGTGGCGAGCCGTGCCGCGAGCGCACCGCGCAGCCCGTCGATCTTGGACGCGCCGGACACGACGCAGATGCGGCGCTTCACCTGGCGCAGCTGTTCGTGGCTGGGGCCGGTGCTCCTTTCGTTCAGGATGATGCCATCTGAGGACCCGTCCGCGCGGAAGAAAACGGTGGCGACGTCGCCCACCACGTCCGAGCCGGCGAGCAGCTTGAGGTCGTCCTCGTCCAAGTAGCCGCCGGCGTACACGTGGCTCGGATACGAGGAGTCGACCGAGCCGACACCGAAAATCGCGATGCTCATCCGGTCCTGCAGGTCCAGCACCCGCCGCACGCTGCGTTCCTTCCACATCGCGGTCTTGGTGGAGGCATGGTCGAAGAACGCGGGCACGGGGAACTGCTCCACCCGGGCCCCGTAGGCGATGCCGAACCGGCGCATGATGTCGCTGGCATAGGTGATGCCGGTGGTCTGCATGTTTCCGGCGCCGTTGAGCTGGACCACGATGCTGTCATGGGTGATCTTGCGGGTCAGGTGCCGGCTCACGGCGCTGATCGTGGCGCCCCAGGCGATGCCGATGATGGCGTTCGAATCGACCAGCGGGCCGATCGTGCGGGCGGCCTGCATCGCCACGCGCTCCAAGGCTTCCGCCTCGTTCAGGGTGTCCAGCACGGGGACCACATGGACGTCCACGTCGTACTGCTCCCGGATCAGCCGCTCCAGCTCCGGGGCGGAATCCAGCGGGCTGCGGATCTGGATCTGCACCAGTCCGGTCTCCCGGGCGGAGGACAGCAGCCGCGAAACCGTGGACCGCGATGTCCGCAGTTCCCGTGCAATGGCGTCCATCGTGAGGTCCTGGAGGTAGTACATCTGTGCCGCCCGCAGGGCTTCCGAGTGTCGTGACCGTGGCATCCCAATTCCGTTCTGCACGTTTGTGCAAATAGCTTGATTTCATTTTCCACCATTCCAAAGAATGGGTGGGCAAGATGCGCCCGGCACGATGCGGCGCACCACCCCAAGCCCCAGGAGAGCAGTTTTGGGACACACCACGAACACCCCTTCCGCAGCAGGCGAGCGGGCCTCGGCAGCAGCGTTGCGTACCCGTCCCCGGGCCCGGGTCCTGGTCATCGGCGGCGGCATCAACGGCGTTGGCACCTTCCGCGACCTGGCCCTGCAGGGCGTGGACGTTGCCCTCGTCGAACGCGGCGACTTCTGCCAGGGCGCGTCCGGCGCCTCCTCGCACATGATCCACGGCGGCATCCGCTACCTCGAGAACGGCGAGTTCCGGCTGGTGCGGGAGTCCGTCGTCGAACGCAACCGCCTGCTGAAGATCGCCCCGCACTACGTCAAGCCGCTGCAGACCACCATCCCGATCTTCAGCACCTTCTCCGGCGTCCTGTCCGCGCCGATGCGGTTCCTGACCCACAAGCAAGGCAAGCCCAAGGAACGGGGCGCCTTCCTCATCAAGCTCGGCCTGAGCCTGTACGACTCCTTCTCCCGCGACGGCGGCAGCGTCCCGCGGCACCGGTTCCGCGGCCGCGAGGCAGCGCTGGCCGAATTACCGGCCCTGGATCCCGCAGTGAAATACACAGCCACCTACTTCGACGCTTCAGTCCACAACCCGGAGCGGCTCACCCTCGATGTGCTGCAGGACGGCGTGAAAGCCGGCGCCGGCAGCGCGTTCGACGGCGGCTCCGCCCGGGCCAGCAACTATGTCTCGCTGGTGTCGATGGCCGACGGCGAAGCCCGCCTTCGCGACGAGCTCACCGGCCAGGAATTCACCTTCCGTGCCGACGTCATCGTCAACACCACCGGCGCGTGGGTGGACCTGACCAACAACGCCCTCGGCCAGCCCAGCATCTTCATGGGCGGCACCAAAGGCTCGCACATCGTGCTGGACCACCCGGAACTCCTCGCTGCGTGCAACGGCCGCGAAATCTTCTTCGAGCACACCGACGGCCGGATCGTGCTGATCTATCCGATGGGTGACCGCGTCCTGGTGGGAACCACCGACGTCAACGCCGACATGGCCGAGGACGCCGTCTGCACCGAGGAGGAGATCGACTACTTCTTCGACCTGGTGGGCAAAGTGTTCCCGGCCATCACGGTCGACCGCAGCCAGATCGTCTACAGCTTCTCCGGCGTCCGTCCGCTGCCCCGCCACGACGACACCCAGCCCGGCTTCGTCTCCCGCGACTACCGCATCGAGCGGAGCGTTCCCGGCGGGGCGGGGTCCGCCGTCGTCCTCTCCCTGGTGGGCGGCAAATGGACCACCTTCCGCGCCCTGGCCGAGCACCTCAGCAATGACGTGCTCGCCGAACTGGGCATTGAACGCAAGGTCTCGACGGCGAAACTCGCCATCGGCGGCGGCGCCGGCTTCCCCTCGAGCGAGGAAAGTCAGCAGGACTGGATCAAGCGGCACATGTCGCCGGGCTTCGGCGCCGAGCGGGTGGCCGGGCTCCTGGCCCGCTACGGCACCCGCGCCGAGGAGGTCCTCGGCTACCTGAAGGCCGGCCACGACGGACTGCTGCGCTCCACCCACGAAACGAGCGTGCGGGAACTGGAGTTCATGGCCGAACACGAGCAGATCGGCCACCTCGTGGACGTGCTGATCCGACGCACTTCCCTGGCCTTCCGGGGACTCGTCACCGGGGAACTGCTCAACGAACTCGCCGAAGTCCTCGCCGGACCGCTGGGCTGGGACGGCGCCCGCAAGGCCAAGGAAATCCGGCACGCCCAGGACGTGCTCCAGCGCTTCCACCGGGTCACGGTACACAGCCTGGTGTCCTGAGGCCCGGCGTGGATGAAATGAGGAGTCAAAGATGTCTCTAGGAATTGTTTTCCTGTCCGAAACCTTCGGCACAGCGATGCTGACCCTGCTTGGCTGCGGCGTCGTGGCCAACGTGGCCCTGAAGGGCACGAAGGGCAACAACGGCGGGTTCCTGATGGTCACCTGGGGGTGGGGCATCGCGGTGTTCGCGGGTGTTTTCGTTGCCGCCAAGTCCGGTGCCCACCTGAACCCTGCCGTCACCCTCGGCCTCCTGGTGAACGGCAAGGCCGAATACGCACCGGGCGTCGCCGTCGACTTTGCCTCCACCTTGACGTATTTCAGCGGCGAATTGCTGGGGGCCTTCCTCGGCGCCGTGGTCAGCTGGCTGGCCCACAAACAGCATTTCGACGCCGAACCGGTGGCCGCCAACAAGCTGGGCGTCTTCTCCACCGGCCCCGCCATCCGCACGCTGCCCTGGAACCTGGTCGCCGAAGTCATCGGCACCTTTGTGCTGGTCTTCGTCATCCTGGCCTTTGGCGGCACGGCTTCGGGTCTGGGGCCGCTGGCCGTGGCCCTTCTCGTGGTCGGCATCGGCGTCTCGCTCGGCGGCCCCACCGGGTACGCCATCAACCCTGCCCGTGACCTCGGCCCCCGCATTGCCCACGCCATCTTGCCCATCAAGGGCAAGGGCTCCAGCGACTGGGCCTACTCCTGGGTTCCCGTGGTGGGCCCGCTGATCGGCGGAACCCTGGCCGGCGTCGCCGCCCTCTGGGTCCCCATCATTGCCACCGTGGCCACGTAGTCTCCAAGCAAATCAGACGGAACAGATCCGCAAAAGACAAGGACGTCATCGTGAACCAGTACGTAATCGCCATCGACCAAGGCACCACCAGCTCGCGCGCCATCGTGTTCGACCACGCGGGCAATATCGTCTCCACAGGCCAGATGGAGCACGAACAGATCTTCCCGCAGGCCGGCTGGGTGGAGCATGACCCGGTGGAAATCTGGGACAACGTGCGGGAGGTCATCGGTTCCGCGCTGTCCAAGGCGAGCCTGACCCGACACGACATCGCCGCCGTCGGCATCACCAACCAGCGCGAGACCGCCGTCGTCTGGGACAGGAACACCGGCGAGCCGGTCTACAACGCGATCGTCTGGCAGGACACCCGGACGCAGGCAATCGTTGACGAACTGGCCGCCGACGGGGGAGTGGAACGCTTCAAGCAGAAGGTGGGCCTGCCGCTGGCCACCTACTTCTCCGGCACGAAGATCAAGTGGATCCTGGACAACGTCGACGGCGCCCGCGCCAAGGCCGAGGCCGGAGACCTCATCTTCGGCAACACGGATTCCTGGGTGCTCTGGAATCTCACCGGCGGTCCCGACGGCGGCGTGCACGCCACGGACGTCACCAACGCCTCGCGCACCCTGTTCATGGACCTGGAAACCCTCCAGTGGGACCAGGACATCCTGGACGCCTTCGGTGTTCCGGCCTCCATGATGCCGGCCATCCTCTCCTCCTCCGAGGTCTACGGGCACGTCCACAGCTCCCAGCTGCTCCGGGAGGTGCCCGTCTCCGGCATCCTCGGCGACCAGCAGGCCGCCACCTTCGGGCAGGCCGCCTTCCAGCCCGGCGAGGCGAAGAACACCTACGGCACCGGCTGCTTCCTGATCTTCAACACCGGCGAGGAAATCGTCCACTCGAAGAACGGGCTCCTGACCACGCTCGGCTACAAACTGGGCGACGCCAAGCCGCACTACGCCCTGGAAGGCTCCATCGCCGTCACCGGTTCCCTGATCCAGTGGCTGCGCGACAACCTGGGCATGATCTCCACCGCTCCTGAGGTCGAGACCCTGGCCGCGGCCGTGAAGGACAACGGCGGCGTGTACATCGTGCCGGCCTTCTCGGGCCTGTTCGCCCCCTACTGGCGGGCCGACGCCCGCGGCGCCATCGTGGGCCTGACCCGCTTCGCCAACAAGGGACACATTGCCCGTGCGGCCCTGGAGGCCACCGCCTTCCAGACCCGCGAGGTGCTCGACGCCGTCAACGCCGATTCTGGCGTTCCGCTTAGCGAGCTGAAGGTCGACGGCGGCATGGTCGCCAACGAGGCGCTCATGCAGTTCCAGGCGGACATCCTGGGCGTTCCCGTCGTCCGCCCGAAGGTCGTGGAAACCACGGCGCTCGGCGCCGCCTACGCGGCCGGGCTCGCCGTCGGGTTCTGGAAGGACCTCGGCCAACTGTCCGCGAACTGGGGCGAAGACAAGCGCTGGGAGCCGCAGCTTCCGGCGGAGGAGCAGGAGCGCCAGTTACGTCTGTGGAAGAAGGCCGTCACCAAGTCCATGGACTGGGTGGACGAGGATGTGCGCTGAGGCGGGCCGCTTGACTCGTACCTGCTGACGGAAGCCTGACGCGGACGCCTGACGCTACGCGAAGGCCGGAGCGGCGAGCGCCGCTCCGGCCTGTGCCGTGCCTGCTCGGGCTACCGGTTCACGACCCGGGGGTGGCCGGAGCCGTCTTCGCGTAGACGCTTCTGCTGACCTTGTAGCCGCGCGCGTCCTGGTCCAGGGCTTGGGCATTGACCTGGTCCAGCTGGGCCGCGGTCAGCGTCAGGTTACTGACAAGGTCCATGAATTCCTGGTCCTGGCCGCCCACCGCGGTCACCTTGACCAGCCCGATACCGGCGGAATAGAACTTCCGCTGGTGACCGGCGTCGGCCGGGTCCAGCGGGCTGTATTCATCAATGACCAGGACGTCGTCATAGCAGCCGGTGGGGACACAGACGTGCTGGTTTTTCTGGAAGACGCTGCCGCAGTCCAGGAAGTCGATCTTGGGCGCGTAAGCCTGGACATGGTCCGGAGCGGTCAGGGACGGCCTGGCCGGCATTGCCGTGCCGGCCTGGGCCTTGGCGAGGCCGTGGATGAAGGTGTCCGGGGCGCCCACGAGGGCACCGTTCTCATACTCTTCGGGATACTCGCCAAAGAGCCACACAGTGCCCTGCAGGCTTTGGGCGAAGAACGCGAGTTCGGATTCCTGCAGCTGGCCGTCCTGGTAGTCGCGGTCCCACAGGACACGGGTGGTGATGCCGTCGATCACCTTTGTCAGTCCGGTGACGGTGTGGATGACGGAGTGCGTATGGACGCCGTCAGCAGAGATGACCGTCCCGGTGGTGGTGGACTGCACGCCGGGTTTCAGCGGGAGCCACTTGTTGCTGATCTTCGTGGGTTGCGTGAAGTCCGCGGCGTCGAAATTGATGGCTGAGCCGGGACCGCACAGTTCGGCCGGCGCAGGGGCGGCCGTGGCAGTGGCCGCGCCTGCAAAGGAGAATGTGGCCGCGACCAGCAGCAGGGCCGATGTTCCTGCGGTGATCCGGCGGCGTCGATGGAACATGGGAATTCCTTTCGAGGGGTGAATCCGGTCAGGTGGCCGGAACCGGCGCGGGCGCCTTGGCGCGTTGCCTGTGTGGCCGCGGCTTGGCGAACCGGAGGTAAAGCGAGGGAACGATGAACAAATTGAGCAGGGTGGAGGTGGCCAGTCCGCCCAGGATGACGACGGCCATGGGGTGTTCGATTTCATGGCCCGGAATGTCGCCCATGACGACGAGCGGCACGAGCGCCAGCCCGGTGGCCAGGGTGGTCATGAGGATCGGCGACAGCCGCTCCGACGCCCCGCGCATTACCAGGGGCCGGCTGAAGTCCTCGCCCTCATGCATTTCCAGGTACTGGCAGTGGTTGATCAATAAGATGCCGTTGCGGGCTGCGATCCCCATCACGGTGAGGAAGCCCACGAGGGACCCTAGGGACAGGACCCCGCTGGTCATGTAGGCGGCGATGACCCCGCCCACCAGGGCTACCGGCAGCGTCAGCAGGGACAGGAAGGCCAGCCGCCAGCTCCGGAAAGACGCCTGCAGCAACAGGAGGATCACGGCGAGCGCCGCCGCCGAGAAGATCATCAGCCGGTTCGTTGCCGCTTCGCGTTCGGTGTATTCGCCCAGCAGTTGCACGCTGTAGCCGGTGGGCAATTCCAGGTTCTCCAGCCGCGACTGCAGCTCGCCGACTACCTTGCCCAGGTCGGCTCCCTTGGCCAGGAAGGATCCCACTTCCACACGGCGGGATCCGTTGGTGCGGTCAATCTGGTTCGGCGTCGGCTGCAGGGTGACGTTCGCGACGTCGGCGAGGCGGACCCGCTGCCCGCTGGGCGTGTCGATGGGCAGTTCCTGGATGCTGGTGACACTGGCCCGGGTCGCCGGGGTGCTCCAAACCTGGACATCGTAGGCCCGGCCGTCCCGGAAGACGTCTCCGACTTCCTCGCCGGCCACCAGCGTCGCGGCGGCACGCCTGACGTCACCGGGTTTGATCCCGTACTTCTGCGCCGCGGCCAGATTGACGGTAACGGCGATCTGGGGGACTTCCACTTCGAGGGACACGTGGGGGTCTTCGGTGCCGGGGATCTCGTCGAGAATGTTCTTGACCCGTTGCGCCTGCTCCCGGAGGACGTTGAGGTCGTCCCCGTACACCCGCACGAGGATGGGCTCGCTCGCGCCGGTGATGACCTCTTCGATGCGTTCCTTCAGGTAGGTCTGGACGTCACGGTGGAGTCCGGGGTATCCGTCCACCACTTCCTGGACCGCGGCGACGGTCTTGTCGTAGTCGGCATGGCGGTCGATGCTGATCCAGTGCTCGCCGGCGTTGACACCGACGATCTCGTCAGCGGCGAACGCCTGTCCGATATGCGTGCCGCAGTTCAGGACGCCGGGGATCTTGAGGAATTCCTCGCAGCCGCGCTGCGCGATCCGGTATTCCTCAGCCGCGGAAGTCCCGGGCTGTGAGATCCAGTGCATCAGGAAGTCCCTTTCCTTGAAGGTCGGGAACAGGGACGAACCCATCAAAGGGGCGACCACCAAGCCCACCACCGTGAGCATCGCAAAGCCTGCGTAGCCGTACCGGGGACGGTTCATGGTCCTGGACAGGGCGGCGTGGTAGCCGCGTTTGAGCACGCGGACCAGGGGAGGGTCGCGTTCTTCGAGTTTGGCTTTTCCGAGAAGGATCAGGGCCAGGGCCGGTGTGACGGTCAGTGCCACGAGCATGGATGCGAGGACGGCCAGGGTGTAGGCGACGGCAAGCGGGCGGAAGAAGACGCCGGTCAGCCCGTCCAGAAAGAAGATCGGCACGGCCGCGACCACAATGATCAGGGTCGCGTACACAATCGGGCTCCGCATTTCGAGCGAGGATCGCAGGACCACGGAGGCGGCGGATTCGTTGCTTCCTTGGGCCCGGCGCTGCCGGAGCCGGCGCATGATGTTCTCGACGTCGATGATCGCGTCATCGACTACCACCCCGACGGCGATCACCAGCCCCGCCAGCACCATCGTGTTGATCGAACTGGACGTGTAGTACAGCACCAGTGCGGCCGTGAGCAGGGACAACGGAATGGCGATGAGGCTGATCAGGGCCGTGCGCCATTGGAAGAGGAACGCGACGAGGATCATGACGACCAGCAGGCAGCCCAGCAGCAGCGCGATGCTCAGGTTGGAGATTGCCTCCTCGACGAAGCTGGCAGGGCGGAAAATGGTGGTGTCGAAGGTGATGCCGCTCAGGCCGGGCTGCAGCTCGTGGAGTGCCTCCTCCACGCCCCTGGTCACATCCAGGGTGTTGCCCCACGGCAGCTTTTCGACGATCAGCATGAGGCCGTGGCCGTTGTTGATCACGGCATCGCCAATGAGCGGCTGATGGTCTTCGACGACTTGGGCCACATCGCCCAGGTGCAGGGCAACCCCGTCCTCCTCGCGGATGGTCACCTTGGCCAGGTCCGCGGGAGTCTGGATCGGCTGGACGTGCCGGACACCCATCCGCTGGTTGGGACTGTCGATGAAACCACCGGTGCCGATGAACCGTCCGGGCGAATACTTCAGCAGGCCGGCGTCGACGGCGCCGGCGGTGACTTCCATGACCTGGTTGAGCGAGACGTTCTGCGCCTTGAGCTTTTCAGGTTCCACCTGGACCTGCAGCATCTGGAGCCGCTCGCCCCAGATGGCCACGTTAGCCACCCCGGGCACCCGCAGGAGCCGGGCCCGGATCGTCCAGTAGGACAGCATGGACATTTCGATCAGCGAATGCGTCGAGGACGTCATCCCGATCTTCATGACCCGGCTTGTCGAGGACAGCGGCTGCAGCATCACCGGAGGGGCAGCCCAGGTGGGCAGCGCGGAGGTCACCGACGCCATTCGTTCCGAAACCAGCTGGCGGGCATTGAGCAGGTCCGTGCCCTCGTGGAAAACCAGGACGATCGAGGACAGTTGGGGTACGGACTTCGACCTCAGCTCGTCCAGGCCGGGCATGCCACTCACGGCGGCCTCGATCGGCACGCTGACGAGTTCTTCGACTTCCTGGGCAGTCAGTCCCAGGCACGCGGTCTGGATTTCCACCCGGGGCGGGGCAAATTCGGGGAAGACGTCCAGGGACGCGGAGCTGAGCTGTAACGAACCCAGCAGCATCACGACGCAGGCGAGGGCGACCACCACCGTCCTGAACCGGAGACTGATCCCGATGAGCCAGCGCATCTCAATGGGCCGTATCGAATTCAGCGCCGAAGAGTTCCTCTGCCCCCGTCGTGACTACCACGGTGCCGGCCGGCGGCCCGCCGGTCAGGACGGCGACCGCGCCGTTAATGCGTTCGACAGTGATGGGCTGTCGCATGTAGACGCGTGGCTCGGGATTGGTGTAGACCCACGTCTTTCCGGTGCTGTCGTAGATGATGGCTCCGTAGGGGACGGTGAGCTTCTTGGTCTGGGGATCAGTGGCAGTCTTGGCGGTTTGGATTCCCACCCGCTCGACGGCGCGCTCTGTCAAGGTCAGCCGGTGAAGGTCCGTGCCGGGCACCTCGGCAACCACTGCCGGGTCGCCGTCGCCCTCGGCGGCCGCCGGCGGGCTGCACCCCGCAATGGTGGCTGCCATAAGCGCGGACAAGAATGCCCCGCTGATGGAGGCCGCTGCCTTCTTGCCCCGTGGCGAAAGTGTGGAGTTCATGACGCAACCTGACTCTCGGTCTGTTCAGCGGTGCCCTGGCTGGTCTCCGTTGCCGGCTTCGGCGCGAATCGGAGCAGCACGGCGGGTAAAACGACCAGAGTGAAGAAGAGCGTTGTCAGCAGCCCGCCCCAGATGATCACGGCGAGTGGCTGGATGATTTCCGTTCCGATGACGCCTCCGGCGAGAACCAGAGGCAACAATGCCAGGCCCGTGATCAGGGCCGAGATCAGGACGGGGCCCAGCCGCTCCCGGGTCCCGCGGACCACGAGGTCGTGCCACGGCGCCGCCGCGTCCGCTGAACGGAGGTTCCGGACGTGCCCGGTGAGCAGCAGTGCGCCGCGGACGGCGATCCCCAGGACCGCGGCGAAGCCGACCAGGGCAACAAGCGAGTTTGCCCCGCCGGTGGCCAGAGCGGCCAGCACGCCGCCGGACAATGCCAGGACCAGGCCCAGGAAGAGCGCGGCGGCGAGCTTCCAGCTCCCTGTCGCCGTTTGCAGCAGGACCAGGATGCCGGCCGCGGCAACCCCACCAAGCAGCCACAGCCAGAGGTAGTTGTTCTGCTGCTGGGCGTACTGGGTGAGGATTTCGGCGTGGTAGGACATCGGGAACTGCATCTCTTGCAGGCTTGCGTCGATGTCACGCCGGATGTCGGCCAAGGGACGGCCCTGGACATCGGCTTTGACGTCGATGCGCCGTGACGTGTCATCGTGCAGGATGACGGACTCGTTGCCGACCATGGTCACCTGGGCGACGTCGCCAAGGCGGGTGTGTCCGCCGTTGGGGGTGTCGATGATCAGGTCACGGACGCTGTCCAGGCTGTTGCGGGTGTCCGCTGCCCCCTTGACGATGACTGAGAACACTTTCTGCTGTTCGTAGAGGTTTCCCACTTCAATGCCCTGCAGCAGGGCGGCAGCCGCACGCCGTACGTCACCGGGGACGACGCCTGCCTTTTGGGCCGCTGCGAGGTCCACCTTGACCTCGGCGATGGGCTGTTCCGCCGGCAGGTCGACGTGGGGATTAACGATTCCGGCGGTGTGCTCCAGAATGTGCTGCACCTCCGCAGCCTTCTGCCGCAGGATTACCGGATCGAGTCCATAAACCCGGACGGCAAAGCCGCTGTCCGCCTCTTGCCGGATCTGGTCGATGCGTTCCTGCGGGTAGGTGGAGATGTTGCTGGTGAGGCCCGGATAGCCTGCGATCACCCGGTCGACGGCGGCGGCCGTGTCGGTGTAAGAGGCGTCGGCCGCCACGGTCACCCACAGCTCGCCGGAACTGACGTCCCCCACCTGATCCGAGGTGATGGCCCGCCCGATGTGTCCTCCGACATTGGCCACACCGGGCAGGGCGCGCAGCTCGGTGGCTGCGGCTGCCGTGATCCGGCTCATTTCCTGGTCGGACGTGCCGGCGATCGCATTCCAGTTCACCACCAAGGTCTTGTCCGCCAGCACGGGCACCACCGGAGGGTTGCTGCCGGCCAGCAGGGGAACGAGTGCGATCCCGCCCAATCCCAGTACCGCGGCTGCGGCGAAAACCCACCGTGTCCTTCCCGCCATGCGCTCCACACGCCGTCCGTACGCGCCCTCAAGCCGCGCCAGGGGCCGGCGTTCCGGCGCCTTGGAACCGGCGGGAAGGACGAACGCCAGGGCCGCGGTCACGGCGATACCGACGATCATCGAAACGACGAGCGCGATCAGGAAGCTCTGCACCAGGGGCCCGAAGAGGGCGCCGTTCTCTCCCGGGACAAAGAGCGCCGGCATGACGGCCAGCGCCATGATAAGCAGCGAATAGAGGATCGGCGTGCGGACGGCCCGCAGCGCCTCCGGGATCACGGAATCGCGTGCGCGTTGGCCTTGCGCTTGCTCGTCCGTGGCCTGCAGAGATCGGGCCCGGGCTATGCCGTTGAGGTCCTCGGCGACATCGCCCACGATGACCGCCAGGGCCAGCACGAGGCCAGCCAGGACCATCGTGTTCATCCCCGTGCCTCGCCAGTCCAGCACCAGTACCGCCGCGGTGAGTGAGACCGGAAGCGTGATGAGGCTGATGAGGGCTGTGCGCCACGAACGGAAGAAGCCGCCGAACATGGCAACGATCAGCACAAGAGTGATCAGCAAGGCGATGCCCAGTGTCCCGACCTCGTCCTCAATGAAGGAGGCCTGCCGGTAGACGCTGGTATCAATCGTGACTCCGGGCAAGCCCGGCAGGAGCGTGCGCAGGGCCTCGTCAACGCCCCGGGTCACGTCCATCGTGTTCGAATCGGGGAACTTCTCGATGACCAGCATCAGTTCGGCGTCCTTGCCCAGCAGGGCATCGCCGATCAGCGGTTGGTGGTCGGTTGCCACCGTGGCCACGTCCTTGAGCAGCAGCTTGCCGGCCGACCCCTCAATGGGAACCTGGCCCAGGTCCTCCGGCGTGGTGATCGGCAGGACGTGCTGGACACCAATCCGCTGGTGGCCGGTCTCGAAAAAGCCGCCGGTGCCCGGCGTGGAAGCCTCCAGGTAGCTCAACGGCGAAACCCACACGGAGTTGCCGGTCGTCTTGATGACCTCGTCCAGCGTCACACCCTTGGCTTGAAGCTGGGCAGGATCAACGAGTACCTGAAGCTGCTGGTCCCGCAGCCCCCAGATCGCTACGTTCGCTACACCGGGTACGGCCAGGAGCCCGGGCTTCATGGTCCACCGGGCGAGCACGGACATGTCGATGGCGGACATGTCCTTTGATGTCAGCCGGATCATCATGACCCGGCTGGTCGAGGACAGCGGCTGCATCAGGACCGGCGCCGCAGAAACGTTGGGAAGTGCCCGCGCCTGGGTCAACCGTTCCGAAACAAGCTGGCGTGCCCGGAACAAATCGGTTCCAGGTTTGAAGACCAACTGGATCGAGGAAAGGCCTGGGACGGACTTGGAGCGGATCGCGTCCACCCAGGCCACCCCGTTCAGGAGGTCAGCCTCCATGGGCGAAGTGATCAGCTGCTCCACCTCGGCCGCAGAAAGTCCCAAGGCCTCTGTCTGGATCTCGACCTGCGGTGGGGCAAATTCCGGAAAGGCATCAACGGACATGGTCGGCAGGTTCGTGAACCCGAAGGCCAGAATTCCTGCCGCCACGGCCAAGACCAGGAGTCGGAACTGGATCACCCAGCGGAGTGTGCTCAGCATGACCGGTACCCCGCTGATTCCATGCAGGAGGACGTGGGTGGCGTGCCAACGCGACCGCGGGCCACGTCGGAAAGCACAAGGAGACGGAACTGCGCGCTGAACCGGGCTATCCCTTCGAACATCGCTAGTGCCCGGTCTGTACGCTGCGCGGGTGGGGGACGGCTTTCCCGGCCCCGGAACTATTGGGGAAACGGGCAGACAAAAGGCGCATTTCAGGCTCCATACCCTGAGACCTTTTGCCGTTCCCCCCGAGCCTGCTAACATACTGGACTCATCTGCGCAAGTTGGCAATGTCGTCCGGTACTTGTTTTTCGGTCCCGGCGGGTACTCGCGTGCCGCGCCGCCCGGATTGCCCCGGAATGACTGCCAAGGACGACGGCGGATGCGCCCCGTCCGGGCCGGGAACCGTGCATTTGGTGCGCTAGAGTAGGGATATGCGTGCGATCCTTCTGCTTAGCTAGCCGCCCGGTACCGGAATTACCGAGCGGCCGCCCCTCCTTGTCGAGGGGCTTTTGTGTGTCCGGGCAGGTGCCGGGACTGCAGCAGGAGGCCATACCGCCAAGGAAGAACAGAAGAGGGCAGCAGTGAGCGTTCACCCGGAGACCGAAACCGGAGCACAGGCAGGAACAGCGAACACCCCCGAGGAGGGTGTGTACAGCTTCGCCGCGATGGAGGCCAAATGGCCGCAGGTGTGGGAAGACCTCAAGGTCTTCACCCCCCTGGACGATGGCTCCCGCGAGCGTCGCTACGTGCTGGACATGTTCCCGTACCCCTCCGGTGACCTGCACATGGGCCACGCCGAAGCGTTCGCCATGGGCGACGTCGTCGCGCGCTACCTGCGCCAGAAGGGCTACGACGTCCTGCACCCGATCGGCTGGGACTCCTTCGGCCTGCCCGCCGAGAACGCAGCCATCAAGCGCAACGCCCACCCGAGTGAGTGGACCTACGCCAACATCGACACCCAGGCGGCCTCGTTCAAGCGGTACGCCATCTCCGCCGACTGGTCCCGCCGCCTGCACACCTCCGACCCGGAGTATTACCGCTGGACCCAGTGGCTGTTCAAGCGCTTCTATGAGCGCGGCCTGGCCTACCGCAAGGATTCCCCGGTCAACTGGTGCCCGAAGGACCTCACGGTGCTGGCCAACGAGCAGGTCGTCAACGGCGCCTGCGAGCGTTGCGGCACCCCGGTCACCAAGAAGTCCCTGAACCAGTGGTACTTCAAGATCACCGAATACGCGGACCGCCTGCTGGATGACATGTCGGAACTGCAGGGCCACTGGCCTGAGCGCGTCCTCGCCATGCAGCGGAACTGGATCGGCCGCTCCGAGGGCGCCCACGTCCGCTTCGTCATCGAAGCCGCCGGAGGCCGTCCCGAGAAGGAAGTCACAGTCTTCACCACCCGGCCGGACACCCTGTACGGGGCAACCTTCTTCGTCGTCGCCGCCGACGCCCACCTCGCCCTGGATCTGGTCACCCCGGAACAGCATGACGAACTTATGGCCTACCGCGAGAAGGTCAAGGCCCTCTCCGAAATCGAGCGCCAGTCCACCGAACGCGAAAAGACCGGCGTCTTCACCGGCCGCTACGCGATCAACCCGCTCAACGGCGAGAAGCTGCCCGTCTGGGCCGCTGACTACGTCCTCGCTGACTACGGCACCGGCGCCATCATGGCCGTGCCGGCACACGACCAGCGCGACCTTGACTTCGCCAAGGCCTTCGGGCTGCCCGTCCGGGCCGTCCTGGAGACCGGCGGTGAGGACCCGGCGGAGAGCGGCGTCGCCACCTCCGGCGAAGGCACCCTGAAGAACTCCGGCGAGCTGGACGGACTGTCGAAGGCCGAGGCCATCCCGGCCGCCATCGGCATCCTGGAGAAGCTTGGAACGGGCGAGAAGTTCGTGAACTTCCGCCTGCGCGACTGGCTGCTGAGCCGCCAGCGTTTCTGGGGCACCCCGATCCCGATCATCCACTGCGCCGAATGCGGCGAGGTCCCCGTCCCCGATGACCAGCTGCCCGTCACGCTGCCGGAGGACCTGCGCGGCGAAGCCCTCGCCCCGAAGGGCACCTCCCCGCTGGCCGCCGCCGCGGAATGGGTCAACGTGGAATGCCCCAACTGCGGCCGGGCCGCGCAGCGCGACACGGACACCATGGATACCTTCGTGGACTCCTCCTGGTACTTCCTGCGCTTCGTTTCCCCGCACTTCACTGAGGGCCCCTTCGACCCGGCGAAGATCAACGAATGGATGCCGGTGGGCCAGTACGTTGGCGGCGTCGAGCACGCCATCCTGCACCTGCTCTACGCGCGCTTCTTCACCAAGGTGATCCACGACATGGGCCTGCTGGACGCCGACGAGCCGTTCAGCGCCCTGCTCAACCAGGGTCAGGTGCTCAACGGCGGCAAGGCCATGAGCAAGTCGCTGGGCAACGGCGTGGACCTCGGCGAGCAGCTGGACAAGTTCGGCGTGGATGCCGTCCGCCTGACCATGGTGTTTGCCTCCCCGCCGGAGGACGACGTCGACTGGGCCGACGTTTCGCCGGCCGGTTCGGCGAAATTCCTGGCCCGCGCCTGGCGGCTCGGCCAGGACGTCAGCAGCGCGCCCGGCGTCGACTTCTCCGGCGGCGACCGTGCCCTGCGCACCGTCACGCATCGCACCATCGCCGAAGCCGCGGAGCTGCTGGACAACAACAAGTTCAACGTCGTCGTGGCCAAGCTGATGGAACTGGTGAACGCCACCCGCAAGACCATCGATTCCGGTGCCGGCGGAGCGGACCCTGCCGTCCGCGAAGCCGCCGAGGCCGTCGCCGTGATCCTGAGCCTCTTCGCCCCGTACACGGCCGAAGACCTCTGGAACCAGCTGGGCCACCCGGCTTCCGTGGCGAACGCCGGCTGGCCGGTCCACGATGACTCGCTCCTGGTCCAGGAAACCGTCACGGCGGTCGTCCAGGTACAGGGCAAGGTCCGTGACCGCCTCGAGGTTTCCCCGGACATCGCCGAAGACGCGCTGCGCGAACTGGCACTGGCAAGCGACAACGTGCAACGTGCCCTCGATGGGCGTGGCATCCGCACGGTGATCGTGCGGGCGCCCAAACTGGTGAACATCGTCCCGGCCTAGCCGGGGAGGCCGCCGGCTTCCGGCTGGCGGCCCTTTTCATCACGCAGCCCTGCTGCTTGCCGCCTGGTCGGCTTGAAGCAGCAGGGGCCCGTCCAGGAGGTGCCCTTTGCCGGACCGCGAACCGCCTGCATGGCTGTGGCTGAAACAGCGGCTCCCGCGCCTGCGGCAGTCGACGACGCCGGGACGCGCCTCCGGTGCGGCGCCCGCCGTCGTTCGCACCGCCGTCGTGACCGATTCCGCCGCGGCACTGCCCGCGGACTGGGTGAAGGCCTTCGTCGACGACGGCCGGCTGGCTGTAGTTCCGATGCCCGTCATGGTGGGTGAGGAAATCTTCGGCGAAGGCGAAGACGACATCACCACCACGCTCGCCCTGGCGCTGGCCTCGGGCTCGGCCGTGAAGACCTCCCGGCCCTCGCCAGGACAGTTCGAACAGGCTTACCTGGCCGCGGCGGCGCGCGGCTTCGAGTCCGTGGTGTCCATCCATATTTCCGCCGAGCTGTCCGGAACGGTCGAGGCCGCCACGCTGGCCGCCGGCCGCGTTCCGATCCCGGTGGAAGTCCTCGATTCCCGCACGGTCGGCATGGCACAGGGGATGGGCGTGCAAAGCGCGCTGCTGGCCGCGGCCGATGGCCGGTCCGCCACGGAAGTGCGCGACTTCGCCGAGGAGCGGCTCCGCCGCACCAAGGTCTACTTCTATGTGCCGAGCCTTGAGCAGCTGCGCCGGGGCGGTCGGATCGGCGCTGCGGCCTCCCTGCTGGGCACCATGCTCGCGATCAAGCCGATCCTGGCGGTTGACGGCGGCCGGATCGTGCCGCTGGAAAAGGTCCGTTCCGCCGCGAAGGCGGTGGCCCGGCTTGAGGAGATCGTTGCCGCCGACGTTTCCGCCCGCCCGGCCGGCGAAGCCAGGCTGGCCGTCCACCACTTCGGGAACCTCGCCGAGGCCGAGGGGCTTGCCAGGCGGCTGGCAGCCCTCTGCCCTGGGACGCCGGAAGCTCAGCTCAGTGCCTTGCCCGCTGTGCTCGGCGCCCACGCCGGACTTGGCGTCCTGGCCGTGATAGTCGGCGAAAGCAGTACGCCCGGGATGGCCCTGCGCGGGCGGTAGCTCCGTTCCTCCACAGGCCCCGCACGGGTGCGGCTTTCCACATAGCGCCGGCCCTGGGCAGCGGCACGGCCCGGCGGAACCTAGGCTCGGACCCATGCCGCGCCGGAACCAGGACCCGCAAGCCGGCGATGCCGCGCGCGCAGCCAGGCACCGGCTGAGATCCCGGCTGGGCGTCATGGAACCCGAGGCGGACGAGCCGCGGGAGGACCTGCTTCCGCCGGGCGGAGAAGCCGCCACGGAGCAGGACCTGGGCTGGAACGGCGCGCAAACCGGCCGGAACGCCCGCGTGCGGTGGCGGGTGCCATGGCGGGTTCCGGCTCTGCTCCTTATTCCGGCCCTGCTGCTCGCCCTCTGGATTGGCTGGCAGGCCTGGGCGGGCCAGCCTCCCGCGGAACAATTGGAGGCGTCGGGCGGCGCGTCCGCGGACGCCTCAACGCCGGCTTCGCCAGGAACGGATCCCGGCTCGGGTGGCCCAGGGGCCGGTGACTCCGGGGCGCCCCGGATCGTGGTCCACGTGGCCGGTGCCGTGAAGAAGCCAGGGATCGTCAGCCTGCCCGCGGGGTCGCGGGTCTTCGAGGCGATCGCCGCGGCGGGAGGAGTTGCTGCGGGGTCGTCCCTGGACAGCCTCAACCTCGCCGCGGTGGTCCAGGACGGCGCCAAGATCCAGGTTCCCCTGAAGGGCGAGGTGCCCGCAGCTGCTGCGGCCGGTGATGGCACTTCTTCCTCGGGCAGGCCGTCTGGCGGTGGCCCTGGTTCCGCTGACGGGGCCGGCGCCAAGATCAACATCAACACTGCGTCGGCGGCGGAGCTCGACGAGCTGCCCAGGGTCGGCCCGGTCCTGGCTGAGCGCATCGTCGCCTGGCGGGAAGAACACGGACCCTTCGCCGCCGTCGAAGAACTCGATGCCGTGGACGGCGTGGGGCCCAAAATGCTCGAGGCGCTACTTCCCTTGGTAACCGTGTGATGGCGGGCAGCAGACCTACGCCTCGCCCGGGCGCCGGGGAAGATGCGCACAGCGACGGGGATCCGGGGCCGCGCCTGGACCTGCGGCTCGTGCCCGCAGCGGTGCTGGCGTGGACGGCAGCCCTGGCCGGGAGTCATTTGTCCCCGGGATGGACCACCGGCATCGTGGCGTCCTTGCTTGCTTGCGCAGTGTTTCTGCTGTTCGTGGCCGGCGCCCTTCGGAGGCCTACGGCGCGGCCTGGCCAGAGGCTGCGCACCCTGCGGGTGGGCCGGAAGCGTTTGCCCATACGGGCAAACGAAAGGCTCCTGCCGGGCAGGGCCGGGCATCGCAGCCTGGCTGCTGCGTTGTCCTTGGCCTGCCTCCTGGGTGCCGCAGCGGCAGCGCACACCCTGACCGGGTCCACCGCGCGCTCGAGCCTGCCAGTGACGGGCCGGGGGCCGGATGGAACCGCCCTCGCGAACCTCCTGGTCACCGGCGAGGCCAAGGAAGTACGTGCCGGGGCCGGGCGGACCGAACGCTGGATTCTCAGTGCTGAACTGTTGGAACTCACTGTGGACGGCAAGCTCTACCGCCCGGCCACCCGGATCCTGGTGGTGGGCGGTTCCGGATGGCGGGAACCCCGCATCGGAGAACGCATCCGTGCCGGCGGCAAACTCGCACAGGCGCGCCCCGGACAGGCTGAGACGGCGGTCTTCACGGCGACGACGCGGCCTCTCCCGGCCCTGGGGAGCCTGCAGCACGATGCAGACCCGAAGCGTGCGGCTCACGGCGCAGGACCAGCGGCAGGACCACGGGCGGCGCCGGACTGGGCCGCCGTGATGCGGGAGCACTACCGGGAAGCGGCGGCGAAGCTCGGCGGTGATCCGGCGGGCCTGCTGCCGGGAATGGTCATCGGCGACACGGACGGCATGGACGAAGGACTTGTTGCGGCAATGCGCGACACCGGCACCACCCATCTGACCGCGGTGAGCGGAGCCAATTGCAGCTTGATTCTGGGTCTGCTGATCGTGTTGGCCAGGAGTTGCCGTTTCGGCCGTCCGGCTGCGGCTGTCCTGGCCCTGTGCGGCCTGGGTGCGTTTGTGTGGCTGGTCGGCCCCGAACCGAGCGTGCTCCGTGCCGCGGTCATGGGAGCGATCGGGCTGATTGGTCTCAGCAGCGGACGGCCGGGCCGCAGCCTGGGATTCCTCTGCCTTGCTGTCGCCGTGCTCCTGGTCGGCGAACCGTCCCTGGCCGGCAGTCCCGGGTTCCTGCTCTCGGTCCTCGCCACGTTGGGGATCATCCTGCTGGCCCGTCCGCTCATGTCCCGGGCGCCGGCCTGGCTGCCACGTCCTGTGGCCGCCGCGCTGGCGGTGCCGCTGTCCGCGCAGCTGTTCTGTGCGCCCGTCATTGTGGGCCTGCAGCCGCAGTTCACGGTCTTCTCTTTGCTGGCCAATGTCGCCATGGCACCGTTGGTCGCCCCGGTGACGGTCCTGGGTACGCTCGCGGTGCCCGTGTTGGCGGTCCACGGTGGTGCCGCAGCCCTGCTCATGGGTGCGGCAGCGGTGTGTACCGGAGCGATCGCGGGAATTGCGCGGTTCCTTGCCGGGGTTTCGGGGGCCGTCCTGCCGTGGCCCGAGGGCGCGTGGGGGATGGCCACCATGGCACTCTGCTCCGCGGGAAACCTCGCCCTGCTCTGGCTGCTCCTGCACCCGGCCCGCTGCGTGCGCCTTGCCGTGGACAGCCACGCCTACGTGGTGGACAGGATCGCGCTCCTCGAGGCCTGGCCGGAACAGCGCTCCCGGAGCGTTCCCGCCCCCAGGCGACGTCCAGTAGCAGGCGGCTCGGGATTGAGGAACGATCGTGGGAGACTGGAACCCTGCAAAAACCCGTCCGGAAGGAAGCACTGTTGGCTGCTGCCCAGGCCTCGAAAGCCAAGACCAACTCGGCGAATGCTGCTACCTGGCGGGACGTTTCGCCGGCCGCCGTAGTGCTGATCACCGGGCCGGAGGAGTATCTGGGCATCCGTGCCATGGACCGGGTAAGGTCGCTCGTCCGTGAGGCCATGCCCGACGTCGAGGTCAGCAAGCTCAACGCAGGAACCTACGAAACCGGCTCGCTGGCCATGACGGTCACCCCGTCACTGTTCGGTGAGGGCAAGCTGGTCGAGGTCGAAGGGCTCGAGGCGATGAACGAAGCCTTCCTCAGCGATGCGCTGCCCTACGTGGCCAAGCCGGAAGACGACGTCGTGCTGGTGCTGCGCCACAGTGGCGGGACCAGGGGAAAGAAGCTCTTGGATGCGATCAAGGCCGCGGGCTGGCCGGTGGTGGACTGCCAGCCGTTGAAGAAGGACGCCGACAAGACGGCGTTCGTGGTTGCCGAGTTCAAGGCCGGCGGCCGCCGGATCGAGGGCGAGGCGGTCCAGGCGCTGGTCAACGCCGTCGGCACCTCGTTGTCCGAACTGGCCGCGTCCTGCCGGCAGCTCATCGCCGACGCCACCACGGCGGTGGACGCCGCCATGGTCGAGCGCTACTACGGCGGCCGGGTCGAGGCGACAGCCTTCAAGGTCGCGGATGCGGCGATGGCGGGGAATGCCCCGCTGGCCCTGTCCAGCCTCCGGCACGCCCTGGCCACCGGAGTGGACCCGGTGCCATTGGTCGCGGCCCTGGCCGCCAAGCTTCGTACCCTGGCCCGGGTGGCCGGTGCGCAGGGTTCCTCGGCACAGATCGCCAAACAGTTGGGCATGCAGCCTTGGCTGGTCGAGCAGGCGCAGCGGGATGTCCGCCGCTGGACCCCGGAAGGGCTGATCCGCTCCATCCAGGTCACAGCCGAAGCCGACGCCCAGGTGAAGGGACTCTCCCGCGATCCCGTCTACGCGGTGGAGCACGCCGTGACGGTCATCGCCAACTCAGCCCGCGGCCGCTAAACGCGGCGGTCCAGTAGAGCGCTGGACAAGCCATTAGACCGCCGGACCAAAAAGCGCGCTTAAATGCGATGAGGCCGGCCCAAACGGGCCGGCCTCAATTTCAGCTCAGTCGAACTGGAAAAACCTTAGAGTGCGTTGACCTTCTTGGAGATCGCCGACTTGCGGTTCGCAGCGTTGTTCTTGTGAATAACGCCCTTGCTGACAGCCTTGTCCAGCTTACGGCTGGCAGCAACAAGAGCCTTGGCAGCAGCTTCCTTGTCCGTGGACTCAACGGCGGTGTTGACGGCGCGGATGGCAGTCTTCAGCTCGGACTTGACGGCGTTGTTACGCAGACGAGCCTTCTCGTTGGTGAGGATGCGCTTCTTCTGGGACTTGATATTAGCCACGTGTGTGAACTCTCTTTTTAATGCGGAAATGGTCTAGAGGGTTATCAGGTTGGCCATCGACTGAGCGGCGTGGGGATGCCTATGGCAGCCAACCATGTATGGCCGTCGACCTGCACGGACATACAGCCATCAATCCTAGCAGACACTTCCCGCGGTCCCGCGGTCCGGGGTTGCCGCGGCGCGCCTACCCCCGGCGCAGCCGATCCGCGACAGTTTGGAAGGTCGCTTTGTCGAGGGTAGCGCCTTCCCGGCGCACCCGCTCAGGATCCACGCGGATGATGCGGTCCAGCTTCACTTCGCTCGCCCGCCATTGGGGATCCCAAGGACCGGCCCCGATGTCCACGTAGTCGGCCGCGTCGCGCCCGTTGTTGTGGTCCTTGCTGGTCAGCATCAGTCCCAGCAGCCACCGTCCGTCGCGCCCGACAAGCAGCACCGGGCGGTCCTTGCCCTTCGTGTGGTCCTCCTCGAACGGCACCCAGGTCCAAACGATCTCGCCCGGATCGGGCCGGCCGTCCAGCGCGGGGGAGTAGCGCGCCGCCACCGTCCCCTGGAAGTCGCCCGGATAGCGCCCGACGGCGGAAGGCGCGGAGGCGGGACGCTTGCCCTTGGCCGCCGTTCCCGGCCGTGGTCCGGGCTGGGTGCGCGGCGCCGTCGGGCGGGCAGTTCCACCCGCCAGCCGCCACAGGTAGCGCAAGGGTGCTGTGATCATCCTGCCAAGCAGGGAGCGGTTATCCGATGCCATCCCATCACCGTATCCGCCGGCCGCGGCAACAAGGGCATTCCGATGCGCGCCGGAGCCGGGGTTCATGGGAGACTATGAGTTCAGATATGCGGTGCACACCGGGACAGCAGCACTGTCCGGGTAACTTTTCCGCGTGAGTGTCGACAGTAAGGACCCCTGCGTGTCTCCCATGGCCCGCACCGCCCCGGTGCCTGCCGCAACAGATCCGGCCATCATCCGGAACTTCTGCATCATTGCCCACATCGACCACGGCAAGTCCACCCTGGCCGACCGCATGCTGCAGTACACCGGCGTCGTTCAATCCCGCGACATGAAGGCCCAGTATCTGGACCGCATGGACATCGAACGCGAACGGGGCATCACCATCAAGTCCCAGGCGGTCCGCATGCCCTGGGAGGTCGACGACACCGCCTATGCGCTGAACATGATCGACACCCCGGGCCACGTCGACTTCACCTACGAGGTTTCCCGTTCGCTGGCAGCCTGCGAAGGTGCTGTGCTGCTGGTGGACGCAGCCCAGGGCATCGAGGCCCAGACCCTGGCCAACCTCTACCTGGCCATGGAGAACGATCTCACCATCATCCCGGTGCTGAACAAGATCGACCTTCCGGCCGCCCAGCCCGAGAAGTACGCCGAAGAACTGGCGAACCTGATCGGCGGCGACCCCGAAGAGGTCCTCAAGGTGTCCGGCAAGACCGGCGTCGGCGTCGAGGCGCTGCTGGACCGCATCGTGCGTGACATCCCCAACCCGGTCGGCGACGCCAACGCCCCCGCCCGGGCCATGATCTTCGACTCCGTCTACGACACCTACCGTGGCGTCGTCACCTACGTGCGCGTCGTCGACGGCCACCTGAGCCCGCGCGAGCGGATCCAGATGATGTCCACCAAGGCCAGCCACGAACTCCTGGAAATCGGGGTGAGCTCCCCGGAGCCCACACCGTCCAAGGGGCTGGGGGTCGGCGAGGTCGGCTACCTGATCACCGGCGTGAAGGACGTCCGCCAATCCAAGGTGGGCGATACGGTCACCAACCTGGCCAAGCCGGCATCGGAGTCCCTGGCCGGTTACGCGGACCCCAAGCCCATGGTCTTCTCCGGTCTCTACCCGCTGGACGGCACTGACTACCCTGTGCTCCGCGATGCACTGGACAAGCTCAAGCTTAATGACGCGGCCTTGATCTACGAGCCGGAAACCTCGGCCGCGCTGGGCTTCGGTTTCCGCGTGGGCTTCCTTGGGTTGCTTCACCTGGAAATCGTGCGTGAGCGCCTGGAACGCGAATTCAAGCTGGACCTGATCTCCACCGCGCCGAACGTGGTCTACGAGGTCACCCTCGAAGACAAGTCGGTGGCCACGGTCACCAACCCCTCGGAATTCCCGGCCGGCAAGATCAACGAGGTCCGCGAACCGATGGTGGCCGCCACCATCCTGGCCCCGAACGAATTCGTCGGCGCCATCATGGAACTCTGCCAGAGCCGCCGCGGCACGATGCGCGGAATGGACTACCTTTCCGAGGACCGTGTCGAACTGCGCTACTGGATCCCGCTGGCCGAAATCGTGTTCGACTTCTTCGATATCCTCAAGTCCAAGACGCGCGGCTACGCTTCCTTGGACTGGAAGGCTGACGGCGAGCAGGTGGCGGACCTGGTCAAGGTGGACATCCTGCTCCAGGGCGAACAGGTGGATGCCTTCAGTGCCATCACGCACCGCGAGAAGGCCTACGCCTATGGCGTGATGATGACCTCCAAGCTGCGCGAGTTGATTCCGAGGCAGCAGTTCGAGGTGCCCATCCAGGCAGCCATCGGCTCCCGGATCATCGCCCGCGAAAGCATCCGCGCCATCCGCAAGGACGTGCTTGCCAAGTGCTACGGCGGTGACATCACCCGTAAGCGCAAGCTCCTCGAGAAGCAGAAGGAAGGCAAGAAGCGCATGAAGATGGTGGGTCGCGTCGAGGTCCCCCAGGAAGCCTTCATCGCCGCCCTCACCACCGACGAGTCCAAGGACAAGGCCAAGAAGTAGTGCCAAGCGCCCTTCCCCTCGGCGATCCGGCACCTGCGGACGGGATGCTGCCCCCGCAGGTGCTGGACGGCGTCGAGCACCGGAAATTCGGCCTGTACGTCCATATCCCGTTCTGCGCCGTCCGCTGCGGGTACTGCGACTTCAACACCTACACGGCCAAGGAACTGGGCGGCGGTGCGTCCCAGGACGCCTACGCCGGCACGGCGGTGGCCGAGGTCGACTTCGCGGCCCGGGCCATGGAGGCTTCCGGGCTGCCGGCCCGCAGGATCAGCACCGTCTTCTTCGGCGGCGGCACCCCCACGCTGCTCCCCGCCGAAGACCTCGCGCGGATCCTGGCAGCCGCCGTCGGGCATTGGGGGCTGGAGCCGGACGCCGAGGTCACCACCGAAGCGAACCCGGATTCGGTCACGCCCGGGTCGCTGCAACTGCTGGCCGACGCCGGGTTCACCCGTGTGTCCTTCGGCATGCAGTCCGCGGTACCGCACGTGCTCAAGATCCTGGACCGCACCCACAGCCCCGAACGCGTGCCGCAGGCCGTGCAGTGGGCCCGCGACGCCGGGCTCGATGTCAGCCTTGACCTTATCTACGGCACGCCTGGCGAATCAATGGACGACTGGTGGACCTCCCTGGACACGGCCCTGTCCTACGCGCCGGACCACATCAGTGCCTACGCGCTCATCGTCGAGGAAGGCACCAAGCTCGCCGCCCAGATGCGCCGCGGCGAAGTCCCCGGAATCGACGACGACGATCATGCCGCCAAGTACGAACTCGCCGACGAACTCATTTCCGCCGCCGGCCTGTCGTGGTACGAGGTCAGCAACTGGTCCAGGACACCGGGGCACGCCTGCCGCCACAACCTGGCCTACTGGCGCGGGGACGACTGGTGGGGCATCGGGCCCGGCTCGCATTCGCACATGGGCGGGGTCCGGTGGTGGAACGTCAAGCACCCCACCGCCTACGCCAACCGGCTCGCGGCGGGTGAATCCCCGGCGGCCGGACGCGAAACCCTCGACGCCGGCACCCGCGAAGTGGAGCGCATCATGCTGGAGGCCCGGCTGGGAAGCGGGCTGGAAGTGGACGCGCTCGACGCCGTCGGCCGGCACGCCGTCGCCGGCCTGATCGCGGACGGGCTGGTGGAGCCCGCCGAGGCCTTCAGGGGGCGCCTCGTGCTGACCCTGAAGGGCCGCCTCCTGGCCGATGCCGTGGTCCGGCGGCTGCTGCCCGAATAGGGTCGCACAGCCACCTGTTCAGCCGTTCCGGCCGGGAATATCATGTGCGTGGACGCCCGGCGATCCGCCTTGGCTGGCCGGCTCCGCCCGCTGTGTGAAGACCAATGCTGGGAGGAATCATGTCTTCGATTTCAGCGCAGTCCCCGTTCGGCGTTCCTTGGCGGAGCGCAGTCCTTTTCCTCGTAGTGGTGGCAGGATTCCTGCTGCTCTCCCTGATGACCTTCGACCCGAAAGTCGGCACCGCTGCCTGGGTCATCAGGATCGGCGGCACGGTGGTCTGGGTCGCCTTTGCCGCGTACCTGGGCTACCGGGACATCGTCCAGAAGCAGGGCAACGGACCGCAGGACATCGACCATGTCCCGTTCGACCGGTGGTCGTGGATCCATGCCTCGGCCGGCGCCATGTTCGGATTCTGGTCCGTGCCGCTGGTCCTGGTCGCGGTCATCACCATCGGCTGGGAATTCTTCGAGAAGTACGTGCCCGGATTCGGGGAGAACGAGACCCTGGCAAACCGGGCGGTCGACGTGGTCGGCGCCTGGGTCGGCTGGGTGCTGCTCGCGCTTCTGATTGCCGCTTTGGAGAGCGACTCGGTCCCGTTTGTGCTGCCGTCCTCGGACGCGTGGATCCGGAACCTCTAACCGGTTACTTGATCCAGCGCAGGTTGAAGCGGTACCTGTGCGGCTGGCCATGGTTGACCCGGATGCCCGCTGACACCGCGAAACACGTCAGCGCCACCCAGATCGCCGTGGCCAGCACCGCGAACAGGTTGCCCACCACCGGCAGGATCACCAGGATGTTGGCGAGCACTGCCGCGATGGTGGGAGGCAGGGTGAAGTTGAGGGCTTCCTTGGACTCCTGGGCGGTGAACGGGCCGCGGTCGCGGAAGATCAGGTAGATCAGCAGCGCCGGGACGCAGCCGAGGATCCCGCCGAAGTGGGCCAAGGTTGCCCATTGGCGGTCTTCGCCCGCGGTCAAGGGGAGCGCGTTGGCAGGGACGCCGTGGTACTGGGGCTGGCCCTGGGGGGCGTCCATCCCGTCGGGAGCGTTCTCTGCCACTGTGTCTTCCTTAAGGGGCTCGGTTCCGGTGGTGCTGTCCCAGAATACTGGGTCGGGGGTGCTTACGGGACCAGCGTCGCGGCATGGCGCCGGCGGCTGGCTGCGGCAGGCAGGGTCAAGGAGCGGTCAGGAAGTCGATGACTTCTTCCACGCGGCCCAGCAGTGAGGCCTCGAGGTCCGCATAGCTGCGTACCGCGCCCAGGAGCTTCTGCCAGCCCAGGCCGACGTCCTCGGCGGTGGCGTGCGGCCAGCCGAAGGCCTTCAGGATGCCGGTCTTCCAGTCCGTTCCGCGGGGGATCTCCGGCCAGTGTTCGATCCCGAGCGTCTTCGGCCGGATGGCCTGCCACACGTCCACGTACGGGTGGCCGACGATCAGGACGTTCCCCGCTGCCCCCGGCAGGGTCATGGCGTCGGCGGCGATGCGGGATTCCTTGGAATCCGGGACCAGGTGGTCCACCAGGATGCCGAGCCTGCGCCCGGGTCCGGGGGAGAAGTCCGCGATGGCGGCCTTGAGATCGTCCACGCCATGCAGCGGCTCGACGACGATGCCCTCCACCCGGAGGTCGTCGCCCCAGACCTTCTCGACGAGTTCGGCGTCGTGCTTGCCTTCCACCCAGATGCGGCTGGCCTTGGCCACCTGGGCGCGCTGGCCCGCGACCTTGACGGACCCCGAAGCCGTGCGCCCGGCCGGGACCGCAGCTGCTGCACCGGCGGTCGCGGACTTGGGCGCCGGCGGGAGGAGCTTGATGGGCTGGCCGTCCAGCAGGAAACCGAAGCCGAGCCGGAAGGACTTGGTCCTGCCGTTCCGGTCCTCCAGCGAGACGATGTGCATGCCCCCGGACTTTTCGATGCGGACCACCGCGCCCACCCAGCCGGATTGCACGTCCTCGAGGACCATTCCGGGTTCGGCCGGAACCTCGGGAAGCGCCCTTTTGGCGGGAGCGGAAAGCGTCCCGGGGCCCCAGTTGTCGTAGGACACAGTGTCACACCACTTCGCTGTCGGAGGTCGGTCCGGCCGCCGGAAGCCGCCGGAGCCTGCGGGAAGCTTGTTCGCCGCGAGCGGTACCAATGCTAACAACGGCCCGGCACATACTAGACTTGTTAGCACTTGGGCATGTTGAGTGCTAAGAATTGCGGATCCGCCAGTGCGGCGGACGCGGAACAGACACGAGAATCCAGGGCCGGAAAGTCCGAGGGGAGGCATGAGCATGAGCGAGCCACGCAAGCTGGAAGTGCTGCGTGCCATCGTCGAAGACTACGTGCATTCGCGCGAACCTGTCGGCTCCAAGGCGTTGGTGGAACGGCACCATCTGGGCGTTTCGAGCGCCACCATCCGCAACGACATGGCCCTGCTCGAGGAAGAGGGCCTCATCGCGGCCCCGCACACCAGCGCCGGGCGCATCCCCACCGACAAGGGCTACCGGCTTTTCGTGGACCGTATCTCCGCGATGAAGCCGCTCTCGGCCGCGGAACGGCGCGCCATCCACTCGCTCCTCGAGGGAGCGGACGACGTCGACGACATCCTGGAGCGCACCGTCCGGCTGCTGTCGCAGCTGACTAACCAGGTCGCCGTCGTGCAGTACCCGCATTCCAACCGTGCCAAGCTGCGGCACATCGAATTCGTGCTCCTGGCGCCGCGCCAGGTGCTCGTTGTCCTGATCGCCGACAGCGGCAAGGTCGAACAGAGGGTCGTCGACGCCGGAACGGACGTCAGCGACGAGGACCTCACGATCCTGCGGACACGCTTCCTGTCCAGCATCTCCGGCGCGCCGCTGGCGCACCTGCCGCAGCTGCTGGCCCCGGTGGTGGCCCTGTGTCCGCCGGCCCTCCAGCCGCCGGCCGCCGTGCTCGCCCGTGGCCTGGACAAGCTGGCAGAAAGCAGCCGGGACGAGCGGATGATGATGGCCGGTACGGCCAACCTCGCCCGCTCCAATGTCGACTTCCCGTTGAGCATCGGCCCGGTCCTGGAAGCCCTCGAAGAACAGGTGGTCATGCTCCGCCTGCTCTCCGAAATGGCCGAGGACCCGCGCGGCGTCACCGTCAGCATCGGCCGGGAGAACCCGTACGACGGGCTGTCCGAAGCGTCGGTCGTCGCCACCGGGTACGGTCCGGGAGCCGCCGCGAAGATCGGCATCCTCGGCCCGACCCGCATGGACTATCCCAGCAGCATGGCCGCCGTCCGCGCGGTGGCACGTTACCTTTCGAGGATCCTGGGCAGCTGAGGCCCGCCGGATCCACCGCAGCAAGAACAAGCAGGACAAGAAGGAAGAGAAACCGACTTTGAGCAGCCACTACGACGTCCTGGGCGTCTCCCCGGAAGCTACCGGCGAGGAGATCAAGAAGGCGTACCGAAAGCTTGCACGAAAGCTGCACCCCGACGTCAACCCGGGCGAGGACGTCGCGGAGCAGTTCAAGGCTGTCACCCACGCCTACGAGGTCCTCTCCGACCCCCAGAAACGCCGCGTCTATGACGCCACCGGCAACGAGAACGGCACGGACAACGGCTTCGGCGGCGGCTACGCCGGCCAGGGTTTCGCCTTCCAGGACATCTTCGACACCTTCTTCGGCGGTGGCGGCGGCATGCAGGGCCCGGCCTCGCGGACCCGCCGCGGCCAGGACGCGCTCATCAGCGTCCGCGTCGACCTCAAGGACGCCGTGTTCGGCGTGAACAAGAAGCTCGAGGTGGACACCGCCGTCGTTTGCCCCACCTGCGAGGGCTCCTGCTGCCGCCCGGGCACCCACCCGGAACGCTGCGACATCTGCGGCGGCAGCGGCCAGGTCCAGCGCGCCGTGCGCTCCATCCTGGGCCAGGTCATGACCGCCGCGCCCTGCGGTTCCTGCGAGGGTTTCGGCACCGTCATCAAGGACCCCTGCAACGAGTGCAACGGCCAGGGCCGCATCCGCAGCCGCCGTTCACTGACCATCAAGGTGCCCGCCGGTGTCGGAACCGGAACGCGCATCCAGCTTTCCGGCCAGGGCGAAGCAGGCCCCGCCGGCGGTCCGTCCGGTGACCTGTACGTCGAGATCCGCGTCAACAGCGACGCCACGTTCACCCGCGAGGGCGACGACCTGCACGCGACCCTGAGCGTGCCCATGACCGCGGCCGCGCTCGGCACCGAGCTCAGCTTCGAGACCTTCGACGGTCCGCAGGAAGTGGACGTGAAGTCCGGCACGCAGTCCGGCGAGGTCATCACCCTCCGGGGCCTCGGCGTCACCCACCTGCGCGGTTACGGACGCGGCGACCTCAAGGTGCACCTGCACGTGGAGACGCCCGGTAAGCTCGACGCCGCCCAGGAAGACCTGCTCCGTCAGCTCGCCAAGCTGCGCGGCGAGCAGTTCACCGAAGGCAAGCTTGTTGCCAGCGGCGGCATGTTCGCCAAGCTGCGGGACAAGTTCGGCAACCTGTAGCCCCGGTAGCCTTTAGCAATGAGCAACCCCGTCTTCTTTGCCCCGGCCGGAGCCCTTGACGGGCTGGCGCCCGGCGACACCTTCGTCCTTGACGGGGCCGAGGCCCGGCACGCCGTCACCGTCAAGCGGCTCGAAGCCGGGGAAGCGGTAGACATCTCCGACGGCGCCGGCAAGCGCCTGGTGGGCACGGTCCTCGAAACCGGCCCGGGCACACTGACCGTCGAGGCCGTGGAACTCCGCGAGGAACCGCGGCCCGCCGTGCGACTGGTCCTTGTCCAGGCCCTGGCCAAGGGCGACCGCGACGAACTCGCCATCGAAACCGCCACGGAACTCGGCGTCGATGCCGTCATCCCCTGGCAATCGGAACGGTCGATCGTGCGCTGGAAGGGCGACCGCGCCGCGAAAGCCCACGCCAAATGGCAGTCTGTAGTCTCGGCCGCCGCGAAGCAGGCCCGCCGCGCCTGGATCCCCGAGGTGCGTCCCGCCGTCGACGGCGCCGGGCTGGCCAAAGCGGTCGCCGCAGCTGATCTCGCCGTCATCCTGCACGAGGACGCCAAGCGTCCCTTGCGCGCCGCCCTCGCGGAGTGGCTGGAAGGGCTGCCCGACGGCGGCACGGACGGAGCGCGCGAAGTCCTGCTCCTGGTGGGGCCGGAAGGCGGGATCACCCCGCGCGAAGTCACCCGGCTGGCCGACGAAGGAGCCGTGACGGCGCTGCTCGGCAACCACGTGCTGCGCTCCTCGACCGCCGGACCGGCCGCGATCGTCCTGGCCAGCGACGTCCTCGGGCGCTGGTAGCCAGGGAGCCGGTAGTTGGGGCGCGGGCAGCCGGCGCTCGTACCCGGACTGCGGCGGGCACCGCGGCAACTCCCGGGGGTCAGCCGGCTTCTGCGGTCAGCGGACGTTGAAGGAGCGGGTGTCCGTGGACGCCGACTCGCCGGCCTGCGCCGGCAAGGTGACCCGCAACTCGTAGCGGCCCGTGCCGAGGCTGACCGTGAAGCTGAAGGTGCCGCCCTGGCCGGGCACGGAGGACGCGGTGGTTCCGCCGTCCACGTACAGGGCCTTTTCGCCGCTCACCGCTTCACGGAAGATCTGCCACTTCAGCTTCGCTCCCTCGACGGTGGCGCGGCCGTTGAACTTCACAGGGCCGCTGGCCAGGGTGAGGTCTTCCTGAGGGTCGATGATCCAGACCGGTGCCACCTTGGACGCGTCACGGACCATGGGGGCGCCCAGCTTGACCTGCCCGAAGGCCATGAAATCCTTGTGGCCGTCCACCAGGATGACCACCTGGATCTGCTGCCCGGAGTCGATCAGCCCAGAGCTCGCCGCGGCCGCCGTGGCCGTGTATACGAGCTGCTGCACGGCGAGCTGGGCCATGCCGGCGTCGAGGTTCGAGTTGAAGGCGTCACGGGACACGTCCACCGTCACCACGTTCTTGCCCGAAATCGACGTCGCAAGGTCGCTCGGCTCCTGCCACGGGGTGAAGAAGTCGTGGTCCAGCGGCTTGGCCGTCATCATGGTGCGCAGCGCGGTGGTGATCGGGTTTTCCGTGCCCGGATTGTCCCGGAACTCGCGGTGCAGCGCCACCCCGCTGCCATTTCGGCCGATCCAGTACACGGGCACCTTGCTCGAAGCCTGGGTGGTTTCCAGCGGTGCGTTGCTGGAAGGGGTGTTCTGGACCTGCTGCTGCCCGGCTTCCGGAGTTCCGGCCTGTTCCACGGCTCCGCCGTCGGCGATGCATCCGTTCAGCAGGAGGGCAGCGGCCAGCGCGGAAACAAGCAAGACGGAATGGTTCCGCCTGCCCGCCCTGCGGATGCTGGCTGCTGTTCTGATGCTGGATTCCTGCTGTTGGGCTGTCCTGCCGCTGTGGCCGGAACGGATGCTGCCCCGCCGAAACGGGCAGTTGGACTGTTTGTCCTAACTCAGCTTGGCACAGCCCGGCAGCCCGCGCCGCCGCTTCCACGGCCCCCGGCCGAACTGAAATGCGATTGATACTCGGCCGATGCCGAGTTGATACCAAAGCGGCACCGGAGCCGCCGGGACCGCCAGCCGCCGTCGGGCCGCAGGGCTGCTGGCGTAGGATGGGAATCATTCCGGGGAACACGCGGGCCGCGCCGGCAGGCTAGGGTTCCCCGGAACCGCACGCACACATCCACAGCGGAGGAGCACAGGCCACACGGCCAACACCATGACTGATTTGAACGGGCGGCCACGGGCTGGCAGCGCCGAGACGGTTCGAACCGAATTCCCGCATTCTGTTCCGGGCCTCCGGACGGAAGTAGTCGTCTTCGACAATGCGGATCAGATGGTTCAGTCGCTGGGCAGCCACGACGAGGCGTTGCGGTACATCGAGGAGCAATTCCCCGGCATCGACTTCCACGTCCGCGGCAACGAACTGTCCTTCAGCGGCCCGCCTGCGGATGTTCCCCGCATCATGCGCCTGCTCGAAGAAGTCCGGGCCCTGGTGGCCAAGGGAACCGTGATCACGCCCGACGCCCTGAAGCAGCTCGTTTCGCTGCTGCGCAGCCAGTCGGTGCAAAGCCCGGTGGATGTGCTGACCCACAACATCCTGTCCAGCCGCGGCCGCACCATCCGGCCGAAGACGCTGAACCAGAAGAACTACGTCGACGCGATCGATGACAACACTGTCATCTTCGGCATCGGGCCGGCCGGTACGGGCAAGACCTACCTGGCGATGGCCAAGGCCGTGCAGGCGCTCCAGACGAAGGAAGTAAGCCGCATTATCCTGACGCGCCCTGCCGTGGAAGCGGGGGAGCGGCTCGGGTTCCTGCCCGGAACCTTGAATGACAAGATCGACCCCTACCTGCGGCCGCTCTACGATGCGCTGCACGACATGATCGATCCTGAGTCGATTCCGCGGCTCATGGCCGCCGGCACCATCGAGGTGGCACCGCTGGCCTACATGCGTGGCCGCACCCTCAACGATGCCTTCATCATCCTCGACGAGGCCCAGAACACCACCCCGGAACAGATGAAGATGTTCCTGACCCGCCTGGGCTTCGGCTCCAAGATGGTGGTCACGGGCGACGTCACCCAGGTGGACCTTCCCTTCGGATCGAGCTCGGGCCTGCGCGTCGTCCGCGAGATCCTCGACGGCATCGAAGACGTGAACTTCACCATCCTGGACGCCGGCGATGTGGTCCGCCACCGCCTCGTGGCCGATATCGTTTCCGCTTACAGCGACTGGGACGAGAAGCACCGCCAGCCGGCACGCACAGCAGACAGCCACAAGAAGCGGGGAACCCAGCCATGAGCATCGAAGTCAACAACGAATCCGGCGTGCAGGTGGACGAGGCCCAGCTGGTCACCTTGTCCCGGTTCATCTTCGAGCGGCTGTACATCCACCCGCAGGCGGAGCTCTCCATCCTGCTCGTGGACGAGCCCGCCATGGAAAAGCTGCACATCGAACTCATGGACGAACCGGGCGCCACCGACGTCCTCTCGGTGCCGATGGACGAGCTCACCCCGGGCACCCCGGACAGGCCGACCCCGCAGGGCATGCTGGGCGACATCGCGATCTGCCCCCAGGTAGCGGAGGTCCAGGCCCGCAACGCCGGGCACAGCACGCAGGAGGAAATGCTGCTGCTGGCGACCCACGGCATCCTGCACCTCCTGGGCTACGACCACGCCGAGCCCGAAGAAAAGGAAGAGATGTTCTCGCTCCAGCGTGAACTGCTGTCCTCCTTCCTCGGCAAAGACGCCCCCATGGAGACCATGCAGTGACCTCGCTCATCCTGGTCGGGATGGCACTTGTCTTCCTCAGCTTCGTCGCGTTGCTGACCGCTGCGGAGGCCGCCTTCAACTTCCTTCCGCGCCATGAGGCAGAGCTCGCCGTCAGCAACGGCAAGGGAACTGCCCTGCGGCACATCGTCGCCAAACCGGTGGCCCACATGCGCGCCCTGCGCTTCTGGCGCGTCTGGTTCGAAATGGCAGCCGCTGTGGCTGTCGCCGTCGTCCTGCACAGCCTCCTGGACAACGTCTGGCTTGCCGGACTCGCCGCAACCGGCATCATGGCCGTCATCGGCTTCGTCCTGGTGGGCGTCTCGCCGCGGCAGCTGGGACGGGCGCATTCCGGCGAAGTCGCCCGGTTCACCGCCCCCCTGATCCGCTTCCTCTGCTGGATCCTCGGCCCGGTCCCCGGCTGGCTGGTCTCCATCGGCAGCGCCGTCGCGCCCGGAGCGCCGGGCGGCGACGAATTCTTCTTCAGCGAGGAGGAGTTCCGCGAACTGGTGGAACGAGCCACGGAATCGGACGTGATCGAAGACGACGAGGCCGAACTCATCCAGTCGGTCTTCGACCTCGGAGACACCTTGGTGCGGGCCGTGATGGTGCCCCGCACGGACATCGTCAGCATCGAATCCGGCTCCGGGCTCGAGGACGCCATGGCGCTCTTCCTCCGCTCGGGTTACTCGCGGATCCCCGTGATCGCCGGTGATGCGGACCAGATCCGCGGCATCCTGTACCTGAAGGACGTGGCGGCCGCCCTGCACCGGCCCGACTTCCACGCCGTCGCCCACGACGTCGACTCCCTCGCCCGCGAGGCGCGTTTCGTTCCGGAGTCCAAGCCGGTGGACGAACTGCTGAAGGAACTGCAGACGGAGTCCACGCACGTCGCCATCGTGATCGACGAGTACGGCGGCACCGCCGGGCTCGTGACGCTCGAGGACCTGATCGAGGAAATCGTCGGCGAGATCGTGGACGAGTACGACGCCGGCGTCGAGGACGCCACCGACCTCGGCGACGGCAGCTACCGGGTCAGTTCGCGGATGAGCATCGACGACCTCGGAGAACTGTTCGACATTGACCTCGACGACGACGAGGTGGACACCGTGGGCGGCCTGCTCGCCAAGGCCTTGGGCCGGGTTCCGATCGTCGGCAGCACGGTCGAGGTGGCGGGGATTTCGCTGCGGGCAGATAGGCTGGAAGGCCGGCGCAACCGGGTCAGCCACATCATTGCGGCCGCCGTGCCGAAGGAAGACACTGACCTTGAAGGGCTTCTCGACGAGGCCGACATAAAGCAACAGGGAGTACCACGTGAGCAAGCACAGTAAGACCTTCGACAGCACCCAGGACTTCGGCGGCTTCCACGCGGGCTTCTCGGTCCTGGTCGGACGGCCGAATGCCGGCAAGTCCACGCTTACCAACGCCTTGGTGGGGCAGAAGGTGGCCATCACCTCTGCCAAGCCGCAGACCACCCGGCACACGATCCGCGGCATCGTCCACCGAGACGACGCCCAGCTCATCCTCGTGGACACCCCCGGCCTGCACCGGCCGCGCACGCTCCTCGGAAAGCGGCTCAACGAACTCGTCGCGGACACTCTCGCCGAAGTGGACGCGATCGGCTTCTGCCTCCCGGCCAACGAGAAGATCGGCCCCGGCGACAAGTTCATCGCTGCCCAGCTTGCCGGCGTCGGCCGCAAACCGGTCATCGCGATCGTCACCAAGACCGACCTCGTGGACAAGCAGGCCCTCACCGAACAGCTGCTTGCCGTGGCCGCGCTCGGCAAGGAAGCCCTCGGCGGCGAAGGCTGGGCGGACATCGTTCCGGTCTCGGCCGCCGACGGCTTCCAGGTCAACACCGTGGCCGACGTCCTGATCAGCCACATGCCGGCCTCGCCGCCGCTGTACCCCGACGGTGAACTCACCGACGAGCCCGAGGCCGTCATGGTGGCCGAACTGATCCGTGAGGCAGCCCTTGAAGGGGTGCGCGACGAACTTCCGCACTCGCTCGCCGTCGTGGTCGAAGAGATCGTTCCGCGCGAAGGCCGGACGGAGGACAACCCCCTCCTGGACGTCCGGGTGAACCTGTTCGTCGAGCGTCCGTCACAGAAAGCCATCATCATCGGCAAGGGCGGAAGCCGGCTGCGTGAGGTGGGAACCAACGCCCGCAAGGGAATCGAAGCCCTGCTCGGCACCAGGATTTACCTCGACCTGCATGTCAAAGTCGCCAAGGATTGGCAGCGGGACCCCAAGCAGTTGGTGAAGCTCGGCTTCTAGCCGCTGGGGAAGTTCACAGATTCGGGCCCTAAAATGGCCGGAATCCATGTTCCGAGGAAAGGTTGACCGAGTAGTGCGACGTCGTGAAACGCGCGTGCAGGAAAGCAGCGGAATCGGCAAGGCTGCGGCTGCACGCCATGGTGACGCGCCCGGCACCCCCCGCCACATGCGGTTCCGCAAACATCCGCTCTGGCTGAAGATCAGTGCCGCGACGGTCAGCGTGCTCCTGCTGGCGGGCCTGGCATTCGCGGCCTATTGGTTCATCCGCCTCCAGCTGAACATCACCAAAGCCCCGCTCAATGCCGGGGCTCAGCGGACCGAGGGCGACACCAACGACGCCAAGGACCGCCTGCAGATCCTGATCCTTGGCTCGGATACCAGGGACGGCAAGAACTCCAAGTACGGCAGCGTGGACGATTCCACCGGCTACGGCCACTCGGACGTCATGATGCTGCTGGACATTTCGGCGGACAACAAGCGCGTCAGCATCATCAGCTTCCCGCGCGACCTGCTGGTGGACGTCCCCGAATGCACCGACCAGACCACCCACAAGAGCTACCCGGCCCGGTCCGGCGAGATGATCAACGCTGCCATGGCGGAGGCCGGCATCGGCTGCGCCGTAGACACCGTGAACAAGCTGACCGGCCTCGAGATCGACCACTTCATGATGGCCGACTTCAATGCCGTCAAGGAACTGTCGAACACGGTGGGCGGCGTTTCGGTCTGCATCAGCGATGCCGTCTACGACCCCGACTCCGGGCTGCGGCTGCCCAAGGGCACCTCCCAGGTGAAGGGCGAGCAGGCGCTGTCCTTCCTGCGCACCCGGCACGCCTTCGGCGACGGCAGCGACCTCGGCCGCATCCAGGCGCAGCAGGGCTTCCTCTCCTCCCTTGCCCGCAAGGTCAAAGACGACGGCACCCTCGGAAACCCCCAGAAGCTGCTGTCGATTGCCGACGTCATCACGCAGAACCTGACGGTCGACGAGGGGCTGGCGAACGTGCAGTCCCTGCTGACCATCTCCTCGCGGCTGAAGGACATCGACCTTTCGAAGGTGGCGTTCGTGGCAGTGCCCAATCGGCCAGCCGCGTCCGACCCCAACCGCCTCGAGCTGATGCAGCCGCAGGCCTCGCAGCTGTTCGCAGCGATGCGCGCGAACCTCGACCTGACCAAGCCCGGTGCGAGTTCCGCGCCGACGGCCGCGCCGTCAGCGAGCCCGACAGCGGCAGCCAGCACTCCCGCAACCACCACCGCTCCGGTGACCAAGACTCCGGCGGCCCCGCCGTACGACAAGTCCCTGCAGCCTGTCACGGTGGCCGATGGCTCGGGCGTCCCGGAGCACGCCCAGGAACTGGTAACCGCCCTGGCCAAGGCCGGTTTCACGCAGAGCACCCAGTTCGCCGCAGATCCGACCGCCAAGACCACCGTCTATTACGCCGCCGGGTTTGAGGATGTCGCCACCGACGTCGCCAAACTCTTCGGCATCCCGGCCGCGCAGGTCGAGGCCTCGACGGCGGTCAACGGCGTCCAGCTGTACGCCGGATCCGACTTCACCTCGGGCCTTAAGTTCGGCACCGCGTCCGTGCCGGACAACGTCGTGAACCAGACCGCAGGCGACGTCAAATGCCAGACGGCGAACCCCGCGCTGGTGGTCCAGTAACCGGCATTTCCGGCAGCAATGACTGAAGGCGAAGGGCCGGACCAAACGGTCCGGCCCTTCACCGTTGGCGGCAGCGCGGCGGCTACCAGATGCTGACGCGGTCCTCCGGGGAACGCCACATGCCGTCGCCATCCTCCAGGCCGAAGGCCTCGTGGAATTCAGAGAGGTTGCTGGCGATCGCGTTCGTCCGGAACTCGTTGGGGGAGTGGGGGTCGGTGGCCACCCGGCGGATGGCTTCTTCCGGACGGATCACCTGGCGCCAGCCCGCAGCCCAGGACATGAAGAAGCGCTGGCGGCCGGTGAGCCCGTCGAGCACCGGGGCCTCGGTGCCGTCCAGGCTCAGCATGTAGGCCTTGTAAGCGATCCCGAGGCCGCCCAGATCGCCGATGTTTTCGCCGAGAGTGAGTTTGCCGTTGACGTTGTGGCCCGGCGCCTCCTCCGGCGCGAGGGCATCGAACTGGGCCACGAGTTTGGCGGTCAGCTTTTCGAAGGCCTCGCGGTCCTCGGCAGTCCACCAGTTCCGCAGCGCCCCGGTGCCGTCGAACTGCGATCCCTGGTCGTCGAAGCCGTGGCCGATTTCGTGGCCGATGACGGCGCCGATCCCGCCATAGTTCACGGCGTCGTCGGCTTCAGCCGTGAAGAACGGCGGCTGCAGGATGGCAGCGGGGAAGACAATCTCGTTGAGCAGCGGGTGGTAGTAGGCGTTCACCGTCTGCGGGGTCATGAGCCACTTGTCCAGGTCGACCGGCTTGCCGACCTCGTCAAGGTGGCGGTCGACGTCGGCGTTGTGTCCACGTTCAACGTTCCCCAGCAGGTCCGCGGGGTCGATCTCCACGGCGGAGTAGTCGATCCACTTGTCCGGGAAGCCGATCTTCGGCCGGAACGCGTCAAGCTTCTTCAGCGCCTCTGCCTTGGTCTCTTCCCCCATCCAGGCCAGCCCCGTGATGCTCTGCCGGTAGGCTTCAGTCAGGCGGGCCACCAGGGCCTGCATCCGTGCCTTGTAGTCTTCGGGGAAGTGCCGTTCGACGTAGATCTGGCCCACCGCTTCGCCGAGTGCGGCCTCGACGACGGCGACGCCGCGCTTCCAGCGTTCCTTGTTCTGCGGGGTGCCGCTCAGGGTGGTGCCGTAGAAGGCGAAGTTCGCGTCGACGAATGCCGGGGACAGGTACGGGGCGGCGGCGTTGATGACCCGCAGTGCCAGCCACTCACGCCAGGCGCCCAAAGGCTCGGAGTCCAGGAGTCCGGCCGCGCCGCCGAAGAAGTCCGGGGTGCTCAGGACCAGTTCGGCGTACTTGCTGCCTTCGATGCCGGCGGAGTCGAACCAGGAGGCGAGGAGCGGGAAGAGTCCGGCGGCCTCGTCGATCGTCTTCAGGTTGTAGGTTTTCTGCGGATCGCGCAGGGTCACCTTGTCCCAGTGGTGGGAGGCGAGCGCCTTCTCCAGTGCCACGACGCGCCCGGCCGCCGCGCCGGCGTCGGGAATCCCGGCCAGCCCGAACACTGTGGCAACGTACCCGGTGTAGGCCTCCACGATCGGAGCGAACTTTTCCTCGCGGTAGTACGACTCGTCTGGCAGTCCGAGCCCGCCCTGCCCGGCGTAGAGGAGCACCCGGTCCGGGTTCCCGGCATCCGGCGCCGGGTAGATGGAGAACAGGCCGGAGACGTCGGATCGGAAGAGCCGTCCGGTCAGCTCCACCAAGGCCGCCGCGTCCTTGACGGCGAAGACTTCGGCCAGGCGTTCCCGGATCGGATCGAAACCCTTGGCTTCGGCAGCGGCTTCGTCCATGAAGCTGTTGTAGAGGTCGCCGATTTTTCGCTCGATGCCCGTAGCGTCGGTGCCCTTGGCGGCCGCCTCTTCGATGATCGCCTTGACGGCCAGTTCGGCGCTGTCCCGCAGGGAGGTGAAGGTTCCTTCCAGCGGCCTGTCATCCGGGATTGTCGTGGACTTAAGCCAGGCCCCGTTGACATGCCGGTAGAGGTCGTCCTGGGGGCGCACGCTTTGGTCGATGTTGGACAGGGTGATCCCGGACTGTGGCACGAAAGCTCCTTCGATGACGCGCCGCCGGCAGTGCACCGTTGCCGCGTCTGCATAGTGGACGTTGCTTCAGGTTATTGCACTGTCATCATACGCATCGTGTTACTGTGACATGGTGCGTGCAGGAATGCTTCTCCTTAGCTGCCGCGGCGGGGCCTCAACAGCGATCAATCGCTAGGCCAATCCTCGCTGCGGAGTTCGCTATGCCCGGCCAATTTTCCCCCAAGATCCAAAGAAAAGGCCAATAGCCATGCACAACGCACAAAAGCCCTCCGGAATGCCGATCCACCGCTACCTGCCGTTCCATGAACAGATCAACGTCGAACTGCCTGACCGCACCTGGCCTGACAAGGTCATCACGAAGGCACCGCGCTGGTGCGCCGTGGACCTGCGCGACGGCAACCAGGCACTGATCGACCCCATGAGCCCGGCCCGCAAGCTGAAGATGTTCCAGCTGCTGGTGAAGATGGGCTACAAAGAGATCGAGGTCGGCTTCCCCTCGGCATCCCAGACCGACTTCGACTTTGTCCGCCAGCTGATCGAAGGCGGCCACATCCCGGACGACGTCACCATCCAGGTGCTGACCCAGGCCCGTGAGCACCTGATCGAGCGGACCTACGAATCCCTGGTCGGCGCGAAGCAGGCCATCGTGCACCTCTACAACTCCACGTCCGTGCTGCAGCGCCGGGTGGTCTTCAACCAGGATGAAGACGGCATCCTGGACATCGCCCTGCAAGGTGCGCGCCTGTGCAAGAAGTACGAGGAAACCCTCACCGACACGCACATCACCTACGAGTACTCCCCGGAATCCTTCACGGGCACCGAACTCGAGTACGCGGCCCGGGTCTGCAACGCCATCGCGGACATCTTCGAAGCCTCGGCCGACAAGCAGGTCATCATCAACCTGCCGGCCACGGTGGAAATGGCCACCCCGAACGTCTACGCCGACTCGATCGAATGGATGCACCGCAACCTGCACCCGCGCGAGGGCATCATCATCTCACTGCACCCGCACAACGACCGCGGCACCGGCGTCGCCGCCGCCGAACTGGGCTACCTGGCCGGCGCCGACCGCATCGAAGGCTGCCTCTTCGGCAACGGCGAACGCACCGGCAACGTGGACCTGGTGACCCTGGGCCTGAACATGTTCGTCCAGGGCATCGACCCCATGATCGACTTCTCCGATATCGACGAAGTCCGCCGCACCGTGGAGTACTGCAACCAGCTGCCCGTGCCCGAGCGTTCGCCGTACGGCGGCGACCTGGTTTTCACGGCGTTCTCCGGTTCGCACCAGGACGCCATCAAGAAGGGCTTCGAAGCGCTGGAGAAGGACGCCGCCGCCGCCGGCAAGGCAGTGAACGACTTCACCTGGCAGGTCCCGTACCTGCCGATCGACCCCAAGGATCTCGGCCGGAGCTACGAAGCCGTGATCCGGGTGAACTCCCAGTCCGGCAAGGGCGGCGTGGCCTACCTGCTCAAGAGCGAACACAGCCTGGACCTGCCGCGCCGCGCGCAGATCGAGTTCTCCGGCGTCATCCAGCACCGCACGGACACCATGGGCGGCGAAGTCAGCGGCGCCCAGCTGTGGGCCATGTTCCAGGACGAATACCTTCCCTCCAGCATCGAGGAAGGCCAGTGGGGCCGCTATTCGCTGGGCGCCAGCCGCACGGAAACCGACGAGTCCGGTGAACTGACCCTGCACGCCGCGCTCCGGATCGACGGCAAGGAAGTCCAGCGCACCGGCACCGGCAACGGTCCGATCGCGGCGCTGCTGAGCATCCTGCGCGAAGACGGCGTCGACGTCCGGGTCCTGGACTACAGCGAGCACGCCCTGTCCGAGGGCGGCAGCGCCAGCGCGGCCGCCTACGTCGAATGCGCCGTCGGCGAGCGGGTCCTGTGGGGTGTGGGCATCGACCCGAACACCAGCACGGCCGCCCTGAAGGCCGTCATTTCCGCCGTCAACCGGGCGGTCCGCTCGGTCCGCGCCTAGCGGCAGTCCGCGCTTGGCAGCCGTGCGGCGGAACTTCCTTTCCGCCGCACGGCTGCGCCGGACGCCATGGCGTCCGGCCTGGTGCGAAGATTAACTGTGGCCAACCCATCCTTTGCAGCCCGGTCGTACCGGGACGATGCCGTGGTGCTGCGCACCCACAAGCTGGGCGAAGCCGACCGCATCATCATCCTCCTCACCAAGCACCACGGCCAGGTCCGGGCGGTAGCCAAGGGCGTGCGTCGCACCAGCAGCCGTTTCGGTGCCCGGCTTGAACCGTTCATGGTGGCGGACCTGCAGCTGGTGTCCGGCCGCACCCTCGACGTCGTCACCCAGGCCGTGGCCAAGGGCGCCTACGGCACGGCGATCGCCTCGGACTACACCAGTTACACGGCCGCGGCAGCCATGGTGGAAACCGCCGAAAAACTCAGCGATGCCGACGCCGATTCCGGCACCGCCCAGTACAACCTCCTCGTCGGTGCCTTGGCGTCGTTGAGCCGTTCGGCCCATCCGCCGGAACTGATCCTGGACTCCTACCTCCTGCGCGCCCTGGCCACGGGCGGCTGGGCGCCGAGCTTCACGGACTGCGCCCGCTGCGGCGCCCCGGGCCCGCACACCGCCTTCTCCGCCCCGCTGGGCGGCATGGTCTGCGGCGACTGCAGGCCGCCCGGTTCCCCGGCTCCGGCTCCGGAGACAGTGGGGCTGCTGGGTGCGCTGCTCACCGGTGACTGGACGACGGCGGACGCTTCCGACGGGGTGCACCGGCGGGAGGCAGCGGGCCTGGTGGCCAGCTACCTTCAGTGGCACCTTGAACGATCCTTGAAATCACTCAAACACGTGGAGCGTAGCTGACAGTGGCATTGGCAAAGAAGAACTCACCCTCCCGCCGGAGCACGCCGGTGATGGCGCCGTATCCGCACCCATCCGGTGCGGTCCCGCCGGCCATTCCCGCCGAACTCGTCCCGCAGCATGTGGCGATCGTGATGGACGGCAACGGGCGCTGGGCCAACCGGCGCGGGTTGCCCCGCATTGAAGGCCACAAGGCCGGCGAACCCGCGCTGCTCGATGTCATGGCGGGTGCGATCGAGCTGGGCATCAAATACGTCAGTGTCTACGCCTTCTCCACCGAAAACTGGCGCCGATCCCCGGAGGAAGTCCGCTTCCTGATGGGATTTAACAAGGACGTGCTGCGACGGCAACGCAACCAGCTTGACGAGTGGGGAGTTCGGATCCGGTGGGCCGGCCGGCGTCCCCGCCTGTGGGGCTCGGTGATCAAGGAACTCGAAGACGCCGAGGAATACACGCGGAACAACAGCACCTGCACGTTGACCATGTGTGTTAATTACGGCGGCCGCGCCGAGATCGCCGACGCTGTCGCAGCCATCGCCCGCGACGTGGCGGACGGCAAGCTGAAGGCCTCGTCGGTGTCCGAGAAGACCATCCAGAAGTATTTGGACGAACCGGACCTGCCCGACGTCGACCTGTTCCTGCGCAGCTCCGGTGAGCAGCGCCTCTCGAACTTCCTGCTCTGGCAATCCGCCTACGCCGAGTTCGTCTTCATGGACACCCTCTGGCCGGACGTCGACCGCCGCACCCTGTGGGACGCCGTCGAGATCTTCGCCAAGCGTGACCGCCGCTACGGCGGTGCCGTGGACGCCGCGGGGAAGGCCTGACCGCTTCTTAACCCGGGCGTGCTGAATCGTCAGCCGGGGTAGGACTCCAGCCAGATCGCCACGTCGCGGTATGCCTGCTGGCGGACGATCCGGCGGGACAGGAACACGTCGTGCAGGGCACCCGGGTAGCGGAACACCGCCGTCCGTCGGCCAAGGCCCAAGGCCCGCCGCGCTGTCTCCTCGACGTCGATCACGGCGTCCACACGCATCAGTTCCGCGGTCCATTCGCCCTGGATCCGGGTGCGGCCGGACAGCATCACCAGCACGGGCGCGTCGATGTCGAGCTTGCGTTCGACGGCGGCGTGCCCGGCCAGGACGGCCTTGCTCCAGCCGGCGCGGATCGGGAACGAAGCCCGCGGGCGCCACTGCGGGTCGAGGGTCCATTCGCCGTGGGCCAGGCTGCTGACGCTTTCCCAGTAGGCGGGCATTTCCGGGAACCGGAACGCCCGTTTGGGGTCGGTCCGGGCAAAGGGTTCCACCAGGTGCATCGCGATGCTGCGGATGAGGCTGCTGCCTTGGAGCTCCAGCCAGGGCGAGTTGAGGACCAACGTGGCGAGACGCCCGGGGTGCCGGTCGGCCCAGAGGGTGGCGATGAGTCCGCCGAGGGAGTGCGCCATCATGTGCACGGTGGGCGGCGCCGTGGTCCCGGTGCGCCGGGCGACGTCGGCCTCGATGGCGGCAAGGGCGGCCTCGAGGTCCTCGTCGTAGACGGCAAGGTCCGTGGTGTAGCCGGGGGTCTGCCACCGGCGGAGGCTGCGTCCGAACTTGCGGAGATCGATCGCGTAGAAATGGAATCCCGAGCCGGCGAGGCTTTCGGCCAGTTCGTCCTGGAGGAAGTAGTCCGCCCAGCCGTGCACGTACAGCACCACGCGCGGGGCCTTGTCCTGGCGGGGTGTCTCCCTGCGGATGGCGTGGCGGGTGAGTTCGGCGAAGGCGTCACGGAGCCGGCGCGGCCGGGCAGTTTCCGGCGGGGGAACGGTGTACCTCACGAGGGTGGCGCAGACCGGGCCTTCCTCGTCGGGGGCCAATTCGAGCTCCAAGGCCTCAAAGTTCGCGCCGAGGAAGTCCGCCTGCCACGGCACCTGCGCACCCGGCGTACTCACTTGCGGCGGCCGTCGTCCGAATCGGCGCCGCCGGTGCTGCCGTCGTCGACGATGAAGCCGCGGATCCAGCGGGCCAGCCGCGCGTACGCGTCGTCGCGCACCGGGGAGGCCGAGAGGAAGACGTCGTGCAGGCCGCCGTCGACCCGTTCCAGGGTGACGCTCCTGCCCAGAGTCATGGCTCTCAGCGCCATGATGTTCACGTCAAGGACGGCGTCCGAGTGCCGCATGGATTCCCTCCAGATCATTCCGTTGGCGCTGGCCCCGGAGAGCAGCACCAGGATGGGGATGTCGATGTCCAGGCCCCGCGCCACGCGGGTGTGTCCGCTGAGCACGGCACTCAGCCAGCCCGCCCGCAGCGGAAAGGCCAGCGGCGGCCGGTATTTCTCGTCGAGGGCCCATTCGCCTTCGGCGTTGCTGCTGATGCTGCGGTAGTAGAAACCGCGCTCGGGCAGGCGGAGCACTGTCAGGGGGCGGACGCGGGCCATCGGCTTGACCAGGACCTGCGCGGCCCTGCGGACAAGCGAGTTGCCGTGCATTTCCAGCCAGGGGCTGTTGAGGACCAGGAACTGCACTCTTCCGGGGTGCCGGCTGACCCAAAGGGCGGCCACGAGCCCCCCGGTGGAATGGCCCATCAGGGTCAGCGGAACCGGGCCGCCATTGGCTGCTGCACCGGAACGGATCATGTCGATCGCGGTGCTGATCTCGGCGTCGTAGTCGTCCAGGTGGGCCACATAGCCGCCCGTGCTGTCCTCGCCCAGGTTCCGGCCGTGGTTGTGCATGTCCAGCGCGTAGAAACGGAACCCCTGCTGCGTCCAAAACTCCGCCAGCGCCACGTTGAAGAAGTAGTCACTCCACCCGTGCAGGAAAAGCACCGCTCCGTTGTCCCGGGCCGGCCGGTGACCGGAACCGGGGACGTGCCGCACCAGCGTGGCACGCCTGGGCACTCCGTCCACGCCGCGGGCCTCGAAGGCGCAGCTTTCAAAGTCGGTGCCAAGTATGTCGGTCTGCCACTCCACGGGACCAGCTTAGACAGAAGCTGCCGCTTCGAGCCCGGCTGCCCGGCCCGAAAACAGGCAGCCGCCAAGGAAGGTTCCCTCGAGGGCCCGGTAGCCGTGGATGCCGCCGCCTCCGAAGCCGGCGGCTTCTCCGGCCGCGAAGAGCCCGGGCACCGCGGACCCGCTTCCGTCCAGCACCCGGGATCGCAGGTCGGTCTCCAGCCCGCCCAGGCTCTTCCGGGTCAGGATGGAGAGGCGTACGGCTACCAGGGGGCCGTGGGCGGGGTCTTCAAAGCGGTGCGGCGGGGCGACGCGCATCAGCTTGTCGCTGGCGAAGTGCCTCGCTGCCCGGACCGCGGCCAGTTGGAGATCCTTGCCGAGCCCGGTGGAAAGCTGCTGATCCCGCTGTCTGATGAGGTTTTCCAGCGCGGCCGGGTCGATCAGCGCGTTGCCGGCCAGGGAGTTCATCCGCTCCGCGAGGCCACGCGGCGTGGCTGCCTGCAGGAAGTCGGCGCCCCGCTCAAGGAATGTGCTCAGCGGCGTCGCCGCATCCTTGCGGAGCCTCGCGACAAGGAGCCGCAGGTCGCGGTTGCTGAGGTCCGGGTTCTGTTCGGACCCGGACAGTGCGAACTCCTTCAGGGCGATGGTCCTGTTGCAGACGAACCAGGAATAGTCGTGGCCGGTGGCCGCGATGTGTCGGAGCGCGCCTTGCGAATCGAACCCGGGGAAGAGCGGCGGCGGCAGCTGCCGGCCGGTCGCGTCGAGCCATAACGACGACGGCCCCGGCAGGATGCGGATGCCATGCCGCGGCCAGACGGGGGAGTGGTTGTGGACGCCTTCCGGATAATGCCACATGCGGTCGCCGTTGATGAGCGACGCCCCGGAGTCCCGGGCCGCGGCGATAAACTCCCCATCCACCGACGCGGGAACACCGCTGAGCAGCCGTTCCGGCGCGGCCCCGCCCGGCCACAGGCTCCTGACCATGGCGTGGTTGCCGCCGATCCCGCCGCTGGCCACGATCACGGCCCCGGCGGTGGCCTCGAAACTCCCGACGACGGTCCTGGATGACGCGACTCCCCGCGCCGCGGCGGAGTCCTCCAGGATCTCGCCGGCCACTCCGCTGACCCGGCCCGCCGCCGTCGTCAGCGTCCTTGCCCGGTGCCGGAAGTGCAGGATGATCCGGCCCTCAGCAACGCCTTCGGCGACCTTGGCAAGGAAAGGTTCCAGCAGGCCCGGCTCCGTGCCCCACACGACATGGAAGCGCGGCACCGAATTGCCATGGCCGGCAGGGCCGTAGCCGCCGCGCTCCGCCCATTGGACCAGCGGGAACAGCTTCACCCCCAGGGCGCGCAGCCACCGCCGTTTCTCTCCGGCGGCGAAGTGGACGTAGGCCTCGGCCCAGCGGCGTGCCCACAGGTCCCCGGGCCGGTCGAACGCGGCCGAGGCAAGCCAGTCGCCCAGGGCGAGGTCAGCGGAGTCCCGCACGCCGAGGCGCCGCTGTTCGGGGCTGTCCACCAGGAACAGGCCGCCGAAGGACCAGTGCGCCTGGCCGCCCAGCGAGGCTTCGGACTCCTGGTCCACGATGGCCACCCGCCGGCCCGCGGCGTACGCCATTGAGGCCGCGACCAGCCCCGACAGTCCCGCCCCGACTACCAGGACATCGCTCTCGATCACGCTATGGGCAGGAGTGCCGATTCCGCTGTTCGCCGACATGCCAACATGCTACTCCCGGGTAATGACGCCGGTTTGGTACGCGGCGCGGAAGACGGAAAACTAGGGGGTATGCGCGTGTACCCTACATTCTTCAAGCTTGCCTTCTCCTGGATGGATGCCGAAAAGGCCCACAAGATCGGTTTCCGGGCGATCCGGCTGGCCCACTCCACCGGTGCCGGACGGATCCTGGGCAGGCTCACCGCCCCGCACGCCTCGCTCCGGACCGAGGCCCTCGGCCTGACTTTCCCGTCCCCGTTCGGCCTCGCCGCGGGCTTCGACAAGGAGGGCCACGGCATCGAGGCCCTGAGTGAACTGGGCTTCGGGCACGTCGAAGTGGGCACCATCACCGGCCAGGCCCAGCCCGGCAACGAAAAACCCCGCCTGTTCCGCCTCGTCGAAGACCGCGCCGTCATCAACCGCATGGGCTTCAACAACGACGGCGCTTCCGCCGTGGCTCCCCGTCTCAAGGCCGCACGGGCCGGACTGCAGAAGGCACACGCCGGAGTCCGGCCGGTCATCGGCGTCAACATCGGCAAGACCAAGGTGGTGGAACTCGAGGACGCGGTGGATGACTACCTGGTCAGCGCCCGGAACCTTGCCCCCGCGGCCGATTACCTCGTAGTGAACGTCAGCTCCCCGAACACCCCGGGACTGCGGTTGCTGCAGAATGTCGAAACGCTCCGTCCGCTGCTGTCCGCTGTAGGGGAGACCGCCGACCAGGCGGCCGGGCGCCACGTTCCGCTGCTGGTCAAGATCGCGCCCGACCTCAGCGATGAGGACATCGACGACGTCGCCCGCCTTGCCCTCGACCTGGGCCTGGACGGGATCATCGCCACCAACACCACCATCGGCCGGGACGGCCTGGCATCGGAAGCCGCCAAGGTGGAGGCCTGCGGCGCAGGCGGGCTCTCCGGGGCGCCCTTGAAGCAGCGCTCACTGGACGTGATCAAGCGACTGAAGGCCGCCGTCGGGGACCAGCTGGTGCTGATCGCCGTGGGCGGCGTTGAAACCGCCGCGGATGTCCAGGAGCGGCTCGACGCCGGCGCCACCCTCGTGCAGGGCTACACGGCGTTCCTCTACGAAGGGCCTTTCTGGGCGGCTCGCATTAACAAGGGCCTGGTCAACAAGGGATTGGCCAAGGCGCGCTGATATAAGACGCTGACAGAAGGCAAAATGCAGAAGGACCCCGGAACAACCGTTCCGGGGTCCTTTTGCATGCGGAGTCCTATGAAGGGTATTCGCCGCGCTTGACCAGCGGCTTGGGCAGGCGCAGCTTCCGGAACTGCAGCGAGCGCATGCTTCCGTACCAGACGGTGCCGCGCTCAACCTCGCCGAACTTCCGGGTCAGTGCCTTGCGGAGCTTGCGGGACAGGATGAAGACGTCCACGAACACGGCCAGGAACATCACCCAGAAGCCGATCAGGACGTAGCTCAGGGCATCGCTGGCTTGCGGGATGACAAAGGAAACCACGACGAACAAGAGGGCGCCGAACATCAGGTATTCGCCGAGGTTGAACCGGGCATCCACGAAATCCCGCGTAAAGCGCTTCTGCGGGCCCTTGTCGCGGACCGGCAGGAAACGCTCGTCGCCGGTATCGAGGGCCTGGCGCATCTTCTGGCGCTGGTCCTGGATGGCAACCCGTTCGGCTTCCTTCGAGGCCTTCCGGTCGCTGGGAACCAGGGGACGCTTGCGCGCTGCTTCCTGGTCCTTGCGCTTGGGTGTGGGAGCACCCTTGCCCGGGCCCTTATCCGCAGCGTCGGCGGCAAGCTGGTCTACTGAGTCCTGAGCGCTGGGCTCTTCCTTTTTACGTCCAAACACCAGTACAGAATACCCGTCGCGGCGTGACCCGGGCGACACTGCGCCGCGTGCAGGCCACGAGGATGCTCTGGTTCCGGCGGCCCGTACTCGGCGGTAGTGTTTTCGCCATGACTTCCACTCATGCGGAGACCCCGCAGAACCACACCGGGACCCCCGGCGCCGTCGACGCCGCCGCCCTGAAGGCCGCCGTTGACGCTTCCTTCGACCTGACTCTGGCGCGGCTCAAAACGCTCGTCGCCGTTCCCGGGATCGCCTGGAGCAGCTTCGACCCCGCAGAACTCGACCGCAGCGCTGACACGGTCGCCGGTCTGGTCCGCGAATCCGGATTCAGCGACGTCCAGATCCTGCGTTGCGACAAGGAGGACGGCAGCCCGGGCGGCCCCGCCGTCGTCGCCCGCCGCGCCGCCGCGCCCGGTAAGGCGACCATCCTGCTCTACGCCCACCACGACGTCCAGCCTCCGGGCGAACGCGCCCTGTGGGACTCGGAGCCCTTCATTGCCGAAGAACGCGACGGCCGGCTCTACGGCCGTGGCGCCGCAGATGACAAGGCCGGCATCATGGCCCACCTCGCCGCATTCTCGGCCGTGAGCGAGGTTCTCGGCGATAGCTTCGGCCTCGGCGTCACACTGTTCTTCGAAGGCGAGGAGGAGGCCGGATCGCCGACGTTCCGCACCTTCCTTCAGACGCACCGGGAACTCCTGCGCGCCGACGTGATCGTGGTGGCCGACTCCAGCAACTGGAAGGTCGGCGTGCCCGCCCTGACCACCAGCCTGCGCGGTCTGGTCGACGGGACCTTCGAAGTCCGCGTGCTGGACCATGCCGTGCACTCGGGGATGTTCGGCGGCCCGGTCCTGGACGCACCCACCGTGCTTTCCCGCCTGATCGCCACCCTGCACGACGACGCCGGGAACGTGGCGGTTCCCGGACTGCTCGCCAAGGACGAGGTGGCGGTGGACCTCGACGAGGCCCAGTTCCGCGCCGATGCCTCAGTGCTCGACGGCGTCAGCCTGGCCGGCAGCGGAAGCATCGCTTCCCGGCTCTGGACCAAGCCGGCCTTGTCGATCATCGGCATCGACGCTCCCGCCGTCGACGTTGCCTCCAACACGCTGATTCCTTCGGCCCGTGCAAAGTTCAGCCTGCGCCTTGCGCCGGGCCAGGACCCGGAGGCCGCCATGGCCGCCGTTGAAGCCCACCTGAAGGACAAGGTGCCCTTCGGTGCACGCCTGACGTTCACGCCGGGGGAGCGCGGCAACGCCTTCGCCACCGACACCTCCTCGCCGTCCGCCCGCATCGCCATGTGGGCGTTGGGAGAGGCCTGGGGTGTCCCGGCCGTGGAGATGGGCATCGGAGGATCCATCCCGTTCATCGCCGACCTGACCGAGACGTACCCCGAGGTGCAGATCCTCGTGACCGGCGTCGAGGACCCGGACTCCCGCGCCCACAGCGCCAACGAGTCCCTGCACATTGAGGACTTCCGCCGCGCTGTCCTGGCCGAGGCCCTGATGCTCGCAAAGCTGGATTCCTCGGGCCTGGCCTAGGCACCGGGAACAACGGAAGCTGCCCGCTGGTTACGGTTGAAGTTATAGCTATGCGTCCGCGCGACGTAGCATTGAGCTGTAACCCGAAAGCAAGTGGGTAAGGGCATGCAGTGCGCAGGCACTGCATGCCGCAAGCGTCATAGTTAGGTAGGCCAATGAGCACTGCAACAAACGAAAACACCACCGCCACCGGCGGGGAGCTCCCGGTGCACGGCGTGAATCTCACCGACGTCGCCGCCGGCAAGGTCCGGAGCCTCCTCGAGCAGGAAGGCCGCACCGACCTCCGCCTGCGCGTGGCTGTGCAGCCGGGCGGCTGCTCGGGCCTGATCTACCAGCTCTACTTCGACGAGCGGCTGCTCGACGGCGACGCCGTCCGTGATTACGAGGGCGTTGAGGTCGTCGTGGACAAGATGAGCGTCCCGTACCTGGATGGCGCGAGCATCGACTTCGAGGACACCATTTCGAAGCAGGGCTTCACGATCGACAACCCGAATGCGGGCGGCTCCTGCGCCTGCGGCGATTCATTCCACTAAGCAGGGAAGCGGCCGGCCGCGGTGCAGTGCAGCGGGACAGCTTCACGGCTGTTCCGACGCACAGCCGCGGCGTGTCAGCGAAAACCCCTGCGTAGCGGTAAGCTCTACATCGGGTAGTAAAACTTAGTGTGCCCGGCGTGCCCTTCGGCCTGCCGGGCTACAGCAACAAGAGGAAGGGCCGTCTGTGAGTTCGCAGAACCGAACCGGCAGCCGACGCACAAAGATCACTACGATCACTGGCTTGGCACTAGCCGGCGCGTTGGTTTTGACCGGATGTTCGTCAGAGGTTGAGAAGGGTTGGCTCCCCACTGAACGGGGCACCACCAACCACACCGATCGCATCATGGACCTCTGGGTCAACTCATGGATCGCGGCCCTCGCGGTCGGCATCATCACCTGGGGCCTGCTGGTCTGGTGCATCATCGCCTACCGCCGCCGCAAGGGCACCGTCGGGTTCCCGCGCCAGCTCAGCTACAACCTCCCCCTGGAGGTTTTCTACTTGGCGATCCCGCTGTTCATGGTCCTGGTCTTCTTCTACTTCACCGACCGCGACCAGCAGGCCATCGATGACCGCTCCAAGCCGGCCGACGTCGTCGTTGACGTCCGCGGCAAGCAGTGGGCCTGGGACTTCAATTACAAGAAGGGCTCCGTGGTCAGCGAAGACCTGCACGAAGCCGGCGTCCAGGCGCACCTCACGGGCAACACGATCGACAAGGATAAGCTGCCCACTCTGTACCTGCCGGTCGGCAAGTCCGTGGATCTGGAACTGAACTCCCGCGACGTCATCCACTCCTTCTGGGTTCCCGCCTTCCTGCAGAAGCGCGACATGATCCCGGGCAAGACGAACTACATCAGGTTGACCCCCACCAAGGAGGGCACCTACGACGGCAAGTGCGCCGAACTCTGCGGTGAATACCACTCCGAGATGCTCTTCCGCGTCAAGGTTGTCTCCGAGTCTGAATTCCAGGCCCACATGGAGAAGCTGCGCCAGGACGGCAACACGGGCCTTCTCGACGAGAAGTACGACCGCAACCCGAACCTGAACGAAATTAAGTAAGGGAAGCGACGTGTCTACCTACACCCAACCCGCCGGAGTCCTCGAGTCTCCTGTCGTGCCGAAATCCAAGGGACGCATCGTCGTCAACTGGATCACCTCCACTGACCACAAGACCATCGGGTACATGTACCTGATCGCCTCCTTCGTGTTCTTCTGCCTCGGCGGCGTCATGGCGCTGCTCATCCGCGCCGAGCTCTTCGAACCCGGCATGCAGATCCTGCAGACCAAGGAGCAGTACAACCAGCTCTTCACCATGCACGGCACGGTGATGCTCCTGATGTTCGCCACACCGCTCTTCGCCGGTTTCGCGAACGTCATCATGCCGCTCCAGATCGGTGCCCCCGACGTCGCCTTCCCGCGACTGAACGCCCTGGCATTCTGGTTCTTCCTGTTCGGCTCCACCATCGCGGTCTCCGGCTTCATCACTCCGCAGGGTGCTGCGTCCTTCGGCTGGTTCGCCTACGCGCCGCTGTCGAACACCACATTCACCCCCGGTGTCGGCGGTGACCTCTGGGTCTTCGGCCTCGCGCTCTCCGGTTTCGGCACCATCCTCGGTGCGGTCAACTTCATCACCACGATTATCTGCATGCGTGCCCCTGGCATGACCATGTGGCGCATGCCGATCTTCACTTGGAACACGCTCGTCACGGCCATCCTGGTCCTCATGGCGTTCCCGCCGCTGGCTGCAGCCCTGTTTGCCCTTGGCGCGGACCGCCGCTTCGGTGCGCACATCTTCGATCCCGAAAACGGCGGTGCCGTCCTCTGGCAGCACCTGTTCTGGTTCTTCGGCCACCCTGAGGTGTACATCATCGCCCTGCCGTTCTTCGGCATCGTCTCGGAGATCTTCCCGGTCTTCAGCCGCAAACCGATCTTCGGCTACAAGGGCCTCGTTTACGCGACCATCGCCATCGCCGCCCTGTCCGTGACCGTGTGGGCACACCACATGTACGTCACCGGCTCGGTCCTGCTGCCGTTCTTCGCCTTCATGACCATGCTGATCGCGGTTCCCACCGGCGTGAAGTTCTTCAACTGGATCGGTACCCTCTGGCAGGGCTCCATCACCTTCGAAACCCCCATGCTCTGGAGCATCGGCTTCCTGGTGACCTTCCTCTTCGGCGGCTTGACCGGCATCATCCTGTCCTCCCCGCCGCTGGACTTCCACGTATCCGACTCCTACTTCGTGGTGGCACACTTCCACTACGTGGTGTTCGGCACCGTCGTGTTCGCGATGTTCGCCGGCTTCTACTTCTGGTGGCCCAAGTGGACCGGCAAGATGCTCAACGAGCGCCTCGGCAAGATCCACTTCTGGCTCCTGTTCCTGGGCTTCCACGGCACCTTCCTCATCCAGCACTGGCTCGGCGTCGAGGGCATGCCCCGCCGTTACGCCGACTACCTGGTGGAGGACAACTTCACCTGGATGAACCAGTTCTCCACCATCTCCTCCTTCGTCCTGGGCGCCTCCCTGCTGCCGTTCTTCTGGAACGTGTACATCACCTGGCGCAGCAACAAGAAGGTGGAAGTGGACGACCCGTGGGGCTTCGGCGCTTCCCTCGAGTGGGCTACCTCCTGCCCGCCGCCGCGCCACAACTTCACCTCCCTCCCGCGCATCCGCTCGGAGCGCCCGGCACTCGACCTGCACCACCCTGAGCTGTCCCAGGCGCACACCGTCCAGGCCCCGGAACCCGCAGCTGTGCTGCTGGGCAACGCTGATCAGAAGGACACCCACAAGTGAAAATCGAATCGTGGCTCTTCGGAGCCGGAGTCTTCTTCTTCGTCCCGGTCTCCCTTGCCTACGGCTTCCTGACCCACTGGTCCGAATGGGTCGGCATTTTGGGGATCCTCCTGGTCGGCGGCCTCGCCGGCATGATCGGTGCCTACCTCGGTTTCACCGGCCGGCGCATCGGCCTGCGTCCTGAGGACCGTCCCGACGCCGAGATCCACGAGGGTGCCGGCGAGCAGGGGCACTTCAGCCCGTGGAGCTGGTGGCCGCTGGTCCTCGGCCTCGCTTGCGCCGGTGGCTTCCTCGGCATTGCGGTTGGTTTCTGGATCACGTTCGTTGCCGCCGGCCTGGCTCTCGTAGCCCTGGTCGGTTGGGTCTTCGAGTACAGCCGCGGCGACCACGCCCACTAGTACCTGCATAACAACGACGGCGGGGCCCCCCCCCCAAGGGGGGGGCCCCCGCGGTGTTTTTCGGGAAAACGCGGTTGGCCCCGGGAGCGGCCGGCCCGGGCGCCCCCCCGCGGGGGGAGACCCCCCCCCGGGGGCCAGCGGTCTCCAGAAGGGCCGCCAGAGCTGCCAGGGCCTCATCCACCTCGCCGGGTGTCTTGCCGGCCGGAAGAGCATCGACAGTGACGTTCAGCAGGACTTCGCAACCGTGCGCAAAGTCCTCCGTCATGACCTCCAGGAGCGAGCGGGCGTCGACGGCGGGATGTCCCGGTTTGCGGATGGTGACCGGCAGTCCCGTGGCCGTCACCGCCCGGACAAATAGGGCCGCCGCACGTGCGTGAAGGCCGATCTCCGCGGCGACGGTGGCTTTGTGCTCGGGCAAACCGGCTCCTTTGCTCTGGCGGAACAGGCCGCCCGGTGAAAATGATCCTTAAAAGCCTAACGCAGCAGTGCTGCTCCCAAGGTCCGGCGGGAGCGCAGCTGCAGGGGATTCGCCTACGCTTGTCCTATGGAATTACCCGCTTTCGGATCCGGGGTTTGCCGTGTCCGTTGACGCCTCGAAAATCATCGGTGAAATCGACCGCAAAAGCGGTGTCCCCATCTACGTCCAGCTGCGTGAAATCCTCCGCTCGTTCATCACGGATTCCTGCCGGCCCGGAGCTGCGCTGCCCTCGGAACGGGACCTTTCTGAACGCTTCGGCCTGGCCCGAATGACCGTCCGCCAGGCAATTGACGCCTTGGTGGGGGAGGAGATCATCGAACGTGTGGTGGGCCTTGGAACGTTCGTGCGCAAACCCAAGCTCGACCTCCAGGTGAAGCTGACCTCCTATAGCGAGGAAATGCAGCGTCGAGGCATGGTCCCTGCGGCCAAGGTACTGAGCTTCGAACAGATTGCCGCCAGCGCCTTCCTTGCCCGGGAACTCCAGCTGGACGAGGGAACACCGGTAGTGCGGTTCAGGCGTCTCTTGCTGGCCGACAACGAGCCTATGAGCGTGGACGAGAATTTCATCCCGGCGCACCGCGTGCCGGGATTCCTGGATGAGGCCCCGCCGACGTCGCTCTACAACGTCCTGAGTGAGCGGTACGGCCTGGTGATGGAGTGGGGTGAGGACATGATTGAGGCCACGGCTGCCTCGCCGTCCACGGCGCGCCTGCTCAATGTCGACGTCGGCGCGCCGCTCCTCAAGATCCAGCGCCACGCCTTCGTCGCCCGGGCTATGGTCGACTATTCGGTGTCCTATTACCGTGCCGACCGCTACAAGCTTTGGGTGCCCCTGCAACGTCCCGGCGTGCGGCCCACCAGGGGACCCCGGACGGGCTACTAGGAGCGTGCTCCGTGTGCGGGGGCCGGCCCGGCCCGACACGGGCAGCCCCGCCAGTCAGCCGGCAACACGCTCTGCAACAAGAAACTCCGGCAAAAAGGGAAGGCCCCGTCCGAGTGGACGGGGCCTTCCCTGTAATTGCCGTTGTTAGTGGCTCAGGCTCTTCTGTTCAGCGCCTTCGATGGCTTCGTGGTGGCCGTGCGCGTGCGCGGCTTCCACTTCGGCCGGCGTCGCCGGAGCAACGCGGTCCTCGAAGAACCACTTGGAGAGTGCCGCGCGGCGCTTCTCCTTACGGGTCACGACGCCGTGCTCGTTCGGCTCGGCCGGGAGCGGGGCGGGGGACTCGAAGCCGACCAGCTTGTACTGCTTGTAGTCGTCAAGCGGAGCGTGGACCTCGATGAACTCACCGTGCGGCAGGCGGACGATGCGGCCGGTCTCGCGGCCGTGCAGGGCGATCTCGCGGTCCTTGCGCTGCAGGGCGAGTGCAACGCGCTTGGTCACCACGAAGGCGATGACCGGGCCGATGAAGAACAGTGCACGCAGCCAGTAGGTCACGTCGTTCAGGGCCACGTGGAAGTGCGTGGCGATGAGGTCGGAGCCTGCGGCTGCCCACATCACGCAGTACCAGGTGAAGCCGGCGACGCCGATGGCCGTACGGGTCGGAGCGTTGCGCGGACGGTCCAGGACGTGGTGTTCGCGGTTGTCCTTGGTGACCCAGCGTTCGATCCACGGGTAGGTGAACAGAACCGTGAAGATGATGCCTGCGGGCACCAGGGCCGGAAGCAGGACGTTCAGGGTCAGGGTGTGCCCGAACACGATGTACTCGAAGTGGAAGTCGTTGACCACACCGGGCATGAGGCGCAGGGCGCCGTCGACGAAGCCGATGTACCAGTCAGGCTGGGTACCGGCCGACACCGGGGAGGGGTCGTACGGACCGTAGTTCCAGATCGGGTTGATGGTGAACGCTGCTGCCATCAGCGCGACCACGCCGAAGACGATGAAGAAGAAGCCGCCGGCCTTGGCTGCGTATACCGGACCCAGGGGGTAGCCGACGACGTTGCCGTCGTTGCGGCCCGGGCCGGGGTACTGCGTGTGCTTGTGGACCACGACCATGAACAGGTGGATCACGATCATCAGCAGGATGAGTGCCGGAACCAGCAGGATGTGCAGCACGTACAGGCGGCCGATGATGGCCGTGCCCGGGAACTCGCCGCCGAAGAGGAAGAACGAGATGTACGTACCGATGACCGGGATGGACTTGATGACACCGTCGATGATGCGCAGGCCGTTGCCGGAGAGCAGGTCGTCGGGGAGCGAGTAGCCCGTGAAGCCGGCTGCCATGGCCAGGATGAGCAGCACGCCGCCCACAACCCAGTTCATTTCACGCGGCTTGCGGAACGCACCGGTGAAGAACACGCGGAGCATGTGGACGCCGAGCGATGCCACGAAGAGCAGCGCGGCCCAGTGGTGGACCTGGCGGAAGAACAGGCCGCCGCGGACATCGAAGGAGATGTTCAGCGAGGAGTTGTAGGCCACGGACATCTCGACGTTGTACAGCGGCGTGTAGGAACCCTGGTAGTGGGTTTCCGCCATGGACGGGTCGAAGAAGAAGGTCAGGAAGGTACCCGACATCAGGAGGATGACGAAGGAGTACAGTGCCACTTCGCCGAACATGAACGACCAGTGGTCGGGGAAGACCTTCCGGCCGAACTCGCGGAGGATTCCGGAGCCGCCGACACGCTCGTCAACGAAGTCCGTGAAGCGTCCGACCTTCGTCTTGGCGACGAAGGGGGCTTCAGCTGTTGATGAGGCGCTCATGCTCGTCACGCTCCCAGTAACTCGGTCCTACAGGTTCTTTGAAGTCGCTCGTGGCGACGAGGTAGCCCTCAGCGTCAACTGCGATGGGCAGCTGGGGGAGCGGGCGGCTGGCCGGGCCGAAGATGACCTTGCATTCCTGGGTCAGGTCGAAGGTCGACTGGTGGCAGGGGCACAGCAGGTGGTGCGTCTGCTGCTCGTAAAGAGCAACCGGGCAACCGACGTGGGTGCAGATCTTGGAGTAGGCAACGATGCCGTTGTAGCTCCAGTCCTCGCGGCCGGGGGAGATCTTCAGCGAGTCCGGGTTGAGGCGCATGAGCAGGACGACGGCCTTGGCCTTTTCGTTCAGCTTGCCCTCGTGGAGTTCGTTGAGGCCTTCCGGGATGACGTGGAACGCCGAGCCGATGGTCACGTCCGATGCCTTGATCGGGGTGCCGTCGGGGTCGCGGGTGAGGCGCTTGAGCTTGCCCTCCTTCGGAGCCCACATGGTGTGTGCGAGCTTGTCGTCCGGACGGGGACCAAGGTCACCGAACACGGCGATCGCCGGCAGGGGAGCCAGGGCGACAGCACCCAGAAGGGTGTTGCGGATCAGCGGGCGGCGCTTGATGCCGGTCTCTTCGACGATGTCGTCGACGATGCGCACTGCAGCCTGGCGGTCTTCCTCGGTGCGGATCGCGTGGCGCTCTTCGGAAACCTCGTGGTCCGGCATCAGGGCCTTGGCCCAGTGGACGATGCCGGTGCCGATGCCGAGCATCGCAAAGGCGGTGCCCAGGCCCAGCAGCAGGTTCTGGTTGCGGATCGTGGCGATCGTCGAGTCGTTGCCGAGATCGATGGCGAAGTACGCGCCAAGGAAGATCAAGGTACCGACAATGGAGACGCCAAACAGAATGGCTACCTGACGCTCGGCTCGCTTCGCGGCCTTCGGGTCCGTGTCAGCCAGGCGCAAACGATGCGGAGGAAGTCCAGGATCCTGGAACTTCTCCACGTCATTCTGACCAGCCGTAGCTACGGTGCCCGAGTGGTTCGGACTGCCGTCACTATGGTTGCCCATAATTCGCCTCATCCTTCTCTCGTTGTCCCGGCAGGTGCCGGGGGGATTTTCAATTCAAAGCTGCTGCTCACAGGCAGCAGAAATTCCTGGACGCGCCGCTTAGGACGAGCGGGAAGTCAGCCAGATGGTGAACGCGATGATCACACCGAGGCCGGCAACCCACACGAACAAGCCTTCAGACACAGGGCCGAGGGAGCCGAGGTCGGCACCGCCGGGCGAGCCGTTGGCTTCGATCTTCTTCAGGAAGGTGATGATGTTGCGCTTGCCTTCGGGGGAGATGTTGGCGTCGTTGAAGACGGGCATGTTCTGCGGGCCCGTAGCCATGGCTTCGTAGATGTGCTTGCCGGTGACGTCGGCCAGTGCCGGAGCGAACTTGCCGCGGGTCAATGCACCGCCGGCAGCTGCTGCGTTGTGGCACATGGCGCAGTTGACGCGGAACAGTTCGCCACCTTCGGCGGCGTTACCCTTTTCGTCGAGCAGGTGCTCTTCGGGGATGGCCGGGCCGGCGCCGAGGGAGGCGACGTATGCCGACAGCTGGTGCGTCTGCTCATCGTTGAACTGCTGCGGCTTCTTCTGGGCCTGGGGGCCGTTCATCTGCATGGGCATACGGCCGGTGCCAACCTGGAAGTCAACCGCTGCTGCACCAACACCGACCAGCGAGGGGCCGTCCTTGGAGCCGCTGGCGCCCATGCCGTGGCAGGTGGCGCAGTTGGCCTCGAACAGCTTCTTGCCCTCTTCAGTGTCGCTTGCACTGTAGGTGGTGGTTTCTGCCTTGGCCTGGTTGACCGTCGTGGCGACGGCGTACAGCCCACCAGTGAGGAGGAGGCCCATCAGCAGCAGCGCAATGGCTGCCAGTGGGTGACGTCGCTTCTGCGAGAGTGCCTTCACGTGGTGGTTCCTTAATTCGATCCTGCGTCGGCTCAGGGAGCCGCTTCTATGTTGTTCAGGCCCTTGCATGGCAAGAGCCAAGCCGTGCTACTTGAGGACGTAGATGACCAGGAAGAGGCCGATCCACACAACGTCCACGAAGTGCCAGTAGTAAGAGGTGACAATTGCCGACGTGGCTTCGAAGTGCCCGAACTTCTTGGCTGCGAACGCGCGGCCGATGATGAAGAGGAAGGCAATAAGGCCGCCAATGACGTGCAGACCGTGGAAGCCGGTGGTGATGTAGAAGGCGGAGCCGTAAGCGTTGGACGACAGCGAAACGTGCTCGGACACGAGCATCGCGTATTCCGTGGTCTGGCCGGCAACGAAGAAACCACCCATGAGGAACGTGAGGACGAACCACTCATTCATGCCCCAACGGGCAAACTGGAACACACCGCCCCGGCGGCGCGGCTCGAGGCGTTCGGCGGCGAAAACACCCATCTGGCAAGTGAAGGAGCTTGCTACCAGGACGATGGTGTTGACGAGCGCAAACGGGAAGTTGAGCTTGGCGGTCTCTTCAGCCCACAGCGATCCGGACGTGGAGCGCAGGGTGAAGTACATGGCAAAGAGGCCGGCGAAGAACATCAACTCACTGGACAGCCAAACAACCGTTCCAACGGAAACGAGATTGGGGCGGTTCAGCGTCGGGTGCGCCGGGGTACTGGGGGCATGGGTCGCAGATGTCACAAGGACATTATGTCTGTAAAAGTCCTGAGTTCCCAACGCGAACCGCCTTTTGGGGGGACTTTTTCTACAAACACGCGAAATCGCGCGGAAAAGTTCCCGCCGTGTTTCACATTGGTCATCGGCCGGGCTCGCTCGCTAGCATCAAGTGGTGACTTCACCGGCATCCGAGCAGCAGGCAAGCAACACCTGGCCAGGCCTTATCGCCGCCTTGATCAGGAAACAGGATCTTTCCCTCGAGAACACGGCGTGGGCTATGAACACGATCATGTCCGGGGAAGCGACCCCGGCCCAGATCGCGGGATTCCTGGTTGCCCTCCGTTCAAAGGGCGAAACCGTCGAGGAAGTGACCGGCCTGGTCGAGGCCATGCTCGCCAACGCGAACCCCGTGTCAATTCCGGGGGAGAAGCTCGACATCGTCGGCACCGGTGGTGACCAACTCAACACCGTCAACATCTCCACGATGGCCGCCCTGGTCGCTGCAGGCGCCGGCGCGAGGGTCGTTAAGCACGGGAACCGCGCGGCGTCGTCCTCCTCCGGTTCGGCGGATGTGCTCGAGGCCCTGGGTGTCCGGCTGGACCTCCCGATCGACCGCGTCGCGCGCAATGCGGAGGAAGCCGGAATCACCTTCTGCTTCGCCCAGGTGTTCCATCCTTCGTTCCGACACACGGCCGTGGCGCGCAAGGAACTCGGCATCCCCACCGCGTTCAACTTCCTCGGCCCCATGACCAACCCTGCGCACGTGCAGGCCTCGGCCGTCGGCGTCGCGAATGCCTCCATGGCCCCGCTCGTCGCCGGCGTGCTCGCACGGCGGGGGAGCAGGGGACTGGTGTTCCGCGGCGAGGACGGCCTGGATGAACTGACGACCACAGGCCCGTCCACCGTCTGGGAAATCCGCGACGGCGAGGTCCGCGAACAGCGCTTCTCGCCGCTCGAGCTGGGCGTCCCCGCCTCGACCATCGACGAACTGAAGGGTGGCGACGCGAAGGCGAATGCCGCCGTCGTACGCGATGTCCTGAACGGGACGCCGGGAGCAGTGCGCGATGCCGTGCTCCTCAACGCCGCCGCCGGACTGGTGGCCTTTGCCGAAACGGCGGAGGGCAGCCTGCTCGAACGGATGGGTGCCGCCTACAAGCTGGCCAGCGAATCGATCGACTCCGGCGCGGCAGCGAAAGTGCTTGAGACCTGGATCGGGCTCAGTCAAGGCTGAGCCCCGCCGGGGTCGTGCCGTCGAGCCGGCCTACTGCTCGAAGCCGAGCGCGAACGCGGCGTCGAGGTCGTGCTGGGAGTATGCGCGGAACGCGATGTGCGTCGTGGTGTGCACGACGGCAGGAACCTTGGACAGCCGGTCGGCGATGACGTCGGCCAGTTCCTCGTGCTTCGCCACGCGTGCCACTGCGATCAGGTCCCACTCTCCGGTGACGGAATAGACCTCGCTGATGCCCTGGATCGCGGAAATCTCCTCGGCCGTTTCCGGAATGCGGGAAGCGTCGGTCTTGATCAGGACAAAGGCAGTGATCACTGTGGGGCCTTTCCTACGTGCGGCATGAGCCGGGGGTCAGTGGACGAATGCAAGCCTAGTCCCCACCGGCTCCCAAGTCTCGCTCCGCTCAACCCGGGTCCCTCGCCGGCGTGGGCCCACCCACCGGCTCCCAAGTCTCGCTCCGCTCAACCCGGGTCCCTCGCCGGCGTGGGCCCACCCACCGGTTCCCAAGTCTCGCTCCGCTCAACCCGGGTCCCTCGCCGGCGTGGGCCCACCCACCGGCTCCCAAGTCTCGCTCCGTCCCCATGGCGCCTGGCTTAGGACCGGCGCGACGTCCGCAGGCGAAGCACCAGGGCCCACAGCAGGCGGTACCCAAGCAGGAACACGGCGAGGGTGATCAGGGCGACCACGATGAACGCGACGGCGGCAGTGTGTCCGCTCGCCAAGCGCAGCAGCATGCCGCCGGCTACGGTGCTGATCCAGATCACGACGCCGGCGGGCCAGGTTCGCATCGGGGCGCGCCAGGCGCGGGCAATAAGCCAGCCGACGGCAGCTCCGGCGAGGAACGGCCATGCGGTGTCCAGTACTCCAAGCACGGATTCGCCGCGCTGATGGGTGTCACGGCCGATCGCCGCGAACAGCAGGATCAGGGCCGCGTCAATGACGGCAGCGGAGGCGGGCAGCAAGGATCCACGGCGGTTTGAAGGCATGCTCCGACCTTATCCCCGCGCCTCTCCCGGTTCCGAATCCCCGCGGCCTTGAAGCCGGGTCCCACCGGGAGCAGGATGGGCTGGACGGTCACGGCGGGAGGATTCATGAGAGTCATACAGATAGCGCAGCGTGCAGTGGACCTGGAGCGGGCAACCGCCTTCTACTCCGAACTGCTCGGGGCACCGCCCCTCGCCCGCTTTGATCCGCCGGGACTGGTGTTCTTCGACGTCGGAGGCGTCCGGTTGCTCCTTGAGCGGGGCGCACCGTCCACCCTGATCTACCTCGAACAGCCTGATCTCCACGCTGCCCTCTCCAGGTTCGAAAAGGCGGGGGTGAAAGTCGTCGCCCGCCCGCAGTTGATCTTCACCCATCCCGACGCAACCCTGGGGCCGGCAGGGACCGAGGAGTGGATGGCGTTTATCGAGGACAGCGAAGGCAACACCGTAGGGCTGGTGTCCCGGACACCGGCCGCCAGGGACTGACCGGCCGTTGTGCTGGGGGTGTCGGCGGACTAGCCTCAATCGGGGGCTCACCGAGCCATCAGCATATGGGAGGGATGCACAGACATGCAGAAGATTTCCACCTGTCTCTGGTTCGACGGCACGGCCGAGGAAGCCGCGGCGTTCTACGCGGCGATTTTCCCCGACTCGTCGATCGGCACCACGACGCCTGGCCCGGACGGGAAAGCCATGACGGTTGAGTTCAGCCTGGAAGGCCGGGAATTCCTTGGCCTCAACGGCGGACCGCTGTTCAAGTTCACCGAGGCGGTGTCCTTCGTGATCAACTGCGATTCCCAGGACGAGATCGACCGCTACTGGGACGCCTTGACCGCCGGCGGCGAAGAGAGCCAATGTGGCTGGCTCAAGGACAAGTTCGGAGTCTCCTGGCAGGTCGTCCCGACGGCACTTCCGGGCCTGTTGTACGGTTCCGACCCGGAAGGCTCCGAGCGGGCCATGGAAGCAATGCTGAAGATGCAGAAACTGGACCTGAACCTCCTGCAGAAGGCTTACAACGGCATTTGACCGCACCAGGCAACACAATCCAGCAGTACCAGCGAAAGAGGAGAAGCAAAGAAAATGGCAACACGTCTTAACCCGTACCTTTCCTTCCGCGACAACGCCCGGGATGCCATCACCTTCTACGAATCGGTGTTCGGCGGCGAACTGAACATCAGCACCTTCGGCGAGTTCCAGGCGAGCCAGGACCCCGCCGAAGCGGACAAGGTCATGCACGCCATGCTTGTTTCGGGCAACGGACTGGTGCTGATGGCCGCCGACACGCCTAACGGCATGTCCTACAACCCGGGCGACAACATCTCCGTGTCACTCAGCGGCGACAGCAGCGACGAGGCAGAACTGCGCGGCTACTGGGAGAAACTGTCCGACGGCGGCACGGTGGCGATGCCGCTTGAGGCGGCTCCCTGGGGCGATACCTTCGGGATGTGCACCGACAAGTTCGGCATCGCCTGGCTCGTGAACATCGCCGGCGCCCAGCCTCCAGCGGAGTAGCATCCGGGTGGGCGGAGGCAGGTGCTGCCGCCGCCCACCGCGCCGCGGATAACGAAGGTGCAGGGGAGTGTGAATGGCGGAACTGCGGACAGCTCCGCCGGTACGTTTGAATCGTATCAGTTGGGCTTTTTTCATATGCCGCCACCAGTGGCGTTCGATGAGGCGAAGGGCTTGGATTCTCGGGAAATTTCAGGCTTTGGCGGAAGCGTTGACGTAACGGGCGTCACCTTCTATGATTTATGAATCGATTCAAAACGTGATTCGCTGGTCCAGAAGCTTCGGCCGTCCAGTAGTCACGAAGACCACCGGAAATCCGGCTCCTTGCCAATGACGACGAAGGATCAGCCAAATGAGCACCATGCCTCCAGGGGATGTCCGCCCCAACGTGGACGCACCCATCGACAAGCGGGATCCGAAGAAGGCCGCGATGAGCGGCTGGATCGGAAGCGCGCTTGAGTACTACGACTTCGCGCTGTACTCCCTCGCGGCGACACTGATTTTCCCCACGATCTTCTTTCCCTCCGAGAACCCGACCGTGGCAATCATCGCTTCACTGGCCACCTACGCTGTCGGCTACGTTTCCCGCCCGGTCGGCGCCGTTGTCCTCGGCGCGTACGGCGACAAGCACGGCCGCAAGCACGTACTTGTGTTTGCGATGCTGTTGATGGGCTTCGCGACTTTCGCCGTCGGCCTCCTGCCCACCTACGGCCAGGTCGGGCTCCTTGCCCCGGCCCTGCTCGTCGCGCTGCGCCTGATCCAGGGCTTCGCGGTAGCGGGGGAGCTCGGCGGTGCGAGTGCCATGATCGTGGAACACTCGCCCGACGCCAGGCGCGGATTCTTCGCCAGCTTCAGCCTCCAGGGAACCCAGGTCGGCTCGATCCTTGCCACGGGTGTCCTCCTTCCGTTGGCCGCCTTGCTTCCCGAAGAGCAGTTCCACGGCTGGGGTTGGCGGGTTCCGTTCCTGCTGAGCGCGATCGTGATCCTGGCTGGCTACTACATCCGGCGCCGCGTCCAGGAACCGCCGGCATATATCGCCCAGGCCAATACCGCAGTGGTGAAGCAGCGGTTCCCGTTCTTCGAGCTGCTGCGCACGCGCCCCTGGGTCCTGGTCCGCTGCATCATCATGACCTTCACCAACGTGGTCGGAATGGCAACCCTGGTGTTCGGCGTCTCGTACGCGACCCAGAAGGGCTACGGCATCGGTTTCTCCAGCAGTGACTTCCTGTGGGTTTCCCTGCTCGCGAACGTCACCGCCGTACTGACGATCCCGTTGTTCGGCGCGCTTTCTGACCGCATCGGCCGGCGGATGCTCATGGTTGCCGGCGGGATCGGCGGCGGCGTCCTTGCCGGCGGGTACCTGTGGGCGGTCGAGCAGCGGAGCCTGGTTCTTGTCTTCGTCTGCGTCGTGGTGGTCCAAGGCATCTTCTTCCAGATGTGGAACGCAACCTTCGCGACGTTCTTCCAGGAGCAGTTCCCGATGCGGATCCGCGTGACCGGCTTCGCGGTGTCCCAGAACATCGGCCTGATGATCGCGTCCTTCTTCCCGAGCATCTTCACGGCAATCGCACCTCCCGGAACCGCGAATGTTCCGCTCGTGATCGGCCTGACCACGTTCGGTATCTGCCTGGTATCGGCGGTGGCGACGCTCCTTTCGTCCGACACGAAGGGCAAGTCGCTCCAGGACCTCGAAACACAGAAGGCCGGTTCGCTGCCCACGCGGTAGGGCTGCAATGAACCACAACGACCAACACGTTAGACACGGAGAAATGGTGATGACTAAGACCAGCGAAGGACCACAGACCGTCTGGCCTGTGAAGCACAGCCGGTTGCTGCGGGCACCTGAGCGCTTCATCTCCCGGAGCGGGCTCCAGGAACTGGTGCACCGGCTGACGGACAATCTGGTGAACATCACCGATGAGACAGGCCAGTTCCTGCTGCGGCTCGACGACGGCCGAGTCATCGACACTAAAGGCTGGGAAGGCTGGGAATGGACCCACGGCGTCGGGCTGTACGGAATCTGGCAGTACTACGACCAGACCGGCGACCCGAAAATGCGGGGCATCATCGACGCCTGGTTCGACGCCCGGCTGGCCGAGGGAACGACGAAGAACGTCAACACCATGGCCCCCTTCCTGACCCTTGCCTGCCGCTACGAAGAGACAAGGGACCGCACGCTCCTGCCGTGGCTGGATTCATGGGCCGAATGGGCCATGCGCGAGATGCCACGCACGCCCCGCGGCGGAATGCAGCACATCACGCTGGCCGAGGAAAACCACCACCAGCTCTGGGACGACACGCTCATGATGACCGTCCTGCCCCTGACCAAGATCGGCTTGCTCCTTGGCCGGCAGGACTACGTGGACGAGGCCGCCTTCCAGTTCCTCACCCACGTGGCATACCTCATGGACCGCGAAACCGGCCTCTGGTTCCACGGCTGGTCCTTCGAAGGGAACCACAACTTCGCCAAGGCGCGCTGGGCCCGCGGCAACTCCTGGCTCACCATGGTGATCCCCGACTTCCTCGAGCTGGTGGATCTTCCCGAGCGTGATCCGGTCCGCCGCTTCCTGCTCGAGGTTCTGGATGCCCAGGTATCCGCGCTGGCGAAGCTGCAGGATCCGTCCGGGCTTTGGCACACCCTCCTTGACGACCAATCCTCATACCTTGAGGCGTCCGCGACGGCAGGAATTGCCTATGGAATCCTCAAGGCCGTGCGCAAAGGCTACATCGATCCCAAGCATGGCGCCGTGGCCGAGAAGGCCATTCGGGCGGTCATCTCGAACATTTCCGACGACGGCGAACTGCAGCAGGTTTCCTTCGGCACCGGCATGGGACCGGACCTGGACTTCTACCGCGAAATCCCGCTCACCTCAATGCCGTACGGGCAGGCCATGGCCATCCTGTGCCTGGCAGAGTACCTGCGGACCTACTACTAAGGGAGGGGAACCATGGTTCTCGATTCATTCCGCCTCGACGGAAAGGTCGCCCTTGTAACGGGCTCGTCCCGCGGGCTGGGGCAGGGCGCCGCGGTGGCACTGGCCGAGGCGGGTGCCGACGTCGCGCTCCTGAACCGGGCCCGGGCGGAAGAGACCGCTGAAATGGTCAAGGCCGCCGGCCGCCGGGTCCAGATCATCGAACAGGACCTGGGCACGGCAACGCCTGAGGAGCTCGACGCGTCCGTGCAGTCGGTCGTCGACACCCTCGGCCGGGTCGACATCCTAGTGAACAACGCCGGCATCATCCGCCGGGCTCCCCTCCTCGAACACCCCGCCGCGGACTGGGACGCCGTGGTGGCAACCAACCTCGACGCCGTTTTCCACCTTTCGCAGGCCGCGGCGCGGCGGTATGTCGCCCAAGGCGGAGGCAAGATCATCAACATCGCCTCGATGCTCTCCTTCCAAGGCGGCATCCTGGTTCCCGGATACGCGGCCAGCAAGCACGCTGTCGCCGGGCTGACGAAATCCTTCGCCAACGAACTTGCCGCCCACGGCATCAACGTGAACGCGATTGCGCCGGGCTACATGGCAACCGACAACACAGCGCCGATCCGCTCGGACGCGGACCGCGAGAAGGCGATCCTGGAGCGCATCCCCGCCGGAAGGTGGGGCACCCCGGAGGACCTGCAGGGGGCGTTCGTCTTCCTCGCCTCACCGGCGTCGAACTACCTGAACGGCGCGATCATCCCCGTCGACGGCGGCTGGCTCGTCCGCTGATTTCCGCACCTGAGACTCACCCCCTTTACTTGGAGAAACCACCCATGGAACAACGCTACGCATCCAGCCCGGACCAGCTGCCCGGCTTCGACACCAAGGACCTCCGCGCGAAATTCCTGGTCGAGGACATCTTCGTGCCCGGCGAGGTGAAGGCCGTCTACACGCACCATGACCGGATCGTGGTCGGCGGCGCCGTGCCTGCCGGCAAGGATCTCCCGCTGCCGGCATTCGACGAACTTCGCGCAGAGTACTTCCTGGCCAACCGGGAAATCGGCATCATCAACATCGGCGGCACCGGCACCGTTACGGCAGACGGGGAAAGCTACACGCTTCCCAACGGTGCCTGCCTGTACATCGGCCGTGGTACCCGGGACGTGGTCTTCTCCGACGCTGCCAACGGCGGGACGGGAACCACAGAAGGTGAGGAAACCAAAGGGGCGCAGTTCTACCTGTTCAGCGCACCGGCCCACACCACTTACGAAACCCAGCTCGTCCTGAAGGGGCAGGGTACCGTGCGGGAACTCGGCGACCAGCTCACCAGCAACCGGCGGTCGCTGAACCAGTACATCCACGAAAAGGGTGTCCAGTCCTGCCAGATCGTCATGGGTGTCACCGAGCTCCACCCGGGATCAATGTGGAACACCATGCCGGCGCACACCCACGACCGGCGCACGGAATGCTACCTTTACTTCGATGTGCCGGAGGACGCCCGGGTGATCCACCTGATGGGGCAGCCCGACGAAACGCGCCACCTCGTGGTCGCCGACCGCCAGGCGGTCATTTCGCCGTCGTGGTCGCTGCACTCGGGCGTCGGCACCGCGGCGTACTCCTTCATCTGGGCCATGGCGGGGGAGAACCAGTCCTTCGACGACATGGATGCCGTTCCCGTCACATCACTGAGCTGAACCGGGCCATGAAACGCGTCTGTTTCCAGCTCCAGGTCAAAGCAGCCCGCATTGACGAGTACCGGCGTCGCCATGCGGAGGTTTGGCCGGAGATGCTGCATGCTCTGAAGGACAGTGGATGGCACAACTATTCGCTGTTCATGCGGCCCGACGGATTGTTGATCGGCTACTTCGAAACGGACGACCTTGCCGCGGCGAAGCGCAGGATGGCTGCAACCGAGGTCAATGCGCGGTGGCAGGCCGAGATGGCGGAGTTTTTCGAGGACCTTGACGGGGCTCCCGATGAAGGCTTCGTGCAGCTGACGGAAGTCTTCAATCTCGAAGACCAGCTGAGCGGGCCGGCCGCAGGCTGATTAGGCCACGTGGATGGGCCGTGCCCCGGGATTCCGGGGCACGGCCCATCCGTGTAGTGGGCTGGCCGGATGCCGCCTGCTAGGGGAGTGCGGCGGGGGTCAGCGTGCTCGTGCTGGCCCGGACCACCAGTTCGGGGTTGAACACCACGTGCTCCCGGGCCCCGGACGGGTTTTCGAGCTCCTGCGCCAGCAGCCGGATAGCGGTCCGGCCGATCTCCTCTGCGGGCTGGCGGATGGACGACAAGGGCACCACTGCCGAGCGTGCGAACGCGATGTCGTCGTACCCGATCAGTGCCACGTCCTCGGGGATGCGCAGCGAATTCAGGAGCAGGACGGACTGCATGACACCCGTGGCCAGCAAATCGTTCGCGCAGAAAATCCCGTCCGGCAGGAGGTGGCGGGGCCGCTGCACCAGGGCATCGCCCACGCTCCGACCGGCCAGCACGTCCAGCTCTTCGGTGGGGAGGAACTCCAAAGAGACCCCCGGATGTTCCGCAATCGCCTTTTCGGCCCCCCTGAGACGGTCGGCAACCTGCTGCAGGTGCCTTCCGCCACCCACGAAAGCGATCCGCGTCCGTCCCTGCTCCAGCAGGTGTGAGGCTGCCAGGTATCCGCCGTGGACATCGTCCACGGACACCGAGCTGTACAGGGCCGGATCGCCTTCTCGGTCAACGAGGACGACCGAGACGCCCCGCGTCTTGAGCTCCGCCACCCTGGCGGACAGGTCGCCCACCGGGGTGATCAACAGGCCCTGGACGCGCTGTTCCTCGAACAGGTCGATGTAGCGGGATTCCCGCTCCTTGTCGTGGCGGCTGCTGGCGAAGACCACTGAGTTGCCGGCGACGGCGGCAGCGTCCTCCGCACCGCGCGCCAAGGAGGCGAAGAACGGGTTCGTCGCGTCCAGCATGATGAGGCCGATCGTGCGGCTGCGGCCGGCGCGGAGCTGGCGCGCGGCGTCGTTGCGGACAAAACCGAGCTCGTCGATGGCGCGGAGGACCTTTTCCTTGGTCCGCGCGCTGACCCGTTCCGGATGGTTCAGCACATGCGACACCGTGCCTACCGCAACCCCCGCCCGGTCGGCGACATCCTTCACACTTGCCGAGCGCACCCTGCCTCCTGACCTTCCCGCGATGACCCTTGACACGTTACTAGAAACAACCTACATTTGAAACGAACTAATGAAACGATTCAAAAATCCGATTGGGCGGATTTTCACGCTGAATCGTCCGCCCTTGGAAATGGAGTTCTGCACATGACAATGTTGTCCAGCATCCTGCCCCGCCTTGAGGGGCTGGCCATCGAGGTTCCGTCGTGGGCGTATGGGAATTCGGGTACGCGTTTCAAGGTGTTCGGTACGCCGGGTACGCCGCGCACGGTCCAGGAGAAGCTGGCCGACGCCGCGAAGGTCCACGAACTGACCGGTTTGGCGCCGACGGTGGCGCTGCACATTCCGTGGGACAAGGTGGAGGACTACGCCGCCTTGAAGGACTACGCCGCCGGCCTGGGCATCCAACTGGGAACCATCAACTCCAACACCTTCCAGGATGACGAGTACAAGTTCGGCTCCCTGACCTCCTCCGACCCGGCGGCCCGCCGCCGCGCCATCGACCACCACCTCGAGTGCATTCAGATCATGAACGCCACGGGCTCCAGGGACCTGAAGGTCTGGCTGGCTGATGGGACGAACTACCCGGGCCAGGACGACATGCGTGGGCGGCAGGACCGTTTGGCCGAATCCCTGCAGGAGATCTACGCGGCCCTGGGTGATGACCAGCGGCTGGTGCTGGAGTACAAGTTCTTCGAGCCGGCTTTCTACCACACGGATGTTCCGGACTGGGGCACCTCCTACGCCCAGACCTTGACGCTGGGAGAGAAGGCGTTCGTGTGCCTGGATACCGGCCACCACGCTCCGGGGACGAACATCGAGTTCATCGTGATGCAGTTGCTGCGCCTGGGCAAGCTGGGTTCGTTCGATTTCAACTCCCGCTTCTACGCGGACGATGACCTGATGGTGGGCGCGGCCGATCCGTTCCAGCTCTTCCGCATCATGCACGAGGTGATCCGCGGCGGGGGACTGGCCAAGGACTCCGGTGTGGCCCTGATGTTGGACCAGTGCCACAACCTGGAGGAGAAGATTCCGGGCCAGATCCGCTCGGTCCTGAACGTACAGGAAATGACGGCGCGTGCGTTGCTCGTGGACAAGGCCGCGCTGGCCGAGGCGCAGCGGGCCGGCGATGTCCTGGCCGCCAACGGCATCTTCAACGATGCCTTCTACACCGATGTCCGCCCGGCCCTGGCCGAGTGGCGTGAATCCCGCGGCCTGCCGGCCGACCCGATCGCTGCCTACAAGGCCAGCGGCTACCAGAAGAAGATCAACGAGGACCGCGCAGGCGGCCGGCAAGCCGGATGGGGCGCATAAGAGCATGAACAAGACTGTTGAAGAGCTGATTTCCCGTTCCAACCGTCTGGGCGCGGAGAAGCGGAACACCAACTTCGCCGGCGGCAACACCTCCGCCAAGGGCACCCAGAAGGACCCGGTCACCGGGCAGGACGTCGAACTGCTGTGGGTGAAGGGCTCCGGCGGTGACTTGGCCACGTTGAAGGCGGAGAACCTTGCAGTGCTCCGTCTGGACCGGCTCCGGGCACTCAAGGGGGTTTACCCCGGCGTCGAGCGTGAGGACGAGATGGTGGCCGCGTTCGATTACTGCCTGTTCGGCAAGGGTGGAGCAGCGCCGTCGATCGATACGGCCATGCACGGCCTGGTGGACGCCGCGCACGTGGACCACCTGCACCCGGACTCGGGCATCGCGATCGCCACCGCGGCCGACGGCGAGGCCCTGACCTCCAAGATCTTCGGCGACAAGGTGGTCTGGGTTCCATGGCGTCGCCCCGGGTTCCAGCTGGGCCTGGACATCGCCGCGATCAAGGAAGCAAACCCGCAGGCCATCGGCACCATCCTGGGCGGCCACGGCATCACCGCCTGGGGTGTCACCAGCGAGGAAGCCGAAGCGAACTCGCTTTGGATCATCGATCAAGCGGAGAAGTACATCGCCGAGAACGGCAAAGCCGAACCTTTCGGCCCTGCGCTGCCCGGCTACGCCGCCCTTCCCGAGGCCGAACGGCGCGCGAAGGCCGCCGCGCTTGCTCCCGTGATCCGAGGCCTGGCCTCCACCGACAAACCGCAGCTGGGGCACTTCAGCGATGACGCCGTCGTGCTGGACTTCCTGGCCTCAAGCGAGCATCCGCGCCTGGGCGCGCTGGGCACGTCCTGCCCGGACCATTTCCTGCGTACCAAGGTCAAACCCTTGGTCTTGGACCTGCCCGCGGACGCGCCGCTGGAACAGGCGGTGGCGCGGCTGAAGGAACTGCACGCTGCCTACCGTCTGGACTACCAGGCGTACTACGACCGGCACGCCGACGCTGACTCACCAGCCCTGCGCGGTGCGGATCCGGCGATCGTGCTGGTCCCGGGCGTGGGCATGTTCTCCTTCGGCAAGGACAAGCAGACCGCACGCGTGGCCGGAGAGTTCTACCTCAACGCCATCAACGTGATGCGCGGCGCCGAGGCGATCTCCAGCTACGCCCCGATCGAGGAATCCGAGAAATTCCGCATTGAGTACTGGGCCCTGGAAGAAGCGAAGCTCGCCCGCATGCCCAAGCCCAAGTCCCACGCCACCCGCATCGCTTTGGTGACCGGTGCGGCGTCCGGTATCGGGAAGGCGATCGCTACCCGTCTGGCGTCCGACGGCGCGTGCGTGGTGATTGCCGACCTGAACCTGGAGAACGCCCGGGCCGTCGCCGCGGAACTGGGCGGTGCCGACGTCGCCATCGGCGTCCAGGCCGACGTGACCGACGAAGCCCAGATCGCCGCCGCGATCGCCGAGGCCGTCCTCGCGTTCGGCGGCCTGGACCTGGTGGTCAACAACGCCGGCCTGTCCATCTCCAAACCGCTGCTGGAAACCACGGAGAAGGACTGGGACCTGCAGCACAACGTCATGGCCAAGGGCTCGTTCCTGGTCTCCAAGGCCGCGGCCAAGGTCATGATCGACCAGGGCATGGGCGGGGACATCGTCTACATCTCCTCCAAGAACTCCGTGTTCGCCGGTCCGAACAACATCGCCTACTCCGCCACCAAAGCCGACCAGGCCCACCAGGTCCGGCTCCTCGCGGCCGAACTGGGCGAGCACGGCATCCGTGTGAACGGCATCAACCCTGACGGCGTGGTCCGCGGCTCCGGGATCTTCGCCGGCGGCTGGGGCGCCAAACGCGCCGCGGTCTATGGCGTGGACGAGCAGGAACTGGGCAAGTACTACGCCCAGCGCACCCTCCTCAAGCGCGAGGTCCTGCCCGAACACGTAGCCAACGCCGCCGCCGTGCTGACCAGCAACGAACTGTCCCACACCACCGGACTGCACATCCCCGTGGACGCCGGCGTCGCAGCAGCCTTCCTCCGATGAGCACCACCGCAGCATCGAACACCGCTCCGGCCAACGCCGGGGCGGTGTTCGTGGCCATCGACATCGGAGCGTCCTCCGGACGGGTCATGCTCGGCCGGGTCTCCCGGCAGTCCGGCGTCTCGCTCGAAACCGTGCACCGTTTCCCGAACGGAGTGGTGGAGCTCGACGGCGGGCTCCGCTGGGACTTCCACGCACTGTTCGCCGAGGTACTGAAGGGCCTGGCGGCCGCCGCCGCCGTCGCGGCGGGGAACGGCGAACGGATCGTGAGCATCGGCATCGACACCTGGGCCGTGGACTACGGTCTCATCAACGCCGCCGGTGAACTCATTGCGCAGCCCTTCAGTTACCGCGACGAACGCGGCCAGGCAGCCGCGGAGCGCGTGCACTCTGTGATCGATCCGGCGCGGCTGTACGCCACCACAGGCCTGCAGTTCCTGCAGTTCAACACCATTTACCAGCTCGCGGCCGAGGCTTCCCTCCAAGGAGTGCAGGCGCTGCTGATCCCGGACCTGATCGCTTTCCTGCTGACCGGCGAGCGCCGGACCGAGGCCACGAACGCCTCCACCACGGGTCTCTTCGACGCCGTGGCCGGCGAGTGGTCCACGGAGTTCCTCGACGCCCTCTGCCTTCCGGCCGACGTGTTCCCGCCGCTCGTCCAGCCCGGGGAGACGGTCGGTACCCTGCTGCCGTCTGTGGTGGAGCGTACCGGGCTTCCGGCGGATACGCGGGTCGTGGCGGTCGGTTCACACGATACGGCCTCGGCCGTTGCCGCGGTCCCGGCACAGCGGAAGGACTTCGCCTACATCTCCTCCGGGACCTGGTCCCTGGTGGGCATGGAACTGGACAGCCCGGTTCTCTCCGAGGCAAGCCGTGCGGCCAACTTCACCAACGAACGCGGCGTGGACGGAACCATCCGTTACCTGCGCAACGTCGGCGGCCTGTGGCTGCTCAGTGAATGCCAGCGTTCATGGTCCGCGGACGGCTATGCGCCGGAACTCACCGCACTGCTTGACGTGGCAGCCGCGCTTCCGGATGGAGGGCCGGTGATCGACGCCGGCGATCCCGGCTTCACGGCACCGAGCAGAATGCCGGAGCGGATCCTTGCCGCCGTCCACGGCGCCGGAGGCACGCTCTCCAGCCAGCCCGCCGCCGTCGTGCGCTGCATCATGGACAGCCTCGCGGCCGGGTACGCCAGCACGCTGAAGCAGGCCGAACGGCTCACGGCCCGGGACATGAAGGTAGTGCATATTGTGGGCGGAGGATCGCAGAACTCGCTGCTGTGCCAGCTCACCGCCGATGCGACGGGCCTTCCCGTGGTGGCAGGACCCGTCGAGGCGACCGCGCAGGGCAACGTTCTGCTTCAGGCCCGGGCCGCGGGAGTGGTCTCGGGAACCCTCCAGGAACTTCGGCGGCTGACGGCTCCGCACCAGGCCACCGTGGCGTACCAGCCGCGCGTCCGGCTCAGCCGGGACTAGTCCGTATCTGTCGGGTCGTAGTCGTACGCCGGCATTCCGTCGATGCTGCGCCGGTTCCTGTCAGCGCGGTAGGCGGCACTGCCGGCGTCGCCCTTCCGCTCGAAATAGGGACCCAGGAGGTCCCGGTGTCCCTCAAGGGTCATGAGCGGCACGCCCCAGCCGCACGAGTCAGAGACACGGTCGACGTCGACGACGATCACCGCGCGGGCGCCCGGCTTCGGCTCAAAGTGGCGGGCGAAGCCGTCGAACCCGGGATCGTAGGCGGTGATGATCCGGCCGCGGCCGTGAAGCCGGACGATGTTGGGCGGCCCTTCGAACGCGCAGAACATGACTGTCACGCGGCCGTTTTCGCGCAGGTGCGCGATGGTTTCGCTGCCGCTGCCGGTGACGTCGAGCCAGGCGAAGGTGCGCTCGTCGAGGACCGCGAAGGTGCCCGGTAGCCCTCGGGGCGAAACATTCACGTGTCCCTCGCCGGACAGCGGCGCCGTCGCGACGAAGAACACCGGTTGGCGTTCGATGAATGCGCGCAGCTTGTGGTCAATGGATTCGTGGACCTTGCCCATGCATGGACTATGTCAACGAGGTACGGCCCGCGGCAATGCGGTTCCAGTTGGTGGATACCGCGCTGGGCCGTTCCGTGCTGGAGCTTTGCATATAGTCTCGGGCAGCGTCATCGCCGTTGAAGGCGCGGAACGCCAGGGGAGTGGGACCATGGAAACAATCACGCTTTCAACCGATTTTCTATCCGGTCCTCAACGTGGAGTACGCGACGGAAACCGCCAGGGACTGGAACGCCAAGGCCAGCGGTGCCGGATTCGTCACCCGGTTCGAGGTTCGCAAGGAGTACCCCGACCGCTACGACGTCCAGAAGGACATCCTCGAGTATTGGATACCGGCTGAGGACCTCGACGAGTTCAACGCGAACCTCGTCGGGAAAATTCAGGTGATTGTTGAGTTCGGATAGTGAACGCAGGGGAGTAATCGATCGGGAATACGAAGTCCTCAGCGGTCCCCAAACAACTTTGAACTAAGTTCTTCTGCGTGGGCAGCGATATCCCGACGCCGGGCTCGGGTGAAACTTCTGGCCTGTAGGTCGAGGACTGCCCGGCTGCCCGGTTCTTCCACGTCCAACAGCTCACCCACCCGGCGGCGTGCCTCGTCCTCGTCTTCTGAGTCCTCAATTATCTGGAAGACTTCGTCACGCCGATCCATCGCCCGTGCCAGGCACCGACGATCAAGTACAAGTCCCTTGTCCGCCGCGCATCCTCATCCATGCGGCGATTCTTGCACGGTGGAAGCCGTAGGGGAGTGCGTCCAGCTGAGGATCCCTCACCAGGCAACTCAGTTGAAACGAGAACGAAGGCTATGGCATCCAGTTCAATGGCGTTACGGTGGCCGGAGGGATGTGATGGGGAAAGCTGGCGCCATGCGGAAACTGATCTACGCCATGAACCTGACCCTGGACGGCTACATCGCCGCGCCAGGCGACGACATCGGATGGAGCGGGCCGCCAAGTGATGAACTGTTCCAGTGGTGGCTCGACCAGGAACTGGCGAGCAGCCTGACGCTGTACGGGCGCAACCCCTGGGCGACAATGAGTTCGTACTGGCCGACCGGCGACCAGCAGCCCGACGCCACCCCGGCTCAGATCGAGTTCGCGCGGAACTGGCGGGATACGCCAAAGGTGGTGTTCTCCTCGACCATCGACAAAGTCGCTTGGAACACCCGCTTGGTCACTGGCGACGCGATCACCGAGATCACCCGGCTCAAGGCCGAGGACGGTGGCCCGATGAGCGTCGGCGGCGCGACGCTCGCCGGGGCGGCCATGCGGGCGGGATTGATCGATGAGTACGTGCTGGCCACCCATCCGGTCCTGGTGGGTGGCGGCACACCCTTCTTCACCGCGCTGGACAGCTGGGTGAACCTGAACCTGGTGGAGACGCGGACCATCGCCGGCGGCGTAGTCGTCGCCAGGTACGAGACGAGGCGCTGAGCGATTCCTCTGCACGGATCGGCGCCCTGGATTTTCAGGCTCACCAATGGATCCGGGTGTGGCGCGCGCGTGGTTGGAGCAGCGTGTCGACTGCGCCACATTCCCTCTCTCCCGACTCCAAGCAAATTAGTTGTTGCTTCAATGATCTCGGGCGCGTATGCTTTAGTTGAAACATCAACCAATAACCTGAGAGATGAGGAAAACGATCATGGCCGCAGTGAGTGTTCTTGGAACGGGCAACATGGGAACCGCGATTGCCGGTGTCTTCGAGAAGGGCGGTAATGCCGTGCAGCTGCTCGGCAGTAACGACACTGCCGTGCCGTTGAGCGGCGAAATCGTTGTCCTGGCCGTCCCGTATCCGGCGGTGGAAGATGTGCTGACGGAGCGCGGCGCGCAGTTGGCCGGCAAGATCGTCGTTGACATCACCAACCCGGTGAACTTCGAAACCTTTGATTCCCTCACCGTGCCGGCGGATTCCTCGGCTGCTGCGGAGATCCAGGCTGCGCTTCCGGAGTCCCGCGTGGTGAAGGCGTTCAATACGACTTTTGCGGCGACCCTCGCTTCAGGCCAGGTTGGTGGCCAGCCGACCACGGTCCAGATTGCCGGGGATGACGCCGACGCGAAGTCCCGGGTTGCCGCTGCAATCGCGGCGGGCGGGCTGAAGGCAATCGACGCCGGCGCCCTGCGTCGCGCCCGCGAGTTGGAGGCCCTGGGCTTCCTGCAGATCACCCTCGCCGCCGGAGAAAAGATCTCCTGGACCGGCGGCTTCGCGGTCCAGGCCTGACCGCGTTCCGGTCTATCGACCGCCTCGATCCGGCTGTGGGTGTCAACGTCAGGCCCCTTCCGGGCTGGAACTTGACCACCACCACCGATGAAGGAGAAACGATGAATTTTGCCTTCGACGAACCCACGGTCGTCTGGCACGGTCCGGACCACGCCGAGCGGCCCCTGGTGGTGTTGCTGCACGGGCGCGGGGCCGATGAGACCGGAATTATTGGGCTGGCCAGCGATCTGCCGCCTGGCCTGTCGTACGTGGCCGTGCGGGCACCGATCCCGTCCGGAGGTGGGTATGCCTGGTTCGCCAACCGCGGGATCGGCAGGCCAGTCCCGGAGTCCCTGGACCAGACGATGGCCTGGTTCCGGCGGTGGCTCCAGCAGGTGGCACCCGCCGGACGCCAGGTGATCCTGGTCGGGTTCAGCGGCGGGGCGGCCTTCGCCGGCGGGTTGCTGCTCGCAGATCCGCAGCGTTTTGCCGGCGCGGCGGTCCTGTATGGGACGCTGCCGTTCGACGCCGGTGTCCCCGTTTCTCCGGCGCGCCTGGCCGGAGTGCCGGTCTTCCTTGCCCACGGCGATGCCGACACTGTCATCCCGCATGACCTCCTGGGCAGGACCTGGTCTTACCTGTTGGGTGAATCCGGCGCTCCCGTCTACGCCCGCCGCGATCCCGGCGGGCACGCCCTCACCCAAACCACACTCGCCGAACTCGGCGGCTGGATCGCAGAACGTCTGCAGTTCCTCGCACACCGTGATCCGGTACTCCCTGGCCCGGACACTTGGGATGCCTTTCCGGATGGGGCACTGCCGATCCGCTCGGGCACCCGCCCCGAGGTCTCCTCGTCGATTCCGCAAGAACAACGCTCCGACATCAGCCCGCCGCCGTTGCAGGAGGAGCTCTTCAAGCGCATCACTGCGTTGCCCGGCGTGAACGCGCGCCAGTCCGCCATCTCGGTGCCCGGAGCGCGCGGCTTCATGGTCAACCCCGGTCCCGACGCACCAATGGACGCCTTCCTGGTTCCGCGGGCAGGGGAGTTCGCCCATTTGCACCCGGGACACGACGGATCCCTGCACCTCGCCCTTCCTCCCGCGCTGGCGCGTGACGCCATAGCGAAAGGATGGGCCGCAGCACACCCCCTGGCGGGCATCCGCCTCGCCCGTGGAATGGTGATGATCTACGGCCCACGCAACGACTCCGAACTCGACATCGTCACGGGGATCGTCAGGACCAGTCACGCATACGCCCACAACACCTAAGGCGCTGCCCTGGACAAAGGCGTCGGGTGATGTTGCCCGTCCGGTCGGCGTTTTCGCAAAGCTGTCCCGGGGGACTGCGATCAATGAACGGTGAATCGGGACGGCCGGGGGAGCATCCGGAGAGTTGCGCAGAACGCTACTTTACATAATGTGGATTATCGGTAGTTAAACTACGGGAGTAGAAGTAGGTGTATCACCTACTTCTAGATGACCCACATCGGACGAAGTCACACGTGCCAGAGGAATTTCCGCTGGTCAGCCCGCCTCGCGCCCTCGACCCGCCGCCACAAACGCCAGGCCGCCAAACAGCGCACCCGTTAGGGATACAACGGTGGAAATCGCGAAGGCAGCAGCGGAGAACTGGCGAAGGCCAAACGCGAAGGGCCACCAAATGACTATCCACTGGAAGACATCCACCAGGCCGCCCCATCGCCGTCCGTGGGTTAAGCCCATGAGCGCAATGACGGAGAGCGCAGCTATTCCGAGGCCTCCAGCCATACCGATGAAGAACCCACGTGTTACGTCGTTGTCGGGCACGCCTGGGTACGCGGCAATCACCTCACGGGACCATAAGTACATCCAGACAACCAGGCCGAGCCCTCCGATGATCATCAGAACAGTAACGACCCGAGCTGCATAGAGGATCGCAACAGCAACCGGCTCTCGCCGCACCAGACCCCGATGCCCGGCGTCCTGCCCTCGCTCCCGTTCCCCCATCCGACCAGCCTGCACGCAATTGATGAAGTTGTCACCCCGTCTCGGAGATCCTGCAGCTTGGGGCAACGAACGTGAAGTCACGCTCCTGAGACGCTTGAATCTCCCCCGGCGAGATTGTGCGAGCCGAGCTGCGGTGCTTAATACCAAACAGGGGCAACTCCCCTAGATACCGCCGCCTGGCGCGGTCTGCTGGTCCCTCATCAAAACCTTCCGCTGCCAGCCAAATAGCCGGAGTTGGCCCGATGGAACTACTCCCCCAGAGGCGTTGTGGCGGCTACTGTTGGGCGCATGGCGGATTCTGAGGTCCTGCGCGTGGACGGCCCCGACGGCGTGCGGGAGGTCAAGCTGAGCAGCCCGGACAAGGTGCTGTGGCCCGGCGTCGAGGGACATGAACCTCTGACCAAGCGCGATCTGGCCCGCTACCTGATCTCGGTGGCACCGTCCTTTCTGCGGCTCAACGGCGACCGGCCCATGACTCTGCAGCGCTTCCCCGAAGGGATCGACGGCGAGGAGTTCTTCTCGAAGCGGCCGCCACGGGGTGCGCCTTCCTATCTCAGGACAGTGACGTGCACCTACCCGTCCCACCGGCGCCACGAGCAGCTCGTGTTCGACGAGGCCGCCGCGCTTGCGTGGGCGGCGCAGATGGGAACGATCACCTTCCATCCATGGCCGGTACGCACGGCCGATCTGGACAACCCGGACGAGCTGCGGATCGACCTCGATCCGCAGCCCGGCCGCGACTTCCGGGACGCGGTCACCGCCGCGCTCGCGCTGCGCGAGGTCATGGCCGAGGCTGGGCTCACGGCTTACGCGAAGACATCTGGCAACCGGGGCGTCCACGTTTACGCGCGGATCCGGCCAACGCACGAGTTCCTTCATGTGCGGCATGCCGTCATCGGGATTGCACGCGAGCTGGAGCGCCGCATGCCGGACCTTGTGACCACCTCGTGGTGGAAGGAGGAGCGCGGCGAGCGGGTCTTCGTCGACTTCAACCAGGCCAACCGCGACCGGACGATCGCCGCCGCCTATTCGCCCCGGCCCCTGCCGCACGCACCGGTCTCGACCCCGCTGACCTGGGACGAGCTGCCCGACGCCGACCCGCGTGACTTCACCGTCCGCACGGTTCCCGCTCTTCTGGCCAACCGTGACTGCCCATGGGCGGACATCGACGCTGCGCCGGGCGACATTTCGGGTGCCCTCGCCTTATGGGACGCGGACCTCGAGCGCGGGCTCGGCGAGCTCAACTTCCCGCCCGACTACCCCAAGATGCCCGGCGAGCCGCCGCGGGTACCGCCGAGCAAGCGCAAGGCGGACCGGGCCGACGAGGACTATTCGGCGCCCAAAGCCGAGCGCGACGCCGAGTGGGGCACCGCGATCGCCCCACCCTACGGGCCGATGCTGGCCAAGCCGGTCAAGAAGCTCCCGACCGGCGAGTACCTGTACGAGCCGAAGTGGGATGGCTTCCGCTCGATCGTGTGGCGCTCCGGCGATCGGGTGGAGATCGGCTCGCGGAATTCCCTGCCCATGACGCGCTACTTCCCGGAGCTCGTCAAGGCCATCGTCGCAAACGTCCCCGACCACTCGGTCATCGACGGCGAAATCATCCTCGTGGACCCGGGCACCGGCGACCGGCTCAACTTCGATGCCCTGCAGCAGCGCATCCACCCCGCGGCGTCCCGCATTGCAAAGCTGAGCGCCGCGACGCCGGCGAGCTTCGTGGCCTTCGACCTGCTCGCCTTGGGCCAGACCAACTACGTGGAGCGCCCGTTCGGCGAGCGGCGTGCGGCGCTTGAGGAAGCACTCAAGGCCGCCAAGCCCCCGGTCTACCTCACTCAGGCGACCAAGGACCCCGCCCTCGCGCTGGAGTGGTTCAGCGCGTTCGAGGGCGCCGGCCTGGACGGCGTCATCGCCAAGCCCCTCGGTGAGCTTTACGCCGAGGACAAGCGGGTGATGTCCAAACTCAAGCACGAGCGGACGGCCGACTGCGTCCTTGCCGGGTACCGGCTCTACAAGGACGAGCCCGACGCCATCGGATCCCTGCTCCTGGGCCTGTACAACTCCCAAGGCCAGCTCAATTCGGTGGGCGTCATCGGGGCGTTTCCCATGGCCCGCCGCAAGGAGCTGTTCGAGGAGCTGCAGCCGCTCGTGACCACGTTCGACGGGCACCCCTGGGCGTGGGCACAGCCCGCCGCGGTGCTGCCGGACAACCGCGACCAGTCGACACCGCGTACCCCGACGGCGGCGGCGCGTTCCCGCTGGAATGCGGACAAGGATCTCTCGTTCATCCCGCTGCGGCCGGAGCGAGTCGTCGAGGTCAGGTACGACCACATGGAGGGCGAGCGGTTCCGCCACACCGCGCAATGGGTCCAATGGCGCCCCGACCGCTCACCCGAGTCCTGCACCTATGACCAGCTCGAGGAACCCGTCAGCTACGATCTCTCCTCAGTCCTGACCCAGGATCGGCCTTAAGAGCGGCCGAGCGCAGTTGGACCTCCGCTCCCGCGCCCAGGCCAGCGGCGTCGTCAGGCAGGCTTGGCGAAGGCAGCAGCGCTCATGATTTCGTACGCTACGAAGGGCTCGTCGCCTTCCACCCAAGCGTCATGTCCGGCCGGGATGGCATAGGCGGCACCCGGACTCACCGTGATTCGCGATCCATCCTCCATTTGCACCGTCAGCGTCCCCGACGTGCAGACTCCAAGGTGATTGACCTGACAGCTGTCCGTGTGGACGACTGTTTTGACCGTCTCGGACCATCGCCAGCCCGGCTCGAAGGTGAATCTTCCCAAGGTGGTGTCACTGATCGTGACGACATCCACCTCGGTCTTTGGCGGACGGCGCTTTTCGTCAGGCTCGTCAAACGACTTCGATTCAAGGGCATTGACAGTTACTGAGGACATCTCGTTTTCCTCACCGAAAGGGGTGTGCGAATATTCATCCGGAGCATGGGATCTTCTCCGGGTTACGGCTAGCAGGCGAGCACCTTTCTGCCAGTACCGGGGACCAGCGGTACCAGCGTGCTCCCGCAGCCAAGGCATGTCAATAAGGTCCGCGACCGCTCATTTGCGCTCCAGCAGCAGCCGGCTCCAAGCATCCGCGAGCCATTCGGCGAACTGTTGCGGAGTCCAACGTCGTTCAGCGACGAGCAGGATCCAGTACTCAGGCCCGTTCATGCTCCAGACCACGTCGGCGAGTTCCTCGGCGGGCTGGTCGGTGCGCAATTCGCCGGTGCCCGCCAGGTCCTCGATGAACCTGCGCATATTCGCTGCGCGCCGCTGGGAGATTTCAGCCCACAGCGTGGCGCAGTCCGGGTCGGTGGACCCCGCGTCTCTGAGTGCCAGATAGACCGGCGCCAGCCGGGGGTGGATACCGGCGAGGGCGTGGGTATAGATCGTGATCTTCTCCCCCGCGGTTTTACCTTGCCGGAGGCGTTGCACGTAGTCCCGTTCTTCGGCCGGAATGGCGTGGTCGGTTCCGGAAATTGCCGTCTCGACAACCTCCCGCAGAAGCGCAGGCTTCCGTCCGACGGCGCTGTAAACCGTGTCGACGGCCACCCCGGCCCGTCGCGCGATGTCGGCGACGGTGGTTGCGGCGTAGCCGTTTTCGATGAACAATCCGCGCGCCGCCGCGATCACTGAGTGTCGAGTCGCAGCAGCCTGTTCGCGTCGGCGCGCCGAGTCGTAGCGGCGCTTGGGGGCATTGACATCGCTCATCGTCGAACCTACTCTATATTCATCCGAAAGACATTCGGATTAATTCTAGCAGGAGGCCGAACATGGTCTCAGGAGCAATCGCGCAGGACAACGCAGCCGCCTTCCGGCGGTTGATGCTCGAAGGATTCCAAGCGGGCAACCCTTGGGTCGTCGATGAACTGGTAGCACCAGACCTGATCGAGCACCAGTTCGGGCTTGCCGGCAACGGTGGCAGCGCCGTGGACAACCTCAAGCGCGCGATCGTCGGACTGCACAAGTCGATGCCGGATGTGCGCTATACCTTCGACGCCAGCATCGCCGACGCGGATACTGTCTGGACCCGGATGACTGCGAACGGCACCGACATCGGCGGCTTTTTCGGTCGTCCACCGACGGGACGGTGGGTGAGCATCACCGTGGTGGACATCGCCCGTTTCAGCGATGGCAAGCTGGTGGAACACTGGGGCGTGCCCGACCGTTTTGCGCTGCTGGCCCAGCTGGGGCACCTCGACAGCAACGGGAAAGCGGACCACGCCAGGCCGTAGCACCAGGCACTGGCACCGCCTCGGCCCGGGGACGACAATAATTCCATGAATACCGGGCCGGTTTTCGTAATGCTGCCTACCCTCGCGCTGACGATCGCCCTTGCCTGCTCGGCAGCCGCGGTCGTGGATATCGCCAGGACTGACGAAGGCAGGTTCCGGCGACTCAATCGGCCCGCCTGGCTGGCGATTGTTGTCTTCGGCAGCGTGATTGGTTGCCTTGCCTGGCTGGTCACGGGTCGTCCGCAGGACGGTTGATAGCGGCAAAGCTTTCAACCGGAATGCGGCCACTCCCGCATCAAGCCCCGACGTACTCCGCGAGGTGCTGGCCCGTCAGGCCTGCACGGGCGGCCACCAGTTCCGCCGGAGTTCCCTCGAAAACGATGTTGCCGCCGTCGTGCCCCGCGCCGGGGCCGAGGTCGATGATCCAGTCCGCGTGCGCCATCACCGCCTGGTGGTGTTCGATCACGATCACCGACTTGCCGGATTCCACCAGCCGGTCCAGCAGCCCGAGGAGCTGTTCGACGTCGGCCAGGTGCAGGCCCGTGGTCGGTTCGTCGAGGATGTAGACGTTGCCCTTCTCCCCCATCTGCGAGGCCAGCTTCAGCCGCTGGCGCTCGCCGCCCGAGAGTGTGGTGAGCGGCTGCCCGAGCGCAAGATAACCGAGCCCGACGTCGGCCAGGCGCCGCAGTATCGCGTGCGCGGCCGGTATTTTGGCCTCCCCGGTGGAGAAGAACTCTTCGGCGGCGCTTACCGACATGCCGAGCACTTCGCTGATGTTGAGCCCGCCGAGCTTGTACACCAGAACTGCGGCCTGGAAGCCCTTGCCTTCGCAGTCTTCGCAGGGCGTGGACACGGTGTCCATGAAGCCCAGCTCTGTGTAGATGACACCCGCGCCCTTGCATTCGGGGCAGGCGCCCTCGGAGTTGGCGCTGAACAGCGCCGGCTTCACGCCGTTGGCCTTGGCGAAGGCCTTGCGGATCGGTTCGAGGAGGCCGGTGTAAGTGGCCGGGTTGCTGCGGCGTGAGCCCTTGATGCCGGCCTGGTCGATCGCCACCACGCCCTCGCCGCCTGCAACCGAGCCGTGGATCAGCGAGCTCTTCCCGGAACCGGCCACCCCGGTGACCACCACCAGCGCACCCAGCGGAATGTCGACGTCGACGTCCTTCAGGTTGTGTTCCGACGCGCCGCGGATCTCCAGCTTGCCCTTGCCCTTGCGGACCTTGGCCTTGAGCCGCGCGCGGTCGTCGAGGTGCCGCCCGGTCAAGGTACCGCTGCCCCGCAGGCCCTCGACGGTGCCTTCATAGCAGATGGTCCCGCCGGCGGTTCCGGCTCCGGGGCCGAGGTCGACGACGTGGTCGGCGACGGCGATCGCCTCCGGTTTGTGCTCCACCACCAGGACGGTGTTGCCCTTGTCGCGCAGGCGCAGCAGGAGCCTGTTCATCCGCTGGATGTCGTGCGGATGCAGGCCGATGGTCGGCTCGTCGAAAACATAGGTGACGTCGGTGAGCGAGGATCCGAGGTGGCGGATCATTTTGACGCGCTGCGCCTCGCCGCCGGACAGGGTTCCCGACGGCCGGTCCAGGGAAAGATAGCCCAGGCCGATTTCCACGAAGGAATCGAACAGGTGCAGCAGGTTGCCCTTCAACGGTGCCACGGACGGGGCATCGAGGTCGCGGATCCAGCGCGCGAGGTCGGTGATCTGCATGGCGCAGACCTCGGCGATGTTCAGGCCGTTGATCCGGGAAGAACGGGCCGCGTCGTTGAGCCGGGTGCCGTTGCAGGCCGGGCAGGAGGCGAAGACGGCGGCGCGTTCGACGAAGGCGCGGATGTGCGGCTGCAGCGAATCCGGGTCCTTGCTGAACATGGACTTGCGGATCTTCGGGATCAGGCCTTCATAGGTGACATTGATGCCCTTGGCCTTGATCTTCACCGGCTCCTTGTAGAGCAGGTCGTCCAGTTCCCGCTTGGTGAAGTCCTTGAGCGGCTTGTTCGGATCGACAAATCCCGATTCCGTGAAGGTGGCGACCATCCAGCCGTCCGCGGTGTACCCGGGAACGAGGATGGCGCCGTCGAGCAGGGACTTGGTTTCGTCAACGATCGCGGTGAGGTCCAGATCGGAAACCGTCCCGCGGCCCTCGCACTCGGCGCACATGCCGCCGTGGTAGACGGCCTCGCGCACGATCGTCTTCTCCCCCTTGGCATCGGTCATCACGCCGCTGGCCTTGCGGGTGGGAATGTTGAAGGAGAAAGCAACCGCGGGGCCGATGTACGGGGTGCCGAGCCTGCTGAAGAGTACTCGCAGCATGGCGTTCGCGTCGGTGACCGTCCCCACGGTGGAACGCGCGTTGGCGCCCATGCGCTCCTGGTCCACGATGATCGCCGTCGTCAGCCCCTCCAGGACATCCACGTCCGGGCGGGCAAGTGAGGGCATGAACCCCTGGACGAAGGTGCTGTAGGTTTCATTGATCATCCGCTGCGATTCGGCCGCGATGGTGCCGAACACCAAGGAACTCTTACCGGAACCGGACACCCCGGTGAACGCCGTCAGGCGCCGTTTCGGAATCTGCAGGCTGATGTCCTTGAGGTTGTTCTCGCGGGCACCCTCCACCTTGATCAGCTCGTGGCTGTCGGCAAGCGGCACCGCGGAGGACTGGGCTTCGGTTCCCGTGTCAGTACTCATCGTTTCTCCGTCCGTGATCAATGGACCTGCGCGGAGGTCCTCATCGTCCTGCATCGCTCAGGCCAGCCTAACGTGCCAGATACCCCGGCCAGCATGCCAAGCCGGGGGTACGTCAGGCGTTGCGTTGGCCGCGCGCGGGAGTCCTGACCGCCACACTAATCCCGTCCCGGGCCATGCGGCTTCTCCGATCCTGCTCCGACCCGGCCCATTGTCTTAAGCGGCCTCGGCGCCAACAATGAAGCATGCCGGTCTACGTGAATTCCCTCGAGACAGCCGTACCGCCAACCATCCTGGTGCAACCTCAGGCACGCGATGTATTCGCAGCCCAGCCCGGCCTCACCCGGCTCGGCTCCAGGCTCGTCAGGACCTGCTTCGACTCCGCGGCAATTGATACCCGGCATACCGCCGTCGCCGAACTCGTCGAGGGCGGGAGCCCGGACCGCCGGGACTTCTACGACCCGGACAGCGGCGAGGTCCTTAGCCCCAGCACGAAGGTGCGCAACGATCTCTTCTTCACCGAAGCCACCAAACTCTTCATCGAAGCCGCGAAGGCCGCCGTCGGCCGCTGCCCGGACGTAGAACCCGCCGACATCACCCACGTGATCACGGTGTCCTGCACCGGCTTCTTCAACCCCGGCCCCGACTACAAGGTGGTGCGCGCACTCGGGCTAAACCCGGCCGTGCAGCGCTACCACCTGGGGTTCATGGGGTGTTACGCGGCTTTCCCGGCTTTGCGCGCCGCACGCCAGTTCTGCCTCGCGGACCCGGCCGCCGTGGTCCTGGTGGTCTGCGTCGAACTGTGCTCCCTGCACGTGAGGACATCCAACGACCCGGACACCATCATGGGCTCGGCGATCTTCGCCGACGGCGCGGCGGCCGCCGTCGTCAGTTCCCGGACCCCGGCCGGACCGGATGCCGCGTTGCGGTTGGACCATTTCGAAACTGTCCTTACACCGGTGGGCGAAGAGGCGATGGCCTGGAACATCGGAGATCAGGGATTTGAAATGGTGCTGGGCAGCTACGTTCCGCACATCATCGAAGACCACATCACCGCTGCTCTGGAACCGTTGCTTGCCCGTGAAGACGGATTGACGGGAAGGCCGTACCGGGAGATCCCGCACTGGGCCATCCACCCAGGCGGCCGGAGCATCCTGGACAAAGTCGAGGCCAAGCTCGAGCTGCTTGAGGAACAGTTGCGGCCCGCCCGCGACATCCTGCGCGACTTCGGGAACATGAGCAGCGCCACCGTGCTCTTCGTGATCAAACACATCCTCAGCCAGCCGCCCCGCGAGGCTGAGGAACTGATCTGCTCCATGGCGTTCGGCCCCGGACTCACAGTGGAAACCGGCTTGTTCACCAAGGTCGCTCCCGCGCGGTCATGACCGCATTCCTCCGGGAGCGGGCCGGCACCTTGACCGAACAGATGGACCGCCCCGACTGCGACCCCGCCCGGCTGCGCCGAAGCTACGCGAGGTTCCCTGTCATCAACTTCCTGCTGGCACGCTGGGGCCGGAACTACGAGCGGCGGATCCGGCCCTTGCTGTCCTCCTCCGCGACGTCGACGCTGCTGGACATCGGATGCGGCGGAGGTGACGTCGTGCGGCGGCTCGCCGGCCGTGCTGTCCGGGAGGGTCTTCGCGTGGAGGCGACCGGCGCCGATCCCGACGCCCGCGCCCATGCGTTCGCCACGTCCCGCAAAGCGCCCGACGGCGTCCGGTACCGCAGGGCGCTGAGCTCCGAGCTTGTGGCGGAAGGTGCCCGGTTCGACGTCGTGATTTCCAACCACGTCCTGCACCACCTGAGCGCCGCCGAACTGTCCGCCGTCCTCGCGGATTCCGAACACCTTGCCCGGCACCTCGTGCTGCACAACGACCTGCGGCGCAGCCGGCTCGCCTACCTCCTTTTCCTGCTGGGCTTCTGGCCGTTGGGCCCGGGCTCGTACATCCACACCGACGGGCTGGCCTCCATCCGGCGCAGCTACACGCCGTCGGAACTGCGGAAAATCGTGCCGTCCGGCTGGCAGGTGGAGCGCAACGGGCCCTGGCACCTCCTGCTCGTCTACCGACCGCCGGGTACCGGCAGTGTTTGACGTCGGGATCGTCGGCGCGGGTCCGGTGGGGCTCTGCATGGCCGCCCTCCTGCTTCGGCGCGGGCTCGACGTCGCCGTTTTCGAGAAGCGCACCAGCCCGGGGACCCAGAGCAGGGCCATCGGCATCCACCCGCCCGCACTGGCGGTGCTCGAAAGCATCGGCGCTGCCGAGCCCCTGATCGGGAGCGGAGTGCAGATCAGGGGCGGCACGGCGTACAGCGCCGGGCGGAGGGTCGGCTCACTGGATTTCGGGCTCCCGGGTGCGGAGTACCCGTTCATCCTCTCGGTGCCCCAGACGAAGACCTTGGAGGTCCTGGAGGACCGCGTCGGCGCGCTCGGTTCCGGCGTGCTGCACCGCGGCGTCGAGGTGCTGGACTCGCTGCCCGACGACGGCGGCCTCCTCCTGCGGGGCAAGCGCACCGGAGGTGCCGGTCCGGCGGAGCCGTTTGAAGCGCGGTGCCGTTTCCTGGTCGCCGCGGACGGCGCACACTCCGGGCTACGGGCGGGCCTGGGAGTGACGCCATCCGTGCGCAGCTACCCGGACCACTACGTCATGGGCGACTTCCACGACGGGACCCCGTACGGATCCGACGCCGTGCTCTTCCTGGAACCGCCCGGCATCGTGGAGTGCTTCCCGCTGCCCGGGGGCATCCGCCGCTGGGTGGTGCGGACCGGCCCGCCCAGCGGCGAACCGTCCGTGTCCGGGTTGGCAGCCCTCATCCGGGAACGCACGGGGGCGCTCGTGGAGCCTGCCAGCAATTCAATGCTCAGCGCCTTCGGCGTTACGTCCCGGCTGGCGCCAGCCATGGTCCACGGGCGTACCGTCCTGCTCGGCGATGCGGCGCACGAACTGAGCCCGATTGGCGGACAGGGGATGAACCTGGGCTGGCTGGATGCTGCAGCCCTGGCGCCGCTCCTGGAACGCATGGTCCGTGCAGACGGGGGCCGCCCGGATCCGACGCTGCGAACGGAACTCGCGGACCTGGAACGCACACGCCTTGCTGTGGCCCGCAAGGCCAGCCGACAGGCGGGAATCAACATGGCGCTGGGCCGGCCCCTGCCTCCGCCCGTGATGGCGTTCCGCAACACCGTTTTCCGCGGGGCGGTCCGCTGGCCTGCCGTGGCAGGATTCGTGGCACGGCGTTTCACCATGCACTGACCGTGCGTTACGGTGTGACCGTCACCTGCGTGGGGTCGGTGAAGTAGCAGTCATAACTGTCCTGGCTGCGGATCCGCCCGTTCTCCACCTCGAAAACCGCCGTGGTGCGGGCACGGATGGTGTCCCCGGCATCCCAATGCGGCAGGTCCAGCAGCAGGACGGCCGACCAGTTGATTTCCAGGACAACCCGGTTCCCTTCGCAGGTGGTGCGCACGATCTCGAAGTGCTGGTTCCTGACCACGTCCTTGCTCTGGTCTGCACCGGAAAGCGTCGCCTTCAGGTCGCGGATGGCGCCCCGCACCGACAGGACATGGGGCCATTCCGTGAGTGTGAAATCGTCGGCAAGGAAGGGGAGCACTTCTGCCGCTCCTCCGCCGTCTTCAACGGCCCGGATGAAGCCCAGCACACAGTCCAAGGGGGTCAGCTCAGTCATTTTTCGAGCCTAATGCACGCCGTGGCTCCCCAGCCCCAGGCCCGGCCGCGGCCCCGCAGGCTAGGCTCGGAGCCATGGACTTCCGCCTGCGCCCACTTGCAACCGCTCCCCCGACGCCCCTCACCGAACGGGACATCCGGGAACTCGTGGACCAGGTCCTCGGCCTAGATGCGCCGCCGCCCGTCGTCCAGGCCGGCCACCCGGTACTCCGCCAGCACGCCGCGCCCTACGACGGCCAGCTGGACGATTCCACGCTCCACCAGTTGATCGACGTGATGCGCCGGACCATGCACGACGCGCCCGGTGTCGGGCTCGCCGCGCCCCAGATCGGCATCCCCCTGCAACTGGCCGTCCTCGAAGACCAGTTCGACGTCGATCCGGCCGCCGCGACTGCCCGGGAACGGGCGCCGCTGGACTTCTTCGCGATCCTCAACCCGGTGTACGCGCAACTCGGTTCCGAAGCCGCGTCCTATTACGAGGGCTGCCTTTCCGTCCGGGGCTACCAGGCGGTAGTGACCCGGCACCGCCAGGTCTCACTGGACTACCTGCGTCCGGATGGAAGAGCTGCGCAGGCCGAGTTCGGCGGCTGGCAGGCCCGGATCGTCCAGCATGAAACGGACCACCTGCACGGAGCCCTCTACCTGGACCGTGCGGAAACCCGTTCTCTGGCAAGCAACGAGGAGTATTCCGCCCGGTGGGCCCAGCCAGGAATCGCACAGGCGCAGGCGGAGCTGGGCTTCCCGGCTGGCTAGGCGGATATCAAAGCGAGCCGGACGCCGTCGGGAGCTTCTCAGCCCACCACGCCAGGATCTGTTCGAAACGCTGTTTCCTGTGGTGCGGCGTGCCGGAACGGGAAAGCTCGTGGTCCTCGCCCGGGAAAAGCAGCAGGGCGGACTCCACGCCCTGGGCCTTGAGCGCGGCAAAATACCGCTGGCCCTGCTCCACCGGGCAGCGGAGATCGTTTTCGCTGTGGATCACCAGGGTAGGTGTGCGGACCTTCGACACCACGGCCATCGGGCTTTGGGCGAGCATCTGCTCCAGGGTTCCGCCCGTGTACTCGCCGCCGAAGAACCAGCCGATGTCCGAGGAACCGGCAAAGCTGATCGGATCGAGGAAGCCGCGCTCCACGATCGCGGCCTTGAAACGGTGCTCGTGCGCGATGGTCCAGGCCGTCAGGTAACCGCCGTAGGAACCGCCCATGATGCCGACGGCTTCGGAATCCAGCGCCGGGAATGCGGCCAGGGCGCCGTCGAGGAAGGCCAGGACATCCGCCATGTCCACGGTCCCCATCGCTTCCTTGATGGCCGAGCCGTGCGCCTGGCCGTACCCTGCCGAGCCGCGCGGGTTGCACATCAGCACGGCATATCCTGCCTCCGCGTACACCTGCGCCTCGTCGAAGAACGCGCCGCTGTACTGGGCGAACGGGCCGCCGTGGATGTTCAGCAGGACCGGGTGCGGGCCCGGGCCGTCCGGCAGGACCAGCCAGCCGTGCACGGGATAGCCGTCCGCGCCGTCGGCGATGAACTCACGGGGTTCACGCACGGTGCTTTCGTTCCGGAGCCGCGCCGAGAAGTCGCTGAGCAGGCGCAGTTCGCCACGTTCCAGGACGCCGAGGTCGCCGTGGCTTGCGGCGTCGGCGAAGGCGACGGCCACCGTTTCCCCGGCCGCGGCGGCGCCAAGCACCACCCGCTCGCCGTGCAGCAGCACCTCGCTGCCGCCGTCGGCCGTCCACTTCAGCAGCTCGACGCTGCCGCGGTGCGAGTTCAGGACCAGGACCGCGTCGGGCCCGGCAGGTTCCAGCGTGCCGGAGAGGTCCTGCTGCTCGACGTCGCTCAGCACGTGGGCCTCGCCGCCGTCGGCGGGCATGACGTACAGGGCGGTGTTGCGGGCAACGAAGTCCAGGCCGCCCGGCCCGAGTTCCTGGGCCGTGAAGAAGAGGTGCCGGCCGTCCCGGGATTCACGGACGGCATGGGTGGACTGGGGCCCCGCACCGCTCGGTACGAGCACGGCGTCCCCGCCCGCGGCCGGCACCTTGTACAGGCCCGAGGCGATGTCCGCATCGTGCCCTTCATGGCCGGCAGCCACGAAGTACACGCTGCGCCCGTCGCTGCTGAAAACCGCGCCGGTGTGGTCGACGTCGCCGGAGGTCAGCTGAACGACGGCGGGAATCCCCTTCGACGACGACCCCTGCTCGTCTTTCAGCGCCTTCGCCGCCCGGCCGGCCGGGGTGACGGCGGGCTCGCCGCCCAGTTCCGGAACCTCCACGACGAACAGCTGGACCGCCTTGTCCTGCGTGTACCCGACGCCGTTCATCCGGTACTGGTTGCTGCTGATCAGGCGGGCGTCCTCGCTTCCGGGCTCCACGCCGTCCACGGTGCCATACCGGCCCTCCTCCGGGACCCTGGATCCGAAGACGATCCGTGCTGAGTCCGGCGCCCAGGAAAACTCGGTCACGCCAAGCTTCTGCTCGGTGATGGCCTGCGGTTCGCCGCCGCCCGCTTCGACAACGTGCAGTTGCGGCTTGCCGTCCGCCGTTGCCCGGAGGAACGCAAGGACCCTCCCGTCGGGCGAGAACGACGGGGCGGTGTCGCGGAAGCCGCGCGTGATCCGCCGGGGCTGCTGCGCCGGATCGAACGGCACGGACCACAATTGCCCCACGTAGGCGTCGGCGTCGAAATCGGGGCGCGTGACCGACACGACGGCACGGCTCGCATCGGGATGCACCGTGGGGGCGGAGACGGAATTCAGCAGGGGCAACTGTTCGGCTTTCACGCTGGTGAGCCTAACGCCTCCCCGTGCACCCGCCCGGCCTGCCACTCCGTCCGCCGTAGGATTGTCCCTATGCCTTCCGACGCCGTGTCCGCCCTGCGCTGCCCGATCTGCCAGGACGGGCTGGCCCTGGAAAGCGGTCCCCGCCGGGCGCTGCGCTGCCCGGCCGGCCACAGCTTCGACGCCGCCAAGCAGGGCTATTTCAACCTGCTCACCGGGAAGGGCACGGCGTTCGAAGCCGACTCCGCGGCGATGGCTGCGGCCCGCCACGACTTCCTCTCCGCCGGGCACTACGCTGCCCTCGCGGATGCCCTCGGGGACATGGCGTTGCCGGGCCTGCGCCGAAGCGGCGCGGTCCTGCTTGATTCCGGGACTGGCACTGGCAACTACCTGCGGGCCATCCTTGACCGCACCCCCGCCGCCTCGATCGGCCTCGACATTTCCAAGTTCGCCCTGCGGCGGGCGGCACGGCTGAACCCGGACACCCTCAACCTCGTGTGGGACATCTGGCGTCCGCTGCCGATCGGGACGGGAACCGTCGACGTCGTCACCGTCGTTTTCGCGCCGCGGAACCCCGGTGAGTTCGCCCGCGTGCTGCGGCCCGGCGGCCACGCCATCGTCGTCACTCCGCGGCCCGGACACCTGGCGGAAATCGCCGGCCTCGCCGGGATGCTCCGCATCGAGGACGGCAAGGATGAACGCCTGGCCGAAACGATGGGCGGCCACTTTCTCCTGGCCGGGCAGGAGTCGCTGGACATCCACCTGCAGCTGGACGAGGCCGAGGCGGCCGACCTCGCCTTCATGGGGCCTGCCGGCCACCACCTGGACCGGCAGGAACTCCTGGATTCACTGAAGGGCGCGGGGCCCGTGGAGACCACCGCGAAGTTCTCCTTGACGGTTTTCACCACGCCTCCGGATCCTTCCTGACGCCGGGCCACGCAGCGGGCTAGGATGGAAAAACAGCGGGCGACACGCCGGTGCACCATCCGTTCCGACGGCTGCGGCGCAGGGCGGATCCGGAACAGGGGGAACGATGTTTGAATGGCTCGGCGAGAACTGGTGGGCGCTCTGGCTCACGGTGTTCCTCGCGTTTGCAGTGATCGAGATGCTCACGCTCGATCTCTTTTTCATCATGCTGGGCGGCGGAGCTTTGGCCGCCCTCGTGGCGCATTTCGTGGGCGCCGAGTTCTGGCTCCAGATCGTGGTGTTCTGCATCGTTTCGCTGTTGATGATCGTCTTCGTCCGCCCCGTGGCCATGAAGCACCTGCACAAGGGCCCCGCGGACCAGCTCAGTAACATCGACCGCTTGATCGGGCAGTCCGCCGTCGTCATGGAATCGGTCAGCGCCGCCGGAGGCCTGGTCAAGATCGGCGGTGACGTCTGGAGCGCCCGCACCACGGGCGGCACCATCGCTGCCGGAGAGAGCGTCCGGGTCACCCGGATCGACGGTGCGACGGCGGTCGTCTCACCCGGCGCCCAGGAGTGACCGGCCGGTCCGGCGCCAGAACCTAGCTGCATCAGAACGTATTTTGGGGAATGAAGGAGATGTATGGATAGCTTGGGAGGGACTGCAGCCGCGATCGTGCTGATAGTCCTCATAATCTTTGTGATCATTGTGCTGGTCCGCTCGATCAGGATCATCCCGCAGGCGCGGGCAGGCGTGGTCGAACGGCTGGGGAAGTACCAGCGCACTCTCAACCCGGGCCTGACCATCCTGATCCCGTTTGTGGACCGGCTGCTGCCGCTGTTGGACCTGCGCGAGCAGGTGGTCTCGTTCCCGCCGCAGCCCGTCATCACCGAGGACAACCTGGTGGTCTCCATCGACACCGTGGTCTACTTCCAGGTCACGGACCCGCGCGCGGCCACCTACGAGATCGCCAACTACATCCAGGCCGTGGAGCAGTTGACGATCACCACCCTGCGCAATGTCGTCGGCGGCCTGAACCTCGAAGAGGCGCTGACCTCCCGCGACCAGATCAACGGCCAGCTGCGCGGCGTACTCGACGAGGCCACCGGCCGTTGGGGCCTGCGCGTGTCCCGTGTGGAGCTGAAGGCCATCGACCCGCCGCACTCCATCCAGGACTCGATGGAGAAGCAGATGCGCGCGGAACGTGACCGGCGTGCCGCGATCCTCACCGCCGAAGGCACCAAGCAGTCGCAGATCCTCACCGCGGAAGGTCAACGGCAGTCCGCCATCCTGAAGGCAGAGGGTGACGCGAAGGCCGCGATCCTCCGGGCAGACGGTGAAGCCCAGGCCATCCAGAAGGTCTTCGACGCGATCCACAAGGGCAACCCGGACCAGAAGCTGCTGGCGTACCAGTACCTGCAGACGCTGCCCAAACTTGCGGAGGGCACGTCCAACAAGCTCTGGATCATTCCCAGCGAGGTCGGCGAGGCGCTCAAGGGCATCGGCGGTGCGCTGGGCGGTGCCGACACCGGCGTCGCAGGACTGTTCGGAAACAAGGCTGCGGCTGGCGCTGCGGCTCCGGAATCCGGGGCAAGGCCGCAGGAACCGACCCCGTAACCGGGACCGTTTCAGAGGAGGGCCGGGCACCGAGGTGTCCGGCCCTCCTCGCTTACGCGGAACTGCCCGGCGGCCACACTGCCCGGCGGCCGGGGCGGCTATGGCGCCCGGGCGCCCCGTGTTCCGCGTATAATGGTGTATTTGTCCGAGCGGTTCATTCCGCACGGAACATTTGAGCTTGGTCAAGCGTTGCATTTAGTGGTGCACGGTGTGCAGACAGTAGTCCGGACGGCGTCGAAGGCCCGGCCGACTAGCGCGGATGGAGTTCCGCGAACAGATAGAGGGAGTAAACATGAGCGATCGCAGCCTCCGCGGCATGCGCCTTGGCGCGCAGAGCATGGAAACCGAATCCGGTGTGGAGCCGGCTCCGCGCCAGCGGGTTGAATACCGCTGCGCAGATGGTGAGCAGGTCTTCGTGACGTTTTCGTCCGAGGCCGAAATCCCTCCCGTCTGGGTCTCCAAGACCGGCAAGGAAGCCCTCCTCGTGGACGGCGAACGTCCCGTCGACAGCAACGAGAAGGCTGTGCGCACGCACTGGGACATGCTCTTGGAGCGCCGCACCATCCCTGAGCTGGAGCAGATCCTCGAAGACCGCCTGAACATTCTGCGCGAACGCCGCGGTGAGCGCCGCTCGGCGTAAAGCGAAGGCAGAGCATAACGGCAGGGCCCGCACCATGTGGTGCGGGCCCTGCCTTTATGCTTGGTGCGGCGGGAGCCGGGCCCCGCTTTGCGCGGGCCGGTTCATTGGCGGGTTCTTTAGCGGGCCGGGGCGCTAGGCGCGCTTGGCCGCGGCGCCCGTCTTGCCGGTGAGCTTTGCCCAGCGGGCGGTGAGGCCCCACTTGGTCACATTGATCATGGCCTCGACCACGATGTTGCCGCTCATCTTGGAGGCGCCGAGTTCGCGCTCCACGAAGGTGATGGGGCATTCGACGATCTTCAGGCCGAGCTTGGCCACACGCCAGGCCAGATCTACCTGGAATCCGTAGCCGACCGATTCGACCTCGTCCAGCTTGAGGGCTTCGAGCGTGCTGCGCCGGAAGGCGCGGTAGCCCCCGGTGACGTCCTTGATCTTCACGCCGAGCATGATGCGTGCGTAGGTGCTGCCCACGCGGGAAATCGCCTGGCGGTAGAGCGGCCAGTTGACAACGCTTCCGCCCGGGACCCAGCGGGAGCCCATGGCGAGGTCTGCGCCGTCCTTGACTGCCGTGAGCAGCAGCGGCAGCTGTTCGGGCTTGTGCGATCCGTCTGCGTCCATTTCGACCAGGACGTCGTAGCCGGCGGCCATGCCCCATTTGAAGCCTGCGATGTAGGCGGCGCCCAGGCCTTCCTTGCCCTTGCGGTGCAGGACGTGGACCTGCTTGTCTTCGGCCGCGATGCTGTCGGCGAGCTGCCCCGTGCCGTCCGGGCTGTTGTCGTCGACGACGAGGACGTCGGACTCGGGGACGGCTGCGCGGAGCCGGCCAAGGGTCTTGGGAAGCGATTCCAGCTCGTTGTACGTAGGGATGATCGTCAGGACACGCAAGAAGAGGCCTTTCCTTGATGGAGCGGTCGATGTGCCGGAGCAGCCGCATGGCTGGGGTCCTGGCGCAACTCTCCATTATAGGACCGGCGTCGGGTGGGAATGACCGCGGGCAGGTCCACGCACGCAGGACCAGTGCCGTCCGGGCCGATGGAGCGCCGGTTGGACTGTTTTCTGCGTCGGTGGACCTGCCCGTTGATGAGTGCTGCAGCCCCGGCCCGCCTACCCGCCGGAGCGGCCACGGGATCGGAGTGCAGCCAAGGAGCCCGCACCATCACCGTGACCCCCTGTTGACGATAAATGCTACGGACTACACAAATTCTGTCAAGCACCACCTGAGCTGGGGATTCGTGTATTTCTCCAGTTCAGACGCCATTTACCGGGCCGATATTTCCGGCGATAGTTCAGGCCCGCAGCGATTCGGCGGCGAAAATCTCCCGGCCTTCCCGTACGGTCTGCAGACAAACCGGGTCACTGCCGGTGTCCAGGGCCGGCAGGAGGGGCGTGCGCGCGCGGGGATCCGTGCTCCAGGACTGCACCCGGCTGTCGGCCACCTGCACCATGAGCTCCTCGACCTCCCAGACTGCGAAGCTGGCAGGGGCGCCCGGGACCAACTGGCCCATCAGGGGGTTGCGCTGCCTGGTGGCGCGCCAGCCGGCCCGGGTGTGGCCCAGGAATGCCGCACGGGCGGAGATCCGCTCGGCGGGGTTGCTGTGTTCCAGGCACGCCCTGACGCTTGCCCATGGCCGCAGCGGCGTCACGGGGCTGTCGCTGCCGAACGCGAGGGGCACCCCGGCCGAATAGTAGGAAGCGAAGGAGTTCATGGCCCTGCTCCGGCTACCGAGCCGCTGTTCGTACATGCCGCCGGGCGCCCCCCATTCAGCATCGAAGACAGGCTGGGCGCTGACGGTGACCGAGTGCTTGGCGAGCCGGGCGATGGCGGCGGCGTCGGCCATTTCCACGTGCTCGAGCCGGTGCCCGGCCGCCCGGACACGCTGCTCCCCCACCTCGGCCGCGGCACGGTCGAGAGCCTCCAGCACGGCGTCCAGGCCGGCGTCGCCGATCACGTGGAAACCGGCCTGCACACCCAGCAGCGAGCATGCTGCGAGGTGGCGGGCAGCCTCGTCGACCGAGAGGTACAGGTTCCCGTGGTGGTCCGGAGAGTCCGCGTAGGGCGCCCTGAGGGCGGCGGTCCTGGAACCGACGGAGCCGTCGATGTTCAGATCTCCGGCCAGCCCGAGCGCAGGAACGCCGAGTTCGTCGAGGATCGACCGCGCCTCGTCCTCCGACGCAGCCAACTGGCCCCAATAGGGCAGGACTTCGGGCAGCGCCGTTCCAGAGGCGTTCCAGGCGAAGGAGCCTCGGAGATCGTCCATGCTGCAGATGTGCGGGGCCGCCATCTCCGCCAGGGCGACGTAGCCGTTGGCTGCCGCTTCCTTCAGGGCCGCCTCCTGGTACCTCGGGCGCGCGGATTCCGGGAGCTGCCGGGCCGCAAGGCGCGCGGCGGTGTGAGCGTCGCGCAACACGTGTGCGGTGCCGTTCCAGCCGTCCATGCCGGCCAGGCCTGCGGCAGCGGCGAGCCCGTCTGAAACCAGCGCCGAATGAACGTCGACCCGCGACAGGTAGACGTTGCGTCCGCCTGCGGCGCGGGCGAGCTCGCCCGCGTTCGGCAGTGCGGGGTCTGCCCATCCGGACTCGTCCCAGCCGTGTCCCAGCAGCGGGGCTCCTGACTCCAGGCTCGCTGCAGCAGCCGCAACCGCGTCAAGGAGCCCGGCCGCGGACCGGACGCCGTCGAGCCGCAATCCGGCGGCCGCGATCCCTGTCTCGGTGAGGTGGACGTGGGAGTCGACGAAGCCCGGCGCCAGCAGGGCGCCGCGAAGGTCGATGATCTCCATCGAGGAGTCCGCGATCGAGCTTGCAGCCTGTTCGGAGCCGATCCAGGCGACCGTCCCGTTGTCGACCACCATGGCGGTCGCGAACGGATCGGCCGCGGAATAGACCGACCCGTTGCGGTACATCGTCACTTTGCGCTCGGGCTGGCCGGCGGGCATGCCGGAAGTGTTCATGGGTGTCTCCTAGCTGACGCGGATGATGCGCTTATGCGACGTTCGAGTACGCCACGACGCCGCGGCGGACAAGGTCTATGGCTTCCCGGCAGATCCGGGCGAGCCGGGGCTCCAGGCCAGGGATCTTGGCAAGCTGGTCCAGCAAGTCCACCACCTGCTTGGCCCAGCGGACAAAGTCGCCTGCCGCCAGGTCCGTGCCGTTCAGGACCTCCTGGAGGTGGCGGCCCTTGGCCCACTTGTACATCGGCCAGACCAGCCCCAATTCGGGCTCCGCGGTGAGGGGAAGCTTGTTCTGCTCCTCGAGGTCCTCCAGCCGGGACCATTCCCGGACCACGATGTCCACGGACTCCTCGAGCGAAACGGATGGCATCCTGGGCCTCAGGCCGCGGTCCTCGCGCTTGGCCTGGTAGACGAGGGCACTGGAAAACGCCGCCAGCTCGGCCGCATCCAGATCGGAGATGGCGCCCTGCCGGATGGCCTGCGAGATGAGCAGGTCCTTCTCGCCGTAGATCCGGCGCAGGCGCTGCCCGTCGTTGCTGATGGCCAAGTGTCCACCGCCCCGGTTTTCCAGATAGCCGTAGGCCGACAGGACGTCGCAGACCCGGTCGAAGGTTTTCGCGATCGTGTTTGTCCGGCCCTGGATCTGGCGCGCGAGGCCGTCTGTTTCCTGGCGCAGCTTCCACCAGCGCTCGGACCAGCGGGCGTGGTCTTCGCGTTCGCTGCAGCCGTGACAGGGGTGCGCGCGCAACGCCTTGCGCAGGCCCGCGATCTTGCGCTCCTGGTCGGCGACGTTGCGGCCACGGCCGAAGTCCTCGTTCCGTGGGGCGCGTGCCGGCGGCCGGCCTTCCCGGATGGCGTCACGAAGGGCTGATGCGAGGTCGCGGCGGGACTTCGGGACTTTGGCGTTGAAGGACTTGGGGATCCGGATCCAGGATTCGGCACTGACGGGCCCGTCGACGTCGTAAGCGCTGATCCGGCGGAGCTGGCCGTCCTCGGTCAGGATGGCCGGCCGCGGCTCGCGTGCCTGGTTGTCGGCACTGAGGACGACGGCGTAGCCAGGGATCCGTCCACCGCTCACCTTCAGCACGTCACCGGGCATGAGACGCGTGAGGGAGTCCTGGGTGAGCGATTTCCGTGCCCGGGCGTTGCTGCGGGAGGCTGCTTTTTCGGCGTCGCTGAGTTCCCGCCGCAGGGTGGCGTACTCGGTGAAATCGCCCAGATGGCAGGTCATGGACTTGGCGTAGCCGGCGAGGGATTCCTCCCGTGCCCGGACCTGCCGGGCCAACCCCACCACAGAGCGGTCCGCCTGGAACTGAGCGAACGAGGACTCGAGGATCTCACGCGCCCGGGCGCGGCCGAATTGGGCGATGAGGTTGATGCTCATGTTGTAGGTGGGCCGGAAGCTTGAATTCAGCGGGTAGGTCCGCCGGGAGGCGAGGCCGGCGACGGCGGCCGGATCCGTTCCCGGCTGCCAGAGCACCACGGCATGGCCCTCGACGTCGATCCCCCGCCGTCCGGCGCGGCCGGTCAGCTGGGTGTACTCCCCCGCCGTGATGTTGACGTGCGCTTCCCCGTTGAACTTGTCGAGCTTTTCCAGGACCACGCAGCGTGCGGGCATGTTGACGCCGAGCGCCAGGGTTTCCGTCGCGAACACGGCCTTGACCAGCCCCTCCGCGAAGAGGGTCTCCACGACCTCCTTGAAGGTGGGGAGGAGCCCGGCGTGGTGGGCGGCGAGCCCGCGGAGCAGGCCGTCACGCCAGCCCCAGAAGCCCAGCACATCGAGGTCTTCGGCGGGGATGTCACGGCTGGCCTCGTCAACGCGCGACGCGATGATCTGCTGTTCACGCTCTGTGGTGAGCCATAGCCCGGCGGCGGCGCACTGGGTGACCGCGGCGTCGCAGCCGGCCCGCGAGAAGATGAAGGTGATGGCCGGCAGCAGGTCCATCCGGTCCAGGCTTGCGATGACCTGCGGGCGGCTGGCCTTGCGTACGGGGCTGCGCTGGGCGTCTCCGCCGCGTTCCTCGCGCTGCCGGTCCTGGCGGCGCCTGCTGCGCCCGCCGTGTCCGAAACGGCCGCGGAAGTTCATCTGGCTTTCAGCGCGGGCCATGGACAGGAGCTCCGGGTTCACTTCGAAGCCCGCCTTCGGCTCGGAGACCTGGCCTTTGCTTCGCCGCTCCGGCCGTTCGCCGGATTCTTCCACCGGCACGTCGGTCCCGTCGCGCTCACTGGTATCCGGGGAGGACGCAATTTCGTCGAAGCTGGTGTCGCCGGCGAAGAGGTCCACGATTTCCCGGCCCACCATGACGTGCTGCCACAACGGTACGGGCCGGTGTTCGGAGACGATCACGTCGGTGTCGCCGCGCACGGTGTCCAGCCAGGCGCCGAATTCCTCGGCGTTGGAGACGGTGGCGCTCAGGGAAGCCACCTGGACCTCGCTGGGCAGGTGGATGATGACTTCCTCCCAGACCGCGCCGCGGAAGCGGTCCGCGAGGTAGTGCACCTCGTCCATGACCACGTAGCCGAGGTCGTCCAGGGTGTCCGAATCCGCGTAGAGCATGTTCCGGAGCACCTCGGTGGTCATCACCACCACCGGCGCTTCGCCGTTGATGGTGGTGTCGCCCGTGAGCAGGCCGACATTCGACGCTCCGTACTTGGCGGCAAGCTCCGAGAACTTCTGGTTGCTGAGGGCCTTGATCGGGGTGGTGTAAAAGGCCTTCAGCCCGCGCTCCAGGGCGAGGTAGATGGCGAATTCGCCGACGATCGTCTTGCCGGCGCCGGTGGGGGCCGCAACAAGCACTCCCCTGCCTTCCTGGAGGGAACGGCAGGCCTCGCGCTGGAAATCGTCGAGCTCGAAGTCCAGGGTGCGGCTGAACGCAGCCAGGTAGCTCTTGGCATCTGACGACCGCTGCGCTGCCGCCCTGTATCGCTCCGAGGGCGACGCGGCCTCAGGGTGGTTGAACATGTTTCCAGCGTAGTGGCTTGGAGGCTAGAGCTTGTCCAGATCGGAGGCGGACGTTCCGATGTCCGCGGTGGCCTCGGTCTCCTCCGCCAGCCTCACCTGCCGGCGGGCACGCCGCCTGTCGTTCAGCAGGCAGAGCCCGATCGCTGCAAAAAAGAGCAGTAGCATTGGCACGGCCAGGTAGAACATGCTCATGGCGTCGGCGCCGGGGGCCGCCATGGCAGCGAAGAGGCACACAAGGAAGATGGTGATCCGCCAGCTCTTCACGAGCTGCTGTCCCTTGACGATGCCGGCCAGGTTCAGGCCCACCAGCACCACCGGGATGAGGAAGGCGATGCCGAAAGCCAGCAGCAGCCTGATCACGAAGGCGAGGTAGATGTCGGCGCTGATCAGGTTGGAGCCGCCCTCGGGCGTGAATTCCGTCAGTACGCGGACGGCGTTGGGAAGCACGAACCATGCCAGTAGCACGCCGGCGACAAACAACGGGACCGCGGCCGCCACGAAGGAGAGCGCCAGCCGGCGTTCCTTCTTGTGCAGCCCCGGGACGATGAATGCCCAGAGCTGGTAAATCCAGACGGGGCTGGCGATGATGACGCCCAGGAAGATCGAGACCTGGATCATCAGGTCAAAGGAACTCGCGACGCCGTCGAAATTCAGCGCTGCGAGCCGGCCTCCGGTGTTGTTCAGGTCCTTGATCGGCTTAATGAGCGCGGCCAGCAGAGGCTGGTACACGATGAAGCCGACGACGGTCCCGGCGATCACTGCAAGGGCGGACTTGAAAAGCCGGTTCTTGAGTTCCTTGAGGTGATCAAGCAGGGCCATGCGCCCTTCAGGATTGGCCTTCCGACCTTTCACTTGCACCACTCGTCAAACGCGGTTGCTCGGCGGGAGGTCGGAGTCCCCGCCGTTCTTGCCGTTCTGCTCCGGGTGGCCGACCACTTTGCCTTCCACCGGGGGTTCTCCGCTGGCCGTCTCGGACGTGCCGTCCTTCTTCATTTCGCGGACCTCGGATTTGAAAATACGCATCGACTGGCCGATGCTGCGCGCCATGGACGGCAGCTTGGGTGCTGCAAAGAGCACCAGGGCCAAGACGACGATGATGACAATATGCCAGCCTTCAAGCCTCATGTGGGGAAGTCCTTTCGTTGGAATACATCCTACGTCTAACTGAATTCGATGTCGTGCAGGGACTGGGGTTGGCCCCGTTCCGCTTTGCGCTTAACACGCCTCTGCCGACGCAACTCCTGGCGGGAGGCCTTGGCCGCGAAGTAATCATGACGCATCTGTTCCGGCGAGGCAAAAACTGCGGAACCGGGCGCTGGGCGGCGCCTGCCGCCGTCGTCCTGCCGGGATTCCGGGGCCGCCGGAAGGTGACCGAGCTTCGCGCCTGCCGCCGAAAGTTCATGCAAAGTTGCCATGACCTTCCGGAACAGGCGGATGCCGAGCAACAGGTAACAAAGCAGCGAGACCGCAATCAGCGCCACCCAGAGCAGGATCCATGACCACCAAGGCATCTTAAGAGTCTATCCAGCCCTCAGTCGCCGTACTGCCCAAGCGCCGCCGCGACCCACTTCGCCGAGGCCTCCGCCAGCCCAGCCGGCTCCAGGATGCGGGCGGCACCGCCGTGCTGCGCGATGAACATAGGCAACCAGTCGACGCTCCCGAAGCGGACCTCGGCGAGCAGGCCGCCGTCGGGCAGATCAGCGGTACGTTCGGCGTAGTAGTCGTCCGCCAGATGCGCACCCTGTCCGCTCAGCTGCAGGACCACCACGACGTCGTCGTCGCTCGGAGTGTAGAGCTTTACCGGCACGGACGTCTCGGCACTGGCCGGAGTGGACACCGCCTTGCCGTTCGGCGCGAGTTCCTCGACACGGTCGAGCCGGAAATTCCGCACCGCGGCCTTGCTGTGGCAGTAGGCCTCGAAGTACCAGGTGTTGTCCTGCGAATACAGGCGCAGCGGATCCACGTCCCGCTCGGACACCGCGTCCCGCTGGGGCGAGAAGTAGCGCAGTGCGAGCTGACGGCCGTCCTTGATGGCGGAGGTGACGGTTTGGAAGAACCCCGCCTCTGCGGGTTCCACCGGAGGAGCCGCGAAGGAGGCAGCCACCCGCCCGGCCTCCCCCGCGGCGCCCGCGAGCTTGACCGTTACCGACTCCAGGGCGCTGGCCTGCTCGTCACCCGAGAGACCGGCCTGCGCCGGAAGGCTCCCCAGCGTGGCCAGGCCGGTCAGCAGCGCGGACGCCTCCTCCTCGTTGAAACGCACCGGCCGGTTCAGCTCCAGGTGTTCGTGGATGTAGACGTGCTCGTCCTCCCAGTCGATGTCGAACAGGTCATCCGGGTACCCTTCCGGCAGGCCCGAGCAGATGAGGATCTGGAGGTCGGCGATGAGCTCCTTGCGGGTGATCCCGAAGCGGTCGGCAACCTCCTGGATGGGCAGGCCCTGGTTGTGGACCAGGAACGGGACCAGCTGCAGCATGCGGTTCAGCTGGTCCTCGGATGTCCGCTTGCGCGTACGGCCGGGGGCGGCAGGGAATTCCACTGGGATGGCGGGCCGGGCCATGGCCAATTCCGCTGCTTCCAAGCGGCGTACGACGGCGGCGCGCAGCTCCGCGGGCTCCAGCACCTTGACGTGGGGGCCGTAGGAGGCAAGTTCCTCCGCGAAAAGTTCACTGTCGCGGAAGGGCACGGAGAGCATGTCATAGTCGCCATCCGCGGGCCCGGGTCCCGTAGCGGGTGTGGACCGTTTGCGCAGGCCCAGGAGGCGGCCTTCCTGGACCTCCAGGGTTGCGTACTGCAGGGGCAGCTCGGCCAGGCCGTCCAGTTCCTTCCGCACGTCGAAGCCGGCGGGCAGTTCGTAGCTGTCTTTGGTCTCGAGCTGTACAGCGCTTGTCATCCGGGACAGCCGGAAGAAGCGCTTCGCCCCGCGGGCCCTGTCGAAACCGACGAGGTACCACTGGCCGAAGCGGCTGCCGAGCCCCCACGGTTCCACCCGCCGTCGTTCTTCCAGCCCCGAACTCGCTGCGCGATAACCGAAGCTGACCGGATGGCGGGCGTTCAGGCCGTTCACGATCGCCTCGAAGGACGGCCCGGCGGGTTTGATCCGCGGCTGCACGCCGGCAGGGAGCTGCACCTCGCCCAAGTCCCCGGAGGCCTGGAGTTTTCGCAGCGCGCTGGCTGCGGCGCCGCCGAGTGCGCCGCGTTCCCACAGCATCGCGGCAAGGACCAGCACGGTGCCTTCGGCGGGCGTCAGGTGGACGTCCGGCAGGCGGTTGGATTCCTTGCCGATCCGGTAGCGGGTGGTGGCCGGATCCTCGGCGCCGAGGCCGGCCTCGGCGATCGTCTCGATCTCGAAGCCGAAGCTGCGCAGCTCGGTCTTGTCCCGCTCGAACATCCGCCCGAACGCTGCGTCGTTGCTGTCGTCGTCGTGGTAAACCTTCTCGCGCAGGGCGGCGCGGGAGAGGCCGTACTTCGTGTTCAGAAGCGCAAGAAGCAGGTTCAGGAGGCGTTCGGTACGTGATGCGGACACGGATGCAACGTTACTAAAGTCCCGGGGTTAACGAAGACGGCGCGTCACCAGCCGGACGTTGCCGGCAGGTGACGCGCCTTCCTGATGCGTGCTTGGAGCGTCGCGCTTAGCGGACGGCGACCAAGTCCACGACGAAGATCAGTGCCTCGTTGGGCTTGATCGCTCCGCCGGCGCCGCGGGAGCCGTAGGCGAGTTCGGAGGGGATCTCGAGCCGGCGGCGGCCGCCGACCCTCATGCCGAGCAGGCCCTGGTCCCAGCCCTGGATGACCTGGCCGACGCCGACACGGAAGTCGAGCGGGGTGCCGCGGTTCCAGGACGCGTCGAATTCCTCGCCGGTGGACCAGGCCACGCCGACGTAGTGGGTGGAGACGGTGTCGCCGGGCTTGGCCTCGGCGCCGTCGCCGACAACCAGATCGGTGATGACCAGTTCGCTCGGGACGTCGCCTTCGGGGAAGTCGATTTCAGGCTTGGTGCGGTCGTAGTCGCGCTGTCCGAATGACATGGTTGCTCCTCAGTGTGTGCGTGGGTGGGTTTGCTTGCGGTGTTGGCTACTTGGTGCCGAGGATGTCGACGACGAAGACGAGGTCGCCCTTGGCTTCGCCCTGTCCGGCGTCACCGTAGGCAAGGGCCTTCGGGACGACCAGGAGGACACGGGAACCGACGGTCTTGCCGGCCAGGCCCTGGGTCCAGCCCTTGATGACGCCGTTGAGCGGGAATGAGGCGACGCCCTTGTGCCCGAAGCTGTCCTCGAAGCTGGAGTCGAACTTCTTACCGCCGGCCAGGGTGACGCCGACGTAGTTGACGCTCAGGGTATCGGTGGCCTTGACGACAGCGCCCTTGCCCTTGATCAGGTCCTGGGCGATAAGGGCCGTGGGGGCCTTGACGCCGGCGACAGAGATTTCCGGAACTCCGTCGTTGTTGACCTTCACCGTCGGCAGCCCGGCGGGCGGGGTGACGGTGTCGCCTTCAGGCTTGTCGAGGACCTTCGGTGCGTCCTTCACGGAGATCAGCTTGAAAACGACGAGCTGGCTCGGCCCGGCGGCGGTGCCTTCGCTGGCAGCCTTGCCCGGTGCGGCGAAGGCGATCTGCGAGCCAACCTTCGCGCCGACGACGACGTTGTAGATCAGGGAGCTGCCCTGCTTGAGCTGGTCATTGAGTTCGATCGGCTGCGAACCGGAAGGATACGTGTCTTCCAGGGTCTTGCCGGTCTTGCCGTCCACGGCCAGGTAGGACATTTCAACGATCTGGCCAGCCTTGATGCGGTCGCCGTTGCCTTCCGTGACTTCCTTCACGGTAGGCTCCGTGACGTCCAGCGGCTTGGGGAATTCAAGCCCCGGAGCCTTCTTGTCGCCGTTGTCGGAGATCTTCAAGGAATCGAACTTGGCCACGTCACCGGCAGACTGGCTGCTCGGTTCCGGAGCCGCGGGGTTGCCGCCTCCACAGGCGGTGAGCAGCAAAAGGCCAGGGATCAGTATTGCTAGGAGTCGGCGCACAAGTTGAACTTTCGTCGGGGCTCAAGGACACGCGCCGGAGCCGGGGCCCGGGCACGAATGAGTTGACCTGGAAAATGGCCAAGTTCCAGAGTAGCGGCAAAAGCTGGGAGTCAGCTCATTGACTCCAGCAGGGCGTCCACCCGTTCGTCGACGCTGCGGAAGGGGTCCTTGCAAAGGATCGTCTGATGGGCGCGGTCGTTCAGCTTCAGGTGCACCCAGTCCACGGTGTAGTCGCGGCCGAGCTCCTGTGCCCGCCGGACGAAGTCTCCGCGCAGTTTTGCGCGGGTGCTTTGCGGGGGCATGTCGACGGCGTCCTTGATATCCGTGTCCGCCAGCAGCCGCCGTGCCGCACCGCGGGACTGGAGCAGGTAGAACAGCCCGCGCTGCCTGGAGATGTCGTGGTAGGTCAGGTCCAGTTGGGCGATCCGGGGTGATTCCAGGCCCAGGCCGTGCTTGGCCATGTAGCCATCCATGAGCTTCTTCTTGATGGCCCAGTCCACCTCGGTGTCGATGGCGCTGGTGCTCCCGCTTTCGATGGCATCGAGGGTGCGCTCCCAGAGGTCGAGGATCAGCGGAACATGCGGGTTGTGGGCACCGTTGGCCGCCACGAACTCGGTGACCTTCTCGAGGTATTCGCGTTGGATTTCAAGGGCGGTCAGCTGTCGGCCGTTGGCCAGGCGGACCAGGGCCTTTCCGCTGAGGTCGTGGGAGATTTCCCGGATGCTGCGGATCGGGTTCTCCATGCGCATGTCCCGCATGATCACGCCGGCTTCGATCATCCGGAGCAGCAGGTCCACGGTGCCGACCTTCAGCAGGGCCGTGGTTTCGGACATATTGGAGTCGCCGACGATGACGTGGAGCCGGCGGAAGAACTCGGCGTCGGCGTGCGGCTCGTCCCGGGTGTTGATGATGGGCCGGGAACGGGTGGTCGCCGAAGAGACGCCTTCCCAGATGTGGTCGGCGCGCTGGGAGAAGGCGAACGTGGCCCCATGCGGGGTCTTCAGGACTTTGCCGGCGCCGGCGATCAGCTGGCGAGTGACCAGGAACGGGATAAGGATTTCGGCGAGCCGGGAGAATTCTCCGCGCCGCGGGATGAGGTAGTTTTCGTGGCTGCCGTATGAGTTACCCGCAGAGTCGGTGTTGTTCTTGAACAGGTACACCGTGCCGTTGAACCCTTCCGCGGCGAGCCTGCTCTGCGCCTCGTCGACGAGGTCGTCCAGGATCAGCTCGCCTGCCCGGTCGTGGGCGATCAGCTGCGCGAGGTCGTCGCATTCGGCCGTGGCATATTCAGGGTGGGAACCGACGTCGAGATAGAGCCGCGAGCCGTTCGTGAGGAAAACGTTGGAGGACCGTCCCCAGCTCACCACCTTGCGGAACAGGTAACGGGCAACCTCCTCGGGCGCAAGGGGGCGCGAATCGGGGCTCGAGTAGGAAATCCCGAACTCGGTTTCGATGCCGAAAATCCTCTTGTCCATGTCAGTCCTCCCCTTCCAGCGAGCGAACGATTTCATCGGCGGACAGCCGCCGGAAAGCACGCCGGGTGCCTCGGCTGCTCTCGGAACCGCGGTCCAGCACCGCGGCTTCCACCGCCGTTCCGGGCACGGCCTCCGCCTCCTTGTCCGCGGCCAAGGCCCGGACGGCGAGCCGCAGCGCCCCGGCCAGGCTGAGCTCGGGGCTCCACCCGCTCTCGAGGACCGCGGAGACCTGCTCGGCGAGGCCACCCATGGCCACGAAGCCGTTGACGTCGGCGATCGAGCCGTCGAATGTCAGCCGGTACAGATGGTCGGAAGCCTGGTCCCGGCCCACCTCGGCCACGGCCAGTTCGACCTCGAAGGGTTTTTGTTCGGCGGTGAACACCGCGCCCAGGCTCTGCGCATAGACGCTTGCGAGGCCGCGGGCGGTGACGTCTTCCCGGTCGTAGGAGTAGCCGCGGACGTCCGCATAGCGCACGCCGGCCTGGCGCAGGCTCTCGAATTCGTTGTACTTGCCGACCGCAGCGAAGGCGATCTTGTCGTAGATTTCCCCGAGCTTGTGCAAGGACGGGGAGGGGTTCTCGGCCACAAGGGCGATCCCGTCGGCGCAGCTGATCACGACCACGGAGCGGCCCCGGGCAATCCCTTTCCGCGCGAAATCCGCGCGGTCCTTCATCAGCTGCTCGGGCGAAACGTAGAACTGCTGGGTCATGTCAGGCCTCCCTTCCTTCGATCGTGCGTGAGCTTGCGATCCGGCCGGCGATGTCGGCCAGCTCCCGTTCCGGCACCCGCCGGGCGCCTGCGCGGTTCACGGTATACACCACGGGCCAGAGCTGCCGGACGGGGTCCGGACCGCCCGTGGCGGAGTCGTCGTCGGCGGCGTCGTAAAGGGCCTCGACGGCGACGGCGACCGCTTCGCTCTCGGAGAGGTTGGGGCGCCACAGTTTCTTGAGGGCGCCCCGGGCGAAGACAGAACCAGAGCCCACGGAGTGGTGTTCCTGTTCCTCGTAGCGGCCGCCGGTGACGTCATAGGAAAAGAGGCGGCCGAGCTGGGCCACCTGGTCGAAGCCGGCGAACAGCGGGACCACGGCCATGCCCTGCATCGCCATGGGCAGGTTACTCCGGATCATGGCACCGAGGCGGTTGGCTTTGCCGTCCAGGCTAAGCAGGGTGCCTTCGATCTTTTCGTAGTGCTCCAGCTCCACCTGGAAGAGCTTGGTGATGTCGATGGCCAGGCCGGCCGTTCCGGCGATGCCCAGCACCGAGTAGCTGTCGGCCGGGAAGACTTTTTCGATGTGCCTGCTGGCGATGACGTTGCCCATGGTGGCCCGCCGGTCCCCCGCCATCAGCACGCCGCCCGGGTAGGCCAGGGCGACGATGGTGGTGGCGTGGGGTGCCTGCGGGATTTGCCCGGCGGGGAGCAACTGGCTGCCGGGCAGGAGTTCAGGTCTTGAGCGCTGCAGATACTCGGTGAATGACGACGTTGCCTGGGTGGCCGGGAAGCCGGCCGTTAGCTCCTGCACTGCTGCGCTCCTTCGACGATGACATCCGGGGCCCGGCGCCGGCCGGGCAGTGGGTGGGGCCCTGCCGCTATTGGCCGCCCTTTTGCACGAATGCGCGGACAAACTCCTCGGCGTTGGACTCAAGCACGCCGTCGATCTCATCCAACAGGTCGTCCACGCCCTGGGTGGCTGCGGATGCCTGGGCCTCCGGTGCGGCCGGGGGCGCCTCGGGCACCTCGTCTTCGATCTCGGTATCCCGGGACTGCGGCTGTTGTTGTTCCTGGGCTGCCATGACCCTCTCCATTCTCTTTGCCCCTGGGCGGCGGCTCCGGAATGGAACTGCTGTGGGGACTCCCTGTAATGCCATACTGCCACGGTGCGGGCGGCCGTGCTGCTGTTTTCCCGCAGGCGATTCGCACCGTGCCGCGGGCCCGCCGTTCAGCTACGGGGAGCCGGTGGCGGGCCGAGCAGTTCGCCGAGGAATCCCTCGGCCGTGGTGTGTTTCCGGAACAGTTCCCCGGTGAGTGATTCGGTGCCGCGGAGCGGTTCCCGGGTGGGCACGCGCTGCAGTTTCCCGATGCCCGGGACGTCGAAGATGACCGAGTCCCAGCTGGCCCCGACCACCTGCTTGCCGAAGGTCGACACGCACTTTCCGCGGAAGAAGGCGCGCGTATCGGATGGCGGCTCGACGGCGGCACGGGCGATCGCGCCGTCGTCGACCATGCGCTGCATCCGCTCCCGGGCGAGCATCCGGTAGTACAGCCCCTTTTCGGGGCGGATGTCGGACCATTGGAGGTCCACCAGACCCAGCCGGGCATCGCCCCATTCGAGGCCGTCGCGCCTGCGGTATCCGTCGAGCAAGGCGAGCTTCGCGAGCCATTCCACCGAGGAGGCGGCGGCCGGCGGGTTGGAGCCCAGCAGCGTGAGCACCGCCTCCCAGCGTTCCAGCACGCCTTGGGTGTGTCCATCGCCGCTGACCGCGTCGGAGACGCCGGTTTCCTGGGCAAGCTTGGCCGCGGCCTCGTAGTAGATCCACTGGATGTCCAGAGCTGTCACCCGGCGGCCGTCCAGCAGCCGGACTGTGGTGCTGAGCGAGGTGTCGTGACTGACTTCCTGCAGCGCAGCCACCGGTTCGTGGAGCTCGAGCTTCGGAGCCTGGCCAGCCTCGATCAGGCTCAGCACCATGGCCGTAGTGCCGAACTTGAGGTAGTTGGAAACCTGGCTCAAGTTCGCGTCGCCGATGATGACGTGCAGCCGCCGGTACTTGTCCGCGGTGGCATGGGGTTCGTCGCGGGTGTTGATGATCGGCCGGCGGATGGTGGTCTCGAGCCCGACCTCGGCTTCGAAGAAGTCTGCCCGCTGGCTGATCTGGTAGCCCGGCCGGGAGCCGTCCTGGCCCTGCCCCACCCGTCCCGCGCCGCAGATGACCTGGCGGGTGACGAAGAAAGGGGTGAGCCCGCGCACGATGTCCCCGAAGGGCACCGAACGCGGCATGAGGTAGTTCTCATGGGAGCCGTAGGACACGGACTTGTTGTCGGTGTTGTTCTTGTAGAGGTTGATCGGCGGCAGCTCCGGGTCAGCCGCAAGCTTCCGTACCGCGGCCAGGGCCACGAGGTCGCCGGCGGCGTCCCAAGTGACGGCCGCCAGCGGGTTGGTCACCTCCGGGCTCGAGTATTCCGGGTGGGCGTGGTCCACATAGAGCCGCGCGCCGTTGCCGAGGACCATGTTCATCAGGAGTGAACCGGTCTCGTCCGAACCGTCGGCCTCGAGTTCCTGCCGGCCGTACGCGAGGGCCACCGCTTCGGCGTCGAGCACCGGCGGCTGGTCCGTCAGCTGGCTGGGGTCGGCCGCGCTCCGCTCCAGGGTCCAGCCGCGGGCGTCATGCAGCGGCTCCTCGTCCGTGTAGTCCCAGCGGGTCTCCGCTCCCCCGGCCGTCTTCTGCCGGGTGAGCTGCGCGTAGGCCTGGATGACCCTGGCCGACATCATGGTGGCGTTGGCGCCGGGGGCGGAGGGGGCATGGATGCCGTACTCCGTTTCGGAGCCCATCACGCGCATGGCCCCGCCTGCCGGCAGTTCGCTTCCCGGCAGCGCGTCGCTTCCCGGCGTCACAGGTACTGGCCAGTGTTCGGGGTCGTCTCGATCGACTTCCCGGGCTCCTGGCCGGCCTTGCCCTGGACGATGGTGCGGATGTAGGTGATGCGTTCGCCCTTCTTGCCGGAGATGCGTGCCCAGTCGTCCGGGTTGGTGGTGTTGGGCATGTCCTCGTGTTCACGGAATTCGTCCACGACGGCGCGCAGCAGGTGGTCGATCCGCAGGCCCTTCTGCTTGGTGGTGAGCAGGTCCTTGATGGCGTACTTCTTGGCCCGGTCCACCACGTTCTGGATGACGGCGCCGGAGTTGAAGTCCTTGAAATACAACATCTCGGTGTCACCGTTGGCGTAGGTCACTTCGAGGTATTCGTTGGACTTCTCGGTGGAATACATCGCCTCCACGGTCCGCTGGACCATCGCGTCCACCGTGGACTGCACATCGCCGCCGTGTTCGGCGAGATCGTTCGGGTGGAACGGCAGGTCCGTGGTGATGTACTTGGCGAAGATGTCGGCGGCGGCCTCGGCGTCCGGGCGCTGGATCTTGACCTTCACGTCGAGCCGGCCGGGCCGAAGGATGGCGGGGTCGATCATGTCTTCACGGTTGGACGCACCGATCACGATCACGTTGTCCAGCCGCTCCACGCCGTCGATCTCGCTCAGCAGCTGCGGCACGATGGTGGTCTCGACGTCGGAGGACACCCCGGTGCCGCGGGTGCGGAACAGCGAGTCCATTTCGTCGAAAAAGACCACTACGGGGCTGCCGTCGGACGCCTTCTCCCGTGCCCGGGCGAAAATCAGCCGGATGTGGCGTTCGGTTTCGCCCACATACTTGTCCAGAAGCTCTGGGCCCTTGATGTTGAGGAAGTAGCTCTGCAGCTCGGTGTTGCCCGCCCTCTCACCGGCCCGGGCGGCCAGGGAGTTGGCCACGGCTTTGGCGATCAGGGTCTTGCCGCAGCCTGGAGGTCCGTACAGCAGGATGCCCTTGGGCGCCTTGAGCCCGTGCTCGCGGTAGAGGTCCGGGTGCAGGAAGGGAAGCTCGACGGCGTCGCGGATCTGCTCGATCTGCGGGCCCAGTCCGCCGATGTCTTCGTAGGTGATATCCGGGACTTCTTCCAGGACCAGGTTTTCGACTTCAGCCCGGGGCACCTTCTCCAGCACGTACCCGGTGCGGGAATCCAAGGACAGGGCGTCGCCGACGCGCAGGGACTGCCGTTGCAGGGCGCCCGAGAGCCGGACCACCCGTTCTTCATCGGCGCGGCCGACCACCAGGGCCCGGTCGTGGCCCAGCATTTCCTTCAGGGTCACCAGTTCGCCGGCCCGCTCGTAGCCGAGCGCCATGACCACCAGCAATGCTTCGTTCAGCAGCACTTCCTGGCCCACGGCCAGTTGGTTGACGTTGACCAGCGGGCTGATGCCGACGCGCATCTTGCGGCCGGCGTTGAAGATGTCCACGGATTCCTCCGTGGCCGCCTGCCCCGCATTGCCGGCCGTTGACTGGCGGCGGGGGTTGATCTGCAGGATGGTCCCGAAGCTGTACGGCGGCTGGCCGTCCTGCTCCAGCGCGCTCTTCAGCCGGACGATTTCGGCCTTCGCCGTCTCCAGCATGGTGACGAGTTTGCTGTTGTTCTGGGTTGCCGCCGCAAGCTGTCGGTCGATGTGCCGGAGCTTGTCTCGAAGGATGTTGATCTGCCGGTCGGCGACTGTCAGTTCGCCTTCGCCCTGCTTCGGTTCAACGGCGGACAAGCCGCGTTCCACTGTGCCTTCCGCCTTGGCGGATGAGTCTTCAGGTGTCAATCCGAAATCGTTGTTCGTGGTATCCACGAAGCATCAGCCCCTTCCTGCGTCTATAGATAGACCTTAGCCCTCAAAGGGCCCGGAAAGGTTCGGACATCCGGAATGCGGACCAGTTTGTGATCTTCGCTAGCCGTCCTCGCCGGGGGCATCCATGACGTTGGTGCCGGCGATGGCGTCGCGGGCAGCGCGGCGGAGCTTCTTGTCCGAAACCGCGCGCTCCCCAACCGCGCCGGGGGTCCAGGCGTTCAGGTCTTCTTCGCTGAATTCGGTCTTGGAGGGCCGGCGTTTCATGGAAATACCGGTGACGCCGGCGGCCAGGCGCCGGGTGACCAGAAGGAAGCCGGTGTGTGCCACCATGCGGTGGTCAGGGCGTACGGCGAGGCCTTCGAGGTGCCAACCGCGGACCATGGACTCCCAGGCGTCGGGTTCGGTGAAGCGTCCGTCGGCCCTGATGGCCTCCGCGGTGCGCGACAGCTGGGTGACGGTGGCCACGTAGTTGATCCACACGCCGCCCGGAGCCAGCACCGTGGCGACGGCGTCGAGGCATTCCCACGGGGCGAGCATGTCCAGCACCACGCGGTCCACGGAGCCGGGCTCCTCGCTGCGGACCACTTCTTCCTGGAAGTCGCCGAGCGAAATCTTCCAGGCCGGGTGCGGGCCGCCGAAGATCGTTTCCACGTTGCCGCGGGCGATGTCCGCGAATTCCTGGCGGCGTTCGAAGGAGTGCAGGTACCCGGCGTCGCCCACGGCGCGCAGCAGGGAGATCGAGAGGGCGCCGGATCCCACGCCGGCTTCCACCACGCGTGCGCCGGGGAAGATGTCAGCCATGGTGACGATCTGCCCGGCGTCCTTGGGGTACACCACGGCCGCGCCGCGGGGCATGGAGAGCACGAAGTCCGAAAGCAGCGGGCGCAAGGTCTGGTACTGCTGGCCGATGTTGTTGGCGACCACCGAACCGTCCACCTTGCCGATGATCTCGTCATGGTTCAGGAACCCGCGGTGCGTGTGGAACGCGCCGCCCACCTCGAGGGTGATGGTATTCATGCGGCCGCGTTCATCCGTGAGCTGGACACGCTCGCCGACGCGGAACGGTCCGCGCCTGCGCGCCGCTCCCGTCGCCTGGCTTGCCGAAGTGTCCACGCCGGTCCCCAGGGTGTCGTTGCTGGCGGCGGTTTCCCTGCTCATGGATGTGTTCCTCGCTCTTGTCAGGCTGGGCCGTGGATTCCCGCCGCGGAGCGCGGCAGTGTCCGGATTAATTCAGGGCCGGCAGGTAACTCTACCGGGAAAGCTGCTAAGGGCGCCCGCTCCGGCGGGGATCTTTACCTGTAATGGCGCTCACTACGGCCTGCTGCCGCAGCAGCCCGGTGACTGCACCGGAGTCGTCCACCACGGCGTATTCGCCGCCCTCCAGGCGGGCCAGGTACTGGATGAGCTCCTGCCCACCGGCGTTCCAGGGAACATACGCGCCCGGTGCCAGGGCGGCGGAAACGGCGGTGACCGGCGTCGTCGACTGTTGTGCGGGCGGCACCGCCAACGCCGAGGAGGGAACCACCCACGCCCTGGGGCGGCCGTCCGGGTACTGCACGACGACGGCGGGCCGGCCCTCCGGGGACAACCGCAGCGCGTCAGCCACGCTGGCGGTGTCCGGGACACCGACGGCAGGTTCGGCAAGGGCGCCGGCGTTGACGAAGCGGAGGCGGCTGCGCATGGACGCCTGGTTGATGGCTGCCGAGGCTCCCAGCCAGAGGAAGCCGCAGACCAGGACCGCAATGACTGTCTGGGCGAAGTCGAGCCTGTCGCCGAGCAGCCAGGGCCGCACGATGAACCATATGAGCAGGGCGACGACGATGGCGCGGCCGGTCCAGCCTGCGGCGATGGTGCCCTTCTCCTGGCTTCCCGTCGCCTTCCAGACGGCGGACTCCACCAAGCGTCCGCCGTCCAGGGGCAGGCCGGGGAGCACGTTGAAGACGCCGATCAGGAAATTCACCCACATGGTGATGTTCAGCAAGCGGTCGGCCACGCCGGAGAAGACATGCGCCTCCACCAGCGGCCAGGCGGCGCCCGCGATCACGAAGTTGGCCAGCGGCCCGGCAAGGGCCACGATGACCGAACGGCCCGGACTTGCCGTGAAGCTCTCGAACTGGGTGTGACCGCCCCAAAGGTTCAGCACGATCCTGTCCGTGGGCCAGCCGAACATGCGGGCACTGAAGGCGTGGGCCAGCTCATGCAGCAGCACGGACAAAGCCAGCAGCACGGCGTAGGCGAAGGCCACCAGGTAGGCGGCCATTCCCAGACCCGGGCTGATGGCCAGCAGGGCCGGCCCGTTGGAGATCACGATGAAGAGCGCAATGGCGAACCAGGAATAGGCGAGGTATACGGGGATGCCGGCGATCCGGCCGAGTTTTATGCCGTCCTTGCGGCCGCTGTGGGCACCATGGTCCGCGGCACCGCCGCTGGCCACCTAGCTTGCCCCTTCAAGAAGGGCGCCGGCCAGCTGGGCGCGGTCCGCGACGAGCTGCTCGAGTTCGGCGACCGTGCGCCCGGCGAGCGTGTCCCAGGTGGCGCGGTTCAGGTCTTCGGGCAACGGCATCTGGTGCGGAATCCCCACCGTGACCACGCCCGAGGCAAGGGCGGCTGCGACGCCGGGAACGGAATCTTCGAGTGCGACGCAGTGGTCCACAGTCAGTTCAGGGTCGGAGACGCGCAGGCGTTCGACGGCGGTGAGGTAGGCTTCCGGGTGCGGCTTGCCCAGGCTCACGGAATCCCCCGTCACCAGGAACTCGAAGTAGGGCTTGGGGAGGCTGGCCACGACTTCGCGTGCCAGGGGTCCTTCGGACATCGTCACAAGGGCGCAACGCACGCCGGCGCCGTGCAGTTCCTCGAGCAGTTCACGGGCGCCCGGCCGCCAGGGAACCTCGAACTTGATGCGCTCGATGACCTGGGCGCTGAGGGTGTCGATGATTTCGCGCTTCTCCATCCCCACCCCGGCATCCTGCAAGATTCCGGCCGAGTGCATCAGTGACTGGCCCACCAATTGCATGGCCTGTTCGTGCGACCACTGTCCGCCGTGGGCTTCCACGAGCGCGTGTTCAGCGGCGATCCAGTACGGTTCGGTGTCCACCAAAGTGCCATCCATATCCCAGAGGGCGGCTTTCAGGCGGGGCTGGGATGAGGCGGCATGCATATGGTCCAGTCTACGTGGCCGGATGCCTGCCCCCGGCCACGCCCGGCCCGGCTTCTGGCTGCTGGCCCGTTCAAACGGAAGTGACGGCGCCAGCGGCGTGTGATGCCATGCACAGCCGGGGTGCTTCGACGTAGGGTGAGGGAATGAACAGTATGGACGGAGCCAGCGACGGCCAGGACACCCCCCGCGAAGCCGAGCACCTCCTGCAAGCGGCGCAGGAGGGCAAAAGGACCACTGTGATGCTTGCCGCCTTCGAGGGCTGGAATGATGCCGGTGAAGCGGCCAGCGACGCACTGCGCTACCTGAACAAGCTGTGGCAGGGCAAGAAAGTGGCCACCGTGGACGCCGACGACTACTACGATTTCCAGTTCACCCGCCCGACGGTGCGCCGCACTTCGTCGGGTGAGCGGAGGGTGAAATGGCCGTCCACCCGCCTGTACCGGGCCAGTGTTCCGGACAGCAACGTGGACGTGGTGGTGGTGCTCGGCACGGAGCCTTCCTACCGCTGGCGTGCCTACACCACGGAGCTCCTGGTCCACGCCGAGGCCCTCAAGGTCGACTATGTGGTGCTCCTGGGCGCGCTACTTGCCGATGTTCCGCACAGCCGGCCCATCCCGGTGAGCACCAGCACGGAGGACAACGCGTTGAGGCAGCGGCTGAACCTCGAGGCCAGCCAGTACGAGGGACCCGTGGGGATCGTGGGCGTGCTGGCCGAGTTCGCCATGCTGGCGGGGCTCCCGACGGTCTCCCTGTGGGCAGCCGTTCCGCATTACGTGTCCCAGGCACCGTCCCCGAAGGCCCAGCTGGCCATCCTGCACAAGGTGGAGGACCTCCTGCAGGTGCCGTTAGACACCCAGTCCCTGGCCGAAGACGCCGAGGCCTGGGAACGCGGCGTCAACGAACTCGCCACGGACGACCCGGAAATCGCCGCCTATGTCAGGCAGTTGGAAGAAGCCAAGGACACCGCCGACCTGCCCGAGGCAACGGGCGAATCCATCGCCCGCGAATTCGAGCGGTACCTCAAGCGCCGCGACAAAGGAAAGCCCTAGGCAGCGAAAATCCCCGCCCGGTAATCCGGGCGGGGATTTTCTTGGGTGGAGCTTAGGGCTTTTCGGGACGCTAGAGTTCGACGCCGAGCAGGGCGTCGACGGCGTCCGAGAACAGGGCGGCGTCAACATCCGAGGCTTCCGGGGTATCGGCGTCGAGAGCGGCTTTCGCCCACTCGTCGACGGCGGCCAGGGCGCCCGGAGCGTTGAGGTCGTCGGCAAGTTCGCTGCGCATCCTGCCGAGCAAGGTGGCGACGGTCCCGGCGGGAGCCGCGTCGCGGGCTGCGCGCCACAGCGCCAGGCGCTCCTTCGCCGCATCGAAGCCTTCCGCGGTCCAGGACCAATCGGCGCGGTAGTGATTCGCCAGGATCGCCAGGCGGATTGCCGGGGCTTCTTCCCCGGCCGCGCGCAGCTTGGAGACGAGTACGAGGTTGCCGAGGGACTTGCTCATCTTCTCGCCATTGAGCCCCACCATGCCCGCGTGGGCGTAGTGCCGGGCGAGCGGAACGCCGCCGATCGACCAGGCGTGGCCGGCTCCCATTTCATGGTGCGGGAACACCAGGTCTGATCCGCCGCCCTGCACGGTGAAGGGGGCGGGCAGGTATTCGCGGGCGATCACCGTACATTCGATGTGCCATCCGGGCCGGCCGTCCCCGAGGCTGGCGCCGGGCCAGGTCGGCTCGCCCTCGCGCGCCACCCGCCACAGCAAGGGGTCCAGGACGTTCCGTTTGCCTTCGCGCCCGGGGTCGCCGCCGCGTTCGGCAAACAGCGGCAGCATCTCCGCCTCGCTCAGTCCGGAGACGTCGCCAAGCCGCCACGCCTCTTCGCTGTCCGAACGCTTCCCGGCCTCGTCGACGTCGTAGTAGACATCGCCGTCGGGCTCGCCGCCGCTACCGTCCACCCGGTACGCGAGACCGTCCGCGACCAGCTTCTCGATGGCCGGGACGATGAGCGGGATGGCCTCGACCGCGCCGATGTAGTTGTCCGGGGCGAGGACGTTCAAGGCGGTCATGTCGCCGTGGAACAGGTCGATCTGGCTGGCCGCCAGCTCGCGCCAGTCAACGCCGGTCGCGTTGGCGCGCTCCAGCAGGGGATCGTCGACATCGGTGACGTTCTGGACATAGGCCACACGCTGTCCGCCGTCCCGCCAGGCGCGGTTCAGCAGGTCGAATGCCACGTAGCTTGAGGCGTGGCCCATGTGGGTGGCGTCATAGGGCGTAATGCCGCACACATAAAGGGATTGCTCCGCGCAGACCGGGATGTCGACGACGGCATCCTTGGCGGTGTCGAAGAGCCGCAGCTGGGGCATGGCCCCGGGAAGCTCGGGTACTGGGCGGGAGGTCCACGATTTCACAGCCTCAACGATAGTGCTAGGCGCTGATGACATTGAAACCGAGAAGGAGGTAGAGAGCCAGGCCGAGGAGGATCCGGTACCAGACAAACAGACGGTAGCTGTGGGTGGAAACGAACTTCAGGAACCAGCCGATGATCACGAAGCCCACGGCGAAGGCGATCACTGTGGCGAGGGCTGTCTCCGGCAGCCCGTAGGGGCCGGTGATGCCGTCCTTGTTGAGCACTTTGTAGAGCTGGTAGAGGCCGCTGCCGAAAACAGCGGGAATCGCCAGCAGGAAGGAGTAGCGTGCCGCGGCTTCGCGGGTGTAGCCCATGAGCAGGCCGGCCGTGATGGTGCCGCCGGACCGGGACACCCCGGGAATCAGGGCCATCGCCTGGGCGAAACCGTAGAGGATGCCGTGCTTGTAGCTGAGCTGGGTGAGGTCACGTTCCTGCTTGCCGGTGGCGTCGGCCACCGCCAGGATCATGCCGAAAACGATCAGCATAGTGGCCACGATCCACATGCTGCGGAAGACGGATTCGATCTGGTCCTGGAACAGGAGGCCAAGCACGATGATCGGCAGGCTGCCCAGGATCACCAGCCAGCCCATCCGTGCGTCCGGATCATTCCGGGCCACCTTGCCGCGCAGGGAACCGAACCATGCCCGGACGATCCGGACAATGTCGCGCCAGAAAAACACGATGACGGCGGTCTCCGTACCCAGCTGCGTGATCGCCGTGAATGCGGCGCCGGGATCGGCCGCATTGGGCAGGAAAGCGCCGACGATCCGCAGATGCGCGCTCGAGGAAATCGGCAGGAATTCGGTGAGCCCCTGCACCAGGCCGAGGAAGGCTGCTTCTAACCAGTTCACGTGAATAGACCCTACGTCATGATGGCCCTGAACTGCCCGTAAGCTAGCACCATGCAGCAGCGTTATGTCGGCAACAGCGGCCTCAGGGCCTCGGTCCTTTCCCTGGGCACCATGTCCTGGGCGCAGGAGACCGATGAGCAGGACGCGATCGAACTGCTGCATGATTTCGTCGACGCCGGCGGCACCCTGGTGGACACCGCGGCGTCCTACTCCGGCGGCGAGGCCGAGGCGATGCTCGGCTCAATGCTGGGCGACGTCGTTTCCCGCTCCGAGCTGGTCATTTCCAGCAAGGCAGGAGCCTCGAGCCGGGACGGCCGGCAGCGGGTGGACGCCTCCCGCGGCGCCATGCTGTCTGCCTTGGACGGCAGCCTCGCACGACTCGGCACCGACTACCTCGACCTCTGGTTCGTCCAATGCTGGGACGCTAACGTCCCGCTTGACGAAACCCTCTCGGCCCTCGAACTGACACTGCGCAGCGGACGTGCCCGCTATGTGGGCATCTCGAACTTCAACGGCTGGCAGAGTGCGAAGGCTGCAGCCGTCGCAGGCTTCCCGATCGTGGCGAACCAGTCGGAATACTCCCTGCTCAACCGCGACCCGGAAGCGGAGCTGCTGCCCGCTGTCGAGGATGCCGGGCTCGGACTCATGGCGTGGGCGCCGCTGGGACGCGGCGTGCTGAGCGGGAAGTACCGCGGGCAGATCCCGGCCGGTTCCCGCGCGGCCGGCGACCGGCTGGCGGGCTATGTTGGCAAATACCTCGAAGCACGGGATTCCCGGGTGGTCGAGGCCGTGCACATGGCGGCCAAGGGACTGGGCCGCTCGGCCCTGGACGTTGCACTGGCCTGGGTGCTGAACCGCCCGGCCGTGGCCACCGCCGTCGTCGGGCCGCGTAACGCGGTGCAGCTCAAGGAACTCCTCGACACGAAGCCCGCGCCGCTTCCGGCCGAAATCGCGCGGGCGCTCGAAGACGTGTCAGCCTAGCGGGGGTTGGCCGGGCGTGGCTGAGCTACTGAGCTGTTCCATCGGGCTGTTCTACTGATCGAGGATCTCGAGTTCGTCCTCGTCGAGCAGTTCGCCGTCCTCGTCGTCGTTTTCTTCCTCTTCATCGAAGACCTGCAACGGCGTGACTTCCGTGTATGCCTCGTACAGAGCATCCTCGTACACTTCAAAAGCGTCGGCCACGGCAAAAAATGCCGCTTCGACGGTAGGATCACCTTCACCCCGGCGGGCGGACGCGGCGACGAGGTGTTCCTCCAAAGCTGCTGTCAGTGACTGAAGCGCGACACGCGGATCGATGCTCATGACTTCACGTTAGCCCGAAAACGACGAAAATGGAGAGGGATGAGGGAACAAATTCTAGGCAGTTCCATCGAACGCCAAAGGGACAATGCAAGGCAGTACGAATACCTGGTACTGACGGTGGCGCCCGACGATTCCCTGCCGGAGGCCCGGCGTCGTCTCGTTGAACATTCCGAGTACGGCAAGTGGGAATTGGAGCGCAGCGTGCTCTACATGGGCGGCGGCCGGCGCTTCTGGATGCGCCGCAAAGTGCTCACCGTCCAGCGCACCGTCTGAGGCTCACACCCCGCATCGGGGTCAGCCTGCCGATCAGCGCTCCAGTGGCCCGAGCCAGGCGTTGGCCACCGTGTTGTGTGCCGATTCATCGTTGGACGGGTGGAAGATCCCGGCCAACACGTCACGGTAGAGGCGCTCGAGTTCGGCTCCCCTGAAGTAGCTGGCACCGCCGGAGACCCGGATGGCCGTGTCCACCACCGTGCGGGCTGTTTCCGTGGCCCGCAGCTTCAGGCCGACCAGCTTCGCGAACCACAGGCTTCCGTGATCCGTGCCGGCGTCAACGTCCCGGGCAACCCCGGCCAGCTGGGCCTGCACGGCGTCCAGTGCCATTGCGGCGGAGGCGATCTTCCAGCGGATGTCCGGATCCTGGGCGAAGCTGCGGCCGCCGTACTTGGCTGAAGTGCGGCGCTTGACGGCCCCGACCGCCAGCTCAAAGGCCCTCTCTGCGAGGCCCGTGTAGACGGCGCCGAGGAGTGTCTCGAAGCACGCAAAGATCGCGAAGATCAGCGGATCCTGGTTGGGCCCGGTCGGAAGCTTCCGGAAGATCCGCTCCGGAGGAACTTCTGCACCGTCCAGCAGCGTCGTGTTGGATTGGCTGGCCCGCATTCCCAAGGTGTCCCAGTCCCCCACCGTGGAATGGCCGCCGGCCTGCCGGTCGAGGAAGCCGAAGACCAGCTCGCCGGCGCCGTCGCGCGCAGCGCTGTCCTTGCCGAAGGTTCCCAGGCGCGTCCAAGCCGGGGACAGGCTCGTGAAGATCTTGCGCCCGGTGAAGCTGTACCCGCCGTCCGGCAGCGGAGCCGCGACGGTACCGGAATCGAAGAGCATGGAGTCGTTGCCCGCCTCGGAGATCGCGAACGCGAACACCTCTCCCTCCCCCGCTTCCTTCGACACAAAGGAAAGGGAACTGTCCCCCAGGCTGGCCAGGACGTGCGCGACGCCGGTCCACACCAGGTGCATGTTCACGCCGAGCGCCGTGGCCGGCGCCGCCCCCGCAAGCCGCCGTTGCAGAGCGGCGACCTCCGCAAGCCCGAGGCCGCTGCCGCCGTCGGACTCCGGAACGAATAGCTTCAGGTACCCGGCGTCGGCAAGATCCCGGAGGTCCTCGTGGAAGAAGGAATTGTCCCGGTCATAGCCGGCGGCCCGGCTCCGGATCCGTTCCAGCAGCTCGTCCGGCAGGATCTCCTCGGGGGCCACGGCATGCTCCTAGTAGCTGCTAAGGAGCCGGTTCAGTACGCGGGTGCCGAATTTCAGCGAGTCGGCCGGCACCCGTTCGTCCACGCCGTGGAACATGCCGGTGAAGTCGAGCTCGTCCGGCAGCATCAGTGGAGCGAAGCCGTAGCCGGTGATGCCGATCTTGCTCAGCGACTTGTTGTCCGTGCCGCCGGACAGCGTGTAGGGAAGGACCTTCGCGCCCGGGTCCTCCGCGTGGAGGGCATCGATCATGGAGTCCACCAGGTTGCCGGCGAACGGCACTTCGAGCGACACGTCCTGGTTGACGTAACTGACGTCGACGCCCTCGCCGGCCAGTTTCCTGATGGTCTCGAAGACGAGTTCCTGCTGGCCGGGCAGTGTGCGGCAATCCACGAGGGCCTCGGCCGACTCCGGGATCACGTTGTGCTTGTACCCCGAACGCAGCAGGGTGGGGTTGGACGTGTTCTGCAGGGTTGCGCCCACGAACCGTGCAACGGTGCCGAGTTCCTTCAGGAGCAGCTCGGGGTTGTCGGCGTCGAATTCGACGCCGGTCAGTTCCGTGACGCCGTCCAGGAACTGGCGGGTGGTGGGCGTCAGCCCGATCGGCCACTGGTATTCGCCGATCCTGGTGACGGCTCCGGCGAGGCGGGTGATGGCGTTGTCTGTGTTGATCTGGGAGCCATGGCCCGCCCGGCCGTGCGCCACGAGGCGGAGCCAGGAGATGCCCTTCTCCGCGGTCTGCAGCAGGTAGGTGCGCTGGCCGCCGATGGTCGCGGAGAAGCCACCGACCTCGGAGATCGCTTCGGTGGCGCCGTCGAACAGTTCGCGGCGGTGCTCGACGGCGTAGCGGGCACCGTAGGTGCCGCCGGCTTCCTCGTCGGCAAAGAAGGCGAAGACGATGTCGCGCTTGGGCTTGCGGCCGGTGCGCGCGAAGTCGCGCATCACTGAAAGGATCATGGCGTCCATGTCCTTCATGTCCACGGCACCGCGGCCCCAGATGAGTCCGTCCTTGAGCTCGCCGCTGAAGGGGTCCACCGACCACTGGTCCTTGAGTGCGGGGACGACGTCGAGGTGGCCGTGGACCACGAGGGCGTCAGCAGAGGGATCCTCGCCGGCCATCCTGGTTACGACGCTCGCCCGTCCCGGGGCCGATTCGAAGATCTCGACGTCGAGGCCCACTTCGCTGATCAACCCGGCAGTGTACTCAGCGGCCGCCCTTTCGCCCGGCCCGGTGCCGTCGCCGAAGTTCGAGGAGTCTATCCGGATGAGTTCCTGGCAGATCCGGACAACTTCGTCTTCGGGGCGGATCTCAGACATGGAACTCTCCTTGCTGGCTTCGGTACACAGTGCTGGGCTCGATACACATTCGGCTCGTCGCGGTTAATGACGGGCGACGCACTCCCCCAGCCTACCCATGCGGGGCGGGTTGCGGAGCGCAGGTGGCCGTGGTTTCGCTTGCGCCCGGGAGATCGACGAGGGGCGTCACGTACTGCCTCTGACGGAATGGCGTAAATGCAGGCGAATTGTTGAGACGCGCATTACGTTCACGGGGATTGAAAGAATTCGTCATTAAACAACCGAGGCCCGAATTCAAATAATTGAATTCGGGCCTCGTGTATGTGCGCGGAGGGGGACTTGAACCCCCACCCCCTTTCGAGGACTAGCACCTCAAGCTAGCGCGTCTGCCATTCCGCCACCCGCGCAGGTGGTGTCCGGAGCATCTTCAACGCCTTCCGGCGCTTGCTTTTCCTCCGAAGCAGCGAGAAAAACTCTAACACGGTTCGCAGGGATTTAAAAATCGGCAGACGGGCGCGCGGGATCCGGAAAATCCGGTGGCCGCACGCGTCCGTGTGGCCACCGCCCCGCAGCGGGAGCGGCGGCCATCGGGGCAACCGACCGACCTGCTTTCTAGCCCAGGGCTACTGCCGAGCCGCAGAAGTGCCGGCGGCCGCTGCGCGGGTTCCAACCCGTGAAGTCCGAGCGGGACCAGTGCCCGCTTGCATCGCGGGACGTGCTGATTTCCAGGGAAACGCGCGCCGGGAGGAAGACCGGGGCCTCGAAGCTGATCTCCCACGTGAAGGCCTCGCCCCGGGCCGGCCCCACCTCGGCCAAGGCCCTCGACGCGAGGTACATGCCGTGGGCGATCGAACGCTTCAGTCCAAGCGCTTTGGCCGACAGAACGCTCAGATGGATCGGATTGAAGTCGCCCGAGACGCCGGCATAGTTCCGGCCTGTATCCACCCCGAGAGTCCACAGTGCGGTCGGGTCCGGCGGGTTGAACGGTGTTTCCTTACCGCTTCCTTGCAACCCGTTCTCCCCCGCGCTCTGTTGGTCCACCCCGGGAAGGAAGAAGCCCTTCGCAAGATACGAAGACACGCCCTTCCATGCAAGCTTCCCCTCCGCGTCCAAGACCTCGGCCACGAGGTCCACCAGGGTCCCCGCCCGGTGCCCCCGGAGGTTTTCGACCCATGCCGCAACCTCCAGCGACTCGGAAAAATGCACGGCACGGTACTGTTCCACCCGGTTCCGCAGATGGATCATGCCCAGGAGCGGGAGCGGGAAATCGTCCCGGCTGAGGACGCTCATTGCCACCGGGAAAGCCAGGGCATGGATGAAGCCGGCCGGCAGGACGTCGCCGGCGGTCTCGCCGATCAGGTGTTGAAAGGCGGTCAGCTTGTCGACGTCGGCCCGGAGGCCCCGGAGGCTGTGCCGGACGTTGGGGAGATCGACGCCGGCCCTGACCCCGGAGAGCCGCCGCCGTGCCGCCGTCGCCGCGGCGTTGAGATACAGCATGGAGAGCGAGGGCGCCTCCGGCAGGTAAATGGTCTGCCCGCTTTCGTCCATGCCGCTGCTCATGCGCCCACCAGATTCTGCCCGCAGACCCTCAACACCTCTCCGGAGATTCCACCGGCGGCATCGGACGCCAGGAACGCAATGGCCTCCGCCACGTCGCCCGGGACGCCGCCTTGCTGCAGGGAATTCAGCCGGCGCGCCACTTCCCTCGTCAGCAGGGGAATGCGCGCGGTCATCTCGGTTTCGATGAAACCGGGAGCGACAGCGTTGATGGTGCCGCCCCGGGCAGCCAGCAGCGGCGCACTGGCCCGGACCATCCCGATCACGCCCCCTTTGGACGCGGCGTAGTTGCTTTGGCCGCGGTTGCCGGCGATCCCGCTGGTGGATGCGACGGAGACGATGCGCGGCGCCACGGGAAGGGCACGCGAGCCGAGGATGGCATCGTTGATGCGCAGCTGCGAGGCGATATTGACGGCGATCACGGAGCGCCAGCGGCCGTCGTCCATGTTTGCCAGCAGCTTGTCGCGGGTGATCCCTGCATTGTGGACCAGGATGTCCAGGCTTCCGTGCCGGTCAAGGGCGTGGCGGATGATTCGCTCCCCGGCTTCCGGGACGGTGATGTCCAGCTGCAGGGCGGTCCCTTTGACCTCGTTGGCGACTTCAGCCAAGTGGTCCCCCGCCGCAGGAACGTCGACGGCGACAATCGTGGCGCCGTCGCGGTGAAGAGTCCGTGCGATGGCGGCCCCGATCCCCCGGGCGGCGCCGGTGACGACGGCGACCTTCCCGGCCAGCGGCTTGTCAGGATCGCCGGGCTGCCTGCCGGATGCGGTGGACACGGTGAGGAACTGCCCGTCGACAAAGGCGGAACGGCCGGAGAGGAAGAAGCGCAGTGCGCCGAGGGTTCCTGGACTTCGAGGCCCGGCATCGCTGCCCAGCAGGATGCCGTTGGCTGTCGCCCCATCCCGTAGCTCCTTGGCCAGCGAGCGTACGATGCCGTCGATGCCCTGGCGGGCGGCCGCTTCTGCTGGGTCCGCAGCGGACTCCCCCGTGCGTGACACGGTGACGACCCGGCCGCCCGGGGCAAGGTCGCGCAGCGAGCGGGCAGCGGTCAGTACCGGAATTTCGAGGTCTTCCGGCCGCCGGACATCATCCAGGAACAGGATGATGGCCCCGAGCTTCTCCTTGGGCAAAGCGTTGCGCCGCACGTCCAGGCCCCAGGAGAGGAGTTCCGCTGCGAGGGCTTCCGTTTCCTTACTCTGGCCTTCTTCCTGCACGCCGATCACGAGCACCGGCCCGGGGACCAGGGGGTCTCCCGCCGTGTATCTGCGCAGTTCAACAGGCCTGGGCAGCCCGAGTTTCCGGGCCAGGTCGCGGCCGAATCCGCGGCTGACGAACTGCGTGTACTTGTCGCTCATGCTTGCTCCCCTTCCACGGCCGGGTACGCTTCAAGGATGGCGACGACGCCCTGTCCGCCTGCGGCGCAGATGGAGATCAGGCCGCGGGCTGGCCGCCCGTCCACCGAGCCTTGGTCGTGGAGCATTTTCGCCAACGAGGCAACAATGCGGCCACCGGTTGCTGCGAAGGGGTGGCCGGCAGCCAGCGAGGAGCCGTTGACGTTGAGTTTGCCGCGGTCGATGGAGCCGAAGGCGCCCGGAAGTCCGAGGCGGCTGCGTCCGAAATCTTCGTCTTCCCAGGCGGCCAGGGTGCTGAGGACCGTGCCGGCGAAGGCCTCATGGATTTCGAAGAAGTCGAAGTCCGCGAGAGTCAGTCCGTTGCGGGCCAGGAGCCGCGGCACTGCGAACGCCGGAGCCATCAGCAGTCCGTCCTTGCCGTGGACGAAGTCGACGGCGGCGGCCTCACCATCTACGACGGTGGCCAGTTTCGGCAGGCCCCGTTCGTCCGCCCAGTCTTCGCTTCCCAGCAGCACGGTGGCGGCGCCGTCCGTGAGTGGCGTGGAGTTGCCGGCCGTCATGGTCGCCTCCGTTCCGAGGGTCTTGCCGAACACCGGTTTCAGGGTGGCCAGCTTCTCCAGTGACGTGTCGGGGCGCAGGTTCGAATCCCGGGTCACGCCGCGGTACGGGGTGAGCAGGTCGTCGAAGAAGCCGCGGTCGTATGCGGCCGCGAGATTGCGGTGGCTGTTGAAGGCGAGCTCGTCCTGGGCCTCGCGGGTGATCTTCCATTGCGCCGTGGTGAGTGCCTGGTGCTCGCCCATGGACAACCCCGTGCGGGGTTCGCCGGTGTCCGGAGCGTCCGGGGCGATGTCCTTGGGGCGCAGCCGCGAGAGCACCTTGAGGCGGGCAGGAAGGGTCTTGGCCCGGTTGAGGTCGAGCAGCACCTCGCGCAGCCCTTCGCTGACGGCGATCGGGGCATCGGACGCGGAATCCACGCCACCGGCCACCGCTGAATCGATCTGGCCCAGCTTGATCTTGTTGGCCAGGCCGAGCACCGTCTCAAGGCCGGTGGCACATGCCTGCTGTAGGTCATAGGCAGGAGTTTCGGCGGACAGGGCTGATCCCAGGACTGCCTCGCGGGTCAGGTTGAAGTCCCTCGAATGCTTAAGCACGGCACCTGCGGCAACCTCGCCGAGCCTCTCCCCTTGCAGGCCGAAGCGGGCGATCAGGCCCTCGAGAGCCGCAGTGAGCATGTCTTGGTTTGAGGACCGGGTGTAGGCGCCGCCGCTGCGTGCGAACGGGATCCTGTTGCCGCCGATCACCACCGCCTTGCGGACGCCGCCCGCGTGGGGTGCATGCTGCCCTTGCTGCTCACGGCCTTCTTCCGGTGACATTGCTGCTTCGGGCATCAAATTGCTCCTTCGGTGATTTCAATTACTGATACCCAGCGTACCTGATACGCTGGGTATCGTGAACAGCGTCACAGCATCCAAGCAACCGGCATCCAGGCAGGCAGCCATTGGGTCCGCCGCCCCCCATCCGATGGGGCCGGCGGACTACGTACAACCCGTCGTCGACGGCCGCGCTGCGCGCTGGCAAGGCCACCGGGAAGAACGCCGGCGGGAGCTGATCAAGGCGGCCCGCAAGGCGGTGCATACCCTGGGCCGGGACGCCTCGATGGAGGAGATCGCTGCAGCGGCCGGCACCTCGAAGCCGGTGTTCTACCGCTATTTCGGCGACAAGGCGGGGCTGCAACAAGCCATGGGCGAACTGGTCCTCGCGCAGATGCAACGCAAGATGAAGGAAGCCGTCGCCACGGCCACGACGGCGCGCGAAGGGCTGTTCGCGATGATCTCGGCCTACCTGCAGATGGCCGAGTCGAGCCCTAACGTCTACGCCTTCGTCACCCGCTTGCCGCACGGCGACGCCGGCCAGCAGGACGCCATTGCGGCCTCCGGTGCCTTGGGCCACTTCTTTGAATCGATCAGCGCGATGATGGCCGCGCCGATGCGCGAACATCTCGGTCCCGACGCCGAGACCCTGATCGGCTATTGGCCGACGGCGGCCATCGGCATGGTGCGCAACGCCGGCGAGCAGTGGCTCAGTTCCCCGGACTCCCCCACCAAGCCAGACCAGCAGACGATGGCTGGATTCATCACCGACTGGCTGTGCGTTGGGATCGCCCCCGGAGGCAGGGCAGCGCAAGAGCGGCAATGAGAGACAACCAGCAATGACCCACCGTATGGAAACCACGAAGGAATCACATGACTGAAGTAGTGGACCGCACCGCATCCGGCACAACCCCCGCCGGATCCGGAAGCGGCGGCACCCCGGCCGTCGACGTTGCTGCGCTCGGCGAACTGTTGCTCGGCCGCTGGGCGGATGTCCGGAAAGCAGCCCGCGAACTGGCAGGCCGGCCGGAGGTGCACAAGATCGAAGGACTGCCACACACCGAACACCGGAAGCGGGTGTTCGGTCAACTGGGCTACCTGGTGGAGAACAACGCTGTGCACCGGGCCTTCCCCGTGCGGCTTGGCGGCTCGGACGATCACGGCGGAAACATCGCAGGGTTCGAGGAACTTGTCACGGCCGATCCGTCCCTGCAGATCAAGGCCGGCGTGCAGTGGGGCCTCTTTGGCTCCGCCGTCCTGCACCTCGGCACCGCCAGCCACCATGACACGTGGCTGCCCGGCATCATGAGCCTGGAGATCCCGGGCTGCTTCGCCATGACGGAAACCGGCCACGGCTCGGACGTCGCCAGCATCGCCACTACCGCCACCTTCGACGAGGCCGCCCAGGAATTCGTCATCCATACACCCTTCCGGGCCGCGTGGAAGGACTACATCGGCAACGCGGCCAACGACGGCCTCGCCGCCGTTGTCTTCGCGCAGCTGGTCACCCGCAACGTCAACCACGGCGTCCACGCCTTCTACGTTCCCCTGCGTGATCCCCAGAGCAAGGAATTCCTGCCCGGCATCGGCGGCGAAGACGATGGCGTCAAGGGCGGGCTCAACGGCATCGACAACGGCCGCCTCTATTTCAGCAACGTGCGGATTCCGCGGACCAACCTGCTCGACCGCTACGGAAGCGTTTCCCCCGACGGCGAATACAGCTCGCCGATCGCCAGCCCCGGCCGGCGCTTCTTCACCATGCTCGGCACCCTCGTCCAGGGGCGGGTTTCGCTCGACGGTGCCGCTGTGGCCGCAAGCAAAGTCGCCCTGAAGACGGCGATCCAGTACGCCAGCGAACGGCGCCAGTTCAACTCGTCCTCGCCCGTGGAGGAAGAGGTGCTGCTGGACTACCAGCGCCACCAGCGGCGCCTGTTCACCCGCCTCGCCACCACCTACGCAGCCGGATTCGCCCACGAACAACTGCTGGTGAAGTTCGACGACGTCTTTTCCGGGAAACAGGACACTGACGCCGGCCGGCAGGACCTCGAAACCCTTGCCGCAGCGCTCAAACCGCTGAGCACATGGCACGCACTCGACACACTGCAGGAGTGCCGCGAGGCCTGCGGCGGCGCCGGTTTCCTGATCGAGAACCGCTTTGCCTCCCTGCGCGCGGACCTCGATGTCTACGCCACCTTCGAAGGCGACAACACGGTGCTGCTCCAGCTCGTGGCAAAGCGGCTGCTCGCCGATTACGCCAAGGAATTCCGTTCCGTGGACTTCGGTGTGCTGGCGCGCTTCGTGGCATCGCAGGCCGCAGATGTGGCCCTGCACCGGACGGGGCTGCGCATGGTGGCCCAGTTCGTGGCCGACAACGGTTCGGTGCAGAAGGCCGCGCTGGCCTTGCGGGACGAGGAAGGCCAGCGCACCCTCCTCACCGACCGGGTGCAGTCGATGGTCGCCGAGGTCGGTTCGGCCCTCAAGGGTGCCAACAAGCTGCCCCAGCACCAGGCAGCCGCCCTGTTCAACCACCACCAGGACGACCTCATCGACGCCGCACGGGCGCACGCCGAGCTCCTGCAATGGGAGGCGTTCACTGAGGCGCTCGCCTCCATCAAGGACCCGGGCACCCTGCGGGTGCTTACCTGGCTTCGTGACCTCTTCGGCCTGTCCCTGATAGAAACCCACCTGTCCTGGTACCTGATGAACGGCAGGCTCTCGATGCAGCGCGGCCGGACCGTCGGCGCCTACATCAACCGGCTGCTCGTGAAAATCCGTCCGCACGCCCTGGACCTTGTCGACGCCTTCGGCTACGGCCCGGAACACCTCCGTGCAGCCATTGCCTCCGGCGCCGAACAGCAGAGGCAGGACGAGGCACACGACTATTTCCAGGCGCAGCGGGCCAGCGGCTCCGTACCTGTCGACGAGAAGCACCTCCCGGCACTTAGGAGCTGAATATCACCGGGCCTGAAAGCCTGAACGGTACCAAGCCGGAACAACGACGGCGGCGCCGCACCTTCGCAAGATTTCTTTACGAAAGTGCGGCGCCGCCGTCGTGCATGCACCCGGCGGGGTATCCCGCCGCGGCAGGTCAGGACTTGCCGAGCACCGAGCGGTACACCTCAAGCGTGGTCTGGGTGATCGATTCCCAGGAGAAGTGCGCTTCGGCCCGTGCCCGGCCTGCGGCACCCATGGCTTTCGCACGCTCCGGGTCGGAAACCACTTCGGTGAGGGCAGCGGCAAAGTCGGCCACGAACTTCTCCGGATCCAGTGGAGTGCCGGTCCCGTCGGTAACCTGGTCCAGCTCCACCAGCAGGCCGGTTTCGCCGTGGTTGACGACCTCGGGGATGCCGCCGGTCGCGCTCGCGACGACGGCCGCACCGCAGGCCATGGCCTCGAGGTTGACGATGCCGAGCGGCTCGTAAATCGACGGGCAGGCGAAGGCCGTGGCGTGGCTGAGCACCTGGATGAGTTCCTTGCGCGGCAGCATGCGCTCGATCAGGATGACGCCGTCGCGCTTGCTCTGCAGGTCCTCGATCAGGGCCGCCGTTTCCGCCGCGAGTTCCGGAGTGTCCGCGGCGCCGAGGCAAAGGACCAGCTGGACGTCATCCGGCAGCTTGGCGGCCGCGCGGAGCAGGTAGGGCACACCCTTCTGCCGGGTATTCCGGCCGACGAACACCACGCTGGGCTTGGCTGGATCGATTCCCAGGGCGCGGATGTGCTCCTCGCCGGCATCGGGCTGCCACAGCTCCACGTCGATGCCGTTGTGGACCACGCGCACCTTGGCAGGATCAACGTCCGGGTAGCTGCGCAGGATGTCCTGCCGCATGCCCTCGGACACGGCGATGATCGCCGCCGCCGCCTCATAAGCGGTCTTCTCCACCCAGGAGGACAGCGCGTAGCCGCCGCCGAGCTGCTCGGCCTTCCAAGGACGGAGCGGCTCCAGGCTGTGGGCGCTGAGGACGTGCGGAATCCCGTGCAGCAGCGAGGCAAGGTGGCCGGCCATGTTCGCGTACCAGGTGTGCGAATGCACCAGGTCCGCCCCGGCAACGTCGGGCACGATCCGCAAGTCGACGCCCAGCGTCTGGACGGCGGCATTGGCGGCCGCAAGGTCTTCCGGCGTCGAATATGACGTCACAGTCGCCCCGTGGAAGTCTTCGTCGCGGGGCGCGCCAAAGGCGCGGACCTGCAACTCAACGTGTTTTGCGAGGACCCGGCTGAGCTCGGCAACATGCACTCCGGCGCCGCCGTAGATCTCGGGAGGAAATTCTTTAGTCACAATGTCTACGCGCATGGTGCCTAACGTAGTCGTTCCGGGGTATCTGTTCTAGTGTGAAGGAGTCCGGCATCCCGGGCTCTTCGGGGGCTTCAAGACGTACAGGGAGAAATACACCAATGGCGTTGAAGAAAGTATTGGCGATCGTGTTGGCAGGCGGCGAAGGGAACCGCTTGATGCCACTGACAGCGGACCGGGCCAAACCGGCCGTGCCGTTCGCCGGCGGGTATCGGTTGATAGATTTCGCGCTGTCGAATCTTGTCAATTCGGGGTACCTGCAGATCGTTGTACTCACTCAGTACAAGTCGCACAGCCTCGACCGCCATATTTCCGAAACGTGGCGCATGTCCACGCAGCTCGGCAGGTATGTTGCCTCGGTGCCCGCGCAGCAGCGCGTGGGCAAGAGCTGGTTCCTGGGCAGCGCCAACGCGATCTACCAGTCGCTGAACCTGATCCATGACGCCAACCCGGACATCGTCGTGGTGGTCGGTGCGGACCACGTGTACCGGATGGACTTCTCGCAGATGGTGGAGCAGCACATCGCCAGCGGGGCCAAGGCCACCGTCGCCGCTGTGCGCCAGCCGCTGTCGATGGCCAACCAGTTCGGCGTCATCGAGGTGGACCAGAACGATCCCCAGAAGATTGCGGCCTTCGTGGAAAAGCCTGCGGAGACGCCTGGCCTCGCGGCCGACCCCACGCAGTTCCTCGCATCGATGGGCAACTACGTTTTCGACGCCGACGCCCTGGTGGATGCCCTTCGCCTCGACGCCGAGCGCCTCGACACCAAGCACGACATGGGCGGGGACATCATTCCCTACTTCGTGGGCAAGGGCGAGGCCGGGGTCTACGACTTCACGCTCAACGACATCCCGGGATCGACCGAACGCGACCGCACCTACTGGCGCGACGTGGGCACCATCGACTCCTTCTACGACGCCCACATGGACCTCATTTCTCCGGTCCCGGTGTTCAATCTCTATAACGCCGAATGGCCGATCTACACGCGGCAGAGCATTTCGCCGCCGGCCAAGTTCGTGCGCGGTGAAAACCAGACCGTCGGCTCGGCCCTGGACTCGATTGTGGCCAGCGGCGTGGTGGTCTCCGGCGGTATCGTGGAAGGCTCCGTGCTCTCCAACGATGTCTATGTCGGCACAGCCAGCCGTGTGCAGGACTCGGTGCTCATGGACAAGGTCCGCGTCGGCGAGGGCGCGGTCATCAACCGCGCCATCATCGACAAGAACGTCCGGATCCCGGCCGGCGCTGCCATCGGCCTCGACCCGGACCTGGACCGCGCCCGCGGTTACAAAGTAACCCAGTCCGGCATCACCGTCCTGGCCAAGGGCCAGCTCGTCCCGGAGCCCGAAGAAGCCGAGCTGGCCCTCTCCGCCGAATACCGCCGCGCCCTCCCGAAGGCCGTCAAGGCCGTCACCGAAGGCCTGCCCGAGGCCCGCGAAACCTTGGAGAAGACCGCCGAAGCCCAGGCAACCTCCGTCGAGGTCTGAGCCACCGGCAAACCACGCAGCCTCCCCGTGCAGCGCACGGGGAGGCTGTCCTTTTGAAGGCCTTCCGCGGCCCTGTAAAATCGGAGCAATGAGCTCTGAGTTGACGCCTGATGAGATCCAGGCCTGCCTGAAGGTCCTGAATACGATCCACGCCTACGACGAGGAGCACCCGGACTACCTCGCCGTCCGGCGCGCCACCGGGAAGATGTTCAAGGCCGTCAAGCGCCACCGCCGGGTCACCAAGCGCGACGCCATCGCCGAAGCCGACCGCGCCGTCATGGCCCTGACCGCGACGGCGGCCCCGGACCGGATCGACGACGAAACCCGCGGCAACAAGCTCGCCAGTTCGGCCACCGGCGAGATCGCCGGGCACCTGATCCGTTCCCGGCCCTGCTACATCTGCAAGCAGCACTACACCCAGGTGGACGCCTTCTACCACCAGCTGTGCCCGGAGTGCGCCGCCTTCAGCCACGGCAAGCGGGACGCCCGGACGGACCTGACTGGACGCCGCGCCCTCCTCACCGGCGGACGGGCGAAGATCGGCATGTACATCGCCCTGCGGCTTTTGCGGGACGGCGCACACACCACCATCACCACGCGGTTCCCCAAGGACGCCGCCCGCCGTTTCGCGGCGATGGAGGACAGCGCGGAATGGCTGCACCGCCTGAAGATCGTCGGGATCGACCTGCGCGACCCGTCCCAGGTGATGGCACTGACGGACTCGCTGAACGCAGCCGGCCCGCTGGACATCATCATCAACAACGCCGCGCAGACGGTGCGGCGTTCTGGCAACGCTTACAAGCCCCTCGTGGATGCGGAAGACGAGCCGCTGCCCGCGGCCCTGCAGGCCGGCAACGGTGGCCCCGAACTGGTCACTTTCGGCCACGCGCACGACAAGCATCCCCTTGCCATCGCCCACACCGTCAGCGAACACCCGGTCCTGGCCGGGGACGCCATCACCTCGCTGGCGTTGTCCACGGGCTCCGCTTCGCTGGAACGCATCGCTACAGGCACGGCCATCGACGCCGGCGGCCTGGTCCCGGACCTGGCCACGGTGAACAGCTGGACGCAGGTGGTTGACGAGGTCGATCCGCTGGAAATGCTCGAAGTCCAGTTGTGCAACGTCACGGCGCCGTTCCTGCTGGTGAGCCGGCTGCGGGAGGCCATGAAGCGCTCCACAGCCCGCCGGAAGTACATCGTGAACGTCTCCGCCATGGAAGGGCAGTTCTCCCGGGTCTACAAGGGTCCCGGCCATCCGCACACCAATATGGCCAAAGCGGCGCTGAACATGATGACCCGCACCAGCGCGCAGGAGATGCTGGACAGCGACGGCATCCTCATGACCGCTGTGGACACCGGCTGGATCACCGATGAACGCCCGCACTACACGAAGGTCCGGCTCATGGAGGAGGGCTTCCACGCCCCGCTGGACCTGGTGGACGGTGCGGCCCGCGTCTACGATCCGATCGTCATGGGCGAACAGGGCGTGGACCAGTTCGGGGTCTTCCTCAAGGACTACAAGTCCTGCCCCTGGTAAGCCGGGCAGCACGCAGGACAAACAAAAGGGACAAACAAAAGGGACAAGCAAGGGCGGGCGCCGGATCATCATCCGGCGCCCGCCCTTCATTTTGCCTCTCCGCCTCAGGCCAGGCGGGTGACCTCTACGGTCACGGTCAGGGCCGATCCCCCGCCACCGGACAGGATGCCCTTCAGCGGCGGCACATCGCGGTAGTCCCGGCCGCGTGCCACGGTCACGTGGTGGTCACCGGCCGGCTTGTGGTTGGTAGGGTCCCAGCTGCGCCACTCGCCGTCCCACCACTCCAGCCATGCATGGGACTGGCCGGCCACGGTCTCGCCGATTTCCGCCGTCGAGCGCGGGTGGATGTAGCCGGAAACGTAACGCGCCGGAATGCCGCAGCTGCGCAGCGAGCCGATCGCCAGGTGCGCCAGGTCCTGGCACACGCCCTGGCGCTGGGTCCAAGCCTGCTCGGCATTCGTGGTCACCCCGGTGCTGCCCTTCATGTAGGTCATCTCGCCGCGCATCCATTCGAAGACGGACATAGCGGCGTCGTGCGGGTTCCGGCCAGCCACGACCCCGGGAATGATGGACAGGACTTCGTCGCCGGGTCCGCTCAGCCGGGACTGCGGAAGCCAGTCGCTGTACTGGTTCCGCACGGCATCGGAGTCGAGGGTCTCCCAATCGACAATCTGCTCCGGGAGCGCGATCTTCTCGACCCTGTGCACCTCGACCGTGCTGGTGGCGACGACTTCCAGCCGCTCGTGCGGCATCTGCATGTCGAAAGCGGTGACGCGCGTGCCCCAGTAGTCGCGGTAGCTGCTGACGGCGGCCTGCGACGGCGTGATCTTCAGCGACGACTCCAGGACCACCTGCTGCGGGTCCGTCAGTGGGGTCATCCGGGCTTCGTTGTAGGACAGGGTGACGCGCTTGTTGTACTTGTACGCGGTCTTGTGGACGATGCTCAGCCGGGTCATGAAACTTCTCCCACCCAGGCCAGTTCATCCGCCTGATTGAAGTACTTACGGGAAATGGCGTCGGAGGCCTGCGTGACGGCCTTCTGCACACGGTCCATGTGCTCCGGAAGCTCGGCCATGAGGTCATCCGTGCGGTGGAATTCCAGGAAGGTTCTGGCCTGGCCCACGATCCGGCGGGCGTCGTTGATGAAGCCGACGCGCTGGGCCGAAGGGTCGAGCTTGGCCAGGCACTCGTCGGCGTCACGCAGCGCGTACACGATGGAGCGCGGGAACAGCCGGTCCAGGAGCAGGAACTCCGCGGCGTGCTGGTCGCCGAAGGCTGCCCGGCGCGTGCGCAGGAAGGACTCGTAGGCGCCGGCGCAGCGCAGCATGTTCACCCAGGACATGCCCGCCGAGAGCACGTCCCGCGTGGAGAGCATGCGGGCTGTCATGTCGGCGCGTTCCAGGGACCGGCCGAGGACCAAGAAGAGCCAGCTTTCGTCGTGGCTGACCGTGGTGTCGGCGAGGCCGCGGACCATGGCCGTGCGTTCCAGGACCCAGTTGCAGAACCGGTAGGTGCCCACCACGTCCTTGCGGTGCTGGTTCAGGCCGTAGTAGGTGGTGTTGAGGCATTCCCACAGGGAGGAGGACACAGTTTCGCGGGCGCGCCGGGCGTTCTCGCGAGCGGCCCCGAGGGATCCGGCGATCGAGGAAGCGCTGGACTTGTCGTAGGCCAGTGCGTGGAGCAGCTCCGGCAGGCCGAACTCCTCGCTCTGCGGCCGCGCGCCCATCACGGCCAGCAGCTCACGGGCGACGCTGCGCTGCTCGTCGAGCGGCAGGTGGTTCAAGCGCTCCAGGTGGACATCCAGGATCCGGGCGGTGCCGTCGGCACGCTCCACATAGCGGCCGATCCAGAAGAGTGACTCGGCAATACGGCTCAGCACGGGCCTGCCTCCTTGGCGTTCGGGGTCTTGTCAAAAGTACGGGCGGGCTGGAGGGAGCTCATTGCTGTTCCTGCTCCGACTGGCGGTCCCGCCAGTTGCTTTCCACGGGCCAGACCGACACCTGCTCGCGGACGCTGATGCTCGGCCGCAGAAGGTCCGGGCCGGTCAGCTGCGGGGAATCGGAGAGCACCCAGGTGTCCTTCGAACCGCCGCCCTGGCTGGAGTTCACGATCAGCGAACCCTCCTTGAGCGCCACGCGGGTCAGGCCGCCGGGCAGCACCCAGACGTCGTCGCCGTCGTTCACGGCAAACGGACGCAGGTCCACGTGGCGCGGGCCGAACTTGTCCCCCGAGAGTGTGGGCACTGTGGAGAGCTGCAGCACAGGCTGCGCGATCCAGCCGCGCGGGTCCGTCAGGATCCGCTGGCGCAGCGCGTCGAGCTCGTCCTTGGAGGCGGCCGGGCCGATCACGAGGCCCTTGCCGCCGGAACCGTCCACCGGCTTGACCACCAGTTCGTCCAGCCGGTCCAGCACGTGTTCCCGGGCTTCCTTCTCTTCCAGCCGGAAGGTGTCCACGTTGGCGATGACCGGCTCTTCGTGCAGGTAGTACCGGATCAGGTCCGGGACGTAGCTGTAGACCAGTTTGTCGTCGGCGACGCCGTTGCCCACCGCGTTGGCGATGGTGACCCCGCCGGCGCGGGCCGCGTTGACGAGCCCGGGGCAGCCGAGCATCGAGTCGGAGCGGAACTGCAGCGGATCGAGGAAGTCGTCGTCGATGCGCTTGTAGATGACGTCCACGCGCTGTTCGCCCGCGGTGGTGCGCATGTAGACGCGGTTGCCGCGGCAGATGAGGTCGCGGCCCTCCACGAGCTCCACGCCCATGAGGCCGGCCAGGAGGGTGTGTTCGAAGTAGGCGCTGTTGAAGACGCCGGGGGTGAGGACGACGACGGTGGGATCGTCGACGCCGGATGGTGCGGTCTTGCGCAGCGCGGACAGCAGCCGGCGCGGGTATTCCTCGACGGGACGGATGTGCTGCTGGCCGAACGCTTCGGGCAGGCCCTTGGCCATTGCGCGGCGGTTCTCCAGCACGTAGCTGACGCCCGAGGGCACGCGGACGTTGTCCTCGAGGACGCGGAAGGTGCCGGCGGCGTCGCGTACGACGTCGATGCCGGAGACGTGCACGCGCACCCCGCCCGCGGGCTCGAAGCCATGCACGGCCCGGTGGAAGTGGGCGCTAGTGGTGACAAGCTGGCGCGGGATGACGCCGTCGGATACCACGGACATGCGGCCGTAGACGTCGTCGAGGAAGGCTTCGAGGGCCCGCACGCGTTGGGCGACGCCTCGTTCCAGGGTCTCCCATTCGTCGGCGGGAATCACCCGGGGCACGATGTCCAGCGGGAAGGGCCGCTCCTCCCCCGCGTAATCGAAGGTGACGCCGCGGTCCAGGAAGGTCCGCGCCATGGAGTCGGCACGGGCACTGACGTCTGCCAGTGACAGCTCCTTCAAGGCCCCTTCGACCTGGCCGTACGATCTCCTGGCGATCTGGCCCGGCGCGAACATCTCGTCGTAGGCACCGGAACGTGCCACGGCCTCGGAATAATCCTGGAATAGCTCTGACATGGGACTCAGGTAATCACCTATTCATTACGGGCGCATTTCACGCCGATTATGTGACGCACTTCACGTCCTCACCGCTGCGGAACCGGCGCCGGATGAGCACGCTTGTTCCGGTGATTCCCGGCTCCGTAGCTGCCAATATATACCTGCAAGACGCTATGCACCGGTGGCCCGGCCGCGCCGCCCCGGCCGAGCCCGTGCGTGATTAGATAAGTGAGTGTCGAACCTCACCCGCGATGAAGCAGCCGCCCGGTCCGCACTGGTGAGGACCCACCGGTACGACGTCTCGCTGGACGTGCGGCACGCGGCGGACCCCGCCGTCGGGGGTTACACCAGCCGAACCTTCATCTCCTTCTCGGCGGCTCCGGGCTTGGACACTTTCCTCGATTTCATCCACGGCGGCGTGCACAGTGTTTTCCTGAACGGCGAGGAGCTGGACCTTGCGTCCGCCGTCGACGGCGACCGGATCCACCTGCGGAACCTGGCCGCCGACAACGAGGTGATCGTCACCGGCACCGCCCTGTACAGCCGCTCCGGCGAAGGCATGCACCGCTTCTTCGATCCCGCGGACGGCAAGTGCTACCTCTATACCCAGTATGAGCCGGCCGATTCCCGGCGCGTGTTCGCGAACTTCGAACAGCCGGACCTGAAGGCTGAGTTCACCTTCCACGTGACGGCGCCGTCTGACTGGCACGTGGCGTCCAACGGGGTGGAGGCGGGCCGCGCCCCGCTGGCCACCGACCCGGACGCCAGCACGTGGGACTTCGCCGCCACCAAGCGCATGTCCACCTACATCACCTCGGTCCTGGCGGGACCGTACTTCCGCGCCAAGGACAGCTGGAGCACGGAGCTCGACGACGGAACCCGGCTCGACGTGCCGCTGGCCCTTTACTGCCGCGCGTCGCTGGCGGACTCGTTCGACGCTCCGGAACTGTTCGCGCTGACCAGGGCCGGACTGGACTTCTTCAACCGGCTCTTCGACTACCCCTACCCGTGGGGCAAGTACGAGCAGGCGTTCGTTCCGGAATACAACCTCGGCGCCATGGAGAACCCCGGCCTGGTGACCTTCACCGAAAAGTACGTCTTCACCTCCCGCGCCACTGACGCGCAGTACGAGGCCCGGGCCAACACCCTGATGCACGAAATGGCGCACATGTGGTTCGGCGACCTGGTGACCATGCGCTGGTGGGACGACCTCTGGCTCAAGGAATCCTTCGCCGATTACATGGGCACGCTAGGGGTGGACCGGGCCACCTCCTGGGAAACGGCGTGGGTCAACTTCGCCAACAAGCGCAAGTCCTGGGCCTACCTGCAGGACCAACTGCCCACCACCCACCCCATCGTCGCGGACATCCCGGACCTGGAGGCGGCCAAGCAGAACTTCGACGGCATCACCTACGCAAAAGGCGCCTCGGTGCTCAAGCAACTCGTGGCGTACGTCGGCTTCGAGGCCTTCATCGAGGGTTCCCGCCGCTACTTCCACGAGCACGCGTTCGGCAACACCTCCCTGGCGGACCTGCTTGCCGACCTCGAAGCCGCGTCCGGGCGGGACCTTGGCAGCTGGACCCGGCAGTGGCTGCAGACCTCCGGCATCTCGACGATCAGCGCGGACATCGCTGAAGGCGAAGGCGGCACCATGGACTCCGTGATCCTGCGCCAGGACTCGGTGGATCCGACCACGGGTCGGCAGGAGCACCGCCCGCACCGGCTCAAGCTCGGGCTCTACGACTTCGACGGCGATGGTGCGCTGCGGCGGACGGAAAGCCTGGAGCTCGACGTCGACGGTGCGGTGACCGCGGTGGCCGGCCTCGCCGGCAAGCCCCGCCCGGCCCTGCTGCTGCTCAACGACGAGGACCTCAGCTACGCCAAGGTCCGCCTCGACCCAGGTTCCGAGGCCACCGTCCGCGAGGCCCTCCACAGGATCGGCGATCCGATGGCGCGCGCGCTCTGCTGGACCGCGCTCTGGGACTCGGCACGCGACGCCGCGACACCGGCAGAACTGTACGTCGCCGCCGTCGAACGCTTCGCCCAGGCCGAAAGCGGCATCGGCGTGCTGCTGAACGTCCTCGGCAACGCCACGACGGCGGTTGACCGCTATGTACCCGCCGCCCGGCGCGAGGCGGTGCGCAGCGGGCTGCTGAGCACGGCGGCGGCCCGCCTTCGGGACGCGGTTCCGGGCTCCGACCAGCAGCTGGCCTGGGCGCGGACGCTCGCCGGACTGTCCCGGCACGACGGCGGCCAGCTGCCGCTGCTGCGCGGCCTGCTGTCCGGGACGGAAGGCATTGAGGGGTTGGCTGTGGACGCCGAGCTGCGCTGGATCCTGTGGCAGGCCCTCGCTGCGAACGGTGCGGCGACGGCCGCCGAGCTCGATGCGGAACTTGAGCGGGACACGACCGCGTCCGGACGCGAGGGCCACGCCCTCGCGTCCGCGGCCCGGCCTGACGCCGGTGTGAAGGCCGCGGCCTGGGAAGCCGCGGTCGAGTCCGCGGACCTGTCCAACGAAATCCTGGGAGCCACGATCGCGGGCTTCATGACGGCACCCGACGGAATGCTGGACGCCTACATCGAACCGTACTTCGAGTGCCTGGAGCGCGTGTGGCAGGATCGCAGCATCGAGATCGCCGGCCGGATCGTACGCGGGCTGTTCCCGGCCGGGCAGGACCTTGCGGAAGGCGCCGCACCCGAGGAACACCCGGTGCTGCGCCGGACGGACGCCTGGCTGGCCGCGCACACGGACGCGCCGCGCGCGCTGCGCCGGATCATCCTGGAACAGCGCGACCATCTGCTACGGGCTCTCCGCGCCCAGGCTGTGCCGCGGGCAGCAAGCTAGGGAATCCGGTACAACCATTCCTCGGTGCCGAACTTGGTGCGCACGCGTTCCTGCGCCGCGGCCAGTTCGGCATCGGTGATGCGCGATTCGACGGCGCCATAGCGTTCGGCGAAGACCTCCTGCATGGCCGTGATGATGGCGTCCCGGGGAAGACCGCTTTGCCGGCGCAGCGGATCCACCCGCTTCTTCGCGCTGCGCGTGCCCTTGTCGGAGAGCTTCTCCTTGCCGATGCGCAGCACCTCCACCATCTTGTCGGCGTCGATGTCGTAGCTCATGGTGACGTGGTGCAGCATGCCGCCGTTGGCCAGGCGCTTCTGCGCGGCCCCGCCGATCTTGCCCTGCTCCGTGGCGATGTCGTTCAACGGCACATAGTAGGCCGTGATCCCGAGCTTCTCCAGCGCGGCCATCACCCAGGCGTCCAGGAAAGCGTACGAATCGGCGAAGCTGATGCCGTCCACCAGGGTCTGCGGCAGGTAGAGGGAGTAGGTGATGCAGTTGCCCGCCTCCATGAACATGGCTCCCCCGCCGCTGATCCGACGAACCACCGTGATCCCGTGGCGCGCGACGCCGTCGGGGTCCACTTCGTTGCGCACCGACTGAAAGCTGCCGATCACCACGGAGGGTTCCTCCCAGTCCCAGAAGCGGAGTGTGGGGTTGCGCCGCCCCGCGCCCACCTCCTCGGTGAGGACCTCGTCGAGGGCCACGTTCACGTGCGTGGGAAGGACCGACGGCGGAATCACCTCCCACTGATGGTCCAGCCAGCCAGTGGCCTTGGACAGCGCGCGACGGACCGCGACCGCCACGGCGTCGGCAGAAAAGCCGAACAAGACGGCGTCCGCCGGCAGAGCGGCGGTCACGGCGCCGGCCAGTTCACCCGGCGTCGACTCCGCAGGCTGGCCGGTCAGGGCACGGTTGATGTCCTGCAGTGCCTCGTCCGGTTCGAGGAAGAAGTCGCCGCTGACGGACACCTCGGCCAGCCTGCCGTCCGCCACGTGGCAGTCCACGACGACGAGTTTGCCGCCGGGAACCTTGAATTCGCCGTGGAGGCGGCCGGCGTCGGACCCGGGGGAAGCGAAGCGGGAAGTCATGTCCACCATCCTGCCGGAAAACAGTCCCGCCCGTTAACGGCAAAACCCGCCTCCCATGTGGGACGCGGGCTTTGCTTGGGTGACTTTGAAGTCGATTACTTCTTGGCGCCGAAGCCCTTGAAGCGAGCGTTGAAGCGCTCGACGCGGCCTGCGGAGTCCATGATGCGCTGCTTGCCCGTGTAGAACGGGTGGGACTCGGAGGAGATTTCGACGTCGATGACCGGGTAGGTGTTGCCGTCTTCCCACTCGATGGTCTTGGAGGAAGACACGGTGGACTTGGTCAGGAACTTGACGCCGGAAGCCAGGTCGTTGAAAACAACAGCTTCGTACTTCGGGTGGATGTCAGACTTCATAATTGGACCTTTGTTCGCGCAGCTGGATTTTGCCAGCTGCCAGGTATGAATGGAGGTGGTCCGCGCGGCCGCGGACATGAACGTTCCGCGGCTGTCGGGCCAACAAGCAATCTTAGCGGATCCGGCGGGAACTGGCGAACCGGCCGCCGTTGCTGCCCCATAGGGCCCCTATCTCGGTGCGTGGTCGTTGCCGCGCATGCGGAAGGCGACGAGGAGGCCTGATGCGGCAGTGATCGCGGCGACGGCGGCGATGGTTGTGGGGATCCCGAACAGGTCCGCGAGGAGGCCGGAAAGGAGCGCCCCCACGGCGAAGCCGCCGTCGCGCCAGAGCCGGTAGACGCCAACGGAGCGGGCCCGCCAGACAGGGTGGGCGACGTCGCCGATGGCGGCGAGCAGCGTCGGGTACACCATTGCCGTCCCCAGCCCCAGAAGCACTGCGGCGGACAGCCATGGTCCAAAACTGCGCGAGGTGGCGACGATTGCCAACCCCCCGGCCTGGGTGAGCATGCCGGCGACGATGAGCCACTTCCGCCCCCACCGGTCCGAGGCCGCCCCGGTGAGGAGCTGCCCGGCACCCCACACGGCGGGATAGGCCGCGGCGAGGATACCGATTTGTCCAAGGCTCAGTCCGGCGCCTGCAAACAGGACCGGAAAGAGGCCCCAGGCGAGGCCGTCGTTGAGGTTGTTCACCATGCCGGCCTGGCTGACCGCGGAGAGGGAACGGTCGCGGAAGCTGGTCAGGGTGAAGACCTGCCGGTTCGTAAGCCCGCCGTGTGCGTGCTCGTGGGCGTCGACGTGGGTGCGGCCCTCAACGAGGGAATGGCCGCGGGTCTCGCGCACGATCACGACGGACAACCCCAGGCCAAGGGCAACGAAGGCCGCGCCAAGCAGGAACGGGACCGGTCGGAGGCCGTACTCGGAGGCGAGATAACCGGTGGTCAAGGCGGTCACCGCGAGGCCCAGGTAGCCTGCCGCCTCGTTCAGGCCGATGGCAAGTCCCCTCCGGGAAGGGCCGACGAGGTCCAACTTCATCATCACGGTTGTGGACCACGTCAGTCCCTGGCTGGCGCCCAAGAGCACGTTCGCCCCGACGATCCATGCCCATGTCTGCCCGAAGATGAGCAGGAACGGAACGGGGATCGCTGCCAGCCATCCCGCCAGGAGTACCGGCTTGCGGCCGAACCGGTCTGAGAGGCTCCCGGCGAAGTAGTTCATCGCGGCCTTGGACAGCCCGAAAGCGAGGATGTACGTCAGGGCGCTGGTGTAGCGGTCGAGATGAAAGACGTCGCTGGCCAGCAGGGGCAGGACGGTTCTTTCCTGGCCGAGGGTGCCGCCAACCAAAGCGTTGACGGCGATGAGCAGAATGAACTGGGCCAAGTTCTGACGCAGCCCCAGCGCCGGCCCCGGTTCCGGCTGCGGTTCCGGCTGCGGCGAGTGCTTATGATCCGTCGGGTTCGTCATCCCCTCCAGTCCCGCTTGTTCGCGTGGCATCCGGTGCGGGATCACGCCTTGGGCCGGGTCCTCATGGCCGTGAAGGCCAGCACGGCTCCGACGAGGAAGACGAGGACGGCGAGATAGATCAGGCCGAGGTGCCCGAGGGTCGCCAGGCCCCAGGGGTAGTGGGCAGGCAAGGCAACACCGAGGCCGACGACAGGAACGGCCACGGCCGTGCCGAAGGCCCACCGTTCACCGCGGCGCACCCCGTACCAGGACAGGGCCGCGACGGCGAGTCCGGCGGCCGCGATGAAGCCGCTGACTGCGATGTGCAGGTGGCTGATGTAGTGGTACAGCTGCGGGCTGAAGGCTTCGATCTGGTCCTTGTTCTTGTCTACCTGGTCCGGGCCGATCCCGAGTTCGAGGAAGGCGTCCGTGAAATTGAGCACGAAGAAGATCACGGCGTATCCGACGAATCCGAGACCCGCGACCGCCATGAGGGCGGCTCCTGCGCGTAGGCGGGACTGCTCTTTCCTTGGAGTTTGGATGGTGGCCATTGCCACCGCCCCCTTTCTTATTCAAGTAGGTTCTTGAATAACACTCCCGGTGCCATACTCTTGTCAAGAGAGTTCTTGAATAGTTTTCCGAAGGAGGGTGGACATGGGAGACCATCGGGCCAAGGAAGCGCTTTTCGACGTCCTTGTCGAAGCCGCAAGGGCGTTGGGGAACGGCCGGCGGGCCGAACTGGTGGACGTCCTTGCCCAAGGCGAGCGGTCGGTGGAGGAGCTGGCCGCGGAGATCCGGCAGAGCGTCGCCAACACCTCCCAGCACCTGCAGCGCCTGCTGCGGGCAGGGATGATCACCTCCAGGCGGTCAGGTACCCGCGTCTACTATTCCTTGGCGGGGCCCGCGGTTGAGCGGCTTTGGCGGGCCCTGCAGGAAACGGCCGAGGCGCATGTGGGTGAGCTCGGGGCGCTTACCCTGTCATACCTGGGTGACCGCACCAGCCTGAGCACAATTAACCGCGATGAGCTGCAGCAGCGGCTGAAGCAGGGCGATGTCGTTGTGCTCGACGTCAGGCCGCGTCCCGAATATGAGGCCGCCCATATCCCGGGCGCCCTTTCAATGCCTGTCGACGATTTGAAGGCCCGCCTGAGGCAGATCCCCGAAGGGCACGACATCGTGGCGTACTGCCGCGGTTCGTACTGCGTCTTCGCAGACGACGCCGTGCGTGAGCTTAGCGATGACGGGCGCCGGGCGATGAGGCTCGAAGAAGGCTTTCCCGAGTGGAAGGCTGCCGGGCTCCCGGTCGAGTCGGCCACGTGACCGGTTCGCCGGTTCCACCGGCTGCTTAGTCCCGTGGGCGGAGTTCCCAGAACGCGACGGCGGACGCGGCGGCCACGTTCAGCGAGTCCACTCCCGCCCGCATCGGGATCTTGACGGCGAGGTCGACGGCACCTGGAAGACGCTACCCATGCTCACCCTGACGCTGCGCCGGTACAGCGGATCGCCGCAGCGCGGAGCCACGAGCACGGCGTCCAGGCCGAGCGCGGCGGCCGAGCGGAAGATCGCGCCCACGTTGGTGGTGGTTGCAATGTGTTCGGGAGCGAGAGTGGCCGGCGGAGCGGCGGCGCGACCGGTACCTGCGCACCGAAGGATTCCCCTGCGCAGACGGCCGGGTTTACTGTGAGTGCGTGCGCGGGCGCATCGAAGCCGACTATTTGGTGGTCGGCGCTGGGACAGCGGGGATGGTCTTCACCGACCGGATCCTCGCGCATTCGGATGCCACGGTCGCGATCGTCGATCGTCGGCACGCGCCCGGGGGACACTGGCAGGACGCATATCCGTTCGTTCGGCTGCACCAGCCCGCGAACCTCTACGGCGTCGAATCCGTGCCATTCGGAGCCGACAGGCGCGACGTCAGCGGCACGAACGCAGGCATGTACGAGCTGGCCGGCCCGAGCGAGATCTGCGCGCATTTCGAAGCGGCGATGACGCGGGTCTTCCTGCCAACCGGTCGTGTAGTCTACCTGCCCGAGTGCGAGTTCGTTGACGAGGGTCGGATCGTCTCCCGCCTGGACGGCCGCACCGTGCCCGTCACCGTGCGCCGCCGCGTGGTGGATGCCAGGTATCTCGAGGGCCGCATCCCCGCCACCTCCGCCCCGCCGTTCGCCGTGGCCGAGGGAGTCCGCTGTATCCCCACAGGTGGGCTTGCCCGACTCGCCCACCCGGCCGGACGCTTCACTGTGATCGGCGCGGGAAAGACCGGCCTCGACACGTGTGTGTGGCTTCTCGAGCGGGGTGTGGACCCCGCCGACCTCACGTGGATCAAACCGCGCGAGGGATGGTGGCCGAATCGACGCTACCTGCAGCCGCACGACCTCGTCGTCGATCAGTACGTCGCGAACGCCGCACAGATCGAGGCCATGGCCCAAGCGACGACGGTTGACGATCTCTTCGCACGGCTCGACGAACAGGGAATCCTGCTGCGGGTCGATCCCTCGGTGGCACCCACGATGTTCCACGGCGCGATCGTCGGAGAAGCCGAGATCGCCCTCCTCCGGCAAATCAAGGATGTCGTCCGCCTCGGCCACGTGCGTGCTGTCGAGCGCGACCGCATCATTCTCGACGACGGTGTCATCCCCACGACACGCGACACGCTGCACCTCCACTGCGCGGCGTCGGGGCTCGTCCGGCCTCCACTTCGTCCGATCTTCGAACCTGGCCGCATCACGCTTCAGCCGATGTTCTGGGGCACCGTCTCGTTCCAGTACGCGATGCTTGGCGTCGTCGAAGCCGAACTCCACGACGACGACCAGAAGAACGAGCTGTGCCGCCCGCTGCATCTCTGGGATCGGAATGTCGACTTCCTCATCGCCTACGCCGCGCTGATGGCGAATGCCCGGGCACGCGGCCAGCATCCGGCCGTGTCCGCCTGGTCGCGCACGAGCCGGCTGTATCCTTTCGCCGAGCTGGAGCGTTACGCCGACGACCCACGCATCCCCGAGGCTCGCGAGCGCAGCCGAGCCCATGCCGCCGGAGCGCTCTCCAACCTCCCCCGCCTCATCGCCTCCCGTCACTACTCGAAGCCGGCGGAGTCAGGCCCCGAACACCCCCAAATGTGGTGAGCCACTTAACCTTCTCCTTCCCGCGAGCCGGTATGTCGCCAACATCAGTTTGCGGCTCAATGCCTCCACAGGTGGCGGCCAGGACGGCGCCAGCAACCCGCTCGGCTGCAACAAACACGTCCAATCACCGAGAGGGTAAAGACCCGCCCGCTCAACTGCAGTCAGTCGAGTAGCGCTACGCCGAACTCAGCGACGACGGCCCGCAATTCCCTGAGGTAGCGCTGCGCTTGGTCGGTAAGTGGAATCGCGGCGTGGCCGATCCAGCCGATCTCGATGCGTTCGTCTACGTCGAGCGGGATGGCGACGATCTCCGGGTCGAGCTGCCCGCTGATGATGCCCGTCGAGATCGTGTAGCCGTGGAGCCCGATCATGAGGTTGAAGATCGTGGCCCGGTCAGAGACCCGGATCTCCTGCTTACTGGACAAGGTGGAGAGAATCTCCTCGGCGAAATAAAAGGAGTTGTTCGCACCTTGATCGAAGGTTAGCCGCGGCAAGCCGGCGAGATCGGCGAGAGTCGCACGCTCTTTTGAGGCGAGCGGGTGGTTCCGTGAAATGAAAATGTGCGGATCGGCGAGGAAAAGCGGAGTGAACGCGAGCCCGGATTCCCGGAGCAGCTTGTCGATGACCTTCCGGTTGAAATCGTTCCGGTAGAGGATGCCTATCTCGCTACGGAGCGTCCGGACATCCTCGATGATGTCCCAAGTACGGGACTCACGCAGCGAGAACTCGTATTCGGCCACATCAGTGGCCTTGACCATCCGGACGAAGGCGTCCACCGCGAACGAGTAGTGCTGCGTTGACACCCCGAGCAGACGTCGCCGCGGTGGCCTACCAAGGTAGCGCTGCTCGAGGAGAGCGAACTGCTCGACGACCTGCCTCGCGTAGCCGAGGAACTCTGCCCCGTCGGCGGTAAGGGTGACTCCGCGGGCGGAGCGAACCAGGAGCGCACGGCCAACCCGGGCCTCAAGGTCCTTCATCGCGGCGGACATTGTCGGCTGCGCTACGAAGAGAAGATCGGCGGCCGCGGAGATCGAGCCCTCAGCCGCAACTTCTATGAAGTAACGGAGCTGCTGTAGGGTCAATCCGCTCGAAATCTGAGGCATAGGAAGATTCTATATGAATGCATAGTAACCACTAGTTACTTGATACCCCTCGGGAGGCTGCACCATGGATACATCCCCTTCGAAAGGCCGTCTCCGGCCCATCAACGGATTGGCAGCACATGGCAGACGACTTCACCTTCAGCATCACCACGACCCCCTTCGACGAGGACTACTCCCCGTCGGAAGGCTCGCGGATCACGACGAATTTCGCCAACCTGGCCCGGGGCGAGCACCGCCAGGAGAACCTCCGCAACGCCTTGACCATGATTCGCCGCCGCTTCAACGATCTCGCAAGCTGGGACAACCCGGACCGGGACCGCTACACGGTCGAGCTTGAGATCGTGTCCGTGCAAATAGAGTTCACTGCGGAAGGTACGGATCGGCAGTTCCCGCTGTTCGAGGTTCTCGACATCCAGATCGTCGACCAGCTGAACGGGGTCCGCCACCAAGGGATCGTGGGGAACAACTTCTCCTCCTACGTGCGTGACTTCGACTTCAGCGTCGTATTGCCAGCGGCAGCAGGGGACTCAGGCAAGCCCACCGTTCCCGAGGACTTCGGCGATCTTCACGGCAAACTGTTCCAGCAATTCCTCGATTCCCCTGCATGCCAGGAACGCTTCCCGCAGCCGCCAGTGGTGTGCATCAGCGTCTCCACGAGCAAGACGTACCGGCGAACGGAGAACCGTCACCCGGTCCTGGGCGTCGAGTACCAGCAGGACGAGTTCTCGCTGACGGACGCGTACTTCGCAAAGATGGGGCTGCAGGTTCGCTACTTCATGCCACGCGGCAGCGTTGCGCCGCTCGCCTTCTATTTCCGCGGCGACCTGCTCAACGACTACTCCAACCTGCAGCTCATCGGCACGATCAGCACCATGGAGACGTTCCAGAAGATCTACCGCCCGGAGATCTACAACGCGAACTCCGCTGCCGCCCACGTCTACCAGCCGAGCCTGGGAGAGCAGGATTACTCGCGGACCCAGATTGCTTACGACCGCGTCGAGCGCGGTCAGCTCGCGATCACGCAGGCGAAGTACACGGAGGAACACTTCATCACGCCCCACAAGGATCTATTGGACCAGTGGACCGCCAAATACCCCGCTCTCGTCAACTGACCCACGGAGAATCGTCAATCATGAACACACTTTTGCCCACCACCGTTGTCGGAAGCCTGCCCAAACCATCGTGGCTCGCACAGCCGGAGACTCTGTGGTCCCCGTGGAAGCTGGAGGGAGATGCGCTGCTCGAGGGCAAGCAGGATGCGCTGCGCATCGCGCTCCACGAGCAGAGCCGACGCGGCATCGACATCGTCAGCGACGGCGAGCAAACCCGCCAGCACTTCGTCACGACCTTCATCGAGCATCTCAGCGGGGTCGACTTTGAACAGCGCAAGACCGTGCGCATCCGCGATCGCTACGACGCCAGCGTGCCGACCGTCGTCGGAGCGGTGCGCCGCGAGCGGCCGGTATTCGTGGAAGACGCAAAGTTCCTCCGCGCAGCCACCGACCGGCCGATCAAATGGACTCTTCCCGGTCCAATGACCATGGTGGACACGCTCTACGATGACCACTACAAGAGCCGCGAGAAGCTGGCCTGGGAGTTCGCCACGATCCTGAACCAGGAGGCGAAGGAACTGGAGGCGGCCGGCGTGGACATCATCCAGTTCGACGAGCCCGCGTTCAACGTCTTCCTCGATGAGGTCAAGGACTGGGGCGTGGCTGCGCTTGAGAGAGCGGCGGAAGGGCTGCGTGCGGAGACCGCCGTGCATATCTGCTACGGCTACGGGATCAAGGCGAATAATGACTGGAAGGCGACGCTCGGCTCACAGTGGCGGCAGTACGAGGAAACGTTCCCGCTGCTGCAGAGCTCCAGCATCGACATCATCTCGCTGGAATCCCAGAACTCCCACGTGCCCATGGACCTCATCGAACTTCTCCGCGGCAAGAAAGTCATGCTCGGGGCAATCGACGTCGCAAGCGAGACCATCGAGACCCCGGAGGACGTCGCCAGCACCCTCCGCAAGGCCCTGCAGTTCGTCGATGCGGACAAGCTTATCGCCAGCTCCAACTGCGGCATGGCACCGTTCCCCCGGGACGTCGCACTGGCCAAGCTGAGTGCTCTCAGCGCAGGGACGAACATCATTCGCGAGGAACTCGCCCGCTCCGCCCCCAGGGTGTCCTAACGATGTTTCATGCCTACCCCGCAGACACCTGGCTCGAGGCTCCGAAGAAAAGCTTCCCGTCCTCCCTCTCGGCCGACGATTTCAAAGCACTGTTCCGTGGCCACCCGGGAGGTGTCGCCGTCGTCACGGCGGATGCCGGCGAAGGGCCGGTGGCACTGACAGTATCGTCGGTCGTGTCAGTGAGTGCAGAACCTCCGTTGCTGATTTTCTCGGTCTCGGCACTGTCCTCTGCGTCCGCGGTGCTTTCACGCGCCGAAACCGTCGTCGTGCACCTGCTGGACGCGCACGACGTCGACTTGGCGAAGTTTGGAGCGACCCCCGGGGCCGACCGCTTTGACCAGACGCACCGCTGGTCGGCCCTAGCAACCGGCGAAGCGGTGTATGACGATGTCCGCGCCTGGGTGCGCTGCGCCGTCATCGATCGCATGGAGGTGGGGACCTCAACAATCATCGCCGTTCACGCCCTGGAGTCCCGCGTGATGCGTGACGTCCAAGCGGGCGAACCCGGCGACGCTCTGGTCTACCACAACCGTTCATGGCACCATCTGGGCGAACATTCCAAGCTTGAAGGCTGATTGACGATGACACCCTTGCCCAGTTGGGCGAGACAACGTTCACGATCCTGAACGGCAAGGGCCGGGACGACCTTGTCGGCCATTCCATGATTGCACGTCGACGCTACGATGGCGCCCTAGCCGCCGGCGCAGATCCCCGGAGCGACGGCATCGCCTTAGTTGCCAGCCAGTCCATCTAAAACCACCAACAAGCATGTCCGAGGGGTGGGCATAGAGACCACCCCTCACGATGAAGGATCCCTTAAACCATGACATCAGCCGTAGCCAGCTCAGGTACCAAAACCGCCTCTACCCCGCAAGAATATGCGTCGTCTCCGGAAAAGTTCCGACTGATGCTCATGATGGCCCTCACGCTCGTTACAGGTGTGGTTGACGCGGTCGGCTACCTTGGACTTGATCACGTCTTCACCGGAAACATGACCGGCAACGTGGTGATTCTTGCGATGGCGTTGGCCGGGGCGGCGAACCTGCCAACTTTGGGCCCACTGGTAGCACTTGGCGCCTTTCTCCTCGGCGCGGCGGTTGCCGGATCTACGCTCCAGTCAAGCCCGAAAGGCTGGAACCGCAGGGTCACGCTCCTTCTCACAGTGGGTTGTATCGCGTTGACGGGAACCGCCGCCATCTCTCTCATCGTGGAAGACGCCGGCCGGCAGTCCATTGGTGTCATTGTTGCCGCCGTTATCGCCATGCACATGGGCTCCCAGGCCCTGATTGCGCGGCATTTGGGCGTACGAGACATGACCACAGTGGTCATTACTTCCACCATGACTTCCCTCGCCGGAGAGTCACTTGTGGGCAAGCAACGGCCCCGGTTACTCAACCGACGGCTGGGCGCTGTCCTCGCTATGTTCGCCGGGGCCGTCATCGGAGTACTCCTGCTCCAGATCCATTTCAGCGTCCCGATCGGCCTCGGCATCGCCATCACCGCCGCTGTGACGGTCCTGGGGAGTCGCCGCTGGCATTGATGCGGTAGATCACCGGGGGTCTCGAGGTGGAACCGGATCTGAGTGGCGAGCTGGGTAGGCGAGCTCAACGTCTGGGGCTCCTGGACTGGTACCGGTGTCTTCCTTTAGTCGATCGAGGTGTGACGACCTCCATGCCGGGGCATCTGGTGTGGCTGGGGCTAGCGCAGTTCCCTGGCCTTGGCCAGCCGCCGGAACTCTGCGAATCCGTAACCTTCCTCGCGGCACCGGAGCGCGTCCAGGGAGAAGTCAGCCAGGTGTAGTCCAGCGTTGGTGGTTGGTGTCATCTGGCACTCCCCCGTATTTCGTGGTCGCGCTTCCTGCGGCTATCACACTGAAGCTATAGTCCGGCATTGGCTACCGCGTCGCGTAGAACGCCACAGCAGAGGACGCCGCGACATTGAGCGAGTCGACGCCGTTCATCATCGGGATTGTTACGCGCGCGTCGAGCGCCTGATCGGTCTCAGGCCTCAGTCCCTCGCCCTCGGTGCCGAAGACCAGCGCGAGGTTCGGGTGATCCTGGGCGACCAACTCGTCAAGCGTGATGGCACCTTCGCCGAGCGACATTCCGGCCACGAAGTAGCCAGCTTCCTTGAGTACCTCGAGATCGCCAGGCCACGATTCGATCCGGGTCCACGGCACTTGAAATACGGTACCCATCGATACGCGGATGGAGCGTCGGTACAGCGGGTCGGCACACTGGGGCGAGACCAATACAGCGTCGACGCCGATGGCCGCGGCGCTGCGGAAAATCGCCCCTACGTTCGTATGGTCGGTAAGGTTCTCCAGGACCGCGATCCTTGATCGTCCCGGTACTTGAGCGGTTTCCGGCCCTTGTAGTTTGGAACCACTGACATTGGTGTGGTCCACCATGTCCTCCAGCACCGCCACCCGGCGGGCGTCCGCCAGGAGGGTTTCCAGCGGCACCGGCGCGGGCCGGTGCATGGCAGCCATGGCGCCGCGGTGCAGGTGGAATCCGGTGATCTCTTCGAGCAGCTTCGCCTGTCCGATGTAGACCGGAACATCCGGGAACTGCCGGAAGACGTCGTCGAGGTCCTCAAGCCATTTCTCGGCCAGGAAGAAGGACCGCGGGCGGTGGCCGGCGGCGAGGGCGCGCCGCAGCACACGGGAGGATTCGGCGATGTACATGCCTTCCTCCGGTTCCCGGAGTTTGCGCAGGTGCACATCGGTGAGCTGTGTGTAGTCGGAGACGCGGGGATCGTCCGCGGATTCGAGGTAGTGGAACGTCACCGGGAGATTATTTCAGCAGGTTGGCGACCATGAAGCCGAGCGCCACCAGGCCGAGGACGAAGATCACACCGCGCAGCACCGCTGGCGGGAGGCGGCGGCCCACCTTGGAGCCCACCAAGCCGCCGATGGTCGAGCTGATGGCGATCAGCAGCACCACGGTCCAGTTGATCCGGCCGAAGGCGAAGAGCATGTAGGACACCGCGGCCACCATGTTCACGCCGAGCACGAGGATGTTCTTCATGGCGTTGGCGTTCTGGATGGTGCCGGTCATGAACACGCCCAGGATCCCCACGAGCAGGATGCCCTGCGCCGCCACGAAATAGCCGCCGTAGACGCCGGCCAGGTAGACGAGCACCACCAGCAGGATGCCGTGGTTCTTGTCCTTGATGGCGTGTTCCGGGTTTTCCTCGCGGCGCCGCACCCAGGCCTGCAATCGCGGCTGGAAGATCACCATGAGCAGGGCCAGGACAAGGAGCACAGGGGCGACGAAGAAGAAGACCTTCTCGGGCAGGTGCAGGAGCAGCCAGGCCCCGGTGATGCCGCCCAGAAGCGACGCCGGAAGCAGCTGCAACAACTGCTTGCCGCGGCCCGTCACTTCGCGCCGGTAGCCCCACGCGCCGGCGGCGGCGCCGGCCACCAGGCCCATGGCGTTGCTCATGGAGGCCACCACGGGAGTGATTCCGAGGGCGATGAGCACCGGGAAGGTCACGAGCGTGCCGGAACCGACCACTGCGTTGATGGTGCCGGCCCACAGGCCGGCGATGAACGTGATGACTCCGCTGAGCAACTCCACTGCGCTGTAGGCGGCCGGCTCAGCGGCGGGCGGTGGCGGTGTAGCGTCCCGCGTTCTCGGTGACGTCCAGGTCCACGCCGAACGTGGTGCTGAGGTGTTCGGCGGTCAGGACCTCGTCGATGGGCCCGGCGGCGACCACGCCGCCGTCGCGCAGCAGCATGGCGTGCGTGAAGCCGGGCGGGACTTCCTCGAGGTGGTGGGTCACCAGGACCATCACCGGAGCTTCCTCATCGTTGGCGAGTTCGGCGAGCCGGTGCACCAGCTCTTCGCGTCCGCCGAGGTCCAGGCCGGCGCCCGGTTCGTCCAGGAGCAGCAGCTCAGGGTCGGTCATGAGGGCGCGGGCGATCTGGACGCGCTTGCGCTCCCCCTCGGACAAGGAGGCGAAGGTGCGGTTCAGGAGGGGGCCCATGCCCCATTCGTTGAGCAGGGCGAAGGCGCGGCGTTCGTCGTCGCGCTCGTAGCCCTCGCGCCAGCGGCCGGTGACGCCGTACGCGGCGGTGACCACAACGTTCAGGACCTTCTCGTGCTCAGGAATGTGGTTGGCCAAGGCCGCCGAAGAGAGGCCGATGCGGGGGCGCAGCTCGAAGACGTCCACGCGGCCGAGGGTTTCGTCGAGGATGCCGGCCGTTCCGCTGCTGGGGTGCATGCGCGCGGCGGCGATCTGGAGGAGCGTGGTCTTGCCTGCGCCGTTGGGACCAAGGATGACCCAGCGTTCGCCGTCGTTGACCTGCCAGTCCACCTTGTCCAGCAAAGTCTTTGAACCCCGGACGACACTGACAGAAGTCAGCTCAAGAACATCACTCATAGGAATAGACACTAGGACAAAATCCGGGCCGATTGATAACCGGCCGGCAGTCATACGGCGGGCCGTCATAGGAATTCAGGGTGCCCCGCCGCGCTGGCTAAGATTGCAGCCATGAGTTCGAACGTGACCGCCGTCAGCTACGGCGTGAATCTGTCCCCGCTGGAGCTGGAAAACCTGCGAAATGTGCTTTCCTCGGCAGGCGCTTCCCTGACCTCCGAGGCACGCTCCGGGGACGAGCGCTTCAGCGTCTACACGGTAGGCCTTTCGGTGGACAACGGACTCTCCGAAGACCTCACTGCGCTGCGCCGCTTGCTGGCCGATGCCGCCGGCGCCGGGGTGGACACCGCGGTTGTCCCGGACAGCCTCCGCCAGGCAGACCGCAAGCTGCTCATCATGGACGTCGATTCCACGCTCATCCAGCAGGAAGTGATCGAGCTCCTCGCCGCCCATGCGGGCAAACGCGAGGAAGTCGCGGCCGTCACGGAAGCCGCCATGCGCGGCGAGCTGGACTTCGCCCAGAGCCTGCACGCCCGGGTGGCTGTCCTCGCCGGGCTGCCGGCCGACGTCGTCGATTCAGTCCGTGCCGAGGTGCGCCTGAGCGAGGGTGCGGCGGAGCTCGTGGCCGCCTTCAAGGCGGCGGGCCACGCCGTGGCTGTGGTGTCCGGCGGCTTCAACCAGATCCTGCGCCCGATCGCCGAGGAGCTGGGCCTGGACTACTGGATCGCCAATGAGCTGGAAATCGTCGACGGCGCGCTGACCGGCCGGGTGCTCGGCGACGTGATCGACCGTGCGGCCAAGGAGAGATACCTGCGCCAGTGGTCTGCCGCGGAGGGCATCGAGCTGGGGCACACGATCGCCGTGGGTGATGGCGCCAACGACCTCGACATGCTCGGCGCAGCGGGAATCGGCGTCGCCTTCAACGCCAAGCCGGCGGTGCGCGCCGTCGCCGACGCCGCCATCAACATGCCCTACCTGGACGCCGTCCGGCACATCGCCGGCGTCTGAGCCGGCCCCAAACACTCAGGAAGGAGGTCCGCGCGTGAAGTCACTGCGCACCACGCCCGGCTCCTTCCTGCCAGCGGCCGGCCTGCTGGGCGCCGTCCTTGCCCTGATCGCCGGAATTCTCGGCATGCACATCATGTCCGGCACGCACACCGCGCACACTGCTGCCGCCCTGATCACGGACGCCGGCGTCGGAACCGTTGAGGCCGCCGCCGCATCGGAGGGAGACCCGGGGCACGCACACCACCGGTCCGGGTCGGTGGAACCTCGTCTTACAGCGGCACCAGGCCTCGTTCAGGGCAGCGGCGGAGTCGAGGCCGGGTCGGCGCAGTGCTCCTCTTCGGGCAGTTGCTCCGACCAGCACGCCGCGACCACCACCTGCACCCCCTCCTTGGGGACAGGAACCCTGAGTGCGCCGGCACCCGAGAGCGCAACGCACCTGCCGGCAACGCTCCAGGGTGCCGCCGGCACGCCCCGCGTTACCTGGTCCTACCGTCCCGGCTGTCCTTCGCCGGGCGAGTTGTCCATCAGCAGAACATAGGCCCAACCCTGCCCCCCGGCCTCAATGCCGGCGCCGAGTGTTCCCGCCGGCAGGGTCCGCGTTTCCCCTGGCCTGCCGGGCACGTCGATGAACAACACCCATTTCGCGGGCGCCCCCTTGCGCCCCATCCTGACTTGAAGGACCCGATTCTTGATGAATACCAAAAAGCTCCTGCCCGTCGCTGCAACTGCCGTCGCCGCGGCCATCGCCCTGGCCGGATGCTCCGGCACCCCTGGTACGTCCGGCACCTCCATGCCGGGCATGGACCACGGCATGATGGGCTCATCAAGCCCGGCCGCAACCGTAACGGACCACAACGCGGCGGACGTGATGTTTTCGCAAATGATGATTCCGCACCACAGCCAAGCCATTGAAATGGGCGACATGATCCTGAAGAAACAGGGCATCCCCGCCGAAGTCACCGCGCTGGCCACTCGCATCAAGGCAGCCCAGGGACCGGAAATCGAAAAGATGAAAGGCTGGCTGAAAGACTGGAACCAGTCCAGGCAAATGCCCTCCGGGCACGGCATGGACGGCATGATGGGCGACGACGACATGGCCAAGCTTGAGGCCGCGCAGGGTAAGGAAGCCGCGAAGCTCTTCCTGACCCAGATGATTAACCACCACGAGGGCGCCATCACCATGGCTAAGACCGAAAGCGCCAGCGGCAGGAACGCCGATGCGATCCAGCTCGGCAAGGACATCATTGGCGCCCAGGAAGCCGAGATCAAGGAAATGCGGAAGCTGCTGAGCACCATCTGAAGCGGCGGGCGGCACGCCACCACGGCGGGCCGGTCACTCCCCTGATCTGTCTCCGGCTTCCTCAAGCCGCAACGAAAGAAGTCCCGGACGGCAGTTGCCGTCCGGGACTTCTTTGGTGCCCGTGGGGGCAGAAGAAGCTAGGCGCTCTTGCCGAAGTAGTCAGCACCGCCGACGTACTCGGTGTGGCCGCTTTCGACGTCGGCAGTAACCATCTTGGCGACCTCGGCTGCGAACTCCTCCACGGAGTACAGCTTGCCGGCCTCGGCGCGGCGGGCTTCGATAGCGCCCGGGTTGGAGCGGTCGAGAAGCGTCGCGGTGACCGTGCCTTCGATCATGTCGCCGGAGACCACCACGAGGGAGATGCCCTTCTCCTCGAGGTTCGGCAGCAGTTCGCGCAGCGCCACTTCACCGGCACGCTTGCTGCGGGCCACCGGCTCGTATTCCGGCATGGTGGGGACGGTATCGATGAAGTGGGCCTGGTGGCTGGTCACGAAGACCACGCGGGAGCCTTCGGGCATCAGCGGGACGGCAGCGTTGAGCATGTTCAGCTGCGCGTCGCGGTTGAGCTTGAGCGCGTAGCCCTCTTCCATGCCTGATTCCATGCCGCCGGAGGCGTTGAGGACCAGGACGTCGAGCGAACCGAATTCCTCCATGGCGGCGCTGGCCAGCGACTGCACGCCCTCCACCGTGGTCAGGTCGGCGCCCACGGCCACGGCGCGGCCGCCGGCTTCCTGGATTCCGCTGACAACCTTGTTGGCCCGCGGGGCCTTCTGGCGGTAGTTGACGACGACGGCCGCACCCTCGCCTGCGAGGATCTTGGCAATCTCGGCGCCGATGCCCCGGGACGAGCCGGTGACGATTGCGGTCTTGTTATCGAGCAGTCCCATTCGGGCTCCTTTTGTTCATGACGTCCAAAACAATGTGGGTCCGGTATCCATCATGCCAGCGCGGCGCCGTTTTCCTGTTGTAGGCATTCCACAAAAGGACGGCTCGAAATCGCGGCAGCGGGGACCGGCGGGAAAAGCGTTGGCTCCCCTTAGTGGCCCATGCCCAGGCCGCCGTCGACCGGGATGACGGCGCCGGAGATGTAGGCGGCCTCGTCGCTGGCGATCCAGCGGACCACGTTGGCCACCTCGGTGGCCTCGGCGAAACGGCCGGCCGGGATGCTCGCCAGGTAGTTCTTCTGGGTCTCTTCCGGGAGCTCGGCGGTCATGTCGGTGTTGATGAAGCCCGGTGCCACAACGTTCGCGGTGATGCCGCGGCTGCCGAGTTCGCGGGTCAGGGAGCGGGCGATGCCCACGAGGCCGGCCTTCGAGGCGGAGTAGTTGATCTGGCCGGGTGCGCCGTAGAGACCGGATACGGAGGAAATGAGCACCACGCGGCCCTTGCGCAGGCGGATCATGCCCTTGGAGGCGCGCTTGATCACGCGGAACGCGCCGGTAAGGTTCGTGTCCACCACAGAGGTAAAGTCGTCTTCGCTCATCCGCAGCAGGAGGGTGTCCTTGGTGATGCCGGCGTTGGCGACGAGCACTTCCACGGGGCCGTGGGCGGCTTCGACTTCCTTGAACGCGGCGTCGAGGGAGGCTTCGTCCGTCACGTCGGCACGGACGCCGAGGATGCCTTCGGGAAGCGGGGACTCGCTGCGGTAGGTCACGGCGACCTTGTCTCCGTTGGCAAGGAACGCCTCGGCGATGGCCAGGCCGATTCCGCGGTTGCCACCGGTGATGAGTACGCTCCGGCCGTTTGCTGTTTCAGACATGCTCTGTGCTCCGTGATCCCGCGGCAGGAAGCTGCCGCACTGTGAAGAAGGTTGTTTTCCCGGATCGATCTTAGCCGCGGCCCGGCGCCCCTGCGGAAAGGCTTACCGGCCGACGGCGGACGTGACGGTCCGCGCGGTCCGGCGCCATTCGGGGGTGGTTGCGTGCGGTTTGGGCGCCAAGTGCCGTGGTGAGAGAATTGAAGGGAGAATTTTGGAGCGTGGTGAACAAGCTGTGACAAGACATGACCGCCCCCTGGACAAGGGAGCCGGGGATCCGGTGCCGGATTCTGCGTACCCGGAAGTGCACAGCATCACCGACGCCGCCGCCGCCCATTCGGAAGACATGCGCGAGCGGATGATCAAGTACGCCCTGGCCATGGGCATCCGCATGGTGTGCATCATCCTGATCTTCGTGGTGGACGGCTGGTTCAAGCTCGTGGCCGTGGCGGGGGCGGTCCTGCTGCCGTGGATCGCGGTGGTCATCGCCAACGGCAGCGACAAAGCCGAAGTGCACAGCGATGCCCTGCTGGACTACGTTCCGGCGGCGGAACTCGAAGGCCCGGACCGGGTCGAGGAAACAGGCAGCCCAGAGGAAACGGAGACTGACCAGCCGATGACCATCTTGGAAGGCGAAATCGTCGACGACAACGACGCCGGCGGCAAGCCCGACGACGGCCGCGGGCGGGCGGCGCAGTGAGCCTACTCTTTCCCGGGTCCCCCGCGGCCGGCCCTGAGGGGGCCCCCGCCATCTGTTCCCGAAAGGCCTGTCGCGCCGAGGCAAGCTGGCAGCTGCTCTGGAACAACCCGCGCATCCACACTCCCGAACGGCGCAAAGTATGGCTGTCCTGCACCGAGCACCGCGGCTGGCTGGAGGACTACCTGCAGACCCGCGGGCTCTGGAAGGAAACCATCCCCTTCTCGGCTGACATTGCCGTGGAATCAGCAGGCCCGGCACAGGACGGGGATCGCTGAATGTACCGCTTCCTTTTTTCCAGCAAGTGGCTGGGCTACTTTGTGCTGGCGCTGATCTTCGCCACCGGCTGCCTCCTCCTGGGCCGCTGGCAGATGGACCGGCGCGCCGAAACCCTCGCCGAAATCAACCGCGTGGTCAGTAACTACTCGGCAACACCGATCCCCTTCAGCGCCGCCAAAACCCAGTTCGAATCCCTGGACCCGGCGAAGGAGTGGACCCAGGTTGAACTCCGCGGCCGCTACGACGTGGCAGGCCAGCGTGTGGTGCGGAACCGCCCGCTCAACGGCCAACCGGGGTACGAAGTAGTGGTTCCCTTCCGTCTCGACAGCGGGGACGCCGTCGTCGTCGACCGCGGCTGGCTGCCCATCGGCAACAAGACCCCCGGCCGGCCGGACAGCATCCCGGACCCGCCCTCCGGCGAGGTGACCGTCGTCGTGCGGCTGAAGCCGGGCGAAGCGAAACTGGACCGCGGCGCCGTCGAAGGCCAGCTCGCGTCCATCGAACTGCCCGGATACGCCAGCGAACTTCCCTACCCGCTGCTGACCGGCGCCTACGGCCAGCTGGCGAGCGAAACTCCGGCGCCGGCATCGGTTCCTGTCGCCTTCCCGAAGCCCGAAACGGACGAAGGCACGCACCTGTCGTACTCCCTGCAGTGGTTCGCGTTCGGCGTGCTCATGTTCGTGGGCTTCGGCTATGCCGCCCGGCAGCAGGCCCGCAATGCCCGGATCGACGCGGAAGGCGAGGACGACGATTTCGGCGCGGCCGCCCGGCTCAAGACCTCCTCGAAGCCAAGCCGGAAGTCCAAGCGCCGCACAGCCGAAGAAGAGGAAGACGCGATCCTCGATGCCCAAGGCTACTGACGCGCACACCGCAGGATCTCCGGACCCCGTGGACAACGTCAGGAGCGCGCTCCTGGCAGCCGGGCTGCCGGACACCATTCAGCTTTTCAGTGCGGGCGTCCCGACCGCCGCGGCCGCAGCAGAACAGCTGGGCTGCGATGTCGCTGCGATTGCCAATAGCCTGGTCTTCGAGCTCGACGGCGGCCCGCTCCTGATCCTGGCCAGCGGCGCCGCGCGGGTGGACACCTCGCTGGTGGCGGCCCAGCTGGGCGCCGGCAAGGTTCGCCGCGCCAGCCCGGACTTCGTCCTGGAGCACACGGGCCAGGAGGTAGGCGGCGTGGCCCCGCTCGGGCATCCACGGCGCATCCGAACCATCCTGGACGAATCCCTGAAGCAGCATCCGCAACTCTGGGCAGGCGGCGGCGACCACTCCTCGATGTTCTCGATCAGCTACCAGGACCTGGCCCGGGTCACCGGCGCCGAACCCTTGCGGGTGCGCTGAGCCCAAGTAGCTCGCAGTTAAGGCCGTTCTGAGGGCTCAAAACGGCCTTAATTGCCAGTCAGTTGGGAGTGCCGCCCGCGAAGCTAGGCCAGGGTGATGAGGTCCAGGTAGTCGGAGTTCCAGAGGTCCTCGACGCCGTCGGGCAGCAGCACCACGCGCTCAGGGTTCAGGGCCTCCACGGCGCCTTCGTCGTGGCTGACCAGTACGACGGCGCCGCTGTAGTTGCGCAGGGCGCCGAGGATCTCGGCGCGGCTGGCCGGGTCGAGGTTGTTGGTCGGTTCGTCCAGCAGCAGGACGTTCGCACTGGAGGCCACGATGGTGGCCAGCGCCAGGCGGGTCTTCTCACCACCGGAAAGCACGCCCGCCGGCTTGTCGACGTCATCGCCGGAGAACAGGAACGAACCGAGGATGCCGCGCACCTCTGCATCCTTCATGTCCGGGGCGGAGGAACGCATGTTCTCCAGCACGGTGCGGTCATGGTCCAGGGTTTCGTGTTCCTGGGCGTAGTAGCCCACCTTCAGGCCGTGCCCCGGAACGATCTCGCCGGTATCGGGCTTGTCCACCCCTGCCAGCATCCGCAGCAGGGTGGTCTTGCCGGCACCGTTGAGGCCGAGGATAACCACCTTGGAGCCGCGGTCGATCGCCAGGTCCACGTCGGTGAAGATTTCGAGCGAGCCGTAGGACTTGCTGAGGCCTTCGGCGGTGAGCGGGGTCTTGCCGCAGGGTGCGGGCTCCGGGAAGCGCAGGGCGGCCACGCGGTCCTGCTCGCGGACGGCCTCCAGCCCGCTCAGGAGCCGTTCGGCCCGCTTGGCCATGTTCTGCGCCGCGACGGCCTTGGTGGCCTTGGCGCGCATCTTGTTGGCCTGGTCGATCAGCACCTGGGCCTTCTTCTCGGCGTTGGCCCGTTCGCGTTTGCGGGCGCGCTCATCGGTTTCGCGCTGCTGCAGGTACCGCTTCCAGCCCATGTTGTAGTAGTCGATCTGGGCCCGGTTGGCATCCAGGTGGTACACCTTGTTCACCGTGGCCTCGAGCAGTTCAACGTCGTGGCTGATCACGATCAGGCCGCCCTGGTGGCTCTTCAGGAAGTCCCGGAGCCAGGAGATCGAGTCCGCGTCGAGGTGGTTGGTGGGTTCGTCCAGGAGCAGGGTCTCGGCGTCCGAGTACAGGATCCGGGCGAGCTCCACACGGCGGCGCTGGCCACCGGAAAGGGTCTTCAGCGGCTGGTTGAGGATGCGCTCCGGGAGGGCCAAATTGGACGAGATGGCCGCAGCCTCGGCCTCGGCTGCGTAGCCGCCACCGGCCAGGAATTCTGCCTCGAGGCGGTCATAGCGGTTCATCGCCTTGCGCTGCACGGCGGCGTCCTCGCTGGACATCTCGGCCTGTGCCTTCTTCAGCTTGCCGACGACGATGTCCAGGCCGCGGGCGGACAGGATGCGGTCGCGGGCGAGCTGTTCCATGTCCGGGGTGCGGGGATCCTGCGGCAGGTATCCGATCTCGCCGCTGCGGGTTACCTTGCCCGCGGCGGGCAGGCCTTCACCGGCCAGCACCCGGGTGAGGGTGGTCTTGCCGGCGCCGTTGCGGCCCACGAGCCCGATCTTGTCCCCCTTGTCCACCCTGAAGTTGACCTGGTCCATCAGCAGGCGGGCGCCGGCGCGGAGTTCGAGTTCCTGGACGGTGATCAATTCTTCGGATGCCTTTCAACGGGGACGCCGCGGCACATCGAAGCTGCCGGCGGCGGGGAGGACCGCGAACGCGGCCCGTCCAAGTCTACCGGGCCGGCCGGCGGCAGCGGCACAGGCGGAACCGTCCCGCGGCCGTCCCCTTTGTGCACTGCCTGACAAAGGCGCCGCGGGCGGCTTGTTCGAAGCCTCCAAAAACGGCGCAGCCCCGGACAACTACCCTCGAAACAGGGGAACCCTTTCGCACCCACCAGGCCTTAACCGACAGGACCGCAATGAGCCAGAACAGCACCGCCACCCGACCGCAGGCACACAAGCAATGGACCGCCACCGATCTCGGGCTGATCGCTGTCTTCGCCGCGCTGGTGGCGGCGTCCGCGTTCGTCCCCGGCGTCCCGGTGGGCGCACTCGGGGTGCCGATCACCATCCAGATGCTCATCATCATGCTCACCGGCCTGGTGCTGGGCGCGGGGCGCGGATTCGCCGCCGTCGGGCTGTACGTCCTCCTGGGCCTCGCCGGACTGCCGATCTTCAGCGGCGGGCGCAGCGGCCTGGGCATTCTGGCGGGCCCGTCCGCCGGCTACATCATCGCCTTCCCGCTGGCCGCCGCCGCCACAGGCTGGCTGGCCGCCGTCGTCATCCGCAGGACCGTCAAGTACCGGGCCGTGTTCTTCTTCGCCGCCGCCATGGTGAGCAGCATCGTGCTGGTCCACGGGCTCGGGGTGCTGGGCATGATGGTCAACGGCAAGCTCGACTTCGGCAAGGCGTTCCTCGCCGACCTGCTCTACTACCCCGGGGATATCATCAAGAACGTCCTGGCCGCGATCATCGCCGTATCGCTGCACAAGGCCTTCCCCGACCTGCTGGTCCGCCGCGTCAAGTAGCGCCAGCCACTCCACCAGCCAGCAACCCAAGGACAGCATGATTGAGCTGAAGGACGTTTCCGTCCGCGTCACCGTGGACGGACAGGACGCGCCGAAGACACTGCTCGACGGCGTGGACCTGGACCTCACCGAGCGCCGCATCGGGGTGATCGGCGCCAACGGCTCGGGCAAGTCCACCCTGCTGCGGCTGCTCAACGGCCTTGTGCTGCCCAGCGAGGGCACCGTTCACGTCAACGGTGCCGGTACCGTGGAGCACGTGCGCAAGGTCCGCAGCCAGGTGGGTTTCGTCTTCACCGATCCGCTGTCCCAGCTGGTAATGCCTACCGGCCGCGAGGACGTGGAGCTGTCCCTGCGCCGCACGGTGAAGAACGCCGCCGAGCGCGCCGCCCGGGCCGAAACGGTGCTCGACCGTTTCGCCCTGCTGCACCTCGCCGACCAGAGCATCTATGAGCTTTCCGGCGGGGAGCGGCAGTTGCTCGCCCTCGCCGCGGTGCTGGCCGTGGACCCCGTGGTGCTCGTCCTCGATGAGCCCTCCACCCTGCTGGACCTGCGCAACAAGGAGCTGCTCCGCCGCACGGTGGCAGGCCTGCCGCAGCAGGTGGTCATGTCCACGCACGACCTCGAGCTGGTCCTCGACATGGACCGCGTCCTGGTGGTGGACAACGCAAGGATCGTGTTCGACGGCGGCCCGGCAGCTGCCGTCGCACATTACCGCGCGCTGTGCGCGGCGTCCTTTGAGGACGTCCCGTGAGGGGTCACGGCTTCCTGCTGGCCAACCACGTTCCGGGGGATTCCCTGCTGCACCGGGCGCCGCTGTGGGTCAAGTTCGTGCTCGTGGCCGGCTGTGGTGCCGCATCGTTCCTGATCGTCGATTGGTTGGTCTCCGCCGTAGTCTTCGCGGTGATGTGCGGGCTGTTCCTGCTTAGCGGCGCTGGGGTGCGGCGCCTGCTCAGGGCACTGTGGCTCATGGCGCCCGTGCTGCTGTTCATCGGCCTGTTCCAGTGGTGGCAGCTCGGCGGCCCCACCGCGGCCCGGATTGTCCTCAACGTGCTCGTGTGCGTGGTCGCGGCATCGGTGCTGACAGCAACGACTCCCGTCCAGGACCTGCTCGACGGCGTCGCCGGGCTCGCCCGGCCGTTCCGGCGTTTCGGGGCCGACCCTGAGCGCTTCGCCCTGACCATCGCCGTGATGCTGCGCAGCATCCCCTTCATCGCGGGCACCTTCGCCGACGTCCGCGACGCCGCCCGGGCCCGGGGGCTGGAACGCAACCCGCGGGCCCTGGTGCTGCCCGTGTTCATCTCCACCGTGGCCTACGCCCGGCAGACCGGCGACGCCCTCGCCGCCCGTGGACTGGGCGACGCCGAGGACGCCTAGAACCTCACGTATCTGAACAGCGCTGCCGTGCCCATGCCGCCGGCGATGCTGATCATGGCCAGCGCCAGCGGATCAGTGCCGGGGCCTTTGCCCTCGGCCACCGTCCGGGTGGCCAGGGCCCGTGCCTGCGCGAGCAGCCGGGTGACGAGCACAGCACCTGACGCGCCGTAGCCGTGGCCCAGGGCGAGGGCACCGCCGTCGAGGTTGGCCCGTTCCGGGTCGATCCCCACCGCGTCGAGGCAGGCGATCGCCTGCGCGGCAAACGCCTCGTTGAATTCCACGAGGTCGACGTCAGATCCCCGGGTGCCGTGGCGTTCCAGCAGCCTGGCCGCGGCGGTGGCCGCACCGACTCCCAGGAGTTCCGGATCGACGCCGGCAGTCTCGCTGCCGAGGACCAGCAGCGCGTCCGGGACCCCGAGTTCGCGGGCCCGGCGCAGCGAAGTGATGACGACGGCGGACGCGGCGTCGGCGTCGAAGCAGGAGTTCCCCGCGGTGACGCTCCCTTCCGGGACGAACGCCGCAGGGAAGCGCCTCAGCACCGCGGCGCTGAGCGCCCGGCGGGGGCCGTCGTCGGACTCCACCCTTCTGCCGGCCAGAACCACAGGCAGGATTTCGCCGGCGAAGCGGCCGGCCTCCCGGGCGGCGATCGCGCGCCGGTGGCTGCGCAGGGCGAAGTCGTCCTGGCGCTCCCGGCTGATTCCGTACTCGCGGGCCACGTTCTCAGCGGCGACGCCCATGTCCGGGTCACCGAAGTGGTCCGGCACAAAGCGGGCCCGGGTGTAGAACTCGGGTTCCTCGTCAGGGGTGCGGCCCGGGTAGGCGCGCAGTGGTGCGGTGCTGATGCTTTCCACCCCGCCGGCCAGGTAGATCCCGTCGCCGCCGGCGGCGAGCAGGCGGGACGCCAGCACGATCGCATCCAGGCCGGAGCCGCACTGCCGGTCCACCACCATGCCCGGCACGCTGGCGGGCAGCCCCGCCAGCAGGGCCGCATGGCGGGCCAGGTTTCCGCCGCCGCCCACGGCGTTGCCGATCACGACGTCGCTGACATGCTCCCCCGCGATGCCGGCGGCGTGCAGCAGGGAGCGCAGCACGGGGGCCAGGAGTTCCTCGGCGCGCAGTGACTTCAACTGCCCGCCGGCCCGGCAGACCGGAGTGCGGAGGGCGGCGATGATGACCGGCTGCAATTCCGGGTCGCGCTGGAGGCCGGTACCAGTGGCGGCAGCCACTCCTGACTCAGCCAAGGACACGTGCCCGCGGGTCATGGTCCGCGATCCATTCGAGGAACACCCGGCGGCTGACCTTGCCGCGATCCGTGACGGGGAGTTCGGTGAGCAGGTAGTACTGCAGCGGCCGTTTCTCGCGGGCAAGCAGCCCGTCCAGTCCGGTGCGGATCTGCGTGGCCGTGACGGCTCCGAAGGCCGGCAGGATTCCTGCGACCACGCGCTGGCCGCGCAGTTCGTCCGGCATCCCTGCCGCGACCGCGGCCGAGACACCGGGCACGGCGGCAAGCGCCAATTCCACCTCGTGCGGATACACGTTCCGGCCGGCGGAGAGGATCATGTCCGAGCGGCGGCCCAGGATGTGCAGCACGCCTTCTTCGAGGTAACCCTGGTCGCCTACGGTGAACCAGTCGTCGAAGGACCGCAGCGCGTGGCCGTCATCCCCCCAGAGGTAGCCGTTGGAAATCATGCCGCTGCGCACGCAGATATTGCCGTGCCCGCCCGCAGCAACTTCCGTGCCGGAATCGTCCCGGATGGAAAGTTCGACGCCGGGGAACGGTCCGCCGATCCCGGTGCCGCCGGCGTCGAGCGGCTCCCCTGCGGCCAGGCAGGTACCGGAGACGAAGCTGAGTTCGGAGGCGCCGTAGTACTCGAAGATCGCCGCATTCGGGGCCCAGCGGCGGGCTGCCTCCAGCGTGCGGGAGTCGAGCTTGGAACCGGCGCAGATGATGGTGCGGATCCCGGATGCGTCCACTCCGCCGGCCAGCCCGCGTTCGCTGAGCAGCCGCAGAACGGTGGGAGTAAGAACCAGGCGGGTGACGCCGTCGTGGGCGATGGCCGCGTGGGCGTCGCCGACATCGAAATGCTCCAGGGTGTGGAAAGCGGCCCCCGCGTAGAGGCACTCGGACAAGGCGTAGAGGTTCAGGCTCGCGGCCAGGGGGCCGGGCGCCAGGGTGACATCGTCCTGATCGAGGCCGAAGAATTCGACGGACGCGTCGAAGGACAGCTGCCAGGAGCGGCGCGAACGGGTGAAGGCCTTGGGGACGGAAGTCGTGCCGGAGGTCAGGCCGACCAGGAAGTCGGAGTCCGGCGGCCCGTCCAGCAGGCCATCGCCGTCAGCAAGCCCGCCGCCGGGGCCGATCCGCCGGGACACTTCCTCGATCAGCGGGGCAGGCCAGAGCGGGTCGAGTACGGCGCAACGCCGCATGCCGGCGACGGCGGCGGCAAAGGACACCACGAACTGCAGCGAGTTGGCTTCCGCCAGCACAGTGGTGGCAGGGGTTTCATCCAGGCGCAGTGTCGCGTCGTCGCGCAGCTGCGCCCAGGTCAGCCGTTTCCCGCCCACGGCGACGGCAGTATCGTCGGGACGGTCCTCGGCCCAGAGCTGAAGCTTGTTCAGGAAAGGCACCAAAGCATTTTAGCCTCCGCGGCCCCGTGCCCGCCCACCGTGACGTTCTATGGTTGGCAGTATGAGTTTCAATGACGGAGCAGAGCTGGATCCCAGCCAGGTGCAGGACCGCCGCGGGAGTGGGGCGGGCCGCGGCGTGAAGATCGGCGGCGGGATCGGGGGCGGCATCATCGCCCTGATCCTGGTGCTGCTGGGGGTCAATCCCCAGGTCCTCGACGGCATCACCGGAAGCGGCCAGCCGCCCGCTCTCGGCCCCGGCACTTCGCAGTCCTCCGGAGGCACCCAGGAATGCCGCACGGGCGCCGACGCGGACAAGCGCCTGGATTGCCGTATCCTCGGGACCGTCAACAGCCTCAACAGTTTCTGGCCGGCCTACCTGGCGGACTACAAGGTGAAGTACCCGCGCCCGCAGGCCGTCATCTTCAGCCAGGCCACCTCCACCGGCTGCGGTACCGCCACCAGTGAGGTTGGCCCGTTCTACTGTCCTGCGGACCGGACGGCCTACTTCGACCCCGGCTTCTTCCAGGAACTGGTGGACCGCTTCGGTTCCTCCGGAGGTCCGCTCGCACAGGAATACGTAGTGGCGCACGAATTCGGGCACCACGTGCAGAACCTGCTCGGCGACCTGGACCGGGCCCAGGAGGACCCGCAGGGACCACAGTCCGGCGCCGTCCGCGTGGAGCTGCAGGCCGACTGCTACGCCGGGCTGTGGGCGCGGCACGCGAGCACGGTCAAGGATCCCTCCACCGGTCAGCCCTACCTCGAACCGCTCACCAAGCAGGACCTGGCCGATGCGCTGTCCGCCGCGTCCGCCGTCGGCGATGACCGCATCCAGCAGGCGGCGACCGGCCGGGTCTCCCCCGAAGCCTGGACCCACGGCTCGAGCGCCCAGCGGCAGAAGTGGTTCAGCCAGGGTTACAGCACCGGGGACATCACCAAGTGCGACACCTTCGCGGTGGCCCGGCCCTGAGCGCGTCCCCGCCCAACTGACTCGCAGTTAAGGCCGTTTTGACGACTCAAAACGGCCTTAACTGCGAGCTAGTTGGGAAAGAACGACGGCGGCGGGCCGCCTTCCGTGTGGAAGGTGACCCGCCGCCGTCGTTGTTTGCGTGACGCTTAGATGTTGAAGCCGAGGGCCCGCATCTGGTCCTTGCCGTCGTCGGTGATCCGCTCGGGACCCCATGGCGGCATCCATACCCAGTTCAGCCGCCACTCGTCCACGACGCCATCCAAAGCCTTGCCGACCTGTTCCTCAAGGACATCGGTCAGCGGGCAGGCCGCGGTGGTCAGCGTCATATCGATCAGCAGTGCGCCGTCTTCTTCGGAGTACTTCAGACCGTAGAGCAGCCCAAGGTCCACCACATTGACACCCAGTTCGGGGTCGATGACGTCCTTGAGTGCCTCTTCGACATCTTCCAGGCTCGTACGGGCTGCGTTGATTTCGGTCATAAGGTGATCCTAACTAGGCCTGGGCAGCGGGAGCAACGGCTGCGCCGGCGCCACTCAGGTAGCGGTCGTAACCCTCTTCTTCGAGGCGGTCGGCCAGCTCGGGACCGCCCTCTTCCACAACCTTGCCGTCAACGAAGACGTGCACGAATTCCGGCTTGATGTAGCGCAGGATGCGGGTGTAGTGGGTGATGAGCAGGGTGCCCATGTTGCCGGTGGCGTGGGCGCGGTTGACACCCTCGGAGACGACCTTGAGGGCGTCGACGTCCAGGCCGGAGTCGGTCTCGTCCAGCACGGCGAACTTCGGCTTGAAGAGCTCCAGCTGGAGGATCTCCACGCGCTTCTTCTCACCGCCGGAGAAGCCTTCGTTGACGTTGCGCTGTGCGAAGTCGGCGTCGATTCGCAGTTCCTGCATGGCAGCCTTGACGTCCTTGGTCCAAGTGCGCAGGGCGGGGGCTTCGCCGTCGATCGCGGTCTTGGCGGTGCGCAGGAAGTTGGTCATGGTGACGCCCGGAACTTCCACGGGGTACTGCATGGCCAGGAAGACGCCGGCGCGGGCGCGCTCGTCAACGCTCATCTCCAGGACGTCTTCGCCGTCCAGGGTGATGCTGCCGCTGGTCACGGTGTAGCGCGGGTGACCGGCGATGGTGGAGGCCAGGGTGGACTTGCCCGAACCGTTGGGGCCCATGATCGCGTGGGTCTCGCCGGTCTTGATGGTCAGGCTGACGCCCTTCAGGATCTCCTTGGTGCCCTGCTCAGTCTCGATGCTGACGTGCAGGTCCTTGATCTCAAGAGTAGACATGCTCTTCTTTCTTTCGTTCTTAAAGTCTCGGTTTACGGCGCGCTCAGTAGTTGTGGACCGGCGCGCCGTTCACAACGTTGCTCACGTCCACGTAGACGTCGTCTCCGTCGAGGGCGACGGCGAAGACGGGGACGGGATCGTAGGCGGGAAGCTGGAGCGGCTGGCCGCTGCGCAGGTCGAACTGGGAACCGTGGCCCCAGCATTCGATCGCGCAGCCTTCGATTTCGCCTTCGGAGAGCGAAATGTCAGCGTGCGAGCAGGTGTCCCCGATGGCGTGGATGTCGCCCATCGAGTCCCTCACGATTGCTACCGGGTAGTCGTCGATGAGGATGCGCAGCGCCTGCTTGACCTTGATGTCGTTGGCGTTGCACACCAGTTCGCCCTGGGGCTTTTCACTCATGCTTTTGCTTCCTGCCTGGCCGGTCTTAGTTGTCGCCCGCTTCGAGTTCGCGCTCGACGGCGTCCGTCAGTCGCTCCTCGATGGCAGGGACCTTGATCTTCTGGATGATTTCGTTGAGGAAGCCGCGCACCACAAGGCGCCGCGCGACGTCTTCGGGGATGCCGCGGGCCATGAGGTAGAACAGGTGCTCGTCGTCGAAGCGGCCGGTGGCGCTGGCGTGGCCCGCGCCTTCGATGAGGCCGGTTTCGATTTCGAGGTTCGGCACGGAGTCCGCACGGCAGCCATCGCTCAGCACCAGGTTCTGGTTCTTCTCGTAGCTGTCGGTGCCCTCGGCCTGCTTCTGGATCAGGACGTCACCGACCCACACGGTGTGTGCGTCCTTGCCCTGCAGCGCACCCTTGTAGAGCACGTTGGAGACGCAGTTCGGCTGGGCGTGGTCCACGTACGTGCGGTGCTCAAGGTGCTGGCCGGCGTCGGCGAAGTACAGGCCGAAGAGCTCCACCTCGCCGCCGGGGGCAGCGAAACGGGCCGTCGGGGTGACGCGCACCAGGTTGCCGCCCAGGCTGACGACGATGTGCTTGAACTTGGCGTCGCGGCCGATCTTTGCCTGCTGCGAGGAAGCGTGGACGGAGTCGTCGTTCCATTCCTGCAGGGACACAACGGTCAGCTCGGCGCCGTCTTCGAGGACGATTTCGACGTTCTCGGAAACGACGGCGCTGCCTTCGTGGCCGAGCACAACCAGGGCCTTGGAGAACTTCTCCGCGACGATCACCACGTGCTGGGCCGAAGCCTCGGAGCCGTTGCCGGCCAGCACCACGGAAACTTCGCTGTCGAGGCTGGTCTCGGCGGGCACCGTGATGACGGTGGCTTCCTTGAAGTTAGCCCAGGCGTTGGCGGAGACCCGGTCCTCGGGGATGCCGGCGGAGCCGATGCGCTTGTCGTCGCGACCCACGGTTTCCACCGTGACGCCTTCGGGGGCGTTGACGGACACGACCGGGGCGGCGCCGTTGAGGACCTCGTTGTGCAGGCCGCGCAGGCGGCGCAGCGGGGTGAAGCGCCAGTCTTCCTCCAGGCCCGTAAGGGCCTTGAAGTCCTCCAGCTGGTAGGAAGTCAGGCGTCCGGCGCGGGAGCTGTCCGGGACGCCGACGCCGCCACCGTGTGAGTGGCCCTTCGCGGAGTCGCCGGCAAGGGGGCCGGACGACGGCGCCGTGACGGTGCCGTCCGCGTTGATCGGCGAGAGGTTCTCGCCTTCCTCGGTGAAACCGTTGATGTACGGCTGGGCAGAGGGGGCGCCGATGCGCGCCTTTTCAGTAGTTGTCTCAGTCATCGTTAACCGACGGATCCTTCCATCTGCAGTTCAATCAGGCGGTTCAGCTCAAGGGCGTATTCCATGGGCAGTTCACGGGCGATCGGCTCGATGAAGCCGCGCACGATCATGGCCATGGCCTCGTCCTCGGGCAGGCCGCGGGACATCAGATAGAAGAGCTGCTCTTCGCTGACGCGGGAAACGGTTGCCTCGTGGCCCAGCACAACGTCGTCCTCGCGGATGTCGATGTACGGGTAGGTGTCCGAGCGGGAAATGGTGTCCACCAGCAGGGCGTCGCAGCGCACGGTGTTGGCCGAGTGCTTGGCGCCTTCGCGGACCTGGACCAGGCCGCGGTAGGCTGCGCGTCCGCCGCCGCGGGCCACGGACTTGGAAATGATCGAGCTCTTGGTGTTCGGCGCGATGTGGACCATCTTGGAGCCGGTGTCCTGGTGCTGGCCTTCGCCGGCGAAGGCGATGGACAGGGTTTCACCCTTGGCGTGCTCGCCCACCAGGTACACGGCCGGGTACTTCATGGTCACCTTGGAGCCGATGTTGCCATCGATCCATTCCATGGTGGCGCCTTCTTCGCAGATAGCGCGCTTGGTGACCAGGTTGTACACGTTGTTGGACCAGTTCTGGATGGTCGTGTAGCGGACGCGGGCGCCCTTCTTCACGATGATCTCGACGACGGCCGAGTGCAGGGAGTCCGAGGTGTAGATCGGCGCGGTGCAGCCTTCGATGTAGTGGACGTACGAGTCCTCGTCAGCGATGATCAGGGTTCGCTCGAACTGGCCCATGTTTTCCGTGTTGATGCGGAAGTAGGCCTGCAACGGGATTTCCACGTGGACGCCCTTGGGCACGTACACGAAGGAACCGCCGGACCACACGGCAGTGTTCAGCGAGGCGAACTTGTTGTCGCCCACCGGGATGACGGTGCCGAAGTACTCCTGGAAGATTTCCGGGTGTTCCTTCAGCGCGGTGTCGGTGTCCAGGAAGATGACGCCCTGGGCTTCCAGATCCTCGCGGATCTGGTGGTACACCACCTCGGATTCGTACTGTGCTGCCACACCGGAGACGAGGCGGCTGCGCTCAGCTTCCGGGATGCCCAGCTTCTCGTAGGTGTTCCGGATGTCTTCCGGCAGGTCTTCCCACGTTGCGGCTTGCTTCTCGGTGGAACGCACGAAGTACTTGATGTTGTCGAAGTCGATGCCGGAGAGGTCTGCACCCCAGGTGGGCATGGGCTTGCGGTCGAAGTACTTCAGGCCCTTGAGGCGCAGGTCGAGCATCCATTCGGGCTCGCTCTTCTTGTCCGAGATGTCACGGACAACCTCTTCGTTGAGTCCACGGCGCGCATTGGCGCCGACATCGTTCTTATCGGCCCAGCCGTACTCGTAGTTGCCGATGCCGTGAAGTTCGGGATTCTTTTCCAGAATCTCCGAGATCACAGTGCCGTCAGCTACCGCCTTCTCCGCTATTTGGTCCGTCATTACGGCCTTCCTTGCTGATTGTTTGATTCTTCACGGGGCGCGACCCGGCCTTCAGGAGAATGGGTGCTCTCCTTCACGACGGGCCTGCCGGTAGGAATATGGGTGGTGCAGACGTGTCCGCCCCGGGCGAGGGTGGAGAGCCTGCGGACGTCGACGCCGAGCAGCCGGGAGAACACGTCGGTTTCGGCTTCGCAGAATTCAGGGAAGTCGGCCGCCAGGTGCTGGATGGGGCAGTGCCCCTGGCACAGCTGCACGCTTGCCAGCGATGCCGGCAGCGGAGCCTTGCTTTCGATGGAGGCGGCTGAGGCGACGTAGCCGTCGCGGCTCAGCGCCCTGGACAGGGCCATCGCACGGGCGGTGATGTCATTGCCGGCGGAATCGATCTCCGGCGCGTAGCGCTGTTCCATGTCGGCGAAGCGTTCGACGGCGAAGTCCCGTACGGCGTCGCTGCCGGCCAGTTCCTTGAGGCGGCGCAGCGCGGTCCCGGCGATGTTCAGGTAGTCGTCGCCGATCTTCGACTGGCCCTGCGAGCTCAGCACATAGCGGCGCGCGGGACGGCCCGCGCCGGCCCCGGCCTTGGCGACCCGCTTCACTTCGATGACGCCGGCGCGTTCCAGGTGGTCAAGGTGGCGGCGCACCGCTGCCGGGGTGAAACCAAGCAGCTCGCCGAGCTCGGCGGCGCTGACAGGACCGTGCTCAAGTACCGCGTTCAGCACGCGGTCGCGCGTGCGGTCCTCGGAATCGGCGACGGCGGAGGCAGCGGCCGGGGGCACCGCGACGGCGGCGCTGTGCCGCCTCGAGGGCACAGAAACAGAGCTGCTCATGGAATACACAACACAATCATGTCGTAATCTACTCCCGGCATCCAGTAAGGCAAGGCTGGCCTGACGCCGGAGCCGGGGCTCCACCCCTTGGAGCCGCCTGCTACTACTTCACGTAGAATACTCTGGTGCGTTCCCCAGAATCCCCCGTCCTCTCGATTGAAGGACTCATCAAGGACGTCGGCCCGCTGGCCGCCCTTGACGGAAAGATGTTGCGGGTGGTCAACGGCGTCAGCCTGCATGCCGGGCGCGGGCAGGTCACCGCGCTGCTCGGGGCAAACGGCGCCGGGAAGACCACCACCCTCGAATGCGCCCAGGGCCTGCAGAAGAGGTCCGGCGGCAGCATCCGCCTGCTGGGCGAAGATCCGGACCTGGCCGGGGCCGCCTTGCGGTCCCGCGTGGGGGTGATGCTGCAGGACGGCGGGCTGCCGCCGTCGGCCCGTCCGCTTCCGCTGCTGCGCCACATTGCCGGGATGTACGCGAATCCGTTGCCCCTCGACGTGCTCGTGGAGCGGCTCGGGATCGATTCGTTCAGCCGCAGCAGCGTGCGGCGCCTGTCCGGGGGACAGAAGCAGCGCCTGGCCCTCGCGGCTGCGCTGATCGGCAACCCGGAAGTCCTGTTCCTCGACGAGCCGAGCGCCGGCCTCGACCCGCAGTCGCGCCAGATCGTCTTCGAACTCATCGCAGAACTCCGCGATGGCGGGATGGGAATCATCCTGACCACCCACCTCATGGACGACGCCCAGCGGCTGGCGGACTACGTCTACATCATCGACGGCGGCCATAACGTCGCTGAAGGAACCGTCGCCGAGCTGCTGCAGCACGGCGAGTCCGGCAACGACGGCATCACCGAACGGACTCTGTCCTTCGACGCGCCGGCGGGACTGGACCTTCGCGCAGCGCTGGGTGCGCTGGCCGAGGGCCTTGTACTGTCCGAGGACCGCGCCGGAAGCTATACGGTCACCGGTGCCCTCGCTCCCGAGCACCTGGCGCGGCTGACGGCCTGGTGGGCGGAGAAGGGCATCATGCCTGCCTCGCTGAGGCTTGAAGCGCGCAGCCTCGAGGACGTTTTCCTGGACATCTCGGGAAGGGACATCCGATGAGCAACAGTTCTGCCGCAGGCCTGCTACCTGCCGGCTCCGACCAGTCCGCTCCGGCGCCCCTGCTCCGCCGGATCCTGCTCCAGGGCAAGTACGAAACCCTGGCCATGATCCGCAACGGCGAACAGCTGATCCTCGCCGTCATCCTGCCGCTCCTGGCCCTGTTCGGCCTGACCGTCACGCCGTTGCTGGACGGCCTCGGTGCGCCCCGCGTGGACATCGCCGTGCCCGGGATCCTCGCGCTGTGCGCCATGTCCACGGCCTTCACCGGACAAGGCATCGCCACCGGTTTCGACCGCCGCTATGGCGTGCTGCGCTTTCTGTCCACCACTCCCCTGGGCCGCACCGGCCTGATCGCGGGGAAGATCCTGGCCGTGCTCGCCGTCCTCGCCCTGCAACTGGCGGTGGTCGGCGCTGTGGCCGCCGCCCTGGGCTGGCGCCCGAATCCCAACGGCTGGCTGCCGGGCCTGACAATGCTCGTGCTGGGCGCCGCGGCCTTCACCGCGCTGGGCCTGCTGGTCGCCGGAACCGTGCGGCCGGAAGCCACCCTGGCCATCACCAACCTGCTGTGGATCCTCCTGGGCGCCCTGGGCGGGATCGTGGTGCCGGCCGTCCGGCTGCCCGCCATCGCCAGCAACCTGGCCCACTTCCTGCCTTCCGGTGCCTTGGGCGAAGCCATGCGGGAAGCCTTCCTGCACGGCACCTTCGCCCTGCCCCAATTGTTCGTCCTGCTGCTCTGGACCGTGGTGCCGGGCGCCGCGGCCGTCCGCTGGTTCAAATGGAATTGAGAGAACTGTGAACACGGCTTCCCGCCTCCCCGACTTCATCCAGCGGCTCGCCGCCAGGCTTCCGCACGAGGTGGACAACACGGTCCGTAGGCTGGCCATGCTTTCGCTGGTCGGCCAGATCATCCTCGTGGTGACCGGCGGTGCCGTCCGCCTCACCTCCTCGGGCCTCGGCTGCCCCACCTGGCCGCGCTGCACCCCTGACTCCCTGGTGAACACCCCGGAGATGGGCATCCACGGCTTCATCGAGTTCGGCAACCGCACACTCACGTTCGCCCTGGCCGCCGTCGCCGCTCTCATGCTGGTGTACCTGTGGAACCTGCGCAAGGAACGCCGCGACCTGTTCCTGCTTGCGCTCGGGCTCCTTGCGAGCATCCCCGCCCAGGCGATCATCGGCGGCATCACCGTCCTCACCCGGCTCAACCCCTGGGTGGTCGGCCTGCACTTCCTGGTCTCGATGGCCCTTGTTGTCCTCGCGACGCTGCTGGTGAACCGGGCCTACGGCCGCACCGGACGTTTCATGAACCGCCCCCTCGCGGCACTCCCTGCGGTGGCCCGCCCGGTGATGAACGCCGTCGCGCTTTTCTCGGCCGCCGCCGTCATGCTGGGCGTCGCGGTCACCGGTGCCGGTCCGCACGCGGGCGACGCCGACGCCCCCCGCAACGACCTCGACTGGGACCTCGTCAGCCACATCCATGCCGTCCCGGCCTACCTCGTGACCGCAGGCACCGCCTTCGCCGTCTTCCTGGTCCTCCGCAGGGGCATCGCAGGACCGTTCCGCACCGCGGTGTTCCTGCTGCTCGGGGTCACCGTCCTGCAGGCCGTCATCGGTTTCACCCAGTACTACAACGGGATCCCGGCCCTCCTGGTCGGCGCGCACATGCTCGGCGCTGCGCTGCTCATGGCGGCATCCACCAACGCGGCGGACCTCGCCCGCAGCAGCCGGACCAGCTAGCTCCGGCCCGGGGCTTGCAACCCGGACGCCGAGCACCAGCTGCTAAACCAAAGCGCCACCCGCCGTCCTTTTCCGGACCGCGGGTGGCGCTTTCGTTGCATCAGGCCGGGTACCCGGCGGGACTACCGTGCGACGGCTAGCCGCCCATCAGGGGGCCGCCCACGAACGGGTCCACGGCCAGCGCGATGAACAGCAGGGTCAGGTAGCTGATGGAGCCGTGGAAGACCTTCATGGCGCCCTTGTTGGACACGTCGCCCTTCTGGGCACGCTCGTACAGGGCATGCGATTCGTACAGGAACCAGGCACCTGCCAGAACGGCGGCGATGGTGTACACCCAGCCGGCTCCGCCCAGCGGAACCATCAGCAGCGAGCAGGCGACCATGGCCCACGCGTAAAGCACCACCTGCACGGAAACCACCTTGGCCCCCGCGATCGCGCCGAGCATGGGGACGTTTGCCTTGCGGTAGTCCTCGCCGTAACGCATGGACAGCGGCCAGTAGTGCGGCGGCGTCCAGAGGAAGATGACCATGAAAAGCACGACGGCGGGCCACTCCACTGTGTTGGTCACAGCGGACCAGGCGATCAGTACCGGGAAGCAGCCGGCAGCGCCGCCCCACACGATGTTCTGCGCGGTGCGGCGCTTGAGGATCATCGTGTAGATGACGACGTAGAAGACGATGGCGGCAAGGCCGAGCCAGGCGGAGAGCGGGTTGGCGCCGAGCCAGAGGATGGCGATCGCCGCGGCGCCGAGAACCCAGCCGAACACGAGTGCTTCACGCGGTGAGACCTCGCCGGTAACCAGGGGCCGGTTTTCGGTGCGGTGCATCAACTTGTCGATATCGCGGTCGATGTAGCAGTTGAAGACGCCGGCGCTGCCGGCGGCGAACGCGCCCCCCACGAGTGTTGCCAGGATCAGCCCGATGGACGGGAAGCCGCGCTGGGCGAAGATCATCGTGGGCAGGGTGCTCACCAGTAGCAACTCGATGACCCGTGGCTTTGTCAGCGCCAGATACGCCTTGAACTTCCGGGAAAATCCGCTCCCCCGTATGGCGGCAGAGGCATCGAGGTTGGTATCGCTTGTGCTCACGGTGGCAGTCACTCTGTTCTTTAGCTCTTGGTGTTCCTGCGGCGAAGCAACCGCGCCGTTCCCTCGAACTGCTACCAAGGGACCGGGGTTGCGCATGCCGCTGGCGGCCTCCGAATATCATACCGTGGCGCCCATGGACAGAAGGAACCAACGAAACACGCATGTTTCGGAATGTTCACCCCTTCCGGGCGCCATGGTGATTCATAAATCGGAATTTTGCGGACAAATTTCGGGAATCCCACCAAAAGCCCCATTCTCTCGGGCTAAGCTGTCTGCAGATCAGCTCGTGCAGCCTCCTGAGAAAACGCATTCTCAGAAGTCCGGGTCTGGATGATAGATCAACGTTTCAATGGTGAACGGCTGGTGGACACCTCGCAGCGGGCACCGTTTCCCGCTCCGCGTCTGCTGTTCACCCCCGCCGCCGTCAGCACAGAGAGGGGCTCGGTTTACGTGCCACATTTGGAAGAGCAAGAACTGACTTGGACCAGCCTGGACCAGCGTGCAGTAGACACCGTGCGTGTCCTGGCCGCCGACGCCGTGGAGAAGGTCGGCAACGGCCACCCCGGCACGGCGATGAGCCTGGCACCGGCGGCATACCTGCTGTTCCAGAAGCTGATGCGCCACGATCCGAAGAACCCGGACTGGATCGGCCGCGACCGTTTCATCCTGTCCCCGGGCCACACGTCGCTGACCCTCTACATCCAGCTGTTCCTCTCCGGCTATGGCCTGGAACTGAAGGACCTTGAGGCCCTGCGTACCTGGGGTTCCCTGACCCCGGGCCACCCGGAATACAAGCACACCGCGGGTGTGGAGATCACCACGGGCCCGCTGGGCCAGGGCCTGGCCTCCTCGGTCGGTTTCGCTTACTCCCAGCGCCGCCAGCGCGGCCTGTTCGACGCCGATGCTCCCGCCGGCGAGTCTCCGTTCGACCACACCATCTGGGTCATCGCCTCCGACGGCGACCTGCAGGAAGGCGTCACCTCCGAGGCGTCGTCCCTCGCCGGCCACCAGGAACTGGGCAACCTCGTTGTGATCTACGACGAGAACCACATCTCCATCGAAGACGACACCGACATCGCCTTCACCGAAGACGTCCTGAAGCGCTACGAGTCCTACGGCTGGCACACCCAGCGCGTGGACTGGACCAAGACCGGCGACTACGTCGAAGACGTCCAGGAACTGTACTCCGCTCTGCTCGCCGCGAAGGCTGAGACGTCCAAGCCGTCGATCATCTCGCTGCGCACCATCATCGGCTACCCGGCGCCGAAGAAGCAGAACACCGGCAAGATCCACGGCTCCGCCCTGGGCGCCGAGGAAGTCGCAGCACTGAAGAACGTTCTCGGCTTCGACCCGGCCAAGTCGTTCCAGGTCGACGAAGAGGTCCTGGCCCACGCCCGACAGCTGGTAGAGCGCGGCGCCGCTGCCCGCACCGAGTGGCAGGGATCCTTCGAGGCATGGCAGTCCGCGAACCCCGAAAAGGCCGCGCTGCTCGAGCGCATCGAGGCCAAGAAGCTTCCGGCCGAACTCGACGCCGCCCTGCCGGTCTTCGAGGCCGGCAAGGATGTTTCCACCCGTGCCGCATCGGGCAAGGTCCTGAACGCCATCGGTCCGGTCCTTCCGGAGCTGTGGGGCGGTTCGGCCGACCTCGCAGAGTCGAACAACACCACCATCGAGGGTTCGCCGTCGTTCATCCCGGCATCCCGCTCCACCGAGGCATGGAAGGGCAACCCGTACGGCCGGGTGCTGCACTTCGGCATCCGCGAACACGCTGCGGCGTCGATCGTGAACGGCATCAGCCTGCACGGACGTACCCGTGCGTTCTCGGGCACCTTCCTGATCTTCTCCGACTACCAGCGCCCCGCGATCCGCCTCGGTGCCCTGATGGGCGTGCCCTCGCTGTACGTGTGGACGCACGACTCCATCGGCCTGGGCGAAGACGGCCCCACCCACCAGCCGGTGGAACAGCTCGCCTCGCTGCGCGCTATCCCGGGCCTGGACGTGGTGCGACCCGGTGACGCGAACGAAGTCGCCGTGGCATGGAAGGTCATGCTGGAGAACCACCAGAACCCGGCCGGCATCGTCCTGACCCGCCAGAACATCCCCACCTACGCCCGCGGCGAAGGTGCAGCCAACGGTGACACCTTCGCGTCCACCGCCGGCGTGGCAAAGGGCGGCTACGTCCTGGCCGAGGCGTCCAAGGACGGCGAAACCGCTGACGCACAGGTCATCCTGATCGCCACCGGTTCCGAGGTCCAGCTCGCCGTCCAGGCCCGCGAAAACCTGCAGGCCGAAGGCATCGCCACCCGCGTGGTGTCCATGCCGTGTGTCGAGTGGTTCAAGAAGCAGGACGAGGCCTACCGCGAATCCGTCCTCCCCGGCTACGTGAAGGCCCGCGTCTCCGTCGAGGCCGGCCTTGCCCTCGGCTGGTCCGAGTTCGTCGGCGACGCCGGCCGCTCCATCAGCCTCGAGCACTACGGCGCCTCCGCCGACTACAAGCGCCTGTTCAACGAGTTCGGCATCACCGCCGACGCCGTCACCGCGGCGGCCAAAGACTCCCTCGCCGGCCTTTCGGCCTGACTTCCAAGGAGAAACACAAAATGACTACTCCCACCCAGCAGCTTTCCGACGTCGGCGTTTCCATCTGGCTCGACGACCTGTCCCGTGAGCGCCTCGCCAGCGGCAGCCTCGCCAAGCTGATCGAGGAAAAGAACGTCGTCGGCGTCACAACCAACCCGTCGATCTTCCACGCGGCCATCACCTCCGGCAGCGACTACGACGCGAAGATCGCCGAAGAAGCCGCCAAGGGCGCTTCGGTGGAAGAGACCATCTTCGAGATCACCACCACCGATGTCGCCGACGCCTGCGACTTGTTCGCCCCGGTCGCAGCAGCCACCAAGGGCGTGGACGGCCGCGTGTCCATCGAGGTCGACCCGCGCCTTGCCTGGGACACCGAAGGCACCATCGCCGAGGCCAAGCACCTCTACAAGAAGGTCGCCAAGGACAACGTCCACATCAAGATCCCGGCAACCGTTGAGGGCCTCGCTGCCATCACCGCCGTGCTCGGCGAAGGCATCAGCGTCAACGTGACCCTGATCTTCTCCCTCGAGCGCTACCGCGCCGTGATCAACGCTTTCCAGTCCGGCCTCGAGCTGGCCAAGGAAAACGGCCACGACCTGTCCAAGATCCACTCCGTCGCCTCGTTCTTCGTCTCCCGCGTGGACACCGAGATCGACAAGCGCCTGGACGCGATCGGCAGCGAGGAAGCCAAGGCCCTCAAGGGCAAGGCCGGCGTCGCAAACGCCCGCCTGGCGTTCCAGGTCTACGAAGAACTGTTCTCCACCGAACGCTGGGCCGTGCTGGCCGAGGCCGGTGCCCTGCCGCAGCGTCCGCTGTGGGCCTCCACCGGCGTGAAGGACCCGGCCTACCCGGACACCCTCTACGTCACCGAGCTGGCAGCCGCCGGCGTCGTGAACACCATGCCGGAAAAGACCCTCGAGGCAACCTTCGACCACGGCGTGGTCACCGGTGACACCATCGCGGGCACCTACGAGGAAGCCAACGCGGTCCTGAACGCCCTCGAAGGCCTCGGCGTCTCCTACAACGACGTCGTCGCCCTCCTGGAATCCGAAGGCCTGGACAAGTTCGTGGCCTCCTGGAAGGAACTCCTCGGAGACGTCGAAGGCGCCCTCGCATCCGCACGGAAGGCTTCCTGACACCTCATGAGCTCACTCAGCTACGACGCAAGCGGTGCCGCACAGCAGGCCATCGAGCAGCATGTCCCGGCACTTGTTGAAGACCGGATCGCCAGCCGGATCTTCGCGAAGGACCATACCCTCTGGGGTGCCGACGCGGAGTCCGAATCAGCCATCCGCCTCGGTTGGGTGGAAGCGGCCACCGTTTCCCAGCCCCTGGTCGAAGGGATCCTGGAACTACGGGACGCCCTGAAGGCAGAAGGCATCACCCGGATTGTCCTGTGCGGCATGGGCGGCTCCTCGCTCGCCCCGGAAGTCATTGCCGGAACCGCCGGCGTCGAGCTGACCGTGCTGGACAGCACCGACCCCGAACAGGTCGGTGCTGTCCTCACGGAGCGCCTCGCCGAAACCGCGATCGTGGTTTCGTCCAAGTCCGGCTCCACCGTGGAAACCGACTCCCAGCGGCGTGTCTTCGAGAAGGCGTTCAACGACGCCGGCATCGACGCCAAGAGCCGCATCATCATCGTCACTGACCCGGGCTCGCCGCTCGACAAGGCATCCCGGGAAGCCGGCTACCGTGCGGTCTTCAATGCAGACCCCAACGTCGGCGGCCGTTTCTCCGCGCTGACCGCCTTCGGCCTGGTCCCCTGCGGCCTGGCCGGCGTCGACATCCAGGCACTCCTGGACGAAGCGGAAGAAGCCGCGGAAATCCTCCGCGAGGATTCCGAAGACAACATCGGCCTGTGCTTGGGCGCCGCCCTCGGCGGCACCTCGCCGCTGCGCAACAAGATCGTCATCGCCGAAGACGGCTCCGGCATTGTCGGTTTCGCCGACTGGGCCGAACAGCTCATCGCCGAATCCACCGGCAAGCTCGGCACCGGCGTGCTGCCCGTCGTCGCCGGCCCCTCGGCCCCCGAGGTCAGCAGCGGCGCCGACGACGTCCTGGTGGTCCGCCTGGTAGGCGCCGATTCCGACGTCGAACTTGGCGCGAACGAAGCGGCGATCGCCGGCGGCCTCGCCACCCAGATGTTCGTCTGGGAATTCGCCACCGCCGTCGCCGGCCGCCTGCTGGGCATCAACCCCTTCGACCAGCCCGACGTCGAAGCCGCCAAGGTGGCTGCGCGCGGCCTGCTCGACGCACGCCCTGAGCCCACCCCGGCCAACTTCACCGATGGCGCCGTCGAGGTCCGCGGCGGAGACTGGCTGGGCGGTGCGGCTACGGTGGAAGACGCCGTGAAGGCGCTGCTCGGCGGCCTCGGCCAGGACGGCTACCTCAGCGTCCAGGCCTACTTCGACCGGATCGCCTACGCGCCGTTCGAAGGCGTCCGCGACCAGCTCGCGGCAGCAAGCGGCCGTCCGGTAACGTTCGGCTGGGGTCCGCGGTTCCTGCATTCCACCGGCCAGTTCCACAAGGGCGGCCCGGCCATCGGCTCCTTCCTGCAGATCACCGCGGCCGGTTCCGGGGACGTCGAGATCCCTGAGCGCCCCTTCACGTTCGGCCAGCTGATCGCAGCCCAGGCCGCAGGTGATGCCCAGGTCCTCGAAAACCACGGACGTCCCGTCCTCCGCCTGCACCTCGTGGAGCGGAGCGCGGGTGTCGCCCAGCTCCAGGAAATCGTCGCCGCGCTGGCCGCCCAGGCCACCGCGCTCGAAAGCTAAGGCACAATCCAAACATGCCAGAAACTGAAAACGGCAGGAAAACTGCCGTCCGCAATCCCCTGCGGGATCCGCGCGACCGGCGCCTGAACCGCATCGCGGGTCCGTCGTCGTTGGTGTTCTTCGGAGTCACCGGCGACCTCGCCCGCAAGAAGCTCATGCCGGCCGTGTACGACCTCGCGAACCGCGGGCTGCTGCCTCCGAGCTTCGCGCTGGTCGGCTTCGGCCGCCGCGACTGGAGCAACGAGGACTTCGCCAACGAGGTACGGGAGAACGTCAAAGCGCACTCCCGCACCCCGTTCGACGAAGCGGTCTGGAACCAGCTGTCCGAAGGCATCCGTTTCGTCCAGGGCGAGTTCGACGACGACGAGGCGTTCAAGCGCCTCGACGCCACCCTGGCTGAGCTGGACGAGAACCGCGGCACCCGGGGGAACCACGGCTTCTACCTGTCGATTCCGCCCAAGGCGTTCGAACAGGTTTGCCGGCAGCTCTCCCGCCACGGACTGGCCCAGGCGGCGGACGGCCAGTGGCGCCGCGTGGTCATCGAAAAGCCCTTCGGCCATGACCTCGAGTCGGCCCGGAAGCTGAACGACATTGTCGAATCCGTATTCCCGCAGGACGCGGTGTTCCGCATCGACCACTACCTTGGCAAGGAAACGGTCCAGAACATCCTGGCGCTGCGCTTCGCAAACCAGCTGTTCGAACCGATCTGGAACGCCAACTACGTGGACCACGTGCAGATCACCATGGCCGAGGACATCGGCACCGGCGGCCGCGCCGGCTATTACGACGGCGTGGGCGCGGCGCGCGACGTCATCCAGAACCACCTCCTGCAGTTGCTTGCACTGACCGCCATGGAGGAGCCGATCTCCTTCAACGCCGACGACCTGCGCGCCGAGAAGGAAAAGGTCCTGGCCGCCGTCAAGCTGCCCGAGGACCTCTCCACCCATTCGGCCCGCGGGCAGTTCACGGGCGGCTGGCAGGGCGGCGAGCTCGTCCAGGGTTACCTCGAGGAAGACGGCATCCCCGCCGATTCCAAGACCGAAACCTACGCCGCCATCCGGCTGGACATCAACACCCGCCGCTGGAGCGGGGCACCGTTCTACCTGCGCGCCGGCAAGCGCCTTGGCCGCCGAGTGACCGAGATCGCGGTCGTCTTCAAGCGCGCCCCCAACCTGTTGTTCGGGGGCCACCACAGCGAGGACGACTTCGGCCAGAACGCCGTGGTCATCCGTGTCCAGCCGGACGAGGGCGCCACGATCCGTTTCGGTTCGAAAGTTCCTGGCACGCAGATGGAAGTCCGCGACGTCACCATGGACTTCGGCTATGGCCACTCCTTCACGGAGTCCAGCCCCGAAGCCTACGAGCGGCTCATCCTCGACGTGCTGCTGGGCGAACCACCGCTGTTCCCCCGCCACCAGGAAGTCGAAGAGTCCTGGAAGATCCTGGACCCCTTCGAGGAATACTGGGCAGGCCTGGATGAGCAGCCCGAACCCTATGCTCCGGGCAGCTGGGGACCGGCTTCGGCCGACGAACTGCTGGCCCGCGACGGACGAAGCTGGAGAAGGCCATGATTGTAGATCTTCCCGACACCACTACCTCGAAGGTCTCCAAGAAGATCACCTCGCTACGCGAGCAGGGCGGCGTCATCGCCCTGGGCCGGGTGCTGACCCTCGTGGTCGTCACCAAGTCCGGCCTGGAGGAAGAAGCCATCGAGGCGGCCAACGAGGCCAGCCGCGAACACCCGTGCCGGATCATCGTGCTGGCCGACGCCGGAGCCGAGGCCCCGGACCGGCTGGACGCCCAGATCCGGGTGGGCGGTGACGCCGGTGCCTCCGAGGTGATCGTGCTGCGCGGCTTCGGTTCGCTCGCCAAGGAGAGCGAATCGCTCGTGGCCGGGCTGTTGCTGCCGGACGCTCCGATTGTGGCCTGGTGGCCGCACGGTGCCCCGGACAACGCCTGCGAAACCTCGATCGGCCGGATCTCGCACCGACGCATCACGGATTCGGCCAACGAGCCCGATCCCGCTGCGGCCCTGGAGCGGATCCGCACCACCTACCGGGCTGGCGACACCGACCTTGCCTGGACCCGCCTGACGAACTGGCGCCTGCAGCTCGCCGCGGCGCTGGACCAGGTGGACGACTCCCCCGTCACGGCCATCACCGTGGAGGGCGCGTCGGATTCACCCAGCACCCTGCTGCTCGCAGCCTGGCTGACCCTCTTCCTCGACGCCCCGGTGGAGATCGTGGAGGACCCGGCCGGCACCGGCATCCGCCGGGTCTTGCTGAACCGCGCCACCGGCGACGTGCAGCTGCACCGTCCCGGATTGACCGTGGCCGAGCTGACCCAGCCCGGCCAGCCGGCCCAGCGCATTTCGCTGCCCCGCCGCAGCCTGCGCGATTGCCTCGCAGAAGAATTGCGCCGGCTCGATCCGGACGACGTCTTCGGCGAAGTGATTACTATGGGACTGCCCCGCACCGACAGCAAGGAGTAGCGTTCCGTGACCGTAGAGCCCAGAGTAAGCATCCACCCCGACTCCAACGTCCTGATGGCCGCGATTGCGGCCCGCCTCATCACCAAGCTGGTGGATGTGCAGGACAAACACGGGGAAGCCACCGTCGTCCTGACGGGCGGCACCGTGGGAATCGGAACCCTCAAGGCCGTGGCGGCCTCTCCCGCGGCACCGGCCGTGGACTGGTCCCGGGTCAACCTCTGGTGGGGTGACGAGCGGTTCGTGGCCAAGGACAGCCCGGACCGCAACACCCGCCAGGCACACGAGGCGCTGCTGTCCGGCCTGCCGCTGGATCCGGAGCGCGTCCACGAGCCCGGTTCCTCGGACGAGTTCGCCTCGGCCGACGACGCCGCTGCGGACTATGCGGCCCGGCTGAAGGCGGCCGCCGAGGCCGAGCACGCTGCCGACATGTCGGACGATCGTCCGGCGGAGGCCGGAGAGCTGCCGCGCTTCGACGTGCTGCTGCTCGGCGTCGGTCCCGATGCGCACATCGCCTCGCTCTTCCCCGAGCAGGCGGGCATCAGGGTCCAGGACCGCACGGTGGTGGGCGTGGAGAACTCCCCCAAGCCGCCGCCGTCGCGCGTTTCCCTGACGCTGCCGGCAATCAACTCGGCGCAGGAGATCTGGATGGTCGTCGCGGGCGAGGACAAGGCCGGCGCGGTCGGACTGGCCCTCGCAGGGGCGAACCCGGTGCAGGTCCCGGCAGCGGGCCCGCACGGCCGCTCGCGGACGCTGTGGCTGATCGACGAGAACGCAGCTTCCCGTGTTCCGCAGCAGCTAGTCCGCAAGGATCCCGCGGGAGCGTAACCTTTTCAGCGCTCCAGCCAGGACACGTTCAGCGTCCTGGCTGGAGCGCCTTTCTTTAACGTAATCGAGGTGGCTCTTGAACACCTCGTCGTCCTGCCTTTCGCAGGGCGCCACACCGGGTTCCCGGGCGGCCACGAGGCCGCACTTCGGGCAGTCCCAGCTCGGCGGAATCTGGTCTTCCGGCAGCTTAAGAAAAACAAGCCGCGTCTCGTGTCCATTGGCGCACCAATAGGGAACACGAATACGCGGCAAGCTTTCGCCGACAGTGCTGTCGGACTGGTTTTTGGGACCTGTTCCGGCGGTTACGCCGGCCCTGGTGCCCCGGAATCCTTGGCTGCCATGAACCATCGTCAAGCTCCTCGAGAGTCGGCGGCATCGCGTAAAGCCACGCAGCCAAGTCTAATGCCGGGAGCCCGACGGCGGCAGTGCCGGTTTCCGTCGCGGAACGGCTGTGCTCAGGAGTCTCCGCCGGAGGTGAAGCGCATGATCAGGCCGAGGCCGATGATCACGACGCCCCAGGTGCAGCCGAGCACGATGGTGAAGCGGTTGAGGTTGCGCTCCGCGACGCCCGAGGAGCTGAGGCCTGAGCTCATGCCGCCGCCGAACATGTCGGAGAGGCCACCGCCGCGGCCCTTGTGCAGGAGGATGAGCAGGGTCAGCAGAAGGCTGGTGATGCCCAGCAGGATCTGCAGGATTACTTGAAGAACGTCCACGACGGCCTTTCAGGAGTGCGGAAAGCGGGAGCGCTACCCGGCCTAGGCCGCGGTGATGTGGCTCTCGAACCTGACAATGTTAGCAAACTCGGCCGGGTCGAGGCTGGCGCCACCCACGAGGAGGCCGTCCACGTCGGCTTCGGCCATGATCGCCGCAGCATTGTTGGCCTTGACGGAACCGCCGTAGAGGAGGCGGGTGCCGGCGGCCACGGCGTCGTCGAACAGGGAGGCCAGTTCCGCGCGGATTGCGGCACACATTTCCTGGGCGTCTTCCGGCCCTGCGACCTCGCCCGTGCCGATGGCCCAGACGGGCTCGTAGGCCACGACGAGTTCCTTGGCCTGCTCTGCGGTGAGGCCTTCGACGCCGGCGCGCAGCTGGGCGAGGGTGTGCTCCACATGGGTGCCGGCCTGGCGGATCTCGAGGCCTTCACCGATGCACAGGACCGGGGTGACCTCGTGCCGGAAGGCGGCCTTCACCTTGGCGTTGAGGACCTCGTCGGACTCGTTGTGGATGGTGCGGCGTTCGCTGTGGCCCACCAGGACGTAGGAGCAGCCGAGCTTGTTCAGGAACTGGCCGGAGATGTCGCCGGTGTAGGCGCCGGAGTCGAACTGGGACAGGTCCTGTCCGCCGTAGACGACCTTGAGCTCGTCGCCCTGGACCAGGGTCTGGACGCCGCGGAGATCGGTGAACGGCGGGAAGACGGCAACCTCGACGCGGCTGTAGTCGTGCTTGGCGTCGGACAGGGTCCAGGCAAGCTTCTGCAGCAGGGTGATGCCCTGGACGTGGTCCATGTTCATCTTCCAGTTGCCGGCGATGAACGGCGTGCGGACGAAGTTTCCATTGGCAGAGGTTGTCACGTGTGCTCCAAAGAAGTAGTGAAAAGGGAAACCGGCAAGGTGCTGCTCCCGAAGGAACGGCACCTTGCCGGCTTGGTGCCTGCTGGCGGGTGTTGCTGCCTAGCGGTCGAGAACGCTCAGGCCCGGGAGTTCCTTGCCTTCAAGGTATTCCAGGCTGGCGCCGCCGCCCGTGGAGATGTGGCCGAACTGCGAGTCGTCGAAGCCGAGCGTGCGCACGGCTGCAGCGGAGTCGCCGCCGCCGACCACGGTGAAGGCTTCGGTTTCGGTCAGCGCCTGCGCGATCGCGCGGGTACCGGCGGCGAAGGCTTCGAACTCGAAGACGCCCATGGGGCCGTTCCAGAACACGGTGCGTGCACCCTTGATCTGCTCGGCGAACAGGGCAGCCGATTCCGGTCCGATGTCCAGGCCGATGCCTGCAGCACCGAAGGAGCTCGCTTCGATGGCGTCCGCGGCGACGATCTCGTGCTCGGCGTCCGCGGCGAAGCGGCTGGCGACGACGACGTCAACCGGGATCACGAAGGTGGTTCCGGCGTCGGAAGCGCGCTTGAGGTAGTCCTGGACCACGGGAATCTGGTCTGCCTCAAGAAGGCTGCTTGCCACCTTGTGCCCGGCTGCAGCCAGGAAGGTGAAGAGCATGCCGCCGCCGACGAGGATGGTGTCGGCCTTGCCCAGCAGGTTGTCGATCACGGCGAGCTTGTCGGAGACCTTGGACCCACCGAGGACCACGACGTAGGGACGCTGGGTGTCGGCCGTGAGCTTCCGCAGGACCTCTACCTCGGTGTGCACGAGGTCGCCCTGGTAGGACGGCAGGCGGGTGGCGACGTCGTAGACGCTGGCGTGCTTGCGGTGCACAGCGCCGAAGGCGTCGTCCACGAAAGCACCGTTGCCGCCGGTGAGGGCCACCAGCTCGTCGGCGAAGGTGCCGCGCTCGGCGTCGTCCTTGCTGGTTTCACGGGCGTCGAAGCGCACGTTCTCCAGGACGAGCACTCCGCCGTCCTGCAGGCCGGCTGCGGCCTCCTTGGCGGCGGTACCGACGGTATCCGCGGCCAGGGTGACCGGGAAGTCAGCCAGCTCGGCGAGGCGCGCCACGGCGGGCTTCAGGGAGTACTTGTCTTCGGGTGCGCCCTTGGGGCGTCCGAGGTGGGCGGTTACGAGCACACGGGCACCGGCGTCCGAGAGCTTCTTGAGGACCGGGATGGAGGCCTTGACGCGGCCGTCGTCGGTCACTGTAGAGCCGTCGAGCGGCACGTTCAGGTCACTTCTGACCAGAACGTACCGCCCGCGGACACCTTCAGCGATGAGTTCGTTGAGGGTGTGAGATGTCATGTGTCTACCCTAGCCCAGCTTGGATGCGACGAGCTCCGTGAGGTCGACCAGGCGGTTGGAGTAGCCCCACTCGTTGTCATACCAGGACACAACCTTGACCTGGTTGCCGATGACCTTGGTCAGGCCGGAGTCGAAGATCGAGGAGGTGGGGTCACCGACGATGTCGGAGGAGACGATCGGGGCGTCGGTGTAGCTCAGGATGCCCTTGAGGCTGGACTCGGCAGCGGCCTTGACCGCGGCGTTGACCTCGTCGACCGTGACTTCGCGGGAAACGGTGACCGTGAGGTCCGTCGCGGAGCCGGTGGGGACGGGAACGCGGATGGCGTAGCCGTCCAGCTTGCCCTTGAGTTCCGGGAGGACCAGGCCGATGGCCTTGGCTGCGCCGGTGGAGGTGGGGACCATGTTGATGGCGGCGGCGCGGGCGCGGCGGAGGTCGCTGTGCGGGCCGTCCTGCAGGTTCTGGTCTGCGGTGTAGGCGTGGACGGTGGTCATCAGGCCGCGTTCGATGCCGAAGGAGTCGTTGATGACCTTGGCCAGCGGGCCGAGGCAGTTGGTGGTGCAGGAAGCGTTGGAGATGATGTTGTGCGCGGCGGGGTCGTAGAGGCCGTCGTTCACGCCCATCACGATGGTGATGTCTTCGTCGCTGGCGGGAGCGGAGATCAGGACCTTCTTGGCGCCGGCGTCGATGTGCTTCTGGGCTGCGGCGGCCTTGGTGAAGAAGCCGGTGGACTCGATGACGATGTCCACGCCGAGCTCGCCCCAAGGCAGGTTTGCGGGATCGCGTTCGGCGAGGACCTTGATGGCCTTGCCGTCCACCACGAGCTGGCCGTCGACAACTTCGACGGACTGGGTCAGGCGACCACCGACGGAGTCGTACTTCAGCAGGTGGGCCAGTGCTTCGGGGCTGGTGAGGTCGTTGACCGCAACGATCTCGAGATCGGCGCCCTGGGCCAGCGCTGCGCGGAAGTAGTTGCGTCCGATGCGGCCGAAGCCGTTGATACCAATACGGGTGGTCACTTTTTGTCTCCTTGGTGCTCTCTCAAGCACATCTAGTGAGTCGGAACTTGAGTCCAACTAACAAATCCCGCACGTCTTTGGGCAGAAGTGATTATCAGATCGGAGGGCGACCAGCCACGTTGCTGAAGGCTGACGACGCCTTCCGTGACCTATCTTACGTTCAAGAAAGCCCGCCCCTGCAACTGCAGGGGCGGGCTTTCCGCCATTTGGGCGAAATTCACGCGAATGTGAAGTTTGTTACACCCGCGTGTCTTCCGGATCACCCACTAGAGGACGATGAGTCCCGTGGCGTTGGCGCGGGCTGCTTCGAAGCGCTTGGCGACGTCGGCCCAGTTGACGATATTCCAGAACGCCTTGACGTAGTCGGCCTTCACGTTGACGTAGTCCAGGTAGAAGGCGTGCTCCCACATGTCCAGCATCAGCAGCGGGGTGGTGCCGACGGCGACGTTGCCCTGCTGGTCGTAGAGCTGCTCGATCAGCAGGTTGCCGGCGATGGGCTCGTAGGCCAGGAAGGCCCAGCCGGAGCCCTGAAGGCCGAGGGCGGCCGCGGTGAACTGGGCGCGGAAAGCGTCGAAGGAGCCGAAAGCGTCCTCGATGGCTGCCGCGAGTTCGCCTTCGGGCTTGTCGCCGCCATCCGGGGAGATGTTGTTCCAGAACACCGAGTGGTTGATGTGGCCGCCGGTGTGGAACGCCAGGTCCTTCGACAGGCGGTTGATGTTGGCGAAGTCGCCCTTTTCGCGGGCTTCGGCCAGCTGGGCCAGGGCGTTGTTGGCGCCGGCGACGTACGCGGCATGGTGCTTGCTGTGGTGCAGCTCCATGATCTTCGCCGAAATGTGCGGTTCAAGCGCCGCGTAGTCGTAGCCAAGCTCGGGCAGTACGTACTCTGTCACGAAACCCTCCAATGTTGTGGACCGTCGGTCCTGTTGCTAACTCGTTCTGTTCATCCGGCCGGAGCACCGGCCGGAAATCCCTGGGGAGTACTGCTTTTCCCGGCGGACCATCGGCATAACCGAAGGGCCCGCCCGGGTATTTCACCCCGCCGTGTCGATTCTAGGCACGGCGGCTATTCGTCCATCATTTCCGGAGTCACATTTGCCTCGGTGCCCGGGATGTCCAGTTCCGCGGCGCGCTTGTCCGCCATGGCGAGCAGGCGCCGGATCCGGCCGGCGATCGCGTCCTTGGTCATGGGCGGGTCGGCGAGGCGGCCGAGTTCGTCCAGGCTCGCCTGCTTGTGCGCGACGCGCAGTTCGCCGGCGTACTTCAGGTGGTCCGGGACGTCGTCGCCGAGGATCTCCAGGGCGCGGTCCACGCGGGCACCGGCGGCGACGGCCGCCTGGGCGGAGCGGCGAAGGTTGGCGTCGTCGAAGTTGGCCAAGCGGTTCGCCGTGGCGCGGACCTCCTTGCGCATGCGGCGCTCTTCCCAGACCATCAAGGCGTCGTGGGCGCCCATGCGGGTCAGGAGCTCGGCGATCGTGTCGCCGTCGCGGATCACCACGCGGTCCACGCCCCGCACTTCGCGGGCCTTGGCCTGGATGCCGAGGCGGCGGGCCGCACCCACCAGCGCGAGGGCGGACTCGGGGCCGGGGCAGGTGACTTCCAGCGACGAGGAGCGGCCGGGTTCGGTGAGCGAACCGTGGGCGAGGAACGCCCCGCGCCATACTGCTTCGGCGTCGGCCGCGGAGCCGTTCACGACGGCGGACGGCAGCCCGCGCACGGGGCGGCCCCGGCCGTCGAGCAGGCCGGTCTGCCGGGCGAGGGCCTCGCCGTCGCGCACCACGCGGACGACGTAGCGGCTGCCGCGCCGCAGTCCCCCGCCGGAAACGACGATGATCTCGCTCTGGTGCCCGTAGACCTCGGCGATGGCCGCACGCAGCCGCCGGGCGGTGGAGGCGAGGTCGACTTCGGCCTCGATGACGATGCGGCCCGAGATGATGTGGAGTCCCCCGGCGAAGCGCAGCATGGCCGAGACCTCGGCCTTGCGCACGGAGGACTTTTTGATATCCAGCCGGGAAAGTTCTTCCTTGACCGATGCGGTCAGTGCCATGGCGTGTTCCTAACTGTTCCCGAAAATATCGTGGTACGCCGCCGCCAGGAGGAGGGGGTCGTGGACCGGGCGGCGCCGGGACGCACCTACTCTACCGAAGACGACCTCCGCGCCGATGCGTCCGGCGGCCTTTTCGAACGTCGCAACGTCAGCCACGGATTCCGGATCGGCAAGGACCACGTCCACGCTGAACTCCGGGGCGTACTTGCGCAGCGCGTCCAGGTGGTCCGCCGCGCTCATGCCGGAAGTTTCCTTGGTGTCCATGGCGAGGTTCATGGTCAGGCAGCGCTTGGCGGCGGTGCCCACGAGTGCCTGCCGCATCTCGGGAAGGAGCAGGTGCGGCAGCACGGAGGTGTACCAGGAGCCCGGGCCGAGGATGATCCAGTCTGCCAGCTCGATGGCGGTGAGCGCATCGGTGCAGGCCGGTGCGTCCTGAGGGATGAGCCGGACGTCTTCCAGTGACCCGGCCACCGCACATTTCGCCTGGCCGGTGATGGTCTGCACGTCGTAGCCGCCGGCGGGCAGCGGCACGCGGACGTCGCCTTCGATGGTGAGCGGCACGCTGGACATCGGCAGCACCTGGCCGCGGGCGCCGAGCAGGGCTCCGGCCCATTTCAGCCCGGCGACGGTGTCGCCCAGGAGTTCCCAGAGGGTCATGATGAGCAGGTTGCCCATGGCGTGGTTGTCGAGCGGGCTTTCGCGGCCTTCCGGTGCCTTGAAGCGGTGCTGCATGACGTCGCGCCAGGTGCGCCCCCAGTCGGTGTCGTCGCAAAGGGCGCTCAGCGCCATGCGCAGGTCGCCCGGCGGGAGGACACCGTACTGTTCGCGGAGCCGCCCGGACGAGCCGCCGTCGTCGGCCACTGTCACGATGGCGGTCAGCTCGGAGGTGAGGAGGCGCAGCGCGGACAGCGACGCGGCCAGGCCGTGGCCGCCGCCGAGCGCCACCACCGAGGGGCTCTTGTCTTTCTGGCTGCCCGGCGTTCCCTTCGGCGGGATAAGCGGCAGCGGACCTGTCAGGACCCCCATTACTCGCGGCCCAGATCGCGGTGGCTGGTGGTGACGGTCACGCGCGGATACTGCGCCAGTCGTTTGGAGAGTTCGACCGCGACGGCCACCGAACGGTGTTTGCCGCCGGTGCAGCCCACGGCGATGGTGGCATAGTGCTTGTTCTCGGTGCGGTATCCGTCCAGGACGGGTTCGAGGGCCCGCACGTAGCGATCCACGAATTCCTTCACCCCGGCGGCTTCGAGCACATAATCGCGGACGTCGGCGTCCAGCCCGGTGTGCGGGCGGAGCTGCGGGACCCAGTGCGGGTTGGGGATGAAACGGGCGTCCGCCACGAAGTTGGCGTCCACGGGGAGGCCGTACTTGAAGCCGAAGCTCATGACGTTCAGGCGCAGCGTCACCGGACCGGTTTCGCTGAACAGCTCGGTGATCGCCGTGGCGAGTCCGTGGACGTTGAAGGCGCTGGTGTCCAGGAAGATGTCCGCGGATTCGCGCAATTCGCTGAGCACCTCGCGTTCGGCGGCGATGCCGTCCAGGATGCGTCCGCCGCCCTGCAGCGGGTGGGGCCGCCGACCCTGTTCGAAGCGCCGCACCAGGACGTCGTCGCTGGCGTCGAGGAAGAGCACCCGGAAGGTGATTCCGCTGGTGCTCAGGGCGCCGAGGGCGGCACGGATGTCGCTGAACAGCCCCTTGCTGCGGACGTCGACGACGATCGCGAGCTTCGGGATGGAGCCGGGCGCATGGGAGACGATTTCGGCCAGCGTGCCGAGCATCTGCGGGGGAAGGCCTTCCACGACGTACCAGCCGTGGTCCTCGAGGGCATCGGAGGCGGTGCTCCGGCCGGCGCCGGACATGCCTGTCACCACCAGCAGTTCCGCTTCGACAGGCTTGACGGGAATGAGTCCGTCCTGCTCCGCGCCGGATTCTGCCGTTGGCTCTGACATTAATTCTCCCCGTTTCAGATGGTCCGTTACCGGAGCCGCTGCGGCAGCGGTCCGTTCCTACCCTAGCTAAGATTCGAGGATTTCGCCGGTGGTCATGTTGATGGCGACGGCGGCCCCGTCACCTTCGGCTGCCTCGCCCAGATGCCTGCTGATCGCCTCCGCCAGCGAGGGCCCGATGCCCTTGGCCGCGGTGAGTTCGACGACGGAGGCCGCCTTGATCTTCTTGAGCGAACCGAAATGGGTCAGGAGAGCCTTCCGCTTGGCTTCGCCGAGGCCCGGCACGCCGTCCAGTGCGGAGACTGTCATGGCCTTCCCGCGCTTCTGGCGGTGGAAGGTGATGGCGAAGCGGTGGGCTTCGTCGCGGATGCGCTGGAGCAGATACAGGCCCTGCGAGGTGCGGGGCAGGATCACGGGGAAGTCACTGTCCGGCAGCCAGACTTCCTCGAGCCGCTTGGCCAGGCCCACCACGTAGACGTCGTCAACGCCGAGGTCCGCGAGGGCACGCGCGGCGGCATTCACCTGGGGCTGGCCGCCGTCGACGACGACGAGGTTGGGCGGGTAGGCGAACTTGGCTTTCGCCGGGGCTCCGGCGCCGTCGGCGGGCTGTGCGTCCGGCTCACCGGCGGCACGTTCCGCCTGCGCTGTCTCCTCTGAAGGGATCTCTCCCGACTTGGGCGGCTGGGCCGCCTTGTCCTGCAGGTAGTGGCGGAAGCGGCGGGTCAGGACGTCGTGCATGGCCGCGGTGTCGTCGCGGGCGGCGTCGCCGGTGATCGAGAACTTGCGGTAATCGGCTTTCTTGGGCAGCCCGTCCTCGACCACCACCATGGATGCCACCACGTTGGTGCCCTGGACATGCGAGATGTCGAAGCATTCGATCCGCAGCAGGGGCACTGGGAGTTCGAGGGCTTCCTGGAGTTCCTGCAGGGCCTGGGAACGCACCGTGATGTCGCCGGCGCGGCGCACTTTGTGCAGTTTCAGTGCCTGTTCGGCGTTTTCCCGGACCGTGGACATGAGGGCAGCCTTGTCACCGCGTTGCGGAACCCGGATGTCCACCTTTGCGCCACGCAGCCCGCCCAGCCATTCGATGAGTTCAGCATGGTTGGCCGGGGTCTCCGGAACCAGGACTTCCCGGGGGATCCGTTCCTGGTACTCGCCGTCCTCGCCGTAAACCTGCTGCAGGAGGTGCTCGATGAGTTCCGGCGTCGTCACGTCTTCGACCTTTTCGACCACCCAGCCGCGCTGGCCCCGGATGCGGCCGCCGCGCACGTGGAAGACCTGCACCGATGCTTCCAGGTCGTCTTCGTGCAAGGCGAAGACGTCCGCCTCGGTGTCCTCAGAGAGCACCACGGCGTTGCGTTCGAACACCTTGCGCAGGGCCGCGATGTCGTCGCGGACCCGGGCGGCGCGTTCGTAGTCGAGTTCGGCGACGGCCCCGGCCATCTCCTTCTCGAGGCGTCGGATGAACTTGCCGGCTTCACCGCCCATGAAGGCGCAGAAGTCCTCCGCCAGCTGCCTGTGTTCCTCCGGGGTGACCCGGCCGACGCACGGAGCGGAGCATTTGTCGATGTAGCCCAGGAGGCACGGCCGGCCGCTCGCCTGGGCCCGTTTCAGGACTCCGGGGCTGCAGCTGCGTACCGGGAAGACCCGGAGCAGGGTGTCCATGGTTTCGCGGATGGCGCCGGCGGTGTAGGGACCGAAGTAGCGGGTGCCTTTGCGGCGTTCACCGCGCAGCACCTGCACGCGGGGCAGCTTCTCCCCCATCGTGACGGCGAGGTAGGGGTAGCTCTTGTCGTCGCGGAAGACAACGTTGAAGCGCGGCTTGAATTCCTTGATCCAGGTGTATTCGAGCTGCAGGGACTCCAGCTCGCTGGCAACCACGGTCCATTCGACACTGCTCGCGGCGTGGACCATGGCGTGCGTCTTCGGCAGGAGACCGGCGGGGTTGGCGAAATACGAGTTCAGCCGGGAACGGAGGTTCTTGGCCTTGCCGACATAGATGACGCGCCCGTGCGGGTCCCGGAAGCGGTACACGCCCGGCGTCGTCGGAATTTCGCCCGTCCGGGGCCGGTAACTCGCTGGATCTGCCACGGATCCAGTCTAGTAAGGGAAACGGCGTGCCGCGGCCCAGCGCTATTCGGCGCTCTTGCTCTGGTTGTAGCCTGAAGCGCGTTCCTGCCCGCTGAGCGCCGCGATGGCGTCCATGATCCGGTCGGTGACCTCGCGCCGCGCCGGGAGCGAGTGATCCGGGCCCGTCTTGTCGAAGTACAGCGGCTCCCCCACCTTCATGGTGAAATGCTGCGGCCGGACGGCGTTGGTTTCGATCGACTGGAGCTTGTCCGTGCCGATCAGCCCCACAGGGACCACCGGGGCGCCGGTGGTGAGGGCGAGCCAGCCGACGCCGGTGCGGCCGCGGTACAGCAGCCCGTCGCGGGAACGGGTGCCCTCGGGGTAGATGCCGATGCCACGGCCGGCTTCGAGGATGTCCAGCAGGGTCTTGAGCGCCTGGACGCTGGCCGCCTGTTCGCCGCGCTCCACCGGGATGGAACCCACGGCCTGGAAGAACGCCTTCATGGCACGGCCCTTGAAGCCCTTGCCTGTGAAGTATTCGGCCTTCGCGAAGAAGGCCACGCCACGGGGCATCAGCGCCTGGACAATTACGCTGTCCAGGAAGGACTGGTGGTTGGGAGCGACAATGAACGGGCCGTCCTTGGGCACGTTTTCCAGGCCGATGACGGTTGGCCGGCAGCTGCCGGAGATCAGTCCGCGGGTTGTCCAGCGGATGACATCAAAGGCTTCCATCGTTCTGCACCTCGCTCAGCGCCGCCGCACGGACAACGTCCAGTTCTTCAATCTTCTTCCGCAACTCATCTGCCGTCCGGACCACCGAAATGGCACCGGCCGCCTCAAGCTCACCGTCGGGAGCGAACCCCCAGCCGACTCCGACGCAGTCCAGGCCGTTGGCCAGGGCTCCTGCGACATCCTGGTGCCGGTCCCCGACCATCACAGCGCACTGGCCGCCCAGTCCGGCGAGGGCCGCGCCGACGATTTCGACCTTCCCGACGGGCACTCTCCGGCCCGACGGCAGGACGGCATCGGGAGACTCGTCGTCGGAGGAGCCGCAGATCGCGGTGAAAAACCCGGCAATGCCGTGGTGCTCCAGAACGATCCTGGCCAGGCGCTGGGGCTTCTGGGTTGCGACGGCGACCGGCCGGCCAGCCGTGGAGAAATAGTCCAGCAGTCCGTGGATGCCGGGGTAGAGGCGGCTCGCCGCGATTCCGGTGGCCAGGTAATGCGCCCGGTAGCGGGTGATCGCTTCCTCGACCAGCTCCGCTGGAACCCCTGCGATGGTGCCGAGCGAGTCGCTGAGCTTGGGGCCGACCATGGAATCCAGGGCTACCTGATCCGGGACGGGTAATCCCATTTCACTCAACGCGGCGGCGATCCCGCCTGTGATTCCGCCGGCAGGATCGACAAGGGTGCCGTCCAGGTCGAAGATTACGGGCACCGATGTTTGAGTCACCGGGTTAGTTTCTCACGAGTTCAGGCATGCCTGAAATTCACATTCCGGCCGGGGAATACTTCCGGGAGAGCGCTGGACGCGCGCCCCCGGGTTCCCCGGCCGGGAAGGCTATGAGCGGCCGAGGATCTCCGCGAGGAAGGTGCCTGTGTGGCTGTCCGGGGACTTGGCGACTTGCTCGGGGGTGCCCGTGGCCACGATGCGTCCGCCGCCGGAACCGCCGTTGGGGCCAAGGTCCACGATCCAGTCGGCGGACTTGATGACGTCCAGGTTGTGCTCGATGGTAATCACCGTGTTCCCCTTGTCCACCAGGCCCTGGAGCACCAGGAGGAGCTTGCGGATGTCCTCGAAATGCAGGCCGGTGGTGGGCTCGTCCAGGACGTAGATGCTGCGGCCGTTGGAGCGCTTCTGCAGTTCCGAGGCGAGCTTCACGCGCTGTGCCTCGCCGCCGGACAGGGTGGTGGCCGGCTGGCCGAGGCGCACGTAGCCGAGGCCGACGTCGACCAGGGTGTTCAGGTGCCGGGCAATCGGGGTGAACGCGGCGAAGAACTCCGCGCCCTCCTCGATGGGCATGTTCAGCACATCGGCGATGGTCTTGCCCTTGTAGTGGACTTCCAGGGTTTCGCGGTTGTAGCGCGCACCGTGACATACCTCGCACGGGACATAGACGTCCGGGAGGAAGTTCATCTCGATTTTCAGGGTGCCGTCGCCCGAACAGGCCTCGCAGCGCCCGCCCTTCACGTTGAAGGAGAAGCGGCCGGGCTGGTAGCCGCGGACCTTGGCCTCGGTGGTCTCCGCGAAGAGCTTGCGGATGTTGTCGAACACACCCGTGTACGTGGCCGGGTTGGAGCGCGGGGTACGGCCGATGGGGCTCTGGTCCACGTGCACCACCTTGTCCAGGTGTTCGAGGCCTTGTATGGTGCGGTGCCGTCCGGCCACCTGCTTGGCGCCGTTGAGCTTGTTCGCCAGCACCTTGTACAAGATCTCGTTGACCAGGGTGGACTTGCCGGAACCGCTGACGCCGGTCACCGCGGTGAGCAGGCCGAGCGGGAAGGTGGCGTCCACATTGTTGAGGTTGTTCTCACGGGCGCCGACGACCTTCAGCTCGCGCTTCTTGTCGTACTTGCGCCGTTTGGCGGGAATCCCGATGCTGCGCCGTCCGGACAGGTAGTCGCCGGTGAGCGAGTTTCGGTTTTCCAGGAGCTCCCGGTAGGGCCCGGAGTGCACCACCTGGCCGCCGTGCTCGCCGGCTCCGGGGCCGATATCCACCACCCAGTCGGCCTCGTGGATGGTGTCTTCGTCGTGCTCCACCACGATCAGGGTGTTGCCGAGGTCGCGCAGGCGGGTAAGGGTCTCGATCAGCCTGCGGTTGTCCTTCTGGTGCAGGCCGATGGAGGGTTCGTCCAGCACGTAGAGCACGCCCACCAGACCGGAGCCGATCTGGGTGGCGAGGCGGATGCGCTGGGCTTCGCCGCCGGACAGAGTGCCGGAGGGGCGTTCCAGGTTCAGGTATTCGAGCCCGACGTCCAGGAGGAAGGTCAGGCGCGCCTGGATCTCCTTGAGGACCTGGTGCGCGATCTGGGCTTCGCGGCCGGTCAGGGTGAGGTTGCCCAGGAACGCGGCGCATTCGCGCATGGGCAGCGCAGACACTTCGGCGATGGACTTGCCGTTGATCAGCACGGAGAGCGAGGCCGGGTTGAGGCGGGCGCCGTTGCACGCGGGGCACGGGATCTGGCGCATGTACTCTTCGTAGCGGTCGCGGGCCCAGTCCGAATCGGTTTCGCCGTGCTTGCGGTGCACGTACTGGATGGCGCCTTCGAAGCCGGTGCTGTATTTGCGTTCCCGGCCGAAGCGGTTGCGGTACTGGACGACGACCTTGTGGTCCTTGCCGTGCAGTACGGTGCGGCGGACTTCGGCGGGCAGTTTCTCCCAGGCGGTATCCATGGAGAAGCCGAGCTCCATGGACAGGCCTTCGAGCAGCCGGTTCCAGTATTCCGTGGTGGCGGTACCCAGGGACCACGGGGCAATGGCGCCTTCGTTGAGCGAGAGCTCGGGGTTGGGCACCACCAGTTCCTCGTCCACCTCGAGCTTCGTGCCGATGCCGGTGCAGGCCGGGCAGGCGCCGAAGGGGTTGTTGAAGGAGAAGGAGCGCGGCTCGATTTCGTCGATGGCCAGCGGGTGCTCGTTGGGGCACGCCAGGTTCTCCGAGAACGCCCGGATGCGGTGGGGGTCCTCCTGGCCCAGGTCCACGAATTCCGCGAGCACGCGGCCCTCGGCGAGTGACAGGGCCGTTTCGATGGAGTCTGTGAGGCGCTGGCTGATGCCTTCCTTGACCACCAGGCGGTCCACCACCACCTCGATGGTGTGCTTAAACTGCTTGCCGAGCTTGGGCGGGTCGCTCAGCTGGATGAGTTCGCCGTCCACGCGGGCGCGCGCGTAGCCCTTGGCAGTGAGCTCCTTGAAGAGTTCCACGAACTCGCCCTTGCGTCCGCGGACCACCGGGGCCAGGACCTGGAAGCGGGTTCCGGCGTCGAGCTCGAGGAGCTGGTCCACGATCTGCTGCGGCGTCTGGCGGGTGATGGGCTCGTGGCACACAGGGCAGTGAGGGCGGCCGACTCGTGCCCACAAAAGACGCATGTAGTCGTAGATCTCGGTGATGGTGCCCACGGTGGAGCGCGGGTTCTTGCTGGTGGACTTCTGGTCGATGGACACCGCCGGCGACAGGCCCTCGATGAAGTCGACGTCCGGCTTGTCCACCTGGCCGAGGAACTGCCGGGCATAGGCCGAGAGGGATTCCACGTAGCGGCGCTGGCCCTCGGCGAAGATGGTGTCGAACGCGAGGGACGACTTGCCGGACCCGGACAGACCGGTGAACACGATCATGGCGTCACGGGGCAGGTCGAGGTCGACGTTGCGGAGGTTGTGTTCCCGCGCGCCCTTGACGACGAGCCGGGACAGGTCATGTCCGGCTGGCTTCAGGGGAGCTGGGGGAACGCTCTTGAGGGTTTCGACGGCGGAGTCTTCAGCTACGGCTTTGGGCACCCACTAATGCTAATCGAAAACTTCTTCGAATTTCCATGTGTGCCCGGCCACCCCTGCCGCACTGCCTGAGCGGACCCGACGGCGGCCCGTGCCACCGCAGTGCGTGCGTACGCGTCGCTCCGAGGGCCCCGGCGCGAGCTTGCGGGCGCGGGAAAGGAAGCTGCGCCTTACGTTTCGTCGTAGGCGGCCGCGAGCAGCTGGACCGCCTCGGCGAAACTAGCGCCCTGGGCCCGGGCCGCCGCGGCGTATTCGGCGGCCACGGCGGCGAGCACGCTGTGCCGTTCGTCGCGGGCGCAGACCACTGTTCCGTTCCTGCCCCGGGTGGCGACGACGCCGGCCGCCTCGAGTTCCTTGTACGAGCGGGCCACGGTGTGCGGAGCGACGTCCAGCTGCTCGGCCAGCTTCCGCACCGCCGGCAGCCTGCTGCCGACCGGCAGGGTACCGCTGTCGGCAAGGTCGATGACGCGCAGCCGGAGCTGCTCGAACAGCGGCACGGAACTCGTCTGGCTGGGCCGCCACTCCCCCGGGAACACGGCCTGGGCGCTCATCGCGGCATCCCGGCACCGGCGCCGTCGAGCGGTGTGTCCGGCTCGCCGCTCCCGGCGAACTGGGCCTCGTGCAGCGTGGCGTAATGGCCGCCCCGGGCCAGCAGGGTCTGGTGCGTGCCGTGCTCGACAATCCGTCCGTGGTCCATGACGAGAATTAGATCAGCGTCCCTGATCGTGGACAAGCGGTGCGCGATCACGAAGGACGTCCGATTGCTCCGGAGCCTGTGCATCGCGTGCCGGATCAGTACCTCCGTGCGGGTGTCCACCCAGCTCGTGGCCTCGTCCAGGACCAGGACCGGCCGCTCCGACAGCCGGGCCCGGGCAATGCTGAGCAGCTGCCGCTGTCCCTGGCTGAGCGGCTCCCCGCCGTTGCTGAGCATGGTGGCGTACCCGTCCGGAAGGGACCGGACGAAGTGGTCCACGTGGCTTGCCTCGGCGGCGGCGACGATGTCCGCGTCACTTGCGGAGGGGTCGCCGTAGGCGATGTTTTCCCGGATGGTCCCCGTGAAGATCCAGGATTCCTGGAGGACGACGCCGAAGTGCTGGCGGAGCGCGTCGCGGGGCATCTGCGAAATGTCCACGCCGTCCACGGTGATCCGGCCGGCGTCGGGCTCGTGGAAGCGCAGGAGCAGGTTCACCAGAGTGGTCTTGCCTGCCCCGGTGTGCCCGACGATCGCCACCGTCTGGCCCGGAGCCACGGTGAAGGAGAGGTCTTCCAGGACCGGGGTGTCGGGGCGGTAGCCGAAGGAAATGTGCTCGAAGGCGACGGCGCCGCGGCGGCCGTTCGCGGAGGCGGCATCCGGCACGGACGCCGCCTCGGGCGACAGCTCGGGGGCGTCGAGCAGTTCGAAGATCCGGGCGGCAGAGGCGGAGCAGGACTGGAGTGCCTGGACCATGCCGCCGATCTGCCCGAGCGGCTGGCTGAACAGGCGGTTGAACTGGATGAACGCCTGGATCCCGCCGATCGTCATGGCCCCCGCGAGGAACTGCAGCCCGCCCACCAGTGCCACCCCCACGTAGCTGGCGTTCGAGACGAAGGCCATAAGCGGCTGCACCAGCCCGGACAGGAACTGGGCGCGGGCACTGGCGGTGTACAAGGTGCTGTTCCGCACGGCGAAACGGTCCGCCATGAGGCCCCCGGCACCGAAGAGCTTGATGGTTTCATGGCCGGAGGCGGTTTCCTCCACGATCGAGTTGACGTCGCCGGTGGCCGCCCATTGCCGGGCGAAGTCGTTCCGGGCGGGCCGGCTCACGAAATAGGACAGCAGGGCGGATACCGGGACGGTGAGGAGCGCCACGAGGGCAAGCAACGGGGAAATCAACAGCATCATGCACAGCGAGGCGAAGGCCATCAGCAGGGAGGTGACCAGCTGGCCCAGTAGCTGGTTCAGGAGTTGGGCGACATTGTCGAGGTCGTTGCTCGCCCGGCTCAGCACGTCTCCGCGGCTGCGGCCGTCGTAGTGGGCCACCGGGACGCGGTGCAGCTTGTCTTCGACGGCTTCGCGGAGCCTGTAGGCGAGCCCTTGGACCGCTCCGGCGGTCAGCGTCCCCTGCGCCCAGCTCAGTACCGACGCGACGATGTACATTGCCGTGACGGGGACCAGCAGGGCGGCGAATCGAGCCGCGTTGAAGCCTCCCCCGAGCACCGCTTCGGCGACGACGTCGGTGGCGTCGCCGAGGATCTTCGGCGCGGAGACGTTGAGGACCACGAAGCAGGCGATGCACACGAGGGCGCCGGTCATCGCCGCGCGGGACGGATCCAGCAATTCGATCAGGCGCATCAGCGCGCGCCCGCGGCGCGGCCGCTTCAGGCGTTCCTTGGCCGCCTCCGCCGTCGCCGGCCGACTCATGGCTCTTCCGCCGTTTCGAGCTGGGAGGCGACGAACTCGCGGTAGTGCTCCGACGTGCCCAGCAAGCCGGCATGGGTGCCGCTGCCGACAAGCCTCCCGTTGTCCAGTACGAGTATCCGGTCCGCGGTTGCGACGCTGCGGACCCGCTGGGCCACCATGAGCACCACGGATGTGGCGAGGCGTGGCCGCAGCGCCTCGAGGATCCGGGTTTCTGTGACCGCGTCGAGGGCGGAGAAGCTGTCGTCGAAGAGGTGGATGGACGCCGGCCGCAGGAGGGCCCGGGCGATGCAGAGCCGCTGCTTCTGCCCGCCGGAGAGCCCGCCGCCCTGCGCGAGGACGGTGTTGAGGCCGTCGGGGAGGGCGGAAACGAACGACGCCGCCTGCGCCAGCTCAAGCGCTTCCCACAGTTGTGCGTCGCTCGCCGTGGGGAGGGCGATCCTGAGGTTGTCCGCGACGCTTCCGTCGAAGAGCCAGTTCCGCTGCGGCACGGCGGCGATGCCACGCCGCAGCACGTCCAGGGGGACTCCGCGCGTGTCCTCGCCGCCGATGGTGATGGTGCCGCTGCTCGCGTCGAACAACCGGGGCACTAGCCGCAGGAGGGTGGATTTTCCGCTGCCCGTGGAACCGATGATGGCCGTGGTCGTTCCCGGATAGGCCTCGAAACTGATGTGTTCCAGGACGTGGGCTTCGGCTCCGGGGAAGGCGAAGGAGACGTCCTTGAAGTGCAGAGCCGCCCTGGCCGGCCCGCCTCCCGGTGACGGCGACGGGCTGCCGTGCCCCGTTGGGGCCTGGGAAACCGGGGCAGGGGATGCCGGGTTCCCGCTGTTCGCTTGCCGCTCGTCCGGGATGGTGAGGATTTCGCTGATCCGTTCGGCGCTGACCTCTGCCCGGGGCGCGGCGGAGAGCACGTACATGGCCATCATGATGGCGAGCAGGATCTGCATGATGTAAGCCGTGAAGGCGGTCAGTGCGCCGAGTTCCATCGCACCGCCGACAATCCGGAGCCCGCCCAGCCACACCACCGCCACGGACGACAGGTTCACCACGGTCATCACCAACGGAAGCATTACCGCCACGATCCGTGCCGAACGCAGGTTGTTGCCCGTGAGCGCACCGTTGGCGGCGGCGAAGCGTTCCTTTTCGTAGGGGCGCCGGACGAAGGCGCGGATCATCATGACCCCCAGGATCTGTTCCCGGATCACGGTGTTGAGACGGTCTACGAGCCCTTGCCCTTGCCGGTACAGCGGGACCAGTTTGCGGACGATCCGGAGCATGATGAGCATCAGCAAGGGAATGATGGCGAAGACCAGCCACGCCAAGGTCCCGTCCTGCCCCACGGCGAGGATCACACCGCCGACGCCCATGACGGGGGCCGCGACGAGCATGCTGAACACGAGGATCACCGCGGTCTGTATCTGGAGGACGTCGTTGGTGGTGCGGACCACCAGGCTGGCCGGGCCGAAACGTTCCGCTTCCTGGGCGGGCAGCGCGTGGATCTTCTCGAAAAGTTCCTGCCGCAAGCGCCGCCCGACCTTCATCGCGACGACGGCCCCCAGGTAGCCGGCGGACACCGCCGCGATTACCTGGACGAAAGCCAGTGCGAGCATCCGTGCGCCGAGTTCCAGCACCACGGAGCTGTTCCGGGCGACCAGTCCGTCGTCGATGATCTCGGCGTTCAGGGTGGGAAGCAGGAGGGTGGAGCCGACCTGGAGCAATTGGAGGACCGCGATGGCGGCGACGTGTAGCCGGTATGGGGCAAGGCGCCGCAGTACGAGCGCTGCGAGCATCCGGCCTCCGTTCGATCTCCGGGAGGCTGCGGCCGCCAAACGAAAGCAGCCCCCACTGTCGCGATTGTCATTGTAGTGCAGATCACAGGCCGCGCCGCCTGTGCGCGCCGCCCTGCCGCAAGCGCGGCTTACGGGGACGTTCCGGGCTTGTGTCCTACCGCGAAAATCCGACGGAACGGGAACACGGTGCCGTGCCGGTTTGCAGGGTAGGCCTCACGCAGCGTTGCAGCGTATTGCTCCTCGAAACGCGCGGCGTCTTCCCGGGACAGGGCGGCCAGCACCGGCCGGAGTCCCGTCCCGCGGACCCATTCGAGCACTGGGTCCGGCCCGGACAGCAGCTGCTGGTAACTGGTCTCCCAGGCGTCGGCCGTCCATCCGGCGTCGAGCATCACGGCAAGGTAGTCCGCCGGCTCGCCCACGGCGTCGTCATGGCGCAGCACGCCCTCCAGCCGCTCCGCCCATTCCGGGGACGCGGCGAGTTCCCGCATCAGGGTGTGCGAGGCCGCCCCGAAGTTGCCCGGGACCTGCAGCGCAAACCAGGCACCGGGCGGCAGGGCGTCCAGCCAGCCGGGCAGCAGCTCCAGGTGCCCGGGAACCCATTGCAGGGCGGCGTTGCTGACCACGACGTCGCACTTCGGGTCAGGCATCCAGTCCTTGATGTCGGCGGCGTCGAAGGCCAGGCCCGGGTGTCCTTCCGCCTGCGCAGCCGCTCGCCGCAGCATTTCCGGCGAGGAGTCAAGGCCCAGGATGCGGGCCTCCGGCCACCGCTCGGCCAGTGTCGCCGTCAGGTTGCCCGGACCACAGCCGAGGTCCACTACCTGCCGGGGAGAGTCCGCAGCGATCCGGGCGGTCAGGTCGAAGAACGGCCTGTCGCGGTAGTCGCCGAACTGCACGTATTTGCCTGGATCCCATGTCATCGCCTGCGCCACCTGCGCCTCCTCGTCAGTGCCTGGCTCCACACTAAGCTGGAGGCAATGAAACTTCTTGAGCAGCTCTCCGGCATGTCACTCAGCGGCCCGGAAGGCGGATCCCCCGACCCGGACGATATCTACACCAGCTTCGTTGATTGGACTGAGAGCCGCGGGCTGCAGCTATACCCGGCGCAGGACGAGGCCATCATGGAGCTGTCAGCGGGCGGGAACGTCATCCTCGCCACCCCCACGGGCTCCGGGAAGTCCCACGTGGCCATCGCCGCGCACTTCACCGCAATGGCCCGCGGCGGCCGCAGCTACTACACGGCCCCCATCAAGGCCCTGGTGTCCGAGAAGTTCTTCGCCTTGTGCGACATCTTCGGCGCAGAGAACGTCGGCATGATCACCGGCGATTCGGGCGTCAACCAGGACGCGCCGATCATCTGCTGCACCGCGGAAATCCTGGCCAACATCGCCCTGCGCGAGGGAGCGGCGGCCGATCTCACGGCGGTGATCATGGACGAGTTCCATTTCTACGCCGACCCGCAGCGCGGCTGGGCCTGGCAGGTGCCGCTGCTCGAGCTTCCGCAGGCCCAGTTCCTGCTGATGTCCGCGACCCTCGGCGATGTGAGCCGCTTCGAGGCCGGCCTCACCGAGCTCACGGGACGTCCGACGGCGACCGTCAGTTCCGCCGAACGTCCCATCCCGCTGCACTACTACTACCAGGAGACCCCGGTCCACGAGACCCTGGAAGAACTGCTCGAAACGAAGCAGGTCCCGGTGTATGTGGTGCACTTCAGCCAGCTCGAAGCGATAGAGCGGGCCCAGAACCTGATGAGCATCAACATGTGCACCCGCGAGGAGAAGGACAGGATCGCCGAGCTCATCGCCGGTTTCCGGTTCGCCGCCGGTTTCGGCAAGACCCTCAACCGCCTGGTGCGGCACGGCATCGGCGTCCACCATGCCGGCATGCTGCCGAAGTACCGTCGCCTCGTGGAACAGCTGGCCCAGGCCGGACTCCTCAAGGTCATCTGCGGCACCGACACTCTCGGCGTCGGGATCAACGTGCCGATCCGCACGGTGCTGCTCACCGCGCTGAGCAAGTACGACGGCGTCCGCACCCGGCTGTTGAACTCCCGCGAGTTCCACCAGATCGCGGGTCGGGCCGGCCGGGCGGGCTACGACACCGCCGGCACGGTGGTGGTCCAGGCGCCGGAGCACGTGGTGGAGAACGCGAAGGCGATGGCCAAGGCCACCGCGAAGTTCGGCAACGACCAGAAGAAGCTGCGCCAGGTGGTCAAGAAGCGCCCGCCGGAGGGCTTCGTCTCCTGGGGCCAGCCGACGTTCAACAAGCTGGTGGAGTCGGTGCCCGATCCCCTGTCCTCCAGCTTCACCATCACGCACGCGATGGTGCTGAACCTGATGGAACGGCCCGGCGACCCCTTCGTGGCGGCCCGGCGCCTGCTGAGCGAGAACCACGAGACCCGGCCGGCGCAATTGAAGCTCATGAAGAAGGCCCTCGGGATCTGCCGGGAGCTTCTTGCCGCCGGCGTCGTGGAACGCATACCGGCAGCCGAGCAGGATGCAGAGGGCCGTTCCCTGCGGCTCACCGTGCACCTGCAGGCCAACTTCGCGCTCAACCAGCCGCTCTCCCCGTTTGCGCTGGCGGCACTGGAGCTGCTGGATCCGGAGTCGCCGTCGTACGCCCTGGACGTGGTGTCCGTGATCGAGGCGACCCTCGAGAAGCCCCGGCAGATTCTCTCCGCACAGGAGAAGAAGGCCCGGGGCGAGGCCGTCGCGGCGATGAAGGCGGATGGCATCGAGTACGAACAACGCATGGCGATGCTGGAATCGGTCAGCTATCCGAAGCCGCTGGCCGAAATGCTGGGCGACGCCTTCGAGGTGTACCGTCGGGCCGCGCCGTGGGTGGGCGACTTCGAACTGGCCCCCAAGTCGGTGATCCGGGATATGTACGAACGCGCCATGAACTTCGGCGAGTTCGTACAGTTCTACGGCCTGGCCCGCTCCGAGGGCATCGTGCTGCGCTACCTGGCGGACGGCTTCCGCGCGCTGCGCCAGACCGTTCCGCAGGACGCCCTGCGCGAAGACCTGGAAGACCTGGTTGCCTGGCTGGGCGAGCTGGTGCGCCAGGTGGACTCCAGCCTGTTGGACGAGTGGGAGGAGCTTACCTCCGGCGCCGCACCCACACCCCATGACGCTCCCCCGCCCCCGCCGCCGGCCCTGACCTCCAACATCCGGGCGTTCCGGGTGATGGTCCGCAACGAGATGTTCCGCCGGGTGGAGTTGTTCGCCGCCGAGGATTCCGCGGCCCTGGGCGAGCTCGACGGCGGCAGCGGCTGGGATGCAGCCCGCTGGGAAGAGTCACTGGACGACTACTTCGACGAACACGACGACATCGGCGACGGACCCGACGCCCGGGGCCCCGGCCTGCTGATCATCACCGAAGAGCCAGGGATCTGGCGGGTGCGGCAGATCTTCGACGACCCCGCCGGGAACCATGACTGGGGCATCTCGGCGGAGATCGACCTGGCGGCCTCGGATGGGAGCGGAACCGCCGTGGTGACGGTGACGGCAGTCAACCGGCTTTAAGGTTGCGGGTAAGCTCGGTGCCATGAGTGTGATCCGCCCCGCAACCCCGGCCGACGTCCCCGTAATCCTCCAGATGATCCACGAACTGGCGGTGTACGAAAAAGAACCGGACGCGGTGAAGAACACCCCGGAGATGCTGCACGGTGCGCTGTTCGGCGACAACCCGCGCGTCCACGCGAACATCGCCGAGAACGAAGCCGGTGAGGTCCGCGGTTTCGCACTCTGGTTCCTGAACTACTCCACCTGGGAGGGTGTCCACGGAATCTACCTCGAGGACCTCTACGTGACCCCGGACGCCCGCGGCGAAGGCCACGGGAAGGCGCTGCTGCGGCACTTGGCCGCCACCGCCGTCGAGAACGGCTACGCCCGGGTGGAGTGGAGCGTGCTCGACTGGAACGAACCATCCATCGCGTTCTACAAGAGCCTGGGTGCCGTGCCCATGGACGAGTGGACCACCTTCCGCCTCACCGGCGACGCGCTGGCGTCCTTCGGCACGGCCTCCCTCGGCGAAAGCCTGGCCCGTGGCTGAGGCATTCGCCGCCCTGACCGCCGGAACCCCGGCGGCAGCGGCCGCCGCCCACACCGTCGGAGCCCGCCACGAATTCCGTGGCGTGCGCACAGTGGAACACTTCTTCACGGTGCCGCTGGACCACGCCCGCCCGGCGGACGACGAGATCACGGTCTTCGCCCGTGAATACGTCTCCGCGGACCACAGCGACGCCGAAGCCGCCGCCCTGCCCTGGCTGCTGTTCCTGCAGGGTGGGCCTGGCGGCCGCGGCAACCGGGCCACGTCCCTTTCCGGCTGGATGAAGGCCGCCGCCCGCGACTTCAGGATCCTGATGCTGGACCAGAGGGGCACCGGCCTGTCCACTCCCGTGGACCGCAATACCCTGCCTCTGCGCGGCGGCGTGGACGAGCAGGCCGGCTGCCTGGCCTTCTTCCGGGCCGACTCGATCGTGGCCGACGCCGAGCTGATCCGGGCCGCGCTCGGCGCCGCTCCCTGGACGGTACTGGGTCAAAGCTTCGGCGGCTTCTGCGCCCTGAGCTACCTGTCCTTCGCCCCTGCCGGGCTGAAGGAGGTCCTGATCACGGGCGGGCTGGCGCCCCTGCATGGCCCCGCGGACCGGGTCTACCGGGCCACGTTCCAGCGGGTGGCCGCGCGCAATGCCGAATACTTCGCCTGGTACCCGGAGGACCGCGAACGGGTCACCCGGATCGCCCGCCACCTGGAACTGCACGAGGAACTGCTCCCGGACGGCAGCCGCCTCACCCCGGAGCGTTTCCAGATGGTCGGCTCCTTCCTGGGCGGCAACACGCGCGTGGACGCGTTGCATTACCTCCTCGAAGAAGCGTTCGTGGCCACCCCGGACGGTGAACGGCTTTCCGATGCTTTCCTGGAGCAGGTGCGCGCGCAGGTGTCGCGGGCAGCCAACCCCTTGTACGCGGTGCTGCACGAATCGATCTACGGCCAGGGCCAGGCCACCGACTGGGCAGCCTGGCGGGTACTCGAAGAGTTTCCTGCGTTCCGGCCCGACGCGGAGGAACCGCTGCTCACGGGCGAAATGGTCTACCCCTGGTACTTCGAACAGGACCCGGCGCTGCAACCGCTGTCCGACGTCGCAGGCTTGCTCGCCGCAAAGCAGGACTGGGCTCCGCTGTATGACATGGGGCAACTTGCCGTCAACACAGTCCCCGTTGCCGCCGCGGTCTACCGCGACGACATTTACGTGGACTTCGACCTGTCGATGGAGACCGCTGCGGCCGTCCGCGGCCTGCAGACCTGGACCACGGCGGACTTCCACCACGACGGCATCGGCGAGGACGGCGAAGGCATCTTCCGGCGGCTGCTGGGCATGGTCCGCGCCTGAAAACAGTCCGCGCCTGACGCGTTCCTGAAGCTCCTAGGCCGCGGCCGGTTCCTTTCGGAACATCCGCAGCAGGACTGCGGCAATGACGACGGCGGCAACAGCCCCCGCGGCCATGTTCAGTCCCTGGTAGCCGAGCCAGGCCAGGAGCAGCCCGGAGAAGCCGCCACCCACCGCGCCCGCAGCGCCCATGAGGGTGTCGGAGACGCCCTGCACCGTGACGCGTTCTTCCTGCGGGACGCTCTCGGCCAGCAGGGTGGACCCGGCGATGGTGGCGGCGGACCAGCCCACGCCCAGGATCACGAGGCCGGCGGTGACCGCCGCGGGTTCGTGCTGCCCGAAACCGGCCACACCCGCGGCGGCGATCAGCAGCGCATAGCCCAGGCCGATGGTGGGAAGCCTCCCCGCCTTGTCCGTCAGCCAGCCCATCACGGGCGAGAGCGCGAACATGCCGGCGATGTGCAGGGAGATCGTGAAGCCGATGATGGTCAGCGCGTCGGTTCCCATGGTGTGGCCGCCGTGTCCGGTCATCGGCCCTTCGACCAACAGCTGCAGGTGCAGCGGCGTCATGGACATGACGCTGACCATGATTCCGTGCGCCGACACCACCGAGGCCAGGGCGAGCAAGGACATCGGCGAGGAGCGGACCGCCTTCAGTCCCAACGCCAGGGAACGGCGGCGCGGACCGGGATGGCCGCCGTCGGGCATTGTTCCGCTCAGGCGGCGCGCGAGCAGCAGCGGGTCCGGGCGCAACCCGGCGAGCAGCAGGATCGCCGCCAGCAGCAGACCAGCCACCGAGAAGACGAACGGCCCGGCACTGGCCGGAAGCCCGAACGCTTCGCCGACGGCGGCACCGGGCTGGATCAGGTTTGGCCCGGCAACGGCGCCGATGGTGATCGACCACACCACCGTGGACAGGTCGCGGCCGCGGCGCTCCGGAAGTGCGAGGTCGACGGCGGCGAAACGGGCCTGCAGGTTCGCCGCGGATCCGAGTCCCAGCAGTGCGCCACCGAGCAGGAGCAGCGGGAAGCTGCCGGCGGTGGCCGACACGATGACCAGGAGCGCGCCCACCATCGCGGCAAGGATGCCGGTGACGAGTCCGATGCGGCGTCCGCGGCGTTCCGCCAGCCCGGCCAGCGGCAGGGCTGCGACGGCCGCGGCGAGGGTCAGGACCGTGGTCACCGAACCCGCCCAGGCCTCCGAGCCGCTGAGCTGCACCGCCAGCAGGGAGCCGATGGAGAGGGTGGCGCCGTTGCCCACGCCGCTGAGCAGCTGCGCTGCACTCAGGAGGACAACGGAACGGCGCTGGACTGCCGCGGGGTCGAGGGTTTCAGTCGGAGTCAAAGCCACCATCCGAGCATATCCCCGGGCAGCAGTGTGCTTCCCGGAAAACGGCGGAACCCCGGTCACATCGTGACCGGGGTTCCAGAAAAGGGGTCGGGTTGGGTCAGTCGACGTCGCTCAGGCTCTTCCGGGAATCCTCTTCAAGGCGTGCGTCCAGCTTGGACTGCTTGGCCGCGGGGCTGAGCAGGCTGGCCACCACCGCGATGATGATGGTGCCGATGATGACGGCCAGGGACACGAAGGTGGGGATCTCGGGGGCCCATTCGACGTGGTGGCCGCCGTTGATGAACGGCAGTTCGTTGACGTGCATCGCGTGCAGCACCAGCTTCACGCCGATGAAGGCCAGGATGACCGACAGCGCGTGCTTCAGGTAGACGAGGCGGTTCATCAGGCCACCCAGCAGGAAGTAGAGCTGGCGCAGGCCCATGAGGGCGAAGATGTTGGCCGTGAACACGATGAAGGCGCTCTGGGTGAGGCCGAAGATCGCCGGGATGGAGTCGACAGCGAACAGCAGGTCCGTCATGCCGATGGTCACGAAGACGATCAGCATCGGTGTGAAGACCTTCTTGCCGTCGACCGTGGTGCGGAGCTTGCCGCCGTCGAACTTCTCGGACATCGGCAGGACCTTCCGGAGCCGGGCCACCAGCGGGTTCTCGGATCCTTCTTCTTCGTCCTCGCCGTCGTCCTTGGCCTGCTTCCAGGCGGTCCAGAGCAGGAAGGCGCCGAAGATGTAGAACACCCAGCTGAACTGTTCGATCACCACGGCGCCGAGCGCGATAAAGATGCCGCGCAGGATCAGCGCGATGATGATGCCCACCATCAGCACTTCCTGCTGGTATTTCCGGGGCACCGCGAAGCGGGCCATGATGATGATGAAGACGAACAGGTTGTCGATGCTGAGGCTGTATTCCGTGACCCAGCCGGCGAGGAACTGGCTGCCGTGCTCGACGCCGTCAAAGGCAAAGATGGCGCCGGCAAAGGCCAAGGCGAGGGCGACATAGAAGCCCACCCACAGGCCCGCTTCCTTCATCGAAGGTTCGTGCGGGCGCTTGACCACGAGCAGGAGGTCGACGAGGAGGATGATTCCGAGGACGACGAACGAGCCGACCTCAAACCAGACGGGAAGTTCCACAAAAATGCCTTTCGCAGGGTACGTCAAAGCGGTGTAAGTCTCTCCGGCCTGCCAGCGCACTTGGTGCAGATGAGGCGGCCCGCTGCGTCCGGCGAGGCATCTGTGCCTGGCGTGTTGACGGACGTAGCGCTCGGGATACTCCCCTACGTGACCACCACTTTACCCTAGGCGTGTCCGGCGGACTGCATTTGACGCAGCTCCCGCTTGAGTTCACCCACCTCGTCACGGATCCGCGCGGCCACCTCGAACTGCAGCTCAGCTGCTGCCCCGTGCATCTGCTCCGTCAGCTGTTCAATCAGGCTCACCAGGTCCTCGGCAGGGGCTGCGGCGAGGCCGTCGCTGCGCACAATGGCCGCACCCTTCTTGGCTCCCTTCGCGCCGGGCTTGACCGCCCCGGTAATGCCGCGTTTGCCCTTTCCATAGTCAAAGCTGCCCAGCAGCGCATCGGTATCGGCGTCCTCGCGTGCGAGCTGGTCGGTGATGTCGGCGATCTTCTTGCGCAGCGGCTGGGGGTCGATGCCGTTTTCGGTGTTGAACTTCACTTGGATGTCGCGGCGCCGGTTGGTTTCCTCGATGGCGTACGCCATGGAATCGGTGATCCGGTCCGCGTACATGTGCACCTGGCCGGAGACGTTTCGCGCGGCGCGGCCGATGGTCTGGATCAGGGACGTGGACGAACGCAGGAAGCCTTCCTTGTCCGCGTCCAGGATGCTCACGAGGGAGACTTCCGGGAGGTCCAGGCCTTCGCGGAGCAGGTTGATGCCGACGAGGACGTCGAACACGCCCAGCCGCAGTTCCCGCAGCAGTTCCACGCGGCGCAGGGTGTCGACGTCGGAGTGGAGGTACTGGACCTTGACGCCGTGGCCGAGCAGGTAGTCGGTGAGGTCCTCGGCCATGCGCTTGGTGAGGGTGGTGACCAGGACGCGTTCGTCCCGGTCCACGCGGGTGCGGATCTCCCCGAGGAGGTCGTCGATCTGGCCCTTGGTGGGTTTGACGACCACTTCGGGGTCGATCAGGCCCGTGGGGCGGATGATCTGCTGGACGAAGCCGTCCGCCTTGCCGAGCTCGTACTTGCCGGGGGTCGCCGACAGGTAGACGGTCTGGCCGATGCGCTCCAGGAATTCGTCCCACTTCAGCGGCCGGTTGTCCATGGCCGACGGCAGCCGGAAGCCGTGGTCCACCAGGGTGCGCTTGCGGGACATGTCGCCCTCGTACATGGCGCCGATCTGCGGGACGGTCACGTGCGATTCATCGATGACGAGCAGGAAGTCGTCCGGGAAGTAGTCCAGGAGACAGTGCGGTGCGGTACCTGAACCGCGGCCGTCAATGTGCCGGGAGTAGTTCTCGATGCCGTTGCAGAACCCCATCTGCTGCATCATCTCGAGGTCGTACGTGGTACGCATGCGCAGCCGCTGGGCCTCGACCAGCTTGTTCTGGCCTTCCAGGACCTTGAGCCGCTCGGCCAGTTCGTCCTCGATGCCCTTGATGGCGCGGCCCATCCGTTCCGGTCCGGCGACATAGTGCGATGCCGGGAAGACGTACATCTCGGTTTCTTCCCGGATGACCTCGCCCGTGACCGGGTGCAAGGTGTAGATGTTCTCGATCTCGTCGCCGAAGAACTCGATCCGCAGCGCCAGTTCCTCGTACATCGGGATGATTTCCACGGTGTCGCCGCGCACCCGGAAGGTGCCGCGGTGGAAGTCCATGTCATTGCGGGCGTACTGCATGGAGACGAACTTGCGCAGCAGGTCGTCCCGGTTCATTTCGGCGCCCTTGCGGAGGGTCACCATCCCGGCGATGTACTCTTCCGGCGTGCCGAGGCCGTAGATGCAGGAGACGGTGGCGACCACGATGACGTCGCGCCGGGTGAGCAGCGCGTTGGTGGCCGAGTGCCGGAGCCGCTCCACTTCCTCGTTGATGGAGGAGTCCTTTTCGATGAAGGTGTCCGTCTGCGGGACGTAGGCTTCGGGCTGGTAGTAGTCGTAGTAGGAGACGAAGTATTCCACCGCGTTATTGGGCAGCAGTTCCCGGAACTCGTTGGCCAGCTGCGCCGCGAGGGTCTTGTTCTGCACCAGCACCAGCGTGGGCCGCTGGACCTGTTCGATCAGCCAGGCCGTGGTGGCGCTCTTGCCGGTACCGGTGGCGCCGAGCAGGACGACGTCTTTTTCACCGTTGTTGATGCGTTCGGTCAGCTCCGCGATGGCGGTGGGCTGGTCGCCGGCGGGCTGGTATTCGCTGACGACTTCGAAGGGCGCGACGACTCGGTTGATTTCCTGGGCGAGGCTCATGCATCAAATCTACCCCTGCCCGCGGACAGTTACTGTCCGCGTTCCGGCGGCCGTTTGCACAGCGCGCGTGGCAGGATGTCGCCATGGAAATCACCTTCGTGCAGCCCGACGGGCTGGTCCGCAGCCCCGCCTTCAGCCATGCCGCCGTCGTTCCGGCAGGTGCCACCACCATCTATCTGGGCGGACAGAACGGGGTGGACGCCAGGGGCGCCATTGTTTCGGACGACGTGGCCGAGCAGTCGCTCAGGGCGGTCGCCAATGCCCGGATCGCCTTGGAAGCGGCCGGCGCGTCCCTGGCCGACGTGGTGCAGTGGACCGTGTTGATCCATGTCGACGCCGACCTCCGCGCCGCGTACGACGCCATCGCCCCGCACCTTACCCGGGAAGACGCACCGCCCCTGGTCACGGCGGCACGCGTGGCGGGCCTGGGCGTCCCGGGCGCCCTCATCGAGGTCAGCGCCATAGCGGCCGTCCTCCCCTGACGCCCGCGGGCTTCCGCTTCCGGGGGCGTCAGCGTCAGGAGTACGACGGCGGCTGCCAGCCGCGGCTTTCGGCCCAGGCTTCCATGCGAGGCAGTGCCTGTCCGGTGAACCAGGGTTCCTTCGCTTCCGCGTAGCGGGCGGTGCCGGCGTCGTCGGCGAACTGCTCCGCCAGCTCTTCCTTCTCCGCGGCGTAGTCCGCCCGGGCGTCCGCATCGGAACGCAGCCAGTCCCGGAACAGGAGGGCATAGCGCCAGCCCGGGCTGCCGGCCACGCGAAGGTGGACGTTGGCCGCCTGTCCAGGGTCGGCATTCGCGTGGAGCCGTTTCTGCCAGAGGTCCGGATCTTCGAATCCGGGCTTTGCCGAATCGCGCCACGCACCGGGCACTGCGGGGAAGCCGGCGTCCGCCAGCGCGGTGGCGAGGCTGTCCGCCGTCGCTAGCGAATCAACGGTGAGCTGCAGGTCGATGACGTCCTTGGCGGGCAGCCCGGGGACCGCCGTCGAACCGATGTGGTCGACCCCAAGCAGCTCCGGCGCGGCCCTGCGGATCCGTGCGGCGAGGCGATGTGCGACGGCAGGCCAGGCCGGGTCGGGCGGCAGCAGCCGGGCACTCCCCGGCCGTTCAGCGCGGCTGCCGGCGGCGAGGTTCGCAGCGAACGGCAGCAGCCGTTCCGCCCACAGGCTGTCCACCCGGGCCACGATTTCCTCACGCGCGCCGGCGTTCTCCAGGACGACGTCCGCCGCCTCCAGCCGTTCCTCGCGGGTGGCCTGCGCAGCGATCCGGGAGCGCGCCTCGGCCTCGGCCATGCCGCGCTGACCGGTCATCCTTTGCACGCGGAGCTCTTCCGGGGCGTCGACCACGATCACGAGGTGGAAGCTGCTCCCCTGCCCCGTTTCGACGAGCAGCGGGATGTCCTGGACCACGATCTCCCCGGGATCCGCGGCCGTCAGTAGTTCGGCCGCACGCGCGCGGACCAACGGATGGACGATCCCGTTGAGGACCTCACGCCGTGCAGGGTCGGCGAACACGATCCCGCCCAGCCGGGCGCGGTCCAGCCGGCCGTCGCCGTCCAGGATGTCCGGGCCGAAGGCGTCCACGATCCGGCGGAGGCCCTCGGTGCCGGGCTCCACCACGTCGCGGGCGATCACGTCGGCGTCGACCAGCACGGCCCCCAGCTCCCGGAACCGCTGGGCGACAAGGGATTTTCCGGAGGCGATCCCGCCGGTGAGTCCGATTTTCAACACTCTTCCACCTTACTTAAACTGGCTCAGTGCCAGAACAAGAGAGCCGGGCCACGGCATACACCACCCTTGCGGCCGGCGGCGACCTCCGCCATGAGCTCGAAATCAAGCGCTCCCGCTTCATCACCGTGCTGCGCCGTTCCGCGGACGAGGACACGGCGCGCTCCCTCGTTGCGGACCTGCGCAAGGAGTTCCATGACGCCCGGCACCACTGCTCCGCCTTCGTGCTCGGAGCCGACCGTGACGTCCAGCGCTCCAGCGACGACGGCGAACCGTCGGGCACGGCCGGCATTCCAATGCTGGAGGCCCTGGTCAAACGCGAGACCCTGCCCGGGGTGAGCGACCTGAGCGACATCAGCGCCGTCGTCGTGCGCTATTTCGGCGGCATCCTCCTGGGCGCCGGCGGGCTGGTCCGGGCCTATTCCGAATCGGTGTCCTCGGCGCTGGACGCCGCGCCGCTGGTCCGGCGAAGCCGGCTCCGGATCTGTGCGGTGCCCGTTCCGCATGCGCAGGCGGGGCGGCTCGAGAACGAGCTGCGGGCGGCGGGATTCGTCATGGCGGACAGCAGCTACGAGGCCGTGAACACGGTGCTGCGGCTCGCGTTGCCGGACAACGCGGCGGACATCGCCGACGCCGGGGCGCGCCTGGCCGCGTTGACGGCGGGCAGCGCGGAGCTGCTGCCGCAAGGCACTGAATGGATCGACACAGCGGCCTAAGCGTTAAACGGAAGGCGCCCCCTCCAAGTGGAGGGGGCGCCTTCGTGGCTATTCAGCTATTCCCGTACGGGAAAGCGGAATTAGTTGCCGGTGAGCTTCTCGCGCAGGGCGGCGAGGGCCTCGTCCGAAGCCAGGGTGCCCGAGGAAACCTCGGAAGCAGCCGGCTCGGAGGAGTAGCTGGTGGCAGCAGACTCGTTGTCGCCGGAAGCGGCGGCAGCGGCGTCGTCAGCAGCGTGCTGTGCAACCTGCTTCTTGTGGGCTTCCCAACGCGTCTGGGCGTCAGCGTACTGCTGCTCCCATGCGGCGCGCTGTGCTTCGTAGCCTTCGAGCCATTCGTTGGACTCGGGGTCGAAGCCCTCGGGGTACTTGTAGTTGCCCTCTTCGTCGTACTCAGCGGCCATACCGTACAGAGCCGGATCGAACTCGGTGCTGTCGGCGTCAACGCCCTCGTTCGCCTGCTTGAGGGAGAGGGAGATGCGGCGGCGCTCGAGGTCGATGTCGATGACCTTGACGAACAGTTCGTCGCCAACGGAGACAACCTGCTCAGCCAGTTCAACGTGGCGGACAGCCAGCTCGGAGATGTGGACGAGGCCTTCGATGCCGTCTTCGACGCGGACGAACGCACCGAACGGAACGAGCTTGGTGACCTTACCCGGAACAACCTGGCCGAGGGCGTGGGTGCGGGCGAAGGTCTGCCACGGGTCTTCCTGCGTAGCCTTGAGGGACAGGGAGACACGCTCGCGGTCCAGATCCACTTCGAGGACCTCGACGGTGACTTCCTGGCCAACCTCGACAACCTCGGACGGGTGGTCGATGTGCTTCCAGGACAGCTCGGAAACGTGGACGAGGCCGTCTACGCCGCCAAGGTCCACGAAGGCACCGAAGTTGACGATGGAGGAAACGACGCCGGGACGGACCTGGCCCTTTTCCAGCTTGTTGAGGAAGGTGGAGCGGACCTCGGACTGGGTCTGCTCGAGCCATGCACGGCGGGACAGCACAACGTTGTTGCGGTTCTTGTCCAGCTCGATGATCTTGGCTTCGATCTGCTGACCGATGTACGGAGCCAGGTCGCGCACGCGGCGCATCTCGACGAGGGATGCGGGGAGGAAGCCGCGCAGGCCGATGTCGAGGATAAGACCACCCTTGACGACCTCGATGACGGTACCGGTGACAACACCGTCTTCTTCCTTGACCTTCTCGATGTCGCCCCAGGCACGCTCGTACTGAGCGCGCTTCTTGGAGAGGATCAGGCGGCCTTCTTTGTCTTCCTTGGTGAGCACCAGGGCTTCGACCTGATCGCCGACGGCGACAACTTCGCCCGGGTCAACGTCGTGCTTGATGGAAAGCTCACGGGAAGGGATGACACCTTCGGTCTTGTAACCGATGTCGAGCAGAACTTCGTCGCGGTCGACCTTGACGACGGTACCTTCGACGAGGTCTCCGTCGTTGAAGTACTTGATGGTGGCGTCGACTGCTGCGAGGAAGTCCTCGGCGGTGCCGATGTCGTTGATTGCGACGACGGGGGCACCGGGCTTCTCGGTGGAGGTGATGGTCATGTAGTAGGGGCTCCGTTGTGGATAGTATGTCGGTCAGGCAAACCGCCCGCCGCCCGCTTCCGGGCTTCGGGACACAGCACAAGGCCGGGTCATCCTGAATTGTGGATTGTATTGATCGCGCGCACGTAGTACGCGCCCGTTCATTCTAGTCGCACCCGCCAACGGGGGTCAAAATCGCCCTCTTACTTCAGCTGCTTTGCGACCTCGCCAAGGCGGGCGAAAACCACTCCCCGATCCAGCAGCCGGGGCAGGGCGGCCGCGTAGCCGGCGGCGGTGCCGCTGTCAGGGTGGTTGAAGTGCGAAATCACGATGTCGCCGCCCTGCACCCCGGCCAGTTGGCCGGCGACCTGCTCGGGGCTGAAGGTCGCCCCGGCATCGCCGTTCACACTGAAGTTCACCGGCACCTGGCCGAGCCGCCGCGCGATGGCGGCCGCGACGTCGTCGTAATGGGCGGTGCCCGAGCGGAAGAAGGCGCACGGCTTGCCGCTTAGCCGCTCCACCACACCCTTCGCGCCCATCAGTTCGTCGTACACCTCGCCGACGTTCGCGGTTCCGGGAATCCCGTACGCCGAACGCCCGTCCACGGAGAGCGGGCGGTGCAGGGCACCGTGGTTCGCCAGTTCGAACAAAGGGTCCGCGCCGAGGGTCGCGGCAAGGGCGGGGTTGGCCGCGATCCAGCGCCCGTTGAGGAAGAGCGTGGCGGGTACCTTCAGTTCGCGGAGGGTGTCGAGGAGCCGCTCGTCGCAGCCTGCTCCTCCGGGACCGCCGCACGCGTCGAAGGTGAGGGCGGCTTTCCGGGAGCTGCTGCGGGTGGCGACCCCGCTCACCTGCAGGCCCCATTCCGAGGGCTGCGTGCCGCCGTAGCGGGCGACGACGGCCGCCCTGGAAAGCGGCGCCGGGCGCGTGCCCGCGGGCCGGGGCCGTGCTGCGGAGGCGGCGCCGGCCGGCTGCAGGGAGAGGGCCGATGGCTTGGCTGCCGCTTGCTGGCCGGGCGGCCCGCCCTGCTGTCCGGGTCCGGCGCAGGCGCCGAGTGCGGTGGCCGCCAGTCCGGCGGCAGCAAGCAATACTGTGCGGCGCCCGGCCGCGGCGATGTGTCCGGCACCTGGTGCGGTGCCGCCGCCAATGGAGTCCCCCATGGATTCCTGTTTCTGTTATGGCCCGCCGGAGCGGGAAGTGGCGCTGGTGGTTGGACGTGCTGTCAGAAGTGGGTGGCGCAGTGCGCCGGGCGTTCGACGGCGAACAGCTGCTGGGCGCGGAACGCCGCCCCGGGCGTGTGCTCCCGGATCCTCCCGGCGGCCAGGAGGGTCAGCGGACTGACCGCTCCAAGGTAGATCGAGCCGAGGTCGGCGACGTCGAGTGCGAGGTCGGTGGCGGCCCCCTCGGGCGCCGGGACCGCCGTGGCGTGGCTTTCGGAAGCTTCCAGGACCCAGCGGCCTTCGGCGTGGCCGAGACCGTCGCTGACGTCAAGCACCAGGCGCCCGCTGCCGGCGTAGCTCCTGGCAGAGAGCGCGGCGGGGACGTCGAGGATGCGCAGCCACAGCATGTCACGGTGGTCCGAATCCGTGATGCAGCGCTGGTCGGCCAGCGCCCAGGCCAGAGGGTCATTGACGGGTGCGTCCTGCCAGCTGACCTGCTCCACGAGGTCGATGCTGGCCAGGAACTGCCACAGCTCCAGGTATGCTTCGTCCGTTCCGGCCACGATGTCCAGCACGTCGACCGTATAGGGCTTACTGTCCCAGCCGGCGAACTTATAGGACACGTAGCCGTCTACGGCGCCTTCGGCGTCGTAGTGCAGGGCGCATTTGACCGCGCGGTCCTCATTACCGTTCCCGCCAAGGGCACCGGAAACGCGCCTGCGGTAGGAATCCTGCCGCACGATCGATCCGGGGGTGCGGCGGTGGGCCTGGTCAAACAGGGCCGGAGCCAGCTCCAGCAGGACGGCCGGGTCCGCGATCTCGACGCTGCCCATGGGTTCGTGCCGGAGCCGGAACTTCGGCCCGGTGTCCACCTTCATGCGCCGTTCGAAGGTGGCGACGCCGAAGCCGAACCGACCGTAGATCGAAGCCTCGGAGGCGGTCAGTGCGGCCATCGCCGTCCCGGCAGCCTTCGCCGCCGCCAGGTCTTCCTCCATCATCCGCCGCAGCAGGCCTTTGCGGCGGTGCGTGCCGCGGACCGTGACTGCGCTGATCAGGTGGGTGCGGAGCTGGCGGCCGAAACCGACGTTGAGTTCCTTTTCGAAGCTGCCGAACGTGGCCACCGGATGGGCGGCGTCCAGCGCGTGGGAGGGCGTGGCGCCTGTCAGGTACGCGCCGGTCAGCTCCCGGCCGTCGGCCAGGTGCATTTCGATGATCTTGTCGATGTGGTCGTCGGCGCGCTGGTCTTCGTGGAAGCCGTGTCCGACGGCGCGGATCCAGTCGCGCGCCCGACCATAGCCGGGTTCGTCCCTGGGTGCGGAATGGAAGCGTTCGATGACGTAGTTTTCGATGGGATCTGCCACGTGCGTAAGCCTAACCGCCGAGGGCCCCGAAGTGAGCGAAGCGAGCTTTGGGAGGCGGTTTGGCGCTAACCGCCTCCGGGCCCCGAAGTGAGCGAAGCGAGCTTTGGGAGGCGGTTTGGCGCTAACCGCCTCCGGGCCCCGAAGTGAGCGAAGCGAGCTTTGGGAGGCGGTTTGGCGCTAACCGCCTCCGGGCCCCGAAGTGAGCGAAGCGAGCTTTGGGAGGCGGTTTGGCGCTAACCGCCTCCGGGCCCCGAAGTGAGCGAAGCGAGCTTTGGGAGGCGGTTTGGCGCTAACCGCCTCCGGGCCCCGAAGTGAGCGAAGCGAGCTTTGGGAGGCGGTTTGGCGCTAACCGCCTCCGGGCCCCGAAGTGAGCGAAGCGAGCTTTGGGAGGCGGTTTGGCGCCGAGACTAGCCAGACGCAGCAGGGCGCGCCACCATATCGGCGGCGCACCCTGCGGCGGTTCCGTGTATGCGGGACCTTAGTGGCCGGCGTCGTGCCAGCTGGTTCCGACGCCGATCTGGACGTCCAGCGGGACACTCAGCGCAGCCGCGGAACCCATCTGTTCGGCGACCAGCTTCTCGACGGCGTCCCGCTCGCCCGGGGCGACCTCGAGGACGAGTTCGTCGTGGACCTGTAGGAGCATGCGGGACTTCAGGCCCTGGCCGGCCAGTTCCGCCGCGACGCCGAGCATGGCGCGCTTGATGATGTCCGCGGCCGATCCCTGGATGGGTGAGTTCAGGGCGATGCGTTCAGCCAGTTCGCGGTGCTGCCGGTTGGTGCTGGTGAGGTCCGGCAGGTAGCGGCGGCGGCCTTCGATCGTGGAGGTGTAGCCGTCCACGCGGGCTTGTTCGACGACGCCGCGAAGGTAGTCGCGCACCGCGCCGAAGCGGTCGAAGTAGTCCTTCATCAGCGAGCGGGCCTCGTCCACCGAGATTTCCAGCTGCTTGGAAAGGCCGAAGGAGGTCAAGCCGTACGCGAGGCCGTAGGACATCGCCTTGACCTTGGAGCGCATGGCGCTGGTGACCTCTTCCGGTGCCACGTTGAAGATGTGCGAGCCGACGTACCGGTGCAGGTCTTCGCCCTCCTTGTAGGCCTGGATCAGCCCTTCGTCCTGGGAAAGGTGGGCCATGATGCGCATTTCGATCTGCGAGTAGTCCGCGGACAACAGGCATTCATAACCTTCGCTGACCACGAAGATCCCGCGGACCCGGCGGCCTTCCTCGCTGCGGACCGGGATGTTCTGCAGGTTCGGGTTGTTCGAGGAGAGCCGGCCGGTGGCGGCGACGTTCTGCGCATAGTCCGTGTGGATGCGACCGTCCTCCGCCACGGACTTCTTGAGGGTTTCCACCATCTGGGCGAGCTTGGAGGATTCGCGGTGCGCCATGAGCTGGACCAGGAATTCGTGCCCGGTCTTCTCCAGGAGGGCCTTCAGGGAGGCGGCGTCCGTGGTGTAGCCGGACTTGATCTTCTTGGTCTTCGGCAGCCCGAGTTCCTCGAAGAGCACGGTCTGCAGCTGCTTGGGCGAACCCAGGTTCACTTCGTGGCCGATCGCCGCGAACGCCTGCTCCTGGGCGTGCTGGACCACCTTGGAAAGATCGGCGAGCTGTTCGTTCATGCGGTCTGTGGATACGCCGATGCCGGCCAGTTCCATTTGGGCCAGCACCCGCGCGACCGGCAGTTCGAGGGTGGTCAGCAGCGCACCGGCCTGGCGGTCGCTGAGTTCCTTTTCGAAGTGCTTGCTGAGCGTGTGCACGACGGCGGCCTGCCGCACGAGTTCGGTGGCCGCAGCGCCGTCCGGGCCGTCGCCGAGGTCGAGCTCAAGTTGCCCGGATGTGGAGGCCGCGGCATCCAGCGTGATCTTCAGGTGGTGCTGGGCGAGTTCCGCCAGCTCGTAGCTGCGCCGGTCCGGTTCGATCAGGTAGGCGGAAATGGCGGTGTCATCGACCACGCCTTCCAGACCGAGCCCGCGGTGGTGCAGGGCCTTCAGGGCGGCCTTGAATTCGTGCATCACCTTGGCTTCTTCGGGGTCCGTCAACCAGCCGGCGACCACGGCTTCGGCCGCGGCATCGAGCCTGGGCAGTTCGATGAAGGCCGCCCCGTTGCCGCGGACGACGGCGAGGGCTTCGGCGTCGTTCCCGATCCGGCCGGGGACCAGCTGCAGGGCCAAGGCGGACCGCATCCCGGCGCCGGCGGCGAAGAACGCCTGCAGTTCCGCTGCTCCTTCCAGGACGGCGAAGTGCGGGGCGTCGATGGTGTCCGGGGCGGCGCCGGCGGTGTCGTCACCGTAGAGGTCGAACAGGCGGGTGCGGAGGGTCTTGAATTCGAGTTCGTCGAAGAGTTCGTCGATCTCCTTGCGGGCCGGCCGCGGCTCCTCAAGGTCCTCCAGTCCGACCGGGAGGTCCAGGTCCTTCAGCAGGTGGTTGAGGCGGCGGTTGCGCTTGACGGCGTCGATGTTCTCGCGGAGGGCCCCGCCCACTTTGCCGCCGATCGCGTCCAGGTTTTCCAGGATCCCCTCGAGGCCGCCGTAGAGGTTGATCCACTTCGCCGCGGTCTTGGGTCCGACGCCGGGAACACCGGCAAGGTTGTCTGCGGACTCCCCCACCAGCGCGGCGAGGTCCGAATAGCGCGACGGGGTGACGAAGTACTTTTCTTCGATGGCCGCGGCGTCCATGCGCGGGATGTCGGAGACGCCCTTCCTCGGGTAGAGGACGAAGACGTTGTCCGTGATGAGCTGGAAGGAGTCGCGGTCTCCCGAGACAAGGAGCACTTCGAAACCGGCCGCTTCGCCTTGGGCGGCCAAGGTGGCAAGGATGTCGTCGGCTTCGTAGCCGGGCATCTTGATGGTCTTGATGCCCCAGGCCTGCATGACCCGTTCGATGAGGCCGATCTGGCCGCCGAACTCGGCCGGAGTCTCGTTGCGGCCGCCCTTGTACTCGCTGTATTCGGCCTTGCGGAAGGTGGTGTCGTCCGAGACGTCGAAGGCCACGGCAACGTGGGTGGGTTTCTGGTCCCGGATGAGGTTGATCAGCATGGACGTGAAGCCGTGCACGGCGTTGGTGTGCTGGCCCGCGGACGTGGCGAAGTTTTCGGCCGGAAGTGCGTAGAAGGCGCGGAAGGCCATCGAGTGGCCGTCAAGTACCAGGAGCCGTGACCGGCCGCCGGCTGCGGTCCCGGGAACGGCGTCCGGAAGGGTGGCGGCAGAGGCCGGCACGGCTGCCGCTGGCCCGGCGGCGGGGATTTCGATGGAAGTGTCTTCGATGGCCTGGTTTTCGACGGTACCGGCCGGTTTGGTTGTTTCGCTCACAGGTGCCAGCCTAGTTGCCATGATGGACAATTTCACGCCGGGCAGGTTCACCGAAGAGCTCATCGCCGCGGGGGTGCCGCAGGAATACCACGGCTGGCTGGAACGCTACGGCGTGGGTTCCCTGGTGGTGAAGATGGGCATCCGGTTCCTGGAACTGGGCCCGGCGCGGGCCGTCGCCACCATGCCCGTGGAAGGAAACACCCAGGTGGCCGGGATCCTGCACGGCGGAGCCCACGTGGTGCTGGCGGAAACCCTTGGCTCCTTCGCCGCCTCGCTCCACGCCGGGCAAGGCCGCCACGCAGTCGGCATCGAGGTGGGCGCCACCCACCACCGCTCGGCTGCCTCCGGCCTCGTCACAGGCACGTGCACGGCCATCCACCTCGGCGGCACCCTCGCCACGCACGAGGTGGTCATGACCGACGAGTCCGGCCGCCGGCTGTCCACCGCGCGCATCACCAACATGATCCGGGACAACCGGGGACATTAGCGCGGGGCGGCGGAGCCGCCCACGGACACTAGCCGGCGCTCCTGCCCGGAATCCGATACCGGAGCTCCACTGCCGCACCGCCGACGGTGCGCGAAGAGAGCAGCTCAAGCGGCGCCGTCGGGAGGTCAACGGGAAGCAGCTGCTTGCCCGAACCGAGCACCACGGGAATCAGGGTGACGATCATCTCGTCCAGCAGACCGGCGTGGGCGAACTGGGCCACGAGGTCACCGCCGCCCACCAGCCACACGTTCCGGCCCGACGCGCTGTCGACCAGGTCCTGGGCGAATTCGGCGACGGCGCCGCGGACGAAGGTGATGTCCGCCCCCGCCGGCGCGGAGTATTCGCGGTGGGTGAAGATCCAGCAGGGAAGGTCCGGGTAGGGCCACTTGCCGGGTTCGTGCTGCAGCAGCCAGCGGTAGGTCTGGCCGCCCATGACAACGCAGCCGACGCCGGCCATGAAGTCCGCGTAGCTCTCGCCTACGCCTTCGGTGTTGTCGAACTGGAGGAGCCAGCCAAGGTCGTCGTCGGGGGTGGCGATGAAGCCGTCGAGGGAGGACGCCACGTAGTACTGGAAAGCGGACATGGCCCCCAGCGTACTCACCGCGGCGCGGGGTTCCCAGAGGAGGGGTTGCCGTACTCCACCCGGACAGTGCCGTTGTCGGGCAGCACCACCACGCGGCCGTCCTTGAGCGTCCAGCCGTCGTTGAGCAGGAAGATCCGGCCGCCGCTGACCACCAGCAGGCGCAGCCCGCTGTAACGGTAGAGCGGCGCGGTGGCGGTCCCGGCGGAAACCTCAAGCACGTTCGGTGCCGAAACGGCGAGCCGTTCCTTGCTGTAGACGACAGCGGTGGGCAGCAGCGCGGAACGATCCTGGTAATCGACGGCGGCTCCGCGGCCGAGCGCCTGGGCATAATCGGCGGTGCCCCAGAACAGCAGCAATGTCACCAGGATGAACAGGAAGGCCCGCTCCAGTCCGCGCGCGGTGAGGACCGGGCTGCGCTCGGCGTCGTGCACCGCGCGGCGGCGCAGCGCCACTCCCCAGCTGCCCAGCAGCAGGCCGCCGGCGATCAGGTAGGGCACGTACAGGAGGGTGCGGTCAGGCTGGGCCACGGTGACGATCCACATGGCGGCGGCGAAGAGGTACCCGGCGGCAGCCAGGACCGCAGCCGCACGCCCCAGGTGCCGCCGGTAGCGTCCGGCGGCGATGACCTTGCTGAGGGCGCGGTCAGCCATGAGCCACGCGAGCCCGATGAGTGCGAGCCAGGCGAGGGGACGGAACAGGGACTGGATGCTGCGCAGGATGAAGTCCTGGACGGTGTAGCCGAAGAGGCTGACGTCCAGGCCCATCGACTTGGCCTGCGCGTCGCTGCGGGCCCAGCCGAAGTAGACCAGGAGGGCCGTGGCCACGGTCAGCGGCGGGCCGATGACCGAGAGGACTTCGAGGGTGCGCTGCCAGCGTGTGTCGAGCAGCGCCCGGCCGCCCTCTTCCGCGGCGGGCGCGCGGTCCGGCCCTGGGGCTGCGGATGCCTGCGCGCCGGCAGGTCCGCCGTCGCCCGCTTCGGCGTCAGGGGGCTGAGTCCCTGCCGGTGCGGCACTCACGGGGCCTCCGAGGCGGCACTCCCGGACGGTGACGGGCTCACCGGCGGCGATTCCGTTCCGGCGGTCCCCGTCCCGGAGGGCGAAGGGGCACCCGGCCCGCCGGTGGGGGCGGCGTCGTCGTAGAAGAACTGCACCTCGCCGGGAGCGTCGAGGGTGTCGGTGATCGACACGGTGATGGAGGCCTTGTCGCCGGCCGGCGGGGTCCGGAAGTAGACCGGTGAGTAGTCGCCGTCGCTGCGGGTTTCGACGCCGGAGGGTTCGCCGTCGATCTTCACCTCCGAGACCCGTACGTAGTAGCCGTCCAGCCGCACCCAGCTGCCCCCGGCCCGCGGCCCGGAGGGGCGGTTCAGGCCTGGCACGGGGACGAAGTTCTCGTCCACCACTGTCAGTCCGGTGAGCTTCCTCGGGCAGGCTTCACCGCTGCCGGGCTCGACGGGGACCGGCGTGGACGGATTCGCGTTGTGGTACTCGACGGCGCTGCGGGCCACGGCGAGGACCGCCAGTTCCAGGCAGCGTCCCCCGGGTGGAGCCTGGACCGCGGCCAGCGCCGTCGCGGCCTGCTGCCACTGGGCGGCGGTTCCGTCACGCAGTGCGTAGCAGACGGCCCCGGCTGCCCGCCACACGTCCTTGAAGGTGGTGCCGTCCACGCCGTCGCGGAGCTGGTCACAGTCGCGGCCCTGCGCGAACAGGTACATCCGCCCTTCCTGGGGATCGTTGGGCCCTACCGGGCCGATTGGTATCCACCGGACCACCGGGGCTTCGACGGGCGGCGGAACATCCGGGGCGGGCGGTCCCGGCGCCGGCTGGACGGTGGGTTCCAGCGGCGCAGGGCCGCTGCTCGCCGGGATGCTGGGAGAGGTCGGTGCGGGGGTCTGCTGGGCAGCGGAGCTTTCCGCGCCCGCGGGCGGGCCACAGGACACCAGTGCGAAAGCAGCCAGGATCACCGGAAGGAACGTCCCGGATCCGGCGATGATTTTCAGCCGTCCGAACATGGCCCCACACCTGCCCCAGGGCGGCGCAATGGCCCCCGGAAAGGGGGCCGGTCAGCTTGCGCAGCTACACTGCCGATTATTCTCCCGAATGGACTGAACAGCCAGAGTCCGGCAGGGGTGGGCTACTTGGTGAAGTAAGGCACGATCAGGTAGATGCCGAAGAGCACGGCGGCTCCGCAGGCGGCGAAGCACAGGTAGGCCAGGGAGCGGACCAGCACCGGCGACTTATGCTCGACGTCGCCGGCCACGGCCGTGAGGCGTACACCCAGGGAGTACAAGACCACCAGGACCACGGCGGAGACCAGGGTGGCTCCGGCAACCTGCAGCAGTTCCAACCACTTCATCGCTGGGCGTCCTTGCTCTTGTTCTCCGCGGCTTTCTTGCGCGCGGACTTCTTCTTCTGGAACCTGACGGCCGTGCCGGCCTCTTCGACCTCTACGGCGTTGTGGTGGCCGACGTGCGACTTCCTCGAGTACACAAACATGAAGATCACGACGGCGGTGCCGACCACGGCGGCGATGACCACGCCGGCGATGCCGGTCCCCACGAGCAGGGCCGTGAGGGCGCCGACGACGGCAGCGGCCGGCAGGGTCAGCAGCCAGCCGATCGCGATGCGGCCCACCATGCCCCAGCGCACGGTGGTGCCGCGGCGTCCGAGCCCGGAGCCGATGACCGAACCGGAGGCGACCTGCGTGGTGGAGAGGGCGAAGCCCAGGTGGGAGGAGGCCAGGATGGCCGAGGCCGTGCTGGATTCTGCGGAGAAGCCCTGGGCCGGCTTGACCTCGGTGAGGCCGGAACCCATGGTGCGGATGATCCGCCAGCCGCCGGCGTAGGTGCCGACGGCGATGGCGAGGGCGCAGGCAGTGATCACCCAGAACTGCGGGCCGCTGCCGGTGGGCTGGGTGCCCGCGGCGATGAGGACCAGGGTGATGATGCCCATGGTCTTCTGGGCGTCGTTGGTGCCGTGCGCAAGGGCGACGAGGCTGGATGTGAAGATCTGCCCGGTGCGGAAACCGCCGCGCTTCTGGGTGAGCTTGTCGCCGGTTTCGGGATCGTGCCGGGAGGTCAGGGCGTAGGCAAGGCGGGTGCAGACGTAGGCCACCGCTCCGGCGATCACCGGTGCGAAGACGGCCGGCAGGATCACCTTCTGCAGCACGGTCTCGAAGTTCACCGAGTGGAAGCCGATGCCGACGATCGCCGCACCGATGAGTCCGCCGAACAGCGCATGCGAGGAACTGGACGGAAGGCCCTTGAGCCAGGTGAACATGTTCCAGAGGATGGCGCCCATGAGGCCCGCGAAGATGATCTCCGGGGTGATGTGGATGCCGTCCGTGCCTTCCCGGATGAGTCCGCCGGAAATGGTCTTGGCCACCTCGGTGGACAGGAAGGCGCCCACGAGGTTCAGCACGGCGGCAAGGGCCACGGCCGTCTTGGGCTTGATGGCGCCAGTGGCGATGGGCGTGGCCATCGCATTGGCGGTGTCGTGGAAGCCGTTGGTGAAGTCAAAAAATAAGGCCAGCGCTATGACAAGCGCGACCATGAAGGTGATTTCCACCTGTTGCCCAATCTGCAGAGTCGACGTTCAGCAGTTCCACTTCCCCGCGCCTGCCACACCACATGTTCAGCAGACATTCACCTGCTTGCCCTTGCGGAGGCCATCCGTGGCCAGCATGAAACCTTAAGAATCCTACGTTGCATCGGTGGCTGCGCAAAACACTCCGGAGCCGGAATCCGGTTCACAGGAACGCCTCGACGGCGTCCAGGTGGTCGGGCGTCAGGCCCCTGCGCGGGTCAGGTGAAATATGCAGCATCCGCCCGCCCCAGGCATCGGCCCATGCCAGCGCCCGCGGCTCACTGTCGAGTTGGTCGTCCAGCCAGACAAGGCGATCGGCCGGGTTGCTGGCAACATCCTGGCGGATGGCGTCCAGCTTCCACCAGTCCGGTGACAGGTCCCGGCCTGCACTGGAAAGAACAGGCCAGTTCCGCCCGTCGAGCTTAATGGCCGGGCACAGGAACTCAGGTGCGAGCCGTTCCCATGTGGTCAACCACACAAAGCGCGCACCGGGCTTGCGGGACAGGGCATTCAGCTTGGCCACCAGTTCCGGCGCGAACGCCACTTCGAGGACGCCGGCGTCGGCCAATTCCCAATCACTCCCCCAGCCGTTCCTGCCTTGGACTGCGAAGGGACTCACCACGCCGTCGACGTCGAGATACAAGGACACCCGGGTCATAGCGCCTCCTGTCGCCGGAAGACGCGCTTGCCGCACCCCCCGGCACATCCCACCCTAACGCTGCCGCGGCGGGGAAAACAGGGCCGTGGCGCCTTCCGGAATGCCGGACAGGCTCGTATATTTCACTATCGAAACGGCCGTCACGTAGATGTTATCCTGCTACATAGGCGGCCGCGTGGGCCGCACCTTGAAGAGCCTTCGTGAGGAGCATCCGGTGAGCGAACCCCGACTCGATACAGCGCCCGAAACCACAGACGCGACGCGGACAGAAACCGGCACCACTGACTTCGCCGCGGCCTCGGCCGCCCTCGACGCCGCCGACCCGCTGGCCGCCGCCCGGGACCTCTTCTACAGCCCGGACGCGACCCAGCTCTCGGCTTACCTGGACGGCAACTCCCTGGGCCGGCCGTTGAAGGCCACCGCAACGAATCTGCCGCGCTTCGTGGAGGACGCGTGGGGCAGCCGCCTCATCCGCGGCTGGGACGAAAAGTGGATGGACGAGCCGCTGGCCGTCGGCAACCGCCTGGGCGAGGTGGTACTCGGTGCCGCCCCGGGCCAGGCCTTCATCGGGGACTCCACGTCGGTACTCCTGTACAAAATGATCCGCGCGGCCGTCGACGCCCGCCCCGGCCGCGACGAGATCATCGTGGACCGGGACAACTTCCCCACCGACCGCTTCATCATTGAAGGGATCGCTGCGGAACGGAACGCCACCATCCGCTGGGTCGAGACCCGCCCGGCCAGCGGCGTCCGCCCTGAGGACCTGGCGGAGCTGCTCACCGAGCGGACCGCCGTCGTGGTCCTCAGCCACGTCGCCTACCGCTCCGGCTTCCTCGCCGACGCGCCGGCCATCACCGCGCAGGTGCACGACGCCGGCGCGCTGATGCTGTGGGACCTGTGCCACTCCGTGGGTTCGGTGCCGCTGGACCTGGACGCCTGGGACGTGGACCTCGCCGTCGGCTGCACTTACAAGTACCTCAACGGCGGCCCGGGCTCCCCCGCCTTCGCCTACGTGAACAGCGCACTCCAGGGCCAGCTCCAGCAACCGATCTGGGGCTGGATGGGTGCGCATGATCCCTTCGGAATGACGGACAGCTACCGGCCCGCCGACAACCTCCGCCGCTTCATCACCGGCACCCCGCCCATCCTCGCGATGCAGCCGCTGAAGGACATGGTGGAACTCATCGCCTCCGTGGGCATGGACGCCGTCCGGAAGAAGTCGGTCCAGCTGACCTCCTACGCCCTCGAACTCGCGGACGCCCTGCTGGTGCCCCTCGGCGCAGAGGTCGTGAGCCCCCGGGACGCCGCCGAACGGGGCTCGCACATCACCGTGGACCACCCCCGTTTCGCGGAAGTCACGCAACTGCTGTGGGAGCACGGCGTCATCCCGGATTTCCGGCCGCCCCACGGCCTCCGGATCGGCCTCTCCCCGCTCAGCACCGGCTTCGCCGAACTCGAACACGGGATTCGGTCCATCCGCGAAGTGCTGCTCGGGCTGGCGTGAGGGCCTTCCTCGACGACGTCGACTCCCGCCCCGGGAGCACCACCTCCTTGCTGCGGACGGTGATCGGCTTGTACCTGCGCGACGCCGGCGGCTGGCTGCCGGCGTCGGCATTCCTGCGGCTCATGGAGGCGCTGGAGGTGCCCGCCGCCGTGACCCGGACCGCACTCAGCCGCTTGAAGAAGAAGGAGGTCCTGGAGCAGCAGCCGCGCGACGGCGTCGCCGGGTACGCACTGGCCCCCGACGCCGCAACGATGCTGGCCCAGGGCGACAGCCGGATCTTCTCCCCACGGTCCATGGCCGACGGCGACCCTTGGTGCCTGGTGTCGTTCTCCATTCCCGAGTCGGAGCGTGAGAAGCGGCACCAGCTCAGGCGGCGCCTGCATTGGACAGGCTGCGGCACGGTGGCGGCCGGGCTGTGGATCGCCCCGGCGTTCCGGCAGGGCGAGATCGAGGAGGTCCTGGCGGTACTCGGCCTGCGGGAACAAGCCACGCTCTTCATCACGGACACGCCCATGCCCGGCGGCCGGCACAACCCGGGCCTCCGGGACGCCGCCGCGCAGTGGTGGGACCTGGAGAACGTCGCGGCCCTGCACCGGGATTTCATCCGGGAATGGGCTGCCGGCCCGGCCCCTGTGACCGCCAACGGTTCGCCTGTGCCGGCTGGGGCCTTTGCCGCATACGTCCGGTGCATCGACGGTTGGCGGATCATTCCGTACCTCGATCCCGGGCTGCCTCCGGCCTGCCTTCCCCCGGACTGGCCCGGGCACGAAGGCCTGGCCATGTTTGAGCGCATCCGGGCCGCCCATTCTGGTCCGAGCGCGGAATTCGTCAGGACGGTGGCCGGGGAATAGCCCGCAGCCGGAGCTGGGGCCGGGCACCGGGAGTACTCTGGAAGCATGGCCGCCGCCGTTGGCGCGCGGTCGGTGACGGGTGGTCCGGGAGGTTGCCATGACCCGTAGGTGGTTGCGTTGGTTGCCGGCCGCACTGGTGCCTGCGGTGCTGACGGCAGCGGCTTTGGCGGGTTCGTACCAGGCCGGAGCCACCGTCAGCCTCCCGCAGAAATCGGCCGCCGAAATCATCGCCATGATCGGCCACTCGGACGTCCGCGCCCTGTCCGGAACACTCCGCCAGAACTCCGAGCTGGGCCTCCCACAACTCCCCTCGGCCGGCCCCCTCCCCTCCGCCCGGCCGGGTTCCAGCCAAGGCATCGCCTCCGTGATCGAACTGCTGGGCACCCCGCATACTGCCCGGATCTACCTGGACGGGCCGTCAAAGGCCCGGTTCCAGATCATGGACATGCTCGCCGAGCGCGACGTGGTCCGCAACGGCAAGGACCTCTGGCTCTACAACTCGGCGGACAACAGCGCCGCCCATGTCACGCTGCCTGCACCGGCGCCGGGAACACGAAAACCGCACCCCCATACACCGCACGCCCATGCGCCGGCGACGCCTGGAATAACGACTCCTGAGGCCCTCGCGCAACGCTTCCTCGCCGCCATCGATCCCAGCACCGAAGTGACGGTCGGGAAGGCAACCACCGTGGCCGGCCGCACGGCCTACCAGCTGGTCCTCAAGCCACGCAGTACGGCCACCCTGGTCGATTCCGTGACCCTCGCCGTCGACTCCGCGTCCGGCCTGCCGCTCGGTATCCAGTTGCGGGCGCGGGGACAGGCCGCCCCCGCGTTCTCGCTCGAGTTCAGCGACATCAGTTTGTCCGCCCCGGACCCGTCCGTGTTCACCTTCGTGCCGCCCCGCGGCGCTTCCGTGGAGGAAAAGGCCCTTCCGTCCAGGATGCCGGACGCCACGCATGCCGTTCCCGGCACACACCCGGCGGCGGCGCGGCCCACCGTCACGGGCAAGGGCTGGGAGTTGGTGGTGGCCTTCCCCGCAGGAATGCTTCCCGCCGACGTGCGCTCCGCCCCCGCGTTCGCCCAGCTCACCCAGGCGGTGCCGGGCGGCCGGGCCCTTACCAGCAGCCTGGTGACCGTCCTGGTGCTCGACGACGGCCGCGTCTTTGCGGGATTGGTGCCCCTTGAGCGGCTGCAGGCTGCGGCCGCCCGGCAATGAGTGACGCGCCCGGGCGGGCCGGACTGGCTATCGAGACGGCTGGCCTGAGCAAGCGCTTCGGCCGCCGCTCCGCCGTCGACTCGATCAACCTCGCGGTTCCGCGCGGCTCCGTTTTCGGGTTCCTCGGCCCCAATGGCTCCGGCAAGACCACCACCATCCGTTTGCTGCTCGGCCTCGCAGCCGCCACCGCCGGCGAGGTCCGCGTCCTCGGCAGGCAGATCCCGGCGGGCCTGGCAGCCGTCCTGCCGGAGGTCGGCGCGCTGGTGGAAGGCCCGGCTTTCTACCCTTTCCTCTCGGGAGCGGCGAACCTGCGCAGGCTGGACACCGCCGACCGGTACGCCCCGCGAACGACACGGTCCGCACGGGTCGATGAAGCACTGGAACGGGTGGGGCTGTCCCACTCCGCCGGCAAGAAGGTGCGCGCCTATTCGCTGGGCATGAAACAGCGCCTGGGGATCGCCAATGCCCTGCTGCGGCCCCGGGAACTGCTGGTCCTGGACGAACCCACGAACGGCCTGGACCCGCAAGGAACACGCGAGGTCCGAAGCCTGGTGCGATCCCTGGCGGCGGGCGGCACCACGGTGTTCGTCTCCAGCCACCTGCTCGCCGAGGTTGAACAAATGTGCACCCATGTGGGCGTCATGAGCGTCGGCAAGCTCGTGGCCCAGGGCACCCTCCACGAACTGCGCGCAGCCGGGACGGCCAGAATCATGCTCCGTACGCCGGATGTTGCGGCTGCAGCCCGCGTCCTGTCGGGCCTTGGCCTGCACCCGGAGCCCGGTGTTTTGAAGGGTGCGGACCACGATGGATTGCTCAGCACCAGTCCCCCGGGCCACACGGTGTTGCCCGAGGACATCGTGGCCGCGCTCGTGGCGGCCGGGGTGCGGGTGCAGGGCTTCGGCGTGGAAGACGCCAGCCTGGAAGAGCGCTTCGTTTCCCTGACCGGAGAGGGGTTCGACGTTGCAGGATGAAGCCGCACCTTCAGGTTCCTGGGCCCTGATGGCGTCCGAGCTTTCCGTCCTGTTCCGGCGGCTCCGCACCTGGGCCATGCTGGCCGCCCTCGCCGCGGTTCCCATCCTCATCGCCGCGGCGGTCCGGCTCAGCTCGCGTCCAGTGCCGCCGGGACGTGGACCGACCTTCCTGGACCGCATCTCCCAGAACGGGCTCTTCGTGGGCATGACGGCATTGCTGGTGTCCACCCCGCTGTTCCTGCCCCTCACGGTGGGCGTCGTTGCGGGCGACACCATCGCGGGCGAAGCGAACCTCGGCACCCTCCGGTACCTGCTGGTGGCACCCGCCGGCCGCGTCCGGCTCCTGCTCATCAAGTACGCCGCCGCAGGAGTTTTCTGCCTGACCGCGACGGTGACCGTCGCCGCCGTCGGCGCGCTGGCCGGCGTCGTGCTCTTCCCGGTGGGGCCGGTGACGCTCCTCTCCGGGGACACCGTCGACGTCGGCGAAGCGCTGCTGCGTTCCCTGCTGATCGCCGCGTACATCGCGGTGTCGTTGCTGGGGCTCGCCGCGATCGGGCTGGCCATCTCGACCTTCACGGACATCCCGGTGGGCGCCATGGCGGCAACGGTCGTGCTGTCGGTGGTGTCCCAGGTGGCGGACAACCTGCCGCAACTTGAGTGGCTGCACCCGTGGTTGTTCAGCCACTACTGGCTGGACTTTGCCGATCTGCTGCGCCAGCCGATCTCCTGGACGTCGTTCGGGGACAATGCCCTGCTCCAAGGCGGCTACATCCTGGCGGCCGGCGCCATCGCGTATGGCCGGTTCACCAGCAAGGATGTCCTGTCCTGAGAGACTGCCTGCCGTAAGCTCGGGGAATGGCCAGATTCTTCGACGTGCACCCGCAGGACCCCCAGCCGCGCTTGGTCGGCCAGATCGCCGAGATCGTGCGCTCGGGCGGCCTGATCGCCTACCCCACCGATTCCTGCTACGCCCTCGGCGCCCAGCTGGGCAACAAGGATGCCCTGGACCGCATCCGCAGCATCCGCCAGCTCGACGACAAGCACCACTTCACCCTGGTCTGCAAAGACTTCGCGCAGCTGGGCCAGTTCGTGATGATCGACAACGACGTCTTCCGCAGCATCAAGGCCGTCACCCCGGGAAGCTACACGTTCATCCTCCCGGCCACCAAGGAAGTGCCACGGCGGCTGTTGCACCCGAAGAAGAAGACCGTAGGCGTGCGCATCCCCCGGCACAACTTCGTCCACGCACTCCTCGCCGAACTCGGCGAGCCCCTGCTCTCCAGCACGCTCCTGCTGCCCGGCGAAGACGAACCGCTGACCCAGGGCTGGGAGATCAAGGAACGCCTGGACCACGTGGTGGATGCAGTGGTCGAGGCCGGGGATGTCGGGGCCGAACCGACCACGGTGGTGGACTTCTCCGGCGGCTTCGCCGACGTGGTGCGCCGCGGCACCGGCGACCCCTCGAGGTTCGAATGAGCACCCAAGAAGAGGCCATCTCCATCGACGTGGACGGCACACCCGTCTCCGCCCTGTATGCCCGGCCCGAGAACCCGTTCGCCACGGTGCTCGTGGCCCACGGCGCCGGTGCGGGCATGGAGCATCCGTTTATGGGCGGTTTCGTCCGGGCCATGAACGACGACGGCGCCGCCACTTTGCGCTTCAACTTCCCCTACCGCGAGGCCGGCAGGAAGTTCCCGGACCGCCCTCCGCTGGCGATCGCCACGTGGCGGGCCGCCCTGGCCGAAGCCCAGGCACGTTCCGCCGGCGAGCCGCTGTGGGCGGCCGGCAAGTCCTTCGGCGGGCGGATGGCTTCGATGGCCGTGGCCGAGGGCATGCCCGCGGCGGGGCTCATCTACCTTGGCTACCCGCTGCACCCGCCGGGCAAGCCGGACAAGCTCCGTGACGAACACCTGTACGGGATTGCCGTGCCCATGCTGTTCCTGCAGGGCACCAAGGATCCCTTCATGACCGTCGACGTGCTGGGAGCCGTGGTGTCCCGGATCGGGCCCAACGCGGTGGTGGAGTGGCAGGAAGGCGGCGGGCACACCTTCGAGGTGGCCGGTGTGAAGCGCAGCCCTGCGGAGCTCGGTGCCTCGCTGGCGCCGTCCGTCAGCGCCTTCATCCGCCGGAACGGCTGAGCCCGGCAGACCCAGCAAGAGGCCCGCTCCGCTACGTCCGCGGCTTGGCCCGGGCCGTCGCAGGCGCCGTCCACGGGTCCTCGGGCCAGGGGTGCTTCGGGTAGCGCCCGCGCATCTCGGCACGGACCTGCGCATAGGGCCCGGCCCAGAAGGACTCAAGATCGTCGGTCACCGCCAGCGGACGTCGCGCCGGTGAGAGCAGGTGGAACAGCAGCGGCACCCGGCCGTCGGCAATCCTGGGCGTCCCGGCCCAGCCGAAACACTCCTGCAGCTTGACCGCGACCACCGGTCGGCCGCCGTCGGAGTCCGCTTCGGGGTAGTCGATGGCCACCCGGGAACCGCTCGGCACTTCCAGCCGCTCCGGCGCCAGCTCGGCGAAGCGGGCCGCTTCCGGCCAGGGCAGCAGGCGGCGCAGCGGTTCAGCGAGGTCAATCCCGGCGGCCGCGGCGCCGTCGGCCAGTGCTCCCAGCTCCGGGGTGAGCCAATCTTCCAGCCGGGCAAGGAGCGCCGCCTCGGATACGTCGGGCCAGGGTGCGCCCAGTTCCCGGTGCAGCAGGGCCATCCTGCGGCGTAAGGCGTCCGCGCCGGCTGACCAGCCGATCATTGCCAGGCCGTCCGCCTCCAAGGCAGCGGCGACGGCGGCACGGCCTTCCGCAGGACCGGGCCGTACGGGAGTGGAGGACAGCACGATCGCGCCCAGCCGGCGTTCCCGCCGGGCTGTCACCTTGCCCTTGATGAAGCGCGCATCCACCGAATCCGTCAACAGGTGCGCGGCGGCAGCCTCCGCGGCATCGGCGGAGAGCGGTGCGGCCGAACGGATGACCGCACCGGTGCCCGCCGCGTCCCGACCAGCCGCCCGGGAAACCTCGGCGACGGCAAGCCAGTCATGCCCGGACAGCGGGCTGCCGGCGGGCAGGCCGGCCCGGGTTCCGGACGCGAGGAGGTACTGCGGTGCCCCTTCTCCGGGGACACGGCGGGCCACGCGGTCCGGGTACGCCAGAGCCACGACGAATGCCACCGCTTCCTTTCCGGCCAGCGCCGTTTCCAGTGCGCCCCGCAGTTCGGAAGCGGCGACGGCGGCCGCCTCCTGTTGCGCGATGGCCTCCAGCCGCCGCGTGTCATCCGCCCAGCGCTTCGCCCCCGGGTCCTTTCCCTGGCGCAGCAACGCGAGGTGCCCGGGCAGGTCTGCCCCGGCGGCGCGCTGCTCCCCGGCGACGAGCGCCACCGTTTCTGCGGCGGAGCGTTTGCCCACGACGGCCGCCCCGTCCAGCAGGGCCCGCGCGAGCCGCGGTTCCGCGGGCACGGAAGCCAGGATCCGCCCGAGGGCGGTGGCGTGCCCGGCGTCGTCCACCGCACCGATTTCACGCAGCACTTCGACGGCGTCGTCCATGGCGGCGCGCGGCGGCGCGTCAGGGAGGGCGAGGCCGGTACCCCCTGGCGCGCCCCAGCAGGCAAGCGTCAGGGCGGCGCCGCTGAGTTCCGCGACGGCGATCTCCGGGGTCCGGTGGGCCGGAGCCGCGGCGAAGGCCTTCTGTTCGTAGCACCGGACCGCGGTGCCCGGCCCCTGACGGGCCGCCCGGCCCGCGCGCTGTTCGGCCGAGGCGCGGGAGCAGGACACGGTGACCAGCCCGGACATGCCTCGGCCGGAATCACGGCGCGGTTCCCGGGACAGGCCCGCGTCTACCACGAGGCGCACGCCGGGCACGGTGAGCGAGGATTCCGCGAGCGCCGTGGACACGATGATCCTGGCCCGCCCTCCCGGTTCCCGGCCGGAGACAGCCCTGTCCTGCGCCGCGGGGCCGATCTGTCCGTGGAGCTCGAGTATTTCCGTGCCTGGCGCCCGCTGGCGGAGCCGGTTCGCTACATGTGCCACTTCGCGGGTTCCGGGGAGGAAGACGAGCGCGTCCGTTCCCGGCTCCGTGGCCAGTGCGGCGGAGTGGGCGGCCGCGGTGGTGTCGGCCACATGGTCCAGGAAGGCCGGGGTGACGCCGCGTCCGTCGAGGCGGGGACCTGGCGACGGCGCCCACACGGTCTCCAGCGGGTACAGCGCTGAAGGGCAGTCGACCACCGGGAGCGGGCTGCCGCCGTCGGGCCCGGCCAGCAAGGCCGCGAAGCGCGGGGCGTCCACAGTGGCGGACATCGCCACCAGTCGGAGGTCGCCGCGGAGTGCACGGACTTCGGCCAGCATGCCGAGCAGGAGGTCGCTCTCGAGGCCGCGTTCATGGACTTCGTCGAGGACCACGGCGTGGATGCCCTCCAGGCCGGGGTCGGCGAGCAGGCGGCGTACCAGGATCCCGGAGGTAACGAATTCGACGGCGGTCCGCGGGCCGGCCTGCCGTTCCCCGCGGACCGTGTATCCCACGGTCTCCCCCAGCCGGCTCCCATGGAGGACGGCGAGCCGGCGGGCTGCGGCCCTGGCAGCGACGCGCCGGGGTTGGGTGACGATAATCCTGGGCGCCTCGTCTTCCGCCGAGCACAGTCCGGCGAGCAGCGGCGGAACCAGGGTGGTTTTGCCGGTTCCCGGCGGAGCCTGGACGACGGCGGCGGATCCGCGAGCTGCGAGCGCGGCCGCGAGGTCCGGAAGCGACCGGGCGAAGACGAGTCCCTGCGCGATGCTGTCGAGGTCGAAAATGGCCGGCGGGCGGGCAGTTCCGGGAGGGAACGGTAGAGTCACCCATCCATTGTGGATGACTGCGGCCGATCACCAACAAACTTGATAAGCATGCTTAGCAATGACATGATGTGAGGTGTGACACGGTTTGCCGTAGTGGAGCGAACAGAACAACGAGGAGAGTAAACGGCATAGCCGTCACTGACCGTCCTTGGGAATGATGCGGGGGCGCCCTTCGAGGGTCGCAGCGCAGCAATGCGCAACTGCTGAATATCACGCGTGGAGGCAGTGCAGTTTCGGTTTCCGCGCAAGGAAAGGAAACGTCCATCATGAATACCCTTCTTATCGTTGCCGGCGTTATCGCTATTGTTCTTCTGCTCGTCGGCGGCTTCACACCGGCCCTGAACTTCCTGCTGTGGGTCGGAATCATCCTCTTGGCCATCGCAGCCATCGGATGGCTCCTCAGCTACACGAACGGACACCGGCACAGCGGCATTTGATGCTCCGCGCCCGGGGAACCACCGGACACGTCCATCCCGGGCGCAAGCCGACCTAGGAAAGGAACGGACATGTACATAGGTTCCTCGATTTTTCTCATCGCGCTGGGCGCCATCCTCGCCTTCGCGCTGGCTCCAGGATTGATCCCTTTCCTGGACCAACAGATGACCGGTTACATCCTGATGGCCGTTGGAGTCATCGGGCTCATCGTTTCCCTGATCATGGCGGCTCCGCACCGTCGCCTCCGGACAACCGAAAGCCGGCAGGCCATGGACCCGGGAACGGGTGAGGCCGTCACCCACAGGGAAACCCGCGAAACCGGACTCTGAGACCGCCTGCTGAAGTAGGCAAAGGCAATACTGCGGCTCCCGCCCATCGCGTGGCGGGAGCCGCAGCATGAACAGGAGCGCACTGTGAACAAGAGCGCAAGCAAGACAGCACGGACAGCCGCCAAGACTGCCGAAACCGCAAGCAACTCCCCTGCCTTGGAAACAGCGGCCAGGGCAGGCTTCGCGGCGAGTGGCGTGCTCCACGTCATTGTCGGCGCCATCGCCTTCCAACTGGCCCGTGGACTCAACGGGGAGGCCGACGTCCACGGTGCGGTCGCCCAGCTGGCCGCGAGTCCCGGCGGGCCGTTCCTGCTGTGGGCGTGCTTCGCGGCCTGCGCAGCACTTGCCCTGTGGCGGGCCGGGGACGTGGTCTTCGGCAAGCCCCGGGCGCACGGAAAGCGCCTCATCTCCCGGATCAGCGCCGCCGGGCAGGCCGCGGCGTTCGCGCTCCTGTCCGCCACGGTCCTGTCCTTCGCCCTCGGCAGCGGGAAAAGCAACCGGGAGTCCAGCAGCGACCTCACAGTGACGCTGCTCCGTGCACCCTTCGGCGTCGTACTCCTGCTGATGGCCGGGGCGGGAATCATCGGTGTGGGCATTTTCTTCGCGATCCGCGGCGCCCGGGCCTCCTTCCGCAAGGACCTGTTCCTCCCCGGCTCGGCGCTACCCCGGCGGGTGGTGCTGACGACCGGGGTCGCCGGCTACTTGTCCAAGGGCATTGCCTTGCTCCTGGTGGGAGGGCTCGTCATCATGGCCACCGTGAAGCAGCAGCCGGAACAATCGACGGGACTCGACGGCGGGCTCAAGGCCTTGCGCGAACAGCCGTACGGCCCGTACCTTCTGGCAGCCCTCGCCCTCGGCATGGTTTGCTACGGCTGCTTCCTGATCCTGAAGGGCAAGTATGCGCGCATGTAGCAGGTTCGGTGCCGCGGCTTAGGCGGAGTGACCCCTCCATGCCCGGAATACGACGGCGGAGGGCCGGCCGTGGCTTCAGCTATCGGGATCCCGGGGGCTCGCCGATCTCCGAGGCGGACCGCGAACGTATCGACAGCCTCGTCATACCCCCCGCTTGGCGCCAGGTGTGGATCTGCCCTTACGCCAACGGCCACATCCAGGCCACCGGCCTCGACGACGCCGGCCGCCTCCAGTACCTTTACCACCCGAGGTGGCGGGAACGGCAGGACGCCGAAAAGTTTGCCCGCGCCGCCCACCTGGGCCTGGCAATGCCCCGGCTGCGGAAAACAGTGGCGCGCCACCTCCGCGAATCACAGTCCCCCAGGAACCGCACCCTCGCAGCCGCCGTGCGGCTTATGGATCTGGGAGCGCTGCGTATCGGCGATGAGAGCTACCGCAAACAGCACGGCTCGCACGGGCTGACCACGCTCCGCTGCCATCACGTGGCCGTCCACGGTGATTCAGTGAAGCTGAGTTTCCCGGGCAAGAGCGGACAGCAGTGGGAGTGCACGCTGAGGGATCGCCGGCTTGCGGCTTTCCTTGATCCGCTTGCCGCAAGACCGCCCGACGAGGTGCTCCTCGCTTTCGTGGAGCGGGACACATGGACTGCCGTGGATCCGGGCATGCTTAACGACTACATCCGAAGAGCCGCGGGGGACGGCTTCACGGCTAAAGACCTGCGCACATGGAAGGGGACCCTCACCGCCGCGCGGGCCTTGGCGCGCACCGCAACGGACGTTCCGGCACAGGCAGCCCTGGCGAATGCCTTCGAGGAAGCCGCGGCCCTGCTTGGCAACACGCCCGCCGTAGCCAGGGACGCGTATGTCGATCCGCGGATCGTAGCCGCCTTCCTCGACGGCAGCCTGCGCAAGACCAAAACCGGCGAGGCGGCCATCGCGCGATTCCTCGCCGACGAGGCAGGGTAATGGGAGCGAGGAGGTTCCAATGTTTGCGGTCTTGGTCATCGACATGCAGAACGCCTATTTCGACAATCCGGCGCTTGCCGTGCACCGCAGGAGGACCACAGAGGCCTGTAATGCCCTGATCGCCTCAGCTTCGACGCAGGGGATCCCGGTGCTGCTCGTAAAAACCGAGCATGAACGGGACCGCTCCACCTGGACCCTCAATATGCTCGACGACGAGCAGGGATTCCTTTACCGCGGAAGCCCCGAGGCCGGGTTCGTCACCGGGCTGATGACCTCGGGGCTGCCCCAACTGACGAAGACCCGCGACAGCAGCTTCATGGGGACCGATCTGCTGTGGCGGCTGCGCAACTGGCAAGCGGACACTTTGGTGCTCGCCGGCGTCTCGGCGCACAACTGCATCGCTCAGACCGCGGCTGACGCCTTCGCACACAACTTCCGGGTGGTGCACGCGGTGGAGGCCATTGCCGGAAACGAGCCGGGCCTGCAGGACATGACCCAAGAGCTCCTGGCCCGCGAATACCGCCAGAAGACGCTGACGCACCAGGAGATCACGGCTCTCTTCGATAGCGGCACCTTGCACAGTCGCGGACGGAGCGGCGCCGCATTTCCCGGTGCCCCCTGAAGCCGGCATCCTATGCACCTAGCGTGGAGGCCACCTTCCGCGCCTCCCGCCCGACGGAAACGGGTGCATGGCGTGGCAGCATTACGAAGGCAACGTCGAGTGACGCAGGGCGAGCAACACTCCCGGTCAGTGAAATCACCGGCCCGCGTCTCTTAGCGAGGCCGCCTGCGCTAGCCCTGCCTCCGGAGAGGCAGGGTGCTGTCCGGCGGGCGGTTACGGCGCCCACTAGTCGCTGGGGCTCAGCTTGGTGGTGAGCCGACGGTCGTCACTTTTCGCGTCGTCGGCTTCCTCCGCTGGCCCGCTCGGATCCTTCGAGCCCGCAGTTCCTGGCTGACCGGTCCGTTCGCCGTCCAGGGCGCGGGGTGGGGCTTCACCGGACGCGCCGGATTCGGCGGCCTTCGCCTGCTCTTCCTCCGTGTCCCGGGGCACCAGGTGCGCCGGATTCTGGATGCCGTCATGGACCGTCGATGCGCTCATGCGCTTCATTGTTCTTCCTCCTCACGCCGCTGTCGCCCGGTGGGCTGCCCCCGGCCCACCGCGACGGCGCGGCGACTTCCAGTCCTCCGGGCTTTTCGCCGGAAGCAGGGCGACGCCGACGGTCGGACCGGGGGCCGTGCGCGCTGTTCGTCGTCCGGCCGCGAGGACCCTTTCCGTCTGGCGGTGCCCCCGTCGCATCGGCGACGGGGGCACACTGGGTTCAGCAAGCGGTTCTTCTGTGCGCGGACTCAGAAGTCCCGTCCGCCCGTGGGCGGTGGGGGCTCCTCATCGAAGCCGATCCCGCCGCCCAGCGGCTGCTCACCGACCTGCCCGGAAACCACGGTGGAACGCCAAGCCCCGGTCTCGCCCGCACGGTTTTCGATGAACTTCTTGAACTTATTCAAGTCAGCCCCGACCTGGAAGTCATCCACACCTACCGCGGCACCGGTTTTCTCGGTGAGGCCTTCGGGCGTCCACTCGATGCTGACGCTGACCCGTGACCGGTCCGGACCGAGCGGTTCAAAACGGATCAGACCCGCGTTCCGGGGGCCGTCGACGCTCTCCCAGCTGATTACCGAGTCCGGGATCTGGTCAACGATCCTGGCGTTGTATTCGCGGTGGACGCCGGCCGTGTTGGTTGCAAAGTGGAGTGTGGTGTCATCGAGTTGCCTGACCTCTTCCACCCCGCCCATGAATTCGGGAAAGTCCTCGAACTGGGTCCATTGGTTGTACGCCCGCGATACGGGCACATCGACTTCGATGGTCTGATCGACAGTAGCCAAAACGTTCTCCTCACATGGTGGATTCGGTGGGATGCGGTGCTACGTTTTTCACGCTATCGAGGGCGGTCGCGAACATCAAGGCATTTTGCTAAGTATGCTTAGTTTTTTTCCGAGATGGGGCTGACCCATCGAATCTGCCAGCCCGGGACCCCGCCTCGAGCGCCTGGTCTTGGCGAGCACGGGCACCGGCTGGTCGCGGATCCCGGACGCGGCCGAACGGCCAGCGGCGCGGTACCCCCGGCGACTACCTTGACATGCGGGCGCTCCAGCGCGAGCGCGAACTCGCATCCTTCCGGGAAAAGTCCGCGGCTCAGAACGGAGACGTCGTCGAGGAATCCGGACTCGTCACGTTCCCCAACAACGCATCATTGAGGCCTTCAACGTAGTTCGCGGGCCCCCGGACCCATCGCTACGCCTCCTTATTGTGCTGGGTCCTGCCGCTGTCCCAGTCCTGGCCGTTGCCCTTACGGACGCCCGCAACACGTGCGGCCGCAATCACGGGCGGCTGGCCGGCCCCCGGATGCAGGCGCTTGTAGAAGCAACGCTTCACCGGGAAATAGTTGCGGGGGTACCTCATCGTGGCCGGACCATCGAGTGCACCTTGTCCATGACCGTCCTCATATCCGTCCCTCTTTCCGGAACCGCTCCACGGCGGCGTCGAAACATCCGCACAACGCATGGATGGCAATGAGGTGGGCCTCCTGTGCGTGCGTGGCCTCCGTGCTGATGCAGATCGCTTCGTCCGCGGCGTCGGCGAGCGGATTCGGCCGGGCGCCGGTCAGCGCCCAGACAGTTGCTCCCGCCCGGTGGGCAGCTTCAGCCGCCGCAAGGAGGTTGGGGCTACGTCCGCTGGTGGACAGCAGCAGGAGGACGTCCCCGCTGCGTATGTGCCCGGTCACCTGCCGGGCGAAGACTTCGTCATAGCCGTAATCGTCGCCGATCGCGGTCACCGCGGAGGCGTCTGCCGGCAGCGCGATGGCTGCAAAGGCCTGACGGTCTTCCACATGGCGCCCCACCAGTTCCGCCGTGAAATGCTGGGCCTCCGCTGCGTCTCCTCCGTTGCCCGCCGCAAGCACCTTCTTTCCCGTCACCAAGCGGCGCGCAAGTTCCTCGCCCCATTCTGCGATCCTGGAAGACTCCCTCCGTAGCGCTGCCACCGCGGGCCCGACCTGGCCCAAGTGCTGCAGGACCACGTCAACCGCCTCCTGCGGGACATCTCCGGCGGGGGGATCAGGTTTCTTTCGCGGGTCCGGCACGGGGTCAATGAGCGCTTTCATGGCGCCCGCCTCCTTCCGATTGCCCGGGACCAAGGCCCGCTGGTGCGCGGTGAACCCGTGGCGAGCAGGAAGGAGAAGGGCGGGCCCGGCACCGGGCTCCCTCAACAATCATGCAATTTTCGGGGCGTCTACTGCCGGACACACTTCCAGCGAAGCAGAGCCGCCGCTTCAAGACAAGGCCTTTTAGTAAGTTTGCTTAGCTTCTTGGCGACGGCCCTGCGATTTCCGCGGTTGCTACGGCGAACGCGTCACCACCATGGCCGAACCGCCGCCGCGCCGCACCAGCTCGGCAGCGGCGAGCAGGCCGCCGTCGGGCAGGAACTCGATGGCGGTGGCCGCGCCGATCTCCGCCGCCGAGGTGAACGCGTCGCCGGACGGTACCAGGGTGTGGCCGAACGGCGCCAGCTGCTTGCCGTAGGCGGCGATGAACTCCGGCTCCGCCGTGACGTTGGCGGTGTTCCGTTGCGCGGCACGCGGAGCTGCGATCGCCTCGGGCGTGCTCATGCCGAGGTCCACCCTGTTGAGGATGGTCTGCAGCACTGTGGTGATGATGGTGGAGCCGCCGGGCGATCCGAGCGCGAGGAAGGGCTTGCCCTCCTTGAGGATGATCGTGGGCGACATCGACGAGCGCGGCCGTTTGCCGGGGTCGATCCGGTTCGGATCGTCGGCCTTGTAGACGGTGGAGAAGTCGGTCAGCTCGTTGTTGAGCAGGAATCCGCGGCCGGGAACCACGATGCCCGAACCGCCGGTCTGTTCGATCGTGAGGGTGTACTCGGCCACGTTGCCCCACTTGTCGGCGACCGTGAGGTTAGTGGTGGAGATGTTCTCGGTGTCGCGGTCCTCCGCGGCAGCAGCGGCAGCCGCCGGGCACGCGCCGTCGTACGCCGTCACATCGCCGGGGGCGACGGGCTTGGCGGCCGCGTGCAGCGGATCGATTTCGCAGGCGCGCTCCTTGCCGAACAGCTCGTCGGTGAGGGCCGCCGTCGGGACCTTCACGAAGGCGGGGTCGCCGACGTAATTGGCGCGGTCGGCAAAGGCGAGGGCGCTCGCCTCGAGGTAATGGTGCAGCGCGTTGGCGGTGGGCATGCCGGCCATGTCGGAGGTGCCCAGGATGTTCAGTGCCTCGCCCACGGTGGTGCCGCCGCTGCTGGAGGGCGCCATCCCGTAGACGTCGAGCCCGCGGTAGTTCACGTGCGTGGGCGCCTGGTCCACCATGCGGTATGCGGCGAGGTCGGCTGCGGTCATGTGGCCGGCCGGAACGGGCAGTGCGGTGGTGGCAGTCTTCGGCGGGGACTGGACGGCCTCTGCGATCTCCCGGGCTAGGGCGCCCCCGTAGAAGGCACCGGTGCCCTGTTCGCCGAGGAGGCGGTAGGTGTCGGCGAGTTCGTGGTTCTGGAAGATGCTGCCGACCGCGGGCGCATCGCCGCCGGGGAGAAACAGCTTGCTGGTGGAGGTGAAGGCCCCGAAGCGGAGCTTGTTGTCCAAGGTCTGCTGGCGGAAGGTTTTGTCCACCACGAAGCCACGGGTGGCCACCTTGATGGCGGGCTTCAGCGCCTCGCGCAGGCCAAGGGTTCCCCACCGCTGCAGGGCGCGTTCCCAGGTGGCCGGGGTGCCGGGGACACCGACGGAGACCCCGCTGGTGACCAGTTCCGGCGTGAAGCGGTAGGGGCTGCCGCCGGGATTCTGCGGCGTGACCGTGGCCGGATCGATGAACGCGTCGTGCGGCATGGCGGCCGGGGCGGTCTCGCGTCCGTCGATGGTGCCCACCTGGCCGCTGCGCGCGTCATAGTAGACGAAGTAGCCGCCACCGCCGATGCCCGCGCTGTACGGTTCGGTGACGCCGAGGGTCGCCGCGGCCGCGACGGCGGCATCCGCTGCGTTGCCGCCCTTGCGCAGCACCTCGATCGCCGCCGCCGAAGCCTCCGGGTCGACGGTGCTCACCGCTCCCCCGTACCCGGTGGCGGTGGCTGTCTTGTCTGTGGTCCGCGGGTCCGCGGATGCGGGGCTGGCGAGGGCTCCGCTCGTTACGCTCAAGGCCAGAACCGCCGTGATGGCAGCCAGTCGACGTCGCATTTCAGGCATGGTCGCTCCCCTGGGGCTCGGTACTGGTGAAGGTGGCGCCCACCCTACCCCGGGCCCGGGCCCCGCTCAACGGTCCCGCTGTTCGCGGAGCGGCGCGGCGGTTACTCCGTCAGCAGATCGGCGTGCTGGGCGGCCACCACATTCGGGTGGGCTCGGAGCCGGTACCGGAGGGCGTTGTCGCCGTAGGTTTCCAGGATGGGGCTGTTGGTTGGATCGACGGACAGGCCACGTGCCCGGGCCTGGAATTCCGGGCTCACGGCGAGCTGCGGCATCCTGGCGTCCAGGGCCGGGTTGTAGAAGAACGGCAGGGAGATCCGGTCGGTGCCGCGCAGGGGCGAAATCACCCGGTGCAAGGTCGCCTTGAGGTAGCCGTTGGTGGCCAGTTCCAGCATTTCGCCGATGTTCACCACGAAACTGCCCGGCACCTGCGGGGCGTCGATCCAGTTGCCGTCGTGTTCGACCTGCAGCCCGCCCTTGCCCGGCTCCACCAGCAGCAGGGTTAACACGCCGCCGTCGCGGTGGGAACCCACCCCCTGCTTCGGATCGGGGTCAGACTCGCCCGGGTACCGGACGATCTTCAGGACGGGAAAGGCGCGGGCAGCGAAGGCTTCGTCAAAGGTGTCCTCCGGGGCGCCCAGGGAAACCGCCAACGCCCTCAGCAGGTCCAGGGATACGGCGCTCAGCCGGTCCATCCACTCGGCCACGATGCCTCGCATCTCCGGGAGCGCCTCCGGCCACAGGTTGGGCCCCTCGAGGCGCCAGTAGTCGGCCACCCCCGGGCCGGGCTGCACCGGCTCGCGTTCGACGCCGATGTCGATCTGTTCGCGCCAGTCCACCGCCCCGGCCGTCAGCTCGCCGCCCATCCGGGTGTAGCCGCGGAACTGCGGGCTGTTGACGTTTTCCAGTGCGAGCTTCTGCTCTTCCGGGAGTTGGAAGAAGCGCCGCGACACCTCAAGCATCGCGTCGGTGAGGTCCTGGGGAATGCCATGGCCGGACAGGTAGAGGAACCCGACCTCATGCATGGCGTCCCGGAGCTCGTCCCGGAACCGGGCCGCCTCCTCCGGACCCGCCTGCAAGCGGGAAAAATCGAGCACGGGCAAAGTCTCAAGAGCCACTGCATTATTCCTTTTCATCGGACGTGGCAAGCTGCAGCTTGTAGTGGCTCCCATGTTACGTACCGGCCGCGGTGGTGCCTACCGTGCAGGCGAAAGCCTTGCCCTTAAGAACCGCGCCGTTGAAAAAGCGGTTCAGCCTTCGCCCTGGGCAGTCGGCGGGACGCGCAGGCTGCCGTACCGCTCCATCCTGTGCCAGCGCAGGTGCAGTCCGGCCACCGCCGTCACCAGGGAGTGGATGACCACCACATACATGAGCTGGCGGTAGACGAACTGTTGCAGCGGCAGCGCCCACAGCGGCCGGAGCGGCTCCTTGTCCAGCCGGAAGGCGTAGGCGGCCATCAGGAACTGCACAAGCAGGAAGCCGAGCCAGAGCGCGCCGATCCGCAACGGGTCGAGGAAGAACAGCCCGTAAAGGGCAAAAACGTCCACCACGGGCGCGAACAGGGGCAGCAGCACCTGCAGGACCAGGAGGTACCCGAGGCCGCGCCGGCCGAGCTTCCCGGCGGCTCCGCCCTGGACGACGGCGCGGCGGTGCTTCCACATGGCCTGCAGTGTCCCGTAGCACCAGCGGTAGCGCTGCCGCCACAGGGCGCCCAGGGTTGCCGGCGCCTCGGTCCAGGCCCGGGCGTCGTCCTGGTACACCACCCGCCAGCCGTCCCGGCACAGCGCCATGGTGAGGTCGGTGTCCTCGGCGAGGGTCTCTTCGCTGACTCCCCCGACACCGAGCAGCGCGTGACGGCGGAAACCACCGATGGCGCCGGGCACGGTGGGCATGCATTCGGCGAGGTCGAACAGCCGGCGGTCGAGGTTGAAGCCGACCACATACTCGATGTGCTGCCAGGCGCCGAGGATGCCGCCCCGGTTCACCACCTTGGTGTTGCCGGACACGGCGCCCACGGCGGGGTCGGCGAAGGGCTGGATGAGGGCGTGGACCGTGCCGGGCTCGAACACTGTGTCGCCGTCGACCATCACCACAAGGTCATGGGTGGCGGCCCCCAGTCCGGCGTTCAGGGCCGAGGGCTTGCCGCCGTTCACCTTGCGGATGACCGTGACGCGGGGAAGCCTGAGCGCCTCCACGAGGTCCGCGGTGCCGTCGGCGGAGCCGTCGTCGACCACGATGATCTCCACCGGGTGGGTCGAGGCGGCGATGGATCGCACGGCCGCCTCGATGCCGGCCGCCTCGTTGTATGCCGGGACGATGACGCTGACGGGCTCCGTGACCTCGGGACGGACGGCGACGTCCACCCGGCGCCGGCCGCGGCCGCTCGCCCGGAGGCGGCGCGCCATCCGGCTGTGGCGTGCGGCGAATCCGACCACGAGCACCGCACGGATGATCGTCACGGCGCCGGCCACCACGAGTGCCCAGGAGATGGCCGTGACAACGAAGTCGCTGAGCCGGATGCCCCAGAGGAACGCCGTACCGCTGAGCTGCTCAGGCACGGAGGCCGGCCGCATGCTTTCAATGCCGACGGCGGCCCCGACGGTGGTTACCTTGTAACCTTGGGCGGCCCACCGGGTGAGGGCGGTATCGAGGGCGGTGACGGTCTCCGCCCGGTCCCCGCCGCCGTCGTGCATCAGGACCACCTGGCCCTGGGCGCCGGGCGAGGCGAGCTTCTGCTCGATCTCCGCGGCTCCGGGGCGCTGCCAGTCCTTGCTGTCGAGGGTGCTGAATACGCTCAGGTACCCGTCGTCGGCGAGGTCCTGCATCGCCGACCACGTGCCGTCGTTGATCGCGTCGTTGCCCGAACTGTACGGCGGGCGCATCAGGGACGCGGCCTGGCCGGTGATCCCGGAGATCACCTTCTGCGCTCCCTGGACTTCGATTTGGCGGCGCCATGGCGGGGCGCTGCCGAGGTCGGCGTGGGTGAGGGTGTGGACGCCGATCTCATGGCCTTCGGCCACGATCCGCTTGACCAGGTCCGGGTTGTCGACGGCAGCCGAGCCCACCAGGAAGAAGGTTGCGTGGATGTGGTGTTTCCGGAGCACATCCAGGATGCGGGGTGTCCACTCGGGGTCGGGTCCGTCGTCGAAGGTCAGCGCCAGGGTGTGCTCCGGCGGACGGACGGAATGGACGGCACCGCCGCGAGAATCGACCACCGGGCCGCCCCCACTCACGGTTTTCGGGACAGTGGTGGCGGTCCCGGCGGCCGGCGCGGAGTCATCACTGATTCCGGCGAGATGGTGCATGTATCCCTGCACGAGCAGGGCAGCAGCTATCGACAACAAGACGGCGAGCAGGATGAACCAATGCGCCGTGACGCCGGCCGGATCCTGGCGCCGCAACGGACTGCGGGTGCTCACGGGTGCGCTGGGCTGCTGGGCCGCTTGGCCTGACCCGGGGCCACGTCGCTCTTGCCCGGGCTCGTGGCGGCCGGGGCGGCGGCGGGCGCAACGGCGGTGGGTTCGGGTGCGGCGGGCTCGGGTGCGGCCCCGGTGGCCGGGTCCGCAGCGGGAACGGCCTGCACAGGAGCCGCGGGTTGCCCGACGGCGGGCGGAGCAGAGGGTTCCGCAGCCGGAGTACCGTTGCCCGGCGGCTGAGCCTCCTTGGAGTGCGCCGGACGGTCCCCGGCGGCCGGGACCGGAAGGGGCAGGTAGGGCGCTGCGACATTGGAGCCGCCGATGAAGGCGAGCAGCAACAGGACGACATATCCGGCCACGAGGGCCGCGGCTGCCAGGCCTGCAATCTTGACTTTCCGCAGGCGCCGCCCCGAGGCATCCACAAAGATCGGCCCCTGGGAACCCAGGGGCTGGACACGGACGGGGGTTTCTTTGAGATCTGCCATCGGACATCAATTTTAGCCGATCCGCCCGACGCGAAAGGGAGAGCTTACTCCCGGGGGCCGACCGAGGGGCGCCGCTACGGGCGCCGGAGGCCATCGGGACGGGCGCCGCTACGGGCGCCGGGGGCGCCGGGAGGGGTGCCGGAGGCGTCGGGACGGGCGCCGCAGGCGTCGGCTCAGGCGGTGGCCGGGGGTACGGCGAGCGGCGCGCTGACGAGGCGACGCCGTCTCCGGGCCTCCACATAAGCGGTGACCAGGACCAGGACAACCACGGCAAGGCCCAGCATGGACAATGCCGGGAACATGCTGCTCAGCGGGATCAGCAGGAGGGCCACCAGGATGGTCGGCAGCGCCCACGGCAGCACGGCCCGCGGCGGCTGGCCATAGCGGAGGGCCACCATCGCATTGCAGGCATAGAAGAGGGCAATTCCGGCGCCCAGCGAGATTCCGGAACCGACGGGCAAGGTCTCGAGCGGCTCGGGGATGGCGGTGGCGATGGCACCAGCAATCGCCGTCACGCCGACCACCAGCAGGAACGGGAGGAACAAGGTGGTCTGCAGGATCCCGCTGAAGTCGGCCCGGGCCTGCAGGCGTTCGAGCCCGGCCGCCATCGTGCCGGTGCCGTACTGGAAAAAGGCCCAGCCGAGGAAGGCGACGATCAGGAATCCGAGCCCGCCGGCCGTTCCCGCGCCCGGTCCCCAGTCGTCCGAAACTTCTAGGACGATGGTGAGGACCGATTCGCCCAGTACGATGATGACGAATAGGCCGAGGCGTTCGGCCGCGTGCTCGATGTTGATGCCGGCCACGCCGCGCTCGGGCCACAGGCGCCCGCCGAGCACCGCCATGACCACCTCGACGGCGATCGCTGCCGCCCAGAGGATCACGGCGAGGTTGAGTGGCAGGAACGCCGCGACCAGCCAGAGGGCCGCCGTCCCGCCGTTGTAGATCCAGATGCGCCACGGGGTCCCGGCCGAGTTTTCGCGGTGTTGATGCAACCAGAGAACTAGTAGGACAAGGCGAAGGGCGGAGTTGGCCAGCGAAAAGGCCCATGCCCGTTCACCGAAGGCGCCCGGCGCGGCCGCCGCCATGGCACCGGCCGAGGCCATGGCCGCCAGCATCGCCACTCCCAGTGCGCGGGACGAGAGGCGGGGCAGCAGGTTGACCACGGACGCGATGTTCACCCACGCCCACCAGGCCGGGAAGAAGAGCAGGACGAAAGTGCCGAATTCGGCCCACCCCGGGTCGCCGTGGATCCCGTGCGCCAACTGCCCCACGAAAGCGACGAAGACCAGGTCGAAGAACAGTTCCATCCAGTGCACGCGGCGCGGATTGCGGGCCACTTCGTGGCTCCATCCGCCGGGTGCCGGCGACGTATCCATTCCCCCATGCTAGTGCTGAACCCACGGCCGGACACCGTCCCGGATAGCCTTGGAGCATGCCCTGGACCATGGAGCGCAAGTGAGTGTCGTCAGCGCGGGTATCCTGCTGTTCCGGCGGCGCGCGGACGCCGGCCTTGAGGTGTGGATCGCCCATATGGGCGGACCGTTCTGGGCCGGCAAGGAAGCGCATGCCTGGTCCCTTCCGAAGGGCGAATACACCACCGACGAAGACCCCTGGCTGGCCGCCCGGCGGGAGTTCGCCGAGGAAATGGGGACGCCTGCCCCGCCCGCCGACTACGTCCGGCTCGGCGCCTTCCGGCAGCCGTCCGGCAAGGTGATCACGGTCTTCGCTGCCGAAACCGACTTCGCACCGGAAGAGATCCGCAGCAACACCTTTCCCCTGGAATGGCCGAGAGGATCGGGCCGGATCCAGCAGTTCCCGGAGATCGACCGTGCGGCGTGGGCCACGGAAACCGAAGCCCGGAACTTGCTGGTCCGGGGCCAGGTGCCCATCCTTGACGCACTGCTGGAGCACCTGGCGACGGCACCCGGTGCCGGCGGAGTGCCGGATTAGTTGAGGGTATGGGGGCCCGGGTCCGGCTCCCCCGGCCCGTTCCCGGCGGGCAGCGCCACCGTGAACGTGCTTCCCTTCCCAGGCTTGCTGCTGCAAGTGATGCTGCCGCCATGCCGCTCCACGATGGACTTGGTGATCGACAACCCGAGTCCAACGCCCGGGATCGACGCCTGGCGTGCCGCGGTGGTCCGGAAGAAGCGGGTGAAGATCCTCGCGGCCTCGTCCTCAGTCATGCCCATGCCGGTGTCCCGCACTTCAAGGCGGACCCAGCCGTCGTCGCGCGTGGCGCTGACGCGCACCAGCCCGCCGCCCGGCGAATACTTGATGGCGTTGGAAACCAGGTTGTCCAAGGCCTGGCCCAGCCGGAGCGGATCGGCGTCCGCCCAGAGCGGCGCCGGCACGTCTGCCACGAGTCCGACGTTGGCGGCGTCCGCCTGGGCGCGCGCGGAACCGAGGCTGTTCTCGACGAGGCCGGCGAGGTCCGTCCGCCGCAGCTGCACGCTTTCGACTGACGCGGCCGAGGACAGGAGGTCCTGCACGAGGACCCGCAGACGCTCGGCGTTCCTTTCCGCGACTTCCAGGCCCCGCAGGGTTCCTGGCCCGAGTTCCGGAGCATTGCGCATCACGATGTCAAGGTTGCCGAGGATCGCCGTCAGCGGTCCCCCGAACTCGTGCGAAACATTGGCGACCAGTTCATCCTTCGCCGCAAGGGCGTTCACGACGTCGGTCAGGTCCCGGTAAAAGACCACCGCGCCACCGAACCCGCCGTCGACGTCGTTCTTCATCCCGCGAGCGGCGGTCGAGATGGCCCGCTGCTCGGTCCCGGCACCGAACCACAGCAGGTAGTCGGAGTAGGTTTCGCCCTGCACCGCCCGCTTCACCGGGTCTTTCTCCGGCGGGAGCGGGGTGTGGCGGTCCTGGCCGAACACCAGTTGGCCGCCGCCGGACGGCGCGTTACCCGCAGGATCCGCCAGACCCAGGAAGGTTTTTTGCTGGTTGTTGACCAGCAGCGTTTCGCCCTTGGAATCAATGGCGACAATCCCGACGTCGATCGTATCCAGGATGGTTTTCAGCAGCGTTTCGCGTTCCCTGCTGGCAGCCAGCAATTGCCGCAGGACCCGGTCCCGGTGCTTCACGCGCCGCCCCTGGAGCCGGGCATACGAACCGGCCAGCCGGATGGACAGCGCCACGGCAAACATCATGAGCGGCAAAAGGATCAGCGAAGAAATGTCCGACGCCGTGGGGCGCGGCAGGTGCGCAAGGAGGGCAGGCAAGGCAATAACAAAGGGCCCCGCAAAGCTAAGGATGAGGCTCGTCTTGGAAAGCAGCCCTGAAGCCGCCAGCCAGATCACGGGAAAAACCGAAAGCACCGTAAGGCCCGGAATCACGCTGAACGCGCCGTTCCGGGTAAAACACAGCGCCACCAGGTCCAGGATGGGAATGGCCAGGCTGACATTCGGTTCGAGGCGTTCCCAGGGAATCAGCAGGCAGCCCAGGAAAAGCAAGGCGTGGAGAACCACCCCCGTGAGAAACATCCAATTCTGGAGCAGGCCCGGCCAAAGGTGGGGCGCGGCGACCACCAGTCCGGCGACGATGACGGTCAGCGGTAATTCACAGACAGCAAGGCGCGCCCGCGGCCTGAGTTTCCGGAACAAACGGCCGGCGGTGCGGAGAATAGCCTGCTCACTCAAGGCAGGACCTTTCGTAGACGAAACCGTTGGGGGGAATTGCTACTTTGGGCGATTGTAGCAACGGCGATTCCAGGAACAAGGACCCTTGCAACAAGGGGCGGGCGCCCGCCGTCGTCCGGACCACCGGAAATGCCGGCCTTGCGCAGGGAACGTGGACCTTTGTCCCGGCACATAATCGGCATATTAGGTGCCAAATAACTTCGATGCTTGTATCGTTGCTATACGGAGACACCCCCGCATTGCGCTGGGCTGTGCGGGCGGTGTCGCCACTCGAGGATATACATGAGCGAGCCTGGGGTAGCTGTAGTCATCGAGGATGACGAAGACGTCCGGAATTTGGTCGACGCCATCCTTAAGGAAGCCGGTTTTGTGGTGCATTCCGCCGCTACCGGACGCGAAGGCGTGGAAGTCGTACGACATCAACAGGCAGCAATAGTCACCTTGGATATCGGACTTCCGGACATGGACGGCCATGAAGTATTGCGCCGCATCCGGCAATTCAGCGACGCCTATGTGCTGATGCTGACGGCCAGGCAGGACGAGAGCGAGACGCTGACGGCATTCCTTACCGGCGCCGACGACTACGTCAAGAAGCCGTTCCTCCCCCGCGAACTCCGGGCCAGGGTCACTGCCATGATGCGCCGGCCGCGGGCTTCCGCTGTACCCGCCTCCCCGGCGGAGTCCCGTGGGGAGCTGGCCGACGGCGGCCTGGACAGCCGGGGTTCGCCCCGCCGGGACCGGCTTGATGACGCTGTGATCAGGCACAACGGGCTCGTACTCAACTACAAGACCAGGACGGTTTCGCTTGAAGGAACCGCGCTGAACCTGACGAGGAGCGAGTTCGACCTGCTGTACGACCTCCTGCGCGGAAAGGGCGCGGTGCGGACGAAGACGGACCTGGTGCGGGCAGCACGGGGAGACTATTACGAGGACGACGCGTATATCAGCGAGGCCGATGAACGGGCTGTCGAAACCCATATCGGCAACCTTCGCCGGAAGTTGCGGGAAGATCCGCAGTCACCGCGTTTCCTTGTGACAGTCCGGGGCATCGGGTACCGGCTGGCTCCCGCCCGTGGAGATTAGCCAGCACGGATTAGCCGGCGCCGCTGCCGTGTTATTCACTCCTGAGAACGTAACTGCCCTGCAGTTCGAGGACAGTGGCGCTTCCACATTCCAAAACGGCAGCGAGCAGGGAAGCCGTATTCTTCAAATGCCCATTCCGGATTTGTTCCTCGAATTGCCCCGCCAGCAACGCGAGACGAACTCCTCCCACCATTGTCGATGAGGTTTTGAGGCTGAGGACGGCTTCCATGGCCGCGGCCGCGTCGCCGCGCTCCACGGCACGGGCAAGCACCTCATAGCGTAGGGTCCAAAGTTTCGCGAAATCACTGGCGAAACCGCGCGCAATAAGCGGATTGTCCAACTGGTCCTCAAGGAGCTGGAACACAGCCAGGTCCAATAAAGGCTGCTTCGACCCGGTAGCCGGCACATTCGAAGCATCGATGGAACCCGCTCTTACGGGTTGCACATCATCGGTTTCGCTGGTGCTTGGACTGGGCATAGCTCAATGCTACTTTCTGAATTCCGGAAATACGGTTCTTGTGGTTTTCCTGAGGAAATCTTAAGACTTGTGGTTTTAGGGGCCTTTTTGACAGCCGCCTATTCCGGTAATGCAGTTCCGGCTCAGCCGCCGCTGAAGGTAGTGATGGTGTTAATGACCGCAGGGCCCAGGATCGCGATGAACAGCACGGGAAAAATGAAGAACAACAACGGGAAGAGGATCATGACAGGAAGTTTCATTGCCTTCTCCTCGGCACGTTGGCGGCGCTTCACCCTCATGACCTTCGCCTGGACCCGAAGCACCCGGCTGATGGCGATGCCGTACGTATCCGCTTGGACGACGGCCTGCACGAAGCTCCGGAGTTCGGGAACGTTGGAGCGTTCGGCCAGGGCCAGGTAGGACTCCCGGCGGCTCCGGCCCACCTGCATGTCCTGGAGGGTGCGCACCAGTTCCTCGGCCAGCGGGCCTTTCCCGTTTTCACCAGCCCGGGCCATGGCACCTTCGAAGCCGAGGCCGGCCTCGACTGAGATCAGCATCTGGTCCATGGTGTTGGCCAGTTCCAACTGCATGGTCTTCTGCCGTTCCTGTCCCTTGCTGTAGAGCATGAGGTCCGGGATGAAATATCCCAGGAGCACGACGAAAATGCCCACGAGTTTCATGATTCCGCTGTCGCTGCTGCTGCCGATGTAGAAGCCCAGCAGCGCCCCGCACAAGGCGAGCACCGGCTTGGCCGCCAGAACGCGGCCCAACGGAAGGGATTGGGGCCGGCCCGCCAAGGAGAGCAGGCGGTCCAGCTTCTGGACATAGCTTCCCGGAGTCAGCCGGTACCCGAGGCTGTCGAGGGCGCCGGCGCGGCGCTGCGGACCGGCGTCGACGGCGGCTCCCCCGCGCGCCAGGAGGTCACGGACGGAACGCCGGGTCCGGCGGTCCACCGAAAGGACCGACCACGCCAGGTAGGCGAGCGGCACCGGTACCAGCAGCAAAGACAAAAGGAGCAAGGGATTCATGCTTCACCTCAGAATTTCAGGTTGATGATCTTGCGCATCCACAGGCCGCCGATGGTCATGAGGACGGCCGAGGCCGCGATCATGCCCCAACCGAGCGGATGGGTGAACATCACGTTCATGTAGCCGGGGTTCACCACCATGAGCATCGTGGTGATCCCGAAAGGAAGGGCCATCAGGATGTATCCGGAGAACTTTCCCTCTGCCGCGAGGGCTTTGATGTGGCCCTTGATTTCGCTGCGCTCCCGGATGGTTTCATTGACCTGGTCGAGGACTTCGGCCAGGTTGCCGCCCACCTCGCGGTTGATTTGGATGGCCTGGGCAATCCATACGAAGTCCTCGCTGCGCATCCGCTCTGCGGTGTCGTTGAGCGAGGCCTGGAGTTCCCGGCCGAGGCTGGTTTCGGTGATGATGCGCCGCATTTCCTCGGCGGTGGGGCTGATCGATTCGGCGGCTGCGGCGTCGATCGCACGGAGGATGCTGTGCCCCGCCCGCAGGCCGCCGGAGAGCAGCTGGAGGGTATCGCCGAGCTGCTCGTCGAACTTTGCGCGCCGCTTGCCGGTCCGGAGCCTGATGACAAGATTCGCCACGAAGGGCGCCAGGACGAAGAAAAGCACCGCAAGCAGGAGGCCGCCGGCAACGAGTCCGATCAGGGCGCCCACGAATCCGCCGGCGATCACGAGGATGAAGAATTCCGCCTGGCTCGTCCGCAGCCCGGCGTTTTCCAGTTCTTCCCGGTTGAACATCCGGACATTGCGGCGCTCCAGGACTCCGTGGATAGCCCCGGAGGCGGAGCCTGCGAAGCGCGTCAACTGCGAGCCGGAACCGGCCTGGTAAGGCCGGCGCCGGTCCAGGGGGACGCCAGGGCTCTTGGGCAGGATCACCGCGACGCTGAACAGCACGATGGCCAAGAGCATGAAGGCTGTGCCGGTCAGGAGGATCATGGCCGGCTCACACCCTCGCTGCCGGCGCCAGCGGCGCGGCGAACACCTCGGGCGAAACATGGATGCCCAGGTCATTGAAGCGGTCGATGAACCGGGGCCGGATGCCGGTGGACACCGGCCGGCCCAGGAACGTTCCGTGCGCATCCACGCCGGCCGAGTAGTCGAAGACAAACGCGTCCTGCAGGGTGACCACTTCCCCTTCCATGCCTTGGACTTCCGTCACGTGGGTGATCCGCCGCGTACCATCGCGCAGGCGGGAGATTTGGATGATGAGGTTCACGGCGGAGGCGATCTGTTCGCGGATGGCCCGCAGCGGCAGGTCCATGCCCGCCATGAGGACCAGGGTTTCGAGGCGTGCCACCGCGTCGCGGGGCGAGTTCGAGTGGACCGTGGACAGCGAGCCGTCGTGGCCGGTGTTCATGGCCTGCAGCATGTCCAGGGATTCGCCGCCGCGGACCTCGCCGACGACGATCCTGTCCGGCCGCATGCGCAGGGAGTTCCTGAGGAGTTCCCGGATGGTGACCTCGCCCTTGCCTTCCGTGTTCGGGGGCCTGCTTTCAAGCCTCACCACGTGACGCTGCTGGATCTGCAGTTCCACGGCGTCTTCGATGGTGACGATGCGGTTGTCATCGGGAATGAAGGACGACAGGACATTGAGCAGAGTGGTCTTTCCAGTGCCGGTGCCGCCGGACACGATGATGTTCAGTTTCGCCTTGACGCAGGCGTTGAGGAGTTCGGCCATTTCGGGGGTGAGCGTGCCGAAGTCGATCAGGTTCCGCACCGTCAGGGGCACCTTGCTGAACTTCCGGATAGTCAGTGACGAACCGCCGACGGCGAGCGGCGGGATGACGGCGTTGACGCGGGATCCGTCTTCCAGGCGGGCGTCGACAAGCGGCGACGACTCGTCGATCCGGCGGCCCACCTTGGACACGATCCGCTCGATCACCCGGCGCAGGTGCTCTTCGGAGCTGAAACCCGAATCCGTCAGGGTCAGCTTGCCTTTCCGTTCGACGTAGATCTGGTCCATCCTGTTGACCATGATTTCGGTGACATCGGGATCGTCCAGCAGTCGCTGGAGAGGCCCGTAGCCCAGGACGTCGTCGGCGACGTCGCCCACGAGGCGGCTCCGCTCGTCGGCGGACAGCGGAACCTGTTCGGCGTCGACGATCCGGATGAGTTCTTCCCGCGCCGTCGCCCGCAGCTCGTGCTCGCTCAGCGCCGAATCGTTGAACCTGGCGCCGAGGCGCTCGAACAGTGCCGTTGCGGCCCGGGCCTTCAGCGCGGCGAAGGCATCCACGGGCTGCTGGGCCTTTTGCTTGCCCTGGTCGGCATGCTCCGAGAATTTCAGGGAGGCGTGGGCCTTGCCGGGCCCGGCCGGCTTCGCCTGCGAATAGGGTGTGGGCTGCTGTGCAGCGTTGGTGAAAGCAGCGTTGGCGAATGTGGAGTTAGTGCTATTGGGCGCTGCAGACCCGGGCCCCGGAGCTGGCTGAGCGGGGCCGGATGCGGACCGTTTCAGGGCCGAGCTACGCGCGGAAGGATTCGACGCCGAAGGGATCACTGCGGGGCGACTGTCTGCGGGACCGGCGCCGAATGGCCCGGCGCCCCCCTTGTCCTCGGCGGCGCGCAGCCGCTGGGAGAGCTTCACCTAGACCACCACCCTTCTGTGCAGTTGGCGCTGCGTGGTGGCGCGCCACGCTGGATTGAATCGTTCAACGAGCTGCTTGAGGCCTTTGACGGCCGGGTCCTTCACGGATTCCTGGAGCACAGGAATGCCGCGGTTGGTGGAGAGCGCAACGGCCTTCGAACGGGGCAGGCTGACGTCAACGGGGGCACCGATGTTCGCTTCGACATCCTGGACCGACAAACCGGCCTTCGAATCGGCCATGTTGAGCACCACATGGCGTGTTTCCGGCAGGAGGTCCAGCTTCCGCAGGATATCCAGGCCCGAGCGCAGGCCGCGGACACTCGGGACGTCCATGCCCGTCACCCACACGGCATCCGTGCACTGTTCGAGCGCGGCAAGTCCCACTTCGGGCAGCCCGGGCGCGGTGTCCACCACCACGTACTGGAATTCCTCCGCCAGTTGTTCGAGCAGCCGGCTGACCTGTTCCGGCGTGATCTCGTCAGCCTCAACCGGATCCTTGGGGGCGCACAAGGCGTAGATTCCGGCCGGGTGGACGCTGAGGAATGCCTTGAGCACCAGGGAATCCTGGCTTGCCGACGGGGTCACGGCATCGGTCACAGTGTGCTCGGGGTTGAGGTAAAGGCCGGACGCGACGTCGCCGAACTGCAGGTCCAGGTCCACGATCACCACGCTCATCGGCGCGAACTTGCCCAGTCCCACGGCAATGTTCGTGGCGATGGTCGTCTTGCCCACACCGCCCTTGGGGGAAAAGACGCCGATCACCATGCCCTTGGGCGCGTGGGCCTGCTTCGGCTCCAGGGTGCGCTGGCGACTGGCGAAGGACTGGCACGCGCGCTCCAGCATGATCCGGATCTGGGCGACGTCCGCGGCAGGACTCATGATGTCACGGATGCCTGAGCGCATGGCCTGAAGGACGAACCCGGATTCGGGCTCAGTGACGAGGATGACGCTCAGCTCGGGTGCCCGGACGTCGAGCACCGTGGCCAGGCGCAGGGCCTCCTCCACCGGGACCTCCGGGCCCAGGATCAGCACTTCGAACTGTTCCTGATTGAGTGCGCCGAAAAGCTCCGAGGGGTCGGCCGGCAGGACGTTGGTGAAGAAGGTCTGCACGCTTCCGGGCAGCCCGCCCGCCACGGCCTGGCGCAGCCGCTGGTCGAATTCGGCATTCGGCGTGATCAGGACGAAACGGCTCACTTGAAGACCTCGTTCCCATCGATGATCCTGGGTCCGTTGACCTTGGCGTTCAGCGGCTCCTTGCTCAGCCAGATCTTGGCGAACTCGTTGCCGAACACAATCTTCGCCGCGTCCACGTCGTTGACGGCCACCGTCAGGAGGAGGGATCCGTTCGGAAGCGTGGTGTCCGCCGGGTCCGCAGCGGGCGCGCCTTGGCTCGAGGCCGGCGTCGGTTGTGCGGACGCCGCCGCCTGCGGCGCGCGCTGGATCGCCGTCACGAGAACCTTGTGGATGACCAGTTTGGTTTTCCCCGATTTGTCTTCGTCTTTTCCTGCGACCTGCGAGATGAACACTCCGATGTGGTCGCCGGGAGCCAGGCGGCCGCCGACAACCCGCTGGGGTTCCACTTGGAAGGAGACTTCCTGGAGGCCCGCAGGCACCGTGACGCTGCCCGGCGTCTTGAGCTCATCCGGGGCGACCAAGCGCTCGGCGACAAGCGTCTCGCCGGGTACAAGATCCACGGCGGCCACCTTGCCGGCTTCGTCGCCCAGCGTGTGCAGGGCAGTTTTCGGAACGGCCGATTCGGGCAGCTGCTGGGTGGCCAGCGAGGCGTTCATGGCCTCCACGGGGGTACCGGCGGGAACCGCCGTCTTAACGATCAGGACGTCAACCGGCGTGAGGTTCTGGACGGCGCGCTGGTCGGCGGCCTGGGCGTATGAGAAGACGAGGATCACTCCGATGACGGCGAGCAGCGCAGCTGCGGATCCGGCCAACAAGCGGGACTTCACTTGCTACTCCTGTTCAAACATTGGGGTGAAAAAGGCTAGTTGGTGAGGCGGACGATGGTGGCTCCGAACGCGTCCACCGGTCCGAGCGAGTAGCCGTCGGCCAGGGACACGTACCTGACGAAGCTGCCGATGATTCCACGGCAGTTTCCGGTGCAGGAAAGCGCTGCGGGGACGTCGGGGCTTGAGTTGCGGAAAGCATCCGGTGCGGTGCTGTTGCCGCTGAACTTCCAGCCCGTCACCTTGAAGGCTGCGAAGGACACGAGGTGGTAGATGGCTCCGCTTCCGGTGCCGGTCACGGCATTGAAGACGGGGAGGAGGACCACGACGTCGCGCCCCGCCGTCAGGTTGTCGGCCCACTTTTGGAGGGTGGCGGCGCAGTTTCCGGGAGCGCTGTTGCCCGGGGCGCTGCCGCCCTCGCTGACCGCGAGGTTGATGGTGCCGCCACAGACCCCGGGGTCTTGGGTGATCCAGCCGAAACCGCCCTCCACGGCTGCCCCGGAGGGGCCGTAGAGGCAGCCGGGGTTGGCGCCGGTTCCGTGGTCCTGCAGCAGTTGCAGGGCTCCCCCGATGTAGCCCTGCACCTGGCAGACGGAATAGGCAAGCGGAAACGCGGTCCTGCCGGCGTAAGCGCTGCCCCACTCGACCTTCGACGTGGTCTCGACGTCCGCGGTGGCGATTCCGAGAACCCGGGCGAAGAAGAGCGATACCCCGCCCTGGGCCGCGCCGGGTTGCTTGGCTCCGCCCGTCACGGTGACCTTGCGGTTGACCAGGTCCAAGTTGACCGACTTGACGTTGCTCGCGCTGTCCACGGCATTCTTGTTGACGAGGTCGGCCGCGAGTTGTGAGGCTGCCAGGCAGTTCGGGTCAGCGATGTTCGCCGCGCATTTTTGTGCGACGGCGAGGGCTGCGGCATCGGTTCCGTTCTGCACCTGTGCCCGTTCGGAATACAGCATGCCCGCATCCACTGCGAGGGCCGCGAACCCGAGGAGCACCACGAGCGCCAGCGCGATCAGCACAGCGACTGCGCCGCGCTCGCTGTCTTCGCCGCGGGGCATCAACCGGCGCATACCATGACTCCTACGCCTTGCATCGGGAACGGACCGGCGATTCCGGTGAGTGTGGTGAGGGTGTACTTGATGGTCACCGACATCTGGCCACCGGAGGAGCAGCTCGCCTGGCTGAAGGTGAAGTTGGCGTCCGCGAGCTGCGGACTCAGGGAGACGGCCGCGTTCTTGGCCGCCGTCCTGGCTGCAGTCTGGTCGTTCGAGATCGCCATGACGCGGACCCCTTCGCGTGCCGCGTTGGAAAGGGAGACCTGCGCGTTGTAGGCCCGGCCGAATTCCATGATGCCGAGGAGCAAGAGGACCAGGACAGGTGCCAGCAGTGCGAATTCGACTGCTACGGCACCGCGTTCTGAGTTCCTGGACATGGGGAACTGCCTTTCGTGCTGCAGGGCTGCGTCGGAACGGAGTTTCGGCTTGGGGGCGCCTTGATGGGTGCAGGTGGGTGGGGACCGGCCCCACCCACCCGGGGTGTCTGCTACTTCGAGCAGCTTCCGGCGACGGTGGACGTGGACGCCGTCCAGGCGCCGCCCTTGACACTGCAGGCAGTGCTGTTGAACGTCTCGACGAGGTTTCCGCCGAGCAAGGTCACAGCAACGATGATGACTACGGCGATGAGGGCGACCATGATGCCGTATTCAACCGCGGTGGCGCCTGTCTCGTCCCGGCGTGCGCGGGCTACGGACTTGACGATGGTGGAAAACATTGCAGCTCCTTTAGTGAGATAGGCCGGGTCGTCCGCTGAGCGGAGGGACCTACTTCGAGCAGCTGCCCGCGACGGTGGACGTTGACGCCGTCCAGGCGCCACCCTTGACGGAACATGCCGTGCTGTTGAACGTCTCCTTGAGGTTTCCGCCCAGCAGGGTGACGGCGACGATGATGACAACGGCGATAAGGGCCACCATGATGCCGTATTCGACGGCGGTGGCGCCGTCTTCGTCACGGCGGATACGGGATGCGGTGTTGGAGATGAGAGAAAGCATTGTTAACTCCTGAGCGAGTTGGGGGGAGATTCGGGCTGGCCCAGCACCAGCTCGCAATCAACTTAGCAACGCCCAACACCCCGTGGCGGAGTCCTTGCAGCATCCTGTGGGAATGCTCGCCAAACTGCGTATTTCCTGCGTTAAACCCGGGTAAAAACCGGGGTTGGGGGCCCCGGTTCAGGAGCCCCTGTGATCAGCCCATCGCCGGCGAAAATACGCCGCGGGGAGCGAACTGCCGGCGGGCCCAGTCAGCCAGCTTCTTTCCCTTGCCTTTCCACCAGTTGTCCTCATCCTTGTCCTGGTGGAAGCGGAAGATGATGGTCACCATCACGAAGACGCCCAGCACCAGGTCCACCCAGGACAGCCTGATGACATCGACCAGGACGCTGACGCTCATGACGAAAATCGACGGAACAGCCAAGGTCCTGAAAACGGTGCTGGCCACGTAGCGGCGGTGCGAGCGGGGCACGGACACGGCGCGCAGCAGGTCGAAGCACAGGCAAGCAACCACCATGGTCTGGCCCAGGCTCATCAGGACGAGGCCGGGCAGCGACCCCGCGAACATGGCGGCGGATTCCATTCCCGTGCTCATCGCACTGCCTCCGTCAAAGGGCAGTGCGGAAAAGGTACAACGGGATTGCAGAAAGCAGACATCGTATGACCCCCAGAGTCATGAACTGCGGTTGAGACCAGCTACGTTCCATTGAATCGGCCGCCGTCCCGGGGTGTCACGAGTGGCAGGTACTCCACTTTCCGCCAAGCGATTCAAGTAGCGCGGGTCGCGTGTACTCAATTCCGCACCCAGGAAGGCCGCGCACTACTTGGCCCGGGCCGGGGCCATGCCTTCCGTGGCCGGCGCGCGCATCAGCGAAACATAGGTCTCCAGCTGGGAACGCAGCTGGTCCGGGGAGTGGTGCGAGGGCGACAAGGTCGCCGTGATCTGTGCGCCCAGCACGAAGGTCATGATCCCGCCGACGACGTCGTCATGGTCCAGGCCGTCCTTGAGTTCACCGGCGTCCCGGGCTTCGCGCAGCCTGCCGAACAGCTCGCCGCGCCACTGTTCCATCGAGCTGTCGTGGAGCGCCGCCTTCTCCGGATCCGTCAGCGCCCGCTGCCAGTACGCGATGGCAATCCGGGCTTCGTTGAGCCGTTCGGCGTCGAGCGGCAGGATTTCATGGCAGAAGCTGCGCAGGGCGGCCAGTCCGGTCAGCCCGCCCGACACGTTTCCGATCCGGGCGTTCGTCTGGTTAAACACGTGGGCGAAGGCAAAGGACAGGAGGTCGTCCTTGGTGGGGAAATACGGCTTGAGCGCACCGTTGGCGAATCCGGCTTCCATCGCGATTTCGCGCATGGTGGCACCCTCGATCCCCCGCCGCGCGATGATCCGCCAGGTGGCTTCAACCAGCTCCACTCGTCGCTTGTCATGATCGACGATCTTCGGCACCCGATCCCCCAAACTTTTTTTCTACAACCGTTGTGACTCAGCTTACACACTGTTATTGTCTACATACATAGAAAATAAACCGCCACTCCCAAGGGGCATTTCCATGAACACCTCCGCCATTCGCGAAACTGCTGAAACCACCGCCTACGCCCCCGTCTCCGCCGACGAGATCACCGCCGTCAAGGCCGTCCTCAGCGGCGCCGGACTGTTCGACGCCTCCGCCCGCGTGGCCTATTTCGGCCTGCTGGACCCGCCGCGGAATTCGGCAGAAGGCGGCTCGGAGGAAACGGCGGACCGCCGCTTCCGGGTCTTCCTGCACGACGTCGCCACCGGGACCGCGCGCGACGTCGTAGTCAGCCTGGGAAGCGGAGAGGTGACCTGCAACATCGAGCTGGACACCGCCGTCGCGGGCGAACTGCCCGTCATCGAGGAAGAGTTCGAGCTCGTCGAAACAGTGCTCGCCCAGGACGAACGCTGGCTCAAGGCCCTTGCGGTGCGGAATCTCGACGTCGCCAAGGTGCGGGTGGCTCCCCTGTCCGCCGGCGTCTTCGAATATCCCGAGGAGAAGGGCCGCCGCATCCTGCGCGGGCTGGCCTTCGTCCAGGAGTTCCCTGAGGACAACGCCTGGGCGCGCCCCGTGGACGGCCTGGTGGCCTACGTCGACGTGGTCGCCAAGGAGGTCACCCAGGTCCTGGACTTCGGGGCAATGCCTGTCCCGGCCGAGCACGGCAACTACACCGACCCGGAACTGACCGGTCCGCTCCGCACTACCCAGAAGCCCCTCCACATCACCCAGCCGGAAGGTCCCAGCTTCAGCATCCAGGGCGGCAACCACCTCGAATGGGAGAAGTGGAGCCTCGACGTCGGATTCGACGTCCGCGAAGGCGTAGTGCTGCATAACGTGGCGTTCGACGACGGCGGCCGGCGCCGCAGCATCCTCAAGCGGGCGTCCATCGCCGAAATGGTGGTCCCCTACGGCGACCCCTCACCTGTGCGCTCCTGGCAGAACTACTTCGACACCGGCGAATACCTGGTGGGCCAGTACGCCAACTCGCTGGAACTGGGCTGCGACTGCCTCGGCGAAATCACCTACCTCAGCCCGGTGGTCAGCGACTCCTTCGGGAACCCGCGCGAAATCCGCAACGCCGTCTGCATCCACGAAGAGGACTGGAGCATCCTGTCCAAGCACAGCGACCTGTGGAGCGGGGTCAACTACACCCGCCGCAACCGCCGCCTCGTGGTCAGCTTCTTCACCACCATCGGAAACTACGACTACGGCTTCTACTGGTACCTCTACCTGGACGGCACCATCGAATTCGAAGCCAAGGCCACCGGCGTCGTCTTCACCAGTGCCTTCCCCGAAGACGGCTCGGACAACATCTCACAGCTCGCACCGGGCCTCGGCGCCCCCTACCACCAGCACCTCTTCAGCGCCCGGCTGGACTTCGCCGTCGACGGGTTCAGCAACCGGGTGGAGGAAGAAGACGTGGTGCGGCAGGCCATGGGCGATGGCAACCCGCGTGGCAACGCGTTCTCCCGCAAGCGCACCGTGCTCGGCCGCGAATCCGACGGCGTCCGGGAAGGCGATGCCCGCAGCGGCCGCACATGGGTCATCTCCAACCCGGAATCCCGCAACCGCCTGGGCGAAGCAGTGGGCTACAAGCTTCATTCCGAAAACCAGCCCACCCTGCTGGCCGACCCCGGCTCTTCGATCGCCCGGCGCGCCGCCTTCGCCACGAAGGACCTGTGGGTGACCCGTTACGCGGAAGGCGAGCTCTACCCCACCGGCGACTTCGTCAACCAACACTCCGGCGGCGCGGGCCTGCCCGCCTACATCGCCCAGGACCGTGACATCGACGGGCAGGACATCGTGGTGTGGCACACCTTCGGCCTGACCCACTTCCCCCGCCCCGAGGACTGGCCGATCATGCCCGTGGACACGGTGGGCTTCAAGCTGCGCCCCGAAGGCTTCTTCGACCGCAGCCCGGTGCTTGACGTTCCCGCCTCGAAGCCCGCCGGCGGCCACTGCCACATGGCGGCCGGACAATGAGCGTGAACACCGGAAAGGTCGCGGGCAAGGCGGAGCACACTGTGCACCACCACCGCCGGCTCGGCGTCCCTGCGGTGACATTCATGATCATCGCCGCCTCGGCGCCGCTCACGGTCCTCGCCGGCGGGGTGACGACGACGTTCGCCGTCACCGGGGTCACCGGCGTGCCGCTGTCCTTCCTGCTCCTCGGCGGAACCCTGGCGATCTTCGCGGTCGGCTACGCGGCCATGAGCAGGCACCTGGTCAACGCCGGGGCGTTCTACTCCTACGTGGCGCAGGGGATCTCCCGGCCGGTCGGCGTCGGAGCCTCCATGGTGGCCCTGATGGCCTACAACCTCATGCAGGTCGGGATCTACGGACTCTTCGGATTCAGTGTGTCGGGACTGGTCAACGAACGCTTCGGCATTGCCCTCCCGTGGTGGGTTCCGGTGCTGCTCTGCATCGCCGTCGTCGCGGTGCTGGGCGTGAACCGGGTGGACCTGTCCGCGAAGGTCCTCGGGGTGCTGGTGGGGCTGGAATTCCTCGTGGTGATCGTGTACGACATCGCCTCCTTCGCGGCGGCCCCCGAGGGGATCACCGCCGCCCCGCTCAGCCCCGAGAGCCTCTTCGTGCCGGGCGTGGGGGCGGTGCTCTCCTTTGGCGTCGCGGCGTTCATGGGCTTCGAATCGGCGGCCATCTACGGCGAGGAAAGCAAGGACCCCAAGCACACGGTGGCCCGCGCCACCTACACCGCGATCACCATCATCGCCCTGTTCTACGCGGTGTCGGCATGGGCGATGGCCGTGGGAACGGGACCGTCAGCTGTGGTCGAGGCCTCCGCAAAGCAAGGGCCGGACCTGATGTTCGGATTCCTCGGCACGCACGCCGGGGTGCTGATCGCCGACCTGGCCCGGCTGCTCTTCGTCACAAGCCTCTTCGCGGCCCTCGTCAGCTTCCACAATGCCGCCGCCCGGTACTTCTTCTCCCTCGGCCGCGAAGAGGTTCTGCCCCGCAGGCTCGGTGCGGTGCGGCGGCACAGCGGCGCACCCTACGCGGGATCGCTCGCCCAGACGGCCATCGCCGTCGTCGTCACCGCCGCATTCGCGATCGCCGGCACCGGCTCCCCCTTGGGGGACCTCTACCCGGTGCTGACCATGTTCACCTGGCTGACCAACGACGGCGCCATGGGACTCGTGCTCCTGATGACCGTCGTCTCGCTGGCGGTGATCGGTTTCTTCCGCCGGGACAAGCGGGACACCGGAACCTGGACCCGCCTGATCGCCCCGGGACTGGGCTTTGTGCTCCTGGCAGCCGTCTTCGTCATGATCGTGCTCAACTTCAACGTCCTGCTGGGCCAGGAAGGCAACAATCCGCTGACCTTCATCCTGCCCGCCATGATCGTCGTGCCAGGACTGGCCGGGGTTGCCTGGGCGTTCCACCTCAAGCGGAACCGTCCGGGGGTGTACCGGCGGATCGGCCATGGCGAAGAGGGCACAGCCGTGCACCTGGGCGACGAAGAAGACTGAGCGGCGCCGGGACCGAACATGCACACGTTCCTCTCGGCGGTCATGCTCGCCTGCTGCGGAATCGGCATCCTGTGCCCGCTGGGCCACGCAATCGCGGGGCGCGGCGGCGTGCTGCGGAACGCCGGCCAATGGGGACCGATGGCCCTGATGCTCGCGGCCATGGCGGACACCTCGCTCGGACCCGGCTTGGTCCCGGGCGTGGCGTGGGGCCTGCTCCTGTTGCTCGCCGCACCGCTGCCCCTTGTCCTCCGGCGGAGGGAACACCGCGACGGCATGGAGTTCCACCGGGCACTCTCCGTCCTGGGGATGTTCGCGCTCCTTGTCACCGGCCTGCAGGTGGTGCCGGGAGGCGTGCCGCATGGCCATGCGCATCCGGGAACGGCCGGCTTCACGCCGTTCCTGGCCGTGGCGCTCGCCGCCGTGGTTGCCGGCTATTCGGTGGTGCTCGCCGTGCGGGCGCTCCGGTCCCGCCGGTTGTTCCACCCTGCCGAGGCTTTCTCCTCGGCGGGAGCTTTGGGAGCCATGATCCTGATGACCCTGTGAACCCGTTCGCCGAACATCAACCATCGTTCCCGGATACACAAGCTGCCCCACCAAGGGGCAGGCAGACTCAACACAACGCCTGACGGCCATGCGGCCGGCCGGCACAAACTACTCAGAGTGGAGTGAAACCTTGGAAAGCTATGACGCCCTCCTGGCCTCGATCACCCCGGCCACCGGCGACACCCGGACCATCCTGGACCCCGCCACCGGCGCCGTGGTCGGCCACGCCCCGGTCCACACGGTCGAGGACCTTGAAGCCGCGGTCGCGGCCGCCGCCGACGCCCAGCCGGCCTGGGCCGCCCTGGGTCACGACGCCCGCTCCGCCGCGCTCCTGAAAGCAGCCGACGCCGTCGAACGTTCAGCGGAAGAACTGGCCCAACTGCTCTCCCGCGAGCAAGGCAAACCCCTCAACGGCCCCAACGCCCGTTTCGAGGTCGGCGCCTGCGCCGCCTGGCTGCGCACCGCCGCCACCACACCTCTGGACCCCGAAACCGTCGTGGACGACGGGACGACCCGCGCCGAACTGCACTACCGGCCCATCGGCGTCGTCGGCGCGATCGGCCCCTGGAACTGGCCCATGATGATCACCGTCTGGCAGATCGCCCCCGCCCTGCGCATGGGCAACACCGCCGTCGTCAAACCCTCCAAAATGACACCCCTGTCCGTCCTGGCCCTCATCAAGGTCCTCAACGACGAACTCCCCGAGAACGTCCTGCACGCCGTCTCCGGCGACCGCGCCGTCGGCGCCCGCCTCGCCGAACACCCCGCGATCGGCAAAATCATGTTCACCGGCTCCACCGCCGCCGGCCGCGAGATCATCCGCTCCTCCGCGGACACGGTCAAACGCCTCACCCTGGAACTGGGCGGCAACGACGCCGGCATCGTCCTGCCCGACGCCGACCCCAAAGCGATCGCGACCGACCTCTTCTGGGGCGCCTTCATCAACACCGGCCAAACCTGCGCGGCGCTCAAGCGCCTCTACGTCCACGACAGCATCTACGACGCTGTCTGCACCGAACTCACCGCCGTCGCCGCCGCGATGCCCATGGGCGTGGGACTGGACGAAAACAACGTCCTGGGCCCCCTGCAGAACAAAGCCCAGTACGACATCGTCGCCTCCCTCGTCCAGGCCGCCCGCGACTCCGGCGCCCGGGTGTTAATCGGCGGGAACCCCGACCCGGACCAGCCCGGCTACTTCTACCCCACCACCCTCGTCGCCGACATCGACAACAGCAACCCGCTCGTCGCCGAGGAGCAGTTCGGCCCCGCCCTGCCGATCATCCGCTACAGCACCGTGGACGAAGCCGTGGAGATGGCCAACGCCCTCGACGTCGGACTCGGCGCGTCCGTCTGGTCCACCAACCTGACCGCCGCCCGCGACGTCGCCGCCCGCATCCAGGCCGGCACCGTCTGGATCAACAAACACGGCGCCGTGGACCCCCGCATCCCCTTCGGCGGCGCCAAACAATCCGGCTACGGCCTCGAATTCGGCACCGAAGGCCTCAAAGCCCTCGGCATCCCCCAAATCATCAACGGCTAGGCTCACCAACGGCTGACGCCAGGCAGCGCAAAGGGCACCACCGGAACAGTTCCGGTGGTGCCCTTTCGGCTATGGAAGGATGTGCCTGCGGAAGGCTCAGACGGCCACTTCGAGGAAGCCGTCCACAATCCGCGTGGCGTAACTGTCTAGGCGTAGGCCCGGCGTGGTGAAGCATTCGCCGGTCTGCAGGTCGTAGACCTCCTTGTGAAGCGGCGAAGCGATGGTGGGTCGGCCGCCCCGGCAGCCGGTGATGCCGCGGGCCATGACGTTGGCCAGGGTGGCGGGGTCCTGCTGGGCGACGGCGTAGACCTCGCCGGACTCGAGGCGGAACAGAGCGAGCTGTTTGCCTTCCACCAGGGCCGCTTCGCCCCAGGCAAGCTCCAGCTCATCGACGGCGCAGACGCGGTGCCAGGCCGCCTGCCCGTCAACCGGACGTTCGATGCTTTCAAGACCAATGGCCATTTCAACCCCTATCGCTTGGCCCGCCGGGCGGCGGCTCCGATGCCGCCACCGGACAGGCAGTGTGCAGCCAGGCAACAACGCTAATTGCGTGATGTTTCGGCCGGATGCGGCCCATGTGTCATGGCCGTAAAGGAGTACTCACAGCGGCGTCAAGGCCGTGGTGATGCGGAAGTTAAGCCCCCGAAACAATCGGGAAACTGACACGAAACTGCCCGTCAATATCCTGCTGCAAGGAGTCGTAGAGGACGTTCTGCGGCGCATGTGAAAGGGTGCCGATGAACGCACACACCACCAGCCCCAATGCCCCGCGCCGGATTGTCGTTGCCGGCGGCGGACCCGCTGCCCACCGTTTCGCGGATGCCATGCACACCCGCGGCCTGGAGGGCTGGCAGCTGACCGTGCTCACCGAAGAGGCACACCTTCCGTACGACCGTGTGGCGCTGAGCAAGGCGCTGACCGACATGGACCATGACCTCACCCTTGGCGAAGCGGCCATGTGGGACCACGAGGCCCTGGACCTGCGCACCGGCGAACGCGTTGTGAAGATCAACCCGGAGTCCAAGACCGTGGAAACCGCGGCCGGCAACAGCTATGGCTATGACGCCTTGGTGGTTGCCACGGGATCGAACGCAGCCCGCCTGCCCATCCCCGGCGCCGAGCACACCCATGTCTACCGGACCCTCGAGGACGTGTGGGCCATCAACGCCGCGATTGCCGCGCTGCGCGAAAAGCTCGGCCGCGAAGTCACCGCCGTGACCATCGGCGGCGGCCTGCTCGGCCTGGAGGCTGCTGCCGGCACCGAGCAGCTGGGCGCCACCCCGGTGGTGATCGACGGCGCCAACTGGCTGATGGCCACGCAGCTGGATGAGGGTGCCGGCCAGGCACTCGGCCGCCTCATCAAGGAAAAGGGCTTCGAAATCCACGGCGGAGTGTTCCCCTCCGAGGTCCTGTCCGACGACGACGGCCAGGTCACCGGTGTCCTGATGGCCGACGGCCGGACCATCGCGGCGGACATGGTGATTGTCGCCATCGGCGTGCGTCCACGGGACGAGCTGTTCCGGGCGGCCGACGGCGAGGAGCAGCTGTTCTCCTTGGGTCCCCGCGGTGGCGTGGTCATCGACGAGGCCTGCGAGACCGAGATTCCCGGCATCTACGCGATCGGCGAGGTGGCGAATTTCGGCGGGATGTGCCTGGGGCTGGTGGCGCCGGCGAACACGATGGCCGAGATCGTCGCGGACCGCCTGCACGGCGGCCAGGCCACCTTCCCCGGTTTCGACACCGCCACCAAACTCAAGCTCTCGGGCGTGGACGTGGCCAGCTTCGGCGACGCCTTCGCCACCACCGAACACGCCCTGGAAATCGTCTACGCCGACCCCGCCCGCGGCGTCTACCAGAAAATCGTCACCACCGACGACGCCAAAACCCTGCTCGGCGGCATCTTCGTCGGCGACGCCACCCCCTACATGAGCCTGCGCCCCCTCCTGGGCCGCGAGCTCCCCGCCGAACCCGGCGCGTTCCTCTCCGCCGCCGGCGGCGGCGAAACCCCCGAGACCGAACTCCCGGACGACGCGATCCTGTGCTCCTGCAACAACGTCGCCGCCGGCACCATCCGCGAGAACATCAACGGCTGCGGCGCCTGCGAAGGCCAAGCCCCCGTCCAGGAACTGGGCGAACTCAAAAGCTGCACCCGGGCCGGCACCCAATGCGGCTCCTGCGTGCCCATGCTCAAGAAACTCCTCGAAACCGAACTGACCAAGTCCGGCGTCGAAGTCTCCAAGGCCCTGTGCGAACACATCAGCCTCTCCCGCCAGGAACTCTTCGAAACCATCCGCATCCTGGAACTGACCTCCTTCGAAGACATCATGGCCCGCTACGGCACCGGAGCCGGCTGCGACATCTGCAAACCCACCATCGCCAACATCCTGGCCAGCCAGAACAGCGCCTACGTGCTCGACGCCGGCCGCGGCACCCTGCAGGACACCAACGACCGCGCCCTGGCGAACATGCAGAAGGACGGCACCTACTCCGTGGTCCCGCGCATCGCCGGCGGCGAAATCACCCCCAAGGGCCTCGGTGTCATCGCGGCCGTCGCGGAAAAGTACGGCCTGTACACGAAGATCACCGGCGGGCAGCGGATCGACATGTTCGGTGCCCGGCTCGAACAGCTCCCGGAAATCTGGAAGGAACTGGTCGACGCCGGCTTCGAATCCGGCCAGGCCTACGGCAAGAGCCTGCGCACCGTGAAATCCTGCGTCGGCTCCACCTGGTGCCGCTACGGCGTCCAGGACTCCGTGGCCATGGCCATCAACCTGGAACTGCGCTACCGCGGCCTGCGCAGCCCGCACAAACTCAAGATGGGCGTCTCCGGCTGCGCCCGCGAATGCGCCGAAGCCCGCGGCAAGGACGTCGGCGTGATCGCCACCGCCGACGGCTGGAACCTCTACGTCGGCGGCAACGGCGGAGCCACCCCCGCCCACGCCCAGCTCCTGGCCAAAGACCTCGACGACGACACCCTCATCAAATACATCGACCGCTACTTCATGTACTACATCCGCACCGCCGACCGCCTCCAACGCACCGCACGCTGGCAGGAAGAACTCGACGGCGGCATCAAGCACGTCGAAGACGTGGTGGTCCACGATTCCCTCGGCATCGCCGAGGAACTAGAAGCGGCCATGGCCAAGCACGTTGACACCTACGTCGACGAATGGGCGGACACGCTGAAGGATCCGGAGCGCCTGCGCCGCTTCCGCTCCTTCGTCAACGCCCCCGACCAGAAGGACGACTCCATCACCTTCGTCCCGGACCAGCGCGGCCAAATCCGCCCGGCCACCAACGAAGAGAAGGGCAGCGTCCTCATCGCCTCCACCATTCCCGTCCGTGGCAGCTCCTCCAACGGAAGCGAGAACTGACCATGCAGCTCAGCATCGACCTGACCGGCCGCGACGTCCTCGTCACCGGCTCGGACACGGCCGCCCGCCAGGCGGTCCGCCGCTACGAGGCCGCCGGCGCCAAGGTCTTCCGGCTCAGTGTTCCCGAGGGAGCGCCCGGCGACGGACCGCTTCCCGAGCGTCCCTTCCTGCTTGCCGCCGTCGACGACGGCCACCCCGGCTGGGAGCCGCTGCTGGAGCGTTCGCGTGCGGCCGGTGTCCTTGTGGCGGCTGAGCCCGCGGCGGGCCCGGCAGGCCACGTGACCCTGGTCGGCGGCGGCCCCGGCACCCTGGACCTGCTCACGGTGGGTGCCGTCAATGCCCTGCGCGATGCCGACGTCGTTTTCTACGACCGCCTGGCCCCGTACCAGGAACTGGAGCGTCTCACCAGCGGCCGGCTGGTGGACGTCGGCAAGCAGCCCGGCCACCACAAGGTCACCCAGGGCGACATCGAGAAGCTCATGGTCGAGGCGGCGCTGGCCGGCGAGAACGTGGTGCGGCTCAAGGGCGGGGATCCGTTCGTGTTCGGCCGCGGCGGCGAAGAAGTGGCCTCCTGCGTGGCCGCGGGCGTTCCCGTGAACGTCATTTCCGGCGTCACCAGCGCCATCTCCGTTCCAGCGGCCGCGGGCATTCCCGTTACGCACCGCGAGGTCAGCCACATGTTCACCGTGGTCTCCGGCCACGCGCCGCTGACCGAGAAGGAACACACTCACTTAGCTGGACTCTGCGGACTCGGCGGCACCATCGTGGTGCTGATGGGCATCGGAACCCTGCCGCAACTGGCCGCCGGCCTGCGCCGCGCCGGCATGCGGGCGGACATGCCGATGGCCGTCGTCGAACGGGGTTACCGTCCCGGCCAGCGCACCACCATTGCCGAACTCGGTACGATCGAAAATGCGGCCGCAGGCTGCAGCAACCCGGCCGTCCTGGTCATTGGCGAGGTGGTCGGGGTGGCAATGGCCAGCCGTAATCATGCCGCTGCCTCCGCTGACCTGAACCGCCTCGCAGCTTCGCTCCTTGAAGCCTGAAGGGACTCCCATGAGCACCACGTCCACCATCACCGCCGAGGCAAGCACGCCGCAGGCCGCCGTCGAGTCCGCCGCAGACACACCCCTGGACGGCTTCCTGATCGGTGTGACATCGCACCGCCGCTCCCGGGACCTGATCGACGCCCTCGAACGCCGCGGCGCCGAGGTACTGCACGCCCCTGCGCTGAAGATCGCCCCGGTGCAGGAAGACACCGCCCTCATCGAGGACACCAAAGCCATCATCGAGGCGCGCCCCGACATCTGCATCGCCACCACCGCCTACGGCATGCGCCGCTGGTGCGAGGCCGCGGATTCCTTCGGCATCGGCGAGCAGCTGCTGGAGGTGCTCTCGGCCACCCGCATGTTCGTCCGCGGCCCCAAGGCCCGCGGCGCCGTCCGCGCGGCGGGCCTGGCCGACGTCGGGATCAGCAGTGATGAAACCACCGCCACGCTGGTGGACATGCTCCTCCAGGAGGGTGTGCGCGGCAAGACGGTGGCGGTGCAGCTGCACGGGTACACGGACGTCCGCCAGCTGGAGCGGCTGCGCATGTCCGGTGCGACGGTCCTGACCGTCACCCCCTACCGCTGGGTCAAGCCCGACGGCAGCGACAAGCTCCCGCGCCTGATCGAGGCCGCCTGCAGCGGCAAGCTCGACGTCCTCACCTTCACCAGCGCCCCCGCAGTGGACGCGCTGTGGAGCACCGCCCACGAGATGGGCATGTACCAGCAGCTGGTCGAGGCGCTCAAGACCCAGGTGACCGTGGCCGCCGTCGGGCCGGTCACCGCCCAGCCACTGCTCGACGCCGGCCTGTCGCCGCTGATTCCGGACCGCTACCGCATGGGGGCGCTGATCCGCCTGGTTACCGAGCACCTGGCCCTGAACCACGTGCGGCGCCTGGCCACCAAGGCCGGGCAGGTGGAGCTGCGCGGCCGCTGCCTGAAGATCGACGGCGAAGTGGTGGACCTTGCCCCGGCTCCCCTGCTGCTCCTGCGGGCACTGCTCGGCGCCGGCGGGGCGGTGCTCTCCCGGGAGTCGCTCTCGGAGCTGCTGGAACTGCGCGGCTCGGTGCACGCACTGGACATGACGGTCAGCCGGCTGCGCTCCGCACTGCCCGATGGCAGCCTCGTGGAAACCGTAGTGAAACGGGGCTATCGCCTGCGCGTCTGACTGCTGTTCCGGCAATTACTCCAAGGCATGGACAGATTGCTTGGCCGGTGGGAATATGTCGCTATATTCCGCTGCTGCTCCTAAGGAACGGCCATGACTTTGCCGGGGAAGTTACAACAGGATGACCCTTCCGGACCTGCTTCCGGCGGACCTCCCGAAACCGTGGACGCCGTGGTGGTGGGCTCCGGTTTCGGCGGTTCCGTAGCGGCGCTGCGCCTGGCCGAGGCCGGCAAATCCGTGGTCCTCATGGAGCGCGGAAAGGCCTACGCCCCCGGCAGCTTCGCGCGGAGCCCTGCGGAGATGGGCCGCAACTTCTGGGACCCCGACCGCGGACTCTACGGCCTGTTCGATGCCTGGACCTTCCGCGGGATGGAAGGCCTGGTGTCCAGCGGCTTGGGCGGCGGTTCGCTGATCTACGCGAACGTGCTGCTCCGCAAGGACCCGAAGTGGTTCGTCAAGGAGTCCCCGGTCCCTGGGGGCGGCTACGAGAACTGGCCGTTCAGCTACGACGACCTCGAGCCGTTCTACAAGGACGCCGAGGACATGCTGCAGCCCGTCCCCTACCCGTACCAGGACACGGCCAAGACCCTGGCCATGGAAGCCAGCGCCGCGGCCCTCGGGCTGTCCATCAAGCGGCCGCCGATCGCCGTCACCTTCGCCACCGCGCCCGGCGCGGAACCCGGCACCAATCAACCCCTGCACGCCGCACCGTACGGCAGCGTCCACGGCGAGCGCGCCGTACGGACCACGTGCACCCTCTGCGGCGAGTGCGACCTCGGCTGCAACTCCGGGGCCAAGAACACCTTGGACCACAACTACCTCTCCGCGGCGAAGAAGGCGGGCGCCGACCTCCGGACGTTCCACGATGTGCGGGGAATCCGGCCGCTTGGATCTCCGGGGAACGGATCTTCGGGGAACGGTTCTTCCGGCTACGAGGTCCGCTACGTGGTCCACGATCCGGAGCACCCAGACGAACCGCTGCACGAGCGGATCATCCGCTGCAGGAATCTGGTCATCGGCGCCGGCACTTTCGGCAGCAACTTCCTGCTCCTGCGCAACCGGGCCTCCCTGCCCGGCCTCAGCGAAACCCTCGGCACGCGCTTCAGCGGCAACGGCGACCTGCTGACCTTCATCATGGGCGCCAAGATGCACGACGGCGGCAAGGTACCCGCCACACGCGTCCTCTCCGGGAGCCGCGGACCCGTGATCACCACCGCCATCCGGGTGCCGGACGCCGTGGACGGCGGCGACGGCCGCGGCTACTACGTGGAGGACGCCGGCTACCCCGCCTTCATGAACTGGCTGATCGAAACCGGGCAACTCGGCCAGGTGGTGCGCCGCACAGCGCGAGTGGCCGGCCAGCTCCTCAAGGACCGGCTCTTCGAAGCCCGCCGTTCCAACATCTCCGCCGACCTCGCCGCGGCCCTGGGCGACGGCAGCCTCTCCGCCAGTTCGCTGCCCCTGTTGGGCATGGGCCGCGACATCCCCGACGGCGTACTGAGCCTCCAGGACGGCAGGCTCGCCGTGGACTGGACACTCGCCACGTCCACGGGTTACTTCGGCCGGGTACGCAAGACCATGGAGGACCTGGCCGGAGAACTGGGCGGGGACTTCGTCGACAATCCGCTTTGGTGGTCCAAACGGGTCATTACGGTGCACCCCATCGGCGGCGCCCCCGCGGGCCGCAACCCGTCGGAAGGGGTGTGCGATTCCTATGGTGAGGTGTTCGGCTACCCCGGAATGTTCGTGGTGGACGGCGCGGCCATGCCCGGGCCGGTGGGCGCCAACCCTTCCCTGACCATCGCCGCGTTCGCCGAACGCGCCTGCCGCCGCCTGTTGGAAGGCACACGCCCCGCAGCGCGCAGCCTCACTCCGGACACGTTGACGCACACCCGCGAGGCCCCGGGCGCCGTCGTCGACTCTCCCGCCGGGTCGCCGCGCGTCCTGGCGCCGGACGCCACCAAGGGCAAGGCCGCCAAACCCGAACGGCCGGCCACAGCGAGGCCGGCGGCAGCGCGCGGACTGGACTCACCGGCCGCAGCAGCCAGCGCCACTTCAGCCACCTCGGTCAGCTTCACGGAACAGATGCACGGCTGGTTCAGCCCCGGCCAGACGGATCCGGCCAAAGGGCTCAGCCTGGGCCGGGACCGCGACCGCCGGATCATGTTCGAGCTGACCATCACGGCACGGGACATCGACGCCTTCGTGGCCGACCCCCTGCACCAGGCGAACGCGGAGGGCTACGTGCTGGCGGACCAGTTCGGCGGCAAGATGCCGGTGGAAAAGGGTTGGTTCAAGCAGTTTGTGGTGGACGCCTCCCCCGACGGCCGGCCGGCCCGGCGCATGCTCTACCGGCTGTGGCTGCGCGACCCCGGCGGCACCCCGCTCACCTTCACGGGCTTCAAGCTCATCCACAACGAAGCCGGGATGGACTCCTGGGCGGACACCACCACCCTGTACGCCACAATCGTGCGCGGGCACGTTCCGCCTCCGGATCCGGGCCAGCCGCGGTCCTCAGAGTGGGAGTCCCCGGACGCGTCCGCCGTCGCCGGCTCCGGCATCCTGCGCATCCGCCCGCTGGACTTCGCCAAGCAGCTCACCACCTTCCGGGCGGTTGGCCCGGAACCCCTTCCGGCCTTGGCCTCGTTCGGGAACTTCTTCCTCGGCGAACTCTGGCGGGTCTACGGTAAAGCCGCCGTCAAAAAGCCACGGCGATGAAGCGCAAAGAGCTCGCACTGCACAGCACGGACCTGGGCTTCACACCCCGGGACGCGGTGCGCTGGCTTGCACCGATCGCCCTGGGCCGCACCGCCCTGAAGGTCATGACCGCCACTGTCTTCGCGGACTTCGGCGACAAGCGCGAACTGGAGGCAGGGCTTCCCGGCACACCGCTCGATCTGGACCACCTTCCGCTCCCGGGCCAGGCGGCCCAGCCCCCGGTGGAACGCGGATTGCGCCCTGCTACGGAAATGCGCGTCGCGCCGGATGGCCTGTGGCTGGACTTCGCCGCGGACCTTGGCGACGGCTTCGACGCCACGTACACCGTGGCCCTGCTGCTCGCCCAGGAGCAGCTGACCGTGGATGGGGCGGACCTAAAGCGTGGGAACGTCCTCGTGCTTGGCGGGGACGAGGTCTACCCGGTGGCGTCCCCGGGCCGCTACGAGGACCGGATGGTGGGGCCGTACCGCACCGCCTTCCCGGCGCCCGCAACGGGCGGTCCGCCGCCTGCGTCATGCCCGCCGGCGAACATCCTCCTGGCCCTTCCCGGGAACCACGACTGGTACGACGGGCTCACGTCCTTCATCCGGGTCTTCACCAGGCAACGCAGCATCGGCTCCTGGCGGACGGTGCAGAACCGGAGCTATTTCGCGGTGCGGCTCTCGGGCGGCGGGGACACGCCCGGCTGGTGGCTCCTGGGCCTGGACAGCCAGCTGGGCCAGTACATCGACGAGCCCCAGCTCGAATACTTCTACAACAACGTCACCACCCGGCTCGTCCCGGGCGACTCGATCATCCTGTGCTTGGCCTCGCCGTCGTGGGTCTACTCAAAAGAGCCGGGCGACCGCGCCTTCCAACAGGCGGACTTCTTCGAACAGGATTACCTGCGCCGCCGCTTCAACCCGCAGGCCGGGCTCTTCGAAGACACCGGCGCCGCGGTGCGGCTCTGGTTAAGCGGGGATCTGCACCATTACTCCCGGTATGCGGAAGCGGAGCCCGACGGCGGCAGCCCGGGCAAGCCAGGCAACCCCGTCCAGCTGATCACCTGCGGCCTGGGCGGGGCGTACCTGTCGGACACCCATTGGCTGCCCCAGGAGCTCCGCCTTCCCCCGCCGGTCCGCGAGCGCGGGCTCTCCGCCTCGTCGCCGTCCGCGGCCCGGCGGCAGGCCGAGCCAGGCGGCGGGCGCCGTTTCGTCCGCGCGCCGGGCAGCCATCCCTCCAGCAACACCAGCCGGCAGCTTGGACTCCGCCTGGCCAATCCGTTCTCGCCCTATTGGCTGGCGGCCCGGAACCCGGGCTTCGGACCTTTGCTGGGCCTCGTCCATGCCGTGTTCTTCCTGGCCGGCTGGGTGGTCTACAGCAGCGGCCGCGGCCTCCCGCTCATGGGCGCGATCGATACCGTGGGCCTGCCCCGGGCCTTGGTCTTCGGCGTCTTGTGCCCGCTGCTTGCACTGGGACTGCTGGTGGTGTTCTGGAAGCTGTTCAACCGTACCCGCCTGCTCCGGCACCGGGGCGGACTGCTGACCCTGCTCCGCGGAGTCCTCTACCAGCTCACGGCCCTCGGTGCGGGCAGCAGCCTGGCCGTCCTGGCCGCCCTGGTCCCGCTTCCCTCCGGCCTTGGCGCCCTGCTGGTCCTCGCGGTCGTGTACGTGTCCGGCTGGGTCCTCGGCAGCGAGGCGTTCGCCCTGTACATCCTGCGCACGCCCGGCGGGGAGGTGGCCTCGTGGAAGATGTCCGGCCAGGCCGTGGAGGACCACAAAGGCTTCCTGCGGATGCGCCTCGATCCGGACGGCAGCCTTACCATCCACCCCCTCCTGATCGAGACTGTGTGCCGGGACTGGGAACTTGAAGACACGCACGACGGCGTCCGTCCGGTTCCGTCCGGCGGCCTGCCTGCCGTCCGTCTGCTTGAACAGCCCATCACCATCCAGCCGACCGCCACCCAGGCACCCGCCACCCAGGCACCCGTGATTCAGCCACCGGTGATTCAGCGCGAAGGAAGCAAACCATGACCATGACCATCACCCGGGCAGAGCATCGCAGCGAGGTCATCCCGTTCCGGGCCGGCGACGGCGTCCCGCTGAACCTGGTGCATGTAACCTCCCCCGTGGAGCCGGCGAAGGGACCGGTGCTCCTTGTCCACGGCTCCGGGGTCCGGGCCGAACTGTTCCGCCCGCCCATCCCCACCACGCTCGTGGACGTGCTGCTGGAGGACGGCTGGGACGTCTGGATGCTGAACTGGCGCGCCTCGATCGACCTCGACCCGCTGTCCTGGACGCTCGGCGACGCCGCCGTGCACGACCACCCTGCCGCCGTCGGGCACGTCCTGCAGGCCACCGGAGCGGACACGCTCAAGGCCGTGGTGCACTGCCAGGGCTCCACCTCGTTCAGCATGTCCGCCGCGGCGGGGCTGCTACCCCGGGTGGACACGGTGATCTCCAACGCGGTGTCCCTGCATCCCGTGGTGCCGGCGTTCTCGCGCTTCAAGATCGACCATTTCACGCCGATCGTGAAGACCTTCACCCCGTACCTATCCCCGGCCTGGGGCAACCGCTCGAACGGTTACTTCACCCGGTTCGTGCGCTCCCTGGTCAAGGCCACCCACCACGAATGCGACAACACTGTCTGCAAGCTGGTCAGCTTCACCTATGGCAGCGGCAGGCCGGCGCTGTGGTCCCACGAGAACCTCGACGAGGCCACGCACGAATGGATCAAGGGAGAGTTCGCCGAGGTCCCGGTGAGCTTCTTCGAGGAGATGGGCCGCAGCATCCGGGCCGGGCACATGGTGGCTGCCGGATCGCATCCGGAACTGCCGGAAAACTACGAAGCCCAGGCACCCCGGACCGGCGCCCGCTTCGTATTCCTCGCCGGGCAGGACAACCGCTGCTTCCTGCCCGAGAGCCAGGAACGCACCTTCCGTTTCTTCCAGCAACACCGCCCCGGCAAGGACTCGCTCCACCTCCTCCCCGGCTACGGCCACCTGGACGTCTTCTTCGGGGCCAACGCCTGGCGGGACACGTTCCCGATCATCGTCAAGGAATTGAACTCATTGGACTCAGGCAACTCATTGAACCCAGGCAAGGAGCTCGACTCATGAACACGCTCAACGGGCTGCTGGCCGGGCTCCTCCGGCTCATGCCCTCTCCCCTGCCGCGGCGCCAGAACGAACTGCGCGGCCGGTTCGCCCAGGCGGACGGCATCCCCTACACGATGCCGGTCAACTCGGACGATTCGCCGGTGCTCATGGCCGCCTTCCCCATCAACAAGCGGGCCGCGGCGGCCCTCCTGCCGGGCGAGGAAATGCGACCTTTCAGCCTGGGCGGAAAAGGCCTGCTCGTGGTGACCGTGGTGAACTACAAGTCCACGGACATCGGCAAGTACATCGAGTACTCCCTGGCGATCGCGATCACCCACGGCAGGCGGCCGGTGCCGCCCTTGCTGCCCCTGCTCTTCCAGAAGACCTTCGGCCTGGGCCAGTTCGTGGTGGACCTGCCGGTCAGCACCGAAATCTCGGTCAAGGGCGGCAAGGGCATCTGGGGCATGCCCAAGCACCAGGCCAACCTGGACTTCGTGGTGACCGATTCCACGGTGTCGGCCCAGTACGACAAGGACGGAATGCTGGGCTGCTTCGTGGAGATCGAACGGCCCTCGCCCGCCGGCCTCCCGCTGAAGCTCGCCGCCTCCAACTACTGCGCCTTCCGGGGCATGCTCTGGAAGTCGGACATCTACTTCGAAGCCACCGGCGACCTCGCACTCGGCAAGGCGGCCAAGGCCCGGCTCATCCTGGGTGACGCTCCCGGCGTCGCGCTCCTCAAGAACCTGCAGGTGGCGGAAAAGGCGATCTTCACGGCTTGGCTGCCCGAGGCCCACGGCGTTCTGGATGACCATTACGAGGCGTGGTTCCTCACCGCGCCGAGTGCCGCCGAGGCCGCGGCCCAGCGCGGCGGCGAGATGATGGACAGCGTGGTGGGGCTGGGCCAGGGCCAGGAATGGCTTGAACCGCCGGACCGCAGCAGGATCCCCGGGAACGTCAAGGCGTCGTCGTGAACTGGCTGCTGGTCCTGAATGTCCTCTACTTCCTCTTCGGCTCCACCATGTACGTGGGCACCATGTGGGTGCTGAAGTGGTTCCTCTACCCCACCTGGGAGTCGCTGGAACGCGGCAATGTGGATATGCACTTCGGCATCCCCACCCGGCAGGCCACCAAGTTCTTCACCGTGGTGGTGCCGCCGATGTTCATCTCGGGAGCCATCCTCGTCTGGAGCGAATGGGGCAGCATCCGTGTCATTCCGGCCGCGCTCTGCCTGCTGGGCATCATCACCCTGACCGTCGTGGGGCAGGGCATCATCATCCCGATCAACGTGCGCATCCGGGGCGGCGACTTCAAGGACGACACCGAACTGCGCACCCTGCTGCGGCGCTGGATGTTCCTCAACGACATCCGCTTCTACGTCTCCACGCTCGTGTGGCTTGCCATGGTCTGGCTGATCGTGGACCGCGGCCGGCTGTTGGATTCCTACCTGTGAGGCCGGGCAGCCCGTGAACAACAGCCCCGCGACAACCGGCCCGGAGAAAACCGGCCCCGCCGCCTGGGCGGCGGCCGATCCCCTGCGCGCCGTCCTCGCGATCCCCGCGGTCATTACGGCGCTGACCGGCGTCGCGGAAATCCCTTTCGGCGGGTTCATCCTGCGCCTGTTGGGTGCCGACCCGACGCCGCCCGCGCTGCAGCTGTTCGGCACGGTGGGCATGTTCATGATCGTGGTGGGCGGAGTGCTCCTGCATACCCTGCTCAAGCGTGACGCCGCCCCGGAGGTCGTCTTCTGGGTGGGCGTGCAGAAAGCCGGGGCGTTCGGCGCCGTCGGAATCGGTGTCCTGAACGGCGTGTTCGCGGCCCCCGCGCTGGCGGTCGCCGTCTTCGACCTCGCGACGGCGGTGCTGTGCTTTATCTATTGGCGCGGGGTCTATGGTCGGGAGGTGATCCGCCCATGAACCGTTCACTGGTCCTTGCCGGCGGCGGGATGCGGGTGGCGTGGCAGGCCGGCGTGGTGCGCGCCCTGGCCGAGGAAGGCCTGGAATTCAACCATATTGACGGCACGTCCGGCGGGATCCTGACGGCGGGCATGCTGCTCTCCGGGATCGGGCCGGAGGAGATGTGCGCCCGCTGGTCCACCGTGGACGTGAAGGACTTCGGGTCCGCCCTGCCGTTCGGCGACTACCTCAAGGGGCCGTGGTCCCTCCCCGCCCTTGGCGACGCCGACGGGCTGCTCAACAAGGTCTTCCCGGCCCTGGGGATCGACGCCGGAACCATCCGCAGCCGCGCAACGGAACCGGGCGCCGTCGGGGGTTCCTTCAACGTGGTGGAGTTCACCGGAAAGCGCTGCCATGCGCTCGACGCCACCGAGATCGACGCCGAACTGATGGCCGCGGGCATGTCCCTGCCGATCTTCCTGACGCCGTTGCACCGGGACGGGAAAATCTGGACCGACGCCGTGTGGGTGCGGGACGCGAACGTGCAGGAGGCGTTGCGGCGCGGGGCCGAGGAAGTGTGGCTTATCTGGTGCATCGGGAATTCGCCGTACTGGGGTGACGGGCCGCTGGAGCAGTACGTGCACATGATCGAGATGAGTGCGATGGGCGCGCTGCTGGCCGATTTCGAGGCCGCCCACGCTGTAGGGCGCGAGTTCGTGTTGCACGTCATCCGACCGGAGCACCCCCTGCCGCTGGACCCGGAGTTCTACCTCGGCCGGATCACTGCCGACGCGCTCGTGGCCATGGGCTACCGGGACGCCCGGGCATACCTGGCCGCACGTTCACCGGAGGGGCTGCCGAAGGACGAGCACTGCACCGCTATGAGCGAACCGGACCCCGGCGTGCGGTTCACGGACCGGCTCCGCGGCAGCCTGGACGGACAGGACGTGGAGTTCACCGCCGTCGTCGAGATGCCGTCGTCCGGGACGGGTGCGCGGCTTTCGGGGTTCCTCGATGCAGAGCGCTTCGGTGCCCGGCGTTTCCTGGCCGGCGGTCTGGTGGAGGCGTCCGGTGACACGCTGCGGTACCGGGCGGAAGTGATGCTCGACGGCGGCTGGCACAAGCTGACGGTCACCCGCACCTTCCATGACGACCCGGGGCCGGACGCCTGGACCGATTCCCGCACCGCCGTCCTTGAGCTGGAGGGCTTCCCGGCCACCGACGTCCGGATGGAACTCGGTGACGCGGCGGCCCTGATCGCCTCGGTGGAGCCGGTGGGTTCGCACGGCTTCCTGGACCGGGCCTCCGCGGCGGCGGGGTTCATCGGGAACGGACTGCGCGAGCTGTTGGAGAAGTACTGAAGGGTGGACGCGGCGGGCTGCGTGCGGGAGGCGGGCAGTGGGTGTCCTGGCGGCGCGCAGTGGGTGTCTTGGCGGCACGCGAAGATTTTGGGGACGCTGTTGGACGCACTGCGCCCCGCGACAAGGCTCTGGATCTTGCCCGGGGGATGCCGTCGACCCAGGACCGTTGGGGCGTGGATGTTCAGAAGGGCGGCGGGTTCCCACGCCCGGGCCTAAGACGAGTGGTCCGCATTGTGCTGGTTGCCGGGGTTGGTGGGCTGTCCGTGTACTTCCGGCCGGCCGGACTGGTCCATTCCAGGTTTCCGTCGCCGGTTTGTCTGGTTGTCCATCGGCTGTGGTGTTTGAGTGTGTGGTGGCGCCGGCACAGGCCCGCGAGATTGGCGGCCTCGGTGACACCGCCCAGGGCTGCATCATGGGTGTGGTCCAGGTCCAGTTGGCGGGCCGGGATGCCGCAGCCGGGGAAACGGCACCGGGCATCGCGGGCGGCGAGGAACCGTTTGAGGTCCTCCCCGGGGCGGTAGCGGTCCACGGCAAGCACCGCACCTGAGATCGGGTCGGTCAGGACCCGGTTCCAGGCGACGGCTCGTCCGGCGAGGATCCTGGCGGTGGCGGGGTCGACGGGGTGGCGCCCGTCTAGCTCGGCCGCGACCAGCCTGGCATGACCCACATTTGGTCCTGACGCCGGGGTGGCACTGCCGAAAATAGCGTGCCCACCAGCAGTCGCACCCGCATGTTCTGCCGCTGGTTCGTCGTTCATCAAAGTCAGGACGGGCACGGTGACATCCACCCGGGCGGTAATGGCTGCAAGCAGCCCGTCCGGGGTGTCGTGCCCGGTCGGCGCACCGCACAACAACAGGTCAGCTAACAGGTCGGCACGCAGCTGGTCCATGCAGCGGTCTTCCCCGGGGCCGGTGCCGGGCTCTGCCGCGCCGCCGGCTTCAGCGGCTCGACCGGAAGCCACGTATTCAGCGGCCGCCAGCTCCAGGTGCGTCCTGGCCATTTGGGTGAGTCGGTCGTGGACGCCGTAGGCCACCACCGCTGGCAGGGTCGCGGCAAGTTCCGCCATGCCGTCCGGCAGGGGTACGACGCGGACGCAGCGGCCGGCAACGGCACGTTCATGCCGGGCGGTCAGGGGCTCCGGTTGGGCTTTTTCGGCTTCGCGGGCGGCGAGGCGCCGGACCCTGCCTGGTGCTTGCTGCTCGGCGCAGGGCAGCACCGCGGCCTCGAACCGGGCCAGGGCAGCAGGATCATCCACGCCGGTTCCGGCGTCCTGGATGATCCGTGCGTGGGCCAGGCTGATCCGCCCGTCAGCCAGCGCACGAAATGTTGCCGGGAAACGGTCCAGGAACTCGACAGCCTGGCCCATCTGCCGTTGGATGGTGCGGTCGTTTGCCCGGATCGCGGTAGCGATCTCGGCTGCCACCGAACGCTGGGCCAGTTCAGCCGACCGCGAATCCCAGCCCGCGGCACCCAAGCCGTCCTGCCCGCTTGAGCCGGGCGCGCCGTCGTCGTTCATCGCATCCGCAACCTGGGACGCCAGGGCGAGGGTGTACTCCCGCAACGCCTGCATGCCAGCGATCGCCGACTCCACGGATTGCAGGGTCGAGACCAAACCGTCCAGCACCAGCACAGGATCGAACACCGCTGCAGACTGCGGTGCCGTCCCGACCAGCCCGGTTGTGATCTTCATGAATCCATCACATCACCGACCACTGACTTTTTAGCTCGGCGACCGGCCGGCCTCCCCTAAGCGCCACCCCAACCCTGTGACCCACCTCATTACCGCCCAGTAACGGCCAGGGAACGGGACCGCGAAAAACTGCAACGCCCGGGAAACACTCCCGAAAAAGCCTCCTCCTAGGCTGAAGGCAACCGCGAAACACCGCCTGCACTCCGCTCGCAATTACCGCCCACGAAGCGAAAGGACCCGCCATGCCGGAGACCTCAACCCACCTCGTCATCGCAGGAGCCGGACCCGCCGCCCAGGCCCTCCTCCGCCACCTGACCGGACTGGAAAGCCCGGTACAGCGCAGCAGCCTGGGCCCCACCCCGCCGTTCGCCGGCCGGATCACCGTGCTGAGCAACCGTGACGACTGCCCCGACTCCCTGATGGAAGCCACCGCGCATTCCATGGTTTCGGTGCGCTTCGGCCAGGCCGCCAGCTTCATCGACGCGACGAACAAGAAGGTCACCACCACGGAGGGCCTCGAGTTCCCCTACGACGAACTCGTCATCGCCACCGGCTCCGCCCCGGTCCTGCCCCCGGTGCACGGCGCCGAACATGCGCTGGCCTACGCCACGATCGACGACGCCGAACGCCTGGGCGCCGACGTCAAGGAGATCGCCGCCAGGCTCGGCCGCCGGCCCCTGGCCATCCTCGTGGGAACCGGCCCGTCGGCGGGGCAGGCCGAGGCCGTCCTGCGGGCTCGCGGTGTCCGTCCGGTCCGCACCACGCTGCGCCCGGCCGCCGTCGTCTCCTCTCCCGTCTCCGGCAGGCCGGCCGCCGGGATTGTCTTCGACGACGGCAGCATCATGAACGGCGACCTCGTGGTCCTCGCCGAGGAGCGGTCGCCCCGCAACAGCCTCGCCGAAAGCGCCGGGCTGAAGACAGCTCCCGACGGCGGCATCCTCGTGGGCAGCGGATTCGAGACGTCCGTGCCGGGTATCCGGGCGATCGGCGACGCCGCTGCGCGCGGCGGACTGCGCCTGGGCCTGGTCCTCTCGGCCAAGGAAGCCGCCGCCCGCTGCGCCGGACTCTTGAGTGAGGAATCCGGCCTCCGGGCACGCCCCGAAATGCAGGTCACCGCGGCAGCCTGATACCCCCGCCGGCGGCCCGGGTGCTGTGGCAAGATGGTCCTTTGACGAGCCACCAAGCGGCCACCCGGCCCGCCACGGAAGGACTGCCATGAGCAACGACGCCGCTACCGCAGCAAACGCCCGCGCAGCAAATATTGCCTCCTACATCGACCACACCCTCCTCAAACCCGAGGCGAGCGAGGCCGAAGTCCGCCAGGTTTGTGCCGAAGCAGTCGAATACGGCTTCAAGTCCGTCTGTGTGAACCCGATCTGGGTCAAGACGGTTTCCAAGGTTCTTAAGGGCTCCGGCGTGCTGACCTGCGCTGTGGTGGGCTTCCCGCTGGGCGCCACACCCAGCGACGTCAAGGCCTTCGAGGCCCGCGGCGCCGTGCTGGACGGCGCCGAGGAAATCGACATGGTGATCGACATTGCGGCCGCCCGGGCGGATGACAAGGGCAGTCTGGTGGACGACATCACCGCCGTCGCGGAAGCCGTGCACGCCGGCGAGGCCATCCTGAAGGTCATCATCGAGACGGCCCTGCTGAGCGACGCGCAGAAGGTCCTAGCCTGCGAAGCGGCCGTGGAAGCCGGGGCAGACTTCGTGAAGACCTCCACCGGTTTCAACGGCGGCGGCGCCACCGTGGAAGACGTGGCCCTGATGCGCAGGACGGTGGGCCCGGGGCTAGGCGTCAAGGCCTCGGGCGGGGTGCGTTCCCTTGCCGACGCACAGGCTATGATTGCTGCTGGTGCAACACGTATTGGCGCGAGCTCCGGAATTGCCATCGTCAAGGGTGAACAGGGTTCATCCACCTACTGACAGGCCCGGCAGCCGCCATGGAATTTGAGCCCCGAGGGGCCGAGGAGGAAAGAATGTCCCAGCACACTGGCAGCAAGGTCATCGAAAAAGAGAACAACCTGGCCCAGAGCCTGGTACTGTTCCTGGTCATCATCGTGATGTTCCTCGGCGCCATCTACTCGCTGTCCTTCCTGACCCTGGAGAACCCGTGGCCGATGGCCGTCTGCTTGGGCCTGTTCGCGCTGGCGTTCTGGATTCCGCAGACCATCCTGGGCCGCTCCGACTCGGCCGGCGAAAACTAAGACGTACGAAATCTAGAGACTTAAACGGAGGAAGGCCGGGGCAACTGCCCGGGCCTTCCTCCGTTTAACGACAAGCAGCGCCTTGACGAATCTAGCGCCCCACAAAACCGGCGAATGCCGCCACCACCGCGGGCCACTGGGTTTTCGCCAGGCCCCAGGCCGCGCCGCAGATCCCCACCATCGCGTAGCCACTGACCGGAATGAGCAACAGCCACTCGCGGCGCGAACCGGCCTTGCCCAACAGCGGAATGGACAGCGCACCGTTGGCCCGCCAGATCCCGCTGACCAGGGGAAGCTTCCGCCAGAACTTCGGCGGCTTGATCACGATCGGCCACAGCAGCGGCACTCCCCCGGTGGTGATCATGTCCCCGACAATGTGCACCACGACGCCGGTCAGCATGGACAGCGGCAGCCAGGCCCACTGCTGCGGGGCGAACCATGTGACCAGCCCGGCCGCGGCCAGTGCGAACACCCAGTTGGCCAGCCAGCCGTGCTCCGGGAAAAGCTTCAGCGCCTTGGCCGCCAGGTTGATCATGAACATGCACAGCAACCCGGCGCCCACGGAGAGCCGGCCCACCGGGGTGTCGAGCTGGAACTGCGCTGCCATGCCCGCCAGCAGCACGAACGCGGCGGCCCCCAGCAGCGAGTGCGTTCCCTGCCGGTGACCGCCGCTGGCCTTTTCGATCCCGACGGCGATCAGCCGCGACAGCGGCGGCAGCGAGTGGGCGATGGTGCTCGAGCGGTGGTCCCAGTCGCACACCAGCGCCGTTCCCGCCGTCGTGAGCGCCCCGATGAGGATCCCGGTGGAATCGAGCGGATACCAGCCCAGCGCGTACGGGCCGGTCGACGCCACAGCTATCCACGCCGCGGCTCCCGACGCGGCGTGATGTCCTCCCATCATGCGTTTAGCCAGCCTTTACGGGTTCGTCGGCGAAGATCGCGGTGATGACCGTTTTGGCCCAGTTCAGGATCTCGGCATCCTGCAGGTCCCGGCCGCCGATCTTCGCCGTCTTGGGCTTGGGAATCAGCACCGAGTCCAGCGCAGGCTTCACCTGCGAGCCCGGGTACATCCGGTTCAGGCGCATCACCCTGGACTCGGGCAGGTTCGCCGGAGAGAAGCGGATGAAGTTGCCTTGGAGCGCGACGTCGGACAGCCCGGTTTCGCGGGCCGTGACCCTGAAGCGCGCCACGGCGATGAGGTTCTGCACCGGCAGCGGCGGCTCGCCGTAGCGGTCCACGAGCTCGGCCAGGACCTCGTCGATGGCCTCGTTGGTGACGGCGGCAGCGAGCTTCCGGTAGGCCTCCAGGCGCAGTCGTTCGCCGGGCACGTAGTCGTGCGGCAGGTGCGCGTTGACCGGCAGCTCGATCTTCATGTCGGCGGCCTTCTCCTCGGCCTCGCCGCGGTACTCGGCCACGGCCTCGCCCACCAGGCGGATGTAGAGGTCGAAGCCGACGCCCTGGATGTGGCCGGACTGTTCGCCGCCCAGCAGGTTGCCCGCGCCGCGGATCTCGAGGTCCTTCATGGCCAGCTGCATGCCGGCGCCGAGCTCGTTGTGGGTGGCGACGGCTTTGAGCCGCTCCAGCGCCACCTCGCCCAGGGGCTTCTCCGAGGGGTACAGGAAGTAGGCGTAGGCCCGCTCCCGGCCACGGCCCACACGGCCGCGCAGCTGGTGCAGCTGGGACAGGCCGTACTTGTCCGCGCCGTCCACGATCAGGGTGTTGGCATTGGAGATGTCCAGGCCGGTTTCGATGATGGTGGTACAGACCAGCACATCGAAGCGCTTTTCCCAGAAGTCCACGATGATCTTCTCGAGCCGGCTTTCGGACATCTGCCCGTGCGCCACCTCCACCCGGGCTTCAGGCACGAGTTCGCGGATCTGCGCGGCCACCCGTTCGATCGAGGAGACCCGGTTGTGCACGAAGAACACCTGGCCTTCGCGCATCAGTTCGCGCCGGATCGCCGCGGACGTCTGCTTGTCCGTGTACGGACCCACGTAGGTCAGCACCGGGTGGCGCTCCTCCGGCGGGGTGGCCAGGGTGGACGTCTCGCGGATGCCGGTGAGCGACATCTCCAGGGTGCGCGGGATCGGGGTGGCGGACATGGCCAGCACGTCCACGTTGGTGCGCATCTTCTTGAGCGCTTCCTTGTGTTCGACGCCGAAACGCTGTTCCTCGTCGACGATCACCAGGCCGAGGTCCTTGAACTCGAAGTCCTTGGACAGCAGGCGGTGGGTGCCGATCACGACGTCGACGGCGCCGCTCTTCACGCCCTCCGCCGTTTCCTTCGCCTCCTTGGAGCCTTGGAAGCGGGACAGCGGCTTGACCCGCAGCGGGAAGCCGGAGAAGCGCTCGGTGAAAGTCTCGTAGTGCTGCTGGGCCAAGAGAGTGGTGGGCACCAGCACGGCCACCTGCTTGCCGTCCTGCACGGCCTTGAAGGCGGCACGGACGGCGATCTCCGTCTTGCCGTAGCCGACGTCGCCGGACACCAGGCGGTCCATGGGGATTTCGCGTTCCATGTCCGCCTTGACCTCGTTGATGGTGGTGAGCTGGTCCGGGGTCTCCACGTAGGGGAAGGCCTCTTCGAGCTCGCGCTGCCACGGAGTGTCCGGGCTGAAGGCGTAGCCCCGGGAGGCCATGCGGGCCGAGTAGAGGCGGATCAGTTCACCGGCGATTTCCTTGACGGCCTTGCGGGCCTTGGACTTGGTGCTGGCCCAGTCGGCGCCGCCCATCTTGCTGAGCACCGGTGTGTCGCCGCCGACGTAGCGGGTCACCTGGTCCAGCTGGTCCGTGGGGACGAAGAGCCGGTCCCCGGGGGCGCCGCGCTTCGAGGAGGCGTATTCGAGCACGAGGTATTCGCGCACACCTTCGGCGCCGGCCACCTTGCGCTGGATCAGCTCGACGAACTTACCGATGCCGTGCTGTTCGTGGACCACGAAGTCGCCGGCGTGCAGCTGCAGCGGGTCGACGGCGTTGCGCCGCTTGGAGGGCATGCGCCGCATGTCCTTCGTGGACGCCGCCGAGGACCGCCCCAGCAGGTCCGCTTCGGTGAGCAGCCCCAGCTTGAGCCCGTCCAGGACGAAGCCGCGTCCGACGGCGGCCGTGGTCACCTCGATGATGCCCGGCTCCGGCTCCTCAGTCAGGGCATCGACCCGGGCGCACGGGATGCCGGCGTCGTGGAAGAGCTCGGCGAGGCGCTGGGCCGGGCCGGGTCCGTCCGTGGCCACCACGATCCGCCACTGGTCCCGCACGTGGGAGCCGATGAATTCGAGCATCTCGGCCACATCGCCCTGGTACCCGCGGGGCTCGCGGGCGTGCAGGTTCAGCACGTCGATGTCCAGCACCAGCTCCTCGTCGGTGGCGAGGGAGGTGATGGACCACCAGGACACCTCATGGGCCAACGCGGCCGTGCGGGTGTCCGTCAGCGAACGGAAGCTCGCCGCGTGGAGGTCCGTGGCTGCCTGCCCGGCAAGATCGAGGGGCGCCGCACCGCCGTCGGACGCCGTCGACCACGCCGCCTCGAGGAATTCCTCGTTGGTGGCTGCGAGGTCGTGCGCGCGGGTGCGGACCTTCTCGGGTTCAATAACGACGGCGATCGAGCCGCCCGGGAGCTGTTCCACGAACGGCACCATGGCGTCCACCAGCACCGGGGCCAGGGACTCCATGCCTTCGACGGCGATGCCGCCGGCAATCTTCTCCAGCATGTCCGCGGCCGCGGGCATCTGCGGCTTCAGGGTGGCGGCGCGGGACATCACGGAGGGAGTGATGAGGATTTCGCGGCAGGGCGGCGCATACAGCTCAGTGGGGTGTTTGATGGTGCCCGAGAGCGAGGTCAGCGAACGCTGGTCGGCGACGGCGAACCAGCGCATCTGCTCCACCTCGTCGCCGAAGAATTCGATGCGCACGGGGTGGTCTTCGGTGGGCGGGAAGACGTCCAGGATGCCGCCCCGGACGGCGAATTCGCCGCGGTGCGTCACCATGTCCACCCGCGAGTAGGCGGCGTCGGAAAGGCTGCGCACCAGATCCGTGAACGGGACCTCCTCGCCCACCTTCACGGACACAGGCGCCAGGTCCCCGAGGCCCGCCACCACGGGCTGGACCACGGCACGCACCGGGGCCACCACCACACGCAACGGGGCCGCCGTCTCGGGGTGGGCCAGCCGGCGCAGCACGGACAGGCGGCGGCCCACCGTGTCAGAACGCGGCGATAGCCGCTCGTGCGGGAGGGTCTCCCAGCTCGGGAACGTAGCAACGGCATCGGCGGGAAGGTAGGCGGCGAGCGCCTCCGTCAGGTCCTCGGCCTCGCGGCCGGTGGCGGTGACGGCCAGCACCACCGGGGCGCCGCCGTCGGGAGCGTCAGCGGACAGGCCGTCCGCCATTTCGGCGAGCAGGGCGGCACGCAGGCCGGCCGGGGCGCTGATCTGGTAATCCTCGCTGCGCCCGGAGAACCCCCGGGCAGCTTCCGGGCGGACCCTGGCGAAGCCGGCATCTTCGCCGAGGACGCGGCGCAGGCCGTTGAGGCTCATGGCTGAAACTCCTAGGGTGGATCCGAGGCAGGCAACACAAATGCCCGGGATTTCGAAGGAATGCCCGGGACTTTCCAGCCTACCCCGCCTCCGGCCCGAGGAGTCAGCCGTGCAACCACCAGACAGCGTGCAACTGCCGGACAGCGCGCAACCACCAGAAGCAAACCAGTCCAGGACCGTGCTCGTCACGGGCGCCACCGGGTATATCGGCGGGAGGCTCGTCCCCCGGCTCCTCGAAGCGGGCCACACGGTCAAGGTCCTGGCCCGGACGCCGCAGAAGCTCGCCGACGTTCCGTGGCGCGGCCAGGTGGAGATCGTGCAGGACAGCCTCGACCGCGCGGCGAGCCTCGAAGCCGCCCTGGCCGGCGTGGACGTCCTCTACTATCTGGTCCATTCCATGGCTTCCGGCGGCGGTTTCGAGGCCAAGGAAGAAGCCATGGCCCGGCTCGTCGCGGACGCCGCGGCCGGTGCAGGCGTGGGCAGGATCGTGTACCTGGGCGGGCTCCATCCGGACAACGCCCCGCTCTCCACCCACATGCGCTCCCGCGAGACGGTGGGCCGGATCTTCCTGGACTCGCCCGTGGACTCGATCGTGTTCCAGGCCGGGGTGGTGATCGGATCCGGCTCGGCGTCGTTCGAGATGATCCGGCACCTGGCCGACACCCTTCCGGTGATGCCCGCGCCCAGCTGGGTCAACAACCGGATCGAGGCCATCGCCGTACGGGACGTCCTGCACTACCTCGTGGCAGCCGCTGCGCTGCCCGGCAGGCTCAACCGCAGCTTCGACATCGGCTCCCGCGACGTCCTGAAGTACCGCGACATGATGAACGAGTACGCGGCAGAGCGGGGCCTCCCCCGCCGCCTGGTGATCGCCCTGCCGGTTCCGGCGCCCAAGCTCGCCGGCCTGTGGGTGGCCTTGGTGACGCCCATCCCGCTGTCCATGGCCTTCCCCTTGGTGCAGTCGCTGCAGCACGACGCGGTGTCGCGGGAGCACGACGTCGACCGTTACATCCAGCAGCCCGACGGCGGATTGACGCCGTACCGGAAGGCCGTCGCCCTGGCGCTGGGCAAGGAGCGGGACGGCCAGGTGGAAACGACGTGGGCGAATGCCGGCATCGACGCGGACCCGCTCCCCAGCGACCCGGACTGGGCAGGCTACAAAGTCTTCGTCGACGAGCGGACCTTCCACAGCCCCGCCCCGGCCGGCGCCGTCTGGACCGTCATCGAAGGCATCGGCGGCCGGAACGGCTGGTACTCGCTGCCGCTCGCCTGGCGGATCCGCGGCTGGCTGGACAAGCTACAGGGCGGTGCCGGGCTGAAGCGCGGCCGGCGCCACCCGAAGACCCTGGGCACCGGCGAGGTGGTGGACTGGTGGCGGGTGGAGGCCATCCACCGCGGCCGGCTGCTGCGGCTGCGCGCCGAGATGCGCGCTCCCGGCCGCGCGTGGCTTGAGTTGTCGGTGGAGCCCGACGGCGCCGGAAGCCGCTACAAGCAGCGCGCCATCTTCTTCCCGCGGGGCCTGGGCGGGCGGCTTTACTGGCTGGGCGTCTACCCGTTCCACGGCATCATTTTTCCCTCGATGGCACGGAACATCTCCGCGGCTGCAGCATCGTTGCCGGAAGCGCAAGTCACGAAGACCGCGTCCGACGTGGCCGGAGACACCCCGTAGGATGTTTGGGAGCCTCAAGCTCTCAACCGATAAAAACCATGGAGGACCCCCATGCCCCTGGCCGCATCCACCACCCTGCCGCACAGCGTTGACCGCGTCGCAGCTGTCTTCGTGAACGAAGAATTCATCAAGCACACCAGCGAACTCGTCGGCGGCACCCTCGAATCCTTCAACGTGGAAGGCGACCCCGCAGGCGCGTTCAGCACCGTCACGGTCCGCACCCTGCCCACCACCCGCCTTCCGGAAATCGCCCGCAAGTTCGTCGGCGAGAGCCTCACGGTCACCCAGACCGAGCAGTGGGCCGCCCCGGCCGCCGACGGCTCCCGCAGCAGCACCATCGCCCTCAAGGTTTCCGGCGCTCCCCTGGACGTCACCGCCGCGCAGCGCCTGGTGTCCGAAGGCGGCAGCACCCGGATCGAACTCGAAGGCAAGGTGACCTCCTCCGTTCCGTTCCTGGGCGGCAAGATCGCCGACGCCGCCGAGCCGATGGTCGGCAAGGCCCTGAACATCCAGTCGCAGCAGGCCGAGGCCTGGCTCGAAAGCCACTAGCATGCACCTCCCCGCAATCCTCGGCTGGGTGCTGGTTGTTGCCGGCATCTGGTCCCTGGTGGTGTGGCCGCAGTTCCTCAAGCGCGTCATGAAGGACCCGCGTGCCCGGGACGCCGCCGGCAAGCCCACCAGGTTCCTCACCGTGCACGTGGTGCTGGTGAGCATCTCGATGGTGCTGGGACTCGCGACGGCGGCCATCGGCGTCGCGAGCCTGCTCGGCTGACGCTGTCCCGGACGCTGTCCCGCCCAACTGACTCGCAGTAGTGGACGTTTTGAGCCCTCATAACGACCACAACTGCGAGTCAGTTGGGTAGGATCGAACAAAGGTGCGCCGGGAAGTCTGGTCGGCAACGTTTATTGCCGACCCTTCCGCCAAGGAGCCGCCTTGAGCCCGCACCCCGATTCCCCCCAATCCTCTTCTTCCCCCAAATCCCCAGCACGCTGGGTCTTCGCCCGCGCCAGCTTCCCGGAATACCAGCGGGTCCTCGCGATCCTGCGGACAGAAACCGTGGGCGGCGCCCTGCTGCTCTTCGCCACCGTGGCCGCCTTGGTGTGGGCCAACTCGCCGTGGGCCAGCGGCTACTTCGCCCTCCGGGACGTCAAGCTCGGCTACGCCCCCTGGCACCTTGAACTGAGCGTCGGCCATTGGGCCTCCGACGGCCTGCTGGCAGTCTTCTTCTTCATCGCCGGCCTTGAGCTCAAGCGCGAATTCGTCTCCGGAGAACTCCGCAATCCTGCGAAGGCCGTGGTCCCCGTGGCCGCCGCCGTGGGCGGTGTGGCCCTGCCCGCGCTCATCTACGTGGCCTGCAACCTTGGTGCCGGGGCGGAAACCCTGAAGGGCTGGGCCATCCCCACCGCCACGGACATCGCGTTCGCGCTTGCCGTGCTGGCGGTCATCAACACCCATCTTCCGGCGGCGCTGCGCACCTTCCTGCTGACGCTTGCTGTGGTCGATGACCTGATCGCGATCGGCATCATCGCATTCTTCTACTCCACCGGCCTCCAGCCCCTCATGTTGCTCGCCGCCCTGGTCCCGCTGGCCGCATTCACCTACCTGGTCCAGAAGCGCATCCGCTCCTGGTACTTGCTGCTCCCCCTGGCCGCGGCCACCTGGGCATTCGTCCATGCCTCGGGAATCCACGCCACGGTGGCCGGCGTGCTGCTCGGCTTCGCCGTTCCGGTGCTTTCCTCCGGCAGGAAAGGCGAACCGGAACACGGACTGGCGGAAGTCTTCGAACACCGCCTCCGCCCCTTCTCCGCCGGCTTCGCCGTCCCCGTCTTCGCCTTCTTCTCCGCCGGAGTGGCCCTGGGCGGCGCGCAAGGCCTGAACGCGGCCTTTACCGATCCTGTGGCCCTCGGCATCGTCGCTGCCCTCGTCGCGGGCAAGACCCTCGGGATTTTCGGCACCACCTTCATCCTGACCAAGTCCACCCGTGCCCGCCTGGACAGCAGCCTTGCCTGGATAGACGTGGCTGGCCTGTCGCTGCTCGCCGGCGTCGGTTTCACGGTCTCCCTGCTGATCGCCGAACTCAGCTTCGGCCCCTCCTCCGCGCACAACGACCACGCCAAGGTGGGCATCCTGGCCGGTTCGCTGTGCGCGGCAGTACTTGCCGCCGTCGTGCTCCGGGTCCGCAACCGGCACTACCGGAAGGTGGAGCTGGAAGAGCAGAGGGACGACGACGGCGACGGCGTCCCGGACGTTTTCACCGCCCCCGAACGCGGGGCCTGAAAGTTTATCCGGCGCACCCGGTGCGCTCCGCCGTCGATCGTCGTACTGTGTCCTCATCGGTGCGTCGACCATGGGGGTTGCATGCGGATTTCAGTCATTGGCTGCGGCTACCTCGGTGCCGTCCATGCTGCGTGCATGGCGAAACTGGGACACGAGGTGGTGGGGATCGAGACCGACCCCGCCAAGGTTGCCGAGCTGTCGGACGGGCACGCCCCCTTCTATGAGCCGGTCCTGGACGAACTGCTCAAGGTCCTCGAGGAATCCGGGCGGCTGCGTTTCACCACGGACATGGCCGAGGCCCGCGGCTCCCAGGTGCATTTCATCTGCGTCGGCACACCGCAGAAGCGCGGCGAGAACGCCGCGGACCTGCGTTTCGTTGACGCCGCCGTCGAGGCCCTGGCCGCGCAGCTGGGGCCGGGCGAGCTGGTGGCCGGCAAGTCCACGGTTCCGGTGGGGACGGCTGCCCGCTTGGCGGAGATCGTGTACGAGAGCCAGCCGGAAGCCATGCTGGCCTGGAATCCGGAGTTCCTGCGGGAAGGCCACGCCGTCAGCGACACCTTGAACCCGAACAGGCTGGTGTACGGCGTGGCTTCCGGTTCCGAGGACCACCCCGCCGTGGCGCTCCTGGACGAGGTGTACGCCGAACCCCTGTCCGCCGGGACCCCGCGCATGGTGATGGACTACGCCACGGCCGAACTGGTCAAGACGGCCGCTAACTCCTTCCTGGCCACCAAGATCTCCTTCATCAACGCCATGGCCGAAGTCTGCGAGGCCACGGGTGCGGACGTAGTGCGCCTGGCCGAGGCGATCGGCGTGGACGACAGGATCGGCTCGAAGTTCCTCAGCGCCGGCATCGGCTTCGGCGGAGGTTGCCTGCCCAAGGACATCCGGGCGTTCATGGCCCGTGCGGGCGAACTAGGCGCCGACCAGGCCCTGACCTTCCTGCGCGAGGTGGACGCGATCAACATGCGCCGGCGCACGCGCGTAGTGGAGCTGACCCGGCAGCTGTGCGGCGGCACGCTCATGGGGCAACGGATCGCCGTGCTGGGTGCGGCGTTCAAGCCCGAGAGCGACGACGTGCGGGACTCTCCGGCGCTGAGCGCTGCGGCCCAGCTGCAGCTGCAGGGGGCCGTGGTCACCGTAACCGACCCGCAGGCCCTCGACAACGCGGCAAAGCGCTTCCCCGAACTGCAATTGGAACCCGAAATGGAGACCGCCTTGGAACGGGCAGACGCCGTGCTGCTCCTCACCGAATGGAAGCAATACCGCGAACTGGACCCGCACGAAACCGCGGCGCTCGTGTCCAAGCCCCGGATCCTCGACGGCCGGAACGTGCTGGACCCCGCCAAATGGCGCGCGGCCGGCTGGACCTACAAGGGCCTGGGCCGGCCGTAAGCTGCGCTCGGGCCGGGGCAGGTCAGGCTGTCGCTTGGGCCAGCGCGTCTTCCGCTGCAACCCACGACAGCATGGCGCACTTCACCCTGGCCACGTAGCGGGCCACGCCTTCGAACGCGGCAGCGTCACCCAGAACCTCCGGGTCGGCCGCGATCTTGCCGCGGGAGCGCAGCATTTCCCGGAACACCTCGATCAGCTGGCGCAGTTCCTCCGTGTCCGTGCCCTCGGCGAGTTCGGTGAGCACCGAGGCCGAGGCCATGGAAATGGAGCAGCCGTCGCCGTCCCAGCGGAACTGGCTGATCCGGCCGTCGGCGACGGCGAGCCGCACCGTGATCTCGTCCCCGCAGGTGGGGTTGAGCTGGTGTGATTCGCCGCAGCTGGCGCCGGCCGGCGGCTCGTCGGACGCCAGGCCTTCGCCGTGGCGCAGCTTCGAATGGTCCAGGATGATCTGCTGGTAGAGGGCGTCAAGACTCATGGTTTTTCCTTGCGGTCCGGATCAGGCCCGGAAGTAGGAACGCACGCCGGACACGGCCTCAAGGAGGGCGTCGACGTCGTCGGTGGTGTTGTACAGGTAAGTGCTGGCGCGCGTCGTGGCAGTCAGCCCGAGCCTGCGGTGCAGCGGCTGCGCGCAGTGGTGGCCGACCCGGACGGCGATGCCGCGGTCGTCAAGGTACTGTCCGACGTCGTGCGCGTGCACGCCGTCAACGTCGAACGCGGCCAGTCCGATCCGCTCCTGCCCGGCGGCCGGGCCAAGCACCCGGATGCCCGGAAGCGCGCTGAGCCCGGAGACGAGGCGCTGGCCGAGGACCGTTTCCCATTCGTGGATCCGGGCCATGCCGGTTTCGTTGAGGTAGTTCGCGGCCGAGGCCAAGGCGATCGCCTGGGAGATGCGCTGGGTGCCGGCCTCAAAGCGCTGCGGGGCGGGCAGGAACGCGGCCTTCTCCATGGTGACGGTGGTGATCATGGAACCGCCGGTGAGGAACGGCGGCATGGCGTTGAGGTGCCCGGCCTTGCCGTAGAGGGCCCCGACGCCGGTGGGCGCGAGCATCTTGTGCCCGGAAAGCACGGCGAAGTCCACGTCGAGGGCCTTGACGTCCAGGGGCATGTGGGGCGCGGACTGGCAGGCATCCAGCACTACGAGGGCGCCGTGTTGCCTGGCTAGGGCGACCAGTTCGGTGACCGGGTTGATGGTGCCCAGCACGTTAGAGGCGTGGGTGAACGCGAGCACCCGGGTGCGCGGGCCGACGATCCGCGCGGCTTCCTCCATGACCAGGGCGCCCGAATCGTCCACCGGGATGTAGCGCAGGGCGGCGCCGGTGCGCATGGCGAGCTGCTGCCACGGAATAAGGTTGGCGTGGTGTTCCATCTCGGTCACCACGATTTCGTCGCCTTCTCCGAGGGCGAAGCGGGCGGATTCCGCCGGGGCGCCGGGAAGGGAGGCGTTGAGGAAGGAGTAGCTGAGCAGGTTCAGGCCCTCGGTGGCGTTGGAGATCCAGACCAGTTCCTCGCTCCCTGCGCCGATGAAGCCGGCCACCGTTTCGCGGGCATCCTCGAAGGATTCGGTGGCTTCCACGGCGAGGTAGTGGGCGCCGCGGTGCACGGCGGAGTTGCGCTGTTCGTAGAACTCCTGCTCGGCCTCGATGACGCTCAGCGGGTTCTGCGAAGTGGCGCCGGAGTCCAGGTAGACCAGGTCACGGCCGTTGACCTGCTGGTGCAGGATGGGGAAGTCGTTGCGGATCCGCCGCACCTCGTCGTTGTCGAGGGTGCCTGCCGAATGGAGCAGATGTGTGGGGATGGCAACCATGGCGTACTCCTGGGTGGACCTGTTGGGCATGCGGCGCGGCCCGCTCCGGAGAGCTGCTCCGGTGGAGCGCGGGCCAATTACGTCACACTGACTGGTCCTAATTATCCCACGGCCCCGGCGACCAGTTAGCACGCAGGTCCCTTCCCTACGCTCGCAAGCTCGCGTTGGGGCCTCGGGACGGCACTTAGAGGCACATCTCCTGCTGGCTGAGCGCCGTCACGGCGATCTTCCGGAACTCGACCGGGGCTCCGCCGTCGCCCCCTGAAGAAGCGTTCCCGGCCAGCAGGGCGAAATAGCCGCCACGGAACGCAGTGTCGTTGCTTTGCGCGCTCCACGTCCGGCCGCCGTCGCCCGAAGCGCTTACCCGGACGCCCGCCGGGGCCATTTCCACGCGCACCTGGAACCATTGGCCGTCCCCGATGCCCCCGCCGGCGGCGGAAGCAAGGGAGGTGGGCTGGCTCTGGCCTTTGTCGGTCCGGCCAAGTTCCAAGGACCCGTCCGCCGAGATATCGAGCCGGTACCCGCCCTGTGTTGCCTGCCCTGTGCCGGCTGAGGAACCTGTGCCGGCCGCGGGCGGGGCCACCGGGGAATCGTCAGCAAGGGCAAAGGCGATGCCAGCCCGCCGGGTTCCTGTGGTTCCTTCCGGCCAGCGGAGTTCGACGTCGAGGCGCCAGCCGGGCGCGGCGAGCGGGGCCATGGAACCGACCGTGTAGGACCCGGCAGCCGCGGTGAAACGCAGCGCATCGTCGACGAACGCAGGCTGCTCGGACCAGTCGCTGTCCGCCTTCCACGGCAGATCCCCCGCGGCGCGGCTTCCTTCGCCCAGCTGGTCGGACGCCGCAGGTGCCAGCCGCTGCAGTACGTAGGGCACGTTGGAACACATCATGCCGCGCACACCGTAGCGCTGCAGCCGGTCCCGCTCCCACCTGCGGTGCACCTCCCAGCCGATCACCGGTTTTCCCGTGGCCACTAGCTGCCGGATCTGTGCTTCCGGGCCCAGCGTCGGCGCGCCCAGCAGGTCCACACGGTCCTGGAATTCCGCGGCGTTGGCCAGGTCCCTGCTCGTGAAGTAGCCCCAGGTGGTGTACCCGCGTTGCCGGGCGTAGAGGTGGCCCGGGGACATGGCGGGCTGCTTCCACACAATGTGCTGGCGGCTGTCCGGATAGCCCTGGAGCATGGCGAAAATCGCATCGACGTTGGTGCCGCCCTTGTCTTCCAGGAAGATCACGTGGCTGTGGGCGTAGGTGTCCAGGACGTCCCGCAGCCGGGGCATGGGCTCCAAAGGCGTGGCCGGGCCCAGCCAGGCGCGGGCGTCCACCCTGAGCTTGGCCAGCTCCGCATAGGGGGTGGCGGGGATCTGGAGGTCCTGGCCGCTGGTACGCAGGGTGCTGGCATCGTGGTGGCAGAGCAGCACGCCGTCCGAGCTGGCCCACACGGACACTTCGATCGCCTTCAGGCCCAGCGCCACGGACGCCGAATAGGCCCGCATGGTGTGTTCGGGCCAGTTGTCCCCGGACCCCCTGTGCGCGATGTAGAAGTTCTTCGTGGAGAGCAGGTCCTTGATGGTGTACGGCCCGCCCGCCTGCAGCGGGACGTCCGGAACGGGTGACAGGGTGGGGACGGTGGTGGCGGTGGCAGCCGGCTGCGGACAGCCTCCGCAGCCGGTGAGCGCGCTTCCCAGCGCCAGGGCGCCGCCTGCCGCGAGCGCACCCTGCGCGGCCAAGGCCAGGAAGCCGCGGCGCCCGAAGGGGGTGATGCCAAGTCCCCCGTTCACGGGTGCCTGCCCACCCGGTCCGGTTCGCGATGGGACCCGGGCCCGGGGAACCCGTCAAAGTCGAGGGGTGCAGCCCTGGCAAGTTGACCTTGCCGCACCACTTCGTCGCCCGCCATGACAAGCATCGCGAACACGGTCCAGATCAGGATGGCTGCGGCGGAGCGGGTGGCCAGCGAACTGTAAGTCTGGGGCACCCCCACGGCCAGCAGCCCCGCCAGGGTGAGGCCGCGGAAGTGGTGCCGGGTGGCGTGCTTGAGCACCAGGTAGGCCATCACGCCGAAGTAAAGCAGGGCAAACACAATGCCGAAGTCGATGCTGTACATGACCAAAGGGTTTTCGAAGCTGGTCTGCAGGCCGCCCTGAACGGCCACCCGGTAACTGGAGCCGATGCCTTGGCCGGCGATGAAGTAGTCGGACCAGTGGGCCACGAAGTACTCCATGGCGCGGCCCCGCGCCTCGGTCGAACCGGTGTCGTCCTCCAGTCGCTGGGCCACGCCGGCCACGAGCGGCGACTGCACGATGAACCAGGTGGCCACCGAGAGCACGGCGAGAAAGACGACCTTCACCCACACCCTGCGCTTGGCGAACAGCACCACGGCCACCACGGAGAAGCCCACCACGAACAGGCCCACCCTGGACTGGGTTACCAGCACGCCGGTGATCATCAGTATGAGGAGCAGCGCCTGGACGGAGTTGTACTTCAGGCCAGCCACCAGCGGGGCAGCCACGCAGATGGCCAGGGAGAGCGCCAGCGGCTGGTCGAGGGTACCCATCCAGCGGTCGGTTTCGGGGTTGAACCAGTATTGGGTGAGGAAGCCCGCCTCGTAGAAGAGCACGCTGTGGGTCAGCCACTGCACCAGGGCAATGACGCAGGTCACGGCCACGAGGGTGAGCAGGATGGTCCGCAGCGCGGTGGCGAGGTCGGGATCCGTGAGTGCAGCGGACAGGAGGATAAGGAAGAACAGCACCGGGGCCAGGATCTGGTCCACCAACAGCACCATGCCGCCGCCTTCCTGGGAGGTCCGGGATGCCAGGAAGGCGGCCAGCACCACCAAGGCGAGTCCCATGAACAGGAAGAACTCCCGGCCGAGCACCCGGCGCAGGGACACGGGATCGTGGGCCAGGCGGACAATGAAGGCCGCGAAGATCAGCCAACTTGCGGCATGTATCGACAGGGAACCGCTGTCAACGCCGGTGATCAGGGGACTGCCGACGGTGGGTACCAGCATCCACAGGCCAAGGACCGCTGCGAAGACCCACCGGATGCGCCGGCGGAACAGCCACGCAAAGCCGAAGCAGCAAACGATCCACAGGGCCAGCCTGACCACGGTATATCCGCTATCCGCGCCGCGGCGGCGGCAAGGCCGCCCCGTCCGGATCTTCGCTGGCCGATGTGCCGGTACCGCCGTCGGCGTCACGGCTGCGGCCCGGACCGCCGTCGGTTCCGGAGCGGCCCTTCCCGCCGGGCTCCGGCCAGCCGCGCATGCGGCCCGGATCCACGGTGTCCGCGCGGTGGGCGCGGCGCGTGCGGGGCCCCCTGCGCCGGTGGGCTTCGGCCAGCCTGTCCGGCAGGGCGTTCAGCGCGACGCCGAGAATCCGGCTGTCCACGGCCCGGAGGTTTTCGAGGCCAGTGGCCAGCACCTGCCGGGTGACCTTCTCGTACCGCACCACCAGCACCACGCCGTCCGTGAGGGAAGCCATCATGGCGCCGTCGCTCAGGGGCTGCAGGGATGTGGCATCCACGACGATCCGGCTGTAGCGTTCCTTCAACGCCGACAGGACCTGCGCTGTGTGCTTGCTGCCCAGCAGCTCAGTGGGCTGCAGCGGGACAGTGCCGGCACCGATGGTGTGCAGGCCTTCGAAGGCGGTCCGCTGGATCACCTTGTCCAGAGGCAGCTGGCCGGACAGGACATTCGACAGCCCGGTGGTCTTCGCCAGGCCCAATTCGATCGCGATTTCCGGACTCCGGAGATCGGCTTCCAGCAGCAGCACCGTGTGGCCGGACTCGGCCCAGGCTTTCGCGAGCAGGAACGCCGCCGTCGTCTTGCCTTCCCCTGCGGTGGCGGAGGTGACGGTGACGGAGTGCAGATGCTGGGACTGGGTCAGGTGGTCCACGTTGGTCCGGAGGCGGCGGCCGGCCTCATCCACCAGGGAATCGGCCCGGCGCCCCAGCAGCCGGTCGAGGCTGCGGGCGGAGGGGGAATTCGGGATGCGGGCCAGCAGGGGCAGCCCGGTGGCCGCCTCCACCTGCTCCGGCGTGCGCAGGGTGTGGTCCACCAGGCGGCGGCCGACGGAAATTCCGATGCCCACCGCCATGCCCGCGAGCAAGCCCAGGGCGAGATTCAATCCGACCCGCGGGGCCACCGGGGCATCTTCGGGGGTGGGACCGGACACCACGGTCAGGACCGTCTGGGAGGAGCCCTCCGGCTTGCGGCCTTCCTCCAGCTCGTTCACCGCCGGGCCGAAGTTCTTCGCGACAGAGGTGGCCATCGCCACGGCATCCTTGGCGTTCGGCATGGTCACCACGACGGTAAGCAGCAGCGTGTCCTTGTCGCCGGAGGCACTGATGGCTTCCTGTGCCTCGGCGCCGTCAAGGGACAGGCCGCTGTTCCGCAGCAACCGTTCGACGAAGAGATCGTTCTTCACCAGGGCGGCGTAGGTGATGATGCGGCCGCGGGAGAGTTCGTCCGACTGCAACGCCGACTGGCCGGTGGCGGGAGGGGACACCACCAGGAAACGCACCGTGCTCTGATATTGCGGTTGCATGTTCTGCGTGACCACCCAGGCAGCACCCAGTCCGACCACGGCGCACACCAGCACCACCCACCAGCCGCGGACTATTGCGCGGAGATACTCTGACAGTTCCAAAGAGCCGCCCCCAAGATGGCTTCCAGGGCTGTTCCGCTCGCCGGCACGGTCCCTCGTTGCCTTGTCTGTTCGCACCATTATTGAACGCCGGAACCCGCTTCGGAAGGCCTCTCAGCTGGGGGTTTGCCGTGTGTAGCGGCGGCGGCCCGAAGTGCTGGCAAAAGGCCTCCCGCGGACCTAAGCTTCTGCTACCACGGGCGGCCCGTGCGGACAGGAGGAAAGTGCCCATTTCCCACCCCCGGCCCTCAGTGTTGGTGGCCCATCCAAGCGCCGATCTCTACGGCTCAGACCGCGTCCTGCTGGAAACGGTCGACGGGCTGCTGCGCCATGGCGCCAGGGTGCTGGTGACTGTCCCTGCCCCCGGCCCGCTGGTGGCCGGCCTACAGGCACGCGGCGTCAATGTGGTCTATTGCCCGACGCCGGTGCTCCGGAAGAGCTTCCTCTCCCCCGCCGGAGCGCTGAAGCTGGCCGCGGCTGCGGTGCGCGGCGGCCTTGCGGGAGTTGCGCTGTTGCGCGGCAGCCGCCCGGACCTCGTCCTTGCCAACACCATCACCGTGCCGCTGTGGACTGTCCTGGCACGCCTGTCCGGGATTCCGGTCCTCACCCATGTCCACGAGGCCGAATCCAGTGCTCCCCGCCCCCTTCGGGCGGCCCTGGCGCTACCCCTCCTGCTCTCCACGGACATCGTTACCAACAGCAGCTTCAGCGCTGACACCCTCGCCGCGTCCCTCCCGCGGCTGCGGGGCCGGGCGACGGTGGTCTACAACGGGGTACCTGGGCCGGACGCAGTGGTCCCGGCCCGCGAGGAGCTCGACGATGGCCTGGACGTCGTGTACTTGGGTCGACTTTCCCACCGCAAAGGGGTGGACGTGGCGATCGACGCCGTGCTGCGGCTGCGTTCCGTAGGCGTGCGTGCCCGCCTGTCCCTGGTGGGTGCCGTGTTCCCCGGCAATGAAGCGTACGAAGAGCAGTTGCGGGAACAGGTGGCCGAAGCGGGCGCGGCGGAGTACATCACCTTCCACGGCTTCCAGGACGAGGTGTGGCCGTTCCTGGCCGCGGCCGACGTCGCCGTGGTGCCCTCCCGGCTGGATGAACCGTTCGGGAACACCGCCGTCGAAGCACTTCTCGCCGCCCGGCCGGTGATCGCCAGCAACACTTCAGGACTCCGCGAAGCCGCCGGCGGGAATGGTTCGGTTCCGTTGTATGGATCGGTGCAGTTCGTCGAGCCAGGCGACGCCGGGTCCCTCGCCCAGGCCCTCACCACGCTGCGTGACCGCTGGCCGCACTACCGGCAGCAGGCGCTCGCCGACGCGCAGTTGGCCCGGGAACGGCACAGCCCGGAAGGCTACGGAGACAACATGGCACGGCAGGTGGCCGCCGCCGTCGGCGTCCGGCGCGGGAAGCGCTGACCGGCCATGCACCGCCATCCCCCCGCAGCCCGGGCCCCCTCCCCCGGACTTCCGCAGGGCGGGACGCCGGCATTCTCGGGACGGACCGCGGTGAGCGGAGTGCGCTGGAGCCTGTCCGCGGTGCTGGCCAGGCAGGGCTTCCAGATGCTGTGCGCGGTAGTCCTGGCCAGGATCCTGGGCCCGGAAAGCTACGGCATCATCTCCGCTGCGACCGTCTACACCACATTCGCGGCCCTGTTCCTTGACCAGGGCCTGTCCTCGGCCCTGATCCAGCGCCCGGACGTCACCCGCCGCGCTGCCGGTGCCACGGCCACCGTGAACCTGATGTTCGCGGTGCTGATCGGCGCCGTCACGATAGTCCTGGCGCCCTGGGCCGGTGGCTTTTTCAATGCTCCTGGTGTCACCGCGCTGCTCCTGCCGTTGGCCATCGCGATCCCGCTCAAAGGACTGGCCATCACGCCGCGGGCCATGCTCTCCCGGGAACTGCTGCTGCGCCAGGTGGCGAGAGCGGACATTTTTGCCGCTGCCGCGGGCGCGACGGCGGGAATCACCGCAGCGCTGCTGGGCGCGGGTTACTTCGCGCTCGCCTACCAGGTGATCACCACCGACCTGCTCACGTCCCTGCTGCTGGTCCTGGCCTCCCGGGGGCCGTGGCCCAATATCCACCTCGGCGACGTGCGGCCGTTGCTGGCCTTCAGCCTGAGCGTGTTCTTCACGGACTTCCTGGCATATTTCTCGCGCAACGTGGACAACATCCTGGTGGGCCGTTTCCTGGGGGTGCTCCCCCTCTCGCTTTACAGCATGGCCTACCGGATCATGGTGGTTCCGGTGCAGCTTGTGGGGCAGACCGTCAACCGGATCATGTTCCCGGCGTTCTCCCGTGCCGCCGGGGACACCACGATGGTGGCCGGGCACCTGCTGTCCGCTTCACGGGTGGTCGCCATGCTCGCCGCGCCGCCGATGGCCTACGTGGCGTGCGCAGCACCGGAGCTGGTGCACGTGGTGCTGGGTGACGCGTGGGCGCCTGCCGCTCCGATTGTCACAGTCTTGGCCATCGGCGGCATCCGGGAAACGCTCTTCTACATCACGCCGTCCCTCATGAAGGGCCTCGGCAAGGGCCGGCTGATCGTCCGCTACGAGATCCTGGCCGCGATCGTGCAGGTAGGCGGCATCGTCATTGGCCTGCAGTTCGGCCTGCTTGGCGTCGCAGTGGGCCTGGTGGGCTTCGGGTTCCTCCTGGTCCCGGTCCTGCTGACCATCCAGTCCCGGCTCAGCGGCCTCAAGATCCGCCGCCTGCTGGGCGCCTTGCTTCCCGCGGTGCACTCCTCCCTGTGGGGCGCTGCGGCGTACCTGGCGGTGCGCTTGTTCGGGTGGGCCGCAGCGGCCACCGCCGCGGCTGGCCTGTTGGCATTCCTCCTCGCCGGCACCGCGGCCTTGTTCGTGTTCCACCGCAGACATCTGAAGCTGTTCCTCTCCCAGGCCAAGGCACTCTTCGCCCGGCAGGACGCACAGCAACCGGCCCTCGTGAAGGAGGAACCATGAGCCAGGAAGCTGCTGGATCGATAGTCGTCGCCGTGCTGACCTACAAACGCCCGGACGACCTGGCCCTGGCCATACCGCGGCTGCAGGAGCAGTTGGAGGGCGTCAGCGGCAAAGCCTCGGTGCTAGTGGTGGACAACGATCCGGCCGCGAGCGCCCGGGACGCCGTCGAGGCCTTCGCCTCTCCACAAATCCGGTATGTCCACGAGCCACGTCCCGGGATTGCGGCCGCGCGCAACCGCGCCCTGTCCGAATCCGCCGCGGATTCCGTACTGGTGTTCATCGACGACGACGAGGTCCCCACGGAAAACTGGCTCCGCACCCTGGTGTCGATGCACAGTTCCACCGGGGCGGCCGCCGTCGTCGGCCCCGTGGTGAGCGAGTACGCCAGGGCGCCTGAACCCTGGATCCAGGAAGGCAGGTTCTTTGACCGCCGCAGGTTGAAGACCGGCACCCGCCTCACCGTAGCCGCCACCAACAACCTGCTCCTGGACCTGCACCAGATCCGCGCGTTCGGCCTCGGTTTCGACGAGCGTTTCGGCCTGAGCGGCGGCTCGGACACCCTCTTCACGCGCAAGCTGGTGAGGATGGGCGGGGTGATGCTGTGGTGCGACGAGGCGGCCGTCATCGACCGGGTCCCGGCCTCAAGGCTGACCCGCGAGTGGGTGCTTCGCAGGGCGCTCCGGAGCGGCAACTCGGCGGCGAGAGTGAGCCTTGAACTCGCGGAGAACTCCGCACAGAAAACGCTCGCACGAGGCAGGCACCTGGCTTCCGGGGCGGTGCGGGTGGCCGGTGGCAGCGCCAGGCTGCTCGCCGGGACCGTTACGGGATCCATGTCGCTGCGGGCACGCGGCCTGCGCACGATTGCCCGCGGGACCGGGATGGCGTCCGGTGCCTTCGGATACGTTTACAGCGAGTACAAGCGCAAGTAGATCTGCATCGCCCGGGCAGGAGAGTGATCCCCGCCACAGGCGGATGGGCCTCGTCGCGGCCCGCCGGCGAAGAATTTTTTGTCACAATTTCCGCCACTGTCGACTCCCTCATGAAATTCCCGGAATCCCGGGGATTATCCCGGCGTGTCGCATGTTTGCCAAGAACCGTTACCAAGTCGAAATCATCACTCGAGGGGCACTTTTCGACCGTTACCGATTTGCAACCAAAGTCCGGGCTCCACTAGCGTGGTTTTCCGTTAGCCGGGGTCGGGGATGCCTACGGGAAACGCCAGCAGTGGATCACACCACACTGGCACCGCACATTTTCGCCGGCCCGGCGTTGCTCTGCAGCCCGGTCCCACGGTGCGTTTCCCCGTGCCCGGAGTCCGAAAACGCAGGGGCAACAACCATGGCGATCCACTTCCCGCCACGAGCGAACACCCGGCCGAAGCCTGCCGCGATGCCTGCCGTCCACCCGCTTGCGGGCCGGCTCCACGGAGCCTGCACCGCCTTCCTGGGTCCGATGACATCGACACCGGCTCTCGCAGTCCTTTCCCGTCACCCGGGGTGCCACGACGCACCGCCCGCGGTCTCACGGGAAATCTTCCGAAGCGACACGCTCGCATTGCCCCGCCAGGACTATCGCAGCCATACCGCAGCGGCATACGCTGCAACGGCTAGCGCTCCATTTTTCCCGGGCAATCCGGACTTCCGCGGCCGCTGGGTGCCACGGTCATCCAGGACGCCCATTACGAAGCAAGGAATGAACTTTGAAGCCAAGCATTGAACTATCCCGCCGCAAGGCTCTCGGTCTCGGCGCCGTTGGCGTCGTGGGAGCCGTCGCTGCGAGCTATGCCGTTGCCGCTCCTGCCAGCGCGTCAACCCGTTCGGACCTCATCCCCGGAACCTACAAGCCGAACAACACCAACACCGGTGTGATCACGGGCACCGCCCTGGCCCCGTACAACACCAGCTACGCCGACCTGGTCATCGGCAAGGACGGCACCATCCTGGAAAACCTGGACATCTACGGCGACATCAAGGTCCGGGCCCGCAACGTGGTCATCCGCAACTGCCGCCTGCGCGGCGGCAAGCACATCCCGTCGGCCAACACGGGAATCGTGGACGCCAACAGCGCGTACTGCTACAACCTCTTGGTCGAGGACTGCACCATCATTCCGGACCGCCCGTCCTACTATCGTGACGGTATCGTGGGCCATGAATTCACCGCCCGCCGCAACCGGATCAAGCACAGCAACGACGGCATCGGCGTCTTCAACCGCCCCGGCGGATCGGTCTACGCCAACGTGGTCATCGAAGGCAACTACATCAACGAGCTCACCTACTGGAGCAACGACCCCGCGCACAGCGACGGGACCCACAACGATGGCATCCAGGTCCAGGGCGGCCAGAACATCCGGATCGTCGGCAACACCGTGGTCGGCTCGATCGTGACCGGCTCAGGCAGTGCCCCGAGCCCGCGCGGCACCCACGGCGGCTGCACCATCATGCTGCAGCAGAACGTCGCCAAGCTCGCGAACGTGCTCGTGGAGCGCAACTGGGTGGATGACGGCCAGACGTCCATCAACATCGCCGTCGGCAGCAAGTATGCCGACATCACAGTCACCGTGCAGCGGAACTTCCTCGGCCGCAACCAGTACGACTACGGCAACGGTTCCAAGTACCCGATCCGCATCATCAGCCGGGCCAAGAGCAACGTCACCGGCCTGTTCATCAACCGCTGGGAAGACAACAACGTCTACCTCGCCGAGGGCCGCAACCTCGGCATCCGCTACGACAGCTAAGCTGTCGCTGTTCCGGGCCCCGGAGCGCCCCGGAACGCAGAAGTGCCCTGCCACCCTTCGATGGGCGGCAGGGCACTCTGCCGTTAAGGGACTCCTGCCGTCACCCGACCTGGAGTACCGTGAAGCCGTCAAACAAGACGTTGACCGGAGCGTTGGTCGCCGAGCCGGAGAGGTACGCCAGCAGGCCCACATTTCCCGCTGCCTGCAGGGACGCCACGGTGCTGTCCGTAGTGCTCAGCTGCCAGTTGGCCGGTTCGGTGGTGCCGGTGCGCCAGGCCTTGGCCCGCAGCGTGGTGGGCGAGGTGCCGGTGACTTGAACGCGCAGCTGCAGCTGCTGTCCGGCGGTGACGCCCAGTCCTGTCACGAACTGGCCCAGCGTGGTTTCGGTGTTCCCGGCGAGCCTGGTCAGCTGGACCGTGACCGCCCCGGCGGCGTCCACCTTGATCTTTCCGCGGTACTCGGACGTCCCCACCTTGCGGCCGATGACTCCCATGAACGTTCCGCCGCCGTTGCCGATCCTGTCCAGGCTGACCGTGGCCGTGGTGTCCGAGTCGGCGCTGAAGACGCTGCCCAGGTAGGCGGACGTGCCGCGGCCGGCCGCCAGGTTCATCCGCCCGTCGCCGCCGGACACGGAGTAGTAGGACGTGGTGCCGCCCACCGTCCAGGTCCCTCCGCTGTCAGCCGTTCCCCAGCCCGAACCCACCGTCCGGCCGAACGCGTCGGAGGCGAGCGGAGCTCCCGGATCCGACGCCACGGTGACGGTCTGGCTGGCGGTGTCCGCGGCGCCGTCGTTGTCCGTGACGGTCAGGGTGATCGTGTACGTCCCGTTCGCCGCGTAGGTGTGCTGGCCGTTCACGCCGGTGCCGGTGCCGCCGTCGCCGAAGTTCCAGCTGTAGCTGCTGATGGTGCCGTCAGGATCGGAACTACCAGAGGCGTTCGCGGTCACGCTCAGCTGGTTGGCTGAAACGGTGAACGCGGCCGACGGCGGCTGGTTGGTGGTGTTGGTGACCGTCACCTGGCGTGAGGTGCTGCTGCTTGCGCCGTCGTTGTCCCGCACGGTGAGGCTGATCGTGTACGTGCCCGGCGCAGCATACGTGTGCTGGGACGTGACTCCGGTGCTGGTGCCGCCGTCGCCCCATCCCCAGGTGTAGCTGCTGATGGTGCCGTCCGGGTCGGAGGACGCCGAGGCGTTCACGCTGACGGTCAGCAGGTTGGTGCTGGTGCTGAAGCTCGCCACCGGCGGATCATTGGTGGTCCCGGCGATGGTGATGCTGCTCGTGTCCCCCGTAACCGTGTTCCCGAACGGATCCTGGACCCGGATGCGGTAGTTCTGCTGCCCCCCGGACAAACCGGAATCGTTGAAGACCAGCGTGGGGCGCTGCCAGAAGGTGGACAGCTGCGAGACGCTGTACGCCGGGTTGCCGTTGCGCAGCACCGTATACGTCAGGTTGGAATTGTCCCGGTCCCAGTTAGCCTGCCACTGGACCCGGACCTGCCCCGCGCCGGGGCTGCTGAGGCTGGGCACGAAGGCACTGCCGGAAACCCGCGGACCCTGTTTGTTCGGGGCGATTTCCTTCACGGCGAAGCGCGAAAGGCCCTGCTGCGGGCTCTGGTTGACGTTCTTGAACTCCCCGACCATCACCACGTAGCTGTTGTTGCCCGTGACTGCCCAAGGGCCCTGGCTTTGGCCGCTGGCCGTGCCGGTGTCCATGTCGGGGAACCAGTTGAGCAGGGACGGCGCCGGTTGCCCGGTGAACGAGGGGTAGCCCTGGGTGTCCTTGGTGAGGGTGCCCGTGACCGCGCGGCTGAAGGAAACCGCCCGGTGCCAGGTCCGCGGGGAGGTTTCCGGGAAGCCGCCGAGGTTCTGGCAGTAGTGCGGGTGCCCGGCCACGTAGACCGCGGTGTTGTTCGCGAAGGCGCTGTAGGAGTCGCCGTGGCAGTCTTCGATCCATTTGATCCTGGCGTCCGACCAGTTGGCCGAGAACGCGCCCTCCAGGTTGCCGCCGGTGCCGTAGATGTAGCCGGTGCCGTAGAACTGGATGCCGTCCGTGGACAGGGAGAGGATGGCCGACTGGTCGCCTGCATCGCGGACCACGTCGTTGACCTGGATGGCCAGGCTGGCTCCGGTGCTGGAATTGACCAGGCCGAGCCCGTAGCCCGGCCGGTTCAACCCGTTCAGCGTGGTGAAGGCGCCGCCGACCACCACACGGTCAGCGGTCGGCGACAAGGCCAGGGCGTTGACCCGGTTGTCGTCGGCACTGGGATTCCAAGGAAGCAGCGCGCCGTTGGAAGCACTGACGGCGGCCAGGCGGTTCCGGGCAACCGAACCCACCGCGTTGAAGGTTCCGCCGAACCAGACCGTGGAATTGTTGGCCACGATCGCCCGCACGCTGGCAGCGACCTTCGGGGCGAAGGTCGAGATGAGGCTTCCGTTGTTCGGATCAAGGGCTGCGATCCGGAGCCGCTGCACCCCGTTGACGGTGGTGAAATCGCCGCCCACGTAGATCCGGGAACCGTCCGGCGAGGCGGTGATGGAGAGGGCCTGGCCGTTCAGGTTGGGGGCGAAGTTCGATTTCAGCACGCCGGTGGTGAGGTCAAACGCCAGGATGTTCCGGCGGGAAACCAACTGGGTTCCGGGAGCCGCGCCGTACGGCCGGGCATTACTGAAACTGCCCGCCACATAGACGGTGTTGCCCAAAGTGACAGCCTGCCAGGCGACACCGTCGTGCTGTGCCGTGGGAAGACTGTCTGCGGTGACGGTCACCGGTGTCTTGGGATCGCTTGGATTAATCGGCGCCGAGTCCGCCAACGCGGGCGCCGTAAGGATCCCGCCGAACAGGGCTGCCAGGCCAAGGCTTGCAATGAGTCCGCGGATTGTCCGCTTCGCCGGGGTCATCAGCGCGCTCCTCCCCCAAATCCACTCCCCCATACTGACTGCGGAGTGGGCGCTGAGCCGCTCACGGTTCCCTCCGGCGGGGTCCCCTGCCGGAGGCTTCTTTGCTATTGACTGCAATACCCTGTCCCCCTCAGGCTACTCTCACGGCGCTCTGACAAGATAGTCGTCGAAGCGTGCCCTCACCGGGATGTTGGTCGCTGAACTCCACAGATAGCTCATGAGCCCGGTGGAGCCGGCAGCCTGAAGCGAAGCCGTGGTGTCCACAGTGGACACCAACCAAGTGGATGGCTCCGCCGCGCCGTCACGCCACACCCTCGCCCGGATCGTGGTGGGCGCCGTACCCGTCACTTGAACCCGCAGATGCACCTGGTCCCCCGCAGCCACTGTCAGCCCGGCAACCGTAACCGACTGAAGCGTCGTCTCGGTCCCGCCGGACAACCGGGTCACGTACAGGGACGTCGTTCCGTTGGCGAAGATCCGCAACTTGGCCCGGTACTCATCGGCACCTGCCTTCCGTCCGATCACCCCCACAAACGAGCCGCCGCCGTCGGCGATCTTGTCCTGCGACACGAGCACCTGCACATCGGCAGCCGTCGCCGTCACCCCCGGCAAATATGCCAGGCGCGTGGCACCGGCCGTGCCCATGAGCATCGTGCCCACACCATTACCCGCCAGGTAATTCGCCACACCGCTGCCAACCGTCCACGCACCACCGGTATCAGCGCTGCCCCAACCCGAAGCAGACACCCGCCCGAAGGCATCCGCGGCCAAGAGGCCGGCAGCTCCGTCCACGGTCACTGACTGAACCGCGGAGCCGGTGGCCCCGGTGTTGTCGGTCACCGTGAGGGTGAGCTGGTAGGTGCCGGCCGCCGCGTACGTGTGCGACGCCGTCGTACCGCTTGCGGAAGCACCGTCGCCGAAATCCCAGGCGTAGGAGACAACAGAACCATCAGCGTCTGTGGAGCCGCTGCCATCTACGGACACGGCAAGTCCGTTTGCCGAGCTGGCAAACGCCGCGGTTGGCGGTGTGCCGGTCACCGTGCCGCTGCCGGTGGTGACTGCCAGGTTGTCGAAACGCATCACCACCGGGGAGTTTGTTGCCGATCCTGAGACGTAGGTGGCCAGCCCGGCAGAACCCCTGGCCTGGAGGATGGCGGTGGAGTCGGTTGCCGTCAATTGCCATGCCGCAGGCTCGCTGGTCCCCGTCCGCCACACCTTGGCACCCATGCTGCTTGGCCCCGTGCCTGCCACCGCGAAGCGCAACTGCAACTGGGCGCCTGCGGAGTAGTTCAGTCCGCTGATGGTCCGCTGTTGCAGCACAGTTTCCGCTCCGTTCACCACACGGGACAGATACAAGGTCACGTCACCGTTGGAGGCCACACGGACCTTGGCGCGGTAGTCGTTGTTTGTGCCCACCCGGCGCCCGGCCAGCGAGGCGAACATCCCTCCGCCATTGGCCACTTTGTCTGCTGAGACCGTCACCACCGAATCAGTGCCGTCGAGGCTCAGGTCTCCGAGATAGGCGGAGGGCCCGGTCCCGGGGGCCGGCACCGTGATGGCTCCGCTGCCGCTGTTCACCGCGAAGTTTCCGGAGCCTCCAGTGACGCTCCAGGGCCCACCGGTGTCCGCGGTGCCCCAGCCGCCTGTGGCCGTGCGCCCGAAGGTGTCGCTGGCCACGGTGGTGTTTGGCGGCGGGTCGGTGGCGGTGACCGGACTGCCGGCGGTCGCAGTGGCACCGCGGTTGTCGGTCACGGTGAGGGTGACCTGGTAAGTACCAGCCACTGCATAAGCATGGGTGGTTTGGGCGCCTGAGCCGACGGAACCGTCGCCGAAGTCCCAGGCGTAGCCGGCGATGGTGCCGTCCGGGTCGGAGGAGCCAGACGCGTCGAAGGTGGCGCTACGGTTCACGACGTTCTGCGTGAACGAGGCAATCGGCGGTTGGTTGAGGACTACCGTCACGGAATGGGTGACGCTGTTGACCGCGCCGACGTTGTCCGTCACGGTCAGCTGCACAGCGTAGGTCCCGGGGGCGTCGTACGTGTGCGACGCCGTCGGGCCGCTCGCCGTGGCGCCATCGCCGTAGTCCCAGGCATAGGACGTGATGGTTCCGTCCGGGTCCGAGGACGCCGAGCCGTTGAACGTCGCCGCCAAGAGATCCGCATTTGAGGTGAAGGCGGCAACCGGGGCTTGGTTGGGCGGCGGTGCCGTCGCCGTGACATTGCGCGTCGTGCTGGCGATATTGCCATCGCTGTCCCTGACCGTCAGCCGGACCGTGTAGGTGCCGGCCGTCGCATAGACATGCTGGGCGGTGGCCCCGGTCGCCGACGTTCCGTCGCCGAAAGTCCAGGAGTAGCTGACGAGCGGACCATTGGGGTCGGAGGAACCGGAACCATCGGCGGCCAGGGTCAGGTAGGTCATGCTGGAGGTGAAAGCCGCCGTGGGCGGTGTGGGCGGCACGTTCAGCGTGCGGCCCGAGGCCCGGTAGTGTGCCTGGACCTGCTGAAGCCCCAAGGCCACAGGGTAGAGGGCCAGCTCGTCCACATCGCCCCGGAAATTGTCGCTGCCGGGTCGGCTGGGCCATCCGCTCAGCAGGTCTCCGCCCATCCGCCAGTAGCCGTCGAATGCCCTTCCAACGGTGGTATCGGTACGGAAAGCAACACGGGTCCCGTCCACGTAGAGGAACATGCCGCCAGTGCTTAGCGAGGCAACAATCTGGTGCCATTGACCATTGTTGAAACCCGCCGCGCTGTTCACGGTGCGCAGGGAGCCGTTCCAGGCACCGAAGTAGATACGGCCAGAGTTGTCCATATACACATTCCGGTCGGTCACGCGGGATGTCCCGCTCGCCACGTTGCTGAACCCGAAGATCCGGCCCCCGGTGCTGCTTGTCGTCCGGACCCATGCCTCTACCGTGAAGGAGTTGGAGCCCCGTAGGATTCCGGTATCCACTGCGGCGCCATTCACCGTGCCATCCAGTGTCGCGGCGCCCGTGGTTTCTCCGATCATTGCGCCATCTGCCCTCAACCCCGCCCCACTTGAAGCCGTCAGGTCCTCTGCACCCGCAGAATCCACAAGGGTCGGTCCCGCCACATCGTTGAAACGCCAGAAATGGTCGGGCGAGTCGGCAAGCATCGCGGATCCGTAACTGCTGGTAGGTGTGGTGCTTCCCGGGATGATGCTGACGGTGTCCGAGCGGGCCTCGTTTCCGAAGGGGTCGGTGACGAACAAACGGTATCGGTAGCTTTGGCCGGGGATGAGGCCGGTGTCCACGAAGGTCATGCCCGGCCGGTTCCAGAACGTACTGTCCTGGACTGCGGTGTAGATCGGATTGGCCGTGTCGCCGTCCCGGGTGAGCTTGTAGGTCAGCCGCACGTTGTCTTGGTCGTAGTTGGCCTGCCAGCGGACACGCACAGTTCCTGCGGCCGGAGACGTGAGGGTGGGGTTGATTCGTGACCCGCCCAGGACAGGCCCGCGGGTGTTCGGGGCATTCTGCGTCACCGTGAAGCGGACCAGCCCTTGCTGCGGGGTGCCGTTGACTGTGGTGAATTCACCGCCCATGACCACGTATTGGCTGTTGCCCGTGACCGTCCACGGACCTTGGTTCTGCCCCGTGACGGTGCCGGTGTTCAGGTCCGGGAACCAATTCAGGAGCGACGGCGCGGGGAGCCCTTCCCAATTGGGGTAGCCCAGCGGATCACGGACAATGGTCCCGGTGGCGGCTTTGCTGAAGGCCAGGCCCCGGTGGAAACTCCAGGGTTCGGTCTGCGGAAAGCCGCCGATGTTGCCGCAGTAATGGGCATGTCCGACCTTGTAGATGACGTCCCCCACCGGGACCGCCGCATACGTGTCCCCGTGGCAATCGTCCAGCCAGGTGATCTTTCCGGTGCCCCAGGAGGCGGCCACAATCCCTTCGAGATTGCCGCCGGTACCGAAGACATAACCCGTAGCGTAGACGTTCTCGGCGTCACCGCTCAGGCTGGTGATGGCGGAGTTCACGCCGCCGTTGCGGACGCGGTTGTTCACTTCCCACGGCAGCAGTCCGCCCACGGACGGATCCACGGCAGCGAAACCGTACCCGGGGTTCGACGAGCCGTTCAGGGTGGTGAACGCACCGCCCACCACCACCTTGCTGCCGTCCGGAGAGAGCGCCAGCGCGTTGACCCGTCCGTCGTCGGCGGAGGGGTTCCATGGCAGGACTGCGCCGTTCGACGCGGAGGCCGCTGCAAGACGGTTGCGGGTCAACGTCCCCACGGCGTTGAACAATCCGCCCATGTAGACAGTGTCCGCGGTGGGAACGATGGCACGGACGCTGGCGGCCATTTTCGGCAGGAAGGAGGTGATGAGCGCCCCGCTGGACGGGTCCAGCGCGGCCACCCGCCACACGGGTGAACCGTTCACCGAGGTGAAGTCACCGCCCACGTAGATCCGGGTGCCATCCGGCGACGCGGCGACGCTGAGGGCTTGGCCGTTGAGCACCGGGGCGAACGGCAGCAGCATGCCCGTGGTCACGTCATAGGCCAGGACATTGCTCCGCGGGACCGTGCCGGTGCCCGCCGGGGAGCCCGCCGGCCTGGCGGTGGTGAAGCTTCCTGCCGCGTAGACGGTGTTTCCTACAATGACCTGCTGCCACACGACGCCGTCCACTTGCACGGTGGGCAAAGCGTCCGCAGTCACGGTAGGCGGACTTGCCGGAGAAGCCGGATCCGGTGGGGCGCTGTCGCCAAGCGCCGCCGGCGCGGCCACGATCCCGAGGGAGAGGGCCAGTGCTCCGGCGGCGGCAAAGGCAACGAAGGTCCGCAGCCGGAACCGGACCGCTGCAGCGGTCCATGGTTCCGGCCGGAATCCTGCTGCCCCCTGGCGCCCCTTGAGGGGCTGCGGGCGCGGCATCATTTGCACTTCACGGTTGTCAGGGCGCCCTGACAACGTAGTCGTCGAAGCGCACCGTCACCGGAATATTCGTGGCCGATCCGGAAAGGTAGGCGACAAGCCCCGTGGAACCCGCCGATTGCAGGGTGGCTGTGGTGTCCGTGGTCGTCAGGAGCCACGTTGCCGGCTCAGTGGCACCGTCCCGCCAGACCTTCGCCCGGAGGGTGGTCGGGCCCGCCCCGGTCACCTGCATCCTGATCTGCACGGCGTCGCCGGCAGCCAGGGTGAGGCCCGCGACGTTCGCGGACACCAAGGTGGTTTCAACGCCGCCCGAGGTCCTCGTCAGGTAGAGGGTGGTGGCACCGGTGGCCGCGATCTTCAGCTTGGCCCGGTAGTCATCAGTCCCCACCCGGCGGCCGGCAATGCTCACGAACGTGCCGCCGCCGTCGCCGATCTTGTCCAGGGAAGCCTTGACCTGTACGTCCGCATCCGGGGCTGTCACTCCGGTGAGGTTCGCGGTCCGGGAGGCACCCGCGGCGCCCAGCAGCATGGTTCCGACGCCGCCGCTCACGTTGTAGTTCGCCGCTCCGGCGCCAATGGTCCAGGCACCGCCGCTGTCCGCACTGCCCCAACCTGACGACACGGTCCGGCCGAAGGCGTCGGCGGCCAGCGGAGCCGCGGGCGGCGGATCCGTCACGGTCACCGCATGCGTCACAGCATCGGTGGCACCGTCGTCGTCCGTCACGGTCAGGGTGGCCTGGTAAGTGCCCGCCACCGCGTACGTGTGCGACGGCGACTGGCCGGTACCTGTTGTCGAATCACCGAAGGTCCACGCGTAGCTGGCGATGGTGCCGTCGTTGTCCGTGGAACCGCTGGCGTCGAACGAGGCCGTCAGGTTCGTGACCGAGGACGTGAAGGCGGCCACCGGCGGCACGTTGGGCGTCGGGTTGCCGCCGGCGGTGCCATTCAGCTTGTCGTAACGAACCACCACGGGCACGTTGGTAGTGGAGCCGGACAGATAGCTGACCAGTCCCACGCCGCCAGGGACCTGCAGGCCGTCCGTGCTGTCGTTCACGGTGAGCTGCCAGGCAGCCGGTTCCGTGGCCGACGCCCGCCAGACCTTGCCGCTGACCGCCGTGCTGTTGATGCCTTGCAGCTTGAGCCGCAGGACCATCGGATCGTTGACACCCGCCGTCAGCCCGGCAATGTTGACCGGCCCGGCGATGGTGGTTTCGACGCCGCCCACCACTCTGGTGAGGTAGAGCGAGACGGCACCGGTGCTGGCCACTTTGGCCTTGACCCGGTAGTCGTTGCTGCCCACATGCCTGCCCAGCAGCGAGGCGAAGTAGCCCCCGCCATTGGCGACCTTGTCCGCGGAGAACTCCACCCGCGCGTCGAGGTCGGCCGTGTTCACCGCATTCAGCAGCGCGGTGCGGCTTTGCCCGGCCGTGCCGATCGTCATTGCTCCGCTGCCGTTGTTGACGGCGAAGTTGCTGTTCCCGCCCGCGAGGCTCCAGGCCCCGCCGGTGTCGGCGCTGCCCCAGCCGCCCGTCACTGTCCGGCCGAAGGCGTCCGCGGCGAGGATGGTATCCGCGGGCGGTGCCGTCGCGGTAACGGTCTGCGTCACCGCGTTGGTGGCACCCTTGTCGTCGGTGACTGTCAAGGTCACCTGGTAGTCCCCGGCAACCGCGTAGGTGTGCGACGGCGTCGATCCGGTGCCGGTGGCCCCGTCACCGAAGTCCCAGGCGTAGGCGGCGATGGTTCCGTCCGGGTCGCTGGAACCCGTTCCGTTGAAGGCAACCGCAAGGTTGGTGGCGCTTGAGGTGAAGGCGGCCACCGGCGGCTGGTTGGGCGGGGGCGCGGTCACCGTCACCGCGTGGATCACGGAGTTGGTGTTGCCCGTGTTGTCCGTGACGGTCAGTTGCACGTTGTACGTGCCGCTGGCCGCGTAGGTGTGCTGGGCCGTCACCCCGGTGCCGGTTCCGCCGTCGCCGAAGGTCCAGGCGTAGGCGCTGATCGGGCCGTTGGCATCCGAGGACGTGGTCCCGTCAACTGTCGCGGTCAGCCCGTTGGTGCTGGACGTGAACCGTGCCACCGGCGGGGCCGGCGGGGCGGTGACCGTGCGGCCGGAGGCCACGTAGTGGGCCTGCACCCGGGAGAGCGGCAGCACGGTCGGGTAAATGGCTACCTCGTCGATCTGGCCGTTCAGGTACCGGCTGGTGGGACGCTGGGTCCAGCTGGTCAGATTGTCGCCGCCGATCCGCCAGAACGCATCGATCGGCCACGCGGTGGTGACATCGGTGCGGCTGGCCTGGAGCACGCCGTCCACGAACAGCTGCATGCCGTTGGTACCGAGCGTGGCCACCACATGGTGCCATTGGTTGTTGTTGTAGCTCGCCGCCGTGTTAATGGTCTGGCGGGTGCCGCCGCCGGGCTGGACGCCGAAGTACAGGCGGCCGGCGTTGGACATGTAGAGCACGCGGTCATAGTCCGCCGACACATCGCTCTGCGAGTTGCCGTAGCCGATGATCTCCCCGCCGCTGCCGGTGTTGGTGCGGAACCAGGCTTCGGTGCTGAAGACATTGGGCCGCTTCGCCAGGGTCGGATTGTAGGCCACGCTGCTGGTGGTGCCGTTGAAGGCCGCAGCCGTGTTCGATTCGCCGATCACCGCTCCGGCAGCGCCGAAGGTGACGCCGGGCATGACCTCGAGGTCATCCTTTCCGGCCAGGTCGACGCCGGTGCCCGCGGCCGTGTCGCCGAGCCGCCAGTAGTTGACCGGGCTGTCTGCCAGTACCGACGTCGCATAGGTGCTTGACGGCGGCGTGACGTCGGTGGCGGTGATGGTCACCGTGTCACTGCGGGCCTCGTTACCGAAGGGATCCTGCGTGTAGACCCGGTACTTGTACTCCTGGCCCGGTACCAGCCCGGTATCCAGGAAGGTCATGCCGGGGCGGTCCCAGAACGTGGAGGGCTGCTGGACCGTGTAGATCACGTTGTTGTCCCGCAGCACCTGGTACGTCAGGTTCTGGTTGTCCTGGTCCCAGTTGGCCTGCCAGTGCACCCGCACTTGCCCGGCTGCCGGGGTGGACAGCGTCGGGTTCAGGTTGGTGCCGTCCACGCGCGGGCCGCGCAGGTTCGGCGCGATGCTGCTCTTGGCGTAGCGGGTCAGGCCCTGTTGGGGCTGGTTGTTGACGATGGTGAACTCGCCGGCCATGACCACATAGTCGGAGTTGCTGGCCAGGGTCCACGGGCCTTGGTCCTGGCCGGTGAAGGAGCCGGCGTCCAGGATCGGGAACCAGTTGAGCAGGGACGGCCGCGGGGTGCCGGCGAAGTTGGTGTAGCCGTGGCTTTCCTGGGTCAGGACACCGGTGGCTGCCTTGCTGAACGCGAGGCCGCGGTTGAACTGCCAGGGCTGGGCCTGCGGGAAACCTCCGGCGTTGCCGCAGTAGTGGGCGTGCCCGGCGAGGTAGAGGGCGTCACCCATCGAGGTGATCGAGTACGTGTCACCGTGGCAGTCTTCGATCCACTTGGTGGTGTTGTCCGCCCAGTTCACCGAGAACATGCCTTCCAGCGTGCTGGTGCGGCCGAAGGTGTAGCCGGCGCCGTACACGTTGGTGCCGTCGGTGGCCAGAGTGGTGATTGACCCTGTGGTGCCGCCGTTACGGACAATGTTGTTGATCGGGAAAGCCTGGTTCGCACCGAGGTTGGTATCCACCCTGCCCAGGCCGAAGCCCGGGTTGGAGGATCCGTTCAGCGTGGTGAACGCGCCGCCAACCACCATGCTGAGTCCGTCGGGCGCGAGGGCCAGGGCATTCACCCGGCCGCCCGCGGCCACCGGATTCCACGGCAGCAACGTGGCGTTGGCGGCGGTGACGGCAGCGAGGCGGCCACGGCTGACGGAGCCGATCGCGTCGAAGAGGCCACCGAAGTAAACGGTGTCCGCCGTCGCCCAAATGGTGCGGACCGATGCAGACACCTTGGGAAGGAAGCTGGTAATGATGGCGCCGTTGTTCGGGTTCAGGGCCACAAGCCGCCACACAGTGGAACCGTTGACCGTGGTGAAGGCGCCGCCGACGTAAAGCCGGGAGCCGTCAGGCGAGGCGGCGAGCGCCGTGACTTCGCCGTTGGTGGTGGGCGCGAAGGAGTCGATCAGTTCGCCGGTGGTCAGGTTGTAGGCCAGCAGGTTGCTGCGCGCCACGCCGGTGCCGAGCGCGGCGCCCGAGGGCCGGGCCTCGGTGAAGTTGCCGCCCACGTACACCGTGTTGCCGATGATCACCTGGGTCCAGGCCACGCCGTTGATCTGCGCGGTGGGCAGGCCGTCCGCGGCAACCGTGACCGGTGTGGCGGGGTCATTCGGATTAAGGGGGGCAGTGTCAGCCCTGGCGGGAACCGTTCCCAAGACGGTAAGGGAAACGGCCGTCGCCAAGCCCAGCAGGGCCGCGACGACGCGCTTCCGGATGACCATCTGTCCCGGGTACCTGCCTGGGGACCCGGGTTCTCGCATACTTCGCATTGTTCTCTCCGTCCAAGAGATACTTTGTTGGGCCTGTTGCTGCCTGGCCTGCCGCCAGGACGTCTATGTCCGCATTCGAGTAGAGCCCCCGGATCCAGTGGTCGTTCCGGTGCTGGTCGACATTGAGTTCGTTCAAAGGGGTGTGCTGGCTGCCGGGGATCATGGCGAAGTGCCGTGGGATCCTGTCCACCTGCCGCACCGGGATGCCTGCACGCAGGGCCACCCAGTGGAGCCAGATGTCGTCCGCGCCGGGGCACACGTCCATGAAGAGCGCTCCCCGGTGTCGCAGTTCCCGCAGCATCGCCGGCGGGTAAATGACCCCCGAGACGCCCAGCGCGAAGTTGTTGAAAGCCGGCCGCGTGTCGTGCCGGCGCCCCCAGGCCTGGTACTGGGTGATGCTGCCGTTGTTGACCCCGATGGTGCTCACCCAGTGGCCGTGGATCATGTCCGGGTGGGCCTCGTTCGCATCAAGCAGGACGCGGAGCCAGTTGGCCGGGTAGATGATGTCGTCGTCCGCGGTCACCAGGGGGTAGCCCTCCAGTTCCGGGGCCGAAACGTACGGGTAGTACTTGGTGTGCGGGCCGTAGTTGTGGCTGAGCCGGACCTCCACGCCGCGGCGGCGGAGCCTGCGCAGCGCTGACGGTTCGGTGTCCATCAGGCGCGGGTCATCCAGCCACAGGATCATCCGGCGCGGCCTGATCTCGCCGCGGGCGATCGACTCCAGGGCCACGGCGACCGTACGGATCCGTACCCCGTAGGTGGTCATGGACACCACGGCGTCGGCGGTGCCGGTGGCGCTGCTGCGCACCAGCAGGTTGCGGAGGAGGAGCAGCGCCTTGCCCGCGTGCGCGCCGAGGCGCTTGGAGGCCTTGCGGACACGGCGGGCTGCCTTCCGCGCCGGTTCGGGAAGATGGGCCGGTCGATGCTGCGCCGGCCGGGTCATGGTGCCGGTCATTGCGGGGCCTGCCCTTCAAACACGGCGATGGGCGTGAGCGCATCGAGGCTGAAGGAGATCCGGACGTCGCTGCGCTGGTCCGTGGGCACCCCGAACACCAAGGTGCTGGAGGCGCTGCCACGCGCGGCGACCGTGAGCGGGAACTCGGTGGCTCCCGGGCCGCTCAACGTGCTTGCCGGTGTGTTGTCTTTGCCGTAGGTGAGGGTGACCAGGGCTGTGCCGAGCTTCAGGGCGGCCGCGGTGCCGTTGGTGACCGTGACTTTGAAGCGCAGTGCGGGACCGGAGATCTCACCGATACCGGTTGCCACCCCGTCCACCGCCTGAAGTTCCGTGATGGTCGCGGTGATGCCGCTCTTGACGGTCTTCTTCTCGGTCAAGGGCACGGCCGGCGCCACGGGCTGGGCGATCGTGGCCAGTTCCTGCTCCGTCTTGTTCTTGCGGTCCACCGGCGCCGGGTTCTTTGCCGGCTCGGTGCTTTTGGGGGCCGCGGACGGGGTGGCCGTTCCCGACGGCGGTGCTGCCGCCGTCGCGGTTCCGCCCGGCGCCGGCGTTCCAAGGGTTGGGCTCCCGGTGCCGTCGGGGACGGTTGCCGCTGAGGGCGTACCGCCGGTGAGGCCCGGCTGGTTTGCAGCCCAGACGACAACGACAGCACCGGGAAGTGCGAGGGCGGCCACCAAAAGGGCCGCACGAAGCCGTGGCCCGGCGCGCCGGGCGGCTTTGCTTCCGGGCGCGGGCCCGGAAGGCGAGGTGTTCTTCATCGTTGACCCCCAGGATCTGATGGAGTGTCCGGGACGGTTTCCCGGAGGTGTTTTCCACGCGGCGCATCCGGGAGCACGGAAAGCTCCCGGAACCATTTGACGGACGCCAAGACCAGGAACGCCGCCGTCGCCGCAACTATCACGGTGTACAAAGTCATGAACACCGGCACTGCTCCGTAGAGCACAAAGACCCAGCACAACAGTCCGTAGTCCATGGGCACGACCATGACGGAGCGCACCCAGGAGGGCCGGCGGGAATCGTCGGCCGATGATTCGACGCCGCGCTGCCGGCGTAGTTGTTCCGTCAGGATCATGCTGAAGAACAGCACCGCGCAGACCACTGCCGCGGCTAGCGGTATCAGCAGCACGGGGAGCGGAACGGCGTCGAAGCGGTACAGGCCCACCACGAGGGCGAGCGGGAGCAGGGAGGTCTTGACCGAGTCCACGATGTGGTCAAGCCACTCCCCTGCCGGGGATCCGGTCCGCGTGAGGCGGGCGAGCTGCCCGTCAGCGGAGTCCAGGGCGTAGCCGGTGGCAAGGAGGAGTGCCACCGCCACGCCGAGCCACAGGGACGGCGGAAGCAGGATCAGCAGCGCGATCCCGGTAAAAGTGAAGACTGCACTGATTCCGGTGACGGCGTTCGGCGTAAGGCCGGCAGCGTATGCCATGGCCGCGAGGTAGCGGCCCAGCCGGCGGTTGACGTAACGGGAGTAGGCCGGCGCGCTGCGCGCGGCCTTCTTCTGCGCTCCGCCCAGCCGGAGAAGCGCACTGCGGAACGCCGGGAAACTCCCGACGCCGGAGGCCGCCTTCACGCTCACCGCACCACCTTCGCTGTTCCGTGTTTCGCTGTTCCCGGTTTCGCTGTTCCGTGCTTCGCCGCCGCTCGTTTCGCTGTTGCCGGTTCCGCCGTATCAAACGTCAGATCCGCCCGCCGGCGTGCGCCGCTCTTGCTGCGTTTCGCGGCCAGGTCCAGGCACAGCTGTTCATAGCCGTCCGCCACCTTGTCCCAGTCGTAGCGGCGGGCGAAGGCCCTGGCGAGCTCGCCCCGTTCGGCGAGCCCGTCCCCGCTTTCGGCCTCCTCGGCGAGTGCGGCCACGTCGTCCGGGCTGCTGAAGTAGCGCCCGGCGGTGGAGAGCACCTCGCGGTTGAACCCCACGTCGTAGGCGTTGGTGGCCGTGCCGGAACCGATGGCGCGCAGCAGCGAGGGGTTGGTTCCGCCCACCGAGTGCCCGTGCCAGTAGATCCGCGCGTTGGCGTAGAGCTGGTCCAGGAGCTCTTGGTCCCACACTCCGCCGACGAAACGGACGCGCTCATCGCCCAGGGCGTGGACCGTGCGGGTGTACTCGTCCGCATACGGGGCCGAGCCGACCACCACCAGCGGTGTCCGGGCGGCGCTGCGGACGTAGCCGTCCACGATCACGTGCACGTGGTTTTCCGGTTCGAAGCGCGCCACCACCAGGTGGTAGCCCTGCGGTTCAAGGCCGAGCCCTGCCAGCTTGTCGGACTGCCCTCCGGACTGCAGCGGGGCGCCGTACGCGAGGTAGACGGTATCGGCGTCGAACTTTTCCCGGTAGTAGTCCTGGATGCCGAGCGCATCGGCAATCAGCAGGTCCGAGCAGCGGACCGCGAGCGCTTCCATCCGCAGGTAGTACTTCCGGCCGGCGGGACCCCACTTGGCACGCTTCCACTCCAAGCCGTCCACGTGGGTAGCCACGGGGATGCCGGCGGCACGGATCACGGGCAGGAAGGGCGCGTTGGCGGCGTTGAAGACGATGGCGGCATCGGTACGGCGGCGCAGTTGCCCTGCCACCAGATGCGCTACCGAGAGGCCGGTATGGCTGAGGGTTTCCAGCGCCCGCTTGTGCAGTGCCGGCAGGAAGACCAGCTTCATGCCCAGGTACTCGCGCGGGTCCTCGTCCGGATTGCCGTTGCTGTGCCGGCAGTATACGGTGACGTCGTGGCCGCGGGCGGCAAGCCTCCGGCCGATCTCCTCGATGGCCGTCTCGAAACCGCCGTACCTTGCCGGAACCCCGCGGGTTCCCAGCATCGCGATCCGCAGTGCGGTCATGGCCGGCTCCCTGCGATGCGCCGTTCGGGCTGTTCACCGATCATTTCCAAGGCAGCGCGCAGGGCAGAACTGGAGGTGTGCACGGTGTAGGGGAAGTAGACAACCTCGACGCCGACCTTCCCGAACGCCTCCTCGAGCCGCAAGCCCTCGGGGGTCCCTTTCCAGTCGTCACCCTTGAAGAACAGGTTGAAGTGCAGCTCTTCCCAGACCTGCAGCTTGTCCGGCACGGTCTCGGCGAAGGCCATGTCCACGTAGCCGATGTTCCGGACGATTTCGATCCGCTCGGCGAGCGGAACCACCGCGGCCCGGCCGCGGACCAGTTCGAGCATCTCGTCGGACACGACGCCGGCAATCAGGTAGTCGCAGCGGCTCTTGGCGTGCTTGAGGATGTTCAGGTGGCCCACGTGGAACAAGTCGAAGGCGCCTGGAGCGTATCCGATTCTGAGACCCATGATGCAAACACCCCTTCCGGTGCGCGGCGTTCCGCTAGTAGGCGCCAACAGGCTTCAGGACCACCTTGGCGGTGCGCCAAAGGATCATGATGTCGCCGGTCAGCGACCAGTTTTCGACGTAGTAGAGATCGAGGCGTACGGATTCGTCCCAGTCCAGGTTCGACCGTCCGTTGACCTGCCAGAGCCCGGTGATGCCCGGCTTGATCAGCAGCCGCCGGCGGGCGTGGGTTTCGTAGCCGTCCACTTCGCACGGCAAGGGCGGGCGCGGTCCCACCAGGCTCATGTCGCCGCGCAGCACGTTCCAGAGCTGCGGGAGTTCGTCCAGGGAGTACTTCCGCAGCCAGTGCCCGGCGCGGGTCACCCGGGGATCGTCCTTGATCTTGAACAGCGGCCCGGCGCCTTCGTTCAGTCCGGCCAGGGCGGCCAGGTCCTGCTCGGCGGAGGCCACCATGGAGCGGAACTTGTACATCATGAAGCGTTCGCTGTTCCGGCCGACTCTTTCCTGTTTGAAGAACACGGGGCCGACGCTGTCGCGCGCGATGAGCAACGCGAGCACGGCGAACAGCGGAAGCAGGAGCAGCAACGCGGTCCCGGCGACCACGATGTCCACGGCCCGCTTCAGCACGTGCTTGCCGCCGGTGAACTGCGGCAGTTCCACGTGCATGAGCGGAAGGCCTTCGACCGGCCGCCAGTGGATCCTTGGCCCGGCGACGTTGGTCAGGCTGGAGGCCAGGGCCAGGCCGGCGTCGGTGCATTCAAGGGTCCAGGCAAGCTCCCGGATCGCTTTCGGCCCGCCCGGCAGCGTTCCGGCCACCACCACGGAGTTAACCCCGGTGCGCTGCGCAGTCTCGGCGACGTCCTCGGCGTCGAGCCCGCACATCACGGGGATGTTCCTGCCCGGCAGCTGCAGGGCGTTGCCGGCCTCCGATACGGGGAGTGCGGCGCCCACCACCTCATAGGCGGCACCGGAAACCTTGCCGAACTGCCGGATGACGTATTCGACGTCGCCGCGTTCACCCACGACGAGCACCTTGGAAAGGTAGTGCCCGAAGTGCCGCTGCCGGCTCAGCCACGCGCGCCATTGCCAGCGGCTGAGCAAGAGGAGGAACGCGCCGGCCGGCATGGCGAACGCGAAGTAGCTGCGCACCACGTCCACGTCGAACACGATCATCAGGATCGCCATGGCGCCAAACACCCGGAGGGTGGCATCGAGCACCCGCTTGTATTCGTCCGAGCCGATGCCCAGGACCGTGTCGTCACGGGTGTGGTAGACCTCCAGTGCCAGCACCCAAAACACGAAGATCACGCAGCTGACGATCAGGTAGGAGGCGCTCGGTGTGGGGCTCAGGGCGTCGGCAGGTTCGAAGCGCAGCGTGTAGGCGGCCACCACGGTGAGGAGCACGATAGCGATGTCCGTGATGCGTAGAAACCGGCGGTACCGCTTGGCCCAGGGCGTCCCCGAGTCCACGGACGACGCCGGCGCAAGGAGCGCAGGATCCCAGGCAGTCCGGTGGGGAAGGTGCCCTTTCAGTGCCGCAGTGCCGCTCTGCCGCCAGTAGGCGGCGTGGTTGACGGTGCGGGCGTGGAAGTCATCGATGGCGCTCATGCCGAGACCAGGTTCAGGGAGCCGGCGGCGGCTGGGGGTAGAGCCTTGGTCTCAGAAGACTCTAACGCCGCCGGCTCCGTCTTTGGGGCGCCGTCAAACCCAGGTGAGCGGCGCCAGTGAAAACCGGAAGCAAGCGATGGAGCAGACATCCGGACGGACACTCCGGCCGGCTTCCCCCCATTGTCATCGCACCGCAGATTCCGGTGCGTCACCCCTGGAAGCGCCCATGCTTCCAGCGCGGCTGTCAACGACACATGTTCGTCGAGTCGGGCTGGTAGTTGGCGCATCGTGAGACCCTTTGTGGCTGTTATCCAGTGGCTGGAATCAGTCAACCGTCTGGCGCAGCGCGGCACATCCGTAGCCACTACTCGACTTCGAACCGGCCGGCACCCGCGGACCCGGGCTCAGGTACTCATTTCAGGGGGTAAGGGAAGGCGCATTACTTGCCTGTACTCGCTTCAATTTATAAATTCACTTGAATAAATACTTAAGCACGCGGCCTGTACTCAGTTCGGGGCTTTCCGGGAACTGAGTAACCGACTCCGGGGGTGCCTGCGGGGCCGTGCCCCGGCCGAATCAGAGGGCGAGAGGAGCGAGTTCCTCGCGGCTCCGGATACCGAGCTTTGCGTAGCTGCGGTAGAGGTGGCCTTCCACGGTGCGCACGGAAACCATCAGCTTGTCGGCGATCTGCCGGTCGCTCAATCCCGAGGCGGCCAGGGCGATGATGTCACGTTCGCGCCGGGTCAGCTGCACCGTCCGCGCGGTGGGGGCCTCCGCTGCCGGGGCACTCCGCTTCTCCCCCAGTGCGTGGTCGCACGCTTCCTTGCCGGCGGCTGCCTGGCGTGCGGCGGCCCGGTCCCCGTTGCCTTCGGCCAGGGCCAGCGCCAGCGAGTAGCAGTCGCGGGCCAGCCGCATCTGCCCGAGCGCCCGGAGGTAATCCCCGGAGGACAGCACGGTCCGGGTGTCCCTGCTGCCGCGTGCCGTGGCGAAGCGCGTCCAGGCCGAGGCCCAGGCCCCGCTCATGGTGCCGCCGTGTTCCACGGTCCGCTGGGCTGCCGCCGCGCTGCCCAGTTCCAGCCACAGCGATAGTGCCTGGAGTTCGACGCCGGCCGGGATCCTGCCAGCCGCACCCACCACCAGGTTCTGCAGGCTCTGGATGCCCGATCCGTCGCGGTCCAGCGCCTCCTTCGCCGCGGCGGCGAAGACCGGTGCCAGCAGGGCGTCGGGCCCGCTTCCGCGGGGGCCTTGCTCGTCGAAGCCTTCGAGGAGGGCCCGTGCGCTGCCGGTTTCGCCGGCGCGGACGCCGGCATAGGCGGCCATCGTCGTGGCGGGGACCAGCAGTTGCTGGGGATCGTTCAGGCGCAGCATCTCGACGGCGGGGCGGAGTACCTTGAAGGCCTCGCCATGGTGTCCCTGCCGCAGCCTGGAGAGCCCGCGGAAGTACTGGATGGTCCCGCCGAACGTCATCAGCCCGGCACCGGAATCCAGCTCGTAGGCCGCCAGGTGTTCCTCCGCGCCTACCCAGTCGCCGGCGTCGAGTGCCGCTGCCACTTTCCGGTACAGCACGAACTCGGTGTAGAAGAACAGTTCCTCCGGGTCCATGTCCACGTATGCGGCGGCCTGGTGCGCAAGGCTTTGCGCTTGCACGGGGTCCCCGCTGGAACGTAGGAGGTCCGCACGGAGGGCGAGGAGGAAGGCACGGGCCGGGCCGCCGTCGTCGGTGATTGCCGCGGCGGTTTCCGGGGCGTCAAGCAAGTGTGCGAGCTCCTCGAAATCGCCCGACAGGTCAAGGCACAAAAGCTTTACCATCAGTTCCCCGGCCTCGCGCTCCCTGGAGGCGAGTCCCGATGGCCTGCCGCTTCCGTTCCCGTTGGCCGATTCCAGGAACTGCTCCAACAGTGAGTGCAGGAGGGCGGCGCCGCCGGTCCACTTCCGTTTCACGGCCTTGCCGTTTTCCGCGGAGCGCGGGGTCTCCGAGAGGGCCCGGGCCGCTTCGGCATAGGCCTTGCTGGCCTCGGCGTAACGCCCGGCGTTGAAATGGGCCCGCGAGGCGGCGAGCTGGGCGTGAGCCTTGGCCGGGCCTTCGGCGAGCATCATGGCCAGCGAAATGGCGGCATCGTTCTGGAAGGTCCGGGCCGCATGCACCGAGGCCCGGAGCAGCTGACGTTCGGGCACCTTCACCCCGGACTCCAGGGACCAGGTGACCCTCCGCAGCAGCGCCGCATCCGAGGTCTGGTGTTGTTCGAGGCGCCAGGCCAGTTGCTGGTGGAGCTGCAGGCTCCGGGACGCCGAAACCATGCTGCGGATCGCCTCGGCGTAGATGGGGTGGCGGAGCCGGAGCATGTCGCCCCCGCCGGAGGCCACCAGGAGCTGGTTCTCCACGAGGTTCTGCAGCAGGTCCACGCCAAAGTCCTCTTCCAGCGCCTCCATGCTGACAGGCTCGGCCAGGGCGATCATGGTGAGGGCGTCCCGCTCCTGCGGGGTCCTGCGCAGGAGCTGGTTCCGCACGAAACCGGTGAGGGCGGCGCCGTCCGTTGCCAGCGCGCCGTTCAGGATCCAGATCCCGTTGCGCTTGGCCAGGGTCCCGGAGGCGCGTGCGTCCTCCACCAGGCAGGTGAGTAGCAAGGGGTTTCCCTCGGACGCGGCCCACAGGAACTGGACGGTGCTGGCCAGGACGGGGGCGCCGAGCAGGTTCTCGCAGATTTCGCCGACGTCGTCCCTGCCCAGGTGCCCGAGGTCGATGCGCTCGGCCAGGCTGTCGTACCAGAGCTGCATCATGGGTGCGGGAAGACCCGGACGGGGGCGCGCGGAGGCCACCACCTTGGCCCAGTTGGCGGTGATGAGGTCCACGATGACGTTCGCGGTTGCCTCGTCCAGCTCATGGGCGTCGTCCACCAGCAGGAGCAGGGGCTGTTTGCGGCCCTCGCGAAGGCGCTCAAACTGGGCCCAGAAAGCACGCAGGATGGCAATGTGGGAACTCGTGGGATCCTCGGGAAGGTCCACGAGGTAAGGGGCCAGCACGCCGTAGGGAACGTTCGCGAGGGACGGGCTTCCGTGCACCCGCATGACGATGAATTCTTCGCACAGGGCAGCGGCGATGGCTTCGGCCAGGGTGGACTTTCCGGCGCCGGCTTCCGCCACGAGGAGCACCGCGGCGGTGGATCCGCCGCGCAGGGCCTGCGTCGCCAGGTCAAGCTCGTGGTCCCGGCCCACCAAAGGCCGGGTCCGTACCGGGTTGACGTCGGCGAGTCCTCCGGGGACTTCGCTGCTCCTGCTAAATGAGGCCAAGCAGATCACGTCGCGAGGACACACTCAGCTTGGCGAAAACCTGGTACAGATGGCCTTCAACGGTACGCACAGAGACGCCGATGTCCTTGGCGATGTCCCTGTTGGAGACACCGTGCCCCGCCATCCTTGCAATCTGTCGTTCGCGTTCAGTGAGCAGCGGCGTATTGCCGTGCGGTACGACCGGCAGTTCGACCAGCAACTGGGAAAGCCTGTCCAGCCGGGCCTGTGCCTGGCGCAGCGTGGTGTGGTCCGAAATCGACCTGGAGTAATCGAGGGCGAGGGCCACGCAGCGGGCTTCCATCGCATCCAGCTCCAGGCTGGCCGCAAGGTCTGCTGCTTCCATCATGATCCGCGGGCTTTCGGCCAGGAAGCCTTTGGCCATCAGCGCCGAAAGCCTGGCAAGGGGTCCCTGCCTGTGCCCGGCGATTTCCTCCATCAGCCGGAAATCTTCTTCGCGCCCGTTCACCGTGGCACCCACGACGTTCAGGCCCGCAGTGGTGTAGCGGCCGTGGGCGAGGTCCTCCCGGGCCGCGGCGATGAGCCGCTCCCGGGCTTCGGGTTCGCCCAGCCAGCGGCGGGCCATGTCGGAGCAGAACTCCCGCGCACGGTTCGACAGGAACGCCCCGGAGCCGGCGGCGTCGTTCTCCATGGCCAGGTAGCTGTAGGCGTTCGACGAGTCGCCCAGCTGGGCGTAGGCAAAGGCGGTGGCGGCGTAGGCCAGCTGGAGCAGCCCCATCACGGAGCGGTGTTCCAGCTGCGCGACCGCGGGAAGGAGGAAGTCCAGGGCCTTGGCTCCGCGCCCGGCGAACAAATTGGCCAGGCCGACCGCGAGTTCCAGGACAGCGCCGCGGTACTGCAGTTCCGACGGCGACGCTGAGGATCCGGAGTCAAGCATGCGCAGGCAGCTGCGCCACTGGCCGGCCTGCAGGTTCGCGCAGAAAGCAGTCAGGCGGAAGTAGTCGCGCAGGCCGTGCGTCGCCGGCAGGGCTTCCATTCTCTGATTGACGAATTCGGCCAGCCGCAGCGCATCCAGTTCCCTTCCTGTCACTGAGTAGGCCTCGATCAGGATCACGCCGCAGGCCAGGCTGTGCTCCAGGTGGGCGGGCTCCTGGTCCGCGGAGGCCGCCTCCAACGCCCCGATGATCTCCGTATAGTTGCCCAGGTAGGCGGCATGCGCGAACCCTTCCAGGTCCAACCGCCGTTCGGCCGCGGCGAGTTCCTCCTGGACGGCGGGTGCATTCGATGCGCGTTCACGGAGCGAGGCGAGCCGTTCCCGGCCGTGGCGGAGGACGCCGATGGCCTCCTCGGCGCGTCCGGCGGCCCAGCGCATGGCGTTTCCACGGGCGGCGAAGTACATCGCCACCTCGCGAGCCGGCAAGGCGTCGATCTGTTCCTGGGTCACGTCCTCAGCCACGGCCAGCGCCTTGCCGTAGTCGGCCATCAGGATAAGGGCCTCGGCTTTCCGGCATTGCCCGGCCACCCATTCGGGGTCGCTGCGCTGGATTCCGCCCGCGCATTCCAGCGCGAAAAGCGGATCGAAATGGCGGACCGCGGCGCCCGCTGCCGCCAGCGCGTGGGCCGGACTGAGCGGCACCTGCGCGTCCTGGGACAAGGCGGCGTAGCTGAGGATTTCCTGTTCGGACATGCCGGCGGCATCGGGTTCGTGGCCGTCCAGCAGGGTGGCACGCAGCTGCCTGCGGCGGGGCACTGTCAGCCAGGACCGCACGATGTCTGCCACGTACTGCTGCCGCAGCGAGGTCCAGCGCTCCGGGGAATCGTCCACGGCGAGCAGGCCGGAGTCCTCCATGTCCGCCAGGGTCTTCGCGTCGTAGACTGCGGCGAGCCGGCCAAGGGGAACGCGCCGCGCGCATGCGAGCATTTCGACGATTTCGCGCGCTTCCGGGCTTTCCTTGGTCCACCGGGCCCTGACCACTTCTTCGAGGCCGTGGGCGCTTTCCATGACGAGGTCGCCGCGCAGGGTCCAGACCGAGTTCAGCAGCACCAGGTTTCCGGCGGCGCGCTGCTCGGCGACGAGGGACTCGAGCAGGAGGGGATTGCCGCCGGATGCGGTATGGAGCCGGCTGACGAGGGCGGCCGTCATGCGGTGCCCGAGCATCTTGCCGAGGACCTCGGCGGTCTGTTCGTGGCCCAGCGTTTCAAGCTGGACCTCGGCGAGCCTGCCCTCCTGCAGGAACCAGTGGAAATCCACGGGCAGGTCGCTGGCCTGCTGGGCGATCGCGATGATCCTGGCGGCACCGGTCAGAAGGATGTTCATGAGTACGCCGGTACTCATTTCATCGGTGCCGCCCGGGTTGTCCAGGACGAGGATGACCTCCCGCCCCGCGGCGTCCTCGCGGATCAGGGAGGTGATTCCCTGCAGGATCCCGGTGGGTGATGACAGGTATTTCTGCGGCAGCCGGGCGAGCATGAAGCTGAAACAGCTATACGGAGCGCCTTCCCCCGTGGAGGCACTCCGCAAGTGGATGACGTAGGGATCGCTGTCGAGGGACGAAACCACCAGCCGGCCCATGGAGCTCTTGCCCACGCCTTGGGCGCCCGTGATGACCACGCCGAGCACCTCGGGATGGCCTAATGCCTCCCGAACGCGCGCCATTTCGCGCCCTCGTGCGGCGACGGACCACTGCATGTGGCTGCCCGCCCCGGCGTCTCTGTTGCCAGGCTCGAATGCGATCGAAGCATCACCCCAGCGCTGCGTCTCCCTCGACATCTATCTGTCCTTAAATGTCCGGTGGCGAGGGCCGAACGGTGCCCGGACGCCACTTAACGAGTAGCGTACTACCTCCTTTTCCAAGTAAGTAGAGTCTGAACCAAGGCACTGACAGAACAAGTAGAGCGAGTAGTCCGGGTCCGGAACGTCACCCCTTGGCGGGGTGGAATTTCTGCTGGGCAGCCAGCAGCCCGCTGGAGACGAGCATCTCGACGGCGTCCGCCGCCTCGTCCAGGAGGAACGGCAGTTCCTTCTTCTCCGCGGTCCCGAAATCCCGCAGCACGTAGTCCGCGGTGTCCATCCTGCCGGGCGGACGTCCGACCCCCACCCGGACGCGTAGGTAGTCCTTCGTGGCGAGGGCCTTGGACATATCCCTCAGGCCGTTGTGTCCGCCTTCCCCGCCGCCGATCTTGAGCTTGACGGTGTTGAAGGGAATATCGATTTCATCGTGGACAGCAATGACGTGGTCGGCCGCGATGCCGAAGAATTTCGCCAGTGCCGATACCGGGCCTCCGGAGACGTTCATGTAGCACGTCGGCTTGGCCAAGACGATCTTGGGACCGCCTAACCCGAGCCGGCCTTCCAGCACCTGTGCCCGGGCCTTGTGGGCCTTGAAGCTCCCGCCGATCCGGGAAGCGAGTTCGTCGAGGACCATCTGGCCGACGTTGTGCCGGTTGTTGCTGTACTGGGCGCCGGGGTTGCCGAGGCCGACGACCAACCAGGTTTCTGTCATGGACTCATCCTAGGAATCAAGGGGTGAAAGGAAAAAGAAGTGGCCGGGACCCGTACGGGTCCCGGCCACTTCCAAAGGCATTCCTGCCCCGGCTCCGCGTTTCCGGGAGCCGGCAAGGACTACTCGGCGGCGGGAGCGGCTTCCTCAGCGGCTTCTTCCTCAGCCGGAGCTGCGGCCTCGGAGAGGTTGACGACCAGGGTCTCCGGGTCGCTCAGCAGGGAAGCGCCCTTGGGCAGTTCGAGGTCGGAAGCGTGGACGTGTGCACCGGCTTCGCGGCCTTCGATGCTGAATTCGATGGCGGTGGGCAGGTGGGTTGCCTCGGCCTCGAGGGAAACCGTGGTGGCTTCCTGGTTCACGGCAACGCCGGCAGCGGCTTCACCGGTGATGTGCACTGCAACGTCAACGGTGACCTTCTCGCCCTTCTGGACGGTCAGCAGGTCGATGTGCTCGATGATCTGCTTGATCGGATCGCGCTGGATGTCCTTGACCAGGGCCAGGTGCTCTTCGCCGTTGACGTCCAGGGAAAGCAGGGCGTTGGAGACGCGGACGGCCAGGGTGGTGGCGCGGCCCGGCAGGTTGACGTGGATCGGCTCAGCGCCGTGGCCGTAGATGACGGCGGGGATCTGGCCGGCTGCGCGGGCGCGGCGGGCGTAGCCCTTGCCGAATTCGGTGCGCAGTTCTGCTGCGAGCTTCTGCTCAGACATAAGAGGCTCCTCTTGTTCGATGGCCGACGGCGCATGGCCGGGCCAGGTGGGCGGCGGGACTCGTCCGGCCGCCCGGCGGCCGTAAGGCCGGCTTGGGAGCCCAGGACCCAGTCGATAACGGGACCGCAACAAAGCAGTCCCCTCGCCAAGGTGACGTCCCATCCTAGCAGACGGGCCGCCGTCGGGCTTAAACGGCCTTAAACGGAAGGACCCGCGGACAGGCGTCCGCGGGTCCTTCAGGCCAAATTCAGGCCTTGCCGTCGAACAGGCTGGTGACCGAGCCGTCGTCGAACACTTCGCGGATGGCGCGGGCGATCAGCGGCGCAATCGAGAGCACGGTCAGCTGCGGGAAGCGCTTCTCGGCCGGGATCGGCAGGGTGTTGGTGACCACCACTTCGCGGGCACCGGACTCGGCCAGGCGCTTGGCGGCGGGGTCGGAGAAGATCGCGTGGGTGCAGGCGATGATGACGTCCTTGGCGCCGGCGTTCTTCAGCACCTGCACGGCGCCGGAGATGGTTCCGCCGGTGTCGATCATGTCGTCGATCAGCACGCAGGTGCGGCCTTCGATCTGCCCGACGACGGTCTTGGAGACGGCCTGGTTGGGAACCGTGAGGTCGCGGCTCTTGTGCACGAATGCCAGTGGAGCGCCGCCGAGGCGCTCGGCCCACTGCTCGGCAACGCGGACGCGGCCGGTGTCCGGGGAGACAACGGTGATGTTGTCGGCCTCGACCTTGGTGCGGATGTAGTCGGCCAGCAGCGGGATGGCCATGAGGTGGTCCACGGGGCCGTCGAAGAAGCCTTGGATCTGGGAGGTGTGCAGGTCGACCGACATGATGCGGTCGGCGCCGGCGGTCTTGTAGAGGTCGGCCACCAGGCGGGCGGAAATCGGCTCGCGGCCACGGCCCTTCTTGTCCTGGCGCGAGTACGGGTAGAACGGGGAGACCACGGTGATGCGCTTGGCCGAGGCACGCTTGAGCGAGTCGATCATGATCAGCTGTTCCATCAGCCAGTTGTTCAGCGGTGCCGGGTGCGCCTGGATCACGAAGGCATCGGTGCCGCGCACGCTCTCGGCGGAGCGGACGTAGATCTCACCGTTGGCGAAGTCGTAGGCATCCACCGGCAGGAGTTCGGTGTCGAGTTCCTTGGCGATTTCCTGCGCGAGCTCCGGGTGCGCCCGCCCGGCGGCAAGGACCAGTTTCTTCTCGCCGTGTGCCGTAATTTCGCTCATGCCTGTTTGCCCTCTTCTGTGGTTGCCGGAGTACTTGAGGAGTCTGTGGTGCCGGCGTCCTGCGCCAGGCGGGCGGCGGCAAGCAGGGCGGAGTTGCTGCCGGGGCGGTTGGCGAGGACCCAGCCTTCGGCGTTCCGCTGCCCTGCCGCGTTGACGGCAAGGGCCCCTGCCGGGACGTCTTTGCGGATCACGGTGCCGGCACCGCTGTAGGCGCCGTCGCCGACGCTCACCGGGGCAACGAAGACGGTGTTGGAGCCGGTGCGGACGCCGGAGCCAATCACTGTGCGGTGCTTCTTCTCGCCGTCGTAGTTGGCCGTGATGTTGCCGCAGCCGATGTTGGTGTCTTCGCCGATTTCGGCGTCGCCGGCGTAGCCGAGGTGGGAGAGCTTGGAGCCCCGGCCGATGGTCACGTTCTTGGTTTCGTAGAAGGCGCCGATCTTGCCGGTCTCGCCCAGGACCGTGCCGGGGCGCAGGTAGGTGAACGGGCCGACGCTTGCCTTGGCCCCGATCGTGGAGCCCGAGCCGTGGGTGCGTGTGACCTTGGCGCCCTCGCCCACCTGCACGTCGGTGAGGGTGGTGTCCGGGCCGACGACGGCGTCGCGCGCCACCGTGGTGCTGCCGTGTAGCTGTGTGTTGGGCAGGAGGCGGACGTCTTCGTCGAGGGTGACGGTTGAGTCGATCCAGGTGGTGGCGGGGTCGACGACGGTGACGCCGGCACGCATCCAGCCTTCGACGATGCGGCGGTTGTGTTCGGCGCCGAGGGCGGCGAGCTGCACGCGGTCGTTGGCGCCTTCCACCTGCCAGCGGTCGCCCGTGACCACGGCGGCCACGCGGCCGCCGCCCTGGCGGGCGATGGCCAGGACGTCGGTGAGGTACTTCTCGCCCTGCACGTTGTCGGTGGTGACGTGCTCCAGGGCGTCACGAAGCACCGCGGCGTCGAAAGCGTAGATTCCGGAGTTGATCTCACGGATGGCCCGCTCGGCGTCGCTGGCGTCCTTGTGTTCGCGGATGCCGAGCACCGAGCCGTCTTCGGCCCGCAGGATGCGGCCGTAGCCAGTGGCGTCGTCGAGGACGGTGGTCAGCACGGTAACGGCGTTGCCGCCGGCTTCGTGCGCGGCAACCAGTTCGGCCAGGAGGCCGGAGCTGAGCAGCGGGACGTCGCCATAGGTCACGACGATGGTGCCCTCCACGGTGCCCTGCTTGTCCAATGCTTCAAGGCCCTGCTCGACGGCGCGGCCGGTGCCGGGGACCTCATCCTGGTCCACCACGAGGGCGTCGGCGGCGATCTCGGCCAGGTGCGCGGCCACGAGGTCGCGCTGGTGCCGGACCAGCACGGCGAGGCGTTCGGGGTTGATGCCGCGGGCGGCGTCGAGGGCATGTCCCACCATGGATTTTCCACCGATGGGGTGGAGGATCTTGGGTGTTCGCGATTTCATGCGCGTGCCCGCACCAGCGGCCAGGACGATTACAGCGGCGGGGCCTGTTGCGGCGGGGCTCACTAGGTCGCTCTCCTTGTTCGGTTTCCACCGGGGTGGACCCGGCTCCGGCGTCTGCTCAATCCTACTCTGGCTCCGGAAGCCGAGCTCCGCCGGGACGGCGGTGCAAGCTGCGGAAAAACAGTGCCGGCAGAGCACCGACGAGTTCCGCCCATAGGATTCGAACCTATACTCCACGGCTCCAAAGGCCGGGGTGCTGCCGTTACACCAGAGCGGACCGTGTGCGCTGGCCGGCAGGCCGTGGCCTGCGGTTCCCGGGCTGCCCGGGTGGCGCACACAGGTACCAAGTCTGCCATGACCGTTTGCTTCCGCGCGACTTCGGACGGCTGGTGACCGGTCCGTCCGCTGCAAACCGCCCGGGCCGGGTGCCATGGAGTCCGGCCTCCTTGCCATGAGGCATGATGGTTGGGTGAGCAAGAGCACAGGATTTTCCCGGGAGGACAGCGGAACTGCGGGCACCGTGCAGGCCGCCGCCGTCCGCCCCGTCCGCTCCCGGATGACAGGTCCGCAGCGCCGCTCACAGCTGATCGACGTCGGCCGGGGCTTGTTCGCCGCCCGCGGCCTGGACGGCACCACCATTGAGGAAGTCGCTGCCGCCGCCGGCGTCTCCAAGCCGGTCATCTACGAACACTTCGGTTCCAAGGAAGGCCTCTACACCAAGGTCGTGGAGAGCGAATTCCGGATCCTGCTCGACTCCATCAATGATTCCCTCGCGGTCGAAGCCAAGCCCCGCGTCCTCGTGGAGCGCGCGGCCCTGGCCCTCCTGGGCTACATCGAGGAACGCACGGACGGCTTCCGGATCCTGATGCGGGACGCGCCGCCGTCCCAGCCCGAAGGCGCCTTCTCCACGCTGCTCTCCCACGTGACCGCCCGCGTGGAGCACATCCTCTCCGACGAGTTCTCCCGCCGCGGCTTCAGTTCCGCCGACGGCGCCATGTACGCGCAGATGCTCGTGGGCATGGTGGCGATGACGGGCCAGTGGTGGCTCGACAGCCGCACCCCGGACAAACGCGCCGTCGCCGCACACCTCGTGAACCTCGCCTGGAACGGCCTCACGGGCCTCCAGAAGGATCCGGAACTCCGCGACGAGGCGTAACGTCCGGTTCTTCCCTCGCCACTTTGGGCGGCGTCCGCGCTTTCCGTTCCACGCACCTTTGCTGTGGTCACCTTGGGTGGCGGAGACGGCCCTTCCGCGTCGCTTAGACACGACACATAGGGAGCACGCCGGTCGCTGGGCGACCTCTGCGCTCCGATGTGCCGCGATGCGCTCCTTCCGGAAGGACCGCCGTCCGCCATGTCCCGCACCTAGGGTGCCTGCTGACGACAGCGAAAACAGGACGATCGGCAAGCAGGCGGCGGGTCTCCGCAGAGGAGCGCATCACGGTCGATCGCGTCGTGCAGGTCGCTCAGCGACCGAAGCGGCGCCTATCGGCCGTGTCTAAGCGACGGCGGAGAGCCGTTGTCTGCGTCTCAGGCGACCACAACAGGCGCCACCCAAGGCAACCACCGCGAGTCGCCAGAGGTGAGTAGAGAAGCAGGAGGCGAGCTACTCCCCCAGGACCTCCGCGGCCTCGAGCCATTCGAGTTCGAGGCCTTCCTTTTCGGCGAGGAGTTCCTGGAGTTTGGTGTTCAGCTCGCCCAGGGCGTCGAAGTCGCCGGACTCGGACTTGGCCGCCATCTGGGTGTGCAGCTTCTCTTCTTGCTGGGCGAGCTTGCCGAGCTGGCGGTCGATCCGGTTCAGTTCCTTGCGGGCTTCGCGCTTCTCGGCTTCGGTGGGGCCGGACGACGGTGCCGCGCCCGCGGAGCCTGAGGCCGCCGTCGGGCCTGTGCCGGATCCGCCGCTGACGGTGCCGGCGGACAGTGCCGCCTCGCGCAGTTCGAGGTACTGGTCGACGCCGCCGGGCAGGTCACGGAGCTTGCCGTCGCCGAGGAGGGCCATCTGGGAGTCCGTGACGCGCTCGAGGAGGTAGCGGTCGTGGCTGACCACCACGAGGGTTCCGGGCCAGCCGTCCAGCACGTCTTCGACGGCGGCGAGGGTGTCGGTGTCGAGGTCGTTGGTGGGTTCGTCGAGCATCAGGACGTTGGGTTCGCCCACCAACAGGCGCAACAGCTGGAGGCGGCGCCGCTCACCGCCGGAGAGATCGGCCACGGGGGTCCACTGCTTTTCCTTGGTGAAGCCCAGCTGCTCCACGAGCTGGCCGGCGGTGAGGTCCTTTCCGGCCACGTTGAAGGAACGCTTCTCGCGTTCGATGACTTCGACGACGCGCAGGTCCTTGACCTCGTCGAGTTCCTTGACGTCCTGGCTGAGGACCGCGGTCACGACGGTCTTGCCGCGCTTGACCTTGCCGGCGTCCGGGGTGATGTCGCCGTTGAGCAGGCGCAGCAGGGTGGACTTGCCGGCGCCGTTGACACCCACCAGGCCCAGGCGCTGGCCGGGGGCCAGGCGCAGGGTGACGTTGTTGAAGAGCTTCTGCCCGACGTCGCCGCCCTGGAAGTCCAGCGAAACGTTTTCGAGGTCGAGAACGTCCTTGCCGAGGCGGGCGGTGGCCATCTTGTTCAGGGCGACGGAGTCCCGGGGTTCGGGGACGTCGGCGATGATCTCGTTGGCCGCTTCGATGCGGAACTTGGGCTTGGACGTGCGGGCGGGCGCGCCGCGGCGCAGCCAGGCCAGTTCCTTCTTGACCAGCTGCTGGCGCTTGTTCTCGACGACGGCGGCCATCCGATCGCGTTCGGCGCGGGCCAGCACGTAGGCCGCGTACCCGCCGTCGAACGGGTCCACCATGGCGTCGTGCACTTCCCAGGTGCGGTTGCAGACCTCGTCGAGGAACCAGCGGTCGTGGGTGACCACCAGGAAGGCGCCCTGCTTGGCGCGCCAGCGGGACTGAAGGTGCCGGGCCAGCCAGGCGACGCCTTCGACGTCGAGGTGGTTGGTGGGTTCGTCCAGCATGATGACGTCGTGGTCCTCGATGAGGAGCTTGGCCAGGGCCACACGGCGCTTCTGGCCGCCGGACAGGGCGTGGACGTTGGCGTGCCAGTCGACGTCGCCCACCAGGCCACCCATGATTTCGCGGATCTTCGGGTTGGCCGCCCATTCGTGGTCCGCCCGGTCGCCGACGATCGCGGTGCCGACCGTGAGGTCCCCGTCCAGCACGTCGGACTGGTCCAGGTAGCCAATGTTGACGTCACCGCGCTTCGTGACGCGGCCGGAGTCCGGGGTGGAGCGCATGGCGAGCAACCGCATCAGCGTGGACTTGCCGTCGCCGTTCCGGCCCACCATGCCGATCCGGTCGCCGTCCTCGAGGCCGAGGGTGACGCCGTCGAGGACGGTGCGCGTAGCAAAGGAAACGGTGAGGTTCTCGCCGCCGAGCAGGTGGGCCACTGGGTACTACTTTCTTGGAGAAACGACTTAGTGCAGGGTATCGGAGATGATCCGCGCCCCGGGAACGGGTCCGTGGACGGACAGCGCCGAGTGTCCGAGGTGGCCGAGTTCTTCCGCGAGTTCGCGCGCTGCGGCCGGGCTGTGGGCCAGGAGGGCCACGGTGGGTCCGGAGCCGGAGACGAAGCCGGCCAGGGCGCCCTTGGATTCGCCGAGTCCGATGGTGTCCCGCAATTGCGGCGCGAGTTCGATCGACGCGCGCTGGAGGTCGTTGACCAATACGCGGCTTAGGGCTTCGGGGTCGCCGCCACGCAGGGCCTGGAGGATCTTGGCGTCCACCTCGCTGGGCTCGTCCGCGTCCACGCCTTCGGCGTCGCGCAGGCGGTCGAGGGTGTGGAAGACCTCCGGTGTGGAGAGGCCGTAGTCGGCGCAGACCAGGACCCAATCCATCTGGGCTTTCGCCAGCGCCGGCGAGAGCTTGTCCCCCACGCCCAGCCCGACGGCGGTACCGCCGAGCAGCGAGAACGGCACGTCCGCGCCGAGTTCGGCTGCCAGGTGGGCCAGTTCTTCGCGGGAAAGGCCGCTGTCCCAGAGCGCGTCGCAGGCCAGCAGGGTTGCCGCGGCGTCGGCGGAGCCGCCGCCCATGCCGCCGGCCACGGGCACGCGCTTGGTGATTTCCAGGTGCACGCCGGTGGCCTTTTCGGAAACCTCCGCCATGATCGCGGCCGCCCTGTACGCAAGGTTGCGTTCGTCCAGCGGGATGTCGACCCCGTCGAGGTCCAGCGTGCTGTCAGGGCTGATGCTGACGGTGATCCCGGGCGTCTGGGTGCTGGTGGCGGCCACTTCCTCATAGAGGGAAACGGCCAGGTAGACGCTCGCCACGGAATGGTAGCCGTCCGGGCGCAGCGGGCCCACCTTGAGGGAGACGTTGACTTTCCCCGGGGCACGGACCTTGACGGTGCGCGGCACGAAGCGGGCCTGGTTTCCGGCGACGGCGCGGCTCATGCGACCTGTGGGTGGCGGGCCTCGGCGATCCGGATGTAGGCACCGATGTCCAGCACCTCGCCCCGGGCGGTGGGGTCCACGCCGGCGGCCACCAGATAGCGTTCGGCTTCGGCGGCGCCGCCTGCCCAGCCGGCCAGGGCGGCGCGGAGGGTCTTACGGCGTTGGGCGAACGCGGCATCAATGACGGCGAACACCTGCTCGCGGGTGGCGTGGGTGTCGTGGGCTTCCTGGCGGGTGAAGGCCACCAGGCCCGAGTGGATCTTGGGCGCGGGCCAGAACACGTTCATGCCGATCACGCCGGCCTTGCGCATGTGCCCGTACCAGGCGGCCTTGACCGACGGGACGCCGTAGATTTTCGAACCCGGCGTCGCCGCGAGCCGGTCAGCTACTTCGTCCTGCACCATGACCAGGCCGTGGCGCAGGCTCGGGAAGTGCTCCAGCAGGTGCAGCACCACGGGCACAGCAACGTTGTAGGGCAGGTTGGCCACCAGCGCGGTGGGCTGCACGGGAAGTTCGGTGACCTTCATGGCGTCCGAAAGCACGAGGTGGAAAGCGTCCGCGGCGTCGGGGCGCCAGGCGCGCACGGTCTCGGGCAGTTTGGCGGCCAGCACAGGGTCGATTTCGACCGCCACGACTTCCTTGGCGGCGTCGAGCAGGCCGAGGGTCAGCGAGCCGAGGCCGGGGCCGACCTCGAGGACGGTTTCTTCCGGATCAACGCCGGCTGCGGAGACGATGCGGCGGATCGTGTTCCCGTCGATGACGAAGTTCTGGCCCAGCGTCTTGGTGGGGCGGACACCGATTTCCTCGGCGAGCCGTCGGATGTCCGCGGCTCCCAGGAGGGGCGCGACGGCGGCAGGTTCGGAATTCGCTTCAGTCACCTAGGTATCCTAGCGCCTGCCCCGTGCCCGACGTTCCGGCCGGACGCCCAGGTGACGGGCACGAAGGCCAGGCATGAGCCTGGCATGGCAAAGGCCGGGCCCGGAAAATCCGGACCCGGCCTTTGAAGCCGCATGGTGTCGCCGTCAGGCTGCCCAGCCGCAGCCCCACGGGGAGAGGCCGCGCTGCGCGTAGACGCGGTTGGCAATGTCGATCTGCTGGGCCTTGCTGGCCAGGCTGGCGTTCGGGGCGTAGGCGCCGCCGCCGGAACCGAGCCAGGTCTGGATGTCGAACTGCAGGCCGCCGTAGTAGCCGTTGCCGGTGTTGATGGCCCAGTTGCCGCCGGACTCACACTGGGCGATCCGGTCCCACATGGCCTCGTTGGGGGCGCCGGTGGGGCCGCTGGAGGTCGCCGCGGGTGCGGGGCGTTCCTTGGTGCCGACAGTGACCTTCTCGGCCACGGGCTTGACGGTCACAGCGGAGGTCAGCAGGCTGCGGGAGGCCTCCCGGCCGTCAACCAGCACCAGCTTGAAGGTCTTGTGGAGCTGGCCCAGGACGCCGTCCTGGGTGACCTTTTCCTCGTCGGTGTACATCGCCGAGCTCTTGGTGCGGATGGTCTCGAAGGGGACGTTTTCCGTCACGGTGGCCGTCTTGGAGAGGTCCACGCGGGACACCTTGATCACCATGTTCTTGATGACCGGAGCCTGCTTGGGCTGGGAGACGCGGTCGTTCGCGCCAAGCACGACGCCGGAGTCCTTCAGGACGGTGGCGACGTCGGCCGCCGTCGTGGTCTTGACGGAACTCTTGCCGTCCGCGATCAGGGTGACCTTCTTGGGGGTCGAGATCGAGAGGACGGAGCCGGAGACGGCGAGCTGCATGTCCTTGTTGGCGGAGATGGCCGAGGTGCTGGCCACACCGAGTTCGGTGATGAGGCCTTCGACGTCCGGGGAGTTGGTGTTGACGGTCCGTTGGGTGCCGTCGAGGGTGACCGAGACCGACTTGGCCAGGTTCACGTTGATGATGGAGCCGTTCTGCACCGAAGCATCCAGCGCCGGGCTGACCCGGTCCGCCGGCTTGAGCTCGACCTTTGCCGCTTTGACCACCTGGTCAACCGTGCCGCCGAAGGTCTGGATGGAGCTCACCTTTCCGTCGACGTTGAGGGTGACTGTCTTGTTGTTACCCGTGAAGGCGACAACCCCGAGCACCAGTGCCGAAAGCACCAGCAACTGCGCACCGACTTTGACGAAGCTGAACTTGCCGTCCGTGGTGAAGAACTTGACCATTTTTGCCCGTAACTGTTGGACCATCCGGGCACGGGGAAAAGCGCACCTGCCCGCCTGCCGCGGCGACCTCCCGGGCGCGCGGGCGCAAGGGATTACCACGGCGGGGCACGTGCGCCGCCACTACCGATCTACGTGAAACTTTCCAGTGCGAACGGAGTTTTCGTATCCGCTGGCCTTCCCCGACCCCGGCTACTGGTTACCCACTGTAACCGAAGCGTTATAAATCGACCAAGAAATTGTGCATACGCGGTATGCATTGGTTGGTCCGCCCGAGGGGTTGTCAGTCCCACGATCCGTAGGCAGCAAGCGTGTTCCCGGCCAGCTGGGCGCACAGCCCTGCCAGGTCTTTTTCCGCAACCTCGGCCATGGAACGCACGGTGTACGGGACCATGTAGCTGGCGTTCGGCCGGCCGCGGTACGGGTGCGGGGTGAGGAACGGCGAATCGGTCTCCACGAGCACCAGTTCGGGCTCGGCGAGCAGCAGTGCTTCGCGCAAGTTGTCGGCATTCTTGAAGGTGAACGTGCCCGCGAACGACATGTACCAGCCGTTCTCGTTGCAGATGCGGGCCAGTTCGGCTCCGCCGGAGAAGCAATGGAACACCACCCTTTCCGGGGCACCCTCCTCGCGCAGGACCTGGACGACGTCGTCGTGGGCGTCCCGGTCGTGGATCTGCAGCGTCAGTCCGAGCCGCTTGGCAATGTCGATGTGCCGCCGGAAGGAGTAGCGCTGGTGCGCGAGCCCGTCCCCGTGGGTGCGGAAGAAGTCCAGCCCGGTTTCGCCGATGGCGCGCACCCGCGGGTGCCCGGCCAGTTCCTCGATCTCGGCCAGCGCGTCCTCCAGTTCGCCGCGGCCCGCGTAGCCGGGGGCGTCATTGGGGTGGATGGCCACCGCGCCCAGCAACCGCCGGTCCGCTTCGACGGCCTGCACCGTAAAGCGCGAAGACTCCAGGTCGCACCCCACCTGCACCGCTCCCTGGACGCCGACGGCGGCCGCCGCGTCGAGCGCGTCCGTCACGGACACCTCCAGCAGGCCGTGCCGGAAGTCGAGGTGGGTGTGGTTGTCCATCACCGGGACGGGCAGCGGCTCCGGAGCCGGCGGGTACTCCTTGCGGGACCGCTTGGCTGCGTCTTTTCCGGGGGTTTCTTCGGTGCTGCCGGCGTCCTCTTCCGGGGCGCGGTAGGAAAGCGGCGGGAGGGAATTGCACATGGTCCTAAGCCTATCCGCGAGGGGCCCCGGCCGAGCGCAGCGAGGTTGGGGAAGCGGAGAGGCGCTAACGGCAGGCAGTCCTTGCCTTGGCCGTCGGCCGCGGCCCTGTCTGCGGCGGGCTACGTCTGGGTAGTCTTGGTATCAGGGGGTGGAGCATCCCGTCGGGCCTCAGGCCTGCGGGGTTCCGTCATGGTTGAAGGGTTGTCCATGGATTCACAGCATCAGAGCACGGTCCGGCACCAGGGAATCGCCCGTATGGAGGACGCTCCGGCCGAACCGGGATCGTCCAACGGCCACCGGCACGCCGCCATGCCCGCCGCGGAGTTCCACGCTGCCAGTGAGAAGATCCTGGCCGCGATCAACCAGGTCATCGACGGCAAGGCCGAAGCAGCCAGGCTCGCCCTCACTGTCCTCCTCGCCCAGGGTCACCTGCTCGTGGAGGACGTTCCCGGCGTCGGGAAGACCATGCTCGCCAAGACCCTCGCCCGGAGCATCGACTGCGGCGTCAGCAGGATCCAGTTCACCCCCGATCTGCTCCCCTCCGACGTGACCGGCGTGTCCATCTATAACCAGTCCTCCCGGCAGTTCGAATTCCGCAAGGGCGCGGTCTTCGCCAACATCGTCATCGGTGACGAGATCAACCGCGCCTCGGCAAAAACCCAGTCCGCGCTCCTGGAATGCATGGAGGAGCACCAGGTCACGGTGGACGGCCAGTCCTACAAGCTCTCCGAACCGTTCATGGTGGTGGCCACCCAGAACCCGATTGAGATGGAGGGGACATACCCCCTTCCCGAGGCGCAGCGCGACCGGTTCATGGCCCGGATCTCCATGGGCTACCCGGACCAGGCCTCGGAAATCGAGATGCTGGAAACCCACCAGGCGGTGTCCCCCCTGGCGAAGGTCACCCCGGTGGTGACCGCCGCCGACGTCGCGGCCATGATCACCGCGGTGCAGCAGGTGTATGTTTCCCAGGCTGTCAAGGAGTACACGGTGGCGATCGGGCACGCCACCCGCGACAGCGCCCGGCTCCGGCTCGGCGCCAGCCCGCGCTCCCTGCTCCAGCTGCTGCGTGCCGCCAAGGCCACCGCAGCCCTGGACGGCCGCGACTTCGTGCTCCCGGACGACGTCGTCGCGGTGGCCGAACCGGTGCTCGCGCACCGCATCATCCTGGAGCGGAAGGCCGCCGGCGCGGGCGACACCCCGCAGAGCGTCATCCGCGCCATCCTGGCGTCGCTGCCGGTCAGCAAGGACGCGGCGGCCGATACCCGCCGGGGGCCCATGCCGTCCGGGTTCCCTGGCCGAGCGCAGCGAGGTCAGGGAGACGGTAGGGACTAGGAGCCTCCCGTGGCCTTGCTGGAACTGCTTCCGAAGCATCTGTTCACCGCGCGGGGCTGGGGCCTGCTGGCCGCCGGCACGGCATCGCTGCTGCTCGCCCAGATCATGGGCCGCCGCGACCTCCTGGCCCTGGGCATCCTGCTCATCGTCCTGCCACTGGTTTCGCTGGCCGGAGTGCGTGTCCTCAAACCACGGTTCCAGGTGTTCCGCGACTTCACGCCGCCCACGGTGGAGACGTCCTCGACGGCGACCGTCCGCCTCGCCGTGGCGCGCACCGGCAGCTCGACCACCCCGGTGATCATGCAGGAGCAGCTGCCGCCGCGCTTCGGTGAACCGCCGGCGTTCCGCTTCCCCGCCCGCTCCGCGAGTGGCGGCACGAGCCGCTACGAATACCACCTGCGTTCGGGCCGGCGCGGCCAGTTCAAGATCGGTCCGGTGACCGCCGAGTTCTGCGATCCCTTCGGCCTGTCCCTGCACCGGCACACCATCGACGACGGCGAGCTGCTCACGGTGACGCCGGCCGCCGTCGAGCTCCCCGCCACCGGGCTGGCCGGCGCCCGCGGCAACGACGGCGTCACGGCCACGCGCATCCAGGCCAATCCGAGCGACGATGACGTCATGACCCGCGAGTACCGGCACGGCGACCCGATGCGCCGGGTCCACTGGGCGGCGACGGCCCACCACGGCGAGCTGATGGTCCGGCAGGAGGAGTCCGTTACCACCCCGGAGGCGACCATCATCATGGACCACCGCTACTCGTTGTTCGTTTCCGGTCCGGGATCCCGCTTCCCGGCAGGCCATGACGATTCCTTCGAACTGCTCAGCAGCGACAGCTTCGAGTGGGCCGTGACCGCGGCGATGTCCATCAGCGCGCACCTCGCCGAACGCAACTACTCCCTGCGGTTCCTGGACGCCGCCGGCTATCCGGCATTCCGCAGCTCGCATTCGGCCCCGTCCCCCGAGGCGGAGGAGTACAGCGGTTCCGGCGGCCTGCAGTCCATCAGCGAGAGCCTCGCGGCGATCCAGTTGGACGGCCCGCGCCATCCGCACGGCGAAGGCAAGCGGGGCGACGTCCGGGGCGGAGACAGCGGAAGTCCCGACGGCGGCGAGGCGGCGTTCGATGACCGCCTCATGGACAAGCTCGCGGCCCACCGCCTCCGCGGACCGGTACTGGCGCTGCTCGGTTCGCTGGGCGAGGCCGAAGCGAGGGCGCTTGCCCCGGCGGCAGCGTACGGTGCCAACGCCTTCGCGCTGCTGGTCACCGAGCATCCGCGCAGCGTCCAGCCTGCCGTGGATGCGCTCCAGCTGGGCGGCTGGCGCGCCGTCGCTGTGACTCCGCGGACGCAACTGGCCGCAGCGTGGTCCGCCTTCGACCAGGGGGCGATCATGGCGGCAGCCACTGCCGCCATGGACGTCCGGCGCGGCGCGGCGGTGCCGCGATGAGCAGCCTTGCCGCCCGTTCCCGCCCGGGAAAGGGATCGGCTGCCTACCCCTGGGCCATGGCCGGGTCCATCGCGGTTGCGGTCATCGGCACCTCGCTGTCGCTCAACGGCGTCCTCCGCGGCTGGGCCTGGCTGTTCCCGGTAGTGGTCACCGTCGTCGTCGTGGTCCTCGCGATGGCGCTGCTGCGGACAGTGCGGGCGCCGGCGGCGCTCGTGACGCTGGGCGGCCTGGTGGCCCTGACGTTCATCCTGTGCAGCACGTTCATGCGGAAGGAGAGCATCGCCGGCTTCATTCCGGGCCCCGCGAGCCTGAAGCAGGCCTTCGTCCTGTTCGACCGGGCCGGTGAGACGGTCTACGCGGAGACGGCGCCGGTGGCTCCGAACACCGGAATCGTGCTGTTGAGCTGCCTGTGCCTGGGCCTCGTGGTGGTCCTGATCGACACGCTTGCGGTGCCGCTGGCCCTGCCTGCCACCTCCGGACTGGGCCTGCTCGCGGTGCTCGTGGTCCCGGCCACCATCAAGCCACAGGGTGCCGGGCTGGCCGGTTTCACGGTGGCGGCGGCCGGCTTCATCCTGATCCTGGGTTGTGCCCAGCGGTTCGCTCCGGACGACCGGCTCCAGTCCGGCGCCGGGCTCGGGCGGGGACAGTTCCGTCGTTCGGTGGTGCTCGGCGGCGCCGCCCTTGCCGTGGGACTGGTCCTTCCCGTGGCCGTCCCGGGCTTCGACCAGGGCACGTTCCCCGTCGGGTCCCGTTTGAATCCGTGGGGGCCCTCGAACGGGCTGAACCCGATGATTACTCTCGGGAACAGCCTGCGCACGCCCACCGGCGACGGCCGGATCACCTACGCCACGAGTTCCAGCACGCCGGTCTACCTGCGTTCGGTCACCATCGACCGCTTCGACGGGGAGAGCTGGGCGCCCGATGACAGGGAGTCGAGCCGTCGGCTCGGCACCGGCCAGATCGTGCCCTCATACAGGCTTCCGGAGAACCTCATCCGTGAACAGACCGTCGTCGACACCGGCCAGTTCACCAGCCCGTACCTGCCTGTCCCCTACTCGCCTGCCGCCGTCAACGGACTGAACGGCCGTTGGTCCTGGGATCCGCTGACCCTGAGCATCATGGGAGAGGATGCCACGTCGCGGAACCAGCACTACACGGTGATCTCGGTCTTCCCGCCGATCACCGCGGCAGCGCTGAGCCAGGCCGGAACCACCTCCCCCGGTTCGGGCGAAGTTGCCGGTGAATTCACGGAGATCCCGGGCAACCTTCCGGAGATCGTCCGGACCACTGCCGGCACGCTGACCGCCGGGATCCAGAACAACTTCGCCAAGGCCCTGGCCATCCAGCGGTACCTGCGCTCGGCCGTGTTCACGTACTCGCTGCAGGCGCCGGTCCAGGGCGGCTACGACGGCAACGGGCTGTCCGTCCTGGCCGATTTCCTGCAGCAAAAGAGCGGCTACTGCGTGCATTTCGCCTCCGCGATGGCGGTCATGGCGCGGGTGTCGGGCATTCCCAGCAGAATCGCCGTGGGCTACGCACCCGGGCATCCCACCGGAAACTCGATCGCGGTGGGCGGCCGCGAGCCGCTGACCGAGTTCGCGGTGGATGCCCGTGACGCGCACGCCTGGCCGGAACTCTATTTCGAGGGCCTCGGCTGGGTGCCCTTCGAACCGACCCCCTCCCGGGGCTCCGTTCCGGACTACGCCGCCGACGCCGTGACTCCGGGCGGCAGCGGCAGCAACCTCGGCGAGGACGCCATCCCGATCCCGAACCAGACCGCCCAGCCCAACAGCAGCGCCCTTCCGGTGGCCCCGCTGCCGGGCGCCGGAACAGGTTCCGGCACCGGAGTCCCGCAGTCACTCCTCATCCTGGCCGGCGCCCTGCTCGCCGCCGGGTTGCTTGCCTCACCGCGGCTGCTCCGTGCCGGCATCCGGGCCCGCCGCCTCAGGGGCCTTCGCGGGGCCGGCCAGGCAGCCGCCGCCGTCTCGCCGGCACTGGCCTGGGATGAGCTGCAGGACCTGGCCCGCGACTACGGGCACGTCCCGCGGGCCAGCCAGACGCCCCGGCATTTCGCCGCCGGGCTGCAGGAGTCGCTTCCGTCCGCGAACGCCGACGACGCCGGCATGCGGGCGGTGCGTGCGCTCACCGTCGACTTCGAACGGCACCGTTACGGTCGCCCCACAGACGGCGCCCCCGGGGCCGGGACGCGGCTCACCGCGGAGCGGTTGGCCGAAGTGCGGGCGATGCTGCGCCGCGGAGGGTCATGGTTGGTGAACCTGCGCGCGGACTGGTTCCCGCCGTCGTTGTTGTCCCGCTGGTTCGGCACGGTGTCCGCGCCGTTCCGCTGGCTTGGCCGGGGCGTCGTGCGGGCCGGCCGCTGGACCTCGAGCGCCGTCCGGAAGAACGTCCGCGGGCTGCGGCACAGGAGCTGAGCTGCCCGCAATCCACACATGGCGAGGGCCCCTCCCGGAATGTTCCGGAACGGGCCCTCGCCTGTTGCGTGGAGCCGGCCGCTTAGCCGGCGTACGGGTCGGCGATGCCGATGTACTGGGTGGTGGTGTATTCGGCGATGCCCTCGGCACCGCCTTCACGGCCCAGGCCCGACTGCTTCACGCCGCCGAACGGTGCCGCGGCGTTGGAGATGACACCGGCGTTGAAGCCGACCATGCCGAATTCGATCTGCTCGGCCACGCGGAACATGCGGGCGTAGTCGCGGGTGTAGAGGTAGGACGCCAGGCCGTATTCGCTCGCGTTGGCAAGCTTGATGGCCTGTTCTTCGTTGGCGAAGGTGGTCACGGGGGCCACCGGGCCGAAGATCTCGGAGCCGAGGATGTCGGCGTCGTTCGGAACGTTCGCCAGGACAGTGGGGGCGTAGAAGTAGCCGTCGCCGTCCACGGGGCCGCCGCCGGTAGCGACCGTTGCGCCCTGGGCCACGGCTGCCGTGACGAGGGCGTGGACGTCGTCGCGGGCGCCGGAGTCGATCAGCGGGCCGACCTTGGACGTGGCCTCGGTGCCGCGGCCCGTGGTCAGGGCGCCCATCGCGGCGGCGAACTTCGCGGTGAATTCGGCAGCCACGGACTCGTGGACCAGGAAGCGGTTGGCAGCGGTGCAGGCCTCGCCCATGTTGCGCATCTTGGCGGCCATGGCGCCCTCGACGGCCTTGTCCAGGTCGGCGTCCTCGAAGACGATGAACGGTGCGTTGCCGCCCAGTTCCATGGAGGTGCGCAGGACGTTGTTGGCGGCGTCTGCGATGAGGCGCTTGCCCACCGGGGTGGAACCGGTGAACGAGACCTTGCGGAGGCGGGAGTCCTTCATGATCGGGCCGGAGATGGAGGATGCGCTCGAGGAGGACACGACGTTGACCACACCGGCGGGCACGCCGGCCTCAACGAGGGTGGCCACGAACAGCTGGGTGGTCAGCGGGGTGAACTTGGCGGGCTTGATGACCATGGTGCAGCCGGCGGCGATGGCCGGGGCAATCTTGCGGGTGGCCATGGCGAGCGGGAAGTTCCACGGGGTGATCAGCAGGCACGGGCCGACGGGCTTGCGCTGAACGAGGATCTTGTTCTTGCCCTCGGGGGTGGTGAGGTAGCGGCCGTAATCGCGGACCGTCTCCTCGGAGAACCAGCGGAGGAATTCGGCGCCGTAGGTGACCTCGCCGCGGGACTCGGCCAGCGGCTTGCCCATTTCCAGGGTCATAAGGAGGGCGAAGTCTTCGGCACGCTCGGTGACGAGCTCAAAGGCGCGGCGGAGGATCTCGGCGCGTTCGCGCGGCGCAGTGCGGGCCCAGGAAGCCTGGGCGGCGTCGGCCGCGTCGAGGGCTGCGAGTGCGTCCTCGCTGGTGGCGTCGGCGATGCTCAGGAGGACCTTGCCGGTTGCAGGGTCTTCGACATCGAAGGTCTTGCCGGTGGAGGCGTCGCGCCACTCACCGTTGATGAACAGACCGGTGGGAACCTTGGCGAGCAGTTCTGCTTCGCGTTCTGCCGTGACAGTCACAGTGACTCCTTCGTCAGGGGGTGGATTGTGGAAATGCACCAACCCTTGGTGTTACGTGGGTCGCATTATTGCGGGATTAACTGCCACGGTACTGCCGGAATCAAAGGAGTGTCTACGCCTTCGCGCACTGCCACCGTCGTCCGTCTCTGTGCACTTGCACAGCGGGTCCCTAGCGCGCCGCGAGCACCGCAGAGTACAGCTCGCGCTTGCTGACGCGCGCCTCCTCGGCCACGGCCGCGACGGCTTCCTTGAGGCGGATTCCCTGGGCCACCAGCTCGTTCACGGCGGCTACGTGGTCCTCGGGAGTGCCGGGCGCCTTCTCGGGTGCGCCATCCACCACCACGGCGATTTCCCCGCGGACCTCGTTGTTTTCCGCCCACTCCAGGAGTTCCTGGACGGTGCCGCGGAGGACCTCCTCGTAGGTCTTGGTCAGTTCGCGGCACACGGCGATCCTGCGCTCCGCGCCGAAGCGGTCGTGGAGGGCCCGGAGCATGGCCTCGAGCCGGTGCGGAGCCTCGAAGAACACCATGGTGCGCCGTTCGCCGTCGAGCTCTGCCAAGCGGGAGCTGCGCTCCCCCGCCTTGCGCGGCAGGAAGCCTTCGAAGCAGAAGCGGTCGGTGGGCAGGCCGGAAAGGGCCAGGGCAGTCAGCACGGCGGACGGGCCGGGCACGGCGGTGACGAACTGGCCTGCCGCCACCGCTGCCTCCACCAGCCGGAAGCCGGGGTCGGAGACGGCGGGCATGCCGGCGTCGCTCACCATCAGGATGGTCTTGCCCGCCTGGACCTGTTCGAGGAGGTCGGCGGTCTTGGTGGCCTCGTTGTGCTCGTGGTAGCTGATGACCCGGCCGGATACCTCGATGCCGAGCGCGTGCACCAGCCGGTGCAGGCGGCGCGTGTCCTCGGCGGCGATCACGTGGGCGGTCTGCAGCAACTCCACCAGGCGGCTTGAGGCGTCGCCGACGTTGCCGATCGGCGTGGCGGCGAGCACGATCCGGCCGCCGCCCGGAACCACAGGCAGGACGCTGGTGCTCAGGGCGTCGCCCGCCGCGGTTTCCTGAAGGCCCTCCGGGGCGGAATCGACGACGTCGGCCTGGGGCTCTGCTTGTTCGCTCACCTGATCAAGCCTACTTGTCCATGCTGGACTGCTGCGCGCTCCGCCCGCAGCCTGCGACGGTAGCATGGGGCAGGTGACAGAGACCTCCGTGCGCCCCGCCGCCCCGGGTTGGCTGGTGCGGCCCGCCGGAGCATTCACTGCCGAGGCCCTCCGTGCGCGGCTGATCGGCGGAATCCAGAGCTGGCGTGACTACCCGCCGTCGCTACGTCTGTGGGTCTGGCTGATTCCCACGATCACCGCGGTGATCGCCGGAATCCTGCGCTTTGTCCGGCTGGACACCCCGCACAGCCTGGTGTTCGACGAGACCTACTACGTCAAGGACGCCTACTCCTACCTGCTGAGCGGCTATGAGCGGAACTGGCCGCAGAAAGCCAACGACACCTTCAAGGCCGGGCACCCCGTCCTGCCCCTGGACACCCCCGAGTATGTGGTGCATCCGCCGGTCGGCAAATGGATGATCGCCTGGGGCATGAGCATCTTCGGCCCGGACAACCCGTTCGGCTGGCGCTTCGCCGCGGCGCTGACGGGAACCCTGTCCGTCTTCCTGGTCTCGCTCATTGCCCTGAAGCTTTTCCGCTCGCATGTGCTGGGCGGGGTGGCCGGGCTGCTGCTCGCCATCGACGGCCACCACCTGGTCATGTCGCGCACGGCCATCCTCGACATCTTCCTGATGTTCTGGCTGCTCGCCGCGTTCGGCGCCCTGCTGATGGACCGCGACGACGGACGGCGCCGGCTGGCTGCCCGGCTCGCCGCGGCCTACCGGCACGGTCCGCCGGCGGCGAGGGCCCTGGTGGCCGGGCCGTTCCTCGGCATGCGGTGGTGGCGGCTCGTGGCCGGCGTCTGCCTTGGCCTCGCGGTGGGCGTGAAGTGGTCAGCCCTGGCCTTCGTGGCAGTATTCGGCCTGTTGACCGTGCTCTGGGACATGAACGCGCGCAGGATCGCGGGGATCCGCAGCTGGGCCAGCGCTGCGGTGCTAAAGGATGGCGTTGCCGCGTTCTTCACGATGATCCCGGTGGCAGCAGCGGTGTACCTTTCCACGTGGACCGGCTGGTTCCTCTCCAAGGACGCGTACTTCCGCGGCTGGGCCGAGAAGCAGCCTGCCTCGGGCTGGGACTGGATTCCGGCCCCGCTCCGCTCCCTTGCCCACTACCACTGGGAGGCCTACAAGTTCCACCAGGGCCTGGGCGCGGACCATCCGTACGAATCGAGCCCGTGGACCTGGCTGGTGATGGGCCGGCCCACGTCCTTCTTCTACGAGTCCCCCAAGCTGGGCAGCGCCGGCTGTGACATCCCGAGTTGCACCACGGCGATCCTTTCCGTGGGCAATCCGGTGGTCTGGTGGGGCGCAACGATCGCCCTCGCGGCTCTGTTGTTCTGGTGGGCCGGGCGCCGCGATTGGCGGGCCGGCGCCATCCTCGCCGGGGTGGCCGCGGGCTACCTGCCGTGGTTCATGTACCCCGAGCGGACCATGTTCTTCTTCTACGCCCTGTCCTTCGAGCCGTTCCTCGTGCTTGCGCTGACGTACGGGCTGGGCCGGATCCTCGGCAAGCCCGGCGATCTCCAGTGGCGGCGGCTCTCCGGCATCTACCTCGTGGCGCTGGTGGTGGTCCTTGCCGTGCTGCTTTCCGCCTACTTCTACCCCGTCTGGACCGCCGAGACCATCAGCTACCAGGAATGGCGGATGCGCATGTGGATGCCGTCCTGGATCTAGCGTTAACCAACTTCGGGGCCCGCGTGGGGGCCGGTTACGCTACGCCTTCGCCCCGCGGGCGACGTCGCTTTCTTTCGCTCCGGCGTCGGCGGCTTCCTCGCCGTTGTCGGCCCCGCCCTCGGTGCCTTTGCGGGGCTGCAGGCCACGACGGCGGCGGGTCGGCCAGGTGAAGATCAACGTGAGCAGGGCCGCCACGAAGACCAACCCGGCGATGGCGATGCCCGCATCCATCCAGAACTGCCCCGGGAACAGGCGGATCAGGGTGTCTTCAAGGGCGAAAGTCCACGTGCCGTTGGCGAAGAAGATCCGGTGGAATTCGGTGAAGAACTGCTGCCAACCGAGCACGCCGAGGGTGCCCAGCGCCAGGATGACCACCAGCGTGGCGATGGACCCGGCAAACAGACCGCGGCGGATTCCGCCGGTGCTGCGCTTGCGCAGGTACAGCATGGCGATGATCCCGATGACTACCATCAGGGCCGCCGCTCCGAACGCGGAAAGCATCACGAGCTTCACGTCCGCCATGTGGGCCACTTCGCTGTCCTTGAACAGCTTGGTGCCGTCCTCGCGGACCAATTCGCCGAGGTAGCGCGGGCCGGCCCAGTTGCTGAGGTAGTCCACGGCGTAGGAGCCGTAGCTCATCCGGTCATCGGTGCTGAAGCCGTACCCGTCACCCGGGAATCCCGGGCGGTTGTACTCCACCCACAGGAACAGCGGACTGGTGACGGCCCTGATGGCCAGGACCAGCAGCACCACGGGGTAGAACACGGCCAGGAGCACCTGGAAGATGCGCGGCGTCACCGGTTTGGCGTTGGCAGCCAGTTCGCGTTCGGCGTTGCGGCGCTCCACTTCCGCTTCGGGCGGCCGGACCTGGAGGGCCGACGTCGGAAGCGGCTCGGCGAAGAGTGCCGGTTGCGGTTCGGTCCCGGCAGCTTCGGCGGCCTTGCGGTCGGCGCGGGTTTCAGGCTGCTTCGCGGGCGTCCGGCCGGCCTGGACGGGAGCGGCGGGCGCCGCGGGCCGGGTAGCGTCGGCGGGCTTGGCCGCTTGTGCCGACTTGGCCGCTTGAGCGGGCTTCGCGGTGTCGCCCGGGTCTGAGGCGTCGCCCGGCTTGGCGGACTGCGCGGGGGCAGCGGGCGAAACGGACGGCGCCTTTCCGGGCGCTGACTGGGCGGCAGCCGGTTTCATCCACTCGAAAGCCGGCTCGCCGTCGTCGTCGATATCCACGTCCGGCTCACTGGGGTTCGGGGTTTTGTCACTCACGTCGCTTCACTTCCGTCGGGTTCGCATGCTGGCGTAAAACAGGTCGCCGGCAATATTCTCTGTATTCGAGCCTACCGTCAGGCCTTGTGCCGGGGCGACGAGCCACCCCGGCCGGAACCGGAATCCAGTGCGTCCGTCAGGCGGCGATCGCCCGGTATCCGGCGTCCTTGCTGTCGAGGTCGCCGGTGGAACCGGCACGGAAGGCCCGCCCGCCGAGCACCAGCGTGTACACCCAATAGGCGGCGAGGACCAGGGCACCGATCAGGAGTTTCGCCCAGACCGGGAGCGGGCTCGGCGTCACGAAAGCTTCGACCAGCCCGGAAATGAACAGCACGGCCACCAGCCCCAAGGCCACGGTGATCAGGGAACGGCCTTCGTCGGCCACGGCCTGGATGCGCCGCCGCGGTCCCGGCGACACCATGGCCCAGAAGATCTTCAGCCCCGCCGCGGAGGCGATGAAGACCGCGGTGAGCTCCATGAGGCCATGCGGGAGGATGTAGCTGAAGAACACGTCCAGCTTGCCCGTGGCCGCGAAGAGCCCGGCGGCGATGCCTACGCCCTGGGCGTTCGCCACGAGCATCATCGGCACCCAGAACCCGGTGATTCCCAGGGCGACGGCCTGCGCACCGATCCAGGCGTTGTTGGTCCACACCGCGCCGGCGAAGGAAGCAGCCGGGTTTTCGGAGTAGTAGTCGATGAACTCCTCGTCCACGTAGCGCTTCAACTGGGCATTGCTGCCGAGGGCGCGCAGTGCCTCCGGGGACGTCCCGATCCACAAGGCATACGCGGCCCCGACGAGGCAGAAAAAGACCCCGCACCACAGCGTCATCCACCGCAGGCGGTAGAACGCGGCGGGCAGGGAGACCACGAAGAACGTGGCAAGGTCCTCCATGAAGTTCGAGCGGGCCCCGGTGAACCGGGTCCGGGCCTGCGCCAACGTGGCAGACAACGACGCGGACAATGCCCCTTCCGGCGCCACCGAGCGGATCAGCGACAAGTGCGACGACGCCGCCTGGTACAGCTTCAGGAGTTCGTCAGCTTCGTCGCCGCTCAGCCGGCCCTGATGCGCCAGGGCGTGCAGGCGCGCCCATTTGGCAGAATGCACCGCGGAAAAGGCGTCGATATCCACGGCACTACCCTAACCCCCTGCCGCCATTGACGGGGGCCTAAACTCTGAAGACAAGCAATCACAGTTGGGGGCATCCGTGAGTTCCATCATTACCGGCGAAGCAGTGGTCCTTGAACTCCGGCCTGCGTCCTTCGCTGCCCGCGCGCTCGGCCTGATCCTGGACCTGCTGGTGTACTTCGTGCTCCTGATGCTCGTGATGCTGCTTGTCGGCAGCCTGCTCCCGGACCTGGACCAGGCTGCGGGACGGACGATGATCCTCTTCAACGTGGTGTTGTGCCTGGTGATTGTCCCGGTGGCAGTCGAGACCCTGAGCCGCGGCCGCTCGGTGGGCAAGCTCGCCGTCGGCCTGCGGATCGTGCGCGACGACGGCGGTTCCATCCGCTTCAGGCACGCCGTGATCCGCGGGCTGATCGGATTCCTCGAAATCTTCCTGACGCTCGGCGGCCTGGCCGTGGCGGTTGCCCTGTTCAACGACAAATCGAAGAGGCTCGGCGACATTGTGGCCGGAACTTATGCGCTCCGCCAGCGCGTGCAGGACGAGGTGAAGGTGTTCCCGTTCGCCCCGCCGTACTTGCAAGGATGGGTGGCCATGGCCGACATCGGCCGGATCCCCGATGGGGTAGCCCGGCGGGCCAACCAGTTCGTGCAGCAAGCACCGAGGATGGCTCCGGCGTCGCGCATCAACATGGCCATGTCCCTCGCCACGGAACTGTCCGCACACGTGGCTCCCCCACCGCCGCTGGGAACGCTCCCGGAAGACTACCTGTGGGCGGTGCTGGGCGAGCGGCGGAACCGTGACTTGGGAAGGCTCGCGCGCGCCGCGGAACGCAGCAGAATGATCGGCGAACGCCTGGCCCGCACGCCGTTCAGCTGATCAGCCCCCGGTCCGATCAGCGGTGGGCGTACGAGGCCCATGGGATGTTCCAGTCTCCGAAGCCCTCCAGCGGCTCCACCGCGGGTGCCCCGGTGTTCAGCACCTGGACGAGGTCGCCGGTCCGCATGTTGTTGAAGAACCAAGTGGCGTCCGCCGGGAGCAGGCCCACGCAGCCGTGCGACACGTTAACCGAACCCACGTAGGCGTAGGCGGACGGAAGTGCCTGGTGCACGTACACGCCTGAGTTGGTCAGGCGGTTGGCACGTTCAACGGTCAGGGGCGGGTAGTAACCCTTGTCGCCGGGCTTGAGGCCGATGCTGCCGGCGTTGAACTTCGAGTAGCGCTGCTGCTCCATGATCACCGCATAGCCGGTGGGTGACAGCCAGTCAGGACCCCCGAGCGTGACCGGTGCCGTGTGGACCAGGGCTCCGTTGATGTACACCTTCATGGTCTTGGTGATGTCGTCGACCACGGCGATGCGCTGCGGGCCGGTGGTGTAGGAAACCTTGACATTCGAGTTGCCGATCATCCCGTTGCCGAACTCTTTGCCGAACAGGGCCAGGTCAACGGTGACCTTGGTGCCCGATGCCCAGAACTTCTGCGGACGGATGCGAACCTTCTGGTCGGAGTACCAGCGCCAGGCCACCTTCTGCTTGGAGGACACCGTGATCTTGACGGCCTTTTCCATCGCGGCCTTGTTCAGGACCGGCTCGCTGAAGTTGATCTCGATCGGCTGGCCGGAGCCCATGACCGATCCGTTCATCGGGTACACCGAAGCGTCGGCTTCGTTCGGTGTGGAGACCGTGGTGAAAGACTGCGTCTTCTTGGTTTCCCGGCCGGCGCCGTCCACCACGGTGAAGGAGTAGTTGTACTTCGTGTCGAACTCCAGCGGCTCCAGCGTGCTCCAGGTGCTGCCGTCGGCGCTGACGCTGCCCTTCACCGACGTGCCGCCGTCGGCCGGGACCAGGACGACGTCCTTGACGGTGCCGTTCACTGCCTTGACGGTCGGCCCGACGGCGGGGTTCACTTCGCGTGCGCCGTCCAAGGGGGTGATGCCCAGTTCCACGGCCTTGACGACGCCGGAGGCGAGGCCGGGTTCGCTGCGCTGCGGGGAGCCCGCTTCGGATTCGGGAGCGTGGTCGAGCCACGCTGGCGCCGTCGCGACGCCGATCCCGCCGGCCGCGACCAGGGCACAGATTCCGGCGATCGCCAGGATCTTTCCGGTACGGCGTTTCGACCTGTCCCGCATGTTCCGTCTCCTACATCCCCAAATGCAGCCCGGCATCGAAACGGGCCTGTCAAAGTAACCAGCCAATTCTAGCCGCGCCACGGGGCGGCAAACAGCAAGGCGCGGGTTGCATGACACAACCCGCGCCCGGTTACGGCAAGCGGCCCCAGGCCGGCGTTGCCGTCAGTAGCGGTAGTGCTCCGGCTTGTACGGGCCGGCGACATCGAGGTCCAGGTATTCGGCCTGTTCCTTGCTGAGTTCGGTCAGTTCGACGCCGAGCGCGTCCAGGTGCAGGCGGGCCACCTTCTCGTCGAGGATCTTCGGCAGCACGTAGACCTGGTTGTCGTATTCGCGTTCGCCTTCGGGCTGGTCCCGCTTGGTCCACAGCTCGATCTGGGCGATGGTCTGGTTGGCGAAGGAGTTGCTCATCACGAACGAGGGGTGCCCGGTGGCGTTGCCCAGGTTCAGGAGGCGGCCTTCGGAGAGCACGATGATGGAGCGCGCGGTGCCGGTGCCGGCGTCGAAGACCCACTCGTGGACCTGCGGCTTGATCTCGACCTTCGTGACGCCGTCCACCTTGGCCAGGCCGGCCATGTCGATTTCGTTGTCGAAGTGGCCGATGTTGCCCACGATCGCCTTGTTCTTCATGCGCACCATGTCCTCGGCCATGATGACGTCCTTGTTGCCCGTGGTGGTGATGAAGATGTCACCCTGTTCCAGCACGGTTTCCAGGCGCGCCACCTGGTAGCCGTCCATGGCGGCCTGCAGCGCGCAGATGGGGTCGATTTCGGTGACGATCACGCGGGCGCCCTGGCCGCGCAGCGCCTCGGCAGCGCCCTTGCCGACGTCGCCGTAGCCGCAGACGACGGCGACCTTGCCGCCGATCAGCACGTCGGTGGCGCGGTTAAGGCCGTCCGGCAGGGAGTGGCGGATGCCGTACTTGTTGTCGAACTTGCTCTTGGTGACGGAGTCGTTGACGTTGATCGCCGGGAAGAGCAGCTTGCCCTGTTCGGCGAGCTGGTAGAGGCGGTGAACACCGGTGGTGGTTTCTTCGCTGACGCCGCGGATGCCGGCCGCGATGCGGGTCCACTTCTGCGGGTCCCGGGCGAGGGAGGCGCGGAGCACACCGAGGATCAGCGCGTACTCTTCCGGATCGCCGTCGGTGGCTTCCGGGACGGCACCGGCGGCTTCGAACTCGACGCCCTTGTGCAGCAGCAGCGTGGCGTCGCCGCCGTCGTCGAGGATCATGTTGGGGCCCAGCTCCGGGTTGACGTCGGCACCGGGCCAGGTGAGGATCTGCTCCGCGGTCCACCAGTACTCGTCCAGGGTTTCGCCCTTCCAAGCGAAGACCGGCACACCCTGCGGGTTCTCCGGGGTGCCGTTGCCGACGACGACGGCGGCGGCGGCTTCGTCCTGGGTGGAGAAGATGTTGCACGAGGCCCAGCGGATCTCCGCGCCCAGGGCCGTCAGGGTCTCGATCAGCACGGCGGTCTGCACGGTCATGTGCAGCGATCCTGCGATCCGGGCGCCCTTGAGCGGCTGGCTCGGGCCGAATTCGGCGCGCAGGGACATCAGGCCCGGCATTTCATGTTCGGCGAGGCGGATCTGGTGGCGGCCCGCCTCGGCCAGCGAAAGGTCGGCAACCTTGAAGTCGAAAGTCATGGATGTCCTTAGATAGAACCGGTAAACGGCGGGCGGTCAGGCTTTGCGGGGAGCGTCGTGCTGGTCGGAGGCGGCGGCGTCGGCCGCGGCGAGCAGCTCCGGCGGGAGCAGCAACGGGATGCCGTCCTGGATGCTGTAGCGGGGCTTGCTGCCCGTGGAGTCTGCCTCGGCTGCTACCAGTTCCTCGCCTTCCTGGACCAGCGCGGAACCGGTGACCGGGCAACGCAGAATGGACAACAGTTCAGGACTGACCTTTGGCATGGTTGTAGCTCCCTGGATGGCACCGTCTCATGGTGCCGGTGGCGGACCGGATGTGCAGCTTCCAGCGTACAGCCCGGCAACCGGGGGGACGATTGACTTTACGCCTCAGGAAGGCTCACGCAGGATGCGCAGGTGCCCGCGCCGCGTACCCTCCACGGGCGGAGGCTCGACGGCGGGCCGTGCGGTCCGTGGTTCGGACACCTCGGGCACCGCCGCGGCTTCGCGGACGGCGTTCGCCAGGGCCAGCAGGTCGTCGGGGCCGGGCTCGGGTGGGGTGGAGGGCATCGCGAGCCGCAGCACTTCCCAGCCGCGTGGCACCGTCAGAGAGCCGGCGTGCTGGGTGCAGAGATCGTAGGAGTGGGGTTCGGCGTACATCGCCAGCGGCCCCAGTACGGCCGTGGATTCGGCATAAACGTACGTCAGCGTGGCCACCGCGGACTGGCGGCAGGCTGACCTGGAACATTGGCGAATAGCACCCACAACATCCCAGATTAGCGGGTGGATGCCGGCACTCGGCGCATTGGCCGCCGCACTCGCATTATGTCGCGTGCCTTGACAGCGCCCCCGGCGGCGAGGGCCCCGAAATGAAGCGGAGCGAGATTTGGGAGCCGCCGGGGACTAAAGTCGGTATATGCAGTCACAGCACCACAGTCCGGGGTTCACCATCAGCCTGGGCGAGGCCGGCGGCAGTTCGTCCGGCGCCCCGGTGCGCAGCTTCAGGCAGCGCCGGCGGAACCGCCACGGCCGGGGACAGCGCGGCGAAGTCATGCTTCCCACCCTTCCGGGCTACCGCAGCAGGGCCGAACGCTTCGACGACCTGGTCCTGGATTCGGCCGAACGGCTCCAGGACATGTGGGGCCAGCAGCTGAGCGGCGTCTCCTTCGCCGTGGAGGAAATCCCGCCGAACCTGGAGCAGCTGGTAGCCGAGGGCGGAGCCGCTCCCCTGGGCGCCTGCAGCCGGGGCACCGGGAAGGAAGGTCCACTCATCACCGTGTACCGCCGCGTGGTGGAGCACACCGCGGGCGGCCGGGAGGAACTGCAGGACCTCATCCATGACGTCGTGGTGGAATACACTGCCGAGTACTTGGGCGTCCCGCCGGAATCCTTGGATCCGGTGTACCGCCGGCGCTACCAGTAAGCGGCCGCGGCCCCCACACCTCCGGCTCAGTACCCCAGCGTTACCGCAACCTTCTCGTGCCCCAGCGCCCCCTGCTGGATGGCCACCGTCGAGATCCCGGCTCCGTCCTTCTCGCCAAGGAGCACGGCCCCGTACGCCGGGTCGCCCGAGGCGGCCACGACATAGCCGATCACGCCCGGCCCCTTGTCCTTGGACGGAACGCCGATCACCGTCGTCGTTCCTCCAGCAATGTCCACTGACTCGGTCTTGCCGAGCTTCCCGTCGGCTGTCACCGGGGTGTAGCTCACCGTGGCACGGCCGTCGGGGACGCCGAAACTGAGGAAGCGGACCCCGTCCTCGGGCACGGCCACGATGTGCTGGCTGCCGAGCCGGACGGCGGCCGGCGACCAGGCGAAGTCCATCGGCGCGGATTCGCGCGGGTTCCCCAGCAACCGTGCGGCCGCCGCGAAGGGCACGTCCGAGCTGGCGCTCACCGTGTAGGTTCCTGCGGGCACGCCGGTCAGGGGAATCTCCGTGACCGCGCCTGCCTTGGCGGTGACCGCTCCCCCGCCGGGCAGGGATTGCTGGCCGTTCGCCCCGAAGAGCTTGATATCCAGCACGGCGTCGGCAGCCCCGGGGACCGTGACTTCAAGGGCTGGAACGGCGTCGGCGAAACCGCTCCTGCTGCTGAGCGCCTTGATGGTCTTCGGATCCTGGACGACCACGGCGGTCATGACCTGGGAGTCCGCCGGGTCCGCGCCGGGTGCGAGGTGTTCCACTCCGCCGGAGACCAGGCCGCGCAGCACACTCTGCTGGACGGTCGCAGCCACGGGGCCGCCGCTGCTGCGCACGTGCAGGGACAGGTTCCCTTCATCCGAGGCGAGGCCAGCGAGGTTGATGGTGCGGCTGCTGTGCGGGGAAACGAGGAGCCCGCGGCTACCGGGCGACTGGATCCGGCCCTTCGCGCCGAGGAGTTCCAGGTTGACCGTGGCCGGCGTCCCAGAGGCGTTGCTGAGGTTCAGCAGCGCTGTGCGGCCCAGGGTGGTGTCGGCGCCGAGGAGCCAGAAGTCGTTGGAGGGCTGCTGGCATTGGGCGGTGGCGAGGCCGCGCAGGTCGCCGTCCGACGCTGAATAGCTCCCGACGGCGGCCATGGCCGCCTGCTGGTTCGCGCTGGGTTCTGCGTTGAGCACTGTGATCTTCCCCGCGGATTGCGCCACCGTTGCGGCTTTGAGGGCGGGCGGTCCCGGGGCGGGCGCAGGGGTTTCCTTCGGCGCTTCCGAGACGGTCCTGGCGCCGCTGCCGTCGATGGCCGCCACCCGGCTTCCTGGCAGGGCTCCCGTGGCGTCACTGAGCACCAGGGCGTCCAGGCTGTTCTTCGCCGTCCGGGAAACGGGGCTGAACTGAGCGTCGGTGCCGGCCGTCCCCTCGGGCAGCACGGCGGGGCCGGGGCACACCATGGTGCTGCGGCCGGCGGGGACGTCCGAGAGGCCCGCCTCCAGGGTCCGGGTCCCGGCCGGGCCCGGGAGGACCGCCGAGGCGGACACCACGCCGGCTCCCGCGGCAAGGAGGACGCCCGCGGACAGCAGGCCGGTGACGATTCCGCGGCTCTGCCGCTTCGATCCGGACTTCTTCGCGGACGTCTTCTTGGCCGGTGCCTTCTTGCGTGGCTGCTTGGCGGCGCCGCTGGCCTGGGTGCTCTCGTCGTTAGACACTGCTGCGCTCCTTGGAGAGGGACTGCGCTTCCCGGCGCTTGTCCGGAAGGGTCCGGGCGGGTTTCGGGCGCCGGGCGGGCATCGGGATGGCCAGGAGGGCGGTCAGGCCGATCACCACCGCCTGCAGGACACCTAGCAACGGCTCCCAGGGACTGACGTAGCGGACTTCGAGGTCACCGCCGCGTGCCGGCAGGGTAAACGACTGGGCCCAGCCCGAGGTGGTGGCCGTGAGGCGGCGCCCGTCCAGCCATGCGCTCCACCCGGGGTCGAAACGTTCGGCAAGGACCAGCTTACGGCCGGCGGCTCCGTCCGGAACCGTCGCGTCCACGTTGTTGCCCGACGACGGCAGCAGCGCCGTGACGGTGCCCTTGCCGTCGATGATGCGTACCCTGTGCGCTGCCTCGGCGTCCTTCGCGGCGGCGTCGCTCAGCGGGGTGATCCGCCACAGCCAGCCGGCGTCGGTCTGGCCGACGGCGACCAGTCCGGGAACGGCGTCGATCCTGTTCGCGGTCAGCTGCGCTGCGGCGTCGGTGGCCTTCAGGACCACGAAGCCCGTGCCGAGCTGTTCAAGGGCCGGCCGCGGGTCCACGCCGGTGCCGGCCACGATGGTGGCGACGGCGGTCCGGATCGAGGCCGTGGCCGCATCGTCCCCGCGGATCTGCTCTTTTCCGGGTGCGCCGCTGATCGGATTGGCTGCCGCGATGGCGGACAGCGAGTCGAGCGTGGTTCCGGCGCCGCGCATCAGGGCCGAGCCGTAGCCACCCTGGTCGTCGGGCGTGATGACGAGGGTGTTGCTCTGCTCCGGTCCCTGGCCGTGGTCGACGGCGGTGGCCGGGAGCGTGCGGTCAACGGCGGCGTGGACCAAGGGCTCGGTGCCGAGTGCGCCCTGGGCATACCCGGTGTCCGCGACGGGCAGGGCGTTCTGCGTGGCCCACACTGTCATGCCGGCCAGCGGACCGACCACCAGCAGGGTGGTCGCGAGGCCGGAAAGCCAAGGAAGCACCGTGGCGCGCCGGTTTCCGTCCGCACGGCGGCGGGACCGGCCCGCGTAGCGCAGCAGGTTTTCCGCTCCGATCATGGCCGCGCCCAGCAAGGCGCATACCGCGGCCGAGACAGCGGGACCGCTGAAGGGCGTGACGAGAGTGTTGCCCGCAAGTGCCGTGGCCACATGGGCCGAGGTCCAGGACCAGGCCAGCATCAGGACCGCGGCAAGCCACAGCATGCGGGTCACCCGGGTCCGGCGGCCCGGAACGAAGAGTGCGGCGACGGCCAGGATCAGCAGCGGTCCGCCGACCAGCAGGGCCAGCAGCAGCGCCCACGGCACGCCGGAGGGACCGAACACCGGAAGGTTCGCCAGGCCGCCGTCGGGCGCGAAGCCAAGCGGCTGGCCCAGCAGCTGCTGCCACAGCGGGGCCGCGTCCGAACCGAGCGGCACGCCGGGATCAGCCAGCAGCGCGCGGGGGCGCTCCAGCACAGAGATCACGAACGGCAGGAACAGCACGACGGCGGGAAGCAGTGCCCACCAGATGGTCCGGCCGCGGCGGCCCAGGGAGATCCCGCAGAAAACAATCAGGAGTGCCAGCGGCAGGAACAGCGACGGCGCCGAGGCGGTCACGACGGCGAGCACCAGTCCCGCGGCGGCCGCGGCCGTCCAGGAAGGGTTGCCGTTGCTGCCGGGCTTTGCGGGGAGCACCTTCGCAGGGAGGGCTGCCGTGCCCTTGGCTGCCGCAGCCTGGCTGTGCTTGCCGGCCGCCGCGCCGCGGCCACGGGCCGAGCCGGTGGCCCGGAGCAGTGCCAGGATGAGCAGGGGCATCATGACGTGGGCCAGGAGGGCTCCTGCCCGTCCCTGATTCAGGGCCACCTGCAGCGCCGGGGCAGCGGCCCACAAAAGTGCTGCGATGAAGCGGAAGCGGCGCAGCCCGGTCAGGGCGCCGGCGGCGAACCAGGCGCCGATCGCGGAGAGCGGCATGGCAAGCAGCAGCAGCCAGGACAGTGCCGCGTTTCCGTCGCCGCCGCCGATCACGGACAGCAGCCAGAGAACGTAGCCGAAGGGATCGCCGTGGCCGGGCAGTCCCGGGCCGAGGCTGATCCACCAGCTTGAGGCGGTGCGCCAGATCGCCGCGGGATCCGCAGAAAGCGGAAGCAGGCCGCCGCCGTCGACCTTGGACGCGCCGAACACGCCCAGCAGGCCCGCCACCGATGCCGCAAGGGCGAGGAATGCGGCGGTGACGGCACCGGTGCCGATCCAGCCGCGGTCCTTGGTGACGAGGGCGGCAAAGTCGTCGCCGGCGTCGCCGGTGGGTTCGCTGTTCAGCAGGTCCGCGGACAGCCGTTCGGGCTGGAAGTCCTCGTCCTCGTCGACGCCCACGGTTTCCACCAGGGAACGCCGGTGCGCCCAGACTTCGCGGCGGGATGTCTGGAGGCCGCGGATCACGGAGCGGCGGACCTTGCGGGTCTGCGCGGCGACCCGGCGGCCCCGGAGCATGGCAGCGGGCCGGACCAGGGCGGCCAGCGTGGCGCCCAGCTGGGACAGGCCGCGGCCGGGTTCCTTGACCAGGATGCTCAGGACAAAACGCAGGACGCTGCCGAGCAGCGCCCCTACCGCATGCACGGGCACCGCCCACGCCGGGCAATGTTTGAGCCGGAGATGGATCTGCGCCTTCCGCGCGGCCACCGGGATGGCAAGGCCTTCCGGGCGCGCGTCGACGTGGAACATCCGGGCCGTCGGCACCACCACCACGCGGTTCCCGGCCAGCCAGTTGCGCCAGCAGAGATCCACGTCGTCGCCGACGCCGGGCAGGGCGGGATCGAAGCCCTGCAGCTGTTCCCAGACGTCCCGGCGGACGAGCATGCCGGCGGAGTTGACCGCGAAGGTGTCGGTACGGCCGTCGTACTGGCCCTGGTCGAGTTCGTCGGCGTCGATGAGGGTCAGCCGCTCGGCCCAGCGGCTGGTGGACAGGCCGGCGTCGATCAGGCGCCGCTCGGCGTCCCAGTCCAGCTGCTTGCAGCCGGCCACCGTGACGGAGGGCGCGCGTTCGACGGCGTGCAGCAGCTCGGCCAGCGCGTTTGGTGCCGGGGCGGCGTCGTCATGCAGGAGCCAGATCCACTCGGAACTGGCTCCCTTGGCCGGGGCGAGGGCCGCGAGGCCCTCCTTGACGGCACCGCCGAAGCCGGACTTCGGATGGCTGGAGGAGGTGACATTGGCCTTGCCCAGTGCCCGCTCCAGCAGTGCTGCCGAGTTATCGTGCGAACCTGCATCAACGCCAATGGCGGCATCTGCCGGACGCGTCTGGTCCAGCAGAGCCGCCAAGGTCCTGGGGAGATAGCTAGCACCGTTGTGGGAGACCACAACGGCAGTAACGTGTACTGCTTCGAGAATCAGACTGCTCGCTTCCTCAACCGCCGGCGCTCCCGCTCGGAGAGGCCGCCCCAGATGCCAAACCGTTCATCGTTGGCCAGGGCATATTCCAGGCACTGTGCGCGGACGTTGCAGGCTCCGCAGACCTTCTTCGCGTCGCGGGTCGAGCCGCCCTTTTCGGGGAAGAACGCCTCCGGGTCGGTCTGGGCGCACAATGCGTCCCCCTGCCATCCCAGCTCGCCTTCGTCGTCGAAGTCTGCCAGGCCGGGGAGCCCTATCCACACAGGCTGGGCAGGTGCGCCGGCCGGGCGGTGGAAATCCATGGGCGGGTCATCGAGGCCGTCGGCGGAATCGTCGTCGCCGAGCAGGGCCTCGTTTTCGTGTGCTTCGTGTTCGGCCAGCAGGGCCGTCGCCTGGTCCTCGAGCGATTCCCGTGTGGCTTCGTGGTACCGCTCTGCCGCGGCAGGATCAGCAGGATCCACGTACCAATCGCCCGGCACTTCCCTCGAGCGGTACTTCACCGACGCAATTTCTGCGACGGCTGCATCTTCCTGGATTCTCAACGCTTGCCCCATGGCGTTCCCTCCTGATGTTGCAGCCGCTGCTTGAATGGTCAGGTACTCGGTGGTGTACGCAATAACTGCGCAGCGGCGATTGATTACTAATTACACGCGTGTAACTACCGGGGCGTCAAGCCGCGCCGGGATAATAATCACCACATGGCCCCTTCGGGCGCCGCGCCACGCCCGGGAATTTTCCCGCCCGATCCGCATGGCGCCGGGAAAGCGGAAGCGGAATTCCACTTAGTCTGAACATTCGTTGAATTTCCGCGGATGGCGGAAATTCACCGCGCAGCTATTCAGGCACCTGGGGTGGTACAAATCACAGCACCGCGCGGCCGTCATCTGCCCGCGCGCGCCCGACTACCCCGTGGGAAGATTTAGCCATGAGCATCCCGGCAATGAATCTAATGACTGCGCTCCGCTCCGGCCACGCCACCTCGCCCCGCCTTACTTGGTATGGCCCCGATGCCGAACGGATCGAGCTGTCCGGCCGCGTGCTGGACAACTGGGTGGCGAAGACGGCCAACCTCCTCCAGGACGAACTCGACGCCGGGCCCGGCATTTCGCTGCGCCTGGAACTGCCGGCGCACTGGAAGTCGCTCGTGTGGGCGCTTGCCGCCTGGCAGCTGGGCATGGAGCTCGTGCTCGACGGCGGCCCGGCGGACTTGCTTGCGACGTCCAGTCCCGGGGACAACGGTTCCGGCGACGCCGGTGACGGAGCCGCCGCGGATTTTGACGCCGTCGTCGCCGTCCCGCTGGCCGCACTGGCCATGCGCTGGCCGGGGACGCTGCCGCCCGGAGTCCTGGACTACGCGGCGGAAGTGCGCTCCCACGGAGACGTGTTCATGCCCTATGCGGAAGCGGAGCCGGGACTGTCGGCGCTGCGCCTGCCCGGCCGCGGATTCAGCCACGGCGAACTGCTGACGGGGTTCGCCACCTCAGCGCCGGATGCAGGCGGCGAAGGGACGGACGCCGGCCACGATGAAGGCTCCCGCATCCTGGTCCGTGCGGGCGACGGTCTGGATGCCGCGCTGGCCGAGGCGCTGGGCTGCTGGGACCGGGGCGGCTCGATCGTGCTGGTCCACCCCGAGGTCGAGGTGACCGAGCACCTTCTGCAGAACGAGCGGGTCAGCGGCGCTTAAGCGATTCCGGATCGCCGGCCTGGCCCGTTTCGGCTTGGCCGGCACCGGATGCGCCCGAAACGGATTTGTCCGCTTCGCGCTGGGCCGCCAAGGCCTTGGATGCCTTGTGGTGGAGTTCGATGAGCTCGTGGTCATGCGAGAACTCCGGCTCTTCGTCGAGTTCCTGGTTGAACACCAGGAAGCGGTAGGCGAAGAAACGCACCACGGTGGCCACGAGGATGCCGAAGACGCCGGCGGCAAACAGCAGGTTTTTGTCGGTGATGTGCAGCCAGTAGTTCGCGATGAACGTGAACCCGGTGGAAATGCCGATGCCGATGCCGTTGATGACGGCGAACATCACGAATTCGCGCACCACGTTGTCCTGCCGGCGGTGGCGGAAGGTCCAGAAACGGTTGGCAACCCAGGAGAAGACCGTGGCCAGGAGTGCGCCGACGAAACGGGCCTTGGACGGGCTGTCGGACATCGGACCGTGCATCAGGTAGTACGTGAGCCCGTTGTCGATGACGAACGCCACACCGCCGACAGCGCCGAACTTGGCTACCTCGCGCCAAAAGAGCGAGGCAAAGCCGCGAATGCGATCTGCAAGTGTGTTGATCATGACCCTCCAAGGCCTGGTGAAATGGGGCCGACGGGCCGAACCACCATTTTAGCGCCGTTTCCTTGGAGCTGGCTGCAGGGAAGGCTGCCGCCAACCCTCCTCCGGCTGCCGTCCGGGCGCTTTCCGGCGGCTTTCACGCCCGCAAACGGGCTCTTCGGGCGGCATGGAATCCCGTATATGGCCCGCTGTTCGGTAGGCTGAACCCTGTGACTTTTCCTGTTATTGGCGTTGTTGGCGGCGGCCAGCTCGCACGAATGATGGCCCCGGCAGCGACTGCCCTCGGTTTCGAGCTCCGCGTTCTCGCCGAAGGCGAGGACGTCTCCGCGGCCCGCGCGGTAGCCACGGCACCGGTGGGCGACTACAAGGACCTGGACGCACTCCTTGAGTTCGCCAAGGGCCTGGACGTGATGACCTTCGACCACGAGCACGTCCCCACCGACCACCTGCGGGCGCTCATCGACGCCGGCGTCAACGTCCAGCCGGGCCCGGATGCCTTGGTACATGCCCAGGACAAACTGGTCATGCGTGCTGCCATCGACCGCCTCGGCCTGCCCAACCCGGCCTGGGCCGCGGTGCGCACCATCTCCGAGCTGGTGGACTTCGGCACCGAAACCGGCTGGCCAGTAGTCCTGAAGACCCCGCGCGGCGGCTACGACGGCAAGGGCGTGCGCATCGTGCACTCCCCCGCCGAGGCCGAAGAGACCGCCGGTTGGTTCGAGGCCATGAGCCCGCTGCTGGCCGAAGCGAAGGTTGACTTCAGCCGCGAACTGTCCGCGCTGGTGGCCAGGACTCCCGGCGGCGAATCGCGCGCCTGGCCGGTGGCCCACACCATCCAGGTGGACGGCGTCTGCGACGAGGTCATCGCGCCCGCGCAGGACATCCCCGTGGAGGTGGCAGCGGCCGCCGAAGAGGCCGCGCTGCGGATCGCCGAAGAGCTCGGCGTCACCGGCGTCATGGCCGCCGAACTCTTCGAAACTCCGGGAGTCGGCGTCGGCTTCCTCATCAACGAACTCGCCATGCGCCCGCACAACACGGGCCACTGGACCCAGGACGGCTCGGTCACCAGCCAGTTCGAACAGCACCTGCGCGCGGTCCTGGACCTCCCGCTGGGCTCCACCGACGTGCTGGGCTCGGTGGCCGTGATGAAGAACTTCCTGGGCGGGGACAACGAGGACCTGTTCAGCGCCTACCCGCAGGCACTGGCCTACGAGCCCGCCGCGAAGGTGCACTGCTACGGCAAGTCCGTGCGGGCCGGGCGCAAGATCGGCCACGTCAACCTCGTTGGCGATTCCGTCTTCGAGATCGACAACCTCCGCCACCGCGCCACCGTGGTGGCCGGCATCATCCGCGACGGCCGCGTGCCGGCAGAATTCCCCGAGGAGACCGCATGAGCGCACAGAACGCCGCCCCGATCGTAGGCCTCGTGATGGGCTCGGACTCCGACTGGCCCGTCATGGAAGCCGCTGCCGACGCCCTCGCCGAATTCGGCATCCCCTTCGAGGCCGACGTCGTCTCCGCGCACCGGATGCCCACCGAAATGATCCGCTACGGCCAGACCGCCCACGAGCGCGGCATCCGCGTGATCATCGCCGGCGCCGGCGGTGCCGCGCACCTGCCGGGCATGCTCGCCTCCGTCACCCCCCTGCCGGTGATCGGCGTGCCGGTGCCGCTGAAGACCCTGGACGGCATGGACTCGCTGCTGTCCATCGTGCAGATGCCTGCCGGCGTACCGGTGGCCACCGTGTCGATCGGCGGCGCGCGCAACGCCGGACTGCTCGCCGTGCGCATGCTGGCATCCGGCAGCGACGAACTGGCCGTCCGCCTGCAGGGTGAGCTCCTCGACTTCGCACAGGAACTGAACAACGTGGCTTCGGCCAAGGGCGCCAAGCTGCGTGACAAGGTGGCAGAAGTCTTCTCCCAGGACAACGTTTCCGCCCGGAGCAGCCGCTAAGGGAGGCCGCGCCGATGACAAGGAGCCAGACGAGCAGCCAGTCCAGGCCCGGGGAACACCAGAACACCACCGCACTCACCGATCCGGTCCGGTTTCCGGCCTCCGCGAGCGCGCCGGTGCGGACCAAGCGCGCCTTCGTCCTGCTCCTGATGACGCTGCTCCTGCCGGGCAGCGCCCAACTGGTGGCAGGTGACCGCAGGCTGGGCAGGATCGCCCTCCGGGCGACGTTCACGGTCTGGGCCCTGGCCCTGCTGATGCTGGTGCTGGCCTTGTTCAACCGCTCCCTGCTGCTGGCGCTGCTCACGCATCCCGTGGCCTCGCTGGTGCTGATCGTGTTCCTGCTCGCCCTCGCAGCAGGCTGGGCCCTGCTGTTCGTGAACACCTTCCGGATCATCCGGCCGGTGCTGCTGGCCCCCGGCATGCGGCCGATTGTCGCCGTCGCGCTGGTGTTCTCCCTGGTGATCGGCAGCGGATCCCTCAGCTATCTGGCGTACGTTCTGAACGTGGGCCGCAACGCCATCGGCAGCATCTTCGCCAACGGCCCGGCCATGGAACCCGTGGACGGTCGCTACAACTTCCTCATGATGGGCGGCGACGCCGGCGACGGCCGCACCGGCCGGCGCCCGGACAGCCTCTCGGTGATGAGCGTCGACGCCGAAACCGGGCAAAGCGCGATCATCTCTGTGCCGCGCAACCTCCAGAACGCCCAGTTCAGCCAGGGATCCCCGATGCGCCGGATCTATCCGGACGGCTACAACTGCGGCAACGATTGCCTCATCAACGCCATCAACACCGAGGTCACCAACAAGTACACCAACCTCTACCCCGGCGTGGCCGATCCCGGCGCGCAGGCCACCATGGAGGCCGTGTCCGGAACCCTTGGCATCACCATCCAGGCATACGTGGTGGTGGACATGGACGGCTTCTCGAAGCTGATCGACGCCATGGGAGGCATCCGGATCAAGGCCGGTGGCTGGGTTCCGATCAGCGGCGGCATGCTGCCCGGCAGCGACAACCGGCACGTAAAACCGGACGGCTGGATCCCCGCGGGCGAGCAGAAGCTCAACGGATTCCAGGCCCAGTGGTACAGCCGTTCCCGCGAAAACGTGGACGACTTCGCCCGGATTTCCCGCCAGCAGTGCGTCCAGCAGGCCATGCTCAAGCAGCTGGATCCGGCCACCCTGCTGTCCAAGTTCGAGGCCATCGCCAATGCCGGCACCAAGGTGGTGGAGTCCAACATTTCCTCCACCCAGCTGGGCAGCTTCGTGGACCTCGCCATCAAGTCCAAGAGCCAGCCGGTGACCCGCCTGACCATCGGCCCGCCGGACTTCGACGCCGGCTTCTCCACCGTTCCGGACTTCAACGTCATCCATGAGCGCGTCCAGAAGCTGCTCCACGCGAAGCCAAGCCCCAAGGCCGGTGCCGCGCAGGACGACTCGCTGGCCGGCGTCGGGCAGTCGGTTCCCGGAAGCGGCCCGCAGGCCGGCGGCGTCCCGGCCCAGTCGCCCGCCCGGGCCACCGCGGACGCATCGGACGATTTCACGCCGGTGACCACCCGCCCCGACGGCCAGCCGATCACGGCCGCCTACCTGAACTCGCTCTACGACATCCAGGACTATGCGACGCTTGAACAGCTGCTGGCCAACAACGGCCAGTGCCGCCCCCTGTAGTCTCTTCGTTTCAGCGTTTACCTCTTCAGCGACAAGGATTCCTGCCCGTGTACCAGCTTGAGAACGTCCTGCGCCCCTACGCGTGGGGGTCGACGACGGCGATCTCCGCCCTGTTGGGCACCACCGCCTCGGGCGGTCCGGAGGCGGAGTTGTGGATCGGCGCGCATCCCGGTTCGCCGTCGCTCGCCAGCCGTCCCGGGGCCTCCCCGGTTCCGCTGGACGCCTTGATCGCCGAGGACCCGGAGCATTTCCTGGGTGCGGCCAGCGTGGCGGAGTTCGGGCCGCGGCTGCCGTTCCTTGGCAAGCTGTTGGCCGCGGACAAGCCGCTGTCGCTGCAGGTCCACCCGAGCCTGGAGCAGTCCCGCGAGGGCTTCGCGCGCGAGAACGCGGCCGGCGTCCCGCAGGACGCCGCCGAACGCAACTACCGGGACGACAACCACAAGCCAGAGATGATCTTCGCCCTCACGCCGTTCCGGGCGCTGTGCGGTTTCCGTCCGGCAGCCGAGTCCCGGGCCATCTTCGAGCACCTGGCCGAGCTGGTGGAGGCCACCGGCGCCGATGCCTCCGTGCTCCGGAACGTGATCGCCGAACTCTCCGGGCCGGATGAGTCCGAAGCCCTCCGGGGCGCGTTCAGTGCCCTCATCGCCGGAGGTGACGCCGTGGCCGAGGCGGTGGCGGCAGCAGGTGCCGCGGTCGATGCCGCCGACTTCGGCGCCGCCGGTTCCCTGGACCCGCACGCCACCACGCTCACGGCCATGCTCGGCATCGGCAAGGAATTCCCGGGCGATCCCGGCGTACTCATTTCCCTGATGCTGAACCTCGTCTCCCTGGCCCCGGGCGAGGCGATCTACCTTCCTGCCGGCAACATCCACGCCTACATCAAGGGCCTGGGCGTGGAGGTCATGGCGAGCTCGGACAATGTACTGCGCGGCGGACTCACGCCCAAGCACATCGACATTCCGGAGCTGATGAAGACCGTGGACTTCGCCCCGATCGGGGTCCCGCGGGTGGAGGCCGGCACGTCCGAATTCGGCCAGGAACTCTACGCGCCCCCGTTCCGTGAATTCCAGCTCCAGCGCATCGAGCTGGCTCCCGGCGCGGAACCGGTGCCGCTGGCGCAGTCCGGGCCCGCCGTCGTCGTGGTGGTTGCCGGTACCATGCTGCTGGACTCGCCCAAGAGCGAACTCCGGTTGGAGCGCGGCGGCAGCGCCTTCGTGCCGGCGGCGGAGAACCCCGTCATGGTGCACGCGGTGTCCGGCGCTCCGGCGAGCAGCGTCGCGTTCGCCATCACCACGAGCCTGGAAAGCTGACCATGGAGTTTTTCCTGCAGAGTCCTGCCTGGGCCGACGTCCAGCGCGCCCTCGGCCGGACGGTCCACGAGGAGTCCGGCCCCGGGTGGCACTTCCTCGCCGTGGAGGAGAAGAACCCCGCGGGCAAGGTCCTCTACGCACCGTACGGTCCGGTGGCCGAGTCCGTTGAAGCGTTCGACGCCGCCCTGGCCGCCTTGCGCGGCATCGCCCGCCGCATCGGCGCCGTCTTCGTGCGGCTGGAGCCGGTCAGCGCAGGATTCGGTGCAGACGCGGCCCCGGCCCTGTTGCGGGCCCGCGGCATGCAGCCGGCACCGGCGAACCAGCAGCCGGAGCTGAGCTGGATCGTGGACCTGGACGGCGACTTCAAGGACGTCCTGGCCGGCATGAAACCGACCAACAGGAACCTGTACCGGAACATCCACAAGAAGGGCGTCACGTTCCGTTCCTCGCAGGATCCTGCCGAGATCTCCGTGCTCCTGGACTTCCTCCACATGACGGCCGCCCGCAACGGCTTCAAGCCACAAAGCGACGACTACCTGGGCACGGTAGCCCGGTCCCTGCTGCCGGCGGGAGCTGGAACCCTGTTCATCGCCGAACTCGAGGGCACGCCGATCGCGGCCGCATTCGCCTACGACTCAGCCGACACCCGCACCTACGCCCATGCCGCGCTGGACGACAGCCACCGCAAGCTCAGCGCCGGGATTCCGCTGCTGGTCACCCTCATGGCGGACGCGAAGGAACGGGGCCTGAAGCACGTGGACCTGTGGGGCGTAGCGCCCGAAGACGAGCCCGATCACAAATGGGCGGGCTTCACCGCGTTCAAGAAGTCCTTCGGCGGCCGCGAGGTGGCCTACCCGGGAACATGGGACCTCCCGGTGAACAAGCTCCGCTACGGTGCCTACCAACTGGCACGCAAGCTCCGGAACAAGCTCCGCTAATCACCCCGCCCCGGTTGCGCGAACTGGCAGCACATGCCCTCAGAACGCCTTTCTAAGGTCATCTGCTGCCAGTTCGCGCTGAGGATGCAACGCACGCCTGACCTTGTCCACCACTGCAGGCCGATCTCCAAGGAGATCTTCGCGCTGGATACGGACTTCCTTCCAGCCAAGGCGTTCTGTCAAAGCCTGGCGCTTGATGTCCCGGCGGTACTGTCCCGGCTCGCCATGATGGTCTCCGTCGTATTGCAGGGAAACCTTCTCTTTGATGTAGGCCGCGTCGGGCCACACGGCTGCGGCACCCCATTCGTTGAAAAGAACGTGGTTCAAGACCGGTTCCCGGAGCCCGCCGTCGAGCAACGCAAGACGCATCCGGGTTTCCTGGGGCGAATCGGCACCAACCCGAATGAGATCAAGTGCCAAGCGTGCCCTCCGCACTCCGCGCATGCCGGGATGCGCGGCAACCACCGCTTTCAACTCTTCGACGCTGGCCAAAGGAGCGCGCGGTACAGGATGGTCGACGCCGTGACTGCACACGAGCGAATCTCCGGCTGCAACAAGCTCGTCGACACTCATCATCTGTGCAAGGTCCAGCCAAGTGCGCGCTGGCGAGGTAAGTCGGACGCCGTCGACCATGATCACTTCGCCCGGTTTGAAGCTCAGCTGATGGCCCACGACGTTGCGTCGTCTTGGCTTCCAGCCCGTGCTCGGACGGGCCAGGTGAATCCGCCAGTCCTCCTCAAGGAATCCCGGCAGGCAGACGCCAAAAACTCGGGCAGCCGAAACCCGGCAAAGACAACACGACGGATCCAGCTCTGTGTAACCCCGGAGGAGCTCCGCTGCATTTCCGGTGCTGTGCAGAGGGAGCCTCAAGCCCCGCGAAACAGTAACAATTCCTTGCCTGCGTAGCTGCTTCTGACTCAATCCCAGCTCCGCCGCAGCTGAAGCGGGGAATGACCCGTTGGGCAGGTTTGCTGGCATCGGTGTCCGGGACATGCTCTATTCTCGCCGTGCCGGCCACCCAGGTACGAGTTATCCACAGGGTGAATCCAAGGCCCTTAAACGAATTGGCAGCAGATACCCCCAAGTCAACGTTGAGGGGGCATCTACTGCCAGTTCGCGCTAAAGGAAAGCGGGAGCCTTAGCTCTTGCGGGCGTAGCCTTCCCACTTGCTGGCGTGGTGCTCGGCGTCGACGAAGCGGACGGTGCCGGACTTCGAGCGCATCACGATCGACTGGGTGACCACGCGGTCCTTCTGGTAGCGGACGCCGCGGAGCAGGTCGCCGTCGGTGATGCCGGTGGCGGCGAAGTAGCAGTTGTCGCTGGTGACGAGGTCGTTGGTGGACAGCACGCGCTCGAGGTCGTGGCCGGCGTCGATGGCCTTCTGCTTCTCCTCGTCGCTGGTGGGCCACAGGCGGCCCTGGATCACACCGCCGAGGGACTTGATGGCACAGGCTGCGACGATGCCTTCCGGGGTGCCGCCGATGCCCATGAGGGCGTCGACCCCGGTTCCGGCGCGGGCGGCGGCGATGGCACCGGCGACGTCGCCGTCCATGATGAACTTGGTGCGCGCGCCGGCCTCGCGGATTTCCTCGACCAGCGGGCGGTGGCGGTCGCGGTCCAGGATCATGACGTTGAGCTGGTTGACCTTCACGCCCTTGGCCTTGGCGATGAGGTGCAGGTTCTGCTTGACCGGCAGGCGCAGGTCGACCATATCGGCGGCTTCGGGGCCGGTGACCAGCTTCTCCATGTAGAACACGGCGGAGGGGTCGAACATGGAGCCGCGTTCAGCGACGGCCAGCACGGCGAGGGCGTTGTTGATGCCGAGGGCGGTCAGTCGGGTTCCGTCGATGGGGTCGACGGCGACGTCGCACTCCGGGCCGGTTCCGTCGCCCACGCGCTCACCGTTGAACAGCATCGGGGCTTCGTCCTTTTCGCCTTCACCGATGACCACGACGCCGTTGAAGTGGACGGAGTGAAGGAAGGAGCGCATGGCGTCAACTGCGGCGCCGTCGGCCTTGTTCTTGTCGCCGAAGCCCACCCAGTGGCCACCGGCAATGGCGGCGGCTTCGGTGACCCTGACGAGTTCCAGTGCGAGGTTGCGGTCCGGCTCGTCGCTCCCGACGGCAAGGGCCGGGGAAATCGTGGAATACTGCTGGGACATTGCTGCTGAAGACACGTGAACCTCTTCTTCGATGACGATTCATGGACCGAACTCATGGGACGAAACTCATGGGATCCGAGCAGCCGCTTGGCGACTTCGTTGTTTCCCCTCGCATCGATCATAGTCTGGCGGCCACAGGGCGGCCATGCGGTGTCCATGCCGCGGAACGGGCCTTCCCACGCGGCCCCGAATGTGTATTCGACGCGCGGATAAGGGACTATTGAAGAGTGAGCGAGAAGCAAGACACCCCTGTTGCCGAGTCTGTAACCGACGCGAAGGCAGCAAACCCCCAGGAACCCGGCCAGCCCGCCGTCAAGCCGGTTATCGCGGCAAAAGCGGCCAAGCGGGCCAACGCCTCGGTGATCGGCATGGTGATCGCGCTCCTGGTCTGCGTCCTCGCGTTCCTGCCGATCGTGCTCATGAATCCGACGCCGAAGAGTGACGGCTACCGTCCGGACGTCAACGTCGCCGCGATCGCCGCGAACGCCAAGGATGTGGCGGGATTCACACCGGTAGCCCCCGATGCGGGCGACACATTTCGTCCGAACTACGCCCGCTGGGAATCCGGCAGCGAGTCCGGCGTCCCCACCTGGGAAGTCGGCTTCCTGACCCCCAAGGAGTCGTTCGTCGGCCTGGTCCAGACCCGGAAGGCCAACCCCACCTGGCTGTTGCAGCAGACGAAAAACGCCCCGGTGACCGGCAAGCGGAACGCCGGCGGCCGGGACTGGGAACTGCGCGACGCCGGCAAGGGCAACCGCAGCATGGTCCTGCAATACAAAGGCACCACGATCATCCTGAGCGGCCCGGCAAGCCTCGACGAGATGTCCACCCTGGCCGCCGCCGTCGTAAAGTCCGCCGACACAGTTTCACCCGCCCCGTCCGCCACCCCGTAAAGTAGCGGCGTGGCTACCTACCTGACTCCTGCACTTGCCTGGCGCCGTCTGCGCGAAGGAAACGAACGCTTCGTTTCCGGCGAATCCCAGCACCCCAACCAGGACGCGTCCCGCCGTACATCCCTGGTGGAGGACCAGCATCCGTTCGCGGTGATCTTCGGCTGCTCCGACTCCCGCCTCGCCGCTGAAATCATCTTCGACCTCGGCCTCGGCGACGCCTTCGTGATCCGCACGGCCGGCCAAGTGATCGACGACGCCGTGCTCGGCTCCCTGGAATACAGCATCTCCCAGCTCCACGTCCCGCTGATCGTGATCCTCGGCCACGACAGCTGCGGCGCGGTGACCGCAACCAAGGACGCCGTGGAGACGGGCGCAATGCCGCCCGGCTTCATCCGCGACCTCGTCGAGCGCATCACCCCCTCCGTGCTGACTTCCCTCCGGAACGAGCAGCACGACGTCAACGACATGGTGGTGGAGCACGTGAAGCAGACGGCGGCCCGCTTGGCCGACAGCTCGCGTGTGATCTCGGACGCAATCGAGGAAGGGCGCACCGCCGTCATCGGCCTCTCCTACAAGCTGGATGAGGGCCGCGCGGCGCTGGTTTCCGGAATCGGCCAGCTTTAAGAGGCGGCGTCAAGGCCCGACGGCGGCGCGCACCTTCCAATGGCAGCGCCGCCGTAGCCTTGCGTTCGGGTTTCAGCTGGGGCCGCTGCCCGCAATAAGCTAGCCCCATGACTTCCACTCAAGAAACGAACGCTGAGTTCCGCATCGAGCACGACACCATGGGTGAAGTGCGCGTTCCCGTGAACGCTCTGTACCGCGCCCAGACGCAGCGCGCCGTGGAGAACTTCCCGATCTCAGGCAAGACCCTCGAGCGTGCCCACATCGAGGCCCTGGCCCGGGTGAAGAAGGCTGCCGCACTGGCCAACGCCGAACTGGGTGTGCTCGACGATGAGCTCGCCGAGGCGATCGCCGCTGCTGCCGACGAGGTTGCTGCCGGGAAGTACGACGGCGACTTCCCCATCGACGTCTTCCAGACCGGTTCGGGCACGTCTTCGAACATGAACACCAACGAAGTGATCGCGGAGCTCGCCACCCGTGCACTGGCCGCCAGGGGCAGCGACAAGGTTGTCCACCCGAACGACCACGTGAACGCCTCGCAGTCCTCCAACGACGTCTTCCCCACGTCGGTGCACGTCGCGGCCACCTCGGCGTTCATCAACGACCTCATCCCGGCCCTCGAGTACCTGGCAGCTTCCCTGGAGCGCAAAGCCGTGGAGTTCAAGGACGTCGTCAAGTCCGGCCGCACGCACCTCATGGACGCCACTCCGGTCACCCTGGGCCAGGAGTTCGGCGGCTATGCAGCACAGGTGCGCTACGGCATCGAGCGCATCAACGCCGCCCTCCCCCGCGTCGCCGAGGTCCCGCTGGGCGGCACCGCCGTCGGCACCGGCATCAACACCCCGGCCGGCTTCCCGGAGCGCGTCATCGAACTGCTCTCCGCCGACACCGGCCTGCCGCTGACCGAGGCCCGCGACCACTTCGAGGCCCAGGCCAACCGCGACGGCCTCATCGAAGGCTCCAGCCAGCTGCGCAACATCGCGATCTCCTTCATGAAGATCAACAACGACCTGCGCTGGATGGGCTCCGGCCCCAACACGGGCCTGGGCGAAATCGCCATCCCGGACCTGCAGCCGGGCTCCTCGATCATGCCGGGCAAGGTCAACCCGGTCATCTGCGAAGCCTCCATCATGGTGTGCGCCCAGGTCATCGGCAACGACACCGCCATCGCATGGTCCGGCACCAACGGCGCCTTCGAACTGAACGTCGGCATCCCGGTCATGGCCGCCAACCTGCTCGAGTCCATCCGCCTGCTGGCCAACACCAGCCGCGTCATGGCCGACAAGATGATCGACGGCATCACCGCCAACGTGGAGCGTGCCCGCTTCCTGGCCGAGGCCTCCCCGTCCATCGTGACCCCGCTGAACAAGTACATCGGTTACGAAAACGCCGCCAAGATCGCCAAGATCGCCGTCAAGGAAGGCCTGACCATCCGCCAGGCCACCGAGAAGCTCGGCTTCGTCGGCGAAGGCGAAGGCAAGGTCTCCGAGGCCGACCTCGACAAGGCCCTGGACGTCACCACCATGACGTCCCCGGCCCACAAGGCGTAGGTTCCCGCCGCCTCCCCGAGGCGGCAGAAGTACGACGACGGCCGGTACCTTCCGCACGGAAGGTACCGGCCGTCGTCGTACCCGGACTCTTGTGAGGAATGACACCCAGCTACTCTTTTGCACTATCTGCCAATGGGTGCAAAACTTTACTTTGTGAGTAATAGTGCAAACACCGACGTCGGCCTCCGCGAGCGGAAGCGCACCGCCACCCGGCAGGCGATCACCGCCGCCGCGCGTTCCCTGACCGCCACGCGCGGCTTGAACGGGTACACGGTGGAGGAAGTATGCGAGCAGGCCGGCATCTCCCGGCGCACCTTCTTCAACTATTTCCACACCAAAGAAGACGCCGTGATCGGCGCCTTCTCCGACGAGTTGCCGCAGGACGCTCTGGAAGCTTTCGCCGACAACCCGGCGCCCGGAAAGGAAACCATTTCCGGGACGCTCCTGGCCGCCTTGTTCGAGTTCACCGTCACCGTGGTGGAACGCTCCACGGTCAGTCCCGCGGAAATCCGCCAGCTCATCGCAGCCATCTCGGCCGAACCCCAACTGCTGGGCCGCCTTACCACGGAGGGCGAGGCCCGCGAGCGGCAGTTCGCCGAACTCGTGGCCGGCCGTGAAAGCCTGCCCGCGGACCACCCCGAGATCCTCATGGCGGTCACCGTCTTCGGCGCTGTCTGCAAGAAGACCAACCAGCGCTTCTTTTCCGAAGAGAACACCCGCCCCTACCGCGACCTCCTGCAGGAAAACCTCCTGGCGGCGCGCGCCCTGTTCGTCCAGCCCCTCGACATCCCTGAGGACCATTCATGAGTGCATTGACCAAGGCAGCCGAACCGCTGCTGCTGACCCAACGAAGAATCTGGATCATCTTCTCGGCCCTGATCGCCGGAATGCTGCTCTCCAGCCTGGACCAGACCATCGTGTCGACCGCCATGCCCACCATCGTGGGCAAGCTGGGCGGCGTGGAACACCAGGCCTGGATCACCACGGCCTACCTCCTGGCCACCACCATCGTGATGCCCATCTACGGCAAGTTCGGTGACGTGCTGGGGCGGCGCAACCTCTTCCTGATCGCCATCGGACTGTTCACCGCGGCCTCCGTGGGTTGCGCCTTTGCCACCGATTTCTGGGCCTTCGTGGTCTTCCGCGCCATCCAGGGCCTGGGCGGCGGCGGCCTGATGATCCTCTCGCAGGCCATCATCGCGGACATTGTGCCGGCCAAGGAGCGCGGCAAGTACATGGGCCCACTGGGCGCAAGAATCTTCGGCCTGTCCGCCGTGGCCGGACCCTTGCTGGGCGGTTTCTTCGTAGACCACCTCACCTGGGAATGGGCGTTCTACATCAACATCCCCGTCGGCATCGCGGCCTTCGCCATCGCCTGGTTCACCCTGACCCTGCCGAACAAGCGGGCCGAGAAACGCATCGACATCCTGGGCGTGCTCCTGCTCTCCGCGGCCACCGCCTGCCTGATCTTCTTCACCGACTTCGGCGGCAAGAAGGACGAAGGCTGGGATTCGCCGCTCACCTGGCTCTTCGGCGCCGGCATGGTCCTCGCCGCCTTCCTGTTCGTCTTGGTGGAACGCCGGGCCGAGGACCCGATCATCCCGTTAAGCTTGTTCAGGAACCGCATCTTCATCAACGCCACGGCCATCGGCTTCACCCTGGGCCTGGGAATGTTCGCGGCCATCGCCTTCGTGCCGACGTTCCTGCAGATGTCCTCCGGCACCTCCGCCGCGGTCTCCGGCCTGCTGATGCTGCCCATGATGGTGGGCCTGATGGGCACCTCCATCTACTCGGGCATCCGGATCTCGAAGACCGGCAAGTACAAGCTGTACCCGATCCTGGGTGCCGCGTTCACCATCGCAGCCATGCTCTGGTTCACCACACTCACCGCCGCGACTCCGATCTGGGTGATCTGCATCCAGCTCTTCCTCTTCGGCGCCGGCCTGGGCCTGATCATGCAGGTGATCGTCCTGGTGGTGCAGAACGCCGTCCCCGCCGAGCAGATCGGCACGGCCACCAGCACCAACAACTACTTCCGCGAAGTGGGCGCCTCCCTGGGTGTGGCCGTGTTCGGTTCCCTGTTCACCACCCGCCTGGCCGAGTCATTGACCAAGGCCTTCACCGGCGCAGGCGCCTCGACCGAGCAGGCATCCCAGGCCACCAGCACCCTGGACCCCCAGACGCTCGCCCAGCTGCCGGCCCAGGTCCGGGACGCGATCGTGAACGCCTACGCCGATTCCCTGGCGCCGGTGTTTTGGTACCTGATTCCGTTCATCGCGGTGGCCCTGCTGCTGGCCATCACGTTGAAGCAGATCCCGTTGTCCGACACCGCCGGCATGGTGGCACGCGGTGAGGCCGTGGGCGGCGAGGAGGCCGAACGCCTTGAGGCCGCGCGGCTGGCAGGTCCGGTTTCCCCGACGGACGCCGGCACTGCCCCTGTGGACGCTCCGGGCGTGGAGGCTTCCCGCGTGAATGCTTCCGGCGTGGAGGACGACGACGCCGAACTCGCCGGCCGCCGGTAGCGGGCTGCCGTCGCGGGCGTGAAAGCCGGAGCACCTTGCGCGGGTGCCCCGGCTTTCCTGCGTTCACATGTGCGTGAGGGGGCCGGCGTCCTTGAGTTCGACGGTGCCGTGGCCGTTGCGGAGCACCAGCGTCGTGCCATCCAGCGTCCAGGTGACCGGCTCCGTGAAGAGTTCACGGGTCCAGTTTTCGTAGCCGCTTTCGGGCCCCGGACAGGCCATTGCGGTGGCGACGATGCGGCCCGGAAGCCAGCGCTCACCCTGGACTTCGACCTCGACTCCGAGGCTGTTGCAGGGCGTCTTCACCCCCACGGTCCAGGTCCCGTTGACGAACACCATGGACACCTCGAGGGGTTTTCTCTTCAGCCACGCACGTTCGCCGGCGGCGTCCCGGCCGCCGGTGGAGCGGTAGAGCCGGCAATCCAGCGGGCCGCCCTTGCAGACAGGCCCGGGTGGCGGGACGGTCGGGATTGCTGTGGCCGTTGCCCGGGGAGACGGGGATTCCTCAGGGGCCGGTGCCGCCGGGGCGTTCGCGCAGCCGGCCAAGGCCGCGAGCAGAAGCGCCGGCGCCGCGTACCCAGACCACCCTTTGCGCACGTTCATGATCTCCCCCGGTTGAGTGTCGACATGTTCCCCGCTCTTGCACCAGTCTTCTCCGTCGCGCCGCTGCCGGGAAGCACAGCAGAGTTGCAGTCCTTGCCGCCAGGTCACGGCCGCGGAACGATCGGACCGGAACGATCGGACCGGAGCGGTCGGCACCGGAACGATCGGGCCGGAACGATCGGCACCGCCTTGTTACGCTGGAATGGTGAGCCTGGATCCCGATGAATCGACAAGCACCAGTCCTGCCGTCCGTTGGGGACTGGGCGCAGTCCTGTTTGCGCTGCTGGCCGTTTCCATGGCCTTCAACGCGAACGGAAACGCTGCCCTGATCGCCGGGGCAGTGACTTGCGCGGCAGCCGCCTGCTTCGCGGGGTACCGTGCCATCAACGCCGGAAAGAGCCGCTCCTAGCAGCCTGCACCCGGCCGCCTTGCACCTAGCCTTGCTCCGGGGTGGCGACGCCCGCCGGGGCACCCTCGGAGACTGCACGCCGCACACATTCAAGGTGGCTCGGCCCGATGTCCGGCAGCTCGTCGGGGCTGAACCAACCCACCACTAGGTTTTCGTCGTCGTTGACCCGGGCCTGGCCGGAGACGTAGCGGCACCGGTACTCAACGCTGAGGAAGGTGCACACGTCCCCGTTGGGGAAGGTGATGGGGCCGTTGACGACGACGTCGAGGAGTTGCTCCACCTCGACCACCACACCGGTTTCTTCCTCGATTTCCCGTACGAGCCCGCCGGCCGGTTCCTCCCCCGGTTCCAGGATGCCGGTGATGAGCGCCCAGCGTCCGTTGTCCGCCCGCCTTCCGAGCAGGATCTCGCCCGCGTCATTGAATACCACTCCGCGGACGCCGGGCAACCACAGCGGATCGTGGCCGATTTTTTCACGGAGTTTCAGGACGTAGTCGGGTGCCGGCATGGGACCAGCCTACGGCCTGCAGCGCGGAGTCAGGCGGGCAGCACCGCCATCGCCGCGGCGGCCCCTGCGAGCATGAAGGGTCCGAAGGGAATCGCGGAACCGAGGGTCCCGCGCCGCGTGGCCAGGACGCCCAGGCTCCACAAGCCACCGAAGAGGAACGCAAGGAACGTACCGGCGAAGAGGTGGGTCCAGCCGAGATAGCCCAGGTAGATGCCCAGCACTCCTGCCAGCTTGACATCCCCGAAACCCATGCCGGGCGGGTGGATCAGCCGCAGGACGAAATAGAAGAGCCAGAGCACCGCTCCCCCGGCCACGACCCCCAGGACGGGCACCCCGAAAAGGCCGGCGCCGGCGTCGGGCATGTCCTGCATGGTGCCGGACACGGCAACGGCGAGCGCCGCCCCCGCGAGCAGCACCCCGGCGACCCCATACGACGGAAACACGATCCGGTTGGGCAGCAGGTGGTGGCGGACGTCGATGATGGTGAGCCTGACCGCCATGACGGCGAAGTAGAGGCACGCGGCCAGGACCAGCCAGAAGGCCACGGGGCTGGCGCTCCACAGTTCACTGAGTCGTCGGATCACTCTCGGATGCTATCCGTTTTGCCGGCGGAGCCGCTCGGGCCGGGCCGTATTATGTGGATATGGGGCGCTACAGTGCAGATTCCGGGGGCGGAAACACCCCCGACATGTCCTCCACATTCCGCAACCTCTGCCGGTCCTCGCCATGGAAATGGACCAGCCTCCGTTTCGAATATGCCGACCGTCCGGGAGACGGAAGCGGCCCGATCAAGGCGTGGCTGCGCAGGCCTGGCGCGTTGCGGCTCGAGAGCGCGGACGGCGTGCTGCTGCACAGCACCACAGGCATCAACGACTCACGGGACAGCTTCTACGTCCGCTCCAGCCGCAGTTCCTGGCTGCTGCCTGCCCACCTGGTGACCCCGGTGTACGACGGCGCCGGGCTGGTCCGCCGCCGGCCGGAAGCCGCGTACGGCGAGCCGTCCTTCGGGAACGGCCGCCTGGCAGCGGCACTGGACCCGGTGGAACTTGCCGGCAACGCCCCGGTGCCTATCGAGTTCCCGGAAAGCAATCCCGTGACGCTCGGCCCGGTACGGGAAGTGGACCACGAGGGCCGCCCTGCCCTGGAATGCGTAGTGGTTCCGGGGCCCAACTATGCGCCGGCCGATGCCGCGTCGCCGTTGTGCCTGCCGGGCCGGACCCGGCTGCGGATCGACTCCGGCACGGGCGTGTGCGTGGCGAGCGAAGCGCTCGACGGCGGCCCCGCCCGCACCGGGCATTGGATCCGGATCCTCGGGGTGGACGAGTACATGCTGGACGACCTGTTCCTGGCCGAATCCATGAACCTCAGCGACGTCCGCCAGCACATCACCTGGGAGCCGGGAGCGCAGAGCGGCTGAGGCACCACGGGCGCGTTAGGCTGGGCCGATGACTTCCCTGACGGACATCTGGCCGGCCTTCGGACTTACCCTGACCACCCCGCGGCTGCAGCTGAAGCCCGTGCGGGACGAGGACCTCCCGGCCCTGTTCGATGCGGCCCGGAGCGGAATCCACGAACCCGGCCGCAGCCCCTTCAGCACGCCCTGGGCTGAGGTACCCGCGGACGAGCTCGGCCCCAACCTCGCCCGCTGGCACTGGACCTGCCGCTCCACCACGACCCCCGGGAAATGGACACTGCTGCTGGGCATCTGGCACGAGGGCAGCCTCATCGGCTGCCAGGACATCGGTGCCACGGACTTCACGGTGCTGAAGACGGTCAGCACCGGCTCATGGCTCACCCAATCAGCCCAGGGCGGGGGCCTCGGCAAGGAGATGCGCGCGGCCGTCGTCAGCTACGCGTTCGACCACCTCGGAGCCGACGTCGCCGAATCCGAAGCCGCCACCTGGAACGAAAAGTCCCTGGGCGTCTCCCGCGCCCTCGGCTACGAACCAAACGGCACCTACCGCACCAACTGGGGCCCGAACGTCGAAGAAGTCCAACGCGTCCGCGTCACCCCGGAATCCTTCAAACGCCCGGCCTGGACCCTGAAGGTAGAAGGCCACGCCCCCTTCGCCAAATTCCTGGGGCTCGGCGAGCAAGTCCGCTAGGGCGACATGCCCGCGAGACGGGACATGGGTCTGAGGCGACGTGTGCACAAGCGCGGCTGCGGTCTCCCGTGGGGAGCGCATCGCCGACCAGAGCGCAGCGAAGGTCGCCCAGCGACCGCAGCGGAGCGGCGGGAGGTGTCTAAGCGACCGCGGGATGCCGCCGCCGCGCGGACCCGACCACAGAAACCGGCGAAGGACCGTCTCCCGGCCGGACCCAGCAACGGCAGCGGACACAAGCAAGAAGCGGCACCCGAGTCGGATGCCGCTCCCGCGGATTTGAGACTTAACCCGTCAGGGTTAAATCTCCGCCCCTTCGAGCAGTTCCGTCACGAGCGCCGCGATCGGCGAGCGTTCGGAGCGGGTCAGGGTGATGTGGCCGAACAGCGGGTGTCCCTTGAGGGTTTCGACGACGGCGGCAATGCCGTCGTGCCGTCCGACCCGGAGGTTGTCGCGCTGGGCGACGTCGTGGGTGAGGACGATCTTGGAGTTCTGCCCGATACGGCTCATGACGGTGAGCAGGACGTTCTTCTCGAGCGACTGGGCTTCGTCGACAATCACGAAGGCGTCGTGCAGGGAGCGTCCGCGAATGTGGGTGAGCGGCAGGACTTCGAGCATTCCGCGGTCCATGACTTCCTCGACGACTTCCTGGGAAACCAGCGCGCCGAGGGTGTCGAACACGGCCTGCGCCCACGGGTTCATCTTTTCCGACTCGGAGCCAGGCAGGTAGCCCAGTTCCTGGCCGCCGACTGCGTAGAGCGGGCGGAAGACAATCACCTTGCGATGTTCGCGGCGTTCCAGGACGGCTTCGAGGCCGGCACAGAGCGCCAGGGCTGACTTGCCGGTGCCTGCGCGGCCGCCGATGGACACGATGCCCACTGAGGGGTCCATGAGCATGTCGATGGCGAGCCGCTGCTCGGCGGACCGTCCGTGCAGGCCGAAGACGTCGCGGTCGCCCTTGACGAGGCGCACCTGCTTGTCGGCGCCCACCCGTCCGAGGGCGGAGCCGCGGTTGGAGAGGAGCACGAGCCCGGTGTTCACGGGAAGCTCGGCCGCGGCGGGGATGAACACGGGTTCATGGCCGTACAGGGTGCCGATTTCCTCGTCACTGGCCTCCACCTCGGCCATGCCGGTCCAGCCGGAGTCTTTGACGAGTTCGTTGCGGTACTCGTCGGCGAGCAGGCCCATCGCCGAGGCCTTGACGCGCATCGGCAGGTCCTTGGACACCACCGTGACGTTGCGGCCTTCGTTGGCCAGGTTCTTGGCGACGGCGAGGATGCGGCTGTCGTTGTCCGCGCCGCGGAATCCGGCGGGCAGGACCTCGGTGGAGATGTGGTTCATTTCCACGCGCAGGGTGCCGCCGTCGTTTCCGATGGGAATGGGCGAGTTGAGTCCGCCGTGCTTCACGCGCAGCTCGTCGAGCAGCCTCAGGGCCTTGCGGGCGAAGTATCCCAGCTCGGGATCGTGGCGTTTGCCTTCGAGCTCGGTGATGACGACGATCGGCACAATGACTTCGTGCTCGGCGAAGCGCAGCAGCGCCCGCGGATCCGAGAGCAACACGGAGGTGTCAATCACATAGCTCCGGCCGGCTGCCTTGCCGGCCCGCGGTGCCTTGGCTTGGGGGCTCCGCTTGCTGCGAGAGGTAGCTGCACTTTCCCCGTCGGAAACGATCACGGGCAGTTGCTCAGAAATAGCCACATCGACTCCAGCCCCGGGCGTTCGCCCGGCTTATTCGTGAGGCGGCTCGGCCGGAAGGCCGGGCAGGCCCCCCACGTATAAGGTGCGATGTTTCGCTCCATCTACTGGCCTCCCCGATCAGCGGGCGGTTTGCCTGCTGATGGGATTAACGTATTCCCGGGCATTTACATTTCCGGTGACAAACTGCGGCGATTCGCGTGTCCGCGATGTGAACTTCACGTAAACCCCGGCCAACCGGCGTCGGGCTTCCCGGCCGCGCGAGTAGAGCGAGGCTTCAGGCGCCGAAGCGCCGCTGCCGCCCCGCGTAGTCGCGCAGGGCCCGCAGGAAGTCGATCTTGCGGAAGGCCGGCCAGAGGGCCTCGCAGAAGTAGAACTCGCTGTAAGCGCTCTGCCACATCAGGAAGCCGGAGAGCCGCTGCTCCCCGGAGGTGCGGATCACCAGGTCCGGGTCAGGCTGCCCGCGGGTGTAGAGGAAGCGGGAGATGTCGTCGACGGACAGCTCATCCGCCACCTCGGCCATGTCCCGGCCCTTGGCGACGGCGTCGTGCAACAGTTCGCGGACGGCGTCGACGATCTCGCGGCGGCCACCGTACCCGACGGCGACATTCACGTGCAGCTTTTCGCGCACCGGCGTGCGTGCGGTGAGTTTGTTGAGCCGCTCGGCGAGGTAGTCGGGCAGGAGTTCGGGGGCGCCCATGGCGTGCACGGAGATGTCCGGGGCTTCGTCCAGGCGGTCCATCGTGTTGGCGATGATCCCCATGAGCAGGTCCAGTTCCTCACCGGAGCGGCTCATATTGTCCGTGGAGAGCATGTAGAGGGTGACCACTTTGACGCCGAGTTCCTGGCACCAGCCGAGGAACTCGTGGATCTTGTCCGCGCCGGCCTGGTGGCCCTCGCTGGTGGGGGCGTTGAACTGCCGTGCCCAGCGGCGGTTGCCGTCCACCATGACACCGATGTGCCGCGGAATCTTGTCCGTTTCGAGGGCGCGCAGGAGCTTTCGTTCGTAGAAGCCGTAGAGAATCCCGGGCAGCTCCATCCGGATCTTCACCTGACTTCCTTCACTCGCCACAGACCCGGGCGCGGTGCCGCAGGTGCATCACCTAGGCTACCGCCCCGGGCCGGGAAGGACGTGCACGCACAGTTGTGAAGGCCCCCAAGCAGAAGTTACCCGTTGGTAACCTACTGGATCGTAGCTTACCCTTTAACAATGTCGGAGCTTCTCTTGGCCAAACCCCTCTGGCGCGGCTGGATCCATGCCGTAGCCGCCCCGTTCGCCCTTGCAGCAGGAATCGTACTGGTCTCCTTGGCGCCCGGTACGGACCGCAAGATCGCCTCCGCGGTCTACGCCGTCACGGGCGCCCTGCTGTTCGGGGTGTCTGCCGTCTACCACCGCGGCAACTGGCAGGAAAAGAGGCGGATGCTCCTCAAGCGCCTGGACCACAGCAACATCATGCTGGTGATCGCCGGCAGCTACACGCCGTTGTCCTGGTGTTTACTGGAGCGCCCCACTGCCGTGCTGCTGTTGTGGCTCATCTGGAGCGGGGCCATCCTCGGAGTGCTCTTCCGGGTGCTATGGACGCATGCGCCGCGTTGGCTCTACGTGCCCATCTACGTGGCGCTGGGGTGCGCGGCGGTGTTCTTCCTGCCGCAGTTCTTTGCCGCCAGCGTTCCGGCGGCCGTGCTGATCTGCGTGGGGGGCGTGTTCTACATTGCCGGGGCCGTGTTCTACGGCCTGAAGGCGCCCAATTTCCGGCCCGGGGTCTTCGGCTTCCACGAGCTCTTCCACGTCTTCACCGTGTTCGGCTTCGCGGCACATTTCGTCGCGATCATGATCGCGGTGCTGCGCTGATCCGCTGAGTCAGCCGCGCGGCAGGAAGTATGAGCCGCCGTCCGGCGTCCGCTGCACGAGACCGGCGTCCACCAGGTACCGGCGCAGCATCACGTGATCGTCGGTGTACTCCAAAAGCCGGGTGTTGAAATCCCGTTCGCTGAGGACCTCGCCGGGCACGACGACCTGCCCGGTGATCCATGCCAAGAGCCGGCGCCGCTGTTCCTGGTTCGCGGGGTACCTGTCGATCCGCCCATCTTTCCGCAGGAATCTCTCGATGCCTGCTCCGTCCGCCGCTCCTCCGGGGCGGCGGAGAAACCGCTGAAGGTATTCCCGGCTGACTCCCGGAGCTGGTTCGGCACCGGCGAGGACTCCGGCATCCACCAGGGCCGCGCGCGCCTTGCTCCTCTCCGTGTCGGAGAGCCGTTTTCCCTCCCTTTCGGCCTCTTCGAGGACCACTTCAGCAAACGCAATCCGGCTCTTTTCGTTGAGCAACAGGGCGATCAGTCCGCGCCATTCGACGCCGCTCATCGCTCGCCCCTGTCCGTCGGGCTGCCCGACATCACGGCCAGCTGCTCCTTGAGTTCCAGCAGCGACGCCACCGGCCGCCGGCAGACCATATCCCGGCACAGGTACACCTGCGGCGAACCATCGGCCGCGGCGGTGCGGTGCTCCAGGAGCGGGACTGTGACCCCTCCAGGCGACAAGCCGCCGTCGTCGGGGTCCAGGTCGTCGGGTTCCTGCACGGCGACCACGAGCCCCGGGCTCGGCGAGAGCAGCAGCTGGCGGTGCAGTTCGCGCCGGGCGGCGCTGTCCGGCCCGGCGACGGCGGCCTCCAGCGGCCCGGCCAGGGCGGCCTGCGCGGTGGCGAGGAGCCAGCCGGCCACGCGGGGCGCGCGGGTGGCGATCGGCGGCAAGAGGTTCAGGATGTTCCCGGCCATGGCCCGCTGGGCATGAGAGCCGGAGTAGGCCGCGGATGTCAGCAGGGCACCGGCGAAGGCGGCCGCACCGCTGGGGGCGGCGCTGTCGAAGGGATCCAGGGACGGAAGCTCGCCTGAGGCACGGAGCACCTGCCCGGACTCCCCCGCCGAATCCGACAGGCGTCCGCCGGCGGCGAAGCGAATGGCGGCTTCCTTCAGCAGCTCCTGCGCGAAGCCGTACCAGCGGGCCCGTCCCGTGGCGGCGTAGAGCGCCAGCAGACCGTCGGCGCAGAAGGCGTAGTCCTCCAGGAGCCCGCCGATTCCGCGCGCGGTCCCTTCGTGCGAGACCCTGCTGAGCCGCGGGCGTCCGTCCGGGCCGGCGCCCCAATGCACGCGCTGCAGGTAGCCTGCGATGTTCTCCGCCGCCGCGGTGAAGCGGGGTTCGTCGAGGATGGCTCCGGCGTCGGCCAGGGCAGCGATGGCCAGTCCGTTCCAGCCGGCCACCACCTTGTCGTCCCGTTCGGGCTGAGTGCGGCGGATGCGTTCGGCCAGCAGCACCGGGCGGGAGCGCTGCCACAGCCCGGCCTCGGCGGCGCTGAAGCCGCGGCCCGGATGCAGCGGCGAGCCGTCGGCGGACACGGTCCCGCGTGCGGCGACGTTCATCAGCCGCGCCACCGCGGGTCCGTCGTCAGAACCCAGGGCCTCCTCCAACTGCGACATGCTCCAGAGGTAGGTGGCGCCTTCGTGATGGACGCCGTCCACCACGGTGTCGGCGTCCAGGGAGGAGGCGAGGCCGCCTTCCGCCGTTCCACCGTTCGCAGGCAGGCCCAGCGCGTCGATCATCCACGCCGCGGCTACCCGGGCCACCTCGGCTGCCTCCTCCGCCGGGAAGACGGAGTCCCCGCCCAGCCGCACCCAGTGGGCGTACACCCGCACCAACTGGGCGTTGTCGTAGAGCATTTTCTCGAAATGCGGCACGGACCAGTCGCCGGTCACGGAATAGCGGGCGAATCCGCCGTCGAGCTGGTCCCGCAGCGCAGAGCGGGCCATCGCCGCCAGCGTGCGACCGGCCATGTCACGCGCCGCGTCCGAGGTCTCCGACGGGACCGCCGCATGCCTGATGAGGAACTCCAGCACCGCGGACGGCGGGAACTTGGGCGCGCGCCCGAAACCGCCGTCGGGGTCTTCCGCGCGGGCCAGCACGCGGACCGCTTCGGCGGGCAGCCCGGCGTCGAGCGCTTCCGGGACGGCATCGAGGACGACGGCGGCACCCGCCAGGGCGTCTGCCATTCCGGCGGCGAGGCCGCGGGCGTTCTGCTCGACGGCGTCGCGGCGTTCCAGCCAGGCCTCGCGCACCGCTTCGAGCACCTGCCGGAAGGACGGGCGGCCTGGCATCGGCGCGGGCGGGAAGTAGGTACCAGCGTGGAAGGCCAGGCCCTCCGGGGTGAGGAAGACGGACATGGGCCAGCCGCCTTCGCCGCTGATGGCCTGGGTGGCCGCCATGTAGACCGAGTCGACGTCCGGGCGTTCCTCGCGGTCCACCTTGATGGCCACGAAATGGGCGTTCAGGTAGTCCGCGGTGGTCTGGTCCTCGAAGGACTCATGGGCCATGACGTGGCACCAGTGGCAGGCCGCGTAGCCGATGGACAGGAAGACAGGGACGTCGCGGGCTGCGGCCAGGGCGAAGGCATCGTCTCCGAAGGGCTGCCAGTGCACCGGATTGTGGGCGTGCTGGCGCAGATAGGCCGAGGGCTCGGTGCCGAGGGCATTGAAGCTGCCCGGCTCAGCCGAAGAGCGCTCCGCCGAAGGACGGCCGGCAGGACGGCTGGCAGCCGGGCCGGTCGCGGCGCCTGCGTCAGCGGGTTGCTGCTCAGCGGGTTGCTGCGCCGCCATCACCATCGGCCTCGCCATCGGAGCCGCCCTCGGCGGCAAGACGGGCTTCCTCGACCTGGGCGCGGTAGCGGACGCGGCGGATCCTGCGGACCATGTCCACGATCAGGAAGGTGGTGAGCACCACGATGAAAGCGGTGAGGATGAAGCCCCAGGTACCGGGCGTCACCTGGTCCTCCGACAGGCCCGGCCGCAGGGACGGAGACGGCGAAGGTGCCGGGGTCGTGGCCAGGACGAGGAGCAAGTGGTGCACGGTTCAAACCTTCTGTGGGAGGTGCTGGCTGCCCGGCGGTGCGTTCCGCACCCGATTTCTACGTCTGATAGAAATCGCCGGGCACGTTCTATCTTAGCCCTGCGAACAGGTCCTTCTCGGGCAGTTGTGCCTCGACCCGGGAATGCACCAGGGTGTAGTCCTCCCACGGCCATACGGTGCGCTGCAGTTCCGGGGAAACCGCGAAGAAGAAGCCCTCGGGGTCGATCTGGGTGCGGTGGGCCCGGAGTGCGTCGTCGCGGAGTTCGAAGTAGTCACCGCAGTCCACCTGGGTGGTGGTCTGGTGGGCGGGCCGCGGCGGGGTGTGGCCTTCGGCGTCGGCCTCAAGCCAGGCGGCCAGGCGCGCGGCGTAGGGCGACTGCAGGCCGGCCTCCTCCAGTGCGAAGTGGAGGGCGCGGAACCGTTCGGGGCTGAAGGCGCGGTCGTAGTAGAGCTTGGCCGGGGCCCACGCTTCGCCGATGCCCTGGTAGCGTTCGGGATCGCCCGCCGCGTGGTAGGCCTCGACCGCCACCTTGTGCGCCATGATGTGGTCCGGATGGGGGTAGCCGCCGTTTTCGTCATAGCTGAGGATGACGTGGGGCTTGAAGTCGCGGACCAGGCGCACCAGCGGCGCGGCGGCGCGTTCCAAGGGTTGCAGCGCGAAGCAGCCCTGCGGCAGCGGCGGCGTCGGGTCGCCTTCGGGCAGCCCGGAATCCACGAAACCGAGCCATTGCTGGCGGATGCCCAGGACCTTCGCGGCCGCGTTCATCTCCAGCCTGCGGGCGCCGGCCATGTCCCTCTTGGGATGCGGAGCGTCCTCCATGCCAGGGTTCTGGATGTCACCGCGGGAACCGTCGGTGCAGGTCGCCACCATCACCTCGACGCCGGATGCGGCGTACATCGCCATGGTCGCCGCGCCCTTGCTGGACTCGTCGTCCGGGTGCGCGTGGACTGCGAGGAGGCGGAGCGGGGCGTCGGAACTGGTGGATGTGCTCATCCTTCGGACATTCCTCTTTCTGGTGCTGCCGGCCGGGGTGCTGCCGGCAATGCTTGGCCTGCGTGCGGTTGGCAGGTGACGGGCTGGTGCAAGGGAGCCACCGGATGCGCACTAAACTGGATGGGTGACTTCCGAAGACCCCTCGGCTACGGCGCTGCCGGCAAGTACCAGCCTAGCCAATCGCTACGGCGGCCAAAAGCGACGCCTCGGGCGCAAGGGGATGCGGAACCTGGTCATCGCGGCACTGCTGTTGGGCATCGGGTTCATGGCCTGGATCGCCACCACCAACGCCACCGCCCCTGTCACTTTCAAGGACATCGGCTTCCACGCCACGGATGCCACGCAGATCGAGGTGGATTTCCAGGTCTCCAAGTACCCCGGCGCAACAGCCAAGTGCGCCGTGAAAGCCTTGGATTCCAAGTTCGCAGTGGTGGGCTGGAAGGTCGTGGAGATCGGCCCGAACGAACCCAAGGACGGCGCGGACGGCGGACGCACCACCAACCACCGGCTGGCGCTGCGGACCGAGTCCGAGGCCGTTTCCGGCGTCGTGGACAATTGCTGGATCGTGGACAGCGGCCACTAGGGCCGTGTGACCCGCGACTCCTTTGGCTTTGGTTTGTCCACAGGATTGACTACACTGGATCAATACCTCTACCCCGCTGAGCTGGTTACTGAGTTCCACGAGTGGCCACCCCTGCGGGGTCTTTTGCTTGCAGATCCATAAGGAGAAGTCCGTGTCTACCACCAACAGCGCAACTGCAGCGTGGCTTACCCAGGACGCATATGACCGCCTGAAGGCCGAACTGGAGCACCTGTCCGGGGCCGGCCGCGCGGACATCGTCCAGAAGATCGAAGCTGCGCGCCAGGAAGGCGATCTGAAGGAAAACGGCGGCTACCACGCAGCCAAGGAGGAGCAGGGCAAGATCGAGGCCCGCATCCGCCAGCTGACCGTGCTGCTGCGCGACGCCCAGGTGGGCGAAGCCCCGGCCGACGACGGAATCGTCGAACCCGGCATGCTCGTCGTTGCCCGCATCGCCGGCGATGAGGAAACGTTCCTGCTTGGCTCCCGCGAAATCGCCGGCGATTCCGAGCTGGACGTCTTCAGCGAGAAGTCCCCGCTCGGCGTCGCCATCATGGGCCACAAGGAAGGCGACAAGCTCAGCTACACCGCCCCGAACGGCAAGGAAATCCCGGTGGAGATCGTGTCCGCCAAGCCGTTCACCGGCTAAGCCACAGTTCAAGCACGACGCCGGCCCTCCCCTTTGCGGGAGGGCCGGCGTTTTGCATTAAGGCGTCTTACGCAAAGCTGCCCAACTGACTCGCAGTCAAGGCCGTTATGGGGCGCCAAAACGGCCTTAACTGCGAGCTACTTGGGCGGGCCGGAGCAGCACGGCGGCGAGGATGCCGCCGGCCGCGCCGCCCAGGTGTGCCTGCCACGAGACCACACCCATCACGCTGGGCAGGATCCCGAAGAGGATGCCACCGTAGGCCAGGAACAGCACCACGGACAGCAGCAGCTGCCACCAATTGCGGTTCAGCACGCCGCGCACCAGCAGGAAGGCGAACAGGCCGAACACCAGCCCCGACGCACCGACCGTCACTCCGCCGCCGATGAGCCAGACCGCCACGCCGGATCCCAGCCAGCTCAGCGCCATGGTGATCAGGAAAACCCGCAGCCCCGAGAGGAACACGAGGAAGCCGAAGATGATCAGCGGCAGGGCGTTGGAGAACAGGTGCCCGAAGCTGGCGTGCAGCAGGGGGAACGTCAGGATGTCCAGCGCGCCGTCCAAGCTCCGCGGGCGCAGGCCGAAGGTGCGGTTGAGCGTGTGCAGGAGCAGGGTGTTGATCAGCTCGATCACCGACAGCAGCGCCACAAAGCCGCCCATCAGGAGCAGCCCGCCCTTGGCACGCGCCGCGAGGGACTCCTTCCCGGGGGCCGACGGCTCCGGGCTGCTGCCGCCGAGGTACGCCATGCTGGCCCCCGTCAGTGCACCACGATCGGCTGGAAGCCTTCGGCCCGAAGCGCGGCGAGGACCTGCTTGCCGTGTTCGTGGCCCTTGGTTTCCAGGTTGATGGTGATGGAGACATCGCCCATGCTGATGGCCCCGCCCACCCGGGTGTGGTCCAGGCCGGTGACGTTGGCGTCGTTCTCGGCGATGATCCGGGCGATGGTGGCCAGCGAACCGGGGCGGTCGTCGAGCATCATGCGCACGGTCATGAAACGCCCGGCTGCGGAAAGGCCGCGCTGGATCACCTTGAGCATGAGCATGGGATCGATGTTGCCGCCGGAGAGCACCACGGCCACCTTGCCGGGGTTTTCGATGGTACCGTCCATGAGCGCGGCCACGCCCACGGCGCCGGCCGGTTCCACCACCATCTTGGCGCGTTCGAGCAGGAAGATCAGTGCCCGGGCGAGGGAGTCCTCGCTGACGGTGACGACGTCGTCGACCAGTTCGCGGATGATGCTGAAGGGCAGCTGCCCGGGACGCCCGACGGCGATGCCGTCCGCCATGGTGGAGACCTTCTTGAGCGGCACCAGGGCGTCTGCGGCGAGCGAGGGCGGGTAGGCCGCCGCGTTTTCGGCCTGCACGCCGATGATCCGGATCTCGCGGCCGAGTTCCTTGGCCTTGGCCTTGATGGCCACCGCGACGCCGGCCAGCAGGCCGCCGCCGCCGACGCCCATCAGGATGGTGTCGACGTCGGGAACCTGTTCCAGGATTTCCAGGCCGATGGTGCCCTGGCCGGCCACGACGTCGACGTTGTCGAAGGGGTGGACGAAGACGGCACCGGTTTCGTCGGCGTAGCGCTGGGCCTCGGCGAGCGCCTCGTCCACGTTGTGGCCGTGGAGCACCACTTCGGCGCCGTGGCTGCGGGTGGCGGCAAGCTTGGGCAGGGCGACGCCGAGGGGCATGTAGATGCGGGCCTTGATGCCCAGGCTCTTGGCTGCGACGGCCACGCCCTGGGCGTGGTTGCCTGCCGAGGCGGCCACCACGCCGCGGGCCTTTTCTTCGGCTGAGAGGCGGGCCATGCGGACGTAGGCGCCGCGCACCTTGAAGGAGCCGGCGCGCTGCAGGTTCTCGCACTTGAAGAACACTTCGCCGCCCACTATGGCGCCGAGCGCCCGGGACGTTTCAATGGGAGTCCGGGTAATAATGCCCTCGAGCAGCTCCTGCGCCTTAAGGACATCGTCCAGGGTGACGGGCAGGGTTTCGAGGGTGTTCACGGATTACTCTCCTTTGTCGGTCTCGGCTGCCGGGACCTGGCCGTGGCCTGGCCGGGCGGCCGCTTCATGGGTGGGGGCATCATTGCCGCCCGGGGACTGCTTGCCGTTGTGCGCGGGGCGCAACGCGGCAGGCCGGGTGTCCTTGATGTTGGGATCCTGGTCAGGGTCCTGCACCTCGGCTCCGGCCTCCCTGTAGGAGGCGGACAGTCCTTCATCATGTTCCCACGTCCGGCCGGCAATATAGCGAACCGCCGTGTTTGCTACGGCCAGCAGCGGCACGGCGAAGAGCGCGCCGGGGATCCCGGCGAGGTAGGAACCGGCCGCGACGGAAAGGATCACGGCCACCGGGTGCAGGGACACCGCCTTGCCCATGACGATCGGCTGCAGGATGTGGCTTTCCAGCTGCTGCACCAGCAGCACGATGCCAAGCATGATCAGGGCATTGACCCACCCGTTCGCCACGAGGGCCAGCAGGACGGCGATCGCACCGGTGACGAGCGCACCCACCACGGGGATGAAAGAAGCGATGAACACCAGCACGCCCAGCGGCAACGCCAGCGGAACCCCGATAATCGCGGCACCGGCGCCGATGCCCACGGCGTCCACGAACGCCACGAACATCTGGATGCGCACGTAACTGACCATCGAGGCCCAGCCGCGGCGCCCGGCGCCGTCGGTGGCTGCGCGGGCCCGCTTGGGCAGCAGCCGCACCAGGAAGCTCCAGATCCGCGAGCCCTCCAGCAGGAAGAAGATCAGGATGAACAGTGCCAGGACCAGCCCGGCGGCGAAATGGCCGGCCGTGCTGCCGAAGGACAGCGCCCCGCTGAGGATGCTGCTGCTGTTGTTCTGCAGCGCGTTGACGCCGTCTTCGACGTACTTGTCGATCTGGTCGGCCGTGATGTGCAGCGGCCCGTCCGCAAGCCAGGACTGGACCTGCTGGATGCCTGTCAGCGCCTGTTGCCACAGTTCGCCGAAGCCGGTGGCGAGCTGCCGGCCCACCAGGGCCAGCGCGCCGGCGATCAGTCCGATGAACCCCAGCACGGTGACCGCGACGGCGAGGCCTTGCGGCATGGCTTTGCGCAGCCACGCCGTGACCGGGTACAGCAGGCCGGCCAGCAGGGACGCAACCATCAACGGAATGATGAGGAAGCTGACTTTGGACAGGAGCCAGATGAACGCCCCGCCCACCAGCAGGATCAGCCCGATCCGCCAGCCCCACGCTGCAGCGATCCGCACGCCGTAGGGAATGTCCTGCGCAATCTCGTGTTCGGAAAGCCGGGGCGGAACCACCGTGGGACGGGCGGGCGGAAGGGAGGGTGTGGCGTCTGGTGTGGGCGTCATGCCCCCATAATTCCGCAGGCGGGCGTCTATGGGAAACCGCCGGGCCGGGAGGGGGAACCGCTCAGAGCGCTGCCGAAATCCCCCAGCGCATGGTGAACGATGCGCCGGGCTCCAGCCAGCGGAGGCCCTCGCCGGTGTTGAAGGCGTTCGCCGGCCCGGTCATGGGTTCGATCGCCACCGCCTTGCTACGCCCGGGGAACTTGTCCGTGACGAAGACATGGACGTACGCGCAGCTCTCGTCCTGTTCAAGGGTGACGCTCCGCCCGTCCGGCGCGCTGAGAACGTGGCGGCTTGTGCCGCCGTCGAACACCAGGTCCGTATAGGCGACGTCGATATCCAAGTCCGCGACGGCGGCCCCGCCGCCCAGCGCGTACTCACCGTCCGCCGGGGCGGCACTGCGCGGGATGAGCCGCTCGTCAGCCACCAGCCGGGTGGCGGCGTGCACGGTCAACTGCAGTTCCTCCGGGGCGGTATCGCCGAGACGCAGGTACGGGTGGGCGCCCAACACGAACGGCGCCGCGGACTGTGAGTCGTTGATGAGGGTCTGCGAAACGCGCAGGGCCAGCCCGGCATCGATTTCGTAGCGCACCCGGTGCCGGGCCAGGAAGGGATAGCCGTGCTGCGGGAAGATCACGGCTTCAAGGGTGACCGAGAATTCGTCTTCATCCACCAGAGCGTACGAGGCGTTGCGCAGCAGGCCGTGGCTGGCGTTGTTGCGGCCCACTTCGGTGATGTCCAGTTGCTGCTTGACGCCGTCGAGGTACCAGACGCCGTCTTCCACGCGGTTGGCCCACGGCGCCAGGGTGATGCCGGTGGCGCCAGGCGGGAGTTCATCGTCGTTGTAGCTTTCGGTCAGCTGCACACCACCGCGGCTGAACAGGCGCAGGCCGGCGGCCAGTTCGGTGACGACGGCGAGCGCGTCGCCGCGGCGGAGCTCGTACTGGCGGCCGCTGGCAAAGCGGCGGGATTCGGTCTGTTCACCGGCGGTCTCGGTAGGCATGGCACAACCGTACTGCATCCCCAGATGTGATGTTTTGTTAATTTATTTGCACTTTTGGTTAGTCGTGGGATGATTGTCACATGACTCGCCTAAGCAGCACTTTCCTCGCCGACGGCCGGGAGCTGATGTATTTCGACGACGCCGGCACCCCGCCGCGGGACCCCGCCTCCCTGGTGGACCACCGCAGCCTTCCGCCGCGCGCCGAGCCGGGCGAGGTCCGCTTCGACGCCCTGAGCGGCGACTGGGTGGCCGTCGCCGCCCACCGCCAGAGCCGCACGCACCTGCCCCCGGCCGACCAGTGCCCCATCTGCCCCACCACACCGGACAACCCCTCGGAGATCCCCGCGCCGGACTACGACGTGGTGGTCTTCGAAAACCGCTTCCCTTCGCTCGGCCCCGCAACGGGAGAATTGCCGGAGGCCCCGGGCCACGGCTGGGGACACAGCGCACCCGCCTACGGGCGCTGCGAGGTGGTCTCCTTCACCCCCCAGCACACCGGTTCCTTCGGCGAACTCAGCGAACAGCGCGCCCGCACCGTGATCGAGGCCTGGGCGCAGCGCACCGAGGCCCTGAGCGCGCTGCCCGGCATCAAGCAAGTGTTCCCCTTCGAAAACCGGGGTGCGGACATCGGCGTCACCCTGCACCACCCGCACGGGCAGATCTACGCCTACCCCTACATCACCCCGCGCGCCGGGGTCCTGGCCTCCGCGGCGGCCGCGCACTTCGAACGGAACGGCGGCAAGGAAACCCTGGCCGAATCCATCCTCGGCGCGGAACGCAGCGACGGCAGCCGCATGGTCCTGGCAGCCGAACACTTCAGCGCCTATGTCCCCTTCGCCGCGCGCTGGCCCTTGGAAATCCACCTCGTCCCGCACCGGCACGTCCCGGACCTGGCCGCCCTGAACGGAGCCGAGCGCGACGAACTGGCCGTGGTGTACCTGGAGTTGCTCAAGCGGCTGGACCGCCTCTACCCCACGCCCATGCCTTACATCTCCGCCTGGTACCAGGCGCCCCTGGAGCCCGCGCTGCGCGAGTCCAGCCGGCTGCACCTGCAATTGACCTCCCCGCGCCGCGCAGCCGACAAGCTGAAGTTCCTCGCCGGCTCCGAAGCGGCCATGGGAGCCTTCATCAACGACACCACCCCCGAGGCCGTCGCCGAAAGGCTCCGGGCCGTTGCGAGCCCCGCCTTCAAGGACACCCTCCAGGCCAACGACCCGCTCCAGGAAGGAGCACGCGCATGACCCGCACCGACGCCGGGCACCCCACCGACGGGAAGCTCCACAGCGGGCTCGCCGCCCGCTTCGAAGAGGCTTTCGGGACGGCGCCCGACGGCGTCTGGCAGGCACCGGGACGCGTGAACCTGATCGGCGAACACACCGACTACAACGAAGGTTTCGTCCTGCCTTTCGCGATCGACAAGACCGCGAAGGTGGCCATCCGGCTCCGCGGTGATTCGACCGTGCGACTGCTGTCCACCTTCGGTGACCAGGGCATCGTGGACGCGGACCTGGCGGAGCTCGCTCCCGGGTCCGGCAAGGGCTGGAGCAAATACCCGCTGGGTGTCGCCTGGGCGCTGCAGCAGCGCGGCATCACGGTGCCGGGGTTCGAGCTGCTCCTGGATTCGGATGTTCCGCTGGGTGCTGGCCTGTCGTCGTCGCATGCCATCGAGTGCGCCGTCATCAGCGCCCTCAACGAGCTCACCGGCGCCGGGCTGGCCGCCGAGGACATGGTCCTGGCCACCCAGCACGGCGAGAACGGCTTCGTCGGCGCCCCGACCGGCATCATGGACCAGTCCGCGTCCCTGCGCGGCAGCAAGGGCAAGGCAGTGTTCCTGGATTGCCGGGACCAGAGCGTGCAGCTGGTCCCCTTCGATGCCGAAGCCGCGGGCCTGGTCCTGCTGGTGATCGACACGAAGGTCTCGCATTCCCACGCCGACGGCGGATACGCCTCGCGCCGTGCGTCCTGTGAGCTGGGTGCCCGGCTCATGGGCGTCCCCGCATTGCGCGACCTCGCCGTGGAACAGCTCGACGACGCCGAACAGGTCCTCGACGACGTCACGTTCCGCCGGGTCCGGCATGTCGTCACGGAGAACGCGCGCGTGCTCGAAACGGTGGAGCAGCTGGCGGCGAAAGGTGCCGGCAGCATCGGCGGGTTCCTGGACGCGAGCCACGTATCGATGCGCGACGACTTCGAGATCTCCTGCGCGGAACTCGACCTCGCCGTCGACACCGCGCGCGCCCACGGCGCCATCGGGGCGCGGATGACCGGCGGCGGTTTCGGGGGCTCCGCGATCGCCCTCACGCCGGTGGGGCTCGAGCAGCAGGTGCGCGACGCCGTCGTGCGGTCCTTCGCGGACGCCGGCTACAGCGCACCGGACATCTTCACCGTCACCCCCGCGGCGGGGGCTTCCCGCCTGGCCTGAAAGGGCCCGGCCCGGGGCACGACGCGGGCGTAAGCTGGGGCCATGACTGAGGCTGTCATCGTATCCATGGCCCGGAGCCCGATCGGCCGGGCCTTCAAAGGCTCCCTCAAGGACGAGCGCCCGGACGACCTGGCCGCTGCCATGGTCACCGCGGCGCTGGCGAAGATCCCCGCCTTCGACGCCGGCGCGGGTCCGGGCCTCGGACTGGACGACCTCTATCTGGGGTGTGCGGAACCCAGCGGCGAAGCGGGCTCGAACATGGCCCGCGTGGTGTCCATACTGTGCGGGCTCGACTACGTCCCGGCCGTCACGGTCAACCGTTTCTGCGCCTCCAGCCTGCAGACCCTGCGGATGGCCTTCCACGCGATCCGCGCCGGGGAGGGCCACGCCTTTGTCTCCGCGGGCGTGGAGTCCGTGTCCAGGTACCAGAATTGGGCCGGCGCCGGAGAAAGCGACTCCGGCGCGCACAACCCGCGGTTCGAAGCCGCCAAGCAGCGCACCGCGGTCCGGGCGGCGTCGAACACCCCGTGGACGGACCCGCGGCTCGGGAACCGCCTGCCGGACATCTACATCGCGATGGGCCAGACTGCGGAGAACGTCGCCACCACGTACGGGATCAGCCGGGCGGAACAGGACGAATGGGGCGTGCTCAGCCAGAACCGGGCGGAGGCCGCGATTGCCTCGGGATTCTTCGGCCGCGAGATCACCCCCTACACCCGCAAAGACGGCACCGTGGTGGAGCGGGACGACTCGCCCCGGGCCGGCGTAACAATGGAGGCCGTCAGCGCCCTGGAACCGGTTTTCCGCCGCGAAGGAACCGTCACCGCCGGCAACGCCTGCCCGCTGAACGACGGCGCGGCCGCCGTCGTCGTCATGAGCAGCTCCCGGGCGGCAGAGCTCGGCCTGACCCCGCTGGCGCGGATCGTCTCCACCGCGGCCAGCGCACTCTCACCCGAGATCATGGGCATGGGCCCGGTGGAATCCAGCCGGCGCGCCCTGGACCTGGCCGGGCTGACCATGGCGGACATCGACCTGGTGGAACTCAACGAAGCCTTCGCCGTGCAGGTGGTGGCCAGCGCCCGCGAGCTGGGCATCGATCCGGAGAAGCTCAACGTCCACGGCGGCGCGATCGCCCTGGGCCACCCCTTCGGCATGACCGGGGCGCGGATGACGAACACGCTGCTCAACGGCCTGCGCGAACGCGACGGCACGTTCGGCCTCGCCACGTTGTGTGTGGGCGGCGGCCAGGGCATGGCGGTGGTGTTCGAGCGCCTGAGCTGAGTTCCGGCGCAGCATACAGCGAGGGCCCCGCCGAAGCGGGGCCCTTGCTGTGTTTCTTTTGGGGCGTTAGTCGTCGCCGCGCAGGATCGCGAGCAGGCGGATGATTTCCACGTACAGCCACACCAGGGTGACGGTCAGGCCGAAGGCGGCCGTCCAGGAGTAGCGCTCCGGAGCGCCGGCGCGGACGCCCTCTTCGATGCTGGTGAAGTCCATGATGAGCGAGAACGCCGCCAGGCCGATGGCCAGCAGGCCCACGATGACGCCGAGCGGAATGCCCGCGATCTCCACGCTGGTACGCAGGCCGAAGGGCGAGTCCACCGCGCCGGTCCACATCATGATCCCGTTAATGAGGGCGAAGACGGCGTAGCCGATGAGGGCGATCATGAAGAAGCGCATGGCCTTGGGGGTGGCTCGCACCTTGCCGCTCTTGAAGAGCAGGAGCGTCACGCCGGTCACCGCCAGGGTGCCGATCACGGCCTGCAGGCCGACACCCGGGAACATGCCGTCCAGGATCCGGGTGAGCCCGCCTAGGAACAGGCCTTCGAGTCCCGCGTACGACAGGATCAGGGCCGGCGAAGGCTGCTTCTTGAAGGTGTTCACCATCGCCAGCACAAAACCGCCCAGCGCGCCGACGATCATCAGCAGGCTGGCGGTGCCCATCGGCACGAACAGGGTCACGGCGGCGCCGAGCACCACCACGGCGAGGCAGGCCGCTGTCTTGATGATGACGTCGTCGAACGTCATGCGGCCGGTTTCGAGCGGACCGGCGGCCGGCCGTTGGTACATCTGCTCGAGCTGTTCGCTGCTCAGGCCCGGCTGCTGGGCTTGCCAAGCAGGCTGGCCGTACTGGTTTTGGCCGTACTGGTTTTGGGCATAGGGGTTCTGGCCATAGGGGCTTTGGCCGTAGGGATTCGCGGGAACAGGCGGTGCCTGCGTGGCGCCACGGAAATTCTTTCCGTTGAAGATCGGGTTGCCGCCGAGTGCCATGGTGGGGTGTCCTCCTGAATAAGGGCGAAGTGATAATTCACGCTACCAAGTCCTACGCACGGCAGACCGGGAAAGTTCCTCCCTTTCGGCACAGTTTAGGAAGGCCTCGGGGCGCGGCGGATTTCCTTTAGCGACCCTGAACATATTGTTGCCTCGGACTTCACAGTTGTTATCTGATCGCGACCTCCCGAGCCCCTGCGGGCAGCATTATTCGCGCTCGCTCGGCGGTAGCATAAGCACGCATGGGTGATGCATGTCACACAGCGGAGGCTACGGACGCTGTGGCTTGGCCCATGACCGTTCGCACCGGCTGCAAAGGCGCACCGGACCACCCCCAATGTGGAAGGTTTTCCATCTTGAGAAGCACAAGCAGAGAGCGGTCCAAGAGACCGCATGCGGGACTGCGGCAAGTCGTGGGGGCGCTTTTCGCGATCCTCGTGGCAGCACTGCTGCTGGCAGCACCCGCCGCGCAGGCAGTCACCCCCTCGCCTTCGCCGTCGCCCGCTCAGCAAGGTTTCCAAAACAGCATCAGCGGCTTCCTCCGCGACGACGCCCGTGCGCCGATCCCGGGAGTCCGGATCACGGCAAAGGGCAATAATTTCGAAGGCACGGCGACATCGGGCGCCAACGGCTCGTGGACCATTCCGGTGCCATCCAAGGGCACGTACACCGTTGAACTGGATACCTCCACCCTGCCGAACGGCATCAAGCTCGCCGAAGGCCAGCAGAACCCCCGCGACATCACTTTCAGCCAGACGTCCAACCTGTCGGTGATCTTCGCCTTCGGCAAGGGCATCGTGGTCCAGGGGCAGGACTTCGGCCAGGACCTGCTCAACCGCCTGGTGGCCGGGGTGAGCTTCGGCATGCTCCTGGCCCTTGCATCGGTGGGCCTGTCCCTGATCTTCGGGACCACCGGCCTGACCAACTTCGCCCACGGAGAGATGGTGACCGTCGGCGCGCTGGGCGTCTTCGCCTTCAACGCCTGGGGGCTGCCTGTCTGGCTTGCGATTACCTTGGCCCTCGTGGCGGGCGCGGCCTTCGGGTACATCCAGGACGCCGGGCTGTGGCGTCCGCTGCGGCGCCGGGGAACCGGGCTCGTGCCGATGATGATCGTCTCGATCGGCCTGGCCCTGGCCGCCCGGTACGTGTTCCAGTTCTTCTTCGGCGGCGACACCCAGCAACTCCCCGGTTCGCAGGTCACGGACGTGCAGCTCGGGCCGATCTCGGTTTCCCCGAATACCCTCTGGTCACTGTTGATTGCCGCCGTGGTGATCGCGGCCCTGGGCCTGCTGCTGCTCAAGACCCGGCTCGGCAAGGCCACGCGTGCCGTGGCCGACAACCCGGCACTGGCCGCGGCCTCGGGCATCGACGTCGACCGTGTCATCCGGATCGTCTGGGTCGTCGGCGGCTTCCTGGCCGCCCTCGGCGGCATCCTCTGGGCGTACTACCGCCCCGGCGTCACCTGGGACATGGGAACACAGATCCTGCTCGCCATCTTCGCCGGCGTGACCTTGGGCGGCCTCGGCACCGTGTTCGGCGCCCTGGTCGGTTCCCTGGTGGTCGGCATCTTCATCGAACTGACCAGCCTCGTGCTGCCACCGGACCTGAAGTACGTGGGCGCGCTCGTCGTCATGATCGTAGTCCTCCTCTTCCGTCCGCAGGGCATCCTCGGCCGGCGTGAGCGTGTGGGTTAGGAGCAAACAAATGGATTTCGGAAACATCCTCTCTCTCGCGCTCGGCGAAATCGTCACCCCCACGACGGCGGCCTACGCGCTTGCCGCCCTGGGGCTCGCCGTCCACTTCGGCTACTCGGGCCTGCTGAACTTCGGCCAGGCCGGTTTCATGGCGGTGGGCGCCTATGGCTTCGCCATTTCGACGCTCACCTTCAAGGTCCCGTTCGTGGTCGGATTCCTGATCGCACTGCTCTGCTCCATCCTCTTCGGCCTCCTGCTCGGCGTGCCCACGCTGCGGCTGCGCGCCGACTACCTTGCCATCGTCACCATCGCGGCGGCCGAAATCATCCGGTACATCGTCACCACCAACACCCTGTTCCGGATCACCGGCTCCGCGGACGGACTTTCCTCCTTCCAGCGCGAATTCGACTCCTTCAATCCCTTCCCGCCCGGAACCTACATCTTCGGCTGGAGCAACCGGGATTTCTACGTGCGCATTGTCAGCTGGGTCATCGTCATTGTGTGCGCAGTGATCGTCTGGCTGCTGATGCGCAGCCCTTGGGGTCGGGTGCTCAAAGGCATCCGCGAGGACGAGAACGCCGTCCGTTCCCTGGGCAAGAACGTCTACGCCTACAAGATGCAGGCACTGGTGATCGGCGGCATCTTGGGCAGTCTCGCCGGGCTCCTGTTCACCCTTCCCCGCGGGTCGGTTCAGCCGGCGAACTACGCGACCGAGCTCACTTTCTTCCTGTGGACCGTCCTCCTCCTGGGTGGCATGTCAACGGTGCTCGGCCCGATCGTCGGGGCCATGATCTTCTGGGTGGTGCTGTCGCTGACCGAAAACGTGCTCGCCGGACTCATCGAGTCCGGGACCATCACCTTCCTCTCGATCGTCCAGGCCGGCCAGTTGCGCTTCATCCTGGTCGGCGTCGCGCTGATGCTGCTGATGGTCTTCAGGCCACAAGGCGTCTTCGGTAACAAAAAGGAGCTGGCGTTCGCATGAGCGGGACCACCGGTCAGAACCCTGACAACATCGACTACATGACCGACTCGCGGGCAATCGCCGTCGGCGAAAACCTGCCGGGCTGCAAGAAACGGGACCCGATCGTGGTGGCGGACAACGTCACCCGGAACTTCGGCGGCATCAGCGCCGTCGACGTCGAACACCTCGAAATCCCGCGGCACAAGATCACCGCCCTGATCGGCCCGAACGGCGCCGGCAAAACCACCCTGTTCAACCTGTTGACCGGCTTCGACACCCCCAACTCCGGGGCGTGGACCTTCGAAGGCAGCAACATCGCCGGCGTCTCGTCCTACAAGGTGGCGCGCATGGGCATGGTGCGCACCTTCCAGCTGACCAAGGTGATGGGCAAGCTGACCGTCATGGAAAACATGCGGCTCGGCGCGGCCAGCCAGCCCGGGGAGCGGCTGTCCAAGGCCCTGTTCAAGAACATCTGGGGCGGCCGGGAACGGGAAATCACCAAACAGGCCGACGTGCTGCTGGAGAAGTTCAAGCTGGACGCCAAGAAGGACGATTACGCCGCGTCCCTCTCCGGCGGCCAGCGGAAGCTGCTGGAGATGGCCCGTTCCCTCATGGTGCGGCCCAAGCTGGTGATGCTGGACGAACCCATGGCCGGCGTGAACCCGGCGCTCACGCAGTCCCTCCTGGACCACATTAAGAACCTCAAGGCCGAAGGCATGACCGTGCTGTTCGTCGAACACGACATGAACATGGTGCGGCACATTGCGGACTGGGTGGTGGTAATGGCCGAAGGCCGGATCGTCGCCGAAGGCCCGCCCGGCGAAGTCATGAAGGACCCCGCCGTGATCGACGCCTACCTGGGCGCCCACCACGACGTCGACCTCGGCGACGCGGAAGGCATCCGGGAGCTCGAGGCCGAACTCGAAGCGGACGAAGAATCGATCGTGGGCACCGAGGACGCCGGCATCATCGCGCCGGAGGTCATCGAAGCCCGCCTGGAAGAGGAGGACAAATGAGCGCCACCAGCGCCATGCCCGCCGCAAGCAGCGCGCCCGCGGAGGACGCCGTCGTCAAGGTCACCGACCTGGTGGCAGGCTACCTGCCCGGCGTCAACATCCTCAACGGCTGCAGCATCGAGGCCCGCAAGGGCGAACTGATCGGTATCATCGGGCCCAACGGCGCCGGCAAGTCCACCCTGCTCAAGGCCATGTTCGGCCTGGTGAAGGTGCACTCAGGCTCGGTGGTGGTGCACGGCAGGGACCTCACAGGGCTCAAGGCCAACAAACTCGTTTCCCAGGGCCTGGGCTTTGTACCGCAGAACAACAACGTGTTCGCGGCGCTGACCATCGAGGAGAACCTGCAGATGGGCCTGTTCCAGCGGCCCAAGGCCTTCGCGGAGCGCTTCGACTTCGTCACCGGGCTCTTCCCGGAGCTCGGCCGGCGCCGCGCCCAGCGTGCTGGCTCGCTCTCGGGCGGTGAACGCCAGATGGTGGCCATGGGGCGGGCCCTGATGATGGACCCGGCCGTGCTGCTGCTCGACGAACCCTCGGCAGGCCTCTCCCCCGTCAAACAGGACGAGACCTTCCTGCGGGTCCATGAGATCAACCGGGCCGGCGTATCCGTGATCATGGTGGAACAGAACGCACGCCGCTGCCTGCAGATCTGCGACCGCGGCTACGTCCTGGACCAGGGCAAGGACGCGTACACCGGAACCGGCAGGGAGCTCATGAAGGACCCCAAGGTCATCCAGCTGTACCTGGGCACCCTCGCCGACACGGTGGAAGGCGAGTAGGCCGGGCGCACCAAGGAACTGCCCGCGCCGAAGAACTGCACAGCACACAAGGAAGCCCCGGAGCGTTCGCTCCGGGGCTTCCTTGTGTGTTTTTTGAAGGGCCGGCTTACAGCTTGCCGAACTCTTCCTGGACCGGGCTCAGGGTGTTGTCATCCTTGTACTCGTAGATACCGATGTAGGCTTCCGTGGGGTCGCCGGCGTCGGAGAACGTCACCGGACCGGACTTGCCGTCGTAGTCGATGTCCTTGCCGTTGCGCAGCAGCGTCACGCAGGAGGCGAAGTCGCTGCACTTCTCGCCGCCTTCGGAGACGTCCTTGAGCTTCTTGGCGATGTCCACGCCCTTGGTGCTCTTGGCGGCCTCGGAGGCGAGCGCGATCAAGTTCACGGCGTCATAGGATTCGCCACCGTAGGTGAAGTCCTTTAGCTTCGGGTCCACCGAGAGGAGTGCCTTCTTGAAGGTGTCCTTGGTGAAGGTGCCCGGGAAGGTGCCGTGGGCTCCGGTCATGGTGCCCGCCTTGAACACCTTGCTGTAATCGGAGGTGTTGCCGTCCACCAGGAACAGCTGCTTGCCGGAGATGCCCTTGGCCGACAGCAACGGGATGATCGACTTTGCCTCATCAAAGGTGATCAGCACGATCGCGTCCGGCTTGGCAGCCACCACCTTGTCCACCTGTGCCTGGAACTGGGAGTCGCCGGTGTTGAAGAGCTCTTCCGAGACCACCTTGCCGCCGGCGCCTTCGAAGGACTCCTTCACGTACTTCTGCAGGCCGGTTCCATAAGCGTCGTTAAGCACGATCATGCCAATGGTCTGGACGCCGCAGGTGGCGATGTAGTTGCCGAGGACCTTGCCCTGCAGGACGTCGGACGGAGCGGTACGCCAGTAGAGGCCCTTGTCATCCCAGGCGGTGAAGTCCGGGGAGGTGTTGGCGGGCGAGAACTGGATGACCCCGGCCCCGGTGATCTGGTTGATCACGGTCTTCGACACGGCGGAGGAAGCAGCACCGATGATGGCCTGCGCTCCACCGGCCAGCAGGGCGGTGGTGGACTGCGTCGCTGTATCGGTCTTGGTGTCGCCCGAATCCCGGTGGGTCACCTGGATCGGCTTGCCGAGCACGCCGCCGGCTGCATTGACTTCCTTTACGGCGAGGTTCACACCGGCGATTTCGGGCGGGCCAAGGAAGGCCAGGCTGCCGGTGGTCGGCAGCAGGGAGCCCAGCTTAAGGGGGACGTCCGTAGTGGTGGCCGACGGCGGGACCGCACCAGTGGAGGGTGCCTCGCTGCTGCCTGCGCTCGCGCTTGCGCTCGGCGCCGGGCAGGAGACGCCTGTTGCTGCCGTGGTGCTGGACGACGACGCGCTGGGGGCTGGCGAACCACCGCAGGCCGTAGCCAGGAACGCGACGCCGATGCCAAGCACTGTGAGCTTGGCTGCACGCGGAGCCGCGTGGGAAAGGTCAAACATATGTTTGTCTCCTCGATCGAAAGGTGCGAACTGCCTTTGATGCGATAGATCAGGTAGTCCTGAATACGACTCAAACTAGTGCAATCAGACCGTGAAGATAAGTGAATCAGGTCACATCCCTATAACACTCGTTGCCTGTGGGAAATCTGTTCCGAGCATGGGAACAGAGTGTGAATTCCGCGGATCCGCGGTGGTGCGCGACGGCGGAAAACCGGCCGCCGCGGTGCCTTCTTTTGTGCCCCAGCAGGGACTCGAACCCTGACTTTGCGGATTTTAAGTCCGCTGCCTCTGCCAATTGGGCTACTGGGGCGCCCGCATTATCCTAACCCGGCGACGCGCCGTGGCCGGGGCACCAGCCGGGCCTGGCCCAAGGCCTGCTAAAGCCGCTCGAAGGGTGCCGCGTAGCGGAAAGTGCCCCGGCCGCCGTCGGGCATTCCGGACAGCGGCAGCACCTGGAAGTGCTCGCCCCAGGCGGGGTCGGGGGCCGCGATCCCCACCGAAGCGGCGGGGACGTAGCCGAAACGAGGGTAGTACACCGTGCTGCCGAGCAGCGCGATGCCGGCCTCTCCCGCGGCTTCGGCACGGCGGGCCGTCTCGCGCAACAGGGCCGAGCCGATGCCGCGCCGCTGCAGGTGCGGTTCTACGCTGATGGGCCCGAGCCCGAGGAACGCGAGCCCGTCCACAGTTCCGCGCGTGCTGATGACGTGGCCCACGATCTCGCCGCCCAGTTCGGCCACGATGCTGAACCCGGGAAGGTACTCCTCACAGTCGAACAGTTCCTTCAGCAGCCCGGCCTCCGCGGGGACGCCGTCCACCGGCAGGCCGGTGGCCGGGCTGATCGAGAACGCCGATGCGGTCAAGGCCAGGATGGCGTCGCGGTCTGCCGGGACTTCGCCGCGCAGCACCAGCCCGCGTTGCAGGAGGCCGAGGACCTCCAGGGCATGCGCCGCCTGCGCGGTGGGCACCAGGAGGTGGTCATGATGGAAGCCGGCCAGGACGTTGCAGCTGATCCCAGCCGCCCCCAGCGCGGAACTGACGGCGGCAGTCAGGCCAACGGCTTCCAGCGCGGAGTGGACCTGGAGGGTAATCCAGGCGGCCACGAAGTCGTAGGCGAGGCCCAGCCGTTCGGCCTCGCCGCGGTGCAGCACCACCGTGAGGCCCTCGGCTTCACGGACGGCCGCCTCGACGTCGCCTTCCAACGGCCTGCCGTGCGGCCACAGCGCGTACACATACTCGCCCTCGCGGAGGACCGGATGCATGGATGCGAGAAGGGCCGTCAGATCAGTTTCGCCTGCCATGGCAGACAGTCTAAGTCCCGGCATGTTTTCCGGAAGAGACGACGACGGCGGCCGCCTCCCGAGTGGGGAGACGGCCGCCGTCGGAAGCAGGTCGCCCTACTTGGCGTCTGCGGTGACCTTGTCTTTGTCCTCGGCCGGGGCCGCGGGTGCCGGAGCGGCAGCGGGCTTCGGCGCCGGGGTGGCAGCGGCCACGAAGGCGCCGCGCGGGTTGTCCAGGTCGATCAGCTGGGTGGTGTCGCGGCCTGCGAAGAAGGCCAGGATCCAGCCGAAGATCACGCGGACCTTGCGCTCGACTGTGGGCATCGCCAGGCCGTGGTAGCCGCGGTGTGCCAGCCAGGCAAGGCCGCCCTTGAGGCCGATGCGGCCCAGGAGGTTGATGTTGGCAACACCCTTCCATTCACCGAAGCCGGCCACAGCACCGAGGTTCTTGTGCTTGTAGTCAGTGAGCGGCTTGTCCCAGCGGGAGGCCCACAGGTTCTTGGCGAGCTTCTTGGCCTGGCGCAGGGCGTGCTGGGCGTTCGGCACGCAGGTGCCGTCCGGCAGGCCCTTGCCGGTGAGGTCCGGGACGGCGGCGATGTCGCCGGCAGCCCAGGCGTTCTCGACGATGCCCTCGTCGCCGCCGATGCGCAGGTCCGGCAGGACCTTGACGCGGCCGCGGGGTTCCAGCGGGAAGTCGGTGGAGCGGACCATCGGGTTGGCCTGAACGCCGGCTGCCCACACCAGGGTGTCGGCGGCGACTTCCTCGGCCGGGGACTTGTCCGGCATATTGATCAGCTTCAGGGTGCCCTCGGCGTTGTCGAGGGAGGTGTTCAGCAGCACCTCGATGCCGCGGCTGCGCAGGTGCTCGACGACCCACTCGGCCTGCGGTGCCGTGACCTCAGGCATGATGCGGCCCATGGCCTCGACCAGGATGAAGCGGACTTCCTCCTGCTTGATGCGCGGGTTGTTCTTGACCGCGGCGCGGGCGAGGTCTTCCATTTCGGTGATGCACTCGATGCCGGCGAAGCCGCCGCCGACGACCACGAAGGTCAGGGCCTTGGCGCGCTCTGCGGCGTCGGTCATGGTGGATGCGGCTTCGATGCGCTCGAGGACCTTGTTGCGCAGCGCAACGGCTTCCTCGATGGTCTTCAGGCCGATGCCCTTGTCCGCGAGGCCCTTGATCGGGAAGGTGCGGGTGATGGCACCGGCGGCCAGGACGACGTCGAAGTACGGAATTTCGAACGGAGCGCCGCCGTCGGCCGGGGCAACAACCGCGGTGCGGTTGGCGTGGTCGATGCTGGTGACGCGGCCTTGGATCAGCTCGGTCTGCTTCAGGTGCTGGCGGTGGGAGACGACGGCGTGGCGCGCCTCGATGTTGCCACCGGCAACTTCCGGCAGGAAGGGCTGGTAGGTCATGTAGGGCAGGGGATCGACGACGGTGACGATGCCGCCGGCGTTCGCGATCTTCTTCTGCAACTTGAGTGCGACGTAGAGGCCGACGTAACCGCCGCCGACAACGAGAACACGGGGACGGTCAATAAGCTCAGGGGTGGGTGCCATGAATCCAGAATAGCGCACTTTGTGAAAATCTTCACTAACTGCTTTGGAGGCCTCCCCTAGGCGGTTTGGCGCCTACTTCCTGACGCCCGGTTCCACTGCGTCCAAGGTCCCTGTGTCCGGTTCCGCGGGGGTGCTCCGGTAGACCTTGCGCAGCTGGACGCCGGCCACCCCAACGATGGCGATGAACAGGGCCCCGAAGCCGATCACCACCACGCCGGGAAGGGCGGTTCCGGCGTCGGCGGGTGCCTTGGCCGCGGGAACGGTGGGGTCCTTCAGGGTGGGTTTGGCGCTTGCCTTCTTGGTGGGGGTGGGCTCCGGCGTCGGGGTGCTGAAGTCGCCGCGCCGGTGGACGCGGATCCACTCGCTGATGGAACCGAGAGGGTTGCTCTTGGCTTCGGGAACGGTGGCGCCCAGGGCCGCCTTGGCATCCAGCACCCCGTAACCGTAGATCGGGTCCTTGCCCTTCACCCCGGCGTCCTTGGCGGTGCTGACGATCCGGTTGATCACCTGCTTGGCGCTCATGTCCGGCCACTTGGAACGGATCAGCGCTGCCACACCCGAAACGATCGGCGTGGCCCCGGAGGTCCCGGCCCAGTCCGCGTAGCGCCCGCCCGGCAGGCCGCCCACGAGCTCCTCCGCGGGGGCGGCCACACCGATGCTGATGCCCTGCGAGGACGAATCCACGCTCGCGTTGCCGTCCCGGTCGAGGCCGCCGACCGTCAGCACGCCGGGGATTGTGGCCGGTGCTCCGACCTGCACGTTCCCGCCGATGCGGTTGCCTGCGGCGGCGACGATCACCACGTCCTTCTGTTCGGCATACAGGAAGGCCGCGTCCCAGCTTTGCGGCCATTCCGGGGAGGTGCTGCCGAGGGAGATGTTGATGACCTTGGCGCCGTGGTCCACGGCCCAGCGCACGGCGAGCGGGATCTGTTCCTGGTCTGTCTTTCCCGCGGGGTTCGCCGAACCGAGCCAGGTGGAGACGGAGAGGATGTCCGCTTCGGGGGCGACGCCGATAATGCCTTCCGGTCCCCCGCCGCTGCTGTCGGAACCGGCGGAGGGGCTGGCCTTCTGGTGGCCGCGGCCAGCGAGCATGGTGGCCACGAGGGTGCCGTGCTCGGGCTTGGCGCCGATGCTCTTCTGCCCGTCCGGATTGCCCGCGCCGGACACATCGGTCCCGCCGACCACCGCCCCCTTCAGGTCCGGGTGACCGCCGTCAACACCGCTGTCGATGATCGCGACCTTCACACCGGCGCCCTTGGACTCCTTCCAGGCTTCGGAGATCCCGGATTCCTTGAGCCAGTACTCCTTGTCCCGCCAGGTATCGGCCGCGGCGGGCTGCGCCGTCGCCAGGCCGCCGGCAGCCAAAGCCGCGGCGAGCCCGGTGGCGGCAAGCAGGCCCGCCAGCTTGGCAGAAAAGGTCCGGTGGCGCCGTCGGGATCCGGAGATCTTCGGCGGATACGTCATCAGCGGTTCCCCCATTACTTGATGCTCAGCGCGATGCCGTCGAGGATGTCATGTTCGCTGGAGGTGGCGCCGGTGATGGTTCCGGCGCTGGACTGCGCCAGCCGCTGCAGGATGCGCCGCCAGACCAGTGCGCCGGCGCCGATGACGTCCACCCGTCCCGGGTGCATGTACGGCAGTTTCGCGCGTTCTTCACGGGTCATTTCCAGCAGCTCCGTGGCGGCCTTGCTGATCTGCTCGAGGCTGAGGGTTGCGCCGTGGATCCGCTGGGGTTCGTAGCGTTCCAGGCCCAGCGCATGGGCAGTGATGGTGGTGATGGAACCGGCCACCCCGACGACGGCGGTGCTGCGTTCCAGCGGAACGGTTGCGGCCGCGAGGTCGATGGCGGCGTCGACGTCGGCTTCCGCTGCGGCGATTTCCGCCGTGGTAGGCGGGTCGCTGTGCAGGTGCCGTTCGGTGAGTCGCACGCAGCCGATGTCGACGGACTTTGCCGCGATCACGCCGTCGGCGTCGCCGAGCACGAACTCGGTGCTGCCGCCGCCGAGGTCCACCACCAAAACGGGGTCCTTCCCGCGCGAGGGCAGCACGCTGCTGGCTCCGATAAACGAAAGCTCTGCTTCCTCGTCGCCGGACACCACTTCCGGCTCCACGCCGAACAGCTCGCGGATGCCGTCCACGAAGACCTGCCGGTTGCGGGCGTCACGGCTGGCGGAGGTGGCCACGAAGCGGACTCCGGCGGCGCCGTGCTCCTGGATCAGCCGGGCGTAGTCGCGGCTTGCGTCGAAGGTCCGTTCGAGGGCTTCGGGGGCGAGTTCGCCGGTGGCGTCCACGCCCTGGCCGAGCCGCACCACGCGCATTTCGCGCACAATGTCGCTCAGCGGGGCGCCGGCACTGCTGCCGTTGGCGTCGGCGCCGTTCACCCCGGACCCGTTAACGTCGGCTATGAGCAGGCGGATGGAGTTGGTGCCGCAGTCAATCGCAGCCACGCGCTTCATTCGGTGCCTTCTTCCGTGGTCCGTGCTTCTGTGGCCTCTGCGGTGCCGTGGGCAGCGGCGTCCTGGGCCTTCCGGACCGGGGCGGGGCGGCCGACGATGGCGGGCAGGCCCTGCGGTCCGTGGCGGCTAAGGTCCCTGGACGGCGCCTCGCCCTCGGTTTCCCAGGCACCGGCGCAGTAGCAGCGGTCCTTGGTCCACCATTCGGCGATGGCGTCCAGCGCCTCGTCGCCCAGCGGGTTGACGCCAGGGCCTGCGGCCAGGGAGTGCCCGACCAGGACATGCAAGCATTTGACGCGGGTGGGCATGCCGCCGGCGGAAACGCCGGCGATTTCCGGGACGTCGCCCGTGCCGGCGCGGCCGGCGATGTCGTTCCGGGCGCGCAGGTAGGCCTCGTGCGCTTCGCGGTAAGCGTCGGCCAGTCCGGAATCGGCGGCGAGGCGGTCGTTCATCTCGTTCATCGTGCCACCGGCTTCAAGCCGCGACACGGCGGAGGTGATGACCGGGTGCGTCAGGTAGAACGTAGTGGGGAACGGGGTGCCGTTGCTCAGCCGGGGCGCGGTTGCCGCCACGAGGGGGTTGCCGCAGACGCAACGGGCAGGGATCTCCACCACGTCACGCACGGGCCGGCCGAGCTGGCGGCTCAGGACGTCCAGGTCATGTCCCGAGGGCATGCGGGATTCCTCCGTCGCAGGGGCCGTGTTCTCTTGCACTGGCGCTGCCACCTTCCTGCCCTGTTCTGCCGTTCCCTCAGGGCACGACGGCGGCGGGCACCGCGTCTAGTCTGTTGCCGAGCGTCGGATCGACTCCCACAGGCCATCCACCCAGGGCAGGTTTCCCGGGGTTCCGGACGCTCCATCGCCGGTGCGGCCACCGGGGGTACCGGCGGGAACATCCGCACCAAATACCCAGTAGCCCGTTTCACCCGGCATAACCATGTTAATGCGGTCGCGCGCCTGCTGTTTGACGTAGTTGGGGTCCTGCCAGCGCGAGATCTGCTTTTTGAGGTCTTCCTGCTCGGCCTGCTTGCCCGCGATTTCGGCCTCCAGGGCGGAAATCTCGGCCCGTTTCTCGAGGAAGATTTTCACCGTTGGAGCGAGAAGAATGGTGATGGCGACCATGACGACGGCCAGCGCCAGCATGCGTCCCGAGAAGGCTTTCGCGGGGACCGGGTCGTCCCCGTCCCGGGCGGCGCGGCCGGCTTTGCGGCCCGTTGTGGAGATCACAGGCTGCGGCACGGCCTTGCCCGTGGCGGCCTTCGACGCCGGACCTTTTGCGGTCCTGGCGCCACTCGTTTTTTCCGCTGTGGCTTTCGCGGCGCCGTTGCCTTCCGGCGCGCTGGTGGCGGGCGACGCCGGGGCAGGGGTTTCCGGGACAGGGGTTTCCGTGGCAGGGGCGGCCGAAGCTGCGGCGGCTTTGCGGGACTCGCCGAAATCCGCCCGGATGACGTCGCCGCCGTCGGCCACCTGCTGGGGCCGGCCGAGGGCGTCAGCCCGGGGAACCTTGGGACGGCGGGTTGCCATGACACTCCTGTACTGCCTGCTTATACCGCTTCGTGCATGCCCGGCGGCTTGTTTCGATGTTCCGCACGGCCGCCCGGAACATTACGTGAAACCGGGGGTTTTAGTTAAACGGAACCGGTGGCCATGGTCTTTCCACCATAGCCACCGGTCAGCCGTTTTCGCGGATGCTAGCCCTTGAAACGCGGGAACGCGCTGCGGCCGGCGTAGCGTGCGGCGTCGTCGAGTTCCTCTTCGATGCGCAGCAGCTGGTTGTACTTGGCAACGCGCTCGGAGCGGGCCGGGGCACCGGTCTTGATCTGGCCGGCGTTGGTGGCGACGGCGATGTCAGCGATGGTGGTGTCCTCGGTTTCCCCGGAGCGGTGCGAGGTGATGGTGGTGTAACCGTTGCGCTGTGCCAGGGACACGGCGTCGAGGGTCTCGGTCAGCGAACCGATCTGGTTGACCTTGACCAGCAGGGAGTTGGCCGTGGCGGCGTCGATGCCCTGCTGCAGGCGCTCCGGGTTCGTGACGAAGAGGTCGTCGCCCACCAGCTGGACCTTGTCACCGATGGTGTCGGTGAGGATCTTCCAGCCTTCCCAGTCGTTCTCGTCCAGCGGGTCCTCGATGGAGACCAGCGGGTAGTCGGCAACGAGCTCGGCGTAGTAGGCGCTCATGTCTGCAGCGCTGAGGGCCTTGCCTTCGAACTGGTAGGCGCCGTCCTTGAAGAACTCCGAGGAGGCAACGTCCAGGGCCAGGGCGATGTCCTTGCCCGGGGTGTAGCCGGCATTCTTGATGGCTTCCTGGATCAGGTCCAGGGCGGCGCGGTTGGAGGGCAGGTTCGGGGCGAAGCCGCCCTCGTCGCCCAGGCCCGTGGAGAGACCCTTTTCCTGCAGCACGGACTTGAGGTTGTGGTAGACCTCGACACCCCAGCGCAGGCCTTCGGAGAAGGTCTCGGCACCGATCGGGGCGATCATGAATTCCTGGATGTCGACATCGGAGTCGGCGTGCGAGCCACCGTTGAGGATGTTCATCAGCGGAACCGGCAGGACGTGGGCGTTCGGGCCGCCCAGGTACTTGTACAGCGGCAGGTCGGCCGAAGCGGCCGCGGCGTTGGCCACGGCCAGGGAGACGCCCAGGATGGCGTTGGCGCCGAGCTTGCCCTTGTTCGGGGTGCCGTCCAGGTCGATCATGGCCTGGTCGATGCTGCGCTGGTCGGTGGCGTCGAAGCCGATCAGGGCCGGGGAGATTTCGTCGATGACGGCGTCGACGGCCTTCTGGACACCCTTGCCGAGGTAACGGCCCTTGTCGCCGTCGCGCAGTTCGACTGCCTCGTGCTCACCGGTGGAAGCACCGGACGGAACCGCAGCGCGGCCGATCTGGCCGTCGGAGAGCAGGACCTCTACTTCTACGGTCGGGTTTCCGCGGGAGTCAAGGATCTCGCGGGCGTGGATGGCATCGATAAGCGCCATGGATTGCTCCTTATGGTGAAGCGATTTACTGGGAATCTAGAGGGAAAGTCTCGACGTCCTCGTCGGCACTAGCCTAGTCGAGAGTGGCCAAGGTTACGGAACGGTTTCCTGGAAGGCACTCAGGGGGTGGCTCCCCCGCGGCCCTGGTAGCGGCGCACCGCCCCGCGCAGGGCGCGTTCGGCGTCGAATCCCTGCTCCCGCGCCGCGGCGGCCACGGCGAGCAGGTAGTCGCCGAGTTCGGCTTCCGTCGCGTGGACCGGGACGGAAACGACGGCGGGATACGGTTTTCCGGGGCGGCCCGCCTTTTCCGCCCGGACAGCCCGGTCGGCCCGATCTGCGCGGTCGAGGGACTTCTGCGCGAGCGCGAGGGCCGGCAGGTGCGGCGGGATTCCCTCGAAGGGATCGCTGCGCCCGGGCTTTTCGGCCTTCTTGACGGCATGCCACTTCTGCACGATCTCCTCGACCGTGGCCGGGAAGGAATCCTGCAGGGTGCCGTCGGGCCGGAACACGTGCGGGTTGCGGCGGACCATTTTCGCGGTGATGGCGCGGGCGACGTCGTCGAAGTCGAAGCGGCCGTTCTCCTCGGCTAGCCGGGCATGCAGCACCACCTGGAGCAGGACGTCGCCCAGTTCGCCGGCGAGTTCGTCCTCCTTGCCCGCCTCGATCGAGTCCACCACTTCGTAGGCTTCCTCGATCAGGTACTCCACGAGCGATTCGTGGGTGAGGGCGCCCATCCAAGGGCAGTGCTCGCGCAGGGCCGCGATCACCTCCACCAAGCGGAACACGGCTCCCCCGGGGGCAGCGCCTCCGGAGGAGCCGTGTGCGCCAGGTACCGGATGGTCAGCCGGCAAGGTTGGCGTAGGCGTCGTTGATGTATTCGACCAGGGCTTCCTTCTCGTCCAGCGACAGGAAGGAGGCCTCGGCGGCGTTGAGGGTGAGTTCCAACAGGTCGTCGAGGTCGTAGTCGAAGGTTTCCACCAGCAGCTCGAACTCGTTGGTGAGGGTCACCCCGCTCATGAGCCGGTTGTCGGTGTTGACCGTGACGTTGAAGCCCAGCTGGTACAGCATGTCGATCGGGTGGCTCTCGATGCCGTCGCCGAACTCTGCGATAGCGCCGGTCTGCAGGTTGGAGGAGGGGCAGATCTCCAAGGCGATGCCGCGATCGCGGACCCAGGCGGCCACTTCGCCGAGGGTCACCATGCCCACGGCCTCTTCGCCGTCGTTCTCGGGGTCCACCTCGAACTCAACGGAAATGTCCTCGGCAATCCGCACGCCGTGGCCCAGGCGCAGCGCGCGGCCGTCCACGAGCGCGGACCGGATGCTGTCCAGGCCGGCGGCTTCTCCTGCGTGCACGGTGGCCGGGAAGTGCTGCTCGGCCAGGTACGTGAAAGCGTCCTTGAAGCGCGACGCCGGGAAGCCGTCCTCGGCGCCGGCGATATCGAAGCCCACGGCGCCGTTTTCGCGGTGGCGGACGGCGAGCTCGGCGATTTCCTGGCTGCGGTCCGCGTGGCGCATGGCGGTGATGAGCTGGCCTACCTGGATGTCGCGGCCGCGTGCGGCTACGGCTTCCACGCCGGCTTCGATGCCTTCCTGGACGGCGTCCACTACCTCGTCCAAGGTGAGGCCCTTCCGGAGGTGTTGCTCCGGTGCCCAGCGCACCTCGCCGTAGACAACGCCGTCGTCCGCCAGGTCCTCGACGAATTCCTTGGCGACGCGCACCAGGGCGTCCTTGGTCTGCATCACGGCGATGGTGTGGTCAAAGGTCTCGAGGTAGCGGACCAGCGAGCCGGAGTCCGCGGATTCGCGGAACCATTCGCCCAGGGCCACGGGGTCCGTGGACGGCAGGGTGTGGCCGACGGCTTCGGCGAGTTCAATGATGGTGGCCGGGCGCAGTCCGCCGTCCAGGTGGTCGTGAAGGGAGACCTTGGGCAGGTTCTTCAGATCGAAGTCGAGGGCAGGGGCGGCGTCAACAATGGGTTCAGTCACTGGATAAGGGTACTTGCCCCGATCGCTGCCGCGCAGTCAGCCGGCGTCGGGAATCCGCGCGGTTTGCTTTTCATCCTGCACTGCCGCCTCGGCGGCCGCGTTCGCGGCATCCTTCTTTTCCAGGCGCTTGTGCCACCAGCGCAGCGCATGATCAACGACGAAGCCGAGCGCGACGGCGAACGCCACCGCGATGCCGACGCCCAGCAGCGGGTTGTTGTGCACCCACTGCCCAGCCAGCAGGCCGACGCCGATCGAATAGCCCACCCAGGTGAGGCAAGCGAAGGCATCCAGGAAGAAGAAGGTGCGGTGCCGGAACCCCGTCTGCCCCGCCACATAGTTGACGGCGACGCGGCCCCAGGGAATGTAGCGCGCGGTGAAGATCAGCACGGCGCCGCGCTTACCGAGTTCGTACTGGGCCCACGCAAACATCTTCTTGACCTTCGGCCGGCGCATCCATTTCCAGCGTTCCAAGCCGATCTTGCGGCCCAGCAGGTAGGCCATGTTGTCCCCCGCCATTGCGCCGACGAGGGCGGTGGCGCCGAGGATCCAGAGGTTCGGTTCTCCTTTGTGCAAGGAAAGGGCGGACAGGCCCACAATGGCCGTTTCGCTGGGCAGGATCGTGGCGAAGCCGTCGATGAAGAAGAACACCAGGAGTATGGGGTAGATCCACGGTTGCCCGGCGGCATGCTCAAGCATCTGGTTAAGGAAATCCACGGACGACGGCTCCTAGTAATGACCGGGCGATCTGACCGGGGAAGAAGGGCTGGACAGCTTGTCCCAGTGTCCCACGGCCGGAGCGTCGTTCGCTACGCCCCGGCCGGGGGAATCACCGCTTCAACGCTATCCCGGAAGGCAGCATTGGCGGCTCCCCCTGCGGGGTGATCTTCCGGCGTCGGGCGCCTCATACCCAGGGTTGAGACGCCCGCGGAACGGGATCAGGCTTTGTCGAGGTCTTCGGGCAGCGGGCCGCGCACCTTGCTGATGATCCGGTCCACGATCACGCCAAGGATGATGGCTGCAATGATCGCGATCACCGCGCCCAGCAGGTGGTTGTGTTCGAACCACTGGCCGAAGAAGGCGCCGATCCCCACGGAGTAGCCGGCCCACAGCACGGCGGACAGTCCGGTCAGGGCGATGAACTCCGCGTGCCGGAAGTGCGTGGCGCCCGCGGTGAGGTTGACGGCCACCCTGCCGATCGGGATGAAGCGGGCCACCAGGATGAGCGAGGCTGCCCGACGGCGGAGCTCCCGCGACGCCCAGCGGAACGCCCCCTGCATACGCTGGGTCCGCATCCACCGCCACCGCGTGGTCCCTATCCTCCGGCCCAGGAGGTAGGCGATGTTGTCACCGCTGAAGGCGCCGATCGCGGCCACCAGCACCAGCAGCCAGGCGTTGGGCACACCGGCCGTGGCGGAGACGGCGGCCAGGCCCACCACGACGGATTCGCTGGGAATCGGCGGGAAGAATCCGTCGATCAGGCAGCAGGCGAGGACGAGGAACAGGACCCAGGGTTGCCCGGCGGCCGCGAGGATGAAGTCATTGATTGCCTGCACGGTGTCCTAACGAGGAGTCCGGCCGTGGTGTTCCGGGACCGTGCGGTCCCGGAACACCACGGCGGGTTGGGCCGATCCGAACTGATCGGGTCCTAGGAAATCCGGTCAATGATCAGCCGCTGCGCCGGACGGGAACCTTCCGGGCCGATCACGACGGCGTCCTTCAGCGCTTCCTTGGCGCGCTCGAACTTTTCCGGGGTGTCGGTCAGCAGGGTCATGAGCGGTTCACCAGCGCGCACGTAGGCGCCTGGCTTGGCGTGCATCCGCACCCCGGCCCCTGCCTGGACGGCGTCTTCCTTCCGGGCCCGGCCGGCACCGAGCCGCCAGGCCGCCACACCCACGGACAGCGCGTCCAGTTCCAGGAGGACGCCATCGGCCGGGGCGTAGATGACCTCGGACTCCTTCGCCACCGGCAGTGCGGCCCTCGGGTCGCCGCCCTGGGCCTCGATCATCCGGTTCCAGGCGTCCATCGCCCGGCCGTCCTTGAGCGCGGCGGCGGGATCGGCATCGTTGATTCCGGCGCAGGCGAGCATCTCTTCGGCGAGCCGCACAGTGAGTTCGACGACATCTTCCGGGCCGCCGCCGGCCAGCACCTCCACGGATTCCTGGACCTCGATGGCGTTGCCCGCGGTGAGGCCCAGCGGGGTGTCCATGTTGGTCAGCAGGGCCACGGTGTTCACGCCCGCGTCCTTGCCCAAGGCCACCATGGTTTCGGCCAGTTCCCGGGCCCGGGCCTCGTCCTTCATGAAAGCGCCGGAGCCCACCTTGACGTCGAGCACCAGCGAACCCGTGCCTTCGGCGATCTTCTTGCTCATGATCGAGGAGGCAATGAGCGGGATCGCCTCGACCGTTCCGGTGACGTCCCGCAGCGCGTAGAGCTTCTTGTCCGCCGGCGCCAGACCGCTGCCGGCGGCGCAGATGACGGCGCCTATGTCCTGCAACTGGGCCAGGATTTCCTGGTTGCTCAGCGCGGCCCGCCAGCCGGGGATGGCCTCGAGCTTGTCCAACGTCCCGCCGGTGTGGCCGAGGCCGCGGCCGGACAGCTGCGGCACCGCCACCCCGAACACCGCGACCAAGGGCGCGAGCGGGAGCGTGATCTTGTCCCCCACGCCACCGGTGGAGTGCTTGTCCACGGTGGCTTTCACACCGCCGTCGGGACGCCGCAGGCCGGAGAAGTCCATCCGCTCGCCCGAGGCGATCATCGCCGCCGTCCAGCGGGAGATCTCCTCCCGGTTCATGCCGTTGAGCAGGATGGCCATGTTCAAGGCGGACATCTGCTCGTCGGCGATGACGCCGCGGGTGTAGGCGTCGATGGTCCAGTCGATCTGTTCCGGGGTCAGGGTGCCTTTGTCCCGCTTGATGGTGATGATCTGGACTGCGTCGAAGGGTTCTGTATCGAAAGGTTCGGAGTTGGTCATGTAGTTTCCTCCAGGTTTTCGGGGCCAAAGGCGTCGGGCAGCACCTGGTCCATGGTCCGGATGCCGCTGCTGGTCATGAGCTGCATGCCGGGTGCCCGGAATTCGTAGAGCAACTGGCGGCAGCGTCCGCAGGGCATGAGCACGGCACCGTTCGCGTCGACGCAGTAAAACGCAGCGAGCCGCCCGCCGCCGCTCATGTGTAACTCCCCCACGAGCGCGCATTCGGCGCACAGGGTCAGGCCGTAGCTGGCGTTCTCCACGTTGCAGCCGCTGACAATCCGGCCGTCCTCGGTGAGGGCCGCAGCCCCCACCGGGAACTTCGAATACGGTGCGTAGGCTTTCCGCATCGCGGCCACGGCGGCGGTTTCGAGCGCCGTCCAGTCGATGTCCGCCATGCTCAACCCTTGACGTACGGTATGCCGCTGGCCGCCGGGGGCCGGGACCTGCCCACCAGTCCGGCGACGGCGAAGATCGTCACCAGGTAGGGCAGCATCGCCATGAACTGGCTGGGCACGGGGGTGCCGATGATGCCCAGGATGGACTGCAGGTTGTAGGCGAAGCCGAAAAGCAAGGAGGCCAGGAAAGCCCCGATCGGATTCCACCGGCCGAAGATCAGGGCTGCCAGGGCGATAAAGCCGCGGCCGCCGGAGATCTCCTTGGTGAACGAATCGATGGTCACCAGGGTGAAGATGGCGCCGCCGATGCCTGCGATCGCGCCGCCCAGGGTGACGTTCCAGAAGCGGGTGGCGTTGACGTTGATGCCGAGGGTGTCTGCCGCCTGCGGGTGTTCGCCGACTGCGCGGACGCGCAGGCCCCATCGGGTCTTGAACAGGCCCACCCAGACCACGGCCACGGCCACGTACATCAGGTAGCCGGCCACGGACTGTTCGAACAGGATGGGACCGATCAGCGGGATGTCAGAGAGCAGCGGGATGGGCAGGATGTCCAGGCGGGCCGGGGTGTTGAACAGCTCCGGATCCGGCGCCATGACGGTGCCGAAAAGGAATCCCGTGAGGCCGGACACCAGCACGTTCAGGACCACGCCCACGATGATCTGGTTGACCAGGTACTTGATGCTGAACACGGCAAGCACCATCGAGACCAGGGCACCCGCCGCGGCGGCGGCAAGCAGGCCGATGTAGGCGTTGTGGGTCACGGTGGCCACGAGCGCGGCGGTGAACGCGCCGCCCAGCAGCTGGCCTTCGATCGCGATGTTGACGACGCCGACCCGCTCGCAGAGCACGCCGGACAGGGAGCCGAAAACCAGCGGCACGGCCAGGGTCACCGAGCCGGCGATCAGGCCCGCCAACGAGATGGACGGTTCACGGGCGCCGGCAACGATCCATACGAGGAGGGCGAATACGAACACCACGGCGAAGATGATGGGCAGCCATTTCGGCGAGCGTTCGCCCCTGTTCCAGAGGTAGATGGAGTAGGCGGCCATGGCGAGGAGCAGGATGGCCAGCACGATGCCGCCGGCCTGGCCCGGGATTTGCAGGGCGGGCAGTGCGATCGCGTCGCCCTGTTCGCTGATCCTCATCTCGGCAGTCTTGCCGGGTCCGAGAAAGCCGAAGAACACCAGGGCTACGAGCGAAAGCACCCCGAGCGAAACGGGAACCTTCAGCGACGGGCGGTCCGCCGGCGTCGTCGGAGCTGCGTCGCCGGACGCCGGCTTGGTTGCGGTGGTCATTTGGCACCTCCGGTGGCGACGGCGGCCGTTACCGCCGTCTTGGCGCGCTTCTTCCGGCCGGGGTTGAGCCCGAAGATCGAGCGGATCAGCGGAGGAGCGGCGATGAACAGGACGATAAGGGATTGGACGACCAGGACGATATCGATCGGTGTGCCGGTCTGGATCTGCATTTGTACGGCACCGGCGCGGAACGCCCCGAAGAGCAGTCCGGCGAAGAACGTGCCCCAGGGCGTGCTGCGTCCCAGCAGGGCCACGGTGATCGAGTCGAAGCCGATCTGAGCGGCGACGCCGTCGGTGAGGACCTTCTCTGTCCCCGCCATCTGGGCTACACCGCCGAAGCCCGACAGCGCCCCCGCGATGGCCATCACCAGCACGGTGGCGGCCTGGACATTGACGCCGGCGGTCCGGGCGGCTGCCGGGTTGGCGCCGACGGCCCGGAACTCGAAGCCGATGGTCGAGCGGTTGAGCAGCCACCAGACACCCGCCGTGAGTGCCACGGCGACCAGGAAGCCCAGGTGCAGGCGCGAGCCCGGGATGAGCTGCGGGTAGACCGCCGAGTCATCCAGCCGCGGTGAAATGGGGCTGTTGTCCCCGGGACGCCGGAAGGCCTCGGTGTTCAGCAGGAAGTCCAGCAGGAACAACGCCACGTAGTTGAGCATGATGGTCACGATGACCTCGTGGGCCCCGGTCCGGGCCTTGAGGAGGCCAACGATCGCGCCCCATGCGGCGCCGCCGATCACACCCATGACGATCACCACGAGGAGGTGCAGCACCAGGGGCAGATGCCAGGCGAAGCCGGCATAGGCACCCAGCGTGGCGCTGATGACGATCTGGCCCTGGGCGCCGATGTTGAACAGGCCCGCGCGGAACGCCAGCGCGACGCCGAGGCCCGCACAGATCAGCGGCGTGGCCACGGTCATGGTTTCCAGCAGCGGGGAAAAGCCCTGCCGCGGGTTGAACACCGAGCCCTGGAACAGTGCGACGTAGCTCTTCGTCATGGCGCTCCACAGCGCCGACAGGAAGTCGCTGGGACGGGCGAAGAAGTAGCCGGCGGTCTTGGCCACGGCGGGATCGGTGCTGGCGATCAGCACGCCGCCCAGCACCAGGGCAACGAAGACCGCGAGGACTGACACGAAGCCGTTGCCCATGACGATCCGGCGCAGCACCGTGCCTTGCCGGTGGCCGGCGTCCCCGCTTTGGGTGGATACGGGGACGATGGACGGTTCCAGGGTGCCGCCCGCGGTGTCGAGGGCGACGTCGGCCGCCTGGACTTCGACGCCTGACTCGCCCTCGGGTGCGGGCCGGTTTGCGGGTTCGCGCCGGCTTTCGGGTCCCGGCCCGTTTTCGGGTTCGGCCTGGGGATTGGTGTCCTTAGTTGTCATCGGAGCCTCCTTCGGGGCCGACCCCGGCCATCATCAGGCCGAGCGTGTCTCGAGGGGTTCCGGCAGGGACGATTCCCACCAGTTTGCCCTTGTACAGTACGGCGATCCGGTCCGCGAGCTCAGCCACTTCGTCCAGTTCCGTGGAAACGATCATCACCGGGGTGCCGGCGTCGCGTTCGGCCACGATCCTGCGGTGCAGGAACTCGATCGAACCCACGTCTACGCCGCGGGTGGGTTGGCTGGCGATGAAGAGCCGCAGCGGCCGGGACAGTTCCCGTGCCATGACGACCTTCTGCTGGTTGCCGCCGGAGAGGGTGCCTGCGGCCGAACCCACCGACGGGGTACGGATGTCGAATTCCTTGACCTTCGCGGCGGCGTTTTCGGCCACCTTTGCCGGGCTCATGCCCACGCCCTTGGCGAAGGGGGCACGGTCGTAGAGGTCAAGGACCAGGTTTTCGGCCACCGAGAACGGCCCCACGAGCCCGTCGTGGGAGCGGTCTTCGGGGACGAAGCCGACGCCGGAGCGCAGTACTTCCTTGACCGGCAGGCCCAGGAGTTCTTTGCCTTCGAGGATGACAGAGCCGGAGACGTGGTCCTGGACGCCCAGGATCGCCTCCGTCAGTTCGGTCTGTCCGTTGCCCTGCACGCCTGCGACGGCGAGGATCTCGCCGCGGGCGATGTCGAAGCTGATGCCGTCCACCACGTTGGTGCCGTTGGCGGCGCGGACTGTGAGGTCGCGGACCACGAAGGTGCGCTCCCCCGGTTGTGCCGCAGCCTTGTTCAGGCTCAGGCTGACCGGGCGGCCGACCATCATGGAGGCCAGCTCCGTGGGCGACGCCGTCGGTGGGGCGTCGCCGACGACTTTTCCGCGGCGGATCACAGTGATGACGTCGGAGACGGCCTTGACCTCGCGAAGCTTGTGCGAGATGAAGACAATCGATGTGCCGGAGGCCTTGAGCTGGCGCATGATGTCCAGCAGTTCGTCCGTTTCCTGTGGCGTGAGCACCGCGGTGGGCTCGTCCAGGATGAGCACCTTGGCGTTGCGCACCAAGGCCTTGATGATCTCCACCCGCTGCTGTACGCCGACGGGGAGGTCTTCCACCAGGGCGTCGGGGTCGACGTCGAATCCGTACCGTTCGGAGATTTCGCGGATTTTCCTGCGGGTCTTCTCCAGGTTGAGGATTCCGCCCGGTCCTGCGGGTTCGGCGCCGAGCGCCACGTTTTCCGCCACGGTGAACACGGGAACCAGCATGAAGTGCTGGTGGACCATTCCGATACCGGCGGCCATGGCGTCGCCCGGGCCGCGAAAGGTCCTGGGCTGCCCGTCCACCACGATCTGGCCCGCGGTTGGCTCGTACAACCCGTACAGCACGTTCATGAGGGTGGATTTTCCGGCCCCGTTTTCGCCGAGGAGGCAGTGGATCTGGCCGGATTCGACCACAAGGTCGATGTCTTGGTTGGCGTAGAAGGATCCGAAGGCTTTCGAGATCCCCTTCAATTCGAGTTTCACAACTCCCACCGTTCTTTGAGTCCGAAAGACGGCCACGCTGCCCGTTTCCGGGAGCGTGAGCCAAGCCTAGTTTGGGCAAAAACACGCCGCCAGTACCGAGGACCCGGTACCGGCGGCGTGTCTGGCGGAATTGCTACTTCTTGGGGCTGGCCTTCGACTCGACCACGAGCTTGCCGGAAATGATGTCCGCCTTCAGGGCATCCAGTTCCGACTTGGTTTCCGCGGAAACAGCGGAGTCAAGGTCGTGGAACGGGGCAATCGCCACGCCGTCGTTGGCCAGGGTGCCGACGTAGGCCTCGTTGGAGAACTTGCCGTCCTTGTCATCCTTCACCACGGTCTCGACGGCCTCGTCCATCTTCTTGATGATCGAGGTGAGCATCAAGTCCTTGTATTCGGGCGCCGTCAGGAAGCCGTCCGAGTCGACCCAGATGAGCTTGACGTCCTTGCCGGCCGCCTTGGCTTCCTTCAGGGCCGCACCGGCACCCTTTCCGACCGGACCGGCGACGGGCAGGATGATGTCCGCGCCCTGGTCCAGGAGGTTCTTGGTGACCTGCTTGCCGGTGTCCTGCTTCTCGAAGTCGCCCGTGAAGGAGCCGTCCTGGGACTTCTTGTCCCAGCCAACCACCTGGACGTTCTTCCCCTTGGCCTTGTTGTAGGCCTGGACGCCGTCGTAGAAACCGTCCATGAAGATGGTCACGGTGGGGATCTTCTTGCCGCCGAAGGTTCCCACCTTGCCGGTCTTCGTGGTGGCAGCGGCCGCGTAGCCGGCCAGGTAGGCCGCCTGCGAGGTGTCGTAGACAACCGGCTTGATGTTGGCGATCGGCTTGTCATAGGAGAAGTCGATGATGGCGAAGTGCTTGTCCGTGTTGTCGGCGGCGGCCTTCTTGGTGGCATCGCCGAGGAGGAACCCGACCGTGACGGTGAGGTTGCAGCCGGCGCTCATCATGCCGTTGAGGTTGGTTTCGAAGTCGCTGTTCGACTTGGATTCGGCCGACTTGAAGTTGATGGAAAGATCCTTCTCGGCCTTCTTCATGCCGTCGTAGGACGACTGGTTGAAGGACTGGTCGTCGAAGCCACCCGAGTCGGACACGATGCAGCCGGTGTAGTTGCTGGCCGACTTGCCGCCGGAGCCTGCGTCGGGGGCTGCTCCACAGCCGCTGAGCATGAGGGCTGCTGCACCTGCGGTGGCGATGCCGGCAAACGAACCGCGCTTGAGGGTGGCACGCAGTGATTGCTTCAATTTTCCTCCAGGAAGAAAGTGATTGATGCTACGACGGTCGGTCAATGAGTGTCCGTTTCGAAGACTCGGGCCTGAAATTCTGTTTTCACTGATGCTTCGCAGCATGCGCCGTGGGCGCACTGATGGCACCACACTAGTGGGCTGGACCATACCCCGGTAGCACAAGAACCCGAGGAACGGCAGATTGTTGACCTTTCGTTACTTTGCAGTAGCCAGCATGCGCACGGGTCAGATCCGGACGAGCATCTTGCCCGTGTTGGCGCCGTCCAGCAGATCGATGAAGGCCTGCGGGGCGTTCTCCAGTCCGTCCACGATGGTCTCGTCGTAGCGTACGGTTCCGTCGGCGAGCCACGCAGCCATCCGCCCGGCGAATTCCGCCGCGTGCTGGCGCTGCCCGCCCACCAGGAACCCGCGGAGCGTGAGCTGCTTGCCGATGGCGAGGGCCAGGTTGCGCGGGGCGGCGGGCGGTTCGGTCGAATTGTATTGGGCGATGGCCCCGCACATAGCGACCCGTCCTCCGGTGTTCATGAGCGCGAGGGCGGCCTCAAGGTGTTCGCCGCCGACGTTGTCGAAGTAGACGTCGATGCCGCCCTCCCCTGCGGCAGCCTTCAGCTGCTCCAGCACCTGGGCGTCGCGGTAGTTGAACGCGGCGTCGAAGCCCAGTTCCAGAAGCCGCTCCACTTTTTCCGGGGTCCCGGCGCTGCCGATCACCTTCGCGGCACCCATCGCCTTGGCGATCTGCCCGACGATCGAGCCCACTGCGCCCGCAGCCCCGGAGACGAACACGACGTCTCCGGCCTTGAACTCGGCCACCTTGAGCAGGCCTGCGTAGGCGGTCAGCCCGGTCATGCCCAGCGCGCCGAGGAACGCCGAATGCGGCGCGAGGCCTGCCGGTACCGGCGTTACCGCGGCGGCGTCCACCACCGCGTACTCCCGCCAGCCGCGCTGGTGCACGACGACGTCGCCCGGCTTGTGCGCGTCAGAACGGGACGCGATCACCTCACCGACGGCACCGCCGTCGAGCGCTTCATCCAGGCGGAACGGGGCAGAGTAGGACTTGCTGTCGTTCATACGGCCGCGCATGTACGGATCAACGGACATGAACTCGTTCCGGACCAGGAGCTGCCCGTCCTGCAGTTCGGGGATCCCGGCCTCGGCGAGGCGGAAGTTTTCCGGGACGGGGCGCCCGTGCGGGCGGGAGGCGAGCTGGATCTCGCGGCCATCGATTGGAAGGTCGCGGCTCATGCGGCCACCTCCACGAGCTTGATGTCGACGTCGATGTTCCCGCGGGTCGCGTTGGAGTAGGGGCAGATCCGGTGGGCCTTGGCCACGAGCTCTTCGGCGGTTTCACGGTCGAGTGCCGGGAGGGCGATTTCGAGTTCGGCGGCGAGGCCGTAGCCTTCCTGGCCTTCAAGGGCGCCGAAGTGGATCTTGGCGGCGACAGCGGAATCGCTGAGGTCCACGCGGGCTTTGCGGCCTACCAGGCGCAGCGCCGAGTGGAAGCAGGCGGCGTAGCCGGCGGCGAAGAGCTGTTCCGGGTTGGTGCCTTGGCCGTTGCCGCCGAGTTCCACCGGGCTGGCCAGCGCCACGTCCAGTTTTCCGTCCTTGCTGCGTGCGTTGCCGTCGCGGCCTTCGCCGGAGGCCAGCGCCTCCGCGGTGTAGAGGGTCTTCACGGTGTCTTTATCCGTTCTTCGGGTTTGTGGATTTCGTGGGGGTGAAAGTGTGTGGTCAGTGCTTGTCCGCGTCCTGCAGCGCGGCGGTAAGCCGGAGCAAAGTTCCGTGCAGCTGGGCCAGTTCCGCGGCGCTCAGCCCCGCGGCGTCGGCGAGCCGTTTCGGCACGGCGGACGCGCCGTCGCTGAGTGCGCGGCCGGCATCGCTCAGGTGCACCTCGACGCGCCGTTCGTCTTCAAGCGAACGACGGCGCTCCACGAGTCCGAGCGCTTCCAGCCGCTTCAGTAGCGGGGACAGCGTGCCGGAGTCGAGCCCGAGTGCGGCGCCCAGTTCACGGACGGTGCGGGGCTCCTCTTCCCAGAGCACCAGCATGACGAGGTACTGGGGGTAGGTCAGCCCGAGGGAATCGAGCACGGGCCGATAGACCGCCGTCGCCGCCTTCGAGGCGGAGTACAGCGCGAAACAGACCTGGTGGTTCAGCCGGGGTGCATCACTCATGGAAAAAACAATAGACCACAATTAAATTGTGCACAACTCAATCGGCCAAAAGGATGCGCGAACGTACAGTTGCGGCCCCGAATCGGGCGGATTCAGGGCCTCAACTGTACGTTCGCGCTGGGGTGTCGGCGGGGACTAGAGGTCGCGGATGGTGCGCAGGGCCGCCGCCGCGAGGACCTGGACGGCGTAGCCAAGGGCCCGCTCGTCGACGATGAAATCGCCGCGGTGCAGGTCGTATTCCTCGCCGCCGGGCGTGTGGGTGCCAAGCCGCATCATGGCCCCGGGAAGCTCGGCCAGGAACCAGGCGAAATCTTCCCCGCCCATGGACTGCGGTGTCAGGACCACCGCGTGCTCGCCGAGTTCGGCGCGGGCCGCGGCTTCGATGATCGCGGTTTCGTCCTCGGAGTTGACCACCGGCGGAACACCGCGGGTGTGCTCCAGGTGCACCTCCACGCCGTACGGTGCGGCAATCTCCCGCACGACGTCGTCGAGCAGTTCGCCGGCATCGTGCCAGGCGTCGCGGTCCAGGCAGCGCATGGTGCCCGCCATGTAGCCGCTCGCCGGGATCGCGTTGGGCGCCGAACCGGCGGAAATCTGTCCCCACACCACGGAGACGCCGCTGCGCACGTCCACCCGGCGGGACAGGACGGCGGGGACGTTGACGGCGATCTGGGACAGTGCGAAGACAAGGTCCTCGGTCAGGTGCGGTCGCGAAGTGTGCCCGCCGCGGCCGGTGAGCTCGATCTTGATGGTGTCCGAGGCCGAGGTGATCGCGCCGATGCGGGTGCCGATCTGGCCGACATTGATGCGCGGGTCGCAGTGCAGCGCCATGATCCGCGGCACGCCTTCGAGCACACCCTGCTCGATGCAGGACAGCGCACCGCCGGGCATGGTTTCCTCCGCCGGCTGGAAGATGATGCGCACGGTGCCGCCGAGCGGCCGGACCTGGTGCATGCCATGCAGCACCAGCGCCACCCCCAGCATGGTAGTGGTGTGTACGTCGTGGCCGCAGGCGTGGGTGACGCCGTGGTTCTTCGAGGCGAAGGGAAGTCCCGTTTCCTCGATGATCGGAAGGGCGTCAATGTCGCCGCGCAGGGCGGTAGTGATCGGGCCCTCCCCCACGTCCACCGTGAGGCCGGTTCCTTCGAGCCGGCGGGGCTTCAGCCCTGCGGCTTCGAGGCGCTCCACGAGTTTGTCCGTGGTGCGGAATTCCTTGAACGAAAGCTCGGGGTGCGCGTGCAGGTCCCGTCGGAATTCGAGGAGTTCCGGCAGGAGTTCTTCGAGCCATGGGCCTACCACGGGGGTGGGCTCGGTTTCAGTCGTGAAATTGCGCACCTCACAACTCTAGCCACCCCGGCGCGCCGTGGACCGAAAGAGGTCTCTTGGTTACGAGATCGTGCCCTTCCGGTTAACGCCGGCCGACCAAGCCTGCCGGTTACAGGACGTCGGTGTCGCCGCTGGCCTTGAGCGCGTCGACCGCGCCCTTGACCCGCTGCGCGTGCTCCTTGGTGGTGACCAGGAGGGCGTCCGGGGTATCGACGATCACCACGTCCTTGATGCCGATCAGGGCGATGACGCGCTTCGTGTCGGACACCACCACGCCGCTGGCGTTCTCGGTGAAGACGCGTGCGCTTTCACCGAGCACGGTGACCTCGTCGACGTCGCCGGCGCTGTTGAGCCGGCCGATCGCGGCGAAGTCACCGACGTCGTCCCAGCGGAAGGCGCCGGGCACGACGGCGACATCGCCCGCCGCCGCTGCCGGTTCCGCCACCGCGTAGTCGATGGCGATCTTCGGCAGGGTGGGCCAGACCCGCGCGGTGACCTCGGCTCGCTCGGGGGTGTCCCACGCTGCGGCGATTTCCTGCAGGCCTGCGAAGAGTTCGGGCTGGTTCGACTCAAGGTGCTTGAGCATGAGCGCCACGGGCGCCACGAACATGCCTGCGTTCCAGACGTAGTCGCCGGCTTCGAGGTACTTCCTGGCGACGTCCTCGCTGGGCTTTTCGACGAATTCGACCACGGCGTGCGCGTTCGGTGCGCCGTCGACCTCAAGCAGCGCGCCGCTGCGGATGTAGCCGAAGCCGGTGGACGGGTGGGTCGGCTTGATGCCGATGGTGACGATCTTGCCGGTGGCCGCCGTGTGGATGGCTTCCCGGACGCTGTCCTGGAAGACCTTGTCCGGGCTGATGACCTGGTCCGCGGCGAAGGAACCCATGATGGTCTCGGGGTCCCGGCGGTGCAGGATGGCCGCTGCCAGGCCGATCGCCGCGCCTGAATCCTTCGGTTCGCTTTCGAGGACCAGTTCGTCCTCGCCCACTTCCGGGAGCTGGCGGCAGACGGCCGCACGGTGCGCGACGCCGGTGACCACCAGCACGCGGTTGCCGGCGAGGGGCTCAAGCCGGTCGTAGGTGGAACGCAGCAGCGTGCTGCCGGAACCGGTCAGGTCGTGAAGGAACTTCGGCGCGGCAGCCCGCGAAAGGGGCCACAGGCGCGTCCCGACTCCACCGGCCGGAATGACCGCGTGGAAGCGGCTCAGCGGGGATTCGGGGAGGGCAGCATTGTCTGTACTCACCGCCTTACCTTATCCGACCATGCCCGCATAAACCCTTTTGTGGTGTTCGTCTCACATGCGTATGTAAAAGGCTGAAGACAAGGCGGAAAACATTGGATTTCGCCAGCGGGGCAGGGAGACCCGAATTGAATAAGCTGTGAGCGAAGCCTAGATTTAGGCTGAGCTACGAGTGCTCTCGCAGCTGGCGTTCCCCCGCATGGTCCCGTGCCAGCGCCGCTGTGATGCAGGAAGGTTTATTCAGTGCCGACAAAACCAGCTGGCACCTTGTACCGCGGCCGTGAAGGCATGTGGTCCTGGGTTGGACACCGTATTACCGGTGTTGTGATCTTTTTCTTCTTGTTGGTCCATGTCCTGGACACCTCACTGGTGCGTGTGTCCCCCGAGGCCTACACGGCCGTCATCGGCGCCTACAAGAACCCCCTCATGGCCTTGGGTGAAACCGGCCTTGTCGCAGCGATCATCTTCCACGCCTTCAACGGCCTGCGTGTGATTGCTATCGACTTCTGGAAGAAGGGCGCGAAGTACCAGCGCCAGATGCTGTGGGTTGTCCTCGCGCTCTGGCTGGTGACCTTCGCAGGCTTCGCCATCCGCCACCTGTCCCTCGCATTGGGAGGCCACTAAGCCATGACCGCCATCCAGTCTCCCCGTTCCGGCAAGATTGCGCCGAAGTACAAGCGCAGCGGCGGCAGCAAGGGCAACTTCGAAATGCTTGCCTGGCTGTTCATGCGCCTTTCCGGCGTCGTCCTTGTGGTGCTGATCTTCGGCCACCTCTTCGTGAACCTGCTGGTGGGCGAAGGCATCCACGCCATCGACTTCGGATTCGTTGCCGGCAAGTGGGCCGATCCGTTCTGGCAGTTCTGGGACCTCGCCATGCTGTGGCTCGCGATGCTGCACGGCACCAACGGTGTGCGCACCATCATCAACGACTACGCCGAAAAGGACGCCACCCGCTTCTGGCTCAAGGTGGTCCTCTACGCTGCGAGCTTCGTCATCGTCATCCTCGGCACCCTGGTGATCTTCACCTTCAACCCGTGCCCCGTGGTGGACGGCGTCCAACTGCCGGGCGGTTTCTGCCCCGCGCCGTAGCGCTCCTGCCGCGCTGCCCTTGAGGCGGCGCCCACACTGGCGGAGCAGCTCCGCTGACCATCTGACTTTGAGAGAAAGAGCATCCGGTATGCAGGTCCATAAGTACGACGTCGTTATTGTCGGTGCCGGTGGCGCCGGCATGCGCGCCGCGATCGAATCCGGTCAGCGTGCACGCACCGCGGTACTGACCAAGCTTTACCCCACCCGTTCCCACACGGGTGCAGCCCAGGGCGGCATGTGCGCGGCCCTGGCGAACGTTGAAGAAGACAACTGGGAATGGCACACCTTCGACACCATCAAGGGTGGCGACTACCTGGTTGACCAGGACGCAGCCGAGGTCATGGCGAAGGAAGCCATCGACGCCGTGCTGGACCTGGAGAAGATGGGCCTGCCGTTCAACCGCACGCCCGAAGGCCGCATCGACCAGCGCCGTTTCGGTGGCCACACCCGTGACCACGGCAAGGCCCCGGTGCGCCGCGCATGCTACGCAGCCGACCGTACCGGCCACATGATCCTGCAGACGCTGTACCAAAACTGCGTCAAGCACAACGTCGAGTTCTACAACGAGTACTACGTCCTGGACCTCCTGCTGGTCGAAGAGGACGCGGTCCGTGAGGACGGCACCCCCTACAAGCAGAAGCGCGTAGCCGGTGTGGTGTCCTACGACCTCGCCTCCGGCGAACTGCACGTGTTCCAGGCCAAGTCCGTGGTCTTCGCCTCCGGCGGCGCCGGCAAGGTCTTCAAGACCACCTCCAACGCCCACACCCTCACCGGTGACGGCATGGGCATCGCCTTCCGCCGCGGCATCCCGCTGGAAGACATGGAGTTCTTCCAGTTCCACCCGACCGGCCTGGCCGGCCTGGGCATCCTGCTCACCGAAGGTGCACGTGGCGAAGGCGCCATTCTGCGCAACTCCGAAGGTGAGCGCTTCATGGAGCGCTACGCCCCCACCATCAAGGACCTGGCGCCGCGTGACATCGTGGCCCGCGCCATGGCCAACGAGGTCCGTGAAGGCCGCGGCTGCGGCCCGAACAAGGACTACGTGCTCCTTGACCTGACGCACCTGGAGCCGGAGCACATCGAAGCGAAGCTTCCGGACATCACCGAGTTCGCCCGCACTTACCTCGGTGTGGAACCGTTCACGGATCCCGTTCCGGTGTTCCCGACGGCGCACTACGCCATGGGCGGCATCCCCACCAACATCTCCACGGAGGTCCTGCAGGACAACGACACCGTTGTTCCGGGCCTGTTCGCGGCCGGTGAGGTTGCCTGCGTTTCGGTCCACGGCTCCAACCGCCTGGGCACTAACTCCCTGCTGGACATCAACGTCTTCGGCAAGCGCGCCGGCATCGCCGCCGCGGAATACTCCAAGACCGCCGACTTCGTGGAACTCCCCGAGGACCCGGAGGCCCAGACCCGCGGCATGCTCAACGGGCTGCTGAGCGGCACCGGCACCGAGCGCGTGGCCCAGATCCGCAAGGAACTCCAGGACACCATGGATGCCAACATGCAGGTGTTCCGCACGAAGGAATCCCTGGACCAGGTCCTCAGCGACATCGCTTCCTTCGAGGAGCGCTACAAGAACGTGGTGGTCCAGGACAAGGGCCGGCGCTTCAACCTGGACCTGCTGGAGGCCGTCGAGCTCGGCTTCCTGCTGGACATGGCGAAGGTCATGACCGTGGGTGCGCTGCACCGCGAAGAGTCCCGCGGCGGCCACTACCGTGAAGACTTCCCGGACCGCGATGACGAGAAGTTCATGAAGCACTCCATGGCTTACAAGGACTCCTCGGCCACCACCGAGTCCGTTGCGGGCATCCGTCTGGAGACGAAGCCCGTTGTCTTCACCCGTTACGAGCCGATGGAGCGTAAGTACTAATGACGAGCGAAATGGCTGAGCCGGCCTCCAAGATCGAGCTTCCCGCGGGCGTTGGCGGCGGCGGGGAAATCCCCACCTTCAACATCACCCTGCGGGTCCGCCGCTACAACCCGGAGGTCTCCGAAGAGGCTGCGTGGGAAGACCACCAGCTGACCGTGTACGGCACGGACCGCGTGCTGGATGCCCTGCACAAGGTCAAGTGGGAGATCGACGGTTCGCTGTCTTTCCGCCGGTCCTGCGCCCACGGCATCTGCGGTTCGGACGCCATGCGGATCAACGGCCGCAACCGCCTGGCCTGCAAGACCCTGCTGAAGGACCTGGACACGTCCAAGCCGATCACCGTCGAGCCCATCAAGGGCCTGCCGGTCGAGAAGGACCTGATCGTGGACATGGAACCGTTCTTCCAGTCCTTCCGCGAAGTCATGCCGTTCCTGATCAGCAAGGGCCACGAGCCCACCAAGGAACGCCTGCAGACCATCGAGGACCGTGAGCGCTTCGATGACACCACCAAGTGCATCCTCTGCGCCGCCTGCACCTCCTCCTGCCCGGTGTTCTGGACCGACGGCCAGTACTTCGGACCGGCAGCGATCGTGAACGCCCACCGCTTCATCTTCGACTCCCGTGACGACGCCGGCGACATGCGCTTGGAGATCCTGAACGACAAGGAAGGCGTGTGGCGCTGCCGCACCACCTTCAACTGCTCCGAGGCCTGCCCCCGCGGCATCCAGGTCACCAAGGCGATCGCAGAGGTCAAGCAGGCCATCCTGGCCCGCAAGATCTAGCGGTTCCCGCAAGGACAGCAGTACAGCCCGACGACGGCGTCCCACCTTCCGGTGGGCCGCCGTCGTCGGCGCTTAATCACCCAAGCCCCTGCCGGACAGTACGCTGGACGGCGGGACAACGAAAGGCGGACAGGTGTCCACATCCGTGAAGGTCAGTTTCGAAGGCAGCACCGGCGCCCTGTTGGCCGGCATCCTGGACGTGCCCGAAGGCCCGGTGCGGGGCTGGGGCCTCTTCTCGCACGGCCTGACCCTTGGCAAGGACAGCCCGTCCGCGTCGCGCATCTGCAAGGGCCTGGCAGAGCAGGGCGTGGGCATGCTGCGCTTCGACAACCTGGGCCTGGGCGATTCTGCGGGCGACTGGTCGGACGGTTCGTTCAGTGTGAAGGTGGCCGACACCATCAAGGCGGCCGAGTTCATGCGCAGCCAGGACAAGCAGATCTCGCTGCTGGTGGGGCACTCCTTCGGCGGCGCAGCGGTGCTGGCCGCTGCGGGCAGCCTCCCCGAGGTCGCGGCGGTGGCCACCGTGGCCGCACCGTATCAGCCCAAGCACGTGGAGCACATGTTCGACGCCGAAGTGGACACCATCCTCAGCGAAGGCGCCGCCGAGGTGAACCTGGGCGGCCGGCGCCGGGAGATCCGGCGGCACTTCGTCGAGGACATCGAAAAGGCGGACCTGAGGGACTGCATCCGCACCCTGCACCGGCCGCTGATGGTGCTCCACTCCCCCACCGACAACACCGTCGGCATCGAGAACGCCAGCGAGATCTTCCAGACCGCCCGGCACCCGCGCAGCTTCGTCTCCCTCGAAGGCACCGAACACCTGCTCACCGGCAAGGGCCAGGCGGCACGGGTGGCACGGATCATCTCCGCGTGGGCCGGGCAGTACCTGGATAGCTAGTCCCCACCGCCTCCCTAGCCTCCGCTTCGCTGCGGCCAGGGAACCCGGGCGGCGTGGGCCCACCACCGCCTCCCTAGCCTCCGCTTCGCTGCGGCCAGGGAACCCGGGCGGCGTGGGTCCAGCCTACAAAGGTACGGGCCGCGAGCCGAGGGTCTGGGCCTTCTTGTGCTCCGGGGCGCCGAGGTCGGCGTCACGGATGGCGGACCACGAGGCGGAGAGCAGGTAGACCTGGCTGACGAGGTTGAACCAGATCAGCAGGCCGATGATGATCGCGAACGGCGCCAGGATGGGATTCTGGCCGGCGCGGGCCAGCAGTTCGGTGCTGAAGACCTGCAGCACCGTGGTGCCCACGGCTGCCAGGGCCGTTCCTTCCAGGAAGGCGCGTTTGGGCAGGCGGAGGCCGCCGGCCAGCCGGAACATCACCACGGCCGTGGCCCAGTTCAGCAGCAGCGGCACCACGAGTTTCACGGCTCCCGCCAGCGGCCCGGCAATCGCCTCGTTCAGTCCCAGCAGGCCGATGAACCAGTCTGCCGCGGTGCCGAAGACGATCGAAACACCCGAGCTGGCAATCAGTGTCACGCCCAGCAGCAGGAGGGTGCCGGCGTCGGACAGTTTCAGCAGCACGGGGTTCCGCTTCAGCGGAGGCAGGTCCACCATGCCACGCAGGCCGTCGCGCATGCTTGCGATCCAACCGAGCGAGGTGAACACGGTGACCGCCGCCGCGATGACCGCTGTAAGGCCGAGGCCGCCGGGGTTGAGCAGCTTGTGCGGGTCGACGAGCCCCTGGCCGCCGTCGACCGTGAGCAGCCCCGGGGCGCTCTTGGCGACGCTCGCCACCACGGCGTCCACGAGGGCCGGCTGACCTGCGAGCACCAGTCCAGCGATGGAAAAGCCGGTGGCCAGGAGACCGGTGATCGAGAAGAACATCGTGAAGCCGATTCCGGCGCTCATCAGCGGGCCGTGGGCAAGGTTGTAATGCTGCCACACCCGCATGGGCCGGAAGGCATTGAGCCGGGCCAGCAGGAGCTGGAGGAGCGCAGGCACGCGGCCGAAGATTCCCTGCCCGGAGCGCCGGGCCTTGCCCCATTCAAGCCTGCGCTGGATCAGGACCAGCTTGAGCTTGGCCAGTTCCGTGGGCAGCGGCTGATCCTCAGCCCCGTGCGGGGTCCTGTTCTGAAGGCTCTTCGTATGATGCGGCAGGGGTTGTTTGGACGCTCGCCCTTTGGTCAGTCGCCGCTTGGTCAGTTTCTGCTTCGTCAGTATCGCCGCCAAAGTCGAATTCTTCCCGTAGCTGCCAGATTCCGTTGCTGTCGTGCTCGTAGAGTCCCATGCTAGCCACTGGGAAGGTGGCGCTGTAGTCCTTCAGCACGGATTCGGCTTCGTCGAGGTTCTCGGGGGCGACGTCGTGGGCGACGGTGACGTGCGGGTGGTACGGGAAGGGAAGGTCGCGTTCCAGTGGACCGCTTTGCAGTTGTTCGTGCAGGTTGACGCACTCGCCGAAGCCGTCCTCGACCTTCAGGAAGACCACCGGGGACACGGGCCGGAAGGACCCGGTGCCGGAGATGGTGACGGTGAACGGTGCCTGGCGGCCGGCGATACTGCGGACGTGGCGGGTGGTGGCTTCCCAGTCGTGGGCCGGCGTGGTGGTGACAAGGGTGATGTGCGCCGGGATGACCTCGGCCATGGGGTCGCCGAAGGACGCCCGCCAGCGCTGGAGTTCGGCGGCGATGTCCGCCGGGAAGCCCAGGATGACGCCGACGCTCGGCTTGCCGCCGTCGAGATCGCTGGCGCTTGCCATTGTCGTTGCCGCTTTCGTTGCCAGGGCGCCCTCGGCCGGGCCGGTCCCCGTGGTGCGGGAACCGGCCTCGGCCGTGAGCTTGCTGGCAGGGCGCATCGGCCTAGCGGGCTCCGCCGTAGGGCAGGAATCCGACCTTTGCGTAGACGTCGGCAAGCGTGGCCGAGGCGATCCCGCGGGCCTTGTCGGCGCCGTGGGCCAGGAGCCGGTCCAGTTCGGCCGGGTCCGCCAGGAGCTCGTGGGCACGCTCGCGGATCGGGGCGAGGTGGTTGGTGACCAGTTCGGCAAGGTCCACCTTCAGGTGGCCGTACATCTTGCCTTCGTAGTCCGCCACGATCTTCTCCACCGACTGTCCGCTGATGGTCGAGTAGATGGTGAGCAGGTTGGAGATTCCGGGCTTGGCCTCGCGGTCGAAGCGGATTTCCGTTTCGGTGTCCGTGACCGCGGACTTGATGCGCTTGGCCGTGGTCTTCGGATCGTCCAGCAGGTTGATCAGGCCCGCCGGGGAATCCGCGGACTTGGACATCTTGGCCGTAGGGTTCTGCAGGTCGTAGACCTTGGCCGATTCCTTCTGGATGAAGGCTTCCGGCACCTGGAAGGTCTCGCCGAAACGGGTGTTGAAGCGCTGAGCCAGGTCCCGGCTGAGCTCGATGTGCTGGCGCTGGTCTTCGCCCACCGGAACCCCGTGCGGCTGGTAGAGCAGGATGTCGGCGGCCTGCAGGATGGGGTAGGTGAAAAGACCCACGCTGGCCTGGTCCGTGCCCTGCTTCTGGGCCTTGTCCTTGAACTGGGTCATCCGGGAGGCCTCGCCCATGCCGGTGATGCAGTTCAGGACCCACGCCAACTGGGCGTGCTCGGGGACCTGGGACTGGACGAACAGGGTGCATTTGTTCACGTCCACGCCGCCGGCGATGTACTGGGCCGCGGTCACCCGGGTGCGCTTGGCTAGCTCGGCCGGGTCCTGCGGCACCGTGATGGCGTGCAGGTCCGGGATGAAGAAAATGGCGTCGTACTCGTCCTGCATCCGGACCCAGTTGACCAGGGCCCCGATGTAGTTGCCCAGGTGCAGGGAGTCGGCGGAAGGCTGCATGCCGGAGAGCACGCGGTGCTTCTGGCCTGCGGCGAGTTTGGTGGAGGTTGCGGGCACGGCAACAGTTTCAGTCGTGGAGCTTGTCATGGAAAAGAACTTTCGGGAGCTTAGAGCCGGTAGTCCACTACCAGCGGGGCATGGTCGGAGAAGCGGGTGTCCCAGGACGCAGCCCGGTCCACGACCGCCGCGATTGCGGCGTCGGCGAGGCCCGGGGTGGCCATGTGGTAGTCGATGCGCCAGCCTGTGTCGGTATCGAAGGCCTTGCCGCGCTGGGACCACCACGTGTAGGGGCCGTCAATGGCTCCCGCCAGGCCCCTGTGGACATCCCTCCAACCGATTTCCTCGCCGAAGAAGCGGTCGAAGTAGGCGCGTTCCTCCAGGAGGAAGCCCGCCCGCTTCGTGTTGCCCTTCCAGTTCTTGATGTCGAACTCGGTGTGGCCCACATTGAGGTCGCCCACCACCAGCGCGTGTTCGCTGTGCTTGGCCAGTTCCGGCAGCCGGTTGACCATGACGTCCAGGAAACGGTACTTGTCCACCTGTTTGGGGGTGTCCACTTCACCGGAGTGCACGTAGGCGCTGACCACGGTGAGGGTGGTGTCTGCCCCGGCGGCGGTCTTGACCGCATAGTCGGCTTCGACCCAGCGCCCGGCGGTGGCGAAGTAGTCGTCGCCGATGCCCACGCGGGTGGCCACGGGTTCCTGCCGGGAGGCGATGGCCACGCCTGCGCGGCCCTTAGCCTCGGCCTCGGCGTGGAGGATGTGCCAGCCTTCGCCGATCAGCTGACGGACGATGTCGTCAGGCGCCCGGACTTCCTGCATGCATAGGATGTCCACCTCGCGGGGCTCCAGCCATTCAGCCATGCCCTTGCGGTAGGCGGCGCGGAGGCCGTTGACGTTGACCGTTGCGATGCGAAGGAAATCCTTCTTCAATGCCGAGCTCACCCGCCTACTCTAATCGATGATGGTGCCGGTCACCGGCTCCCCGGAATCGCCGGGGGTCTTGATCATGTCCCGCGCGTTGGCGGAGGTGATGGCGATCGTCTCCAGGGCCCGGTTGATGGTGTCCTGGTTGGCCGCTTCGCCCTTGGCCCGCTCGTCCTCAATCACGCGCACCTGGACCTGGACGATCTTGAAGGAGTGGTCCAGCTTGAGGTCGCGGATCTCGTCGGCTTCGCTGGGTTCGGACACCACCCGGGTGCCTCCATGGTCCGCGGCCGACGACGACGGCGCCCGCCCGGCGGCGGCGTTGAAGGCGTTCTGTGCCTCGGTGAACTTCTGGCCGGCCCTGCGCGCGGCCTTCTGGATGCTGAACACCACGAAGGCGGCAAGGAGCAGCCAGCCGAGTGAGATGACGGCGACAATCCAGCCCACGACGTCGTTCTGGTTCGCAGCGAAGATCACGGCCACCAGGAACGCGATGAGCACCACGGTCATGCCAAGCCCGCCGATGCGGAAGCCCTTGAACAGGCCCTGCGCCGGGGACTGGGACGGAACGGAGGACCGAGAATCGCCGAGAGATTGCATTCCCCTATTGTCGCAAACTCCGCGGGCCCGCCGGGCCGCTTCCACCTCCGGCGAACACGGCCACGGTTTCGTCGAACCTTGCCAGCCGAGCGTCCGCAGCGCGTCGGGATCGAAACGGCCGCGGTAGTAGAGCGCGAAGTCCCAATCACTGGCGGCGGTGCCGTGGCCCGGGAACCGCCGAGCGCGACGGCTTCCACCCCGGGAAGGCCGGCGAGGCGGTCCGCCACATGGTCGAGGAAGGCGGTTTCCTCGACGGCCGCCTACTTCAGGAACAGTTTGCGCAGGCGGCCCGTGGTGAGTGCGACCCCGAGCAGGATCATCACCAGGTAGTAGCCGACGTGGACAGCAGTGGCAGGGCTGAAGGCGCCCACGCTGATCTGCCGCAGCAGCTCCACCCCATGCCAAAGCGGCATGGCCTGGATGAGCCACTGGATGCTTTCCGGGTAGACGCTCAGCGGGTAGAACGTGGCGCTGAACAGGAACATCGGCAGCATGAAGAAGTTGATCCAGTCCATCTGCTGGAAGGTCTTCATGAAGCTGGTGATGCCCATGCCCAGGCTCGCGAACCCGAAGGCGATCAGCAGCGAAGCCGGGATCATCAGCACCGCCCAGAACGTGGTGAGCAGTCCCAGCACACCCATCACCGCGGTGAACCCTGTGGCGTAGAGGAGCCCGCGCAGCAGGGCCAGGAAGATCTCGCCCATGGCCACATCCAGCGGACCGAGCGAGGTGTACAGCATGCCCTGGTACAGCTTGGCGAAGTTCATCTTGAAGAAGACGTTCCAGGTGGAGTCATAGACGGCGCCGTTCATCGCGGAAACTGCCAGCAGGGCCGGCGCGATGTACGCCGCGTAGCTGATCATCTGCCCGCCGGGGCCTTCCACGTTGCCCACGATCGTCCCGAGTCCCATGCCCATGGCGATCAGGTACAGGACCGGTTCGAAGAAGCCGGAGACCAGGATGAGCCAGGTGCTGCTCTTGGCGGCCATGAGGCCGCGCGCGACGACGGCCTGGACGTTGCGCGAATAAAGCGCACCGAACTTGCGCTGCCGCGCAGCCTCGGTGACGCTGCGCGGGCCGCCCTGCCCTGCTGCGACCGTGCTCATTGGCCCATCCTTTTCACGAACTGGCGGCGGGTGAGGATCCAGCCGGCTGCGGCCGCGGCCACCAGGTAGACCACGTGGACCACGGTGAGCACGGGGCTTTCCTCCAGCCCAAAGGTGAAGACCCTGCCCAGCTCCGTACCGTGCCACACCGGCGAGATCCAGCCGATCCAGCGCACGGCAACCGGCAGGGAATCCAAGGGGAAGAACGTTCCGGAGAACAGGAACAGCGGGACCACGATGAAGCGCTGCACGAGGGCGAACTGGCCGCTGTCCTTGGTGATGCTGGAGGCGTAGGCCATGAGCGGCAGCCCGAAGGAGAGCCCGGCCAGCGTTGCCACCAGGGCGCACATCCAGCCCCAGGCCCCGGGCGAGCCGTCGAACAGGGCGACGATCACGAAGTACGCCACGGACTGGACCAGGAACTTCAGGGTCACGGCGAGCACGTGGCCCGCGGCGATCTGCTGCGGCACGAGCGGCGAGGCATGCGGGCCGTAGAACACGCGCCGCCATTTGAAGCCGTCCATGATCGGGTACGAGAACTCCCCCGACGCCGTCATGACCGCTGCCGAGACGATCAGCGCCGGCGCAATGAACTGCAGGTAGCTGACTCCGCCGAACGCCGCCGCGCCGTTGGCGTCCACCAGCGTTGCCAGGCCGACGCCCATGGCGAAGAGGTACGCCGCCGGCTGGGCGATGCTGTACATGATGAAGGACCACGAGTAGCCGCGCATCACGCGCAGCACCTGCTCGGCGTAGAAGAAAGAGCCCCAACGCCGGGCCCGGGCGGCCGAGACCGCGGGCGGATGTGCCCGCAGGCCGGGGACCGCCGTCGGAAGCTGTTGTTCACTCATGGCGGTCCCCTAGTCGACCAGGCTGCGGCCGGTCAGCCGGAGGAAGACGTCCTCCAGCGAGGAGCGGCGCACCAGGGACGTCAGCGGGTGCAGGCCGCGGGCGGAGACCTGCTCGAGGGCGGTTTCGCCGTCGTCGGCATAGATCAGCACCCGGTCCGGCAGGGTTTCCAGCCGCTCGCCCACGCCCTGGAGTTCGTCGCCGATAGTGGCGTTGCGTTCGGAACCGAAGCGCAGCTCCAGGACCTCGCGGGTGGAGTGTTCGCGGATCAGTGAGGCCGGCGAACCCTCTGCCATGATCCGGCCCTTGTCCACAACGATGAGCCGGTCGCAGAGCTGCTCGGCCTCGTCCATGTAGTGGGTGGTGAGGATCAGGGTGACGCCCTGTTCCTTGAGCCGGAAGAGCCTGTCCCAGAGGATGTGCCGGGCCTGCGGGTCCAGGCCCGTGGTGGGCTCGTCGAGGAGCAGGATCTTGGGCTCGTTGATCAGCGAACGCGCGATGGTAAGCCGCCGCTTCATCCCGCCGGAGAGCGCATCCACGCGGGACTTGGCCTTGTCCGTCAGCTGTGCGAACTCCAGCAGTTCGTCCGCCTTGGGGCGCAGGTAGCTCAGGGGCAGGCCGAAGTAGCGGCCGTAGACGATCAGGTTCTCACGGACCTTGAGCTCTTCGTCCAGGTTGTCCTGCTGCGGCACCACACCCAGGTGCGCGCGGACTTCGGGGCCGTTCACGTCCGGGTCGAGACCCATGATGCTCAGCTTCCCGGAACTGCGCTGCGAGACGCCGCCGATCATCTTCATGGTGGTGGACTTGCCCGCGCCGTTGGGGCCGAGGAGCCCGAACGACTCCCCCGGCGGCACCTCGAAAGAAATGCCGTCGACGGCGGCGACGTCGCCGTAGTTCTTGCGCAGCTGCTCGGCGCGGATCACTGCATCAGGGTTCATGGGGGCACTTGCTGGAGTGGTTGCGGAACGGGTGGCTTCATTGTGCACCCTCAGCACCCTAGTTGAGCCGGGAAAAACGTGAAAGAGCTATTGCACAACTTTCTGGAACAATTCTCCCGGTTCCGGCCTGGCGGGCCCTCCCGCGGACCGTCCAACGGCACGGGCCCCGGGAACCATGCGGTTTCCGGGGCCCGTGCCGGCCGTGCGGACAAAGCCGCGTGGCCCGTCAGAGGCACGCTACTTCGGATTCGCGCGCAGCACTTCCAGGCGCTGGCGGTACTCGGTTTCGTCGATCTCGCCGCGGGCGTACCGTTCGCGCAGCACGCCTTCGGCTCCCTGGGTGGCGGCCCAATGGTGGTTGTGCCGCCAGCTGCGGCGGGCGAAGAAGATGAAGAAGCCGATCAGCAGGATCCAGAAGAGCGGAATCAGCAGGAAAAACGGCCAGAAGCCTCCTCCGTCCCACGGGCCGTGGGCGGCGACCAGGGCGCTCAGTGATGTCAACATGTCAGGGTCCAAACTCTTGGCGGTCGGGTCCGGGTCTTCCGGGCCGTCCGAGCCTCTTTCCGGCTCTGTATCCAGTCTGTTTTCCGGGCCTGCCGAATACGTCTGCCCCAGGGAGGCAATCCGGATCCGCCGACTACTCCCCCGGGAGACTGCGGAATACCTCAGCTGCTCCAGCCGGGCCGGACCAGGCCCGATTCGTAGGCCAGCACAACCAGCTGGGCCCGGTCACGCACCATGAGCTTGCTCATGATCCGCGAGACGTGGGTCTTCGCGGTGAGCGGCGTGATGAAGAGCCGCTCGGCGATCTCGGCGTTGTTCAGCCCCTCGCCCACCAGTGCCAGTACTTCGCGCTCCCGCCCGGTGATCTGTTCCAGCGCGAGCGGTTCAGCCGCCGCGCGGCTGTGCAGGGCCAGCTGCGCCATGATGCGGCGGGTCACCGACGGCGAGAGGAGGGCGTCGCCGTCGTGCACAACCCGCACGGCGCGGATGAGTTCCGCCGGTTCGGTGTCCTTGAGCAGGAAGCCGGCGGCACCGGCACGGACGGCCTCGGCAATGTATTCGTCCAGCTCGAAGGTGGTGAGGATGATGATCCGGGTCCCGGCCAGGCGCGGGTCCGACGTGATGCGGCGGGTGGCGTCGAGGCCGTCGCCGTCGGGCATGCGGATGTCCATCAGGACGACGTCCGGTGCCTCGCGCATTGCCAGCCCGACGGCATCGCGTCCGGTGCCGGCCTCGCCCACCACCTCCATATCCGGCTCAGCGTCCAGCAGGGCCCGGAATCCGGCGCGGATGAGCGTCTGGTCGTCGGCGAGCAGGATGCGGATCATGCTCTGGCCCTTCCTGCGTTGCCGGGATCCAGCGGAATCCCTGCCTCGACCCGCAGGCCCCTGTTCGGCGGGAGACCGTCCCGCGGCAGCAGGGCGAGGCTGCCGCCCAGGGCTTCGACCCGTTCGCGCATCCCGATAAGCCCGTTGCCAGGCGCCGTGCCGCCGTGCGTCGACCAGTCCAGGCCCGCGCCGTCGTCGTCGACAGTGACCACCAGCGTGGTCCCGTCGAGCGCAAGGCGTACGACGGCGGCCGACGCACCCGAGTGCCGGCGGACGTTGCTCAGCGCTTCCTGGACCACCCGGTAGGCCGCTTCCTGCTGCGGTTCCCCCACCCCGGGCAGCTCCGGCGGGGCCTCCAGCTCGACCCGCAGTCCGGCTTGCCGGGCGTGTTCCACCAGTTCAGGGATCCGGGACAGTCCGGGCCGCGCGCCGGGGTGCAGCGGAGCATCTTCGCGCAGCACGCCGAGGAGCTGGCGGACTTCGGCGAGGGACTCCTTGCTGGCGGCCTTGATGGCCTCCAGCGCCGGGCGGAGCCGCTCGGGTTCGTTCCCGCCCAGGTGCAGCGCTACAGAGGCCTGGACGTTGATCATGGACAGCGAATGGGCCACCACATCGTGGATGTCCCGGGCGAGGGTGAGCCGGTATTCGTCCCGTTCGGCCTGCTCTGCCGCCGCACGCCGGCGGTGGTATTCGGCGATCTGCTCCCTGCGCCGCCGGAGCCCTTCGCCCAACAGCACCAGGATGGCCGCCCAGGCCGCGGCGGCGGCGGAGCGCAACGGCCAGGCCTCGTCGCCGCCCAGGACCGACCAGAGCAGCACGGTGACGGCTGCGACCGCGGCGCCGAGCCAGGCCAGCAGGTTCAGGCCCGCAGCGGCACTCAACAGCAGGGACACCGCGAAGGACACCACCACCGGGCCCCAGGCGTAGCCCGCCAGGAGGTAGGCGAGGGCCGCGGCGAAGGTCAGGGGAAGCATGAGCACCGGCATCCGGCGGCGCAGCAGCAACGCGGCCGGGCCCGCGAGGAGCAGTGCAAAGGCTAGCGGGTCCAAGGGCCGGGCGCCGTCCTGGTGGCTGGCGGCGAAGACCGTCCCGACAACCTGGATCAAGGCCACGGTGATGGCGATGAAGGACGTGGGCGGCCCCTTGCGCCTGCCGAATCCCGGGCCCCGGTGGAAACCGGGACCGTCGCTGATACCGCGCTGCATGCTCCGAGCCTAGCCCCCGCGGCCCGCGGCGTCGTCCGGTCCAGGGAGCAAACGGCGTACTCCCCGGGGAGTACGAGCCGGGCCGGCTGCGCCCTGTTTTTGCCCGGCCTGTTTTGGCCGCCCTGTTTTTGCCCGGCCTGTTTTTGCTCGGCCTGTTTTTGCTCGGCCCCCGGGCGTACCGTGGTCAACGTTGGGGGACTTCCGGTAAACAACAGCGCTTGTCTGCAAGGAGGACCAGCAATGCCCGCAATCCGCACACTCAAACCACTCGCCGTGCTGGGCGTCGTCACCGCCCTGGTAGCCGGAGCTGCCGGGGCCGCCACCGCGAATCCCGGAGGCGTTCCGGCGATCCCGTTGAACACGGAACAGGAAACCACGGGCTCGAACACCGGTGCCAGCGGCTTCTTCAGCTACACGATCAACGGCGGAGAACTCTGCTACACGCTGACGGCGCGCAACCTGTCCGCGGCGGCCGTCGCCGCCCATATCCACGTGGCCCCGCGCGGCGTCGCCGGCCCGGTGGTGGTCCCCCTGACCGTCGGCAGCGGAACCAGCTGGACCCACGAGGCCTGCACCACGGCCGATCCCGCGCTCCTCGCGGCGATAGCCGGCAGCCCCCGCAGCTACTACGTCAATGTGCACACACCGACGTTCCCGGGTGGTGAGATCCGGGGTCAGCTGAAGTAGGGCGGACGCAAGCGCCCATTAAACGGCGACGGCGGCAGCCGGGTTGGCTGCCGCCGTCGTCGTGGCGGGTGGACGCACAGCGCCCGGTGCGGTTGCTCTGGCGCTTAGGCGCCGGCGGCTGCCCGTTCCGCGGCTTCCACGACGTTGGTCATAAGCAGGGCGACAGTCATCGGACCGACACCGCCCGGGTTCGGCGAGATGTATCCAGCGACCTCGGCCACGGCGGGGTCGACGTCGCCGTAGATCTTGTTCTTCCCGGTCACCGGATCCGTCTCACGCGTCACGCCGACGTCCAGCACGGCGGCACCGGGCTTGACGTCTTCGGCCTTGACGATGTGCTTCGCCCCCGCAGCACCCACGATCACGTCAGCCTGCTTCAGCAGTTCGGACATGTTGGGAGTGCCAGTGTGGACGACGGTGACGGTTGCGTTGATTTCACGGCGCGTGAGCAGGAGCGGCATCGGACGCCCGATGGTCACGCCGCGGCCGACGACCACCACGTGCTTGCCCTTGAGGTCGTAGTCGTTGCGCAGGAGCAGCTCGATGACGCCGCGGGGCGTGCACGGCAGCGGGGTGTCGATCTGCCCGTTGACGTTGAGCACGAGCTTGCCGAGGTTGGTCGGGTGCAGACCGTCAGCGTCCTTGGCGGGGTCGATGCGCTCGAGGATCGCGTCCGTGTCCAGGTGCTTCGGCAGCGGCAGCTGCACGATGTAGCCGTGGCAGGACGGGTCTGCGTTGAGCTCGTCAATGACGGCCTCGACCTGCTCCTGGGTGGCGTCCGCCGGCAGCTCCTTCTGGATCGAGTTCATACCGATCGCCTTGGACTGCTTGTGCTTCATGCCGACATACAGCTGCGAGGCCGGGTCGGCGCCAACGAGCACCGTGGCGATGCCCGGGGTCACGCCACGGGCCTTGAGCGCGGCGACCCGTTCGGTCAGTTCGGCCTTGATGGAGGCAGAGGCTGCCTTGCCGTCGAGGATCTTGGCGGTCTGTGCCATCGATGCGTTCACCACTGTTCGTGCTCGGGGTAGAGGGGGAAATCGGCCGCCAGCTTGTCGACGCGGGCCTGCAGGGCCTCGACGTCGGTGGCGGAGCCGGACTTCAGCGCGGTGGCGATGATGTCCGCAACCTCGGTGAACTCGGCGGCACCGAAGCCGCGGGTGGCCAGGGCCGGGGTGCCGATCCGCAGGCCGGAGGTGACCATCGGCGGGCGCGGGTCGAACGGAACGGCGTTGCGGTTCACGGTGATGCCCACGGAGTGCAGGAGGTCTTCGGCCTGCTGGCCGTCCAGCTGCGAGTTGCGCAGGTCAACCAGGACCAGGTGCACATCGGTGCCGCCCGTGAGGACCGAGACGCCGGCTTCGGCGACGTCGGCCTGGGTGAGGCGCTCGGCAATGATCTTGGCGCCTTCCAGGACGCGCTGCTGGCGCTCCTTGAACTCCTCGCCCGCGGCGATCTTGAAGGCCACGGCCTTGGCGGCGATGACGTGCATCAGGGGGCCGCCCTGCTGGCCCGGGAAGACGTTGGAGTTGAGCTTCTTGCCGTACTGCTCCTTGGCCAGGATCACGCCGGAACGCGGACCGGAGAGGGTCTTGTGCACGGTGGAGGTGACGACGTCGGAGTGCGGCACTGGGCTCGGGTGCAGGCCTGCTGCGACGAGGCCGGCGAAGTGGGCCATATCCGTCCAGAGCAGGGCGCCGACCTCGTCCGCGATGGAGCGGAAGGCGGCGAAGTCCAGGTGGCGCGGGTAGGCGGACCAGCCGGCGATGATGACCTGGGGCTTTTCGGCGATGGCCTGCTCGCGGAGCTTGTCCATGTCCACGCGGAAAGAGTCTTCTTCCACCTGGTAGGCGGCAACCTGGTACAGCTTGCCGGAGAAGTTCAGCTTCATGCCGTGGGTCAGGTGGCCACCGTGGGCCAGGGAGAGGCCGAGGATCTTGTCGCCCGGGTTGATCATGGCGGAGAGGGCAGCCGCGTTGGCCTGCGCGCCGGAGTGCGGCTGGACGTTGGCGTACTCGGCACCGAAGAGGGACTTGACGCGGTCGATGGCCAGCTGCTCGGCGACGTCGACGTATTCACAGCCGCCGTAGTAGCGCTTGCCCGGGTACCCCTCGGCGTACTTGTTGGTCAGGACGGAACCCTGTGCTTCCATGACGGCGCGCGGGGCGAAGTTTTCGGAGGCGATCATTTCCAGGGTGCCGCGCTGGCGGCCGAGTTCCTGTTCCAGGACGGCTGCGATCTCGGGGTCGAGTTCGGCAAGCGGCTGGTTGCTGATGGTCGCGGAGGTGATGTTGGTCGACACAAAGATCTCCTGGCTAGGCAACTTGGTACTACTCACAGGTCAGGCTACCGCCTGGCATATCCCGAGTGCCTCATAATTACGTGGATCGTCAGTAATGAGGCACGGCAGGCCAGGGGCAAAACATGACCCTCGGCCCAGGCGTACGATCCGTGGTCTTCATTCGTGCCGCTCCCTGGTGGTTCACCACCCAACGCCAGTCGCGACGGCCTTAACAGTACCGCAGCGGGCGACGGTAGGCTTGTCTGGTGATTGACTCCGCCCTTCCTGCGTCTTTTGTTGTAACCCTTTCCTGCCCGGACCGCCCCGGAATCGTGCACGCCGTGGCCGGTGCCCTGCTCGACGCCGGCTGCAACATCGCCGACTCCCAGCAGTACGGCAGCCCCACCACGGGGAACTTCTTCATGCGGGTGGAAGCCACCACATCGTCCACGCAGGAAGGACTGGCGGCGGCACTGGAGCCGGTTGCGGCCGAGTTCGGCATGAACTGGGAAATCAACCCGGTGGACCGGAAGCTGCGTACCCTCATCATGGGTTCCAAGGACGCCCACTGCCTCAACGACCTCCTCTTCCAGCAGCGCAGCGGCACCCTGCCCATCGAGGTGCCGGCCATCGTCTCGAACCACCGGGACCTCGAAGGCCTGGCCGCGTTCTACGGCATCCCCTTCCACCACATCCCCGTCACCGCGGACACCAAGCCACAGGCGGAGGCGCAGCTGCTTGAGCTGATCAAGGAGCACGACGTCGAACTGACAGTGCTCGCCCGCTACATGCAGGTGCTTTCCAATGAGCTGTGCACCGAGCTCAGCGGCAAGGCCATCAACATCCACCACTCCTTCCTGCCGTCCTTCAAGGGCGCGAAGCCTTACCACCAGGCCCACGCCCGCGGCGTGAAGCTGATCGGCGCCACCGCCCATTACGTCACCGCGGACCTGGACGAAGGCCCGATCATCGAGCAGGAAGTCATCCGGGTGGACCACGCCCGCACCGCCGCCCAATTCGTGCAGATGGGCCGGGACGTGGAAGGCCGCACCCTGGCACAGGCCGTGCAGTGGCACGCCGAGCACCGGGTGCTGCTGGACGGCACGCGGACGGTCGTTTTCAACTAGGCCCCTCCCGCCCAACTGGCTCGCAGTTAAGGCCGTTTTGGGCGCCCAAAACGGCCTCTATTGCCAGTCAGTTGGGTCCTCTACCCTTGAGCCATGGACGGGGAACCACGAAGCGGCGGCCCTGACCGCGGCGGTCCGGAACACAGCGACGATGATCCCGGCGGCTACGAGGCGGACCTTGCGACGTACTACAACCGCGAAGCCGCCGCCCGGGACCAGCATCCACTGACGCCCCACCGGGTGGCTTGCCGCGAGTGGTTCATCAGGCTGCTCAAGGACGAACACCGGCATTCCATGCTCGAACTCGGCTGCGGTTCCGGCGTCGACGGGATCGCTTTCGTGCAGGCCGGACTGCATTACTGCGGCGTGGACCTGTCGGAGGAAAGCGTGCGCCTGGCCCGGGCCAAGGGCCTGGACGCCTCGGTCGCCAACGGCCGGGCGCTGCCGTTCGCCGCTGCCGCGTTCCCGGCAGCATGGACGATGAGCACCTTGCTGCACGTGCCGAACCGCGCAATCGACGACGTCGTCCGCGAACTCGTGCGGGTCACCGCACCGGGTGCGCCGATCGCCGTCGGACTCTGGTCCGGCGACGACGAAGAACTCCTGAATCCGGAGGACGACATCGAACCGCGCCGCTTCTTCAGCCGCCGGAGCGACGGCGCGCTGCGGGAGATCTTCGGCCGGCACGGCACGGTGGAGCATTTCGAGACATGGCCGGAAGGGCAGGGCCCGGAGTCAGGGCCGGGGGCCGGTCAATGGGTGCAGCACTACCAGTTCCTGGTGCTGCGGACGCCGGGCACACCCAACTGACTCGCAGTTAAAGCCGTTATGGGCGCCCATAACGGCCACAAATGCGACTCAGTTGGGTGGGCGCGCTCGGCTAGGCTTGCCTGCATGGCTCCCATTTACACCTTCGCCGGGGACACCCCGGAGATCCATGAAACGGCTTTCGTGGCCCCGAGCGCCTCGATCATCGGCAAGGCCAGCCTGGCCGAAAACGCGAGCGCTTTCTACGGCGTATCAGTGCGGGCGGACACGGCCGCGATCCGCGTGGGCTCAGGCTCGAACCTGCAGGACAACGTAGTGCTGCACGCCGACCCCGGGTTCCCCTGCACCGTGGGCGATCGGGTCAGCGTGGGCCACTCCGCCGTCGTGCACGGCTGCACTGTGGAGGACGACTGCCTCATCGGCATGAGCGCCACCATCCTCAACGGCGCAGTGATCGGCAGCGGCTCGCTCGTGGCCGCCGGCGCAGTGGTGCTCGAAGGAACCGTGATCCCGCCCCGTTCCCTCGTGGCCGGTGTCCCGGCGAAGGTCCGCCGGGAGCTCAGCGACGAGGAGTTCGACGGCGTCAAGCACAACGCCGCGCACTACATGGAACTCGCGGCCGCGCACCGGGAGATGCACGCTTAACTGGTGGCTGGGACTGCCGGGCGGCGGCCCTTCGCCGCGGAGCGCATCGCGACGCAACGGGCGTCGGAGGTCGCCCAGCGACCGCAGGCGCCCCTTTGCGGCGTGTCTAAGCGACGGGCGAAGGGCCGTTCCCGGTGCCCGCGCTTAGTCCAGGCTGATCGGGCCGTATTCGGCCAGCAGTTCGCCCGGGCCGGGGTTGCCCGGCGCGGACGAACCGCCCAGGTGGTTCACCACGCCCCACACTGCGTTCAGGCCCGTGGTCACGGCGCCTTCGGCCCAGCCGGCGGTCCACGAAACGTCGTCGCCGGCCAGGAAGATGCCGCGATGCGCGGCCTCCAAGTGAGACTGCTCGAAGTGGGTGTAGAGCCGCTGCTGGTAGCGGTAATGGCCCGGCAGGTTGGCCTTGAAGGCGCCCATGAAGTTGGGATCGGATTCCCAGGACACGGTGATGGGCTGGCCCACGATGTGGCTGCGGATATCCAGGCCGGGGTAGATCTGCTCCAGCGAGTGGATCATGAGGTCGGCGCGCTGTTCGGCGTCCAGGCTCAGCCACTTGAGGGCGTCGTCGTTCCAGGTGTAGGAGAGCAGGATGACGGCGGGCTGGTCCGGGCCGTTGTCCAACAGGTAGGTGCCGCGGGTGAGCCGATCGGTCAGGGTCATGGACATGACTTCCCGGCCGGTCTGCGGGTCGCGGTCCTTCCAGAACGGCCGGTCCACCATCACGAAGGTCTTGGACGACTGCATGTAGTGCGAGCGCTCGATCGCGGTCCACAGCTCCGCCGGGAACAGCGCTTCCTCGGTCTTGATCCGGGTGGAGAGCAGCCAGGACTGGCAGGTGGTCACGACGGCGGGGTACTCGCTCGTCCGGCCCCAGCGCTCGGTGACGGCAATCCGGGAAGTCGGCGCGCCGTCGTCGTCCTTCACGCGGGCGATACCCGCAACCGCGCCGCGCGGCGAACCGGAGTGCAGGGACGCCAGGGAGGTGCCGTCCGGCCAGTGGGCCATGCCCGACGGCGCGTGGTTCCAGAGTGCCTCGGGAAGGCGCTGCGCTCCCCCGGCGATGCCGCGGTGGTGGTCGTCGGCGTCGGTGTAGACCACGCGGAGGATTTCCAGGATGGAGTTGGGGAAGTCGGTGTCCCAGCCGCCGGTGCCGAAGCCCACCTGGCCGAAGGCCTCACGGTGCGCGAAGCCTGCCTCCTTGAAGGCCCGGCTCTTGGCGACGAAGCCGGAAAAAGTTTCCTCGTCGAAGTCCTCCAGCAGCCCGTTCCACAGTTCCTTGATGCGGGTGGTGTGGCGGGCCTTGATGGCCTCCTGCATTTCCTCGAACCGGGCGTCCTCGCGCAGGGCGGCACGCCAGGCTTCGGCCACCTCGTGGAAGAACTCGGGCAGGTCCCCGGCCGTTTCGGCGTAGAACTTCTCGCCCTTGAGCTCGATCACGGTGCTGGAGGTGGGCGGTGCCAGCGGATTCGGGAAGTCCTGGGTTTCGAGGCCAAGCAGCTCGATGTAGTGGTAGAGGGCCTTGCTGGAGACCGGGAAGCGCATGCCGCCCAGGTCCGCCACCACGCCGGGAGCGGCCGGGAAGGACGCGGTGCGCAGGCGGCCGCCGATTTGGTCGGCCTCGTAGACCACGGGCTTGAGGCCGAGCTTCATCAGTTCGTAGGCGGTGACCAGCCCGGACACCCCGGCCCCGACGACCGCTACCTCGGTTCCGTACAGCTCTTCCGGGACGCTGCCCAGGCCCGCGGGGTTCTGCAGGTAGTGGTCGTAGCTGAACGGGAAGTCCGGGTTCAGCATGGTGATCGGTGCGGCTGCCGGACTTACGGCCTCGTCGGCCCTGCTTGCGGGCAGTTCGGTGGCGGTGGTCATCAGAGTCCTGCCTTCACGGTTTCAGGGTCGGTGTCGGGGTTGGCGACCCTGGCGGATAGTTCACGGTAGTCCTGCTCGCTGAGGGCGGCTACCTTCGAGTTGCGGCGTCCATAGCCGAAGTAGAGGGCGATCCCCACGAGCATCCACGCCCCGAACACCAGCCAGGTCTCGGCACCGAGGTTGGCCATCAGGTAGGCACACATCAGGGTGCCCAGGACCGGGGTGATGGGGTAGAGCGGGACGCGGAAGTTGCGCTTGAGGTCCGGGCGGTTGCGGCGCAGGTAGATCACGGCCACGTTCACCAGCGCAAAGGCGAAGAGCGTGCCGATGCTGGTGGCGTCCGCAAGGGCCCCGAGCGGGATGAAGCCTGCAGTGAGCGCGACGGCGATGCCCACGATCAGCGTTCCGGCCACCGGAGTGCCGGTGCGGCGGGAGACGCGGCCGAAGACCTTCGGCACCAGTCCGTCGCGGGACATGGAGAGCAGGATGCGGGTCTGTCCGTACAGGACGGTGAGGACGATGCTGGCGATGGCCAGCACGGCGCCCACGGCGAACACCAGGGCGATCCAGGGCTGGTGGGTGGTCTCTTCGAGGATCTGCACCAGGGCGGCTTCCGTCCCGCCGAACCAGCTCCAGGGGCGGGCGCCGATGGCGGCCACGGCCACCAGGACGTAGATGCTGGTGACGATCACCATGGAGAGCATGATGGCGCGGGGCAGGTCGCGCTTGGGGTTCTTCGCTTCCTCGCCGGCCGTGGAGGCGGCGTCGAAACCGATATAGGAGAAGAACACGCGGGAGGCTGCGGCGGAGACACCGGCGGCACCCATGGGCATCAGGGGTTCGAAGTTGCCGGCGTTGAAGGCTGTGAAGGCCACGGCGCAGAAGAAGACAAGGATGCCCACCTTCATGGCGACGATCGCGGTGTTGATCCAGGCGCTTTCGCGGGCGCCCCGCACCAGCAGCACCATGGCGAGCAGGACGATCACGACCGCGGAGATGTTCACGGCTCCGCCTTCTGACGGAGCCAGCGCGAGCGCGTCAGGCAGGGCCAGGCCGAAGACGCCGAGCGTTTCGTTGACGTACTGTCCCGCGCCCACCGCCACGGCGGCCACGGACACGGCGTATTCCAGGACGAGGCACCAGCCACAGATCCAGGCCATCCCTTCGCCCATGGTGGCGTAGGAGTAGGAGTAGGAGGACCCGGCCACCGGGACGAGCCCGGCCATTTCGGCGTAGGACACGGCCGAGAGCAGTGCCGCGAATCCGGCAATCACGAAGGAGATCCAGATGGCGGGGCCGGCCAGGGGCACGGATTCGCCGAGGATCACCAGGATGCCGGTGCCCAAGGTGGCGCCGACGCTGATCATGGTCAACTGCAGCACGCCGAAGCTGCGGCGCAGCGGGGCGCCGCCTTCGCCGTTGCCGGCTTCCTCGACCATCTGGTTGATCGGCTTGCGGCGCAGCAACTGCGCGCCGAGGCCGGGCCTGCCGGCGCCGGCCTTTGTTGCGGGGTTGGCGGACACAGTCACCATTGACGTCCCTTCGAAGTCGTTGCGCTTTCCTCGGTCAACGGTATCTTGTGAGCCAGCTCTCAAGTTGGTGCAAAGTGACCTATAGTCAACTTACATGAGACGTAATGCACATGAAGACCCGGCTGGTGGTGGGGCATCCGGCAGCCCTTCGCCCGCGCCGCCGCAAGGCCCCCTGGGTGCCGTTACGCTGGAACAGCTCCTCGCCCAACTGCCGGCCGGCATGCGGATCCTGCACGACGGCGGCGGCCGGGGTAACGGGGAAGCGGAACCGCTGCGCTGGGTGGAACCGAGCGAGCTCGAGGACCCCACGCCGTATGTCCCCGAAGGGGAGTTCCTGCTCACCGCCGGTTTGCCCTTCCGGGGCGACGGCGGCACCGCGGAACGCATCGACGCCTACGTCCGGCGCCTGGTGGCGGCGAAAGTACGGGCCTTGGGCTTCGGCGTCCGTCCCTATTTTGACGAGGTCCCCGCGAGCCTGCTCGACGCCTGCCGCCGGCACAGCCTCACCCTGATCGAAATCCCAGAGTCCATTCCCTTCGCAGCGATCGGCCTGGAATTCTCCCAGCTGCTGGAATCGGACAACGCCCGGGTATTCCGCCAGCTCGCGGAGATCAACCGGCAGCTGATGCGGGCGGTCCTCTCCCCCAGGCCCGAACACGAACTCTTGGCCGCCCTGGTGCAGCGGGTGCCGGTGTGGGCCCTGCTGTTCGGCGCCGACGGACGGGTCCGGGCGCGGGCGCACAGCGCAGGAGGAACGGCGGGCGCCGGCGGAAAGACAAGCGGCGGCAGTACCGGCGTCGAACTTTCACTCCTGGAGCCGATGCTGCAGCGCCTGCTCTCCGGCAGCGGCCCGCGCGTGGAGATGGACGGCTTCGATCGTCCGGGCTCGGCGATGGTGTTCGGCCACCCGCTGCGCAGCACCAAGGATGCCAACCTGGGGGCGCTGGTCCTGGGCTCCGACGATGCCCTCACGCCCGCGCAGAACAACGTGGTGCAGTCGGTGGTGGGCCTGCTGGAACTGCTGGTCCGGCAGCGCACCAGCGGGTCGCTCGCACCCAGCCAACTCGCGACGGCGCTGCTGCTGCACCCGGACAGCCTGGCCTCCGGCGGCACCCGGCACGTCAACGGCCTCAAGGACCTGCTGGCGCAGAGCCTGTCCTCCAGCCGCTCCGCCGCCGTCCGGGTGGTCCAAGGCATCAAGGCCGACTCCCCCGAGTGGCCGGCCGGGGACAGCCCGGTGCGCGAACTGCTGCAATGGCGGCGGCTGTTCGATACAAAGCTGGTGGAAATCACGGACTACGGCTTCGCCGCGGTCACCCGCCTGAAAGTCGACGACGCGCTGGTGGCCGAGGTCGAGAAGCTTGGCTGGCGGCTGGCGATCGGCGACGCCGCTGAACTCGGGAGCCTGCCCGCCGCGTACCAGCGGGTGTCTTCGCTGCGGTCGAAGGTGCAGTCCAGCGGGCGCAGCGCCCGGGTGGACGAGGTTAGCTGGAGCGTCACGGGATTGCTCGGCCGGGAAGCCGGGACCATGCTCGCCTCCCGCCTGCTGGAGCCGTTGCTGGCGCTCGACGCCGGGAAGCGGGACCCGCTGCTGGCGGTCCTGCGCGGCTGGCTGGCGGAGAACGGCAGCTGGGACGGCTCCGCCAAGCGCCTGGGGCTGCACCGCAACAGCATCCGCCGGCAGATCGGCCACATCGGTGAGCTGCTGGGCAAGGATCTCAACGAGGCCCAGGTCCGCGCCGAACTCTGGATCGCGCTGCAGTATGTGGACGAGGTGCAGGGCTAGGCGGCCCTGCGGTCCTTTGCCGTCTTTCCGAGGAAGTCCCCCGCCTGCCGGAACTGGCGCACCCACACCCAGAGAACCACCATCAACCCGAGCAGGAACGGCAGCACGGTCATCACGAAGTAGGCGCCAAGGTTCACGGCCTGTCCCCAGAGGAATATGGTGAAGCCCGGCCATGCCACCAAGTACCTGGCAAGGCGTTCGCGCATCTGGACAGCGGCGCCCCTGAGCAACGTCACGTCGATCCCGGCCGGCTCCTTGCCGAGTACCTGCCGCTCGACGCGCCTGACTTCGTTCTTATGCAAGCCGATGGTCACGCCAATGCGCCGCGGCTGCACCAAGGGAGCGAGCTTCCGCGAGCCGTAGATCATTCCCGCGAGCCCGGCGGCCGGTCCGGCGAGCATGAGACCCCAGGCAAGCCCGGCAAGGACGACGTTCCCGGCCCTTGGCGGCCAGAGAAAGACACACAAGAATACGAGCCCCAGGGATGCGAGCACGGCAACAGGGAAAAGCCGGCCGTAGTACCGGCGCACGCCGGCGCCGAGGCCCAGGTCCGTCAGTCCTTCAGCCCGCGCGGACGCCCTGGCCCATCGTGCGTCCGGTCCTGTTTCCGTGTCCGAAATCCCGCCGGACACGCCTACGCCCCGCCGCCGTTTTCGTCCCACCATTCCAGCACACGTGTGCCATAAAAAGTGAGCCACTTGGAAGGCTCGCCGGCCGGTACATCCACCTCGAACCAGGCCTCGCCGGGGTGGCGGCGCTCCTGGATCCAGCGGCCGTCCGGACCGCGGGCGGCACGGATGATGTCGATTGCGTCGGCAAGGCGCGGGTCCGGCGTCGTGCGGCCAGGTTCAGTGCCATCAACCAGCGCTGCGGCACGGAAGTAGTCCGCCGCGTTCAGGGCGCTGTAGAACCAGCGGAACGGGTAGGCGAAGTGGCCGACCCAGTGGGCCACCTGCTCCCCCGTCGACTTCCGGTACAGGAGGCGGCGTTCCAGCAGGTACTCCTCACCTGCGCGGCGGGCCGCGGTCAGGTCCCCGCTGCCGAAGCCGGCCTGCTCGTAGTACAGCAGGCCCTTCAGGGAGTTGATCGTGGAGTGGAAGGACGAGCGCGTGGAGCCTTCCACCCACTCGCAGTTCCAGCCGCCGTCGGGCAGCCGGTGTTCCACGAACCAGCGGGCGAGCCCGGAAACATCGGCCCCCAGCCAGGCGCCGTTGGCCAGCGTGTAGGCGTTGATGCAGCAGTCCACTTCGCCGCCCCAATAGGGCAGGTTGTCGTATTCCCAGCGGCTGTTGGCCTCGAGCAGTTTCGCGGTGCCCGCCAATGCGCCGGCGTCCAGGCCCCATTCCCTGAGCGAATTGAGTGACCAGGTGGTGGCCGTCCAGGGCTGTCCGGGTTCTTCGGACTCGAAATCATGCCCGGCGGGGAAATACGCGCCGCCGGCCCACTGCCCGTCCGGATCCTGCCGGGCGATCAGCCGGGCGCCGAAGCCTTCGCGGGCAACGCGTTTGCGGCTGTCCTGCCACACTTCGGGCGCGGCTCCAGCGAGGTCGCGCTCCACTTGCCAGCGCAGTGCAGGGTCCGAATCCAGCAGCCAATCAAGCAGGGCAGGTTCAACGGCCATGGGCGGGAGGCTACCAGCGGCCGCAGCGGTGGTCCATGGCCTCCCGTTAGCGAGTCGTCAGGCTTCCCATTCCCGATACACGGCGGGACGCCGTTCGCGCAGGTACGGCACCTTCTCGCGGGCGGCACGGGCATCTTCCGCGGACACTTCGGCGAACAGCAGCGCCGGGCTGTCGCCCGCCGAGGCCAGCAGCGCGCCGTCGGGACCGGCCACCACGCTGCCGCCCGCGAAATCGCAGCCGTCCTCGTGTCCGCTGTGGTTGGCGTAGGCCACGGTGAGCTGGCTCTCCAGGGCCCGGGCGCGCAGCAGCACCTGCGGAACGGCGTCGAATCCGGCGGACAGGGCGGTGGGCACCAGGAGCAGTTCGGCGCCCCGGACGGCCGCGGCGCGCACTGCCTCCGGGAATTCGACGTCGTAGCAGATCAGCAGCGAGGCCTGCAGTCCTTCGAAGTCGACGACGGCGGGAGCCTCCGACGCCGGGCTGAAGGCCTTGCGCTCGTCCTCGCCGAAGAGGTGGACCTTGCCGTAGTCGAGCAGGGTTGCGCCAGTACGGTCCAGGAGAGTGGCGCTGATCCGGCGTCCGCCGTGGCCGTCGGGGGCCGGGAGGCTGTAGACGAGGCCGATGCCGTGCCGCCGCGCGATTCCGGCGAGACTGTTCCGGAGGTCCGGCAGCGTGGCGTAGTCGAACTCCGCGTCGATGCGCAGGGGCGCGTAGCCCACGGGAAAAAGTTCGGGAGTGAGCAACAGGGAGGCACCCGCCGCGGCAGCACGGCGGGCCGCATCGTCGATGGCCGCCAGGTTCGCGTCGACGTCCAGGACAGCAGCGTTCGCCTGCAGCACGGCCAGCAGCATCATTACCCCTTCAATGGCTCTCGGTTGTGCTCCCACGATACGCAGCACCGGACTCTGCGCTACGGGACGATTGGACCTGCTTCCGCCCCTTTGAGGATGGAACGCACCGCGGATGCGGTTGCTTTTGCGGGCGTTCGAGCCGACTTCCCGAGCCGCCACTCGACGGATCCTTCCCGATCGCATGCCGCCCGCTTGTGTTAACTTCTTGACTACAAATGCGCCTTTGGTGCACGCTTCTTAAATGCCCGCAACGACGCGCTCGGCAACGAGCCCCCGCAAGAACCCCGGCTCGCAATCCGCCCCTGGGTCACAGTCAGCTTTGCGCCACCTGAACCAGCAGCGCCTCATCGAGTGCCTGCTCAGCGGACCGGCCACCCAAGCCGAACTTTCACGGCAGACCGGCCTCTCCACGGCTACGGTGTCCAACATCGTGAAGATCATGCAGGGGGCCGGGCTGGTGTCCACCGAACCGGTGACCAGTTCGGGACGCCGGGCACTGAGCGTGCGGCTCAACAGCCACGGCGCCGTCGCCGTCGGCATCGACTTCGGCCGCCGCCACCTGCGGGTGGTCCTTGCCTCCCTGGGCTACCACGTGCTCGCCGAAGAAACCGTGACCCTCCCGCTGGGCCACCATGCCGAGGAAGGCATCGCGGCCGCCGTCGAACTCCTCGAAAAACTGCTCAAGGAAAACGGCGTGGAACGCCGCGCGGTGGTGGGTGCCGGGGCCGGCATCGCCGGGCCGATCGACCGCCGCACGGGAACCGTGGCGCAGGGCGCCATCCTGCCCGAATGGGTCGGGTTCCACATCCTCGAACGCCTCGAGCGGGCCCTCGAAATGCCTGTGTACGTTGACAACGACGCCAATCTTGGCGCCCTCTCCGAAGTCACCTGGGGTCCGCACACCGGGGTGGGCGACCTCATGTTCCTGAAGATCGGTTCGGGCATCGGCGCGGGGCTGATCGTCAACGGCGCGCCCTACTACGGTGCCGTGGGAATCACCGGGGAAATCGGCCACGCCACCATCCACGAATACGGCGCCATCTGCCGCTGCGGCAACCGCGGCTGCCTGGAAACGGTGGCCTCCACCAGCACCATGATCGAACTCCTGGGCAAGAGCACCGGCAGGAGCCTGGAGCCCGAAGACATTGTGCGCAACGCCCTCGCGAAGGACCAGGCGACCCTGCGCGTGATCGACGACGCCGGCCTCGCCGTCGGCCGCGCGCTGGGCAACGTGGCCAACCTGATCGGCCCCGAGGTGATCGTGGTGGGCGGCCCGCTGGCGGGGCTGGGCGAGACCCTCCTGGACCCGATCCGGCGCGGCCTCATCCGCCACGCGGTGCCGGTGGTCGGCGAGACGACCACCCTGACCATGTCCTCTCTCGGCGCCCGCGCGGAGGCCCTCGGGGCCGCCGCACTCGTGTTCCAGCACGCCGGCATCAACACCGGCTGACAGCGGGCGGATGACCGGACCGCTCCGGGTGTCCGCAAAAGTCTTGCGTTCAACTCTTGACGACAAGACCAGTGATCCAGTTTACTTTTCATCAGGCAGCCCCGACTTTCCGGGGCGACAACGAAGTCAGGCATTGGAGGCGTAAGGGCAAATGACGACCCCCACAACGCACAAGGATCCTGTGATCCTCGAAATGCGGTCCATCACCAAGGAGTTCCCCGGGGTGAAGGCCCTGTCGAACGTGAACCTCCTGGTCAAGGCCGGCGAAGTACATGCGATCTGCGGCGAAAACGGCGCCGGCAAATCCACCCTCATGAAGGTCCTCTCCGGCGTCTACCCCTACGGCAGCTACAGCGGAGACATCGTCTACCAGGCCGAGGTGCAGCAGTTCAAGGACATCCGGGCCAGCGAGCACGCAGGCATCGTGATCATCCACCAGGAACTCGCGCTCATCCCCGAGCTCTCCATCACGGAGAACATCTTCCTCGGCAACGAGCCCACAAAGCGCGGCGTGATCGACTGGGCCGAGGCCCGCCGTCGTTCGCTCGAACTGCTGGCGCGCGTGGGACTGCGCGAGGACCCGGACACCCCGATCAAGGAAATCGGCGTCGGCAAGCAGCAGCTGGTCGAGATTGCCAAGGCCCTGAACAAGTCCGTGAAGCTCCTCATCCTGGACGAGCCGACGGCGGCGCTCAACGAATCGGACTCCCAGCACCTGCTGGACCTGCTCTCCGGCCTCCGGAGCAAGGGAATCACGTCGATCATGATCTCCCACAAGCTCAACGAGATCGAACAAATCGCCGACTCCATCACGATCATCCGGGACGGCAAGTCCATCGAGACCCTGGATGTGAAGGGCGACGGCGTGGACGAGGACCGCATCATCAAGGGCATGGTGGGCCGCACGCTGGAGTCACGGTTCCCGGACCACACCCCGAAGATCGGCGAAGTATTCTTCGAGGTCAAGGGCTGGACGGTCGGCCACCCGCAGGTCCAGGACCGGTTGGTGTGCAAGGGGTCCAACTTCTACGTCCGGCGCGGCGAGATCGTCGGATTCGCCGGGCTGATGGGGGCCGGGCGCACGGAGCTGGCACGTTCGGTCTTCGGACAGTCCTACGGCCGCTTCATCTCCGGCCAGGTCTTCAAGAACGGCAAGGAAATCCGGATGCACAACGTCCGGCAGGCCATCGATGCCGGGCTCGGCTATGTCACCGAGGACCGCAAGTCCCTGGGCCTGAACCTCCTCGACGACATCAAGACCACCACGGTGGCCGCGAACCTGCGGGCGGTCAGCAAGAACTTCGTTGTGGATGCCGACAAGGAATTCACGGTGGCCGAGGAGTACCGCAAGTCCCTGCGCACCAAGACCCCGAGCGTCGAAGAAGGTGTGGCCAAGCTTTCGGGCGGGAACCAGCAGAAGGTGGTCCTCGCCAAATGGATGTTCACGGACCCTGATCTCCTGATCCTCGACGAGCCGACCCGCGGCATCGACGTCGGAGCCAAGTATGAGATCTACGGCATCATCCAAAGGCTGGCCAACCAGGGGAAGGGCGTGATCGTCATTTCCTCCGAACTTCCCGAACTGCTGGGCCTGTCCGACCGGATCTACACGATCTTCGAAGGCGCCATCACCGGGGTGCTGAACAAGGACGAGGCGAGCCAGGAAAGCCTCATGAAACTCATGACGTCCAGCCGAAAGTCAGCCTGACGGCTGCCTCCACCCAGACTCTCCAGGACACAAGGAACACACCATGAACGCTCTCAAGCAGCTATTCGGCGGCAACACCCGACAATTCGGGATGATCTTCGCCCTCGTCGCCTTGATCGTCTTCTTCCAGATCTTCACCGAGGGCCGGACCCTGACTCCCGGCAACGTCATCAACCTCTTCAACGGCAACTCCTACATCCTCATCCTCGCCATCGGCATGGTCCTGGTGATCATCGCCGGCCACATCGACCTGTCCGTCGGTTCGGTGGCCGCCGTGGTGGGCGTCTCCGTAGCCCTCGCCATCCGGGACTGGGGGATCCCCTGGTACATGGGCATCCTGTTCGGGCTGGCCCTGGGTGCCGTGATCGGCGCGTGGCAAGGGTTCTGGACTGCGTACGTCGGCATCCCCGCCTTCATCGTGACCCTGGCAGGCATGCTCCTCTTCCGCGGCTTCAACCAGTTCATCGGCAAGTCCAACACCATCCCGGTGCCCAACGATTTCCAGTACATCGGTTCCGGCTACCTTCCCGAAGTCGGCCCCAACACAGGGTTCAACAACCTCACGCTGCTGATCGGCCTCGCTGCCGTTGCCTTCGTTGTGATCGGCGAGGTCCGTGCCCGCCGGACCGCCAAGGCACTGGGCGCCGAGGTGACCGAAGGCTGGGTCATGGTCACCCGGCTGGTCCTGATCTGCGGCGCCATCCTGTACGCCACCTACCTGTTCGCCACCGGCCGCCCCGGAACCTCCTTCCCGATCCCCGGCCTGATCCTCGCCGTCCTGGTCCTGATCTACGGCTTCATCTCCGCCAAGACCGTCATCGGCCGGCACATCTACGCCGTCGGTGGCAACCGGCACGCGGCCGAACTCTCCGGCGTGCAGTCCAAGAAGGTCAACTTCATGGTCATGATGAACATGTCCATCCTTGCGGGCCTGGCCGGCATGATCTTCGTCGGCCGCTCCACCGCCTCGGGACCGTTCGACGGCGTGGGCTGGGAACTCGACGCGATTGCAGCCGTCTTCATCGGCGGCGCGGCCGTCACCGGCGGCGTGGGTACCGTGATCGGCTCCATCGTCGGTGGTCTCGTCATGGCGGTCCTGAACAACGGCCTGCAGCTGCTGGGCGTCGGCGCCGACCTGACCCAGATCATCAAGGGTCTGGTCCTGCTGGCCGCCGTCGCCTTCGACGTCTACAACAAGACCCAGGGCAAGAAGTCGATCATCGGCCTGATGATGAAGAACTTCGGACGCCGCAGCGAGGAGCTCACGCCGGACGAAACCACCTCCACCAAAGAAGTCATCTCCAAGGAAGCCTGAGCGGCAACGCTCGAACCCGATTTCCCACCCACGAAGAAGATTTCCAACCCACGAAGAAAGTGAAGCTAGATATGCGCATGTTTGGTAAAGCTGGAAAGGCGGCAGCGATCGCTGCTATCGCAGCAGTGGCGCTGACGGCCTGCGGCCGCTCAGACAGCGGCACGACCGGAGGTTCCTCGGCAGGCGGCGACGCCTTCCCGAAAGACTCCCTGATCGGCGTCGCGCTTCCCCAGAAGACCAGCGAAAACTGGGTCCTGGCAGAGAAGCTCTTCAACGACGGCCTGACCTCCGCCGGCTTCAAGCCGGACGTCCAGTTCGCGAACGGCGGTGTCTCCGAGCAGCAGAACCAGATCAGCACCATGGTCACCAAGGGGGCCAAGGTCATTATCGTCGGCGCCATCGACGGCTCGCAGCTGGGAACCCAGCTGAAGCAGGCGCACGACGCCGGCGCCGTCGTCATCGCGTACGACCGCCTGGTGAAGAACACGGACGCCGTGGACTACTACGTGGCCTACGACAACTTCAAGGTCGGCGAACTCCAGGGCCAGGCCCTGCTTGACGGCATGAAGGCCAAGAAGCCCTCCGGCCCGTACAACATTGAGCTGTTCGCCGGCTCCCCCGACGATGCCAACGCCAAGGTCTTCTTCGACGGAGCAATGAAGGTCCTGCAGCCCAAGATCGACGACGGCACGCTGAAGGTGGTTTCCGGGCAGAAGACCTTCGAGCAGGCAGTGACCCAGGGTTGGAAGGCCGAAAACGCCCAGAAACGCATGGACACCCTGATGGCCGGCAGCTACGACTCCACCCCCCTCGACGGCGTGCTCTCGCCCAACGACACCCTGGCCCGCGCCATCATCACCTCGGTGACCACCGGCGCCGGCAAGCCGGTTCCCGTGGTGACCGGCCAGGACTCCGAGGTCGAATCCGTCAAGTCGATCATGGCCGGTGTGCAGTACTCGACCATCAACAAGGACACCCGCAAACTCGTGGAGCACGCGATCGAGATGGTCAAGGGTCTCCAGGCAGGCAAGAAGCTTGAGATCAACGACGACAAGTCCTACAACAACGGCGTGAAGGTCGTTCCGGCCTTCCTGCTTCCCCCGGTGATTGTCACCAAGGAAAACGTGAAGACGGCCTACGTGGACGATCCGGTCCTCGGCCCGATCACCAAGTAGCACTCCACAACTGATGCCCGGCCCCTTTGTGGGGCCGGGCATCAGCTGTTTAAGGGCCGGCTCAGGGCCAGCTCCCAGGGATCCGAAGGCTTCACAGCGCAAACATAGCTTCGTGCGGTTATCCGCACAGGCAGGGGCGGAAATGTTGGATCCGACGCCGGCGCTTCCGGCCGGCACCAGATCCCTAGGAGAACCGTGAGTGTCCTTGCCCGCAGCGTCGGCAACGCCTTCCGCAACAAGATCAGAACGGCAGCCGTGGTGGCGGTACTCGCCGTCGCCATCGGGCTGGCCCTGGCCATGCTCGTCGCCAACCAGGCCGTAGGGGCCAAGGTCCAGGAGCTGAACGCGTCCGTCGGCACCACGCTCACGGTCAACCCGGCCGGCGGCCAGGGCTTCGAAGGCGGCGGGGAACCCCTCACAGCCACCGAAGCCGCCACCGCCGCAGCCGTCCCCAACGTCACCTCCGTGGTGGGAACCAAGGTACTGCGGCTTCGCACTGAAACCACGACGACGGACACCGCCAACGCTGCGGCCGGCACCGCCCAGCCGGGCGCCGGGGGTCCAGGCGGGCAGGCGGCCAGCGTCACCACCAGCCTGACCGCCGCGATCGACGCGGGAACCCTCGGCAACCGGAACAACAGCACGGGCACCACAACCGGCAACGGCAACGGCAACAACACCACCGAGCCGGCGCGCACCTTCACCCTGCCGATCACCGCCACCGGCACGGCCGCCGAGGTGGACAGTGCGGGCAAACCCCTGGACATCACCAGCGGCACGGGCCTGGGCAACTACGCCGCCGCCAGCACCAAAGCCCTCGTGGGGACCACCCTGGCTGAGAAAAACAAGCTCGCCGTGGGCTCCACCTTCACGATCGCGGGCAAGACCTTCACCGTTGCAGGCATTTTCGACGCCGGCACCACCTTCGGCAACAACGCCGTCTACCTGACCCTGGCCGAGGCGCAGGCCCTCGCCGACACCCCCGGCGAACTCTCCAGCATGGTGGTCACGGTCAACAGCATGGAGAACGTCGACAGTGCGAAGACCGCCCTCCAGTCGGCGCTGGGCACCAGCAAGGCCGACGTCACCCAGGGCCAGCGCAACCTCGAAACCGCCGTCAGCTCCCTCGACAGCGTCAAGGGCATCTCCCTCGTGGCCTTCGTTGCCGCCCTCGCCACCGCCGGCCTCATCATCCTGCTCATCATGGTCATGCTGGTCCGCGAGCGCCGCCGGGAAATCGGCGTCCTGAAAGCCATCGGCGCGCGCAACCGCACCATCGGGCTGCAGTTCGTCCTCGAAGCCCTCGTCCTCGTGGCGCTCGGCAGCGTTGTCGGCGCGGCGATCGCGTCATTCGCCAGCGGAGCCATCGCCTCGGCCCTGATCAGTTCCAACAGCTCCAGCGCAGCCGGCGCTGCCCGGCGCGGCCCAGGCAGCGGGTTCGGCGGCGGCTTCGGCGGCCAGGGCGGCCCCTTCGGCGGTGCCACGCAGCTGCTGACCTCCGTCACCGCGAGCGCCTCCCCGAGCGTGATCGCCGCTGGCATCGGAGCCGTGTTCGCGGTGGCCATCATCGGCGCCTTGGTCCCGGCCCTGCTCACGGCCCGCATCCGCCCCATCGAAGTCCTCCGAGGAGAATAGCCATGATTGAAGTCAAGGATCTGGTCCGCCAGTTCAAGTCCGGCGACCGCACCATCAAGCCGGTCAACGGCGTCAGCTTCGAACTCGGAAAGGGCCAGCTGGCGTCCATCGTGGGCAAGAGCGGCAGCGGCAAGAGCACGCTGTTGTCCCTCCTGGGCGCGCTGGACAAACCCACCAGCGGGGACGTCGTCGTCGATGGCGTCAGCCTGGCGGGCCTTCCGGACGGCAAGCTGACCGAGTACCGGCGCCGGGACATCGGTTTCGTCTTCCAGCAGTTCAACCTGATCCCCAACCTCAGCGCCGTGGACAACGTGATGCTGCCGATGGAGTTCGCGGGCGTCCGCAAGTCTGCGCGGGCCCAGCGCGCGAGGGAACTGCTGGAGCAGGTGCAGCTGGATCCGGAGAAGCACTCGCGCCGGACCAACCGCCTCTCCGGCGGCGAGCAGCAGCGCGTGGCGATCGCCCGCGCGCTGGCCAACGAGCCCAAACTGATCCTCGCCGATGAACCGACCGGAAACCTGGACGAGCAGACCGGCGATCACATCATCGAGCTGCTGAGCTCGCTGAGCCGCGACCACAACACCACCATCCTGGTGGTCACGCACGACCGCGGCCTGGCCCGGAAGGCGGACCGCCGGTTCCGGCTGCAGCAGGGCCAGCTGGTCGAAGAGGTGACGGCCGGAAGGTGACTGCCGGCGCCCGCCGGGGTCGTGGGTGAGAGGATGGTCACCATGAGCAAGCACATCGCCAGGCCGTGGCTGTTCAGCCAGGAAAACCAGGACCCGCGGGCCGCCACCGGAAAGACCCTGCGCTGGGGTGTCGTCGCCACGGGCGGGATTGCCCGGACCGTCACGGGCGACCTGCTCCAGCTCGAAGACGCCGAGCTGTACGCCGTCAGTTCCCGGAGCCAGGAGTCGGCGGACGCGTTCGCCGCGATGCACGGCGCCAAGAAGGCGTACGGGGACGACGGCGGGGTGCACGGCTACCAGCGCCTCCTCGCCGACGACGCTGTGGACGTCGTCTATGTCGCCACCCCGCATGCCCGGCACTTCGAGGTGGCCAAGGCCGCGCTCGAGGCCGGCAAGCACGTGCTCTGCGAAAAGGCCTTCACCATCAACGCCCGCGAGGCCGCCGAACTGGTGGCCCTGGCACGCGATCGGCAGCTCTTCCTGATGGAGGCGGTGTGGAGCCGCTTCCTGCCCAGCATGCAGCGGGCCTTCGCGATCGCCGCCTCTGGCGAGCTCGGCGAGATCAAGTGGGTCAGCGCGGACCTCGGCTTCCCGGCACCGTACGACCCCGCCGCCCGGATCTGGTCGCCGGCGGACGGCGGTGGCGCGCTGCTGGACCTGACCGTCTACCCGCTCCTCTGGGCCTGGGGAACCCTTGGTGCACCGCAGACCGTCAGCGCGGTGGGCACCCTGAACAGCGACGGCGTCGACTCCCAGAACGCCCTGACCCTCGGCTATGACAGCGGCGCCCTCGCCCAGCTGACCTCCTCGTTGCTCGCCCACGGCCCGCGCTCCGCGTCCGTAGCCGGAACCGGAGGCTTCCTGCAGACCCACGGCTCCATCAACAATCCGCGCGAACTGCACATCCGCACGGGGTGGGACGAGCCGCGGGTGGAGCGTTTCGACGTCGTGGGCGTGGGCTACTGCTACGAACTGCGCGAGGTGACCCGGTGCATCCAGCAGGGCCTCACGGAAAGCCCGGTGATGCCGTGGGACGATTCGGTGGACACCATGCGCCTGTTCGACGGCGTCCGGTCCCAGCTCGGGATCCGCTACGCCAACGACCAGCCCAGGGGCGTGTGACAGGAGCGTCACATGGGGTTGGAAGATTCCGTACCGGCTCCCTGTTCCCGTCATTTACCGGGCACGCCATGACACTTGGGGTCGATATTTCGGCTTTTTCTGGACCGGCTATTTTCCTGGTCCTACGATGTACGCAACCGTTGAATCTGAGTCAGAGGCTGGGGGCGTCAGATCAAAGCTGCGCAAAGCCGCATTGCTGTTTCGGAAACCACGGCTACTAATCCGGCGGGTGGCGTCCCGTCCGGAGATCAGGTGGTGGCTCCGATAGCGGTCCCTGTCAATATCGGAGCCACCATGCTGACGATACGTGCGGTGGACTTCGCCCGCTAGCGCCGTGCCTTTTTCCGGCCGAATCCCCGTGCCCCGAATCCCCGTGCCCCGGACATCTTCCGGTCCAGCGAGGCCGCGCCCGAGCCAAGGAACACAAAGGCCAGCGACACCACAACGTAGACGATGAGCAGTTCGCCGGCGATCCCGCCCGTCCCGGCCAGCAGGGGTTTGCCGGATTCGGTGACGAACCAGATGGCCGCGAACATGACCGCCGCCAGGAAACCGGCCAGACGGGTGAAGAGCCCCAGGAGGAACATCGCGCCGAGGCCTGTCTCGCCGAGGATGACCAGCCAGGACAGCATCTCGGCTTTCTGCACGCCCATCCCGGCGATGGATGCTTCGAAGGCTTCCTGCCCGGCCAGGATTTTCCGGATTCCGTGCAGCGCCATGAGGGCGCCGAGGCAGATCCGGAGCAGCGCGGTTCCGTACGACGTGGACGTGGCGGAGGGGTTGAGGAAATTCACGCACCCAATCTATGCCAGCCCGCCCAACTGACTTGCAGTTGTTGTCGTTATAGGCCCTCAAAACGACAACAACTGCGAGCTACTTGGGGTAAACGGCAGAATGGAAGGCATGAATGTTGATGCGGTGGTGGTAGGCGGCGGCGCAATGGGATCGGCCGCGGCCTGGCAGCTGTCCCGGAGCGGCAAATCGGTGGTGCTTCTGGAGCAGTTCGAGGAGGGCCACACGATCGGCGCCTCGCACGGTGCCACCCGGAACTTCAATACCGCCTACGCCGAAGCGGACTACCTCGACCTCCTCGCCGAAGCCCGGACGCTCTGGGACGAGCTGGCCGAGGAAACCGGAAGACAGCTCCTGGACCTCGTGGGGCTCGCCAACCACGGCAACGTGGCCAAGCTCCGCACCGTCCGCGAGGCCCACCAGGAACGCGGCATCGACAGCCACTTCCTCTCCGCCACCGAGGCCGCGGAGCGCTGGCAGGGTATGGCCTTCCGCGGCGACGTGCTGTTCGTGCCCGGCTCCGGCCGGGTGCGGGCGGCCGATGCGCTGCATGCACTGCGGACGGCAGCCGAAGCCCGCGGCGCCCGCTTCGAATATTCGACGCCGGTCCGCGCCATCCGGGTCCTCGGCGCCGACTCGGTGCTGGTGGTGACGGACGGAGCCGAATACACGGCCCGCCGCGTGGTGGTGACGGCCGGGGCGTGGGCCGGCAAGGTCCTCGACGGGCTCGCCACGCTCCCGCCGCTCATGGTCACCCAGGAACAGCCAGCCCACTTCACGCCGCTGGACGGCTCGCTGGAATGGCCCAGCTTCAACCACAACCCGGATCCGGAAGATCCCCGCGACGCCTACTGGTACAGCCCCGTCTACGGCATGCTGACCCCGGGCGAGGGCATCAAGGCCGGCTGGCACGGCGTCGGCCCCGTCATGGACCCGGACGCGCGCACCTTCCAGCCCGAACCCGAGCAGCTCGACGCCCTGGTGCGCTACGCACGCGAGTGGCTTCCCGGCGTCGACCCTTCCTCCGCGGTGCCGATCAGCTGCACCTACACCACGACGCCGAGCGAGGACTTCGTGCTCGACGGTTTCGGCCCGCTGGTGGTCGGTGCCGGTTTCTCGGGACACGGCTTCAAATTCACCCCGGCGATCGGCCGGGTCCTGGCGGACATCGCCGACGGCGGCGTGGCACCGGCGCGCTTCGCGGCGGCCCGCTGAATTGGCCGTTAAACCCAACTGACTCGCAGTTAAGGCCGTTCCGGGAACTCAAAACGTCCACAACTGCGAGTCAGTTGGGTTAGGCCGGGATTACTTCAGGCCGGCGAGCACCGTGTTGAAGGTCTCGGACGGGCGCATGACGGCGGAGGCCTTGTCGGCGTCCGGGCGGTAGTAGCCGCCGATTTCCACCGGGGAGCCCTGGACGGCGAGCAGTTCGCCCACGATGGTTTCCTCGCTGGTGGTCAGCGCATCGGCGATCTTCGCGAAGGAGGCGGCCAGTTCGGCGTCGGCGGTCTGCTTGGCCAGCTCCTGGGCCCAGTAGGAGGCCAGATAGAAATGGCTGCCGCGGTTGTCGATGGTTCCCAGCTTGCGGCCCGGGGACTTGTTCTCCAGCAGGAAGGTGCCGGTGGCGCGGTCCAGGGTGTCGGCCAGGACCTGTGCACGGGCGTTGCCCTCGGTGGTGGCCAGGTGCTCGAAGCTGACGGCCAGGGCCAGGAACTCGCCCAGGCTGTCCCAGCGCAGGTAGTTCTCCTTGAGGAGCTGCTGGACGTGCTTCGGAGCGGAGCCGCCGGCACCGGTTTCGAAGAGGCCGCCGCCGTTGATCAGCGGAACCACGGACAGCATCTTGGCGCTGGTGCCCAGTTCCAGGATCGGGAAGAGGTCCGTGAGGTAGTCCCGGAGGACGTTTCCGGTGACGGAGATGGTGTCTTCGCCCTTGCGGATGCGCTCCAGGGTGAAGGCAGTGGCCTTGACCGGGGACATGATCTCGATCTGCAGGCCCTCGGTGTCGTGGTCCTTCAGGTATTCCTTGACCTTGGCGATGAGCTGGGCGTCATGCGCGCGCTCTTCGTCCAGCCAGAACACGGCGGGGGTCTTGGAGGCCCGGGCACGGGTAACCGCCAGCTTGACCCAGTCGCGGATGGGCAGGTCCTTGGTCTGGCAGGCACGCCAGATGTCGCCCGGGGCAACCTCGTGCTCGATCAGGACCTTGCCGGAACCGTCAACCAGCTGCACCTTGCCGGCGTCCTGGATTTCGAAGGTCTTGTCGTGGCTGCCGTATTCTTCGGCGGCCTGGGCCATGAGGCCGACGTTCGGGACGGTGCCCATGGTGGTGGGGTCGAAGGCGCCGTTGGCACGGCAGTCGTCGATCACGACCTGGTAGACACCGGCGTAGGAGCTGTCCGGGAGGACGGCCAGGGTGTCGGCTTCCTTGCCGTCCGCGCCCCACATGTGGCCGGAGGTGCGGATCATGGCCGGCATGGAAGCGTCCACGATCACGTCGGAGGGAACGTGCAGGTTGGTGATGCCCTTGTCCGAGTCCACCATGGCCAGGGCGGGGCCGTTTTCCAGGCCCTGCTTGATAGCGGCGGCAACCTCTTCACGGATGTCTTCCGGGAGTTCGTCGAGGCCGTTGAGGATGGCGGCGAGGCCGTTGTTGGCGCTCAGGCCGGCGGCGTCGAGCTGCTTGCCGTACGTGGCGAAGAGGTCCGCGAAGTAGGCCTTGACCACGTGGCCGAAGATGATCGGGTCCGAAACCTTCATCATGGTGGCCTTCAGGTGGGCCGAGAACAGCACGCCTTCTTCCTTGGCACGGGCAACCTGGGCGGCGAGGAACTCGTCCAGGGCGGCAGCACTCATGACGGTGCCATCAACCACTTCGCCGGCCAGCACGGGGATGGCCTGCTTGAGGGTCTTGACCGTGCCGTCTTCGCGGACCAGCTGGATGCGGAGGGTGTCGTCGGCCGGGATCACCACGGACAGCTCGTTGGAGCGGAAGTCATCGGCGGCCATGGTGGCAACGTTGGTCTTGGAGTCGCTGCTCCAGGCACCCATGGAGTGCGGGTTCTGGCGGGCGTAGTTCTTGACGGACAGCGGGGCGCGGCGGTCCGAGTTGCCTTCGCGCAGGACCGGGTTCACGGCGGAGCCCTTGATCTTGTCGTACCGGGAGCGGATGTCCGTCTCTTCGTCCGAGGAGGGGTTGTCCGGGTAGTCCGGGAGGGCGTAGCCCTTGCCCTGCAGTTCGGCGATGGCCGCCTTCAGCTGCGGGACGGAGGCGCTGATGTTGGGCAGCTTGATGATGTTGGCTTCGGGCTTCTTCGCCAGTTCGCCGAGCTCGGCCAGGGCGTCACCGATGCGCTGCTCTTCGGTGAGGTAGTCACCGAAGGCGGCGATGATGCGGCCAGCCAACGAGATGTCTCGGGTTTCCACGTCCACGCCCGCCGTCGAAGCGAAGGCTTCGATGATCGGCAGGAAGGAATACGTGGCCAGCATCGGCGCTTCATCGGTGTGGGTGTAGATAATCTTGGCCATTGCTCGGGCGTCTCCCTGAAGGTCTCCCGGGGCTGCACGCCCGCCGCTGCTCCTGTCGGCACGCAGGACGGACCACAAACCCCTTGCGTTGTTTGCCGGATGATGCCCGGCGGAACATTCCAACTATGCCACAGCGGGCCATTTCGCCCCTAAATTGCAGGGTTTACCGGGCTTCCATGACGCGACGCCGGGCCGGACCCGCGCGGTGCGGCAGCCGCCGTCGTAATTCGTAGAGCGCTATCACAAACTCTGAAACATCTCTTTACAAAGCTGTCACAGCACGGGTACCTTCATTCCGTTATCCCGCGGCGGGACCTCCGCCCGGGCCGCTTTCCCCACCGAAAGTCAGGACAATCGTGACAAGAACCAAGACCCTGGCCACAAGCCTTCTCGGTCTCTCCGCGGCCGCGCTGTTCGCCTTCACCTCCGCGGGAGGGGCGTCCGCAACCTCCGCGTCCCCGGACACCAAGGAGGTGTCCCACACCGTCAGCACAGTCCTGCAGACCACGGGTGTGGCCGACTATTGGACCTCTGAACGCATGCGCTCGGCCATCCCGGGCGACGTCCTGGCCCAAAAGGCGCTGGAACATGGCAAGGCCACGTCGCGCGCCGCCGTCGAGCAGGGCCTGTCCACGAAGATCGCCGGCAAGGCGGGCAAGGGCAAGCCGTCCCTGCACACCGACGAGGCCCCCGTGTCGCACATCGGCAAGGTCTTCTTCACCCTCGGCGGCGTCAACTACGTGTGCTCCGGCAACTCCGTGGCTTCAGCCAACAAGAGCACCGTCTCCACCGCCGGGCACTGCCTCAACGAGGGCCCCGGAGCCTTTGCCACCAACTTCGTCTTCGTCCCGGCCTACCTCAACGGCGCGGCCCCGTACGGGAAGTGGACCGCCCGCGCCCTGTACACCACCAACCAGTGGAGCACCGGCGGGGACATCCAGTACGACACAGGTTTCGCCGTCGTCTCCACCCTGAACGGCCAGAGCCTCTCCGACGTGGTGGGCGCCTCCGGCGTCGAGTTCAACGCGGCCCGGCACCTGAGCTACAAGGCCTTCGGCTACCCGCAAGCGAGCCCCTTCGACGGCCAGTCCCTCAAGGCCTGCACCGGCACCGCCATCGACGACACCATCAACCCCGGTGGGACCACCCAGGGCATCCCCTGCGACATGACCGGCGGCTCCTCCGGCGGCCCCTGGTTCATCGGCAGCAACTCCGAGGGCTACCAGAACTCGATCAACAGCTACGGCTACGGCAGCCGCTCCACCACGATGTACGGCCCGTACTGGGGTTCGGTCATCCAGCAGGCCTACAGCAACGCTTCGGCCAACTGAGCCGGTTTTACGACTGAGCTGAATTAACGACGACGGCGGCCGTCCCCGTGAGGGGGCGGCCGCCGTTTCGTTTGGGTCCCCGCAGCCCGTGCGGGAAGGCCCGTTAGTGGAAGAAGTGACGTGCTCCGGTGAAGTACATCGTGATGCCGGCAGCGTTGGCCGCGGCGATGACTTCCTCGTCCCGGACGGAACCGCCCGGCTGTACGACGGCGCGGACGCCGGCGTCGATCAGGATCTGCAGGCCGTCGGCGAACGGGAAGAACGCGTCGGACGCAGCCACGGCGCCGCGGGCACGCTCAGGTGCGCCGCTCGCGTCGGCGTTCGAGGCACCGCCGGCACCGTCGACGTCGGACTCCACGGCCACGCCGAGGGTGTTGGCGCGCTCGACGGCCAGCTTGCACGAGTCCAGGCGGTTGACCTGGCCCATGCCGATGCCGACGGCTGCGCCGTTGTCGGCGAGCAGGATGGCGTTGGACTTGGCGGCGCGGCAAGCGGTCCAGGCGAAGGCGAGGTCGGCCAGGGTCTTCGCGTCAGCAGCTTCGCCTGCAGCGAGGGTCCAGTTGGCGGGGTTGTCGCCGTCGGCGTCCACCTTGTCGCTCATCTGCACGAGCACACCGCCTGACACCTGGCGCATTTCGGCCGGGTAGCGGTCGTAGCCTTCGGGCAGGGCGAGCAGGCGGATGTTCTTCTTAGCAGAGAGGATCTCGACGGCCTCCGGCTCGAAGTCCGGGGCGATGACGACCTCGGTGAAGATGTCCGCGACCGTGCGTGCCATGCCGGCGGTCACGGTGCGGTTCGCGGCGATCACGCCGCCGAACGCGGAGACGGGGTCGCAGGCGTGGGCTTTGGCGTGGGCGTCGGCGATCGGGTCCTCCGCGTCGGCGGAACCGACGGCCACACCGCAGGGGTTGGCGTGCTTGATGACGGCCACGGCGGGCTCGGCGAAGTCGAAGGCGGCGCGCAGGGCGGCGTCGGCGTCCACGAAGTTGTTGTAGCTCATGGCCTTGCCGTGCAGCTGGTCGGCCTGGGCGATGCCGGCCGGGGCGGCCTTGTCCACGTAGAGGGCGGCCTGCTGGTGCGGGTTCTCGCCGTAGCGGAGCACCTCGGAGCGTTCCAGGGCCAGGCCGGCATAGGCGGGCCAGTCGATGACGCCGTCGCCGTCTTCGTCCAGGAACTGGGAAGCGGTCCAGGTGGCCACCGCAGTGTCGTAAGCGGCGGTGTGCGCGAAGGCCTTGGCGGCCAGGCGGCGGCGGGTCTTCAGGTCGAAGCCGCCGGCAGCTGCGGCCTCGACGACGGAACCGTAGAAGCCGGGGTCCGTGACGATGGCGACGGCGGCGTGGTTCTTCGCGGCCGAGCGCACCATGGCGGGGCCTCCGATGTCGATCTGCTCGACGACGTCGTCCTGGCCGGCGCCGGAGCGGACGGTCTCAACGAAGGGGTACAGGTTGACCACCACGAGGTCGAAGGGCTCGATCTCCATCTGGGCCAGGGTGTCCATGTGCGCCTGGACGCGGCGGTCGGCGAGGATGCCGCCGTGCACGCGCGGGTGCAGGGTCTTCACACGGCCGTCCAGCATTTCGGGGGAACCGGTGACTTCTTCGACTTCCTTGACCGGGATGCCGGCCGCGGCGATCTTCTTGGCGGTGGAACCGGTGGAGACGATGGCGACGCCGGCTGCGTGCAGGCCCTTCGCGAGCTCCTCCAGTCCTGTCTTGTCGTAAACCGAGATGAGTGCACGGCGGATAGGGACACGGTCAAGCTGCGTGAAGCTCACAAAAATCTCCGTCTTGGATCGCGTTCGGCGCGGATGGTGGGGATACGCCACAGTTTATCGCGTCCGCGGTGGCCCTCGATTTCATTGCGTTCACGGGGTGTCCGCGCCAGGTGCTGTAGGCCCCCCGAAGCACGTAGAGCAGGCCTCACAACGCGTAGTAGCTTAGTGCTCATGAATGCTTCGGAGATGGTGCTGGTGGCCGATCTCGGCAAGAGCAGGTGCCGGCTGGAACTGCGCTCCGAAGGCCAGGTGCTCGCCGCCGCGGACCAGCATGGCTTCCCCGGACTCGGCATCACGGACGGCGCCCGCCTCGCGTTCGAGCTGCTTGAGGAAACCGCCGCGATGATTCCCGCGGAACTGACGGCGCCCGGCCCCTCCGGATCCTCGCTGGCCGGCTTCGGAGCGGCCGTGGCCGGCGTCGAGGCGTCCGCCGAAAAATCCCGTGAGCTGGCCGGCCTGCTCTCGAGCCGCTTCGGCGTCCCCGCCGCGGTCCTCTCCGACGCCACCGCTGCGCAGCTCGGCGCCATGCAGGGCGCCCCCGGCACCGTGCTGATCGTCGGTACCGGCGCCGTGGCGTTCCGTTTCGACGACGGCGGGCAGCTGCACCGCGCCGACGGCTGGGGACCGTTGCTGGGTGACCGCGGCAGCGGCCGGTGGATCGGCCAGCGTGGCCTGGAAGCCGTGGTACAGGCGTTCGACGGCGGCCCGGAGACCTCGCTGAGCGCCGCGGCTGACGCCCTGGTCGAGTCGGCCCTGATGCTCCCCGCCTGGCTGGGCGGGATGGAAAACCCGGCCCGGGCGATGGCCCGTTTCGCTCCCTTGGTGCTGCATGCCGCGGAGGCCGGTGACGCCGTCGCGCGCGGAATCGTGGACGAGGCCTGCACGATCCTCGCGGGCACGGTCAAGCGGGCCAGCGGCGGCACCGGCCGGGTGGCGGTACTGGGCGGCGTGGCGAACTCGGAGTTCTTCGCCGGCCTCTTGCACAACACCCTGGCTTCGGCTGGGATTGAGATGGTCGAGCCCCTCGGCGACGGCATGGACGGCGCGGCCCTCGCTGCGACGCGCCGCGGGCTCCTTCAGGAAAGGTACATCCACCGTGACGGAACAAACTGGCCCGACTGACCCCACCGCTGCAAGCAACGACCCGCTGGAAGGGCTGCGCAGCGAACTCGCCGGGCTGCAGACCGAGCAGGCGGCCCCGGGCCTGAGTGGCATCGACACCATGGACACCGCCGAGCTCGTGGCCGCCATGAACGAAATCAACCGCGGCGTTCCGGCCGCGGTCGAGGAGGCCGCACCGGCCATCGCGCAGACGGTCGACGCCGTCACCGAGCGGCTCGCGCGCGGCGGCCGCCTGCTCTACGTGGGCGCCGGAACGGCCGGCAGGATGGGGGTGCTGGATGCTAGCGAGTGCCCACCCACCTTCGGCACCCGCCCGGAACTGGTGGTCGGCGTCATCGCCGGCGGGATCCAGGCCATCCAGAAACCCGTGGAGTACGCCGAGGACAACGCGACGGCGGGCGCCCGGGACCTGCATGACATCAACGTGACGGAAAAAGACGCTGTGATTGGCATCTCGGCGTCGGGACGCACCCCGTACGTGATCGGAGCGCTGGAGGAGGCCCGCAGCCGGGGCGCGTTCACGGCGGCCATCGCCTGCAACCCGGGCTCCCCCATCGGCCGGCTCGCGGACGTGGCGATCGATGTGGTGGTGGGCCCGGAGTTCGTGGCCGGCTCCACCCGGCTGAAGGCCGGAACCGCCCAGAAACTGGTGCTGAACATGATCAGCACGCTCACCATGGTCAAGCTCGGCAAGACCTACGGGAACCTGATGGTGGACCTGAAAGCCACCAACGAAAAGCTCCTGGCACGCTCCCAGCGCACCATCCAGCACGCCACGGGGGCCGACGCCGACGCCGCGATCCGTGCCCTCGATTCGGTGGGCGGATCGGTCAAGGCGGCCATCCTGGTGCTGCTGACGGGCATCGATCCGGCGCAGGCGAAGGGCGCCCTGGACGAGGCCGGCGGCTTCCTGCGGAAAGCGATAGAAAACCACCGCTAAAGTTTTCCCCAGGAGGGGAAGATGAACACGTATACGTCAGTGCCCAGCGGCGAGCAGGTGGTCCAGGAGCTGCCGTGGCGCTGGGCCGTCCAGGGCCGGATTTTCCTGATCGGCGGCCTGGGCTTCATGTTCGATGCCTGGGACGTCACGCTCAACGGCATCCTCATTCCCCTACTCTCCAAGCACTGGTCCCTGCAGCCCGCCGACGCCGCCTGGATCGGCACGGCCAACCTGATCGGCATGGCCCTGGGTGCGTTCGCGTGGGGAACCATCGCGGACACCATCGGGCGCCGGAAGGCGTTCACGGCCACGCTGCTGATCTTCTCGCTCTTCACCGTGCTGGGCGCCTTCGCCCCGGACTTCGTGTGGTTCTGCGTCTTCCGCTTCATGGCCGGCTTCGGCCTGGGCGGCTGCATCCCCGTGGACTATGCCCTGGTGGGCGAGTTCACACCGCGTAAGCAGCGAGGACGGGTCCTCACCGCGATGGACGGCTGGTGGCCGGTGGGCGCCGCCCTGTGCGGTTTCGTGTCCGCCGGGCTCATGGCCGCGTTCGCCGACTGGCGCCTGACCATGCTGGTGATGGTGCTGCCGGCGCTGTTGGTGTTCTGGGTGCGCCGCAGCGTGCCCGAATCCCCGCTCTTCCTGATCCGTAAGGGCCGCCGCAAGGAGGCCGCCGAAGTCATCGACGCCCTCGTCGCCGCCACCGGCGCGAAGCAGCGCGCCTACAGCCTCCCCGACCCGCAGGGAGCGCCACGGCTCTCCGCCGGAAGTGCATGGACCCAGTTGCGCTGCCTGTGGCAGTTCAGCTGGAAGATCACGACGGCGGCCTGGGCTTTGTTTTTCACTGTCCTTCTCGTGTACTACCTAAGCCTGACCTGGATGCCGCGCATCCTGATCGGCGCCGGGTTCGAGGAGTACAAGGCCTTCCTGACGACGGCGGGGATGGCCGCCGTCGGGCTCCTGGGCGTGGTGGCGGCAGCGCTGCTGGTGGAACGGGTGGGCCGCAAGTGGATCCTCGCGGTGACCGGTCCGTTGTCCGCGGCGACGCTCGTGGTGGTGGCGCTGGTGGTGGACATCCCGTCCGCCGCAGTGTTCTGGCTGCTGGTGTTCGGCTTCGTGGTCCAGGTGGCCATCCCGGTGCTGTACGCCTATGTGTCCGAGCTCTACCCCACGGAGCTGCGGGGTTCGGGCTTCGGCTGGGCGTCCACGTTCTCCCGGATCGGCGCCGGCTTCGGACCCCTCGTGTTCGCCTCGTTCTTCTGGCCCACCTTCGGCCTGGCCACATCCTTCGCGCTGGCCGGCGGCCTGGTCCTGCTGGCGGTCATCTGGATGGGGCTCTTCGCCCCGGAAACCAAGCAGCGCGCCCTGGACTGAGGCCCTGGACTGAGGCTGTTCAGTCCCGGCCTGTTCGGGGCCATCAGTCGCGGCGGCCCAGGACTCGTGCGAGGACCACGCGTTCCCGGGCAGACACGTCGGGCAGGTAGGCCCGCGCCAAGGCCATGCCGATGCGCGGCAGGGCCGAGAAGTCCGGGAAGGCCATGAACAACGTGGTGTATTCGGGGTGGAACTTCGCCTTGAAGCGGAACAGCGAACCGAAACCGTAGGCCGGCTCCAGCGTCCTCGACAGCCAGGCGAGGAATGCGTCGATGCCTGCCCCGCCGCCCTCCGGCCCTGTGACCCCGGGCTCGGCGCCGTCCGGCACCGGTTTGGTGGCCAGGGGCGCACCGGACAGGCTCACGTACCGGGCCCCGTCCTCCTGCAGGTGCAGCGCGGCGGAGGCGATCAGGAACTCCATCACGCCGTTGTGCGAATCGGGGGCGCGGCGCATGAAATCCAAGGTCCAGGCGACCACTTCCCCGCCTTCGTACACCGGCATCCAGGAGGTCAGGGCTTCGATGCGCCCGTCATCGGCGACGGCGAGCATGAGGCGGACTTCCGGGTCCTTGAGTTCTTCCAGGCCGCCGAGGGTGAATCCCATTTCGGGCAGTTTGTTCTCTGCCACCCAGGATTCGGAGATGGCCACGATCTCGGTGGTTGCCGCGAAGGGCAGCTCGCTCCAGGAGGTCCACACCGCCGTCCTGCCTTCACGGAGTGCCTTGTTGAGGGAGGTCCGCACGCTCTGCCAGTGCTTGCCCTTCATCGTGAAGCCGGCGGTGTGGATCACTGTCTCCTCCCCCACCGGCATGTGCCGCCAGCCGAGCCGCTCGAAGTAGGGCAACAGGCCGGAGTGGAAGGAGTAGAACACCGGGGTCCAGTTGTGTTCGTCGCAGAACACCATGAACTCGCGCAAGGTCTGTTCCACCCGGTCCGGGGCACAGACGGGCTCGCCAAGGACGATGGCCTGCCCGTTGACCTCGCGGTACGCAAGCGCCCCCTCGCCGTCGGCGGTGAACCAGGGGGTGTTCCCCTCCCACGTGGTCATATGCCCCAGCGAGCCCCCGCCGCGGCGCCGCAACAGCGCGCGGAACTTTTCGACGTCGTGCGCTACTGCCAGGCGGGGTGAGCGCGAAAGCAGCCACAGGGACGCGACCACGAAGATCGTCCAGAACACCGGTCCGCTCCACTGGTAGGCCCAGCTCACGGCGGTGTGCCGCGGAACCACCAGGTGAGCCGGCCCGCCGAGGAAATGCGGCGGGACGAAGCGGCGCGGCGCTTCCAGGAGCACCCGGGTGGCGTTGATCCGCGGCGCGATCGACCTCAGCGCCGACAGGGCGGTGACCGTGCACACGGTCGCGAGGACCAGGAAGGAACCCAGCAGCACCAGCAGGAAGCGTCGGAAGGCCCGCCGCGGCGCCCGGATGCCGAAGTGCCTGCGTTTGAGGATGAGCAGGAGGAGCGAGGCCACCGGGACCAGCGCTGCGGTGATCATCCAGATCAGGAGTTCCTGGCCGTTGAAGGGGCGGTGCACCGTTGTTCCGGACTGTGCGATGAGCCGCACCACGCTGAACGACGCCGGGGAGACCAAGAGGATGGCCATGTTGACGCAGACCGCGAGCCACCATCCGAAGCGCCTGCCCCGGTACAGTCCCCACGCCGCGAGGCCCAGGAGCACCACGGGGACGAAGGCGAGGACCACCATGCCGGGCCCCTGCGATCCGATCCGGGCGAGCTGGTGGATGCAGAGCCGGGACAGCGGCATGTCGCCGCGGCAGGCTGCGGCCAAGGTACCGGGGTCCATGGGGTCGTTCATGAACAGGTAGGAGCCGAACGCGAAGGGCGTCAGGTCCGTGCTGCCCAGATAGGCGACCAGCGGCCCCACCGCGGTGACCAGGACGACGGCGGCAACCAGGGTGCGGGTTTCCCGGTGGGAGCTGTAGGCCACATGGAGCGGTCGCTTGGCGGATCGCAGCAGAGCGCCGAGCGGGAGGCCGGCGAGCACGGCCAGGAGCCGGTAGAAGTCTTCGGGGTCGCCCGAATAGAGGACGAAGATAAGCACAAAGGTCAGCAGGACCACCCTGATCCGCCGCCGCCACAGCAGTCCCATGCTGCCGGTGGCCGTGGACAGGGCGCCCAGCACGCCGGTCAGCGGATCGACAGTGGTGGAGGCGGACGCACCAGTGGACCACCATTCCCAGGTGAGCGTTCCCAGCCATTGCAGGAGGATGCCCAGGAACCCGCCAGCCAGGCCTGTGGCGAGGAAGGCAAGCGCGGCCTTCCGCGTCCCGAGGGTCCGTTCGGTCAGGCCGAGCAGGAGGACGGCCCCGACGGCGGCCAGCGCGGTTGCCGTGGCGTCCTGCGGAACGAGCAGCGCCGTGAGGAGGGTCCACCAGTGGCCGCCGTCGAACGTGGTGTCCACGCCCAGGCCCCAGTGCCGGCTGGCATCCACCCCGAACAGGGTGCGGCTGAACACCGCCGCCGCCACGAAGACTGCCGCCATCAGGAAGGAGAACGGGATGCGCCGGAGGAATCCATCCAGGCGCTCCTTGCTGTTCTGCAGGTCGCCGCGGCGCTCTGGCGGCACGCGTCCCGCGCCGCTGTGCGCGGGCGGACCCTCTACGGGAGGACCCAGCGCAGGGGTACGCTGCCGGGTGATGTTGCTGCTCATGACGGCGACAATCCCCAGCGCGGATAGAGGATTCGGAAGGCTTCGGCGAGCCCGCCGGCGACGGCGTTGCGGACGTGTCCTGCGCCCGCAACGCTGAAGAAGGACGCCTTGATGCCCACGCCCAGGGCGGTGGCCACCATGCGTTGGGCCTGCTTGGTGTAGTCCGGGTCCTTGCTGCCGGCCGTGTAGATTCCCACCATGTCGTCGTAGCGGCCGTGCGCACGCATGATGTTTTCCGGCTTCACGGCGTCGTACTCGGCCTGGTTCCCGCCGAACACGGTGGCCAGGTTGTAGGCGGGCTTTTCGGAGCCCTGGTACTCCTCGCCGGAGATCGAGATGTAGCTGCCGAAGTCCTGGGGGTACTTGGCCGCGAAGTAGCTGGCGCAGACACCGCCGTCGGAGTATCCGGCGAAGGCCCAGTGCTTCCGGTCCTGCATGATGGGCAGGTTGGCGCGGGCCCACGGCAGGACGTCCTGCATCACGTAGCTCTCCACCTTGCCGCGGTTCGAGTCGAGGCAGAGCGGGTCGCTGTACGGGTCGCCCAGCTGGTCCACCACCAGGATGATGGGCGCCAGGCCGTGGTTTTGTGCGGCCATGGCGTCGGCCACGTTGCCGGCGGGCTGCGGGCTGGGCGCTCCCGGCTGTCCCATCATCATGACGACGAAGGGCAGCAGCGGAGGATGCTTCACCAGGGCGGCGGGCGGGAGGTAGAGGCCGGACCAGCGTGCCTGGAATCCGGAGTGCTTGGCCGGGATGGGCAGGGGTGTCTTGCCCCGGAGCCCGGCCGCCGGCATGTCGGCAGGGGCCGTCCAGGTCTCGTACAGGGGCCGTTCCGAACTCTTGAGCCACGTGGAGTGGAGCGGGATGCGGACGGTGTTGGCGGTGTTGATGTTCAGCACGGATCCCAGGGTCTGGTTCAGCCCGTAGGAGGCGTTGACCTGAAAGACGGCGGTGGCGATGAACACCAGGACCGAGCCGGCGGCGAGCACTGTCCGCCACCAGCGGCCGCCCCGGAAGTTGGCGATGGCCAGGGCGATCGCGGCGAAGGAGGCCGGCGCCCAGAACCAGACCTCGGCGATAAGGGGTCCGCCGAAGGTGTTGTCAATGAAGACGCAGTACCAGAGGACGGCGAGCCCCACTGCGGTGCCTGCGGCCATTGCGGCGACGGCCAGCGCAAACCAGCGGACCTTGCGCTTCTTGAACAGCAGGTAGCCCAGCAGGGCAGAGCTGAGGAGGGTCCAAGCCAGCAGGAAGCGTGGGCCGGTGACCGTCATATCCAAGACGGGTTTCCACATTCCCATGTCCGCTCCTCGCAAGTCCGCCGGTGTTTCTCAGGCGCGCCTGTATCCGCGGTGGGCTGTCTGTTCCGGCGTGCGATTCTTTATAGCAAGCGATGCTGGGCGATGTCTGACAGAGTGCTGACAAGTAGCCGACGTTCCACTACCTTGATGCGCTCGTGCAGCGAGTCCTGGTCGTCGCCGGGGAGGATGGTCACGGCTTCCTGGGCGATGATGGGCCCGGTGTCCACTCCGGCGTCGGCCCAGTGGACGGTGCAGCCGGTGACCTTCACACCGTAGGCCAGGGCGTCGCGTACGCCGTGGGCGCCGGGGAAGGCGGGCAGCAGGGCCGGGTGGGTGTTGAGGTACTTGCCGTTGAAGGTGTCGATGAACTCCGGGCTGACGATCCGCATGAAGCCGGAAGACACTACGACGTCCGGCTGGTAGGAGGCCACTTTCGCGGTGAGGGCCGCGTCCCATTCGGCGCGGGTTTCGAAGGAGTTGAAGTTCACCACGAAGGTTTCCAGGCCGGCGTCGGCCGAGCGCTGCACGCCATAGGTGTCCTCGCGGTCGGCGCCCACGGCGGCGATGTCGACGTCGAGCTCCCCTGCCTTGACGGCGTCGATGACCGCCTGGAGATTGGAACCGGTGCCGGAGACGAGGACAACAATGCGCATTGCAATAGCTTATGGCCGCCTCGCGTAGGCTGGAAAACATGAATCCCGACGCCGGACCCCGCCCGCAGCTGCCAGCTCAGGGGGAGGCGGCGGAAGCCGCGCGGTCCCGTACGCAGCTCCTTTTCCGCAGCTTCCTGTTGACCGTGCTGGGCGCGGCCTTCGTTTACACGATGAACGTGAGCTACGTATGGCTGAGCGCCATCCTCACCCTGGCCGCCTGGGTGCTGGGCGTTGTGGTGGTGGTCCGTGCTGTGCGTTTCCGGCAGGGCAGGATCCTGCTGTTCGGCACGATCTCGGGGCTGGCGGTCTCGGCGGTGCTGGGGTTACTGGTGGCCTTCTCGGCATTGTTCTTCACACAGGTCAGTGCATTCCAGGAATGCTCCCGTGACGCCCTGACGGACCGGGCCCTGGCCGGCTGCACCGTCGACTTCGAGAACTCCCTGCCCGCGGCACTGCGGCAGCCCTGATGCTGCAGCGGACCTAGAACTTGGCGGTTTCCAGGTCCGCCTCGCGCAGCTTCTGCCGGCGTTCCAGCCACGGCCCGGCCGAGTAGCCGATGACGACGCCGATCCCCACTTCCGCTGCCAGCCAGGCTGCCGTCCAGAGCGGGTCGGGTCCGATCTCGGTGAGGCGGCCGATCCCCGCGGAGCCCCGGGCGATCCAGGCCAGCGCACCTGCGAGGACCCCGGCGACGGACCCGATCAGCGCACCGAGCACCACCGTTGAAGCGGCGGCGGTGAACCAGCGGGCGTGGATCTTGATGGAGAGCCATTCGTCGAAGTGGTTTTCGCCTTCGCGCATGAACCACCAGCCGGCCAGTACGCCGGCCAGCACGGGGAGCACCAGCGCAACCACGCCCAATTCCAGTTGTCCGGTGGGCAGCCCGCCGAAGACGGGGACGGCGGGCAGGGGTCCGACGGCGGTGCCCAGCGGTCCGGCGTGCGAGCCGACTCCCAGCGAGAAGCCTGCGCCGGAGCTCCAGGCCAGCGTGAAGACCACCAGGTTGGGCAGGTAGCCGAGCTGGGCGATGGTGAGCACGGAACCGCCGAGGGCCCCGGCTTTCAGGCCTTCGTAGACGGCGATGATCTGTGCCCAGTGGATGCCGAGGTCGACGGCGAGCAGCAGGGCGGCCAGGGCGAGCGAAGCCATGAGGGCCACCGAACCGGCCTTGATGGCCGAGGCGAAGTAGGAACCGGCCCAGCGGGAGTGCTGGCTGGTGCGGGCGATCCAGTCCACGGCGTCCACGCCGATGAGCCTGCTCCAGGACCCTGCTTCACGTCGGGCCCCCACCACCATGCCCAGCCCGAAGGGAATGAGGGGCAGGAGCATGGCGAGCCAGATGTTGATGGCCACTTCCTGGGTGCGGCAGATGAAGGCCGTGGCGGCACCGAAGGCACCGTAGACCAGGAGTGCGCCCAGGAAGGCCTGCCACAGCTGGTCGGTGTAGGAAGCCCGGGCAAGACGGCGTCCGGCGCGCCAGGCCAGGAGGAAGGGAATGAGGGTCAACCCCAGGGGGAACAGGGAGAGGACGCCGCTTCCGGGCTGGGCGGCTGTTCCCGGGTTGCCGGTGCCGAGGTTCACGGACGCAAGCTGGAGGGGGACGCCGTGGATCAACAGCCAGGCTTGGCCGGCCAAGCGGGCCAGGAAGTCCACCTTGCGGTTCTCGAATCCGTCGGTGGCCCAGACCCCGGCGAGGGGCAGGATCACCACCAGGGCGGAGATGATGGCGGCCTGCGCCGATTCGAGCGCACCCTGCAGCCACAAGGGCATGGGGAGGCCACGGTTTCCGGTCTGGTCAGCACGCAATTTCATCGTTGTCCATCGTGCCACGAAGGCCCTGCCCAGGCCGGTCGGGCGCGCTGGTGCGGGCTGTTTTGGACTCGCGTTAAGGGAGCGACTTTGCTGCGGCGCAGGGCGGGCGTCGACGGCGGTGGCGGGGGCCGCCGTCGGGCGCCTTTTCAGCGGCCCGGACGTAAGATGGGGAGTGTTCCCAGGGAATGGTTGGAGGGCATATGAGCAGCGCGGCGTCACATGCACAGGGAGTCCATTTCGGGCGCCGGGACATCCAGGTAGCCGGTATCGGCGTGGCCCTGCTGGCGGCGTTGGTGGGCGTGTTGGGCTTCGTTCCCGGCATCACCACCCAGTACGCGCAGATGCAGTTCCTAGGGCCTGATTCCCAGGCCATGCTCGTGGGCTTGTTTCAGGTGTCCGTACTGTTGAACCTGGTGCAGCTGGCCATCGGCGTAAGCGGCTGGTTGCTGTCCCGCACGGCGTCCGGAGCACGGGCGTTCCTGTATGGCTTCGGCGCCCTGTATGTGCTGCTGAGCGCCTACGGCCTCGGCGTCGGGACCGATTCCGCAGCGAACTTCCTCTCGGTGAACATCCTGGACAACTGGACCCACCTGGTGCTCGGAATCCTGATGATGACCGCCGGTTGGATGTTCTGGCCAAACCAGGCCGAGGGGAGAAAATAGCCCGGACATGGCAATCCCGGGACGATGAGGAGTGGCCAATGAATAGCGAGCACAGCTCAATCTAACGAGTCATCAAAAGGGTTGGCGCAGTCAGTCCGGCGAAGCTGCCGGGGCTGCGCCAACCTTTTGTCCGCAGCAGTCAGGGTTGCGGTCCGTAGATGAAAGCCTTGGCATGGGCGACGGCCTTCTTGAAGGCGTCATTGCGAAGGGTGACCTGTTCCTTGCTGGCTCCGGCGCCTGGCTCAAAGAACGCGGTGGACCCGGGCCGCAGGATCCAGATGTCCCCGGCGGGCGGGAGGTAGAAAACTCCGAAGGAGCGACGTTCAGGATCGTCAGTCCAGATCGGCACGACCGCGACGGCCGCCCCCGTGTCCGGATTGATCCATTGCGCCCGCGGCATCGGCTGCTCGTGGACTTCCGGGTCGAGGAACGGCGCGGTTCCCTTGCCCCAGCGTCGTTCGAATCGCTCGTAGAAGGCAGGCATCAGGTGGCTGTCGTAGGAACGCCATGAATTCATAGGGGTCTCCTCGGAATTGTCGGCCGGCCGGGCAACGGTGACCACCGGGTCGGTCCGTAACGGAGCGGCTGGTCGGGCGGAAGGGTTCCTGTCCCGGGCTCCGGAGTGCCGGGCTGCTGTTTGGCGGGCTGTGCATGAAATCGCACCTTCACGGGGGTCCCGCCCGTACCGTTTCGGCCCGCGGGGGTCCCTGAGGATGCGGCGCGGCGGGCTCGATCGTAGGCCGCGCGCTTCGCAGGATCGGACAGCACTGCGTAGGCCTCCATGATGGCGTGGAGACGCTCGGTGTCTTGCGCCCCCGCTGTGACGCCGTCATGGTCTTCCCGGCGGGTGTCGGGATGGAACCTGCGCAGCAGGCCACGGTAGGCACGGGCGATCTCGCGCGCCGTGGCGGTACTCGGCACGTCCAGGATCTCGTAGTGGCTGTTTCCCAAGTTCGGTTTCCGGTCGGATTGCTACGGAAGTGGAATGGCCCCCGGACCTTATGTACCGGGGGCCATCCGTCGGGAGACACCGTCGGGGGCCGCGTTTCCTCTGCGCAACAAGCGCTATGGCGTGGCGCGAAGCCTGCGCCCATTCTTCCGATGCGGTCGGTCCAATGCTCCCGGTCACTCGCTCCGCCGCGGCCACGTGGCTGCTGGGCGGAGCAGTCCGCTCAGGCGTTGATCTCCTGGCGCTGCGTGGTGGACGTGATCTCGATGCGCCGCGGCTTGGCCTTCTCGGCGACAGGGATCCGCAAGGTCAGGACGCCGGCGTCGTAGCTGGCCTTGACGCCATCCGTGTCGAGGGTGTCGCCCAGGATCAGTTGCCTGCTGAAGACACCTTGAGGACGCTCCGCGGCGATCATCTCAGTGTCTTCACCAGCGGATGATTTCCGCTCGGCCTTGACGGTCAGGACATTGCGTTCGACATCGAGTTCGACGGACTCGGGATTCACACCCGGCAAGTCGAGCTCAACGATGAATTCCTCGCCTTCCTGCCACGCATCCATGGGCATGCCGGCAGGGCGTGCTGTTGTGCCAAGAACCTGTTGGGCGAGCCTGTCGAATTCGCGGAACGGGTCAGTGCGCATCAGCATGTTGTTCTCACTCCTTCAGATCTTGATGCTGATTTGTTGTTGTTGCCAGCCCTTCCTGATCTGATGTGGCTGGTATAGATTTTTTATAGCACCGGCATAAGAGGGGTGCAAGAGGTTTTTCCTTGGATTTTGAGAGGGTTCCATGACGGATTCGGGTAGCGGTACAAGCCGCGAGGACGACGGCGGTTCCCCCGGCGAAGTACCCGGCGCCGCCGGTGGCGGGCTGGCCGGCCGCGATGCCCTGGGCGTCTACGCCATCTCCGTCGCGGCAGAACTCGTGGGGACGGGCCAGCAAAACCTACGCCTCTACGAACGCAAGGGCCTGCTGACTCCGGACAGGACCGGTGGCGGCACCCGCCGCTACAGCGAAGCCAACCTGAAGACGCTGCGCCGGATCGGGGCACTCCTTGATGAGGGGCTGAACCTCGCGGGAGTGAAGTTGGTGCTGGAACTGGAAGCCACGAACCGCGGGCTGGTCGAGGATAACCGCGGGCTCAGCGAAGACAACCGCGAACTCAGGGCGGACAACCGCGGCCTCCGAAAGGACCTGAAACATGCGCGGGGCGCCAATGGGCGCCGGAATGCTGGTGACGGTAACGGATAGAGCTTCGCCAGCCCCGGGCTGCTACGCCTCCCATCCCCCTCCGGAACCCCACGCATTGGACCGTACAGCTCGCGCAAGAAATCACTGGACTTCCATGCATCTGCCTGCCCAGACTGTCCTAAGAACGGGCAACCCGGCCTATTGGGGGTCCACGCGGTGCCCGTTCACTGACGCTGAGAGGATCAGTCATGGACCTTGTTGCTTTCCTGCCGCTCGCCTTCGGAATCATCGGGGTCCTGATCGCCATCGGGATCGTCTGGGGCATCACCAGGGCGATGTGGAAAGTGGCCGAGCCGAACGAGGCCCTCATCATCTCCGGCCTGACCCGCGGGACGCTGGAAAACACGGACGGCATGGACTTCAAGATCGTCACCGGCAAGGGCGCCCTGGTGGTCCCGGGCCTGCAGACGGTCAGAATGCTGGCACTGACACTGAACGAGACGGAACTGCAGGTCAACTGCGTCACGTCCCAGGGCATCCAGGTGGTGGTGGAGGGCGTGGTGATCTACAAGATCGGCGACTCCCCCGCGTTCATCGCCAACGCCGCCCGGCGCTTCCTCGGCCAGCAGCCCAAGATGGAAAGCCAGGTCTACAACGTCTTCGAAGGCCACCTGCGCTCGATCATCGGCAGCATGACGGTCGAGGAAATCATCCGTGAACGCGACAAGCTGGCATCGCTGGTCCGCAGTGCGAGCGGCGTCGAGATGGAGAAACTCGGTCTTGTAGTGGATTCCCTGCAGATCAAGGACCTGCAGGACCCCACCGGCTACATCCAGAACCTCGCCAAGCCCCACATCGCCCTCGTCAAGGCGGAGGCCCGCATCGCCGAAGCCACCCGGAACCGGGAAGCCGCGGAGAAGGAAGCCGAAGCCGCTGCCCTGATCGCCGATGCGCAGAGCCTTTCCGCCATCAAGCAGTCCGCGGCCCAGGCCAACGCGGAACGGGCACGGGCCAACGCTGCCCAGGCCGGCCCGCTCGCCGACGCCACTGCCCGCCAACAGGTGGTGGTACAGGAAACCGAAGTGGCCAAGCTCGAGGCCGACCGCGAAGAGCAGAAACTCCAGACCACCATCCGCAAGCCCGCCGATGCCAAAGCCTACGCCCAGCGCACCGAGGCCGAGGCACAAAAGGCCGCCGACATCAGTGCCGCGGAAGCACGGGCCAAGCGCACCGAACTCGAAGCCCAGGCCAACGCCCGGAAGCTGGAAGTGGAGGCGCAGGCGAGCGCAGCCGCCGCGGCCGCCATGGCCGGCGCCACGCGGGTCACCGGCGAGGCCGAAGCCGCCGCCACCAAGGCCCGCGGCGACGCCGCCGCCTCCGCGGTCAAGGCGAAGGCCCTCGCCGAGGCCGAAGGCATCAAGGCCCGCGGCGAGGCGCTGGAAACCAACCAGGACGCCGTCATCTCGCAGCAACTGGCCGAGAACATGCCCGCGATCGTCGCCGCGGCGGCCGAACCGTTCGCCCACGTCGGGCAGTTGACCGTGCTGAACGGCGGTGAGGGCCTGAACAGCATGGTGGGCGGCATCCTGTCCCAGGTGGGCAACTTCCTGCCGTCCTTGGCCTCAGCACTGAGGGGCGGGAAGGACGGCGTGAAGCGTCCCCCGACCACGCCCAATGCATAAAGCCGTCGACCACAGCCTCACCGGAAAGATCGGCCGCGTCACCGGACGGGTCGGCCCGGGAACCATCGGTGAGGTAATGCTGCCGTACCGGGGCGGCACCAGCGCGTTCCACGCCTACCCCTTCGACAAGAGCAGCGAGTACCCCGTGGGCGAGAAGGTCCTGGTGATCTACTTCGAGCCGCCGCAGACGGTGTTCGTGGATGAGCTGCCGGAGGAGCTGAAGCACGACGGTTAGCTGAGGCGGTTACTTACCGCATCCCAGCGAAAGCCGCGCTTCCCATCCCGCCGGCCGCCGCCGTCGGGCATCTGTTAACCAAAGCTTTCCCGCACGGTCACGCCGTTTCCGCCGTTCCGTCAGCCCGCCCGACGAGCGTGGACAGCGTGAGGATCGCTATCGTCGCCGAATCATTCCTGCCGCTGATGAACGGGGTAACGCACTCCATCCTGCGGGTGCTGGAGCATCTGCAGGAGCGGGGCGACGAGGTGATGGTGATTGCGCCGTCGACGTCGGACACCGATGTTTCGGACGTCGTGCACGGCGCGTATGTGCACCGCCTTCCGTCCGTGCCGCTGGCCGGGTACACGAATGTGCGGGTGGCGTTGGGCGGTGTGAACCGGGTCAAGAGAATCCTTGCCGATTACGCACCGGACGTCGTCCACCTCGCGTCCCCCTTCGTGCTCGGCTGGCGCGCCGTGCAGGCCGCGCACCAGCTCGGCATCCCCACGGTTGCCATTTACCAGACCGAGGTTCCCAGCTACGCGGGCCGCTACGGCGTGCCGTTCCTGGAGAACTGGGCCTGGAACCGCGTGGACAACATCCATCTCCTGGCTGACCGGACCCTGGTCCCGTCCACGTTCGCGCTGAATCAGCTGCGCGGCCGCGGGATCCTGCGGGTGGGCATGTGGCGGCGCGGTGTGGATACCGCGCGCTTCTCCCCCGCCAAGCGTTCGACGGCGTGGCGCGAGTCGGTAGCGCCGCGCGGCGAACGGATCATCGGCTACGTCGGCCGGCTCGCCGTCGAGAAGCAGGTGGAGGACCTGGCCGTCCTCGCCGATCTGCCTGGCACCCGGCTCGTGGTGGTGGGCGACGGACCGCAGCGCGCGGCTCTCGAAGCTGCCCTGCCCGGCGCGGTGTTCACCGGATTCCTGGGCGGCGACGCCCTGGCCGAGGCCGTGGCCTCCTTCGACTTGTTCGTCCATCCGGGCGAATTCGAGACCTTCTGCCAGACCATCCAGGAAGCGATGGCCTCCGGGGTGCCCGTGGTGGCCACCGGCCGCGGCGGCCCGCTGGATTTAGTGGAGAATTCCCGTACCGGTTGGCTGTACGAGCCCGGTTCCCTGGAACAGCTGCGCGCCTACACGCAGGACCTGATGGGCGACGACGCCAAGCGCCGCGCGTTCGGAGCGGCGGCCCTCGCCTCGGTCCAGGGCCGGACGTGGCCCGCCCTCAGCGCCGAACTGGTCCGTCATTACAAGTCCGTGATCGCCGGCGAGGAGATGGCGGAACTGCTGCTGGATCCGCCGGCTATCCGTCCGGTTCCCGTTTCCCCGACTTCTGCTTCGCCGGCGTCTGTCCGCCCGGCCCCACCCCTGACTTCCAGCAAAGGACTTGCCTCATGAAGATTTCCGTCATCGGTTGCGGATACCTCGGCGCCGTGCACGCGGCCACCCTCGCCTCGATGGGCCACACCGTGGTGGGCATCGACGTCGATGCTCAGAAGGTGGCACACCTGAACAAGGGTTTCGCGCCGTTCCACGAACCCGGCCTGGACGAGCTGCTGAAGGACGGCTTCGCCACCGGGCGGCTGAGCTTCTCTTCTGAGTTCGAGGACGCCGGCGGCGCCTCCCTGCACTTCCTCTGCGTGGGCACCCCGCAGTCCAAGACGTCGGATACCGCCGACCTGTCGTACCTGATCGCGGCCACGAAGAGCCTGCTGCCCCACCTGGCGAAGGGCGCCGTCGTCGTGGGTAAATCAACGGTTCCGGTCGGCACAGTGGACATGCTCCGCGGCGTGCTGGCCCGCCGTCCCGATGTACTGCTGGGCTGGAACCCCGAGTTCCTGCGGCAGGGAACTGCCGTGAAAGATTCCCTGGTGCCGGACCGGCTCGTGTACGGAGTGCCGGGCGGCAGTTCCTCCGCGGCCGGCGTTCCCGTGACGAAGGTGCTTGATGCCGTCTACGAACCGCTGATCAGCGCCGGCATCCCGCGGCTCGTCTGCAACTTCGCGACGGCGGAACTCATCAAGTCGGCCGCGAACGCCTTCCTCGCCACGAAGGTCAGCTTCATCAACGCCATGGCCGAACTGTGCGACGCCTCGGGCGCCGACGTCTCCGAACTGAGCGAGGCCATGGGCTTGGACCCGCGCATCGGCAACCGCTACCTGCACGCCGGGCTCGGCTTCGGCGGCGGCTGCCTGCCCAAGGACATCCGCTCCTTCCGGGCCCAGGCCCGCGCCCTGGACGTGCCGTCCGTGGAGGAATGGATGGGCGTGGTCGATTCGGTCAACCTCAGCCAGCGGGCCCGCACTGTTCAGGTGGCCCGTGAGCTGTGCCGCGGGCACCTTTCCGGCCGCACCGTGACCGTGCTGGGGGCCGCGTTCAAGCCGGACACGGACGACATCCGCGATTCCCCCGCCCTGGACGTCGCCCTGCAGCTGGCCGCTGCCGGCGCCCACGTCACCGTGACCGACCCGAAGGCGATCAACAACGCCTGGATGCGTTACCCGCAGCTGCGCTTCGAGTCCTCCACGAAGCGGGCACTCGAGGGCGCCGAACTGGTCCTTCTGCTCACCGAGTGGGAAGAGTACCGTTCCCTTTCGCCCGAGACCGTCGGGGCGCTCGTACGACGCCGGACGGTGCTGGACGCGCGGAACGTGCTGGACGCTGCGGCGTGGGAAGCCTCCGGCTGGACGGTGCGGGGGCTGGGGACCGGGGGCATCGGAACGGCCGTGACGGCGACGAACACGCTTGCTGTGTCGACCCGGTTGACGCCCGCCCCGTAAGCGCGAAACAGTACAGCACTACGACTTACAGGCTCCTTCTTCCCGGCCGCCGGAGCAGTTGCTACGCTCTGCGCACACGTTCAGTGTCAGAACCACGGGGGCATAAATGAATACCAAGAATCTGCGCTTTCGCGCGGGCAAAGCGGCCTGCGCGTCATGTCTGAATCACGCCAGCGGCGTATTCGGGCAAGACACCCGGCGCCTACGAGTGGCCGTTGCGTTTGGGACGCTGGCCTTGCTCATCGCCGGATGCGCTCCAAAGGCACCGGTGTCCGCGCCGGCGGATCTCTCTTCCTCCACCAGCCAATCAGCAAGCGCATCCGCCAGTCCGAGCGAAACGAGCCTCGCACTCACCACATGTTCGAGCGAAAAAGAAACCCAGGAGCAAGCCGGCGAGGAGTACGTCTGCACCACGGACGACGCGGGCATGCTGGTCTGGATGGAATCATCGGCCTCGAAAAAACTCCTCGATGAACGCGCGGCGGCCGCGGCCCAGCTGGCGGCGAAAAAGGCGGCAGAGCAAAAGGCAGCAGCGGAGAAACTCGCCGCCCAAAAGGCAGCTGCCGCGAAGGCCGCAGCACAGAAGGCCGCCGCAGAACGTGCTGCAGCGGAGAAGCGCGCAGCGGAAGAGGCCGCCGCCCAAGCAGCTGCCGCCGCTGCAGCCGCTGCAGCCGCGGCCCAGCAACAAGCAGCCCAACAGCAGGCACAGCAGTCAGGCTGCGATCCGAACTATGCGGGGGCATGCGTTCCGATTGCATCGGACGTAGATTGCGCCGGAGGCAGTGGAAACGGTCCGGCCTACGTCCAGGGGCCCGTGACGGTCGTGGGAAGCGATATTTACGGTCTGGACAGGGACGGCGACGGGGTCGGCTGCGAATAGGCCAACCGCGAAAACAAGAACAGCTGGCACAACACCAAACCTGCCGGCGGCTGCAACGCGCAGCCGCCGGCAAGTCCTACTTCCTGTCCCCCATACGGCACTGCACCTCAAGCAGGAACTTCAGCCCGGAGGCGGTCAGTTCCGACTCCCCGAAAAAGCCCTCCCCATCTTCCCGAAGCGACAGCCGATGAAGGCGCCGGCCAATGACGCCGTACAGTTCGCGGGCCCAGTCCAGGGGAATCTCGCCGAGCCCTTGTGCCCTCAGGCCGGAAGCGTGCAGGGCCTCGCGGATGATCTCGTCGCGCAGCCCATAGGGCGGAGCTATTCCCTCGACCTGCCAATGCACCAGCACCCGTGTCGCCACGTACTCGGCATCGTGGCCCGGCGCGGCCACGCGCTCCACGGCGTAATCCCAAAGCGCCGCCGGGTTCCCGACCAGGCGGCGGCCGGCTGGCGTCAGAAGCAGGCGGCCTTTGTATTTCCGGAGCAGCTTCCATTCCTGCAATTGCTCACGGAGGAGAAGCACTGGCGGAACGTTCCCCTCATTACGGCCGGTGCCCCACCATTCCCGGTCCCAACCCAGGCTTTCCAATGCATGACGCACAAACGCAGGCTTGAGGTATCCGGCCGAGGTGAGTTCGAGCCCATCCGGCGACGCTTCGTTCAGGAACCACAACACGGGAGCAAGGACGGCTTCCATGTCCTCAATGGTCGTCGGCCCAGGCCAGAGCCGCCGCGCCAATTGCCGCAGGCGCCCGTTAATGGCAACAAGGTCAAATGCCGCTGGGTCGAAGTCCCTCACCCTTTCCTGTGTCACCATTTCGAACCATTGAGCAGCGTCGCGGTGTTCGGAGTGCCGTGGATTCCCCAGCACCGCCGCGAGGTTCTCATAGCCGCCTATGCCGCCGGAATCTTCGACCGGACCGCGCATGGCGCCGTCGATGCAGGCAATCGTTGAGGGGGCGATACTGGCGGCCCCGACAACCTCCACCTCATGGGTCCAGCTATCGCCGAAATCGTATTCGTACTCCATCGATGTCCGGCCGGGCGTCGATGGGTCCAACAGCTCAAGCAGCCCGACTCCGGAGGCCAGTTCTCCGCCGAGCTCGGCGACGTCGTCGTCGGTCCCGAAAATGGTCCGGGGCCGTCCTGCACGGTCGACGGCGCGTACGCCATAAAGGTGGCGGCCCTCCCAACCGAAGGACTGCTGAACGGCGCCGTGAAAATCGGCAACTGTGGCGGTTTCCGGGAGGACGAGCTGACGCCATATCAACGGATCGGTGCCGGCGATGCTGATTCGAACCTCGATGGCGGGAACGTTAGGGGGTGCGTCCATGAGGCAATACTTTCAGCAGGCAAGTTCCCGCGCTATCAACGAGGCATGATGTCGATTTTGGCTTCAACCTTGCAAGCTGCCCGAAGCTCGGCGATGACCTTTTCATCTTTCTCGCGGACGCTGTCCCCCTGCGCGCCTGAGGCGGGTCGCATGAGAACATCTGCAGCAGCCGCCGATTCCGCCCTCAAGGCCGCCGGAGCGCCCAACGAAACCACGAGCACGCGCTGATCCAGCTCGCCAGCAGTCACGGTGCCCGCGAATATTGAACGCACAATTTCCTGCCAAGCTGCGCACGTTTCCCTCGCCGAAAGACTCTTGACGACTTCTTCGCCGGTCTTTTCAACCAAGGACGGCTGGCTTGCCTGGCTCCCTGACTCAGTCGGCGCGCCGGACGATTCGCTGTTCCCGGATGAGGCGGTTTCAGACCCGACCGGCCCGGCTCCGGCCGGAAAGACACAGCCGGTAAGGGCCAACGTGCTGGAAAGTGCCAATGTGGCGAGCGGCCTGCTCATCGTGCTCCTGACGTCGTGATCCTTCCACCACGCTAGGAGCGCCCGGTCCCGGGCAACACCGCAATCAGAGCTATGTGGATAACCCGGCCAAAACCACAGGAAACAAAAAGCAGGGCCGGTCAAACGACCAGCCCTGCTTTTTTGAATCCGAAACCTTAGATGGCCTGGATGTTCACTGCCTGGGGACCCTTGGGGCCCTGCTCGACGTCGAAGGAAACCTTCTGGTTCTCTTCGAGGGAGCGGTAGCCCGAGGAGTTAATCGCGGAGTAGTGTGCGAAAACGTCCTGGCTGCCATCTTCCGGGGAGATGAAGCCGAAGCCCTTTTCGGCGTTGAACCACTTGACGATACCTGTAGCCATTTTTTCTCAGTTCCTTACTGAAGGTGGAGGGTTGTCCCGACTGTCGGGCCTCCGGTGTGGGGTGTTCTCCACCGTTACTTCAGAAGTCGCGGGCGATGAGCCGCGGGAACTGCCTGAACTACCAAATGCCAAACACAACAACACGGTCCAGTCTACAGAGGTTTCGGCGTATGGCTAGAGTCGAATTCCAACTTCTCCCCCGTCCGCGGGCTCCTCGTTCCCTAGGGTGTCACCCCGAACGTCGCCAGCCAGTCCTGCACCACCTTGATGTCCACGCGCTGGTAGCCGTCGAGGTAGCGGCAGTTGGCGGTGTAGCCGTAGCTGGTCACGCCGACGATCTGGTTGTCCAGGAACAGAGGGCCGCCCGAGTCACCGAAGCAACTGCCGCCGCTTCCGCGCACGTCGTTGGGGTTGCCGTTCACCTGAAGGATCTGGGGGGTGAGCTTCTGGCCTGGGGCTTCCCAGTAGCGGCGGATGAGCGGGTAGCTCATCGGCTCGGGCTTCTGCGGGCCGCTGTCCGGCTTGCGGACTTCGGTGCCGTAGCCGACGCCGGTGAAGATCGTGCTGTTGAGGCTGCCGTTCGGGATCTGGTCGAGGCGGTTAAGCGGCGCCAGGGCCGATGTCGCGTGCTCGAGCGGCTTGCTGAGGACCACGACGCCGACGTCGTTCCAGTTCTTCAGGTCAGTGAAGTTCGAGTAGTTGGGGTGTGCATATGCGGTGCCGTAGATCTGCCCGGCGAGGTCCGCTGCGGTGTAGCCGACGCTCGGATCAGCGGCGGCCGGAATGCCCGACGGCGGCTGTTCGGCGATGACCGACTCGAAAGTCACCAGCGTGAGGCCGAGGGTTCCTGCCGTGCAGTGCGCGGCGGTGAGGATAACTGTCGGGGACACCTGGGTGGCGCTGCACCGGAAGCGGCCGTCCGCCTGGTAAAAGACGATCATGCCGACGCTGGGATGCAGCTCACCGTCGGGAGTTCCACCCGTGCTGGCCTGGGCGGCGGGGACGCCGATCAGGAGTGCGGAGAGCGCAGTTCCCATGACCGCCAAAGAGGCGACAAGTCTCTTGAACATCAATCAACCCTTCTGCTGAGAGCCCCTGATCGGGACCCGCTGGGTGAAAGTTTCCTCCTGCAGATGCGCCTTGGCTAGAGGTCACTATCGCTTGTTGCTAGAGCTGCCGGGGCAGGCCCAGGCGGCGGGGTTTTCCATGCCTCCCCGGCAGGCTCCCACGGGCGTACAGTTCTGCCATGGAACCGAAGCGGGTCATCCTTCTTCCTGGCGCCGTCCTCCCCGCCGAACCGGCATATGGCGAACTGATCAAAGCCCTTGGTCCGGACGTCAATGCCGTCGCCAAGGACCTTGAGCTTTACTCAGGCGACGCTCCCCCGCCGGGCTGGTCCTTGGACACCGAGATCGACGGCATCCTGCGCGAAGCCGATGCCCGGAGGTGGAATACGTTCCATTTGCTCGGATACTCCGGCGGTGGCGCTGTGGCCCTGGCTTTCACTGCGAAACACCCGGACAGTGTGCAAAGCCTGGCGTTGCTGGAGCCTGCGTGGGCCGGCACTTGGGACTGGAGCCCCGAGCACACCCGGCTCTGGGAAGAGTACGACGAACTGGACCTGTTTCCGCCGGATGAGTTCATGGCTGCGTTCATGCGCCTGGGTGTGAAGCCCGACGTCGACCTACTGCCGCCGTCTGGTGATCCGCCGCCGTGGATGGGCAAGCGGCCTGCCGGCATCAGGGCGTTCACGCAGACGTTCAAGGACTATGTCCTTGAGCGGGAAAACCTGGCCTCGTTCCCGCGCCCCGTGTTTCTGGCCCTCGGCGGGCTCAGCAACCCGGTGGAGTACGGTGAAGTGGCCGAACGGCTGTCGAAGGTCTTCCGCGACTTCCGGCTCGAAGTGTTCGAGGAACGGCATCATTTCGACCCGCCCCACCGCATCGAACCGGCGCGGCTGGCAGACCTGCTGCGCGCCCATTGGGAGGGCTCGGAAAACCGCGCCCGCCTGGGCTAGGCTCTCTGGCTATTTGTTACTGCCGGGAGTGCCGGGGCAGGCCCAACCGGTGGGGTTCTCGATGCAGTTGTCGGCCACTTGGCGCGTCTCGCTTCGCCACACGCTGACGAGCTGGCCGGGTGACGCGAATTGGCCGCTTCCAGTGATCGGAAGCGGCGGTCCGCCGTTGACCGAGTACGTTCCGCGGAAAGCGGTGGTGACGGCGAGCCGGAAGTCCCCGGTCTGCTTGTAGACGTGGCTGGTGCGCGTCTTGGTGCCCCATTCGTCTTCCGTGATCGAGCCGCCGGCGAACATCGTGGGACCGAACGTGGTTCCGTCGCCGTAGTTGTAGGTGTACTCGACGGGCGTCGCCTCCAGGTGGACGTTCTGTCCCAGGATCACGACGTCGAAGGCCTGCTCGCGTGCCTCGGCGAAGACGTTCGTTTCCATCCCTTTGAGGGTGTGCGGCCCGGGCTGGACGGTCACCTTCGCGGATTGGACCGGCAACTGCTTGAAGTCGTTCGCGATGCGGGCGGCGATGGCCCTGAGGACGTCCTCGGGCTTCTCGGCGTATAGACAGGTGGGGCCGCTGTCCGGCTTCCACTGCGTCCACTCCGGGTTCTCGAGACCTTTGGGAGCGGTCCTCCACACCCCGGCACGCCCCGGCTCCCCACCCGGAGTCCGTGCCGGACACGTAAGTTGCCCCGGAAGACACCCTTTATCCAGACCATCCGCATCTGTCTGGCATTCCAGGGTGAACGCATACTGATTCGGATCATCGTCAACGTACCCGGGAGGTGCGGGGACTGGAAATTCAGATCCCGGCAGTTTCACATAAACAACAGTGTTCACGCCCTTCTTATCGAAATTCGACTTCCCTTCAATTGCCCATGCCGCATCTGGAGTAGCGAGAAATATCAAAGCCAAGGCACAAACGGCGGGGAGCTTTTTCATGAGGTTCCCCTACCGCAGGGGATTCATGTCATCAACGAACCAAGAGCCATCCTTAAACCTGGCGAACACAACCACGGCGCTGTTGCCGGAAGGGTCAGAAGGGGCGGCCGCCGTTCCGTCCTTCTTGTAGTACGAAGTTGCTGCCTGGAGCACTTGGACTTCAACAGCGTTCTTCGACCCCGAGGTTGACAACGTTGCCTTCACGCTAGGCGTCTTAAAAGTGCCGCCTGCTTGCCATCCTCCCGCATTGAAGCTGTCCTTCACGCCCGTCTTGAGGTTGCTACAGAAGACGCAAGTGTCGGAACTAACTTTCGACCACTCGGTCAAGTCACCCGTCTCATACCCATAGCTCAGCAACGCGAACCAGTACTTCGTAAACGCCTCAAGCCCTGCTTTCGAGTTCTGGTCAGCCAAAGCCGGCTTCACGGGAACCGGAACGTTCTGGGCTTTGCCCTTCGCAGAGGCGGGAACGTACTTCGCAGACGGAGTGGGGCTCGGAGTCGCCGACGGCGATGCCGAAGTGCTCGAAGCGGTCGGTGAGTTGCCCGGCGTCGGGCTTCCTCCCTGGCACGCGGAGAGCAAGATACCGGCTCCTACAAGGGCGGCGACCACTCGGCCGCGGGCAACAGAAAAGGAGCGTTCAGTCATCGAGATCCCCAGCGAATTCATCTAGACATTGGAAAAGTGTGTCAATTCGAGAATAACGGATCTGTCACACGTTCGAAAAAAGTTATCCACAGCTTGCGCAACCAGAGCAGGCTGTAGCGTCGATGCTACGATTGCTACAGGAGGCAGCCATGACCACCATCCCGCATCGCGAACTGCGCAATAACAGCAGCAAGATCCTTGAACGAGTCAAGAATGGTGAGACGATCGACGTCACCAATAACGGAGAAATCGCGGCCACTCTGATCCCGCCGTCTTCCTCCCCATTTGAGCGGTTGCTTCGGTCCGGGGCCGTCCGGCCCGCCAAGCATGAGCCGGTGGACTTCCGCCTTGTGCCGAGAATCAAGCATGAGTTGGATACTGCCGAAATACTCAGCGATCTGCGTGGCGACCGTTGATTGTCTATGTAGACACCTCCGCCGTCCTGAAATTACTTGTCGCCGAAGATGAATCAGACGCGCTGGCTGACTTTCTCAGCAAGGAGTCTTCGTCCGGCACCGCCTTGGTCGCATCAATGCTTCTCTCCACTGAGCTCCATTGCGCCGCTCGTCGTCGAGGTATTCCCGCCGAACCAGTGAATACTGTCCTCAGTGGGATCAATCTCGTCGACGTAGCACGTTCGGACCTGCTGTATGCGGCGGCCCTTCCAGGGCGGCTGCGGAGCGCCGATGCAATACATCTGGCGAGTGCCATCAGATTGCAGGCAAACACACTAGTGGCCTACGACGCCGAGCTGCTGGCCGCCGCAGTGGATGCCGGGGTCGGCGTGCTGTCGCCGACGTAGTTCACTGACGAACCCTGTACGCAGCAGCCCTCGCCCCTCTTCAACCCCATCGAACGGGCGTACAGTTCTGCCATGGAGCCGACCCGTTCCATCCTCCTGCCCGGCAGCGTCCTCCCTGCCCAGCCGGCTTATGGCGCCCTGATCGAAGCCTTGGGACCGGAGGTGCAGACGGTCGCGAAAGACCTCGAACTCTACGCCGGCGACGCCCCTCCACCCGGCTGGAGCCTGGATACCGAGGTCGACGGCGTTCTCCGCGAGGCCGACGCCCGCCGCTGGGACACCTTCCACCTCGTGGGCTACTCAGGCGGCGGGGCCGCGGCCTTGGCCGTCGCCGCGAAGCACCCCGAACGCCTCACCAGCCTTGTCCTCCTCGAACCTGCCTGGGCCGGCGACTGGGACTGGAGACCCGCGCACGCCCGGCTCTGGGAGCAATACGAAGCGTTGCATTCACTGCCGCCGGCCCAGTTCATGGCGGGGTTCATGAAGCTCGCGGTGAGGCCCGACGTCGTCCTTCCGCCGCCTCCTGAAGGTGACCCGCCGCCGTGGATGGCCAAGCGCCCGGCCGGGATCCGGGCGTTCATCGAGACGTTCCGGAGCTACCAGCTCGAGCGCGAGCGTCTGGCGGCGTTCCGCCAGCCGGTGCTCCTGGTTCTTGGAGGCCGAAGCAACCCGGACGACTTCGGCGAGATTATCGAGCGCTTGTCGACCGTTTTCCCCGACGTCCGGACGGAAATTTTCGCTGAGCGCCACCACTTCGATCCGCCGCACCGGATCGAGCCGGAGAAACTCGCCGCGTTGCTGCACGCGCATTGGGAGCGGGCCGAGGGAATCAGCCATGCAGAATTCTGACACCCAGGAAGTCGATACCCTCATCGTCGGTGCCGGCCAGGCCGGACTGGCCCTGAGCTACTGGCTCAGCCGGGCCGGAGTCGAGCATGTGCTCCTGGACCGGAGGCCCGAGCTCGGCGGCGCCTGGCAGGACCGCTGGGACAGCTTCTACCTGAACACCCCGAACTTCTCGATCGACCTGCCCGGGATGCCGTACCGCGGCCCCGAGCCGGAGGGATTCATGCCGCGCGACGAGGTCATAAGCGTCTTCCGCCGCTACGCCCAGCTCATCGGCGCACCGGTCCGCAGCGGCCTCGACGTCACGCGGATCTCGCCCGCGGACGGCGGCTTCAGCGTCGAAACGTCCGAGGGGACCTTGCGGGCGCGCAAGGTGGTTCTGGCCACCGGCGCGTACCAGGTGCCCAAGCTCCCGGCACTCGCCGCCGCGCTCCCCCGTCACGTTTTCCAGCTGCATTCGCACGATTACCGCAACCCCGGCCAACTGCCGGATGGCGCGGTCCTGGTTGTTGGGACCGCGCAGTCGGGCGGGCAGATCGCGGAGGAACTGCACGCGGCGGGCCGGCAGGTCCACTTGGCCGTGTCCAGCTGCCCGGAGGCGCCCCGCCGATACCGCGGCAAGGACATCCTCCACTGGATCCTGAAGGTCGGCATCCACGGTCCGGAGTACGGGATTGACGCGCTCCGGGTGGAGCAGCTGCCCTCCCCCGCGGCGCGCTTCGCGTGCAACCCGCTGCTCTCCGGCACCGGCGGCGGGCACAACATCCACCTGCGCGATCTCGGCCGCCAGGGCATGCGCCTGCACGGCCACCTTGAAGGAGTCGACGACGGCGAACTGGTCTTCACCGACGACCTCCCCGAACGCCTCGCCGCGGTCGAGGCCGGGTTCGGCCAGCGATTGCAGCCCCTGTTTGATGCCTACATTTCGGCTGCCGGGATTTCCGCTCCGCCGGCGGCGCCGGCACGGGTGGATGACTGGTTGCCTACCGGTTCGCCCCGGCTGAACCTGGCGGCCGAGGGAATCACCACGGTTCTGTGGGCCACCGGCTACAAGCTCGACCTGGGTATCGTGGACATCCCCGTCCTGGATGAATGGGATTACCCGCGGCATTCGCGCGGGGTCACAGAGTATCCGGGGTTGTTTGTCGTGGGCCTGCCGTGGCTGAGCGGGCACTACTCGTCGATCCTCGGCGGGGTTGGGCTGGATGCGGAGTACTTAGCGAGGGCGATTGCAGAGCGCCAATCACCTTTCTGAATTTCGTTCCAGCTTCCCATCGGCACCACGGTTCCAACGCCCGCCATCGCTATCCATGAAGCTCAAATTCGCCATGTAATCTGAATTACCGGATGTAGGTTCAAGCCCTGCGCTTTGCTCTATGAACAACGGCCATCGTTGACGATCGCTGACAAAATAGCGTCCCGGCGGGAGTACTCGGGCAACGGCTCGTACCTCGGGAATAGGAGTGCCTTGCTTCGTGCAGCTGGCAGGGCGTTCTACGACCAAGTCAAAAACGGGCGCCCCACTTACGTTGACAAGTTCGATTCCCCACTGATGTTTTCCCTCGACTTGTCCCTTGACCGGCCACGCAACAATTCCCGAAGCCTGGCGACGTTCCGCCGCTTCCATCGCTCTGCGGTCACGATCCGATTCAAGTCCAACCAACCTCTGTGACGCTTTGACTGTTTGGCCGGAATGCCGCGTGGCTCGCAACATGAAAATCAAAGCAACGGATGTCGCTATTGCCCCGATGATTTCTGCAAAATCTACCATGGTATCCACTTTTTTCTCTCCCCTCGGGTGGGAGACGAGAATACACACCGGACAGTTCAACAGTCTTGTCAGACAAAGAACCCAACCGCTCTACTGCGCCACCGCAGCCGCCGTCGCATAAACATCCGCAGGCATCGGCCGGTGCAGCTTCCACGTGATTGCGATCGGTTTCCCTCCCGAGTGCTGGACATAATCCACTTGGCCGAGACAGGTGTACGGCACCGTCAGTCCAGTTTCGTCATCGGCCGTGTCCCGTGTGAACAACAGAATCTGCGAACCATGGCCGCCCCTGTCCAGGTAGCGCTTGCCGACGGAGCTGGCTGGTGACGTGCTGTTCTGGGATTCCCAATGGAACAATTCCGGGCTGATCGCGTAGTCGCGGTACATCGTGGTGGCCGAGTGCTTCTTGTCGTCCTTGTTCAGGGTGACAAAGAAGGCATCCGTCGACGTCGCGGGGCACCATGCCACGCCTTCACGGTGCTGGACGTTCTTCCCCAGGTCGAGCGAGCCGTAGCCGAGGGCCGCGAGGATTTCCTCACGCCGGTACGTTGCATGGGACAGGAGCGGAATGTGCTGCAGCCCGGCCCCGAGCCCCTTCGCCGCGTGCCTGGACGACGCGGCACCCAGCTTCACCAGCTGCTGAAGCTCGCTGCACACGAACTGGTAGCCGCGCAGGTGGTCCAGTCCGGCGTCGTACGTTGCGAACCCGCCGGCGTCGTCCCACAACGTATAGAACAGCATGCGGGCGAAGGTCTGCTCGCGTGGACCGAGCTCCGTATAGCGCGGCGCATCCGCGGCAACTAGCATCGCGTAGGCATCCGCACGTTCGGGATCGTCCACATGGATCAGCGCAGCCATCCGGCCGAGCAGCTTCCTCTCCGCGGAATCGGACAACCTGAAGTGCTGGTCCTTCAGTACCGTCTCGAGCGGCGAGAACCCGTCGATGAGTTTCGCCTGACGCAGATAACCGGTCCAGGAATCCCTGGTGGACCGGTAGATGGACTTCAGCTCGTTGCCGGAAGCGCGAAGGTACGTTTCGAGGTCAGTCTCCCCGTGGGAAGCAATTTCCTGGACCAGCTGCTTCTTCGTGAATTTCAGCTGGTCCCGGATGTTGTCCAGCACGACTTTCTGGGCAACCCGGTCGAGCACGATCTGCGATCCCGACGGAAGGAACGGGAATTCCTCCTCCACGGCTTTTTCGAGCTGCTTCCGGCCATACCCGGTCAAAGCGCGGTACCTGAGGTCGAAGCGGAACTCGCGGCGCTGTTGGCCAATAAAGTCCAGGACCGTGAGAACGGCTTTGTCATCTGCGCGGCGCAGACCGCGGCCCAGTTGCTGCAGGAAGACGGTGGAGCTCTGCGTTGGCCGCAACATCAGGATCGTGTCGACCTGCGGAAGATCCAGTCCCTCGTTGAAGAGGTCCACCGCGAAGATGCAGTTGATCTCCCGGCCACGGAGTCGATGGAGCGCTCGGGCGCGTGCCGCGTCATCAGTTGTCCCGTCCACCGCGATCGACGCGATTCCTGCCCGGTTGAAGACATCAGCCATGTAATGGGCATGCTGTACTGACACGCAGAAGCCGATGGCTCGCATGTCTTCGGTCCCAGTGACTTTGTCACGGAGCTCGCGGATTACCTTCGCGGCGCGTGCATCATTCCCTGTGTACAGGCGGTCCAGCTGAGCAGTGTCGTAACTGCCGCGCTTCCATTCGACCTGGCTGAGGTCAACGTCGTCGGATACACCAAAGTAGTGGAACGGCACCAGGAGGTCGGCGTCCAGGGCATCCCAGAGGCGGAGCTCGCTGGCCGTCCGGCCGCCGAAAAACTGCTGAGCAACGTCGACGCCGTCCCCGCGTTCCGGCGTCGCTGTCAGCCCGAGTAGTTGCTGCGGCTGCAGGTGTTCCATCAGCGCTCGGTACGTCGGGGCCATGGCGTGGTGGAACTCGTCGATGACGACGACGTCGAAGAGACCGGGATCCAGCCTCCGAACGCCGTATGAGTTGAGCGACTGGACGGAAGCAAAGACATGCTTCCATTCAGACGGTTTGTGATCGCCGACGTAGAGTTCGCCGAACGTGCCGTCTTGCATGACGTCCCGGTATGTTCGCATGGATTGCATCAGGATTTCTTGCCGGTGAGCGACGAAGAGCAGCTTGAGATCACGCCCCGCAGCCTCGCAAAGTCGCTTGTAATCAAGCGCGGCAATAATCGTCTTGCCCGTCCCGGTTGCAGCGACGAGGAGATTCCGGCTGTAGCCCTTGCTCCGCTCAGCCTCCAGATCTTCGAGCATCTCTTCCTGATGCAGGAAAGGCTGCACTTCAAGTCCGGTGGCGGCACCCGGCGCTGCCGTCCGCTTACCGCCGTTCCGTTCCAGCGCAGCGTCGAGCTTGTCGCCGTCGCGTTCAGGATCATAGCTCTGAAACGTCCGCTGCTCCCAGTAGCTGTCGAAAGTGACCTCGAACTTCTTCAACAATGAAGGCGTGGAGACAGAGCTCAACCGGACGTTCCATTCCAATCCGTCCACCAAGGCTGCCTGACTGAGGTTGGAACTACCGACGTAGGCCGTGTCGAATCCCGAGTTGCGTCGGAACAGCCACGCCTTCGCGTGGAGCCTCGTGGCCTGGGTTTCATAGCTGATCTTCACCTCGGCGCCGTAGCGGTTGACGAGTTCGTCGATGGCCCGGCGTTCCGTGGCGCCCATATAGGTGGTGGTGATGACCCGCAGCTTTACCCCGCGTTCAGCGAGCTGTTCGAGCGCCGGCTGAAGAAGCCTGAGGCCCGTCCAGCGAACGAACGCGCAGAGGAGGTCCACGGTGTTTGCAGACTCGATCTCGCTTCTGAGCTCCGCGGCGAGGTTGGGGTCGTCCTTGCTGTTGGTCAAGAGGGCCGAGTCGCTCAGCCTGGTGGTAGGACGACGGAGCTGGAGTCCTTTCAAGGGGTCAGGACGATGAAGGGACAGGAGTTGGCTTGGGCCATCTGCGACACGGTCATCGTGGCTCAGTGTTTGGAGGAGTCGGTTGGCTAGGGCGACGCGCTCACTCGGTTTGGCGGCAGTCAGAGCCTCCTTAACGGCGTCGGCGATGTGCCTGGACAGGATCTCCGGCGAGTCTTCGTCCCCGACTTCCAGGAATCCGGGATGAAGGTCTGGTGCTGCGTTGAGCCGGCTCTCCAGTAAGTCAGTTTTCAGCAGCTCGTAAAGACCTTCCGGCAACTGCCCTGCAGTCGTTCCCCCATCGAATGCGTTCATTGAGCCAGAGTATTGAGAAGCCAGAACAACCACCAATTGCGCTCAAACTCAACGACCACGCTCATTTCTCACCAAACCCATGAGTAACGATTGTTTGGAGTGCTTCTTCCTCATCCGCATCAATCTCCTCAGTCAGACCGGTCGCCTGGTCCTGATAAACAAGATTCCCGGTCGCGCGCTCGATCAGATCAATCAGACGACGCTGACGATCGTCCATAAACCGATCGAAATCATCGATTCTCAGCAAGGAGGGGTCAATTGCATGACTCTTCAAATAAGAGTCAAGAACCGATGATTCTATGGCCGGGGTTTCACTATTTCCGCGTTCCAACTGGCTCAAGTAGATCGAGGGCGCCACACCACCGATGATTCTGTTGGTGCGATAAGACAAAGGCGTCTTGTTGATAATGGAGTCATAGATGCTAGCGGGAATATTATTGTCATCACACCATTTGCGGGGGAAAATATGGTGAATATCGACAGCCTCGCCAAAGAAAACTGTGTGATCAAACGACTGTCCAGATCGAAAGTCTCTCGCACCTTCCAGCATCAACAGGGCATTGAGCCCCTTATAAGCTGCAGAAAGCCGCATCCTCATCGTTCGAAGTCTGTCTGCCCTAAAGACCGTATCGCTCACGGTCGCAGGAGGTTTTCCTCCGTTGAGCCATTCAGGAATCTCAATGAAGTCTCTTGCGATCCGTGTGTCGACGGTGGACCCATACAACTCGCCAAAGACACCGTTCCAGTACCAACGCACTAGCTTAGTGCGATTTGCTTCATGCTCCCAGGCATCACCAATATCGCCCAGGACAGCAGCGAGAGGGATTATTTGAGACTGATAGGGGAGGTCAAAGATACGGTACACGTGCAGCATGTGAAGGAACTTGGCCGCCCGTTGAAAACCAGCCTCCGCCAGATCCTGGTATTTCAGGTAGGCACTAAGAGGAAGGTTGAGGAGGGCCTGCCGATTCCCCGAAACCTGAGGAAGTTCTTTACCCATTTTTCCACGGGCTTCGGCATCTCGGCGTTTCTCCCGGGTGTGAAACAGCGAAACAACGTGAAGAAAATCCGTATTGGCGACGTTGGCCAAGATGCCCGAGTCGGCGTCCGCGGGTCGAAATGCACGGGCTAATCGACGATGCCGCCCCTCGACAGACGAGTCACCGTACCAGTCCTTCCGAAGCTCATGGCCATCGGCCGCATACATAGCTGTAATGAGTTCGAAAGCATCCAGGGCCTTCCCTCCAGTATTCACCTTTTCAAATACAACACAGACAGCTTCCTTGGAGGTAGAACGGTCAAGTGATATCACTGGAATTTGGTATTGCGTGAAGTTGTTCAAAACTTCATCTTTGAAACTCATCAAGAGACTCCAGTTCTCCTGGAACCCTTCTTTTCCCATGTTTCGTTCCATCCAGGACCGATTCCATTCGTCCCAGTCGAACACCATGGTCATTGGATACATCAAATTGTCCAGCTCGGCTTCGCGAGAAGATAGATCAAGCTCGACGTGTCTTCCGAATGCCCCCCTTACAACCTTATCCGCGGGAACGCTCACGACCGCGTCTTCCCTATCGATGTTCTCATCCAGTGCCGCGCGGATATCTAGGTAGAACCAGCGGTCGACACGCTTCTTTCTTGGGGTAACCGTTCTAACAACCTGGTTTCGCAGAGTCACCTGATAAAGGGACGTCATTCGCTGCTGGCCATCCAGTAGGAGGGCCTCCGGCATCCTCGCAAACGCGTGGGCGGGAGCCCCCTCGACCGGCCGCGGCTTGAATTCAACGCCGCCTCCAGTTTCGAGCGTCATCAGCGCTCCCACGGGAAATGCGCGAGAGACTGAAGCGATGAGGCTCTTGATCCGATCTTCGTCCCAAACCCAGCTACGCTGAAAATCCGGAAGCTGCAGCTTGCCAGACTGACAGTTTGACAACAGCTCTTGGAGCGACACCGGGTTGGTTTTGAAGAACGAATTCGCCATGGTTTGGACCATACATCACGGGCCGCCCGTCCGCGACGATGTTGGGCGTGTGAGGGTAGCGCCACCTCGGGGCTACTATCGAATTCCATGCCCGGATACATAAGGTGCAGCTTGCCCGGCAGTGCAACGGCCGGAGCCCGCGACCCCGAATGCCCCGAATGCCCCGATCGGAATCGTGTTATTACCGGCTGCGTGAAACCCGGCGCCGCCAGCGATCCTCATCAGGGGCAGGAGTAGTCGTAGTCGAGCCCCGTGGACACGTATTGGGTCACCGCCACCCGGCTTCCGCTTGTCAGGCCGGGCAAGGAGCAATTCGACTTCGCTCCGCGCAGGGTCTTGGCGCCGGCAAGCCAGCTCGGCAGCCCGGTGAGGGAACTGCTGGACGGCACGGTCCCGGCGATGGTTCCCCACTGGTAGCCGGTGGAATAAATCCCCACGCCGGCACCGGCAGTGCCCGAGGTGATGTTCTTGAGGTAAGCCACCATTCCTTCGAGGTCGGCCCGGTTCAGCGCGGTGTCGGTCTGCCAACTGTTGCCGGTCTCCACGTCCAGCCACCAAAAGTAGCTCCCTGGGTTGCTCACGCCGCGGATGGTGGCGTCGTCATAGGCCTTCGCATAGCCGTAGATGTAGGAGCAGGCGGCGTCGACCCCGCCGCTGCAGGTCCCGTACGGGTTGGCGACCTGCGTGCCGGCGTAACTGTTCGAGCTTGGCCACCAGGAGCCCGCACTGCCTGGGTCGGCGGTGTTCACATAGAGGGCCACCTTGGGTTGCGCCGTTCCCCCGGTGGAGCCCGCGGCCCACGCCAGTTGCTGGGCCAGGCAAGGATTGGTGTTGTTGGCCAGGCCACCGGTCACTCCGACGATTGCGAAGGCCTGTCCGGTGGGTAGCGTCTTGCCGCACTGAGGCCAGGACACGTCGTTGCCTACCGGCTCGGCGTTGCGGGGTGGCGGTGCCGCCGTCACCGGAGCCATCCCGGTTATCGACAGCCCGAGGAGAACCAAGAGCGTGCATGCCACCTTCATCGCGAAACGAGCCATGACCCATCGTAGATCGCAAGGGTGAGCCGCGCACTGGCTGTTCGGCGGGCCGATCCGTGCAAACCCCCGCGGCGAGGGCTGAGCGCCGATTGCCGCCGTCGTGCGCCGGACTTACCGACGCACGACGGCGGCTCCCCCACCCCCAGGGGGTCAACCGGCGGCGCTACCTCCCCGCGCCAGACGCCGCCGAGATCATGATGAAGAGGACCAGCACGATTCCCAGTACGGAACTGATCGTGGCGAACCAGCCAAGAACCTTGCCCAGGGTTGCCGAATGGTGGAGCGCTTCGGCCTTCCGTGCGTTGGAAATGGCAAGCGGGCCGAAGACGATTCCCAGGAAAACGAGCCCGATGACCCCGAAGATGATCGACTTTTCCTTGAACTTGCTTCCCTGGAAGTGTTCAAGGGAATTGTTCTGCTGCACGTTTGCGTAATTCGGATACGGGTAAGGCTGGCTGTAATTCTGCTGCGACATTCTGAGACCTTTCGACGACGATGTCGGTGCGATGAGAAATTCCGGGAGACACCCCGCGCCGCATTCTCGGTCCGCCGTTCATCCCCAGAAACGAAGATACGCAGCCATTCCGGGCCACGGAGCAAATTGGGCTAATCCTGCGGAAATCCTGCCCTGGCGCTGTGCCATGGACCGAACCCTTGGATTGAGACCCGTCCAAACCCCCGCCAGCCCCGAATACCTTGTGTCGGCAGATCGTGCCGGCAACTAAACACGGCCCGGGAGGTGGAATCAGTGACAACGCTCCAGCTGCGCCGCCTATGCTGGACGGTGATGGATACTCCCCATGCTCCCGACGCCTCGGAAGCGCCAGCGCATGCAAACGCGCACGCCGGTGTCGCTGCGGCCCCCGGGCTGGAGTTGAACGGGCAGCTCGGCGCGCTCCTCGGACAGATCGCCGGCGGCGACCGGGAGGCCTTTGCCGAGTTCTACCGGCTCACCGCGCGCCGCGTGTTCGGCATGGCCCGCCGGGTCCTGGTGGACCAGGAGCTCAGCGAGGACGCCACCCAGGAAGTCTTCCTGCAGGTCTGGCAGAGCGCTGGCGCCTACAACACCGCGTCCGGAAGCCCGCTTGCCTGGCTGATGACCATCGCGCACCGCCGTGCCGTGGACAAGGTCCGCTCCGCGCAGGCGTCCACGGACCGCGAGGCCAGGTACGGGGCCGCCAGCCAGGAGATCGAGCACGACTCGGTTTCCGACGAGGTAGGCAGCCGCATGGAGGCCGAAGCCGTGGTGCGGTGCTTGGGGACCCTCACCGAGACCCAGCAGGAATCGGTCCGGCTGGCCTACTACGGCGGGCTGAGCTACCGGGAGGTCGCCGAGCGGTTGAATTCCGCGTTACCAACCATCAAATCCCGGATCCGGGACGGACTGATCCGGCTGAAGACCTGTTTGGAGGTGAGTTGAGATGAACAGCATGGACGCGAACGACGGCGGACCCCGCTCCCGCGGTTTCGCCGCCGATATTGCCACCGACCTCAAGGCCGGCCGCGCCGTCGAACTCGCCGAAATCTACGCCTTGGACGCCATCAGCAATGACGAGCGCGACGCGATCGATGCGTACATCTCCACCGCCCCGCAGGCCGAACGCGACGCCTTCACCGAACGCGTCCGACAGGCACTCGAAACCCTCGCCCTGGCCTTTACCGCGGAAGAAGAGCCGCCCGCCGGGCTGCTCGAACGCACCCTGGCACAGCTGCCCACACAGCCCCAACAGCTCCCGGAAGCGGCACCCGCTGAACTGGCGCCGGAAGCTGCCACACCGCCGTCGGGCAATGAGCTCGGCGACGAACTGCAGGCCGCACGCCAGCGCCGGGAGGAACGACGCCGGCCTTCCGCCGCCCGCAGGTGGCTCATCGCCGCGGCCGCCGCCGTCGCGCTGGCCGTGGGCGGAGTAGGAATCGGCACTTACGTGGCCTCCCAGAACGACCCCGTCAAGCAGATCCTGCAGGCACAGGACGTCCACGAAGCCACCGCGAACGTGACCGGCGGCGGCACCGTGCTCCTGGCGATCTCGGCCTCGAAGGACGCCGTGGTGGTGCGGATGAAGGACGTGCCGCCCCCGCCCGCCGGCAAGGTCTACCAGATGTGGCTGATCCCCAAGAACGGCTCGGCCCCTGTCTCGCAGGGCACCATGGACGCCGAGGCGCTGTCCAAGCCTGCCGTGGTGAGCGGCATCAGCGCCGGCCCCTCGCTGGGCATCACAGTGGAACCCGCGGGCGGCTCAGCGTCGCCCACGCTGCCCACGGTGGCGGCCGCCAAACTGGATTCCTGAAGATTTTTTCTTGGACCACCCATCCGGTCCGCGATGTGCGCCGAATTACTGGCGTAACCCCTCGGGACAGCGGGAGAACGAGCCGCTGATCCAAGGAACACAATCGCATTCAGGAGAATCATCATGGCTACTCACCCGCTCACCCACACAGCAAGCCGCACCCTTGTCCAGAAGGCATCCTTGGCCGTAGGCGCCGTGTTCCTGCTGGTCGGCGTGCTTGGTTTCGTTCCCGGCATCACGTCCGACTTCGGTGAAATGGGCTTCGCCGGCCACCACTCCGAAGCCATGCTGCTGGGCCTGTTCCAGGTATCGGCCCTGCACAACATCGTGCATCTGCTCTTCGGTGCAGCAGGCCTGTTCCTGGCCCGGTCCGCCAGCGGCTCCAAGGCGTTCCTGCTCTACGGCGGCATCATCTACCTGGTGCTGTTCATCTATGGACTGGTGGTCCCGCAGGATTCGGCCGGCAATTTCGTGCCGCTGAACAGCTTCGACAACATCCTGCACCTGCTCCTCGGTGTGGGCATGGTGGCGCTGTCCGTGATCCTCACCCGGGGCCGCAACAGCGTCCGTCCATAGCGCCCGACTCCCCCACCGACTTTCCCCACCGAAGCCCGGGGAAACACGGCAGGGCTCCCGGAATTCCGGGAGCCCTGCCTTTGCCGCGTTGAATTTCCGGACATCCTCGACACCCCGTTCGGACCGGACGTCCCAAATGAATCCAAGCTCCGGAAATTAGCGAACGGACCAGTAGACCCTCGCCTGGCTGTTGAAAGACGAGCGTTCATGGACGAAAATCTTGCCCCCACCGACAGCCCCCGGAGGGACGTCCATGCAAACCTGGTAGGTCGCACGGCCTCCCTTTTCCAGGGTTGGGACTTGCATGGCCCCGTTGTCCAACGAGGCACCGCAACTGCCGGCGTCATACTGTCTCGCGTCAGATCCAACAAACGTCGGAGACAGGTCGATCCATGGGTCCCCTTCTCCGTCCCCGGCGTAGGTGACGGAGATGTCGACGAGTAGGTATTGTCCCTTGGGCCGGTCGTTGAACATGTTGTTGGCTATGACTTCATCAGTCGCGTTGAGCTTCACTTTGGTAATTGCCACCTGATACTCCGTACCAACAGCGGCAGCTTTCCCTAGTGGGAGCGGCCTCGCCGCTGTTCCCAAGGCGGGTAAAGGTTCTGCGGGGGTTGGCGAGGGACTTACGGACGGTTGGAACGTCGGGGAGGGCGAAGTAGTCGACGCGGCTTCATTGTGTGTAGCCCCGCCGGTCCGTGACGAATAAGCGCTCAACGAGATAACGGCCCCCAAGAGCGCGATGCCACCCATGGAAATAGCTGCGATCGTCATTCCACGAGTCGAACCACTGTTCCTGGAGGCCGTCGCCCAGGCAACGATCCCAAGGACAACTACCGTCAGGCCAAGAAGCAGGGAGAGGATGTTCAGGATCGGGATCCAGCACAGAACAATCGCCACAGCGGCCAGTACCAAAGCGGTGGTCGGCAGCGCCCCACCCCTGTTCTCCGGCGATGGAATCGCTTCCGGCGTATCGATCCAAAAAACGTGCCCGGGAGGGGCCGGGCCCCATGCTGGATCCGGTCGCCACCCTTCCGGCGGCCGCCAGCCTGGTGGAGGCGTTGGCCAATTCTTTGGCGGATTGTAGATTTTCAATGTCGCGCCCCGCATCTCATTGTTGAAGCATTTCTTCGGAGGATATCGCTTGCAACTTGGCGGAAGAAAGATGGCGGCCCGTGTCTTCGCGCGAACTATTTGAGAGATATCTACCGTTAGGTGTGTTCAAATGCAGGCGTCCGACTCGCTTCCAATCGATGGAAAACTGCCATAGCATCAGCACACGATTTGCGTACACTGATATCGCCGTCGGTTGGGGGGACGTGCAATTCATTTGCCAGTTCACCTGAAGCTTCGGAAAACCGTGGCATCACCATCGCATCGCACGAACGAAGGACTGACAAATGAGTGAACCATATTCCCTTCCAACCGCCCCTGTGGATCCCGGGTACAACCAGCCCCTAAAGGGCAACGGTTTCGGAACCACGGCCCTAGTCCTGGGCATAGTCGCAGTCGTCTTTTCGGTCATTCCAATCCTCGGCTTTGTGGCCTTCATTCTCGGCCCCTTGGCCCTGATCTTCGGAGTCATCGGGCTGACGCGCAAGTTCACCAAGAAGGGCACATCCATCACCGGTCTGATCCTGGGTGCGCTCTCGATCATCATCGCCATCATTGTGACTGCAATCGTCGCGGCGGCGGCAAACAGCGTCAGTGAATCACTGAACAAGGATCACAAGATCGAATACGTTGTGACGACCACTGGTCCAGCAAACGTGAATTACTGGAACGGCACCGGATCCTCCAACGAGGATATCTCGGCCAACTGGAAGAAGGACGTCACAGCCAAAGGCTTCGAGATTACCTCTTTGACCGTCTCAGGAGATTTCGGCAGCAACGCCAAGGTCACCTGCGAAATCTTGGTTGACGGAGTCAGCGTTTCAAAGAACAGCGGCTCCGGTACGGGTGCAATGGCCTCCTGCTCCGGGACAAGCAACGGCAAGTAGCAATAGCGCAGCGGGACGTCGGGGAAAATTTCCCCGACGTCCCTTTGCTTCCGCCCACTCCACCGGGTAAGGATTACCCGTCCTCGCTCTTACTTGATGTATTCCGACAGTGCAACTCCAAGTTTCCTCCAAGTCCAATCTGTGATTTGTAGAGAAACTTTGAGAAGCCGACGTTCTATTGCTTCAACCAAGTCCCGCACCGGTTAGTCTCGAAGTCCTGCCCCACGGACAACGTGACCGAGGGCCTTCCCCCACTCACAATGTCGTTCTCGATGATGTCTGAGCCATTGGACCCAGTTCGGTAGATACCCCAATAGCAGGTGCTGCCCACTTCGGCTGTTGTCCGATAGACACCGGGTTCAATATCAACGCCCACAGTCCAAGTCCCCTCGTAGATCGTGCGCTTTTCCTTCCGCTTCTCCGCGGCCGTGACGGCATCTTCGCGCCTCTTCACAGCTGCTTCTGCGCTTTGACTCTAGCTTCGGCCTCGACCACAGAGGCCTGCTGGCTAACAACCGCTTCTTCGCGCTGTTTCATGCCTGCGTCCAGCGTGGTGTATTTGGAGTCCAGGTCTTCGTACTTACTTTTCAGGCTGTCGAAGTTTCCCTGCAGGATCCTGTCTCGATCAACCAGACGGCTGCGTTCAGCTTCAGACGCCCGATACTGCTGGCTCGCCGTAGGGTCGGGCAGTTGCGTCCCTAGGAGAATCCCCGACACTAGGCCGACCAGCGCAACAGCAACGGCCAGTACCCAGGCCCCCTTCTTCCCAACCCGGGCCAGCATTGTCTTCTTGCGAGATATGCCTCCTACTGTCGGCGGTCGTAGCGGTTTGCGCGGAAGTACCTCCGCGTCTTCTTCACTCATCTTGATGCCCCCATCACTGTGCTTCGCGGAGTCTCACAGCGTCGTTAGCAAACCCCAGCAGACCGTGAGGCCCTGAAAATACAACCCGTCTGCCTCGCAGTTCAAGGCCCTGGATGTCAGTAATTTTTCATCCTGCACCTGCTCCTCGGCGTGGGCATGGTGGCGCTGTCCGTGATCCTCACCCGGGGCCGCAACAGCGTCCACTCCTAGCTTCCGAACTTCCCCACCGAAGCCCGGGGAAACACGGCAGGGCTCCCGGAATTTGACCAGTTCAGATTCCGGGAGCCCTGCCTTTGTGTTTTTGGGATCAGACCCTCGTACGCTGCGCCAGCGCCTCGTCCAGGAAGCCGAGGTGCGCCGGGGTCGGCTTGGTCACGTGCGCATCATATTCGGGGTGCTTGGCCACGAACTTCTTGATGAACGCGCACACCGGCACGATCAGCAGCCCCGCCGCGACGGTCTGATCCAGCGCCTCGGCTGCAAGCTTCCCGGCCAGGCCCTGGCCGCCGTATTCCTCGTTGATCACCGTGTGGTAGAAAATCCGCTGCGGGGCGGCGCTTATGTCAGGACCGACGACGGCGGAGGCACCCGCCGGGCTTCCGGCACCTTCGGCGGCGGCAGCTCCGCCGTCGTAATCCTTGTACGCAGCCTTGCCGATCACGCGGCCGGCCTCCCGCAGTTCGAAGCGTTCCCACTCGGTGTTGTGGCGGATCTCTAAAGTCATTCCCCGAATCTACGCGATGCAGAGGATCAGGCCGGATCCTTCCGGATGTCGATCATGCCGGCGATCTTCTCCTCGAGCGCGGCGACGGCGGATTCCGGCAGGACGATCAGTCCGTCCAGTTCCTTGCGGGCACGCCGGTACGCGGTCTGCCGTTCAGCTGGCGTGGCAGCGCTGTCCTCGGCGATCCGCAGGAGCTTCCGGGCGGTGGCCAGGCGCTGCCGCTCGGCGACCGTGAAGTTGCCGTCTTTGATGCGCTTGCCCTCACGCTCGGCGACGTCGAACGCCAACTCGAAGCCGTGCACGGCGGCTCGGTAATCGGCCAGGCGGGCCGCCGTCGTGATGTCCCCCGGGGCGGCCGGCCGCAAGGCGTCCGCCTCCTTCTTGGCGCGGAGGAAGGCGACGGTGAGAGGCTCACGCACGTCCGTCATCAGCGGAAAGTCGATGAGCTTGCCGACGTCCAGCTCGTAGTCCAGCCACTTGCGGTTCACAGCATCGTGGGCTGCGATCAGCGCTGCCACCTCGGACTGGCTGGCCTGCTCTGCCGCTGCGGTCTGGTTCCTCAGCCTGTACAGCTCCACCTTGCGGCGGTGCCGGCGTTCGCTCGCCCTGGACCACTGGCGCGCCCACCCGCCGGCCATGCCACCGATGGGGAAAACGAGCCACCAGTAATTTCCGAGAAAGTCGAAGAAGGGTTGCACATGCCCATACTCCCATCGGGAAGGTACACCTCCAAGGATGGCTTTGCGGTGCCGGCGGCGTGGCTGTCCGGGCCCTCCGTTACGATCCCCCTATGGAGCAGAACCTGCATTTCATCACCTTCGCCACCGAGGACCTGGACCGGGCCCGCGCGTTCTACAAGGACGGCCTCGGCTGGGACCCGCTGCTGGACGTTCCCGGCGAAATCATCTTCTTCCAGGTGGCGCCCGGGCTGGTGCTCGGCCTGTTCGATGCCGCGAAGTTCAACCAGGACCTGGGCAGGTCCGGGGCGCCCGACGGCGTCAACGGCGTGACCCTTTCGCACAACGTGGCCAGTGCGGCCGAGGTGTCGGACACGATCGACCGGCTCGAAGCCGCCGGGGCCACCGTGCTGAAGCCGGCGCAGGCCGGGGCGTTCGGCGGGATCTTCCACGGCCACGTCCAGGACCCCAACGGCATCATCTGGGAGATCGCGCACAACCCCGGCTGGAGCATCGGCTCGGACGGGAAGGTAGTGCTTTCATGAGCGGGCTATTAATGTCCGACCCCCGTGACAGGGTTTATTCATGGGAGGCGTCGCTCTTGAAGTAAGGGAGCTGCGGACGGATGGTCCGCAGCTACGGCACGGGCTGAGGGTGCTCCGCGCAGCAGACATCAAGCGCGCGGCCGCGCCGGAAGCTGCCGGGAAATCGGGATCCGTGGAGGAATTCGTGACCGGCGAATCCGGCGACGCGCTCCGAAAGGTCCTGGACGAACTCAGTGCCTTGCGCGCGGATGCGGCCGCCGAATCCCGGCTGTTCGGCTTCGATGAGGCGGCTGACTTCGCCGGTATGGTGGAGGAGCTCTCAAGAACGGTGGAATTCCTGCAGCTCGTCGCTGCCCAGTCCGTGGAGCGGACCCGTGAGGAAGCCCGGACGGGCGCGTTTGACGCGGCCGATGATGGCTACCGGAATGCTGCGGAGTTCCTTCGGTGCCGCTTGCGGATCGGTATCGGAGAGGCCCGGCGCCGGCTTGCCCTGGCATCGGCGTTGCTCCCGAGGACGGGGATCGCCGGGCAGGATGTTCCGGCGCGGAACGGGTCGGTGGGCGCGGCCGTCGCGTCGGCGCTACTGTCGTCGCGTTCAGCCACGGTGATCAATGTCGCCCTCGAACAGGTCCGCCACGTCGCCGATGAATCCGCTCTTCAGCACATGGAACAGGCCCTGACCGACGCCGCCAGGCAAAGCGATCCCGACTTCGTGGCCCGGGTTGCGCGGCGGTGGTGCGACGCAATCGACCAGGACGGGCCCGAACCCAGCGAAGAGGAACTGCGCCACCGCCAGGGTGCCTTCCTCCGCAGGCCGCGCCGCGGGCTGCAGCACCTTGAAATTTTCGCCACGCCTGAACAATTTGAAACACTCGCCACGGTGATGAACGCGGCCGCCAACCCGCGCCTCCAGTGCGCTCCAGGAAACCCGGACGTTCCGGAAGTTCACGACGCCGGGCCCAGCCTTCCGCTCGATCGCCGCTCGCGTGCGCAGAAGCTGTTGGACGGGTTGGTCGGCGCCTGCGGTATCGCCATGGCGTCGGGACAACTGCCGGCCAACGGCGGCCTCCGTCCGCAGGTGCTGGTCACCATCGATTACCGCGAGTTGCTGTCGAAGATCGGCGGACGTCCCGGTGCCGCTGCCGGCTTCAGCGGCAGGGGTGACGAGGGTGCCAGCCGTGGCATTCGTGACGTCGGAAGCAGTAGGAACACAGGGAGCTCAACGTTCCAAGGTCCGATTCCTCCGGAGCTTGTCCGCAAGATCGCCTGCGACGCGGACATCATTCCGGTCCTGCTCGGCGGCGAATCCCAGGTCATGGACATCGGACGGACCAGCCGGATTTTCCCGCCACACATCCGCAAGGCGATCACCGCGCGGGACCAAGGTTGCGCGTTCCCCGAATGCACCATGCCGGTACCTTGGTGCGAAGCCCACCATATCGACTACTGGTCGCGCGGGGGCACCACCGGAGTCGATAACGGGACGCTGCTCTGCAGCCATCACCATCACGTCATCCATAAGGAACGGTGGAAGATCAGGGTCGCTTCCGGAGTGCCGTGGTTCATCCCGCCGCTGCACCTGGATCCAGGCCAGACACCGCGGCGCAACCAGTTCTTCAGGCCGTCGAGGACGTAAGCGGGCAGCTGCGGCCCGACTCCCAAGCCTTGACGCCGAAACGCCGAACGTACCTGGCCGGCGTCTGCCCGCGCCGTGCAACGGCACCAGCGGCGGGCACACCAGCAAACTGCACCCGCGGCAGGCACACCAGCAAACTGCACCAGCGGCGGGCACACCAGCAAACTGCACCCGCGGCAGGCACACCAGCAAACTGCACCAGCGGCGGGCACACCAGCAAACTACAAAAAGCGTTGACATGTGACCAAAAGGTCACCTATTCTGGCGGCATGGACGCCGTCTTCAAGGCACTCTCCGACCCCACCCGCAGGGAACTGCTCGACGAGCTTTTCCGCGAGGACGGCCAGAGCCTGGGCGCCCTCGAATCACGGTTCAGCATGACCCGTTTCGGAATCATGAAGCACCTCAAGATCCTTGAGGAGGCCGGGCTGGTCATCACCAGGAAGCACGGGCGCGAAAAGCTGCACTTCCTCAACCCGGTTCCCATCCGTCTGGTCCACGACCGCTGGGTCAGCAAATACGCAGAACCATGGGCCGCTGCCCTCAGCGACCTCAAATCCAGATTGGAAAGTCCCATGGAAAAGATCTTCGAGATCTACATCAAGACGAGCCCCGAACTCCTTTGGGAGGCAATCACCACCAGCGACATCCGGCAGAACTACAGTTTCGGCAACACCTTCACCTCGGACTGGACGCCCGGCGGCCGCTTCGAGATGCACAACCCTAAGGCCGGCGGCGTGGTGCTGGGCGACGGCGAGAACCTGGAGGTCGATCCCCCGCGCCGGCTCGTCCAGACCATGCGCGCACTGTGGGGAGAGGACGTCAAGGCCGAGGGCACCTCAAAGGTCACGTGGGAGATCGAGCAGGTGGGCGATTCGTGCCACCTCACCGTCACCCACAGCGACCTCCGCGAAGGCGCCAACGACCAGCTCTACGGTGGCTGGCCGATGATCCTCTCCGGCCTGAAGACCTGGCTGGAGACCGGCGAAAAGCTCACGACGCCGGGCTCGCTGCTGTACGGCTGAACCGCACCCGTCCGCCGCCACGGGGCCCGCTGTCGCTGGATTTGATTTGTTATACAACCCCGATAAAGTGGCGATACCCCACCCAAGCGAGGCCCCGTGAGCGACACCGCCGTCCAGTTCCTGTCCCGACCCCTCACCGCCCAGCCGGGCCAGCCCCTGCGCGTGGCCGCGTACTCCCGCATCGCCGAGGCCATCCGCACCAAGCTGCTGTCTCCCGGCTCGCTGTTGCCCACCGAAACCGAGCTCGGCGTCATGATGGACGTCAGCCGCACGGTGATCCGCGAAGCCCTCATGCTGCTCGAGGAAGACGGCCTCACCCGGGCGCGCCGCGGCGTCGGACGCTTCGTGGCGGACACCCTCCCCCGCATCGGCATCGAAAAGATCCGCCCCTTCGACCAGCTCCTGGGCGGCTCCGAACTGGACGTCCAGGTCCGCCGCACCCTGGCCGACTTCCAGCCCGCCTCTGAATTCGTCGCGCCCGGCATCGGGGTCGAACCCAACGTGGACTGCTGGCTCTGGGAAAGCGTCCTCATCCGCAACGGCGAACCGATCGGGCACCTGCAGGAAAACGTGCCCGCGGACGCCGGTTGGGAGGCGGGCGCGAAGTCCGGGAAAACAGCCGACGACGGCGACTGGCTGGCCGCCGCAGCCGACCCCGCCGGGCGCACCAGCCTGGCCCCGAAGACCCTGCTTGAGCTCCTCGCCGAGCGTCCCGGAATGGCCCTGGGCCCGGGCGAGTGCCAGATCAGCCTCAGCACCGCGGGCCCCAGCCGCGCCAAGCTGCTGGACCTTCGCCCCTCGGACCCGGTGCTGGTCCTCACCCAGTACGTGCGCCGCGCCGGCAAGCCCTTCTACCTGGCCAAATGCCTGGTAGCCGCGAAGGCCGGACACCTCTCGGTGATGCAGTCCTCCTAAGGCCGATCCGTCATTAGGATGTCTTCCATGGGAGCGATCGAATACGTCACCATCGAAGCGGCCGACACCACCGCGGCCGCGGACTTCTACTCCGGCGCCTTCGGGCTGGACGGCAGGGTGCGGGTCCGTGCAACGGAGACGCCGGGCAGGGGCTTCCGCGGCTTCACCATGTCCCTTGTGGTGCCCCAACCGGCCGACGTCAACAGCCTCATCGCCAGCGCCTTCGATGCCGGCGCAACCGTGATCAAGCCGGCAAACAAGTCGTTGTGGGGATACGGCTCAGCGGTCCAGGCCCCGGAGGGCACCATCTGGACGGTTGCGTCCGCGTCGAAGAAGGACAATGGCCCGGCCACCGGCCAGATCGAGGCGATCGTGCTCCAGCTGGGCGTCGCCGACGTCGCCGCGAGCAAGCAGTTCTACGTCGACCACGGCCTCACCGCGACCAAGAGTTTCGGATCCCGGTACGTCGAATTCGACACCGGTGCCATCAAGCTCACCCTCAACAAGCGTGCTTCCCTCGCCAAGACCGCCGGCGTTTCACCGGACCCCACAGCTTCGCACCGGCTGGTGATCGGCAGCGACGCGGGTGGGTTTACCGATCCGGACGGCTTCATCTGGGAAGCAGCGGCGGACTAAGTTACCGGTCCCCGGGGCCAACACCGCCCAGTTTCTGCACGGCCAGGCTCAACCAGAGCACCAGCATGTCGTCCGGCTGGGACGGGTCGATGCCGAAGATTTCCTCCATCCGCCGCAGCCGGTACCGCAGGGTGTTCTGGTGCAGCGACAACGCGTGCGCGGTCTTGGCCGAGTCGCAGGAGAAGGCCAGGTACGTCCGCAGGGTCTTCGCATAGTCGGTGCCGGCGCGGGCGTCGTGCTCCAGCATCGCCGCCGCGGCCGGGGACATCAGCCGCGGCTTGCCGCGGAAGAGGGCCGCCACCTCCAGCAGGGTGAGCCGGCTGCGCATCTCCTCTGCGCTGGCGTACGCGGCACCGGGTGTGCCGCCGCCCGCGGGCCCGGCACCGGCTGACCCGGCACCCGCGGACCCGCCCACGGCAGACCCAACCGGAGCACCGCCGTCGGCCAGCATCAACAGCACCAGGTCGGCGTCGTCCTTTGACCGGCTGATCTCGTTCACCGCGGCAACCGGGGTCCCCAGCGACACCCTCAGTTCCAGCCGCAGCGACGCGGCGGCCCGATCGATCAACCGCCGCGCCAGGCTCCCGATCTGCGGCAGCGCGGCCGGCCCCGCCTCGGTGAACAGGGCGTAAATGGTGGTGCCGATCATCACGCACTGGGTCCCCTGCCGGTACGCCTCGCACTGCGTGCTCACCAGGTCCAGCACCCGCGCCAGCGCGATCTCCTCCGAGCCCGGCACCACCTCCGTTTCGAAGGCGACGACGGCGAACGGGCCCTTGCGTCCGAGCGCCAACTGTTCGGCCACGAGCTGCGAGTCGCTGTCGCTTTCCAGGAGCCGGCGCAGCAGCTCGGCGCGCTGCTGCCGGGCGAGGTCGTAGCTGCTGCGGGCGCGGAGCATGTGGAGCGCGGCGATGTCGGCGGCGCTCTCGAGGGCGCGCTTGGCCTCGGCATCGAAGGTGCCCTCTGCGTCCACCACCCAGATGGACCCGAGCGGCTGCGTCCCGGCGCGCACGGCAATGGCCAGGCGGTCCATGGCATCGCCCACGCCCTCGATATGCACGGCGCCCTGGGCGCGGAACACCGAGGCGTACTGCCCGGCGTTCTCCGGAAGGTAGGGCACCTGCCGGCCGAGGATGCCGCTGCGGCGGTCCTCGTCGATGGGCTGCCCGGGCAAGGTGGAGTACGCGAGGATCTGCTCCTGCAGGTTCTCGATGGTGGTGGCGCCACCCACCATCGCGGCGATCGCATTGGCGAGCGCGAACAGGTCGCCGACGCCGAGTGGCACCAGCGAGCTGGTGGCCTCGGCTAGGGTCCCGACGGCAGATTCGAGCAATCCGTCCAGCTGCCGCCACGAGATTTCGTCGGCCACCACGAGCAACGCGATGCCCGCGTCGTCCGCCGCATCGGCCAGCTCATCAAGGCCCTCCCGCGAGCCCGCCTTGATGACAAGCGCGGCGAATCCAGCCGTTGCCGCTTCCTGCATGACGGCGGCAGTCCGCTGATCGTCCGGGTGCAGTCCGATGCCCAGGAGGATGCCGCCCGGCAGGGATTCGAGTTCCGCGGTGGGGTCGTAGATGCCCGGGCTGAGCAGGGCCAATTCCGGCATCGGGCCCCGCAAGCTGATGCCCAGGCCGGAGCCTTCGAGCACCTTGAGGAGTTCCTGCAGCGGGATGTGGGATTGGCCGGGCCGGGGCACGGACGGGATCGAAGCCATGCCCAGAAAAGTAGCCGCCCTTGTGGCAAACAACAAGCTGGGACTGGAAGCTTGGTGCCGCACCCTAAAGCCACCGGCAGGGGCGCCTCGCCATAGTGGAGGAATGTCACTCCGCGTTGAAGAGCATCCAGTTGAAGAGCATCCAGTTGAAGCACACCCCGCAGCGCGCCAAGCCCGGCAGGCGGCCGCCGCGGCCGCCGAACGGGCCGGCGTCACGGTCGTCGAGGAGTCGGACCGCGAGAAGCTCCGGGACATTGAAGGCCTGCTCGTCAGCATCTGGGGCACGTCCCCGCACGGGGCGCCCGTCCCGTTCGACATCCTGCGCGCCATCTCGCACGCCGGCTGCAACATCTCCGCCGCCTACCTGCCGGACAGCACCCTCTGCGGGGCCGCCGTCGCGATCGTCACCCCCGGCGACGCGGCCACCTACTCGTTCATCGCGGGCGTGGCCCCGGGCATCGCAGACAAAGGCGTCGGCTTCGCCCTCAAACAGCACCAGCGCGCCTGGTCCCTGGACCGCGGCATCGAAACCATGACCTGGACCTTCGATCCGCTCGTCAGCCGCAACGCCCGCTTCAACCTGAGCAAGCTCGGCGCCCACGTCCGCCACTACGAACGGAACTTCTACGGCCTCATGGAGGACGAGATCAATGCCAACGACGAAAGCGACAGGCTCGTGGCCGTGTGGCCGCTCTCCTCGCAGGAAGGCATCGACTGCAGCGAAGGCCGGCCCCGCGACGTCGAGCTCCCGTCTGTGGCGAGCGCGGCGGTCCTGAAGGACGGGCCCGACGGCGAGCCCCAGCTTCTGCGTTCGAATGAAAGCGACACCGGTGGCACCCTCTGGTGCCGCGCGCCCCGCGACATCGTGGCCCTGCGTTCCGCCGACCCGGAACAGGCTGCCCTCTGGCGCAGCACCATGCGCGAATCCTTCGAGACCGCCTTCGCCGCCGGCTACCAGGCCGACGGCGTCACCCGCACCGGCTGGTACCGGCTCAGCCGCTAGCCCCAGCCACCCCAACCAAGGAGTCCCCCATGAACGCCTCCAAGAAGCTTTCCCTCCGCCATGTCCTCTGCGCCGCCGCCCTGCCGCTGCTGCTCGGGCTGAGCGCCTGCGGCGGTGCCGCCACCCCTGCCGAAACCGGCAAACCCGTCTCCGCCGCCGACGCCGATCCCGCCGCCGCAGCCGCCCTCCCGGCCCGTTTCAAGGATGCCGGCGTCATCAAGGTGGCCTCGGACATCCCGTACCCGCCGCTGGAAATGTTCGACGAAAACCAGAACCTCACCGGCCTGGACGTGGACCTCGCCGCGGCCCTGGGCGCCAAGCTCGGCGTGAAACTGGAACTGCAGAAGCAGGCCTTCGACAGCATCATCCCGTCCCTGCAGTCAGGCAAGAACGACATCATCATGTCCGGCATGAACGACACCCCGGAGCGCCAGAAGACCCTGGACTTCGTGGACTACCTACACGCCGGCTTCTCGATCCTGGTCCGCGAAGGCAACCCGGAAAACATCACCACGGCGTTGGACCTCTGCGGCAAGACCGTCGCCGTCCAGAAGGCCACCGTGCAGGGCGACATCCTGCGCAGCTACGAGCAGAAGTGCAAGGACAAGGGTTCCACGCCCATCAACATCACCGAACTCCCGCTCGAGACCGACGTGCAAACCGCGGTCCGCGCCGGAAAGGCGAGCGCCGACGTCGTCGATTCCGCCCCGGCAGCCTACGCGGCCAAGACCGCCGGCGACGGCAAGGTCTTCGACATCGTCCGCGACCCCGCCATCCCGGCCGGCTACAACCCCGTGTACACGGGCATCGGCGTGCTGAAGAAGGACGCCGGGCTGAGCAAGGCCCTGCTGCTGGCCATGCAGGCGATCGTCAAGGACGGCACGTACGAGGAGATCCTGAAGAAGTACGAGCTTTCCGACTACTCGGTGAAGACGGCCGAGATGAACCGCGGCAAGGACGTCAAGTGAGCAGCGCTGTCCCGACCACTAAGGCGGCCACGACGACGGCCGCCAGGCAGTCTGCGGCCGTCACCCCGGACACGGACGACGACGTCGTCGCGATCCCGTTGCGCCATCCCTGGCGCTGGGTGGTGGCCGCCGTGCTCGTGCTCGCCTTGGCGGGGCTGGTCGGCTCCCTGTGGACGAACCCGAACATCGAGCACTCCACGATCGCGACGTACCTGTTCAACCCGAAGATCATCAACGGCGTGGGCCTGAGCCTGCTGGTCACCGTGGTGGCGATGCTGGTCTCCACCGTGCTGGGCGTGCTGCTGGCCGTGATGCGGCTGTCGAAGAACCGGGTGATGAACGCCTTCGCCTGGCTGTACGTGTGGGTGTTCCGCGGGACGCCGCTGCTGATCCAGATCGTGTTCTGGGGCTACCTCGGCCTGCTCTACTCGCAAATCAGCCTCGGCATACCGTTTACGGACTTCACCATCTTCTCCGTGGACACCAACACCCTGGTGCCGGCCTTCGTGGCCGGCCTGCTCGCACTGACGCTGAACCAGGCCGCGTACTCGGCGGAGATCATCCGCAGCGGCATGCTCTCGGTGGACCCCGGCCAGCATGAGGCAGCAGCGTCACTGGGGATGTCGCCGTCGTACACGCTGTTCAAGGTGGTGCTGCCGCAGGCCATGCGCGTCATCATCCCGCCGATGGGCAACGAGACCATCTCCATGCTGAAGCAGACCTCGCTGCTGTCCGTGATCGCGGTGCTGGAGCTGTACACGGTGGCCACGCAGATCTCCTCGCAGAACCTGCGCCAAGTGGAACTGCTGCTGGTGGTCAGCGCCTGGTACCTCTTCCTCACTTCGGTGCTGTCCGTGCCGCAGTACTACCTGGAACGCCACTACGGCCGCGGCACCGCAGCCCAGGCACCCACCCTGCTCAGCCGCATCATTCAAAGGAGAAAGCGATGACGGAAACCCTGGTGCGGGCCAGCAACGTCCGCAAGAGCTACGGCCACGTGGAAGTCCTCAAGGGCGTCTCGCTCACGGTCAAACCGGGCGAGGTGATGTGCCTGCTGGGCCCCTCCGGCTCCGGGAAGTCCACGTTCCTGCGCTGCATCAACCACCTGGAACGGATCGACGGCGGACGGATCGAGGTGGGCGGAGTCCTGGTGGGCTACGCTCGGCGGCACGGCAAGATCTTCGAGATGAACCCGCGCGAAGTGTCCCGGCAGCGCCGCGGCATCGGCATGGTGTTCCAGCGCTTCAACTTGTTCCCGCACATGACCGCCCTGGAGAACATCATGGCGGCACCGGTGGGCGTGAAGAAAGTGGAGCGCAGCGCCGCCAAGGCCCGCGCCCACGAACTGCTGGATCGTGTGGGCCTGTCCCATGTGGCCGGCCACTACCCGGCCCAGCTCTCCGGCGGGCAGCAGCAGCGAGTGGCGATCGCCCGTGCCTTGGCCATGGACCCCGAGCTGCTGCTCTTCGACGAGCCCACCTCGGCCCTGGACCCCGAACTCGTGGGCGACGTGCTGGACGTGATGCGCCGGCTCGCCGCCGACGGCATGACCATGATCGTTGTCACCCACGAAATCGGCTTTGCCCGCAGCGTGGCGGACACCGTGGTGTTCATGGACGGCGGCGTGGTGGTCGAGGCCGGCTCCCCCGCCGAAGTACTCGACAACCCGCAGAACCCACGCACCGCTGCCTTCCTCAACTCCGTGATGTGAGAAACCGGCTACCTGAAAGGCCCCGAATGAAGATCACCAAAGCGACCATCACCCGCCTCGACGTCCCGCTCAAGGAACCGTTCGTGGTGGCCTACGACAGCTACGCGACCATGCCGAGCATCGTGCTTGCCCTGGAGACCGACGACGGCCTGGTCGGCTACGGCGAAAGCGTCCCGGACGCGCACGTCACCGGAGAGACTCCGGGCGGCGCAGTCGAGGCGCTGCGGACCGAGCTGCTGCCCGCCGTCGTCGGGCTCGATCCCTTCGACATCACGGCGATCCACCAGCGCATGGACGCCGCGATGAAGAACAACGGCTCCGCGAAAGCGGCCGTGGACATCGCGTGCTGGGACCTGGCGGGCAAGGCCGCCGGGCGGCCGGTCTACAGCCTGCTGGGCGGGCGGAAGCCGGAGAACCCGACCATCGCGCGGGTGATGAGCATCCTCGCCCCCGAAGTCCTTGCGGAGCAGGCGGTGCAGGCGCGGGAGGAAGGCTTCCGGCACCTGAAGATGAAGCTGGGCGGGAAGGACGGGCTCGACGTCGAACGCGTCCGGGCGGTGCGCGCTGCGGTCGGGCACGAGCTGGCGATCCGGGTGGACGTGAACCAGGGCTGGGGCGATCCGGCGACGGCGATCGCCATGATCCGGGAGTTGGAACCGTTCGGGATCGACTGGGTGGAGCAGCCCATCCGGGCCGAAGACGTGGACGGTTTCGAGCTGATCCGCGCCCAAGTGGGCGTGCGGCTCATGGCGGACGAAGCGGTGGTGACCCAGGCCGACCTGGCCCGTTTCGTGAAGGCGCGCAGCGTGGACATGGTGAACCTGAAGCTGCAGAAGAGCGGCGGCATCCGGGGCTGCCACCGGCTGGCCACCCAGGCCGAACTGGCGGGCTTCTCCGTGCAGGTGGGGTCGATGCTCGAGACGAGCATCGCGTCCGCAGCCGGCTACCACCTGGCCCTGGCGCACCCGGCCATCGTGTCCACCGAGCTGTCTGGACCGGTGAAGTTCTCCCGCGAGCCGGGCAACTTGGAGTTCCGGATCCCCGAGGTGCTGGTGTCGGACAAGCCGGGGCTCGGGGTGGACGTGGACTTGGATGTGCTGGACGACCTGGCCGTGGGGCGGTTCGACGTGGGGGCGTAGGACCACTCTTGCGTTTTTGGTATACCATAATGGCTTGAGGCTCCTCCTGCCTGCCGTGATTCAAGCACGCAGGCAGGAGGATCGCCCTATTCGTATGCCAAAATCGTCCTGCCACCCAGGACCGCGCACCTGGAGGAACGCATGAAAACCACTACCCTGACCGTCGACGAACGCTACCTCGAAGCCGCGGCAGCGGGCGAACTGGACGCCGTGAAGGCCGCACTGGCAGACGGTGCCGACAAGGACGCCGTCGACCGCGAAGAAGCAACGGCGATCCTCCGCGCCGCCCGTGGCGGCCACCTGGACGTGGTCCGCGCGCTCATCGCCGAGGGCGTGGACATCGACGCCCAGGACCAGACTTGCTTCAACCCCTTCATCCACGGCTGCATCACCAACCAGCTCGAACTCGTGAAGACCATGGCGGAGGCCGGCTGCGACCTCAAGCGCCTCACCCGCTTCGGCGGCAACGGCCTGACGCCCGCGGCCGAAAAGGGCCATGTGGAGGTGGTGCGGTACCTGCTGGAGAACACCCGCATCAACGTGAACCTGACCAACACCCTCGGCTGGACCGCGCTGATCGAGGCGATCATCCTCAACGACGGCGGCCCCGTGCCCCAGGAAATCGTCAGCCTGTTGCTGGAACACGGCGCCAAGCCCGGCATGACCGACGAGCGCGGCGTCACTCCCCTGGAGCTCGCCCGCCAGCACGGCCACCACGAGATCGCGGCCATCATCGAACGGCACATCGCCTGAATTTTTTCTTGTGGGTGTCGATCGGCGGTACGCCCGTTCGTCTTGAGAGTGAGCCCGATACGGGCCACGATCTGATGAAGGAGGAATCATGCGCTACACACTGCTGATGCACTACCAGGAAATGACTCCCGAGGAACTCGGCCCGGAGATGCTGGAACAGGGCGAGGCGGCCATGAACAGCTACGCCGCCACGCTCCAGCAGGCCGGGGTGCTGTTGGGCGCCGAGGTCCTGCAGCCCTCGCACGCCAGCACCACCATCACCACCCAGGACGGGAAGCTGAGGATCCAGGACGGGCCCTACGCCGACACCAAGGAACAGCTGGGCGGCTACTTCCTGATCGACGTCCCGGACCTCGACGCCGCCATCCAGTGGGCCGGGCAGGCGCCCGCCGCCATGTGGGGCAGCGTGGAAATCCGCCCCGGCGCCACGCACACTGTGGACGGTGCCTGGGTGCCGAACGCCTGACCCGTCCGGTGACCGGGACTCCAGCCGACGACGGCGGGGCGCGGGCGGCCGCGGAACTGGCCGCCCGCGCGTCGTACGGCCGCCTGCTCGCCATCCTCGCAAGCGGCACCGGGGACGTGCTGCTCGCGGAGGACGCCCTGGCCGACGCGTTCGAGCAGGCGCTGCTGCACTGGCCCGACGACGGCGTGCCGCAACGGCCCGATGCCTGGTTGCTGACCGTGGCCCGGAACCGCCAGCGCGACGAATGGAAGTCCGCCCGGCACCGGCTCGCCACTCCCCTGGATTCCCTCCCGGAGCCTGCCATGCCTGACTCTTCGCCTTCCGAATTCCCCGACCGGCGGCTGCCGCTCCTGCTGGTCTGCGCGCACCCTGCCATCGCGGAGGACATCCGCGCTCCCCTTATGCTGCAAACCGTCCTGGGCTTCGACGCCGCGCAGATCGCCGCGGCGTTCGCGGTCCCGCCGGCCACCATGGCCCAGCGCCTGGTCCGCGCGAAAAAGCGCATCCGCGATGCCCGGATCCCGTTCGAGCTGCCGGGCCCCGAGGTCCTGCCGGAGCGGCTGCCGCCCGTGCTGGAGGCGGTGTACGGGTGCCTGGCGATTCCGGCTGTATCTTTCAACGGCGGCGCCGGTGGCTCCGCGGCCGGACCCGACGACGGCGGCGCGGGTTCCCGTCCCTCGCTCGCCGAGGGCCTGTTCCTGGCCGAGCTCGTCGCGGGCAGCCTTGAGACGGAACCGGAGGCGTGGGGACTGGCGGCGTTGGCCGCCTTCCTGCTCTCCCGGCCTGCCGCCGGAAGCTATGTGCCGTTGGAGGACCAGGACACACGGAGCTGGAATGCCGTGCTGATCCGGCGCGGCGAGGAGTACCTCCGCCGGGCGTCGGCACTGGTTGACGCGTCCCGCGGTCCGGGCCGTTTCCAGCTGGAGGCGGCCATCCAGGCCGTGCATGCGGAGCGGTCCCGGAGCGGCCGGACGGACTGGACGGCCCTTGGCACCCTGTACTCGGCGCTGAACACAGTGGCGCCCACGCTGGGATCGCTCGTGGCCCAGGCCGTGGTGATCGGCCGCCTGGACGGTCCGCTGGCCGGGTTGCGGCGCCTGGACGCGATTGCTGCCGAGTATCCGGCGGGCTGCGGGCAGTTCCAGCCCTATTTCGCCGCCCGGGCCGATGCCCTTGATGCCACCGGCGACCCGGACGGCGCCGCGGAAGCCCTGCGCACAGCCATCGCACTGAGCACCGATCCGCGGATCCGGGACTACCTGGCGGCCAAATTGCGCGCCATGGAGTAGGGCTCCCCTACCGGTAGTTTTGGCCGCACGTGCTCTATCACAGCAGCATCCTTCAAGGAGGGTAGATTGTCGTGTCCACGCTAGATTCCGGCGCGTTCGTGAAGGAACAGGTCGCCGACTTGACAGTCCAGGGCCTCGCAGAGTGCTGTCAAGGTTGAGAACCTGATAGCCCGAGCCCGGTTGTTTTTCAGAACCGAGAGGTTCACCAAACTCACACCGACCCGGCGGCTCAGCTCAGTCAGGCTCATGCCTCGTTCGACCAACAGTTCGTCGAGCCGGCAGTGAATGGCGGAGTAGTCCTCGGCTGGCATCAGACAAGTCCCGCGGTATCCTCTTGAAGGCCCCGCCCGAACTGGAAGAATCCCGCGACAAGGACCAGCGCAATTCCGGCAAGGAGGGGCGCGACGTTGAAGTTGGACACGAAGAGAAGAGTTTCGCCGGTAGTTACCTGGCTCGCACCAACGAGCTCTGCGATCCGGCTTCGAGCAGCCGCATCGATCACCTGAGCAGCGCTTGCCGAAAAGGCAAGGACTACGCCGCTGGCCCCGACAATCCATACCGACGCGGGGGTGAACAGATTCTCCCTGCGGAGCCGGAAAGCCAGGAGAAAAAGCAGCGCCGCGACGGCGATGAAACCTACCTGGTGCAGAAGGCCCGCCCAGGCCAAAAGCACCGCTTCGCCCGATGGAACCGACGGAAGGATGGCTTCCATCTCGCTGAATCGTGCGACCGCGTCCATTCCCAGCCCCGTCGGAAGTTGAGGAGAAGAACGCAGCGGAAGGGTTAATGTCACCGGCCCGGTAAGCGTTCCAACGATCCCGATGACGGTCGCCACAGTTGTGACGACAGCCGCCGCGGCACTGGCAATCATGATCACAAGAGCCTCAACCCTGGAGACGATTTTCCTGTTTCCTGCCCGCAGACGCTCTTTGATCAACCCCATGTCCCCAACCCTTATCGATGATCGTCAATAACGAATATCGATACCTTAGTGAATCTTTGATCAATGCGCCAGACCGTGACGACGGGCCGACTCCCGCTTGGGCAGGGCTCAAAGATCAGTCGTGGGCAACTGGGCGCCCACATGGGCTAGGGGCGCGCAGACCTAGCACCGGGCAATGAGCCAAGGTACTTCCTCAGAGTTCGTTGACCGCAGGGTCGATGGGCTGGTCATGGAACAGTCCAGGGAAGAGCCAATGGTGGTCTTCGGCCTTGCGTCCGAAGCGAGTAATGGTGCCTTCGCTGACTGCTTCACGGCGTGACGTAGGGCTCCCCTGTTTACTGTCTGCCCACCCAGCTAGGCTGCCTTCATGAACCTCAAGCTTCCTGAGCTACCCCGCCCATCCGGGCGGGAGCTGATCCGGAATAGGAAGCTGTCATGGCACATTCACCCCACCGCCGCCATAAGGGCTGCGCACTCTGCAGGCCCCATCAGTGGAAGGGCCAGGGTAAGGCCCGCCGTTCTCCGTGGGCGGTAAACCGCCAGCTCGGTCGCAAACGCCGCTGGAACCGCCGCGTCGAAGGCGACGAATAGTAGAACGCGACAAGTAGAGAACACAACGAGCAAACCGCATCGCTGCGGGGCCCCGGACGAGGGGCCCCGCAGCGCTGTGTGAAAAATGCCCCCCAAGCCCTGTGGTAGCCTCGACCGCATGGAGATTGAGGTCGACAGAATCTAGCCGCCGGAGTTCCGGTGGCCATCGCCCGTCTTGAGCACCCGCAGCGTTAGCGCCGGGTTTTGATCCTCCAGCCTGATCACGCGTCATCTTTCGGCAGGCAAACCCTTCAGCTCATCGGGCATGCGCCCCTCCCATCGAATCCCCGCCGCGTCCTTCCTTGACGCCACCCGCGGGGAACCGGAACCTACCGCGCTCCTGATTCCAAAGCATTCACGCGAACCACGCCGCAATGCCGCCTGCCCACCGCCGGGCAGCGCGGGGACGCGGTGTTCCGGACGAAAGACCACACCATGAAATCAGCGATCTCCCTCCACAACCTCACGTTCCAATGGCCCGACGGAACCCCGGCACTGTCCGGGCTCAACGGCACCTTCAACCCCGGACGGACCGGCCTCATAGGTCGCAACGGCGCAGGCAAGTCCACTCTGCTGAAGCTCGTGGCCGGCCAGCTGGAACCAAGCGGCGGCCGGCTCAAACGCAGCGGCGAGGTGGGCTACCTCCCGCAGAACCTCACCCTCCACGGCAACACCACCGTCGCCGGACTGCTGGGCATCGAACACATCCTTGCCGCCATGACAGCCATCGAGTCCGGGGACGTCGGGCAGGACCACTTCGACATCATCGGCGACGACTGGGACATCGAATCCCGGGCGGACGAAGAACTGCAGCACATCGGCTTCTCCGCCGCCGACCTCCAGCGCCGCGTCGCCGAGGTCTCCGGCGGCGAGGCGATGCTGATCGCGGTGACGGGCCTGCGGATCCGGCGCACCCCGATCACGCTGCTGGATGAACCCACCAACAACCTGGACCGTGCCACCCGCCGCCAACTGACACGCATGGTGGACGAATGGCCGGGCACCCTGGTGGTGGTCAGCCACGACCTGGAGCTCCTGGAACGCATGGATAACACCACCGAGCTGCATGCGGGCTCACTGGAAACTTTCGGCGGCCCGTACAGCGCGTGGAAGGCCTACCGGGAACAGGAACAGGCCGCGGCCCTGCAGGCGGCACACTCCGCCCAACAGGCGCTCAAGGTGGAGAAGCGGCAGCGTGTCGAGGCCGAAACGAAGCTGGCTCGCCGGGAACGGACCGCGAAAAAGACCCAGAAGGACGGCGGTATTCCGAAGATCCTGGCTGGAAACCGGGCCAGCAACGCCCAGGTCTCCGCAGGGAACCTGCGCGGCACCCTGGACGGCAAGATCGCCGCGGCTCAGGCCGCCGTCGACGCCGCGGACGCAAAGGTCCGGGACGAACAGCACATCAAGCTTGAGCTGCCGGATCCGCAGGTGCCGCGCGGGAAGCGGATCGCGGAAATCCACGACGGCGGCCGCACCTTCGTCATCCAGGGCCCCGAGCGCGTGGCTTTAGTGGGCCCTAACGGCTCCGGAAAATCGACGCTGCTGACCCGCCTGCTCACGGGCAGCGCGGCACCTGCCGGACAGCCCGGCGGGGTGCTGCTGACCGAGCGGATCGGATACCTTCCGCAGCGGCTGGACGGGCTCGACGACGGTGCGAGCGCGCTGGAGAACGTGCAGTCGGTGGCGCCGTCGACGCCATCGGGAACCATCCGCAACCGGCTGGCCCGCCTGCTGCTGCGCGGCTCAGCGGCGGACCGGCCGGTGGGAACGCTTTCCGGCGGCGAACGCTTCCGGGTGAGCCTGGCGAAGCTCCTCTTGGCCGAGCCGCCCGCGCAGCTTTTGGTCCTGGACGAACCCACCAACAATCTGGACATCTCCAGCATCGAACAGCTGGCCGAAGCCCTGGATGCTTACCGTGGCGCCGTACTGATCGTCAGCCACGACGTCGTGTTCCTGGAACGCCTCGGAATCGACACCGTGCTGGAGCTCGGCGCGGACGGCCGGCTCCAGCAGCGGCGAAGCCTGGAGGAGGTTGCCTAGCTCAGAACGATGTCCCGGGTGGCGTGGTTGTACGTGAAGGTGACCTTGCCGCCGTCGTGGTGCAGTTCGTGGTTGGCGCCGTCGCGGACGCCGAACGCGCCGTAGTTCTCATCCCACGCGCGGTTCAGCGCGATCTTGTAGGTGTAGAAACCGGCGGGCAGCTCAGCCGTGAGGGTCCAGAGCTTCTTGCGGGCGTTGTACTTCATCTGGACTTCGTCGTACTGGGGAGCCCAGTTTTCCGCCGCACCGAGGACGGTGCTGAAGTCACCCGCGACGGCGACGGCGGAAGGCTGCTCAAGCTTCGGCTCCTTAGCGGCGGGCGCCTTCTTAGCGGCGGGTGCCTTCTTCGCGGCGGCGGCCTTCTTGGCGGCCGGCTTCTTGGGCGCCTCCGGCAGCGGAGTTCCTTCCGGAATCGGCGCTCCCGAGGCGAGGGCTGCGGCGAATTCCTCCGGCTTGGCGAAGGCAACAGTGGCACGCAGGCCGTCGTCGGTGATGGTCCAGCCGGAGCGGCCCTTGACCAGCCAGCTCGCCTTGACCAGCTTGGCCGTGGCAGAGGTCAGTGCCTTGTGGCCGCGCGGGATGCCGCCGCTGAGGAGCTCGGCTTCGTGGTCGTTGAAGGGCACGCGAGAGGCCGCTTCGGCCAGGACTTCGCCGGCATTCAGAGTGGTTTCGGACCAGGTTCCCTCGGCCAGTACGTCGAGGACGGTCTTGAGACGGGCAATGCTGTTATCGGCGGCAGTCTTGGCCATGTGGCTCCTTCAGCGGCGGGTATTTGCTTGCAGTCTGCCAAGCTTCTGTAAATTCCGGGTACCGTAACCGGTTAACTCCGTGTGTCGTGACCCACTGTTACGCGTTCGGGTGCCCAAATGAGTGCGGAGTCTCGGGTATTAGTTCGGAACCGAACCGGCAGCCGCTTCCCACGCGCGCACTTCGCCCAACAGTTCAGCCTTGCGCGCCTCGGACGCGAACGACGAACGGATCGAGTTTGCCGCGAGCGTCGACTGCTCCGCTGCCGTGAGGCCGTGGACCTCTGCGAGTTGGACGAAGTTGTCGTCCACGTAGCCCCCGAAATACGCGGGATCATCCGAATTCACGCTGATGTTAAGGCCCGCGGACAGCATCGCCGGCAACGGATGGTTGGCCAGGGTGTCCACTGCGCGCAGCCGCACGTTGGACAGCGGACAAACCGTCAGTGGGATCTGTTCCTCCACAAGGCGCTGCACCAGCGCCGGATCTTCCATGCAGCGGATGCCGTGGTCGATCCGTTCAACGCCCAACAGGTCCAGAGAGTCGGTGATGTACGACGCCGGTCCCTCCTCACCAGCGTGGGCGATCCGGCGCAGCCCTGCTTCCGCCGCCCGCTGATACAGGCGGACGAATTTCGACGGCGGGTTGCCCACTTCGGCGGAATCCAGTCCGATGCCTGCGATCGGGGCGTTCATGGCCAGGAGCTGCTCAAGGACGTCCAGCGCGTCCTCTTCGGACAGATCGCGCAGGAAAGCGGCAATCAGGAGGGTCGAGACGCCGAACTCTTCCTCCGACGTCGCGAGCGCCGACGCGACGCCGTTGACGCAGGTCGCGAGCGGAACACCGCGGGAAACGTGGGCCTGCGGGTCCATCATGACCTCGACATGCCGCACGCCGCCCGCCGCTGCCCGGGCCAGGTACGCACGGGTCATGTCGGCGAAGTCCTGCTCGGTGCGCAGCACGGCCATGTTGGCGTAATAAAGGTCGAGGAATGACTGCAGGTCGGTGAATTCGTAGCGCGAACGAAGCTCGTCCAAGTCCGAATACGGAAGCTCGATGCCGTTCCGCTCCGCGAGGTCGAAAATCAGCTCCGGCTGGAGCGTCCCCTCGATGTGCAGGTGCAGTTCGGCCACCGGAAGTACTGTGTTCGCGCCATGAGTTTCCACCCGCTAAGACTACCGGCCAGGTGTCGGGCCGAGCTTGCGAGGGCTGGGAGCAGGCTGGTCGCTAGTCCCCACCGGCTCCCAACCTTCGCTTCGCTCAGTTCGAGGCCCTCGCCGGCGTGGGCCCATGCGAGGGTCCCGGGCCGGCCTTGCCGGGACCAGCCCCGGGGCTTATTTTGTCGTACCCCTCTGGCAGAGTCGGGTTATGGAGGCAGTCGCGCAATTGGAACAGTGGAGGGGCCGGGTGCCGGTCCCTCCGGATCCTTGCGCTGCGCTGGAGCCGCTCCTGGGCGGCGTGCGTTCCTTTGCGGATGACGCGGCCGACGGCGTCCATCGCCTCGATCTGGACGAGTCAGCCTTGTTCGCCGCGCAGGTCGAGGAACTCTCCCGGACCGTCGAATACCTGCAGATCGTGGCGGCAGGACAACTGGACCGGCTAAGAACCCAGACGAGCAAGCCGGCCGCGGGACACCCGGAATGGACAACTGGCTGGCGCGACACCCCAGCCCTGCACGACGGCGGCACCACCGCCGCTGCTCACACGGCGAGCCGGGAGGCAGGCCGGGCCGCGTTCGCCGGGGAGTTCCGCAACAGCACCGAGTACCTGCGGGTGCTGCTGCGCATCGGCGCCGGCGAAGCCCGGCGACGCCTCGCCCTCGCCGCCCAGATCCTGCCCCGGCACGGAATTGCCGGCCAGGAACTGCGCCCCCAACACGAGCACCTCGCCGCCGCGGTCGCCGCCGGGACCGTGAGTTCCCGCGCCGCCACGGTCATCACGCTGACCCTGGAAAAGACCCGGCACACCACCACTCAGGAGATCCAGGCCGCCCTCGAACAGGACCTCACCGCAACCGCGACCCGGCACGACCCCGATTTCCTCACCCGCATCGCCCGCCGCTGGACCGAGGCCCTGGACCCCGACGGCCACGAACCCACTCAGGAAGAACTCCGCCACACTCAGGGCGCCTTCCTCCGCAAACCCAAACACGGCCTGAACCACCTCGAAATCTTCGCCACCCAGGACCAGTACGAGCACCTGCTCACGGTCATGAACCCCGCGACCAATCCCCGCAGCACACCCGCTTCCTGCACAGGAGCCTGCACAGCGGACACGGACCTCGATCACGACAAGCTCGACCGCCGATCCCGACCGCAGAAACTCCTCGACGGACTCATCAGCGCCTGCAAAGCCGCCCTCACCACCGGCAAACTCCCCACCGCCGGCGGCCACCGGCCCCAGATCATGGCCACCATCAACTACCGCCACCTCCTGAACGACATCCACGAAGACCGCCGCAGCCAGACCCCCGCCAGCCAAACCACCGGCACCTACACCTTCACCGGCCCCATCCCGGCAGCGACCCTGCGCCAACTCGCCTGCGACGCCGACATCATCCCCATCGTGCTCGGCGGCGAGGGACAAGTTCTGGACATCGGACGCGCCGGCAGGCTCTTCCCACCCCACCTCCGCAAAGCCATCACCGCCCGCGACCAAGGATGCGCCTTCCCCGGCTGCACCATCCCCGCTCCCTGGTGCGAAACCCACCACATCAGATACTGGTCACACGGCGGACCCACCAGCACCGACAACGGCACCCTCCTCTGCAGCCACCACCACCATGTGATCCACAAAGAACTCTGGACCATTCAAGTGCGGACCGGTGTGCCCTGGTTCATCCCGCCACGCCACGTCGACCCCCAGCAACAACCAGTCCGGAACCACTACTTCCGTTGCTGAGGGACGCACCGGATGGGAACGGGCAAGGCAGGCCCAGTTCCCCTCCCAGGACGGCGGCTGCGCCCGAGTTGGTTCCAAGCCGCCCCCACCCTCAAACTAAAGGGATGCAGACCTACCTCCCGTTCCCTGATTTCAAGCAATGCGCCGCCGCCCTGGATACCGACCGGCTGGGCAAGCAGCGCGCCGAGGTCCTGCAGATCCTGCGCACCCTGGTCATTCCCGAGTTCGGCCGCCTGAGCCACCCCGCCATCCGGATGTGGATGGGCCACGTCCCCGCCCTCACCCTGTACGGCCTGGCCATGGTCGACGAATGGGAGTCCCGCGGCAACCCGGACAAGCTCCGCGCCGACATCACCGAGTTCGCCCCGCAGGCAGCCCACCCGGACTATGCCGCCAAGATTCCGATGCCGCACTGGCTCGGCGAACCCGACCTCCACCTGAGCCACCGCTCCAAGCTGATCCAGAGGGACGCCAAGTTCTACGGCGAAGCTTTCGCCGGAACGCCGGCCGGACTCGAATACGTCTGGCCCGAACCCGCCATGGACCTGATCCCGGAAGACCCCGAAGAGGACTTTCTCTGGGTGGTCCGCTCCTCCCACGCTGGAACTGCCCCGGAAATGATCCGCACGGTGGGCCTGCCCGCCGTCGGCAAGCCCGCAGCGCAAAGCGAAGCGGCCGACGTCGAGACCCCTGAAGGGGCAACACCCGCCCGCAAGGAACCGAAGCGCCTCGTGAAGAAGCCCACCGCACGGCGCAAGCGCCAGGAGGAAATCTTCCGGACCCTGCCGGGCAAGACCCCGGTGCTCGTCCCGCTCGAGGACGGCCGCACCCTCGCGCTCGGCAAGGTGGTGGGCCGGCCGATCACGCTCGACGACGGACGTTTCGGCCGCAACTTCGAGCTCACGCAGGTCCTGGACCGCTCGGACCTGTCCAACCCGGCGCTACTCCAGGACCCCCGGGTCTTCTTCCCGGTCCCGGACCCGGCACTCTAAGACGGGCCTGACAAGAACGAAACCCGCTACCGGCCGGCCGCGTATCCCTGCGCGCCGCGCGGGTTCGCGGCCGCCTGCAGCACACCGCTCGCCGGATCGCGCACGACGGCGCTCAACCGTCCCAGCGTCCAGTCGCCCGCGCGGGTGATCCGGTGTCCGCGGCGCTCGAGTCCTGCGATCACCTCATCGCCCAGCCGGTCCTCGACGACGGCGCCACCCGGTTCCCAGGTGCGCGGCCAGAACGAGCCGGGCATGGACGTCGTGTGGAACGCGGGTGCGTCGATGGCCTCTTGCGGCGTGTAGCCGCCAACGATGGTCCGCAGCAGGTAGAGCAGCTGCCACTGGTCTTGCCGGTCGCCGCCGGGTGAGCCAAGCGCGGCGACGGCGGCTCCGTCGCGCAGCACCAGGGTCGGCGTAAGCGTAGTGCGCGGCCGTTTGCCGGGCGTCAACGTCGACGGGGTGCCCGGCTCCAGCCAGGTCATCTGCAAGCGCGTGCCAAGGCAGAAACCCAGCTCCGGAATGGCCGGCGAGGACTGCAGCCAACCGCCCGACGGCGTCGCCGACACCATGTTGCCCCAGCGGTCCACGACGTCGAGGTGGCAGGTATCGCCGCGCGTCTCCCCCGAACGGGACACGGTGGGTTCCCCTGTCCCGGCCTCGGCACCGTAGCCAGGCAGCACACCATCAGTCCGCAACGCGGGAATGTAAGGCTCCCGGCCCGGGATGTGGCCCGGCCGGAACTCGTGCGACGCGGTATCGGCGATCAGCGCCCGCCGCGATGCCGCATAAGCCGACGAGACGAGCTCGTCGAGGGGCACGTCGCCGTCGCCGTAATAGGCCTCCCGGTCAGCGAGCGCGAGCTTCATCGCCTCCAAAATCGTGTGGGCGCCGAGTTCGGTGGACGGGTCCAGGTGCGCGTCGTCGAATCCGTCCAGGATCGCCAAGGCCTGCAGCAGCGCCGGCCCTTGGCCCCACGGACCGGTCTTCGCGATCGTGTGGCCCCGGAATTCCAAGGTGGCCGGTGCTTCGTAGCTTGCGCTGAACCCGGCGAGGTCGGCCAGCGACAGGACACCGCGGTGGTCCGTGCCGGTGGAGTGGCGGTGCGGCTGATGCACGGACTCCGCCATGGCACGCGCGACAAAGCCTTCGCGCCATTCCCGGCGGGCGGCGTCAATCCTTGCTTCGCGTGTATGGGCGACAGACCCGCCGGCCGCGTCGCCGAGCCCGGCACCTGCCTGGACCAGCCGCTGCAGAGTCCGGGCATATGCCGGGTTCCGGATCAGTTCGCCCTCTGCGGGGATCCGGCCTTCCGGCATCCACAGCTCGGCAGACGCGGGCCAGCGCTCCCGGAAGAGCCCGGCCACGGAGGCGATTGTCGTACCGACCCTGGCCAGCATCGGGTGCCCGTCGCGCGCATAGTGGATCGCGAAGTCCAACACCTCGGCCAGTTCCCAACTGCCGTGGTCCCGCAGCAGCAACAACCAGGCATCGACGGCGCCCGGAACTGCCGCGGCGAGGGCGCCGGAACCGGGGACCAGGCTGAGCCCTTCGGCCCGGAAGTGCTCCACTGTGGCCCCTTGCGGTGCCGGCCCCTGCCCCATGAGGACCGCTGGATTTCCGGGCTCGACGGCGGTGCTGAAGATCGCGGTCAGGTCCCCGCCGGGACCGTTCAGATGCGGTTCCACCGCATGCAGCACGAAGGCGGCCGCGGTTGCCGCATCGAAGGCGTTGCCGCCGCGTTCCAGCACTGCCTGCGCCGAGGCCGTGGCCAGCCAGTGCGTGGAGGCGGCCATGCCGAAAGTGCCTTGCAGGGTGGGCCGGGTGGTGAAAGCGTCGGGCCTGGTGAAGCTCATGGCCAACACTGTAGGCGCGTTCGGCGCCATGGCGGGAACCCGCGCTGTTCGACGCGGGGAGGGCCCGTCCATGGTGCCGCCAGGGAACTCGACGGGCCCCCGTGGGGCACGGACGCAATCCGTGCCCCACACCTTTTCCTATGAGACGGTGGAGTTCCGGGCGGTCGGCACAGCAGGAGGACCATGGACTTCCAACGCATCATTGAGACGGTGGGTGCGTACATGGATACGGCCGGCGTGGCCGTGATGGTGGTGGGAGCGCTGCTGTCCATCCCGCTGGCAATGCGCGGTTACCGGCCCAAGCGCGCCACGGGCGAGGTATCGGTCTACCGCGCCTACCGGCAGTTACTTGGGCGCTCCATCCTGCTGGGCCTCGAGCTCCTGGTCGCCGCCGACATCATCCGCACCGTAGCCGTGACACCTACTTACGACAGCGTTGGGGTGTTGGCCATTATCGTGGCTATCAGGACATTCCTGAGCTTCTCCTTGGAACTGGAAATCACCGGCCGATGGCCGTGGCAAAAGGAACCAGCCACGGCGGGGAAGCCATGACGGGCCAATGGATTCCGGCTACTTGGTGAGACCCGCCCGCCGCAGGGCCTCGGTCAGCGCGGTATCGGCAGCCGGGGCTGGCCGACCCTGCTGGTTGCGGCCCTGCTGCTGCCCACGTCGGTCCTGCTGCTGGCGGTCCCGGTCCCCGCGTTCGTGGGAACCACGGCCGCCCTGCCCTCGGCGGTCTTGTCCCCCACCCGGACGACCAGTCCCGCCAGCGCCCGGTTCGTCGTCGAGGCGCAGGGTCAACGAAATCCGCTTCCGCTCGGGGTCGGCCTCGAGGACCTTCACCCGCACCACCTGGCCGGACTTGACCACCTCGCGCGGGTCGGAGACGAACTTGGTGGACATCGCCGAGACATGCACGAGCCCGTCCTGGTGCACCCCGACATCCACGAATGCCCCGAACGCGGCCACGTTGGTGACCGTGCCTTCGAGGATCATCCCGGGCAACAGGTCCGAGATCTTCTCGACGCCTTCGGAGAAGCTCGCGGCCACGAAGGCCGGCCGCGGATCACGGCCGGGCTTTTCGAGTTCGGCCATGATGTCCCGCACGGTCGGCACCCCGAAAGCGCCGTCCACAAAGGCCTGCGGGTCCAGGGCGGACACCGGCGAGGCCGAAGCAGAGGCGGCGGCAAGGATCTTCCGGGCCACGGAGTACGCCTCGGGGTGCACACTGGACGCGTCCAGCGGCTCGGCTCCCCCGCTGATCCGCAGGAAGCCGGCACACTGTTCGAACGCCTTGGCGCCCAGCCGCGGTACCTTCTTCAGCTCGGCGCGCTTGCCGAACGGCCCGTTCTCGTTCCGGTAGGCCACGATGTTTTCGCTCAGCAGCGGACCGACGCCGGCCACCCGGCTCAGCAGTGCGGGCGAGGCCGTGTTCAGGTCCACGCCCACGGCGTTCACGCAGTCCTCCACGACGGCGTCCAGGGAGCGGTCCAGCTTCGCGGCGGTGACGTCGTGCTGGTACTGCCCGACTCCGATCGACTTCGGCTCGATCTTCACCAGCTCCGCCAGCGGATCCTGCAGGCGGCGCGCGATCGAGACGGCCCCGCGCAAGGAGACGTCCATGCCGGGCAGTTCGGCAGCGGCCAGCGCGGAAGCTGAATACACCGACGCCCCGGCCTCGGACACCACGAGCTTCTGCAGCGCCGGACCGCCCGAGGCCTTGAGGGTCTTAATGAGCTCACCGGCCAGTTTGTCCGTTTCCCGGGAGGCGGTGCCGTTGCCGATCGCCACCAGTTCGACGCCGTGCTGCGCCACCAGCCGCGAAAGTGTCGCCAAGGCTTCGTCCCACTTCTTCGCCGGGGCGTGCGGGTAGACGGTGTCGGTCGCTACGACCTTGCCGGTGCCGTCGACGACGGCCACCTTCACCCCGGTGCGCAGCCCCGGGTCCAGGCCGAGGGTGGCACGGTTGCCGGCGGGGGCGGCCAGCAGGACGTCGCGGAGGTTGGCGGCGAAGACGCGCACGGCCTCGTCCTCGGCCTGGGCAAAGAGGCGCCCGCGCAGGTCGTTCGCGAGCCGGTCCAGGATCCTCGAACGCCAGGCGATCTGGGCGGTCTGCATCAGCCAGCCATCGGCGGCCCGGCCACGCTCGGCGACCCCGAGGCAGGCGGCCACGGCGTTCTCGTAGCGGGTGCGGGCGGCGGCCAGGGCGTCGTCGTCGGCCGGTTCCGCTTCGGCGAGCTGCAGCTCCAGGACGTCTTCCTTCTCGCCGCGCAGCAGGGCGAGTACCCGGTGGCCCGGCATCTTGGCCGGGAGCTGGGAGAACTCAAAGTAGTCCTTGAAGTTCTGGCCCTGGGCTTCCATGCCCTTCTTCACGCGGGACACCATGCTGCCTTGGGTCCACAGCCGTTCGCGGAGGGTCTCGGCGAGGTCGGCGTCCTGGGAGACGCGTTCCACCAGGATGGACCGGGCGCCGGCGAGCGCGGCGGTGGCGTCATCGACGGCGTGTTCGGCGTTGAGGTACTTCGCGGCTTCGGCCTCGGGGTTGAGCGTGGGATCGGCCAGCAGCGCGTCGGCGAGGGGCTCCAGGCCAGCCTCGCGGGCGATCTGCGCCTTGGTGCGGCGCTTGGATTTGTAAGGCAGGTAGATGTCTTCGAGCCGGGCCTTCGTGTCCGCGGCGACGACGGCGGCCTCCAGTTCCGGGGTCAGCTTGCCCTGGGCGGCGATCGCCTCGAGGACGGTGCGCTTGCGCTCCTCCAGTTCCCGCAGGTACCGCAACCGCTCCTCCAGCTGGCGCAGCTGGGTGTCGTCCAGGGTGCCCGTGATCTCCTTGCGGTAGCGGGCGATGAACGGCACGGTGGAGCCGGCGTCGAGCAGTTCGACGGCGGCCTTGACCTGCCAGGCTTTCACGCCGAGTTCCCCGGCGATCAGGGCGTGGATGGCGGCCTCGGGCGATGCGGCGTTTGCGGTACCGGAAGGAATTTGAGTCACCAAGACAGTTTGCCCTACCGAATCGGGTTGCCGCGTGCTGTAGTTGGAAGGCACCGCGAGGAAGGGGCGCACCATGCAGGAATTGCTCGTAATCCTCCAGGACGGGTTCGACGGCGACGACGTCACCATCACCGTCAACGGCAAGGAAGCCCACCACGAGCCCGGCGCGTCCACGAAGATGCTGCTGGGGATGGCTGCCGAGGTTTCCGTGGAACTGCCGGCCAAGGGGGCGACGGTCGGCGTCGAGATCCCCTCCCGGGAGATGTCCGCAGCGATCACGCTCCACGGCCGGCCGAAGAGCCTGCTGGCGTCGGTCGAAGACGGTGAGCTGGTGCTGCGGGAAGGCACCGGGCGCGAGGCGTTCCTCTAGCCGGCTTCCCTGAGACGGGCAGCAGACAATGAGAGGCACCGCGGCGCGTCCGCCGCGATGCCCGGTCTGTTGCCTCGTCAGCCCGGTGTTTCAGGCCGGTTTCAGCTTCAGGCTAGTTTCAGCCCATCGGCGCCATCGGTTCCCTGGCGGAAATGTGCTCCACCAATTCGCCGACGCGCTGCTCGGAGTAGTTCCTGGCTATGTCGCCCTGGCTGATGATGCCCACCAACTTGTGGTCGGTGATGACGGGAAGGCGCCGCACCTGGTGCTTTTCCATCAGGTCGATCGCGGCATCGACGCTGGCATCAGCGTCAATCCAGATGGGCTTTCCTTGGGCAAGGTCGGATGCCTTCTTCTCGCTGGCAACCCAGCCTTCGGCGACGCACTTGACCACGATGTCGCGGTCGGTGATGAATCCTTTGAGTTTCCCATCACCGCCACAGATCGGCAGGGAACCAACGTCCAGATCGCGCATCATCACGGCCGCTTCCAGGAGCGACTGGTCTTCCTTCACGCATTGGGCATCGGTGGTCATGAATTCGCGTACAACACTCATGAGTCCTCCTTGATCGATTGGCATCGACGCGGACCCCCCTCGGCACCGGCGCCGATGATGCCAGATTACGCCTGGACAGGGCCGCACGTATCGTGGTCTAGCCCACCATTTCAATAATCCATTCGTTGGAGTATTGTTCCCCTTGGTTACTTACGGATTCGGGGCGCGGGCCAACTTCTGACTGTTTCTGGGGACACCGACCGACTCGCACCGCCTCGCTCTGGACCGTCTTTCCGCCGGCCCCTCCATGGCCCCGCCCTCCGGGCTACCCGTTGCCCGCCGCGCCGCCCGTGCCGTCCCGGCGAACGATCATGTTCCATGCCTTGAGCGAGAAAAGACCCCCCGATGAACACCCCCAACATGCCTGATCCGTCGTACACTCCCAATCCTGACAACCCGCTTCCAGTACCGCTGCCGCCGTCGCCCCTTCCGGGTCCGATCCCACTTCCGGGACCTGTGCCGCTGCCCGGCCCCATCCCCTTCCCGCAGCCGGGACCCGTTCCGCTCCCGCCGGACCACGACTGGTGGCACTGCTGGCGCAACACGGCCATCAGCGGTCGCTACGAAGGAAACCAGGCCGGGGCCGCGCTGATCGGCCGGTCCCTGGACCTCCGACTGGACATCGACCGGCGGACCAACGTCGAATCCCCGGTCCTGAACAAGGTCAGCGGCGACATCTACACCAAGCGATTCGTCCGGATCGGCGGCCGTTTCCAGCTGGTCACCACCTATCTGGAGTCCTGGATCGTGGACAATCCCGTGGTCACGTGGACCCGGTGCCGGGTACGGATCAGTGGCACCGTCCGGTACTGGCAGGGCGTGCACCCGCCCACCACCGTGGACATTTCCGTGGGCTGGTTCTTCGGCGCCATCCAGCCAGCCAACGTTGTCTTCACGGTCGGCGGCGCCGCGGAGGCCGCGTACACCTGCGCGTACAAGTCTGACTGCTTCCGCGACGTGAACCTCGAAGTCGACTTCTGCAGCTCGGTGGACATCGCTCCACAGGAGCCGTCCTACAACACCCACAGCCACAACAACCGGCCCGCGGACCTCGCCGAACGCACCTTGGACATCGCCACCAGCTACAAGGACGCCGGCGTGGCAGTCACCATCGACCCGGCCCACACCGTGATTGACGACAGCGCTCCGGCCTTCGTGTCCTGGAACGTCGGCGAACTCCACGACGCCATGGAGACCTCCTTCAGCCGCTTCAACTCCGGCTGGCCGGCCTGGAACCTCTGGGGGATGCAGGCCGGATTGTTCGACACCGCCGGCGTGGGCGGCATCATGTTCGACGCCGCGGCGGGCTTCGGCGGAGCAGGCCGCGGACCCGACCGGCAAGGCTTCGCCGTGTTCCGCAACCATTCCTGGTTCACCAACCTGGTGGCGGGAACCCCGGCCAACCAAGACCAGGCGTGGGCGCAGCGCCACTACCTCTACACCTGGGTGCACGAGGCCGGGCATGCCTTCAACTTCCTGCATTCGTGGGACAAGGCCCGTCCGGATTCGCTGTCCTGGATGAACTACGACTGGCGCTACGACCAGCGCAATGGGGCGGACCAGTTCTGGGCAAACTTCCGCTTCCGTTTCGACGACGACGAGCTCCTGCACATGCGCCACGGCGACCGCGCCTCGGTGATCATGGGCGGGGACCCGTGGGCCTCGGGCGGGCACCTGGAATCCCCGGCCGGCGCCATGACGGTTTCCGGCCCGGGCAGCGATGTGGAATTCACCGTGACCGGCAAGAACCACTTCGATTTCATGGAGCCGGTGGCCTTGGAGTTCCGGCTCCGGAACACCAGCGATGCGCCGTTGGTGCTGGACCGGCGTTTGGATCCGCGCTACGGGAACACCACCGTGTACGTCCAGAAGCCCAACGGCACCACGGTGCTGCACGAATCGGTGGTCTGCTACTACGGCATCCCCGAGCCCGTGACCCTCGGCCCGGCGGCCGGAGCCGGGGGCAAGGAGGGCGAAGACCGCTTCAGCGAACTGGTCCAGCTGGCGTACAGCACCGGCGGCTTCGTGTTCGACGAACCTGGCCAGTATCTGGTCCGCGTCGTCTACAGCAGCGAAGGCGTGTTGCAGGCCTCCAACACCTTCCCGCTGCGGATCGGCTTCCCGGTCACCAAGGAAGAAGACCGCTTCGCGCCGGACTTCTTCAACCGCGAAGTCGGGCTCACCCTCGCCTTCGAGGGCTCGATGTCGCCCTACCTGAGCAAGGGGCTGGACGCCCTCACGGAGGCAGCCGAGCGCTTCACGGGCGAGCCCTTGGGCGTCAAGGCTGCCACCGCCGTCGCGCAGTCCGTGGGCGACGACTTCTACCGCCGCGAGGAAACCACCATGGTCAAGAGCCACAGCGCGGACCCGCAACGGGCCTTGGCCCTTACCGAGCCCGGGCTGGAGAAGTACCAGGCGGCGGCGACGCCGTCGGGCAACCTCGCGTACCGGAACCTGGTCCAGTTCCGCACCGGGCTGCACCTGGCCGCCGACAACGCTGCGGCCGCCAACGCCGAAGTGGAAACCCTGGCGAAGGACCTCAGCCAACGTGGTGCCAACCCGAGCGTGGTGGCGGAAGTCCGGGAGCTGATGCCCGTCGCAGGGGAAAAGAAGGCGGCTCCCAAGACCCGCCGCACCCCGCGCAAGTAGGGCACCTCTCCACATAGCGCGGAGGTCCCTTCCCAACACTCGCAAGCTCGCGTCGGGACCCTCGGGACGACGCTTGCGTCGGCGGCACCCGCCTTTTTCCGGAAGGTCACCGGAAGGTGGGTGCCGCCGTCGTGCTGTGTAAGACCGTCGTGCTATCTTGTCAGCCCCCGCTGATAGCTTGAACTCATCAGCTCAACGGCCTTTTGGGGGCGCAATGTTCTTTCTCGACGCGGAGACAGCCGGCCAGCCCCGGGACCTGGTCTTTTCGGCCAGCGACCTCGTGGTGGCTGCCACCTGCGAGTACCAGGTCCTGCGGAAGCTCGACGAGAAACTCGGGCGGACCGCCCCGGCGGATTTCCCGAAGGACCCCATGCTGGAGCGCGCCGCGACGCTGGGCGACATCCACGAGCACAAGGTCCTGGACGGTTTCGTCGCGGAATTCGGCACCTGGAATCCGGTGACCGGACGGGGCGTGTACGACGTCGTTCCCGCCGAGGCGATGGACCGCGCCACCCTGCGCGCCAAGCATGAGGAATCGATCGGCGCACTGCGGTCCGGGGCGGACATCGTGTTCCAGGCGGCGTTCTTCGACGGCATCTTCCACGGCCGTTCCGACTTCCTGGTGAAGCGCGGCGAGGGCAGCTACGCGGTGTTCGACACCAAGCTGGCCCGGCATGCCAAGGTCACCGCGTTGCTGCAGCTCGCCGCCTACGCCGACCAGCTCCTCAAGGCCGGCATCACCCCGGACCCCACCGTCACGCTGGTGCTCGGCAATGCGATTCACAGCGACCACGTCCTGGCCGACATTCTCCCGGTGTTCCGGGAACGCCGCGAACGCTTCCTCGACATGACGGCGGATCACATCGCAGGCATGGGCGCGGTCGCCTGGGGCGATCCGCGCTATTCGGCCTGCGGCCGCTGCGACTACTGCGCCGAACAGGTCCTGCTGCACCGCGACTTGCTGATGGTGGCCGGGATGCGGGCGAACCGGCGCAAGAAACTGATCGAGTCCGGGATCACCACCATCGACCAGTTGGCGGCCGCGCCCGCGGGTGGCGATGCCACGTTCCAGCGGCTCCGGGAACAGGCCCGGCTGCAGACCGGAACGGGCGTCCCGGACGGCACCGTCCCTTACACGGACAAGAAGGGCGAGGCGAAGGCCGTCGGGTACGCGGTCCTCCCCGACAACACCCTGGGCCGCATCCCGGCACCGGATCCGGGCGACATCTTCTTCGACTTCGAGGGCGACCCGCTGTGGCAGGACCCGGCCGGCGTGTGGGGGCTGGAGTACTTGTTCGGCGTGGTCGAAAATCCGGCGGAGCCCGGAGGGGAACCCATGTTCCGGCCGTTCTGGGCGCACTCCCGGGCCGAGGAGGGCAAGGCCTTCCGGAACTTCCTGGACTACGTTGCCCAACGCCGCGCCACGTATCCCGGCATGCACATCTACCATTACGCGTCGTATGAGAAAACGGCGCTGCGGAATCTCTCGTTGAGCCATGTGATGGGCGAAGCCGAGGTGGACGACCTCCTGCGCGAAGGCGTGTTGGTGGACCTTTACGACACCGTGCGCCATAGCCTGCGGATCTCCGAAAACTCCTACAGCATCAAGAAGCTCGAGCCCCTCTACATGGGCAAACACTTGCGGTCCGGGGACGTCACCGACGCCGGAGCCTCCGTGGTTGCGTACGCCAACTACTGCACGGCCCGGGACACCGGCCAAGCGGACGAGGCCGCGGCGATCCTGGCCAGCATCTCCGACTACAACGAATACGACTGCCTCTCCACCTTGGAACTGCGCAACTGGCTGCTCGGCCTGGCCGCGGAACGGGGCATCGACGTCGGGGCAACGGCGCCGGAGTCCGGTGGCGAGGCCGCGCCGGAAACGGCCGGGTACGAAGCCGCTCCCGAAGAAGCAGCGCTGCTTGAATACCTCGCCACGCTGCCCGAGGAAGAACTCGAAAGCGACGATGCCCGGGCCATTGCCCTGGTCGCTGCCGCGGTCGGCTACCACCGGCGCGAGGACAAACAGTATTGGTGGGGCCACTTCGACCGCCTGGACAAGCCCGTCTCCGAATGGGAAGACACCCGCGATGTCTTCGTCGCCGAGAACACCGAGGTCCTTCAGGACTGGGCCAAACCCGGGCCCCGGAAGAACCCCGTCCGCACGCTCCGGCTGACGGGTCGGGCTGCCGAGGGCTCGGACTTTTCACCGGGCCGGACATTCTTCAGGATGTACGGGCCGCCCTTACCGGACTGCTTGCAGGACAAGGACGACGCCTCGGGCCTCCAGTCGGTCCTGGGCCGGTCCGGATGGTCGGGTACCGAGGTGGTCGACGGCGGCACCCCCGAGACAGTTGGGGCCGACGGCCGGGATACCGTGGTCATCGCCGAAAGGCTGCCACGCGGTGCCACCGAGTTCGCGGCACTGCCCATGGCCCTGACGCCGGACCGGCCCATTCCCACGGACGGGCAAAAGGCCGCGCTGGCGCAGCTGGCCACCGACCTCCGGGCCTCGCTTCCCGCATGGCCGCACGACCCCGCACTGGACCTGCTGCGCCGCCGTCCGCCCCGGCTCAAAGAACATGATGCGCTGCCCCCGGTCGGGGACGGCCCGGACGGCTACATCGATGCGATCACAGCCGCCGTGCTGGATCTCGACCGGTCCTGCCTTGCCGTGCAGGGTCCCCCGGGAACAGGAAAGACCCATGTCGGCTCCCATGTGGTCGCCCGGCTGGTGGCAGCCGGTTGGAAGATCGGGGTCGTCGCCCAATCGCACGCCGTAGTGGAGCATATGCTGTGCGCGGCAGTGGAGAAGGCAGGCGTCGATCCGCGACGGGTGGCCAAGGAAGTCAAGCACGACGATCCGCTGCCGTGGCACCACCGTGGAAAGTCCGACGTCGAGCGCCTCCTCTCCGGAGCCGGCGGGGCCCTCATCGGCGGTACCGCGTGGACTATGACCGGCAACGGGGTGCCGCCGGGGTCGCTGGACCTGCTGGTCATCGATGAGGCCGGTCAGTTCTCGCTGGCCAACACCATGGCGGTCAGCCGCGCCGCGCAACGGCTCCTTCTCTTGGGCGACCCCCAGCAGCTTCCCCAGGTCACGCAGGGGAAGCATCCGGAGCCAGTGGACGAATCGGCCCTCGGCTGGCTCTCTGATGGCCACCACACCCTGCCACCCGAACTGGGATATTTCCTTGCCACGTCCTGGCGGATGCACCCCGAACTGTGCGCGGCGGTGTCCGAGCTGTCCTACGACGGCAGGCTCCGTGCTGCTCCCCCGGCATCGGCCCGGCATCTTGAGGGCTTCCCGCCCGGGATCGAGTGCGTCTATGTGCCGCACCGCGGGAATTCGACGTCGTCGCCCGAGGAAGCCGCGGAGGTGGTCCGGCAGGTCCAGGCCCACCTCGGCCTGCGCTGGAGTGATCCTGGGGAGGGACCCGGAAGCCGGCCCCTCGCGGAGCAGGACGTCCTGGTGGTCGCCGCCTACAACGCCCAGGTGCAGCTGATCCGGAACGAACTGCGGACTGCCGGGTTGGGCAAGGTGCGGGTGGGGACCGTGGACAAGTTCCAAGGCCAGGAGGCACCGGTGGTCATCGTGTCGATGGCGGCATCGGCGGCCGGCGAGGTTCCGCGCGGCATGGAGTTCCTGCTCTCCCGGAACCGGATCAACGTGGCGGTTTCGCGCGGCCAGTGGCGGGCCGTCGTCGTCCGCTCACCCGCACTGAGCAACTACCTGCCCGTCCACCCGGAGGGCCTTGAGCAGCTGGGCGGGTTCATCGGACTCTGTCAGAGAGCAGGCGGCCGGCGAGCGGATGGTCAACGGGTGGGAACCACCTGACCCACGAGCGAACCCGCCCCAAGAAGCTCACTGCGCCATGAGCCGGGCGGTCATTGGCACCACCACCGAGCGCGGCATGATGCGGGCAAGCACGGCGCCCACTCGGTTGACCCCGCCCGAGACGACGGCCGCGGGAGTGCGGCGGGCATCGAGGGCGCGCATGGCCGTCGCGACCACCTGCCCGGCGCTCTGCAGCCTGCCGACCGCTGCGGATTCGGTGCCGACGACGTCGAAGAACTCAGTGCGGGTGGCACCCGGGCAGAGCGCGGTGACCCGCAGCCCGGAATCGCGCGTCTCGAAGGCGACCGCCTCAGTGAAGCTCAGCACGAAGGCCTTCGTCGCACCGTAAACCGCCATGAGCGGCAGGGGCTGGAACGCGGCAGTGCTCGCGACATTCACAAGCACGCCGCGGCCGGACGCCGTCATTTCGGGCAGGAAGGCCCGCGTCAGCGACACCACTGCGGCGACGTTGAGCCTCACCTGTTCGTCGAGCCGGTCTGCATCCGCGTCGACGAGTCCGCCGTGCATGCCATACCCGGCGTTATTGATGAGCGAGTCGACTGTGAGCCCCAGGTCACGAACGGCGGCAACCAGGGTGGCGGTGGCAGCCGGCGCGGTGAGGTCGAGGGCGACCGTGTGCACGTCGACGCCGTGGGTCGACCTGATCTCGTCGGCCAGTTCGGTGAGGCGGTGTTCGCGGCGGGCCACGAGCACGAGGGATGCGCCCTTGGCGGCGAGCACTCGGGCGAACTCGGCCCCAAGGCCAGAGCTTGCGCCGGTAATGAGGGCGGTTGTGCCGGTGTGAATGCGAGACATAGGAGCTCCGATCGATAAATGTTGGCAATGACAACATCATGCCCGCACCCCTCAATGTTGTCAATGCCTACTTTCGTCCTTAGACTCGAGGCATGCCCACTTCGACTTATCACCGCGAGAACCTCCGCGCCACGCTGCTCGAGCTCGCTGAGGCGACGGTGCGCAGCTCGGGTGTGGAGTCGCTCTCGTTGCGGCAGCTAGCGCGCGACGCCGGCGTAAGCCACGCCGCACCTGCACGGCATTTCCGTGACCGGCAGACGCTGCTCGACGCCTTGGCTTTGGATGGTTTCGAGCGGCTGAACGCAATGATGTCCGATGCCGCGGGAGCCGATGGCTCATTCGAGGACCGCTTCCGTGCGCTCGCGACTGCCTACGTCGGCTTCGCCGTCGAGAACGCGGCCCTTCTCGGGCTCATGTACAGCGCGAAGCATGCCGAAGGAGCGAGCGAGTCGCTCATCGCCGCAGGCCAGCGGAGCATGGATTTGGCAGTCTCCCTCGTCGCGGCGGCACAGGCGGCCGCGCAGGTGACGCCCGGCGACTCCGGCCGCATCGCGCTCGTCGTGTTCGCCAGCGTGCACGGCGTCGCATCGCTCGCGACGGATGACCTGCTCGACGGCATGAGCGTGGAAGACGCGACCGAGGCAACCGTGGAGCTGCTCTTGCGGGCGATCACTGTGAGCCCGCGCTGAGCGGCCGCGCGAGGCTCGCATACTGGCAAGGCGATTAAACGCCCGACGGCGGCACCCCCCTTCAGTGAACTGGTCCCCGAAAGTTGGACTGGCTAAGTTGGATCCTAAGCCGCGAGGGCCTGGGCCCGGTATTGCACCGGGCTCAGGCCCTTGAGCTTTGTGGAGATCCGTTTGGTGTTGTACCAGTGGATG